>Ga0209810_1000006_pt1 | contig 1024339 bp, 854 predicted proteins | sample Coa_R1_7_FD_187159 | JGI IMG/M metagenome (GOLD analysis project Ga0209810, IMG submission 187159) | Surface soil microbial communities from Centralia Pennsylvania, which are recovering from an underground coalmine fire - Coalmine... | ecosystem: Environmental > Terrestrial > Soil >... | reverse complement strand
GGCGACAACGTGAGCCTGACGGTGGAGTTGATCACGCCGGTGGCGATGGAGAAGGGACTGCGGTTTGCGATCCGCGAAGGCGGCCGCACCGTGGGCGCCGGCACCGTGTCCGAGATATTGGAGTAGCCGGGAAAGAATCGCGCCCGGAGATTTGCGATCCGGTGCGACGGGCTGCAGTTACACAGAATCGGTATGCCGAGAGAAATTATCACATTGCAGTGCAGTGAGTGCAAGAACCGCAACTATACGGGCACGAAGAACAAGAAGACAAAAACGGAGCGGCTCGAGCTGAAAAAATTTTGCCGCCATTGCCGCAAGCATACGGCGCATCGGGAGATTAAATAGGGCAGGGTTGTGCAGGTTGGCCGGAAGGGTCGTCACCCCAATCGGCAGCGGACCTCAACCCGGCGCGCAGGGGCGTAGGTTGAACGGTAGACCAGCGGTCTCCAAAACCGCGAGTGGGGGTTCGAATCCCTCCGCCCCTGCCAATGAAAAGAAGCGATGGCTACCATGGCGAAAGAAGCGACCGAAGGCGTAACGGGAGCGGTGGAAACCGTTAAGGGCTGGCCCGAGAAGGTCAAGAACTATATTGAGGGCCTGCGGATGGAAATGCGGCGCGTCACCTGGCCGAACAAGAAACAGGTACAGGCGACTACCATAGTGGTCATCATTACGGTTTTTTTGTTCGGCGCATTTTTTGCCGTGGTGGATTCCATTTTGCAGTTTTTGGTGACCCGCCTGTTCAATTACTTCACGCGTTAGTTGGCAGGGAAGTATTAACGTGAACGAGACAGAAAAGACCGCTGGCGAGCCAGCGAACGAAGGCCGGGAAAAGGCCGTCAACGAAGAAATGGCGGACGCCGAAGCGAGCCGGAATCCTTCCGTGCAGGAAAATGGTGCTCCCGAGGCGGAAAGTCCGGCCGAGGCGGCTGGCGGCGGCGCGCCGGAAGCATCCCAGACCGCAGCTCACCCGGGCATGGGCTGGTACATCATTCATACTTATTCCGGTTTTGAGAACAAGGTGAAAGAGAGCCTCCGGAGCCGCGCCGAGGCCTTTGGCTACGCGGATAAGATCGGTGAGATTCTGATACCAACTGAAGACGTGGTGGAGTTGCGCGCCGGCAAGAAAGTGACGAGCAAGCGGCTGATTTATCCGGGCTACGTTCTGGTGCAGATGGAAATGAACGACGAACTCTGGCACGTGGTAAAAAACACGCCGAGAGTCACTGGCTTTGTCGGCGGCGGCAATGTGCCCACGCCGCTCAGCGCGGATGAAGTCAACCAGATTCTTTACCGGCAGGCGACGGCGGCCGACAAGCCAAAACCCAAGATGACCTTCACCAAGAATGAGACGGTGAAGATTACCGACGGGCCGTTTACGAACTTCACCGGCAAGGTGGATGAAATCAACGCCGACCGGAATACGCTGCGCGTGCTGGTGACCATCTTCGGCCGGGCGACGCCCGTCGAGCTGGATTTCTTCCAGGTGGAGAAGATGTAACCGGTTCGGCTCTCTGCGAAGACCGGGACCTGGGGCCAGAATAGTTATTTTGACATATGGCAAAAAAAGTAAAAAGCGAGATCAAGCTGCAAATCATGGCGGGGAAGGCTACGCCCGCGCCGCCGGTGGGGCCGGCATTGGGTCAAGCGGGAGTCAATATCGTTGACTTCTGCAAGGCCTTCAACGCCAAGACGGCGTCGAAGGATCTGGAAGGACTGATTATTCCGGTTGTAATTACGGTCTACACGGATCGTTCGTACACCTTCGTCACAAAGACGCCTCCGGTGGCCGTGCTGGTGAAGAAGGCCGTCAATTTGGCCAAGGGCTCCGGCGAGCCGAATAAGAACAAGGTTGGCAAGATCACGCGCAAGCAGGTCGAGGAGATTGCCCGGCAGAAAATGCCAGATCTCAATTGCCACACGCTCGAGGCGGCCATGCGGTGCGTGGAGGGAACTTGCCGCAGCATGGGAGTGGAGGTGGCCTGAGGCCGTAAGTCCAGACGGGCAGGGAGTTCAAGAGGGAGACGCAGCCGGGATGAACGAAGTGGGAGGCCGTAACTGGCCGCGATTACCACGAGGTGCACATGAAACAAGGCAAGAAATATCAGGCGGCAGCCAAGCAAGTCGAGCAGCGCAAGTACAAGCTGGAAGAGGCTGTTCCGCTTCTTCAGAAAATCAAGTACGCCAAATTTGACGAAACCGTCGAGCTGCATATGCGCCTGGGTGTAGACCCCAAGCACGCAGACCAAATGGTGCGCGGGACCGTGGTACTGCCCAACGGTTTGGGCACGTCAAAACGAGTGCTCGTGATTGCTTCCGGAGAGAAAGTTCAGGAGGGGGAGCGGGCCGGCGCTGATTTCGCAGGCGGGGAAGAGATGGTCAATAAGATCCAGCAGGAAAACTGGCTGGATTTCGATGCCGTTGTCGCCACGCCCGACATGATGCGCCATGTCGGCAGGTTGGGCAAGGTGCTCGGACCGCGGGGCCTGATGCCCAACCCGAAGACCGGCACCGTCACTATGGATGTGGCGCAAGCCGTCAAGGAAATCAAGGCCGGCAAGGTGGAATTCCGGGTGGATAAGACAGGCATCATTCACGCGCCGGTAGGCAAGATCAGCTTTCCGGCTGACAAGCTGGTCGAGAACGCCGCCTCGCTGATTCAATCCATTATCAAGGCCAAGCCGGCGGCCGCGAAGGGCAGGTACGTACACAGCGTCACTTTGTGCTCGACCATGAGCCCGGGCGTAAGCATTGACATTTCAGCTATGGAGACCAGAGCCTAGAGGCGCGCTGTCCTGGCAGCTTTTGCCGGCGGGCATCTCCCATCGCGCGGAGCGGGGGCGCCCCCCAAGAGAAGAGAGACGAACATGAAATCGAAGGCGAAGAAGAAAGAAGCAGTCGAGCAGCTCCACGAAGAACTTGCGAAGACACAGAACGCATTCACCGCTTCGTTCCAGGGCATCAAAGTGCACGAGGATTTCGAGCTCCGCAAGCAGGTGCGGGCTGCGGGCGGAAAATACCGTGTTGTGGCCAATCGCCTGGCCCGCGTGGCGGCGCAAGGAACTCCGGCCGAGCCTTTGCTGAAGGATTTGAAAGGAATGACATCGATCGTTCTGGCCGACCAGGATCCGGTCGCTTTGGCCAAAGCCCTCACCGCCTACGCTAAGAACAACCCGGTGTTTTCCTTCCGCGCCGGAATGGTTGCGGGCAAGGTTGTTGACGTCAACCAGATTGCGGCCCTGGCGAACCTCCCCGGCAAGGAAGCGATCTACGCCAAGCTGTTGTTCCTGATCAATGCGGGAGCGCAGCGCCTAGTGACAGTCGTGAATGCGGTCGGCCGCAATCTGGCAGTAGTGATAGATCAGGGAGTGAAGGAAAAGAAATTTTCGTAGCTTTCGGTTCCCAGCGACCGGTTTTGCAACGCAAGCGCGCGGGCGTTCGGCGGCAAAACTGACGGGTTCCAATTTAAGGAGCATTTGGCAAAATGGCTGATATTAACGCAATTGCAGAACAGATCCAGGGTCTCACTCTTCTGGAGGCCGCGGAGTTGGTGAAGGTTCTGGAGACTAAGTTGGGCGTTTCGGCGGCGGCCGCTGCGCCGGTCATGGTGGCTGGCGGCGGCAGCGCGGCGGCGCCGGCGGCGGAGTCAGCGGAAGAGAAGACGGAGTTCACCGTCGTCCTTACCAGCGCCGGCGCCAGCAAGATCAATGTGATTAAAGCCGTCCGGGAAGTCACGAACCTGGGTCTCAAAGAAGCGAAAGACCTGGTGGACGGAGCGCCCAAGGTAATTAAAGAGAACGTCTCCAAGCAGGAAGCAGAGGAACTCAAGAAGAAGTTTACTGAAGCCGGGGCAACGGTCGAAATCAGGTAGCGTTCGACGGCAGGCCGGTAAAGACGGTAGCTCGTCTTCAGGCGGGTGAGTGCGCACTTTAACTGCAAAGGAACGCAAGAAAACCGGCAGCCCCACGCCGCGGAGCTTCTTTCAAACCGTCCTGGGGAGTGCCGTCGCTGCGTCGCGGGCCCAGAGGATTCTCTCGCAGACATCCTCGGATGGCGGCGGTATTCCGACGCGTCCCTTGGGAAGGACCGGAGAGCGGGTATCCATTTTGGCGCTGGGCGGATGGCACATCGCGACCGCGAAAGACAAGACCGAAGCGATCCGAATCATGCACGCGGCGATCGACGAAGGGATCACCTTTTTCGACAACGCCTGGGATTATCATGACGGGCGCGCCGAGGAGTGGATGGGTGAGGCGCTCTCATCTGGCGGCCGGCGGTCGCGGGTGTTTCTGATGACAAAGAACTGCAATCGCGATTACGCAGGGTCGATGAAATGCCTGGAGGACAGTTTGCGCCGGCTGCGAACCGATCATCTGGACCTTTGGCAATTCCACGAGCTGGTTTACGACAACGATCCGGACTGGATATTTGAAAAGGGGGGCATCAAGGCGGCGCTTGCGGCCCGGAAAGCTGGGAAAGTCCGTTTTATCGGCTTCACCGGACACAAGGATCCCCGGATCCATCTGAAAATGCTCAGCCAGGATTACCCCTGGGACGCGTCACAGATGCCGGTAAATGTGATGGACGCGCACTATCGCAGCTTTCAGAGAGAGGTCGTGCCGGTTTGCCTGCGAAACCATGTCGGCGTGATCGGGATGAAGAGTCTGGCCGGCGGCTCTCCGCGGGGCCGGATTCCTACGGCGACCGCCGTCACGGCGCAGGAGTGCCTGCGGTATGCTTTGAGCCTCCCGCTAGCGTCGCTGGTCGTGGGCATCCGGTCGATGGAGGATCTCCGGCAGGACGTCGCCGTCGCGCGGAACTTCCGGCCGATGCCGGACCCGGAGAAAACTAGATTGCTGAGCCGCGTGCGGGATGAGGCCGGCGACGGGCGGCATGAATTGTTTAAGTCCACCCAGCAGTTTGACAGCCCGCATCACCGTCGGCAGCACGATTTTACGGTTTAGGGCGCTTTCGGACAAAGACCCGGCGTTTGGCGGAGAGGGCAGGGGGTGTGGTTGCGTTGAGCACGCCTTTGGTGTTAGACTAACTGTTTCGGTGCTGGTGTTGGGATTCCACTCGCTGGATTCGTGGTGGCCGACAACTTTTCTGAGGGATGGCTTCGCACTTCGCTAGAAGCTGCGCGGAGGCTACGCCTTTTTGCCGCCGGGCACGGGTTTGGTGTGTCTGGCGGGGCCTGTCCCATTCTCGCTCGGGTCCTAACTGTCATGGCTCTTTTGAATCGGGAGCAGCCCCTCCCGTTTTCTCCTGCCCGTGTACTGCCGCTGTGTGGCGAAGCGGCCGGCCCTGTCTGGGATGGCCGCTGATCGAGTGATTGATCTCGCATGATGAGGCCGGCGCTTCGGCCCATATCTGTGTTTCAGGAGTTTTTCTAATGGATGCAAGACTGGATGGCGCTCCCCGCGAACGCCTGGATTTTTCGAAGATCAAAACGACCATACCGATTCCCAATCTGATCGAGGTTCAAAAAAAATCATACGAGCGGTTCTTGCAAATGGACCTGCTGCCGAGCGAGCGAGAAGACACAGGTCTGCAAGCGGTGTTCAACTCGGTTTTTCCGATCACGGACTTCCGCGGCGTGAGCCAGTTGGAATTTGTGGACTACTCGATCGGGAACTGGGAGTGCAAATGCGGAAACCTGCGCGGCCTGCACCATCTGCGGTCTACTTGTAAGAACTGCGGCGCGACCATTCGCACCGATCCGTACTACGCCGGGGAAATACCGTGCGGCCGGTGCGGCACTTACAACAAGAACATCGTCACGTTCTGCAACAAGTGCGGCGATCCGGTGGGCCTTCAGTTGAAGTACGACATGGCCGAGTGCCAGGAGCGCGGCATGACCTTCGCCGCGCCGTTGAAGGTGACCATCCGGCTGACGGTCTACGAGAAGAACCCCGAGACCAACGAGAAATCGATCCGCGACATCAAAGAGCAGGAAGTTTTCTTCGGCGAGATTCCGTTGATGACCGAAAACGGCACGTTCATGATCAATGGGACCGAACGGGTCATCGTTTCCCAGCTTCACCGCTCGCCCGGCGTGTTCTTTGAGCGGCAGGTGGCGACGAATTATTTCCTGGGCAAGATTATTCCCTATCGCGGGAGCTGGGTCGAGTTTGAATACGACAACAAGAACCTGCTGTACGTCCGCATCGACCGGAAACGCAAGTTTTTGGGCACCATTTTTTTGCGCGCGCTGGGGCTGAAGAACGACGAATCGATAATCAAGACTTTTTACACGGTTGATAAGATCACGATCAAGAACAAGAAGCTGTACTGGGCGGTTTCGGAAGGCTTGGTCGGGTTGAAGCTGACTCACAATGTGGTTTCAAAAAGCGGCGACATCGTGGTTCCCTCCGGCCGGAAGATCACGCCGTCGGTGTTGAAGGAAATTCAGAAGGCCAAGATTCAACAGATCGAGGTCTCGGCCAACGATCTGGAGGGCGCCTTTACGGCGGCGGACGTAGTGGACCTGAACTCGGGTGAGGTGCTCGCCGACGCCAATACGGAGCTGACGACGTCTCTGGTTTCGACCCTGCTTGACTCCGGGGTCGACCAGTTTGAGGTTTTCTTCCCCGAGCGGGACCAGACGGGCGTGGTGATCTCGCAGACGCTCAAGAAGGACACTCTGAAGACGCAAAAGGACGCTCTGGTCGAGATTTACCGCAAATTGCGGCCCGGCGACCCGCCCACCCTGGAAACCGCCACGCAGCTTTTCCGCAGCATGTTTTTCGACCCGCGTAAATATGATTTCTCCCGCGTGGGCCGGATGAAGTTCAACATCAAGCTGTTTGACAAGATCGACGCCACGCCGCTCGACAAGCGCACTCTCGACCCGGAGGATTTCTACGCGGTCATTCTGTATCTGTTGAAGCTGCGCCGGAACATCGGCGTGGTGGACGACATCGACCACCTGGGCAACCGGCGCGTGCGGGCGGTAGGAGAGCTGCTCGAGAACCAGTTCCGCATCGGCCTGGTCCGGATGGAGCGCGCGATCAAAGAAAAGATGTCGGTGTACCAGGAGATGTCTACGGCCATGCCGCACGACCTGGTCAACGCCAAGCCGGTGATGGCGGCGATCCGGGAATTTTTCGGATCGAGCCAGCTTTCCCAGTTCATGGACCAGACCAACCCGCTCAGCGAGATCACGCACAAGCGGCGGCTTTCGGCGCTGGGGCCCGGCGGACTGTCGCGCGAGCGGGCGGGCTTTGAGGTGCGCGACGTTCATCCGACGCATTACGGCCGCATCTGCCCCATCGAGACGCCGGAAGGTCCCAATATCGGCTTGATCAGCTCGCTCTCCTGCTTCGCGCGCATCAATGAGTACGGCTTCATTGAAAGCCCGTACCGCAAAGTCGAAAAGGGCTACGTGATCGACGAGGTGAAGATCGTAAACCCGGGCGATACGGACTTCAAAGCCGGCGACGTGGTGCGAAGGCAGGACGCGGAAAAGGCCAACCGCGAGCTCTCGGGGCGCAAGAAGCCCGCGGAATGGACGCCATATTGCCACTATCTATCGGCGTGGGAAGAAGACAAGTACGTAGTGGCTCAGGCCAACGTGGAAATCGACGAGAAGGGGCGCATTGTGCCGGAGCTGGTCAACGCCCGCCAATCGGGGAACTTCGCGCTGAAGCACCGCGAAGAGGTCGAGTATATCGACGTCAGCCCCAAACAGCTTGTTTCCGTGGCCGCCAGCCTGATTCCGTTCCTGGAGAACGACGACGCGAACCGCGCTCTGATGGGCTCGAACATGCAGCGCCAGGCGGTTCCGCTGCTGCGGGCCGAGGCTCCTTACGTGGGTACCGGGATGGAGCGCGTGACGGCGCACGATTCGGGCGCCGTGGTGCTGTGCAAGCGCAGCGGGGTGGTCGATTCAGTAGACTCCGAGCGCATTATCGTGCGTGTGGAAGGGGCCACACAGGAAGGGCAGCTTTCCCGTGAGGTGGGCGCGGATATTTATACGCTCACGAAATTCAAGCGATCCAATCAGAACACCTGCATCAATCAGAAGCCGATCGTGAAGCAGGGCGAGCGGGTGGTCAAAGGACAGGTGCTGGCCGACGGTCCTTGCACGGACCGGGGCGAGCTTGCGCTGGGCCGCAACGTGCTGGCGGCCTTTATGCCCTGGCGAGGGTACAACTTTGAAGACGCTATCCTGGTGAGCGAAAAGCTCGTCAAGGAGGATTACTACACCTCGATCCACATCGAGGAATTCGAGATCGAGGCCCGCGACACCAAGCTGGGGCCCGAGGAAATCACCCGCGACATTCCCAACATTTCCGAGACGTTCCTGGCCAACCTCGATGAAAGCGGCATCATCCGCATCGGCGCCACGGTGAAGCCCGGGGACATTTTGGTGGGCAAGGTCACGCCCAAGGGCGAGACGCAACTGACCCCGGAAGAGAAACTGCTGCGGGCGATCTTCGGCGAAAAGGCCGGCGACGTGCGGGATGCGTCGCTGTATTGTCCGCCGGGCATCGAGGGCACGATCGTAGACATCAAGATCTTTTCCCGCAAGGGCGCTGAGAAGGATGAGCGCGCCAAGGCGATCGAGGAAGAGCAGGTTTCGCGCCTCCAGCGCAACCTTCAGGACGAAGTCCGGATCCTCAACGACGAGCGCGCCAAGCGCCTGATGGCCCTGCTTGAGGGCAAGCAGGTGCTCGCCGATCTGCACGATGAGCGCACCAACAAGCGGCTGCTTTCGAAAGGCGCCGAGATCACCCGCGACATCGTGGAAAAGATGAAGGCGCGCGATTTGAAGCGCATCCGTTTCAAGGATAAAGATCCGCGCCTCAACGAGCAGATCGACGAGATCGAAGAGATGACGGTGCGTCAGATTCAGGTCCTCGAAAAAATCACGGACGAGAAAATCGCCAAGCTCAAGAAGGGCGACGAGCTTCCGCCGGGCGTGATCAAGATGGTGAAGGTCTATATCGCCATGAAGCGCAAGCTTTCGGTAGGCGATAAGATGGCCGGACGGCATGGCAATAAAGGTGTGATCGCTCGGATTCTGCCGGAAGAAGATATGCCTTATCTGCCCGATGGAACGCCTGTGGAGATCGTGCTCAACCCCCTGGGCGTGCCGTCGCGGATGAACGTGGGCCAGATCCTGGAAACGCACCTCGGTTGGGCGGCCAAAGCCCTGGGAGTCCACTTTGCCACGCCGGTTTTCGACGGCGCCACGGAGCGCGAGATCAAACAGCAGCTTGCCAAAGCAGGTCTGCCGACCTCGGGCAAGACGGTCTTGTACGACGGTCTGACCGGCAACCGGTTCGAGCAGGAAGTGACTGTGGGGTACATCTACATGCTCAAGTTGTCGCATCTGGTGGACGACAAGATCCACGCGCGCTCGATCGGCCCCTATTCGCTCATCACCCAGCAGCCCTTGGGCGGCAAGGCCCAGTTCGGCGGCCAGCGCTTCGGCGAAATGGAAGTCTGGGCGCTCGAAGCCTACGGCGCCGCCTACACCTTGCAGGAACTGCTAACGGCCAAGTCCGACGACGTTTACGGACGCGCCAAGATTTACGAGGCGATTGTCAAGGGCGAGGCGGCTATGGAGCCGGGAGTTCCTGAATCTTTCAACGTGCTGATTCGCGAGCTTCAGTCGCTTTGTCTGGATGTGGAACTGATCAAGAAGCAGCGGGAAATGGTGGATACCGCGCTGGCCGCTGATTAGCGACTCGGGCGGCAGGCGGGGCGCGGCTCTTCGGGAGCCTGCGCCTGCCGTCCATAACCTGGTTTTATTTACGGAGGCTTACCTTGTACCGATCTTCTCCTTATGATCGCGCCAACCTGATCGCGGATTTTGACTCGATTCGTATCAGCCTGGCGTCTCCGGAAAAGATTCGCAGTTGGTCGCACGGAGAGGTGACCAAGCCGGAGACCATTAATTACCGCACGTTTAAACCGGAGCGGGACGGCTTGTTTTGCGCCCGTATCTTCGGCCCGGTGACCGATTGGGAGTGCCTCTGCGGGAAGTTCAAGCGGATGAAGCACCGGGGCGTGATTTGCGACAAGTGCGGCGTCGAGGTTACCTTGAGCCGCGTGCGGCGCGAGCGCCTCGGGCACATCGAGCTGGCCTCGCCTTGTTCGCATGTATGGTTTTTCAAAGGCCTTCCCAGCCGCATCGGACACCTGCTGGACATTACGCTGCGGGAGCTGGAGCGAGTTCTTTATTTTGAGGCTTATGTAGTCGTGGATCCCGGCGAAGTAGAGGGCCTTTCGGCCGGCGAAGTCATCACGGACGAGAAGAAGCGGCAGCTCGAGCAGGAACACAGCGGCAAGTTTGTGGCCATGATGGGCGCCGAGGGCATTAAGGAACTGCTGAAGCGCGTCAATGTCGACAAGCTGAGCGAAGAGCTTCGGGAGAAGATGAAAACCGAGACCTCGCTTCAGAAAAAACTGAAATACGCCAAGCGGCTGAAGGTGGTCGAGTCTTTTCGGAAGTCGGGCAACAAGCCGGAGTGGATGATCCTGGACGTTCTTCCGGTGATTCCCCCGGAGCTCAGGCCCCTGGTGCCGCTCGACGGCGGCCGTTTCGCCACCTCGGATCTAAACGACCTCTACCGGCGCGTGATCAACCGCAACAACCGGCTCAAGAAGCTGATGGAGCTCCATGCCCCCGACGTGATCGTGCGCAACGAAAAGCGCATGCTTCAGGAAGCCGTGGATGCGCTGTTCGATAACGGCCGGCGCGGACGCGTGCTCCGGGGCGCCAACAACCGGCCCTTGAAATCGCTCTCCGACACGCTCAAGGGCAAGCAGGGCCGCTTCCGCCAGAACCTGCTTGGCAAGCGCGTGGATTACTCCGGCCGCTCGGTCATCGTGGTCGGCCCCGAGCTGAAGCTGAACCAGTGTGGGCTGCCCAAAAAGATGGCTCTCGAGCTGTTCAAGCCCTTTATCTACCAGCGGCTTGAGCAACGCGGCCACTGCACCACGATCAAGCAGGCCAAGGAGATGGTGGAGCAGCAGGAGCCGATGGTTTGGGACATTCTCGAAGAAGTCATCAAGGACCATCCGGTGCTGCTGAATCGGGCGCCGACGCTGCACCGCCTGGGCATCCAGGCCTTCGAGCCGGTGCTCGTGGAAGGCAAGGCGATCAAGATCCATCCGCTGGTTTGTACGGCCTTCAATGCGGATTTCGACGGCGACCAGATGGCGGTCCATGTGCCGCTCTCGCCGGAGGCGCAGATCGAGGCGGCCGTGTTGATGCTCAGCTCGAACAACATTCTTTCTCCGGCGCATGGCGCCCCGATCGCGATTCCTTCGCAAGACATGGTGCTGGGCTGCTATTACCTGACCAAGGCCCGGCCCGGGGCGCGGGGCGAAGGCCGAACCTTTGCTTCGACGGAGGACGTTCTGATCGCCCTCGAGATGGGCGAGGTGGAAACGCTAACCCCGATCAAGCTGCGATTCACGGGAAAGGTCATCGACCTGGTGCACGCCTTCGACGATCAAAACATCATTCACGCTGAGCCCATTGAGTTCAACAAGCAGTACATGGAAACCACGGTGGGGCGGGTGATCTTCAATGACCACCTTCCGAGCGGCATGCCGTTTATCAACGGGCTGCTTAAGAAGAAGGGACTCGGCCAGCTCGTACAGTATTGCTACCTGCGGTTCGGCTTGCAGGCCACGGTCAAAATGCTCGATGAGCTCAAGACCCTGGGATTCCTGTACGCCACCCACGCGGGAATTTCCATCGGCATCGACGACATGGTGGTGCCGGCCGAAAAACAGCAGTTGATCGACCAGGCTCAAAAAGAGGTGATTGACGTAGAGCAGCAATACCTTGACGGCGCGATCACCCATGGCGAGCGCTACAACAAGATCATCGAGATCTGGTCGAAGGTGACCGAAAAAGTCTCCGACGAGATGTTCTCGGCCATGGAGGGCCAGGACAAGAGCGGCCAGGTCATCAACCCCATTTACATCATGGCGGACTCGGGCGCTCGCGGGTCCAAACAGCAGATCCGCCAGCTTTCGGGGATGCGGGGCTTGATGGCGAAGCCTTCGGGTGAAATCATCGAGACCCCGATTACGGCCAACTTCCGCGAAGGGCTGAACGTCTTGCAGTACTTCATTTCGACCCACGGCGCCCGCAAGGGGCTGGCCGACACGGCGCTGAAGACCGCCGACTCGGGCTATCTGACGCGGCGCCTGGTCGATGTGGCGCAGGACGTAATCGTCTCGGAGCGCGACTGCGGCACGACCGAGGGCATTTTCGTTGAGCCGATCATCGAGTCGGGCGAAATCATCGAGCCGCTGCGCGACCGCATTGTGGGCCGCGTCTCGCTCGAGGAAATTCGCGACTACGAAGGCAACCTGATCGTCGGCATCAACCAGGAGATCGACGAAGAGCTCGCGGCGGCGATTCAGCGGGCGGGCATCGAGCGGGTCAAGATCCGTTCCGTGCTGACCTGCGAATCCAAGCGCGGCGTCTGCGTGATGTGCTACGGCCGGAACCTGGCCAGCGGCCGCCTGGTCGAGCGCGGCGAAGCGGTCGGCGTGATCGCCGCCCAATCGATCGGCGAGCCCGGCACGCAGCTCACCATGCGGACGTTCCACATCGGTGGTACCGCGACCCGTGTTTCGGAACAGTCCACGCAGGACTCCAAATCGAACGGCTTCGCCAAATTCCTGAATATTGTCACCGTCCGCAACAAGAACAATGACCTGGTGGCGATGAACCGCAACGGCATCCTGGCCATCGTAGACGAAAAAGGCCGTGAGAAGGAGCGCTACCCGGTTGTATACGGGGCCAAGGTGCGTGTTGAAGACGGCCAGCCGGTCTCTATCAACCAGATTCTGCTCGAGTGGGACCCCTATACCTTTTCGATTTTGACCGAAGTAGGCGGCCTCGTGCACTTCCGGGACTTGCAAGAGGGCGTTACCGTCCAGGAACAGGTGGACGAGATCACGGGCATGTCGCAGTGGGTGGTCACGGACTCGCCGGATGAAAAGCGCCAGCCGACCATTGAGATCCGGAGCGAAAACGGAAAGGTGCTGCGCAAATATCTGATGCCGACCCACTCGCACCTCATGGTGCGCGACGGGGAAGCCGTGCATGCGGGCGACGTGCTGGCGAAGATTCCGCGCGAGACGACCAAAACCAAGGACATCACGGGCGGCCTGCCCCGCGTGGTCGAGCTTTTCGAAGCGCGCAAGCCCCGCGAGACGGCGGTTATCGCGGAGATCGACGGGGTGGTCAAGTACGGCGAGCTCGTCAAAGGCCAGAGAAAGATCGAAGTCGTGCCCGACAGCGGTGAGACGCGCGTGTATACGCTGCCTCGCGGTGTGCATATCAATGTGCAGGAGGGCGAGCGGGTGCAGGCGGGCGAGCCGCTCATGGACGGCCCGCGCAATCCGCATGACATCCTGGCGGTGCTCGGCGAGAAGGAGTTACAGAAATATCTCGTCAACGAGATCCAGGAGGTGTACCGGCTGCAAGGCGTGAACATCAACGACAAGCACCTTGAGGTGATCGTGCGCCAGATGATGCGCTGGATTAAGGTCGAAGAAGTCGGCGACACAGACTTTCTGCTCGAGGAAGTGGTGGATAAGTTCAAATTCCGCGAAGAAAACGAACGGGTAATGGCCGCCGGCGGCACGCCGGCAGTGGGGCGCCCCTTGCTGATGGGTATCACAAAAGCCTCGCTGTCGACGGACAGCTTCATCAGCGCGGCCAGTTTCCAGGAAACCACCCGTGTGCTTACGGAAGCCGCGATCTCGGGCAAAATCGATTACCTCCGGGGTCTGAAGGAAAACGTCATCATGGGCCGCCTGATTCCGGCAGGTACCGGGATGCTGCATTACCGGAACGTCCAGGTGCCCGGCGAGCCGGTGCCGGAGCCGGAGATCGAGGAGACTGATGTTCTGGCCGGCATACCCGGATACGCTGAAGAGGCGCGCGTGGAATATGCTGGCGGGTTGTCGGAAGACAATTCCGAGGGATTGCCCGTCGAGTAACACTGAAACGAACCACGGCACACATTGCTGGCATCGGAGCCTGGGACGCGGGCGCACCGGGTCCCGAAAGCTTCGCCTGGCACCCCGCCGAATGTCTGCGGCTTGACGCCGGCGGCGGCGAGCACCTACAATGAAGCTCAGGAGGCCATATGCCAAATCTCGGCATGCCCGAATTGCTTGTGATTCTTGGGGTCGCGGTACTCCTGTTTGGCGGCCGCAAGATTCCTGAAATCGGGAAAGGGCTGGGCGAAGGAATTCGCCAGTTTAAGAATGCACTGAAGGGCGAAGAAAAAGTCGAGGAAAAGAAACCGCAGGCATAGGCTTCTGGCGCGCCCCGCACGATGGCTCGCGCCGATTCGATTTTTCCGAAGTTCAGAGGCACGAAAAACCCCGTCCGTTCCCCCGGCAGGGAGAGGACGGGGTTTTTATTGCGTGAATGCCAAGGCCTCACTTCTTCTTGGGAGGCACGATCGCGTCTTTCGCCGCTTTCGCCACGCGAAACTTCACGACCTTCTTGGCGGGGATCTTGATCGCTTCGCCCGTCGCCGGGTTCCGGCCCATACGCGCCTTGCGATCTACGCGAACCAACCGTCCGATCCCGGGGAGCACGAATACGCCGGATTTCTTAGTCTCCCGGATCGCTACGTTGGCCAACTCGTCCAGGAATTTCCGCGCTGACCTGTTATTCACTTCGCAAGCTTCGGCCAACGTACGTACCAGTTGGGTTTGGGTCATTCTTCCTGCTGCCATAATCCTCCTTGTTGCTTCTTCTCTTAGAACCTTTGAAAGGCCGTTTTCAAGCCGCTTTGGTTAACTACCAGACATTGCTCCAACATAGTAAGGAACCGGCAGCGGAATGTAAAGCGGAAAATGCGAAAAGTGGGCCGAAGACGCAGAAAAATGCATAATAGACGGGGAGGGGGAAGGGGCGATGGCGGTCATCCGAGTGATCGGCGGCGGCCTGGCAGGTTCAGAGGCTGCGCTCCAGATAGCCCGGGCCGGGCATCGCGCGCTGCTTTTCGAGATGCGGCCGCTGGTCTCCACGCCGGCCCACCGCACCGCGTGCTTTGGCGAACTGGTATGCAGCAACTCGCTGAAATCCGAGCAGCCGGGGACCGCTCCCTGGCTGCTCAAGCAAGAACTGCGGCGGCTAGGCTCCGTATTGATGGAGGCCGCCGGGGGCTGCCGCATTCCGGGAGGCCACGCTCTAACGGTGGATCGCGAGGCTTTCGCCGCCGAGGTCACCCGGCGGATCGAGCAGGAGCCGAACATCCAGATCCGGCGTGAAGAGGCGGCCGAGATTTGCAGCGGTGATATCACCATAGTGGCCAGCGGTCCGCTCACAAGCGAAAGACTCGCCTTGGTGATCAGCCGTCTCACGGGCCAGGATCGGCTGTATTTCTTTGACAGCATCAGCCCCATCGTCGAGGCCGACAGCATCGATTATTCGGTGGTGTTCCGGGCCTCGCGCTACGGCAAGTCCCTGGATGGAACAGAGGATTATCTGAATTGTCCGTTTACCCGGGAGCAATACGACCGGTTTTATGATGCGCTGGTTTCGGCCGAATCCGCCGCCATCCATGGGGAGGAGAATACACGTTTTTTCGAAGCCTGCCTACCCATTGAAGAACTGGCCCGGCGCGGGCGTGATACTTTGCGTTTCGGCCCGATGAAGCCTGTGGGGCTTACCGATCCCCGCACCGGCCGCACTCCCTACGCTGTGGTGCAACTGCGCCAGGAAAACCTGCGGGCGGAAAGCTATAACCTGGTGGGCTTTCAGAACCATCTCAAATATGGGGAGCAGAAACGGGTTTTGCGGCTGATACCGGGCCTCGAGAACGCCGAGTTCACCCGCTACGGGCAAATACACCGCAACACCTACATCAACGCCCCCGCGCTGCTCAACCCGACCCTGAACCTGCGTTCCGCTCGCCGGATCTTTTTCGCGGGGCAAATTTCGGGGGTAGAGGGCTATGTGGAAGCCATTGCGACTGGGTTGATAGCCGCCCGCCACGCGGTCTCTCTGGCCGAAGGGAAGACGCCGGTTCCGCCGCCTCGGGAAACGGCCCTCGGCTCGCTGGTGCACTACATTTCGCACGCCGATCCCCGGAACTACCAGCCAGCTAATATCACTTTTGACCTGCTGCCGGCGCTTCCGGAAGGCGATCGCAGCAATCTCGGCGGCGACAAGAAGGCCCGCCGTGAACTCCAGTGCGCGCGGGCGCTCCAAGCGCTGGAGAAATACTGCGCGGAATATGAAGCCCTCTGCGTCCGGTGAGCTGAACACCGCAATTGAGCGGTTCCTACGGAGCCTCGCCGTGGCTAACGCGTCACCCCACACTCTGCGGAACTATGCTTCCGACTTGAAGCAGTTCGCCGAATACCTTTCCCCGCCGGGAAGCGCCGCGCCTGCCCTGAAGGGCATTGATCACCTCCACATCCGGGAATTCCTTGGAGCGCTCTACCAGCGCAAAAACAGCCGTCGGACGGCAGCCCGCAAGCTGGCGGCCCTGCGAGCATTTTTCCGCTTTCTCACCCGGGAGGGCAGCCTGGCAGCCAACCCCGCCCGCCTGGCGACGACGCCGAAAACGCCCAAAGCGCTGCCGCCCGTCCTCAGCGCCGAACAGGCGAACAGCCTGGTGGATGCCGCCGGCCGCGAGGGGAGCCCGCGCGATCGCGTCATTTTCGAGTTGCTGTACGGCTGCGGCTTGCGGGTCTCGGAACTGGCGGGGCTCAATCTGGATGACTTCGACTGGAGCCAGCGGTGGATCCGTGTCCGCGGCAAGGGACGTAAAGAGCGCCTCGTACCCTTTGGAACCAAGGCGGCGGAGGCTCTCGAGCGCTACCTGCACGCGCGCGCCGGTCGCGGCGGGCAAGCGCTGCTGCTCAATCCTCGCGGAGGCCGCTTGACCGGCCGCAGCATTGAACGCATCGTGAAGCGGTACGCGATCCTGTTTTCAGCCGATCCGTCGTTACACCCGCATTCTCTTCGGCACGCTTTCGCCACGCACCTGCTAAGCGACGGCGCCGATTTGCGGGCCATCCAGGAACTGCTCGGCCACGCCAGTCTTTCCACGACGCAAAAGTACACGCAGCTCTCGCTCAAAGAATTGATGGAAGTCTACGACCGGGCGCATCCCAGGGCCTGAGACCGGGGGTTTCCACTGTTACTGCCGTAAACGGAAGGCCTTGCCGGCCAGTATCGCCGCGATCCGCTCGCAGGCGTGGCCGTCGCCGTACGGATTGTGCCGGCGCGCCATCTGCCGGTAGCGCCCGGAGTCATCAAGCAGGGTATTAGTTTCAGCGACGATGGTCTCCACGTTGGTGCCCACCAGGCGCACCGTTCCCGCCCGCACGGCTTCCGGGCGTTCTGTTTTCTCCCGCATGACCAGTACCGGCTTTCCGAGCGACGGGGCTTCCTCCTGGACGCCGCCGGAGTCGGTAAGAATCAGATAGCTCCGGGCCATCAGATCGACGAAGGGAATGTACTCCAGCGGCTCGATCAGGTGAATCCTGGGCCGGCCCGCCAAGCGGCTGTGCACCGGCCCTTGCACCCGGGGATTGCAGTGTACGGGGTAGACGATGTCGATATCCTTACGCTCGGAGAGCCTTGCCAGCGCCTCGCAGATTCTTTCGAAACCCTCGCCAAAGCTCTCCCGCCGGTGGGCCGTGACCAGAATCAGCCTGCGGCCGGGCGCAAGGAAGGGCCAGTCGGGGCGGGGAAGGCGGCCGCTCTCCAGTCCCCCGCGGATTTCGAGCACCGCGTCAATCACGGTGTTCCCGGTGACGAAAATAGAGGTGGCGGGTATCCCCTCGGCCCGCAAATTGGCCGCCGCCTGGGCAGTCGCGGCGAAGTGCAAATCGCTGAGGCGGCTGGTTAGCAGCCGGTTGATCTCTTCCGGGTAGGGCTGATGCTTGTCGCCAGTGCGCAGTCCCGCCTCCACGTGGGCGACTCTGGCGCCGGCATAAAAGCCGGCCAGGGCGGCGCAAAAGGTGGTGGTCGTGTCACCCTGAACGATCACCGTGTCGGGTTTCTCGATATTGAGCACAGGCTCAAGCGCCGCCATCACGCGCGAGGTCAGTTGCGGCAGGGTCTGGTCGGGCCGCATGATGTCGAGATCGTCATCCGGCCGCACTTGAAACGCTTGCAGAACCTGATCGAGCATCGAGCGGTGCTGCGCCGTGACGCAGACGCGCACCTGGAACGACTGGGGATGTTCCCGGAGCCGCCGGACTAACGGGCAAAGCTTGATGGCCTCGGGCCGCGTGCCGAATACAACGAGAACGCGGGCGGGACGCGACAGGGCCGCACTCGAAGGCATGGCTCAGTTCAGCAGGGCCGTGAGCCTCTTCAACTCGCCAATTGTTTGCTGAATGGCCTCGGCGTCCTCGCTTTGCGGATTCAAGAAAAGGCAGGCCTCCAGATCTTCTCTGGCCTGTTTGTAATGGCCGAGCCTGTAGTGAATCAGGCCTCGCTGCTTGAGATCGCCGCTTGATGCCGGTGTGATCGCAAGAATCATCTGTATGACGCTCAACGCCTTTGAAAACTGCTGGCCACGCACGTAAATGCTCCGCAGATTGTTGAGCATTCTGAGAACGATATATCGCTTGTCCACCGCTTCGAGAAAACTTGGATCGAAGGAGAGCCGGCCCTCGTACATACGGCTCACCAGATCGCGGCAGCCGCTCGAATCAACGAAACGGCCTCCATGGAAGGGGTCGATAAACACGGCGTCATGGCACGAGGCGGCGTATTTCAATAGAAAGTGGCCCGGCAGGCCCACTCCGGCCAAAGACGCTCCCAGTCGCCTTCCGACTTCCATATACAAGACCGAAAGAGTTATGGGAATGCCTGTCCGGCGATCCAGGACATGATTCAGGCAGCTATTTTTCGGGTCGTAGTAATCTTGCTCATTGCCGCGAAAACCGCAGGTCTCAGCCAGGAAGCGCCGGAGGGCCTTGACTCTGTCAATGCCCGCTTTATGCATGGAGACGGGCAGGCGGGCAGCGTCCGCCAATGCTTCCAGGCGGGCGAGTTCCTTGTCCACGTCCAATCCGGGGTACTCGCAGCGGGCCAGCCAGAGGGCGGCCCGGCCGAGGTCAATCTGATCGTCCGGCTGATCCAGAACCTGGAGCAATCTTTGTTCGTCTGTCATAGCCCCGTACCAGTGTAGCAGGCTTGTTTAGCGGGGCCGCCCTATGACCGCAGGGAGGGAAAAGACGTAGAATCAATTTTTCATTGACATTTCAGCCACTTATGAGATACGTTCGAAGGGTCACGTTAGCGGTCTTCCCGCGGGCCGCATGCGGGGAAGGGTGTAAGAGCGCCAATCGATTTTTGTCGAGCGAGGCCAAACAAGATGATTTTTCTCTCGCTGTTGATGAACTTGATGTTGATGTTCTCTACCGGTGTAGGCCTGAACATGGTGACGCCGAACGCCGTGCTCGACCCGCAGATTAGCGGCGAGCATCGGACGCATGGTCATCTGCCGGGGCCGCCGGACGGGCACAACGGTGACTCTCATTTGCATCACGGGCAGCACGGGCACTCCGTAGGTCCTAGCGGCGGGGGAGACCATCTGCCGCCGGGGCATACCAACACCTGAGAGTGTCCACGGACGGCAGTCGGATCCGACTGCCGTCCAGGATTCGGTTCCTCCTAAAAAGGAGCTCGCTTCAACGGGATCTGCGCGATCATGCGCGGTTTGTCGGGCGACGCCCGTACGCGGTTCTCACAACTCCATCTGTCGGCGAGTTCGTCCGCTCAGAATGTTGCTGCCTCCGCCGCTCAGTGTAGCGCGCCGATTTGGTAGGAAAGCACCGAGCGCTGGATCTGGTAATCGTATTTAGCCTCGGCGCTTGCGATCTGGGCTGATGTCTTGTTCAACTGCGCCTGGCTTAGCTCGACGATCGAGCCGAGTCCGAGATCGTAGCGGGCTTGAGCGAGATCCTGGGCCAGAGTGGCTTGCTGGAGCAGCTCGTCGGTCACGCTCAACCGCTGGTAGGCGGTATTCGCGTTCAGCCAGGCAACTCTTATGTCGCGAGCGATCGCATTTTCGAGATCGCGAACCTGCTGCTCCTGGGCCTGCGCCCGCAGCTCGGCCTCGGTGCGGCGCGCCGTGAACAGGCGCCCGTTGAAGATCGGAATATTGACATTCACTCCGGCGGCGCTGTAGTGATCAGTGATCAAGGAATCATGCGCCGGCGAGCCGCCTGCCACTCCGATGGCGCTAATGGTGGGCCTGGCGAGATCGCGCTCGGCCGCGGCGAATCTCTGGGCCGCGTCGCGGCTTAACCGGGAGCTGGCCAGCTCCGGCCGGTCGCGAAGGCCTTGCGCCACCAGATCCGCCAGCGAGGCAGGCGGGGAACCGGGCATGGGCTCTTCGGCGAGCTCATACGTTTGCTCATCCTGAAAGCCCAAAGCAGCCGTAAGCTGCGCAAACGCGGCCCGTATTTCGTTCTGCGCATCGATCAGCAGCAGCCGCGCTTCAGAAAGATTCACCCGGGCGAAGCTCACGTCGAGATCGGACTTCAGTTTGCTTTGCGCCAAGGCTGTCACCTGATCGGCGACGAGCTGCCGGGCACTGACCGTTTGCTGAGCGACTGTCAGGACGGACTGGGCCCGCAGCACAGCGAAATAAGCCCGATCGGCCTGGAGCAGAATTTGCGCGCGAGTGGCTTGCGCGGTCTGTTCTTCGGCTTGCGCGCGCAGCCGGGCGTTCTCGGTTAGGTTGCTCGTTCGGCCGAAATCGGTGACGAGCTGGTTGATCGCGAAGCCGCCGGCGAATCGGTTGAATATCGACGGATTGTTGAGCAGTCCGGCGGTGATGCGGCTGTCTTTCGCCGCGGCTGCCCCCGTCAGGCTGCCGAACACCGTGGGAAAGAAGGCCGAACGCGTCTCGATAGTGACCTGATTCGCGGCCAGCGCGGTGAGAAACGCGGCGCTCACCTGCGGATGATTTTTAGCTGCCAGCTCCTCCGCTTGCCTGAGCGTGAGCTTCCGCGGCGGGGGAGCTTGCGCGGATCCGCGCGCCGGACCTAATGCTACAGCTCCCAGAACCAGCCAGGGCCAGACTCGATTTGTCATTGCGCGGCCCCCTGAGGGCGCTCAGCGCTCGGGGCGGCATCCTGGCGGCGGTAGACCAGATAATAGCCGGCCGGCACGAGAATGACGGTAAACACCACCGAAACGGCCAGTCCGCCGATAATGGCGCGAGCCAGCGGCGCGTACGCTTCGCTTCCGGCGCCCAGTTTCATGGCCATCGGCAGCAATCCGATGATTGTCGCCAGGGAGGTCATCAGCACAGGCCGCAGCCGGACCCGGCAGGCAAGCGCCACGGCGGCTGGGACGGTCATTCCATCCGCCCGCAAGCGGCGGGTGAACTCCACGATCAGAATGCTGTTGGAAACCGCGATTCCCACCAGCATGACAACGCCCATGAGAGACATAACATTCAGCGTAGTATCGGTAAGATATAGAGTCCAGATTACGCCGGTAATGCTCGGCGGCACTGCCAGAAGAATAATAAAGGGATCGACAAAGGAAGCGAACTGCGCCACCAGAATCAGGTACAGCAAAATTACGGCGAGAGTGAGACCCAGGCCGAAACTCCGGAAAGATGAGCGCATGCCTTGCACCATGCCGCGCAGAGCGACCGAAGTGCCGTCCGGAATCTTCATTTGGGAAATCGTGGCGTCGATGGCATCGGCGACCTTCCCCAGGTCTTCACTGAGGGGCCGGACAAAAACGTCGATAGTGCGCCGGAGCTGGTAATGATCTACTTCGGTGGGTGAGTTTACCCGGGTGATCTTGCTGACCATATCCAGGCGAGTCGGGTTGGCGGAGATTCTTCCATGCAGCGGAATGGCGCGGAGGTCTAGCATACTGCCGATTTGCAGCTCGGGATACTGCACTGTCAGCATGTAATCGTTTCCGGTCTTGGGATCGATCCAATAGCTCGGCGCGATCATGCCGTTCGAGGTAAGCGCGGTAATTACGTTGTCCACAATCTCCCGCTGGCTCAGACCCAGTTCCGCGGCGCGCGTCCGGTCGATATCGAGATGAAGGGCCGGATAATCCAAATCCTGCGGGATGTACACGCCGGCCACGTTAGGGATGTTTTTGATGCGGGAGGCAAGCGAGAGGGCGGTTTGATAGCTCCGCTCGAGATCGGCTCCTGCGACCTGGACGTCAATCGGGGCCGGGAGGCCGAGATTCAGCACGGCGTCCACGAGACCACCAGATTGGAAATAGGTCGTCAGTTCGGGCAGTTCGGCCGCCATCGCCTTCTCGACGCGCTCCATGTACTCATAGCTGCCCACTTTGTGCCCATCCTTCAGGCTCACCTGGACGAACGCCGTGTGCATAGCTGAGTTCGGCGTATAAATGGCCGAAAAATCAGGCGTGACGCCGATGTTGGAAACGATCAGGCCGAGGTCCTCGGGCGAAACAATTTTACGGATCAGCGCCTCGACTTTTGCGATTTCGTTCTCCGTCACTGCGAGGCGGGTGCCGGACGGCGCTTTCAAGTTGATTACAAACTGGCCTGCGTCGGTGCGCGGGAAAAAGGACAGACCGAGCCGCGGCCAAAGAGCAAAGCTCGCGGCGAAAACGGCGGCAAAGGCCACCAGCACCAAAGCGGGCCGTTTCAGGGTTGCTCCGACGGTCTTGTCGTAGCCCTTCAAAGTGTTCTCGAAATGACGATTAAACCAGAGATTGAACCGTTCTCCGAAGCTACGGGGGGCCGGTCTTTCCTCCCCGGCCGTCGCCTCGGCATGATGCCCGTGGGGGCCCTTGATGAAAAAGGCGCAAAACAGGGGAACCACCGTCATTGCGACGGCGAACGACGCAAACAGAGACAACACAACCGCCAGGCCCAGGGCTGAGAAAAGAAACTTGCTCACGCCGTAAAGAAACGTGACGGGGAAGAAAACAACAACCGTGGTCAGCGTGGCCGCCAGCACTGGCAAGGCCACCTCCCGGCCGCCGTTTTCGGCGGCAACGCGGGGCGGCTCGCCCATCTCGAGATGCCGGTAAATATTTTCCAGAACCACCACCGAGTTGTCGATCAAGCGCGAAAAAGCAAGGGCCAGCCCGCCCAGGACCATGCTGTTGATAGATCCGTTTCCCAGCCATAACGCGATGAACGTCGCCAGCGCCGATAGCGGAATCGAAAAGAAAACGGCGACGGTGGCCCGCATACTGCCCAAGAAAATCAGAATCATCAAAGAGGTCAGCAGCAGCCCGATTGCGCCTTCGTGCAGCAGCGTCTCGATCGCCGTCTTCACGAATTCCGATTGATCGAAAACAACCTTGGTCACCAGCTCCTTAGGAACGTCAAAGAGGTGCGCGACGGTCTGCTTCACCCCATCGACGACTTGAATCGTGTTGGTGTCGCCGCCCTGTTTCAAGATGGACAAGTAGACGGAGCGCTGGCCGTTGACCCGAACCAGATTCGTTTGGATCTGCTGGGCGTCTTTTGCCTCTCCTATGTCAGAAACGCGGACCGGGTTCTGGCCGATGGTTTTGAGCGGCAGATCGTTGATGTCTTTGATCGTGCTGAGCTGGCTGTTGGTGTAGATGTTGTAATCGATGGGCCCGAGCTGCACGTCGCCGGCCGGCAAGATCAAATTGGCGTCGTTGACGGCGCGCACGACATCCATCAAGCTGAGCTGGTGGGCCTCCAGTTTGTAAGGGTCGGCGTAGACCATGATCTGCCGGTAGAGTCCCCCGAAGGGCTGCGGGACGGAAGCTCCGGGCACGCTGGCGATTTGATTCCGGACGTTGAACTGGGCAATATCGCGGAGAGAAGTCTCATTCAGCCCCTGCCCCTCGAAGGTGACCAGGCAAACCGGCAAGCTGGAAGCATCGAACTTCAGCACCACCGGGGGCAGCGTGCCGGGAGGCAGCCGCCGCAACTGGGCCATTGCCAGATTCGAAATGGTAGTGACCGCGGAATCGGGGTTCGTTCCCGGTTGGAAATACACCTTGATGACGCTCACCCCGGTCAGCGAGCGCGACTCGATATGGTCGATGCCGCTGCCAAGCGTGAAGAAGCGCTCGAAACGGCTGGTGATGTCGGTCTCAATCTGTTCCGGCGGCATGCCCGAATAAAATGTCGCCACGACCACCACAGGAATGTTCATCGCCGGAAACATGTCCACGGGCATCCGGGTGATGCTGGCAACGCCGACTACAGCAATCACCAGGCACACAACGACAATAAAATACGGGGTCTTGATCGCGAAGCGTGACACAGCTACTGCCCTTCTTCTTTCGCGGCAGCCATCTCAACAAGCTTGGGGCTGACCTGCTGGCCGGGATGGATCTGGTTGCGGCTGCCGATGACGACCAGATCGCCTTCCGAGAGCCCGGCGCGCACTTCCACGCGATTTGCGGTTTCCAGCCCCAGGGTAACCGGGCGCTCCTCGACAGTACCGTCGGGACGAACCAGGAAAACGGTTGGCTTTTGATCGCTGCCGCCGACCGCTGTGATCGGAATCGCCAGCGCGTCATTGCGCTGTTGGAGCGTCAGGTTCACGGTAGCGTACATGCCGGGAATCAGCACGAGATCCGGATTCGGCACGTCCACTTCTGTGTCCATCGTGCGTGTGGAAAGGTTCAACTTGTCCGCAAACCGCACCACCTTTCCGGGAAACGTCCGGTTCAGCGAAGGCACTTTCACCTCGACGGGCTGGCCCACGTGAACGGTGGGCACGGCGGACTCAGGCACCGGAAGAATCAGCCGCAGAAGACTGTTTTGGGACAACCGCACCACGGGCATGGCCTGGGTTTGCGAGGCAGTGCCGGCCTGGATCATCGAGCCGGTATCCGCATACCGCTTGGTAACCACGCCGGTGAAGGGAGCGGTGACCTGAGTGTATTCGAAGATCGTCTTGGTCCTGGCCTGCTCGGCCTCGGCCACCCGCACCTGCTCCTCGGCGGCGGCGAGGGCTGATTTAGCCGCGTCCACTTGCGCTTCGGCCACCAGATCGCGGCTGCGGGCGTCATCAACTTCCTGCTGAGCCACCAAGCCCGGCCGCGTTTTCATGACGCCGGCAAGGCGTTCGGCCGTTAGATGGGCGATTTCATGGGCCGAGTTGGCCCGCCGCAGCTCTTGCTTGGCCCGCTCGAGCTCCGCTGTATTACGCTTCACGGCCGCCGCGGCGCGGGCCAGATCGTCAGCCATTTCCGGGACCTCGAGCGTAGCAAGTAGTTGGCCTTCCCTAACCCGGTCGCCGATATCGACGTTGATCTGCTTGACGTACCCAGCGACCTTGGCCATTACATCCACTTCCTGGTACGGGCGGAATTCCGCGGTCAAAACCAGGTCACGGGCCAGATCAGCTTTTTCGCATTTCGCGACCGCGACGATGAGCGCTTTTGGCGGATCGGCTGTTCCCGCTTCGGTCCTGGCGGCCCGTGAGCAGGAAGAAGCGGTCGCCACGAAGACGATTGCGAAACCGGCGGCAACTCCTGTATACACTCTGGTTAACATGCAAGCCTCAGCTATCCCAGTTCTTTGATAATTTCTCGCAACTTTTCCAGAGAAAATGCGGGGGACCGGCAGAATCCGATCACTCTCTGCTCTCTAGCCAGCATGCGCGCGGCCACAGTAGGCAATTCAGCAGCGATCTTCTTGGGTACGGACAAGATTCCATGGCAGTCCCCGAAAATCAGATCTCCGGAGCGGATCGTCAGCCCTCCGATCTCGACCGGCTCGCCGAACTCGACCATGTGCACGTAAGCATGCGACACCGACGGATGAGCCGCGAAGAGCTGATACCCCATTTTCTCGACAGCCGGCAGGTCGCGAACGCCGCCATTGGTGACCGTTCCCACGCAGCCGAGAGCGCGGTGAATGCTCGCATGCACTTCACCGACGAAGCCGCCGAGACCTGGGGGATCATCGACATCCTGAACGACCGTGACCCGCGGTCCCGGTACGGACAGGATATAGTTCCACCAGTCGCCGCGGTCGAAATACGAGTGGCCGACCGGAGGTGGACCCGAGCCGCGGATGCGTGCGGTGACCGCGTAGCCGAGCATCGGCGGGAGCTGCGGAAACATACAGCGGATGCTGGCGTCGGCGAAGCCCTCGTTGCGCAAGCGCAGGTCAAAAGTCTCGATGGCATTCGACAGCGTGCAGGCGTCGAGGCGCCGGATGGCTTCTAATTGATCAAAGCTCAAAATTGATTCCACGCCTTGCTCCCTTCGGCAAGGATTTTTCGTGAATGAAGACTCGGAACGTAAAAACGAAAACCGCGGAACGGCTAGCGCGCCGCCGGCGGGGGCCGAAACTCAAAAGGCCGGACTAGGGAGAAAAATCTGGGGAGCGCGACTTCTCTCGGGGCGACGCAAAACTCGCGGGCCGATTGGTCGGCGTGGATCTCCACCGTCTTTTCGGCAAAGGGAGCCTCAACCCCTTCGGCGCGGCATTCCTTCATTTTCGCCGCGTTAGACAGGTACTTAGTAGGACCGTCTTCGTGATAGAGACTCAGCTTAGCCTGGGTGGAAAGGGCGAACAGCAGCCCGGCGAGCAGCAGAATGCCCGCTCGCGAGAACCGGAACGCCAACCCAGCGCGTAGCATACTGGCCTGACTATACATCCCCGCCGGATCTCCTGTCAATTCGGGGCGGCGGCGAAACGAAAACATTTCTGCCGTTAAACGTTGGCGAGGTCGATGCCGTATTTCTTCATTTCCTCGTCGTAATAGCGGCGGAAGAGCAACTCCCACTCCTCGCTGCCCTCGGGGATGTCGCGCTTCTGGGATCTGATTTTGACGCGGGCGGCGTGGTCGATCTTATCTTCCACGACCAGCAATTCGGTGAGTCCCCTCACGATCTCCAACCGGACGTCGTTCCACTCCATTTTGAACTTGACACGGGGGAGTCGGCGCAAAAGAGCGGCCAGCTTGTGCGACAGTTCGTTGATCTTATCCCGCGAGAGCTTGGTGGGATCGCCCGTCTCCCGGCCCGAGGCGCGGATGATTTTCCGCTCGGAGAGCAGCAGCCGCTTGGTCCGCTTGAACATTTCCTGGTAGCTGACGCCTTCGCGGCGCATGTAGTCGCTGTACTGCCCCAGAATTTCGCGCACCTCGTCGTTGATCTGGTCTTCGACGGAAAGCTCGTCGATGATAAGATTCTGGATCGCCTCCCGGATCGCCTCGGGATCTGAGATTTCCAGCGGACCGTCTCCCAGACGCTTCGTGAGGTGCCGGGCCAAATAAGAAATAAACGCCCTCGACAACAGCATGTTTGCATTCAGTTTAGCATAGAGGTCCGGCAGCCCACCCTCGACGCCGCCGGGCGGAATCCATTTCCGGGCCGCGGCGCCCGGAGATTACCAAGCGATGCGATTCTCCCTCCGGGGGGCCAACGAGCACCTATCGCAGCGCCGCCACCAGCGTTCCGGTTTCCCGCAGCAGATTCAGCCGGGCTTTGGCGGCTGCTGTCTGAGCGTCGTAAAACGCCTCCCATTTTTGCGATTCCGTCACGCGCGCCTGCTCCACTTCGTTCATGCTGATTCGTCCCTCATCCAGTCGCGCCAGATAAACCGAAAGTGTCTCTCGGGCGAGGTCCAGCTCCATGCGCGCCAGCTCACGAGCCGTTTCCGCCTGCCGGACTTCTCGAAATAGCCGCCGCGTTTCCACGGCCAGGTTCGACTGTGCGGCCGAGATTTGCAACTTGACTTGTGATATTTCCGACTGCACCGCTGCCAGACGCGCACTGATCTGGCTGCGGGCGAGAAGCGGAACTTGGAAGGACATTCCGAGCTGGCCGTTGTTTCTTTGAAATGTTTTGAAAAACTCTTCGTAGTTATTGTAACGGCCCAGCATGGCGTATTGGGCTACCAGATCGATTCTCGGAAAGTAAGCTCCCTTTTCGGCTTTTACGTCGAATTCCTTGGCCCGCAGCGTGGCTTGCAGCCGCTTCAGCTCGGGACTGTTGGTCAGCGCCTCGGCGACCGCGGATTCTTCAGTTTCCGGCAGGGCCGTCTCCGCCGGCAGCCCGCTCTCGACGGGAATGATCCGCACGTTCCCGTCTAATCCAAGATCCGCCCGCAGCATGTCTTCCAGAAACTCCGCCCTGGCGCGAAGGTTTTCGACTTGAGCGCGGGCCCGCGCCGTTTCCACCCGGGCGCGCGTCAGATCAAGCGGGATGAGGCGCCCTTCCTCGACCCGTGCCTGCACCAGACCTTCAATGCGTGTGACCAGATCCAACTGGCTTTTGGCTGCGCCCGCCGCGCGGGTGGCGCGCTCGAAGTCCAAATAATTCGCGGCTACACGGTACGCAATCTCCTCGGCTTTGCCTTCCCTGGACCGGCTGGCGGCGGTCGCCATTTCCGCCGCTTCGCGGACGCGCATGGATTGCGGGCGGTTGTAAATGAACTTGGATCCATAGGCTTGGAAAATCGACGGCGCCGAGCCGGAGATGGAGAGCGGAAAGCCGTTGCTGTAAGCCAAGCCGGAGCCGACTGTGATCTGGGGGATGAAGGGTGCTCGGGCTTCTGCGATCGCCTGGCGCGATCTCTGCTCCTCCAGGCGGGCGAGCAGATAATCGGGGTTTTGGCGCAATGCAAGGGCTACCGCCTGTTGCAGGGTCAAGGCGCGCGTCTCCCCATCGGCGGGAGCCTGCGCCCAAACCGTGGCGCCGGCCAGCAATGAAAGAAGCAGGGTTGGAGCCAATCTTTTCGCGGTTTTATTCATATCTCAAAGCGTCCGTAGGACTGAGGCGGGCGGCGCGGGAGGCCGGCAACAGGCCGAACACCACGCCCACGCCGCAGGAAACCAGCAGGGCGGCGACGATAGCGACCGCCGATATGGGGATCTCCACGCCCTCCAGGAAGTGACGGGCCACAAGGGGGGCCGAAACGCCGACCAGAATGCCGGCGACGCCGCCCACAAAGCTGATCGCGCCGGCTTCCGTCAGAAATTGAATCAACACCTGCCGCCGCGTCGCGCCCAGCGCCATGCGAATGCCGATTTCTCGCGTGCGCTCGGTGACCGTGACCAGCATGATATTCATAATAAATATCCCACTGATAGTCAGCGCGATCGCCGATACGAGGAAGAGAACGATGGTGAGAGCGAAGGAAATCCGCCGCGCGGTGCTCAAAAGAGTCGCCAGGTTGTTCACCGTGTAGAGCGACCCGGGCCGGTGCCGGCTGGTCAAAATCTGCCGGACCAGGCGCGTGGTCGCTTCCACCTCCTCGGGGGAGCGGACCGATACATACAGCGGATCCACGCGCGGGCGCTCGGTGAAGTACTCCATCACCGACATCGGGATGAGCACCGATTCGCCCGATATCTCCGATTGGCCGAACGTGGGAATGCCTTCCCGGAAAGTACCGATGATGGTGAATTGCAGACCGTGAACCTTGATAGAGCCGCCGATAGAATTCTGGGGCGAACCAAAAAGCCGGGTCGCCAGATCCGTGGTCAGGAGGCATACCTTGTCCCGGTCTCGCATTTCCGCATCGTCATAGAAACGCCCCGCCGTTACGGTCAGGTGGCGGACAATCTTATAATCGGTGTCCGACCCCAGGACGGCCACATCGCGCTGGCGGCCGTCGAGCAGCATGCGATCGTAGATCTTGATCACGCCGGCCACACCCGACGCCACGTCTCCCAGTTCTTCGCGCACCGCCGCCACATCGTCGGGTGTGATGTAATCGCTCGGCATGCCTCCGGCGACGTTTTCTCCGGGCTCGTAATACGCATAAATCAGATTGGACCCCACGCCCTCGATCAAGCGGACGACAAAGGCGCGGCCGGCGAGGGCCACGGTGGCAACCAGAATGACCGACGCGTTGCCGATGACCATGCCCAGGCCGGTCAGAAAAGTCCTTAGCTTATGCGCCCAGAGCGCAGCGAAGGCGAATCGGATTGTGTCGAGCAGCATCAAAATGCCATCCTGCGCGGAAAGAATTCAGCCGCCGCGGCGGTCCGCCTTTTTGCCGGGCCACGCTGGCTCCGATCAGCCCCGGCGAAATTTCGTCCTCCTGCCGGATTTGGCCGAGTCGGCAGTACCAAAAAATCAGGGCGCGCGGCTCGCTCCAAATACAAAGCTGCCGGAGCTTCGCTGTTGCGCGTACCGCAATTCAGAAACACACGCAGCCGTGCCAGAGCCGTCTGCAATTCCGCGGCAACTCCCTCTCACTCACTCCCAATGCGGCTGCGCGACAAACCAAAATTTAGGGCAGGCGGCTAAAGCAGTTTCTTCAGCAGCCCCTGCACCTCCGAAGGGGGCGGATCTTCGGGCTTGCGGTTCGAGCGCAGATAGGCTTGCAGCAATTGGCGGGCCCGGCCGGGATCTCGTTTGGAGGCGACCAGTTGCTGCCCTCGCGTGAACAGGTAATCGGGCGAGTCGGGGGCAAGCTTCTCAGCCTGATCGAATAACGCGTCTGCCTCGGCGTATCTGCGCCGCTCGTTGAGGAACGAGGCCAACTCCAAGAGCCTGCCGGGATTGGCGGGTTCGAGGGCCAGCGCTTCCCGGTATTCCCGTTCCGCTCCTGCGTGGTCTTTTTCTGCCGCACGGATCAAGGCTTGGGCGCGATGGCCCTCGGCCGCATTGAGAGTGGCGAGTTTTGCGGCGACCGCTTTCGCCCGGTCCAGCCCCCCGCCGAGAAAACCGGGCGCTTGTAAATCGTAGTCCAGGAGATCACTCCAGGCTTCGATGTTCGTTGGATCCAGTTCAGCCGCGCGGGCAAATTCATTGCGGGCCTTTCTGGCCAGCACGATGGCGCGAATAAAGATCACCCGCTCAGCGCGTCGCCCGTAGGCCTTGCCCAGCCAGTCGTGATAGCGCGACACGCCGGGCGCCGCCTGGACGGCCTTCTCCAGAAAATCGATGGCGGCTTCATAGTTTTCGGCTCCGTAGGCTTGCACGCCCCGCTGGAAGAGCGATTCGGCAGCCGTGTTCTCCGCCGGATTTTGGGCAGGCTGTTTAATGCGGGGATACAAAGCCGGCGGATCGGATTCCGCCTCCCGCGCTTTTGCGGGCACTTCCTTCGCTTCCTCGGCCTCCCGGGGCGGTGCTCCGGTGTTCGGATTTTGTGCCTGAAGCGCAGTCCAGGAGGAGAATGCCAGCAACCCTAGCAGCAGTACGTTCATGTGGTGATTTTGGGGCGAACCTGCTGCCCCGGCGAATAGATATGCTCGCCCGGCAGAAGCACGATCTGGTTTTCGGCCAATCCCTCCAGCACCTGGACCCGTCCCAGGTCATGAATTCCCAGCCGGACGGCCTGTCGCGAGACAATACCGTTCGCATCCACTACCAGAGCCATGGTTCTGTCACCCTCCCGCACCAGCGCCTCGCGTGGAATGGTGAGGGCATTCCGGGCCTCTCCGGTCCGGATGGCGACGTTTACGGTAACATTGGGAAGCAGCCGGCGTTCCCGCGTGTCAATAGTGCAAAGCAACTCTCCCACGCTGCGGGTGCCGACGGTCTGAATGAGTGACGGCAAGCGTTCTACGCTGCCTTCCCATTCCACTCCCGGCAACGCATCCCAGGTGATGCGCACGGGTTGGCCGATCTGCACGGGACCCAGCTCCGGCTCGTCCACCAGCAGCCGGACGCGAACCTTATCCAGCAGGCCGACCTTGGCTACAACCGTGCCGGGAGCGTAATAGCCGCCGGGCCGGAGAGCGAGCATATAGAGGGTGCCGGAAATGGGGGCACGCACTTCCGTCTGACGGAGGGCCGTCGTAGCCTGGGCTACCGCCGCCTGGGCCTCGCGCACACGGGCCTGGATCCGCTCGCGATCCTCGGGGCCGAGGAACGATTTACGCTTCCGCTCGAGAGCCGCCATATCCATTTCGGCTTTTATTAAGCGGCGTTGCTGTTCTTGCAACTCCACGCGCGGAGCGGCGCCTTTCTCAACCAACCGCTGAAGGACTGCGATCTCTTTTTCGGCGGTTTCCCTTTCCAGGCGGGCTTCGGCGATGGCAGAATCGATCTGCGCGATCTCCGCCGAGCTGCCGCCGCGCTCGAGCACGGCCTCATCGGCTCGCGCGGCTTCCAGTTGCGCCTGGGCGTGCGCCAGGGCTTCCTGCGCCGCTGCGGTGTCAACCTCGGCCAGTAGTTGGCCGCGGCGCACCGGATCGCCCTCCTGAACGTTCACCTTGATCACGCTCAGCCCCGCCCGCGCGCTGACGTCCACGCTGTCGAACGCCTCCACTTTGCCGTTGGTGGTGAGAGTCTGGACAAGATCGCCGCGCCTCACGCGCGCGGCAGGCGCTTCGGGGGGCTCGGGCTGGCGGAAATGGAGCCAGAGCGTGACGCCCAGCACCAGGAGAACGAGAGTGAGGGCGGCGCGCTTCAATTTGGCTTCCGGTAGGCGAAGTCCCAGACTTGAATATTCACTCTCGCGCTGTCCTGCAAATCCTGGCCGCTGGATGCAAACTGCACTACCGCGTACTCACCCGGTTCGATCGGATCGACGGGCCAGATCTTGTAAACGGTCGGGGCAAGCTGCTGCCGAAAGACCTCCACCTCTTTCTGCTGTTCCATGACTTCCTTGCTGACGGGAACAATGGTGAGATCTTCGACGATGCGCGAATCTTTCTTGACGGTGAGGCGGGCGATGCCCAGGCGCTCGACACGGTCGAGACGGACGTAAAATTCGGGTCTCGCGGAATTGACGACGAACGCTGAATGCGGCCCTTCCAGCTCGACCGTGGCTTTCCCGGCGACCACAGGAATCGGCGCAATGACCTTGAGGACCGAGCGGCGTTTGTTCCCTTTCACTTTGGGGTCTCCCTGCTTGAGCGGCGTCGTCTGGTCCCCGTTCACCCAATAAACGCCGTCGTCCAGCGGCACCCTCTGCAATTCCGTGCGGAACCGGCGTTCCGCTTCCCTCTCCGCCCGGTCTTCCTCAGCCCGCTGCTGCTGCTCCTCCTCAATCCGCTTTCGCTCGCGCTCAGTGCGGTCCAAGTCCACCAAAGCCAGTGGCAACTCCTCCCACTGGCTCCGCTCCACGCTGTAAAATCGAACGCGGTCCGAAAGCACCTGATATTCTCTCACCAGGTGGTCAGATCCGTCTTTCAAGTACAATCGGAAGTTCCCCGCGGCCAGCAGTGCGAAGGCCGAAAGTATACCTAAGATGAAGGTTCCTACTACTATCCGCATGCCGTTCCACGCGCCGTTGGACGCATTCTCCGGCCCTTTCGTTGCCCTTTAACAGTATAGAGCATCCGGTCGCGCCGGACGGCTTGTGCGGCGGGGCGGGGGAATTGTAGCCTGGAGGTAATGACTCCCGCCACGCATGTGGTCGCCGGCGCAGCAGCCGCGGCGCGGTTTCGAAACGCCGGCGCGGCTGTGGCGGCTGCCTTCCTGCTGCATTTCTTCCTGGATGCTGTTTACCATTTTGAAGCTTTTTACGAGCTTTCCGTTCCGGCGCAGTGGACTTATCGCTACACGATGTTCATGCTCTTCGGGGGGCTGCTGCTCGTCGGCGCGCCTGTTTTCGCGCACCTGGCGCGCCATGATCCGGTCGTATCATCGTTCGGCTGCTATGCCTTGCTGATGTGCGCCCTGGCTTTTGAGCCGAAGTGGGGCTGGAAACTGTTTTGGGGAGCCATGTTGTCCGCGTTTTGGCTGCTGATCACCCGGGCTCCGGAAGCTCGCCGATGGATCCTCTGCGGCTTTGTCTCCTACTTGCCGGATTGCCTGAAAAAGCCGATTCCGGTGCTCGCCAAGCTGCACGACGCCGCACACTACCGCTCCGATCTGGAACTGGGGGACTGGGTTTCGCTGCTGGGACGCGGGCGCTGGCGGATTCCGGTAAACGACAGAATTTTCGATCCCTATTATCAAGCCGGATATGTCCTCGAAATTCTGCTCGAAGCCGCCATTCTGTTCGGATGCCTATACTGCCTTTCCCGCGGGAGGGCTGCGGCGAGCAATCACGCCGCCGCCCTTCGCCAGAGTGACCCCATTGCCGAGGGAAGCCTAATGCGAAAATAGGCGACCGGCCGGCTCCGACTGCCAGGAGCCGTGAAAACTGATTTTCCGATGCAGATACGAAGCCATGGCGCCGGTTTTGGCGCCGGAATTCGCGGTCCGTTTGCCGCACGGGCCCGTTTCTAATTATTGGATTATTGGACTTTTGTAACTTCGAACTTCCCGATCTTTTCCAGAGCCGGCCCGATCTTTTGCGCATCGCCGACCACGACAATCGCAGCTTGCTCGGGCGAAATATATTTCTTCGCCGCGTTTAGAATCTGATCCGGCTCGACGGAGCGAATGCGGGTGGTGTAGGTTTCCAGATAATCGTTGGGCAAGCCCATGCTTTTGACCAATGCCAACTGCGCGGCAAGCCCGTTCTGGCTCTCCAGACGCATGACAAAGAAGCCGCTCAGGAAATTCTTAAAGTCGCTCAATTCGGCATCATCCACCGGCGTTTTCGCCATCATCTCCAGGTTGCTCAGCATCGCTTCCACGGCCGGCTCGACCACTTCATTGCGGACCTGGGTGACAGCTTCGAATACTCCCGCATCCTTCTGGGCATCAAGAACGCTGTGGGCGTCGTAGGCGTAGCCGCGCTTCTCCCGGATGTCGTTGAACAGCCGGGAGCTCGTTCCCGTGCCCAAAATGGCGTTGCCCAGCACCATCGGGAAGTATTCCGGGCTCGTGCGGGTTACGGCCAGCCGGCCAACCCGAATATCGGCCTGAACCGAGCCCGGACGGTCAACCAGTACGAGCCTGCGGCGGCTTTCGGGGAACTCCGCCTTAGGTGGGGCAGGGAGCGGTTTTTCCCGCCAATCCCCGAACTTCTGCCGCACTAGGTCCACGACTTTCGCTCGCGGCGGCAGTTGGCCCAACACAATCAGAACGGCGTTGTTTGGAACCAGAAATTGATCGCGAAATGCCGTCAGCTTTCCGATGTCGATTTTATCGATCGATTCGGGCGTCGGGCTGATCCGCGAATAGGGGTGGGGACCGTACACAATTTCATTGAACTTGAGCTCTCCCTGAAAATCGGCCCGGGAGCGCTGGAGCAGCAGAGACTGCTTGCGGTTCTGCTTTCGGAGTTCCACCTCATCGGCGGGAAATGTCGCATTCCGGGCGACGTCGGCAACCAGATCGAGCAGCCGGCTGGTATTTTCCGAAAGCGCGTTGGCGCCGATGATCAGAGCATCGCGGCTGCTGGTGACGTTCAGAGATCCTCCGATAGAAGCCAGTTCCTCGGCGATCTGGCGCGAAGAGCGGCTGGTTGTGCCTTCTTTCAGAAGGGCGCCGACGTTTTCAGATAGGCCCGGCAGATCGGCGGGGTCGAATTTCGACCCGGCCTGAAAATCAAGGCGTATGGTGACCAGCGGGAAACGGTTGTCCTGCACCAACACCAGCAGGAGCCCGTTCGGGAGTTTGGTCTCGAACACCGGCGGCAGCTTGTAGACGGGCAGAGGGGGCGTATCCGGCGGTTTGGTCCGATCGATTTTTTGCGCTTGCATAAGAGCAGCCGAAAACAGCAGAAATAAGCCAACAGCGAGCCGCGAAATCATGGGGCCTCCTTGGGCCGCGCGGCCTGCGGTTTCGGGGAAGCGGGTTTCGGCGCGGGAAGGATTTCCAAGACAATCCGTTTTTCGGGCACGAAATATTTCTTCACCGCCGCTTGCACCTGGGCGGGCGTTACGGCAACGAACGCGTCAATTTCCTCGGTGATCCATTCGGGCTTGCCGTCCAACATCTCGTATTGGGCCAGCAGCCGGGCCCGGTTGAGCGAGCTTTGCAGCTCGTTCAGACGGGACGCGCGCAGATAGGTGCGCGCCCTCTGCATTTCCTTCGGATCTACCCCGTCTTTCTGGATTTTATCGATCTCCTCCTGGACTTGATCCACGATCTGCTTTCCGGTGAAGTTCGGCTTGCGCAGAATGAAAATCCCGTACAGGCCAGGGTCCTTGTAGTCTGAAGCGCTGCCCACCGGCCAGCCCAGGTTTGCTTCATAGCGGACGACGGACTGTTTCCCCTTTACCAAGTTCAACTGAAAGCGCGAACTCTCGCCGCCGGTGAGGAGCACGTCGGCCATGACCAGGGCATTGTAATCAGGGGAGCGTCGTGGCGGCCCGGGATAGCCGATAATCACTCCGGGCACCTGCGCCAGCGGATCGTGATAGACGTCCGATCGCGCGACCGAATTGGAAGGCTCGCGAAGATCCGGAGGCGGGGGCTGCGGCTGGGCCGCAATATCCCCGAAGTAGGTTTCCACCAGCTTTTTGGCCTCGGCGATTTGGATATCTCCCACAATCGCGAGAACTGCGTTATTCGGCGCGTAATGGATCTTGAAAAACTGCGCCACGTCTTCCACGGAAGCGGCATTCAGATCTTCAAACGAGCCGATGATCGAGTGAGCGCTCTGCCAGTTGCGAAAAGCCAGTTCCGGCCAACGCTCGATGATCGCGGTGTTATAGGGCTGGTTGTCGAAGCTGAGCCGCCGCTCCTGTTTGACAGCTTCTTTTTGGTTGGCGAGATTCTCGGCGGTAATGGCCAGGCTGCGCATGCGGTCGGACTCCAGCCACAAGGCTACGGCGAGTTTATTGGAAGGCAGCACTTCAAAGTAGTCGGTGAAATCGGAGTGGGTGGACCCATTCAATATGCCGCCGTTGGATTCCACCAGCTTGAAGTGCATGCCCTTCGGAGCGTTGGCGGACCCCTCGAACATCATGTGCTCGAACAGGTGAGCGAAACCCGAGCGTCCTTTTTGCTCCGAACGCGCTCCGACGCCGTACATGAGGTAGACCGCGACTACGGGAACCGCGTTATCCCGCGAAAGCACAACGCGCATTCCGTTGCGCAGTTTAAATTTTTCGATCGGAATGTGGAACTCGGCGCTTTGGGCCAGAGCGGCCAGGGCCGCGATTACACAAAGGAGAAGAAGTTTCATACTGTTCTCATTGTACGCAGACCGCCTTGGCTTTGCCCTCCTTTCGACCCGAAGTGCGGCTCGTCTCCCGATCGAATCGCTCCGCCGCCGCCCGAGACCCGCGGCGGCCCCATCGCGGAAAGCCTCGAGCCGGCCACCCTGAGCAGCCTCCGGCAGGCAAGGGCCGTTTAAGGCCAGGCCGAGTCGGAATGGGCCCGTCATGATCCCGGCCGGACGCCGGCTTGTTAGAATACCCGCATGGGCCGGGCCGGCGCGAGTCCCGATGACAGTTTTTTCCAATACTCGCTGCTCTTGCTGGTCGCGACGGGCTTTGCCGCGGTGCTCGCAACCGGCAGGCTCGACGAGCCCACCGCTGCGCTGGCAGGGGCGGCGCTTCTCGGACGCGCCTTCCTCATCAAGGGATGGATGAAGCCGCCGCTCTCGGCTTCCTGGGTGCAAGCGCTGACCATTGCCTACATTCTGTTTTATCCCGTGGATTTTTTGTATTTGTCGGGCAGTTTCCTGGGCGCCACGGTCCGCATGATTTTCTTTTTGGCTTCCATCAAGCTGCTGACCGCCGGCCACGGGCGCGACTACCTGTATCTCAGCATCATCGCTCTGCTGGAAGTGCTGGCTGCGGCGATGCTGACGTCTAGCGCGAGCATCCTCGGATTTCTCGCTCTGTTTCTGGTTTTTGCCGTCGCCGCGCGGACGCGATACGAGATACAAAGCAATGCGGAAGCGGCGGTCCATAAGCCTGCCGCCGGCGGCAGCCTCACCTGGAGGTTGTCGGTGTTGAGCCTGGCGCTGGCGGGTGGAATCGCAGTGCTCGCCCTGGCATTGTTCTTTGTGGTGCCCAGAGCGGCGGGAGCCTATCTGTCGCGGCTGCCGGCGGCCGGAGAATCGGTGCTCGGATTTTCGGACGAAATCGTGTTGGGCACGCCCGGCCGGGTCAGAAGAGATAACACACCGGTAATGAGGGTCAAGATTCTCGAAGGTCCCCCGTTAAATAACTTGAAATGGCGGGGCGACGCACTTCAGTATTTCGACGGAGTCAAGTGGTCGAATCCTCCCTCCATTGGCCATGTGCTTGCAGGCGCCCAAGGGCGCTATGTCGTGGGGCGGCTGCGGCGAAGGAGCAGGCTGCTGCCGGGCGCCATCTTGCGATATCGCGTTCTGCGGGCGCCAATGGACTGCGACTCGTTATTCCTGCCGGGGACTCCGCAGATTCTAGAAGGCGATTTTGGACGGCTTGAAGTCAGCGATACGGACAGCATTTCGACGCCCGGCGGCCGGTGGAAGCCTCTGCGCTACGAGGGCTGGAGCTTTATCGGCCCGGCGCGGCCCGCGGAGGCCGGCGACGTAGAAGGGCCGTTTCAAACGCGCATCCGCTCCCGCTACCTGCAATTGCCGGCGCTGGACCCCGGGATTCCGGCGTTGGCCCGGCAAATAACAGAAGCCGAAATCAGCCCCTATTCGCGCGCCGCCGCTATCGAGCGCTATCTGCGGACTCACTTTGACTACACCCTGGAACTGCCCCTGGAGCGTCCCAGCGACCCGCTGGCCGATTTCCTTTTCCACCGGAAGAAAGGTCACTGCGAATACTTCGCGTCGGCGATGGCGGTGATGCTGCGCAGCATCGGGATTCCGGCGCGCGTAGCCGACGGCTTTCAGAGCGGCGTATATAATCCCGTCTCGGGCTATTACACGATTCGAGCCAGCGAAGCGCATGCTTGGGTGGAGGCGTATTTTGCTGGTTTGGGATGGACCACATTCGATCCCACGCCGCCCGAACCGGCGCCCGAGGGGCTTCGGGGCCGCTCCTGGCAGTATCTCGACGCCCTGGAAACGTTCTGGAATGACTGGATCATCCAGTATGACGTTAATCGACAGGCGAGTCTCGCACGAAGCGTTCAGATCGAGTGGTACCGAGCCGGCTATGAGACGATGGAGCGGTGGGATCGCGCATGGCTGTGGGCGGGCAGCCGGTGGGAACGCTGGAAGCAGAAGCCGGCACAGGGCGCGGCTGGAATCTTGCAAGTATTGGCGGGGTTCCTGACCGCTTGTCTGGCGTTCTGGGCGTTGCCGCGCCTCCGCGCCTGGCTTGTCACGCAGCGGGTGAGCAGAGGGCGGGGAAGTCAGAAGGACTGCGCCTTGCTTTACGAGCGTGCTCTCGCGCAAATGCAGCGCCGCGGCTTCAATCGGGCAACATGGCAGACGGCCGGTGAGTTCGCCAAGACCGTTCAGCCCCCGGAGTGTCCCGCTGCCGTTTCCGCTCTGCTGGTCCAAATCACACAGAGTTATGAACGCGCCCGATTCGGTTGCGACGGCGAAGCCGGGCGGCAGCTGGCGTCGCTGATCAGGACGCTCGAAAGATCGCCAGTCTAACGGTGCAGGCGCATGCCGCGTGTTGTGCAAACTGATTCGCGGCGCATACCGGCCGCCCGGCCGGTTTCTCGTCTTCACCGCGCGGCGGGTCAGCCGGAAATGCGGCCGCATCAGGAATGCTAAAATAGAAGTCGGTTTCGCCCCCGAATCCTCTCCGGCAGTCCGGCCGTTCGAGACAACGTTGTCCGGAGCTGCCAGGCCCTGAACGGAGGAGCGAGGCCGTGCGGTCACTGCCTTCCCAATGAAAATTGGATTTGTCAGCTTAGGCTGTCCGAAGAATCTGGTAGACAGCGAAGTAATGATGGGCTTGCTCGCCGGGCGCGGCCATGAATTGACCTGTCACGCCGCCGAAGCCGACGTGCTCGTGGTCAATACTTGCAGCTTCATCCAGCCTGCCCAGCAGGAATCTGTAGATACGATCCTGGAGATGGCCGAATACAAGAAGTCCGGGCAAGCGCGCAAGCTGATCGTCGCGGGTTGTCTAGTCGAGCGATATCGGGACGAGATTCGCCGCGAGATCCCGGAAGTGGACGCTCTGATCGGCGCCAACGAAATCGAGCGGATCGTCGACGTTTGCGAGGACGCCGGCCGCACCGGGACCGTCCCCGCATCGGAGCCGGCGCCTTATCTGTATCACGATTTGACACCGCGGGTGCGGGCCACGCCCCGGCACTTGGCTTATATCAAAATCGCCGAGGGCTGCGATCACCCGTGCTCTTTTTGCGTCATTCCGCAGTTTCGCGGCAGGTTCCGCAGCCGCCGCTGGGAAAGCGTGGTGGCGGAGGCGCGCAACCTGTTCGATCAAGGGGTGCGGGAGATCACTCTCATTGGCCAGGACACGACCTGTTTCGGCGAAGACTACGGCTTGAAGGACGGGCTGGCCTTCCTGCTGGATCGCCTGGCGAGACTGGAAAATGCAGGTTGGATTCGTGTGCTTTACGTCTACCCCAACAAAGTCACCCAAAAGCTGCTCGACACAATGGCCGCACACGAGGCTCTTTGCAAATACGTCGATGTGCCCTTGCAGCACGTCAGCGCATCCGTGCTGAAACGCATGAAGCGTGGCGGCTCAGGCGACGTTTTTCTCCGGCTGATCGAGCGTATTCGGAAGACAATGCCAGGCGTCGCTCTGCGAACGAGCATGATTGTGGGCTTTCCCGGAGAAAGCGAGGCTGATTTTCAGCAGTTGTGCGATTTCGTCGAAGCGGCGCAGTTCGACCATCTCGGCGTTTTTGCGTATTCCGACGAGGAAACCAGCGCCAGCTATCACCTGGAGGATAAAGTTGATGCGCGCACAATCTACAACCGCAAGCGGCGCCTGATGGCGGTGCAGCGCCGGATTTCGCGCTCCAAAAAGCAGTCCCTGGTGGGACAAACTCTGCCCATTCTGATCGACGGGCCTTCGCCGGAAACAGATCTGCTGTGGGAAGGCCGTCTTGCCGGCCAGGCGGCCGAGATCGACGGGAAGACCTATTTGAATGATTTCGAAGGCGGCTGCCCCGAGCCGGGAACGTTCGGACGGGTGCGCATCACCGAATCGCGCGATTACGACCTGATCGGCACGCTTTTGGCGTCATCCGGTCACGACACCTGGCGGTCAGGGCTCGGACAGGGGCCTTTTCGGATTTTGCAGTGAAGTGCCCTATCTGCAAAAAAGAAGTGTCGGAGCGGGATCGGTATTACCCGTTTTGCAGCGAGCGCTGCAAGCTGATCGACTTGGGAAATTGGGCCTCCGGCCGATACGTGATCTCGACACCCATCCGGCCGGATTCCGAACGAAAGCCGCCTGAGGGCGAGCGCGATGAGGATGGCGAATAGCGGTCGGCCGCCGGCGGCCATTTGGTTGGCCACCTGGGGAGGTTGTGGGTACGTTCCCAGAGGGCCCGGAACCGCCGGATCGCTCGGGGGGGCAGCCGTGGCGTGGGTTCTGGTCAAATGGGCAGGGTGGCCTCCGGCGGCGCTCACCGTAGCGGTGCTCGGCCTTCTCGGCCCGGGAGTCTGGGCATCGTCCCGGGCGGCTCGTTATTGGGGGCAGGAAGATCCCCAGCGGGTAGTGATCGACGAAGTCTTAGGGCAATGGTTGGCGCTGTCCGCGGCGCCAGCGGCGGAGTGGCAATATTGGCTCGCGGCGTTCGCATTATTTCGTATATTTGATATTTGGAAGCCGTTTCCCGCCCGCTCGGCCGAGCAATTAGCCGCGGGCTGGGGCATCGTTGCCGACGACCTGGTGGCGGGCGTCTATGCCGCCGTTGTTCTGCTGGCGCTGCGGCGGTTACACTTTTAGCTAGCAAGCTTGTTGGAAGTTATGGGTCTTGTTCGGAAGGAAGGCGGCCAGCGGCCGCAAATCTCGAGCGTGAAGCCGGCCTCGGCCATTGCCGGAGGGGAATTTGTCGTCCAAGGCGCCCGGTTTCGGGCCAACGGCGAGGAGCGTCCACGAGTCCGCTTCGGAGAGGTGGAAGCGCCGCTGGTCGTGGGAGCCGATGATTTCATGGTGGTTCGCGTTCCCGAAGGAGCTACGGTGGGCGAACTGATCATTGAAAATCGAGACGCTTCCAGTTCGCCGTATGCCTGCAACCTCGGATTTCCGATTGCAGAAAACCTGCACCCTGTAGCCAACCCGGTCGTAGATATGCACGGGAACATCTACACCACGTTCAGCGGCTCGCGCGGCCAGAAGGTGCCCGTTTCGGTATACAAGATCGATCCGAACTACGAAATGAAGCCCTTCGTCAAAGATCTGATGAATGCGACTGGACTGGCCCTCGACCGCGAGGGCATGCTCTTGGTTTCCAGCCGGTTCGACGGCACCATTTACCAGGTTGCGCCCAGCGGCAAGATGAGCATTTACTCGGAGGGCATGGGAATTGCAACTGGCCTGGCGCTGGATGAAGAAGGCAATCTCTACGTTGGAGACCGCAGCGGCACGATTTTCAAGATCGCTCCCAGCCTCGCGCCGGCGCGGCAAATTTTTGTGTTCGCTACGCTGGAGCCCTCGATTTCCGCCTACCATCTTGCGGTCGCTCCGGATCAGAGTTTGTTTGTGACCGGTCCCACCACGTCCAGTTTCGATTCGATCTACCGCATTTCCCATAACGGCGAGGTGGAGGTGTATTACCGCGGTCTGGGCCGGCCTCAGGGCATGGCTTTCGACGCAGAGGGGCGCCTATACGTGGCGGCGTCCCTGGGAGGCCGCAAGGGGATCTGGCGCTTTGGGCCGGAGCGCAAACCCGAACTGGTGCTCTCCGGGCCGGGCATTGTCGGCCTGGCGTTCGCCTCAGCGCACACTGCCATCGTTGCCACTAATAACGCCCTGTACCGGGTGGACCTTGCTCCTTAAGCCGCGCCCGCTTTGATGCAGGCCTCGATTGACGATTCAAGACGGCGCTGAAACAATAATCGGTTGCATACAAGGGCCGGGCGGATGGGACGCCCGGCCGCGGAACCGCCGATGACAGCCGAAATCCTGGCCGTAGGCTCCGAATTGTTGACGCCGCAGCGCGTAGATACCAACTCTTTGTACCTCACCCAGCGGCTGAACGATCTGGGAATCGAGGTGGTGTTCAAGGCGGTTGCCGGAGATGATCGCGACCGGCTGGCCCTGCTCCTCAGGCAAATGCGCGAACGGACCGAACTGGTGATTGTCACCGGAGGTCTCGGCCCGACCGAGGACGACGTCACTCGGGACGCGGCCGCCCAGGTGTGCGGGCGGGAATTGGTCTTCCATCAGGAAGTGATGGACCAGATCGAAGCGCGGTTTCGCTCGCTTCGCCGCACCATGGCGCCCATCAATCGCCGGCAAGCCTACGTTATCGGCGGTGCTGAAATTCTGCCTAACCACCATGGAACCGCTCCAGGCCAATGGTATAAGGATGCCGCCGGCATACTGATCCTTTTGCCCGGGCCTCCTAACGAGTTGAAGCCGATGTTTGAGTCGGAATGCGTCCCCAGACTGCGGCTGGTGGCTCCCGAGCAGCACATTGCGACGTTCACAATGCGCGTCGCTGGGATGCCGGAGTCTGACCTGGATCAGCTCATTTCGCCGATTTACACCCGCTATACCAATCCGGTCACCACGATTCTTGCCGCGCCGGGAGACATTCAAATCCACTTGCGGGCCCGCGGAGCCAGTGAATCGGAGGCCCGGGTCGTGGTCGAGGAGTTGGCCAGACAGATCGAGGCGGTTTTAGGCAACCGGGTATATTCCCGGAGCGCGGCGACTCTGGAAGAAGTTGTGGGGCGCATTCTCACCGAACACAACGCCACTCTGGCCGTGGCCGAGAGCTGCACGGGTGGGCTGATCGCCGAGCGAATCACCTCCGTGCCGGGCAGTTCCCGGTATTTTGCCGGAGGTTGGATTCCCTACTCCAATCGCGCCAAGAGAGAGTGGCTGGGGGTCAGTGAGGAAACGTTGGAAACACAAGGCGCGGTCAGCGCTCCGGCGGCTCGGGAGATGGCTCAAGGGGCGCGCGCGCGGGCTTGCAGTTCTTTGGGATTGTCGGTGACGGGCGTCGCCGGTCCGACCGCCGACACCGGCGGAGGGCAGTCCGGCCCTAAGCCGGTCGGCCTGGTCTATATCGGCCTGGCTGACGAGGCGGGCTGCGAAGTAAAGGAAAGGCAGTTTCTCGGCGACCGCGACCGGATCCGCGCACAGGCCAGCCAAATGGCGCTCGACATGGTCCGCCGCAAATTTCTGGCGTAAACCGGGCGGCGATATACTGGTGTTGGAAGCGCTCAGAGAGGCATGGTTGCGGGCGTCGGCGCGCCGGCCGCCGCCCCGGAGCAACCGACCGCACCGTATGCCACCCAGTAAAACGCCCGCCAGGGCCGAGGAGGGATAGTGAAAGCATTAGGTATTATTGCTGCCATAGTGGTGCTGGCGGGAGTGGCGTTGAGTTCCTCGTTTGTCAGCCGGCGCAACGAGATGGTCGCCCAGCGGGAAGCCATCAAGAACCAGTGGGCGCAGGTGGATACGGCGTTGCAGCGGCGCGCCGACCTGATTCCCAATCTGGTTGAGACTGTCAAAGGCTACGCCTCGCAGGAGCGAGCGGTATTTGAGAGCATCGCCCAGGCCCGCGCTGCTATGGCGGGGGCAAAAACGCCCGCAGAGCGCATCGCCGCCAACGATCAATTGAGCGGCGCGCTTTCGCGGTTGCTTGTGGTGGTGGAAAATTATCCGCAGTTGAAATCCAACGAGAACTTTCTGCGCCTGCAAGATGAGCTCGCCGGAACCGAAAATCGCATTGCAGTCGAGCGCCGCAAGTACAATGAGATCGTGCAGGCCTACAACACGAACATACAGTTGTTCCCCAACAACATCGTGGCTGCGGTTTCGGGCTTCCAGCGCGAGGAGGCCTATTTCCGGGCGAGCGACAGCGCCCGGCAGGCTCCGGCGGTGAAGTTCTGACCGGCCTCTGCGCGCCGCGTCTTCCTTCCGGCGGTCTTCTCGGGCCTCATTCCATTCAGCGGGTCTATGAACGGCTCAGCGATTTGAGCATCGCCTGAAATGCGCCCTGGTTCGCCGCCACTGTTTTCGCCGGGCCAGTGAACTTGAAGAAAACCGGCCCCTGCGGCGCTTCCACGATGGCGCCCAGCAGGCGGTAGCCGGGTTTGCGGATCACCTGCTGCGCCATGGGCCCGCCGGCGCCGGTGTAAATCCCGCTGGCATCGACGGTCGTCACTCGCAGGCCGTTGATCGTTTGCGTGTGGATCTGAGCAGACTGCCGCGATGGCTTGCCGCCGGGCTGCTCGAACTGATCGACCCAGCGGTTTACGTTGTCCTCGACCGTGCCGCCCTGGCCCGGGCCGAAATAGAATACGCCGCACTCGCCCCCTTCCTTATCGCCGGGGGCGGCCGGTATTTCGTAGGTGGCCGCCCGCATCGGCCTGGCTCCTTGCGACTTCCAGCCTGCGGGCATCGTCCATTTGACGCCGCCGGCGGCATCGGCGAGCAACAACACGCTCGCCAGCGCGGCGAGCGCCGGAAGTTTTGTTCTCATAGGTTCAGTATAACGAGGACGTCTGCGCGTCAGGGCGCAGCCGAACGAGGCCGGCGCACCGCGGGTGCTATACTAGCGCTCTTCTATGCTCGAACACTATCGCGCCGCGCTCTCATGGCTGGCGCACTCCGGCATCCAAGCCGAGTCCGGCGGTTTGGCGCGCTACTATCGCGCCGAAGCCGGAGAGTACAAAAACATATCCACTGAGATCACCGCTTACGGCATTCAGGCTTATCTCCAGTTGCCGTTGCCCGGGGAAAGCGGCCTCCTTTCCAATGCTTTGCGCGCGGGGCAGTTTCTTTGCTATGACGCGACCGATCCTCAGACGGGGCTGCTGCTTTTCGAGTTGCCGCCGAACGGATCGCCCGCGAGCCGGCTGGCTTATTTTTTTGACTGCGGCATCATCATTCGCAGCCTCATTGCGCTCTGGAACACGACGGCCGACCCGATGTATCTGGAGCGCGCCGAGCGTTGCGGCGCGGGAATGATGGGCCGCATGTCGCGCGTCGACGGCTCGTTTTTTCCCGTACTGGATCTCGAAACCGGCATCCCCGGCAGCGCTCCCGGAGGCTGGTCGCTCGAGGCCGGCCCCTATCAGCTCAAAGCCGGCCTCAGCTTCATTGAACTGGCCGAAGTAACCAGTTCCGGCCTGTTTTCGCGAACCGCGGACGCGCTGCTCGACTGGTGCCTCCGCCAGCACGAACTGTTTCTTCGCGGCGAAGACCGTCCGGACCACGTGGCCGACCGCCTGCACGCCTACTGCTATTTCTTAGAGGGGCTGCTGCCATTTGTGGAAAAGCGGTTCGAATGCACGCTGGTTTTGCAGGCGGGCATCAATCGCGTCGAGACGCTGGCGGCGGAGTCAAGCGCGGCCCTGGAACGCTGCGACGTATTGGCGCAGCTTCTGCGCCTGCGGCTTCTGTGCGATTACATGGGCCTGCTCGAGCTCGATGCGTCGGCGGCGAGCCGCGAAGCGGAAGCGCTGCTCGCCTTTCAGTTGCACACGGAGGATCGCCGGACCAACGGCGCGTTCGCCTTCGGCCGCCGCGACGGCCAGCTTTCCTGCCATGCCAACCCAGTGGCGACGATCTTCGCTCTCCAGGCCCTGCGGATGTGGAAGGAGCACCAGAGCGGCGAGCTGCGGATGAGCTGGCACGATCTGATCTGATGCGACCGCGAAAGGACTTCTTATGCCCGATTTTGATCTGATCCCGCGGCCCGTCCCGGCCGTAGAAACCAAATACCGCAGAATTGTGACGGCCATTCCCGCGCCGGAATCTATTCCTATCCTGGAGCGGCTTTACGCCTGCGAGCCGCTGGCGATGCGAGGCCAACCGCCGATTGTCTGGGACCACGCCGAAGGCATTACCGTGCACGATGCCTGGGGCAACCGATGGTTGGACTGGTCTTCCGGGGTGCTCATCGCCAATGCCGGGCATGGCCGCCCGGAGATAGCGGCGGCTATCCACGATCAGGTGAATCATCAACTGTTGACGAACTACTGCTTCCCGAGCGAAATCCGCGCCCGGCTGGTGGAAAGGCTCGCCGGACTGCTGCCGGAGCCGCTGAAGAAGATTTTTCTGCTGACTACGGGATCGGAGACCGTGGAATGCGCCGTAAAGTTGTGCCGCACGCATGGGATCAAGGCCGGCGGCCGCCAAAAAATCACGATTGTCTCCTTTCACAATGCATTTCATGGCCGCACGCTCGGCGCACAACTGGCCGGCGGCATCCCCGCGCTGAAAGACTGGATTGTCAATCTCGACCGCGATTTCGTGCAGGTCCCCTTCCCTGACGGTTACCGCTGCCGCGACACCTCGTTCGAGCGCTTCGAGCGCTCGCTGGACCAGGCGGGGGTGAAGCCGGAACGCGTAGCCGGCGTGGTTTTGGAGACATATCAAGGCGGCGACGCCGCCTTTGCCCCGCCGGCCTACATGCGGGAGCTCCGCCGCTGGTGCGACCGGCACGCGGCTCTGCTGGTGTGTGATGAAGTGCAGGCAGGCTTTGGCCGAACCGGGACGCTGTTCGGCTTCGAACACTACGGAATCGTGCCGGATCTGGCATGTTTCGGCAAAGGCATTACCAGCTCTCTACCCTTGTCGGCAGTAGCCGGCCGTCCGGACGTCATGGACCTGCACCCCAAAGGCAGTATGACGTCCACCCACACGGGCAATCCGGTCTGCTGCGCGGCGGCCCTGGCTAATATCGATGTGATCCTGAACGAAGACCTGGCCGGCAACGCGCGGCGCGTGGGCGAGACGCTGCACGAAGGCTTGCGAGCCCTGAAGGCCGATTTTCCGCAGATTGCCGCGGTGATGGGCAAGGGCCTGGTGGCCGGGCTGCCGGTTATCGACCCGCTTACGAACGAGCCGGATTCGCCTCTCGCCTACGACACCGTCCGGCGCTGCTATGAAAAGGGATTGCTGATGTTCAACCCGGTGGGCTTCGGCGGCGCCACGATCAAGATAGCTCCGCCTCTCACTACCAATGCCGAGGCCGCCGTCGAAGGCGTCAGCGTGCTGCGGGAGGCGCTGGTGGAAGCCATCGCAGCGAGACAAAGCACGCTGCAAGAGGTCGTCGGAGGGTGAGCGCACCGGCGGTCGTCTTAATTGGCGCGGGCATGATCGCCCACGACCAAATCCTGCCGTCTCTGTACCATCTGCAACGGCAAGGCCTCATCGGTGAGATCAGCGTTTGCGCTTCACGCTCCGGCTCCTTGAAAAAACTGGCGGGCGCTTCCATTTTCCGCCGCGCTTTTCCCGGGCAATCGTTCCGTCCGTATCCGGATTTTTCGGTTGACCCAGACGAGCCGCACCCGAATCTGTTTCGCGAAGTTATCGGCAGGATGGAAGCCGGCGGGATCGCCGTTGTAGCTGTGCCCGATCCGCTCCATTTCGAGGTGATCATGGCCGCGCTGCGAGCCGGGCTGCATGTGTGCTCAGTGAAGCCGCTTGTGCTGACGGCCCGCGAGTCGGCTGTGATCGAGCAGGAGGCTTTCGCCAGGGGGTTAGTCGTAGGCGTCGAGTATCACAAAAGATTCGACGACCGCAGCCTCCTGGCGCGGCGTAGATACCGGGAAGGCGCTTTCGGCGAATTTCGGCTCGGGTCGGCTTGCCTGCTTGAGAAATGGTATTACCGCCATTCTAATTTTCAAAACTGGATGACCACGGAGCACTCGGACGCGTTCACCTACATCGGCTGCCATTATGTGGACCTGGTGCACTTCATCACCGGCTTGCTGCCGGAAGCCGTGAGCGTTTACGGCATCCGCGACCGGTTCCCGAACGGAAAGGAGGGTTTTCTATGGACAGACGCCCGGGTGATCTGGTCGAACGGCGCCTGCCTGAATGTCCAGAACGCCCTCGGTTTCCCGGATGCGGCTCCTGGGACAAACACGCAGGGCCTCACGCTCTATTGCGCCAAGGGAGATACCGGAACACTGATTTCCCATTCGGATCAGTACCGCGGGTTGAAATACTCTTATGCGAGCAAGCCGGAAGAACCGGGCGCTACGCAGTACGCCGAACCCAGCCCGGATTATTTCCAGTACGTGGATTTGGGCGGTCCGGGCCTGACACCGGTTGGCTACGGCTACCGCTCGATCGAGCACATCTTGGGCGCCTGCCTCCGCGCCGCCGCCGAAACGAGTTTGGCAAAGCGGCAAAAGTTTCTAAAAGATTTGGACGAAACCGGCATCATGGCGACGCCGGCCAACAGCCGCTACAACGAACAGGTCATCGAAGCGGCGCGGGAATCTATTCAGAATGGCGGACGGGAAGTGCCGGTAAAGCGCGATCTGCCGGCAGCCTAAGAAGCGGACTCCCGGGGCCCAGCGGGGCCTTTGCCGAGCCTGCCGAAAAACTGCTAACCTGTCGCTACCAAAGACTGGTCTGGAGGTGTTCCATGGCTTGCACTCGGCGAAATATCCTCAGTTCGATGCTTTCAGCGGCGGGAATTGCCTTTGCGCAACGACCCCCGCGCCCGAAGACTTGGAAACCCAAGCTGGGCATTCTGGGCCAGGCCTCGGAAGCCAATCTCGCTTTCGCCAAGCAGGAAGGCTTCACCAGCATGGGCGTCTGGGCCAACCGAAGAACGCCCCTGGATCCCGAGACGGCGACGGAAGCCGAGGTGGGCCGGATCCAGGAAATGCTCCGGCGCTCGGGTCTCCACATTTCGGTCATCGGGTGCTCGGAGAGCCATATCGATCCGGATCCGCAGGTCCGCTCCCGCGCTAATAGCTACTTCGGCAAAGTCATCGAGCTGGCCGGAAGGCTCGGCGTCCCTCACATCGGCACGCAGACCGGCGGCATGCCGGGAAGGCCGCTGGCCGAACAAGTGGACGAACTGGTACGCGTCTACACAGAAAAATATTTTCCTTTATGCCAGAAGCACCATGTGCGCATCCTGTGGGAACCTTACGCCGGCCGGCCGAATATCGCCACCGGACCGGTGGGATACGAAGCGCTGTTCAAAGCCTTCGGCGACTCGCCCTATATCGGCTTGCAGTACGACCCGTCTCACCTGGTCTGGCAGATGATGGATCCGATCCAGTGCGCACGGGACTTCGCGGATAAGATTTACGATGTTCACTTAAAGGACACGGAGATTCGCTGGCCGATTTTGAGAAGGACCGGCATCCATCCACTAAATAACGCACAGTGGTGGCGCTTCCGGCTGCCCGGTTTGGGGCAGATCGACTGGCCGGCCTTCTTCACCGTGCTCATGGACGCGGGCTATAGCGGCGCGATGAATATCGAGCACGAGGACCAGCTTTACGGCCATCCCAACCAGGGCGTGGATTTCACGGACGACTACAAGACAGGATTCCGGGTCGCGCACCAGTACTTGCGCCAGTACGTGCCGGCATAAGACAGCCGGGTATTTCTATTTTTCTCCCGGATCGCGCCCGGTCACTCGACCGTGACGCTCTTGGCGAGATTTCGAGGCTGATCGACGTCGCAGCCGCGCCGGACGGCGATATGGTAGGCCAAAAGTTGCAGCGGGACTATCTCAATAATAGGCAGTAGCAGCTCTTCGGCCGGCGGCAGTTCGATCATGTAATCCACCGCGTCCCGGACTTCCTGATCTTTTCGATTCGCAAGCGCGATGACAATCCCTTCCCGCGCTTTAACTTCTTTGATATTCGAAAGCGTCTTTTCGTATTGCACCAGGCTTTCCGGCCGTTTCGGGTCATGCGTCGCGATCACCACCGCGGGCAGGTTTTCATCAATCAGAGCGTTGGGGCCGTGCTTCATCTCACCCGCCGGGTAGCCTTCGGCGTGGATGTAGGAGATCTCTTTCAGCTTCAGCGCGCCCTCAAGCGCAATCGGATAGTGAATGCCGCGGCCAAGAAACAGGAAATTGGTGGAGCGAAAAAGTTTTTTCGAGAGATCCTCGATCAGGCCGTCCTGGCCCAGGACTTCCTCGAGCTTCGTGGGGACGTGCAGAAGTTCCTGCACCAGGCAGCGGGAAACGTCGTCGGTCAGAATTTTTCGCAACTGGCCGAGGTGCATCGCCAGAATGAACAGGGCCGTAAGCTGGCAGGTGAAGGCTTTCGTTGAGGCGACGCCGATCTCGGGGCCGGCGTGGGTGTAAATGGTTCCCGCCGCCTCGCGGGTGACCATCGAGCCAACCACATTGCAGATCGCCAGCGTCTTCGATCCTTTATGCTTGGCTTCGCGCTGCGCGGCCAGAGTGTCGGCGGTTTCTCCCGACTGCGAAATGACGACGGTAAGAGTCTCCGGCTCAATGATGGGATCGCGGTACCGGAACTCGCTGCCATAGTCGACCTCCACCGGCAGACGCGCCAGCCTCTCGATCATGAACTTGCCGGCCAGAGCGGCGTGCCAGGATGTGCCGCAGGCCACGATCTTCACCTGGCGAAAACCGGCGAACTCCGACGGCGCGATATCCATTTCATCCAGATAGATTTTGCCCGTCTCGCGGCTGACGCGCCCGATGGTCGTGTCCCGGACGGCTCGCGGCTGCTCAAAGATTTCCTTGAGCATGAAATGCTTGTAGCCGCCCTTTTCAGCCATGACAGGATCCCACAGAATGTGCTGCACCTGCCGGTTTACCGGCCGCCCCTCGAAATCCGTGAGCCGGACGCCTTCGGGAGTGAGCACGGCCATATCGCCATCCATCAGGAAGAATATGTCCCGGGTGTAATGCAGGATGGCTGAAACGTCGGACGCCACAAAATATTCGTTATCGCCCAGCCCGATCACCGCGGGAGGGCCGCATCGCGCCGCGACAATCTTGTTCGGGTCGCGCCGGGAAATGATGGCCAGCGCGAATACGCCTCCCAGTTGCCGCACTGCCGCCCGGGCCGCATTTTCCAGGTTCCCGCCCGCTTTCCCGTTGTAATGCTTCTCGATCAGGTGGGCGATGACCTCGGTATCGGTCTCGGTCGTGAAACGATGGCCCTCGCCAATGAGTTGCTTCTTGAGGGCGAGAAAATTTTCGATGATGCCGTTGTGGACGACTACGATGTCGCCGGTGCAGTCACGATGCGGATGCGCGTTTTCTTCGGTGGGCCGGCCATGGGTCGCCCAGCGCGTGTGCCCGATGCCGTAGCTCCCGTCCATCGGATTGATCCGGATGGCCTCTTCCAGATTGCGAAGCTTGCCCGAGGAGCGGCGCACCATCAGGCCGTTGTGCTCGCCGGCGACCGCAATCCCCGCGGAATCGTATCCGCGGTACTCGAGTCTCCGCAAGCCGTCCAGAATCAAGGGGACTACCTTGCGAGAACCAACGTATCCAACAATGCCGCACATAAAAAGGCCCTTTGCGGCCGCCGTCCGCCGATCAGCAACCCCAAAATGCTGCCGGCGAAAAGCTGGCGGAGCTCAGCCTCAGTCTTCCAGCCTGTAAGTAAACTCTTCAATCACCGGGTTTGTCAGCACTTCGCGGGCCATTTTCTCGATCTCCCGGCGGGCTTCCTCCGGATTCGCGCTGTTTTCAATGTCAATCTCAAAAAACTTGCCCTGTCGGACGTCGCGAATTCCCGAGTAGCCCAGCGACGCCAGCGAGCGGCGAATCGTCTGGCCTTGCGGGTCCAGCACCGTTTTCTTCAGAGCCACCTGCACGATTGCCTTCATGGAAGTTTTTTCCTGGCAGCCCGTGTCCAGCATCCCATCGCAGATGCCAAAACCGCAAGCCGCAACCCGTTACATCCATTCTATTCCGTTTTTTGGCGCATAAACGTTGAGAAATTTTATGACCGATATCGGAAAAACCTGCGACTTGGCGCTGCGGAACCGCTCCTCCGCCGCCACCGCGGATTCTGCATATAATGAGGCCTGTCATTGCGGCTAGCGGAGGACGGTTGTCCTTTTTCTCATGATCGAGTATCGTATCGGCAATCAAATAGACCTGGACCAGGTCATCGATCTGTATCGCGCATCCACGCTGGGCGAACGCCGCCCCATCGACGATCGTTCCCGGATGGCGGCTATGCTCGCCAACGCCAATCTGGTGGTCACCGCCTGGGATGGCGACTTGCTCGTCGGCATCGCGCGCTCTCTGACCGATTTTGCCTATGCCACCTATCTTTCTGACCTGGCCGTGCGCGCCTCGCACCAGCGGCGGGGCATTGGCAGGGAGCTCATACGGGTAACGCAAAGCGCGGGCGGTCCGGCAAAAATCGTTTTGCTGGCGGCTCCGAAAGCAGTGAATTACTATCCTCGGGTCGGGCTGACGCCCCATCCTTCCGCCTGGACGCTCGCCCCAGACCAGAAGCTGCGCTGAAAAAGTCTCCGAAATCCCTGATTGAGAGAAGCCCGTTTCTGACCGCCCGGCGCCGATCTCTTTGGCTGCCGCCCATGCCGACTCATTTCCCGATGCAGAATGTCGAGAAAATTTGATTCAGGAGATCTTCCACCGTCGTGGCTCCGGTAATCGCGTCGATGGCCCGCAGGGCGGAGTACAGGTCGAGCAACAACATCTCATGAGGCGCCCGGGCGCCAATCGCCTCGCGGGCGCGCCCCAGAGCGTCGAGAGCCTCGTGCAGAAGCTGCTCATGCCGAAGGCTGGTGATGAACCCTGTTTCTTCGTCTCCGGAAAGGCGGGGTACGGCGGCTTCGTAAATGACGTCGCGGAGTCGATCTATGCCCTCTCCGGTCGCCGCCGATACGTGAACGGCTGTATCCGGGATTCCCCCAAGGTCAGCAGCCGCCGGCAGGTCGCATTTATTGCAGACCACAATTCGTTTTTTCAAATTTTGCGTTCTCGTTAGAAGGTCATAATCGATGCTGCCGAGAGGTTGCGAACGGTCGAGCACGAGCAGAGTGAGATCGGAATCCACCAGCGCCTCGTAGCTTTTCTGAACGCCGATCGACTCCACGCGGTCCTGGGTGGGGCGAATGCCTGCTGTGTCCAGCAGCTTCACGGGAATCCCGTGGATAGAAGCCATCTCGGAGACCAGGTCGCGCGTAGTTCCCGGGATCTCGGTTACAATGGCCCGCTCCTGTTCGAGCAGACGGTTGAAAAGGCTCGATTTGCCGACGTTGGGCCGTCCCAGGATGGCCAGCGTTAAACCGCCGGTCACTACCTTGCCGAACTGGAAGCTCCTGGCGAGGCCGTCCAGCGCTGAGGAGATGGCTTCCAGGCGGTGCAGCAGTTCGGCGTCCGGCGCGATGCTGACATCATCTTCCGCAAAGTCAATGCCCGCCTCCAGCAAAGCGATGAACTCGAGCAATTGCGCTTTGACAGGCGATAACCGGCGTGAGACGGCCCCTTCCGCCTGCTGCGCGGCCACGCGCGCCTGGTATAGGGTCGTGGATTCAATCAGGTCGCGGACAGCTTCTGCCTGCACCAGATCGATGCGCCCGTTTAAAAAAGCCCGCAGGGTGAACTCGCCCGGTTCGGCAAGGCGAGCGCCTTCCCGGATCGCGCGTTCCACGGCATGCCGCAGCACCACGGGCGCCCCGTGGCAGGAAATTTCGACCAGATCTTCTGCGGTGTAGGAGTGCGGCCGGGCAAAGTACGTCACCACCACCTGATCGATGGTTCGCCCTTGATCGTCGAGCAAATCGGCGAACGCGGCGCGCCAGGGATCCCACGTCCGCCCCTCTGTGCGGAACCTTACAAGCTTGGCCCCGATAGTTCGGGCGTCGGACCCCGAGACTCGCACCACGCCCAGCCCGCCCCGGCCGGGGGGGGTGCTGATGGCAACGATCGTGTCTTCCGGGTTCCAGCTAGGCAAGCCAAAATCTCAGGCGGGCGGTAATCAATTGTCCGATTGCGCCGCCGCACGGCGGCGCGCGCACCGGCGCCAAGAGGGCCATCTTCCGCAGGACACGACGCTTTCAGGAGAATGAAAACGAAAGACGGCCCAATTCGAGAGACCAGGCCGCATCCCTTTCTGCTTCCGCACGCTCAGCACGGTCTCCGATGCACTCAGCGCCCGCTTTTCTTTGAAGTCTGGTGATTGGCCGGGAAAATCACCACTTGGCGGTGGGGAGCCACGCCTTCCGATTCGGTTCGTACGGCAGGATCATTGCGCAGCGCCAGATGGATGATGCGGCGCTCTCGCGAGTTCATCGGGCTGAACTTGAAGGGAACGCCGGTCCTCTTGACTTTCTCGGCCGCCGTCTCCGCGCTCAGCCGCAGCTCTTCCACCCGCAGCATCCGGTAATCGTCGGCGTCGAATAGCAGGCGGGAGTGCTCCTCGGGACGTACGCGCAGGGCTTCCAGAGTCACGTGCTCGAGCGCCAGCAGCAACTCGCCCTTATTGGCGAGAAGCAAGTCCACGTCCCGGCCTTCGAAAGAAACAATTACATCGGGCTTCTCGAATGCCGGATCAATTGCGGAACCTTCCGCAATCTTGAAATCAAGGGCCCACCCAGCCGCCTTCAGCAGGGGACGCAGAAACTTCTCCACCTTGGGCCCGACCTCTTCCGCTGTCCAATTCAAGCTGACCATGCTGAATGTGATGCCCGGCTGCTAACGATTCGCCTTGAGCTTAGGTCTGTGCTTCAGCTTCCCAGTTTCTAATTCCGGCTCCGGCAGACGGTTGATAAACCACTGCTGCAAGATGCCCACCAGATTGGAAGTCAAATAGTATAGCACCAGGCCGCTCGGGAGGCGGTAGAAGAAGAACCCCATGATCAGCGGCATGAACTGCATCATCTTCTGCTGCGCCGGATCGGCAGAGGTCGACGGGGTCATCTTTTGGTAGAAGAACTGCGTGGCCACCATGGCGATCGGCAGCAGGTACAGGTGGTCCCACGCCGAAAGGTCTTTGACCCAAAGCCAGGACATGTGCCGCATTTCGATGGACCAGTTCAGCACCGCATAAAAAGCAAAGAAAAACGGCACTTGCAACAGCATCGGCAGGCAGCCGCCCAGCGGGTTCACGCCATATTTCTGGTAAAGCTCCATGACCTCTTTGTTCTGCTCCTGGCGCTTGGGGTCCCGCATGCTCAGGTTCTTGTACTTGTCGTTGATGTGCTTGATCAGCGGCTGGATGCGCTGCATTTTCTTCATCGACTGCATGCTTTTGAGTTTCAGAGGAAACAGGATGAAGTTGATGATGACGGTCACGACCACGATCGCCCAGCCGAAATTCGGCAGCCAGTGATGCGTCCAGGTGAGCATCAGGAACAAAGGGTAGGCGATGAAGCTGAAGAAACCGAAATCGACCAATTGCGCCAATTGGGGCTGGATCGCCCGCAGCGTCGCCAGACTCTTGGGCCCGACATAGACGAGAAATCTGTTATCCCCAGCGCCGCCGACAGCCGCGCTGGCGAACGGCTGCTTCTTGCTTTCGTGCGAGGTGGCGGCCTCCACGGCCGTGGTCTGCAAAGTCAGCGGCTGGCCGCGATTCTCAGTTAAGAACGCGGCGGCGAAATAGTGATCTTCCACGCCGGCGTATAAATAATTACCGACATTATCTACGGGGCCTTTGGCGGCGGCCTTTGCATCCAGGCGGATGATCTTGTTTTGTGCGGCGTCGAAATAAAACGTTTTGACGTTGCGGGCCGAGTCCTCGACGGCAAAATCGCCAAAGCCGCCGCGCCAGGTCAAAAGATGGGGCCAGGGCGCGCCGTCCCGGGTAAGATCGCTCTGCACCTGCACCACGTAAGAGTCATCGGAGAAACGGAAACTTTTCCGGGCACTTACCCGGCCGTCAGACCAACGGAACGTCAGCGTTACTGGCGCGTGGAGCCGGACCTGCTGCGTGGAGGCGGGCGGGCCGCCGGATGATTCCACCTGGAAAAGATTCTGGTTTAACTCCGATTGCGGAGCGTAGCTGAAAGGAAAGCCGGCCTCCGGCGCGGCCGCCGGATTCACCAACTCCAGCGGCCGGCCGATTTCATCCTGATAATTTTTTAGCGTCCAGCTTGTAACCACGGCTCCCCGGTTCGAGAGCGACACCAAATAATTGCCGCTCTCGACAAGAAATGTTTGCTCTTGCGCAGCAGACTGTATGGCGTGCTGCGAAGCGCCGGCGGTGGGCTTCGGCTCGGTGGCCTGGACCACGCCCTTCGCCGGGGCCGGGATCGAAGCGGACGTGACGGTAACCGCCGCCGCAGGGGGCTTGGGAGCCTGCGGTTTTACGACGTAGCGCGAGTAAAGGAACAGTATGGCCGCAGACAGCACAAAGGCCAGCAGCGCCCGAATTTGTATCGATTTTTGCTCTTGTTCTTCGTTCATCCGAACCTGGGGGGCCGGCCCGCTCGGGCGGGCACGGGGTCGAGACCGCCGCGGCAAAGAGGCTGGCAGCGAAGCAGCCGCCTCACTGCCAGGCAGGCCCCTCGCACCGTCCCATGTAGTTGTACAGCTTCGCGGGCGTAATCCGAGCACGAAGGATAAAAACGGCAGCTCGGAGGCAGGAGCGGCGAAATCGCGCGTTTGTAGGCCGTCAATAGTGCGAGTATGATTGTTTTCACGACTTACGTTTCAGCACCGAAAAAAATCGGGCAACCTCGGCACGGATGGCCCCGAATTCTGCGTCCAGCACCGCCCGGCGGGGGTTAAACACCACATTCCAACCTAGAGCGACCGAAGGCAACTCCGCTCGCACAGCCTCCCGAAGCCGACGCCGGATCCGGTTGCGGGCAACTGATTTCCCGATAGATCTGGGCGTCGTGAATCCAACCCGCGCAGGGCTGCCGCTCTCCGCTCGGTGGTAAAAGGCCGCGAACAAGGGGCCGACAAATCGATTCCCCTCTTTATAGATTTTACGATATTCGGCGCTTTTCAGCAGACGCGCCGATTTCGGGAAGAAAAACCGGCCGCTCTGCACGGTTTAGCGTCCTGTTGGCAGCAAGCCGCCTCTTGGGAAACAGTCTCTCGAAAAGCCGCGCGCGGCGGCGGCACGGGCGTCTTGTTCTTTGCACTGCCGGCCCACGGCCGCGAGAGACGACGCCTCGCGCCGGCAAAGGGTCCGGCGAAGTCGAATCGGCCACACTATTTTTCTGAGCTGACAGTGAGAGAGTAACGGCCCTTCGCGCGGCGGCGTGCCAGGACCGTGCGGCCGCCCGGCGACTTCATCCGGGCGCGGAAACCATGCGTCTTTGCCCGGTGGCGGCGGTTGGGTTGGAACGTTCTTTTTGGCATCAGATCTCCAGTCTCAACTGCAACTCTTTGATTATATGACAGGACGCAGAATCTGTCAGGCTGCCCTTGGGCACGATCCACGGTGACTGCTTCCGCGGGCCGTTGGCGCAAACGGCCGCCATAGATGCACGGAAGATCGCGCCAACCTCGGGGATGCATGTTCGGAGCGCTCCGTGCTGCTCCTATGCCGATGGCCGCAGCCATTTATCAAGAAACGCGAACGCCTGTGTGCCGTGAATCAGGTGCGCGCCGCGGAATAAGCCGAACTGGATGCGGTCTTCCAAACCCAGGCGCCGGTAGATTTCTTGGGCCCTGGTGAACTCGATGAAGCTGTCTTTGAAATAGGCCGCGGTGTCGAGCGTTCCCGATTCGATAAATAGCGGGCGCGGCGCGACGAGCGAAGCCAGATCGGCGTCGGAAAACTCCGTAATGAAACGGGGGAAGAACGCGTACTCTTCCGCCGTGTCGATGTAGGCCGTCGAATACGGGGACGGCTCGAACTGTTTTTTCGTGGTCTGGTTGAAATAGCCCGAAATTGCGGCGGCAGCCAGGCGCGGATCAATCGCCGCTTGATAGAGGGCCGTCCGGCCTCCCCAGGAGATGCCGTATATGCCAATGCGCGCCCCATCCACCTCGGGCAGCGACGCCAGAAAATCAGTGACCCGCATCACCTTCCATTGCTCGATCGCCTGGAGCGTCTGACCCACCGAGATGGCTTTCCGGTGCAGCCGGTTTCGCTGCGCCCCGTCGCTGATAATATACGGCGCAAACACGACGTAGCCGCGCTCGGCTGCCTGGGCGCCGAAGCGCCGCATGTAATCATCGCGCTCGGAAACGCCGGTTGCCATGGCTGGCGACCCGCCCATGCCGTGCTGGCAGATCAGGGCGGGATGCTTGCCGGCCCGTTTCGGCGTGAGCAGTATGCCGTAGGCTTCCACGCCCGGCAGCGCCTCCAGCCAAACCCGTTCCGTTCGGTAGCTCTCGTTCTCGCCGAGCGATTCGCGCCGGGCCTCGAGAGCTGTCTTCACCGTCGGAAAGCCGCCGAGCAATTCGATCAACCTCCGGCGGTGCGGCTCGACGGAGGCAAGGTAGCGTTCGAGAGAGGAGAAATCGCGCTTCCACTTCGCGGGCCGATCGGCCTCGGATTCGGCAATCAGCCGGTCCAGGTATCTCTCAATTTGCCGGTATTGCTCATCCAGCAGCGCCTTTTCCGTGGATCGGGCCGAAGTGATGGACGTTTCGGGAAGGACCGGCGGCACGGCAGGCCGAAGGGTGAAGACCAGCGGCGCTCCGCCCGCCCGCGCTGCGTCGATAGCCATCTCGTATCCCGGGGCGTCCACATAGACGACATAATCGCCGCTGGGCAGATCAAAACTAAACTCGCCGGAGGCGTTGGATGCCGCAAAAACAGTATCCAGGTTCCGGCTGAACGGGCTGGCAGCGACCTTCGCCCCGGCGACTGCTTTGCCGTCCTGCGCTCTGACACGGCCGAGAAGGGGAGCGGCCTGGGCTGCGCATAGAGAAAGGGCGGCAACAAGAGCGAGCTTCAACATCTTCGGCCTCCGAGCAACTCCGCCAGCAAGTCGTCTTTTGGGTACGCGTGGCCCACGTGCTGGCGGAACGCCTCTCCGTACGTTACGCCAATCCGCCGGCCCACGCATCCCGACCACCGCCGCATAGCTTCAAGGTATTCGTCGATGCCGTGCTGCGCCCGCAGCCATTCCCGCTGGCTGGCATGGCAGGCCAGCATGCTCGACTTAAGACCGATCACATCCGAGATATCGATAATCACCGAAGCGGGAACCGGCTGGCCGAAAATGTCCGTGCCTTCAATGGGCGCTGCATAATAAAGATGCGGCAACCGTCCAGTCGCCGGAGCGCCGGGCGAAATGCCGGTATCAAAGTTCGGCGCCGGAGCCCCGAAGCACGCATTGCGGACAACCAAGCTGGTGAACTCATGATCTGCCATGTAATCCTGCGGGGCATGAGTGATGACAATGGAGGGACCAACGGAGCGGATCAGTTCGACTGTGCGCCGAATGGTTGGCGCGTCGTAACAAACGACCAAGTCCCGGCAATCGAGGCAATGATAGCTGGCGTCAATGACCGCTGCGGCGGCTCTGGCTTCCTCAATCCGCACTTGTGCAATCTGATCGGCGGGTAATTCACGGCTGCCGCAGTCGCCGGGCGTCATCGATGCGATGTGAATCTCGAAGCCTCTGTTATGCAGAAGAATCAGGGTTCCGGCGCAGAGAAATTCGGCGTCATCCGGATGAGCCATGACTGACAGGATCCGCTCTGCCATCTCGGAAGATGGTACCAGGATCGAGAGCGCTCGGCCTCGGCAAATCCCGGCGGCCCAATCGCGTTGCTTGCCCGCCCGGTTTAGTATGATGAAAGCCCCGGGGAGGCTCTGATGCGCCTCTGTCTATACCTGCTGACGGCCGCTCTCGCAACCGGCGCCCGAGCCGAGATCCGCGGCGTTCTCAAAAGCGTGGAGATTGACTCGATGTTGTCGTGCGCCTCCGCTGACGCGCCGATTCATGAGCGGCCGCATTACTCGATTTGGCTCGTTGTACGCTCGGGGAAGGCGGGTCCCGCCGAAAATCACGCAAGCGCCGATGAGATCCTCTTCATTCGCCGGGGAAACGCCGTGGTCTCGCTGGGCTCGGCAGCCAAGACCGGCGGGACCAAACGGCTGGAGGCAGCGGCGGGCGACATCATCAAGATCCCCGCCGGCGCGCCCCACCGACTGGATCCCGGCCGCTCGCGCTTTGAGGCCCTGTCCTTGCGTATTTCGGCCGCCAGTGAAAGCGTCAAGCCGCGCGAGGGGATCCGGCCCCCGGCGCGGCAGATGGCCGAACGATTGACCAAATCCGAAATCGACGCCACCTTTGCCAACTTCACATCCAATCAACCGATTCATTCCGCCCCGAACTTTACGATGAACTATGTGATCTATACGGGTCATAGCGGCCCGTGGGAGGCGCATGCCGGGTGCGTGGACATCTACTTTCTAAATATTGGCTCGGCCACGGCGCAAATCGGGGGCGTGATCCGAAACGCCAAGGAGGACGTCCCCGGCGAGCCGCGCGGAGACAGTGTCGCCGGGGCGAGCACCTACACCGTTGGCCCCGGCGATCTCGTGGTGATACCGCGGAACACCGCGCACCACATGGACCCTGGCGCTGGCAAGCTGGGCTACGTGCTGGTGAAAGTCTGGGTTGATTAGCGCCCGCCGGCAACGGCGGCGGGGCCGGCGACCACGTTAGCAGGTCTTCCTGCCAGAAAATTCCATATGTTATCGATCGAAAGTTGCAGTCCGGCCTCCAACGCCTCGGGCGTTACACCGCCGGAGTGCGGCGTGATGACCACGTTTTCCAGCGTCGTGATGGCGTGGCCCTGAGGCAGGGGTTCGGTTTCGAACACGTCCAGGCCGGCGCCGGCAATCCTGCCGCTGCGCAGAGCCTCAATCAACGCCGCCTCGTCCACAAGCTGGCCCCGCGCCGTGTTGATGAAAAAGGCCGTAGGCTTCATCAACCCGATTTCCCGCTTTCCAAAAAAGCCTTTGGTCTCCGGTGAAAGCCGCAGGTGCAAGCTGACGACGTCGCTCTGCCGAATTACGTCATCCCGCTCCGCCATCTGCACTGGCAATTGCGCGATGACCGCCGGGTCCGGATGCATGGTCCAGGCCAGCACTTTCATCCCGATGCCCGCACCGAGGCGCGCAAACTGGCGCCCGATCGCCCCGAGGCCGATGATTCCGAGCGTTTTGCCGTGCATTTGGGCAGCCGACCCCCGCGGCCACTGGCCCCGGCGCGTGTTGGCGTCCACGCGGGGAATATTTCGCGCCACCGCCAGCATGAGGGCCAGCGCGTGCTCGGCCATTGCGATCGCCGAAACCCCCGGCGTGTTGGTGACCGTAACGCCATAGCTTGCGGCCGCGGCCAAATCCACGTTGTCGGTGCCTGTGCCCCACAGGGAGAGCAGCCGCAGCTTGGGACAGCTCTTGAAAACATGCTCAGTAAATTTGGAAGATGACCGGATATTGATCACGATTTCCGCGGAAGCAATGCGATCAATCAGCCGTTGCTCTGACCCGGGCAAAGAGTCGTAGTATTCGACTGGCGTCCGGGCGATCAGGTCCTTGTAGGCCTGGCTCGGCGCGAGCACAGGCGGGTAGTCATCGGGAATTACGATCTTGTAAGTCGCCATAGGTTTGTACCGTTGTCTTTATTGGACTGCAATCGTGACGTTTTCGGCGCTGTGAGCCCCGCTTATCGTTATGATTACGGGAACATTCTCCAGGGGAAAGAAAGAATCGGGCACTTGGACGTTCACCTGGAGCACGCCTGTCAATCCCGGCGCCATCCCTGCGAACGTCACCCGCGCGTCGATGCCCCCGATGGAGGCGCTTACGGTTTCGAGCGGGGCTAGGAAGGGGCCCGAGATCGGGGATGGCTGTCCGGCTACCGCCGCAGCTTTCAGTTTGCCCTGGCCTGTCAAGAACAATTGCACCACGCTACCGGTCTTCGCCGGGTTCAGCAGCGAGTTCGGCGAGGAATCCTGATTCAGCGCGGCCGCCTGTCCGCCGGTTGGATGCAGCGCGAAAATTCCCGGCGCAGCTTCGACGACGGGCACAACGACCGGTTGGCTCTGCATGCCATTGAATTGGACCTGCAACTCGACGGTATTCTGGGTTCCCAGGTCGTAAGGCATCTGCAAGTTGATTTGATCCTGGCGGACAAAGAAGAGCGGCGCGGGCGCGCCATTGACAGTAACGCTGACTCCGGCCAGGGAAGTGGGCAAGGCACCGGCTTGGGAGACTGCCGGAGCAGCGGCTCCCACATCCGGTCCCAGTCCCCGCCCGAAAAGGGTCACGATCTCGCCCGGAGCAACCCCCGCACTGCCGCGAAAACTGGCTGCGTTGACCACGCCCCCTTCAAAAACAGTGGGCGGGGGCGGCGGGGGAACGATGAAGGTCACATCGATATTCTGAACACCGATTCCTGGAACGCTCACAGCGATGCTGCCGGAGTAAGTGCCCGGGGCGAGACCGCCGTTTGCAATCGAGACTTGAAAGCTCTCTCCCAATGCGCCTGAACTGGGCGCCGTGATGATCAGCCAATTGCCGCCGGGCGGCGGGGTTACGCTCGCTGACCAAGTGGGAGCTCCGTTGCCGCTTACAGTCACGGTTTGCGGAGGATCGCCTGCCGTGAAAGTAAGACTGGCGGGGTTCACGGCGAAGCTGGGCGGGGCGTCTGCGCGGGTGCTCAAGGGGGCAAAGACAAGCCCGGCGCAGAGCAGGTATTTGCAGGAGTCAATCGGCATAAGAGGAGATTATACGGCCATCGGGCGCGAATTCAATCGCCCAAACCGGGAATACCTCCCAAGGATCGGGCTAGCTTCACGGCTCGTACGATCGACGCGGCTACGGCCTCCGCGGCCGCTACTCCTAGTACGTTCAAATCAGCCTCAGCTTCGCCGGCGCTGAGAGCAAAAATCAGATCGCCGTCGAAAGTGGTATGTACTGGTGAGATGGTGCGGGCGAACCCAGCCTGGGCCATAGCGGCGAGCTTGCTGGCCTCAAGTTTGGTCAGCCGGGCATTGGTAGCGACAACCGCCAGCGTGGTGTTAGTCTGCTGCACGGGGCCGCCGAAGGTCTTCCGGATCTGACCGCGTTTCATACATTCGGCCATTCCCGCCAGTTCCCGGCTGCCTGCCGAGACGCGGGCTCCGGCTACGGGGCGGCCGGTTGCGGGATCCAGCACGTCTCCAAAGGCATTCACGACTGCCAACGCGGAAACCAGGGCTTCTCCAGCGGCTTTCACAGTGGCGGTTCCAACGCCGCCTTTCATGGCCTGTCCGAGTCCGAACAGCTTGCCGATGGTGGCTCCCGTGCCGGCCCCGATCGAACCTTCTTCTACCGGGCCATCGCCGGCGGCGTTTGCGGCTGCTTCCCCCATATCTGCCGTGGGGCGGACCGCGCTCGATCCGGCGGCCAGATCGTACAAAATCGCGCCTCCGACGATGGGGACGCGCGCGGCCCCTGTGTCGAAACCAATCCCCCGCCGCTCCAAATACCGCATAACGCCGGCGACCGTATCCAAGCCAAAAGCGCTGCCGCCGGCGAAAACCACTCCGTGGACCTTCTCCACCAGGTGAGCGGGCGCAAAAGGGTCCACCGCCCGGGTGCTCGCCGCAGATCCAAAGATAGCGATGCCGCCTATGGCTCCTTGCTCACAGAGAACCACGGTGCACCCGGTGAGCGCCTCATAATCGGAAAAATGGCCCACTCGAATGCCGCTGATATCCGTAAGCCCCTTCATAGCGACGCGATCATGTTAACATCGGTTGGTGAGGGTTTGTTTTGAGGTCCAGCCGTCAGCTTTCAGCAATCGCTGGCCGTCTACCCTGTATGTTGGATCGCTAAAAGCTGATCGCTAATTACGGAATCGCAAAAAGCTCCCTGTGCCCTTCTCGCTCGAGGCCTCTGTCCAGCGCGCGGTACTGAATGTTCAGGAGTTCGTGGTTCTTTCCGGCCGGGCCATCGGGAATCTGTTTCGGCGGCCGCACTATTGGACCGATGTCATTCTGCAAATGGATATCATCGGCGTCGGCTCCCTGCCGATCGTGGTGCTGGTAGGCTTCTTTACAGGCGCTGTGCTGGCGCTGCAAATGTTCTCCACCCTGGCGACTTTCGGCGCCTCCGCCCAAACCGGCCGCATGGTGTCCTTTTCGCTGGTGCGCGAGTTGGGGCCGGTCTTGGCCTCCTTGATGGTCGCCGGGAGAAACGCAGCAGGAATGGCCAGTGAGCTGGGTTCGATGACAGTCACTGAGCAGATCGACGCGATGCGCGCGCTGGGCACCGATCCCTTGAAAAAGCTGGTAACGCCCCGGCTGCTCGCCACGCTGGTTACGCTGCCCTTGCTCACTATGATCGCTGATTTTACAGGGGTTTTCGGCGGCTTCGTAATTTCATATTTCCTGATCAAACTCACGCCGACGCAGTATTGGACCACCACGTACCGCGACCTGGAGCTGGGGGACCTTTCAGAAGGGCTGGTCAAACCCTTTGTATTTGCCTTTGTCATCGCTCTGGTGGGCTGCTATTACGGCCTTACCACACGAGGCGGTACGCAGGGCGTCGGCAGGTCCACCACGCAGGCGGTTGTCACCGCGTCGATATTGATTTTTGTTTTGGATTTTCTCCTCACCAGGCTTTATGTAAGGGGGTAGCCGCGGGATGCCTTCCCCCATTTTGCAGTTTTCCAACGTCACGCTGTGCTTCGACGATGTCGTGGCGCTCGAGAACGTCTCCTTTCACGTGGAAGAAGGGGCCAGTCTCGTGATCATGGGTGTGGCGGGCAGCGGGAAATCGGTTCTGCTGAAGGTAAGCATCGGCCTGGTGAGGCCGGATGCGGGCGACGTCTATCTGTTTGGGGAAAGAATTAATGATTTGCCGGATCACGATCTGGCTCGCTTCCGGCAGCAGGTGGGCATGGTGTTTCAGGAAAGCGCACTTTTCGACTCCCTCACCGTGGCCGAGAACGTCGCCTATCCGCTCTTGAACCAGGAGGGGCAGGCGCCGCCCGGCGACGTGGACGCCAGGGTGCGGGAGGCGCTGCAATTTGTCGAGCTCGAGCACACTCTGGAGAAACTCCCCAGCGAGCTGTCCGGAGGCATGAGACGGCGCGTGGCGATCGCGCGGGCGATCGTCAATCATCCCCGGCTGCTGCTTTACGATTCGCCGACCGCGGGCCTCGATCCCATCACCGCTCATACGATCATGACGCTCATTCTGAAGCGGAGGGATATCGGCAACGTGACCTCGCTCGTCGTGACGCACCGCTTGCAGGATGCGCACCTGCTCGCAAATTTCAGGTACGATGCGGCCAGGGGAGATCTCGTTGCCGCCGGCCCGAATGGCGCCGGGACGCAGCCGCCGGCGCGGTTTCTCATTCTCAACAGAGGCCGGGTCGTGTTCGACGGGGATGAGGAAGAGTTGAGCCGGCAGCAGGATCCGTACATCCGAAGATTTATGATCGCCAGGGGAGTGCGGGCTGCGAAAAAATAAGAAGGGGAGATGGAGTTTCTTCCGGGACGGGGTGAGTGGAGGATGAGCTTCCGAACCGAGAACTTCCGAACCAATGGCCCCCCGGAGGAGTTTCGGGCCGCGAGATGGGGATAAGAACGGTGGCTTGAGACCGACAGCGAAGGAGGAAATATCATGCCGCAAACCAGGCAATTGAGGTGGGCGCAACTGCGTGTGGGAGTCATGTCCCTGGTCGCTATCGCGATCCTGGTTGTGCTGATATTTTTAGTCACGGCCCGCGCCGGCCTTTTCGCCAAGACCTCCCGGATTTACACGTACGTCGACGATTCGGCTTCTTTGAAAGTTGGGGCGGCCGTGCGCCTCAACGGAATCGACGTGGGAAACGTGGGGGCCGTGGGGCTTTCCGGTGAGGGCGGCAACCGCACGATCATCATCGGACTCGATGTGCGGCGGGAGTATCTGCCGCGTATTCCTGTCGATTCCCAGGCCTCCATCAATCCGGAGGGAGTCTTTGGAGACAAATATGTGAACATCACACGCGGGCAGTCGCCCACCTCTGTGAAACCCGGCGGCGAGATCCGCAGCCTGGATACGCGCGAATTTCAGGAGGTCGTCAACCAGAGCTACAACGTTCTTACCTCACTGAACGACATCACCCGGCGGGTTGATTCGGTAGTGTCGGGCATCGAGGTCGGCCGCGGCACGATCGGCAAGCTGCTCTCCGATGAGACGCTCTACAATCGCATCGACGCCGTAGTGCGGCAGGCGCAGGACGTGGTCGGCTTGGTCAGCAACGGCAACGGCACGATCGGCAAACTGCTCAAGGACGACGAACTTTACGCCAAGGCAAATGCCACTTTGAGCCACGTGGAAGACGTTGTGGCAAACGTACAGTCGGGGCGGGGCACGATCGGCATGCTCCTCAACGACCCTGCGCTGTACCAAAATGCCAACCGCGTCGTCGAACAGGCCCAAACGCTGGTGAACAACGTCAATGCCGGCCAGGGAACCGTGGGCAAACTGCTCAAGGACGAAGAAATGTACCGCAAGGTAAACGGAACCCTGGACAAGGTCGGCGCGACGCTCGATCAGGTGAACAGCGGCCGCGGCACGATCGGCCAGTTGCTGGTGAATCGCGCCCTGTATGACAGCACCACCGGGCTCACCACCGAGATGCGGGAGCTGATTCGCGATATTCGGGCTAATCCGAAGAAGTTTCTGCGGGTCAAGTTTGCCATATTCTGATGGGGGTGCGGCGGCTCATTGTCAACGCTGACGATTTCGGGTTTACCAACGACGTAAATGCCGGTATTCTCGAGGCGCACCAGCACGGAATCCTTACCGCGGCCACTTTGATGGCCAACGGCCCGGCTTTCGAGCAGGCTGTCAAGCTGGCGCGCGCCCACCGGACTTTGGACGTCGGCTGCCACCTGGTGCTGATCGGGGGCCGGCCGGTGTCCCAGCCGCAAATGGAATTTCCTCGAAATGTCAAACATCTGATGCTGCGACTGATGGATCGCACCTTTCGCCAATGGATCTACACCGAACTCGAAGCCCAGGTACAAAAGATCTTGCACGCAGGCATATCACCGACGCACCTTGATACCCACAAGCACACCCACCTCGCCCCGCCGGTGCTGGACGCCCTGTGCAGAGTCTCCCAACGGTTCGGCATTCGCTGGGTGCGCAGGCCTTTCGATCTGCCGCTCAGCGGCAACGCGTCCTTCTCTACACGGGCCGTGAACACGAGCCTTCGCCGGCTGCGCAGCCGCTTTGATCGCAAATTGAAAGCGCACGATTGCATGACTACTGACCACTTCGCCGGATTCCAGCTTACCGGCGCCTTTCGCGCCGGAGAACTTGCTGCCTTGATCCGCGCATTGCCCGAGGGTCTCACCGAATTCATGTGCCATCCCGGCCGCTGCACGAGTGAACTGCGCGCAGCCCCCACGCGGCTGAAGGAAAGCCGCGAGCGGGAGCTGCAAGCCTTGATGTCCGTCGAAGTACGGCAGGTTCTGGAGCGAGAGGGGATCGAGCTGACCAATTACAGCAAAGCCGGACGCCCAGGCTGAGACTTCGCCCTACTAATAGCGCCCGCGCTCATCAGGACGAATCGCATTTTCAGAGCTCCGACAGTCAATGGGCCTTACAGCAGCAGCATGCAATCGCCATACGAATAAAAGCGATAGCGCCGCTTGACGGCATGCTGGTACGCTTCTAACACCAGTTCGCGGCCGCCAAACGCGCACACGAGCATGAGGAGCGTCGAGCGGGGCAGGTGAAAATTAGTGAGCAGAGCGCCGGTTACGCGAAACTGGAATCCCGGGTAGATGAACAGGTCTGTTTCCCCCCGCCCGCTGGCAATGGGCCCTTGCCGGCCTGCATGCTCGAGCGTGCGAACGGTGGTTGTCCCAACGGCGACGATTCGGGACGCAGAGCGAATCGCTTCGGCGGCGGCCGGGGAGATCTCAAACATCTCGTGGTGCATTCGATGCTCCTCCACCACCTGGGCGTGAACCGCCTGAAACGTTCCCAGGCCGACGTGCAGCGTGATTTCGGCCAATTTCGGGATGCGGGCCAGAATTTCGGGCGTGAAGTGCAGGCCCGCCGTCGGGGCGGCCACCGAGCCCCGCTCGCGCGCAAAGATCGTCTGGTAGCCGAGCCGGTCCGCAGCGTCGTCGGGCCGGCGGATGTACGGCGGCAATGGAACGTGGCCGATGCGCTCGATCGTCGCCATTACATCCAGAACCCCGGAAAAACGCAGGGTTCGCTCGCCATACTCGCCGCGGCCAATAACCTCCGCCCGCAAACCCTCGTCGAAATACAGTGTTTCGCCGGTGCGCACTTTTCGGCCCGGCCGCACCAAGGCTTCCCAAATGGAAGGATCCTGGCTGTTCCGGCAGGTGAGAAGCACCTCGATGCGCGCTGGCCCGGATCTGCGCCTGGCATAAAGCCTTGCCGGAAACACCCGGCTGTTATTGACCACGACGCAATCCCCGGAGCGCAGATATTCGGGAAAATCGCGAAAAATTCGGTCTTCCCAGGTCCCCGAGGCGCGGTCCACGACCAGCATACGCGCCGCGGCCCGGTCATCAAGCGGCCGCTGGGCGATGAGATCCTCCGGCAGTCTGTAGTCGAAGTCGGATACCAACATGGAGTTGGACGCGGGAGGCGAGCCGTCAGGTACGCAGTCGCAGCAAGAGATAGCTGCCGGCGAGCGTAAAAATTACGTCGGGAGACCAGGCCGCCAGCGCGGCCGGTAACTGGCTGACGTTGCCCATTTGCTCGAAAAGCTTATCGACCGAGAAATATACGATCGCTATTCCCAGGCTCAAAGCGACGCCGGTTAAAGCGCCCCGGTTTCCCGTGAGGAACGCAAATGGCACTGCCAGCAGGCCCATTATGAAGGCGAAGGCGGGAACGGAAAACTTCTTGTAGAACTGCACCCGGAGCCGCACGGTGTCGAATCCGCTCTGCGTCAAGTCCAGGATGTATTCGCGGAGCTCCTGGAAATTCATCTGCTGATATTGTTTTACTTCCTTCAGAAAGTAGCTGGGCGGCTCGTCCAATTCGGGAAAGATCTTTGCGGCGAACTTTTCGTAGCTGGCCACCTTAATGTTGCGGATATCACGGCTCCAGCCATCTTCGAACAGCCAGGCGTTCCGGCCCGGCTCCCAGTGCGCCCTCTCGGCCGAGATATGGCGGATGAGGTGGAACCCGGATGGCTCGAACTCATACACATTCACGCCGCCTAATACGTCGCGGGACGGCTCAAAATAGCTGTAGTAGTAAATACGCAGAGGCCCGCCTTTGCCGGACTCTCCGGTCGATCCGCGGCCGAAGATCCACTGCCGGTCGGGGCGCAAATACGTTCTCACCGGCCGGCCTTTGATCTCGTTGCGGATTGCATCCTGGCGGCGGTTGGCCTCGGGGAGCACGTAGTGATCGAAAACAAAGAGGCCCCCGCTTGCCGCCAGCGCGATCAGCAGCACGGGAAGCGTCAGGCGGTAAAGGCTGACCCCGCAGGCTTTAAACGCCGTAATCTCATTGCGCTTCGTCAGGACGCCGAAGGCCACCAACGTTGCTACAAGCACGCTGATAGGGGCGGTGGTGTAAATCAACTGCGGCGTCAAATAGAAGAGGTAGGTAAGAAACCGGCTCAACGGAACGTGATTGGCCAGAATGTCGCTCAGCAGCTCAAAAAACTCGAAGACGTGATAGAGCAAGACAAACGAGGCCAACAGCACCGCGAAGTAAAACAGGAAGCTGCTGAGCACGTAACTGTCCAAAAGTTGGAAGAGCGTGCTGAGCCGGAGGCCGCGCCCGTTGGAGGATCGGGACGGCACCGGATTCCGCCCGGAAGCGAACCAGCCCGCGGGCGCACGCAATCGTGCGGCCCAGTTGCCGGCCTTCATAACCCAGTCGCGGTCTCCCGCTGCGTCTAAGCGAAGCAAGAGCAGCACGCCGAGCAGCGCAAAGAACGCGTCGGCGCTCCAGACAGCAACGCCCACCGGCAACTTCTGCTCGCGGGCCAACCCGATTCCGCTGATCAGCAGCGTGTAATACAGGAAGACCAGAAGCACCGTCAGCACCACGCCCGTAGACTTGCCTGAGCGACGGGAAGAGAGCCCGAGCGGAATGCCCACCAGAGCCAGCACGATGCAGGCGGCCGGCAAGGCCAGGCGTTGGTAGAGCTCGATGCGCGCCTCGATCCAGTTATCGGCATAGCGGGCGTAATACGGCAGATCGAGCGTGTTCATCTCCTGATACGGACGGTGCGGCCGGGCGACCTGTGGGGGCGCGGTGTCGAGAATCTGATCGGTTTGATCAAACGCGTAGTTGAAATACTGGGTCGGATCAGTGGATTGCTCGTGAGTGCCGCCCCGGATCAGATGGAGCTGAATTTCGTTCTTGCGCGGGTCCGGCACGGCGATCGCTTCCTCGGCCACCGTAATACGCGGGCCGGTTACGTTCTTGTTGACGCTGCCGGCCGAGCGCTCCTGCGGCGCGCGCAAATCAGCTAAGAATACGCCCTTCCAGCGCACCACCGGCCCCGGAATCACGTCGCGCACGTAGAGGATGGTATTGGGAAAGCCTTCTTCAAAAACACGCGGCTGGATCTCCGCCGAGAGCTGCGAGGACCGCATCCGGTTCTGAAGACGGTAAAACTCGCGCAGAGATCGCGGGCTCAGATAGAGAGAAACCGCCGCGGCGCCGGCCATGCCCAGCAGAGCAAAGGCGGCCACAGGTCCGATAAAGCGGCGGCTGGGGATGCCAGCCGCGCGCATGGCGATCACTTCCCCGTCGCCCGACATGCGCCCGAGCCCGATCAGAATGCCCACCAGCACGCCCATCGGAATGCTGAAGGCCAGGGTCTCGGGAAGTGTGAGGGCGAACAGGTAGAGAACCACTTTCCCCGGAGCCGTCCGGCGAACCAGGAGTTCAAAAAGCTGGGGCACCTTCCGCAGAAAAAGGATGAAAGTGAACAGGACCGTACCCAGCAGCGCACTGGAAACAATTTCCTTGAAAATGTAACGTGCTAAAATCCCGGAACTGCGGGATTGTATGCGCCTGGCGGATCGCGGAGCGGTCATTTCCCGTTTGCGATCTTAACATTCGGCCGGCGCACCGCTCAAATGCCGTGCGGCGGCCCGGCAGCGGGAAAATTGATACAATTAGGTTCATGCTGCACAATTTCCGCTCGGTTGGGCTTTGTATCGTCGCCGCCGGGGCGCTTCTGGCCGTCCCTCCCCAGGCAGCTAGGAAAGCGGCCTCTGGCAACACAGCTTCCACGGCGCGGGCGGCAAAGAAAGGCGCCGCTGCTTCCTCGGATCCGAAATCCGCATTGAACAAGCAGCATCTGGAGGCTTACGTCCGCCACCTGTATGGGTGGCTTCCGGAGGTCAAAGTGCAGATCTCCGACTTCACCCCTTCCCCGGTCCCCGGGCTGCTCGAAACCACGGTCCACGCGACTTATGAGTTGGCCTCGCAGGACAAGGTTTTTTATGTAAGCGCGGACGGGAAGCACATCATAGACGGCACCGTATATCCGGCGGACGACAACCCGTTTCGCGACAACCTGAGGAAGATCACCACGGCGTTGCAGCCCAGCTTCGGCCCGGCCGGCGCAGAAGTGGTGATCGTGACTTACAGCGATTTTCAGTGCCCGCACTGCCGCGAAGAGGCTAAGAGCCTTCGCGAGAATATTGCGAAGACCTTCCCGACGCAAGTCCGCGTATATTTCAAGGATTTTCCCCTGCCGAACCATGACTGGGCCAAAACGGCCGCCATCGCCGGCCGCTGCATCTATCGGCAGAATCCCCAGGCGTTTTGGCAGTACCACGATTGGATTTTCGAGAACCAAAGCGAGATCCTCACCCGGAACTTCAGCGAGAAGCTGAACGAGTTTATCCGAGGCAAGCAGATCGATCCGTTGCAGGTGAATCAATGCCTGGAAAAGCGCGACACAGAGGCCGAGGTGGATAAATCCATCGCAGAGGGGAAGGCGCTGGGGATTAATTCGACGCCGACGGTGTTTGTCAACGGCCGGAAGCTGTCGGGCGCCACGCCCTGGCCCACCTTGCAGCGGGTCATCGAACTGGAGCTCGATTACCAGAAGGCGGCCAAGCAGAACGACGAGTCCTGCTGCGAAGTCAAGCTCCCGACTCCATTCACCCAGCCCCAACACTAGCGGGAGTTCACCATGCGGCTGGCGCGCAATCTCGTTTTTCTGCTGGGAGCATCGGCTCTGTGCTGGGCGGCGGGCGCTGACGCCCAGCGATACATCCGCGACGTCCGCACGCTGGCCGCACCCGAGATGAAGGGCCGCGGCGACGGTTCCCCTGAGCTGGAGAGGGCCGCGCATTACATCGCGGACCAGTTTCGGGCGGCAGGCGTCGAGCCACTCAACGGCGACTCGTATTTCCAGCCCTTCACGATCTCGGTGGGAGCCAATCTCGGCCCGGACAACCGCTTTGAAATAGAGTCGGGCGGACGCACAACCACGCTGCGCGTCGGCCAGGACTTTACGCCCCTGAGCTTCTCCTCGAGCGGCTCGATTTCAGGAACAATGGTGTTCGCCGGCTACGGAATCACCGCTCCTGAGTATCATTACGACGATTACGCCCATTTGGACGTGAGGGACAAGATCGTGCTCGTATTGCGCCACGAGCCTCAGGAACACGATCCCAAAAGCGTATTTCGGGGCAGGGCGTTCACCCGCCACGCCGCTTTCATCAGCAAGGCCATTAACGCGAGAAACCGGGGCGCCCGCGCGCTCGTCATCGTGAACGACCGCGCCGCTCATGCCGCGGATGAAGACCGGCTGGTGAAATTCGGCTTCACCGAAGGCCCGTCGGACGAGGGCCTGCCTGTGTTGCAGGTAAAAGCGGCGATCGCCGAGCAATGGGTGGCTGGGGCCGGCAAATCGCTCGTCGAGTTGCAGAAGCAGATTGATAAAACGCTCGAGCCGCAATCTTTTGCGCTGCCGGAATCCATTCGTGTATCAGTTCGCGTCAACATCGAGCGGCAGATGGCTACCGTCAATAACGTCGTCGGCTGGCTGTCCGGCTCGTCGGATGAATATATTGTGATCGGCGCGCATTATGATCATCTCGGGCTGGGCCAGTATGATTCGCTGGCTCCGTCGATGGTGGGCAAAGTCCACCCGGGCGCGGATGACAATGCCTCGGGCACGGCCGGGCTGATGGAGTTGGCCCGCATGTTCGCCGCCCGCAAATCAGAGCTGAGGCGCGGCGTGGTCTTTGTTGCGTTCAGCGGCGAAGAGCTGGGCTTGCTTGGGTCCAATTATTACGTAAATCATCCCCTCAAGCCGCTTGATAAAGCCGCGGCCATGATCAATCTCGACATGATAGGCCGCGTCCGTCAGGACAAAGTGTACGTCGGAGGCGTCGGCACCGGGACGACATTCCGTCCGATGGTGGAGGAGGCGGGGAAGAAGTTTTCGTTCCATTTGGACTATTCCGCCGGCGGCTACGATTCGAGCGATCACACCAGCTTCAATGCCAAGCAGGTCCCCGTGCTCTTTTTCTTCTCCGGCTTGCATAGCGACTATCACAAACCTTCCGACACCTGGGACAAGATTGAAGGTCCGGAAACCGCCCGGCTGCTCGACATGGTCTTCGAGGTCGCCGAGAACTTGGACGAGGCGGACTCCAGGCCGCAGTATGTGCGGGTCGCTGAAAGCAACCCGCACTCCGGTTCGGCTGCCGGCGACTCGGGTGGCGGGGGCTATGGCCCTTATTTCGGCTCCATTCCCGATTTTGGCCAGGTGGAGAACGGCGTGAAATTCGCCGATGTCAAAGAGGGCTCGCCCGCGGCCAAGGCGGGTCTGAAATCGGGTGACGTTCTGGTGGAGTTTGACGGCAAACCGATTAAAAATCTCTATGACTTCACTTACGCCCTGCGGAGCAAGAATGTCGGAGACCGTGTGGAAGTGCGGGTATTGCGCGAGGGCAAGCCGCTGACGGCCCAGGTGACGCTCGAGCAGCGGAGATAGCTTCCGGAGCCGCCGCTGAACGCGGTTTCACCAACGGGTTCGGCGGAGCGGAAGTTTTCACCAGCCGCGTTATTTTCGGGGCCCGGGCCGATGAGAATAGAAGAGCCGATGCCCGAACCAACGCCTGCGGTTCAGCAGCACATCCTTCCGCCGCTGATACTTCATCCTTTTACGGACGCCGCCGGTTCGCTGCGGGCCCTTGAAGACGCAAAATCTGCCGCCCGGCAATTGCATCTTGACGGAGGCGCGTTGAGCCGGGCCGAACAGCTGCGGATGCGGCTGCTCGAGGGCCGCTACGCCGAGCTTCGCATGCTGTTTTTTGTGGGGAAAGATGTTTTTCGATGGCTGTGGCAGTGCAGGGACTATGCGCAGCGCACAGAATCCCTGCGCAGCCGGGGGCTGGCGGAACAGAGCTTTGCCGAGTTTCTGATTTCCGACACTCCGAACGAGGTCGCCGCGAAACTGCGCGCGTGGGGCGTGATCGATTATGCCCGCATTTTCGCGCGGTCCATAGGCATCCAGGCGCAGTTCCGCGAGCCGCCGCCCCGGGAGATCTTGTCGGTCGAGTATCTCCGCGATTACTACCGTTTTGCTGATTATTCCTATACCTGCTGGAAAGACTCGGTCAAATTTCCCCTGCTCGCCGCCGGCGATTTCACCTTCTGCCTCTACGCTTCCGGCGAATACGCAAAAATGCTGGAACAGCAGTGGAGCGCCGCAGAGGAGGCAGACGGTCGAGATCCGGATGCGATCCGCTGACCGCTCATTCGGCGATGTTTGCGGGAGAACGCTGCCGCGCTTCGAACGCGTGACAACATGGCCTGATATTTAGAACAGCAGCTTTAAGGCGAATTGCAGGTTCCGCGGCAGCGTGTTTGCGGTATCGCTGATCACGCCGAAAGCGGCGGTGCCAAGCTGGTTGCCGGGCACACCGAAGTTCGGCGTGTTAGTAATGTTAAACGCCTCGGCCCGGAATTGCAGGGTTGTGCGCTCGGTCGGCTTGAACTCCTTGAACAAAGAAAAATCAAGCTCGCCGCGTCCCGGAGCAAACAATGTGTTTCGCCCGGCATTCCCGATTTGAAACAGCGGCTGGGGCACGAACGCAGCGGTATTGAACCACCGGGCCGTGCTGCGCTGATCGGCGGGAAGGTTCCCGCCGGCAATCTGGTTCGGGCGGTCGCCGGAGCCAGTATTAGCGCGCGGCGATCCATTCTGCACAGTCATCGTAGGGCCGCTTTGGAGCACTGCAATTCCGTTCACCTGCCATCCTTTAGCGACCACGCCGCGCCAGCCGGTGAGACTCCTGCCGAAAGGCAACTGATAGTTGGCCATCAGCGTCCAGCGATGGCGGATATCAATGTCGGAATTTCCCCGCTCGAGGTGGAGATTGTTGACGAGCTGGGGCCAAGGCCCCTGGCCGACTTTTCCGCCGCCCACCACCGGATAGTCGTCGATCAAATGGGACCAGGTGTAATTGCTTACCAGATTCAGCCCGCTGCGGAAGCGATGCTCTACGCCGGTTTGCAGGGAGTGGTAGTCGCCCGTGCCCCAATTGCCGGCCAACGCTATGGACTGGACGTTGGGGAATTTGGAGACATACGGACGCCGCGGCTGGATCGCGCCTGGGCCGGGCAAATCGAAATTGACGTTGGGTGCAATGTAGTCCTTGCGGGTCAGCGCGCCGACGTAGCCGATGTTCCAGACTGTTCCTGAAACGATCTCGCGTTGAACCATCAAGTTGAACTGCGCCACGTAAGGGTTGCGGAGATCAAGCGCCATCGCCGTCAAATTTCCGGTCGGGTTCAACGGGTCGGTCGGCGTTGGTAGGGGAAAGCCGTCCGAGATCCTGTTGATGGGCGTTAACGGAGTGGTGCTGACCGAATAGAGGCTCACAAACGGCGGATTTCGCAAGGCGGAGGTCGAGCCAAAGAAGATCGGATAGTAGTTGATCCCGAAGCCGCCTCGCACAACGGTTCGCGGCGTTACGGTTGCGGCAAAACCAAAGCGGGGCCCAAAGTTGTTGTAATCGCCGGGGACGCCAGCGCTGCCCGATACTCCATTCTGGCCGGCGATGATGATCTTGCCGGCCGCCAGATCCACGTTCGAGATCCGGTTGGCCACCTCGTGTTGCGGCGTAAAGATCTCGTAGCGCAGGCCAAGGTTCAGAGTCAGCCAGCGGGTCACACGCCAGTCATCCTGGAGGTAAACGGCAAATTCGGTGTTGCGGAATCCCGGGACAACCAGATACTTGGAGCGGACTGTCGCCGAGGGATATCCCAGCAGAAGCGAAGCGATGGAGTTCCCGCTGCGCGCCACGTCCCCGGAAGGGTCGTTCGTAAAGTTGCCGTCGAAGCTGAACTGGCCGCGCGCCTGGGGGCTTTGGAAGGGACTGGTTTGTCGCCGGCGAATATCGGCCCCCGCCTTGATATTATGGCCGGAGCGGTTGTAGGTTACGCTCCCCACATATTGAAAGACGTTGTTGATTGTAATGATCGGAATAAAATTGCTGTCGCCCAGCCCGCGAAACCCCGCAATGACCATTTGTGTCAGGCCCGAGCTGTCGGCATCGACGTTGCCGCCGGGAATGCCCAACTGCTGGTCTACGTTGTTTCCGTAATTCGGCGGAAGCGTGTGAATGGCATAGCGCGCATAACCGGCCTTGAATTCCGCCAGCAGGTTAGGCCGGAAGGTGTGTACGAAATTCAAGTGGAGGCCTTGAGCACGCTGACGGCTGGCTCCGGCGAACTGGGCTGTGTCGCCGCCGGCCTGTATGTTGCCGATCTTGGGCAATTGCGGAGGCAGAAACGTGTTCGTGTCGTTAAACGAATACCGGGCGAAAAAGATGTCGCGATCAGAGAAATGCTGATCGATTTTCGCGTCAAACGTGTCGTCGCGCTGGGTTTTGGCCGGATTCTGGGTGAAATTATTCACCAATCCCCCGGTCTGCGGAATCGGATAAAGGGCCACTACCTTTGCCGCCACCGGATCGATCAGGCTGGCGGGTATCTGGTCGTTGGGGAATCGGTCGCGGACTGAAACTCCCGGGCGCGACGGATCGCTGCGGGTGGTGGTGGGATCAAAAATAGGGTTTACCCCGGCAAAATTCCCCTGCCGCATGGCCAGAGTGGGAACCGTGCTGGTGAAGGTTTGTCCCTGGCGCAGACGGAAGCCCTCGTAATCGCCGAAAAAGAAGGTCTTGTTCTTTTTGAAGGGACCACCCAGACTGCCTCCGAACTGATTTTGCTTGTAAGCCGGCGTCGGGCCCGGGCCCGCAAAGAAGTTCTTGGCGTCGAGATGCTCGTTCCGGAAGAACTCAAAGAGCGAGCCGTGCAGATCGTTGGTCCCCGATTTCGTAATCAGGTTGATAACGCCGCCAGCCGTACGGCCGATTTCGGCGGAGTAGAGATTAGTCTCCACGCGGAATTCGGCCAACGCATCCATCGAGGGCTTGACGATGATTGTCCCGATAAAGCGCTCGTTGTCGTCCATGCCGTCGATGAGGAAATTGTTGTTGGTGTCGGGCTGGCCGTTTACGGCGACCGAGGAAGCTCGCCGGCGGTCATCGGGACGATTTCCGCTCGATAGCGCATTGTTCACGCCTTCCGTTGCGCCTGCGGCAAGGCGGGCCAAGGTGACGAAGTTCCGCCCGTTCAGCGGCAGATCCTCAACAGCCCGGTCATTCACCAGGGTTCCCACAGAAGATTTTTCCGATTGCAGCGCCGGTGTTTGCGCGGTCACTTCGACGCTCTGCTCCAACTGGCCGACCTCGAGCCGCACATCCACGCGCAGCCGGTCGCCAACCGCCAAAACGACCCGGGGCACTGTGAATGTCTTGAAGCCCTGCATTTCAGCCTTGACGCTATAAGGACCCGGAGGAAGCAAAGGAATCAGATAATTTCCCGTGCTGTCGCTGACTGCCGACCGGGTGGCGCTAGTGTCGAGGTTTTCGGCGGTGACCCGGACTCCCGGCAGAACTGCGCCACTGGCGTCGGTGACGGCCCCAAGAATATCGGCGGTCGTAACCTGCGCCCGCAGGGGCAGGCACAACAAACCCATCGCGGCGCACAAGACTGCGATGGCTCGGGCGCCCACAGCACAAAGCAAGCCTTTTGTATTCATTTTGGCCCCCTTCTCCGCCCACCTACGGCGAGCTTCCCCCTCATGCCCCGCCACAGCGTTCAACGATTTGTCTCTCTTTTATACCTCGCCGGATCGCATGTCAAGCCTGACTAATGCGCCGGCCCGGCAGCGGGTCTCGGGTCCTGGCCCGCCCAGACGCGGTCCTACGACCAGATGAAGATTTTCTTTGCTTTCGGCCAGCCGGATCTTGGCCGCCGAAGGCCGCCGGGCGACCGACCGCTATCGATCTCAACTGGCGCAGCGGCTCGCCTGCTCCGGCTGCTTCGCGGTAGAAGCTCTCCCGCCGATCGATGAATCCACATAAAAAAGCAGTGAAATTCGATCTGCCAGAGATAAACAAGCCCCGGTCTAGAGACTAAGGACGCTTTCCGGGCTGGGGAGTCGCGGTCCGGATAGGAAGCAAGCCCTGCGGCAGAGCAAATGCCACGTAAGTCCCGCCGGAAGGCGCGCCCGACTTGCCGCCGCCGCAGGCGATCACGACAAACTCCCGGCCCCCGGCTTCATAAACTGCCGGCGTGGCATTTCCAGCCGCGGGCAGCGTGGTTTCCCAAAGCAGCGCTCCTGTGCTCTTGTCGAATGCACGGAACTTTCGGTCAAAATTTGTTGCGCCGAGGAACACCAAGCCGCCGGCGGTGACAACAGGTCCGCCGTAGTTCTCGCTGCCAGTATTGCGGATTCCTCTCTCCACCAGGGCGGGGTACTCGCCCAACGGGACCCGCCAGGAGATCTTGCCGTTGTTCAAATTGATCGCGTTGAGCGTTCCCCATGGAGGCTCGACGGCCGGATAGCCTTCCGGGTCGAGAAACCGGTTGTAGCCGTCGATGCCGTACTTCAAATCGATCGGCGAAGGCTCGCCGGAATTCTGCACCTGCCGGTCTTCCCCGTAGAGTAAATACCGGGCCAGAGCGCGAACCGCCGGCTGCGGCAGGTTGGCGAATGCGGGCATCCGGCCGGCACCCTGGCGCACGATGGAGTAGACATCCGCTTCGCTGAGCCGGTCACTCAGATGTTCGAGTGAGGGAAACTCGGGCGGGGTTCCGCGCAGGTCCTCGCGGTGGCAGGAAGCGCATTCTCGCCGGTATAGTTCGCGGCCGCCGGTTTGGGCGCCGCCCTGGGGGCGCTCCACCAGTCTCAAAATCCAGGCCATTTCATTCGAGTTCACATAGAGAATGCCGGTTTCCGGGTCAAACGCCGAGCCGCCCCATTCCGCACCTCCATCAAAGCCGGGGAATATGATCGTCCCTTCGCGGCTAGGGGGAACAAACTGGCCGGCGCTGCGCAGCTTCCGGAATCGCTCCAGCACGGCCTGATGCGCTTCCGGCGTGCGCCGGGTGAGCATATCTTCGGTAAGTATCTGCCGGGCGAACGGAGGCGGCAGGGTGGGGAGAGGTTGCATCAGGGCGGCTTTCTCCCCTTCAACGTCACTGGCCGGATATTTCCTCAGCTCGATGGGAAATAAAGGCTTGCCGGTCTCCCTCTCGAAGAGAAATACGTACCCGGATTTGGTGGTTTGGGCGACCGCATCGACCAGCCGGCCTCCGCGCCGGACGGTGACCAACGACGGGGGCGATGGAAAATCGCGATCCCACAGATCGTGGCGCACGGATTGAAAATGCCAGAGCCTTTTGCCCGTCCGCGCGTCGAGAGCGAGCAGACAGTTGGCAAACAAGTTGTCCCCGAGGCGATTAGCGCCGTAAAAATCGAATGCGGCGGACCCTGTAGGCGCGAAGACGATCCCGCGGTTTACGTCCAGGCTCATCCCGGCCCAATTGTTGGCGCCCCCGATGTATTGCCAGGCGTCCTTCGGCCACGTATCATAGCCGAACTCCCCGGGATGAGGAATCGTGTGGAACGACCAGCGCAGCGCGCCTGTCCGGACATCGTAGGCCCGGATGTCGCCGGGCGAGGAGGGAAGCGTTTCGCTCACGATGCTGCCGATGATCAGCAAATCTTGATAGATGATGCCGGGGCTGGTGGCCGAAATCGACATCTGCTCCGGATCGCGACCCAGATTCTCGCGCAGATCGATGCGGCCCTCGCGGCCGAAATTGGAAATGAGACGGCCGTTGCGGGCATCGAGCGCATAAAGATATTGCCGGGCGGCAAAAAAGATCCGCTCGTCAGCGCCGTCAGACCAATACGTGACGCCCCGGTTGCGGGCTTTGCCTAACACCTTTCGGCCCTGGTTAGGATCGAAGCTCCAGCGCAGTTTCCCGGTCGCCGCGTCGAGGGCAATAACGCGCAGCCTGGGCGTCGTCGCGTACAAGACCCCATTCACAATGATCGGATTGCACTGCATCTCGGATCCAGGGAACTCATCGCCGGTATCGAAGCGCCAGGCGATCTCCAGCCGGCGCACATTGCTGCGACCGATTTGTTTCAGGCTGGAGTAGCGGATGCTTTCCGGCCCGCCGCCATAGACAGGCCACTCGCGCTGGTCCGGCTTTGTGATCGGCTGGCCGGCCAGGCCGTAAGCGGCCAACAAATGGAAAGCGGCCAACAAGACCGCACGGGAGTTTGGCATCAGCGTTCCTGACGCCAGATTATCATGCGCAGCCCGGGTGCCGTTCAATGCGTTCAGCACGCCCGCCGCCTTGCTGCTACGGCTCTTGTTGTGGAAAATGAAGACTCCGATGCCTACCCGCCCCTAAACATGAGATTTCGGATCGTATTCCCGCTCCTTTGCATTTCTTTTTTCTGCGCCCGGTGTCTTTGGGCCGCCGACCCCGAGCCGCCGCCGCAGCCCATTCCCTACAGCCACAAGACGCATGCCGCCGCCGGCTTGCAGTGCCGGGACTGCCACGAGATGCCCGGGGCAGGGAAGACCGCCGGGTATCCAAGGGAAGAGAAGTGCATGGCCTGCCACGCCGGCGTCAAGCGTGAGAGTCCGGCCATTCAGAAGCTCGCGCAATATTACAAGGACCGAAAGCCGGTGCCTTGGGCTCGCGTCTACCAGATTCCCGATTACGTTTTCTTCTCCCACAAGGTTCACCTGAGCCGGGAAGGCATTTCGTGCGAGACTTGCCATGGCCCGGTCGCCGAGCGCGACGTAATCAAGAGGGAAAAGCCGGTCAATATGGCTGACTGCATGTTTTGCCACGACCAGTGGCGCGTACCCATTGCATGCAACGCGTGTCACGAGTGAGGCCCGCGGCATCCAGCGCCGACGGCTGAGTTGCCTGCGAAGATTGGAATTGCGGCGGTCGATTCGCCGCCGGATCCCGCAAAGTGTCCCAGGCGTTTCCACGCAGGACATGTCGCAGGCCCTCTCCCGCAAGCCATGTCATAATACCTTCATGCGACTTCCGAAATTACTTCGCGTGAAGCAGCACTTCCCGAATCGCGCCCTTCCCGACGTGGCCGGGGCGGTGCGAAAGGAGCTGGAATCAGCGACCTGGACCTCGCTGGTCAAACCCGGCTCGCGCATAGCCATCGGCGTGGGCAGCCGGGGCATTACGAATATCGCCACGATCGTCAAAGCCGTCGTCGATTTCTGGAAGTCGCGCGGCATGCGTCCGTTTATCATCCCAGTGATGGGGAGCCACGGGGCGGCCACGGCTGAAGGCCAGGCCGACGTTCTGGCGCACTACGGCATCATCGAGCAAACCATGGGCGTGCCGATCATCAGCTCACTGGACGTGGTGCCGCTGGGCCCGACGCCCGAAGGCATCGAGGTCGTCATGGACCGTACGGCCTTCGAGAGCGACGGCGTGATGCTGGTGAGCCGCATCAAGTGGCACACGGATTTCGCGGGCAAGCTAGAGAGCGGTGTTCACAAAATGATGGCCATCGGCCTTGGAAAATACGCCGGCGCCCAGCGCTACCACACCTTTGCCGTCCGGCTCGGCCACGAACGAGTAATCCGCAGCGTGGGACGCAAGGTGCTGGCCACCGGCAAGATGCTGGGAGGGCTTGCCATTCTGGAGGACGCCTACCACAACACCGGCGAAGTACACGCACTCGGGGTGGACGGCATGGAGCGGCGCGAGGAGGAATTGTTGGAGCGGGTGAAGAGCTGGGCGCCACGCATTCCCGTGCCGGAAATCGATTTGCTGATTGTGGACGAGATGGGCAAGAATATCAGCGGCTCGGGCATGGATACGAAAATCGTCAATCGCTCGGTGACGGGCGACAACAACGTCTGGCCCAACGCGCCGAAGATCATGCGCATCTTTGTTCGGGACCTGACTGCGTTGAGCTATGGCAACGCCGTCGGTCTCGGTATGGCGGACGTGATCACGGATAAGCTCTACAACAAAATCGATCGCGTTCCTACCGAGCTCAACGCTTTGACGGCCTCCACCACGCCGATGGCCAGAACGCCGATTCACTATCCCACGGATCGGATGTGTCTGGAGAAAGTCGTCCCCACGCTCGGGCGCATCGACACCCTGGAAGCGACGATCGCCTGGATTCGCAACACAATGGAGCTCGGCGAGCTGATGCTCAGCGAAAATCTGCGCGACGAGATCCGCCGCAATTCCATGTTGGAGATTGTTGGCGAGCCAGCGCCGATCGAGTTTCATCCGGATGGCAGTCTGGTCGACTTGCTGGGCGCGCCACAGCATGCGCCGGAGGCTCTTACCCACCGGTAGCGAGCTGGAAATCCTATCATGCCACTGTATCAGGCGGTTGTCCTGGCGATTGTCCAGGGCATCACGGAGTTTCTGCCCATCAGCAGCACAGCCCATCTGGCGCTGGTTCCCTGGCTGATGGGGTGGCGCGACCCCGGCCTGACATTTGACGTTGCCCTCCATTTGGGAACCCTCGCGGCGGTGCTGGTGTATTTCGCGCGGACGTGGATTCATCTACTCTCCCAGGCCTTCGTCCGCCGGGGCCGCGAAAAGGAGAACCTCTGCGCCAATCCCCGTCTGCTTTGGTTTCTGGTCGTAGCCACAATACCCGGCGGCCTCGCCGGCCTCGCTCTCGAACGCTACGCTGAAAGCTCTCTTCGCAGCCCATACGTAATCGCAGCCACGATGATCGGCGTCGGCATCGTGCTGTGGTGGTCGGAAGTGAAGGGCAGCTTCCAAAAGGATTTGGATGCTGTGAGCCTGGCCGATGCGGCCGCGATCGGCGCTGCGCAGGCGTTTGCCGTCGTGCCGGGCGTTTCGCGATCGGGCATCACCATCGCCGCGGGGTTGTTCCGCAACCTGGAACGTGCCGCAGCCGCGCAATTCTCATTTCTCCTGGCGACGCCGATCATCGGGGGCGCCGCGCTCAAGGCTGCCTGGAACATCCACCGCGGCGGCGGCCTGACGCCCGGCATGCGCGCGCCTTTTGCCCTGGGAGTGCTGGTGAGCGCGGTCACCGGATATGCAGCTATCGCGTTTTTCCTGCGCTACTTGCAGGTGAAGACACTGAAGTTTTTCGTCTGGTACCGCATCATTTGTGGCATAATGATACTCGCTCTGGCTTTATTCTTCCGCGACTCCGTTATGCTTCCATAAGCCGTCCGCCAGCGGCAGCGGTAAAGCGACGGAGGCCGACGAAGAATGAGATTTTTGTCTCCGACCAGCCGCCGCAGGGTCAACGAGCTGGTTGGCCTGTTGCTGTTGTTGTCTGGCGTCGCGCTAGGGCTGAGCCTGGAGTCTTACAGCCCGCTCGATCCTTCCTGGAATACCGCTGCGCCAGCTTCCCGGCCTGAAAATCTTCTTGGCTACCCGGGTTCTTACACCGCTGACCTCGCCTTCCAGCTCCTGGGTCTGGGCGCTTTTCTGCTGCCTCTGCTGATGTTGGCGCTGAGCTGGAAATGGATCCGCTCGGAGCCGTTGGACGTTTCGAAGTTGCTCGGCGCGTTTTTGCTGGTGGTGAACTGCTGCGCGGCCCTTACGGTTTTTCGTCCTGCATTTTTGTGGAAAGACACCATCGAGATAGGCGGGCTCACCGGGCGGGTGACGGCTGACCTGCTGCTCTCTAATCTGAACTTGACTGGCACGTTGATTGCGATAGCCATCGGCGGCGTACTCTCGCTCTATCTAATGACAGCTTTCAGTCTCGAACGATTTGGCGGGTGGCTCAAGCGGCGGTTCGCTTTCCTAGGCAAGTGGCGCGAGCGCTTCGCCCGGTGGCGCAAGGAAGTCAAGGAAAGGCGCCGCCGCGAAGAAGCCGAGAGAGCTGAAGCGCGGGCCAGGCGGCGGCTCGACCGCGAGGCTGCCCCCAAAGAAGCAGGAAGCTCCGCAAAGCTCGCGAAGGATGAACCGCCGCAGGTACCGGTGGTTGAGCAGCCCGCCCCTATCGTGGAGCCGGCGGCCGCGCTTGCCGAGAATCCGCCGATTCGCGAGCTGGAGCCTGCGAATGCGCCAGAGCGGCGCCGGGCGGCGAGGCGCACGGGACCGGCAAGGATCGCCGCAGCGAACTTCAAAATCCCTCCCACCTCGCTCCTCGAGCCGCCGGCGGGCCGCAATCCCTATGACGAAGAGGAACTGCGCCAACTCGCCGTCATGATCCGCTCGAAATTCGAGGAATTCAATGTGCACGGCGCAGTCACACAGATCAATCCCGGGCCGGTCGTTACCACGTTCGAGTTCAAGCCGGAGGCAGGTGTCAAATACAGCCGGATTACGAATCTGGCCGAAGATCTGTGTTTGGGTTTGCAGGCGGAATCGATATTGATCGAGCGGATTCCGGGTAAATCCACCGTGGGCATCGAAGTTCCCAACCGGCGCCGCGAGGTGATCAGCCTGCGGGAAATCATCGAATCCCCGGAATTTCAGGACTCGGGCTCGCACCTGACATTTTCGCTCGGCAAAGATATCAACGGCCGGATTCGCACCGCCAATATCGAATCTATGCCGCATCTGCTCATTGCGGGATCGACGGGCTCGGGCAAGAGCGTGCTGATGAACTGTCTCATCATGTCGATCCTTTACAAGGCGACCCCCGATGAAGTGCGATTCATTATGGTCGATCCCAAGCGGCTGGAGATGGGGCTTTACGAGGACATTCCGCATCTGCTCACGCCGGTGATCACCGACTTGAAGAAGGCCTCGTACGCGTTGCGCAACGCCACTATCGAGATGGAGCGGCGCCTGAAGCTGCTCGCTACGCAGGGTGTGCGCAACATCGACCAGTACAACAAGAAGGTGCGCGCGCAGGCATACAAGGAGTTGTCGCTGTTCGACGAAGACGAAGCGGCCGAGCCTGCCGAGCCGCTGCCTTATATCCTGATCCTCATCGACGAGCTGGCCGATCTGATGCTGCTCGAAGGCAACAACGTCGAAGAATCAATTACCCGGCTGGCACAGATGGCCCGGGCGGTCGGAATTCATCTGGTTCTGGCCACACAGCGGCCAAGCGTGGATGTGATCACGGGCTTGATCAAAGCGAATTTTCCGGCGCGTATTTCGTTCCGGGTCGCCACGCGAGTCGATTCCCGGACGATTCTCGATTCCATGGGGGCTGAAGCCCTTTTGGGCCGCGGCGACATGTTGTTCCTGCCGCCGGGCTCCAGCCGCATGATCCGCGTGCATGGACCATACGTGAGCGAATCGGAGATTACCGAAGTCGTCAAATTCTGGAAGGAGCAATCCAAGGCGGCATACGAGACTTCCTACCTCGCGCCGCCGCCAAAGGAAGATGATAGCAGGGGCGGCGAGGACGAGGCCGAATTCGCCGGGGAAGAGGATCCGATGTACGAAGATGCCGTGCGCCTGGTGCTCGAAATGGGCAAAGCCTCTACCTCGATTCTCCAGCGCCGGCTTCGCCTGGGTTATGGCCGTGCGGCGCGCATTCTCGATGTCATGGAGCGCGACGGCATCATCGGCCCGCCCGACGGCAGCCGCCCGCGCGAGGTCTTGAAGCGCCCCGACTGGTTGCTGGAAGTGGATAATTCACTGCGGTAGGCCGTGGATCTGCGCCTACTGCAAGCCCGCCGCCAGAGCTTTATCGAGCTCCCGCGTGATCTGATCGAGGCTTTGCGGGTTGTTCATGAGATTCCGCAACGCCAGATCGCCATGCTGCTGCACGAATAGTTCGGTCGCGGCGAGCGCCAGAGTATAGGCAACAGCCGCCTGCTTGGTATTCAACGCCGACCACCCATTTTCGAGATCTTCCAGCTTCGGTAGTTGGCCTGCCCGGGCCAGGGTTTTCAGCATTTCCCGCTGCGCGGGGCGCAGCGTATCGCCGGAGAGTTTTTGAGCAACGCCTTCGTGCAGCCAAGTCGGCCAGCGGCCGATATTCGCCATACAGGCGTGCACGATTTCGTGGGCGAAGGTCTGCCGGGTTTCAGCGTCGATCGTGGCCGTGCGAGCCAGGGGAATGCGAATCTTTCCATCGTAGATGCCGCCGCTCCACTCCGCCGCGCCAGTGGTCTGGCGGTAAGCCTCGCGGCTTTGAACGATCGTAATAATGCGTTCGTCGGCGGGACACCCGAGCTGGAACGAGATTCGGGAAAACTCCTGCTCGAGCACATCGACCATGCTGCGGGCCAACTCGGGACTGGCCACGGCATTGTCATAGCGGAGCAGAAAGCGCATGCCATAGCTCTTTTCACCGCTTTTATCCGCGTCCATCTCACGCTGGATGCGGGCATAGACTTTCTGAAGCGTCTCGTCGGGTTTCAGTTCCAGAGATTCTTTCAAATAGGCCAGCGCGCGAGGAAGGTCATCGAGGTTGTAGGCCGCGCGGCCAGCGGCGGCCAAAAGCTGCGGATCCTTTTTGTTTACGCGCAAAGCCGGCTCGAGCACATCCAGGGCTCGGTCTGGCTGATTCAATTGCAGCAGCGCATAAGCTCGTAGAAGAGCCACCGTGCGCTGGCCGGGAGGCGCGGGAGCCCGTTCCAGGATTCGCTCGGCATCGGCAGGCCGGCCCGACTGTAGAGCATCGGCCGCCAGGTTTAGTTGCGCCGCCAAAGCGTAGTTGGTCTTGCCTGTTTCCTGCTCCTCCACCGCCTTTTCGCGGACGGATTCCACTTCGCTCCGCGAAATCACAGGCAGGGATCTTGACGCAGCCGCCGAGTCGCTGCGGCGCTTTGCTTCGTACGCCTCGAGATTCACCAACCCATCGGCCGAGACATAGCCTTGCAGCGTTTTACCGCCGCTCTCGACCGAGACGGCGTAGCACGGCTTTGCATTTCCGGCCAACGAAAAACGGATTCGGACTGGATCCCCGCGTTTGAGCAGCGCCACCGTAGCAGCCATATCTGAGCACGAGGCACGCAACGGGTAATTGTCTTCTTTGATCGTCTGGGCTGTGCTTGGAGCGGCCAGAAACAACGCTGTCAGGCAGACCAGAAGTGGCGCGCAGGCTCTCATGGCATTGACGATAGCACGCGCTGCGGCCGGCCCTGTTAAGGCAAAACCCTAATTTTCAAAAGCCTTCTTCCCGCAGGCGGCCAGCCGTGAGCCGGCGGCCAGGCTTCAGATCCATCGCCTGAAGTAGCTTCTCTACGTGTTTGGCAATGATGTCGCACTCCAGGTTGAGGCGGTCGCCGGGACGGCGATGAGAGAGGTTCGTCGCTCGATAAGTGTGGGGAATAATCGCGACGCTCAACTCGCTGCCTTCCAGGGCGGCAATAGTCAGGCTGATGCCGTCTATGGCGATGCTGCCCTTGAATACGAGGTACCGCTCGAGCTCGCGGGGCGCGCGGGCCTTCATCCACCAGTTTCCATCCCGCAGCGATTCAAGGCTGATCAGCGCTCCAGTTCCATCCACGTGCCCCTGCACGATGTGGCCGCTGATGCGCCCGTTGGGGGAAAGCGGGCGCTCCAGGTTTACGGGATCGCCCCGGCGCAGATCGCCGAGGTTCGTGCGGGCCAGCGTCTCCGGGGAAAGGTCGGCGAAAAAAACCGGCTCTTTCACCTCCACGGCCGTGAGGCAAACGCCGTTCACACTGATGCTGGCGCCGGGGGTCAGATCCGAGCACACGCGGCTGGCGCGAATCGCCAATCGGCTCCCTGCTGTTTTCACGATACCTGTCTCTTCTATGATTCCCGTGAACATGCCGTTAGTGGCCGGCGGCTGGCGAGACCTCCACAGCCGGCTTCGGCCGCGGATATCGGCAATCACTGGTATCCATCCCGTGGATATAGCGATGCCGGAAGGCTAATCTGCACGCAGCGTATCCAGCATCTGATAGAACTCCGGAAACGAAACCGACGCCGCCTCCGCCCGGTGAATGACCGAGGGGCCGTCCGCCGCTAACGCGGCGACCGCAAAGGCCATGGCGATGCGGTGATCTCCGAAGGAATCCATCTCGGCGGCGTGGAAACGCGACTTGCCAGGAATTTCCAGCCCGTCCTGCCATGCCCTCGCCTTCACCCCCATGCGCTGCAAGTTGTCTACCACTGTGGCAATGCGGTCGCTCTCCTTGACCCGCAACTCGGCCGCATTTTCGATAACCAGTCCGTTTTCCGACGACGCTCCCAGCACGGCCAGCACCGGAATCTCGTCGATCACGGCGGCGGTCGTGGCCCCCTGGATAACCCCTCCCCGGATCGGCGAACTGCGCACGGCAACGTCTCCGATCGGCTCGCCATGGCAATGCCGCACCTGCGAGATTGCCAGTTCTGCTCCCATCGATAGCAGCACATCGAGCAGCGTGGAGCGGGTGCGGTTGAGGCCCACGCCCTTGATTACAACATCCGAGCCAGGTATGAGCAGGGCTGCCACCAGGAAAAACGCCGCCGAAGACAGGTCGCTGGGTACAAAAAAGCTGCCGGCGCGCAAGGCCGGCCGCGGCTCCAGGCGAATGCATTGGCCCTGCACCTGAATACCGGCGCCGAACTCCCGCAGCGCGATCTCGGTATGGTCGCGGGTTGGAACGGACTCACGCACTGTCGTCGGACCTTGCGCATAAAGCCCTGCCAGGAGAATCGCCGTCTTCACCTGGGCGCTGGGAACGGGAAGCTGGTAGTCAATGCCGCGCAAGGGCGCACCCCGAATCCGCAGAGGAGGAAAGTTTCCGTCCCGCGCTTCGATGTTTGCGCCCATTTTGGTAAGGGGATCGAGGATGCGCCCCATCGGACGGCGCTTCAACGATGCGTCGCCCGAAATCTCGCTCTGAAACGGCTGGGCGGCCAAAATGCCCGAGAGCATGCGGATAGTCGAGCCAGAATTACCCGCATCCAAAGACCGCGCCGCCGCTTGCAATCCATTCAATCCCACTCCAGTGATCGAAACTGTGACATTATCGGACGCAATCGGCACACCCATTTCCCGCAGGCAGGCGAGTGTGGAGCCGCAATCCGCGCCGGTGGAAAAGTTCTCGAGGCGGCTGACGCCTTCGGCGATTGCCGCCAGCATAGCATAACGGTGGGAGATGGATTTATCACCTGGAAGGCGCACAACGCCAGCCAGACGCTGCGCGGGGAAAATAATCTTGTCCATTCCGGAAGGGACCTGCGGGTCCAAGTACCAATTCTAACAGGGGTCCGAAAGGTATATGGAAGGCCAGCCGGGATGGATTCCAAGGCGGGCCGTTATGGCGTACGCCGCCAGCGCCGCAGAATAATCATCAGCAGAAATGCTACGGCGAAAACCAGGCAGACGAGTCGAAAATCATCCGGAGTCATGAACTAAGCGGCTGGCTTCGACCGCCGCCGCTAGGAAACTTATCGGCAGCCTGCCGGCCGGCCTTCTGCTTTTTTGCCGGCCCCGCGCCTGAGCGGCGTTTCTTAGGCCGCTTTTTCTTGATCTCCCCGGCGATCTTGGGAGGCCGCCCGCGGCGGGGCTTCCCCCGGGCCAGTGCTTCGAGCGACCACAATGCGTAGCTGATTTCTTGGAGCTCCCTGCGTAGCTGCCCGATTATTTTGCGCAACACAGCATTTTTCACGTGCGTTCTCCGGTTATCGGATAGTTCATCGGAGGGGGCAGGCATACGCTTTAGACCTGAGCCCGGCGGTTTTACGAAACTTTTACAAATCTCATACGACTCTCTCCCGCGAGGCCCTTAAGATCGAGACAGAAATAGAAAGCAGGATCAATTCATATGTTTCTCAAAGAGGAAAAGATCACGAGAGACGCCACTTCTTATCAGGACCCTCATCTGATCATTCACTTTCAGCGGCAGAGAGTGGAACTGGATGGAGCGACCCTAACATTGACGCGCAAGGAATACGATCTCCTGGCCATGTTGTCCCAAAACGCCGGCGAGATCGTTCCCAGAGATGTGCTCCTGAAGCAGGTTTGGGGATACTGCGAAGGGATTCGAACCCGGACGCTCGATGTTCACATTCGCCGGCTTAGAAAAAAGCTGGAGCCATTCTCGGATAAGTACATAGAAACCATCTTCGGCATTGGTTATCGCTTCCAACCGTTCCGGCCGCGGACGGCCCCTTACGAGATGCAAAACCGTATGGCTGTATCGGCCATCGCCTGAAGCGTAGCAGGCCGTTTCGCCGCGAGCGGGCCCGCCGTCTTTTTGTCTATACTCGTTCTTGCACTCGCTCACCCCGAATCAAATCCGAGGTTTTTGGGCGGCGTGGGGCGGTTGGGCGCTGGATGGAATGGATTCCTTCATCTACGCCCTGGTGATGGTTCCCGCGCTTCGCCAACTGCTGCCGCGGTCCCATATTCCGCCGAGCGCGGCCAATATCGGCTTTTACGGGGGCCTGCTTTTCGCGCTGTTTCTGGTGGGCTGGGGTTTTGCCTTTGTGTGGGGACCGATCGCCGATCGCTTCGGACGGGTCCCTACCTTGATGCTCACTATCCTCTGCTATTCGCTGTTTACTTTTTTGGGCGCCGGCGCGGCCAATGTGTGGCAACTGGCTGCTTATCGGCTTCTAGCCGGCCTCGGCATCGGCGGGGAATGGGCCATGGGCGGCACTTTCGTCGCTGAAGAGTGGCCCGAGGACCGGCGCAAAATGGCTTCCGCTTACATGCACACCGGCTACTACTTCGGTGTGCTCCTGGCCGGCGCGGCCAACTCGATCGTCGGCGCGAATTACGGCTGGCGGGCCATGTTTGCGCTGGGCGGCACCCCGGCCCTGCTGGTCGCGTTCATCCGATATGGCGTGAATGAACCGCAGCGGTGGGAAGTCCAACAGAAGCCATCCATGCGGAAAGCTTTCCTGGCCCTTTTCTCTTCCGAGTACCGCCGCCGCACTCTGCTCAATTCCATCTATCTTCTGGTTTCGATTGTGGGACTATGGGCCGGTTCGGTCTATGTTCCGGCGGCGGTCACCCAAGTGGCCGCCCGGGAAGGTTTCAGCCCAAGGCAAGGCACTCAATTTGCCTCCTATGGGACAATCCTGCTCTCCGTGGGCACGATTCTCGGATGCTTGATTCTGCCGCCATTGGCGGAAAAGCTTGGCAGGCGCGCAGCTCTCGCGTTCTACTTCACGCTCATGCTGATTTTCATTCCCGTTTCGTTCGGATATGTCTTTTACTTGCGCAAAGGGGCGCTGGTGTGGTTTCTGGTGTGTCTGTTTTTTCTTGGTCTGGGGGGAGCCAATTTCGGCATGTACACCCTGTGGCTGCCCGAACAGTACCGCACCGAGTGCCGGGCAAGCGCCTTCGCCTTCTCCACCTCGGTCGGGCGTTTCGTTGGCGCCGGGATTACCTTCCTCGTGGGCGCCGGAGTTTCTCACTTCCACACGCTGGGCATCCCGGTCGCTCTGACCGGCGCAGCTTTCGCGGTGGGAATTTTGCTACTGCCGTTGGGCGTCGAAACCAGGGGAAAGCCGCTGCCGGCCTGATCTCCACTCAGTCCAGTGGATACGGACCGGCGCCACCCGTGGTGAGGTCCCGCTTGGAGCGATCGGTAAAGGAGATCCGGAAGCTCACCGCCCGCGGCACGTCATGGCCCTGCACCGAGATACGCCTTTCTTCGCCCGGGCTAAGCGTGCCTTCTTCGATTTCAATCTTCTGGGCGCTCAATAGCACGCCGTCGGCGTCCAGGAATTCGACACGCATGAGAAGGCCGTTGAGCGGCTTCGCTGCCGTGACCTTCAGCTCGCCTTCGTATTCGATAATTCCCCCTTGCCGGAGGGAAGACATCTTCAGAATCGCAATATCCGGCTCGCGCTTCGACTTTTGGGCCGGTTGGGCCTTCTCGGAGAGGGCGGCCCAGCAGACGGTCAGAAACAACCTTCGCGTCATAGAGACAATGTAGTGTTAAGTTTAGCCGGATGCTTTTCGGCCCGCAAGGGATGCAGGTGGGAGGCCGGCAACTGGCTCAGGGCAGCAGCACCAGCGGAGCGCGGGGAAACGCAAACTTGCGTCCCAACTCGTCCACCACATTTACCTGGCAGATATAGCGGCCCGGAGTCAGCGATGCCAGCGGAATCTGAAACTGTAGGGGCACTACCTGCTTACGATTTGGAGATACTTCCGTCACCTGGACCGGAGTCGATTCAAAAGCCTTCACAGATCCCCGGAAGAAGCTCAGGCTGGCCGCGACCACCGGCGCCTTTTGCGCCGGATCGAGCGCCGGATCGTAAACTTCAAAATAGACGTATAGGTTCTGATCTTTGCGAAAAACTCTGGTAATGCTGGGAACGAGCTTTTGGCCGTCGTGCACCAGCGGATGATTCGCCAGCAGCTTGTTCTTCTTTTCCGCCGAACCAACCGCGGCTTCAAGCGGCTCCCGCTGGCTGCTCCAGACGACGGAACTGACGCGGAGGGTGTTGGTCTGCGCCGACAGGTCCGGTATCACGAACCCCGTTTCGAAAGTGCCCATTTTACCCGTCTGATCCTCGCGTGCCAAAAACTTGATTTTGTAACGTCCCGGAGGAAGTGTGAAGCCGGTATCGTACTCCAGATGGCGGCGGCCTAACTGGGCGGCGCTGGACTCGCCCAGCCTCACTCGAATGCTGTCCCGAACCGTTCCCACCAGCCTGTCTCGCGCGTCCCGCACCTGGCCGACAAAATCGAAGACGGTCTCCTCATTGGCGCCCTTGCGCGCCAGCGAGATCTCCGACCCGGGTATCTTGACGGCGACGGGAACAAAATAGCGCTCGGTGCCGAGCCGGAAATAATCCACTTCCAGCGCCAAAGGCAAATCGGTGATAGGGTCGCCCAGAAGCAGCGCCTCTTCCAACTGCCGCTCTTTATCGGCGGATGTGAATTGGGCGAAGCTCTTGGAGGCGAAATATCCGGTGCGGTAATCGAGCTTAGCCTGCGGGTTTCCTGCCAGCGTGACGCGGATCCGCCGGTATCGGCCGTCGTGCGCGGTGTTGGTGCTGTAATAACCCAAAATGTAATAGCTGCGAACATCCTGCTGCGCCTGTACGATGCCCAGCGACAGGTCGTTGTTGTCGAGCAGGGCCTTGCCGCCAGTATCGGCTGCCAGCGTGTATAGCGTCTCCTGCGAATCGTTGAATTGGTTGCGCTGGCTCTGCTGAGTCGCGCCCGTGAACAGGCCGGTGGCGCCTCGGGGAGCGGCTTTGGACGCGTCGCCCCCGGGCGGCAAGGCCGCCAGGCCGCGGGCATCCACGGGATAGAAGGAAACGTTCGATCGGATAGCCGCATTCACGGTGGCGCGCAATTGTGACTGGTTCTCGACTCCCGTCTTGCCCACGCCGCTCGAAAAATATACCAGCGCCTTTTTCTCCGGGAGGGCCGAAAGTTTTTTGACGGCCGATTCGAGCGCACTCAGCTTGCGATCGGTGTTAAAAATATTGAACTCGGTTGAATCGGCTACAAAGGCCGCGCCCGTGTCCTGCTCGGCGTCGTCATTGCCCACATCGGCCAGGTCCGCTAAATCGGCGAAAGCTCCCACTCGCAGCCCGCGAATCACTTCGGTCAGGCGGTCGCGATCATCCGTGAAGTCCTGAATCACCTGGAGGCGGCTGGAAAAGGTCATAATGGAAACCAGGTCCGCCCGGGTCATGTTTTGGTTCAGGAATTTCAGGGCGGCTTCTTGAGCGCGAATCTGATCCGCGGCGCTCATCGCTGAGAGGTCGAAAAAGAAAACCAAAAGCCGGCGATCCTGATAGCGCGGCACGGGCGCCCCCCGAGTGGACCGCGGGGGCATCGCGGGCGGCGCGGGCTGTGCTAATGGGCGGGCCGGCGAAGGCGTTCCCCCAGCCCGCTCGAGCGGCTCCAGCGTGAGGCGCTGGAACTCAAAAACCGCGATCTTCTGCGGCTTGCCGTCCTCGAAGATTGTGAAGTCCTCTTTCTTCAAGCCCTCCACAGGGCGGCCCTCGCGGTCGCGTACATTGACGTCCACAACCACCAGGTCGGTGGTGGTCTCAAATCGGATTTGAGAGAGCGCGGCCAGAGCTATCAGGAAAAGCAGAACCCCGATCCGTCTCATAGTTCAAAATCGGAAACGCATTACGGCGTTTAGGCTGCGCATCGAACCCGCAGCGACGGGGAGGCCATAATTGGAAGCGTTAACCACCGTGCCCAGGTTCGTGATGTTTACGTGGTTCGTCACGTTCTGGCTTTCCAGCCGCAGCTCCAGCCTGCGGCGGGTTTCCGCGCCCAACTGAATCGTGCGACCGATCGCGACATTGAGCGAATATTGGCTGGGGCCGGGAATGGTGTTGCGGCCCGCGTTTCCAAATTGACCCGGGGGAGGCAGCGTGAACGCCGCCAAGTTGAAATAGCCGCCATCGGCATGGATCGGCTCGCCGGTCGCCTCGGCCCGGCCGCTGCCGAACGATCCCGTGCCGCCGGTATCAGCTTGGTTGCCGAGCACTCGGGCCGTCAGCGGCGTTCCAGTGGCTGCCGTGATGCCGCCGCTGAGGGTCCAATCCTGAAGCAGTTTGGCTGCCGTTCCGCCGCCGCGGAGAAACCGGGCGTTGGGGCCGACCGGCGAAGAGAGCACAAAATTCAGATTCAGCCGGTGCCGCTGATCGAAGCTGGAAAGCCCACGTTCCGCCGCCAGGTCTTTGTCATTCTGAGCCACCAGGGCTCCCGCTCCGCCGAACGTCGAGGCATTGTCAATCGATTTCGAGTATGTATACAGAGCGTTCATCGAAATGCCGCCGCGGAACCTCCGGATCACCCGCACCTGAAGGGCGTTGTAGATCGAGTTTCCTTCGGAACTGTCATAGAGGAAGCCGACGGCGTTCCCGATTTGCCGGCGCTGCTCGGCAGTGAGGGGCGACCCGGGCGCCGCTCGATTGGGCAGCCGCTGGATGTCCAGATGCGTGCCTTTCGTCCCGAGATACCCCAGCTCCACGATGATCGCGTGCGGAAGCTCCTGTTGGATCGAGAAGTTCCAGGTCTGCGCGTAGCCCGGCTGGTAGCTGCGGGCAACTGCATAAGTATTTGTGATCTGTGTCGAAGGTGCGGTGGGGAAACCGTTTTCGAGCGTCAGCAGCGCGGCCAAGCTAGTATTCAGGGTAGCGGTGTTGGCAAACGGAGGCTGCGAGGCCAACCGCGAAGCGAACTGGCTGTAAATCGAGCCGTTGTAAAAAATTCCGTAGCCCGTGCGCACCAAAAACTGGCGCTGCTTGAACGGCCGCCACGCAACGCCGACCCGCGGCGACCAGTTGTTTTTGGCGGCGTCGATGAGGCCATCGGGAAATCGTCCGGTATAAGGACCCACGCCGCCCGGCGTAACCACGGCCACACCCGTAAAATTGGGCGCGATATCCAGGTTTGCGATGCGCCCGTATTTTTCGGTGTAAGGCGTGAAATACTCGTACCTCACTCCGAAGTTGAGCGTCAGGTTGGAGCGGACTCTCCAGTCGTCCGAAACATAGGCGTTGTACACGGAGCCGCGGAAGTATGTATTCGAGTCGCCGAAGCGTACCGAACTCGATTGCGGCAGCCCCAGCAGAAAATCGGCGAAATCGAAACCCGTGCCCGGCAAGGGCTGGCCGTTCGCGTCAAAGCCGCTCGTCAGCAGGCCGCTGAAGCTGAAAGTGCCGCGGCCGTTCTGGTCAGTGCGAGTGTTGAGCTGCATGCGGCGGTATTCGCCGCCGGTTGTGATGGTGTGAGTGCCCCGCACGAGCGTGACTCCGTCGGTAACGCCGGATGTTTGATTCCGCGTCAGCACGGGGCTCGCATCCGTCAGAGAGCCAAAATTCGTGAAAGAAAGGTTGGGTGGGCCGTAGTTGATCGGATCGGGAGAAGTTCCGGAAATGCCGAGCTCGGCGGCGACGTTCTCTTTGTAAGCGAAGAACGGAGTAGTTTCATTCCGGTTACGGCTGAAATTCCAAGCCACCCGGTTCAAAAATTGGGGCCCCAGATTGTGAGTCCAGGCCAGCATCGAGTTGAAGCCCTGGCCGCTGGTGGAATCGCGAAAACCGAAAAGCTGCGAAGGGCCGCCGTGGCGGTTTTGCAGGTTGAAATTCAACGCAAAGCTGTCTTTTTGCGTGAGGCTGTGGTTCAGCCGCAGCCCGAGGTTGTCGGTGTTGCTCGGGTCGGAAGCCAGATATTGGTAATTCTGAACCAAGCCTGGATGATTGGGCAGCGGGATGAAATTGAGCAGGCCGCGCGCTGCCCGGTCCATTTGCGCGGCGGGAATCACGTTGTTCACGAAGGCCAGATGCGTCGTCGGATCGAAAATCGTGGAGCCGGCCAGGGAAAAATCCCCTTCGCGCTCAGCGAGCGTAGGCACTGTTGCCGCTGCGCTGAACGGGTTTCTCGCGCGGGTGCCCGTGTAATTGAGGAAGAAGAAGGTGCGATCGCTCGAGACGATCTTTGGTATCCGCAGCGCCCCGCCGGCCAGCAATCCAAAGCGGCTCTGCGCGTAAGCCGGTTCCGGAAGGTCCTGCCCGGTGAACGAAAAAGGTTTCGCATTCAGCGCCGAGTTGCTCAGGCTGAAGTACGCCATACCGTGAATAGCGTCCCGGCCATTATTGCGGCGGTTCCCAAAGACGGCCTCGTTGGGTCCTCCCATCCGGCGGCGCCCGAAGCCGCCGGGACCGCCCGGCCCCCGGCCGCCAAATCCGCCGCGGCCGCCGAATCCCCCGCCGCGGCCGCCAAAACCGCCGCCCGGCCCGCCAAATCCGCCGGGGCCACCGCCCGGACCTGTCGGGCCGCCGGCGCCAGGCTGTCCGGGAACGGCTATCGCACCATCCAGCGGGTTGGCTTGGGCGAAGAGCCCACGCTGCGGCGGCATCCCCAAATCCTGCTGTGGGGCGCTCAGGCCGCTGCTGACGCTCCCGTTCACCAGAAAAGACTCGTTGGCATCGCCGGGGGTTTGAGGAGCTGTAGCCGGCGCGTTCTGTTGTTCTACTGCGGCCTGCACCTGATTCTCAATGGCTTGGTTCACGGCCAGGGTTTGAAAGCCGTTTCGCCCGCGTCCTGGACCAGCGGGCCCCCGTGACCTCGCCGCAAGCTGCGCGGGCGGCTTCAGCTCGAGGGCAAAGTTGACCGTTTCCGGCTCTCCGGCGACCGTCACGTTGCGCTGAAGCTCGGAAAACCCAAACATCTCGACGCGGATGCTCCACGTACCGGGCGAGAGATCGTTCAATACATACCGGCCGGATTCATCGGTGACCGTGATAACCTTTTTATCGCCCTGGACCGCCGTGACCGTAGCGCCGGGGATGGGCTGGTTGGCCGAGGAAACCGCTCCTGCTATCTCCGATGCATTCGCGGAAGCCGCCAGCAGACTCAATGCCAGCAGGCCTGCCGGCAAGCAACAGCGTACAAGCATACAGAAAAGACTGCTTGCCGGACCCTCCGGTTACGCCGTTGCCGCCTGCGGGCTTCCCGATGTCGAAAGACGACAGGGTAGGGTGGGGGAAGGTATTGGGCCGCCGTGGTGCGGATTCTCAGCGCGGTGAACCCTACGGCGAGCCGGCGCTTTTCCGGGCTGTCCGCGTGATGGAGCGAACCAATCCATAACGCCAGCCCGGGAAAGCCCACTTTTCAGCACTGCTTGACTCGGCCGGATCTACGTTCGCGGAACGCTTTGCGATCGGCGAAGCGCTCACGGCCGCCCGTAGTGCCGGAGACGCGCGTTCGCGGCCCCGCGATGGATCGCCGGCCGCGGGCCAGTCGGATCACTGGCCGCAACTGAGCGCCGCCTGGATCGCGGCTACGGCCGCGAGAATTTGGGAGGCCTGGTTGGCCGTGATGGTTTTGCCCGTCTGCGCTTTGACCTGGTTGGCAAAAGCTTTCAGATCCTGGCAAGCGCGCCCATTCTGCGTATTGATGTCGTTCTCGACCTGCTGGAGCTTGTCGGTCAGACTTGTGCCCTGCTTCGGTATGTTCATCCCCTGAACCGCGGTGATCAGGTTGGTGACCATCTGCGCCGGCGTCGGAGAGCCGGATGTCCACGTCCCCGGCGAATTCAGATTCGAGGCGAGGTCGCCCTGAATGGTGGGATCGCAGCAGGCCAGCGTCCCGCTGTCCGCAATAAACGGCGCGACCGGGGGTTCGTTTTCGGTAGCGATCCCGCTGTCGGCTGCGTTCCCCACATTGATGACCAGGAGCCACGGTCCAATGATTTGGCCGCTTCCGTCGGTGGAAACCTTCGCGATGATGCCCGCCGGGTGGCTCGCGGTGCTCAAATTCTGGTGCCCGTCGCTCATGGTGAGCAGAAACCCCGACACGGAGGTTACGTCCTGGTAGTTCAGATTCGGCCCCAGGGGAGCGTCAAACGTAAGAGTTGCAGAAACGTGATCGGTGGCCGTATAGGACGTGAGTGGATTGCCCGGAGCCGGATCGTTCAAGCAGCCGAGGGTTCCAGTACCCGAGGGGCTCAGCCCGCACGAGAAGAATGTAAAGGGGTTCCCCGTATATTGGTACGTCGCCTGGGCGGCTGCGGGCTGCGAAGTTGCTCCGATGAAAAGCAACGGAACAAGACCCGCTGCTAGAGAAAATGTCTTCCTCCGGCTCTTTCTGTTTGGGCAGTGGTCGTTTTTCATAATCGTCTCCTCGAGGTCGGCTATGCCGCCTGTCGCTTCCGGGGGGCGAGATCGATGTTCCGGCATAACGGATCAGGAAGGGAAAGATACGGCCCATACAACCTTCGGCGCAACTATCAAATGATAGGTATGTCCAACGACAGTGCGGCGCTGCATCGATGAGAGCGGGTGAAAAGGCCCGGGGAAAAGCGCGGATAAACCCCGCTATAGGCTATGAAGACAATGGCCCGGTTCCACAGCCGCTCCGCGAGTCGGATGCTCCGCGATCTAGGCACTAGTGGGAAAGAGTTGCCACAACGATTTAGTCTATGGCGAGCGTGGTTAGCAGGAGTCTGATCAATTGCCCCTGGCGGCATGTTTCGGTTTTTTGGAATATCTGGGCTAACCGGGCGCGGGCCGTTCCGTAGGTGATGCCCAGTTTCGCGGCGGCCGACCGGAGTTCTTCGCCCGACGCCAGCAGGGCGGCCAGCCGCGCCTCCGCCGCGGTGAGGCCGAAAGCCGCCTGAAGGCGGTGGCCTGGCAAGGGCCTTTGGTCTTCCGGATCGGTGATGACGACGCACACCGCCGGGCGCACGGTGGAGAGAGCTGGATATCGTTTGGAAACCGGAGCCACCAGGATGCCATAGGGCTGCTTGCCCGACGGCCGGATGGCCCGCATGGCTCCCGGCGGTGCATCGGGCAATCCGATCATTGTGAGGGCCTGGACAATCAGGCGTTGCAACTTGTCGTTGTCTGCCTTGCAGCGCAGAGAGATGCCGCCTGCGGACAACCGGATCCCATCGCCGTTCGACGAAAGCGCCTCCGCGCTGCGATTGGCGTAGACGATACGTTTGCGCTCGTCCAGGAGCAAAACTGCGGCAGCGTGGCGGTCGAGCAACTCCGTGGTGCACTGCCGCATGGCGCCTAGCGAGCTCAGCCGCGACCCGATCGCCAGCGCCCGCTCGAGATGGGGATACAACACCGCAAACCGCTCGATGTCTGCTGGCTCGAATCTCCCGGCCTGGCGCGTGCGATGCATGGCAACGCCTGCCTGTAACGCCGGCGCCAGGCGCACTTGGGCCACCATGCGAAAACGGGTATCGCTGTGCCGCCCGTGCCAGTCGTAGTAGGGGTGGCGGTCTTTCTCCCGCTCGGTGATCACCAGCCCGTCATGGACGATAGGCTGGTTCGGATGGCCCACGAGATAGCGCACCGTGGGATCCAGCGGAGCCATGCGCTCCAGATACTCCTGAATGAACTTGGGGTCTAAATTGATGTAGGTGAAGGTGGGCAGGCGAGGCTCGCTGGAACCGTCCAGAACCCAAAAGGCGGCGACCTGGCTGCCTGTAAAGTCAGTCAACTTTTTCAACACCTCGGGCCAGCGAGTCTCGTCCAAAGCCGCATCGTAGATCTCTTCGATGACGGCGATCACACGCCGATCAACAGACATGAAATATCCTCTTGGGGTCGGTTTACCTTAGCCCAGCTCGCGCCTAATGTAAATGGGACTTCTACCGGGTCAAATGGGAAAGGGAAAACGCATCGCAGGCCGATGGGTACTGCTACCCGTAGGACTCGCGCTGATCGCACGGCCGGAAGCGAGAAATCAATGCCCCCAAACGGCTTGGAATGCAAGATGCTGAGGCCGTGGTCGCGGGAAAGGCTACCCAATAGTCGCATTCCCCTCGGAGGCGGCTATTTGTATTTAGCCGCGCGCAAATCGTGGCTCGAGGCGGATTTTGTTATCATGAGGCGGCTTCCGAGGCGCGCTCCATGGCTGGGAGATTGCCGGCCATGGACGAGATGCTGAAAAACGCCTCCAGGAGGACCCCATGACCCGACGCCAGTTGTTGCACGTTTCGGCCGGGTTCGCCGCCGCGCAGCGGCTGCGGCCGGCCCCGGCTCCTCGCGATGTTGTTATCTCCAGCGCAAACGGAATGCGCTGCTGTGCCCGGGCTTATGAGATTTTGACCAGCGGCGGCGACACACTGGACGCGGTCATTGCCGGCGTCAATATCAACGAAGAAGATCCCGAGGACAATTCCGTCGGATACGGAGGCCTTCCTAACGAGGACGGCGTTGTCGAACTGGACGCTTGCGTCATGCACGGGCCCAGCCGGCGTGCCGGCTCGGTGGCTGCCCTACAAGGCGTGAAGACTCCCTCTAAAGTGGCCCGTGCTGTGATGGAGCGCACCGATCATATTATGCTGGCCGGCCAGGGAGCGCTGCAATTCGCCAAGCGCCACGGCTTTCCGGAAGAAAATCTTTTGACTGAAAAATCGCGCCTGGCCTGGCTGGTGTGGAAGGAATCCCTGCGCGATTCCAGAGGACAGGGTAACTGGGGCCCCGGTCTGGACGCTCCCGATAGCGAGCGAAAAAGCAAGTCGGAATTGTTGCGCCGTTTCCCGGAGGTGAAAGCGGAATGGCTGGAGTGGGCCTACGACGTGGCTCTGCATCCTCCCACGGGTACCATCAGTTGCTTGGCTTTGAACCGGAAGGGTGAAATGTCCGGAGTCACCTCTACGAGCGGTCTGGCCTGGAAAATCGCAGGACGGGTCGGCGACTCCCCGTTGATCGGCGCGGGGTTGTATGTCGATCAGGATGTCGGGGCGGCCGGCTCTACCGGCCGCGGCGAAGAAAATATCCGCGTTGCGGGCGCGCACACGATCGTCGAATGGATGCGGCAGGGACGCAGTCCCCGCGAGGCGTGCCTGGAAGCCCTGCGCCGTGTCGCTCGCAATTTCCATAACGACATGCGAAAGCTGGCCCAATTCCATATTTATTTTTATGCGCTGCGCAACGACGGCGAGCACGCCGCCGCTTCCCTCTGGAACCGGGTAGAGCGTCAGGGCCAGTGGCAGCCCGCGCGATACGTGGTCAACGATAGCGGGAAGAGCCGCCTGGTGGACGCCGCCTACCTGTTCGAGCGCAAATAGCCCGGAAGTCAGCCGCCTTGGCGGCAGGGGAGGACGAATGCCACGCCACAGGGTCTCGCATCGCGGTAGTATCATAATTCCTGGTTTTTCGGGTTCGAGGATGGAACTTATGGGGAAAATCTGGGTGCTGGGGCTGGCGGCGGCGATGATCTGCGCCGCTCAGACCACCCAGCGAAATCCGTTTGCCAATGACCCGCAGGCGATCGCGGATGGCAAGCCGATGTTCAGCCTGCGATGTGCGCCGTGCCACGGCAGGAACGCCGAAGGGGGCCGCGGTCCGGACTTGACGCGCGGGACCTATTCGGTAGGCGACACCGACGAAGACCTTTTTAACGTCATCGCCAATGGCGCCGCGGGCACGGAAATGCCCGACTTCCTGTCTCGCATGGGCGCCGATAACATCTGGCGTCTGGTTGCTTATATCCGCTCAGTCGCCCGGCGGGATGTCGAGCCGATCAAGGGAAATGCCGAAGCAGGCAAGGCCCTGTTCTTTGGAAAGGGCCAGTGCAATCAGTGCCACACCATAGCGGGGCAGGGCGGAAGGATGGGACCCGATCTCACCACCGTTGGAAGACAACGCAGTCTGAAGTATCTGAGAGACTCTATCATCGATCCGAATGCTGATCTGACGCCCGGCTACAACACGATCACAGTCGTCACCCGAGACGGGAAAAAAATCGTAGGAGTGCAGAAAGGTTTTGATGATTTCTCCGGCCAGTTGATGGATATTGCTGGCAACTATTACTCGTTCATGAAAAGCGACGTGGCATCGATGAAGCGCGAGTACAAGTCGATGATGCCGGACTACAAATCGACCTTCAGCCCATCCGAGCTGGATGACTTGCTGGCCTATCTTGTCAGTTTGCGCGGGGAGGTAAAGCGATGAAGCGCTGGGGATTGCTTCTGCTGGCAGTGGCTGCGATGTGCGGGGCGGAATTGAGCGAAAAGGATCCCGCCACCTGGATCACCTACGGGAAAAACACTTATGGCTGGCACTATAGCGACCTTCGCCAGATCAACGCGTCCAATGTAGCTCAACTGGCGCCCAAATGGATTTTCCAGACCGAGGTCCCCGGCAAATTCGAGGCTAGCCCCCTGGTCTACGATCGGATGATGTACGTGACAGCGCCGTCCAACCATGCCTTTGCCCTCGACCTTCTCACCGGCCGGCCGATCTGGCACTACTCCAAGAAGCTGCCGCGAGGCGTTAGCATCTGCTGCGGCCAGGTGAACCGCGGATTTGCGGCCATGGGCCAGAAGCTCTTTAAGGTCAATCTGGAATCGACTCTGGTGGCCCTGGATGCCAAAACGGGCGCCGTGCTATGGGAGACGCCGATTGACGATATCAAGAAGGGCTATAGCGCAACGGTAGCGCCGCTGGTCGTGAAGAATCTGGTGCTGGTGGGGATCGCTGGAGCCGAGTTCGGCGTGCGCGGATTCATTGACGCGTATAACGCGGACACCGGCCAACGCGTCTGGCGTTTCTGGACCGTGGCGGGGCCGGATGATCCAGGCGGCAAGACCTGGAACGGAAGCGCCTGGGAGCGCGGCGGCGGATCCACCTGGGTCACCGGAACCTATGACCCCGAGTTGAATCTCGTGTACTGGGGCACGGGAAATCCGGGACCTGACCTGGATGGCGAAGTCCGCCCCGGGGACAACCTTTACACGTGCAGCATCGTCGCCCTGGATGCCGATACGGGTAAGCTGAAATGGTATTACCAAAACACTCCCCACGACGTGCATGATTGGGACTCGGTGGCTGAGCCGGTGCTGATGGATCTGACCGTAGGCGGCCGCAGGGTCAAGGCGGTCGTACAGGCCAATCGAAATGGTTTCCTCTATGCCCTGGACCGGACAAACGGCAAGCTTCTTTATGCGAAGCCGTATACGAAAGTGGATTGGGCGGACGGGATCGGCCCGGATGGCCGTCCGATTCTGATCAAAGGCAAAGAGCCTTCGGATGCCGGAACCCTCGCCTGCCCGGGAATCGGCGGCGGGCATAACTGGCAGGCCACGGCTTATAGCCCGGTCACGAACCTTTACTACTTTACGAGCACCGAGGGCTGCCAAATCTACTACAAAACGAGCCAGGAGTACCACGAGGGAGTGCAATACCAGGCGAGCACCACAGGCAACCTTCCTGGCGAGCCCACTACCGGCGCTGTCATCGCTGCTGATGCCAATACGGGAAATGTGAAGTGGAAATTTGAGATGGTCAGCCCGCCGACCAGCGGCTTGCTCGCCACTGCCGGCGGCTTGGTTTTTGCCGGCGACCGGGAAGGATACTTCATCGCGCTCGACGCCCGTTCAGGCAAGGTGCTGTGGAAGTTTCAAACCGGCGGCACCGTAATTGCGCCGCCTATCAGCTATATGTTGGATGGCAAGCAATACATCGCCGTGGCGGCTGGGGCCTCGATGATGACTTTCACTTTGCCGGGAGCGGCGCCTGCTGCGCGGGTGACCACAGCCGAGGCCCGCCCTCCCAGGACGAGCTCTGCCGCTAAAACCTCGAGTGGTTCCGCGCACACCCCCATTCGCGGGAATGTACATTAGAGGAGCGCGCCACAGGCGTCCGACCCGAGCGGGGCCCGGCAAGGATGACGTATCACGTCGTGAGCCGGCTGGGAAGCCGCATACCGGAGCGGATTGCTGATTCGCCGGCTGCGGGTTGTGCTGGTTTCTAGTCGCCTGTAACAGGCCAACTCAGGTGGGGCAGCCGGATAGAGCTCCTTGCAGATAAGTTCCTCTGGGCCGCCGAGCTTGTGGCGCTCGCCTTGTTTTTATCAATTCTTCCCGATCTCGTAAAGATAAATGGTGTGCTCGCGCTGGTCGCGATTGAGCTTTTCGACTTTCACCGGTTTCCATCCGATGACCTGAAAATCGTGTGATACGACGCGCGATCCCGGTTTGAGGTACTTCTCCAGATTCGGCTTCAGCCTTGTATTTGAGGCCGTAAGCAAATAAAGGGTGACCACGGTCGCCGGGCTGAGATCCGTCTCGAGCGCATTGCCGTGTATGACTTTTACGCGGTCGTCAAGGCCCATTTTGTGGACGCGCTCCGCCGTTTGCTTGTAGAGATCGTCATCCAGCTCGATACCTGTGGCTTGCGCCCCGAACTTCTGCGCAGCGGTAATGATGATGCGCCCGTCCCCGCAGCCGAGGTCATAGACCATGTCGCCTTTCTTCACATTGGCCAACTGAAGCATCTTATCGACGACTTCCTGCGGGCTGGGGACGAACGGCGCGAGACTTCTTGCATCCTCGGGCCACTTCTGCGCCCGCACGAACGCCGGCGCAACGATGAGAATCAGGAGAAATAGTAAGAATACAGATCTTCGCCAAGTCATATTCCGCCTCTCGAGCACCGGCCCGGACCTTTGGCCGCTCACAGCCTGTGTCGCTCGCTTCTACCCTGTTTGGCCTCTACTCTATCACAAGGGCCGTACAAGGTTCGGAGCGAGCGCGGCGGCCGTCTGCGTCGTCTCTTTTTGCCAGTCCTCATTGCCGGAAGTTTTCGCTGCTTCGGGCCCCTGTTCCGGCCAGTCCAAGCTCCGCTGCCCGCGCTCTCATTGCCTCAATACAAAACGCGATGTGCTCGTGAAGTTCCACGCCGAGGTCAGCCGCCCCGTTCAGGATGTCCTCCCGGTTCACCGAGCGGGCAAAAGCCTTGTCCTTCATCTTCTTTCTGACGGACTCCGGAGTAACTTCCATCAGGCTTTTACCGGGCTTCACCAAAGTCACCGCCGTGATGAAACCAGCCAATTCATCGCATGCGAAAAGCGCTTTCTCCAGCGGCGTTTCGCGTGGCACGCCGCTGTAATTGGCGTGGGATAGGATCGCCCGCCGGATCTCCTCACCGACGCCGAGCTCTGCCAGGATCGCTGAGCCTTTCAAGGGATGGTCGGGCGCGTTGGGATGAATTTCGTAATCGAAATCGTGCAACAAGGCCGTGACCGACCAGAGTTGGGGGTCCGCGCCGAACCTGCGGGCGTAAGCCTCCATACAGCATTCCACAGCCAGCGCGTGTTTGCGCAAACTTTCGGATTTGGTATAGCGAAACAGAATGTCGAGAGCCGCTTCCCGCGTCATCTTGTTCCGTTTGGCGTAGCTTTTTATTGTTGCGCAACCTGCGCGCGCGCCACAAGACGCCGGGACGAGATTTTGGGCGCGCGGTTCGCCCACACTAGGCGGCTAACTCTCAAGAAGGTCCTAACCCCGCGCGCCAAGTGCGAAACACAGCCGCAGGGCAGGACAGCCTACAAGAGAAAAGAAAAAGACAACTTGTGCAGAAGATCGGATCGGACCGGGAGTGGTCGCCGGCATGGAAACCGGCGGCGCCACTTCAATCTTCCCAGACCGATCTTTGCCGCAGAAAGGGCGGCAGCCCGAAGGGGACCTACGCTTGGAAGGAGCTGCCGCAGCCGCAGGTAGACTTCACGTTCGGATTGTCGAACTTAAAGCCGGCGCCCTCCAGCGTTTCGACGTAATCCACCTTGGCCCCATCCAGGTAGAGCATGCTCGCCTGGTCGATGAAAACTTTCAGGCCGTTGAAGTTGTAAGTCTTATCGAGCGGGCCGGCATTGTTTTCAAAGGCCATGGAATACTGAAACCCGGAGCAGCCCCCGCCTACAACCGCGATTCTGAGGCCAGCCGGTTTCGGGTCCTGTGCTGCCAAAATCTCGCTGACTTTGTTGACAGCAGTCTCGGTCATCTCAATCATCGGTTGTTCTCCCTCATGCGCTCGTTTACGCCTGCACCAATCATTATAGCGTATCTTTTTCTTTCGATGCCGCGGGCAGTCCGTTCGATGCACAGTGCAGGAAGCGGGTGCTGGTGACATCGCAAGCCGGCGTGCTATGATGAGCCTGAACGGGGCGCGTAGCTCAATTGGCAGAGCAAGTGACTCTTAATCACTAGGTTGCAGGTTCGATTCCTGCCGCGCTCACCAGCTTGACTCTCTGCAAAGGTTCTGCGTAGCACGGGCGGGCCGCGGGAGCGGCTTTCCAGCGCTCCGTCAAAAGCAACGGCAAACCCCCAGTTCGAAATCGGGCACGGTCATGCCGGCGGGCGCCTCGGGTGTGCGATTTGTTAACCCCTGCGGCCGGCCTCGTGCTATCCGCAATCCGTCAGGAATGTGCTGCTCCTTCCGGCCACCTTGGGTGCGCTCAAAGCCTATGGGGTGCTGTTTGTGGCTGTGTTTCGCTATTCGTTTATTTTAACGATTATACGTAGATGTTATATGCTCCAAATTCGCGAAAGCATTTAAGCGCACATTGCCGGTGCACGAGTTTCCGCGCCACGATCCGATCCGTCGACTACCTAGCTGTAGAATTGCGGCACTGTAACAGGGACGGAAAGGCAGGGCAGTAGGCAACGGGCGAGCGTGAAATGATTGATTTTCAGCTTAAAGCCATCTCCCGCTGTAAGGCCTGCTTTCCGCGCGCTGCGAAGGTCGTGGCTCTGCTGCACAGTCCACAATGAATGTGACCTTGTGGCTCTGGGAGTAAAACAAACTCCCCAAGCATATTGATGTAAGGAGCCTGGTGCGATGCGCCGATTTATTCTCATGAAGTTCCCGTCCGTGCTGTGGTTAGGTATTGCGATTGGAGCCTTTTCGCAGATTGGGCTGGCCCAACCCTTCTACCCTGAAGATGCTCACGTTGACCTCTACTTTCCACAACTAGCGGATGGAGGAAGTGCCGCAGAGCAATGGCAGACTTCATTTGCGTTTGTGAATCCATCCACTTCTTCGACGGCCCAGGTGGCGTTGCGTTTTTTTGGAAACGACGGCGGCCCTCTGGCGATTGACATCGGGCAAGGTGCAAAGAGCCAGCTTCAATTCACAATTCCTCCTCTTGGATCACGGGTTCTAAGGAGCACTATCGCCAGCCCTATAATTGTTACCGGCTGGGCTCTCGGTGCGTCCAGCATTCCCTTGCAGGCAACCGTCCTGTTTCGGTCGATAACGAATGGAGTGTCTAGCGCTGAGGTTTCCGCTCTAGCTACGCTGCCATCTTTGCAATACCTAATCCCCGGGGAATAAGCAGCTCGGAATCGCTATTGCGAATCCCAGCCCGAATCTGACCACCACACTCAACCTTCAACCGCGAAATGCCGATGGTACGGTCGCTGGGAATGCCTCGGCCACTCTGATCCCACTGGCCCATACATCATTTGTTGCCTCTCAAGTGTTCTCCGGATTGCCGGACAGTTTTTCAGGAACTGTCACGATTACCGGAAGCGACCCGTTCGTTGCCTGGACTCTGAACGCCGAATTCAACGTGCCGTCAAGTTTGCCGCCAGGCAGGCTGGACTGGCCGATTTCTCATCAGGACCGGATAAGGCTTGTTTACAATCGAGTTTTGGATGCGGCCCTGCGCTTTCTAACCCCGCTGAACGTGAGTCTCACGGCCCCGGCGCCAGTGCTGGTTGTTAGCGCAGAGCCCGTGATCAACGCTTTTGCGAACCAGAACGGCACAGTTCAAATCAACCTTGCTCTATCTGAACTCATTAGTGATTCGCCCAGCGAGCTTGCATTTGCCATGGCGCACGAGCTTGGGCATATCGTTCAATGCAACGTTGGGGCTCCCATCCTCATCCCTACAAACACAGAACAAGACGCCGACATGTGGGGTCTAATTTTTTCTCTGGTTGCCGGATTCGATCCTTACGCCTCCGCCGGGACCCTTGCCAAGCTCAATATGGCCTTAGGTCAGGCTGGGCTTCTGGACCAACTTTTCGATAACTTCAGCGGGGATCTGCACGGTTCTTTCAACCAGCGAATCGCGCTGGTTTTCTCTGAAATGCAATCCATCTGTTCCCAGCAGCAGGTCGCCTCAGCGTGCGCAGCTTACAAATCGCTTATTCATCCGCATTTGCCGCCGATAGCGCCCTTGCTCAAGCCGGAGCTGGAAGAAGGTCTGCTCAAGCGTGCGCCCGTACTTAGTCCAGCGAAGCCCGAATAAAATTGGAGCCTTTTAGTGGCTTGCAGCTTGCTTGGTCGCCATTTTTCTTTGGCGATTCATCGTTGCGAGCTGCGGCGAGATCGAAGATCAGCCAGCGTCTGCCCCCGCGGACACGCAGATTGCGGGTGGGCCACTCGATGAAACTCCGGAACTCTGCGGCGCAAGCACGTAAGCCGTTGGGGCGCTCCGCTCTTACGTTCCGGCGTAATAGCCGTCTCGCGTCTGCACGATGAGGTTTTTTTGCCGGGTTGTGAGGTGGATTTTCCGATACCCCGCGCCCGCGTTCGAGTCGGGGGTGTAACCCAGGCTGTATTGATGGCGGAGCTCCTCCTGAATTCGATCAAAGATTTGTCCGATCGATTCCTTCTTCGAGACCTCGAATAAGGCGCCGCCCGTCTCTTTTGAAATCCGTTCCAGAATTTTTTTCCCGTCAGGGCGCGCCTGCGGCTGGGGAAATTTTCGCCCGCCGCCCATTCTCCCGCGGCGGCCCATTCCGCCCATTCCTGGTCCGCCCCAGCCGCCGCGATTTCCGAAACCGCCCGGCGGTCCGTAGGCCTGCTGATCCGAAAAAAGAATGGAGTACACCAGCGTGTCGGCGCGCTGGGCGGCCTCAATCGCTTCCGGCAGGCTGACCTTGCTCCCCATATCCACGCCGTCGGAAAGGAGGATCAAAGCCTTCCGGCCGCTCTGCTTCTTCATCAGCTCATCGGATGCCAGGAAGACGGCGTCATAGAGGGTCGTGCCCACGCCGCGCCGTCCCGGCGTGCCCGATGGGCCGGAAGATCCCGGCCTGCCGCTTCCTCCCCATTGCGGCCGGCGGCTCAATTGCGGTGTTTCCAGGCGTTCCAAAGCGGCTTCCAGTTGTTTGCGGGACGAGGTGAGGTCTTGCAAGAGCTCTACTTCCCGGTCGAAATGAATCACGAAAGCCATATCCTTGTCACGCAGCATCTCATCCAGAAATACATAGCACGCGTTGCGCTCCTCGCCGAGCACGCGCCGCTGGCTCAGGCTTGTATCCACTACGAGCCCGAGCGTCAGCGGCAGATCGGATTCTTGCGAGAAGTAACGGATCGTCTGCGGCCGCCCATCCTCCTCCAGAATGAAATCTTCCTTTTTCAGATCACGGACGATCTGCCCCTGTCTATTTCGCACGGTCACGAACAGGTTCACAACCTTGACGTCGCTCCCGAATGTGACTACGGGCCGGCCTTCCTGTTCCTGCGGGGATTGCTGAGCGGAGGACTGTGCCCACAGACCGGCTGGAAGCAGAGCTCCGACCGAGAGCAAAAAGCGCCGTCTTGAAATCTCAGCGCCGGAACCGGCAAACGAAACACGCCTCCGTACGGACCATTCGGCTGGCAAATGCATAATTCTTGCCCTCGAGACTCCTCTTTCCACAACGATGCTTTCCGGCGGCAAAGGGTTACACGACCAGGACGCCTGCGCCGGTTGCTTTGAGGGTCTCGGCCTGCGCTGGTCTCTCCACGAATTTTTTGTTCCCCAGGCGGTATATCGGATTTTTGAGACCTTTGGCCGGGAACCCGAGCAGCACGCTAATTCCCGAGCGAAGTTGGTTTCTCGCGGCTGAGCTGCGGGTCTTTCTCGTTCGCGGACGGCTGCGCCGGATCAATCTCCCTTGCATCTTTCCTCAGCGGCAGAATCTTCTGCGCCCTGCTAACCGCCGGTCGTGTGCAGCGTCCAAGCCCAATGTTGATAACCCGGCGCAGGTTGCTATTGGCGGCGTTCGCATCCCGGCAATCCGGGATGGTTCATCTTCCTGGCGGCGTCTTCCAAATGGGATCGGATAGAAAGTTGTTGTTTGAGCAGTTCCCGAAAGCGGGGGCAGGCCTGCGGGCGATGCTGCTGGCCGAAACGCCGGTCCATGAAGTGAAAATTCCTCCCTTTTGGATCGACCGCTACGAAGTCACGAACGCCAAGTTCCGGACGTTTTTACGGGCCAGACCGGAGTGGAGGAAAGAACGTGTGGGAGGCAATTACCTTCGGAACTGGAATGGAGATCGGTTTCCACCGGCCCAATCGGATTTTCCCGTGGTCTTTGTAACCTGGCAGGCAGCGCTGGCGTACGCCGAATGGACGGGCAAGCGTTTGCCGACCGAAGCGGAATGGGAGTTCGCAGCGCGCGGAGGCCGCCTTGACGCGACGTATCCCTGGGGCGATCAGGCCCCTTCCCCGCGCCTTGCCAACTACGCGGAATCAGCTAGAAATGGGCCTGTTCGCGTCGGCAGTTATCCGCCCAATCCGTACGGCCTCTTTGACCTCGCCGGCAACGTTTGGGAGTTCTGCCTGGACGAATGGCCGAGCCCTTATCCCTCTCATGCCCTGATTCAATCGCTGGGGGACCTCGCACGAATGCGTGGCGCCAAGGCGGAGCGCCGGGTCATCCGCGGCGGCAGCTTTGCCGGCGGTGCGGTTAACATGCGGGTAACTTCGCGGGATAGTCACCGAGTGAACGATCCTGTCGGCCATGTAGGCTTCCGCTGCGCAGCCAGCGCGTAAGCCTGTGAACCGGTTGCTCCAAAAGTTTAGAATAGAATCCCGTTCCATCGCCTCTTCGGGCCAGTTCCGCGCCTCCTTTGACGGCGAGGCGGCCGTGGTCTGCCGGCCAGGCCTAGCCGAGCCCTGTGCTGGTGGAAAAGCACCAGGGTTGGTGGATTCCGGCCACAAACAGCGCTTCCAGGTCTTGGTTTTTCAACTGCTTAGCCCCCACTCGTGCCTGGCGAAACAGATGCAGGGAAAAATGCGTCGAACACCGCGAGGAATGACTATGAGAAGCGTTCCCTCTTATCCCATCCGCATTGCCGCTTCTGGTTTGATGCTGTACGCGGCTGCCGCCGGACTCCTCTTTGCGCAAAATACGCCTGACGCCGCACCTCAGGAACAAAATGGAGCGCCGCATCGCGGATGGCGGCGCATCGGTGATCCTCCACCGCCAGCCACCGATGCCACGACCGATCCGACAGGTCGGAATGACGCCCAGGGTCAGCCGCCGGATCTTAACCAGCCGCCTGCCGCCTCGGCGCCGGCCGATCCGCAGTACGGGATCCCGCCGCAATTGACGATCAAGGCGGGAACGTTCGTAACCGTGCGCGTAAACCAGGTGCTTTCGTCCGATCGCAACCAACCGGGCGATGCTTTCTCAGCCACATTGGTGCGGCCGATTGTTGTGGATGGAATCGTTGTGGCGCAGCGCGGCCAGACGGTCGGCGGGCGCGTTGCGGAAGCGAAAAAAGCCGGGCGCGTGGAAGGCGTGTCGCGGCTGGGCATTCAGTTGACGGACCTTAGTCTTGTGGATGGCCAGCAGGTCCCCATCCAGTCCCAGTTGATCAGCCGCAGCGGGCCCACCTCCGAAGGCCGTGACGCGGCTGGAGTGGCGGCTACAACGGCCACTGGAGCAGTGATCGGGGCTGCCGCCGACTGGGGCCGCGGAGCGGCGATTGGAGCCGGAGCGGGCGCCGCAGCCGGGGTGCTCGGTGTGCTGCTCACGCGCGGCCGGCCGACGGTAATTTATCCGGAGTCTGTTTTGACGTTCCGCCTGGAAGCACCGGTAACTATCTCGACCGAGCGCGCGCCCCAGGCTTTCCGCTACGTCGATCCCAATACGGATTATCAGCGGCCCTCGTATGAGGCTCGGGCGCAGACCCCACCGCCGCCTGCTTGCGGCCCCTACGGGTGCCCGCCGCCCCCGCCTCCGTATTACGTGCCGTATTACTATCCGTATCCCTATTACTATGCGCCTGGATTTGCGATTTTCTACGGGCCGCGTTTCTACTACGGCCACCGGCTTGCCTATCGCGCTTACCGCCATTAAGGAAGGGAACGATGGGCTTGCGCCGTGTGCCTGTGAGGTTTAGGAGGGACTTGAGTATGAGAAATATCTGGCTCGCGGCTCTGATGATGGCTGCCATTCTGATTCTGATTGCGCCGCCGCAGGCTAATGCCGGCGTGCGAATCGGAATCGGCGTGGGCGTCGTAGCCGCCCCTGTTTACACCTATCCGGCGTACGCTCCTTATCCTTGCGTGTACCCATACCCTTACCCCTGCGTGTATCCCTATCCGTACTACTACCCGTACTCGTATGGGTATGTGGCGCCGGCGTATGTTTACCCGTACGGCGGAATCTTCTTTCGGGGATTTGTGGGAGGGCGCCGGACGGTAGTGAGAGGGCCGGTTGTGGTGCGCGGGCGTGCGTTCCACGGAGTCCGCCGCCGATAGCCAGGCCTCGCCGCCGGCTGTAGGGCCCGCGGCGGTCCGTCAGTGCGTCATGGCGTAGACGATGTAGTTAATCCCGATTCGCATGCCCATGCCGGAAAATTTCTCCGGATATTCCGGATTGTCGGCGTGCTCCCAGGAATCGCCGAGATCCATATCGAAGCAGATCGCGACCATCACCCGCCCTTTGTCATCGTAGATTCCTCGCCAGTGAGGCTGAACTCCGTCGAATTCGAAGGTGCGCCCACTGTAGATGTATTGGGCGCCGGGCACTTGAAAACGGTCGCTGAGATCGAAGACCGTGTGAAAGATCGGATCGTTATCGGGGATTTCGACAATGGGGCGGTCGGGGAACACGCGCCGCATGCTCGCTACGAAAACAGCCCACTCGCGCGTGCCGTGGAAATCATCGACCATGAAAAATCCGCCGCGCAGCAGGTATTCGCGCAGTTTCAACGCCTGCGAATCGGTCAATTCCCAGTGGCCGACCTCGACCGCGTACAGCCATGGGTAGTAAAACACCTCGTCGCCGTCGTCAAGATTGACCGGCTGCTCCACCGAACGGGCATCTATACGGGTGAGCCTTCGGACCTCCTCGGCCAGATGCCGGTCGGAGCGCGGATAGTCGATGGTCCAGCTCGACATGCCCTTTGTCCAATCCGAGAACCATCGATAACGCCCGTAACGGGTCTGGGGATACATCAGCCGCGCGAACGTCCATTCCCCCGGCTGCATGTAATCGGGCGGGAGCGGAAATCCGTAATACTCAAATCCCGGATACTCGCGGAAGGGAAGCTGGAGGGCGCCGAGAATTCCCGCCAGCGTAACCCCCCACAGCAGACCGAGAAGAGCGATTCGAGGCTTCATCGATGCCATTTGCCGGAGGTCTCGCTATTTGAGTATAGCTCGCCGGGAAAATTTGACGGGCGGCGCTGGCAGCGCAGGCCGCTTTCTGCGCACGATTCTCATTGGGTGGCGAAAAGCGCGCCGCGGAGTCAGTGGGTCATGGCATAGACCACATAGTTCACGCCGAGCCGCATGCCAAGTCCCGAGAACTTTTCCGAGTAGCGGGGATCGTCGGCCCATTCCCAAGAATCCCCTACGTCGGAATCAAAGCACATCGCCACCATGAGCCGTCCTTCATCGTCGTAAATGCCGCGCCAGTGCGGCGGGCAGCCGTAACACTTTTCCGTGACGCCCGTCCACACGTATCGCTGGCCGGGTATCTGATACCGGTTCTGAAGATCATAGACGGTATGAAAGATGGCGTCATGGTCGTCGATCTCCACCACCGGACGGTCCGGGAAAACGCGCTGCATGCTGTCCAGGAAAACCCGCCACTGCGCCTCTCCCCAAAAATCGTCGCACATGAAAAACCCCCCGCGCAGCAGATACTCGCGCAACTTCAATGCCTGGGCTTCCGTCAGTTTCCATTCGCCCACCTGGACGGCATAGAGCCACGGGTAATAGAAGACGTCATCGCCATCGTCCAAATTCACCGGCTGCTCCACCGAACGGGCGTGGATACGTGTGAGGCGGCGCAATTCCTCGGCGAAGTGGCGGTCGGCGCGAGGATAATCCTGGGTCCAGCTCGTCATTCCGTGCGTCCAGTCCCCGCCGCCCATCAGATATCGCCGTCCGTAACGCGCCGTTGGGGCCGACGGGTACATCAATCGCGCGAACACCCATTCGCCCTCCGCCTGCCAGTCCGGCGGGAGTGGAAAATCGTTGTACTCCACGCCCGGATATTCCCGGAATGGGAGCTGGAGCGCGTAGAGCGTTCCCAGAAACGCGGCGGCGATTCCGAAACCGCAGCAAGCCTTGCGGAAACTCACGAGTGTCGCCTCGCCATGAGGATACCACCGCACTCGCAGCCCCGCCGGCGGAGCGCCGGCGCAGCAGGGCTGGAGAGGCCGGGCTGCCGCGGGGCGTCGGCGACACCGAGGCGCTCTGGCGCGAGATGTGCGGAACAATGCCGTCGGGCCGGCCCGCCTTCAGTCGCCCTGGGCCTGTAATGCGTCTAAAAAGTGTGGGACCGAGCCAAGCCATTAGTTTCTTCCCGCGGGAGTTTGAGCAGGCATCGGAGGCACTGGATGTTATCAAGTAAGCTGATCCAACTGATTGAAGACCACTGGGAGCAAATCACCGCGGCAGCGATCCAGCAGATTCGGGCCGACCCGGACCTGCCGCACATGCGCGAGCTGATGGCATCTGAGCTCCGCGGCTGGCATTCCGTGATTCTGAGGGCGTTGCGTTCGTGGAACTCGGCGCAGAAGGATGGGGAGCTTGCCGAGCAGTACGAGGAATTGGGACGGCGGCGCTTCGAGGAAGGCGTCCCGCTTCATGAGACGATCCGGAGCCTGCATATCCTGAAGCACCGCATGATCGATTTTGTCCGAAATCAGGGGTTTGGCCGTACTTCGCTCGAGCTGTATGCCGAAGAAGAACTGGAACACAGAATCAACTTGTTTTTTGACTGTCTGATTTATTACGTCGTGCGCGGCTACGAGCATGCCGTGCGCAAGGCTGCACCGGCAGCTTTCCAGCCGGCAGCGAAGAGCGCTGCCGCGCAGATCAACTGGGACATACCTTACCTCTAATCGATGTCTCTGTAATCGATCTGGCCGCTCGCGCCGAAGGTGTGCTTGCGGGGTTGGCTCACCGCCCCGGCGGGCGGTACTCGACGCTCTTTTGCAATGCCTGATCGATCTCGGCAACGGTCAACAGCGGCGTGGTCTTAGTGGCTGCCAGGCCGCTCGCGCAAACTTGCAGGGACATCGCCGCGGCCGACACGTTATCCGGCAGATCGACGATCAGAACCGCGTCGGTTTCCCCGAAACTATAGTAAAAAGCCTCGAGTTTGCCTCCCAGGCTGGTGATCGCCTTGGAAACGGCCGCCTGCCGGCCCGATCCCTTATCCTTCATCAGACCTTTCAAGCCCTCGGCGGTGTAATTCGCTTGAACGAGATACTTTGGCATGGGTGCACCCCTCTTCCAATCAGTTTTTCAGGTCCGATCAGTTGGCACCACCATACGCCCGGAACTGAGCGAAGTCAAGGAGCCTGTGCACTCGGGGCAAGCCAGGAGCGCTGCACACAATCGGGCGGCCGCTGAGCCTGCAAAGAAAAGGCGCGGGGAAAAGAGCCGGATGAGCCGATGCCGGCGAACGCAGCGCCCGGGAGCGCCGGGTGGAAGGCGCGCTCCTGGTAAAATAAAAAATTAGCCCTCCGGTGCTGATTCATTTCCGTGATCGATCACATCACCGTCCGGGGAGCCCGGCAGCACAACCTGAAGAATATCGACGTCGAGATCCCGCGCGATTCGCTCACCGTGGTTACGGGCGTTAGTGGGTCAGGCAAGTCGTCGCTCGCCTTCGACACCATTTACGCCGAGGGCCAGCGGCGCTATGTGGAGACCCTCTCGCCGTACGCCCGCCAGTTCCTGGACCAGATGGAAAGGCCCGATGTGGACCTGATCGAGGGCCTCAGTCCGGCCATTTCCATCGAGCAGCGCACGACGAGCCGCAGCCCGCGTTCAACCGTCGGCACGATTACTGAGATTTACGATTACCTGCGTCTTCTCTATGCCCAGATCGGCGTGCCGCATTGCCCCCAGTGCGGCCGGCAAATCAGCCGGCAGTCGGTGGAGCAAATCGTTGAGCAGGTTTTGAATCTTTGCGCCGGCGAGCGCATTATGATCCTGGCCCCCATCGTGCGCGGACGAAAAGGGGAGTTCAAAAAGGATTTAGAAAAGCTCGCCCGGCAGGGCTTTTTGCGGGCGCGGATTGACGGCGTGCTGCAATCGGTCGAGGACGAGATTAAGCTCGACAAGCGGCGCAACCACACGATAGAAGCCGTTATCGACCGGCTTGTCGTTAAGCCCGGCGTGGAAAAGCGCCTCGAGGCTTCCATTCAAACCGCTACCCGCCTGGCCGGAGGAATTGTGCTGGTTGCCGTGGTCGGCGGAGAGGAGCGCTTGTATTCCGAGAAGCTGGCCTGCGTGGATTGCGGCGCCAGTGTTCCACAGCTCGAGCCGCGTTCGTTTTCGTTCAACAGTCCCTACGGCGCATGTCCGGGCTGCGCCGGACTGGGGAGCAAATGGGCGTTCGACCCGGCGAAGATCATCGCCGACCCCTCGAAGCCTTTGCTGAGCGGAGGCCTCGCGCCCGCGGCTTCCTCCGTCTATGTGCAAAGTTCCTTGCAGGAAATTGCGGAAAGCCACCGCATCGATCTCCGCAAACCCTTTGAAGCGCTGCCCAAGAAGGCGCAAAACCTCCTGCTCTACGGGGGCAACGGCGGGGAGGGAATTTTGCAAGTTTTGCAGAGCGCCTATGAGGACTGCGGCTCGGAAAGCTATCGGGAATGGCTCACACAGTACATGTCACCGGCCCCGTGCCCGGATTGCAAGGGCAAGCGGCTGAAGCCGGAGAGCCTGGCGGTCAAGGTGGGGGGCCTCTCCATCGATCAGTTCACCGCCCTACCGGCCGCTCGCGCGCTCGAGTTCATCCGCTGCCTGAAACTGACGGGGCGAGAAGAAAAAATCGCATCCAAGATCGTCGAGGAAATCACCAAGCGCCTGGAATTTCTCTTCACTGTGGGCCTCAATTATTTGAGCCTCGACCGGTCGGCGGCCACGCTGGCCGGCGGAGAAGCGCAGCGGATTCGCCTGGCCACGCAAATCGGCACGCGGCTGCGAGGCGTATTATACGTGCTCGACGAGCCTTCCATTGGCCTGCACCCCCGCGATAATACGCGCCTGCTCGAGACGCTCGAGCAGCTTCGGAATCTGGGCAATACGATTGTCGTCGTCGAGCATGATCAGGAAACTATCGAGCGCGCCGATTATGTGCTGGATTTAGGGCCCGGGGCCGGCCGGCTGGGAGGGGCTCTGGTAGCGGCGGGCACGCCGCCCGAAATCGCGCAAAACCCGAACTCTCTGACCGGGCAGTACCTCGCCGGCAAGCGGGCCATCGAGATTCCGGAGCAGCGCCGGCGGCCGAACGGCAAGGTGCTCGCCATCTTGGGAGCCGAAGAACACAACTTGAAGAACATCGATGTCGAGTTTCCGCTCGGCTTGCTGACAGTCGTCACCGGGGTGTCCGGCAGCGGCAAATCCACGCTGGTGAACGAAATCCTTTACCGCGCTCTGGCCTGTCATCTCTATCGCTCTATCGAGGAGCCGGGCCGTCACCGTGAGATTCGAGGCATGGAGCACGTGGATAAGGTGGTCCGCATCGACCAATCGCCCATCGGGCGCACGCCCCGGTCGAACCCGGCCACTTACACCGGAGTTTTCACGCTGATTCGCGATCTTTATGCGATGCTGCCGGAGTCTCGGGAGCGCGGCTACCGCCCGGGCCGCTTCAGCTTCAACGTCAAGGGCGGCCGCTGTGAAGCTTGCCAAGGCGACGGCCAGAAGCGCATCGAAATGAACTTCCTGCCCGACGTATTTGTCACGTGCGACGTCTGCCGGGGAAGACGTTACAATCATGAAACGCTCGAGGTCAAGTTTAAAGGCTACTCGATCGCCGACTTGCTCGATGCCACAGTGGAAGAGGCGCGCTCCGTGCTGGAAAACATTCCTCAAGTGGCCGCAAAACTCGAGACGCTGTGCCAGGTCGGCCTGGACTACATCCATCTCGGACAGTCGGCCACGACTCTCTCGGGCGGCGAAGCTCAACGGATCAAGCTGGCCAAGGAACTAAGCCGCCGCCAGACCGGCAAGACCTTGTACATCCTCGACGAGCCAACTACCGGGCTGCACTTTGATGATGTGCGTAAACTGGTGGATGTGCTGCAACGGCTCGTCAGCCTGGGAAACACCGTAATTGTAATCGAGCACAATCTGGACGTGATCAAAAGCGCCGATTGGATTATAGACCTGGGCCCGGAGGGCGGAGAGGCCGGAGGACGGGTCGTGGCATCCGGCACGCCCGAGCAGATCGTACGGGGACGCAAGGGTCACACAGCGGCGGCGCTCGCAAGGGTCTTGAACGGAAAAGCACGCTGAACCGGCGGAACCCCGAATGAATATTGATCCTCGTACACAGCCCGGCGCTGACGCGGCTCGCTCGGCAGACGACGGCGCCGAGCCGGCCGACGGACGGCTGTCCGAACTGCGTGGAGCCGAACAGCCGCCCTCCGCGCCTCCGGAGCGGGAGCCAGAGGGCTGGACCTATTGGGATGTCGTGGTTGTAATCGGCTTCGCTCTGGCGGCGCAGCTCATCGCAAATATCGGAGTGATGTTCGTCGTGCTTCTGGTGGGAGAGGCGCGCGGAGGCCGGTTCAACCTCGTGGATCTGATGATGAATCCGGCTGTGCTTTTGCCGGTGCAGCTCATCTGGTGGCTTCTGGTTTTCTGGATTATTTACCGGATCGTGCGGGCGCGCGACCCGCGCCCGTTTCCGCAGGCGGTCCGCTGGGTGCGGCCGCACCTGCCGTCGGGCATTTACCTTGGTGGCGGCGCTCTGCTGGCGGTTTCCGTCGCCGTGCTGTCCTATTTGCTGCCGTCCCCTAACCGCAAAATGCCGATGGAGGAGCTGTTTCGCGACCCTACCTCGGCATTTCTGCTGGCCGCATTTGGCGTATTCGTGGCGCCCCCGGTGGAGGAGCTTCTATTTCGCGGCTTTCTGTTCCCGGTAGTCGAGCGTTCGCACGGGCAGGTTGCCGCCGTGGCGGCGACTGCCGCCCTGTTTTCCCTGGTGCATGCGCAGCAATACGGCTGGGCCTGGCAGAATTTGCTGCTGCTCGGCTATGTCGGCGTAATCTTCGGGACGGTGCGCGCGGTTTCCCGTTCCTTGATTCCTTCCACGCTCATGCACGCGGCCTATAATTTCACGCTCTTCGCCGGCCTTTATGCGGCGAGCAAGGGCTTTCACAATTTCAATTTCCAATAGCTATGGTCAGAACCATCGAGTGGACGGCGGACGGCGTCATCCTGATTGACCAGACGCGGCTGCCCCACCAGGAAGTCTACGTTACGTGCAAGACATACGAGGATGTCGCGCGGGCCATCCGCAACATGATCATCCGTGGGGCGCCGGCCATCGGCGTGGCGGCGGCCATGGGCGTGGCGCTTGGCATGCAATCTGCGACCGGCGATTCGGCCGATCTTGACCGCAAATTGGATGCGATTTGCTCCACGCTGGCCGCCACCCGGCCGACCGCCGTCAACCTGTTTTGGGCGATCGAGAGAATGAAGCGGGCTTACGCGCTCGCCCGCGGCCAGGGCACGGAGGCCGTTCGCGCGGCGCTGGTCAAAGAGGCGCTGGCGATTTACGCCGAGGATATCGCGATCAATGAGCAAATGGGCCGCATCGGCGCCGCTTTGATTCCCGATTCCAAAACCGTGCTCACGCACTGCAATGCCGGGGCTCTAGCCACTGCGGGCTATGGCACCGCGCTCGGAGTGATCCGGGCTGCCGTCAGCGCGGGTAAGCGCATCGACGTGATGGCCGATGAGACGCGTCCGTATCTGCAAGGATCGCGCCTGACAGTGTGGGAGCTTATGCGGGATGGTATTCCCACGACCCTTATCACGGACAATATGGCCGGGCATTTTTTGAAGTCGGGCCGCATCGGCTGCGTCCTGGTGGGGGCCGACCGCATCGCCGCCAATGGGGACGTGGCCAACAAAATCGGCACGTATTCGCTGGCTGTGCTGGCGCGCGAGAATCAGGTGCCATTCTACGTCGCTGCACCCGTTTCCACTCTGGATTTGGGCCTGGCGAGCGGGGACGAGATTCCGATTGAGCAGCGATCCGCGGTTGAGGTCACCCATTGCGGCGGCGCTGCTGTTGCGCCCGAGGGCGTTGCAGTAGAAAACCCGGCTTTCGACGTAACTCCACACCGCTATGTAACGGCAATCATCACCGAGCGCGGCATCGCCCGCCCGCCGTATCTCCGATCCCTGGCGGAACTGGCAGGGCCCGCTGCCCTTCACTCCCGCCGTTGAGCGCCTTTGCCGCCCACGGGCCGAATTTCATGTAAGGCCCCGCCGGTTGCAACGCGGCCGGCGTTGAGCAAAACGGTTACGCAGCGCTGCCGCCCGGCCGGCGCGCGGGCGAAGCGCCTTCTGATCCGGCAGGCTTTTTACTGTGATGAATTGCACGGCGGCCGTTCCAGCGATTGGCGCTATGATGCTAGGGAAGACGGCTTATTGGAGCGAGGACCCGCCGCCGAAAGAAAGGGATAAGCCTATGGCCGCTACAGCGACAGATACGCAGCTCATCAGCGCATTGGAGGACGAAGCAACGCGCCTGCGGATACTCTCCATCCGCGCCACCAGCGAAGCCGGCAGCGGGCATCCTACCAGCTGCGCCTCAGCGGCGGAGATTGTCTCGGCGCTTTTTTTCTCCGTCATGAGATATGATCCCGCCAATCCCCGCGACCCCGCCAATGACGTTTTCATACTCTCCAAGGGGCATGCTGCGCCCCTGCTCTACGCAGCCTGGGCGGAAGCCGGTTTTCTCAGTGAGGAGCGGCTGCTGACGCTGCGGCGCATCGATTCCGACCTCGAAGGTCATCCGACGCCCCGCCTGCCGTTTGTGGATGTAGCGACGGGATCGCTCGGTCAAGGACTGTCGGCGGGAATTGGGATGGCTCTATGCGCCAAGTACCTCGATCACTGCGATCAGAGGATTTATGTGCTGCTTGGCGACGGCGAGTCGGCGGAAGGATCGGTTTGGGAGGCCGCAGAAATTGGCAGCCATTACAAGCTGGGCAATCTCTGCGCCACGATTGACGTAAACCGGCTGGGACAGAGCGGCCCCACTATGCTCGAGCACCAAATGGATGTTTACGAAGCCCGCTGGCGGGCGTTTGGCTGGCAGACGCTGGTGGTGGACGGCCACAGCATCCCCGCCTTGCTCGAAGCCTATGACAAAGCGGCGCGCGTCACGGACAGGCCCACGGTGGTTCTGGCGCGAACCATCAAGGGCAAAGGCATTCCGTTCGCGGAAGATCGCAACGGCTGGCACGGCAAGGCTCTCAAGAAAGGCGAGGAAGAGAACAGCGCGATTGACGCGCTTGAATCGCACCTTCATGACGGGCGTCCCGGTCCATGGGCGCCGCGCAAACCACCCCGCCGGGCGGTCAGCCGTCCGGAAATTCGGCCGCCCGCAACGAGGCCGCCTTACTCGATCGGAGATATGATTGCAACGCGGGAAGCTTTCGGAGCCGCTCTGGCCGCACTCGGCGAAGGCAATCCGCTTTTGGTCGCGCTCGACGGGGACGTAAAAAACTCGACCTTCAGCGAGGATTTCCAGAAAAGGTTCCCGGACAGGTTTTTCGAAGACTTTATCGCCGAGCAGAACATGATCGGAGCGGCGATGGGGCTCGCTGCCCGAGGAAAAATTCCGTTTGCTTCCACCTTCGCCTGCTTTCTGACGCGCGCTTACGATTTCATTCGCATGGCCGCGATCAGCGGCAGCAACATCAAGCTGGTGGGCACGCACGCCGGCGTTTCGATCGGCGAAGACGGCCCTTCCCAGATGGGCCTGGAAGACCTGGCCATGTTGTGCGCCGAGCCCAATTTCACAGTCCTTTATCCGGCCGACGGAGTCAGCGCGTGGCGCGCGGTCGAAAACGCCGCGGACATTGCTGGACCGGTCTATATCCGCGCCGGTCGGCCGAAGACCCCGGTGATCTACGGACCAAATGAAAAGTTTGCGGCGGGCCAATGCAAAATTCTGCGCCGGAGCGGCCGCGACCGCGTCACGATCGTAGCCGCCGGCGTGACCGTCTATGAGGCGCTCCAGGCTCACGAGCAGCTAGCGCGGGAAGGAATCGCGGTTCGGGTGATTGATCTATACAGCGTCCAACCCATCGATCGGGAGACGCTTCGAGACTCGGCGCGCCAAACAGCGGGAGCAGTGATCACGGTGGAAGATCATTATGCGCACGGCGGCATTGGAGACGCCGTTCTGGCGGCCCTCGCAGAGGAGGGCGAGGTCAAGCTCCGCAAGCTGGCGGTCAGAGAAATTCCCCGCAGCGGCAAACCCGGCGAGCTGATCGCCCGTTTCGGCATCTCAGCCGCCGCGATTGTGGAGCAAGTGAGACAAATGACGGCCGCGTAATGGGTTTCTCCGAACCGGATCAGCGGCCAGGCTCAACGATTTCAGCGCCCGGGGGCGCGTGAAATTCGAACAAGCTGCTGGGGAACGGCGGATTGAGCGCCTCGCCCGAAAAAACGAACTCAGTCACTAATCCGTCTTGACCGTCTACACGAATCCGGCGGATCTCGTAGCTCTGCGGGTCGATGGTGAAGACGGCCTGGCTGTAAGACTCCTGCGGAGAGCGGGCTTGCGCCGTAAGCTCGATGCCTTCCTGGGTATTACGAGTGGTTATTCTCCCGAACTCCTTCTGAAAATCAAGTTTGCCTAACAGAAAGGCGAGGGGAGCGCGGAGATCGTCGGCCTGCTTCGGCTTAATCCGCTGCACCTGGTTGGAATTGGGGCTGTATAAGTAAAACATCTTGCCGTCGGAAACAAAAAGTTTGCCGGCAGGGTCGCTGTACTCCCAGCGCATCTTGCCGGGGCGGAGCAGATAGAGGGTGCCGCGCTCCTGCCGCCGGGTTCTGGGCGTTCCCTGCTGCCCGGCGTAGGAGACCGATTCCTCAAATTCGACCTTCAGGCTTCGCAGACGGTTATAGCGGTCCTCTACAGCCTGGGGAACAGATTTAGTCCAGCCCGGAATCGCTGCGCCTAGCAGCCCCAGCACAAGCAGTATGTTACGCATCAGTTCAAGCCTCAGCTGATTTAGACGGATGGACATCCCTTTCCGTGTACAGATCTCGCCCGGCTCACGATGCCCGGCGAATCTTGTTTTGCTGTCATGATAGCAGGGACTGGAGTGACACCGGCTCTGATCCCGCTTCGTCTGCGCCGGCTTCAACCGGAGATAGCTTCGTTTTGCGGGTTGTCCGGACAGGCATCCGCGCCCGGCCGGGTTGCTGCCAGCAATGCAGCGCCGGAAAGCATCAAGAGGCCGGCGCAGGAGAAAGCGGCGGCTGGAGAAACAGCGGTCCATACTGTGCCCACCAGAGCGCTCGCCGCAAGGTCGCCCACGCCATTGACCGCACCCAACAAGCCGTAGGCGGCGCCGCGGGCCTCTCGCGGCACGAAATCGGCGGTGATCGCTCCTTCCAGCGCATCCTCGGCGGCGATGTAGATGCCCGCCGCAGCGAACAAGGCGGCCAGGATAGGAATGCTACGAAGCTGAAATGCAAATAAGAGCGCGGCTCCCACCGCGGTCATAGCGCCCAAAAAGTACCCTGCGGCGAGCAGCCCTTTTTTCTGCGTCCGGTCGCCGAGAGCCCCGATAGGGAACGAAAAGCCGGCGTACAACAGGTTCCGGAAGGCGTAAAGCAAGGCGGCAATCTGAGCGGCCCGTACCACGCCGTAGTGGGGCGCGAGCAGGTTGCCCGCTGCCAGGATGAGCAGGGTGTGAGAAAAATCTCCCAGGCCGAAAAGACCAACGCCGCGCAAAAGCCGGGTGTAGCCTCGCGGGAGGTTTTGGAACGAAGCGAAAAATCCCAGCTTGCGCCGCCCAGGCGCACCGAGTTCCTTCACCGTGGCCCAAAACACCGCGGCTGCCGAGAGTCCAGGCATTAGAGATATTACGAAAATAGTTCGGAAGGGCTCGGAAGGGGATGCGGCTGGCAGCACAGACAGTAAGCCCACCCCGATCAACGGCCCGATTACTGCGCCAAGTGTGTCGCCTGCCCGATGGAGGCCAAAGGCCTTGCCTACGGCCTGGGGGTTTACTGATTCCGAGAGCATAGCGTCGCGCAACGGGCCGCGAGCGCCCCTGCCGAGCCACGCAACAACCCGTCCCAGCAACACCAGGGGCCAGGAGGCAGCCAGGGCGAAGAGGGAGAGCGACGTCCCGGCCAGAAGATAGCCCGCTGTGACGATCTTCTTCCGGCACCCGATGCGGTCGGAGTACCACCCTATCCCGAGTTTGACGAAGCTGGAAAGAGCGTCGGCAGCTCCTTCGATCCAGCCCAGCGCCGTCGCGGCCACTCCAATTGTGGCAAGAAAGCCCGGCAGCACTGCTGTTACCATCTCGTAGCAGGCATCGGCGCACAAGCTCGTCACCGCCATGCCGATCACGTTCCGGTTGAGCCACCCGGATCCCGCGGAGCCCGGCGGCGTGGTCGTCTGGAAGGCCATCATTCATTATCCGCATCATTACCGTGCGGAGCGCGAGGCCACGTGCACTCAGGCGATATTGGAGGTGCGGCTCGTACAAGGTGGTATCATACGCCCGTATGAAAAAGCATCTGCGGCTGTTCTCTCTTTTGCTTCTGGTGTGCCTGGGGCGGCCCTCCAACGGATCGGCTCAGATCACCGTCTTGCAAAACGTCGATCTGATCGACGGGGCCGGAGGCGCTCCGAGACGCGGCGTCTCGATCGTGATCGCGGGATCGAAAATCCGGGACATTCGCCCCGCAGCTCAGTTCAAGCCGCCTTTCGGAGCAAACGTGATCGACCTGGCCGGCAAGACGGTCATCCCGGGAATCATGAATCTGCATGGCCACATCGGCCTGACGAAAGGTTTGACACAGGCGAGAGAGAACTTCACCCGCGACAGCATCGAAGCTCAGTTGCGCACTTACGCTTCGTACGGCGTGACCAGCGTCGTCAGCATGGGTTCCGATATCGACCCCGCTTTGATGCTGCACATCCGGGACGAGCAGCGCGGCGGGCGCCTCAACGGCTGCGCGAGAGTCTATTCGGCCGGGCGCGGCTTCACGGCCGTGGGCGGATATCCTGCCGTCCTGCCGGGTAATCAAGGCGTGCCGTTTGAAGTGGCCACATCCGCCCAGGCGCGAGCCTATGTCGACCAATTGGCGAAAATGCGCGTCGATCTGATCAAGATGTGGGTGGACGACGAACTGGGCCGCTACCCCAAGCTCGCGCCGGAGTTGTACACGGCGATCATCGAGCAGGCGCACAAGCACAAACTGAAGGTCGCCGCGCACCTTTTTTATCTGGCCGACGCCAAGCGGCTGCTGGACGCGGGAATCGACGCCATGGCGCATAGCGTCCGCGACGCCGACGTGGATGACGACCTGATCGCCAAGCTGAAACGAAATAACGCCACGGCCATACCGACCCTCTCGCGGGAATACTCGACCTTCGCCTACGCCCAGCCGCCTTCCTGGCTGGATGATCCTTTTTTCCAGCGAGCAGTTGCGCCCGAGACGATCGCGACCCTGAAGAGCGAGTCCTACCGGAGCCGCCTGACGAGCAATCCCGATTTTCCGCGCTACCGGGGCTTTTTCGAGACCGCTATGCGAAATGTGAAGAAGCTGCACGACGCGGGAGTGCGGATCGGTTTCGGCACCGATACCGGACCGCCGGGGCGTTTCCCCGGATTTTTCGAACACCTGGAACTGGAACTGCTCGTGCAAGCAGGCCTGACGCCCATGCAGGCGCTCGAAACGGCGACCAGGAACGCCGCCGAATACCTCGGTGTGTCGCGCGAATTTGGAACCCTGGAGAAGGGCAAATACGCTGACCTGATTGTTCTGGACAAAAGCCCACTGGATGATATTCGCAATACCAGAGCAATCGCCGCCGTTTATCTGGGCGGCCAGAAGGTCCAGTAGATCCTAGCGTTGCTCCGACGGCGCCGGAGAGCGGCTTTCCGTCAGGCCCGAGAGGTCTTCAAACTCGACGCGGTTTCGGCCGCCGCTCTTGGCGCGGCGCACGGCGACATTGACCGCCTGCAAAAGAAGGTCGGCGTCCGGATTCGCCGCGTCTTCGGTGGAAGCCACCCCCACGCTGGCGGTGATGGAAATGCTGGCGCCGAGCAGATCGACAGGCTCGTCGCTGATGCAGGCGCGCAGCCTCTCGGCTTGATCCAAAGCCTCCGAGGAATAGCACCCGGGCACGACAACCAGGAACTCGGCGCTGGCGTAGCGTCCGATCGAATCGTAGACGCGAACGGCGGAGCGCAGCCGGCGGGCGGCTTCGCGCAGCACGCTCTCCGCGGCGGTGGGGCCGTGATTGATGGCCACTTGCCGGAAGCGGTCGAGATGGACCAGGATCAATCCGACCGGGGCGGTTTCGCGGCGTTCGCGCGACACCTTTTGCCGAAGCATGCCTAGAACGGCTTCCCGGTTCCACACTCCGGTCAGAAAATCATGCGTGGCCGGGAAACGCGCCGCCTCTCTCATAGACAGGAGATGTTCCTGCAGATCGAGAATGCGGCGGCCTGCCCGCAACCGAACCCGCAGCTCGTCCGGGTCGAAGGGCTTGGTCAAGTAATCGTCGGCGCCGGCCTCGAGTCCCTCTACGACATCTTCCTTTTGAGATTTGGCGGTCAGCAGAAGGATGTAGACATAGGGATGGCCGGTACGCTTGCGCACTTCCCGGCAGAGCTGAAGTCCATCCATGCCCGGCATCATCCAATCCAAGATGGCCAGGTTGGGCGAATCGTCTCTCTGCAACGTCCACCAGGCCTCATCACCGTCGTTCGCGACAACCGTCTCGTACCCCCACTGCACCAAGAATTTTTGCAGCAGATGCCGGCTGATTGGTTCGTCTTCCGCAATCAGTATTCTCATTATGCAAGCTCCTTATCGAGCGTGATCAACTCGGGTTCCAGCCGCGCGATTTCCCGTTCCAACGCGGCGTATAACTCTTGAGCCTTTTCCAAGTCGCCCTGCCGCGCCGCCATTTCCAGTTGGCGCGCCGCCTCGGAGGCGGCGACGGCAGAAAGGTTGCTGAGCGAGCCTTTGAAGGTATGCGCCGCGGTCTCGAGCGCCTTCGTGTCGCGGTCGACGACCGCTTTTTCGATTTTTGACAAAAATTTCGGACATTCCGCTCGAAACAAGCCGGCGAGCGTTCGAACCAATTCCCAATCCCCTTGCGCGCGCGCCAGCAGTTCGCGCGCGTTGAACGAGCTATGTCCATTGCGGCCTTTGATCGCATCGGGCCCGGAACTTGCAGGCTGCCGGCCCGGCGTGACGGGCAGTTTCATCAGATTTCCTTTCCGTAGTGAACGTGCGCCGGTGGATTTGGCGGGGACCAATTTCTCGATGGTGGAAAACAACTCCGCCGCGTCGATAGGCTTGGATATGTAGGCATTCATTCCGCTCTCCAGGCAGCGGTCTTTGTCGCCTTTCATGACATGAGCCGTCATAGCCACGATAGGAGTGTTCCTGCCGGTCAGCTTTTCCCTCGCGCGAATGGCCATGGTTGCTTCAAAGCCGCCCATTTCGGGCATCTGCACGTCCATGAGCACGAGATCAAACGGCTCGGCTTCCAGCGCCGCAATGGCCTCGCGGCCATTGCCGGCCACCACCACCGTGTGGCCGCGCTTTTCCAGCAGGCGGCGGGCCAGAGTTTGGTTGACGGGGTTGTCCTCAGCCAGCAGGATGTGCAGTGGAACAGAGGCCGTGCCGCCGACCGGGGCGAACGTGGTTTCCGCTGGCGCCATGTCGAGAGCCTTCATGAGAGAAACCAGGAGGCTCGAAGGTCTCACCGGTTTGGACACACAGGCCGCGATGGCGAGATCCGGCCGGCGGGCGGCGTCGCCGACCTGGCCCGCTGGAGAAAGCAACAGCAGTTTTGGGGATCCGAACTCCGGACGACTCCGGATCGTCTCGGCCAGCGTGATTCCATCCACCTCGGGCATCTGCGCGTCAATCAAGATCAGGCTGAAAGGATCTCTTTTCTCCACCCCGGCAGCGAGCGCCGCGAGCGCCTCCTCGGCGCCGCCGGCGGCTTGAGGCCGCATCCGCCACCCGGCTAGAATTTCCGTCAGGATCTGGCCCGCGGTCGCGTTGTCGTCCACCACAAGCACAGCGAGGTCTTCGAGCGCGGCGGGGACGGGCTTTGCGAGCTGCCGCGGGTCCTCGGCGGCGCGAAGGTTAGCCGTAAAATGGAATGTGCTGCCCTTTCCGGGCTCGCTTTCCACCCATATTTTCCCGCCCATGAGCTGGACCAGACGCGACGAAATAGTGAGTCCTAACCCGGTGCCGCCGTATTTCCGCGTGGTGGAAGTGTCGGCTTGCTGGAAGGCTTCGAAAATGGCCTGCTGCTTGTTTTTGGGAATACCTATGCCTGTGTCAGTTACAGAAAAATGCAGGGGGATCGGATCGGCCTTGCCCGCGGCCTGCTGCTCCGCCAACCCCACGTGAACCACTACCTCGCCCCGCTCCGTAAACTTGATCGCATTGCCTACCAGATTGATGAGGATTTGGCGCAGGCGCCATGGGTCGCCGACGAGCGTCTCGGGCACGTCAGCGGCGACGCGATAGGCCAGCTCGATCCCCTTTTGTTGGCCGCGCAGGGCCACGGCCCCCAACGCATCGCCGATCGCGTCACGGAGATTGAAAGCGACCGGATCGAGCTCGAGTTTCCCGGCTTCGATTTTGGAGAAATCGAGGATGTCGTTGATCACCGCCAGCAGAGCGTCGGCCGAGGATTTCACCGCCTGCAAGCATTCCCGCTGCTCGGCCGTGAGATCGGTTCCCAGGGCGAGCTCGGTCATGCCGATAATGCCGTTCAGAGGAGTTCGAATCTCGTGGCTCATGTTGGCGACGAACTCGCTCTTCGCCCGACTGGCGGCTTCGGCGGCCTCCCGGGCGCGCTGCGACTCTTCTTCGGCGCGCCGGCGATCGGTTATGTCGAGCAGCGCGCAGCGCATGCCTGCGATCTCGCCTTCCGCGTCCCGAATGAAGTTCTCGTGAATCTCCACCGTCAGCCGCGCTCCGTCGCGGCGGACGTATTCGCGGCGCACCGGAGCAAGCGGCTCCAGTCCGGCGATTTTTCGCCGCACGGCCCGTTCGCTTTCCTCGCGCTGTTCGCGGGCCACAAACTGCCAGGCCGGCTTGCCGAGAATTTCCGAGGCCGGAAAGCCGAGCAAAGCGCATTCTGCCTGATTCACGCGGCGCAGGGTGCCGTCACGGTCGATCTCATGATATGCGATCGGCGCTTCCTCGAATAGGCTCCTGTATCTCTCTTCGCCTTCCCGCAAAGCCTCCTGGGCGCGCTTGAGATCGGTGATATCCACCATGTAAATCAAAATCCGGTCGCGGCGCGCCACATAGCAGATTTTTTGCTGAAAAATGGCCCCATTTACTTGAATTTCCCGCGCCACCGAGTCTTCTTCTCCCCAACGAAACGACTGGATTATGGGGGCCAGGTTTTCCAGAATCGGGTGATCCGCGCCGGAGGCTTCCAGATCGGGGAATTGACGCTGCGCAGCCGGATTTACATAGGTCACATTACCTGCCAGGTCGGCCTCTACAAACGGATTCGGATTCTGGCTGGGAAAGGATGCGGCAAGAACCAGTTTTTCTTCCGCCTGCTTGCGCTCCGCGATCTGGCCGGCCAACAGACGCCGGGCTTCTTCCAATTCAATTGGGCTTCGCAGGGCCAGCGCCTTCGGGATCGCCGGCAGGACCAGAAGGGCGGCCATGAGCGAAATGCCGGCTGTCAGGACGTCGAGCGGAGCCTGGAACTGTTCACCTCCGATCTGCACCAGGTGCAGGGCCCCGCAGGCGATCAGAAAGACGGCGAAAAGATGGAGCAGCCCTCGAAAGGGCATGTCCCGCCTCTTGCCGGAGAAATAGAGGATCGAAGCCGACATGATGCAGCAGGAGGCGGCAATGGCGAGATTGGCAAAGTTGCGCGCCCAGGGCGCAAACGGAGCCGTCGCTATGCAGGCGCAAGGCGCGAACTTTCCCTCCAGCAGCATCTCCATAAGCGGGCTACACGTAACGGGCCATCGCCTGGCACAGGCGGCGCGCGGGGTCTTTGAGGTGTCGCCGCGAGAGCGGGGTCTGGGCCGGGCGGCCGGCGCCAGAGCCGCCGCTGCGCCGGGCGCCGGGCGACAGCTCGCGTATATTATTGAGAGGCATATATCTGGCGCCGAAAAGGAGAGCCGCCGACATGTAACCCGGGAAGTCCAGCTAATATCCTAGTGCATCGGTCGAATCAGCCAGAACGGGCAGACACCTTAGTCCGGCCGCGGCGATTGCCCGAAATGATCTACAACAAGAACCCGAGCGCGGTGGGCAGGAAGGAGTAGCCTATTAGTGGTAATCTGGTCGAGCCATGCTGCGCTGGCGCCTGCTCGCCCTGGCCGTAATGTTTCCCGCCGCCGCCCAGCAGCCTTCTGTCGGCGTCCTTGACATCTACATAACCACCGGCGGGAAGCCGGCGGCGGCTCGGGTATATCTCTGGGACGCAAACGGGCGGCCGCTGCTGATTCCCGGCGCCGTAACGTATTCGCTGCGTGAGGAGAATCACTCTGTCGTCGATGAGACCGCAAGCTTGAGGCTGCCGCCGGGCAGGTACCGGGTGCGCGCCGAGAAGGGCATGGAATTTCAACCCGCCGAGAAAACCGCCGCCGTGATCCCGGGGGAAACGGCGCGGGTCGACCTTGAGGTCTCCCGCCTTTACAACATGAACGCGCAAGGATGGTATTCGGCAGACCTGCACATCCACCGGAACCCTGAGGATGTGCCTCTGCTGGCGCGCGCCGAGGACCTCAACGTGGCGCCGGTAATCACCCGCCATTTGGGAAGCGGGAGAGATGAACGTCTGCCGTTTCCTGAGACTCCCTTGCGGCGCGTGGATCAGAGCCACGTCGTCAGTTTCCAGAACCAGGAAGTGGAACGACTGGGCAAGGGGTATGGAGCCATCGTCCTGCTGAATACCAGGCGAGCCATAAATCCTGACATGACGCCGTTGTTTCCGCTGGATCGCGATTTCGCCCGAGAGGCGAGAGCTGACGGCGGTTTCGTGGATGCGGAGAAACCGATCTGGAAAAGCGTTCCGGTGAACCTTGCGTTCGGCGTCGTAGACTCGGTGGGAGTGGTGAACAATCACTTCCACCCGCACGGCGTGCTGCTCGAGGCGGAAAAATACGGCTCGATGGAGCGCGAGGCGGCCTACAAGGGCGCCGCCGGTTTCGCTCAGTGGATGATGGACCTCTATTACAGCTTCCTCAATTGCGGCTTTCGCCTGGCGGCGTCGGCCGGCTCGGCTTCCGGCGTTATGCCGAGCTGGCCCGGCTATGAGCGAACATACGTCTATCTGAGCGGCCCCTTCAGTTATGAACAGTGGTTTCGCGATCTCCAGGCGGGCCGGAGCATCGCTACGAATGGACCTTTGCTCGAGGTTTACATGAATGGGCAGCCTCCCGGCGCGGCCGCAGATTGGGAAGCTCCGGCCGGTGTGACATTAGCCATCGCCGCCCATGCACAAGAGAGATTGGACCGGGTGGAGATCGTTTACAACGGCGAGGTAATCCGATCCTTTTCCGCCGGTGGCAACACTGTTTTCCGAACCGCCCTGAACCTCACAATCACCGAACCCGGGTGGCTCGCCGTGCGGTGCTTCGAAACGGTACGGGAAACCGTGCGTTACGCCCACACATCGCCGTTTTACTTTTTACGGGAGGGCCGGCTGCCGGTGAAGCGGCCCGCGGCGCTGCGGTGGGCCGAGTACATCCGCCGGCTGGCCGCGTCGGCGACGTCGGCAGATTATCCCTCACCCGCCGCCTACGAAACCGCCCGGTCAGCCTTTCAAGACGCCGAGGCGTTTTACCGGCGCCTCGCGGAGTAGAGCGAGCCGGCGGCGAAATTGGTTAATATGGATGGGTCAGCATGCTTGCTTCAGCGCCCGAGCAGAGGGCCGCCGGCCGGCCGCGCAGCGCTCGGCCGGGATGGCCGCGGGCCCGGGCTTGGAATAGGTTATAATTCGTGTCTACTTCAATGGCTAAGAAAGGGTCAATGAACAGAACCGTGTTCATGGGGAACTTGCCTGCCTGGGTGACCGCCGAGGACATCCAAAGCTGGCTTCAGCATGAAAACATCACCTACGACGACGTAAAGGTCATCCGCGATTTTGAGACGCAGGAGTCAAAAGGTTACGCTTTTATTGAAGCTGCCACCGATGAAGACTCCAAGGCGATCATCGCCCGCTTCAACCACGCCCCGCTGGAGGACCGAAATCTGCGAGTCAACGAGGCTCGCGGGTCGGACCAGGGACGCAAGTCACAAACCCGCCGTTCGAAAACACGCTAGGGATCCAGCATTTCCCCATCAGGCAGTCCTTGTGCCGTGCAGGGCCGCGTGTATGCGCCGGTCCGCTGCGGGCTACGGCCGCACCCGCGCGTCCCTGCCCGGGTGGCGCGGTCCATTATCGGTTGGCTGCGGCGCCGAATTTCAGTTTGCGAGAGACCTGCGCCACTCGCTCGCCCAGCTCACGGGCCTCTTTGAGCTCCCAGTCGGCGACACCATGCTTGCCTTCCGGCATGGCCGTTGTGGCGGAAGCGCCGAAGCCGGAATACGGGCTGACCAAAACCATTCCCAATTGCAGTAAGGAAACAGCCATGCTCATCATGGTCAACTCTTTGCCATGGGATGGGGCGCCGCCGGTTGCGAAAACACCGGCAACCTTATCCTGGAGCTGTTTGCTTTCGAAGAACCCGTATTTCATGCTCCAGTCGACCAGCGCGCGGCGGACCTCGATGGCCACATCGCCCATGTGGACCGGCGATCCCAGCACTACGGCGTCGGCGCGTAGCAGGTCTTCCTTCGTTACAGAACCGATCTTCTTTACCGTCACACGGGTTCCGGCCACCCGCAACGCGCCGGCGGCCACGCCCTGAGCCATCTTTTCGGTGTTGCCTGTTTCGGAGTAGTAGGCGACCAGGACTTCTACCGAACCCGGCTGCTGCGCCAGGATGGCGGGCCGCAGCCATGCTCCGCAAGCCAACAAGCCGGCGAAAAGCAAACGTATCATCGGCAGCTTCTTCTCAGACGGATCAGGAGCGCCGGCCGTGGCCAAGGTCGCCGGCAGTTGGAACGAGCTCCTTACTCATACCTTTGCCACGTGGCCACCAACACAATGATACCCGCCAGCGCCATCGCGGAAAGGGACGCTAAAAGATTCCGTCTCAAGCCTCTGTCATGAATCTGATGATAGACCAATGGTATGGCCACCAGCGAGCTGGAAATGGAACACAGAGCAACGGCGACGCCAGCGACTCCAGGCTCCAATTGCCGATGGCCGACCATGATCGCCGCCGTCGCGGTCGTACTGGCGCTGCTCACGATGCCGCCGATTACGCTGACAGCCATGAAACCTAAATGGCCGAGATGGCGCTCGGCGAGATTTCCGCAAATCTGGATCAGGACAAATAGAACGCCAAAAGCACAGATCCTGCGCATGGCGAGAGGCGAAGTTAATCTGAGGGCGGCCGGAGCGTGCCCGCTGTTCCGCCGGTAACGGGCCCAGGCGATGCCGCCTGCCAGCAGGGTCATGGCTCCCAGGGGCCACAGAGTGGTGGGAAAGGCAGAAAACCCAAAGATCGCTACGATAGCCAGATTTCTCACAAACATCGCGAGGGAAGCCAGCAAAACGGCTGAGACGCCCAGTCCAGCGATTTCTCCTCCCATCGCGTCGAGCCACGAGCAAAGCTCCGCGATCGCCGCGGTGCTGTTTACCAGCCCCCCGAGCAGCGCCGTGTAGTAAAGGCCCCGCGCGCCGTAGAGACGCAGCAGAATGTAGTTAGCGAAACCAATCCCGGCCAGCACCAGGATTACGATCCAAATCTCGCGCGGGTTGAGCAGTCCCCAGCGGTCGACGAATCGATTCGGCAGAAGCGGGTAAATGACGAAGGCGATCAAGCCGATAAACACCGCGCTGCGAATCTCCTCGGCCGTCAGCCCCACAGCGAACCGGGAGAGCTCCGCTTTCCACGCCAACAGCATCGTGACTGCGATCGCCGAAGAGATGGCGGTGAAGAAATGCCCTTCGCCGGCGAGCACGCCTAACAGCAGCGCAGCCATTAGCGCGACGGATGTCGTGATTTCCACTGATCGTTCCACCACCAGGCTGCGGATGTTCACGTAGGCTATGAGAAAAAAAACGCCCACAAACGCCGCCAGTGCGAAGCCGGGACCGAGCAGGGAGCTCAGCATGCCGAGCAGGGCCGTGATGGCGAAGGTCCGGACGCCGACTTCCTTGTGGGCCCATTCGCGCTCCAGGCCGATAGCCAGGCCAATGCCCAGGGCGACAGCGATTCTGCCGGCGACCTCAGCCGCCGGAAATTTAACGTAGCCCTGAAGGGCATCGAGGGAGTTTTGGGTGATCGAAGCAATCATGAGAGATCGGCGCCGTCAGCGCGGCAATGCCCGGGCGATTTCACTGCCTGCCGCGAGCCGGTTCGCCCACCTTGCCACGAAACATCGTATATACGATCAGAGAGTACCCAACGGCAATCGCCATTCCGACGCCCCACCAGATCAGGCCTAACGAGAGAGAGGCGGCTCCCGCTGCGGCGTTTTGTATCGTGATGCTGTTGGCCGGGTCGCTGCAGGATGGCAGCAGAGCCGGATACAGCGCGAACGCGGCGCCGGCAAGCGCTGCCACGATGTAGAGGCAGGAAGACAAAAACGCTTTCCGCTCCTCGCCGGTGCGAGTGAAATGGAAAACGCCGGCCAGGCCCAATACCACACAGGCCGGAAGCAGCCACCCGGCAGGCTTGTTCCGGTAGTTTTCAATCACCTGCGGGCGGACGTGCAACGTCGCCAACAGCGCTAACGCCGTCAGCACGACCAGAAAGGGCCAGAGCCATTTCACGATCGTGCGCAAGCGAGCGTTCACTTCTCCAGCGGTCTTCAGGATCAGGTAAAGCGCGCCGTGGGTAGTGACTGAGGCCAGGACGGCCAGGGAGCAAAGAACCGTATACCAGTCCAATATGCCCGGTTGCGAGCCAGGCCGGAAGTCGGTCCAGAGCGGAAGGAAAAAGTAATGATCGGGGCCGAGAGGGACGCCCCGGATCACGTTGCCCAATGCAGCACCGAATAGCAACGTAAGCCAGATGCTGGCCAGGAAGAACGTTGCGTCGAAGAAGGCGCGCCAGACCGGATTCGCCAAATGCATCCGCAATTCAATGCCGAGCGCCCGGAACACCAGCAGCCAAAGCACTATATGCAAGGCGAGATAGAAGCCGCTGAAGCTCGCGGCATAGACCAGGGGGAAGGCGTAAAAAACGGTGCCGGCGGCAGCGATCAGCCACACCTCGTTGCCGTCCCAGACTGGGCCGACCGATTGCAGGATCATCCGGCGCTCCTGCTCGCTTCGGGCCGCCAGCAGATGGAGCGCGCCCGCTCCCAGATCGAAGCCATCCAGCACTACGTAGCCGGCCAGCATGAGCGAGACGAGAATGAACCAGGTCGTCTCCATCCGGGCTCCTACAAACTGCCTCCGGAAATGGAGGCTGGGACGTATTCTTCACTCGGTGCAGTTTCCGGACCCTGCTCGATCAGGCGCTCGAGCAAAAATAGCAGGAGGATTGAAAGCAGGGCGTAAAGCCCCATAAATCCGAGCAGAGTGAAAAGTCCGTTCGCGGCCGAAACATTGCGAGAAAATCCCTGCTGCGTCTTCACAAGGCCATAAACCAGCCAGGGCTGGCGGCCCGCCTCGGCGGTCAACCACCCGGCGGTATTCGCAATATAAGGGAAAGGGAATGCGAGCATGAGGATCCACAGCATCCAGCGGGCCTCGAACAGCGTGTCTTTCCAGAGCAGCGCCAGGGCGATGGCTGTGATAGCGACAAAAAGCGTTCCCAGCCCTGCCATCACGTGATACGAGAAAAAAAGCAGGGGAATGTTGGTGGGCCAATCCTGCTCCGGAAAGTGGTCGAGGCCTTGGACCTCCGCCCTGGTTGTCCCGTAGATGAGAAAGCTGAGAGCCTTGTTTACCAATATCGGATTATCGATTTGCCTCCTCTCGATGTTTGGCTGGCCCAGGATGACCATGGGCGCGCCGGCTTCGGTGCGAAAAAGCGCTTCCATGGCGGCAGTGGTTACCGGCTGGGCCTGGGCCATGTAGCGGCCATGCATATCCCCAGAAGGAAAAATCTGAAAGACGCTGGCGGCGAAACCGGCGACGATGCCCACGCGAATAAATATACGCCCGGATTCAGCGTGCCGGCCGTTGAGAAGATAAAACGCGCCGATCGCCGACATGACGAATGCGCCTGTGATTACAGCGCCGCTCATGGTGTGGGCGAATTGAATCAAGGCCCATGGATTTCCCAAGAGACCCCAAAAGCTGGTTACTTCAAACGATCCGTCCGGCAGCCGGTTGTAAGCGACGGGATGTTGCATCCAGGCGTTCGCCGCCACAATAAAGAAGCCGGAAAGCCAGGAACCCAACAAAACGAGGAAACCCGCCCCCCAATGAGCCGCGCGGCTCAAGCGCTTTTCGCCAAAAAGAAACAAGCCGAGGAAAGCCGATTCTAGAAAAAAAGAAAAGACGCCTTCCATGGCGACCGGCTGCGCAATCACTCCCCCCGTCCATTGCGAGAACCGCGCCCAGTTCGTGCCGAACTGAAACTCCATGGGGATGCCGGTGACCACTCCAGCCAGAAAATTGATCCCGAATATCTTGGTCCAGAACCGCGCCGCATGGTCGTACACGGGGCGGTTGCTTCGCAAGCTCAGAGTTTTGAGCGCCACAATCAGGGGCGCCAGACCCATCGTCAACTGCGGAAAGATGTAGTGATAGATGATCGTGAAAGCGAAGTGGATCCGGTGAACAAAAAAGGCGTCGTCCATGACGTAACCCGAAAACCGTGCCAGCGCGAAGCGCTTCGAGGAATCTGCTTTTGCTTCCGCGCCGTCCCTTATCCGTTCCGCCGGCAGAAATCCGGGCGCCAGCGCGCCTCACTGGGGATCGATGGTGATTTCGACAATTTCAAGCCGCCGCACCGGCTTCTCGCCCTCCACGGGCTCCTTCTCAAAGGCGTCGAGTATTTCCAAGCCTTCGACGACGCGTCCGAACGCGGAGTACTGGCCATCGAGGTGCGGCGCTGGACCGAGCACCAGAAAAAAAGATGTAGTCGCCGAATCCGGATCTCCACCGTGCGCCATAGATACGGTGCCGCGGACGTGCCGCACGTCTTTGCGGAATTCGCCTTTGAGCGGGCGCAGCCAGCGGTCGGCAGGGTGATAGGGGCCGCTGGAGCGCGTCTCTCCCATGCCGCCTTGCACCACAAATCCCTTCACGATGCGGTGGAATGCGGTGCCGTTGTACCATCCCGAAGCCGCGAGCATCAGAAAATTTCTCACGTGGTTGGGAGCCCAATCGGGCTCCATCTGGATTTTCAGGCTGCCGAGCGTGGTCTTGAGAGTGACGATCCTTCGCATCTGGTCCGGCGAAGCATTGAGGAACGGTTCCTCTTTTTTCTTCTCAATCGCGATCTTCAGAATCCGGACGGGCGTTTGCGCGAATCCGTCTGCCCCGGTTGGGGCCTGCGAGATGCGCTCGACCACTTCCATACCTTCAGTGACGCGTCCGAAGGCGGAATATTGCCCGTCGAGAGCCGGTTGCGGCGAAACACACACAAAAAACTGGGTGCCATCGCTGTTCGGCTTGTTGGGGATGTGGACCGTGGAGACAACGCCCCGGTCGTGCTTCCAGTCGCTCAACTCGCTGGGAAGCAGGTTGAGCCCGCCCGTCCCCCAGAGATTTCTAGGCGTTTTCGGATTCTTAAGCAGCGGGTCGCCGCCCTGGATGATCCCGTTTGCCACCACTCGATGAAATGCACTGCCGTCGTAATACCCCTGCCGGGCGAGCTTGATGAACTGCTCAACGTGCCGGGGAGCTTTGTCGGGCGCAAATTCAAAGCGGAAGACGCCGAGCTCGGTGGTCACGATAGCCTCGAGTTCCGTCGGCGGCAACGGCGAGGGCGATTGCGCCCAGGCGATCGCCGTGCACACCAGCAACGCAACCAGGTGACGCGGCTTCATCGACCAGCCATATTATCCCAATTTGGCCTACCGATCGCGGCCGGGCCGGCCGGCTTGTTAATTGTGACGCCTGCCACTGTTGCCACGCTCACACAGCAGACTGACGCCCGGCAAGTTTTTACAGTTTTTTTTACACAGGAGAGATTATTTGACCGGGATAAAAGTACTGGAAACAGGAGACTCTTTCGGCCTTGTGGTTGCGGGGGGTGGATTTGAACCACCGACCTTTGGGTTATGAGCCCAACGAGCTACCAGACTGCTCCACCCCGCGCACTCATCCTAGCGCAGCCAAGAGTGCGGAGTCAAATGGGGATGCCGACCGCCTCGAATCATCGCGGCGCCGGCGCCAGTTCACACAAAACTATTAATCCAACTCTACGGCGCAGGCGAACATTACGCCCGGCGAACGGCGCAACTGGTCGAGGACCGGCTCGCCGACCGGCTCATCAATATGCACCACGGCCACGGCATCGGCCGGATCGGCGGGCCGGGCGTGATTCTCCCGCCGGCCCAGCGAAAAGTTAGCGATGTTGATCTTGTTTTCACCCAAAATCGTCCCCACCCGTCCGATGACTCCCGGAACGTCCCAGTTCCTCATATAGACAAGGTGGCCCCGCAGCGGCGCCTCCACCTGGATTCCGTCCACGCTGAGCAGGCGCGGCGAGTCGTTCAGCAGCACGGCGCCTTCCACGGCGGATTCGCCCCGATCGGTGGCCAGGACCACCGAGATGGAGTCGGCGTAAGGGAGGCGCGCTCCGCGGATTTCATCAATACGCCAGCCGCGCGCGGCGGCGATCTGCGCGGCATTCACGAGATTGGCGCGCTGCGAAAGAAACTGATTCAACATTCCGGCCAGGGCTGCGTTGCGGATCAGGTTGGTGTTGCTCTCCGCCAGCTTGCCGGAGTAGATCAGCCGCACGCCGCGCGGATTGCCCGCTGAGATCTGCGCCGCGAAGGCTCCCAGGCGCGTCGCAAGCTGTACGTAGGGGCGCAAGTGGCGAAATTCCTCCGCCGTCACCGCCGGCAGGTTGACGGCGTTGACCGCTACGCCGCTTTTCAAATACTCCCGGATTTGCTCGGCGATCCGCAGGCTCACGATCTCCTGCGCCTCTTCGGTCGAGCCGGCGATGTGCGGTGTGGCGATGAGATTCTCCTGCGCAAACAGCGGGAAGTCTTTCGGCGGCGGCTCGGGAGAGAAGACATCCAGCGCCGCCCCGGCGACTTTTCCCGAAGCCATGGCTTCTTCGAGCGCCGCGGCGTCGATCAACTCGCCCCGGGCGCAGTTCACGATCCGCACGCCGTGTTTCATGCGGGCGAACGCGGCGCGATTCAACATGTTGTTGGTCTGCGGGGTGAGCGACACGTGCAACGTGATGTAGTCGCTGCGGGCGTAGAGATCCTCCAGCGGAACCAGCTCGGTGCCTTCATCGGATGCGATCTGCGGAGCCACATAGGGATCGTGGGCGATGATTTTCATTCCGAACGGCCGCGCCAGCCGCACCACGGCCGCGCCGATGTTGCCGAGACCAATCACCCCCAGGGTTTTGCCCCGCAGTTCGTTGCCCAAAAACTTTTTCTTTTCCCACCGGCCGGCGCGGGTCGAGGCGCTGGCCTGCGGGATGGACCGGGCCAGGGAGAGCATCAGCGCCAGCGTGTGCTCGGCGACGGAAACGGCGTTGCCGCCCGGCGTATTCATCACCAGCACGCCGCACTCCGTGGCGGCCGGCAGATCAATATTGTCGATACCTACGCCGGCGCGGCCGATTACCCGCAGGTTCGGCGCCTGGGCCAGCGTCTCTGCGGTCACTTTCGCCGCGCTGCGCACGATCAGGGCTTCGGCTTCGGCCAGGTGGGCGCGAAATTCCTTGGGATTCGATGCGATGATGGTCCAGCCCGGCTCGGAACGTAGCAACTCCATAGCGGCCGGGGCCAGCGCTTCGGCAATCAGGATGTTCATCGGACCGCGAGGGCCGGCTGCTGCTGGCCGGCTTCGATGTATACTTGCTGGGCGGCGGCCACCCCGGCCCCGAGCCGAACGGGAAGACCGAGCTTGTGCAAAATGATTTCGAGCTCCGCGATCACGGCGAAAAGATCCGCAAAATCGAAGTAGCCAAGGTGGGCGATGCGGAAAATCTTGCCCTTCATCTCGCCCTGGCCGTTGGCGATGATGGCCCCGAAGCTTTCGCGAAACTCTTTTACGATCGCACCGGAATCCAGGCCCTCTGGGGCCAGAACCGCCGTCAGCGCGCCGGCGGGCGAACGCGATGCGAACAGACGAAGACCGAGCGCGGTGACCGCGGCCCGCGTGGCGCGCGCCAGCAGTTGGGCATTTTGAATCAGATTTTCGCGGCCGATCCCGCGAATGTAGCGAAGCGCTTCGGCAAGAGCCAATACAACGGACGTGGCGGGGGTCCAGGAGCTCTCGCCCTTGTCTCCACTCTGTTTCTCCTTGCGGAGGTCGAAGTAATAATGAGGCAGGTCCGAGCGCCGGGCGCGCTCCCAAGCCCTCGGGCTGACCGACAGGTAAGCCATGCCCGGCGGGACCATCAACGCCTTTTGAGATCCGCCGATCACCACATCGAGGCCCCAGCCGTCTATATCCAGAACGCTCGTGCCCAGCCCGGTAATAGCGTCTACGATCAGCAGGGCGTCCGTCCCGCGGACTGCGGCGGCCATAGCTTCTATATCGTGAGCCACCCCGGTCGAGCTTTCCGTGGCCTGCACCAGCACGCCCCGAATCGACGGCTCGTCCCGTAGGGCGGTGGCGACCCGCGCGGGAAGCACCGTTTCGCCATAGGGAGCCGAGAGGATTGTCGTGGTCAGGCCAAAAGCCTTGGCGATCTCTATCCAGCGCTCGCCGAATTTGCCTGCTGACACGCAAACCACGCGCTCGCCGCGCGAAAACAGGTTCGAAACCGCGCTTTCCATGGCTCCGGTGCCCGAGGATGTGAACAACAGCACGTCGTTGCGCGTGCCCATGAAATACTTCAAATCCTCGATTACGCCTTTGTACAGCCGGCGAAAGTCCTCTGTGCGGTGGTGGAGATCCGAGGCCAGCATCGCCCGCGTGGCCGCGGGGTAAAGGGGCGTGGGTCCCGGAGTCAGCAGGCGTGTTTTGCGGATGAGCATAGGTCAAGGCCGGACACCGGCGGCCCGCGAGCGACGGGGTTCACGGCACCCCGTCCGCTCGGAATTCGGATCGCTGACGTCCGGCAGCTGAACATACTAGAATAGCGGCTTCCCCTGCGCGGGAGCAAACCGTCCGGAGGGTGGCGTGGCGTTTCAAGACCAGTTGCAAAAAGACATTCAGCAGGCTATGCGCGACCGCAACGAGGAGCGCCTCAGCGCCCTGCGCATGATGAAAAGCGCCCTCAAGAATAAAGAAATCGAAATCATGAAGCCGCTGGACGATGCGGCCTGCTTCCAGGTTCTGGCCACGCTGATCAAGCAGCGCCGGGACTCGGCCGAGCAGTTTCGTAGAGGCAACCGGCCGGAGCTGGCGGAGAAGGAAGAGCGCGAGATCCAGGTCATCGAGAGCTATATGCCCTCGGCGCCCAGCGAGGAGGAAATGGAGAAGGCAATCAGCGAGGCTCTGGCCGAAACCGGCATCTCTTCGCTGAAGCAAATGGGGGTTGTCATGAAAGCCGCCCAGGCCAAGCTGGCCGGACGGAGAGTGGATGGAAAAATCTTAAGCGAGCGGGTCCGGGCCCGGTTAAGCTGAGGGCAGCCATGGCCACCACGCAGCAGCAACAGATCAGGCATCAGCCGTATGTGCCGGAAGCGGCGCAGTTGCGGGAATTCACGTTTCGGGCCGTGATGATCGGCCTGGTGATGACCGTTGTGCTGGGAGCGGCGAACGCGTATCTGGGGCTGAGAGCGGGCATGACCGTCGCGGCCACGTACCCGGCGGCGGTCATCTCGATGGCCATTCTGCGCGCGCGGCGCGGCACGATTCTCGAGGAAAACATCGCCCGCACCGCCGGCTCGATCGGAGAATCAGTGGCGGCGGGCGCGATCTTCACCATCCCCGCCTTTCTGATCTCCCGTTCCTGGCCTTCCTTTGATTTTCAGCACGCCTATTGGAAGTCGACGGCCCTGATGCTGGTGGGCTCGATTCTAGGCGTGCTTTTTGTTTCCCTGGTCCGGCGGGTCATGGTGGAGGACCCCGAGCTGCCGTTCCCGGAGTCGGTCGCCGCTGGAGAAATTCACAAGGCCGGCCAGCGCGGAGGTGAATCCGCCAAGTTTCTGTTTTACAACGCGGCCGCCGGGGCAGCCGTTTACTTGCTCGGCGTGTTTCAACTCTTTGCGGCTGATAAGGACCGGGTCATCGCGGTGGGCGACCTCGGCAAGAGCTCCGTGCGCCTTGGCGCGGGTGACGGTTCGTCAGCCCTCGGCGTGGGTGGATTTACGCTGGTTTCTGCCCCGAGCGTCAGCCCGGCCTACCTCGGCGTCGGGTATATCATCGGGCCACGGCTGGCGGCGTTGAATTTCGCCGGCAGCGTCCTTGCCTGGGGACTCCTGATACCCATGCTGATCTACTTTCTGGGACCGCAATTGCAGCGCTACCTGCCGCCCGGCGCCGCGGCGGACTCCTGGGCGGGCCTCGCCGCCGCGGTCTGGCGCTTCATCGTGCGGCCGATCGCCGTCGGGGGCATGATCGTGGGCGCGGCCTACACGTTGTTTCGCATGCGCAAGAATCTAGCCCTCGCGCTGGGAAAGACTTTGGGAGAACTGCGGGCGCCGGCGGCGGAAATCAAGGCCCGGGGCCGCCTGGATCAGTACATGAGCTCGAAATCCGTGATGGGGCTGATCGGCCTGATGTTTCTGTTGATGATTGCGCTCTATATTTATTTCTCGGGCCGGGCTTTAGTCGGCGTGATCGCCGCTGCGGTCATGCTGGTCGTGGGTTTCTTCTTCTCGACGATTTCGGGCAGCCTGGTAGGATTGATCGGCTCCTCGAACAACCCGATTTCAGGCTTGACGCTTTGCACGCTGATCATTGCCGCGCTGCTGATGGTGTCTCTCGGGGTGTCGGGAGCGCCGGGAGTAGTGACGGTTTTAGGCGTCGCCGCCGTGGTCTGCGTGGCCGCCGCCGTTGCCGGCGAATTGTTGCAGGATTTCAAGGTCGGCTACATATTAGGTGGCACGCCGCGCAGCATTCAGATCGTCGAGCTGATTGCGGTCACCCTGGCCAGTCTGGTCATGTATTTCGCGCTGTGGCTGCTTCATACGGGCTACTCGGCTTCGGGAGGCTTGGGCGGACGCGACTTGCCGGCGCCGCAGGCCGGCCTGATGGCCATGCTGGCGCAGGGCATTGTCGGCGGCGAGATGGCTTGGCCGCTGGTCGGAATGGGGATGCTGCTGGGCTTCGCCCTGATTATGGTCGAGGTGCGGAGCCCGATGCTGTTTGCTGTAGGGATGTACCTTCCCGTGGGCACTACGTTCGCGATTTTCGCCGGCGGCGTGATCCGCTGGATCGCGGACCGGGCGGCTGCGCGCCGCGGGTTCAATGAGGCCCAACGGACCCGGGTAGAAAATGCGGGCGTTCTCACCGCTTCCGGGTTCATTGTCGGGGAGGCGCTGATGGGGCTGGTCGTAGCTGGCATTCGGATCGGCGAAGAGGTGACCAAGCGTTCCCTGATGCCCGTGATATTCCACGAACCGTCCTACCTCGGCGGGTTCGTGGTCATGCTGCTGTTGGCGGCGGTGATGATCCGGGCTCCGCTGGCCAACGCAGGCTCTCCCGATGAGCCGGCTCCGCCGGCCGCTATGATGTAGTCTTCACGTCAAGGAGCCGTGCATGCGTTTCACGAAGATTCTGCTGCTGGCGGCGTTGTGCTGGCCGGCCGGTGTGGCGCTGGCGCAACATCCGATCGGCGAAGGATTGGGGGGCGCAGAAAAAAATCCCCTCGCCGGCGATGCGGCGGCGATCCGCGCGGGCAAGAAGCTGTTTGCGGATTCCTGCGAGGTTTGCCACGGCGGCGACGCCAAAGGCGGGCGTGGCCCCGCCCTCGCTACCGGCGTCTTCCAGCATGGCTCCGAAGACGAGCAGATTTTTGAAAACATCCGCAACGGCATCGCCGGCACCCAAATGCCCGCGTTCAACATGCTGAAGGCGGAAATCTGGCAGCTCGTGGCCTATATTCGCAGCCTGAGCGGCACAGTCACGGAAGAAACGGTTCCAGGCAATCCTGCCGCCGGCGAAAAGATCTTCACCGGAAAGGCGGGATGCGCCGCCTGCCACCAGGTGAATGGCAGCGGAGGAAGAATCGGTCCGGACCTTTCCGCCGTAGGCCGCTGGGCCGCGAAGTCTTTGCGGGAAGCGATCGTCAATCCCAACGGGCGCGCGGGCCGCCGGCCGAATGTGGTGGTTGTACGAACGCGAGACGGCCGGCAGATCCGTGGGATTCGCAAGAACGAAGACACCACTTCGGTCCAGCTCATGGACACTGCCGAGCAATTTCATTTGCTCGACAAGAAGAATCTGATGGAAGTGCGCTACGAGGCCGACTCGCTGATGCCCGGCGATTACGGCCGGCGGCTGACCGAGGCCGAACTGCAAGACCTGGTCGCCTATCTCAAGACTCTGCGCGTGCGCGACTTGGCCAAGGTGGCCGCTGCCCCGCAGACCGGCGGCCTCGACTACGAGCGCATCCGCCACTCGGAACGCGAGCCGCAAAACTGGCTTACCTACTGGGGCGACTATCAGGGCCGGCATTACTCGGCGCTCAAGCAGATCGACGTCTCGAACGTCCGACTGTTGCAAGCCCGCTGGGCGGCTCAGATGCCTGGAACAGGAAGCCTGGAAATTACGCCCCTGGTAATCGACGGCGTTATGTATACAACCGGACTGCCGGGCACAGTGTTTGCTCTCGACGCCCGCACCGGACGGCAGATTTGGAAGTACCAGCGCAGCCTGAAAATCGTGAATCCTTATGCCGGCAACGGTGTGAACCGGGGCGTGGCCGTGCTGGGCAATCGCGTTTTCTTCGTGACTCTCGATGCATTTCTGGTGGCGCTTGACGCCAAAACGGGGCTGCCCTTATGGGAAACGCAGATGGGCGACCCGCGGGAAGGTTACAGCGGCACCATGGCTCCGCTCGCTCTGAAAGACAAAATTATCGTCGGCATCGGCGGCGCGGAATACGGCATCCGCGGCTTTATCGACGCTTACGATCCCTCCACCGGCAAGCGGCTCTGGCGCTTCTATACAATCCCCGGACCAGGGGAGTTTGGCAATGATACATGGGAAGGCGATAGCTGGAAACGTGGGGGCGCATCGGCCTGGATGACCGGTACTTACGATCCCGACAGCGACACGCTGTACTGGGGCATCGGCAACCCGGGACCGGACTTGAACGGCGACGTGCGCAAGGGCGATAACCTCTTTAGCTGCTCCGTAGTAGCTCTCGATCCCAATACCGGGCGCCGCAAATGGCACTTTCAGTTCACGCCCCACGATACGCACGATTGGGATTCGGCGGAAACGCCCGTCCTTGTCGACCGCCTTTTCCGCGGCGAGCGGCGGAAGCTGATGCTGCATGCCGATCGGAACGCATTCTTTTACGTACTCGATCGAACGAATGGCAAGTTCCTTCTCGGCAAGCCATTTGCGCGGCAAACCTGGGCCAAGGGTTTAGATGATAACGGGCGGCCGATTCTGGCACCTGACTCAGACCCGACGCCGGAGGGCAACATCAGTTATCCGAGCATGTGGGGCGCGACCAATTGGATGGCACCCTCGTACGATCCGGCAACTGGCTGGCTGTACATCGCCTTCCGCGAGTTTGGCGACCGGTATTACAAACAGGCTGCGGATTACGAGCCGGGCAAGGTGTATCTGGGCGGTAAGACTGATCCCGGCCCGGATCAGGAGTGGGGCGGCGTGAAAGCGATCAATCCGGAGACGGGAAACATTGTGTGGGAACAAAAGTTTTTCCTCGGCTCCCTTTCGGCCGGCGTACTGGCCACCGGCGGCGGCGTGCTCTTCGCCGCCGGCCGCGACGGCAATCTGATCGCGTTTGAGTCGCGCACCGGCAAGCCCCTGTGGCGTTTTCAAACCGGCGCGCCGATCAATTCGTCGCCCATGAGTTACGCAGTCGATGGAAAACAGTTTGTCGCGCTGGCCGCGGGCAATGTGCTTTACAGTTTCGCGCTGCCCGAGTAGGGACGCCCCCGGCGGTCTTCCCCACCAGGCGAGCGGATACGCGCTTTCCCGGCACTCCGACCAGACTCCGGCTGGCCGGCATGCGATGCCATGCGATTGATTAGTGGTGACGATCCAAACAGCGGCAAAGAGGAATATTGCCGCGTGCTCGAGCGAGGCGATATTCTGTTTTTCCCCCACGCGCCCATACTGGGAGAGGAGGAGCGCCACTTCTTGCTCGGCATAGAGCTAACTGGCGCCGGTTATCACAAAAACATCGCCTATCGGCCGAACACTGGAAAGGTGACCGGCTTCGCCAAAGCGCAGACACGGGATGTGGAGAGGCTGCGTTCCATCCTGAACGCCTACTCCGAGCGGGCGTTGGAATTCATGAGGGAACTCCTGCCCCGCTACGCGGCCGGCTGGCGCGTGGACTTCGCCAGCTTCCGCCCGCAGGAAGAAGAGGGCCGGCAATTGCCGGTCAAAAAGCGCAATGACCTGCTGCACACCGATGCCTTTCCCACACGCCCGACCCGAGGTGATTTGATTCTGCGGTTTTTCACCAATATTCATCCTGAGAAAGCGAGGGTCTGGCTCACCGGAGATCCGTTTGCGCTGCTGGCGCCTCAGTATGCAGAGGATGCCGGGTTGCGGCGGCTGGCGGCGCAGGCCCGATCACCTTGGAGTTCTTTGCAGCGCGGACTTGTGGCGATGCTGCGTGCGGCGGGCCTGCCGGTCGTCGATCGCACGCCGTACGACCGCTTCATGCTGCGCTTCCATGATTACTTGAAGTACAACCGGGAATATCAAGAAAAATCTGTAAAGTATCGGTTCGAATTTCCACCAGGCTCAACCTGGATGGTCTTCACCGATATCGTCCCGCACGCGGTTCTCTCGGGACGCTATGCGCTCGAGCAGACCGTCATTGTGGCGCGCCAGAGCCTGGCCTCACCCGAGAGCGCGCCGGTTGCGATTCTCGAAAAGCTGAGCCAATCGAGGCTGGCGTAACTTTTCAGTCCCAACGTTCGGGTGGGTCAAGTAAAAGAGCCGAGTGCCGGCGCAGCGGACCGAGTGACCGGCGACAGGGTTGGGGCTCGCGCCTGTGTTAAGATGCCCGCGACAAGGAGGAATCCGTGAACACACAGCCGCAAACGAGAAAGCAGAGCGCCCCCACTGTCATTCGTCCCATGTTGGAAACGGATGTTCCTGAGGCACGGCGTATTTTTCAGTGGGCGTTCGGCGCTTTCCTGGGAGTTCCAGATCCTGCCACATTTTGGGAAGATCGGGATTCCGTGCGCACGCGGTGGGCGGGAAACCTGGGAGGGTCACTGGTTGCGGAAGCCGATGGCTGCCTTGTTGGCTCAAACTTCGCCGCTAATTGGGGCAGTTTTGCCTTTTTCGGGCCCCTTACCGTCCATCCGGATCGATGGAACCAGGGCATCGCGCAGCATCTACTGGGCCCCACGATGGAGCTGTTTCGCTCCTGGAATGTCCGCCATTCGGGCCTCTTTACGTTCGCCCAGAGCGCAAAACATATCAACTTGTATCAGAAATTTGGATTCTGGCCGCGTTTCCTGACCGCAATCATGACCCGGCCTTCCGAGCCCCGGGCGGTCTCCTGGACGGCGTTTTCAAGCTTGGATTCATCGAGCCGCAGCCAGGCCCTCCAGGCTTGCCGCGAGCTCGCTGATGGCCTGTTCGAGGGGCTCGATCTCAGCCGGGAGATTCAGGCGATCGACCGGTTGCAACTCGGGGACACGCTTCTTCTATGGAGCGGCGACGTGCTCGACGGATTCGCGTGCTGTCATTGCGGGCCCGGAACCGAAGCGGGAAACGGCGCCTGCTACATCAAATTCGGGGCTATTCGCCGCGCAGCCGAAGCGGATCAACTTTTCGACGCTTTGCTGGATGTTTGCGAGGCATTTGCGGCGGAGCGGGGCTTGGGGCGTGTCGAAGCCGGCGTCAATTTAGGGCGGGAGCGCGCCTATCGCAAGCTGCGCGCCCGCGGCTATCGGACCCAAATTCAAGGCGTCGCGATGCATCGGCCGAACGACTCCGCATTCAGCAATCCGGCGGACTACGTCATTGACGACTGGCGTTAGAGCCGCAAAGACGCAGCACTCGCCTTTGGAAGTTTAAGCTGGCGCGCCCGGAGGGATTCGAACCCCCGACCTACAGATTCGAAGTCTGCCGCTCTATCCAACTGAGCTACGGGCGCGCTGCTTTCCTCGCATAAACTTAGCACGATTTCACTTGTCGCCGGGCTGCTGAGTGTATCCCAAAAGCTGCCGGGACTCATGAGATTTTCCGAAGATGCGCCCCTGTCGCTGCCCGGCGGGCGGGGCCTATATGCAATGCTTAATTCGCCGAATCGTCGTTCGCCTCCGGTTGCTTGCCGTGCCGCCGCTCTGAGCAGTCCCCGTTTCTTTGGAACCCGCTGCTGTCGGCGGCGGTCTAACTTCTTGCGATGGGACCCGGATGCCATAGCAACGGGGTGAATCTCGCGAGGTACATGTACGATTTTGAACGGGCCGATGGTCCCGGGAAGAATCGCCTCGGCCGCAAACAGCATCCACTAGACTCAGCGAGAGAACAAGTAAACGCGCCATAGCCTTTTTGGTATGAACAGAGAAACACAGCGCGGCCTGTATCTGCTGCGCGCGCTCGCACGTCTGCCGTATGCCGTCGGGCTCCTGCTCTGCGTGGGCGGTCTGTTTCAGCTTCTCCAAGCGGTGCAATCCTCTCGGACGTTATTTTCACAAGGTGTTCAGGCGTACGCGGCTGAGGATTACGAAGGCGCGATGAAGTTGCTGGAACAAGCCATAGCGGCCGAACCGGCTGTTTCCGAATACTATCAGTGGCTGGGGAAAGCCGCGGGACGTAGAGCGGAGCGTTCGAACATTTTGAAAGCCCCGGGCCTCGCCCGGAAGGCTCGCCAGGCATTTGAAAAAGCGGTCGAGCTCGACAGAAACAATGTCGGCGCTCTGAACGACCTGCTGGATTATTATCTGGAAGCTCCCTCCGCTTTAGGCGGCGGCGAGGAAAAGGCGAGCGCCATTGCATCCCGCCTGGGCTCTATCGAACCAGCGGAAGGAAGCCGGGCCGAGGCGCTGATTGCCGTCAAGCGCAGGGACTACGCCCGAGCGGAGGCCGCGTTTCGCCGGGCCCTCGACCTGCAACCGCAAAACACCGGGCGTCTGCTCGATCTCGCTTCGTTCCTGGCGCGGCGGGGACGGCATATCGAAGCCGATGCGCTATTCTGCCGCGCCGCGAGTGCCGATCCGAATTCCCCAGGCTTGCTATTTGCCTGGGGAAAGGAACTCGGGATCTCCGGCCGGGATCCGCAGCGGGCCCGCGAGCTTCTGGATCGCTATCTGCAATCCGAACGGCGGCCCGATGATCCTCCACCTTCCGAAGTTCGGAATATCTTAAAGAAATTCGTGGATCGTGCCGGCGCCTGAGCGCCTGCTCTTCTGAAAATCTCTCTTCTGGCGAAGTGCATCCAAAGCGCGGCGCCGGGTCTTTGCACGGCAATACAAACCGGCCGCATCAAGCGGGACCCTCCCGCTGCGACGAAGCCGGAAAGGCGAAGAGCCAGCCACAGGCGCCTCTTGGCGGCGTATGACGTTCGGCTTAGCAGATTTTCGAGCAGTAGTACGTAGAAATGGCAGGCGGTCTAAGAAGATCGACTGGTTGGGCGCATGGTACGGCCGATTTAGAATTTCTGAGAGGTAGATGTTTATCCCCCTTTTATGTTGTCCGCCCTCATTTTCGGGCCATCCCGGCATCTGGTGTTCGGTATCCAGCGGGGGTGCGCGTCGGTTGAAAATCTTTGCGTCTATAAGACGCTTTACGCCTATCCCTCCATCTACGAGATCGTCCGGTTCCTGAACGCCTTCACGCCGAAGATCATTTTCCTCGAAATTGAAGCCGCGCAAACGGCCTTCGATCTGGCCCGGGAGGTCCGCAACTCAAGCCCCGAGACGGTGATCATTGGCTTCGCGCAGCGATGCGGCCGGGAAAAGGCGCTCGAGGCCCTCGAGGCGGGAATTTCAGAGATACTGATTCCACCCTTCGATGAAGATGATTTTCACCAAGCCATCATTCAGGTGCTGGACTCGGGCAAGGCCGGTCCCCCGGAAAACCTGTTTGCGTTTCTGCCGGCTAAGGCTGGCAGCGGAGCGACGACTACCGCGTTGCATGTTGCCGGGGCACTGGCTCGGGATTGGAAAAAGAAAATCCTGCTCATTGACGGCGACCTGCGAGCGGGCATAGTTTCCCTTCTCCTGAACCTGAATCCGGAGAGAAGCGTAACCGACGCCCTGGAAATCTCGAATCAACTGGATCAAGATCATTGGAAGCAACTGCGGTCGAGCGCAGCCGGCATCGACGTGCTGGGCGCACCGCGCATCCCGGGTCCGATGGCCTTTTCCAAGCTGAGCTATCACCGGTTCTTCCGGTTCGTGCGGTCGCAGTATGACGCGGTGATTGTCGATCTGCCGGAAATCGCAACGGAGTTGACCGAAGCAGTCGTGACGCAGGCCAAGGATTTCTACATCGTTGCGACGCCCGAAATGCCTTCGCTCTTTCTCGCACGGAGGAAGGTTTTGGAGCTGCGCGGCATCGGCGTTTCGCGCGCGCGGATCAGCGTGGCCGTCAACCGGCACAGGGAAGACGATCCTCCTTTGGCCGAAATGGAAAAGTTCCTGGAACGCCGCATCACCACCGTCCTGCCGGAGGATGACGCGGGCGTTCGCAGAGCGCTGCGTTCCGGGTCGCTGGTGGATGCGGCTTCGAGTTTCGGGAGCGCCGTTCGCGAATTTGCCTGCACCCTGGCTGGATGCGATCTGCCGCCGCAGCCCGCTCAGATTCCGGAATCCCACTCCTTTTTGGACCTTTTGCTGGGGCGCGCTGTGCCTCGCCGGGCGCGAGCTGTTTCGCGGGGAGCCGCCTGATCTGATTCTCCTGCCTCTGGTGCGGAACGGGAAGCGCGGTTTGAACTCCGGCCTGGTTGAACTGTTACTGGCTCATCCCGCGAGCGGAAATCTTCCAGACCTCCTCCACTTTCTCTCCGCGGACGCAATACAGCCTGTCGTAAAGATTGACGGTGGGATCGCAATGCGGGATGACAAATTCGAGCCTGTCTCCCACTTTCAGCTCGCAGGCGGCGGAGGAGAAATCGAGCCGGCCGTGCTCGTCGCCGGCAAAGCCGTAAAGCAGGCCGGGGAGGTTCTTGGATTCCGGCGGGAATGGTTTGTCTGTCGAAAACGCCTTCAGTCCGGCGTCCACAATTGCCTTGTAGGGCTCGGGGCGGCTGATCACTGTTGCGAGGACCGTCAGAGCCTTAGCAAAATCCGTGAAGGCGTCGGAACCGGGGCCGCCGATGCGCCCGTAATCCACGTCCATGAAGATAAAGCTTCCGGGCTGAAGCTCGGTGATCCCGTCCAATTCTATGTCAATGTTGTAGGTGCCTGTGCTGCCCCCGGCGAGCATACGGACCTCGATCCCCGCCTGCTCCAACACATGTCGCGTTTCCACCGCCTGGCTCATGCACTCGCGGGAAAAGCGGCGGCGCTCGTCAAATCCGATGACGTGAGAGGCGTGCCCGGCATAGGCTTGGATGCCTTCCAGCTCGAGCCCCCGCATGGCGGCGACCTGCCGGGCCAGTTCGAGAGCCGGACGGCCTGGTAAGACGCCGGTTCGGCGGCCCACGTAGAGATCCAGCGCTACCTTGATGCGGATGCCTTCGGCTTGGGCCGCTTCGGAAAGCTCGCGGGTATTGATCTCGTTATCGACCACAAAGGTCGTTTCCGGCCAGGTTGCCGCCAGGCGCACGGCCCGCGCGATTTTGCGCGGGCCCACAACCGCTGTAGTGACCAGTAAGCCGCCAATTCCCTCTTTCGCGAATACTTCGGCCTCGCTGATCTTGGCGACGGCCACGCCGCTGGCCCCGGCTGCTATCTGGCGCCGGGCGATTTCCGGACATTTGTGCGTCTTGGCGTGCGGCCGGAAGCCGCGGCCGCGGGACCGCACGAACGCCGCCATTTTTTGAAGATTGCTTTCGAAAAGATCGAGGTCAAGGATCAAGGCGGGGGTCGCGAGATCGTGCTTCGTCAGCTTTCCGCCCGGATTGCCTTGGGCCAGCAATTCCTCGACTTCATCATGCGTATAGCCAGCGACTGCCGTTTTTCCGCTCAACGTGATTGCCGCTCCTCTCCGGGAATTGCACTGCTGCAATCCAGCCATCATAGCGTATCGCCGCGTCGACGGTCTTCAACTGCTCTGCAATTGTCAGAGGGAGCCGGAATAGTTAAGGCGATTCAGCCCCGCCAGAGCGGCCACTTTGTAACATTCCGCCAGAGTCGGGTAGTTGAAAACGGTGTTGACGAAGAAGTCAATCGTCCCGCCGAAGGAGAGCGCCGCCTGGCCGATGTGAATCAATTCCGTCGCCCCTTCGCCGATGATGTGAACGCCGAGCAGTTTGCGTGTTTCCCGGTGAAACAGCAGCTTGAGCATACCGTGCGTGTCGCCGATGATCTGGCCCCGGGCAATCTCCCGGTAGTTGGCGACCCCCACTTCGTAGGGGACATCGTTTTGCGTGAGCCGGCTTTCCGTCGCGCCCACAAAGGAGATCTCGGGAATGGAATAGATTCCATACGGAAACAATTCCGGGACCGCGGATGCCGGATGATGGAAGGCGTGGCAGGCGGCAAGGCGGCCCTGTTCCATCGAGACGGAAGCCAGGCTCGGAAAACCGATCACATCGCCTGCGGCGTAAATGTGAGGGACAGCGGTTTGAAAATTTTCATTCACCGGAAGGCGGCCGCGGGCATCCGCCTCCAGGCCGGCAGCGGCGAGGTTCAATGCATCGGTGTTGCCCTGGCGGCCCACAGCGTAAAGAAGGGAGTCAGACCATATTTGTTTCTTGCTCTTGAGCTTCGCGCAGACCTTGCCTTCCGGCGTCTTGACGACCTCCGCGACTTCTTCGCCCAGCCGGAACGTCACCCCGTGGCTGCGCATGTGGTAACTCAAGGCCTCAACGATTTGATCGTCTACGAAATCGAGGATTCGCGGCCGCCGTTCGACTAGCGTCACCGATATCCCCAGCGCGGCGGCCATGCAGGCGTACTCGACACCGATCACCCCCCCGCCCACAATGGTGAGCAGCTTGGGCAAGACAGGCAAGTGGACCAAAGCATCGGTGTCGAAGATAACCGATCCGTCGAGAGCTATGGAATCGCTGTGCGCCGGGCGCGTACCCGTCGCGATCAGGATGTATTGGCCCTGGCACTGCACCTCGCCATCCACACCCTCCACGCGGATTGTGTGTGGATCGGCGAACGAGGCCCGGCCGTTCAGGATTTCGATGCCGTTCCTGCGAAACTGATGGTTGAATACGCCGATTTCCGTGCGGATCACTTCCTGGACGCGCTGCAACAAGTCGGACATCGAGATGTTGGCTGCGCCGTCGAACCCGCCGCCATAGAGGCCTCGCTGCTTGAATCCGGAGAGATGCAGGACCGCCTCACGCAGAGTTTTGCTCGGAATCGTACCTGTGTTGATGCAGGCGCCGCCGACGCAGGATTTCGCCTCGACCACCGCCACCTTCTTGCCGAGCTTGGCTGCCTGAATGGCCCCGTGATGTCCGGCCGGTCCTGAACCGATCACCACCAGATCGTATTGCTTCATCTGCCTCCTGCTGCCCAAATTATAATAGCCGCCCGACAGGCCGGCGGCGGCTTTTCTTTGGAATGCGGTGCAGGCCTGGATAACCCTACGGCGTTGGAGGGGCGATGCGGAAAGAAATCCAGCGGCGCCCGATAATCGCTCGTAGAGCGGAAGCGCATCTGACTTCTCCGGCCGCAAATCCGGCGGGGCAAATTATTTGTTAGAAGGCGGCAGGAACAGGTGATCGGGCCGCCATTGTTGGGGCTGCCATCGGGAGCCGCTGGTGAATTCGAGACCCAAGCGGTAATCGTTCTCCCGCCGCGTGCAGTAACGAACCCGGGCACTGGCTCGCAGCCCCGGGGCTACCAGAACAACCAGTTCGTCCTGGTCGAGCGGGGCTTCAAAAGCGATGGCGGCGCCCTCGGTGCTCAGGTCCTCCAGCAGCGCGGCGGTAGTCTCGCGGCCGTGCCAGATCTCGATGATGTGAGAACAGAGATAACGCGGGCTTCTTCGGCGTTCGATCAGAGCGCGGGCCATAACATCGGGCGAGAGTCGCAACGCCGGGGTAAGTGCAGCATGGCCATGCCTACCGAGAGCGCGCCGGACCAACGGTCAGAAACGCCGTCGCGCTATTAAAAACCGCGGGATCCACCGGACTGGAAGCTGTGAGGCTCACCGGAATCGTCGATCCCTCAGCCGCGCCGGGCGGCACGGCGACCGGCACATGAAGGGTGGCCGTTTCGCCTGGGTTCAGGGACAGATCTTGGGGCACGCTGTTGCGAATGACGCCGCTCCCGCCCGCCGCCACGATGCGAAAAACCGCTGGCGGGCCCGCGTTGCGCACCACAAAATCGACCGTGGCCCTGGCGCCGGGAGCCGGCTCGCCGATGGCTTGCAAGAATGTTACTTCCACGGGCTGAGGATGAAACAACGGCGGATAAACGCGCTGGTAAGGAAAGCCTCGGGGGTCCAGACCGCTTGCGGCGATCCGGAAGGGATGGGCGGGCAGCGAAACTTCGCCCACAAATTCATCAGCCGCAGCATCAGGGTTGCCCTGGACGAGGTGCAGCGTTTGCAACCTTTCTCCGCTTTCCGCAAGCACTTCCAATGCGGCGGCGCCGGCAGGGCCAGAAAGTACGGCAAGGCCGATCTGCATTTCCCCGAGGACAGGCTGGCCGCTGATGGGGAATAACCCTTCGTGACCGGGACGCCCGGCGCGTTTCACAAACTGAAATCGATGCAGTTGAATCGGGCTATCCACGCCGACTGATACGGAGAAAGATCCCGATCCCGTGATTCGCGTGCGCCAGACGCCTGTCTCGGGACGACTGGCCGACAGAACGACTCCCGAGGAAACATTGGCGATTGTGATGCCCGGCCCTTCCGACGCCACAGCGCCGGAGGCGCGCAAGACCTGAATCTCCCCCTTGCACTCCAGGAATATCGAAAACGTCATGCTTTCGACGGTGGAATCGACCGGGACCGAAAACTCCCGCGATTCCGATGGCCGGAGAACGCCGCTGGCGGAAACAATTGTGGCCGGTTTGTTGTGGCCAACAGCGAGGAGATCCGGGTTGTTCGACAGGTCGGCGCCTCGCAACCTGAGAACTTGGCCGCCGGTCGCCTTCGCGATCCGCTCGTAAACCGGATCGACGGGAGAACAAGGCCCGGCAGAACGGCCTGCGAGCTGCCCTTGGCCGGCCGGCGGCGCTTGACTCAAGAGGCTGTGCCGCCCGAGCAGGAGCAAGGACAGTCCCAGCAAGATGCGCGGAGGAACGGCCTGGCGGAGCTCGGACATAAGCTTGCACGCCGGCCGTAGCGCCTTACGGAACGGCGAGCCGGCGATGCAGTCACTATAACCTGAGGCCGGATCGCCGGGGACCGGTATCTGACCGTCCCGCCCCTTTTTTTCTATGTATTACTTGCTCAGGAGAACCTTAGCCGCCTCGATCTGCCTCCCAATCACTCCCCGGCGGCCGTGGAGATCTGCACCAACGGCTCGGAAACGGATCTGGAAGGCTCGATATGCTGGGGATCGCGCCAAAAATCGATCGTAGCGACCTGTTGGACGCAGGAAACAGTGCAGTACGGAGCGCAGGATTTCCTGGTGTAGTATTCCCGCTCGAGGTCTTGCGGCGTGTAGCGATCGAGCGGCGTCGCGGGATAGCCGCGCTGTTGCGAGCAGTAGTGGACCAGCCCGTCCTCGCAAACATAAAGGTAGCGCCCGCCGGCTCGGCACCTCCAATTATTCGGACGCCCGTGGGCGATATTCTCCTGAAAATAATTGACCCTGGCGTAGCTGCGCTTCCCCAATTCCTTGATCGTGCGGTAAATCCGCTGCTCCTGTTCGGTCAAAGCGCGCACTTGGCCCCAGCCATCATGGATGATGCCGACCGTGCTGGTGAATCCCAATTCGAGGGCGCGGCGCGCCACCACGAGCGCGTCCTCCGGGTTGCGAATCCCGCCGCCAATCACCGAGTTGATGTTTACGTGAAAGTCAGCGTGCTCGGCGAGAAGTTGCAGCTTTTTGTCGAGAACCTTCAGGCTCTTCTTGGAAACCTCATCCGGCGTAAGGTTGTCAATGCTGATCTGCAAGTGCTCGAGACCGGCCTCGTTCAGGCGCTGGATGCGTTCCGCAGTCAGCAGATAACCATTCGTGATCATTCCGGCGATCATGCCGTGGCTCCGGATCCGCCGGATGATGCTATCCAGGTCGGGATGCAACAGCGGCTCGCCGCCGCTGATCGTAATGACCGTCGTGCCGAACGATGCCAGGCGGTCAATGCGGCGGAACATTTCTTCCACCGGAACTGGCTTGGAGAAATCGTCGTATTCGTTGCAGTAGCGGCACGAAAGGTTGCAGCGGCGAATGGGTATGATGTGGGCCAGGATCGGATGCCGTTTGGACGCGAGGCCCCTGGCGATCATCCACAACTCGCGGCTCAGCCGGTGCGCAGCCAAGAGCTTACGCCGCAGACTTTTCCGTGTCATTGTCTTTGGTATTGAATCACATAGCTCGCGCCTGGGCAAGCAATTGCAGCTAGTTGCGCGGGAACTTGCCCCGAACGGCGCTATTCGGGCGCGGAAGTGCGCCGAATGGTCCGTAGACCTTATGTTTTCCGGTAGGTTTTGGCGAGGCGATCCCCGCCATAGGGCGGCGTGAAATTGAAGTTCACCGAAGGCCGGGCGTGGTGGAGCTGATGATGCAGAACCTGGCGGGCGCGAATCGGCCCGATCCCGGGTATGCGGGCCAGCGCCCTGTCGAAGCCGTTCGCCGCCACGTGAGTAAACCAGTGGCCCGTCTCGTAGATGATGAAGTGCGTGGTTACGCCGAAAAGGAATGCCGGCGCCGCGGCGGGGTAGATCGCCGCGAGCACCGCGTAGTGCGGCGCCAGCAGCGCCGGAAAGGCGTACCACTCAGTGGTGACATGCCGGAGATCCTCCGGGCGGCGGGACCGAAAATTTTGGCCATAGAAGATGCGGTGATGCCTAAGATGGCCGTCGCGGATGAAACGCAGCCCCGCCAGCCCTCGATGCATGGCCACCTCATGGGTGAAGTATTCGAACAGATGCGCGTAGATAAGCCCCGCAAAGCACCAGAAGCAGATATTGCGGACATTTTGCGCGGTTGGCAGGTCCAGAACATAAACGTGCAGGAGGAAGGCCGCGGCCCAAGACGCGGCGGCCGCGGCTACGACTTTGCCCAACGGCAGGTGCAATCGATAAGACCGCACTTCGTCCTCATTATCAGACTTTGCAGAACAGCCGGCGAGGGAAAGTTTTCTGGAGAAAGGGGTTGGCAGCGCGCCGGTCTCGGCGGGAATCACATAGTTCTTGCCGCCACCGGCTTCCTGCGGAAAGGTCCTGGACAGCCGGTGTCGATGTGCACGAGGACCTTCCGGTTTGAGAACAGACGGCCCTGAAGCAAGCGGATGGTGGAGAGGAGGCCCTGGCCTGACCGGGGCGCCGCCTGTGCTAAACTGGAAACCTACCGCGTCATGGTGGAGATTGCACCTTCGATTCTGGCGGCTGACTTTTCACGGCTGGCCGAGGAAATCCGGTCGGTGCAAAAGGCGGGGGCCTCGATCATCCACGTGGATGTAATGGACGGCCATTTTGTGCCCAACATCACCCTGGGGCCTCCCGTGGTCAGTTCGCTGCGCCGCGCCACAAACGTTACGTTGGATTGCCACCTTATGATCGAGGACGCAGACCGCTACGCCCCGGAGTTTGTCGCCGCCGGCGCAGACATGGTTTCCGTTCACCAGGAAGCCTGCCCTCACCTGAACCGCACGTTGACAGAGATCCGGAATGGGGGAGCGTCCCCAGGCGTCGTGCTGAACCCTGCGACGCCTTTGTGTGCCCTCGATGAGGTTCTCGATCTGGTAGATTATGTGCTGATCATGAGTGTCAATCCAGGTTTTGGGGGGCAGGAGTTCATTCCCAGCACGTTGGAGAAGGTTCGCCGCCTGAAGCACATTCGCACTGAGCGTAACCTGAGCTTCCGGATTGAGATTGACGGTGGCATCAGCGAGAAGAACGCAGGCGACGCGGCGCGGGCCGGCTGCGACATTCTGGTAGCCGGCACGGCCGTCTTCGGAAAGCCCGATCCCGGCAAGGCCGTGGCGGCGTTGTTGCGAGCCGCGGAGGGGGCGCTGGCGATCCGCGCTTGAGTTTCGGAAGGCGTTTGTCTATGCATGCAACTGTACGAAAAGCAATCGTATTGGTGGCAGCGGTCGCGGCTCTGACCGGATGCGCCCGCCGGAAAAAGTACGAAAATCCGATCATCACCAATTCGCAGCAGCCCGACAAAGTTCTTTTCGACCGGGCCATCGGCGATATCGAACGGAGCCGCTTCGAGGTGGCCAGGCTCACGCTGCAAACGCTGATTAATACTTATCCCGACAGTGAATACATCGCCAAGGCAAAACTGGCGATCGCGGATAGTTGGTATCGCCAGGGCGGAACCAACGGACTTGCCCAGGCCGAAGCCGAATACAAAGACTTTATTACTTTTTTCCCGACGATGGAGGAAGCTGCCGAGTCGCAAAAAAAGGTCTGCCAAATCCATTATCAGCAGATGGAGAAGCCCGACCGGGACCCTCAACATGCCATCAAGGCAGAGGCCGAGTGCCGGCAGTTCCTCGTGCAGTTCCCCAACAGCAAGTATGTTCCTCAAGTCGAGCAGATGCTTCGGGAAATCCAGGAGGTTCGCGCCGAGGCGGAATTTCGGGTAGGCCAGTTGTACGCGAAGAAGGGCAGCTACCGGGCTGCGGCCACGCGGCTTGCCGGACTGACCGAGCAGTACCCGCTTTATAGCAAAGCGGACGAGGCGTTATGGATTCTTGGCGACGCCTATGGGCGGATGGGCAAGAATTTCGAAGACAAGAGCGCACGCGCTTACTCGCGCCTGGTGCGAGAATATCCGCTCAGCGCCTATGTGCCCGAGGCCAAAGACCGGCTGTCGGATATGAAGAGGCCGATTCCCGATCCCGATCAAAACGCAGTGGCACGCATGCAGTATGAACTCGAGAACCGGGAAACTACAGGCGTTTTCGGTCACGCTTTTGGAATATTTAGCCGGAAGCCTGATGTAAAAGCTGCGGCAAAGACGGGAAAACCATCGCTGGTGGCTGCGGCGCCTGTGATCCCAGAGGGCGTCAATGTTCCAGCGCCGGCGACGGGAACGGCAACCGCCGAAGTGGGCGCCCAGACTATTACGGGTCCGAGCGCTCTCGATACGCAGCCCGACGCCCGCTCCAGGCCACCGGCCGCAGCAACGCCGGCGACGGCGGCGCCCACTGCCGCCGACCAGGCCGGAAGCGCTTCGGCATCGCACACGTCGGCCCCCGGGTCAGCGTCAACGCCCGCTACGAATGAAGTCTCGGCCTCAACGGCAAGCAGCTCGGACCAGACGGCAAACGGCTCTACTCCGAACACAACTTCGGGTTCGGCCAGCTCCTCCAAAAGGAAGAAGAAGGGGCGGTTTCTAAAGATTTTCTAATTTCGGGCCGGGCGGCTGGGCGTCGCGGCGCGGGCCTCAGCGGAGTCAGCAAAGACCGGAGGGCATAACGGCGGCCGGCTCCGCGGAGGCGGGACGGAAGCGGTCCAGCCGGGGTGTTTCCTATCCATTCATGCTGAGTCGGAGAGCGATCTGTGCCGAGAGTCCTTCTCGCCGATGACAGTCCGCACGCCCAGCGCATGGGGGCTGAGATCCTGCACCAGGAAGGATTCGAAGTTCTGGGTGTCACCGACGGCCGGGAGGTTCTCGAGACGCTGGGGCGCTTCGGCCCCGATCTGGTGCTGGCCGACGCTTCCATGCCGCATCATTCGGGCTACGAGATCTGCGAGCGCATCAAAACAGACCCCGCGCTCCAGCACGTAAAGGTGGTTCTGCTGGTCGGCGCGTTCGAGCCGCTTGACCGGGCGGAGGCGATACGTGTGCGCGCCGATGGAGTTCTACACAAGCCGTTTGAACCCTCGGTCGTGATACAGACCATCAGCCCGCTCGTGCAAAACCGGCCTTCGGCCTCGCCGGCAGCGGCGGAGGCCAGTCCATCCCCCGGCCATGCAGCAGCCGCGGAGAAAGGCGTTTTCGAGCAAGCTGTCCGGGCGGCGATGGATGAGGACCGGATCGATCCTGACCAGATTCGCGGCGCCCTGACGTTGGCAGTCGAGTCGGCTCTGCCGGCATTCCTCGACGAAGTGACTGCGCGGGTGATAGAGGCGCTGCGGCGGCCCAAGCACTGAGCCATGCCCGAAAATTCTTTCGATATCACTTCCAAGATTGATCTTCAGGAAGTCCAGAACGCGATCCAGCAGGCGCTGAAGGAGGTTCACACCCGTTTCGATCTGAAAAATACAAAGACGCGCATCGAGCTTAATGAGAAGGAGCGCCAGATTCTGCTGGCGTCGGACGACGAGTTCAAGTTGCGAGCAGTCAACGACATTTTGCAGCAGAAGCTCGTGCGGCGCTCGGTCCCGCTCAAGGGGCTGACCTATGGGAAGATCGAACCGGCCGCTGGTTCCTCGGTGCAGCAGAACATCAGCTTGCAGCAAGGCATTCCGATAGAAAAGGCGCGGGAAATAGTGAAGACCATCAAGAACACCAAATGGAAGGTTCAAGCGTCCATTCAGGGCGATGTGGTTCGTGTCACCAGCCGCGACCGCGACACGCTCCAGCAGGTGATCAAGCTGCTGCGGGACACGGACTTCGGCATTGACATGCAGTTCACCAACTACAGGACCAACTGAAACCCGTTTTTTCAACGCCGCCTGGCAAGCCTTTCTGCGGCGCCGTGCAAATCCGCAGCATTCAAACCGCAGCCTCTTCCTGGGCCCGGTTCAGGCCCAAGTGCTCGCTGAACCAATTGCGGGCCAAGGAAGCCACCTGCTCAAGCGCTCCCGGTTCCTCGAAAAGGTGACCCGCGCCCGGGATGATTTCCAGCCGGCTCTCGATGCGGAGCTGATTGCGCGCCGCCTCATTGAGGGCGATTACGGGCCCGTCGTTTCCGCCTACGATCAGAAGCGTGGGTGCGCGGACTTGTTGCAATGCGGCCCCCGCCAGATCGGGCCGCCCGCCGCGGGAAACGATGGCTCCGATGCGGCCCGGCAGCCGGGCGGCCGCCACCAGCGCGGCTGCGGCGCCTGTGCTGGCGCCAAAGTAGCCCGGCTCGAGGGATCGCGTGGCGGAGCAGCCAGCGAGCCATTCGGTAGCTGCAACCAGCCGTGCGGCCAGAAGTTGGACGTTGAAGCGCAGTTCTCCCGTCGCGCTGTCGAAGCTTTCCTCCTGCGGCGTGAGAAGATCCATCAGAAGCGTCGCCAGCCCGCTCTGTTGCAACACCTGCGCCACGAAACGGTTGCGCGGGCTGTGCCGGCTGCTCCCGGTGCCATGGGCAAAGATCACGATGCCTCGCGCGTTGTCGGGAACCGCCAGATCTCCCGAAACGGCGATGGGGCCGATGGGAATCGAAACGGGCTGCTCCATCGCCGGCATCAGGCCCTCCTCCGCATCGCCGCTGGCCTGGAGATTTCAGCGATCACCTCAGCCGTGGTCGCCGGTTCCCTCATGCGGGCGGCGATGTCACCCTGCGAAATGATGCCGACCAGGCGCCCCCCGTCGTCCACCACGGGAATCCGGCGTATCTGGTGCCGCTCCATCGCGGCGATCGCGTCATCTATGCTTTGGTAGGGCCGGCACGTGACGACGGCACTGGTCATCACTTGCCGCACTTGGGTGGTATCAGCGGAGCGGTTCTCAGCCACAACGCGCAGCACGAGGTCCCGGTCCGTGACGAGGCCTTGAAGCCTGGCGCTGTGGTCATCGACGACGGGAATCACCCCGACATTATGATCCCTCATCAATTGAGCCGCCCTCCTGGCGCTGTCGTCCGGAAGGCAGCAGGCCAGACTGGAGGTCATCAGGTCCGTACATTTCTGCATGAAGGGTTCTCCGTGGTTAAGCACCAGCGGTTTCCAAGTTTTTAGGGTACATTTGCAGCCGCTAAGACCGGCAGGCGGTCTGGAGCCAGGTGTTTTGTTTCGCGATTTCATGCGCACCGGAAAACGTGTTTACCGCTGGAATCTGAGCAAGGTTTTAGCCAATGTCGGCCAAGCTCCAAGTTGCCGAAACGAGTCAAACCAGGCAACCGGTTATTCGGCCGGGCGTGTCCGCGTTCTCGTCTGCTATCCCACAGGCGGCGGTATCGCCGCGCCGCTCTTCTCAATCCGGATTGCGCCATGTTGCTCTGGCGCGAGGTGATATTCTCTAAGAGGAAGGCGGCGGCCATGAGCATCCCTCGAGCGTGGTGGCGCTTTGCGTTCGGTCTTACCTTTCTGAGCGTAGTGTACGCGCTCCAACGCCCGTTCAAAGAATACCCGGCAGTGGAATACAACGACCTTCCTCTGCCGGCCGATTGGCAAGAAGACACGGAGTTCGTTTTCGCCAGGCTTATGTTTCCCGGCGGACCCCTGGACGGCTATCGCGGGCGCTTCGATGGGGACTGGCGCCTGGGACTTTCCCTCTGGACGCAGGATTATCCGCGGGCGGACCGCTTCTTTTCCAATGCGCTCCGGCGTCTGACGCGCATCCATGTGCGTTCCGTCGAACAGGCCGTGAACCTGGAAGATGGAGACGAGGTGTACTATTGGCCCTGGGTCTACGCGGTCCAGGTGGGCGAGTGGGGCTTGACGCAGAACCAGGCCAAAGTGCTGCGGGAGTACCTGCTGCGGGGCGGCTTCTTCATGGCCGACGATTGCCACGGCACCGCGGAGTGGGCGGAGTTCGAAAAACGAATGAAATGGGTGTTCCCGGAGCGCTCCTTCGTCGAGATTGACGATAAGGATCCGATCTTCCACACTCTTTATGATTTGACCGACCGCTATCAGATTCCCGGCCGGGAGCATCTGGACACCGGGTATAAGAAAGACGGCAGAGTGCCCCATTGGCGCGCGATTTACGACGACAAGGGCCACATCATGGTGGCCGCTGTGATCAATTCCGATGTGGGCGATTCCTGGGAGTGGGCCGATGATTCCTGGTATCCGGAGAAATATTCCTGGCTGGGAGTCCGCCTCGGGGTAAATTACGTTATTTACGCCATGACGCACTAGATTTCCGCAGAGCCACTTCTCCGCAACCTCCGCCGGAGCTACTTCAGGGTGGAGAGCCAGATGTCGGTTTCAACCTGAATCCGCGTAAAATAAAGCCAGCGGTCATCCGGAATGAAAGAGCCCGCGCCGGAGAGGTGTAGGGGACTATTTCCAGGGCCTGCTCGTATCTGGGCAGCAGAAGGCGCTGGCGGGCCGCCCTTCGCGCCGGCGGGTGTCCCTGAGCCGGCCGGTTTCCTTGATTGCGAAGCGCGGAGCCGCAGGCTGCCTTTCGCTACATGAAGTTTCGCGTGTGCAGGCCGGAAAGCTCGGCCGCTTGCTCGTCGGAAAAGCCCAGACGCAACAGGCGATGCTTGCGGCCCTCATCCATTTCACGAGTAAGCGCCATAACGCGCTGGTGGCCTTGCCGCAAATCTTCGTGATCCCAGGATCCGGAGGCCATCAAAATCAGCGCGTCGAATACTTCGGCGTTCAAACCGGCCGTGTGGCGCAGAGCGTCATGCCGCCTGCGTACAGCGTCGGCCAGCCGCCCACGAAAAGAAGGCTCGCGCGAGAGGTGCTGGCGCAGGTGAGCCAAACCGAAAGCGACATGCCTTGCCTCGTCTTGCGCGGCCAGGCGGGCGACCGCCCCGGTAACCGGATCCGGCGCGAAACGTTCGATGAACCAAAGCAGAGAAAGAAAACTTCCTTCGCCCAGCACCGAAAGCAAGAAGGACGCGATGGCGAAGTCCGGCTCATCTAGCAAAGTCTTGAGAGAAGCTTGGCCGCCGGCGGTGGAAAGGCCAAGGGCGTTGCGCTTCAACAACGCTCTCCTGGTAAAAACCTCGATGTGCCGGGCCTCATCGGCGGCCTGTATCGCCAAAACCTGCATCACTTCACGGAAATGAGGATGGAGCTGGGCAATAAAACGGCTGGGTATTACGAGCGCAGCCGTCTCATTTTCTATGAGGTAAGTCATGACCTGGACGACAGCATCCTCGATTTCCTCGGGGATCTCGAAATCGGCGTTCCAGGGAATGGCGCTCTCCGGATCCCACTGCGCCGCGACTGCCTGCGCGTAGATACGGGCGGCATCGTCGGCCCATACGTCCAGCTTCTCCGTCAACCGGAAGTCGAATTCCGGACTTCCCGCCTCAACCTTCGCACCGCGCGCGGCCAAGCCCCATTTTTTCGGGGCGTGCTCGGCGACAGCGCCGGGCTGGGAAGGATCGGGCATACCTGCCCGCTCTGCCCCGGCCCAGCGCCCGGTTTCCGCCGCGCCGCGGGCGATGACGGCGTAGCCTCCATTTTGGCCGCGCTGCTCCCAACGGAAGTGATGGCCTTCCGCGCGGCACCAGGCTCGCAGGTGGACGTCGAGTTCCGGCGCTGCGCCCCTGACCTCAATTTCGCCGCCCACGGGAACCTGGCGCAGGCTCCTCTTCACGAGCAGGTGGCCGCCCTCTTCAAATCCAAGATCGCGCAAATCTAGCTGCATTGGGTGACGACCGTTGTAACGAACGAGTTAATAGTTCCAAAGCGATCCACTGCGGCTGCCAGGGCGCGGTAACCGCTGGTGCGCGCCGGCTGCCACTGTTTGAGGCCCTCCAGATCGAGCAGCGGGCGGACCTCGGGATCGGCATAGGACATTTCCAGCAACAATTGGCGAAACCGGCCGATCAGCTCCGGCGGGGCGTTCTCGAGAACGGTGAAGTTGCAGTGATCATAAGCCGGTGTGCGCGCCAGGATGCGGGTGGCGCCCGAAGGAAGCGTGCCTTCCTGCGCGAATAGGAGATAGTTGCCGTCGATGAGGCAGGCGGCATCGGCTTCACCGCGCAGCAGAGCGCGCACTGCGTCGCGCTCTCCACCGATGTGGTCTCCATGCTTGCCAACCAGACGGTCGAAGGCGACTACATCAAAATCCCGGCCGGGTTCCAGACCCTGAGAGGCGAGATAGCCGAGAGGGATCAAAGTGGCTTGCGGGGAATCGCTGGCGCCCACGGCAACCCGCTTGCCCCGCAAAGCGGAAACCTCGCCCACGCCATCCGGGCGGACGATGATGAGCGAAGTCAGATCGCGGTCCGTATCGCGCATGCAGATTGCTTCCGCCCGCCGGCCCAGGGCCCTGGCTATGCGCTCCGACTGAAGCCACGCGAGCGGCGAGTTCCAGGCGACGTGAATGTGGCCGGAGAAGTGCGCCTCGACCTGCCGTTCGTAGTTCGAGTAAAGGACGTAGTCAAAGGGCAAGCCGCGCTTTGCGAAATAATGCTTGAAGCCATCCCAGATAGTGACGACTTTCGGGTCATACGCGACCGCCCCCAAGAGAAGAACGTTGTCGTTCATCCATCTCCCCTCAAAACAGTTGCATTCCGCAGACGGCCTTCCCAATGAAGTCGTAAAGCACATCGGTGGTAGGCGCCATGACTCCGGCCGCGCGCGCGTCGCGGAAATAACGCTCCACACCGATGTCCTTCCGGAACGCGAAGCCCCCACAGATCCGCATTGCCATATCGAGAACCTCGTTCGCAGTTTCTCCGGCCGCGGCCTTGCACTCGAGGATGCGCAGCAGCGTGTCGCCGCGTCCGGCCTCGATGGCGGAGAGGGTGTCCTCCAGCAGACCCCGGGTCATATCCGTTTTGATCTGCATCCGGGCCAGATAGTTGCGGATCGTCGGCAGGTCGGCGAGGCTCGATGTGATGTGGGCATAGCGGGTATTGGCGGCGTGCTGGGTGGTGCGCTCGACGGCGGCCTCCATCAACCCGATCGAGCAGGCTGCATTGAGTACGTTAAAGAGCGGCAGCACGATGCCCATCATCACGTCAAAACCTTTCCCGTCAGGCCCCAGCATCGCCGATTCGGGCACATGCACGCCGGCGGCGGAGACCGGCGAGGAATCATTGCCGCGCAGCCCCAGGCCGTCGAACGGGCCGTGGACGGTCAGCCCCGCGGCGCCGGCCGGAACGAGCCAGATTGTGCTGAACCCGGGAGCTTCCAGCGGCTGGGATGACCACACATAGGCGGTGGCCTTGGAGGCGGAGGTGACCCAACTCTTCTTCGCGTCGAGCAAGACGCCGTTGGCGTTCCGCCGCGCTGTACTAACCGGCGCCCAGAAATGGCTTCGGGACCCCGCTTCACTGAAGGCTAGCGTGCTGAGATGCTCACCCGCCGCCGCAGCCCGCCGGACCTCCGGGCTGGCGTAGGCCTCCAGGACCGCCGTCCCGCAGTAATGCATACAGAGCACCATCGCGGTGGACCCGCATTCGCGGGCAACCCGGCGGATGATGCCCGCCGTACCACGCAATCCCAGCCCGAGCCCGCCCACTTCGCAGGCGCTCATGGCGCCCATCAATCCGGCGTTTTTCAGTGCCGCGATGGATTCCGCCGGAAAGTTGCCCGTCCGATCCACCTCAGGCGCCAAGGGGCCGATGGTTTCCGCGCAGATCTGATCGAGCTTCGTCTGAATGTTCTCAGTATTTGTGCCAGGCGTCATTGAGTCTTCCCTCACTCCGTCCCACAGACCCGTGCGGCGAGGAGGTTGGCCTCAATTCACGCCGGCCGGGTCGGTTGGCAGGCTCGATCCCGTCGAGCCCCTGATGGAATTCAGGTTTGATAAACAACCGCTCTCATACGAATGCCAGTGTAGCACTGTGCCGGCCCACCGTTAGGGATCTCTTGCGGATGCAGAAGACAGCGGGATGGGTGCTGTCCGACAAAAACCGGTCTCGTGCCGGCCGGTTTCTCGTGATTGTGGGAGGCCGAATGGCGTTGTTATGCCCGCGGTGAGTAGATCTTTCGTACCCGGGGGCAACGGCCGCGAGCAACTTGCGCGGTCTCGCGGCCGCCCTTTGGACAATGGCCTTCTGATCCAGATCCGAAATGGGGAGTTTCGAACGCCCTTCGGATTCCGAGCCGCCGGTGACGCCGGGGGCTTCGGGCGGCGAACGCTTCTACCAGGAGTTCGAGGCCGCGGCACAGGTTGAGGTGTGCGAAAACAGGGTACAAAGCTGTTTGGCAATGCCATTCGCGCCAATATTGGCACCCCTCTTGCAACGCAATTCAGCGCTTCTTTTGCGAGGAAACGGCGTGGCGTCCCGCGGTGATCTCCATCGATCGGCGAATCAGCGATGCTCAGGAAGGTATTGATCACAGGCGGCGCCGGATTTATAGGCGGTCATCTTGCCACCGAGCTGCTGCGGCACGGATATTTTGTGCGGGCGCTCGATTGCCTCACCTCCCAAGTCCACGGCCAGCATCGGCGGCGGCCCGATTACCTGAACCGGGACGTCGAATTGCTCACCGGCGACCTGCGGGATGAGAATTTTCTGGATCAATCTGTTCGCGGGGTGGACGCCGTGTACCATTTCGCCGCCGCGGTCGGGGTGGGGCAGAGTATGTACCGCATTGCGGAATACACCAGCATGAACAACCTGGCAACGGCCATGCTGCTGCAAACCCTCATCCGCCGCCGCGTGCAGCGCCTCATTGTCGCGTCAAGCATGAGCGTCTATGGCGAGGGCCTTTATCGCGCCTCCGATGGGAGTTTACGCGAACGCGTACAACGGACCCCCCGACAGCTCTCCCTCGGCGATTGGGAAATTCGCGATGAGAGCGGGTTCCCGCTGACTCCTGTTCCCACGCCCGAGACCAAACCGCCGTGCCTGGCTTCGGTCTACGCGCTTTCGAAGTTTGATCAGGAAAAAATGTGCCAGATCGTGGGCGCGGCCTATGGAATCGAGGTAGTAGCGCTCCGGTTCTTCAATGTCTACGGACCCCATCAGGCGCTCTCCAACCCGTATACCGGAGCGCTGGTGAATTTCGCTGCGCGGCTGATGACTGGAAAGCCGCCGCTTTTGTTTGAAGACGGACGCCAGCAGCGAGACTTCGTGAGCGTCTATGACGTGGCGCGGGCCTGCCGGCTGGCGCTGGAGAAGCCCGAGGCCGCAGGCGGCGTATTCAACGTGGGCAGCGGAAAAGCACGGACCGTGCGGGAGGTCGCCTGCCTGCTGGGACTCGTTCTTGGCAAAGGGAGCATCGAGCCGGAGGTGACCGGCCAATATCGTGCCGGAGATATCCGGCACTGCTTTGCCGATATCACCTTAGCGCGGCGCGTGCTGGGTTATGAGCCGGCGCTCGAGCTCGAGCCGGGCGTGGCGAATTTGGCGCAGTGGCTCGAAGGGCAAATCGCCCGGGACCGTGTGGCCGAGGCCCGCAGGGAACTCGCCTCCAGGGGACTGATGATATGAAGAGGCCGCCCGGCCCGCGACCGCGATGCCACGAGGAGACGCCGCAAAAAGCGGGACCGGCTTGCGGCGGGCCGAGAGTCGGCATGGTCGAATGCTTCTTTCCGGGCGAATACGAGCGCGTCGAAGCCACCCTCGCCGATTTGAAGACCCTCGGGGTCGAGGATTTGCGTACTACGATTTGCTGGGCCGACTGGTATCGGTCGGAAGGAGATGGGTGGTATGCCTGGCTGCTGCCGAGGCTCGCCAAAGAGGTCTCGATTCTTCCCTGTTTTCTTTATACGCCGCCTTCGCTCGGCATCGTGCCCAAGATCTCCTCTCCCCCGAGAACACCCAAAGCATACGCCGACTTTCTGGACGTCATGATCACGCGTTTCGGCAGGCTTTTCGAATGGATCGAATTCTGGACCGAGCCGAATAACATCGACTACTGGGACTATCGCCTGGACCCCGAGTGGGAGCTCTTCTGCGAGATGATCGGCGGGGCCGCCTACTGGGCCCGCAAGCGCGGCAAGAAGACCGTGCTGCCCGGCGTCTGGCCGCCCGACTGCCAGTGGCTGAAACTCATGTTTGACCGGGGCGTGATGGCCTATGTCGACGCTGTAGGCATTCATGGGTTTCCCGGCGTCTCCGAGCACCCCTGGAGCGGCTGGAGCAAATACATCCAGGACACGCAAAGCGCCCTTGCCAAAGCCGGGTCGGCGGCGCAAATCTGGGTCACAGAAGCGGGCTACTCGACCTGGCGGGAGGATGAGCGAGCCCAGCTCCGGGCCTTTGCTGAGGCGGTGGAAGCGCCCGTGCCGCGAGTTTACTGGAGGGCGCTTCAGGACCGCGCAGCGGAAGGCGCCGCTCCGCACACTGACGAGCGCGACTGCCATTTTGGCCTGAAGCAGGGAGACGGGAAATCCAAGCTGTTGTTTCAGGTCTGGGCCCGCGGCGGGATCGAACAAGTTCGCGACAAGGCCCGCTCGGACCAGCGCAGTCGTTCGACCGGGCGGCGCAGGCACGTCCTGATCACCGGCGGCGCCGGCTTTCTTGGCGCCAATTTGGCTCACCGTCTGCTTTCCTGCGGCCAATCGGTCCTGCTATTCGACAATCTGTCCCGTCCCGGAACCGAGATGAACATCCGTTGGCTGCAAGAGCGATATGGAGACCGCGTTCATCTGGAAGCCGCCGACGTGCGGGACGCCGCCGCGCTGCGCTCCGCGGTGCGGGCGGCCAAACAGGTTTTTCACTTCGCGGCCCAGGTCGCGGTCACCAGCAGCCTGATGGATCCCACCGAGGATTTCGAGGTGAATGTGCGCGGCACCCTGAATCTGCTAGAGGCGCTGCGGAAACTGGAGTGTCCCGCGCCGCTGCTGTTTACATCAACTAACAAGGTCTACGGCCCGGTCGATGACATCCCGCTGCAAGCCAAGGGCTTGCGGTATTGCCCGTTGAATCCCGCAGCCGCGAGCGTCAATGAGGACCGCCGGCTCGACTTTCACAGCCCCTATGGCTGCTCGAAAGGGGCGGCCGACCAGTACGTCCTTGATTACGCACGGACCTTCGGGCTTCCCGCCGTCGTATTCCGGATGAGCTGCATTTACGGGCCGCACCAGATGGGCACGGAAGACCAAGGCTGGGTGGCGCACTTCCTCATCCGCTCGATCGAGGGCAAGCCTGTGATGCTCTACGGAAACGGCTTGCAGGTTCGCGATCTTCTCTATGTGGACGATCTTGTGGATGCATTTCTATTGGCTCATGCCAACATCCATTCCATCTCCGGACAGGCGTTCAACATTGGAGGCGGGCTCGGCAACACGATGAGTCTTCTCGAACTGATTGAGATGATCGACTGGATCGACGGCAAAAGGCCCCAGCTACGGTTCGGAGACTGGCGGCCGGGCGATCAGCGATATTACGTATCCGATACGCGCAAGTTCCAGGCCGCGACAGGATGGGCGCCCAAGGTGTGCACGCGCCAGGGAATCCAGCAGCTCTACCGCTGGCTGGGAGAAGGAAGAGGCGCGGGCCGGCCTCACCCGGCTGTGATCGAGGGAATCCATGAGATTCTTGCTTCTTAACCCTAACTGGTCGTTTGAGGGAAGCATCTATTTTGGGTGCCGCTATCCACACCTTCCTCTGGAATACGGATATGCCCAGGCGCTGCTCCAGCAGCGCCATCACGAGGCGGCGATAATCGACGCGCAGCTTGAGAACCTTTCTCTGGAACAAGTGCGGTCCGCAGCGGCGGCCTATCGGCCTGACTTTCTCGTGGTTACCACCGCTCCCAGCTACCTTTTCTGGCGCTGCGCGCCGCCGGAGCTCCGCGTTCCTCTGGAGGCGTTGCAGGCGGTGCGGGACCTTGCCGGGAAAATCGTCGTAGTGGGTCCGCACGGTTCGACAACGCCGCGCGCCGTCCTGCGAAAGCTGCGGGCCGACGCCGTCGTGCTCGGCGAGTGCGAAGAGATCCTCCCGGACCTGGCGGAAGGCTGGGAAAAAATTTCCTCGTTGTGCTATCTGGATCGCGGCGATCCCGTGATCCGCGGCGGGCCCCATGCCTGCGACATGCAGCGGCTGCCGGTCCTCAACTGGCCTCAAAAGGCGATACGGCTGCACCATCACCAGCATCATCGCTTTGACGCGCCGCCGGCCGGTCCCGGCGCGGAAATGGAAACTACGCGCGGATGCCCTTATCGCTGCACCTTCTGCGCAAAGGATAACTTTCGCAACAGCTTCCGCCGGCGCCCGCTGCGCATGGTGATGGAGGAACTGGACGGGTTGCTGGCGAAGGGCGTCGAGTACATCTATTTCATCGATGAAATCTTTTTGCCCTACGCGGACCTGCTCGAAGCGCTGGCCGGCCGGGAGGTCCGGTTTGGAATTCAAACGCGCATTGATCTTTGGACCCCTTCCCTGATCGACTTGTTGGGGCGGGCCGGCTGCGTTTCGATCGAAGCGGGCGTGGAGAGCATCACGGAAGCCGGGCGCGCTCTGCTCGATAAGCGGTGCAAGCTGTCTACGGCCGACCTTGCCGAACGGCTGATTTATGCCAGGCAGCGCGTTCCCTTTGTTCAGGCCAATTTACTGGAGTCGCAAAGCGACAATCCGCTTGAGGTAGAAGCGTGGCGCGCCGAGCTGCGGCAGCACGGTGTTTGGGCCAACCAGCCGGTGCCGCTGTTTCCATATCCGGGGTCGCCGGAGTATCTGCGGCGCTGGGGAGCTCCGGACGACGCCGCCTGGGAACGGGCCTATCGCGAATATCTAGCTGCATTTTCCGAATTCAGCGACATCCAGGAGGAACGACCGCTCCCGCTCGAACAGCTCGAAGGGATGGCCGGCGGGCCGCTATCCTGGACTAAGTGACGGCCTGCGCCCGGGCCATTTCTGCGTACCAGCCATTTGACCGCACCAGCTCCTCGTGGGCGCCTTGCTCGATAATCCTTCCATCTTCCAGGACGGCGATCCGATCGGCGATCTGCCGCAGCGTAGACAGCCGGTGAGCGATGAGAATGACCGTCCGGCCTGCCAGGTGCGGGAGCAGATTGGCGAGGATTTTAGATTCGGTTTCCGAATCGAGCTGGCTCGTGAATTCATCGAGCACGAGTATCTTGCGGTCGTCTTTCAGCGCCAGAAGGGCCTGGGCCAGGGCGATCCTCTGTTGTTGTCCTTTCGACAGGTTCACCCCGCCGGCTTTCATTTTCGTGCGGTATTTGGCAGGAAGGCGAATGATGTCCTCATGAATGCAGGCGCATTTGGCCGCTTCGACTACTTCGCGGAATGTCGCCTCGGGCCGCGCGAAGCGGATGGTATCGAAGAGAGTCATGCCGGAGAAAAACACGCCTCCGCTCTGCGACACGCAGGCAAAAAGCCCCCGCAGCCGGCTCAAGGGCCACTGGCGGATATCGGCGCCGTAGACGGTGATTGCGCCCCGCTGCACTTCGAAGATGCGCGAGAGAAGATTTTGAATAGTCGTTTTGCCCGATCCGGAACGGCCGACGATGCCCAACACCTCGCCCCGCTTGATGGAGAGGTTCAGATTGCGGATGATCTGCTTGCCGCGTGAGTAGGAAAACTGCACATCGATCATATCGATACCGCGCTCCTCATCGGAAGCCGGCGCCGGGCCCGGCTGATCCCTGACGGCGGGCTGTTCGTTCAAAAGCTTCACCAGGATCCTGGCGGGCTCGAGCCCTTCGAAGATTCGCTCTAGCAAACCGGCATAGCCCCAGAACGACGCCAGCAGCTCCTCGGTAAGCATGTTGAGGTACATGACCATAGCCACGTCCAGAGCGCCTCGGCGAAGCTGCCAGATCCAGATTCCCTGGGAAACGCGTTTGGCCAGTGACAGCACCAGGCTGCGCCGCCAGGAATACGCATTCGCCACGCGCATTTCCGCTCGGCCCAGTCTGACGATGCGCTCCTGTAACCGCCCGTAGTCCGCCAGCAGCCGCTGCGTTTGGCCGAATTGGACGACCGGCTGCGCCGCCTGGACATACTCGCCGAATTTGCCGGAATCGCGGACATAGCAGGCGTGCCGTTTGCGCCGCAGCGCCGCGCGGCGGTTGTTTTCGCGGAGCGTGAGCCAGCTAAATAGCCCCAGCGCCAACAGCAGCAAAGGCGCGGTGTAGAGGCTCAGAAGCAACAGAGGAACAAGGCTCAGGAAAGTGCGGATCGCAGCAGGAAGCAATTCGCGGCTCACCGCCTCGCCCATGCCCATGACTCGCCCGACACCGTTGTTTACTTGGCCCAGCAAAGTTCCCGAGCTCTGCTCCTGATGCCATTCCATCGGCGTTTGAAAGATTTTTTCGAGCGCCGCGATTCTCATCCGGCCGAACAGCGGAAAAGAAAGCTGCGTCGTGAACAAGGTGTTCAAGCCGGTATCGAGGCTCAAATAGACGGCGTCGAAAAGGAGCAGAGCGGCCACCACCGGCCACTCGGGGAAATTCCGTCGGCCGGTGCAAAGGCGTATCGCCCACACCATCGAATAGCCCCCCAGCACGAGTATGGCTTGGCGCAAGATGACCCCAGCGAGGTACTTGCTGTACGCGCCCCGATAGGGTTTCAGCAACTCTTGCCAGACCGGGGATGCGAGGCCGCCTTTGCCTTCCTGGATGCGCTCGTCCCGCTCCACTGAAGCGCTGGCAGGCGCCGGTGTGTCTACCAACATTCAGAGGTCCTGATTCGTCGCCTTAGGTACAATCTGGAGATTGTATGGGCAGAGCAATGTACAATCAAGCTCTTTGTGCGCCAAAGTGTACTGATTCGCACGCCCCGGCGACGCAGAAAAAAGAGACGAAAGATGGATCAAAACTTTGGGGAGTTCCTTCGCTGCTTGCTCTGCGCAGGAGTGGGATCGCGGCGGACTTCTGTCCGCGCTCGCGGGCCAGAAAAACGTCCGCGTTTCAGCGGCCCCACAGATCTTTCAGCGCCCGCCGCGCGGCGAAATGGCCGCACAGCCCGTGAACGCCGGTTCCAGGCGGCGTGGACGCCGAGCAAATGTACAGGCCGTGCACCGGAGTGGAATACAGACGCCAGGTAGGGCGGGCGAAGAACTGGCGCAGGTCCGAGACACCGCCGGCGATGTCTCCGCCGACCAGATTCGGATTGTGCCTTTCGATTTCCGCCGGCGGCATGACATGCCGGGCCAATATGCGGTCGCGAAAGCCGGGCGCGAACCGCTCGATTTGCTGCTCGATGCGGCTTGTCATTTCGAATGAACAGCCATTCGGCACATGGCAGTATGCCCAGGCAGTATGTTTGCCCGCCGGGGCGCGGGCCGCATCGAACAGGCTGGGCTGCACCAGAAGCACAAAGGGACGTTCCGGGGGGCGGCCGGACCAGCATTCCCTCTCGGCGGCCGCAATCTCCTCCATTGTGCCGCCCAGATGAACGGTGGCTGCCCGCCTGCACTCTGCGGCGCGCCAGGGGACCGGTCCATCGAGCGCCCAATCAAGCTTATAGGCTGCCGGCCCGTAACGATAGCGCTCCAGCTTGCGCCGGTATGCGCCGGGAAGACGATGGCCGGCGATTTGCAACAGCGGCTTGGGAGTAAGGTCGCACAAAATCGCCCGCGCCGGAGGCAGCTCGTCGATTGAAGTTACGCGAGCGCCGGTCAGAACCTCCCCGCCTAAGGAACGCAAGTAGGAAATGAGAGCACTGGTGATGCTTTGCGCGCCTCCTCGCGGCAGCGGCCATCCAACCACATGCGCCAGCAAGGCCAGCACCATGCCGAAGCCCGCGGTGAGCGGCTTTTCCAAGGGCATCATGGCGTGCGCTGCGCAGCCGGAAAACAGAGCGCGCGCTTTGGTTCCCCTGAAAAGCGAACGGGCGAGGCCGAAAGCGGGGCGGAGCGCGCTGGCGCCGAAACGGGCAAGGGCCGCGGGATGCGGAGGCCGGCGGGGCGGGCCGAGAACGGAGTTTTCAACCCGCGCCCAACCCTGGACGAGAGGCGTCATCCATTCTATGTAAGCACTCTGGTCTTCGCCGAGATGCTGCGCCGTCGCTTCCACGCGGCGCTCGAGCAGCGCGGCTGTGCCGTCGTCAAAAGGATGGGCCAGAGCGGCGGGTGCCTCGATCCATGCGAGTCCATGTTCTGCGAGGGGCAGCGTTCGGAAGAACGGCGAGGCGAGCGCGAGCGGATGAACGGCAGAGCAGACGTCATGAACAAACCCGGGGAGCGTCAATTCCGCGGAGCGGACCCCGCCGCCGGGCGTGTCCGCCGCCTCAAAAACCACGACGGAACGGCCGGCCTGAGCCAGCGTGATAGCAGCTGCAAGGCCATTGGGTCCCGAACCGATGACGATCGCATCCGGGTTCGCCATAAAATCGCCATGAACAAGGATGCTTCCAGCTTCCGGCAACGCGCCGAACACGGCGCTTCCGCTCCATTCCGCCTCCCGTGCGCCGGCTGTTATCCTGGCAACCGGAAGCGCGACTTGATCGCCTGCCGGATCTGGGCAAAGCTTTCGGCCGGACTAAGCTTTCCGTTTTTCTCGATGCGTTCGGCCTCGAGCGCGAGCTCTTCGCTGCGAATGGCGTCCCGAAACCACCGCGAATACTCGCCGCGGCGCAGATGGTACGACCAGGTTTCGGGATCGACGCCGGCGGCAAGCTGAACAAAGGTAATCAGGTTGGTGGCCCGCAGATTGAGCTTGCCCTCCGGCCCGCGGAAGTAGAACTCCATGCCGGGGCCGATTTCGCCGGCTGCGTATTTCCTTGCGTGCCCCAGCCGTCCGGCGCGGCCCGGAATAATTTGGGCGCGCCAGGGCCTCTCGTTTTTGGCCCAGATCAGTGCCTCTCCTCGATGCACCGCGGGCGCGTCGTTTTCAGGCCAAATCCATCCCGCAGCCTCGCCGAACGCGCGAAGTTTTGCAGCGGCGTCTTGGCCGAGCGCCAAGGTAAGATCTATCAGCCCAAGGATCGCGGGGTCGATCCGGCCCGGCGAGGTGCTGGCGAGAAGAAGATTGGTCAGATTCTGCGGCCAGGCAAATGAAATGGGCGGGCCGTCGCGCGGAAGAACATGATGAGCCTCGTCAACGATAATCCAATGGGGTCGGCCGGTCCGAGAACGCAGCTCGAGCAGCGGCGCCAGCAGCGTGCGAAACACCGCGGGGCGGCGGTCCCGAGGAACGCCCACCAGGTTGGCCGCCGCGCTCTGATCCGGCTTGTGAAGCGTGCCCATCAGCGATTCGACGGAGGGTTCTGCGTCTTCAGAACCCGCGGTGAGCAGGTGGCCTAGGCCATGATAATCGCCTTCGGGATCGAAGACGCATAATTGATACTCCCGCTCCACCAGGCGCTCGATCAGAGCCGCGGCCAGTGTCGACTTGCCCGACCCGGATTCTCCCGCCAACAGCACATTCCTCCCGTAAGCCGGGATCCGGAACTCCTCCCCGTTGTCGAACCGGGCCAGGGGAATCGCGTGCCTTTCCAATCGCGGGCCCGCCTCCGCCAAATCGTTGAGTAGGAGCGAATCGGCAAGCTGCACGACGCCCTCGCCATTGCCGGCGGCGGTGACGATGTCCGCGGCATCGCGAAGCGCGGGCAGGGCGTTGGCCACTGCGACCGAGCATTCACAGATGCTCAGAAATGCATGATCGTTCTCTGCGTCGCCGACTCCGACCGTGTTGTGCAGAGATAAGCCGAGCTCTTCGATGGCGCTGCGCAGGCCCGTAGCCTTGTTTACGCCCGAGGGAAGAATCATCAGCGATCCCTTATTTAAGATGATTTGCAGTTCCAGGCCCAGGTTCTCGATTACCTCCAGCGCCGTCTGGCGATGCACGTCCGTCGTAGAAACGATCACGCGGCCACAAGAGAGCGGTTGTACGCCCCGCTGACGAAGAGTCTCCGAAAGCTGAGGAGAAGGCCCTGGCGCCAACTGCTTTTCTTCCTGGGTGTCAGGACGGTAGAGCAGAGCGCCGTTCTCGGCGACGACGCGCGCGAACAAGTCCAACTCGGGAAACACCGACAACAGATCCGGAAGCTCCCGCCCTGTGACCAGGACCAGCCGCCGGCCGGATTTGCGAAGCGCTTGTAATGCCGCGATCGTCCGGGGCGCGACCTTGCCTTCATGCGCCAGAGTGGCATCGTAATCGGTGGCCAGACAAAAATATCTCACCATTTGTGCGCCTGCCAGGGACACGGCGGTCGAAAGCAGCGCCCCGGCGGATCCTCCTCCAGTTTCGCATTTAGCGAACGGAGACACACAACGGCCCTTGCCGATCCCCGAGAGAGGCTTCAGAGTGCGCGCCAGGCAAAGCTCAACTTCGCCGCGCAGCGGGCGACATTTTTCAGCGCTTGAAACATTCTTTTGCATACGGACCGCCCTTTCGCCGGTTTTCTGGGCCAGGCACGAGAAACTCTGGAATGCACGCCAGAGCACGAGGGCGGCGCCGCCCGTAAGCAATGGTACCGACAGTAAAAGAACGCCATGTTAGCGTCGGAGGGAGGAGCTAACGATGAAACTCGAATCATTACGGGATCTGTTTGTGCACGAAATCCGGGATCTTTACGACGCAGAAAAGCGGTTGGTGAAGAAGCTTCCGGAAATGGCGGAGTCGGCTTCCGCCGGCGACCTTCGCGCCGCTTTGGAGCAGCATTTGATGCAGACGCGCGAGCATGTGACAAGGTTGGAACGCGTTTTCGGCATCCTGGATGAAAAAGCAAAATCGGAGAGCTGCAAGGGTATGGACGGAATCATCGACGAAGCCGAAGATGTCATCGATTCGGCCGATGAGCCGCGGGTGAAAGACGCAGCCATTATCGGTGCGGCGCAAAAGGTGGAGCACTACGAAATCGCGGCTTACGGAACCGTGCGCACCTACGCGCAGCAGTTGGGCATCGAGGAGGCCGCCCGCCTGCTCCAGCAGACTCTGAACGAGGAAGGCGAAGCCGACAAGAGGCTCACTGCGATAGCCGAACGGCAGGTGAACGCGCAAGCCGCGCGGTTAGCTTCCTGATTGCCGGACTATCGCAGCCGTAAGCCGGTCGACACGTTAACAAGTTGTGCTCCCGGTAAGTTCTTCCTTTGAAATTTATTCCCGCAATTTATTCTCAGTAAAAAATTCGCTTCGATTGAAATTGCGGCCGGCGCTGCGGCCTGGCCGGCGAAGTTCCGGCTCCAAGCGCTGCCGCCGGGAGCGAACCGAGGTGGCGCGCGGACTGCTGCGCCGTTCGTAACCTATTTGATGGATCTGTCCGCCGCGGCCGCAAAGTCCGGTTTTGTACGGCGTGACCCCAAATTATGGCTCGCCCGGAAGCCGGTTTTATGCCCGTGAACAAGCCCCTCGTTCTCCTGATGACGGCGGACGCGGTGGGCGGCGTCTGGACCTACGCCGTTGAGTTGATGCGCGCTTTGAGCCCGCTCGGCGTTCAGACCGCTCTGGCGATCATGGGCCCGGCGCCAACGCCGGCCCAGCGGGCCGAAATCCGCGGGCTTCGGAACGTGGAGCTATTCGAGAGCGCTTACAAACTGGAATGGATGGACGACGCTTGGGAGGATGTTGCCCGGGCCGGCGAATGGCTTCTCGATCTGGAATCGCGCATCCGTCCCGATGTGGTTCACCTCAACGGGTATGTTCACGCCGCTCTTGCCTGGCATGCGCCGACTTTAGTCGCCGGACATTCCTGTGTACTCTCCTGGTGGGCAGCCGTGAAGGGCGTGCCGGCCCCTCCCCTCTGGGATCGATATCGCTGCCTGGTGGCGCACGGCCTGTGGGCGGCGGATCTGTTGGTTACGCCGACAGCCGCCATGCTCCAATGCCTGGAGGCGCAGTACGGCTTGCCGCAAAACCGGCGAGTCATTCCGAACGGCCGCGATGCGTCGATTTTTTGGCCCGCAAAAAAGCAGGGATATGTTTTCTCGGCGGGGCGCTTCTGGGACGAGGCGAAAAATCTGGAGACCCTCCGGATCGCTGCCGAAGAGCTGCCCTGGCCGGTGTATGTGGCGGGGGATTCCTGCTGCGAGAATGGCCCGCTGCCGCGTGTTTCGAACCTGCATTTGTTGGGACGGCTGAGCACAGACGACCTTGCTCAATGGCTCGCGCCAGCAAGCATATATGCCTTGCCCGCCCGGTATGAGCCGTTCGGGCTTTCCGTCCTGGAAGCGGCCCTAGCCGGCTGCGCGCTGGTGCTGGGAGATATTCCCAGTCTCCGGGAGGTTTGGGGCGGCGCCGCACTCTATGTGCCGCCGGACGATCATAAGAGCCTGGCGGATGCACTCCGCACACTGATCCGAGATGTACAGCTCCGGACAGAAATGGCCTCTCGCAGCCGCAGGCGGGCCCAAAACTTCACACCTCGCAGAATGGCACGCTCCTACCTGGTGGCATATAGGTTGCTCCTGAATTGGCGGGATCTGTCACTCGAGTCGTGAAGCGAGCGGTTGCCTTACGGAGAACAGGTATTTATTCAGCCCGTTGGCATCGGATGCGTTCTTCGGATCGCGACCTGGATTCCGGCGCCAAATGGTGCGCGAGAAGCTGATGGGAAACTTGGGCGTGCGAGTGGCGCTGATCGCCGCCGGCGGCTTCGAAGAAATCTAGAACTCACCGACCCAAGGCGTGCCGGAGCAATGCCGGCTAAGAGCTTCCGGCTGGCGGGCCCGTGGATTGCAATCTTGCGCGAAACGAGCCGAAGTGGATGAAAATCGCGCTCTTCTGCCACTCGCTGCTTTCGGACTGGAATCACGGGAATGCCCATTTTTTGCGCGGCATCGCCTCGGAACTGTGCTGCCGCGGGCATGACGTGCGCGCCTACGAGCCGCGAGACTCCTGGAGCGTGCGGCATCTGATTCGCCAGCACGGAGAAGCGGCCGTCGAGGCGTTCCGCAGGTTTTACCCGCGCATCGCGGTGGAAAGATACGACCGGGAGACTCTCGACCTGGATCGAGCGCTTGAAGGGGTGGATCTCGTGCTGGTGCACGAGTGGAACGATCGCGATCTCATCGAGAGCCTGGGAAGGCATCGCGCCCGCTCCGGAAAGTACCGCCTCCTGTTTCACGACACGCATCATCGCTCGATAACCGACCAGCCGGGCATGGCGGCCTGCGATCTGGCAGGCTACGACGGAGTCTTGGTTTTTGGAGACGTCATTGGTGAGATCTACCTTCGCCAGGGGTGGGCGCGTCGCGTCTGGACGTGGCACGAAGCAGCCGACACGCGGATTTTTCATCCCGTAGAGGAAGAAGACCGCGAGGGCGATCTTACTTGGATCGGAAACTGGGGCGATGAAGAGCGCACGGCTGAATTGCACGAGTTCCTGCTGGAGCCCATTCGCGCCCTGCGGCTGCGGGCGCGGGTTTACGGCGTCCGCTATCCGCCTGAGGCCCAGATTGCCCTCCGGCGCGCGGGCGCCGAATACAGAGGCTGGCTGCCGAACTATGAGGTTCCACATGTTTTCGCCCGCTTCCGCGTGACGATCCATGTACCACGCCGCCCGTATGCTTGCGCGCTGCCGGGGATTCCCACCATCCGCGTGTTTGAAGCGCTGGCGTGCGGCATGCCGCTGCTCTCTGCCCCCTGGGAAGACTGCGAAAACCTCTTTACGCCCGGTAAAGATTTTCTGATCGCAAGAAATGGATGGGAAATGAAGAAGCTTTTGCGGTTCTTGCTCAGCGACCCAGAAGCCGCCCGGGAAACTGCGTATCACGGGCTGCACACGATTCTGGCGCGCCACACCTGTGCGCATCGCGTGGATGAGTTGTTGGAAATTTGCGCGCGGCTCCGCCCGTCCTTTTCCTGCGGGGATCCCCATGTCTGAGCGGCTGAAAATTGCCTTTTTCGGCTCGAGCCTCCTCTCGGCTTATTGGAACGGAGCGGCTACTTACTACCGGGGGATTCTCCGCGCTCTGCATGTGCGGGGGCACAGGATTACTTTTTACGAGCCGGACGCCTACAACCGCCAGAAACACAGGGACATTTCCGAACCGGTGTGGGCGCGCGTTCATGTCTACCCGGCCGAGAATGAGGCCGGGGTGTACGCCGCGTTGGAAGACGCGCGCGGCGCGGATCTGATTGTGAAGGCAAGCGGCGTGGGGGTCTTCGACGCTTTGCTCGAGCGAGCGGTCCTCGAGTTGAGATGCCCTGCCAGGCGTATAGTTTTTTGGGATGTTGACGCTCCCGCCACACTGGAGCGCCTCGATCGCCATCCGGAGGACCCGTTCCGAGAGCTGATTCCACGGTATGACTTAGTGGTGACATACGGCGGCGGCGATCCGGTGTCGAGCGCTTACAAAAAGCTCGGCGCGCAGGAGTGCGCGCCGGTTTACAACGCTCTGGATCCGGCAACTCACCATCCGGCGGCCCCAAACCCGCGTTTTACGGCCGATTTGAGTTTCCTCGGGAACCGGCTGCCGGACCGGGAGGCGCGCGCCGAAGAGTTCTTTTTCGGCGCGGCCGAGCGATCGAAAGCGGTCTTTGTTCTAGGGGGAAGCGGCTGGGGCGACCGGCGTTTACCTGCCAATGTCAAATATGTCGGGCATGTATACACCCGCGAGCACAATGCCTTCAATTGCTCCTGCCGAGCCGTGCTGAACATTGCGAGAGACAGCATGGCGAGGTACGGTTTTTGCCCGGCAACGCGCGTCTTTGAAGCGGCCGGCGCCGGCGCCTGCCTGATCACAGACGCCTGGGACGGCATCGAACAGTTTCTCGAACCCGGGCGGGAGGCGCTCGTTGCCTCGAGCGGCGCCGAAGTGGCGGAATTGTTGGCTTCGCTTACCGGCGAGCGCGCCGGTTCTATCGGCGCGGCCGCGCGGCGCCACGTCCTGGGCGAGCACACCTACGCTCATCGCGCCGCGCAACTGGAAAATTTGCTGGGCTGTTCCGACGGCCGCCGGTCCCGCCCGCCGGAGTCAATCCCCGCATGAAAATTGTAATCCTCGGGCTTTCGATTACATCGTCGTGGGGCAATGGCCATGCCACTACCTACCGGAGTTTGGTGCGCGCCCTAACCCGGCGTGGGCACGATGCGCTGTTCCTGGAGCGCGACATGCCCTGGTACGGCAGAAATCGGGACTTCCCCGAGCCTTATGGCTGCACCAGGCTCTATACGAGCCTTGGCGATTTGGAGCGCCGTTTCCGGGCCCAAATCGGGGAGGCTGATTTGGTGATTGTCGGGTCGTATGTGCCGGAAGGCGTTGCGGTCGGGCAATGGGTGCTTGAGACCGCCCGGGGCGTCGCCGCTTTTTACGACATTGACACACCGGTAACGCTGGCGAAGCTGGAGCGGGGCGACACCGAGTATCTCTCGCCCGAGTTGATTCCTCGTTTTGATCTCTACCTGTCCTTCACCGCCGGTCCGATTCTGGATCGGCTTGAGCAGGAATACGGCGCCCCAATGGCTCGGCCTCTTTTCTGTTCCGTGGACCCAGACCTCTATTACCCGACCTGCCGCCCGCTGCGATGGGACTTGGGCTATCTCGGGACCTACAGTGACGACCGCCAGCCGGCTCTGGAGCGCCTCCTGCTGGAAGCGGCCCGGCTGTATCGCAACGGCTCTTTCGTCGTGGCTGGGCCGCTCTACCCCGATCACATTCAATGGCCCCCGAATGTAGAGCGCTTCGATCATCTTCCGCCCCGGCGGCATCGCGAGTTTTACAACTCGCAGCGTTGCACGCTGAATGTGACGCGCGCCGAGATGAAGCGAGCCGGGTATTCGCCCAGCGTGCGCCTGTTTGAGGCCGCCGCTTGCGCCACGCCGATCATCAGCGATTATTGGCCGGGTCTGGAGAACATTTTCGAGATCGGCAGGGAAATCCTTGTTTCCCGGTCGGCCGGCGAGACTCTGCGCTTTCTGCGCGAAATGCCGGGCCATGAGCTGGCGAGAATGGGGGAGCGGGCCCGGGAGCGTGTGCTGGCCGGACATACCGCGGCGCATCGCGCGAGGGAACTGGAGTTGTATGTTTCCCAAGCGGCGTCAAAGGAAGCGGTCCAGCCAGAGAACCCGCTCGGCGCTTCGCCGCCTAGCAGGGAACGCGGCCAAGCCAGTTGATGCACAGCAACCGCGGGCCGGAGTCATGCAGTCGTATGGCGCTGACCGACGCGGGGCGGATTTCGAGGCGTTGGCACAAATCGAGAGGAATGCCGGCGTAATATGCGAGCGCCGCCTTGATCACATCTCCGTGGCTGATTATGCAGACTGTTTCCCCGCGGCGCTGGTTGGCGAGCCGCATCATCTCCCGGACGGCGCGCGTCTGAACCTCGGCCATAAGCTGTCCGGCGGCTGTAGGAGTGCCGCTCCGGTACGTGTTGAAGCTCCGCCACTGTGCGAATCCCGCCAGATCATCGAAGCTTTGTCCCGCCCAATCGCCGAAATCCATTTCTTCAAAAGCTTCTGAAATCTCAACCGGCACTCGCAGGGCCCCGGCAAGAAGGTTCGCCGTCTCCATGGCGCGGGGCAAAGGGCTGCTATACAAGGCGCGGAGCGGCACGCCGTGCAGGCAGGATGCCAGCCGGGCGATCTCCGCTCGCCCTGACGCATTGAGGCTCGCGCCCGGGCTCGACCCCGCGAGGACCGTAGTCATGTGATCGTACGCACCGTGACGAATCAGAAGAAAAGTGGTTGCCGAGTCGTTGTCAGCTTTCATATATTTCCCGATTCCGAATTGTCTTGCGCTGCACTTTGGCCCTGCATTCGCAACCGTACGGACGCGCGGCCCCCCGCTCCGGGCGGATTTTACTAGCTCCAGGTTACTCGCCATTGGGATGAAGATAGTAATTTTTGGATTGTCCATCAGTTCTTCGTGGGGCAATGGGCACGCCACTCTCTGGCGCGGGTTGTGCAAGGCCCTCGCGCGCCGCCAGCACCGAGTGGTGTTCTTCGAACGCGACGTACCATACTACGCGGCTCACCGAGACTTAAGGGAAATTGCTGGTGGAAGCCTGGTCCTGTACGCAGAGTGGGACGCCGCGGTAATCCGGCGGGCGCAGGTGGAACTGGCCGGCGCGGACGTGGGAATCGTCACTTCGTATTGCTGCGAGGGGATTGCGGCGGCGGATCTTGTTTGCTCTTCCGCTTGCGTGAGCATCTTTTATGATTTGGATACGCCGGTCACCCTGCAACAGGTGCGAACCGGGGAAACGGTTCCCTACATTGGCGAGCGTTGTCTGAAAGATTTTGACCTGGTGCTGAGCTATACCGGCGGCGCGGCGCTGGCGGAGCTGAAAACCAGGCTGCTGGCGCGGCGCGTGGCGCCCTTATACGGCAGCGTAGACCCCGATCTGCATCGGCCGGCGCCGCCCAACCGGCGCTACCGGTCGGACCTCTCCTACCTCGGCACCTATGCGAAAGACCGCCAAGCCGCTTTGGAAGCCTTGTTCGTAGAGCCTGCGCGCCGGTTGCCGGGAAACAAATTTCTGATCGGCGGGGCGCTGTATCCCTACAGCTTTCCGTGGAGAGAAAACATATTCTTCACGCGCCATCTGCCCCCGGCCGAGCATCCCGCGTTCTTCAGCTCTTCCCGTCTGACGCTCAATGTGACGCGGCAGGCTATGGCTTCAATGGGCTATTGCCCCTCCGGGCGTCTTTTCGAGGCGGCTGCCTGCGGCGCTCCGATCCTGAGCGACCAATGGGACGGGCTGGATAGGTTTTTCGAACCCGGCCGGGAAATTCTGTTGGCCCGGACGACAGAGGACGCGATCAACGCCCTGGAGCAGCCGCCCGAGCGGCTTGAGAAACTGGCGCGAGCTGCGCGCGAAAGGACGCTCGATCAGCACACGGCCGATCACCGCGCGCGCGAGTTCGAAGCGATTCTGGACGCGGTGCGCACAGACGCATCGCGGGACGGGGCCGCGCATGCGGCCGGGGCCTGACTTATGTGGGGCGTCATTCCGGCTGCCGGGGTGGGCAGCCGAATGCAACCGCTGGCCTTCTCGAAAGAACTGCTGCCGGTGGGCGGCCGGCGCGACGGCGAGATCGACCGGCCGCGCGCCGTCAGCGAGTATCTGATTGAACGCCTGATCACGGGCGGAGCCGACAAGCTCTGCTTTATCATTTCTCCTGGAAAATCCGACATTCTCGGGTATTACGGCGGGCGAGCGTTCTCGACGAATATTTTTTACGCCGTGCAGCCACGGCCGGCTGGTCTCTGCGATGCCATTTTCCGCGTGTTGCCGCTGGTGGCAGCCGATGAAATCGTCATTATCGGCCTGCCCGACACGGTCTGGTTTCCGGAGGACGCTCTGCGCGCGCTGCACGGGCCCGGACTTTCGTTTTTGCTTTTCCCAGTCGAGCGGCCGGAGCTGTTTGATGTCGTTGTGACCGATGAAGAAGGCCGTGTACTGGAGATTCGCGTGAAACAAAAGGACGCGGGTTGTTGTTGGGTTTGGGGAGCCTTCAGGCTTTCCGGCGCCGTTCTCTTCGATCTTTTTCAGCTATGGGTGCGGCGCGGGCGCGCCGACGCATATGTGGGCTCGCTCGTAAACGAATACCTGGCGCAAGGCGGCGGCGCAAGCGGGGTGCGCGCCGGAACGGCCTATGTGGATGTGGGGACTCTGAACGGTTACCGGGAGGCGGTGCGGCTGCTGAGCCAGGCCGGCCAGACGACAGTGCCGGCAGGGCGGGGGCGAATATGATATCCGATGTCCGCGGCCGACCTCCCGCACTCACTCCCGATCAGATCCGGCAGCGCGTCCACGACCTTGGACGCTGGTTTCACAACCTGAACCTCGGAGGCATTCAGACCGCCCCCAATCACTTCTTGGGCGACTATCCCGCGGTGAAGTGGCGGCAGTTCTCCCATGCCCTGGCAGAGGATTTGCGCGGCAAAACGGTGCTCGATGTCGGCTGCAATGCCGGCTTCTACTCTTTCGAAATGAAACGCAGGGGAGCCGACCGCGTGCTCGGTATCGATTCCGACGAAAGCTATCTCAGTCAGGCTCGTTTTGCGGCGGCGGTGAACGAACTGGAGGTGGAATTCCGGAACCTTTCCGTGTACGAGGTGGCGGGCCTGCGGGAGCGGTTTGACGTGGTGCTGTTCCTGGGCGTGCTGTATCACCTGCGCTATCCGCTGCTGGCGTTGGACGTGATTCACGAGCACGCCGCGAAAGATTTGCTGGTTTTTCAATCGCTGCTGCGCGGCAGCCCGCGCGTGGAACAGATTGAGGGAGACTATCCGTTTACGGAAACCGAGATCTTCGAGCGCCCCGGATTTCCATGCTTGCACTTCATCGAAAACTGCTATTCCCAAGACCCGACGAACTGGTGGATTCCGAATGCAGCCTGCGCCCTGGCCATGCTGCGAAGCGCCGGCTTTGAGATCCTCGATCGTCCCGAGGAAGAGGTGTTCATCTGCCGCCGCCGGGATCGCGCCTGGCGTCTTCAGCCGGAAGAGACGCTCTTGATGAGGCGGCAACGTGGTTGAAGCCGTGATGCTTTGGAACGAGCCGAATAACCTGTCGCACTGGGATTTCGAAGTTGACCGGGAGTGGAAAACCTTCGCCGCGATGGTGAACATAGCCGCGGACGCGATTCGCGCCGAAAACTCGCGGCTCCGGCGGGTGTTGGGCGGCATCTCGCCGATCGATCCGGGCTTCATCACGACGATGCGCCGGCACTGCGTGCTCCATCATGTGGACGTGGTGGCTGTACACGGATTCCCGCTTGACTGGAACCACTGGACGATCCACGAATGGCCCGCCAAATTAGCGGAAATCCGGGCCGTCACTCCCCTTCCGGTATGGGTCTCGGAAGCCGGCGTTTCCAGCTTCGGCGCCGAGGAAGTGCAGGATTTCGGCGTGCGCCGCACAGCGGAGTTGTTGATTGGGCAAACCGAACGGATTCACTGGTACAGCCTTTGGGATTTGCCTCGCGCCTGGCCGGCCGCCACGCGCCATCGCGAGGCCGAGGGATCGGCGTATTACCGGCATTTCTATATGGGGCTGCTCCGCGAAGATGGGTCACCGAAACTGGCCCTGCGGAGCTTTGCGGAATTTACGCCCGCGCTGGGCATCTGCCAATGGTTCCATTTTGAGGACCACCGGCTCGAAGATGCCGCTCGCTGGCTGCGGACGCTGGGCGTCCGCCATCTCCGCACGGGTCTGAGCTGGGCGGATAGTCTTCGCCCTGGCGCCGACCGCTGGTTTGACAAACAGATGAAAATGCTCAGCGGCTTCGATTTGACTTTGACGTTCTGCTTTACTCCGGAGTGCTTCGGTGTGCGTCCCCACCACACGAGCCCGCCCAAACAAATCGAGCGCTTCGGGGAATTTTGCGCCAGGATGACGCGCCGGTATGCGTTCTGAAGAGCTTCTCCAACAGTTATGCGCCGCCGACGAATCCACGCCCGGCCCAAAGACCATGCTGGTCGCCGCGCACCCCGACGACGAGGTAATCGGCGCCGGCGGCCGCCTGCGCTACTTGCGAAAAGCCACTTTCGTCCACATCACCGATGGCGCGCCTCGCAACATGCGCGACGCGAGGATCGCAGGATTCTCGACGCGGCAGGAATACGCGCTGGTGCGGCGGGCTGAGCTGGAAATGGCGTTGTCGCTGGCCGGATTTCGCCCCAGCGACGCCTGGTCGTTGAGCTTTGTGGATCAGGAAGCGTCGTTCAATCTCGCGGAGCTCGCCCAGAGGCTGGCGGATCTGATACGAAAGCTTAATCCCGAGATCGTCCTGACGCACCCCTACGAGGGGGGCCATCCGGATCATGATGCCGCCGCGTTCGGAGTGCAGTTGGCTCACCGGCTCCTGGAGGAGCAGGGTATTCCCGCGCCTGCCGTCATCGAGTTCACTTCCTATCACATTCGCAATGGCGAGCTCGAGACGTTTCAATTTCTGCCCGGGCAGCCGAGGGGAATTGCGGTTTTGCTCTCCACGGCAGACCGCAGGCTGAAGCGGCAAATGATAGAGCGCTTCACCACCCAGCACGAGCTGTTGCGTTCATTCCCTGTGGACATCGAGCGGTTCCGGGTGGCCCCGCACTATGATTTCACCAGGCCGCCGCACGAAGGACGACTGCACTATGAAAACTACGACTGGGGCATGACCGGCGAACGCTGGCGATCTCTCGCCCAGAGTGCGCTGCTGGAACTGGGATTGAAAGTCGAGGCATGAAGCTGACGGTCCTCAGCGTCGCCTACCCGCTGGCCCCGGTGAGCTTCGACGCCGCCGGCGGAGCCGAGCAGGTGCTGGCAATGCTGGATGCCGCGTTGGAGCGGAGAGATCACAGGTCGCTGGTGGTTGCACCCGAGGGATCGGCGGTGCAAGGCGTTCTGATGCCGACTGCGGCTGCCAGAGGCGAGCTGGATGAGCAGGCTCGGAAGCGGGCCTGGCGGAAGCATCGGGAGGCTATCGCGTGCGCTCTCTCCAGGTGGCCCGTGGATCTGGTGCATATGCACGGCGTCGATTTTTATCGGTATTTGCCGGCGCCGGGCCCGGCTGTGCTCGCGACGCTGCACCTGCCGCTGGCGTGGTATCCGCCCAAGGCGCTCGATCCTTCGCGGCCCCATACTTATCTCCACTGCGTCTCCGAATCCCAACATCGCACGCGCCCGGAGCGCTCGTCGATGCTCGCGCCCATCGCAAACGGCGTTGCTATCGAGCGGCTGACAGGCAACACTCGCAAAAGAGAGTTTGCCTTGGCGCTGGGGCGCATTTGCCCCGAAAAGGGCTTTCATTTGGCGATCGACGCAGCCAGGCGGGCCGGTGTGCCTCTGCGCATCGCCGGACCAGTCTTTGGCTATCCCGTTCACCTGAAATATTATCGAAAGCGGATTGCGCCCCGCCTCGATGGAAGGCGGATCCGGTTTTTGGGGCCTGTAGGATTCGAAGGTAAAAGGCGGCTGCTTGCCGCAGCCCGATGTCTGCTGGCGCCCAGCCTGGTTTCCGAGACAAGCTCGCTGGCCGCGATGGAGGCGATCGCCTCCGGCACACCGGTGATTGCTTTTCCTGCTGGAGCCCTGGCGGAAATCGTCGAAGACGGGCGCACGGGATTTCTGGTTCGCGACGCGGCTGAAATGGCAGAGGCGATTCGCGCCGTCGGCTCGATCAAGTCGGAAGAATGCCGCCGGGCCGCGCGCGAACGCTTTGACTCGCGGCGCACCATCGAGAGCTATCTGACGTTGTATGAAAGGTTAGCGGCGGCGCGGGCTGGGTGAGGAGAGCGCATGCAGGTCGAGGAGATCACGGCTATCGAGGATCTGGAAGCCCTGCGGCTGGAATGGTCGAGGCTTTGGGAGCGCTGCCCGCAGGCCACTCTCTTCCAGGCGCCCGAATGGCTGCTGCCATGGTGGCGCAATCTGTTTGGCGGCGGATCGCTCTGGTCTCTTGCGGTTTGGCGCGACGGGCGCCTGGTTGCGCTTGCGCCGATGTTCACCTGGGGCAGGGAAAGGAAATGTATCTCGATAATCGGCGCCGGGGTGACCGACTATCTCGATTTTCTTTGCGAGCCTGACGTAGCAGTGTCCGCCGTTCAGATGATCCTGTCGTGTTTAGGCCGGAGAGAGGGTAACTGGCACGTGTGTGTGTTGGACGATCTACCGCCCCAGTCCCCGCTCCTGGTGGCCGGGGCCATTCCTGAAAATTTGTCCTGGCGCCTGGAGCCCTGCGCTAGCTGCCCCGTTCTGGAGCTGCCGCAGACAGCCGAAGAGCTTTACCGGCGCTTGCCTCACAAATTTCGCGTGGACCTCCTCCGTGCGAAAAAGCGGCTGGCGTGGGCCGGAAAACTGGAAATCGAGCTTGCCGGCGAAGCGGCTCTGCCCAGGTGTCTCGCCTCGCTCTTCGAGCTTCATCAAGCCCGCTGGCAGGCGAGGAGCCAGGCCGGCGTGCTGGCGAGCGGCGGATTGGAGGCGTTTCACCGGGAAGTGGCAGCCGGATTTTTGCGGCGGGGAGCCTTGCGGCTCTGGGTACTGCGTCTGAACGGCGCGGCGGCCGCGGTCCTCTATGCTTTTGCGCGCTGGCCTCGGCTCTATGCCTACCTCGGCGGCTTTGCGCCTTCCTTGAGCCGCCTCAGTCCCGGAACCGTGCTGATGAGCCTCGCCATTGAGCAGGCGATTTGCGAAAAATTCGGGCAGCTCGATTTTTTGCGAAACCCGGAAAGCTTTAAGCGCCTCTGGGGCGCCCGGGAGCGCTGGAGCCAGCGGCTGGTGATTCGCCGCCGCGGCGCAGCGGCCGGAGATCTTGGCGCGGGCGTGGCCGATGCCGCTTGAGCCGTTCCAGGATTATAGCCCCTTCGCCTGGTTTTATAACCGGCACTGGGCGCGCGAATACCACCGGCACGCGTTGCCTCTTATCGATATGCTTCTGCTCCAGAGGCTGCCGCGCCGCTCGCGAATTCTCGATCTTTGTTGCGGAACGGGCCAGTTCACCGCCTGCCTCGCCGGCCGCGATTTCGATGTTATTGGCCTGGATTCTTCGTGGGAGATGCTGCGGTTCGCGCGACAAAACGCTCCCACCCTGAGTTTCCTTGCCGCCGACGCGCGCCGTTTCGCGTTGCGCCGCCCGTTTGACGCGGTCGTTTCGATATTCGACAGCCTAAATCATATCCTGACGCGAGAAGATCTGGCGCAGGTGTTCCGGAACGTCCGGGATGTTCTGCGGTCCGGCGGCCTGTTCGTTTTCGACTTGAACCGGCACGAGGCCTTCGAGTTGTTCTGGCGTCAAACCCACGCCATTGTAGAAGATGACAATATCTGCATCACCCGGGGCAGTTACGCTTCCCGCGAAGGAATCGCGCGCTGCGATATCACAATGCTGCGGTTGCTTGACGGGTGGCGGCGCGCCGATGCCGTAATTTATCAAAAATGCCACCCCATCGAGCACGTGCGCTGCGAGTTGGACCGGGCGGGATTTGACAAAACGCAAATCTACGACGCGCATCACGATCTTGGCATGCCGGAAGAAATGGGCTGGGCTCGAACCTTCTTTGTGGCTTCGTGATTGTTTTCCTATCGCAGGTACAAGTCGCTGATCCGGTGTCTCTGCTGGCCGGGTTCCGCCGCAGGGTGGAGGAGGCTTGGCCGAACCTCCGGGAATGCGCAAGCGATTTACTGATCGACTTCGGAGTCCTGGAGTCGGCTGTCGCCGATGCGCTGTGTCCGGATCGCGATGCAGGCGGCCCGATTCTGGACGCGTTCCGGGCGATCAGCGTGGAACTGGGGCACGTTTTCCGGGGCACGCCCGGGCGAAGTGGAGCGCTTCTCAGAGAAGCTCTGGATCGGATCGCCCGCTGCCGCTTGCCGCCGGCCGTGCCGGTCGGTGCGCCGGAGGGATACTCCCACTATGGCGTGTATCCGGAGATGTACCGGCTCGCGGCAGAACGCTTTTGGGTCGAGGCCCGGCCTGCGTCGGTAGTGATAATAGGGATCCGCAGCGTGGGGACGAGCTTGAGCGCCGTGGCGGCGGCAGAACTGGAAGCGCGCGGCTGCCGCGCCCCTTCCTGCACGGTGAGGCCGCGCGGCCACCCGTTTGACCGCCGCCTGCATCTCGCGCCGGAGGTAGGCGCCCTTTTCCGCTTTTCCCCAGGCACATTTTATCTTGTGGTAGATGAGGGTCCCGGACTGAGCGGATCATCATTTCTTTCTGTAGTGGATAAGCTGGCGGAGCATGGGGTTCCCGACAAAAGGATTGTGTTGTTTCCAAGCTGGGAAACCAGCGGCGTCCATCTGCTATCCGCCGGGGCGCGACAGCGGTGGAGGCGGTATAAGCAATACTCGGTCAGTTTCGAGGAAGCTTTTCCCGGGTATTCGCGGCTGGCCGATGTGTCGGCCGGGAGGTGGCGGCGGTTGTTCTACCCTGCCGGCGGCGGGCCCGCCGTCCAGGCGCAGCACGAGCGGCGCAAGTATCTGGACTGTAGTGGGGGCGAAAAGCGGCTGCTGAAGTTCGCCGGCCTGGGGCGCTACGGCAGAGCGCGCCTGCAACGGGCGCAGCAATTGTTCGAAGCCGGATTCGGCCCGCGCGTACACGGTCTGAAAAATGGATTTTTGCTGGCCGAGTTTGCACCCGGAACTCCCCTTTCCGCGGGACACCCGAGGGCGCTTGGCGCCCCGGATTCTTTCCTGGACTATCTGACGCATTATCTCTCCTGGGTCGCTCAGAACTGTCCTTCAGGCCGGGCAATTCCTTTTGATGACCTGCTTCTGATGATCGAGACGAATGTTTCCGAGCTTCTCGGGCCGCAGTGGACCGCGCGCCTGACCGCTTTGGAGCGGTCTCGCGGCCTGATCAGCAGCGGCAGAAGCATTGAGCTCGACGGCCGCATGCTGCCGCACGAGTGGCTTGCGACGCCTGGCGGCTGGCGCAAAACGGACGGCGTGGAACATTATGATGACCATTTTTTTCCGGGATGCCAGGATATCGCATGGGATATCGCGGGGGTGCAAATCGAATTCAGCCTGGGCGGCGGCGGGCGAGACGAGTTGACGCGAAGGTTTCTCCGCTTCGCCTCGGATATCGCCTTGCCGGCGCGCCTGCCGTTTTATCGCCTGGCCTATTTGGCCTACCGGGCAGGCTATTCCGCCATGCAGGCGGATTCACTGAAGGAAAGTCCGGACGGGCGCAGATTTCGAGCCCTGAGCCGGCGTTACGCCACCCTTCTGAGACGGGAAATCCGCCGCTCCCCGCCGCTCCGGACATTTCGCACAGCCACCCTTTAGCCCCCGCCCCTTGAGGACGCCGCTTGTCCGCCCCGGCGCGTGCCTAATGCCGTCTCTTGTACACTTCGGCGTGCCGTGTGTGATCGTCGCCGCCGGTGAAGCTGCGCGGAAGGGGCTTGTCGCTGCTGGCATAATCGGCTTTCGCCTCACCTGTCGTCGATATGTCCTCGGCGCCGGTACGCTCCAGCAGCCGTTTGGCGCGCTTCGCCCAGTTCGCGTCATCGCAATGGACTGATAGCAGGATGCCGCCTCTTTTGATGCGCCCCTCGTAGCGTTTCGCTTCGTACTCGGGGATTTCGAGCCCGATCAGCGCGCCGGCCAAGCCCCCAACTGTCCCGACTGCGCCCACGCCGGCCAGAGCCGACACGATCGGTCCCGCCGCAATCAGCGGCCCGAGCCCAGGTATGGCCAGGGCGCCAACACCCACCAGCCAGCCCAGAGCGCCGCCGATCACAGCGCCGGATGCCGCCCCGGCGGCAGCCCGTTCGGGAGCCTTTGTAGCCTTGACATGGGCCAGGTCCTTAGAGCCTGCATTCTCCGGGAACAACACCGAGATATCTGTCTTGCGGAAACCAGCCGCCCTCAAGGCATCCACTGCGCTTTCTACGCTCGCGTAAGTAGGATAAATTCCGAAAGCCGCGATATTCCCCATTGACTCCTCCTGTGGCCTTCTATAAGACGCATTTTGATCGCCGAAGTGAAACCTCCGGATTATGAAGGCACGTTCTTGATCCGCTTGTCATGGGAAATACAGAAGCGGAAAAAACTTACAAGCCGCAAAAGAAATTACATGATCGGTAGCGGCGGATCTGACGGCCCGCCATTGGGCGCTGCACGCTTTCGGCTCGGAGCGTTGCGCTGGTGGCCGGGATGGAAAGTTTGTGAGCCGCCTCACATTGGTACGATGCATGCGTAGCCCGTCGGTGGTGCGAAAGCGGGGAATGCCATGTATATCGAGGAGAAGATCGTCTGGCACTGCGGACGCGACGTCAGGGCACGCCTCACGTACGAGCTCCGCCGGGGAATTCGGGGCTACACCGAGGCACGGCTCGTGGGGATTGAGGAACTGGCGGAAGAATCGCCGGAAATCGGCCGCACCCAGGAGCTCGTTTTGCAGCAATGAATTGTCTTGCCAGCGCCTCGCACCTTTAGAAGGCGGTCGCAAGCCTGTCGCTTTTCGTACATACAACCCAACAAACACTTTGCAGACGGGTTCTCCGGCCTGAGGGCCGGGCGTATCAGGCGGCGCCGCGCTCGGCGGCCCGAGACCCTGCGTGGTGTTCCGGCTTTTCGTGCAGATATAACATCTTGACCAGCACCAGCGCCGCGGCGGTCAGGGGAGTAGCCACCATCAGCCCAAGAAAACCCAGCAATATGCCCATGAGCAATTGCACCAAAATAGTTAGCGCGGGCGGGAGGAACACCGCCCGCTTCTGAACGATGGGCGTGAGGATGTAGGCTTCGGCGGCGTGAATGCCGAGGAAAAAGACCGCCGAGTAAAGCACCAGGGTGGCGTTTTGGGTGAGTGCGACCAGGACGGTCGCCAACAGCGCGATGAGCGAGCCGAGGTACGGAATGAAAACCATCAGAGCAGTGAAAAGTCCAAGCGTAAACGCCAGGGGCACTCCCAGCAGCCACAAGCCGGCCATGGTCGCGACGCCCAGCACGATCATCGGCACAAGCTGCCCGAGAATCCACCAGCGCAGCGTGTAGCCCACCTCTCCGAGAACGCGCTCGGCCATATCGGCTCTATCGGCAGGAAACAATCGCAGCAGGCCGCGAATATAAAATTGTGGGTCGGCGCCGATATAGAGGCCGACGATCAAAGCCACCACGATGCCCGAGATCGCCTCGAATGTTTTCGAGGAGACCGCTGTGGCTTTGCCAATGACGTTGGTTCCGAGCTCGGCGGGCATCTGGCGCAAAATGACCTTCCCCCACTCGGATCTCCCGAGGTATTGGCGGACATTGTCCAGCAAACGAGGCAAGCGGCCAACCAGTTGATTGGCTTGCAGAATCACTCGGGGTCCGAGCTGCCAAATCGCGAGGGCTACCAAGACGGCGACGGCCAGCACGACGAGCACAAAACACCACTTGCGCGCTAGCCGAGTGTGAGTCACTGTCCACTGCGTGAGCGCGTCCAGAAGAATCGCCAGCAGGATTCCAAGAAACGCCAGGATGAGAACGTCAGCCGCATACCAGATCAGAGCGAAGCCGGCCAGCAGGGTTAACAGTAGCAGCGCGCGGCGCAAGAACAGGCCGTCGCTCGGGGGACGCAAAATCGGAATGGGATCCACTTGGTGTCGAAGGGGAATCTTGTCCTACGCCCTATTATGACTGTTCCCGCCGGCGCGCAACTTGCTTGCCCGCCCCATCCCGCGTGAAAGGATACGGGGAAGCTCGAGGATGGGTGGGAACGGATGCCGCTGTAGGCCGGGGCTGCGGCTCTGACATTTTCGCAGTCGGTCTGGCACGTTGCTTGCTACCTGAGACGGGCGAGAGCCGCCGGGGTAAAGGCCGCGACGCAATTCTGAGGTCTCTCTCGGAGCGAGTAGCCTCCCGTTTAGCCTCGAGTTCGTTGCTGCCGGACGGCGCGGCCGCGCCCCGGCGCTCTCTATCGCGGCGCTTGCCGATTATGGGATGACCATGACTATCAAAGGTGAAATTTACTGCGACAGTTGTTTTCTGCACATAGGCTTGCAGAAACATACAAAACTGCAAATGCGGGGCCGAGAGCTTCATTTCCACAACCGCGCTCCGGGTGATTGCTGGGAGAAACACAAATCCGGCTCCCGGAGGCCAGCCTTACCGGATCCTCTCGATCGCCAAGCTGCTGCGTGATGGGAAAGATAGAATTCTGCCGAGGAAAAGGGTTTGGTTGGGTATGCGGCGCATTCCGAAAAGGCGATTGTTCGCCGGCGCGGCTGGGTCAGCGCGGCCCGGTTACGCCCGGCCATTCCATTCCGTTGCTGAGAGCGCGATCCAGGTTGAAAGCCGCACTGATAAGAGCCAGGTGCGTAAGCGCCTGAGGGAAGTTGCCTAAAGCTTCCCCGCAGGCGCCGGTTTGTTCTGCATACAAACCCAGATGGTTCGCAAAGCCCAGCATTTTTTCGAAAACGAGCTGGGCCTCTTCCAAACGCGACCGATCGGTTCGCGCGGCTCGGGTGAGCGCTTCCACGAGCCAGAATGTACACATATTGAAGGTCCCTTCATCTCCCTCCAGGCCGTCTACGTCTGGTTTGGCGTGGTAGCGGTATACCAAGCCACTCGAAACCAACCCACCTTCTTTCAACGGCCGGTTGATGGCATCAAGGGTTGCCAGCATCCTGGGGTCGGTGGGGGACAAGAAAAACACCAAAGGCATGATCAGAGTCGAGGCGTCCAGGGATTGGCTTCCGTAGTATTGGGTGAAGGCGCGCCTCTCCTCGCTCCAGCCGTTATTAAGGATTTGTTCGTAGATGGCATCCCGGCTGCGCAGCCAGCGCTCGCGCTGGGCGGGGAATGATCGTTTGTCGGCCAGCCGCAAAGCCCGATCGAGGGCGACCCAGCACATAACCTTTGAATAGACGAACTGCTGGGGCTGGCCGCGCACCTCCCAGATGCCGAAATCCTTTCGCTGCCAGTTGTCGCAGACCCAGCCCAGTAGCGGGCATAAATCTTTCCAAAGCTCGTGGGAAATAGGGCTGCCGTACTTGTTGTAGAGGTACACCGAGTCCATCAGCTCGCCGCAAATGTCGAGCTGCAATTGATTGTAAGCGTTATTTCCGGCGCGGACCGGGCGCGATCCCCGATAGCCTTCGAGGTGGGTAAGCGCTTCTTCGCGCAGCTCATGACGGCCGTCGATGCCGTACATGATTTGCAAAAAGCCGTCCGGCTTCAGCTCGTGGCAGCGGGCCTCGAGCCATTGCATGAAGCTGCCCGCTTCTTCGATGAACCCAATGCGCATGAGGGCGTACAGAGTGAAGGCCGCATCGCGAATCCAGGTATAGCGGTAGTCCCAGTTGCGGATTCCGCCAAGACGCTCCGGCAAGCTGCAAGTCGGCGCAGCCACGATAGCTCCCGTCGGCTGATACGTAAGAAGCTTGAGGACCAGTGCCGAGCGGCAAACCATCTCCCGCCACCGTCCCCGGTATGTGCACCTGGCGATCCAGCGGCGCCAATACTGGACTGTCCCCGTGAACAGGGCGGCTTCTTCCTCTGGGGACAGGGCAGGGACGACGCAGTCTCCCGCCGGCACTTGCGCCAGCAGAAAAATGGCTGTTTGACCTTCCCGCAGCGAAAACTCCGCTGTCACTCCGCCTTTTTCATCCGGAGTGAGGGCAATTCTCGACGAAAGGGCCAAACTGAGCGCCGGCGAGTGAAAGCAGACGCCCTCGGAGCTCTTTTGCACGCGATGGCGGTCGCGGGCATAATTAAAGGCCGGCCGGCACTCCAGGCAGAATGTCATATCGCCGCGTGTTGCACTGACGCGGCGCACAAGCTCCCGCCGATTCCGGCTCGCTTCGCCCACGGGCATGTAGTCGGTAACTTCTCCCACTCCTTCCTGCGAAAAAAAGCGAGTGACGAGGATATTGGTCTCCGGCCAGTAAAACTGCTTGTAAACCACGTCTCCGGCTTTTGGCGCAATTTGGCAGCGTCCCCCTTTCTGGTCGTCTAAGATGGCGCCAAATACGCTCGGGGAATCGAAGCTCGGCAGGCAAAGCCAGTCGATGGATCCGTTTTTGCCCACCAGGGCGGCGGTGTGCAGGTCGCCTATGATGCCGTAGTTCTCGATGGGCTGATAAGCCATGCGTCTTCGTTACCACTAAAAAGACAACAGGCCGCAACTCCTGGCGGACGCCCTTGGCGGCAGAACTGCTGCGCCAGCCTGGATCCGCCTCGCCGGACCAGCGACCTCGCCTTGGCGGGACGGGGCCCGGCAGCGCAGCTACATTTGTGCCAGGCGAGTATCTATTATCCCCGAAAGGAAAAATTTTCGACGAGTGGTGAGTTTATTACACTCGCGGAGCCGACCCTCGGCCCAGCTTCGGTGCCGGCGAAGTGTTTCCAAGAGGTTGCGAATACCGGCAATTGGCAGTGCGATTGCAGCCAGTGCCGCAATGTCAGGTATCTTCGCCCCCGTGCGGAATTCGTGTTCCAAGCCAACTTACAGCCGGCTGCATTCTCTTCGCGGATCTGGGTGCGGGAAACCCGGCAGAGTGCGTAATTTTTTGAGATCTGGGAAAGAGGAGGGGCATCGATGTGGGGAAAGAATGAGAGCCCGAATTCACCAGCCGCAAACAGACCGCCGGCGCCTGCGCCGTCAAGATCTCCTGCGAGCAGCTACGAGGAGCACGCCGCGCCGCCAGCGCCCCATACCGCGCCGGCTGACCGGACCGATCCGGTGCGACCCGGGCAATCTGTAATCGGGAAGTCTCTGATTTTGAAGGCTACCATCTCAGGAAGTGAAGATCTTTATATCGATGGAAAGCTGGAAGGCTCGGTCGAGATGCATGACCACAATGTGACGGTCGGACCCAACGGCAATGTGAGCGCTAACGTTGTGGCTCGCAACATTACTGTCCACGGCACCTTGCGAGGCGATCTCCGGGCGAGCGGGAAAATAGAAGTTTGCAAAACCGGATCGCTCCTGGGCGATGTGACAACGGCGGGGATCAGCATTGAAGACGGAGCGTATTTTAAAGGCAGCGTGGATATCATCCGGCCCGACCAGAAGAGAGACGCGGATCTTAAGAAAGAGAGGCCCGACCCGCTGAAGCCAGAGGCCCCGATAAAAGCTCCCCTGAAAGTGGGCGCAACCTGATTTCGCCGCTTTCTGGGCGGCCCGCCGGGGATTTGGCCGCCGCTTCGCGTCCGATTTTCCCAGAGGTCCCCGGCGTACGTCTCCGTTCTACATCGCGGCGCTCATACAGCGATCCATATCCCGGGAACGGCGGGCGGTTTTACTCGAGAAATTTCCGGGTACGCTGTGATACCGGCTCGCTGTGGCGCAGCCCGGCGGAACGCGCCATTCCTGCGGCGGCTTCGCGCCTTTCCCTCAACCCTCATCCGTACTATCGGCGACCTTCTGTTCGCAGCGAGTCTGTAACGATGGGGAAGGTACTCGCGTCCCCAGAAGGTGCGGGCGAGCATAAGGGTGGTTAAGCGGGGCACCCGTGGGCAGTCTCTTCGGAGATTTCTCTATTCGCGAATTGGATCTGAGCCCGGGCAGCTTCGCCGAGAGGGGAGGGTTTTCATTCCGTCAGAAGGCGACGAGGGTGCATGATTTTCCGTAAGAGGCAGAGGCACAAATTTTCATTGCAGCCGCTGGCGCGCATGCCTAGCCTCAGCCGGGAGAGACCAACTGGTCTTCGCGAGTGGGCTGAACGAGTCTCCCGAGGCCGTTGGGCGGCTGCGGGCGTGGGATCCCTCTTTGCGTTGGTCCTGCTCGCCGCTCCTGTCGGCCAGGTCAATGTGGAGACCATTATTCAACGCTCCACGGAAGCCAATCGGGCCGACTGGAAGGCTGCGCCGGATTATTCCTACTTCGAGGAAGACAAATACGAGGACGGAAGCAGCAAAACATATGAAGTGCGAATGATCCTGGGATCGCCTTATCGCGAACTGGTGGCAGTGGACGGCGCGCCGCTCTCCCCCGAAGACCAGGAGCGTGAAAAGAAGAAACTGAGCGAAGCGATCCAGCGGCGGCAGCAGGAATCCCCGCGCGAACGGCGCCAGCGAGTGGGAAGGTACCAGAAGGATCGGCAGCGAAACCGGCTCCTGATGGAACAACTGACAAAGGCCTTCGACTTTCGTCTTTTGGGTGAGGAGAAGGTTGACCAATATGAAGTCTATGAGTTGGAAGCCAAGCCGCGTCCCGGTTATCAGCCGCCCAACCGGGAGGCCCAGGTCCTGACCGGCATGGAGGGCAAACTGTGGATCGACAAGAATACGTTTCAATGGGTGAAGGTGGAAGCTACGGTGATCCATCCTGTCTCAATCGCAGGTTTTCTGGCCCGCGTCGAACCGGGCACTCGTTTCGAGCTTGAGAAAGCGCCTGTGGAGGACGGCATCTGGCTTCCAAAGCATTTCGCCGTCAACGCCCATTCCAAAATTCTCTTCGTGTTTGGCCACTCGACGCAGGCCGATGAAACCTATTTCGGCTACCACAAGGGTTCGGAGCCCGCGGGAAGCGCATTGCAGCCCAAAGTCGGCCAGGCCAGAACCATCCAGCCGTAATGGAGAAAACTCACGAGGTGGGATTTGGCGGTCCTCCCGGCGCCGCTGCTTTTGGCGGGTTCGGCAAAGGAGCCGCCTTCCGACGAGCAGCCCGCGACCTCTGCGACGTGCGGCGCTTCCAGGCTTGTGACGGCGCATACAGTGATCGCTTGCGAAGCGACCTTTTTTCCGTCCTATCGCTTACTAATACACTATAAATCGAAACACATAGCTTCTGCGTGGCAGTCGGCTTGCAGCGATTAGGGCGGAGTGCGCTGTAAGCGGAGAGACTGAAAGTTCGGCGCCGGCCCTCCGACTGCGGGCGCGAGCATCCGGGCGCAGAATTCCGCGTCCGGGAGCCAGTGAAAACCAAGAGCTTCTCCCGCGAGCAGAGGCGCCGACTTCCTAGGAGATTAAAAATGAAACGAGCACGAACCTGTCTATTGCTGGTCGCGGCTGCGTGCCTGACGCCCAGTTTTGCAGCTAACGAGAAACCGAGTGAGCCGGTCGAGCGGCTGAATCAAGCGGCCAAAGTGTTCGATGAAGTGATGAACACGCCAGATAATAGCATCCCCAAAGACCTGCTGGATGGAGCATCGTGCGTGATCATCATTCCGGGCCTAAAGAAGGCTGGATTAGTCATCGGAGGCCAATACGGGAAAGGTGTGTTGATTTGCCGCGGCAAAAATGGCGTGGGCTGGACTGGGCCCACTACGGTAAGAGCGGAGGGCGGCAGCTTTGGTTTCCAAATCGGCGCATCGGAGGTGGATGTCGTGATGCTGGTGATGAACCAGGGCGTGCGCGATAAACTGATCCAGAGCGGATTTACCCTCGGTGCGGACGCCGGAGTCGCGGCAGGGCCAGTGGGCCGCAACGCGGCTGCCGCCACCGACGTGCAGATGCATGCGCAGATTCTGTCGTGGTCTCGTTCGCGCGGAGTTTTCGCCGGCGCCGTGCTCCAAGGTTCCACGCTGCGCCGCGATGACGACGATAACAAGGCGATCTACGGTAAGTACGTCGATCCCAAGGCGATCGTGGACGGCGAGGTGCCCCCGCCGCCGGCCGCGAAACTGCTGATTGCTACTCTCAACAAGTACTCACCAAGACTGGTCCAACCGCACAAGCCGGTCTGAGGCGCGGCCGCTAGGTCTCCTCGGCAGCATCACGTGGCAAAAAACGGTCGGCTCCGAACTCGGCTTGCTGGCGCCGGCGTTTCGGTTCCCGGGGTAAGCCGGGAGGATCTTTGCTTGCCGCCGGATCTATCTCACCTTGCTCCGGGCGCCTTGCCGGTTCAACCGAGGGGAAAATCGCCGCCGGCAGTGACACTGGCGTCATCGGTGCATAGCCTCCTGCCTTCTTTTTCGGCGTGAAGAGGCGAAACCTTTACGCGCTCAGAGGGTCGGGCCTGTCCTAGATCTCGTACTCGGGCGGCTTGGCCAAGCCGAATTTGATGCGGGCCCAGAGGCGCTCGTGCAGAAAATATCCGAACAGTTTTGTGGCGCTGTCTAACAGGCCGACCTTAACGGCCAGGGTAGGGGCGCCGGTCAGGCCCCATGTAATGACGGCCGTAGTGATAGAGGCGATCACCCGCCAACTGACGGCCTTGGCCAGGCTTCTGCGTTTGCTCTCGACCAGCATCCAATATCCCAATCTCTATCGAGAATGGAATCATTATCGCAGATGACAGCCGGTTTGAGGCAGCCTTCTGTTCGGGGGGAAACACGGGCCAGCGAAAGACAGCCACCCTGCCATATGATGTAAGTTCTGACAAACGAGCCGTTTCGCCCACAGCGGTGGCGACCGACTTGGCTTTGCTTTCCGGCCGCTGCCGGGAACGCTGGCATTCCGGCCACTTCCCGGCGGCGGGAAGGCAGTGTGGTATATTTATACATTACGCTGAATATTTAATCATGCAGGCGCCATCGAAAATCCGCGTGGGGATCATCGGGTACACCGGCTACAGCGGTGCGGAACTGTTGAAAATTTTGCGGCGCCATCGGCGCGTGGAGCCGGTGCTTTTGGAGCACCGGCGGAACGTCGGCGAGGGGGGATGCGCAGACGTTGCGGCGGCGAGCCTGTGGCAGGCTGACATGCCGGCGGGCGATGGAATTTCTGTTCTGTTCCTCGCTACGCCTCCCGAAGTTTCTCTGGAGCTTGCGCCGCCCGCCCTGGAGCGGGGCCTCCGGGTGATCGATTTGAGCGGCGCGTTCCGGCTGCGCACGCCAGAGAATTACCGCCGTTGGTACGGCGCAGAGCACCCGCGGCCGGATTTGCTGGCGGAAGCGGCCTACGGCTTGCCGGAATTCTGCCGCGACCGCATCCGGAGGGCGCGGCTGGTGGCAAACCCTGGTTGCTACCCTACCGCCGCCAACCTAGCGCTCAAGCCGCTGATCGAAGCTGACGTAATCGACCGAGCGGCCGGAGTGATATGTGACGCCAAGTCGGGCGTGAGCGGGGCGGGGAAGAAACCCACGCCGAAAACGCATTTTTGCGCGGTGGCGGAGAACTTTTCCGCATACTCGATCCTGGAACACCGGCACGTCCCGGAGGTGCTGCTCACCTCAGGGCTGGCGCTGGGCGAATTCAGCTTTACCGCTCAACTGTTACCTTTGCACCGGGGCATTCTGGAGACCATCTATTTCCGCTCCAAAGAGCCGCTCGATTCGCAGTCGATCGCGGCCATTTATCAGGCGCGTTACCGGAATGAGCCGTTTGTGAGGGTCTACAGCGATGGCGCTGTTCCCGACCTGCATGCCGTGGCACACTCGAATTTTTGCGATGTCGGGATCCGGGCTGATCCGGCCTCCCGCCGCGTGGTTATTGTTTCGGCTATCGATAATCTGGTCAAAGGCGCCGCCGGCCAGGCGGTGCAAAACATGAACCTGCTGCTCGGTTTTGATGAGGGGGAGGGTCTCCAGTGAAATTGCTGATCAAGCTGGGCGGGACCCTTTTGGATTCCGAAGAAAGCCGGTCGAGCATCGCGCGGCAATTGTCGGATTCCGCGCAAGACCACCGCGTAGTGGTTGTCCACGGCGGCGGCAAACGACTCAGCCGGTATCTGGCAGCCCAGGGCATTTCCAGCACCTTCATTCGAGGATTCCGCGTGACGACGCCGGAGACTCTGGACGCCGTCATTAAAGTGCTGGCCGGCGAAGTGAACCTGGAACTGGTAGCGGCGCTCCAGCACTCAGGCATCCGTGCAGTGGGATTAACCGGCGTTGACGCGGGCCTGGTCGAAGCCGCCCCTCTTTCCGAGGAACTGGGCGCGGTAGGCGCGGTCCAACGCGTTCATCCCGAGCTGCTCGATCTGCTCACTGCGCAGGGCTATCTTCCCGTGGTGGCCTGTCTCGCCGGAGGCGCGCGCGGCGAGGTCTATAACGTGAATGCCGACCAGATGGCGGTGGCCTGCGCCGTTCACTTCAAGGCCGAGAGGCTTATTTTCCTGACCGATGTTGAGGGCGTCCTGGATGCCGAACGGAAGCTCATCCCGGAGCTTACCGCCGATCAAGCCGACGAACTGATCCACCGTGGGGTGGCCTCGGGAGGCATGGAAGCTAAGCTGCGAGCTTGCTGTAGCGCGGTCCGGCAAGGCGTCGCGGAAGTACGCATCGCCAACGGTAATCCCGCGGGCGCGCTGAGACGTGTGCTGGCAGGCAGCCCCCTCGGAACCAGTGTGTGCGCCGCTTCGGTGGCCGCATCCTGAGCTTTGCTCAGAGCTATATGGATTGCCGGGCTCGCTCATCAGGGTGATTTTACCGGACAGCATTTCCCAAAATCCAGGACCTGCCCGGCTAAGGGACTACAGCCCCTTTTTTTTCAAACATCGGCCCTGCAATAACGACCTTCCTGTCAGTTTATTTCTTGGTTTTCCCCGAGCGGTCGACCGTGCCTATAGTCGCCTTCGGGGGGAAAACAAGCGCAAGCCGACTTTGCGGTGTCCAAATTAAGACGAATTCCAGCCCAACGGGCGGCGCACGACCGGCAGTCTGCTATTCGTCGCGAGTTCCGGTAAGGGGGGCTTCGCGAGCGGTGCTGTCCGGGCCTTGGCGTTTCGTCTTTTCGCCGGTCACGAGAGAAATCGCGATTTCTGGGGCAGGTACTAACCTAGTACTCTGGGAATTTCTCGGTAATCGCAATGAATTCGAAAAAATTCATTTGCCATTTTGGGATATTTTCGATAATCTAACGAAAATTTCTGGGTTGTAAACGGATTGGGTGTTCCAGGAGGTAGATTATGAAGATGGAAGCCATTGCCGTAAAGGATTCAGCCGGCCGGCTGTTATTTCATCCGATTTTCCGTGCATCTGGAAAGAAGCTGCTGGCGAAGGGCCATCAGTTGAGCGAGGAGGACGTGCGCTTGCTGGATGCGGAGGGATTGGAGCGCATCTGGGTGGCCGCGCTCGAGCAGGGGGAAGTGCCCGAAGACTACGCAGCGAGCATGATGGCTTCTGAAATTGGGTGTGGCAGCCTGGAGATTAAGCTGGCGGCGGGCGGGCGCGCAAATCTGGTGGCTACGGAAAGCAGCTGCGTGTTGGTGGATGACCAGCTCCTGCGGCAAGTGAACTCTGCCGGCTGCCTGGCTGTGGCGACCAGTCCAAATTTTTCGTATGCTGTGGCGGGCCAGCGTGTGGCCACGATCAAAACGGCGCCTTTTGCGATCCCGGAGCGGGAAATGGAGGCGACGCGCGCGATGGTGCGCGAGTGCGGTCCTGTTTTGCAGGCGCGCCCGATCCGCCATCCGGTCGTGGCGGTGCTTTACTCAGATGTGTTACAAGGCGAGAGAGCGCGGCAGCAGTTTGAAAGCATCATGAGAATTCGCTTGCAGCGCCTGAGCACGGGCAGTACCTTCGTCCTCACAGCCGTAGAGGAAGAACCGGCCGTTGCCCGCGCGCTGGATCACCTCTTGCGGTCTCATCCCACGATTGTATTGATCGCATCCACCACCGCTCCGGCAGGCCCCTGCGATGTGGTGGGACGAGCCATGGAGCGCATTGGGTGCAAGCTCGAACGCTTCCTGGCGCCGGTGGAACCCGGCAACCTTCTGCTGTTGGCCTATGCGGGCGATGTCCCCGTTGTTTCTGCTCCAGGATGCTTCCGTTCCCCCAAGCCCAACGTTGTCGATCTGCTACTCCCGCCCCTTCTCGCCCGCTACCGGGTCGCCGCCCACGAGGTGGCCAGCCTGGGTCACGGCGGATTGTTGCAGTGATCCTGTGGGGACAGGCGCTTCGGCCCTGTTCCCACTCGATCCTTCAGGCCTCCTTGCATTCCGCTGCTCTGGAACACTTCGGGCTGCCGGCCAGCGGCGCTCAACGTGGCGGCGACGCGACCGCCCGATCCGGGCGCGAATCGGTCGCGGAGTGAACCACCTTTCGGCCCCAGCCAGAAGCCCCCGTGGCGCGTGCTAAAATAGGCTTCGTCTGCTTCAGCATGGATTTCCTCCAACAACTGAATCCCAAACAGCGGGAGGCTGTCGAGCACACCGAAGGGCCGTTATTGATTCTCGCCGGAGCGGGCAGCGGCAAGACGCGGGTAATCACCTACCGCATCGCGCACCTCATTTGTCACCGGGGCGTATGGCCGGGCAACATTCTCGCCGTAACATTCACCAACAAGGCGGCCGGCGAGATGAGGGACCGGGTGCTGGCTCTTCTGGCCGAAAACGGAGGTGCAGACCTCGCTGGCGCGAGCCCGGCGGTTTCGACGTTCCATTCGTTTTGTGTCCGGCTGCTGCGTCGGGACGGGGCGCCTTTGGCTGCTTTGCGGCCCGGCTTTACGACACGCTTCATCATTTACGATGAAGCCGATCAGCTCGCGGCCGTCAAAACCGTGTACAAGCAGTTGGGCCTGGACGAGAAATTCCTGGCCTACCGCGGCGCGCTGTCGCGGATCAGCCATGCCAAAAATCACGGCTGGACGCCCGAAGAATATTTCCGGCGCTCGACCAGCCCGCAAGCCGAAAAGTTGGCTGTAGTATATGAGCAATATGAAGCCGCTCTGCGGCGGGCGGGCGCCCTTGATTTCGACGATCTGCTGCTCGAGGCCGTCCGCTTGCTGCGGCACGACGAAGGCGCTCGGCTGCGCGCCGCCGAGCGATATCACTACATTATGGTGGACGAATACCAGGACACCAACCGGCCGCAGTACGAGCTGGTGCGGCTGCTTTGCGAGCCGCGGCGCAACATCTGCGTGGTCGGGGACGAAGATCAATCCATCTATGCCTGGCGGGGCGCCGATATCCGCAACATTTTGGATTTCGAACGCGATTTTCCGGGAGCTGTTTTGATCCGGCTGGAACGGAACTATCGCTCAACCAAGAATATTCTAGATGCCGCGGGCCATCTGGTCGGTCATAACAAGGAACGCAAAGGGAAAAAACTCTGGACTGATGCCGGAGCGGGCGCGCCGCTGTGGCTGTATACGGCGGCCGACGCTGAAAACGAAGCGCTTTTCATCGCCGATACGATCGAGAAATACCTGCGGGAAAACCCAGGCGACCGCGTGGCCGTGCTGTTTCGGACAAACTTCCAGTCGCGGCAGATCGAGGAAGCATTGCGGCGCTACGGGCGCCGGTACGTCCTGGTGGGCGGGCTGAGCTTCTATCAGCGCGCCGAGATCAAAGACCTGCTGGCCTACCTGAAAGTGGCGGTGTCGCCGCAGGACTCTTTCAGCCTGCTGCGGATCATCAATACGCCGGCTCGGGGCATCGGAAGATCAACGATTGAACAGATCGAAAAACACGCCTGGGAGCGCGAGGTCTCCTTGTGGAGCGCTATGCAAGAACTGCTCCGGACCGGAGCGTTTCCCTCCCGCGCCCAAGCCGCGGTGACGGCCTTTTGCGGCCTGATGAATGAGCTGAGGTCGCGGCTCCAGACCGAGCGCTTGAATGACACGCTGGTCTGGCTGAAAGAGCGGATTGGTTATCAACGGATGCTCGAGGGGGAAGATACCGTTGAGAGCCAGTCGCGGATGGAGAACATCAACGAGCTGATCAACGCCGCGGCCGACGCCGCCGAGCGCGGCGAGGGCGTCAACGAGTTCCTGGATCACGCCGCGCTGGTGGCCGACACAGACCAGCTGGATGAGGGGGCTCAGGTCACGCTGCTTACCCTGCACAGCGCGAAAGGGCTGGAATTTTCCCTGGTAATCATGGCCGGAATGGAGGAAATTCTGTTTCCTCACATTCGAGCCACCGAAACCGAAAGCGGCATAGAAGAGGAGCGGCGCCTCTGCTATGTGGGCATGACGCGCGCGAGGAAGCAGCTTATCTTGACGCGCGCGCGGTACCGACGCCGCTTTGGAGGCGGAGAGCTGGAGCCGAGCCTTCCCTCGCGTTTTTTGAGCGAGATACCGACCTCGCTGATTCAGGATCTTTCTCCCGCTCCCGAGCCGGGCCTCATTCCGGGTCTCGATCTGTACGCGGAGCAGCAAATCGTGCGCCAGATGGCACGGCGCAGCACATATACCGGAAAAACATACAATTCCATCGAAAATATCGCTGAATTTTTTGCGGCTCGCGGGATAAAAGCGCCGCAGGTTCCACGGGCGGCGCCGGGCGCCCCCAGCGCAGCAGGGGAGGCCGCCGCAGGTCCCGCCTCGATAGCGCCGGGCCCACGCCTGCCGGCTCCGGCAGGTTCGGCCGAAGCGCCGGCGAGGCGCAACCAGGCTTCGCATTTTCGCGCCGGAACCCGGGTTCACCATCCGAAATACGGCGCAGGGACGGTTTTGCGGCGGGAAGGGGAGGGCGACGACGCCAAGGTCACCGTCCATTTTTTGCACTACGGCATTAAGAAGCTGATCGAAAAATACGCTACATTGCGCCAGGAGTAAACTCTCAATTGGACACCAAAAAGATCACCGATAGAGCTGAACGCAAGAAGCTGAAACGAGCGGCGCGCAAAAAGGCGCCCCCGAAGGCCAAGCGCACCGTACCCAGAGGATCCCACAAGCGCAAAATCAAAAGGCAATCGGCCGGCCAGCGCAAGCGGTAACGGCCGTGTTGCAACTGCTCCGGACCAAGAGCATCGACCAGCTTGTAGCGCAGGCGGAAGCGCCCGAGAGGCGGCTGCGGAAATCTCTGGGCCCGTGGAGCCTGACGGCGCTCGGCGTGGGCGCCGTGATCGGAACCGGTATTTTTGTCCTCACGGGCACGGCGGCCGCAGGCGAGACAGTTGCGATCCCCTCCCTTCTGAAGGCGCCGGTGCTCGACCTGCTGCTGCACGGCCGGAGAGCGCTCGCCGCTATAGGCAGGCCGGGCGCCGGCCCGGGAATCGCCCTTTCCTACTTGCTGACCGCCGTCGCCTGCGGGTTTGCGGCCCTGTGCTACGCCGAGCTGGCCTCGATGATCCCGATCGCGGGCAGCGCGTACACCTATGCCTATGCGACGCTGGGCGAGATTTTCGCCTGGATCATCGGCTGGGACCTGATTCTGGAGTACGCGATCGGCAATACGGCCGTGGCGGTCGGCTTTTCCGGCTATTTCAACGATTTGCTGCAAAACCTGCTCGGCGTCTCGTTGCCTCCGCGATGGAGCACTCCGCCGATTGCCGGGGGGGCGTATACGGGCAGTTGGTTCAATGTGCCGGCCACGCTCGTGATGTTTGTGCTAACCGTGCTGCTGGTGCTGGGCGTGCGTGAAGGCGCGCGGGCCAACGCAGTCATGGTCGGCATAAAGGTGGCCGCGATTCTGGTTTTTGTCTTCGGGGCCGCCCGCGCGGTCCGCACCGAGCATTGGCATCCTTTTCTGCCCAATGGCTTCCAAGGGGTGCTGACCGGCGCGGCGATCGTTTTTTTCAGCTATATTGGCTTTGACTCGATCTCCACGGCCGCCGAGGAATGCAAACGGCCGCAGCGGGATCTGCCTCTAGGTATTATATCTACACTAGTGATCTGCGCGGTCCTGTACGTGGCCGTCGCTCTGGTCCTGACCGGCATTGCGGACTGGAGAACTCTGAACAACGCTGCGCCGGTGGCGAACGCCCTCAAGCCGCTCGGTATGGAGCAGGTGCGGCGATGGGTGAGCATCGGCGCGATTGCCGGAATGCTCTCCGTGCTGCTGGTGTTTCAGTACGGGCAGGCGAGAATCTGGTTTGCTATGTCGCGCGACGGCCTGCTGCCGCCGGTATTTTCGCGCATTCACCCGCGATTTCAGACGCCTCACGTTAGCACCTGGATCGCGGGCGCAGCGGCGGGGATTCCGGCGGGAATCTGGGATATCGGCACATTCGCCGACTTGACAAACATCGGCACGCTGTTTGCGTTCGTCGTTGTTTCCGCCGGCGTCATTTTATTGCGGCGGCGCCAGCCGAACCGGCGCCGGGCCTTCCGCGTTCCGTGGGTCCCGCTGCTGCCGCTGGTTTCGGCAGGGTCCTGTCTGGTGCTTATGGCCAGTCTGCCGCTGGAGACCTGGATTCGTTTTTTTGTCTGGCTGACGATTGGTCTTGGAATTTATGTGCTTTATGGCCGCAAGCACAGCGAATTTGGGCGGAAATAGATTTCACGCCAAATAGGGAGCGCCGCTTGCGGATTTTTATTTGCAAAGTTGACGGCGGCAAGCCTCATCGATTAGTCTGAAGGGGCAGTTCACGCGGTGGAGTTCGCGCAATCGCCGCTTCCCGATCGCGGCCAATGACTCCTACAAAAGGATCACTTGTAGGAGCTTTTCGCCGAGCTGAATCCTACCTGTGATTCCCTAAAACATGGCTTGGCGCCGCTTGTGCGGTACAGTTTCGGCAACCTTCAGGCGCCGCGCGTCCGGCGCGGCCGGCGCCATTGCCGCTTCTCGCTTCCCAATTGCGGCGCAACTGCGCGATTGGCTTATGATGCAAAAGGGATTCGGAACGAACATGCACAACTTGCAAGCAGCGTTTCCTGGGGAGGGCGGCAGAGCGAAGAACAGGAGTTCCGATACGGCAACCGCAGCCTTGCCGGACCGCAACCAACGCTCGATCATCAAAAGCTTGACCGGTCGCGACAGCCGTTCGGCCGGGTGGGGATCTACGGCGCGGCGGGCCGCCCGCCCGACTCGACCGGAGCAGGGGGTCTAGCGTTTGGAACGGTACCTTATGGTATTGGTTGGCGGCGGTACCGGGGCGCTGGCGCGATATCTGGCGGGATCGGCCATCATGAGCCGGATAGGGGGCCGTTTCCCTCTGGGAACGCTTTTTATCAACGTGAGCGGCTCGTTCCTGATCGGGCTGCTGATGACCTTGCTCACCGAGCGTTTCCAGCCGCATCCCAACTGGCGCTTGCTGCTGGTCGTTGGCTTTCTTGGTGGCTATACGACGTTTTCCAGTTTTGAATGGGAGACATATTCGGCTGTCCGGGAGGGCGGACGCTGGATCGGCTTGGCCAACGTCGCCGCGAGCGTCATACTGGGCTATGCGGCCGTATGGCTGGGCTCAGTGCTGGCCCGCCGCTAGTGGGTAGGAGGAGGGATGCTGCAAAAAGGGCCTGCCAAAAAAGTCACGATCTTCGTAAACGAAGACACGCAATCGCATCTTACCCCGCTCTACGAAGCCATCCTTACATTTCTGCTGCACAAAGGAGTGGCCGGCGCTACGGCCACACGGGCGATGGCCGGATTCGGCGCCCATCAAGTGATGCATACGGCCAAAATCGAAGTGCTGACAGAGCATCTGCCGATTCGCATCGAGTTCATTGAAACGCCGGAGAAAGTGGATGAGCTCCTCCCCACGCTGTACGATATGGTGACCGACGGTCTGATCGAGGTGCAGGACACGCAGGTGCTCAAGGCGGCGAAGAAGGAACGCAGAGCCGCTCCGAAACTGCCGCATCATGAGAAGCGCGCGAAGGCGACCCTGATGCGCATTTATCTGGGCGAATCGGATAAGTGGCATGGAGAACCGCTCTACGACGCCATTGTCAAACGCCTGCGCATGATGGACGTGGCCGGCGCCACGGTATACCGGGGGGTTATGGGTTATGGTGCGAAGGGCCATACCCATAAGCAGAGCTTCTGGCACCCGTCCCGCGATCTGCCGGTCATGATCTCTGTTATCGATGAGCCGGAAAAGGTGGCTCGGGCCAGCGACGCGATCGAGGAGATGATCGGCGACGGCCTGATCGTTCTGTCGGATGTGGATATGATACGACTAGTACATAGCCAGCCGGCCAAGGAGGCGGCCGATGCCGGCGGAAGCGCCCGCTAAGCTCCTGCGCATCCATTTTTCCGAGCGGGACCGCTACGGCGGCAAGCCGCTCTACCAAGCGATCGTCGAGAAATGCCGGGAACTGAAGATCGCCGGAGCCACCGTATTCCGCGGCTTTGAGGGCTATGGGGAGAAAGCAGAGCTCCACAAGCGCCACCTCATCGGGCACGATCTGCCCATCGTGGTGACCATCGTCGATTCGGCCGAGAACATCGGAAGGCTTCTTCCCGCTATCGAAGAGATGATGGACACGGGCATGATCGCCCTATCGGACGTGACTGTACGCAGAATTCAGAAGGCTGTGGAAGCGGAGGGCTGAAAGCTCGCGCGGAAAAGCTCGAAACGTGCGGCATCGCACCGACGACCCTCGAGAGCGTCTGCAACGATCGCCACTCCGTCCGAGAACGCGGGCATCGACTACATCCTGCCGTATTGGATGGCGCGATGTTACGGAATTGAGAACGCGGGTTCGGTCGTGTCGGCCGCCTCGGGAATCGGGAAATCGAAGCGCCCCAGCGCAACGAGCCGGCGGCGATCCGATTGGTGGACAAGCGGCCGCCCCGGCCCTCCCGCTGGAAACCGTCGGCCTCGCAGGACTGCGCTCCGGCAACGGCCCGCATCATGGCAAACAATTGGTCACGAAGGAAGGAAAGGGGACATTTCTAACGCGGTAAGGACGGGGACATTTCTAAAGTGGGTTGACAATTCTCACATTCTGCATTATTACCTTTTGCATTGACGTGTGGCTGAGTTTCGGGTTAATCTTAGCCTACTTTCGGAGAGACCCTTACAAATGAGCAAAGTTGTTCGCTTACACTTGGCTCTATTCAGTCTGATCGCCTTGCTGCCAGCGGGCCTCCCTGCGCAGCAGACGACCGGGACGATTCGCGGCACGGTCACCGATCCAACCGGCGGTGCAATTGTTGGAGCGAAAGTCACCATCACGAATAACGAGACGGGCGTAACTCGCTCGGCCGTTACCGACCTTTCGGGCGGCTATTCGGTTCCCCTCCTTCGCCCCGGGCAGTACACGGTGAAGACCGAGGCGAAGGGATTCACCACAGCGTTGGAAAATGACGTCCTGGTGCGGATCACGGAAACTGCCGTGGTCAACTTCAGCCTTCAGGTTGGCGCCGTCAGCGAGAGCGTAACCGTACAAGGCGCGGTTTCACTGGTTCAGACTGACAGTTCCAGCGAGGGGAAGGTCATCGAGCAGAGGACAATCAGTTCGTTGCCGCTTGCTACGCGCAATTTCACACAACTGCTGGGACTGACCGCCGGCGTGGTAACGAACCCATATAATGCCGAGCAGATCGGCTTTGGTACGCAGAACCCGAACGTTAATGGAATGCGCGCGGGCAGCAACAATTATTTGCTGGACGGCACTGTGGATAATAACCCGATGAACAACGCCGTCGAAGGAGTTGGAACGCCGAGCGTAGCATTCCTGCAGGAGTTTAAGGTCATTACCAATCTATATAGCGCTGAGTATGGCCGCAACGCCGGATCGGTTGTGAATGTGGTCACGCGGGCAGGCACGAATTCGCTCCACAGCGAGGCATACGAATTCCTGCGCAACAATGTCGCCGTAGCACGCCCATTTTTTGCGCAACGCCGGGGTCAGAATACGCAAAATCAGTTCGGTGCGACTGCCGGCGGCCCGGTTGTTATTCCCAAGCTCTATAACGGCAAGGACCACACATTCTTCTTCGTCGGGTACGAGGGACTCCGGCAGCGCAACACGAACTCCAATGATGCCATCGTGATCGGACGCGTTCCGGTTGCAAGCGAACGGCAGGGAGTCTTCTCGACGACCATTAAGGACCCGTTCACCGGCCAACCGTTTCCGGGAAACACGATCCCCGCCACGCGTATCAATCCGACTTCTGCGGCGCTACTCCAGGCTTTTGTTCCGCTGCCTAACTCCCCCAACGCGCAGAACAATTTCATCCAGCAGTTCGGAACACCGTTCAACGCCAACCAGTTCACTTATCGCATTGATCACGCCGTGGGAGACAAGGACCGATTCATGTTCCGCCAGTTTAACGAGTACGCCAATCAATTTACGGCAGCCGGACGGCTGCCCGGATTCGGCCGCGTCCAGACCTTTACGCAGCGGCACTTGGCGCTCTCGGAAACACACATTTTCCGGCCGAACCTGATCAACGAATTTCGCTTCGGCTATTACAATCACATCAACCCCGCCAATGACGTCGACGGACAGGACTTGGGCTATACAGGGCCGAATGTCATCGATCCGCGCAAATACGGCATTCAGCCGATGAACGATGTTCTCGGGCTACCCGGCATCAGCGTAACCGGACTGCTGGGATACGGGTACACCGGCAACGACTACAAGGACCAGGTGGTTGACTTTGTTTTCAACGATACCCTCTCACATATCCATGGCCAGCACATGTTCAAGTACGGAGCGGAGATCCGCTTGGGCCAGGAGCAATCGGCGGGCGTGCCGTGGCAGGGCAGATTCAGCTACAACGGGCAGTATACTGGCGTCCCATTCGCAGACTTCCTGCTAGGAGGGCCCAATTCAGTCACGATTGCGAACGGGCCCGCGAAGATCGACATGCGGGACTGGAATTACAACTTCTTTTTGCAGGACGATTGGAAGGTTACGAAACGGCTGACGATCAATTTGGGCATGCGGTATGAGTACAATCGTCCTCTGACTGAAACGCTGCTGGGCGAACTTCTGAACTTTTACCCGGAGCGTTATCGCGGGCCGGGCATCAATTCAGGCCTTGTGATCGGCGGTCATACGCCGGGCGTGCCCGCGTCGACGGTATACGCGGACCCGACGGAGTTCGCGCCGCGTTTCGGCTTCGCCTACGCGCTGGGGCCGCAATCGAAAACTGTTGTGCGCGGTGGATTTGGGATCTTCTTCGATACGCCGACCGGGCAGATAACGCAACAAAAGCTCTTCGAGCCGCCCTACTCGGCGAATCAGACAGTGCTGTTCAGCCCGACGAGTCCGCTGAACGGCTACGTGTTTCCAGCTCCGATAGATCTCTCGAACCCGCCGCCCCAAACCGTGCATGGCGGCAATCTTGCAATCCGCCCGATTGAGGAACATCGCGGCACCGGATATGCCGAGCAGTGGAACCTCGGGCTGCAGCGCGAAGTATCGAGCGGTCTGCTACTGGCGGCGTCCTACGTGGGCACGCGCGGACTGCAGCTGTTCCGCAGCCACAATATCAACTATCCGCGAACAGTCGGCGACGCCTTGGTGCGGCCGTACGACGGATTTTCCACAATCTTGATGATGGATTCGGGCGCGAATTCCGAATACCACTCACTGCAGATCACGGCCCAGAAGCGGTTCGCGCGGGGCGCCTCGGTTTTGGCCGCGTATACATTCGGCAAGGCGCTAGACGAGGCGGCGGCCACCACTCGTTTTTTCGATAACGCTACAGGCGATCCGGCAAACCTGCGGGCCAGTTGGGGGCCCGCGGCATTCGACCGCACACACCGGCTGGTCGTGAGCTACAACCTGGAGATCCCGAATCCGTTCGGCCCGAATGCGCACAGAGCGGCAGTCATTTTGAACGGCTGGGAGGTTTCAGGCGTAACGACGATCGAATCCGGAATACCATTCTCGGTGACGAATGCGCAGAGCAATCTCGACCATGACGGAGATGCCGGATCGCCAGGAACCGGCGGCCGGGCGGACGCGGTGCTCGGCGTCCAGCCGATTAATCCCGGCCCGAACTCGTCGAAGCTGAACAACTATTTGAACTCGGCCGCCTTCGCGCCGGCGCCACGTTCGCGCTACGGCACACTCGGCCGCGACACAATGCGCGGGCCCGGGGTGAACTTGTGGGATGCGCGGATCTCGAAAGTGACGCCTCTAACCGAGCGGGTCAACTTGCGGTTCCTGACCGAGTTCTTCAACGTCTGGAATCATCCAGCCTTTGCAAACCCGGCAACCACACTAGGAACGGCGACGTTCGGAACCATTACCAGCACGGTCTCGAATGCGCGTATCATTCAGTTTGCGCTCAAGCTCGAGTACTAAATGAGATCCAACTTCTGGAAACGAGCGCTGTTCTGCGCAACGGGGGGCCTCTTGCTCGTTGTCGCCGCAATCCGCATCCCCCCACTGCCCGCGGGGCAGGGCGCTCTACCGATGTCCCGTCCAGGCCAGGAAAACCTCACGTTCTGGGTGAACCACAACGGGCTAGACCAGGTTGACGTTCTCGGCGAAGTCGGTTTCGGTGACATGGCGCGCATTTTGATGCGACGGAGGTCGAACGCGCCGTTCATGCGCGAACTGCGCGACCGGTTCACCTTCAAGATTCACGACATGGACGCCATCCACACGCCGGACGTCTTTCGCGCGGAAGTTACCGAGCATGGCTTGGTGTGGCTCAATGCTCCCGAGCACTTCGTGATCGCTGCCGCCCACACGTTCAACCTGCCGCTGCTGGTTGAAAACCGCAGCGCGTCGAGCGTCCGCCTGAGCGCGCAATTCACGGGCAGCGCCATGCATAGTGAATTCACGGATGCTGAACTGGCGCCTCACGCGACCGGCGGTTACTTCCTGCGAGCGGTGGAGAGCGAGCCAGGGACACGGAAGGGACGCATGGCCGTGCGCGCGGCACGGCGTGAGCTGACCGCCGATATTAACTTCGATGTGCGCCCGCTCGCGCGCCTCAAGGTGAAGCTTGTCGACAGCGATGGCAAGCCCGCGGCTGCGCGCGTCTATTTAACCGGCTCGGATGGTCTGGCTTACGCGCCGGCGGGGAGCATCAACCGGTATACCGCGATGAGCGCGGAGCCGTATTTTCACGTGGAGGACGGCTTTGAGTTGGACGTTCCGACAGGGAAAACGCTCATCGAAGCTACCCGCGGTCCAGAGTATGAACTGACGACGCGCACGGTCGACGTCACACCGGGGGAGAATCCTCCAGTTACAATCCGGCTAAAGCGCTGGGTCGATATGGCAGAAAAGGGCTGGTACTCGGCCGACGCGCATATACACGCCAATTACACTGCCGATCATCATCAGGTGATCGAGCTGCGGGATGTCCGTCTGTATGCGCATGCTGAAGACCTGAACAATGCCAACATGCTGGTGGCAAACAGCAGCGATGCATTCCTGCACGACATTCAATACTTCGAGGGCAAGCCGAGCGCGCTCAGTGATTCGCGCTTCATCCTGTATTGGAACGAAGAGATGCGCAACGGCCGGCCGTATGGCCACATGGCGTTTTTCAATCTGAAGCAACTTGTTTACCCGCTCTATACCGGCTTCGCGGGCACACCTTATCCTGAGGACTATCCGGCCAACTACACGCAAGCAGCAGCGGCGAAGAAACAGGACGCGGCTGTTACTTACGTCCATCCCGCTATGGCGCCGGATTTCGAAAATTCCGGCGGCGCGGCGGCAAAGGAATTGCCGGTCGATCTGGCGCTCGGACAGGTAGACGCGATGGACGTCGTAAGCAACGCGGATGAGATTGCCGCAATGCAGTTGTGGTACCGGCTGCTAAACTGCGGGTTCCGGCTGGCCATTTCAGCGGGAACCGATTCGTTCACGAATGTGGCCGACCACTATACTCCGGGCGGCGGACGCGTCTACGTTCATTCGGGCAATCCCTTGCGCTACGGCGAGTGGGTGCGCGCGTATAAGCAGGGTCGATCTTTCGCCAGCAACGGGCCCGTAATCTTTCTCACTGCCGACGGCAAGGAGCCGGGTGAGGATCTGCGATTTCCGGCTGGCTCGCGCCAAAAGATACGGGTGAACGCGGTCGTCCTCACACAGGTTCCCCTCGACAGAGTAGACATCGTCGTCAACGGAAAAGTGGCCATCACCCGTGATGCGAAAGGCAAGACCGAAATCGCGATTGACGAGGATATCCCGGTGGAGAAGAGTGCGTGGATTGCTGCGCGCGCCATCGGTCCCTGGAGTCGCCTGGTCCTAAACGATCTTCAGGCGTTCGCACACACCAGTCCGATATACGTGCGGTTTGGCGATAAGCGAATACTCTCAATTGAGGATCTGAAATTCTGGGACAACTGGATTGAGAAACTGATTACTTCCGTTAACGAGCGCGGCCGGTTCGCGAATCAAGAGCACCGTAGAGAGGTCGTGGACTTATTCCGCCGGGGACAGGAGGTGTACAGAAGTCTCGAGCGGCGGGCCGAGGAGGCGGAGTGAGAATCATTCCGACGGGGCGCCCATTGAACAAGGTATCCGGAAAGTCGGGCGGCGCGTTAGGAGACAATCTGCTTATGCTCCGGGCATGAACTGAATGCCGCGCTTTTTTCTGTAAGACATCGTCGGCGGATGACACGCTTGGGCCGGGTGGTGGCTGATGAGAACGCCCATGCTCGGCGCGGTCTCCTGTTTACCGGCATGCTACCAAACGGAACTCCCCGGTGAACGCGAGCGTGTCCCGAACGTAGTTGAAGGCTGAGGTGGCAACGGAGCCTGCGCCCGCAATCTACTGCACGGCGGTGGAGCCGGGGTGCGCCAAGGTGAAGTAGCCGCGGGCCAATTCGGGCTTCAACAAGATCGCCTTTTCAAAGGCCTTGCTGGCGTCGGCCTCGTGTCCGGAAGCCTGCTGCGCAATGGCCAGGTTAAGATAGGCCTCGGCAAACTCGGTCTTCAAAGAAACCGCCCGGCTGTAGAGCTTGATGGCCTCCTGAAGGTTCTTGGACTTCTGCTCGAGCAACGCCGCATTGAACAGAATCTCAGGGCTGTTCGGCTTGAGTTCGATCAGCCGCTGGTAGAGCTTGCGGGCCTCTTCCCAGTTCTCCTGCTGCAAATGGACGCCCGCGAGCCCGAGCATCGCCTCTGGATCCTCCGGCGTGAGCTTCAGGCACTGGGTGAAGGCGTTTTCCGCCTCTGGCAATCGGCTTGACTTGAGGTAGACGATGCCGATATTGAGCCAGGCCTCCGGCCACTCCGGCTTCTCTTTCAGGCATTGCTCATACTGTGTGGCCGCCCTTGCCCAGTCCCCGCGCTTGTGGAACAGCAGGGCCAGACGGAAACGCGCATCGTGAAAATCCGGCTTCTCCTGGAGGAGGCGCTGGTAACAATCGGCGGCTTCGATCTCTTTGTTTTTTTTCTCGTAGATCAGCGCCAGGTTGTAGAGCGGCGCCGCCGATTTCGGATCCAGGCGGAGCGCGTGCTGATATTCCGTCATGGCGTCCGCCTCCTCTCCCAGTTCCTCGAGGGCAATGGCCAGGTTGATGTGTGGTTCGACGGCGTCCGGCTTCAGCCGGGCGGCCTCGCGGTAGGCGGCGGCCGCTTCCTTCGCCGCACCCAGTTTCTGGCGGGTGACGCCCAGGTTGTACCAGCTCTCAAAGGACTGCGGGTTCAGCTTCACCACGGCCTCATAGTGCTCCGCGGCTTCCTTAAAAAGCTCCATCCGGAAGCTGGCGTAGGCAAGGCCTTCCTGCGCCGTCCACGAATCCGGCTTGGCCTTGACAAGCTTGTCGTAGCAGGCGAGCGCGTGCTTGAAATCCTGCGTCTCGCTATAAACGGAAGCCAGATTGGCCAGCGCCTCCTCGGATTGAGGCTCCATTTCAAGCGCCCTCTTGTACGCGGCGATGGCGCTTTCATATTGCTTGCCCAAATGCAGGCTTACGCCCAGGCCGAACCGGGCGGCGAACGAGTTTGGATTGGTTTTTAGATATTCCTCATAGGCTGCCTGGGCCGCGGCGAAATCGCCCATTTTGGTGCAGGCGGCGGCCAGCCCGAGGTGCGCATCCACCAATTCGGGGCTGTTGTGGATGACCGTCCGGAACGCTTTGCAAGCCTCGGGGTAGGATCCCAAAGCCTCGTAGCACAACGCCAGGTTGAACTCGGCGGCGACGTTGTCGGGATCGACGGCCAGCAGATCGCGGTAGGCTTTGGCCGCCTCCGAGTGCTGCTTGCGCTCAAGGTAGATCTGAGCCATCGCCGAGTAGATCTCCGCCAGGTTCTCGCCGCTCTTGCGGGCCTTTTCGAGGTAAATAAGAGCTTCTTCCGGCTTGCCTTGCATGTGCAGAGCCACGGCGGTGGCGAAAAATTCGTTGGGATCGTGGCCATTCGAGCTGGAGCGGCGTTCCTCGGCGGCGCCGGCGATTGGCGCCCTAGCCTGAGTCCCATCGCCAGGGCGCTGGGGGCCCGCCTCCTTGTTTTTTTCGCCGTTCGCTGTCATATCGCCGAAAATTCTCATGAGATTCTCCCTGCTGACAAGTCGCGCCTGCCCGAAGATCGAGGCGCCGGATCAGAAATTCGTTGCAAAATTCCTCGCACCGGACGGCAGCGTCGATAACCGCGTGCCGTCCCAGGCTCTTTCAGAGCGCCTGCCGGGCGGGGAAGCGCGGCTCGGAATTCTCCAATGAATTTCTGAGACATAGGTTTCAAAGCTTATCCGCCAGAAACGCTCCGAAGCCTTTGAACCAGTAAATCAACCTTCCCGTGCCATCGTCGTTGCCGCTTATGGAAAGCGATTGGATCATTTCTTCCTCGTCCGCGTCGGCGAAGAAGCCCACACCTCCCAGCTTGAGATTGGCATCCGCGCACGAATCGACGCCGCGGTCATTGATCATGGTGGTGATGCGGCTGCCGGCGACGTCAACTGTGACGCGGTACAGCGTGTTCTCGATAAGGTCGAAGGGCAGCGCCACCGCCTGCGGCTTGTCGGCTGCGCCGTTCGCCACCGGATACCGAAGCAAGACGCTGCGCCGTTCTTTTCCTCGGCCCTGCCAGGCCAGCTTGAAAGCGTAGTAATTGCGGGAATCAGCGGCGCGGACGACCCACCCGAGAGCACCGCGCCGGATAAGACCGGAAAACGTAAACTCGTAGTCGGCCCGGTGGACCGACGGCCGGTAGAGAGTGAGGCCCCGCTGCAATTCGATCAGTCCTCCAGGCGAGTGCGCCATAAGCCCGGGGCCGGTCCAGTTGTTGAATCCCTTGTCGAAGCCTTCTTCGAGCAAGAAATAGGAGCGGTTGTCCAGCGGTTGCAGCAAACTGTTCAGGCTTGACCCGATCGCCGGTCGGGCAGCGTGTATGCCGAGCAGAAGGGCGACAAATCCGGCGCACACCGCCAGGCCCATACGGCCTGCCTTGGTGTTCAGCGCCGGCCACAGCGCGTCTTCCCACGCCATTTTGACTCGGCGGCCCAGTTCCGCGCCTCGAGCCGAGCGCCCCAGTTGGGCCCGTGCGACCGCTTCGCGCAGGGCGTCAGGGGCCCCGGCAATTAGCATCGGCGGGCGAGGAGCCGGCTCGACGGTTTCTCCGGCGGATCGCGGTGGGGCGGCCGGCACACTCCGCGGCGGCGTAACCGTCTCGGCCGGAGCAGAAGTCATCGGTAGAGGCTCCGGCCCGATCTCCACGCGCTCGACCTCTGCGAGCGGCGGCCACTGCGCCGCAAAAGCAACCGACGCGGGCGGGTTGATTTTGGGGGGGCCGAAGGCGAGATCCGCGGCAGGCCGGGTTCTGATCGGAGGACCGATGGGGCGATCCGGAAAAGCCGGATCCGCGGCCTTCTGCAAGAAATCCGCTGCCTCCGCTCTCGAAGAAGGCGGGCGCGTTGAAACAGAGACGCGCACCGGCAGCTCGCGCGGAACCTGGGCCTTCCCGCCCTCCACCGGAACCCTCGGCGCGATAATCCCGCAGCGGAAAAGATTCGCTCCCGCCCGGGCACGCTGCTCCGGCCACACATTCACGGCGGAGGCTATGGATGCGCCCAGGCCACCGTGCCGGCGAGGCAGCGCCTGGTGTGAACCCGCAAACCGGACCGCGGGCGCCTTGACTTCCCGGGAACCGCTCGAAAGGGCAAAACCGCGTTCGCAAGCGATACCGGCCGCGGCCGGGTCGATCCCTATCGCCCGCCGCTCGCGTGTGGGCCTCGCGGGAGCCATTTGGGGCTGGGCTCCGCTCAACGATTGCATTTGCACCTGCGCCCGTGGGGAATGCGGTGCAGCTATGGTGGCGCTTCGCCGCCGGGGCGGATCAGGAATCGCCGGCGGTTCGGTCGAGATCCACGTCCCCGCCCGGGCGGCCGAGGGGCTCTGGCTGGCCAGGATCCGGGTTACGCCGGCTGCTTGCGCATAGGGATAGCGCATTGGGGGCTCCACGCCCAGCCGCAATCGTTTGGGAGTGGCCGAAGGAACGATTGCTGATCCGGCTCTGCCGGCAAGCGGCGGAAACAGGGCAAGGCTGCCCGAGAGCATTACCTCGGAACCCAAACGCGAAACCCGCGCGAAGTTTCGCGAGCATGCCGCATGAAAATTTGGCCGGCAGCCGTAGACTTGCGGGGAAAGCGGAAGGGGCGCTGCGGCCGGCGCCCGGAGTTCTGCGCCCAGCGGGGTGAACACGGCGGCTGGCACGCGCCCCGCTGCGGCGAGCGGTCTCAGACCGGTCCCGGGACGGCGTAGGAGCGCGGCAGCGGTCTGGACTGTGCCGACAGGTACAACCAGCTTGGAGCCGTTCCAGGAATCCCGTAGTGTTGGTCCGGCAGGGAAGGCCGGCACAAGCAGTTCAGGGGCCGGCGCCTGCCATCTGGGCGGCGGTACTTTTTGTCTCCAGCGAAGCGCGGCGCGCTCGCCCAAGTGACCCAGTTCGCGCGGGCAGGGTGCTGGCGGCGATTCGAGGGGCAACCTCACGCGCTTTGGACCGATGGGAGAAACCTCCTCCGGCCGGAGTTCCGGGCTTAATTCGCGAAGCACCGCCGCCAGGCGGCGGAAGGCCGCCGGCTGCTTCCTCAAAGCCGTAAAGGAAAAACCGCCCGTTACAGCCGCGCTTGGGCGCTTGATGGCGGGGCTTGGGTTCAGAAGGTCCGGATCCGCCCGCGACGCCGCCTGGAGTTCCGCTCCGGCACTGACGATCCGGATTGGCGCAAAAACCTGTGCGGCAGGCACAGTTGCCAGCCCTCCGTTGTGCATCGGAGCATGCGCCGCATACCGCCCGGCCGGCAGCAACACGCCTCCCCGGAACATGGGACTCTGCAAACTGGAAGCCTGCTGGAAGCGCCCCGAAGTTTCCGCTTTTGGAGTCGACAGTTCTGCCGGATTCATCCACCTCAGCTCGCCTGGCAGCCGCAGGCCGCGGGCTGAAAACGATCTGATACCCAGCGCCGCCGATGCCGGTGAGTCTCCCTGCCGGTTTTGCCAGATTGAGAGAACGGGGCCCAGCGGGGATGTATCCGCCGCCCGCCGCCCGAAACCCATACAGGGATCGATGCGGAACGCTTCGGCCGGCACGGAGGCCGCCGGCGAAGAGGCTGCTGCAAGTTTCTTAGCGCCCGGGAAAAATTTGCGGGCCGGAGGTGTGCCCGGGATCCAGAGCGTCAGGAAATCCGGCGGCTGCATCCAGCGTGGCTGCGGCGGAAGGAGGCTCGTCTCATATGGCGCGTAGGCGAACCGGTCTCTCGCCGGCGCATGGCGGCGAGCCTCGAGCATACGGAAGGGCTGCAACTGCCACTTGCCGGCGCCCTCCTCCGGAAGGGGCGAGCCGGCGTTGATCGCGGCCAGCCGATGGATGGGATCTTCGATCTGATGCGCGGCTTCCCGGTACTCCAGCAGCCTGGAAACCGCTTCCTTCTTGTGCTGCTCCAGGTGCTCATCGCAGCAGAACGGAGCATTGCTCTTCATCCGCCTCCAGCGCGAGATTTTTTGGTGACAGACTAAGCAATACATAGCTGCTGCATCCCGGCGGGCCGGTGCGGGCGATCGTTGCTCGCGCGGCCGCACGGAGCGCACCTGAGGAGGCTCATACCGCCCCAAATTGATTCTGTGACAAAGGCTCCAGGGAAACGATAAGGATCTCCCCTTAAACCATCGGAGAAATCTGACTTAATCCTTAGTTTTTGCCGGTCATGAGGTTAATTTTCCTGTTTTCAAAGCAGTAAGCGCTCGTCGGACGGCTGCCAGGGTAGAGAACCGGTCAACGTTCTCCGGGGCGAGGCTGTGGCGCCACCAGAGCCTCCGGTTCGCAGCCCAGAGGCTGGGCTTTACCCTCAGGAGACCGAGCCTCACATAGCAACAGAGGAGCACCTCGGCCTAGCGGCGGCAGGGCGGCGAGCGGCGGGCGAAAGCTGGAAGATACCAGCGGCCGGAAGTCGGCAGACGCCGCGTGCCGCGCCGGCCACGAAGCGTTGACAGCCCGATCGCGGCTGATGTACTCTCTTTGACACGTTTCAAAGCGCGGAGGAGGAGCATGAAGCCCCCGGCAATTCTCTCGATTGGCCTGGTTTTCGCGATTCTTGCGCCGGCCCAGTTCCGGCGGCCCGGCTGGACGACATTCGGCGGCGACCCGCAGCGCACCGGGTGGGACAAGAATGAGACGGAACTGACGAAAGAGAATGTCAAGAACCTGAAACTCGAATGGGCGCTGAAGCTGGATAACGCGTCCAAGGAGCTCAACTCGCTGACTGTGCCGCTGGTGCGCGGGCCGCTGATCACCCCCAGGGGATTCAAGGAATTGGTGATTGTCGCGGGCGCCTCGGACAAGGTTTACGCCATCGATTCCGACACGGGCAGAATTTTCTGGGAAAGGACGATGAGCGTTGCTCCGCCGCCGGAGGGAGCGCGGGCAGCCCATTGGCTCTGTCCGAACGCGCTGAATGCGGACCCGGTAATCGGTCCCCTCCCCGAGACCGGGCCGCCGGGGCAAACCCGCGGCCCGCAGGGCCAGGCAGTCTATGTCATTGCGAGCGACGGCAAGCTCCACGGCTTCCACCTCGTGAGCGGCGAGGACGTGATTTCGCCAGTGCAGTTCGTTCCGCCGCTTTCTAAGAATTGGAGTCTGAACATGGTGGGCTCGGTGATCTATACGACCACGTCGCAGGGATGCGGCGGCGCGCATTCCGGCGTCTGGTCGATCGACCTAAAAGATCCCGAACACAAAGTCAACAGCTTTCTGGTGAGCGCCTCGCGAGCGGGAAGCGCCGGAATTTGGGGCCGCGGCGGGGCCGCTATCACCTCCGATGGAAAGGTGCTTGCGGAAACCGGCGACGGCCCGTTCGATCCCAGCAAGGGCGACTATTCGGACACAGTGGTGGAACTCTCGAAAGACCTCCGGCTAATCGACTACTTCACTCCCCTCAACGTCGGATGGATTACAAAGAAGGACCTCGACATGGGAAACATGACGCCGGTAGTGTTCCCGTTCAAGAACTGGGAGCTGGCGGCGGCGTCGGGCAAGGAGGGCGTCATCTATTTGCTGGACACGAAATCGCTGGGCGGCGCGGATCACCGCACACCGCTGTTTCGGAGCCCGCTGTATGCGAACGAGGAGGTCAACTTTGCCGCCCGGGGCTTTTGGGGCGCCTTCTCGACATGGGAAGACCCGTCGGGCGCGCGGTGGCTGTATGCGCCGGCCTGGGGCCCGCCGACGCCGGCGACGAAGTTTCCCACTTCCTACGGTCCGACACCGAACGGCAGCGTGATGGCGTTCAAGGTGGAGTTGAAGGATGATAAGCCGGTGCTTGTGCCGGCCTGGAATTCGATCGACATGTCGGTGCCGACGCCGGTGGTCATCGCCAATGGTATGGTGTTTGCGATCTCGGACGGCGACAACCCGGAGCAATCCGGACCGAACGGCGGCGTTTACAGTACGGCCGAGAGGCTGAAAAAGGTGGGTCATGCCGTGCTTTACGTGCTGGATGCGACCACAGGCCAGGTCCTGTTTTCCAGCGGCGACACGATTAAGAGCTTTTCGCATTTCAGCGCGCCGGTGGTCGCCAGCGGCCGCGTTTACGTGACCACCTACGACAACACGGTATATGCCTTCAGCTTGGGTTCACCGATGGAGCGCTGATGAGATGAATGCATCATCCAAGCACACCTATCCGGCGATTCACAATGCGATGTGGCCGGGGCTGGTCGGAAAAGGGCCGGACTCAGAGCCGCCCATAGATCTGGACACCATGCTGGAGCTGACCGCCGCCGCTGAAGTCGGCGGCGTCCGATTCGACGGCGTCGATCTGTTCCTGGCGCTGCCTCATACCGACATCGACTCCTCGGACGACGACCTGGCGCGCCTGGCGGAGAAGATCGCATCGAAGGGACTGCGGGCCGGTTCGCTGGTCGCTCCGGTCTGGCCTGCCACCGGCGGCGGGTCGGCTATGGGCGGCGAAACAGAGCGGCGCCGGTTTCTCACCCAGGTCAGGAAAGCATGCCGCATTGGCCGCAAGCTCCGCGACCTCGGCATCCGCTCCTACGGGATTGTGCGGATCGACTCGGCGTCGAGCCCGGCCGAATGGGCGAAGGATCCTGAGGAGAACACGAAGCGCATTGCGCGGACCTTCCGCGAGGCGTGCACGATTGCTGAGGATTTTGGCGAGCGCCTGGCGGCTGAGGGCGAAATATGCTGGGGCGGCATGCACAGTTGGCGCCGCAACGTCCAGCTACTGGAGCTCGTCGATCGCCCGCAGACGCTCGGGTTTCAGGCCGATATGGCGCACACGATGCTGTTTACCATGGGCTATAACGCCCCGGAAGACCGGCTGCTGCCGGAGGATTTCGATTGGTCGAGGAAGGAAGAACTGGCCGCTGCGTATCGGAGAATGGCGAGCGCCCTGCGGCCCTGGACAATCGATTTGCACGTGGCGCAGAATGACGGCACGGTGAAAGGGGCCGGCTCGCACGATAAGACCGGAAGACATTGCCAGCCGCTCGATCCGAACGGCAAGCTGGATATCGTGAGGGACGCGGGCGCGTGGATGCGCGACGACAACGGCCAGGTCACACGCGCTTTCGCGCATATTTGTTGGGACGGCTGCATGTTTCCGAACTCGGTGATGCTCGAACCTAAAACATGGCGGGAAGTGCTGCGAGTGATGATCGCGGTTCGAGACGCGCACGGCTGGGACTGAGATGAAGAAGCTCAATATCGGCATGGTCGGATATGGGTTCATGGGGCGAACCCACTCCAACGCCTTCCGCCAGGTTGCCAGGTTCTTCGACGTCCCCTACGAGCCGGTTCTCAAGACCATCTGCGCCCGGAATGCGGAGCGGGCGCGGGCGTTTGCGGCGAATTGGGGTTACGAGTCGGTGGAGACCGACTGGCGGCGCCTGGCGGCTTCGCCAGACATTGATCTGATCGATATTGCGAGCCCGAACGACACACACGCGGAAATTGCGATCGCCGCCGCCAAAGCCGGCAAGATCGTGATGTGTGAGAAGCCGTTGGGACGCAACGCCGCGGAATCGGAGGCGATGGTCGAGGCGGTGCAGCGGGCCGGAGTCCCGAACATGGTGTGGTACAACTACCGGCGCGTCCCGGCGATTATGTTGGCCAGGCAGCTCATCGACGAGGGCCGGCTGGGCAGGATCTTTCACTACCGCGCCAAGTTTCTCCAGGACTGGACCATTTCGAAGGATCTGCCGCAGGGCGGGCAGGCCCTTTGGCGGCTCGACGTCAAGGTTGCGGGAAGCGGCGTCACCGGTGATCTGCTGGCGCATGCGATCGATACGGCGATGTGGCTGAATGGCGGAATTGACGAAGTGTCTGCCATGACGGAAACGTTTGTCAAAATGCGCAAGCACAACCTCACCGGCAAGATGGAGCCGGTAGGCATTGATGACGCCAGCGCTTTCCTGGCGCGTTTTCAGAACGGTTCGCTGGCCACCTTCGAGGCGACGCGATATGCGCGCGGGCACAAGGCGCTGTATACGCTGGAAATCAACGGCGAGCACGCCTCGGTGATGTGGGATCTGCACGATTTGCACCGGCTGCAATATTTCGATCACCGGGACGAAGGCCGGCTGCGCGGGTGGCGAAGCATCCATATCACCGACAGCGACCATCCGTATATGTCCCGCTGGTGGGTGCCCGGCTTGCAGATCGGATATGAACACACGTTTATCCATCAAGCCGCCGATTTCCTCGCTGCATTGGGGGAGGGGAAAAGCGCTTCCCCGACGTTTGCCGAAGCACTGCGGACCGACGATGTCACTGATGCCGTGCTCGCCTCGGCGGCACGCCGGAGTTGGGTAAAGGTTCGCGCCCGCTGAAGGGCGCAAGCGGAGGTCGAATGCGATACCACTGGGCAGCCGCCGCCATTTTGGCGATTTTAGGGGCCGGGGTTTACGCGCAGCGAACCGGTCGCGGAACGCAACGCAACCTCAGCGATTTGATCCGTCCGGTCGAGGAAGCCGAGTTCCGGCAGATTTTTGATGGCAAGACTCTCCAGGGGTGGGACGGAGATCCGGGATTCTGGCGGGTGGAGGCCGGAAGCATTGTCGGCGAAACGACCGCTGAGAAGCAGCCGAAACAGAATACGTTTCTGATCTGGCGCGGCGGCTCGCCGGCGAATTTCGAGCTGAAGCTAGAGTACCGGTTGACCGGGTTTAACAGCGGGATCCAGTACCGCAGCATCGAGCTGCCGGACATCAGGTGGGCGATGAAGGGCTACCAGGCCGACATGGATGGCGAGCAGCAGTTTACCGGCCAGATTTATGAAGAACGGGGGCGCGGCTTTCTTGCCCTGCGCGGCCAGTTCACCTACATCGGAAACGGGAAGGCGCCGGGCTTGGTCGGCGCGGTCGGCGACAACGCAGAGCTGAAAGCCGTGATAAAAGCCGGGGGCTGGAACGACGTCGATATCATTGCGCGCGGCAACACACTGATTCAGATGTGGAACGGACGCGTGATGAGCATGCTGATTGACGACGACACGGCGAATCGGAAAATGGACGGCCTGATCGGAATCCAGGTGCACCGCGGACCTCCCACCAAAGTGGAAGTTCGGAATATCAGAATCAAGAATCTTTAGAATTCATGCCGACCATTAAGGAAGTCGCGGGCCGTGCGGGCGTTTCCGTAGGCACGGTCTCGCACGTCATAACAGGATCGGTCCGGGTCAGCGAACCGCTTCGTCTGAAAGTGCAGGCGGCGATCCGGGAGCTGAACTACCATCCTAATCATGTAGCCCGCAGCCTGAAGACGAGCAGGACGCGGACGCTGGGAATTATCGTCCCGGACATGACCATCTCGTTCTTTCCGCAAGTCATTCGCGGTGCAGAAATGGCCGCTCGCGAGCGGGGGTACGCGCTGCTCGCGGTGAATTCCGACGACAACGGAGAGCGGCAGAAAGAGCTGCTGTCGTTGTTGCGGTCACAGCGCGTCGAGGGGATCTTGCTGGTGGTGGCCGCGGCGCCGACGCCGGTTGGGCAGATCACACGCATTCTTGAAGCGGGCATCCCGGTGGTCTGCCTGGACCGCATTCCCGACCGGGTCCCGGTAGACTCGGTATCGGTTGACGATGCGGGCGCGGCGGAGATGGGCGTCGAGCACTTGATCGCGATGGGCAGCCGGCGCATCGCGGTCGTCACCGGCCCGCTGGCGCTTAAGAACGAGCGGCGGCGGCTGCTCGGGTGTAAACAGGCGCTCCAACGCGCGGGACTCGCTCCAGATAACGAACTGATCTGGCACGGCAATCTGCGCGTCGACGACGTGGCGGCCCTGTGCCGCGAACGTCTGCGGACCAGCCGGCCTGACGCTGTCTTTTCGACCAATGCCCCTACCGCATTCGGGGTTCTCCGCGCGTTTCAAGATTGCGGTTTGACTACGCCGGGAGATATCGCCTTCGCCACGTTTGATGAATTGGTGATCTACGACGTGTTTACGCCGTCGATCACCACCGTGGTCCAGCCGGCTTATCAGATCGGCTTTCGTGCGGCGGAGATCCTGTTACAGAGAATCGAGGAGGGCCCGGGCGGTGAACCTATCACCGTACGCCTGCCGGCAACCCTGAAAATCCGGGAGTCGTCGCGATTTTCGGGAAGCAAGAAGGTCGGGGCATCCGCGAACGCGGGGGCTGCCAGAAGAACATGAGGGGGCTTTGCACGTTCGTTTTGGCCGCTGGCCTGGCGGCAAGCGCCTGGGCGCAAAACCAGACCGCGGATGCCGAAGGGCGAACGTTGCTGGTGAGAGTCTGCGGGGGATGTCACAAGGTCGAGTTAGTGACCAGCCGCCGTGCAACGAAAGAGCAATGGCGGCAGACGATCCAGGCAATGATCGACAAGGGCGCTGACGGCACTGACGAGCAGTTGAACGCAGTCCTCGACTACCTCGCCAAGAACTATGGGCCGGCGAAAGGCCCAACTGGACGGCCGGGCAAGTTAAACGTCAACAAGGCGTCTGCCGAAGAACTAGCGTCATTTCTGGAAATCCCGGCGTCAGAGGCGGCGGCGATCGTCAAATACCGCGAAAAAAAGGGTTCTTTAAAGGACTGGCGGGACTTGCAACATGTGGCGGGGCTCGACATAAAGCCAGTGGAAGCGAAGAAGGACCGTCTTGAGTTCGAGTAACCTCCCGGCCTGAGATCAAAACCCACAAAAGGGGAAAAGAAACTATTGACAAGGAGCGCACCTGGACGTAAAATCGCCCCCTGAGATGTTTTGAGACGTTTCAAAACTGGGGTCTGGGCAGCTTTTAGATCGGAGGCCTCCAAGCGGCCACACCAGAAAGGAGCCTGCCATGGCACAGTTCTCGGCGCGGTTAGTCCGCCTCACCTTCCTGTTTTGCTTTACCCTGGCGTTACATGCGCAGGAATCCGCATCATCCGCCATCGTCGGCCAGGTAACGGATGTGACGCAGGCCGGGATCCCCGGCGCGACGGTTACGGTTACTAACACCGGCACGAGCGCCCGCCGCACGACCACTACGGACTCGGTGGGGAATTTCTCGTTCCCGAATCTTCCGCCCGCTACCTACCAGATCAAGGTCGAAAAAGCGGGTTTCCAGGCCGCTGTGCTGGATTCGTTTGACTTGCGCATTGGGGAAATCGCTCGCCGCTCGATCACGCTTAACATCGGCGCCGTAGCCGAATCGGTGGTTGTCGAGGGAGAAGCCCCGCTAGCGCAGACCGAAAGCGGAACCGTAGGGCAGGTGATTGAGACCAAACAGATCGCGGATCTGCCTCTGAACGGCCGCAACCTGGTGCAGCTTGCCGCTCTTTCCGCCGGAGTATCGCCGCGGCAAAATCTACAGCGCGGCGGCACCCAATATGGCACGCGAAACGAGTACGTCCAGATCGAGGGCGGCCGCGATGGTTCGACCAACTATGTCATTGACGGCGTTTATGTGCGGTCACTGCGATTCAACAATTTGTCGCTGCAACCGTCGGTGGATACGGTGCAGGAGTTTAACGTTTTGCGCAATTCCTTCTCGTCGGAATACGGGCAAGGGCAGGCGATCGTGAGCGCTGTGACTAAATCGGGGACGAATCAGTTGCACGGGTCTCTTTTTGAATACCTTCGCAATGACGCTCTGGACGCCCGAAACTTTTTCGCGGCCCAGAAGCCCGCCTATCGCCGCAACCAGTTCGGCGGCACGGCGGGCGGCCCGATTATCAAGAACAAGTTTTTCGTATTCGGGGGCTATGAAGGATTGAGAACCCGGCAGGGACAAACGTTTCTCGGGAGCGTCCCCGCGCCGGTGCTGCTGACCGGCAACCTGTCGAGTATCCCCACGCCAGTGATCGATCCCAGCACGGGCGAGCCGTTTCCTGGCAATATCATTCCACCGAATCGCATCTCGCATTTCGCCCAGGTGCTCTCGCCGACGATTCCGCAGCCGAACGCCACCGGCCCGAACAACTTTCGCATTACGAAGACGTTCGTGGATGATTATAACGACGCGACATTCCGCGCCGATCAGGTTATCAATTCCAAACACAGCCTTTTCGAGCGCTACATCTGGTACGATGGCTCGCAGATTTCTCCTTCCACCTTTTCCGCGACCAACTTCCCCCAGAGCGGACAAAACCTGTCGATCGGCGAGACGTGGGTGGTTTCTCCCACCGTAGTGAATGAGGTCCGGCTCGGATACAATCGCGCCAATCACCTCGATTCCCCGATCAGCCTGGGTGGCAGCAATTGGGTGCAGATTGTGGGTCTCAAGAACCTGACAGGCGCGACGGATCCGATCGACTTCGGGCGGCCGAACTGGTCGATTGCGGGTTACAGCGGCCAGGGCGAAGGCACAATCACGCAGGGGGCGATCGAAAACATCTACAGCATCTCGGACGCGCTCAGCAAGGTCTGGGGCAAGCATACGATCCGCGTCGGAATCCAGGGGCAAAACCGGCGCTTCTTCCAAATCACCGAGGTCCCGCCGCGGGGCAGCTTCAGCTTTACGGGGTTGTTCACCGGCAACTCCATCGCCGATTATCTTCTGGGCTATTGTGCAAACTGTCAGGGGGCGTTCGGCAGCTCGCGCTCGAACTACCGGTCGAACACGATCGCCCCTTTCGTTGACGACGTTTGGCAGGTGACGCAGCGGTTGACCGTTCACGCCGGCCTCCGCTACGAATATCTTGCTCCTTGGAAGGAGCAGAACAGCCAGGAGGGCGCCCTCGATCCGGTCAGCGGCAAGATCGCCTATCACAAAGTTCCCGCGGTCATTCCCGCATCGCTCGCGCCGCTGATTATCAACCAGGACAATTTCTTCCCCGCCGGAATTCTGAAGCCCGACCGCAACAACTGGGGGCCTCGGCTGGGAATCGCCTACCGGGTCAGCGAAAAGACTGTGATCCGAACGGGATTCGGCGTTTACTACGACAACCTCAATCTGAACGAGCTGCAATTCACACGTCTGGTGCCTCCGTTTTACGGAAACGACTCGATTGTTCCCGACAAGAGCAATCCCATATCGGTAGATACGCTGTTTCCAAGCCTGACCGACATTGCGCAGTTTCCGGCGCCGTTCTCGGTCGATCCGAACAATCGTACGCCTTACACGCTGGAATGGAATCTCAACGTCCAGCGAAGCCTGGGGCGGGACTACCTGGTGGAGGTCGCGTACACGGGCAGCGGCAGTCATAAGCTGACTAAGCGCTATAACCAGAACCAGGCGAATTTCGGGACAACACCGATCGCCACGCGCCTGCCGTTCCCCTGGTTCCAGCCCGCTATTCTCACCTCCGATAATGATGCCAACGCAAGCTTTAACGGGCTTTCGCTTCGCGTCGAGAAAAGATATTCTTCAGGGTTGTTCTTCTTGGGCAATTATCAGTTCTCGAGGAACATCGACAACAACTCCGGCGAAGTCGAAGCGAACGACACCGCTTACCGGATGAACAAGAAGCTGGACCGCGGCCTCTCACGATACAATCAGAAACACCGCGCGGTGATCAGCTACGGCTACGAGCTTCCTTTTGGGCATGGAAAGCGCTGGTTAACCGGGGGGCCGTCGGCTTATGTTTTCGGTAACTGGCAGGTGCAAGGAATCATCACGCTGCTGAGCGGTTTCCCCTTCACTCCGACGGGCCCCGGAGTCTGCTCCTGCGGTTCGTATGTTCCCCAGCGCGTAAACGCCGTGAAACCAGGCTTCGGCAACATCTCCAATCCGACAGTGAATCACTGGTATGACGTTACGGCGTTCGCACTGCCGCCGAACGGCTTCCAAGGCAACGCGGGGCGCAACGTCATTATCGGGCCGAGTTTCAAGACCGTCGATTTTTCGGTTGCCAAAAACTTCCCGATCACAGAGCGCGCGCGATTGCAATACCGGGCTGAATTTTTCAATATCCTGAATCACCCGAATTTCGGCTTCCCCGATGCCAACATTGCCAATGTAACGGCAGGGGTCATTTCCTCGGCCTATGATGGGCGGGATATTCAGATGGGCCTAAGGCTCGAATGGTAGCTGGCCGCCTGGATTTCCACGGCCATCCCGGGAAGCCGTAACATTCTCAGGACTGCGCCGCCGTTTCTGAAACCCGCCTCAGGCGCGCCGGTGGTTGTTTTGTGTGCCAGCCGCCGGGAACTTGTGGCCGGAACGGCCGAAAGTGTTACATCTTGCGGGAAACCCGGGAGTTTACTTGCCGGGGGTGGAAAAGCTGTGTGATCCTGGCTGTTGCGACTGCTCATGTGGAGATTCTGTGCGCTGCTGCTTCTGTGTGCGTTGGTGCCGCTAAGGGCGCAAAAGCTGGGCGGTCCCGGCTATCTCGGGGACAACACATGCCAGCTCTGCCACCCCACAATCTGGGCTGATTTTGCCCGTAACCCGCATTACAAGATCATCGTTTCCGCCGCGCCCGCCAGGCAAACCTTCGGCTGTGAGAGCTGCCACGGTCCTGGCGGCGAACATCCCAAGAACCCAACCGACCATAGCCTGATCAACCGGATTGAAGGACGCCCCGCGAAAGTGGTTCTCGATACGTGCTTGCGATGCCACGCGAAGGATTTCAGCAAGGCCAATATCCGGCGGTCGGTGCACACCGCGCACGATGTCGTGTGCGCCAATTGCCATTCCATTCATCGCGCGCAGACGCCGAAATTCCTGCTCGCGAAACAGCAGCGGGATCTCTGTTATACCTGCCACCTCGAAACCAAGGCGCAGTTTGATATGCCCTTTCACCACCGGGTGAACGAAGGCGCAATCAACTGCACCGACTGCCACAACCCGCACGGGGCGTTCAGTCCGACCTGGCGCGCCGGGGTCCGGCCGCGCATGGTAACGGAGTCCTTCGGCAACGACGAAGCCTGCGTGAAGTGCCATGTGGATATGCGCGGACCTTTTGTCTACGAGCATCCCCCGGTGCGCATTGAGGGCTGCGAAAGCTGCCATTCTCCCCACGGCAGCACCAATCCCAGGCTCCTCAAACGCCCGGCCGTATTCACTCTCTGCCTGGAGTGCCATACCAGTGTTCTCGGATTCGGCAAAACGGGTTTTGGCCTCCAGTCGCCCATCACTTCTTTCCATCGCATCGAGCAGCCGCAGTTTCAGAATTGCGTCACTTGCCACGTCCGCATTCATGGCTCGAATGTCGATGCGCGGTTTGAAAGATGAGCTGGAAGCAACCGCACAGGCGCCGGCGTAAGGGCCGGGATCGGCTGGCCGCTCCGCGGTGGGCGGCGGCGCTGGGTTTGTGCCTGAGTCTAGGTCTGCTGTTTTGCCTGCCAGGGCAGGAGATGGACCATCGAACCGGCGAGTACCGCGTAACCGACTCGTTCGAGTTCGGGTATCGATCCGCCTTCGTTTCCGGAGACCGTGACATGTACCGGTCGTCGGTAAATTACAACAACGGATTTCGGCTTTTCGACGGATCCTTGCGCCTTACTTCCAACGACGGGCACGGCCTGATCGATGAGATCAACCTCACCACCTTTGGAGCCGGCGGCGATCCGTATCAATCCAGCAGCCTGCGCGTGGAGAAGAACCGCTTCTTCCGCCTCGACATGGGCTTCCGCATCATCAATTACCGGAACAACCTGCTCTCGATTTCGGGGGGCGAGCACGGTTTCAATACCGAGCACATTCTCGAGAACTACGATTTGACCCTGCTGCCGCGGCGTCGTGTCGAGCTTGTGCTGGGTTACGGCCGCAGCAACCAAAACGGCCCGTCGCTGACTTCGCAAAACATCGACGCCCGCGGAGAGCCGGCCTTCCCCCGCGACCGGTTTTTCGTCTACGCCAGCAATCTCCATCAGGTGAACAACGAATGGCGTGGGGGCGCCAATCTGACTTTAGCGGGAATCAAGTTCTCTTTCTTGCAGGGCCTGAATTATTACAAGCAGGATCCCGTGAATTCGCTGGATGCCCTCCCTGCCGGGGGACAGACGCTGGCCGGCGGTCTGATTCCCGCGACATTCCGGCGAAGCGATCCGGTCCACGGCAGCACTCCTTTTAGTCGGCTCAACATTCACTCCGATGCGAACAGCCGGTTCTCCGTAAATGGCCGTTTTGTCTATTCGGGCGGCTCGAACCATTTTGTGCAGGACCAGAACATCGCGAACCCGAATCCCGTTACGGGCATCCTCGTCACGCGCCAGGATTTTGTGCTCGGAGACGCCAAGCGGACCCAGGGAACCGGCGACCTTACCTTGAGCTTTCAGCCGGGCGAGCGATGGGCTTTTTCCAATACCAGCTCCATCAACCAGACCCGGATCACCGGGGCGTCGTCTTTCGTCGAGATTCGGGCTCCGGCGAACCCACTCGACCCTGGCGCCGACCAGCTTTTTTTCGACCTGTTGAGCGTCCGGCTGATCACCAATTCAACCGATGCCAATTTCCGGCTGACTCCTAAGATCGGCTTTTACGCCCAATACAACTACTCGATCCGGCGCATTCAGTCCCGCGAGCTCCCCGAAGACATTAGCGGGATCCCTACCGGCGTTCCTCTTTACAGTTTCAATAACGTCGAAAACTCAGGCGTCGCCGGCATCCGGCTGCGCCCACTGCCCACGTTAAGCCTGCTTGGGGACTTCGAGTACGGGGATGACAGCCGGCCGTTCACGCCTATCAGCCAGAACCGGTTTCATGGGGCAACGGCAAAGGGCCAATGGAAATGGAAATCATGGCTGGCCTCGGCCAGCTTCAAAGAATCGCACAACCGGACCCAGGCGCCCTTCTCGCCGTTGCCGCCGTTTGAACTGGCTCCCACAACCGGCAGTGATTATGAAAGCCGGCAATACTCGGCCAATGTGGGATGGTCGCCCAACAAGCCATATGGCTTCGATGCGGGTTATGCCAAGCTACATTTGGATACGGCTTCGGGCATCTTGAATTTCCCGGTCCCGGGCCTCCCGGACGTCGCCGGCCGGCGGAGCCTTTATTTGAGCAATATCCACTATGGCCATCTAAGTTTTCGCTGGGAAATCCGGCAGCGGGTGACGTTGTTCGCGGGTTACTCGGTTGTAAAAGATACAGCCGGCGGCGAAGGTCAGGGGCCGGAGAGCTTTATCGCCCCGAGCATTCCGGCGCCTTCTACTCCCTTCACGCGCAACTACCCGAATTTCGTCTTCAATGGGACCGACGTCATCAACGCCTACCCGCTTACCTACCAGTCGCCCCAGGCCCGCCTTTCCTTCCGGCTCAGCCGGCGGCTCGCCTGGAATTTCGGCTGGCAATACTACGGCTACCATGAGAGATTCACCAGCGTCCAAAACTACCACGCCAACATCAGCTACACGAGCTTCCGTTGGTCATTCTGACGCCCGCCAGACGCCGCCGTGAATTGGGGTGGCCGATGACGGCGGTTTCTCCAAAACCGTTTTGGTTCCAGGAAAGCCACTTCCTGAGGCAGACCTGGGGATTGAGCCGCATCCGCCTTCGGCTTTTCGCGCGTCATCTTGGAAGAAAAATTAAAAGCGGGCGCGTGAAAGGGTTTTGGGGTGAGCGCGCCCGCTGTTGTAACGGGGATTTGACTATAGATGCGTATAGGCCCCCCACGAGGTTACAGGAGTACAGAAATTTTTTTGTAGCGGGCTACATTTTTTTGTGACCCGCCCTGATTGGCTTGACTCGGTCCCCTCATAGAGGTACACTGGTGGCGAAGAAAAGGCGAATTCGTGACGCCGAACACCGAAATCCGCGTTGGCTGCGCCGGCTGGTCTTACGAGGATTGGAGGGGAGTAGTATATCCTGCCGCGCGTCCTCGAAGCTTTCATGAGGCCGGCTATTTGGCGCACTACTTTGATGTTCTCGAAATCAACACATCGTTCTACCGGCCCGTCCGTCCCGAAGTGGCACACTTGTGGGTGCGAAAAATTGATTTTAATCCCCGCTTCCGTTTCACAGCCAAGCTCTTGCGAGTGTTCACGCATGAAGGGCGGCTTGATCCCGACGACGTCCGGGTTTACAGAGAAGGACTCGATCCGATAGCCGAAGCCGGACGTCTCGGCTGCGTGCTGATGCAGTTTCCCTGGTCGTTTAAATTCAACTCCGAAAACCGTAGTTACCTGATTCGGCTCAAGAAGACGTTCCCGGAGTACGCGCTGGTCGCGGAAATGCGCCACGCGAGCTGGGCGTCCGATGAGGCGCTTGGGGTCTTTATCGACCACCGCATTGGTTTTTGCAATATCGACCAGCCCCAATATTCGCATTCGATGCCGCCGGCGGCCCTGGTTACCACTCCGATTGGCTATGTCCGGCTGCACGGGCGCAATTTCGCACAATGGTTTCAGAAAGATGACGACGAATCCATCCGCGATCCCCACGCGCTTCCCCACATCGCAGCCCGGTACAATTACTTGTACTCGATGGAGGAACTCGCCGAATGGAAGACGCGCATCGAGCAGGTGGCCGGGCAGGCTCGCTCGACTTACGTCATCACGAACAACCATTACCAGGGTAAGGCGGTCGCCAACGGGCTGCAATTGATACATATGTTAATTGGCGAACCCGTGGAAACTCCGCCTGAGCTGATCGAGGCTTACCCGGAACTGGCTACCATTTCGAAAAACGCCCCGGCCCAAGGGAATTTGTTCCATGGGGCGAGGGCGCCGCTTCCCTCCGACTCCAGCGGCAATCCGCACCGGGAGTTGCGCCGGTCGCGGGCAGCCGGCTAAGCACACGCTACGACCCGGTGCTGGAATAATTCGCCACGCCGTGGCCCCATACCTCCCAAGCCAGAGCAGCGAAAGCGGCGGTCACCACGGGGAGCATGTAGAAATAGGCATGAAATTCCGCCCGCCGCAGCAGGTGCACCGAAGGGTAAAAGGTGGCAAAACCGAACGGGATGACCCAGCTCAAGAGAAACTGTAAGAAAACGTTGTATATCTTCAGAGGATAACGCCCGAATGCGAGCATATTGTAGACTGGAGGTACCACGCCGACGCGGTCTTCCATCCAGAAAGAAACGCAGGTAAGCATTAAGAACACCGACAGGTAAATCACCGCCCCGCAGAGCGCTGCGAACAGCAGGGACAGCCAGTCCAAAACGCCGAAATCGAGATGGAGCTGCCGAGCGGCGTAGATTACGACCCCGAGTCCGATCACGATGTCGCTCAAGGATTCCAGCCGGAACTGCTCGAAGAGGATCTGAAACAGAGAATGGACGGGACGGAGCAGGATCCGGTCGAATTTCCCCTGCACAATGTAGACGTCCCCAAAGTAATACAAATTGATGCTTACGACGTTGAACAGCGCCTGGGGAATCAAGCCGAAGCCGTAGAGGAACAGAATTTCGTCGAAGCTCCAGTCCAGCAGCCTGGGGGTCCGTGAAAACAGAATGAGGACGACGGCAAAGCCGAATCCTGTCGCCACCAGCGTGGTGAACACGGAGATCAGAAAATCTCCCTTATAGGCCAGGCGGACCTTCGCGTATTGCAGAAAGTATTCGGCCAACAGGCTTAGATGACGCTTCATTTCCGCTTCCGCCGGCACAGTGGCCGAAGAGCCGCTTCGGGCGAAAAGATGATCGTTGTTCGGCGGCGGGCAGCCCGCAAACTAACCTCCGTGGATCGTGATTTTTCTCGACATTCTGGCCCAGAACCAGCGGCCGAAAAGGGCCAGCAGCACGACCCATAAAAGCTGCACGGCGAGCGCCCCGGCGGCGCGGCGGTAATTGAGCCGGCCGAGATAAATCAGCATGGGCGTATAGCCGATGTGTTCAAACGGCAGCAGAGCCAGCAGCTTCTGTAAACCCGAAGGAAACATGGTCATCGGGATCAAAAGTCCGGAAAGCAGCTCTTGGACGAAAAACTTAGCGCGCAGCAAACCCAGAATGGATTTCAAGCGAACGGCGCAGCTGCCCACAATGAAATTCAGCGTGGCCACGAGCATGACGCTGCCGATCAGCGACAGAAAGAAGAGGACTGCGTAAGCCGGAGTTTTGGGGGGCTGAACAGGAAAGATCAGCGCCAGTACGACGGCCACGGGAGCGGAAAGCATTCCAAGGCGGAAGGCGGTTTCGCCCAGCGCCTGCGAGATGTACATCCACTGAACGCTGACCGGCTTAATCAGCGCCATGCTGATCTTGCCTTCCATCACATCCTGGGCCATATCCTGGTCGATGTTGTTGAAATAGAGTGAGCGGATCATCCACCCGACGGCGATGTACGTCACCATCTCCGGAAAGCGGAAACCGGCCAGGTTGGGGCTGCCGGCGTACAGGGCCTTCCAGATGAAGTAATAGACCGTTACGTTGATGAGATAAGTCAGCACCCCGGTGTAATACCGGAGGCGGAAGGCCAGAATGTTGACGAAGCCGACACGGGCAAACTCAAGGTAAACCCGCCAGCGAGGAATCGGGAGGGCCAAGCTCCGGGGAGTCGTTGGCGCCGCCGCCCTCAACGTCCAAACTCCAGCACGGAGGGACCGGTATAAATGCGCCGCACGATCTCCTCGATGGATTCTTCTTCAATGAAGATGTCGCGCACCTCCACGGCGGCCACGACGCGGCGAATCACGTCGCCCGCTGTGTGCTGGTCCCGGTAGAACGACAAGCGATAGGTAAGCTCGCCGATCCTCTCGCGGCTGATGCTGTTCATATTCAGTGCCTCGAGCGCGGCCGCCTGGGAGGGCTCGGTCAGCTCGACCTTCACCTGCATCTGCTGCCAAAGTTGGCGCTTCAACTGCGATAGCGCACCGTCGAACAACACGCGCCCGTGGTCAATAATCATCAGACGGGCGCACAGTTCCTCGATATCGGAAAGATCGTGTGTGGTGAGCAGCATCGTTGTGCCGAATTGGCGGTTCACTTCCTTGAGAAACTGGCGCACGTTCGTCTTGGCCACCACATCGAGGCCGATGGTCGGCTCGTCGAGGAACAGCAGTGGCGGATTGTGGATCAAGGAAGCCGCCAGGTCGCAGCGCATGCGCTCGCCCAGGCTCAATTTCCGAACGGGAGTGTTGAGATAGCGCTTGATCTCGAGGACTTGGTCGAACAAATCGAGGCGGGCGCGGTAATCCGCTTCCGAGACGTCGTAGATGCGCTGCAAGAGGCGGAACGATTCGACGACGGCGATATCCCACCATAATTGGGTCCGCTGGCCGAAAACGACGCCGATGGTGCGCGTGTAGCGGGTGCGGTCGTGATAGGGGACAAAGCCGTTGATGAGCGCCCGGCCCGCGGTCGGCTCCAGAATACCGGTCAGCATCTTCACCGTGGTCGATTTGCCGGCACCGTTAGGGCCGATGTAGCCCACCATTTCCCCGGGCTGAATACGGAAGGAGACTGAATCGACGGCGCGCACCGTGCGGTATTCGCGCACAAAGAGGTTTTCGATGGCCCCCCGAATCCCTTCTTTGCGCTGGAATGTGCGGAAGTCCTTCGTGAGGCCATCGGCCTCAACATCGCCTGGCATGGAAATGATTCATTTTAACACGGGTACCGGAATGCTTGGCTGGCGCCTGAGACCGGGCCCGCGCAGCAAGCAAGCCCCCGCCTTCTTTGCTGCGACCGAATGGAAGGGTTACCAGCCCCGGCGGCGGTGTGCCAGAATGAAACTAAGGCTCGACAGATTCTCCGATGCCACTCTGTCCACGAAATCAAGAGTTGGCTGAAGCCCTGCTGAACGCGCTGTCGCACATTGTGCAACTGACCAACCGGCAGATGGAAGCAATCCGGAAGGGCGATCACCCTTTGATAGCGGACCTGGATTCTCAACTGGAGCAAGCGGTGGGCGAGAAGGAGCGGGCGCTCGGCGCCTGGCGGGAGCATGCCGAGGAGCACGGCTGCTGATCGAATCAGCAAACCGATGGCGGGCGTTCTCTGTTTTCTGTAGGCAGCGGCGAAGAGGGGATCCGCTGGGAGCTGCGCGAAGCCTCACGCAGCCAGAGCTGTTCTCAGGTAATCTTCATGACGCCGGGCCAAAGTCGTCCATTCGGGATATTGCTGCGCCATCGAAATGATTTCATTGCGAGTTCTAAACTCATCGTCAACATCGAATTGCAAGGCTCCGTTCGTGAAGCAGGTGCTGCCCACGCGATGGCCCTTTCTCGCGAGAAGGAGCAATGCCCAGTATTCCACGAAGGCCGCGCTGACGGTCGTTGTTTCTTTCATGTAAAAAATTTGTGCACCCCGGGTGCCATGAGCCGCCCGGACGTACGTTTCTCGACGCCTCGTGCGCTTGGCGGTAAGAAGGAAAACGTCCCGCTGGGGCAAGCGTACCAGCGGAAAGGCCGCGGGCTGCCATCGCGGTGTTCGACCCGCGCCGAGCAAGATTTCGACTCAGGCCGAAACGATCCCGTGTAAAGAGGATACGGAACTTTAGGATGTAAGATGGGAGGTAACATCTCCCAGGCCTTGGCGAGACGCCGGCGGACAAGGCCACGCCTAGCGCCAGCGCGGTCGGCGGGCGAACGGAGGCTGCGTATCGGCCCAGCGGGGAGGAAGATTAAGACAGCGGCCGGCCACTAGCGCGGGACAGAGGACAGCGAAATCATTTCTGCCGTTAAGAAAATGGGGGCCGGAGATGACGGCGCGTGGCAGGAAGGAGCACAGAAAATAAAAATCGCGATCCGAGGGGCACGCGTTCAGGTCACCGGCTGAGCAAACCTGATCGTAAGAAGCGGGGATTGGAGGCGCGGAGCGGATTCGAACCGCTGAATAAAGGTTTTGCAGACCTCTGCCTTACCACTTGGCTACCGCGCCGGGGAGAGGAAGTGCACATGGAGCGGGAGACGGGGTTCGAACCCGCGACATCGACCTTGGCAAGGTCGCACTCTACCAGCTGAGTTACTCCCGCACCCTTCAGACTTGATTCTATCGACGGCTTCCCGGAGGTGTCAAGGCGACAGCACTGGCTTGGGTTCCCCGGCCGGCTCCACCAAGCTGGCCTCCCGCAGGAACTTCGCCGCTTCCTCCGGCGGCGTAGGGTTGATGTAGAAGCCAGATCCCCATTCAAACCCCGCTACCTTCGTCAGTTTCGGCATCACCTCGAAGTGCCAATGGTAGTAGTCCTGTGTATTCTCGTTGAGCGGTGAGGTGTGCAGCACGAAATTGTATGGCGGAAATTCCAGCACCTGATCGAGCTTTTGCAGCAGCTTCTTCAGAACGCGCGCCAAACTTTCGAATACGTGCGACTGGGAGTTCTCAAAAGACGATTCGTGCTGCTTAGGCATGATCCAGGTTTCGAAGGGGAAGCGCGGAGCGTAGGGCGAGAGCACGAGGAAATGATCCGTCTCCTGGATGACGCGGGCGCCGGAGGCCGCCTCCTGGCGGATTATGTCGCAAAAAATGCACCGCTCCTTGAAATTGTAATAGGTCTTGGCGCCTTCGACTTCTTCCCGCACGTAAATCGGCACCACCGGCAGAGCGATCAATTGCGAGTGGGTATGCTCCAGGGACGCGCCGGCCGCTTCGCCGTGATTTTTAAAGATGAGAATATAGCGGAACCGCTTGTCTTTCTTCAGGTCCAGCATGCGGTCGCGGTAGGCCCACAGCACATCCTCGACGCGCTTTTCCGGCAACTGCGCGAGCGTCATCGAATGATCCGGCGTTTCAATGATGACCTCGTGGGCGCCTACGCCGTTCATTTTGTCGAACAAACCTTCTCCCTGGCGCGCCAGGTCGCCCTCAATGCCCAGCGCGGGAAATTTGTTGGGCACCACGCGCAAAGTCCATCCGCGCTGGTTGGGTCCTTGCCCGTTCTGCCGCCAGCCTAGAATTTCCGGAGGGGTCTTGTCTTCATTGCCTTCGCAAAAAGGACAAAATCTGCCCGGATGAACTTGTACCGGCTCGCGCACAAAATCGCTCGGCCGGCGCGCCCGATCGGTCGCAATGATGACCCAGCGCCCGACGATCGGGTCTTTTCTTAGTTCCGGCAATCTCGGTATCTCTCCTTTCGTTGCTCAATATCGGCGCGGCGGCGCAGGCAACCGCCGCGAGAAGGCGTCCTTGCGCAGCTCGATCGCCACCGGATCCCGCCACGTGACGCTGACGGTGTCGAAGCGGGCGCGGCTCCAGTCAATGCCGGCGCGCCGCAAATAATCCGCTGCGGCCCGAATCATGTTCTTCCTCTTGCGTGAGTCGATCGCCTCTTCGGGAGCGCCGAACGCATCAGTTCCCCTTGTTTTGACCTCGATAAAAGCCAGTTGCGGCCCGTCCCACCCGATGAGATCGACCTCGCCCCGGCCGTCGCGAGTCCGATAGTTGCGTGCAACCACAGTATAGCCCAGTTTACGAACATGTCTATAGGCCGCCTCCTCGCCGAGTCTCCCCACCTGCAAGTGGTTCGCTTCGCTGGCCGCCTGCGGTTCAGGCGTCCAGCCGGGCTGCTTCACCTTTGAGCACCTCCAGCTCGAATACAATTGCTTTACCGCGAATCAAAAAGCAAAGATAATGTTCCCAAAATTTGCGAAACGCCTGCCAGTGGTTCACCGCAAACTCGAAGCCCAGCCAGCGCCAGAGCCGTAGCAGCTTCACCTCCACGCGCAACTCGCGCATCCGGGCCCGCGTATAGAAACCGAATCCGCCGTTGTCTTCCCCAAAATACCGGAAGGAAAAGCTGTTCAGGTGCCACCGGTGCGTAGGGTCGCAATAGGAGCTGAAGTCCGTGTAGTGCGGCGTCTCTATAAGGATCCTTCCGCCAGGACGGCTAAGGCGGTGCAGCTCCTCCATCGTTGCTATCACGTCGGCGACGTGCTCGATGACGTGAATCACGCGGATCTGGTCAAACCGGTTTTCGCGGAACGGATACGGGACGTGGTCGAGATCGCAGATCACATCCGCTGCCGCGTCGGGATTGCGGTCAATGCCGATCGCGCCGGGGTGTTTGTTCCTGCCGCAACCCACATCGAGCGTCATAAGCCGCTAATGACCTCTTCCAGCACGTCGAGCGCGAAATCGGCTTGATCGGCGTCGATGATCAGAGGCGGCATCAGGCGCAATACGTTCTCACCTGCCCCCAGTACGAGCAGCCCCCGCTGGAAAGCCGCCTGCACAACGCGGTCCCGCAGCTCAGGCGCCTTCCGCTTGCTCTGCTGATCGGAGACAAACTCGATTCCGATCATCAAGCCCAGGCCGCGCACGTCGCCGACCACGGGAAAGCGCCGGGGCCAGTGCTGCAATCTTTCCATCATGCGCCTGCCGATTCGAGCGGCGTTGTCCACCAGGCCCTGCTCGAGCAGTTCGATGGTCGCCAGGGCCGCGGCCACCGACACCGGATTGCCGCCGAAGGTCGAAGCGTGCGCGCCGGGAACCCAATCCATGAATTCCGCCGAGGAGATCGTCACTCCCAGCGGCATGCCGCTGGCGATGCCCTTGGCTGCTGCGAGAATGTCAGGCTCCACATCGGCATGCTGGCACGCCCACATTTTACCCGTCCGGCCCATCCCGCACTGCACCTCGTCGAACACCAGCGCGATGCCGTTGGCGCTGGCAATGCGCCGCAACTCGCGAAGAAACTTTGGGGGCGGAACGATATAGCCACCCTCGCCTTGCACCGGCTCCACGACAATCGCCGCCACCTCGCTCGCAGGCAGCAGGCTCCGGAACAGGTCGCGCTCGATCACCGTGGCGCATTCGGCGGCGCAGGAATCGGGTTGGAGATTATAAGGGCAGCGGTAACAATATGCGTAGGGAACGTGGTATACGCCGGAAACCAGTGGGCCAAAACCCTGCCGCTGCACCGTCCGGCTCGCGGTAAGAGAAAGTGAGCCCATCGTGCGCCCGTGAAAGGCCCCGAGAAAGGCGATAAATTTATCCCGGCCCGTATGGTAGCGGGCGAGTTTCATGGCCGCCTCCACTGCTTCAGTTCCCGAGTTGCCGAAATAGACCTTCTTGTGGTCGTCCCCGGGCGCGATTTGAGCCAGCTTTCGCGCCAGGCGGGCCAGGCTTTCATAGTAGAAGTCCGTTCCGGACATGTGAATCAATTCCGCGGCCTGCGCACGAATGGCTTCGACCACCCGGGGGTGGCAATGGCCGGTCGAGACGACGGCGATGCCCGCGCTGAAATCGAGAAACCGGTTGCCGTCGGCGTCTTCCACGATCGCGCCCTCGCCTCGGCGGGCCACCAGAGGGTAACTCCGCGTGTAGGAAGGGGAGACATACTGCTTGTCCAGGGCGAGCACACGGCGGGCCTCAGGCCCGGGTACTTCCGTGACCAACAAGGGAAAGCGATTATCTGCGCTCGTAGTTGCGCTCCTCATTGTTGCCTCCACTCAGGAATGCGGGAACGCTCAGCGGCCCGGGTCGGCGCCGAAAAGGGCAGGACGCATCTCGGAGGGTTTGCGGTGGAGCATTAAAAACCCCTCTGCCTATTATGTCACGTTATGCCGCGGGGCTGCGCCTTCGAGCAAATCGGGGAGCAACCGCTCATCAGACTCTATCCCTGGCCAGGGACTCGGCGTATTTCCACCGGGTGCCGTCCTTGGTGTCTTCCAGGATCACGCCCTGCTCGGCAAGCTGCTTGCGGATCTGGTCGGCCCGCGCGAAATCCCGGGCCTTGCGGGCGGCGAGCCGCTGGTCGATCGCTTGCTGAATTTCGCTTGGTGAGAGCCGGCTTTCTCGCCGGGGCTCGAGAACGTCGAAGATCCGGTCGAACCGGCCGAGCAGATCCCGCGCGCCCGGCAGATTGCCCGTTTTGAACTCGCCCGCATCCATGAGACTGTTGATTTCGCGGATATAGTCAAAGATGGCCGCCAGGGCCCGCGCCGTGTTCAAATCGTCGTCCATGCCGGCTTCGAATTGGCTCTGCGCTTCCCGCGCCAGGCCGGTCGCCACAGGATTTTCGCCGGCTTCGAAGCGCTCCGTGTCCAGGCGCAGCTTGAAATTCCGCAGCCGCTCAATGGCCGTGCCTGACGATTTCAGAGCGTCGAAGGTGAAGTTCAATTGCTTGCGGTAAGGCACCGAGGCCAGCAGGTAGCGCACGGCATCGGGAGAATAGCCCTTGTCCAGCAGATCGCGGAGCGTATAGAAGTTTCCGAGCGACTTGGACATCTTCTGTCCTTCGATCAGTAGAAACTCGGCGTGCAGCCAATAGCGGACGAACGGCTTGCCGGTGATGGCCTCCGACTGCGCGATCTCGTTTTCATGGTGCGGAAAAACCAGATCGACGCCCCCGCTGTGAATATCGAGCGTTTCACCGAGGTATTTCATCGCCATCACCGAGCACTCAATGTGCCAGCCGGGACGTCCCCGGCCGAAGGGCGACTCCCAGTACGGCTCGTCCGGCTTGGCCGCTTTCCACAGCACGAAATCGCGCGCGTCCGTCTTCGAGTACTCGTCCACATCCACCCGCGCTCCAGGGCGGATGCCGCTTACGTCCAGACGCGAGAGCTTGCCGTATTCCGGAAAGCGCGAGATCCGGTAATAGACCGATCCGTCGCTCTGGTAGGTCATGCCCTTTGCGCTCAGCTTTTGAATGGCTTCAATCATCTCGGGAATGTGGTCGGTGGCGCGCACCAGATGCTCGGGCCGCTCCAGCCGCAGCTTCCGGGTGTCCTCCTCGAGGGCAGCGATATAGTAATCCGTGTAGTCTCTCAGCGATTTCCCCGCTTGCCGCGAGCTCCGGATGATTTTGTCCTCGACGTCGGTGATGTTCATCACGTGATCCAGCCGGTAGCCGCGGTAGCGGAGATAGCGCCGCAATATGTCCTGGAAAACGTATGTGCGAAAATTCCCGATGTGGGCGTAGTCGTAGACCGTAGGTCCGCAACTGTACATCCGGACCGTGTTGCCATCGAGGGGCTGAAACGTCTCCAGGCGGTTCGTCAGCGTATTAAAGAATTGCAGAGCCATGATTTGCCAGTGTCTTGATGCGCCAGAGAAAAGATGCCCGGAAGCTTACGATGGTAGCATGCAGTTTTACGCGGATAGTTGACATAAGCAAAATGAATGACGGCCTGCTTGACCACAAAGTTCAGTTATGCCTAAACTGTTGACTTGGGGAGTGTTGGAAGATTGATGAAGCCGGAGAAAAAGACCGCCCGGAAGAGGTGGTGGAAACACGCCAGCCAGGCCGGCGGCCTGCGCGCTGGAGGCGCGGAGCAGCAGCTTGCGGCCGAGATTCCCTCCGGCGATCCCGCTCCCACCGTTGTTACGCCCAATCCCGTCGCGATCATCCGAATTAGCAGCGCCATCATTATTGTGGTCGGCGTACCCGGCCCCGGATGAGGCCTGCTCGGAACTGATCCAGAGGCCGCCATCCGGGGAACGAATCCCGGGGCGGCTTTTTTATTTCGGTGCCAACTGCAACAGGGGGCTAGAAAGCACATGGTGATGACTGGGGCGAGATTGATCCTCGAGGCGCTGTCCAAGGAAGGCTGCGAGCTGATTTTCGGCTATCCCGGCGGCGCGAGCATGCCGATTTACGATGCTCTGTACGACCATCCCATCCGGCACATATTGGTGAGACACGAAGAGAACGCCTGCTTCGCCGCCGAAGGCTATGCCCGCTCGACCGGCAGGGTGGGCGTGTGCATGGCGACCTCGGGTCCGGGGGCGACGAACCTGGTCACCGGCCTGGTGGACGCGATGATGGATTCCATCCCGGTGGTGGCTTTCACCGGCCAGGTTCCCCAGCACCTGATTGGCCGGGACGCCTTCCAGGAGGCGGATACATTCGGCATTACCCGTTCCTGCACCAAGCACAACTATCTGGTGAAAGACGTCAACGAGTTGGCCCGGACGATCCACGAGGCCTTCTATATTGCTTCGACCGGACGGCCGGGTCCGGTGCTGATCGACGTGACCAAGGACGTTCTGACGAGCAAGGCCGTCTATCACAGCCCCGGCCCCATACACTTGCGGGGATATAAGCCCAGCGTCGAGGGCCATGCCGGCCAGATCAAACGGGCGGCGAAAATGATCTGGGACGCGCAGCGGCCTTACATCTATGCCGGTGGAGGCATTATCAGTTCTGGAGCCTCTGCGGAACTCGACGAACTGGCCCGGCTGGTGGAGGCGCCGGTCGCCGAAACCCTCATGGGCCTCGGAGCGCTGCCCACCGAGCACCCGTTTTGCATCAATATGCTCGGCATGCACGGCAGCTACGCGGCCAATATGGGAATCAGCAATGCCGACCTGCTGATCGCGCTGGGCGTGCGTTTTGACGACCGGGTCACCGGGCGTCTGGATGCGTTCGCCCGCCACGCGAAGGTGCTGCACGTCGATATCGACCCCGCCGAGATCGGCAAGAACCGCCATGCGGATCTGCCGATCGTGGGCGACGTCAAGCAGGTGCTGGTAAAGCTCAACAAGCTGCTGGCCGAAACCAGGGACACCGACGGCCGGGTGAATTCGCAGGCGCGCCGGCGGTGGATGGAGCAGATCCACGAGTGGCAGCGCCAGCATCCGCTTTCTCACGCCGCCTCGGACACCGAAATCAAGCCGCAGCAGCTTGTCCGCGAGATCGACCGCATTTCTCGAGGCGAAGCGATCGTCTGCGCCGACGTCGGCCAGCACCAGATGTGGGCGGCGCAGTACGTTCGTTTCAACCGCCCGCGCCTGTGGATCAACTCGGGAGGCCTGGGCGCCATGGGCTTCGGCCTGCCCGCCGCGATCGGCGCGCAGTTCGGCAACCCTGATAAGCTCGTGATTGCCCTGGTGGGCGACGGCGGCTTTCAGATGAGCCTGCCGGAATTGTCAACCGTCGCGAGCTACGGGCTGCCCATTAAGATCATCATCATGAATAACGGGTACCTGGGCATGGTGCGCCAATGGCAGGAGTTGTTCTACAGCCGCCGCTATTGCGCAGTGGAGATGGATGCGTTTCCCGATTGCGAGAAACTCGCCGCCGCGTTCGGCATCAAAGGACGCACCATCGAAAAGCCGCAGGAGCTGAGCGCCGCGCTGAAGGAGGCGATGGAAGAGCCCGGCCCGTACCTGATGAACGTGAAAGTGACGCCGGAGGAAAGCGTGTACCCCATGGTGCCCTCGGGCGGCGCGGTCAACGAGATGATCCTGGGCGAGCCGCAGCCCGTCGAAGCAGGAGACTGAAAGCGCTTCTGGCGAAAGATGCTGCAACTGATTTCATTGCTGGTGGAAAACAAGCCCGGCGCGCTGATGCGCGTGACCGGAGTGCTCAGCGCGCGCGGATACAACATTGAGAGCTTGACCGTCGCCCGCACTCTCGACCCCGAGTTGTCGCGCATGACCATTGTGGCCGAAGTGGAGAGCGCCATGCGCCCGCTGCTGGTAAAGCAGATCCAGCGGCTGATCAATGTCATCCAGGTCGTGGATTTGAGCGAACAGCAGGTGGTCTGCCGCGAGTTGATGCTCGCCAAAGTGCAGGTGAGCGAGGAGATGAAGGCCACCTTCCTGAAGGAGGTCGAAATTTTCCGCGCGCGTGTGGTGGACGCTTCGCCGGGGGCATACACTGTCGAAGCCACCGGCGCGTCAGAAAAGCTGGACGCTTTCATCGAGATGCTGCGGGCCTATGGCGAAATCGAGGTGATTCGCTCGGGCGCGATGGCTCTCCCGCGCTCGAGCAAGGAGAACAAGAGGACCGGTCTCAAAGGAAAAGATTTCAAAAAAGTGAGCGTTTGAGACGGGCATAGGGTTGGATCCGCAGCCCGGCGAAGAGCTGTTTGTGTTGGAAAATCTGATCGAACGAGCGCCCGCCGCCCAGGATAAAGCCGCAGGCGGTCCTCTGGGCGGCCGCCGGCGCTTCCGGCGATGAACCAATCGGGAGATGGAATGGCGAAAAGCTACTACGAAAAGGATGGGAACCCGAAATACCTGCAAGGCCGGACGGTGGCCATCATCGGCTACGGCAGTCAAGGCCATGCCCACGCGTTGAACTTGCGCGACAGCGGCGTGAGCGTGGTGGTGGGCCTATACGCGGGCAGCCCCTCGCGAGCCCGGGCCGAAGCCGCCGGCCTGAAAGTATTGACGGTCTCCGAAGCCGCGGCGGCCGCAAACGTGATCATGGTTTTAGTGTCCGATCACTTGCAGGCCGACCTGTATCAGAGCGAGATCGCCCCGCATCTGTCGGCCGGCAAGACCTTGATGTTCGCCCACGGTTTCACAATTCACTTCCGGCAAATCGTGCCGCCGGCGAACGTGGATGTTTCGATGATCGCGCCCAAGGCGCCGGGCCATCGCGTGCGCGAGCTGTTTACGGAAGGCGTGGGCGTCCCGGCGCTGCTGGCCGTTCATCAGGACGCCTCGGGCGAAGCGAAACAGCGCGCGCTGGCCTACGCGCTGGGCCTGGGCTGCCTCAAAGCCGGCGTCATCGAGACCACTTTCAAAGAGGAGACCGAGAGCGACCTGTTCGGCGAGCAGAGCGTTCTTTGCGGCGGCGCTTCGGAACTGATCCGGGCAGGCTTCGAAACTTTGGTGGAGGCCGGCTATCAGCCCGAAATCGCCTATTTTGAATGCCTGCACGAGCTGAAGCTTATCGTGGATCTCATCTACGAAGGAGGCCTCTCTTATATGCGGTATTCGGTCAGCGACACGGCCGAGTACGGCGATTATACGCGGGGGCCGCGCGTGGTGAACCAGGCCGTCCGCGAAGAAATGAAGAAGATTCTCTCGGAAATCCAATCGGGCGCTTTCGCCCGGGAGTGGATCGAGGAGAACAAGAGCGGCCGGAGGAAGTTTTTGGCGATGCGGGAGGCTGCGCGCAACCAGCCCATCGAAGAAGTGGGCGCGCGGCTGCGCGAGATGATGACCTTTCTCAAGAAGAAGAAAGAGGCAGGAGTTCCGCAGGATCAGCCCGCCGGCGCCGCGCGCTGAAAAAGCGCGCGGTGTTCGCTTCCGGCGGCCCCTCCAGGGGCCCGCGCCGGGGAACCGGGCGCTGCGAATTGGCGAGGTTTTATGCGAGTCTTAACGTACGACACCACTCTTCGCGACGGCTCTCAGGGCGAGATGGTCTCGTTTTCGGTGGAGGACAAACTCATCATCGCCCGGAAGCTGGACGAGTTGGGCATCGACTACATCGAGGGAGGGTGGCCCGGATCGAATCCAAAAGACAAGGAATTCTTCCGCCGCCTCGGCGAGCTGGAGTTGAAGCACGCGCGTCTGGCCGCCTTTGGCTCCACTCGTTATCCGAAGAACAAAATCGACGCGGACCCAAACGTGCGCGCCTTGATCGAAGCGGGAACGCCCGTGGTCACGATCTTCGGTAAGAGCTGGGATCTACATACCAGCCGCGCCCTGGGCGTTACCGAGCAGGAAAACCTGACGCTGATTTCCGAAACCGTGTCGTATTTGAAGCAACACGGCAAAGAAGTGATCTACGACGCCGAGCATTTCTTCGACGGCTACATCTCGAATCCCGCCTTTGCTCTGCGCACCATCGAAGCGGCGAAGGCCGCCGGCGCGGATACGATCGTTCTGTGCGACACCAACGGAGGGACGATCACCGCGCGCCTGGTGGAGATTTTTGCTGAAGTGCGTAGGCGCTTGGACGGCGTGATCGGGATCCACACCCACAACGATTGCGACCTGGGCGTGGCGAACGCGATCGCTGCCGTCGAGCAGGGGGCGACCCATGTGCAAGGCACGATCAACGGATACGGCGAACGCTGCGGCAACGCCAACCTTTGCTCGATCATTCCGGTGCTGGAGTTGAAGCTGGGCCATACAACCATCGGCCCCGAGCGCCTTACGCACCTTACCGCCGCCGCCGGTTTTGTGGCCGAGCTGGCGAACCTGGCTCTTCGCAACGATGCGCCGTTCGTAGGCCGCAGCGCCTTCGCGCACAAAGGGGGCGTCCATGTCAGCGCCGTGCTCAAAGAGTCCGCCACTTACGAGCACATCCAGCCGGAATTGGTGGGGAATCGCCGCCGCGTGCTCATCAGCGATCTTTCGGGCCGCAGCAATATCTTTTTCAAGCTGAAGGAAAGAGGCCTGGGCGACAAGCTCAGCGACGCCGCCAGGCGTGAATTGCTGGAGCGGATCAAGCAGCTTGAATACGATGGGTATGAGCTGGAGGCGGCCGAAGGAACCTTCGAGCTGCTCGTGCGCGAGACGCTGCATCCGGATCTCTTCTTTTTCGAACTGGAAAGCTCCAAGGTCGTGACCGAAAGGAAGAAGGACGGCCATACCACCTCGACAGCCAGCATGACCGTGCGGGCCAAAGACGGGATGCACTCGGCCACGGCCAGCTCTCATGGCCCCGTACATGCTATGGACCTCTGCCTCCGGCGTTGCCTGTCCAAACTGTATCCCCAGATCGCCGACATTCGCCTGACCGATTACAAAGTCCGTGTGCTCGATTCCAAACGCGGTACGGCGGCCCGGGTGCGCGTTCTGGTGGAGTGGACCGACCACAAGCGCAGTTGGACCACGGTGGGCGTTTCGGAAAACGTGCTGGAAGCCAGCTTGAATGCCTTGATAGACTCGGTCCGGCTGGAGCTGCTGCGGCTGGCGGAGCAGGACGAATCGGTAGAGAAGGTTGTCGAAGATTACTGCTGGGGGGTGTAAACCTTGGGCCGCGCCCCGCGCCGCTCCCGACTCAACAAAGACCCGGCAATGAACCAAGCGGAGCCCGCGCGGCGCTCGCTCCCGGCTCGCTATGCTCACCGCGCCGCTCTGCTCGCGGTGTTCGGCGTTTGGGTCATTTTCGCCTGGCCCGGGCTTTCTCTCCAATTCGCCACGCTGGATTATTGGCGGCAGCGCCTGGCGGGCCGGAGCCTGGAGGAGCGCGCCGCGATCGTAGACTATCCGGCTTATTCCGTCGCCAGGCAGGTGGAAGAGGTCGTCCCGCCCGCCGCTTGCATCCTGTTTCTGGCCTATACCGGCCCGGAACACGTCAACTACTACAAGACGCGGTTCGACTATTATCTCTATCCGAGGCGTGTGCGCATCGCTGCCAACACCGGCGCACAAGCGGCGAATTGCGGTTACCTGGCCGTCTTTCGCGACGCGCCGGCCAATCTGGCGGAAGAGCCCTTTCGCGGCGTGTGGGATGAGGGCCGGTTGCAGCACCGGCTGGCGTCTCTGGAAAAGGTTTACTCGGGGCCTAATCTCGATATTTACCACATCCGGCGATGATGATATGCGCTTTCCTGTTCACCTGCGTCGCCGGATGGCTCGTCATTTGCCCGTGGCTCCGCCGGCGGCCCGCTCTCAGCCTGGCGACAGCGATCGGCTTGAGCTTCGCTGCGGGAGCGGCCGCCCTTTCCCTTGAACTGCTGCTTCTGAATCTGGCGCGTATCCCATGGACCCGTTTTTCCGTGCTGTCGCCTTGGATCGCTGCTGCCGCCGCCCACACTTTCTTCGGGCGCAGACTATGGGCGCCTCCGATGCCCCGACTGCGTCGGCCGTGCCTCCCGGAAATTGCGGCACTCGCCTTCTCCGGAATTGTTCTGTCCGCCTGGGTTCCCTATGAGCGCTTGCTGCCGCTCAATGAATGGGACGCCATCATGCTTTGGATGTTCAAGGGAAAAGCTTTCTATTTAGACGGCAGCATCGCCCCATATATGAGCCGCGCCCACGAGTTCCTGGGGAATCCGGCGTATCCCCTTCTGGTGCCCCTGTATGCGACGTTTCTCTATATCTGTTCCGGATCTGCCGCCGATCAACTGGCAAAGCTTCTCTCGCCCTGTCTGTTCGGCTCGCTGGCGGCTGGATTTTATTACTTCCTCCGGCGGTACGGCTCCCGCTCCGTTGCAGCGATTTTCACCTCGATGCTGGCCGGCTTGTATATGGTGGATGTCGCCGCCTTCCGCTACGCCGGCTACGCCGACACGGCGGTCGCGGCGGCCATCCTGCCCGGCGCCGGCTTTCTTTATGCCTGGTTTCGCGAGGGGGACTATGCCGACTTCGCCCTCGCGGTCTTCTTTGCTTCGATAGCCGCCTGGACCAAGAACGAGGGACAGTTTTTTCTGGCAGGATTAGGCGGGCTGGCTGTGGCGCGCCTGCTCTGGCAGCGAATTTGGGACCGCCGTTATTGGTTCACGCTGGCCGCGGGCCCCGTTTTGTTCGTAGCCCCCTGGGTGGCGGCGCGCAATGTGTACGGCGTGAAACGCCCGGGCGAGCTTTCGGGAGAGATGATGCGAACCAACATCGCCAGCTACGGGCCTACAGTCAAGGCCATCTTCGACCATGCATTCACGCCGGCCCCGCCGGATGCGTTGGGCTCCCGCATTTGGCTTTTTAACCTCACCTTCCCATTGTGCGTGCTGGCTGTTTTCTTGTACCGGCGCGCTGGCCTCGACCAGCGTTTTTGGGTGCTGCCGGCTTTGGCGTGCTGGCAACTATTCGGCGTGAGTCTGGTGTATGTCACCGGCCCGGTGAATCTCCAGTGGATGATCGGATCCTCGCTCGACCGGGTGCTCTCGCAAATCGCCCCTATCGCTTTGCTGGCGGGGGCGCTTGTCTTCGCTTCTTACTACAATGCGGCGGAAGCGCGCCTGGGAATTCCCGTTACGGGCGAGGCTTCGCCGCGGAACCGGGAAAGGGTGCCCGCGAGCAGTAAAAAACAACGCGGCAAATCACGCGCATGAGCCGATTCCGCACCGTCTGCGCCGCGTTTGCGATCCCGCTTCTGCTGGCTTTGCCAGCCTCCTCGGCTCAGCCCGTCAATGTCCCTTCGACGCCCGATGGAAGCGCGCGGCGGACGCCTCGCCCGGTCCTGATGCTGACGGATTGCGGCGTCGATATGGATGACCAGTGGGCGCTGGCTCATCTCGCGTTGTCTCCGGAATTCCATCTGGTGGGAGTGGTCACCACGCACGCCCCCACGCTGGCAGCGCCCGCGGCGGAAACGTCGGCCCGGGTTGCCAGAGACGTTCTCGACCACTTGCCCTTGCGTTTCCGGCCCCCGGTGATTCCAGGCTCCAGCATGCCGCTCGCCGGGCGGAAACCGCAGCCCAACCCCGGCGTCGATTTCCTGCTCCGGCGCTCGCGCCCCCATAGCCCGGAACGCCGCTTGGACCTGTTGCTGACCGGGGCGGCGACCGATGTGGCCTCCGCGCTGCTGATCGATCCGAGCCTGGCGGATCGCATCCGGGTTATCGCCATGGGATTCAACAATTGGCCGCAAGGGACGGATCCCTTCAATGTGAAGAACGACGTCACGGCGTGGCAGGTGCTGCTCGCATCCCGCGCTCCGGTTGTTGTCGGCGACACGGCCGTGACCAATCGGTATCTCCGAATGACCCGCGAGAAGGCGCGCGAGCTTTTCTATTCCCGCGGGGCTCCGGGCGTCTATTTGGCGAACATTCTGATATCCTGGCTCGACAACAACGGAGAGCTCGTGCGATCGATTACCGGAACGCGCGACGCATGGCCTGTGTGGGATGAGGTGACGGTCGCTTATCTGCTCGGCCTGGCCAAGACCCATGTCTACCCGCGGCCCGTCTTGCGGGACGATATGATTTTCGAACATCCGGCGCCCGGCCGCCGTTCTGGGGAGGCTGCCGGGGAAATTGCCTGGATCACCGCGATTGACGCGAAACGCCTCTGGGCCGACTTCACCTACAAACTGGACCGCGCGCGGGCGCTGCAAAAATGATCCGCTGGCGAGGGCCCCTGCTGTTGCACCGCGAAAGCGCCTCCATTTGACGCCCGCGGGCCACTTACCGTAATCTCAAAGCGAAGCACCGCGGATAACTAAGCCGGCATGAACATTTCGGTGAAAGGGGATTACGCGCTGAAGGCCGTCTTCGATTTGGCGTACCGGGGCGGCGCGGGCCCGGTCAAGATTGCTGAAATCGCCGCCCGCCAGAAGATCCCCCAGAAATTTCTGGAGCTGATCCTGGCGCAGCTCAAGCAGGGCGGCTTCGTCGAATCGCGCCGCGGCGCCGAGGGGGGCTATTTGCTGGCGCGCCCGCCGGATCGCATCAGCGTGGGCGAGGTGCTGCGCTTCATCGAAGGCCCCCTTTCTCCGGCGGCGCGCACGCGCGGCGCCAAGAGCCGGGTGGCCGTGCGCCGCGCCGGGACGCCGGAGGAAGAGACGCCCCTCACGGAACTCTGGGAGCAAGTCGATAAGGCGGTGTCGGATATCGTTGATCGCACCAGCTTCGCCGACCTGGCGGCCCGCTGGAGCGAGCGGCAAAGCCGTTTCGTAGCCAACTGGCAAATCTAGTTCCGGTGCTGCCTCGAAACAATGCCTAGATACTATACAGATAATTCCTTGAGCATCGGCCATACGCCGTTAGTCAAATTCAACCGGATCGTCAACGGCGCGCAGGCGACCGTGTTGGGGAAGGTCGAGGGACGCAACCCCGCCTACTCGGTCAAGTGCCGCATCGGCGCGTCGATGATTTGGGACGCCGAAGAGCGCGGCATCCTTGGCCCGGGAAAAGAGTTGATCGAACCGACCAGCGGCAACACCGGCATCGCCCTGGCGTTCGTAGCGGCGGCGCGGGGCTATCCGATCACGCTGACCATGCCCGACACGATGAGCCTGGAGCGCCGGGCGGTGCTGAAGATCCTCGGGGCCAAGCTGGAACTGACCCCGGATGAGCAGGGGATGAATGCGGCTATCCGCCGGGCCGAGCAGATCGTGGCCAGCGATCCCCAGCGCTACATCATGCTGCAACAGTTCAAAAACCCCGCCAATCCCGCCATTCATTTCAAAACAACCGGTCCGGAAATCTGGGAGGATACCGATGGTCAAATCGACGTGCTGGTGGCGGGCGTCGGCACGGGGGGCACAATCACCGGCGTTTCCCGCTACATCAAACATGAGAAAGGCAAGAAGATTCTGGCTGTGGCTGTCGAGCCGGCGGCGAGTCCGGTCATCACTCAGCATCTGAACGGAAAAAAGCTCCGGCCGGGGCCGCACCGCATCCAGGGCATCGGCGCCGGCTTCATCCCCGAGACACTAGACCTGACCGTGGTAGACCGTGTTGAACTGGTCAGCAATGAGGAGGCGATCGAGTATGCCCGGCGTCTGGCTCGCGAAGAAGGGCTGCTCTCCGGCATTTCCTGCGGGGCTGCAGCCGCGGTTGCCTGCCGACTGGCCCGGCAGCCCGAGTTCAAAGGGAAAATGATTGTGGCCATTCTGCCCGACGCCGGCGAGAGATATCTTTCGAGCGCGCTGTTCGAAGGGATCGTTTAGGCCGGAAGCCGGTACCACCGCCAGCGGGATTGGGCGCTCTTCCTATCCGCGCCTGCCGACGCAGAGCAGCCCGCGGCCCGGAGCGCCGCCGATCTGGGCGATTTCCGGCCCGGCTTCTTATTTTTCGGTGGGCATATGGGCCGCATTCCAGGCTCGCCACCCGCCGGCTAGAGAAAAGACGTTCTTGTAGCCCATCTTTTGCACCGCATCCGCCGCCAGAGCCGAGCGGAACCCGCCCCCGCAATAGATGATGATTTTGGCGTCTTTATCGGGAATGGCGCTTTCGATGTCGCGTTCAATGACTCCTTTGCCGAGGTGGATGGCGCCGGCGGCATGAGCGGCCTTCCATTCGGATTCCTCCCGGCAGTCTACAAGGTAGAACGGTTCGCGCTCCTGCTGGCTGCGGCGAACTTCCTCCACCGTGATCTCGCGAATCCGTGTCTTCGCGTCATCAACGAGTTTTAAGAATGCAGGCGAGTGAGCCATAGGAAAGTGTCCCCCGATCTGATGTTTTGCTAGCGGCGCTTCCGGCGGTTAACGACATCCGTCCAACTTTGGCGGACGCGCAGGGAAAAAGCGCCCCGTTCCGGCTAGACTCGGCCGGCAGCGCCTGGAAAACGCCGCAGCTCGCCGACGGCCGGATCGCCCATCATTCGATTCTCTGGATTCGCGCGCCGACGGCGGATAATTTCTCTTCAATTTTCTCATAGCCGCGATCGATATGATACACGCGGTCCACAACGGTTTCCCCGCTCGCCACCAAGCCGGCGAGAACCAGAGAAGCGCTGGCGCGCAGATCGGAGGCGATTACGCCTGCGCCGCTCAGCGGCGTCTTTCCTCTCACCACGGCTTGATTCCCTTGGATCGTGATGTCGGCGCCCATGCGGCACAGCTCAAGGGCGTGCATAAACCGGTTCTCGAAGATCCGCTCGGTGATCAGGGACGCGCCGTGCGCCTGCGTGCTGAGAGCCATCCATTGCGCCTGCAAGTCGGTGGCGAAGCCGGGAAATTCCTGTGTGGTTACGTCGACAGCCAAGAGGCGGCTGGCGCCCCGCACGCGCAAGCCACCGCCGGCGGCAGCCTTCACATCCACGCTCGCTTCCTGCAATTTGTCTGTCAGCGCCGTAAGGTGCTCGGGACAGGCTCCGGTGACCTCGATCTCGCCTCCGGTTATCGCGCCGGCCACCAGGAACGTACCCGCCTCAATGCGGTCCGGAATGATGCTGTGTTCCGCTCCCCGCAGCCGCGGCGTTCCTCGAATTCGAATCGTGCTGGACCCGGCGCCCTCGATGCAGGCGCCCATCTTGGTGAGGAGCGCGGCCAGGTCCACGACTTCCGGCTCCCGGGCGGCGTTCTCCAGCACCGTCTCTCCCTCGGCAAGCACAGCAGCCATCATGAGGTCTTCGGTCCCGGTCACGGTGATTCGTTCGAACCGGATCTCTGCACCCCGCAGACCCTTAGGAGCCTGCGCCTCGATGTAGCCGTGCTCCTGGCGGATCACGGCCCCTAGCTTCTCGAGGCCGGCGATGTGCAAATTGATCGGGCGCGCCCCGATCGCGCAGCCGCCGGGCAGCGAAACCCGGGCGCGGCCCGTGCGCGCCAGCAGAGGCCCTAAGATCAAGCTCGAAGCACGCATCGTCTTGACCAGTTCGTAGGGCGCTTCCGGACTGGTGACGCGCTCTGTGCGAATCGTATACCGGCCCTTTTCCACCTTGACTTCCGCCCCCACGTCCGCCAGCAGCCGCGCCATAGTACGGATATCCCGTACACGAGGCACGCGGTGCAGGGTCACCGGGTCGCTGGTAAGAACGGCTGCGGCCAGCGCGGGAAGGGCGGAGTTCTTCGACCCGCTGACCGGAATCGAGCCGGTCAAAGGCACACCGCCACGAATCAGAAATTTTTCCATGCTGGAAAAGCCAGACCTACATACATAAAAATCCGCCGTCGCGAACCGGCAAGAGCGCGCCGCCGTACCGGCGAAGGCGGGCCATATGCGCTCATTGGGAATCTACGACCAGGTGAAGCCGGTTGTGCGCGGCACCGAGCAGTTCGCGGGCCTGCCGGGCTCCCACGCCTCGTTTCAACATCACGATCGCCGCCCGCACGTCGTTGCCCGCTTCCGCCAGGGCCTGCGCCGCTCGCCCAAAATCGCAGCCCGCCGCCTGGGCGACGATCCGGCGGCCGCGATCGAGCAGTTTTTCGTTCTTGAGCTGGAGATTCACCATGAGATTCCGGTATACATAGCCGAGCCGGATCATCGAGGCGGTGGAAAGCATGTTTAAGACCATCTTTTGAGCGGTGCCGGCTTTCAAGCGCGTAGATCCGGTAAGGATTTCGGGACCCACTTGCGGCGCAATCGCAACATCAACCAGAGCCGAAATTTCCGCGCCCGCGTTGCATGTCAAGCCGACTGTGGGGGCGCCCAAGGATTTTGCGTAGCGTACGGCGCCGAGCACGTAAGGCGTTCGGCCGCTGGCGGTGATACCCACCAGCACGTCGCTTCTGTTGAAGCCCCGCGAGCGAAGATCGCTTTCGCCGGCTTCGGGGCTGTCTTCGTTCGCTTCGGTGGCGCGGGAAAGAGCCGCTTCGCCGCCGGCAATAACGCCCTGGACCACCTCCGGGGCAACCCCAAACGTAGGCGGGCACTCGCTGGCATCGAGCACCCCCAGCCTTCCGCTCGTGCCGGCGCCGATATAGAACAATCTCCCTCCCCGCTCCAATGCGCCCACGATGACATCCACGGCCCGAGCGATGCGGGACAGCTCCTGCTCCACGGCCGCGGCCACTTTTTTATCCTCCTGATTCATGAGAGCCAGGATCTGCTCGGTGGATAAAAGATCGATTTCGGCCGATGCTGGATTTCGCTGTTCGGTGCCGAGATGCTCGAGCATCTGGAATACAAATCCTAATTTTACGCTACCATGACTGCATGTTTCGCGTACGAACCGCCTGCCTGTATCTGGCCGCCGTGGTTTCCGCCCTGGCGCAGACGGGCTGGCGTGGCTCACCCATTCTCGATGAGATCGTAGACCAGGCCATTCACCAAAACGAGATTCCCGGGGCGGTCCTGGTGGTCGGGCACAAAGGCAAGATCCTTCACCGCAAGGCTTACGGCAGCCGCAGCCTCGCGCCTTTCCGCGAACCGATGACTGTGGATACGATTTTTGACTGCGCTTCGCTGACCAAAGTGGTCGCCACAACCTCTTCCATTATGCTGCTGGTGGAAGAAGGAAAAGTCAGGCTCAACGACCGCGTAGCGCAATATCTGCCCGGCTTTGCCGGCGGCGATATCACCGTCCGGCAGTTGATGACTCACTTCTCGGGGTTGCGGCCCGACCTTGATTTGAATCCCCCCTGGAGCGGCTATGACACCGGCATCAAGCTCGCTCTCGCCGAGCAGCCGACTGTCCCTCCGGGAACGCGGTTTATCTACAGCGACATCAATTTCATTCTGCTCGGAGAAATTGTTCATCGCGTGAGCGGCCAGATGGTGTCGGATTTCGCCAAACAGCGTGTTTTCCAGCCGCTGCGGATGAACACAACCATGTTTAACCCGCCGGCGGCGTTGCGGCGGCGCATCGCTCCGACCGAGCGAGTGAACGGCGCCGTGCTGCGCGGCGTGGTCCATGATCCGACGGCCCGCTACATGGGGGGCGTGGCGGGACATGCCGGCCTGTTTTCCACAGCCGACGATCTGAGCCGCTTCGCGTTGATGCTTCTAAACAATGGAACCGTCGATGGGGTCCGCATTTTCAGCCCGCTTACAGTTGAAAAAATGACCTCGCCCGAGACGCCCCCGAATCAGCCGGTGATTCGCGGCCTGGGTTGGGATATCGACTCGCCTTTCTCCTCCAATCGCGGCGAGCTGCTCCCCGTTGGATCCTTCGGTCACACCGGCTTCACCGGCACGTCGATTTGGATCGATCCTTCTACTGATACCTTCATCATTCTGCTCGCTAACAGCGTCCATCCGGTGCTCCGGCCCGCCATCACCAGCCTGCGCTCCAAAGTCGCAACCGCCGTGGCGGCCGCCATTTCGGACGTTCCATTGGACTTCGTCGCCCGGCGCGGGTTGCGCTTGACCGGTTACAACGAAGCGATGGTCGGAGCCAAGCGCATGGTGGATCGAAACGGTGAGGTGTTGACCGGCCTGGACGTTCTGGCGAGTGACCATTTCCAGGTCTTGCAAGGGAAACGAATCGGACTAATCACCAATCACACCGGCATCGATCGTCGCCGACGCCGCAACGTGGATCTCATGATCGAAGCGGGCGTAAAACCTGTGGTCATCCTGGCGCCGGAACACGGCATTACTGGCGGCGCCAGCGCCCCCAATATTCCCGATAGCACGGATCCAACGACGGGCATTCCCATCTACAGCCTCTATCAGGAAAACAGGCGCCGGCCCACGGCGGAACTCCTGAGAGGCCTCGATGCTTTGGTTTTCGATATTCAGGACGTGGGCGCTCGTTTTTACACCTATATCACGACTATGGCTTACGCCATGGAGGAAGCCGCTCGTCATCGCCTGGCTTTCTATGTCCTTGACCGGCCGAATCCCATCAATGGAGTCAGTGTGGAGGGTCCTCTGCTCGACCGAGAGCACCTTTCCTTTATCGGCTACTATCCGTTGCCGCTACGCCACGGCATGACAGCCGGGGAACTGGCCCTGCTGTTCAATGCGGAGAACAAGATCGGCGCCGAGTTGGTGGTTATCAAGATGAAAGGCTGGGAACGGGGAGACTGGTTTGACGAGACCGGTTTGCCCTGGACCAACCCCTCGCCGAACATTCGTACTCTCCCGGAAGCGCTGCTATACCCGGGAGTGGCACTGCTCGAAGGCCTGCAAAATTATTCTGTCGGACGGGGTACGGACACCCCGTTCGAGGTGATCGGAGCCGATTGGGTCGACGGCGCCACGTTGGCTGCCTATCTGAATGCCCGCCGGATTCCGGGAGTCCGGTTCTACGCCGTGGAGCGCGAGCCGTCCTCTTCGGCGTTCGCCCATCGAAAGATTGGCGCTGTTCAGATCATTGTCACCGACCGCAATGCGGTCGATTCTGGTGAGCTCGGGTTGGAAATCGCTTCGGCGCTGATCAAGCTCTTTCCCGGACACATCAACTTGGACCGGACGGCCGGACTCATCGGCAGCCAAGCCGTGCTCTCCGCCTTGCGGGCAGGTGAAGATCCGCGAACCATCCGCGCAAGCTGGCAGGAAGCGCTTGATCAGTTCCAGCAGGTGCGGCGCAAATACTTGCTCTACTGAGGACGGCCCGGAGCCGGTTTCGGGCCCCCTCGCTACGCGGCGACTTTCTTGGCCTGGGGAGCCCCGTTCTTGGGGGGACGCCCCCGCCGTTTCTGCGTCGCTAACGACAGCCAGGCTGGAGGACGGCCACGCCGGCGGCCTCGTCCTCGGGCCAGCCGCTCGAGCGAAATGATCGCTTCTTCAATCTGCTGCCGCTCTTGGCGGAGCTCGATTAAAATCTTGTTTACGTCCATGACAGCTCCTGAAATCGATTACCGAATTCGCTCCAATGCCGGAAATTGTGGTATATTACGGGCCTTAGTTTGAGTGGTCGATTTTGTTCTGGAAACAGAACAAAAACCGCGATCTCCGTCAGAGCAACTCTTTTATAACAGAATGTCCCTTCGGAAATCAATACTTTTGTTCTAAATTCAGAACAAATTTTCTCCACCCCGCTTTTATGGGGCGCCTCTTCCCCACAGGGTGGTACGAAAACTTCTACCTCCGGGCGGAAATCGGGCGTTCTTTCAACCATTTTTCCCCTTTGCAAAATCGGGTTTTTACCGACCTCCGAAGCCCGCCGCGAAACCTATGTGCCTGAAGAGCCTTGCATCTTGTTAGGACGCATGTGCGGCAGAGTGAAACCCGTTGCTTTGGAACCGTCCAAAATGCGCAGATCTCGCGGCAAATCGCGGAATCGGGCAGCGGGCGCATTGTGCCGGAAGGCGAAGCAGCGAGTGGCCGGGGCGTGGACCGCAACCCAGCGGCGGCAACGCCGTGCTGGCCTCATTTTGAGTGAGGCAACCCGGCCTTGTCCGGGACCGGCGGCCGAAGCTGATGATGCCGCAGGCGGAAAGGGGCCGCGGATATAAGCGAAAGCCTGAGCAAGTGTGGCCGCTGCCATGCGCTGCCGGGCTAATTGTATTAGCAGATCAAAGTCGGATTGGGGAACTTTCCGGCGGCACCACGAGGACCGCCAGCGAAATGCGCGCCGGATGATTCTTCACAAGGGAAAATACCTCCGCGAACCGTGAAGTTTTCCGCGAGCCGGATGGACGATTTTCGGCAAACCCCCGCTGCTTCTTTGCTAGGGAAGCGCTTCCATGCAGCCGGGCTTGGCGCGCGGCCTCCAAGTTGTTGCTGCTTCAGGCTCACTGCGGGGCTTGTCGTAAGCTGAGGGAAGCCAGATAGCCGAAGACAAACGTCACGGTGGTGACAATAACGACGTACCAGGTCCAGGCGGTTTGCGTACCGAAGTGCAGGTAGAGCATTGTGGCAAACCCGGATGCCATGCCGATGATTGCACCGGTCTGATTGGCCCGCCTGGTCAGGATCCCGAGCAGGAAAACGCCCAGCAAGGCGCCGATCGTGACCGAGATGACGGCCAGGCCCGCCTCCAGCACCGATCCCCAGTGCCGCGCCAGCAGCGCGATGCCCAGCAGCACCAGCCCCCACACCACCGTCGCTGCGCGGCTGACCCGCAAATAGTGGCTTTCCAGAACATGGCTTGCATGGAACAGCGGTTGGTAGAAATCGACGATGGTTGCGGATGCCAGGGAATTCAGAGCCGCGCTCAGATTCGACATGGCCGCCGCCAGTATCGCCGCGATCGCGATTCCGGCTACGCCCGCGGGCAGGTTCCGCCAGATGAAGGCGGGATAAATCCTATCCAGCGGAGTCGGCGCCGCCTGCCCGGTCTTGGCATAAAAAGCGTAGAGCAGCACTCCGATCAGTAAGAAGAGCGAGAATTGAAACAGCACCACTACGCCACTCGCGAGCAGGGCTATTTTGCTTTCCCGCTCGCTGCGGGCGCTGAGCAGCCGCTGGACGATCAATTGGTCGGTTCCGTGGGTCCCGGTAGCGAGAAAAGTGCCGCAGGCGAGCCCGGCCCAGAAGCTATAGGTCCTCGAGAAGAACTCCCCGGTCAGTTCCAACCGGAAGTCAAAAATCTGGAACTTCCCCGCCGGGCCCGCGAGCCGTACCACCTCCGCCCAACCTCCCGGTACGTAGCCCAGGATCATCCAGAAGCTTAGCAACCCGCCGGCGACATAGAGGACCATTTGGACCACATCCGTCCAGATCACCGCGGTCATGCCGCCTTCAAAAGTGTAAAAAAGCGTTAACAAGGTGATCAGCACGATTGACGTCACCTCGCCGGTGCCGAGGATGATCGAAACGACGATCGATACCGCATAGACACGGACGCCCTCGGCCAGAGCGCGGATCACCAGGAATGTCGAGGCCGTAAAGCGGCGCGTCCGCTCCCCAAAGCGCCGTCGCATGAGCTCATAGGCCGTATACATATCGCCGCGAAAGTATTGGGGGATGAACAGAAGGACGATGACCACCCGGGCCACCAGGTATCCGCAGACGATTTGCAGGAATCCCAGATTGCCGGTGAATCCGAGAGGCGGGGTGCCAATGATCGTCAATGTGCTGGTTTCGGCGGCGACGATGGAGAGCGCGATGGCCCACCAGCGGACCGTCCGGCCGCCGAGGAAGTAGTCTTTCAGCGATTTCTGAGAGCTTCGAAAGCGGGCGCCGAAGGCGGTGATCGCGATCAAGTAAAGGACAATGAGTCCCAGATCCAGGTAGCGTCTAGGCAAGAGATCCTGCCATGATCGAAGCCTGGGATTGTAGCAGATCTGGGGCCGCCTGCCGCCGGCGCGGCGGGCGCGTGAGGCTCCAATCGGGGCAGTCTGCGCCGGCTGGACGGATTTTGTTTAGCGGCGGCCTTGCCATCGGGATTTTCGGTGCTATATACTCCGCCTTTGACACTCTTGCGGTAGGATTTTAAGGGCGGGGAACCGAAGAGCCCACCGGTGGAGTCTAAAATGAATGGGCCGCGAGGCTGGAGAGGTGGAGCTATGTTAAGAAAACTGACGTTTTGCTTTTTAACTCTGTTTCTGCTTTGGCCTGTCGCGCAGAACCCGTGCGCCGCGCAGGCTCCTGCTGAGCAGCCGAAAAAGCAGATGAAAGATCGGGAAGAATACGATCTGTTCCAAAGCATCCTCAAGGAAAGCAACCCCACGCGCAAGCTCCAACTTTTAGATCAGTGGAAGCAGAAGTACCCTGACACGGCGTTTAAAGAAGAACGCTTACAGATGTACATCCAGACCTACCAGCAGGCCAACCAGCCGGCGAAAGCCGTCGAAACCGCCAACGAACTGCTGGCCATCGCCCCCGACAACTTCACCGCCAATTACACCATTGCCGCCCTGACTCCTTTCCTGAACTCCAACGATCAGAAAGTGTGGGACAACGGCGTGAAGGCGGCGAACACCGTCCTGCAAAACCTCGACCAGCAATTTGCCCCGGAGAAGAAGCCTGCGAACGTTTCCGACGCCGACTGGGCCAACGGCAAGAAGGCGGCCGAATTTGTCGCCCACCAGATGCTCGGCTGGGCGGACATGATGGAGAAGAAGAACGAGGAGGCGGAGCAGGAGTTCACGAAGGCTCTCCAGGTAAACCCCCAAGCCGCCCAGGTTTCGTACTGGTTAGGATCCGTCGTCCTGGCGGAAAAAAATCCGGCGAAAAACACCCTCGCCCTTTTCAGCTTTGCGCGGGCTGCCGCTTACGACGGTGCCGGAGCGCTTCCCCCGGCCGGCCGGCAGCAAATCGACGCCTACTTGACCAAGGTTTATAAGACCTATCACGGAGATGATCCGAAGGGCCTGTCGGATCTCAAAACCCTCGCCAAGAGCCAACCCCTTCCCCCGGCCGACCTGAACATCAAATCGGCCGAGGAAGTCAAAGCGGAGAAGGAAGAGGAGTTGAAGAAGACGAATCCCAAGCTGGCGATTTTTGTGCAGATCAAAGAAGGCCTGACCGGCTCAGACAGCGCCAGCTTTTGGGCGAACATGAAGGGCACGGCCATGCCCTCGCTGCGCGGCACGGTCGTCTCCGCCAAGCCTGAGGTGAAGCCGAAGGTGGTCGAGGTGGCGATGACTCAGTCCACGACCCCCGAAGTCACCATTACCCTCCCCGAGACGCCCGCCCGGTGCAAGCTCGAGCCCGGAGCGCAGATCGATTTCGAAGGCGCCGAAGCCAAGGAATTCACTCCCAATCCCTTCATGATCAAGATGGAAGGCGGGAAAATCACTTCCGGCTGCACGGAAGCGCCCGCGCCGGTTCGGAAGGCCCCGGCGAAGAAATCGGTTAAGAAAAAGGCGGCGTAACAGGCTTGCGGCGCGGCGAAAATACAGGACCCCTGCCAGACTGGTTCTGAAGTTTTTGGCAGCTCCCAGGGTTGGTGAGACAGCCTTCCGCTACATCTTGTAGCGGCCGAGGTCCTCGTCGTTCAGGTTCTCAAGCCACTTGCGCAGTTCTTCGTTGTTGACTTTCTCGCTGACCGCGGTGCTGAGCTTGGAGGATTTGAGAACCTCCTCTTCGACGTAAATCGGACAATCCAGGCGGAGTGCCAGCGCCAGCGCGTCGCTCGGACGCGAATCAATCGAGATCAGCTCGCCGTTGCGCTCCAGCCAGATCAGGGCGTAGAACGTGTCGTCCTTCAGGTCGTTGACGACCACCTTCCGGATTCCCGTGCTCAGGCCCAGCAGGAGGCTTTTGATCAGATCGTGCGTCATCGGCCTGGGCGTCGAGACTTTTTCGATTTCGAGGGCGATGGCGTTGGCCTCGTAAATGCCCACCCAGATCGGCAGCAGGGCATTCCCATTCACGTCCTTCAGAATGACGATGGGCATGTTGGTAACGGGGTCCATCATCAGTCCACGGATTTTCATTTCGACTTCCATGGCCACTCCTCGTTAGCTTTGATTATATCGCTTCATGCGATCACCCGGCGTTCGCGCCGGGCAGCATCTCTCCGATCAGCGAATTCGCGCCGGCGCGCGTGATGCGCACCCGCCTGTATTGACCCAGCAAATTGGGTCCCGCCGGCGCGCCGGATTCCGGCGCCGTGAAATTGACGACCCGGTTCTGGCTGGTCCGGCCAATCCATTGCCGCGTGGTTTGATTGCGCCCCTCCACCAGGACCTCTTGCTCGGTTCCGACGCAGGCCGCATTCCGGCGGACCTGAATGGCGCGCTGCTTCTCTTGCAGCACCGCTAGCCGGCGCGATTTCTCGTCTTCCGGCACAGCGTTGGAAAGCCCGATGGCCGGCGTGTTGGGGCGCGGCGAGTATTTGAACGAAAAAACGGAATCGTATCCGACCTCGTCCAGCAGGTCGAGCGTCTGCTCGAAATCTTCTTCGGTCTCGCCCGGAAACCCGACGATGATGTCGGTGGTAATGGAGATCGGCCGCCGCGCTCGCTTCATGCAGTCGATCCGCTCCAGGTATTGTTTCCGCGTATACTCCCGCTCCATGCGCGCCAGCACGCGGTCAGAGCCCGACTGAACCGGCAGATGGACGTGATCGCACAGAACCGGGTTGTCCTCGATGGCCGCCACGATGCGCGGAGTAAAATCCCGCGGGTGAGACGTCGTAAACCGAACGCGGCGCAGCCCGGGGATCCGGCTGATCTGCGCCAGCAGTTCGGCGAAGTCCCATCTGGCGGGCGAGGGATCCCGGTAGCTGTTCACGTTCTGCCCGAGCAACTGGATCTCGGTGTATCCGGCGTCCGCCAACTGGCGGGCCTCGGCCATCACGCTCTGGCTGGTGCGGCTGCGTTCAGGGCCGCGCGTAAACGGGACCACGCAGTAGGCGCAGCGCTTGTCACAGCCTTCGATGATCGTGATATAGGCCCGAAACGGATTGTCCCGCTTGGTGAACGGCGTTTCGAACGTCTCTTCCGTATCCAGATCGAGGCCGGTGACGCGGCGATGGCCCGTCTCAAGCTGCACCAGCATTTGCGGCAGCTTGCTGTAGCTTGCCGACCCGCACACCAGGCCCACATGAGGCGCCTGCTCGAATATGTTTTCGCCCTGATGCTGGGCCACGCAGCCGAGCACGCCGAAAATTTTTCCTTGCCCCGCTTGCCGCTTGAAATTAGCCAGGCGGGAGAACACCTTCTGCTCGGCTTTGTCGCGGATGCTGCACGTATTGTAGAGAACCAGGTGGGCCTCTTCGGGCGTGTCTACTTGCCGGTAGCCTTCCGCCATGAGCGTGCCGATCACCTTCTCGGAGTCGTGCACATTCATCTGGCAGCCGAAGGTCTCGATGTAGAAAGTTTTGGCTCCCACTCACCCCGATTGTAACACGCCGCCGCCGGGCCTCCGGCCCGGCCCTTGAGCGCGAAATATTCGGAAGGTTTTCGCCAAATCCCCTCAGCTCCGCACTTCGGCGCGCGCTGCTTGAAGCAATTGCTCGGCCTGGCGCATGGCCTCTCTGGTGACCTGGGCTCCGGAAAGCATGCGCGCCAGTTCCCGCACGCGCTCATCGCCCTCGATCTCGGTCACGGTGGTGATTGTGCGTCCGGCTTTGACTTGCTTGCCGACCACGTAGTGATGGTCGGCAAAACCGGCGATTTGCGGCAAGTGCGTGACGCATAAGAGCTGAAACGAGCGAGAAAGCCGTTGCAGCCTTCGGCCCACCGCCTCAGCGGCCCGGCCGCCGATGCCGGCATCGATCTCATCGAAGACCAGCGTTCGCGGAAGCGGGTCCGGCTTCCGCTCCGCGGCCGCCAGGACCGTCTTGATCGCCAGCGTGATGCGCGAGAGTTCCCCGCCTGAGGCCACCTGCGCCAGCGGCCGCAGCGGCTCGCCCGGATTGGGCGACACGAGAAAACACAGGTGATCAAAACCATCGGCCCCCCACGCTTCCTCACCCGGCGGGCCGGCGTCGAAGGCCACCGAAAAACGAGTGCGTTCCATTGCCAGCGCAGCCAGCTCCCGTTCCACCGGCTTTTCCAAGCGCTCCGCGCCCTGGCGGCGCCGTCTCGAGAGCTGGCCGGCCGCTTCTTCATACTGCGCGGCCAGCTCACAACGCTCCTTCTCCAAACGCTGGATCGTCTCCTCGCTTGACTCAAGCTCCCCCACTTGCTCTTCCACCCGGGCGAGGAACGAGACAATTTCGTCCACCGAAGGGCCGTACTTCCGCTTCAGTCTCTCAATCAGGGCGAGCCGGTCTTCGATTTCGCCGAGACGTTCGGGATTCGCCTCCAGCCGGTCCAGGCGCTGGCGCAACTCAAATGCGGTCTCCTCGAGGCTGATGCGGACGCTTTGCAGCGCCTGGGCGAGCCGGCCGAAGAGGGCGTCAAAGCGGGCTAGATCTTCGAGCGCCCGCGCGGCGCTTTTCACTTGCGACGCCGCCGAGTTGGGGGCGCCGTACAGCGCCTCATAAGCGCAGCCGGCCCCTTGCTGGATTCGCGACAGGTTCGCCAGCACGCGCTTCTCCTCTTCGAGCGCGGCATCCTCGCCCACCCTGAGGTTCGCCTCCCGGATCTCCCGCTGTTGAAACTTCCACAGGTCCAGCAGCCGGAGTCTTTCCTGCTCGTTCGCCTTCATCGCGGCCAGGCGCTCGCCGGCGCTTTTCCAGCGCTGAAACAGGCTTGCCGCCCGCTCGCGAAGCTCCATCGCGCCGGAAAACCGGTCGAGCATCTCCATCTGCGCCTGCGGCGTGAATAAATCCTGCTGCTCGTGCTGGCCGTGGATGTCTCCCAGCCTCGGGGCGATGGCGCGCAGCGCTGCGAGCGTCACCAGCCGGCCGTTGAGATATGCTCGCGATTTCCCGTTGGCCAGAATTTCACGCTCCACCAGGAGCTCGCCGCTCTCCAGTTCTAGGCCTTCCGGGGGGTCGGAAAACTCGAACAGCCCCGCCACCCGCGCGCGCTCTTTTCCGGCTCGGATCAGTTCAGACGAAGCTTTGTCTCCAAACAGCAGCGAAAGCGCGTCCACAAGGATCGACTTTCCACTGCCGGTCTCTCCGGTGAGCAAATTCAGCCCGGCATGAAAACTGACGCGCAGTCTGTCGATGACGGCGTAGTTCTCAATTTCAAGCTGATGTAACATGGAACCCCGTCCATTATATGTGTTAAATTTCGGTGTTGGAGCTATACTGAAGGAGATCTGTTGACGCTACCCGGTTCTGTGGCTTTTCTACTGCTGCAAACCGGCATCGTGCAGATGATTCTCGATGCCGGCCTGGTCGCCAAAGTTGTTATTGTCGTGTTGCTTCTCTTCTCCCTGCTTTCCTGGACGATCATTTTTTCCAAGCTGGGAGCCCTGCGCAGCGCGCAGGATCGGAATGAGAAGTTCCTGAAGGCGTTTCGCCGCACCCAGAAGCTGGCCGAAATGAACACGCTCGCGGCGCAGTTCCATCCGGCGCCGCTGGCGGTTGTTTTCGAGTTCGGCTATCAGGAAGTGGAGCGGCAGGTGAATGGAAAAGGCCGGCTGCACAACATCCCCGCTCTGCAACGCGCCATGCAATTGGGATCGGGCGAAGAAGTGACCCGGCTCGAGCGCAACATGAGCTGGCTCGCCACAACCGCTTCCGCCACGCCTTTTATCGGCTTGTTCGGCACGGTGTGGGGCGTCATGGATGCGTTTCAAGGTCTCGGCCAGGAAGGCGGAGCCAGCCTGCGGGCGGTCGCCCCGGGAATTTCCGAGGCCCTGATCACCACCGCTTTCGGCCTGGCCGCCGCCATCCCCGCCGCGATTTTCTACAACTACTTTTTGCACCGGATCAAAGAAGTGGGATCGCGGATGGACGACTTCGGCCTGGAGTTTGTGAACCTGGCGGAGCGCAGTTTCGGAGAGTAACGGGATATGGCATTCAGCCCTCGCAACGGGCGCAGTTCCAGCGCCCTGGCCGAAATCAACGTGACGCCGTTCGTGGACGTGGTTTTGGTATTGCTCATCATTTTCATGCTGACGGCCCACGTCATGGAATATGGCGTCGAGGTGGATGTCCCCAGAACCAAGCAGGTGGCCGACACGTCCAAAGAGTTGCCGGTGGTCAATATTTCCAGCAAGGGCGAGCTCTACCTGAACTCGGAGCCGGTGAATATCAACGACCTGGTCAAGAAGCTGGAGCCTATGCTGGGCAAAGACCGTGCGGCATATCTCCGCTGCGATAAGGACGTCACGTGGGAGATCCCCGTCCAGGTAATGGCCGAACTCGGCCACGCGAAGGTGCAGGTGAGCGTGGTCACCCAGCCGCTCGAGCAGTTGCCGAGACGAAGATGACCAGGCATCTGGACGTGCTCGAGCAGAGGGAAAGCCTCCGGCTCCCTTTCCTGGAATCTCTGGCGGTACACCTGCTGGTCCTCGGCTACGCGGCTTTCTATTCCTGGATGGTCGTCCATAACCGCGTGCAGTTCGGCAATCCCGACGCCATGGCGGGCGGAGCGGTTCCCATCAATATTGTGAACAGCATTCCAATGGCGCCTGCCCAAACGGTCGTCGAAAACCCGGTGGCGAATGATACCCGCTCCAGCGTGCCTGCGCCGCCTCCGGAAAAAGCCAAGCCCCGCGAACAGGTCGAGGAGCCCGATGAAACGGCGGTCCCCGTGCCCACGGCCAAAGCCCCCAAAGCTTCCCAACGGCGGGCGCCCGAGAAGAAGTTTCGCCCCTACGTGCCCAGCCGGGACAACCAGCTTTACGCCATGAAAGGGATGGGTGTGAATACGCCCACCTATAGCGGCTTGCAGTCCGAAAATTTCGGAGTGGGTGTGGGCGTCGGCGCGGGCAGCCCATTCGGGGCGTATTTCGGGTGGTATGCCGAAGCCTTGCAGAGACGCATCGGCGAGCAATGGCAAAAAGAATTGATGCAGCTGGACCAGCGGATTAGCAGCGTGCCGCGAACTGTGGTATTTTTTGAAATTCAGAGGGACGGCAGCCTTCGAAATATTCGACTCGTTCAGTCTAGCGGCAACCCCGCTGTGGATTACGCGGCCTTGCGGGCCGTTAACGAATCAAATCCTGTGCCGCCGCTGCCCTCCGGCCTGGCGAAGAATTACGTTTCCACCGAGGTCTGGTTTCAAATAAAGCGATGAAAGATCAACGAGTCGCGGGCGCTTTAGGAACCCTGGTACTCGCAGGTCTGGTAATCGGCATCGTCAGCCGGGCGCAACAGCGGCCCGACATCACGATTCCCGTGGTCGGCGAGCGAGTCCCGATCCGCATTGCGGTTCCCGATATTCCGGGTTCCGGGGTTTCCGCCGACGTCAACCGTGTGTTCAACGAGACACTGTGGAATGACCTGGAAAGTTCCGGCGTCTTCCAAATGGTCTCGAAGAGCCTGTATCCCACCGAGGTGCCGCAGAAGCCGGAGGACTTCAAGCCGCCGCTTCCTGCGCCGGCCGCCCCGCAGCGGCGCATGCGCCCCGGAGAAACCCCACCTCCGCCGCCCGCCCCCATCCGGCAGGGGCCCTGGCTGACCGACTGGTCGCAGCCGCCCGTGCAGGCCAACGTTCTCGCCTTCGGAAATACCGCCGTGCAGAACGGGCAGTTCACCCTATCCGGCTGGCTGTTTGACGTCACCAAAAGCGACACCGCTTCAGCCTACGTGTTCGGCAAGCGCTATTTCAGCTCGAACGACGCCAATGGCGCCCGCCTTGTCGCGCACGACTTCTCCAATGACATTTTGCAAAAGCTCGGCGCCGGCCAGGGAATTGCGGGCACCCGGATCTATTTTGTTTCCAACCGCACCGGGGGCGGCCATAAAGAAATCTGGGCCATGGATTACGACGGCAACAACCAGGTGCCTGTCACCCGGTACAACTCGATCTGCCTCAGCCCCGACGTGAGTCCCGATGGGTCGATGATCGCTTTCACGACCTTCGTGCGCGGCCGGCCGGAGATTTTCATTCACTCCCTGGAAACAAACCGCAGGCTGACGTTTTATAACCAGGCGGCGTCTCTGAACGCCACACCCAGCTTTTCGCCCGACGGCAAGCGGCTGGCTTATGCCTCCTCGGCCAGCGGGCACGCGCAGATTTATATCTCCAATATCGACGGCAGCGGCTTCCGCAGAATTACTTTCTCGCAAGCCCCGGAAGTCGAGCCGAAGTTCAATCCGAAAACCGGCGCCCAGATCGTTTTCGTGTCCGGCCGGTCCGGACAGCCGCAGATCTACTTGATGGACTCGGATGGGACGAATGTCCAAAAACTAACGCCTAATATGAATGGGAATGGCGACGCCGTCAATCCCGCCTGGTCGCCGGACGGCCAGCGCATCGCCTTCTCGTGGACGCGCGGCTTTGAGCCCGGGAACTATAATATTTTTATCCAGGAAATTGCCACTCGAAACATCACCCAACTGACCTACGGAGCGGGCCGCAATGAGCATCCCTCCTGGGCGCCGGATGGCCGGCATATTGTTTTTTCCTCGGACCGTTCCGGTAGCGTGCAGATCTGGACGATGCTGGCGAATGGCACCCAATTGAAGCAGTTAACCACACAGGGCCGGAACGAAATGCCCGTGTGGGGGGCAAAGTAGCAGCGAACCAAAGGGAAGAATTCGACGAGCATCCATTCAGCATCTGACTCGTCCTGAAGCGATATCTAGGAGGCGATAGAAAAGAATGCGACGCAAGCGAGAGTTGATTGTCATCCTGCTGGGCTTGTGCCTGGCGCTGTTCGCAGCGGGTTGTAAGAAGAAGGCGCCGCCGCCACCGCCGCCGCCACCGCCGCCAGCTCCTGCTCCTGTGCAACCGCCGCCGCCGCCGGCGCCTACCGTTACCTTCAGCGCGGAACCCAGTTCGATTGAGCGGGGCCAGTCGGCGACCCTGCGCTGGAGCTCGACCAATGCGACGGAGGCCTCGATCGATCACGGCATCGGAACCGTGGGAACCAGCGGCACACGCCAGGTCTCCCCGGCTGAATCGACTACGTACAATATCGTCGTCAAAGGGGAAGGCGGGGAAGCCCGCGCCAGCGCTTCGATCACTGTGCGCGCGCCCGCGCCGCCGCCTCCGCCCCCGCCGCCGAGGAGAAGTTTCAGCGAGGATCTGGCGAGCCGCGTCCAGGACGCCTATTTCGACTTCGATAAGTACGACATCCGTCCTGACGCGCGGCAAGTGCTCACATCGGATGCCGACGCGCTCAAGTCGCTGTTCAATGAGTTCAACACCGCGCATGTCGTGATCGAGGGCCACTGCGACGAACGCGGATCGGCGGAATACAACCTGGCCTTGGGAGACCGGCGGGCCAACTCCGCCAAGGAGTTTCTACAAGAGCTCGGGGTTCCGGCCGACCGCCTCAGCGTCATTAGCTATGGCAAGGAACGGCCGCAGTGCACCGAGCACAACGAGGAATGCTGGCAGAAGAACCGCCGCGTGCATTTCACGGCCGGTAGCTGATCCCCGCCAATAGGCGGCAGGCGCCGGAGCTTCACGGGGACTCCGGCGTCTGAAACACTTTTGGGTTAAAATGATTTACCGGAGGTCTGCTGTGCCGCGCCGATTACTTTTTCTATTTCTGCTTGCCGCTTTGCCCGCTTTTCCGGTCGCCAAGGAAATCTTGCAGATCCAGCGCGATATCGCTCTGCTGCAAGACCAGGTGCGCAATCTGCAAAGCGCCTTTGACAAGCAACTGGCGGTGACACAACAACTGTTGAATCAGAATCTGGACGCCAATAACCAGCTATCCAACCGCCTCGCCGTGTTGGAGAAAAGTCTCCAGGATCAAGGCAAGGTCCTGGTTACCCCCCTGGCTAATACCAATGCCCGCGTGGACGCTCTGGCCGGCCAGGTGCAGGGCTTGCGCGATACGCTGGACGAGATGAATTCCCGCCTCTCCCGCCTCCAGCAGCAGATGGTGGACATAAAAAACATCGTCAGCAGCGTCCCCGCTCCTGCCGCTCCGGGGGCGGGCGTCCCCGGGTCCACGGCGCCCGCGGGAGCGCCCGCGGTTTCAGCCGAAAAGCTGTTCAGCGACGCTGTCCGCGACTACCAGGGCGGAAATTTCACCATGGCCGGTCCGGAATTTACCGCTTACATCCAGCAGTATCCCAACACGCCGCAAGCCGCCGAAGCGCAGTATTACCTCGGCGACATTTTCTACCAGCAGAAGCAATATGATCAGGCCGCCGAGGCTTTTGATCAGGTTCTCGAACGCTACCCGGAAGGCCCGCGCACTCCCGACGCGCAGTATAAAAAGGGCATGAGCCTGCTTAACCAGGGCAAGCGGGACGCGGCGGCCCGCGAGTTTCGCGGCGTCATCAGCAAATTCCCCGATTCCACGGCCGCCAGCGCTGCCAAAGAGGCCTTGAGAAATCTGGGCCTCTCGGCGCGCTCAGCGCCGGGGAAGGCCACAAAGAGCCGCAAAAAATAGGCGTCATTTGCGTTTCCGGTTCTCTGTTTCTCGTCTCTTCCTCTTCCGCCTACCAGCGCCAATCGGCTACGAAGACGTTAAATTCGTACCGCTGCTTGGCATTGCGGTCCGAGATGAAGACGATTTGCTTGCCGTCGGGAGAGAACTCGGGAAATGCCGTGAAACCCCCGAACGAGGTCACTTGCTCCACCTTGTTCCCGTCGGTATCCATGAGGAACAGCTCAAACTCCCGGCTGTCGCAGCGATTCTTGTTGGACGAAAACAGAATCTTGCGGCCGTCCGGGCTGAAGGTCGGCGCAAAGCTGGCGCAGCCATAGTTCGTGAGTTGCTTCACATTTTTTCCATCGGCGTCGGCCAGGTAAAGCTCCATTTTCATCGGAGTCGTCAGGTTGTCGGCAAGCAGCTTCTTGTAAGCCTCCAGCGCCTCCGGCGTCTTCGGGTGGTTGCCGCGCCATACCAGCTTCTTTCCATCGCGGGAAAAAACGCCCCCTCCGTCGTAGCCAACCTCATGGGTCAACTGCTTCTTGTTGCTGCCGTCCAGATTCATGGACCACAGATCCAAGTCTCCGGAAGCCATCGAGGTATAAACGAGCTTCCGGTCTTTCCAGTTGACCGTCACTTCGGCGTCGTATCCCGGCTCCTTTGTAAGCTGCCGGAGAATCTGGCCGCTGTCGGTGGCTACGAAAAGATCGTACGTCGGGTAAACCGGCCAGACGTACCCCTTGCTCCGGTCCGGCGGTGGCGGACAGCCCGCGCCGCCCAGATGGGTGGAAGCGTACACGAACGTTTTGTTATCGGGCAGGAAATATCCGCAGGTCGTGCGCCCCTTGCCCGTGGAAACCATACGTACCCCCGACCCATCGGCGTTCATGATGTAAATCTGGTCGCAGTCCCGTCCGTCCCGTGTGGACTGGAAAACCAGCCGCTTCCCGTCCGGAGACCAATAGGCCTCGGCATTTGACCCGCCGAACGTGAGCTGCCGTATATTGGAAATGTGTCCTGAGTCTTTTGCGGCGGGCGCTAACAGCGCTAAAAGCAAGAGGGCCAGAGTTCGCATGGGTGCATAATAGCAGTCCCCGCGCTGCTGCCTGAACACAATATCTTGGGCCGAATCTTTAAGCCACACAAAATAAGGCATCTAAAATTCTTTACTTGGGGCCGATTGTGCGGGTACGATAGGGAGCGAAGGAAAGCACTGTGTTGAAACTCAAGAAAGTGGAACTCCTTGGTTTTAAATCCTTCTGTGAGCGCACCGAGATGCATTTTAACGGTGATGGCATCGTAGGCATCGTGGGCCCGAACGGCTGTGGAAAATCAAATATCAGCGATGCCGTCAGTTGGGTGCTCGGAGAACAATCCGCCCGGCTGCTGCGGGGAACGCGGATGGAAGACGTGATCTTCAACGGAACCCGCGACCGCAAGCCTCTGGGTATGGCCTCGGTTACTCTCACCCTCATCGATCCCGAAGCATACTCGCAGGGCGAGCCAGAGCAGCCGGAAGCACCCGCTGCTGCCGTAAGTGCTCAGGCGGCTGGCATCCCGCCAAACGGCTCCGCTCCAGCGCGCCGGCGGGCGGGCGAGCGGCCCGGCGAGATCATTGTGACCCGCCGGCTGTTCCGAAGCGGCGAGAGCGAATATTTGCTGAATGGCCGCCTGTGCCGCCTTCGCGATATCCAAGATATCTTCATGGGAACCGGACTCGGTCCCGAGAGTTACGCCATCATCGAGCAGGGACGCATTGGGCAAATTCTGAGCTCGCGCCCGCACGATCGCCGGGCGGTGATCGAAGAAGCCGCCGGGATTACGCGGTTCAAAACCAAGAAGAAGCTTGCTGAGGCCAAGCTGGAAAGCGCCCGCCAGAATCTGGCGCGCGTAAACGACATTCTGGAAGAGGTCAGCCGCCAGGTGAACTCTCTCAAGCGCCAGGCTGCGAAGGCCCGGCGCTACGAAGAGCTGCGGGCGGAAATGAACGCGAAGCTCGCCGTAGTTCTGGCGAGCCGCCACCGGGCCATGGAGCGTCTGGCCGTGCAGGCGGCGCTCGATCTGAATCTGGCTGCTGAAGAGTTTCGAAGCTGCAACGCCCGGGTTGAGCAGTTGGAGGCCGACTACGGCGCTGTGCAGAAGGAAAGCTTTGACCTCGAATCCCAACTGCAACAGAGCAGGGAAGCCTCCTCCGCCGCGGCTCGGGAAGCGGAGAGGACGCAGCAAAAGATCGACTATCAGGCCCGGATGGCCGAAGAGAATCGAGCCAGAATCGGGCAGGCGGAAGCGGAAATCGCCAAGATTGAATCCCGGCTGGAGGAGCTTCAGAAGGAAATAGCCGCCGAGCGGGGCGCGGTGGATCGTGTGTCCGCGGAGAGCAGCGGTGTGCGCCGGCAGATCGAGGCCGGCGCGAGCGAACTGGATGGTATCCAGAGCCGCATTCGCCAGCGCGAACAGGAGCAGGAAGAGCTGCGGCAAAGAGTCATCCGTCTCCTGGGCCAGGCTTCCACCTTGCGCAATCAGCTCGCGCAAATCGATGAGTTTCTGGCGGGCCTTGAGCGGCAGTCGGCGCGCGCCCGCAGCGAAGAGGCGGCCGCGAACGAAGAAATCTCCGCCGTCTCTGCGCAGCGGAACTCCCATCTGGCCCGCCTGCGCGAGCAGCAATCACAGCTTGAGTCGCTGGATGAGAGCCGCCGGCGCCTGGAAGCCAGCCTGGCGGAGGCGCAGCAGCAGGCGCAGGCCCGGCGGGAACGGGTGCAGCTTCTGAAGGAAGAGATCTCCCGCATCCAGGCTCGCCGTGAATCGCTCGAGGAAATCTTGTCCCACCGCGCGTACACCACCGAGACTGTGAAGAGCCTGTTTGCCGCTATGGACCAAGGCCGTATGGACGGATTTCGGCCCCTGGGCATCTTCGCCGACTTCATTGAGGTCGACGCCGAGTATGAGAAGGCCGTCGAAGGTTTTCTGCGCGAGGAGTTGGACTATGTCGTAGTAAGTAATTGGGAAGAAGCGGAGCGCGGCATGCGGCTGCTGCGTTCCGAAATGGAAGGCCACGCGACGTTTCTGGTTTCCTCCGGGGCCCAGCCGGAAGCAGGCGCCGGAGACGCGCAAACCAGTCTGCTCGCTTCCCAACCGGGGGTCCGGGGGCCGCTGCGCGCGCATGTCCGGCTTAACAATGGCGTCAGCCATGCGGCTTCAGCGCTGCTGCCTCGCCTCGATCGATGTTACCTGACCGAAAACGAAGAGACCGCGCGCCATCTCGCCGGCCAGCATCCGGATCTCTATTTTCTGCTGCCCGAGGGATTGTGCTACCACGGCTGCTCTCTCAGCGGCGGGCGTAAGACCTCCTCGGGGCCGCTGGCCCTCAAGAGAGAGCTGCGTGAGATCATGCCCCGGCTGGCTGCGGCCATGCAGCAACTGGAAGCCGACTCCGCCGCGCTCAACCAGGCCGAAACCCAAATCGCGTCACAGACGGCGGCGCTGGAGGCTTTGCGCCAGGAAATGCAGAATCGCGAAAAAGGGGCCTTAGCGTCGGAGCACGAACTGCGCCAGATCCACGACCGCTTGCATCGCGCGAATGCGCGGCTCTCGGCGGCGCGCCTGGAAATCGACCGGTTCCGCCAAAAGAGCGAGCAAGCTGCTGTAGAGGCTGAGCGCTGCCGGAACCAGGCGGCGGATCTCGAAAATCAGCAGCGGGAAGCGGAGCAAATGCTGGCGGCGGTCCGCCTGGCTATCGCTGAAGACCAGGCGCGCGCAGCGAAAGCGGCCGAAAGGTTGAGCGAATGCCGCGCGCAATTGGCGGCTCTTGAGGAGCGGAAGAAGGCCGCAGAAGCTGCGGCGGCTCGGCTCGAGCAAACCTTCGCCGGCGAGGCGCGCCGCCGGAGTGAAATGGGCCAGCAGATCGGGGCGTGGGCCGCAGAATGCGAACGCCTCCTACAGGAGAATCGGGATCTCCAGGAGCAAATGCAGTCCGCCGCCGCCCGACAGTGTGCGTTGCAGCAGGAAGGGCGCAACCTCGAAGCGGCTCTCAATCAGCGCCGTTCGCGGATGGCGGAAATTGAGGAGTCGTTGAAGGCCGCAAGACAGCAGCTCGAGGCGGCGCGCGACCGCCGTTCGACAATTGAAATTCAGCTCGTGCGGTTGCAGTCCGATTTGAAACATCTGGAAGAGACCTGTCTCCGGGAGTTGGGGCGCCCTGTCGCTGAAATCGCCGAGTCGGCGGAAGCGCCCCTCGCCGGCAGCGAATTGGAGGCAGCCGAGCAGGAATGTTCGAGCCTTCGGACCAAGATCGAGGCCTTGGGGCCGGTGAATGTCCTGGCGCTCGAGGAATACCAGGAAGCCCAGCAGCGCCAGGAGTTCCTGGATACGCAGCGCAAGGATCTGTTTGAGTCCATCCGCGACACGCAGCAGGCCATCGGCGAAATCGACAGCGTCTCGCGCAAGCAGTTCCTCGATGCGTTTGAGCGCATCAACGAGAATTTTCGAAAGACCTTCAGCACACTGTTCGGCGGCGGCCTCGGCGAAATGCGTCTCACCGATGAAACCAACATCGCCGAAAGCGGCATCGATATCGTGGCTTCGCCCCCCGGCAAACGGCTGCAAAACGTGCTTTTGCTTTCGGGCGGGGAAAAGGCCCTAACTGCCATCGCCCTGCTTATGGCTGTGTTCCAGTATCAGCCGAGCCCTTTCTGCATCCTGGATGAGGTCGACGCTCCGCTCGATGAAGCGAATATAGTCCGCTTCACCCGGCTGATCCGCCAGATGAGCCAACAAACGCAATTCATCCTGATCACTCACAGCAAAACGACAATGGAAGTGGCGCAGGCGCTCTACGGCGTAACCATGCAGGAGCCGGGCGTTTCCCGGCTGGTCAGCGTCCGGTTCGGCGAGAAGGCAGAGAAAGCCATCCGGCCGCTCGTCCCGCCGCCGGCTCGCGGCATGGGCAATGTCGCGCGAGTGTGAAGAAGAATCGTTTCCGGCCCCTGCTTGGGAAAGGCTTAAGGCCGGTCTTTGCAGCTTGAGCGACGGCGACAGGCCTCCTCGGACACTGAGGGCACTCACGGCGTGGCCAGGTCCGCCAGACCGTGGGTCGGCCTTTTTCACTCAGGTTGCGGATTCTTCGATTCCCCGGTACAACTTCATGCGCTCTACCAGCCTCCACGAATAGAGCGCGGAACTGGCTCGTCTGGAAGCATGTCCTGAATTCCAGCAGCGTCCGATGGCCGCCGCTTGGGTCTCCGGATCCAGGTGGAATTGCCGGCAAATCTGGTCCAACAGCGCCGCAGCGAACGAAAAATGAGTCTCCTCTTCCATCAGCGTCTCAAGCGGCGCGTTCCAGACGATCGAGTAATAGCCGGGAATCTGTGTGTATCCGTATAGTCCCGCCAGTTTCTTGAGCAGGGCGGCAGATTCGGTTTCCGGCGCCGGATCCCTGAGCCGCTTTTCCAGTTGCCGGCGCGTGAGTCCGTTTAGGCTCGAGGCGTCTCCCTCTACCAGACCGAGGAGACGGCCGTAATTTTCGAAGGAGAACCGGTAGTGACGGCGCCGTCCGCCGCTCTCGTTGGCGGCGATGGCAGCCAGCAAAGCGTTCCGCGTCGCATCTCCGTAGGTCGCCTTGGCGATCCGGCGTCCGCAATTTTCAAAAATGGCTTGCATGAGCCGGCGCTCGGCCTCGCGGCTATAGGCAGTGGAAGCGATTGCCGCCCCCCGGACGGTAAACCGGCGCTCCTCCCGATTTTCCCACTCGGGATCTGACGGCCGGCGTGTGTTGCCGCTACGCCGCGCGTCGGGGCGAATTTCGAGAGAGGGCCGCCGCATTAGGTATTCACCAGTGCGCTGCGGTGGGTTTCGGCGGGCAGCGGTAACGGCCAGCCGAGCAGATTCAAGTGGTCCCACGCCCAGAAGGAGATATTGGGCAGCAGTTCACGGCAGGCCGCCAGATATTCCCGCGCCCAGGGGCACCCGCCGTTAAACCAGGGAAGCAAATAGCGCACCTCTGATTTTGGCCAGGCGAGAGGCGGAGCGTACGGAAACCGCATCGCTTCGCGAGCATGATCGACGTTCCTCTCTGTTGCGCCGAACGAGAGACCCTCCATCTTGATTCTGTCCAGCCCGCTTCCTGCCGGTTGCTGACATTCAGCCGGCAGGTTTACGTAACGGTTTAGTTGCCTCGCCGGCGGATAGTTCACATCGAGCGGCCACAGCAGTTCGAATTTGGCATCGGGATGCGCGGAGAGCACATAGCTACGGATGGCGTCGATATGGGCTTTGATCCGGCTCCGCAGAAAGTTTGCGTCTGCGTAGTTGTTCAGCGAGGGGGCATCGCCAGGGGTTAGAAAGCTCGCCAGGGGCCGCCCCAGCGCGGCCAGCGCCTGGCCCGCTGTGTCGGCGTCGTAATACGCCATGCCGCCGCCGGGATTGGCGTCTGCGTCGTAGTTAGTAAAAAACCACCAGAGGAATTCGCCGAATTGCAGCCAAGGGGTCAGGCCGGCTAGTTTCATAAAGCCGGCCATCTCCTCAAAAGCCTGCTTCTGGTAAGCGGCCACCGAATCGCTGAAGGTGCATTGCGTGCTTTTGAGACTGGCGAAACCGGTGTCGGTTTGCACCGCCGCGTTATCCCGGAATCGCTGGGCCCACGCCGCCGCCGGCGGATTGTCTGGAGGATCGACCAATTCCATCGAGAAAGCGGCCGTCGCCGTCCAGCCCTTCGCTGCGATCTCGGCGAAGTAGTCCTTGTGCCAGTCGGCCGCGGCCCGGTTGATGACCGGAGTGATCGTGTCGTCGATCTGCCAGGTTCCCTCCACGCCGCCGCTTAGCGACCCGCTCACGCTGATCGTTCCCGCGGCGCTGCTTTTATCCGTGAAGAACGTGAATGAGTATTCGGGTGATCGGCAGGTAATGGTTAGGACGCCGGCTGCGGCTGAGGCCCATACGCCCACGAACGTCTCGTTGATGAAGCTCGCGAAATGAGTCGCAATCGTTTCCGTTGTGTCGGCCGGGAATACGCTTTTGCCCATCACTGTGCCGGCGCCGTCGTTGAACGCATTGCCCCCGATTTGTAAAAACGCCGTATCGCCGTCCGCCCAGTTTCCGCCGAAAGTGACTGTGAGCGACGGGAAAGTACCGCCGGCGCGCTTGCGCTGATTCCACCAGAAAACACCGGCGTAGTGGTCGATATCTCCATGCAACCCGCTCTTGTCAATCATCCACACCAGCCTTTGCGGCGAGAGCTTATAGGTGTGGTCGGTGTCAAAATCGGTTGCTACGCTGCGGTCGCCGTAAACCTGCGGCGCATCCGGAACGCCGGATGCGACGGCCGCTTCCAGGTAGTCGAAATAAGCATTGAACCCGCTGGAATCGGCGTTTTTCGCATCCTTTAGTGTTAAGGTAAGCGTGTGCTTGCCCGCGGGCACGCCGCTGCGGACCAGACGCCGGGTGACCACGGCGGGCTCGGCATCGAGATAGCAGTCAAGGTCCGTTGCGCCGTCTCCGTCCAGAGCAACCGCAAAAATCCCGCGATCTTTGTAAAGAGAGGTGCCGACGTATAGATCGTGCGTATGCTGGCAATGGTACTCCACAGCGACGCTATTCCCTGGCTGGGCAGTGCGCTTCGCGAAGCCCAGCCAGTAAAAGCCCGACTCGGAGCTCCAGCCCGAGCCGGTGTAGTTCACCCACGAATCCCGGCTGCCCACCCGCACGGATCCCGGCCCGGCAACCTTTAGTTCCCGTTTCGAATCGGCATCGCTCACCGTCCAGTTGCTGAACACTGCGGTCCATTCCTGGGGGCTATAGGCTCCGGCGTTGGTCAACTGTGGGGCAAAAGTCATCCACATCTGCCGGATGCTGGTAATGCCCAGCGCGGAGAAATCGAGCGTCACCCGCCACGTCGCTGTGGAATCGCCGCCGGTCATCTGAGCGGCGCCCCGGGGCGTGAAATAGAGGTTTTCGTTTTTGTGCAGCTCGTAGAGCGCAATCATATTGCCGTCCTCGCCCCCGCGATCGGCAAGGTAAACGGCGCCGCTCTGCGCGCCGGCGCTTGTAGCGAGCGTGATCTGTGTGGGGCTATCCACGCTGGAGATGTTATACACAGCGCCGCTGATCTGGATGGTTCCTGCCGGGTCGATGCCGGTGAACTTCTCTCCGCTCGCCCAAATCACAGTAGTCCCGCTGGTATTCACCGTTCCATAGCGTGCCGCGGTAATCACCAGACTCGAGCCGCTCACCGCCGCGCGCAGACTTAATGGGGAGCCTTGCGCCAGCCAATTAGCGCCGTTGATCTGGTCGCGGATCGCCCGGAGCACCGTCGATGCCTGCACTTGATAGAGGGTTGCCGGGCCATTGCCGTCAGTGGCGCTGCATGCCACGCTCGATCCGTCGTCGCGAGCCGGCGTGAGAATCACGTGATTGGCGCTGGCGGTCGCCGCCGCATTCGGATCCACGCCGTTGATCGCCGCGGCGAGATCCGCAGCCACGGCCGGGCTGCCGTCGCCCGCAGTCTCGGTGTAAGAGTACGTGTTCGCTCCGATTGTGATCGAGTGGACAGCCCCGGCTCCCGCAGCGAAAAACTGGTAATCCACCGATGTTGCCCCCGGCACGATATAGTCGAAGGCCAGATTCTGATACCACAGCGTCACGCGGTCGAAGGCCGCCGGAACGCCGTGCAGCGTGTAAGTAAGGCTGGCTGCGGCGAACCCCCCGCTCTGCTTCGCCGCGTGGTCCCACAGCTTCACCTGCGCCGTGCTCCCATCGGCCTTGATGATATCCAGCTTGTCCCAGTCGATCGAAGGGAACTTCGGCGAATCGAGCGGCTGCAAGTTTGTGTATGTCACGTCGAATTGCAACACGATGCCGGTGAAATCAAAGTCGGGCAGATAGCGCCAGCGCGGGTGACTGAAAACATCGTCGGCGTCAAACAGGATTAGCACGCAGAAATCCGCGGGATCGCGGAACACTCCGCTCACCGTGAAACCGGCGTCCGATGCGCCCCATAGCGCGGCGGCCGCGCCCCGCCGGTCGAAGCCGCGCAGGTGCAGCGTCCGATGCGGCTGTAGCTTGTAGATCGGTTCAGGCATTTTCCACTGTGGTAGGCGCTCTTTTGTGGCGCTATAGCCGGATGCTCACCACCAGGCGCTGCCCTGGAAACGTCGTGCCCACGCCCGTGACATCCATGCTGACTGTCGAGCCGGTCATCAGCGGGGGCAGTTCGGCGCCATCCACTCCGTTCGCCTGCAACTGGCCGTCCGGGATGGTTAGAGTCGCCCACGCGGTGCCATCGGCCTTCACCACAACAGTTATGTCGGCGCCGGCGGGGGCCAGCTCGACGCGCGCCGAAACGCTCGATACCGAGGCCGCTTGGCCTACAGTGATCTCGGGAACGGCGTCGCTCTGTATGCCCAGCACGCCTTCGACCTGAAGATCAAGTTGGCCGCCCCGCAACGTTCGCTGGCCGTTTCCGGCGAGTTGCGTATAGGTGTTTACCGCCGTAGGGCTGGCCCCGAACGCATTGGTCACAAAAAACTCGATGCTGGCGAGGCGGATATCGGGCGCCCACTCGCTGTGGCTCCAAGAACCCGCCTCCGGCGTTGAGAAAAAGTTCTTCTCAAATGCCACCACGATCGTGCGGCTCTGTAAACGATACACCGGTGTGCCGGCGTCATGCGGGCCAGCCGGGGTGCCTTGCTGCCCCCTGCTCACGCTGTACGCCAGGCCTGCGTTTTGCACCTCGAGGACCTGCATGATCTCCGATCCCAACTGTATGAGATCGCCGGGCGTTGCGTCGCCCGGAGCGTTTAGAGTGACCGTGGTCCCGCTGGCGTCGATTCCGGCGTTTAATTGGATCGTGCTGATACCTTCCAACTCGTCCCTGTAATGCAAGAGGAAAGTGCCGGACGTGATCCCCTGCGTGTTGGCGAGCTCGCCGAACGCAATGCCCAGAAAGTGGATTGTGCCATCGCCGTGAACCGATGTTCCGAAGGACGGCGCCGGCGGCGGCCCAACGTCAGCCACCCCGGTGCCTCCGCCCCCGATCTTCCACCGCGATACGACCGCGAGCCGCTCCGGCGACTCAATGTTGTTGACGTTGGCCGATCTGCCGGTGATCTGCACGACGCTTCCTTTAAGGTTGGGAATCTGAAATCGCGCCGGGCTGCTTCGGGCTCGCGCCGCGAAATGCCAGGCGGCCTCAGTCACTACAAAGTGTGTGCTCCCGTCCGGCATGGAGTCCCAGTTCCGATCCACCGTGATGGTCGTGGCCGTATTGGCGACGACTGTCCGCTCCTGGCCCGCGCCTTGCCCGCCCACCAGCCGCACTACGTGTCCGATGTAGGCGTTGGGCGTCAGATTCAGGCTGGTGTCGCCGATTTGATTGGGCGCAACGATCGTGGCGAATTTTTCTTCGGTCTCCTCCATGCGCCAATAAAAATTCGCGTGATCGTAGAAAGGATCCGGCGAAGACGTCAACTGTAAGGGAAAGCCCGTATCCGTAAACGTCTGTGCGGGCACCGCTCCACTGGCGATCCGGTAGAGCTGGGTGGGAAGCGAGCCGCGATAAACGTTGAACGAAGCCGTACCCGCAGTGAAGCTCAGTCCGTTGAGCCGTACGCTATTGATCGAGCTCCCGGGCGGAATGATCGCCCGTATCGTAAACGAGGGACTGGTCTCTTGGCCGTTGCTGTCCGTGGCTGTTACGGCGTAGTAGAGCGTCTGGCCGCCCGCCAGCGTGCCCCCGGTAGAAACAACTGTGGGCTGCAAGCTGACAATGGGAATGCCGACCAGCCGTGATTGACCTGCCGCCGGAGGCGAGAACTGTACATCCACCTCTGCCAGGATTGTTCCATCGGTGCCGGTGACCTCAACTTCGCTGATGGTAAACTGCACCTCGCCGTCGGCATCGACTTCAGTTCCAGGAACCGGATTTGGCAGGTTCGTACCTGCCACGGGCTGCCGCCTGCCCTGAGGGATCGCCGTAAGCTGCCCGTTGGTATCTTCATACCAGGCATCATCATGAATCTGCGCCGTGATGTGCGCCGTCCGGTAATTCATTCCCGGCGCGATTTTCAGAATCCGGAAAGGCTGGTTAAGAAATCCCTCTTTGGCGTATGTAACGGTGATGATATCGCCGACGCGCTGCCCCAGCGCCTTCACGGTCGTATCGAACTCGATATACCGGTTTCCTTTTATCGATTTATCAAGCAGGAATTTGAGCGCCCGTGCGGCTTGATCGTAGTTCGGAATGCCGTCCACCACTGCGCGGCCTGTGATCTCCTGGCCCGTTCGCGCCACGTCGTCTACATCCACAATGTCAAAGCTGTCCTGCTGGTATTCGTTAAACATATCTTGAAACTCGATCGCGAACCGGTTGGGCGTATCCGCCGTCGCTCGCGATGAGAGTTTCACGGTGGACGCTTCGTTGCTGTCCCGGAGAATGCCCGAGCGAAGACTGCCGCCGGCGGCGTCGCTGTAAACGTAGGAGGGCCAGCCTCCATTTACCATTTCCGGCGCGTTGGATCCGTAAGCCTTCTGCGGCTGTTGCAGGGCGAGGGTGTTCTCTACGCTGACGCTGAGCTTTCCCTCAGTCGTATAGCTCAACATCAGGCGGGCATTATTGCGTATCCCGCGGATCACATCGGCGGCGGCCCTCCGCGTGCGCACCAGCAGATTGCACTGGAATCTGGGAATAGAAACGGGATTGCCGTTGTTGTCGATCGCCGCAATGTTTTCGTCACAAAATGCGGCAGCCTGCGCGAAGCTCGGCAGGTCGAGCTCCTGCAACCGCCAGTTGCTACGCCGCAGCACATCCAGCAATACCCAAGCCGGGTTGTTGTTGAACGAATACCCAAGCGAGTTCCCGTTTGCCTCAAAAGTTTCAATCTTCGCTCCCTCGAGTAAGACCTGAAGCCTGGGCAGACTGGTCCCGTTGTTGATCTGATTTGGCAACACTACCGAAAGACAGGCCATGCTCCCGTAAGGATCGCCCGCGGGGTTGCCGCTGCTGTCCGTAAAATCCGGATCAAATCCGCCCAGCCGCGTTCCTGCGGAGAGAATGTTGTACCAGCCGCTCCCCGTCATATCCTGGCCGGCAATGCCCGCGGGAATTTCGATCCCGTTCGCCACCACCTTCAGCACCTGATTGATTTCCCCCAGCGCCAGCAGAACCTCCATGCGCGTAAGATTGCCGTCATTGCGGGAGAACACGACCAGCGGATCGCTCCACACCGTGCCGTAGACCAGCGGGACAAAGTCGTTGTATCGGGCCTCGTTCGGCTGCACGGGCGAAAGGTGCGACCCCTTTTCTCCGTGGCTGCGGACCTGGATGGCCGGGGGCACATATTCAATGCCGCCGAATCTTCGGGTCAGGTTATTGGCGCTGTCCTTGTCAAACATGCCGCGCGCCTGGCAATCCGTTCTGGTGAAGGCGCAAGTTGTGTACGGCTGTCCATCCGGCCCCAGATTGCCCGCGCCGCCGGCCAACCCCGCGGAATACCCGCAAGGATAGAACCGGGAAAATCTTCCTTCGGGGCCGCCGTCGATTGCCTCCTGCCGCTCCGCGTCATTGGCCGGAAAATCCCATGGGCACCGCCTCTGGATCCGAACGGGCGGCAGCAAGACCCGCTGCATGCTCATTCGATTGACTGCGCTGAGACGCAAACTGTCTTCGGTGATTTCATCGGGCGCGTTCAAGATGCCCTGAAACAGCATCATGCTCTCACTGGCCGGCCCGCCGTTCACAAGGTCGTAGAAGAGGAAAGTGACGGCCAGCTTTCCGCCTTTCCAGCCTACTTCCGACTCGATTTGGGAGAAATGGGAGTCGGCGTTGGCCAGGGTCAGCGAAAGCTTGGGAATTGCGTCGATTCCTTGTTCGCTGGTGGTCTGAATCTGAAACAGATTGTGCTTCAGGACTCGGGCGCTGTATACCTGATTGTTTATAGTGACTTGGTGCGTGCTCCAGTGCTCGGTCTGCCCGTTGACGAGAGTCGCGTCAAACAGCAGCAGAGGCGTTTCCGCTACCGTCTGCTCTTTCAGGTTTGCGATGGTGTCCATTGGATCCGAAGCACCCCGGAATGCTGGCCTGGTGAGGTCAGAGTATCCGAAAGAGTGTCCATGCTGAACCGCGCCGCCGGATGAACGCCCGTTTGCTGGAAAGTCTTTTTATAGGCGGAGGCGCTTGGCTGGGCTTCGAGCTGGGCGCCAAAAATGTCTAGCGCTCCTGGTCCCGGTGTCCGCACCTCAAAAACGAGCGTTTCCGATGGCCCCGTAAAAGCCGTACTCAGGGTGTATCGGCGCCACTCGCCTTCGCTAAGAAAGGCCCTGCTGGCTTGTTGTCCCGCCCCGTCACTTAGTTGCAGGCTGCCGCCGGGTTGCGTGGTTTTCGCCCAGACGCTTGCCGTATAACGGAAATTCGCGGGAACGTTGAGTGATTGCGCCAGACTGCCGGATCCGCTGATTTCTGCCCCTGCTGCGCCGCCGAGTGGATCGCTGACGCCCGCAACGATCGTTACGCCGCTCGCTGTCCAGGCTGGCTGTGTGAAATCCTCGCTCCAGCTAAGCAGGTTCTCTCCTGGCTCCAGAAAAAGAAACGTTTGCAGTTGCCCTTCAGCGGCGGCAAACAAACTCTGAACGGCTTCCCATTCTTCATCGCTCAGCGACTGCATCGGCATTTGCCAAGATTTCTGGAAAAAATCAGCGTCGGTTACACGCACCTCCCGGCCGTCCGCCGCCTGGTTTAGCAGTGTCCGATAAGCGGTCACCCGCTCGAACGGCATTTGCGAGACTGCTCCGCTGGCCAATTGTGGAAACACGAGCATGGTTCGTCTCCCGTATCGCTTACGGAAGCGTTTCCTCTATCGTTAGCTGAAGCGAACAGCGGGATTCGCTCTCCTCCCGCATCGGAAATGAATCCTCGCCGAAACGGCAGTGCTCGATGAGCGTGCCGGTCCAGGGATCCTCGAATGCAAAAATCCCCAGCCTGCCGCGCTGATCGTCGAAAAAGCGCGCCACGCGCGCCGCCTCGGTTTCGTCGAGCATATCCAGCGCGATCGCCCAACGCCGCGTTGCCGAAGGAAAATTGCGGTACCGTTGCTCGGAACAATCGAGAAATCTGCGAACCTCGGTGGAGTAGCGCTGCCCCCGCGTCGAGGGATATTGCGCCACCGCTCCGGTCTTCAACTTCGGAAATTGCGCCATGATGCTCGCCGCCCGATCATTGATTCTTCAGTGAAGTCTGAATCTCTATGGCCGTAACGAACGGGTTTCGCATGATCAGGTCCACTTCATGAATCCCGGCGTAACGGTAGCTTTTGATCACCATCTGCGCGGGAAATTCCAGATCCACCGCGTTCGCATGGTAGGGATTGGCCGCCAATACCCGATATTGCTGATATTGAAACTCATTCGGATCGAGACCTGCCAGCCGCATCGCCTTGAATAGCGTATCCAGCGGTTGTGAATTCTCGATGGGGATCCATTTTCCGAAGGCGCCGGACACCACGCCATTGGGGTCCACGCTGAACCCCTCGAATTCGGCGGCGATCACGCTGCCCATTTGCTGCAAAAACTGTTGTTGGCTCGGACTGAGGTCCTGAGATTGTACCGCATCCGCCATAGATGGCCCCTCCTTTACAGTTCGCTGATTAAGTCGTTCACTGGATCCATGTGCAGCATTGCATCCCGCAGTGCCCGCGCAATGTCGCTCGACCGGTCTAAAAAAGACTGGCTGTCCATCGCGTTCACGTTTACCGTCACCTGCATGCTTTGGGCTGGCGGGCCGCTGGCCGGCGCTGCGCGTACCCCACCCGCTTGATCCTGCACGGCCACTGGAAAGCCCGGTGCGTTCGCCACCTCGATGGAAAGGCTTGGAGGCGGCTTGTAGACGGCAAGCGGAGGTGGGGTGCTCGCTCCGCCCGTAAACAGCCCGGCGATTGCAGTCCCGAAAGAGACCAGTCCGCCGCCTAGGATTCCCCCCAGCAGGCCGCCTCCTCCTCCGCCTCGCCCCAGAATTTCCGCCAGCGTTGCCGGCAGGCCGCTAAGGCTTTGGTTCACGCTCTGGAGCGCCTGAATCTGGGCCAGAATGTTCTGCTGCAATTGATTCACGGCTGCGGTCGCATCGCTCAATGCCGAGACCAGCGAGCTGCCGCCGGCTGCCGCCCCGTCGCCTGCATTGGCCGCCTCGCCCGCCGGCCCAACTCGCTCGGCCGGCGAAGATCCCAGGGCGGCCGTGCTCAATGCCGGGGATTGCAGCGGCTCGCTCAAGACCCGCAGTGCTCGTTCTGTATCGAGTCGCAGCTTGCTCGCGTTGGGTGATTCAGTGCTAGCCATTAACCGACGGCTCCGATCTTCTTTGCTCCGCCTTCAGCACAAAATGGGCGTCCACGCGCCGGGCGGGCCAATCTAGGATGTTCCCCCTGCCTCCGATGGTTTCGTGGGCGTAGAAATCCTCCAAAAAGGCTGCGCTCTCACCCGTAACGTAGCTGACCGGGCATTCTGTGATTGCCAGAGCATCCCGTGCTCCCTCCGGCTGCCACAGCCAAACAACTTCTTCGGGTTTGTTGCCTTTGCTCGACCAACCGCAGTTCCTCTTCCGTTCCAAGCCTAGCGGCCGGCAACGGTCGCACTTCCATCCGGCCTGGCTCGTTCGGAAGAAATGGAAGGCGACTCGGAGTTTTTTGATTCGGCCTCGCTCAGCCCCGCTTCGCGCCGAATCGCGTTAAGAATTTCCTGCACCAGGCCTTCCGGCCCGCGCTCCAGCAAGACCTCTGGAGAAGGCTCTTGCCCGTCGATCTCCAGGCCGGTCACTTTTCGCAGACCCCAGTCCAGATAAAGACGGTTGATCTCCCCTGCAAGCAATGCCGCCTCGGCCTGCTGCGTCGGATCCGCTGCCGGCGCCGCTGATAGAAACGCGAGCCGCCCGGCCGGCCCCTTCAATCTCCGGATCAGGTCAAGCCGCCGGCCGAACGACATGCGTTCCACGGTGAACCGCACACCGGGAATTGACTCTGACGCTATCTCGACGCTGCTCTCGTACCGCATCAATCGTCCTGCCTTCCTCGTTAATCACGTTTACAAACCGGACTTGGCTATCCGAAAGCCACGTATATCTCGTCGTCCGCCTGGCCCTGAGCGCGGCAGCCGCTGAAATTCCACGACAGCCTCGGCTCGGTGTCATCGAACTCCGGTATCTTAGGTATCACTGATTTCATATAAACGCCAAAAAGCGCTCCGGTGGCCGGTCCCAGTTGCAGCATGATTTGCACCGGAGTTTGGCTGCGAGCCGATTGATAGAGTCCTTTCGTTGCTGCATCATCCGCCTCGAACAAATGAACGTCAGCCGTCACTTTGCGCCTGCCCGGAGCCGCGCACAACGGGACACTCGATCCAAATTCTCTGGCTCTCATATCGATGTCGTTATCTAACGTCACCATGGCTTTTGTTACGGTGGTGAATTTCGACGCCGTCGCTCCTAGCCAGGCCTGTCCCAGATTTCCAGGCACGGCGAGCGGCACGCTCCAGTCGTTCGCCGGCTCGGCAGGAAAAGAGCTCAGCCCCCCTTGCCCGGGTGTGAAAGACGCGGAGTCCAAAACGTCCTGCGCTTCGCCGCCGAATTCAAATTCGTGAAAGTCGCCGTTGATTCTTACTTGGAGCGTCCCGCATGTGGCGCCCGTCAGAATCCGATGCACGGCGGTCGGCGGGTCCCAGTAGTCGAAAATTGACGCTGTTGGAAGATCGTTGGCCAGTGTATAGGTGACGGCTGCCGTCAGCGGAGCTCCAATCGCTGGGGCCGCGCTAAAAGGAGCGCCAATCGTGACGCTGGTCGGACTGTTCACCGCGCTGACGAAACGCAGCTCGTTGTTGAACCCGAAGGCTTGCCCGGTCGCCAGGCCGTGCGGCGCGCTAAAGACAATTTGGGTCGTCGTCGAACCGACGCCGGCTGTGTTCCCCGCGAAAACCAAAGGTCCTCCGCCCAGCGCCGCATGAAACAATTTGCCGCTAACAGGCTCGGCGCCAGGCGTCATTCCGGCGAGTAAATAAGTCTGCAAGCGGAACTGGGTTCTTTTGCGGCCTCCGGGCATCACGCCAATGTACGTTCGGCTGCCTGTCTTGTCTTGCCGGTCCCGTGCTTCGTCTCGCTGCTTGATCGCCAGCTTCACCGCGGAAAACCGGTTCGCCACGGTGATGGGCGGCACTTGCCCGAAGGCCGCCTCCAGTTCCGCGTAGAACCGGTTTTGGTTCGATAATACGCACATAATTTCCCCTTACCCGCACGCCTCCGCTTCCAGCTCGATCTTGGCGCTGTGAATGAAATTTCTGCCGCCCAGCTTTATCGGTTCGAACTTGACGGTGTAGCCGCCGCTGTAAATCAGGTTCTCACCCCAGGACCCCGTATTCTCCCCCAGGCCCGCCGTGATTGCTTCTACATAGCTTGTCAGCTCCTGCTCCAGGCCCTCGAACCTTTCCGACGTGCACCGGATCTCGATCACAAACCGCACGGGCCCGGAGAAACCGTTGAACTTCTGGCGCAGTAAGTTGTCCATGCGCGCCGAATATAGGTATACCGAGGGGTAAATCGTTTCGCGATTCTGGTCCGCTAAATCCGCCGGAACGTTCTCGATGCGCACTGACCGGTCGTCCAGCGCCTTCCAGTCTCGCTGATCGCGGGCTGAAATCTCCGCCAGCGCTGCGTTGCCGCTCGACAGCACCGCCGACTTCAGTTTCATGAGCCCGGCCATGCAAAGATTTGCCGTCATCTTCTGCTTTAGCCCCGCTGAATGAATCGCGGAACCGTCCGGAAGAAGTCCGGTTGTTGTCCGGCTCCAACCGCTGGCCCCGCCGCCAGGCCGCTGGCCGGCATGACCCATGACTGTCCCATGGGCAGCGGCTGTCCGTTTTGCCGCATACCCGCTCCGCTTGCGGTTCCCACGTACACGTTCCAGCCGGCCAGTGAATAGGGATCCCCGGGCGGCGCCGGAGGTGTCACCCGCAAGAGCTGTCCATCCGACGTCGTCGCCGCCTGCTCGCTGCTCGCCGCACCCTCCGCGACCCCGTTGGCTCCGGCCCAGCTTATCTGCACGTAGAACGTCATGCCGCTTGCCAGTCCCGTCTCCCAATCGATTGTCGGCTGTCCCGGCCTGGGTATTGGCTGCATCACCAGCCCCATGCCGGTTTCATACAGCAGGTTGGAAGCCCAGCGGGCCAGCTCCTTGTACTCGGTCCACTTCGGCAGATACTTGTCATTCAGCTTGCGGTTGTATGCGTCCCGGTAAGTGATCGCCAGGGCCTGAAACGTGTGCCATAGCTTCAGCGGGGGCGTGACGACTACCTGATTCATCTGAAATCGGCTTAGGTTGACCTCCGATGTAGTCGAATTCCAGGCCGGTCCGGCCCAGTAGACATTGCCAGGACGCAGAGCAGCCGCCGCCAGTTCCGTGCTCACCTCGTTCTGCGCAAGGCGAAGCTTGGAGTCCAAATCGATGCCTTCGGCCTCCGCCACGGCAACGACGTTCGCTTCATAGGCGATAAGATCTTGTATGTCTGATACAGGACCGTCAGTGAGCAACGCCATAGTCCTTCCTCAAGCCGCCGGGCGAGGTCGCCGCCGGCGGATCTTTACGCGTTTCCCGCGACTTTCGCCGCCCCGATATCGAATCCGCCTCCGGCGCTCCCGCTTACTCTTTGGAGCCGCTCCGCCCGGCCTTTTGTAGCGCTCGCAAGTCTGTTTCCGTCAGCACCGTCAACTGAATTTTCGACGCCGCTCGCTTTTGCTCTTCTTGTTTCTTGTCTTCCAGCAGTTTCTCCCGGAATGCATCCGCTTCTTGCTTGTCGGCCAGTTCGGCGAGCCCGTCAACGATCAACTTCGCAGCGAGCGCCTTGCCAACCTCAGTTAGTCTGCCGGCGATGCCTCCGTCGGCAGTCACCAGGCTCTTTACTATCACGAACTCTTCGCACAAGGCGCTCTCGATTTCTCGCAACTTTCGGTAGTAGCCTTTTAGGTCCATAGTTTTTTATGACGCTCAGGTCTGCGGCCGGCCGTCGGCGGACATCGCCGCGCTCCCGCTCGGCCCACTCCTACGGCTGGCCGCGTTCCTCGGGTTTACGAGTTGAGCTGCACGCCGAAGCTGTTTCGGAGAATGGCGCATCCGTAGAGCACGTCCACCGTGAACTGCTGCGCCAGGGTGGTCGGCTGATAACTCATCACCACGCGCATACCGAAGTTTCCGAGTTCCGCATATTCCGCGATGGCCCCGGTGCCCGGCAGAGGCTGCGGCAGCCTCCGGATTACCAGGCCGATCGCATCGCGCGTGAACGCCAGATTGTGCGTTGTCACCGGGCTCGTTCCAGTCTGCGGAACGTATTGCGAACGGAAGATGTAGAAGTCTTTGATCCGGCCCACGGTTCCCTGGATCAACGCGGTGATTCCCGCCTCTCCGACCGTGTTCCACTCGCTGAATCTTGCGATCTGCCGGAGCGCTGAGTAGCTGTTCGCATCAACTACCAAATATTTGTTCTGGTCCGGCGGAACCTTTGCGGAAAACAACGCCGTTTCTGCGGCGTCGATTGCCGCCTCTGTGAGGGGCGTTCCCGCTGTGCCTAGTGGCGTATTCGCTGTGAAGCCGGCATAAAGATTCAACAGATCGCGCTCAATTTTTTCCGCAATAGCCACTACTGCCGGACGCATGTATGTCATCAGCAGGTCAGGCACTGCTAGCACCTTGGTGACGTCGGGAATCATGAACGTCGCCTCCACGTGCGTGTTCAGGACAATCTGCGCATTTCCCAAATCTGGGTTCTGCGTGGTAACCGTACCGCCTTCCGCTATATTGTTCGCCACCAGCGCCGGTGGGATAGGCACGTTCACCGTATCCCCGGCCTGCCCCAGAACCGGCTCGTAATTCCGGTTCACCAAGTTGCCCATAATCAAGTTTCCAACCAGCGCCGGCAATGCGTCTGCCGCCACGAGTTTTACGATCGCTTGCGCGACGTTTGCTGATGTAATTGCTGGCATTTATCTCGCTCCTTAATCCTAGCCGGCACTTCCGGCTTGCATTTGATTTACAGCCACCACCCCACATCTTTCCCCGCCACCCGGGCGATCTCCCGCCGGGCCCGTTCCTTTTCTTCTGCGCTCATGCCCGGCCGAATGCGGTTCAAATCAAATCCCATGCTCTTCTCGGTCTCCCTCCGGTTCGCCGAGCTCGCTCCCGAACCTCCCGCGATCCGCGCCGGCAGGAACTCGGGATTCTCCGCCGCGAACTTTGAGAGAAATTCTCTCAGTGCGACGGGCCCTTGCTCGGTGTGGCCATAAAGTTCTCCGTCATCGGCCCGGAAAATATCGTCTTTTACCAGTCGGAATGCCAAATCCGGCTTCCGCACGCCTAGCTGCTGCAATTCGGCTTTGATCGCGGAAATCCGGTCCATCTCCTCCACCTTCAGTTTCTGGCGGCTGTTTTCCTCCGCAAGCTCGTTCAGCCGTTTCTCCAATTGCTCTCGCCGGCGCCGCTCCTCATTCAGCGCCGCCTTGGCCGCCGGCTCCTTCTCTTCCGACATCCGTCTAACATATTCCTCGATCGATTCCTGCACGATCCGCCGGATCTCCTGCTCTGCTATTTCCTTCGGTTGCTGGGCCATAACCTCCCTCGTTCGGATTCCGAATCGCTGCCGCCAGCGCCGCCGGTCCAAAAAAAACCAGCCTCTCGGCTGGTTCGTTCTCCTCGATTTGAGATTCCGTCCTAAAGCTTGCTGTCCACTTCCGCCATTACTCGGCTCTTCACGCTCGGATCGGCGTCCTCGAGATACCGCAGCGCCAGCTTTTTTTGCATCTCTCGAGTGAAAGTGCTTGAACTGGTAATGAGAGTGCTCAACGTTTTCGCGTTGTTGAGCTCTTCGGTAAAATCCTTCACGTCAAACTGATCAAGTCCGGTGACCTGCGGTCTCACAGTATCCCTGCGCGCCGCCGCGATCAAACCCAGAATTTGCCGGATGTATTGCTTCACCAGAGCCCCGTATGCCCGGAGCACTTCTTGCGTGATCGTCTGGTCTCGCAGCTTGCTCGCCGCCGATTGCGCCAGATTGCTCGCCTCCCGCCGTATTGCTTGCTGCATCAGATAACATACGCGGTAAATTTCGTCTTTCAGCCGGTCCAGATTGTCCGCCGCAAGCTGATAAACGTGGCCTTGTGGCTCGGTCCAGCCGAATTTATCTTCCGGTCCAAGCTGAATGTAGTAGGCTTCTCCCACAATCTGGTGCCACTCTCGGTCCGAGTAGATCACCGGCATCGCGAACAGGCCCATATGCAGCGCCCACGATAATGCGTTTGATTTGTTGAAGTGTTCCTGCTGCAACAGCGCCGCCTTGTTTACCAGCCACAAACCCTCGCTTACCTCGAGCTTCACCAGCGGCACAGTTTGCAAATCCGCCAAACCGTGGCGCCCCTGATCCACCAGCGTCGCATCCGGGGCATTTTCGCTTCGATCCAAACTGCTGCGAACCTGCGTATATGTTTCGAAACGCTCCTTGTCGTAGTACGTCCAGCGGCGCTCGACAATCTGCTCGTCGCCTAAAAATTCGGGCTGATACGCGGCTTCGGTCCTCAGCACGACCCACTCAAAATTGCCGTGGTCGTCGAGTCTCCAGTTAATCAGGTCAACCGGACTATAGTTCACCAGGTAGGCCCTCGACGTGCCGAGAGCGTCTTCCTCCGCCCGCGTCCGCGGCTGCCCCGGGATTCTGGGGAAATCGATCAGAGCGTAGCTTCGCTGAAAAATCAGAGCCTGGATAAATGCTTTCCGGCAGAATTCCAGCAGGCTTCTCCCTTCGAGGTCGGCGTCTCGTAGAAATTCTGAATAAAAATCGGCTGCTCCTTCGAAGCTGATCGCAGGTTCTGTCCGGAACAGCGTCGCTGCGTACCAATCCACGATCGACCCCAGGTAATTTTCATAGAAAACCCGCGACAGCCGCTCCTGGTAGACTTCGTTCGGCTCTTTTTGCCGGCGCACTAGATATTGTGCGGCACGGCGTCGCAACTGCTCGCCGCCGGCGTAAAGATCCTGGTAACGCTGCCACATCTCCCGGTTGCATTGGTATTGCGGATGCTCCCGGTTTAGCGATTCAATCACAGTGGCTCCCATAGCGCCTACATCAATCTCCGATTTTGCTCACCCGCTGGCGGCGCCGGCCGGTGCCTCCACCAGAGGTAATATCCCAACGCATCCGAGAGGTGAGTCCGCCGCCTGTCTTTCTCCTTGTCAATCTGACCCGTGCCGGGTTTATAGCAGACTTGCTCTAGGTCCTTGATGAGCTCTTTGCACCGCTTGTCAATTCGTAAGTGTCTTTCCCCTTGAGCATTCAGAATCCGCGCGTTGGTCAGGTTGATGCGGTCTCTGACCGGCGGATTGGCGCGGGAAACGTGCACTTTTCCCCGAAGCTCGGGGTTCCTGCGGAAAAATTCCCGGATCAGATGGTAATCTGATTGCCCCGTCGCCGTTTGTCCATGTCCCCCGCTCGCGTCGCCGTATACTTCAACCCCTCCCCGGTGTTGCCCATAGCGCGCCAAAAACTCGGCGCATACTTCCGGCGTGGACGAGGTCTCCATTACGATCTCGTCGGCCACAATGACGTCCTCGCCGATTTCTTGACAAATCACGGAGCACATCGGGCTTAAGTTGAAATCCCAGGACCAGATCAGAGGCTCGCGCTGGTCGATCGTGTACGTCCCTGTGTTTGCTTGGCGGTCAAAGGCATAATACGCCCGGCCCGAGGCCAGGTTCAGGTATTTCCCTAACGCCTCTTGTTGGAAGAAGCGCTCATCGTAGCTGGCCTTCAATCGCTCGTAGAAGTCCGGCACCTTCTCCAGCAGGTAGCGATTCTCGTATGGTTCCGCTTCGATCAGTTCGTAGCCCTTCACCGGGTCGCTTCGAAATCGTCGATAAACCCAGTCGAATCCCTTCGGCGTCCAGGCGCCGAAGCCGCACAATCGTTCTGCCAGCGGGTCCCTCAACCTGCCTTCCAGTCGCGTCCAGGAGTCCTCCGTCGTATACGTCATTTCATCCACGCCGAACCAAGCTAGATTTGTGCCGCGCAGCCGCTCATGCTCGTCCAGCGAACGGAACAGCACTTTTGATCCTGTGTCTTTCATGACCAGCGTGTTGGTGGCTTTGTTGAATTCAAAAGGCAGCGCGTTCTCTTCGCAGATCGACAAGTACGTCGAAAGCGTCGAGTCTCGCAGCATCGGATATGTGGGGGCTCCGATCAAACCTGTTCTCCCTGCATCCAGATATGTGAGCCGGATGGCTTCATGGCATAACGCCAGGCTCTTGCCGGAGCCGACCGGGCCCGAAAATCCTTTGAACCTCGCTTTGCTCTGGTGAAACCGTCGTTGAGAAGCCAGCGCGTCATACTTTATTCGTCGCTCGACGATTTGTCCGTGCCCTCTTCCCATCGAACCTTGATTTCTTTCTCTTTGCTGTGCTCTCCGCCCAGATCCTTCTCCAGCTTCACGAGCTTGGCCAAAGCGTCAATCGCCTTGGCATCCCCCTTCTCGAGTTTCTTGTCTACTTGCCGGTATGCTTTCTTCACCAAGATCCGGGCGCTGACGGCGCTGAGCCTTCCTGTTTTTTTGGGCGTCTTGCCTGTTGTCCGTTTTGTCGCCGGGCTTCGCCTTCCTCGCGGCGATCTCTGTTTGCTGCCGCCCTGCTGATTGTTCTCCGTGCCTGGTTGCTCGGTCCGGGCTCCCATGATTTCCCCAGAGAAAAAAACCATCCGCGGCGCCCGCCGCAGGATGGGCCTGCCAAAGCTGTCATCGCCTGCCTGCTCTCTGCGTTCAGCGTATCATCGCCCCTGGCAGCCTCCGTCCCCTCTGGTGCTGAATGTGTCTGAAAACAAATGGCCAAAAAAAAGAAAACAATTGTGAATCGCTTTGTTTGGCTTCAGCAACCCATCTGGTTTGCGGTATTGTAACCATCGTGGGCGGCGCAACGCTTCACTGGCCCGCTACGGCCCGGCCGCGCAGTTGTTTCAGTGTCGCCTGGCTTTCGGCTGTCTGTTGGGAAACTTATTCCAATGACGCCCCTGATTATCGCGGATGATTTTTCCGGCGCTTGCGACGCCGCAGCCAGGGCGGCGATCCACGGCTACTCCGCCGCGGCTTTGCTGACTTTTCCGATCGATTGTGCCGAGGCGGACCTGCTTGCTTTCTCCACCGAATCGCGCCATCTGGCCGGTGATGCAGCCCGCGCGCGTGTTCGCTCGCTCGCTCCCTTCTTGCCGGGCCGCTTCCTTTACAAAAAAATCGATTCAACTCTCCGCGGGCCCTGGATCGACGAAGTGGACGAACTGCTTGCTATAACCGATTTCTGCCAAGCCGTCGTCTGCCCTGCCTTTCCGGCTCTGGGACGAACTGTCCGCAACGGATGGCTTTGGATCGGCGGCCGGCCCATAACTCCCATCGTCTGCCCATTTCCGGTCCGCGACGCTTCGACGGATGCCGACCTGGCCCGGGTCGCAGCCGAGATTTGCGGTTCGATTCTGCCTGTCGGCTCCGCCGGCCTTGCCTTCCATGTCTTTGCCCCCGCCTTCCCCAGGTCCTCCGCTCCGCGCGGGCTTCCGGCCCCTTCGCCCGCCCTTCCGTGGCTCGTTCTCGTTGGTAGCGACCATCCGGCGTCCCAGGCTCAATTGCGTTTTGTCGAAACTTCTGCGCGAAATTCCGTTCTGGTGAACCCCGCCGAGTATCCTCCTGTGGTCGCCGGCGTTTTTGCTACGGGTGGCGAGACTGCCGCCCGATTTCTCCGGGCCTCGGAAGCCCGGGGCATCACGGCCCTCCGCGAATTGCTTCCCGGCATTCCCGCTGGCTTGATCGCCGGCGGACGCTATAATGGCACTGTCATGATCACGAAAGCGGGCGGCTTCGGTGCACCGGATGCTATTTATCAGGCTATACGCCTCGCCGGCCGCATTGAGGAAGGGAGAAATTGAAACGCCGGACCATCAACCCCTGGCCGTGGCAGGATTCTTTTGGATTCGTTCCGGCTAACAAAATCTCCGGAGTTGGCCGGACATCGATCGGCTCCGGCTGGACATGCCTCGACACTCAGGCCCGCGTAACTCACCAGGGAGATATGGCCGCCCGGATTACGGGCGCCCTCGACAGCCTGGAAACGATGCTCGACCCGGCCGGCTTTCCGCTACGGGGCGTTATTCGCCTGAACTGGTATACCACAGACGTCGATATCTTCCGGCAGTCCGCTGCATTCCTGCTCGCCTGTCTTGCCAAAGCCGGGCGCCGGGCGGCAACCGCTCTTCTCGGCGTAGCGCGCTTTGCATATCCCGAGCTTCTCGTGGAGGTGGAAGCGACTGCAGCCGCCTGAGCCTCCTATGCTCCCTGTGATAGGTATTACCGTCGGCGATCCGGCTGGAATCGGTCCCGAAGTAGCCGCGAAAGCCGTCCGGTCCGGCCGCTTTCACGGCCGCGCCGAACTCCGCGTCTTGGGTGTTCCGAAACAACCCGTGCCGGTGGGGCGGCTCAGCGCCGACTGCGGCCGCATCGCTGTCGAGACTGTTCGCTGCGCGGTGCAGGATTGCTTGGCCGGCCGCCTTGATGCGATCGTTACCGGCCCCATCAACAAGTACGCGGTCGAGATGGCCGGCATTCCTTTCTCGGGCCATACCGAGTTTATCGCTGAACTCTGCCGCGTCCGCGATGTCCGCATGCTTCTTGCCAGCGACCGCCTGCGCGTCGTTCACGTTTCCACGCACGTTTCGCTCGCCGAAGCCTGCCGCCGCGCCTCCATGGATCGCATCTTCAAGACCATCGAGTTGGCCGTTCTCGGGCTGCAACAGCTCGGCTTGGCCGGTGGCCGGATCGCCGTGGCCGGCCTCAATCCCCACTGCGGCGAGAATGGCCTGTTCGGCGTGGAAGACCGAGAGCAGATCGCTCCGGCTGTGGAGCAAGCCGTCGCGAGCGGCTGGAATGTCGCTGGCCCCATCCCGCCGGATACCGTCTTTCATCGCGCCGTAATGGGCGAGTTTGCGATGGTTGTCGCCATGTATCACGACCAGGGCCACATCCCTTCCAAGCTCATCGCTTTTCAGGAAACCGTGAATGTTACGCTCGGTCTGCCCATCATCCGTACGTCGGTTGATCACGGCACGGCCTTTGATATCGCCGGGAAAAACCTTGCTGATCCTACGAACATGATCTGTGCGATTGAAATGGCCCTGCGTCTCATCGCCGGGCGCTCGGCGCCCGGTGCTACCGCCGGAGCAACCCCGACCCTTGCCTCCTGACAGCTCCTCGCAAATTGATCAAACTAACCGCCCCAAACCAGGCTGTACAGTAACATGGCCAGCACAATGGACGTAATCGCCGTATACGTCCAGTCCCGTTGAAGCCCAAACGCCGCCGCTGAGAATGCGACGCGCGCGATCGGAGTTGCAATCAGCATCAAAATTCCCAGTTGGATCATGCTTGCGCAGCGAAGATCGAGCACGCCCCGCCAGACCCCTGGTACCGTTCTTAGATCCTGCGCTGTTCCATGGAACTCATGATACTCGGGCCGGGCGGTTCCGGACTGAACCAGGTAGCACATCCCGCCCGCCGCAACCACTCCCGCCGCGATCATTACGCCTAGGCGCAGAAGCATACCGATGACCCGCTGTACACGTTCCTCGCTCGGGCCGTGCGGCATCGATCAAATCCTCCCCGTTGCCCCGCCGTAAATCATTTCTACGCCCAAAGCCGCCACTACCAGCCCGAATACCACTCGTAGAATCCGGCTCTTGGTCTGAGTCAATTCGCGCGCCCCTAACACCGAGCCTGCCAGCACTCCCAGCATCACCGGCATCGCCAGCGCAGGGTCGATGTATCCCCGTTTTAAATAGACGCCCGCGCTGGCCGCCGCCGTCACGCCGATCATGAAATTGCTTGTAGTGGTCGATACTTTGAATGGCAGCCGCATGAACTGATCCATAGCGATCACCTTCAGCGCGCCGGATCCAATGCCAAGCAGCCCGGAGATGATGCCTGCAAGCGCCATTACCCCGAAACCGCTTTTCACCCCGCGGACATGATAGTGCTGCTGACCTGCCGGCGTCGGGTAGCTCGAATCCAGTTTCAAGCGCATCGCCAAGGCGTCCGGCGCCTCGGCCGAAACCTCGTCGGAATGCCCGCGCGCGGAGCGGTACGCTGAATACAGCAAGACGGCGCCTAAGATTACTGCCAATGCCGACGTCGGCGTCTTCTCGGCCAGCAGAGCTCCGCATATCGCGCCCCCGGCCGTAGCAATCTCCAGGAACATCGCTATCCGGATATTCGAGAAGCCCTCCTGCACATACGCCGAGGCCGCTCCGGAGGATGTCGCGATCACCGATACCAATGTCGCTCCAATCGCGTATCGAATGTCCACGCCAAACAGGAGCGTGAGCACGGGTGTGATAACCACACCGCCTCCAAGACCTGTCAGAGATCCTAGAAATCCCGCCGCTCCAGCCACCAGAAACACCAGCCCGGTAAACTCAAGGGTGTTCATGGGCGTCTCCAGGGGCCGACCTCGGAGATGAATCGCAATGGTGTTTCGGACGGGAGCAGCGCGTAGCCCGATGTAAATCTGTGGCAGCAGCGCGCCCCCACGAACCGCGAAACTGGCTCACTTCGGACTCTGTCGGACGATCAGTATAGGTGTGTCCAGCGCGTGGCGCACTGGCTCAATCGTATTTCCCAGCAGAAAGTCTTTCAACTTGCGGTGGCCATGCGCCCCCATTACCAGCAGATCCGCCCCGACCTCCCGGGCCACCCGCACGATTTCCTCTCCGGGATTGCTCGAGTGCGCAATGAACCCTTCGGTCGGAATGCCTTGGGCCTCGAGCGTCCGCCGCACGCTTTCCAGATAATCTTCTCCCGCTCTCACCTCCGCGTCTGACGCCAGGTTCCCGTAGACCCGGCTGGCGGCCCCTTCTTCCACGTGCACTAGGTAGATGCGGGCGCCTCGCGCGGCTCCCGAGCGCGCAATTGCCGCAGCGTGCGCGATCGCCTGGCGGTCCAGGGCCGAGTGGTCGAGGGTGACTAAAATTCTCTGGTAGGCCGGCTCCCTTGCTCCTGCTTCGATCGCCGGCATGGTGACCGCCTCCCGCCGCGGCGCCGGCCGTCTGATCCACGGTTCGGCGGTTACCCACACCAGTAGAAGTATCAGAGCCGCCGCTGCGGGAATCACGCCGAACTCAATAGCCGGAGCCCACCGCCCGGAGGTCGCAACCCACTCCGCTAGCGTGCTCCAAACCAGCCGCAGGTTCAGGCCCACGATGATTGCCGCCGCCGTCCACGCCAGCAGCTTCACCCAGCTCCGGTTTGCGAACGCCCCCATCCGGCTCCGGTCGCTCGTAAAATGAATCAGTGGAATTACAGCGAAGGGAAGCTGTAAGCTCAAAATCACTTGGCTCAGCAGAAGCAGCTTCAGCGTCGCTCCTTCCCCTGCCAACCCGATCACCAGCGCCGCCGGCGTGATCGCCAGAGCTCGGGTCACCAGCCGCCGAACCCAAGGCCGCATACGGATGCTCAGGAATCCCTCCATCACGATCTGTCCGGCCATGGTTCCGGTGATGGTTGATGATTGCCCCGACGCGATGAGCGCGATGGCGAATGCCCCGCTGGCCAACGTCGTCCCCAATAACGGCTCGAGCAGCTTGTGCGCCTGCTGGATTTCCCGCACTGCTATGCCCCGGCTGAAAAAGACCGCTGCGGACATCACCAGAATCGCCGCATTGACAAGCAGCGCCGCATTGAGCGCAACCACCGAATCAACTAGGTTATATCGGCATGCCGTTTGTTTGGCCTTCTCGCTCGAATCGATCCGCCGCGTCTGCACGAGCGCCGAGTGCAGATACAGATTGTGCGGCATCACCGTCGCGCCCAGAATTGAGATCGCTACGTAAAGGCTTTCCCCGTTGAGGCGCGGAACCAGCCCACCGGCCATTTCTTTCAGTCCGGGCTTGGCCAGAACGATCTCGATCAGGAAGCAGACCCCGATCACCGTGATCAGGGAGAGAATGAAAGCCTCTAGCACCCTCATTCCAAAACGCTGTAGCCATAGGACGAGCAGTGCGTCGAGCGCCGTGATCAACACGCCCGTGATCAGCGGTATTCCGAATAAGAGCTGAAGCCCGATCGCCGTGCCCAGCACTTCTGCCAAATCGCAGGCGGCGATGGCCACCTCGCTGATCGCCCACAGGGCGAACCCCACTGCTTGCGGGTAGTGCTCTCGGCAAGCTTGCGCCAGGTCCTTCCCGGATACGATCCCGAGCCGCGCGCTCAACGTTTGCAGCAGAATCGCCATTGCGTTCGACATTACCAGCACCCACAGCAGTTGGTAGCCGAAACGCGCGCCTCCCTCCAGATCCGTCGCCCAATTGCCCGGGTCCATATAGCCAACGCTCACCAGATAGGCCGGGCCCGCGAAGGCGAACATTCGCCTCCAAAGGGAAAGATCCGGTACTTCGATGCTGGAATGAACCTCAGAAAGCGATCGAGCGGTCGCCGGAAGATTCACATCTTAGTATAACGCTCAGTAGCCCGCTTGCCTTCGCCTCTGCGGTTGACGCGTGCCGGACCCGCCGGTCAGACCTGCCGGGCTATAATAAAAGTGTTGCGCCGCTGGGCGCGGGAAGCTCGTGGGACAGAGACAGAAGGACCTCGAAGCGCGGCTCGCTCGCACAGAACAGCAACTGCGGCTCTTCCAGAAAATCAGCCGGTTCATGGTCCGCAACCTCAGCTTGCAGGAGGTCTTGCAGGGGGTTGTGGACCTGGTCGCGGAATTCATGCAGTGCGACTCCTGCTTGATTTATCTGCTTGATCGCGAGGAGCTCGTCCTGTGCGCCTCCAATAACCCGCATCCTTCCGAGATCGGCAAGATCCGCCTGCGCTTGAATGAAGGTCTCACCGGCTGGGTCGCGCGGGAGCGGCGGCTGCTTTCGATTTCCAAAGAGTGCTATCGCGATCCTCGTTTCAAGTTTTTCGGCTCGCTTCCGGAGGATACGTTCGAGGCCTTCCTTTCCGTTCCTGTCATCTCGCGCGACAAGGTTGTCGGCGTCATTAACGTGCAGCATCGCCTGCCTCACCAGCATACCGGCAGCGAAATGGAGCTGCTTACCACTGTGGGCGAACTCGTGGGCTGTGCGCTCGTCCTGGCTCGCATGGCTTCCGAGCGGGTTCACGACACATCTCACGTGGATCTTGTCCTGTCCTCGTTTCCTCACAAGCCCTGAGTTGCTGTGCCCGGAAATGCGCCGCGGACCCGGGTCGGCCTGACCGCCGCCGGCCGCAAAGGCTCGCTCTTCGGGATCTGCGAGACGAGTGAAAGTCTGAAAGTCTATGGCGCGGCAGCCGCTTAGAACTGGAGGACGGCCATGCTCCCGTCAGTTTCCAGCTTGTCTCCTGTGGCGTTTTGGCTTTCCCGGGGCACTCCTGGCCTCTCCACCAGCGCCAGACCGCGTACTGTGCCCGTCACGAGCAGATCGTTGACGACCTTGGCCCGCTCCCGGTCGATTTGGGAATCGATCTTGTGTATGAAGGTCCGGTTTTCCGGCGAGAACTCGATGCCGATATCATGCGTCGCCGCGGCGACCCACACGGCTTGGCCGTGAAATTGATCGCGCCGCATCCAAACGCGCATATGATGTCTTTGCGCAAACGTGTTGTTCTGCTTTTGAAACACCAGATCCGGCTTCCGCCCTTCCAGCAGCAGAGTCGATACGGGCGCCTGCTGGTAGCCTCTTGCCTCGGCGATTGCCCGGAATGTTTCCATTCCGGATTTGGCGTTCAACGCCTCCGCCGTCGCCCATCCGGCCGCGGCGAATGCCGCGGCAATCTCCTCCCTCGACCCGATAAACATCAAATTGGTGATATCCGACGGTCGAGGCGGTTTCTCCGCCATCGTCTGAAACGGCTCGCGGTTCACCAGTTCCGCCAGCCCCGCCGCATCCGCGATCGGCTGCGGAGCATTGGCCGGCGCGTGTTGGGCCGCGTCCAGCTTTACGCTGCTGGCGAGTTGCAGGGTCACCTCCACGCCCGGCTCATAATCGATTTCGACATCAGCCTGCTTGAGAACAGCTTCCTTCGCCGCCTCCAGGAATCCCGCCAGCCCCGCCGCCCGTTGCTCCAGTTTGGAAAGGCCCTTATCCATCTGTGCGGAAAGCGTCTCTGATACCGCAATCCCCACGATCCTGCCGCTGCCGTCAACCGTTTCGCGGGCGTTGTCCACCGCCGCAATCTTCGCTTGTAGTTGCGTTGCCTGCTTGTCGGCGGGCCGCAATAGTTCCCCGAACTCCAGTTCCAGCGTCGCCCGCTCCGCCGCGCTTTTCGCCGGCTGTGCATCCTTTACCTTGCCCGTGATTGTGCTCCCCGCCGGGATCAGAATGTTTCCGCCAGCCAGCACTGGTACAATCACAGTGGCGCGCACAGCATCTCCCGCTTTGGATTTGCTGCTTCCGGCGGCGCTTTGCAGCCGCACCTGGATCTCAGTTCCCGCCGGCAACTCAGCCGCCAGCTCTGAACCTATTGTTACTGCCCATATCAGAATCGCAGCGAACCTCATACTCCCCACTCCCGTCTCGGCTGGCGCTCCTCCATGATAAACTAACCCGTCTTATGGGTTGGACTGGCGTTTGGGCAACCCTGGTTACCGCTCTCTTGTTCCTGAATTCCGCCGCGGCCGCCGATCGCTGGGATCTTCAGTATTTCTACGATAAGAACGACTCCTCGCTCGCTTTCACCGACCTCTCGTTTTCCTCGGCGCAGCATGGTGCGGCTCTAGGTCTCGTTACCGAGCGCGATCATCAGCGCCCCGTCGTGGCGCTCACCTATGATGGCGGCCGCAACTGGACTCTCGTTTCACTCAAGGAGGCGGCGGTTTCTCTCTTCTTCACCAATGACCTGAGCGGATGGCTGGCCGGGGCCAAGAATCACCTTTGGAAAACTCAGGACGGCGGCCGGACTTGGAAATCCGCCGCTCCCAAGGGCGTTCGCGCCGATGTGCTCCGCGTTTTCTTCCTCGACGAATCCCGAGGCTGGCTGCTCTGTTCCCAAAAACAAATCTACAGCACAAACGACGGGGGCCGCTCCTGGCAGCTCCTCGAAGCCTCCCGACGTCCCGATCCTCCCGATGCGAACACTTTTTATACCTGGGCCGCCTTTCAGCAGGAGACCGGCTTGTTAACTGGCTGGAGTCGTCCTCCGGAGCGGCGCTCGGAGATTCTGGAATGGATCCGGCCGGAACTGCGGCCCCCTGCTCGCCACCCCACTACTGCGGTCATTCTCCACACCGCGGATGGGGGCCGAAGCTGGAACCCCTCGGTCCTGCGGAATTTTGGTGAAATTGTGCGGGCACGCATCTTGCCCTCCGGCGCCGCCGCCCTCCTGCTGGTCCAACGCCCGGATTCCTTGGCTTCTCCTTCCGCCATTGTCGAGCTGGATCCCAGGACTCTTCAGAGCCGCCCGGTTTATCAAAGCAGGACCCGCTGGCTTACGGATTTGGCCCTGATGGGCCCCGGCACAACCCTGGCGGCCGCCGTGGATCAGGAGGGCCGCGCGCCCTTTCCGGCCATTCCCTCCAAACTGAAAATCCTGCGCTCCACCGGCGGCAACGACTGGGCTGAAATGCAGGTCGATTACCGCGCGGAAGCCGGCGCTGCTTTGCTCGCCGCCCCGGATTCCACCCACGCCTGGGCTGCTACCGATACTGGAATGATTCTAACGTTGGTTAAGGATTGACCCCGTCCTATGACTTACATTCCTCCGAAGGCTTACCGGAATATCGCCTTTCTCAACAGCTATCACGCGCGTCCTCTCCGCATTCTCGCCGAATACCTGGAGCCCTTCGCCCGCTTTCGGGAAGAAAAAGTCTACGACACCATCGTTTTTTTCGGCTCGGCCCGGGTATGCGATCGCGAAACCGCCTTGCAGTACATCCGCAAGGCTCGCTCCGCTCTGACTCGAAAACAGGCCCAGCGTCTCCTCAAAACAAGCGCCTACTACGAGGCGGCCCGGGAACTGGCGCGTATGCTGACCGAGTGGTCGATGGCCCTTTCCTCCGAACCCGCCCGCTTTGTCGTATGTTCCGGCGGCGGTCCAGGCATCATGGAGGCCGCCAATCGCGGCGCGGCTGATGCCGGAGGCCGCTCCATCGGCCTGAACATCAGTTTGCCTTTCGAACAACTGCCCAATCCTTATATCACGCGCCGGTTGAGCTTCGATTTTCACTATTTCTTCATGCGCAAGTACTGGTTTGCATACCTGGCCAAAGCGCTTATCATCTTTCCCGGAGGTTATGGGACCTGCGACGAACTGATGGAGATCCTCACCCTGAACCAGACCGGCAAGTTCAAGAAAAAGATGCTTGTGCTCATCTATGGCCGCAAGTATTGGGACGAGGTTCTGAGCTTCGACGCGATGCAGAAATGGGGCATGATCGACGAGCAGGATCGCCAATGGATTCAGTATGCTGATACACCCAAAACGGCTTTCCGCTTGATCACAAACTGGCTCACGGTAAATTATCCGCCCAATCAAAAAGGCAATCCTGCCCTCTCCCGGTAAATTCTTACTGGTGGGCCTGTGTCTGCCAAGCCGGCGCTGCGTGCCTGTGTTATGCTTTGGGTACATTCGAGCCATAGGCATCGGAATACCTGAAAGGGAGGCGCCGGCCATGCGAATCGTGCTTCAGTCTTCGGTAAGCTTCCTCGCTTTGAGTCTTTGTATCGCTTGGGCGCAGCGAACCCCTGGCGGACAGCAGGGCGGAGCTCCTTCTACGGCGCCCACCGGGCCTACCGCTCCGCTGCCTGCGCCTGGCCGCGGCCAGCCGGGCATCGGTCAGCCAAGCCAGCAGGATCGCTTTCCCTCCGAGCAGCGCCCGATCTTTTTCTCCGGTAAAGTTATGATCGAAGGTGGCCTGCCGCCGCCCGAGCCGGTGACCATCGAACGCGTCTGCAACGGGCGGCCGCGGCCGGAAGCCTACACTGACAGCAAGGGCCGCTTCAGTTTCCAACTCGGGCAGCAAACCGAAACCATGATGGATGCCAGCGTCGGCGACGTCGACATGGGACCGGCCCACGGCCGCTATGGCCGGGATCGCAACAGCGCGGACGGAGCCTTCGGGCCTCTCGACAGCTCCAACCCGGGCGTCGTGAACCTCATGGGTTGTGAATTGCGCGCCTCTCTCCCGGGCTATCGGTCCGACTCCATCATGCTGAGCCGGCGCAGTATCTTTGATAATCCGGACGTTGGAACCATCATCCTGCACCCATTGGCGAACGTGCAGGCTACGGCGATCAGCATCACTACCCTGGAAGCTCCCAAAGACGCCAAAAGAGCGTGGGAAAAAGCGCAGAAGCTCTTACAGCAAAAAAACCCGAAGCCGGCCGAGGCTGCCAAGGAGCTGGAGAAGGCCGTCCAGGTTTACCCGAAGTTTGCCGCGGCTTGGTGCATGCTGGGTGAAAGCCGCCTGGCTTTGAAAGACGAGGAGGGCGCGCGCAAGGCCTTCGAACAATCTTTGGCCGCGGATTCCAAATACGCCCGGCCTTACATGCAACTGGCCTCCCTTGAAATGAGGGCCAACCGGTGGGATTCCGCCGCCGATATCACCAGCCGCCTCTCTCAGATGAACCCTTACTATACGCAGGCTTACTATATCAACGCCATAGCCAATTACAATTTGGGCAAAATGGAGCTCGCTGAAAAATCGGCGCGCAACGCGCTCAAAGGAGAAGCCGCCGGCCGTAATCCAGCCTTGCATCATTTGCTCGGTTCGATCCTTGCCCGCGAGGGAAATTTCCCTTCCGCTGCCGGAGAATTTCGCAGTTTCCTCCAGCTTTCGCCCGATTCTCCCGCGGCGGAACAGATCCGCAAGCAACTGGCTGAGTGGGAAAGCCTCAATGTGATCCCCCATCAGGAGAACGCTGCCAAGTGAAATTATGCGCAAACGCACAACCGAGGACGTAAAATAGGGCGGGGGAGGAACTATGAAGATCTCAAGCCGAATGTTCGCCGGTAGTTGTTTGCTTGCCATGAGTTTAAGTTCGGCCGCGGCGGCAACCCATCTGAAAGTCGGCGACATGGCGCCCGATTTTACTCTGCCCAGCACCACGGGCAAACCGATCCATTTGGCCGACTACCGGGGGAAGAAGAACGTCGTTCTTGCGTTCTTTGTCCTCGCGTTCACCGGCGGTTGAACGAAGGAAATGAAGGCGTACCAGGCTGGTCTCGCCAAATTTGAAGCAAACAATACTCAGGTCCTCGGAATCAGCGTTGATAGCATTCCCACTCTCCAGCATTGGGCTCAGGAACTCGGAGTCGCTTTTCCCTTGTTAAGCGACTTTGTCAACCGAAAGGTCGCCACCGAATACGGCGTGTTCAATCCGGAGCGCGGCTTTGCAACGCGCGCCACATTCGTGGTCGACAAAGAGGGAAGGATTCAGCATATCGAGGAAGGGCAAACCGCGATCGATCCCAGCGCGGCTGATACGGCTTGCAGCCGGCTTGAGCACAAGTAACAGGCCTTTCGCTTTGCCACGGGCCGCGCCTGCGCCGGCGGCCCGTGGGTCCCTGTCATTCCCGCGAGACTTGGGCCAGCAGGTCCGTTAGCTCGCCGGCCATGCGGGCCGATTCCAGATTTGCGATTTTCTCAGCGATTCTGCTCCGCAGCGCCGGCGACGCATGCCGCTCGCTCAAGCGCTCAAATTTCTCCAACACCGTCTCCCACCGGGCAGGTCTGGTGTGGAAGCCCTCATAGTCCCTTTTTTCCTTGACGAGAGTTTCGCCGTTTTCGAGGATCAACTGGATCCGGCACGGCATCTCTTCCGGAAATCTCTGGCTATACTCCTCCTCTGGTCTCACACGGATCTTTCGCAGCAGCGTTTGGACATCGGCCCTTCCAATGCGCTCCAGAGTGTATTGATCCGGCATAACCTGCCCGTCCAGCAGCGCCGCCGCCACGATGTACGGAAGACTGTGGTCGGCCTCTTCCTTCGTCCGGACCTGTGTTTTGTCTCCTTCTTCCCCGCCTCCGATGATGTTGTATGCGACATCAAAAGTTTCAATTTCGATCCGCTGGATCTCCCGCCCTGTCAAGCGGTGTTCCTCCCTCAACTCCAGAGCTGCCTCGATAGTGGATTGCGAATGAATCTCCGCATTGTATTTTTTGACAATCGTGCGGCGGACCCTTTCCAGGTCTTCCTTGGACCAGTCGATCTCAAACCGGCCCGCAATCGCGTCCATGAAGCCCTTGTTGCCCTCAAACACCTCGGCCGGTCCGGTGATGCCGCGCATCGCCAGAAATGCGGCGTGCGTGCAGCAAAAAGCCGTGTTCGGGTAGGCCAGCCCCTTCCAGTTGGAAAGCGCGCCGGTGCGTGTCACTCGCAGCGCGTTGAATGCGGTTCCGCTGATGGCGATGGCGTTCAGCGTGCGCTGCACATCGAGCCCCAACGCTTTCGCCACCCCGGCGGCTGCCGCATAGGACCCCTGCGTGGTGTGATCGAAGCCTTTCGCGCGAACCGGGGCCACGTCGCTCAGGCGGCATTGCACCTGATAAGCGACTGCGAGCGCGGTCAAGATTTCCCGGCCCCCTGCCCCCGCATATTCTGCCGCTGCGAGAACGGCTCCCAGGTTGTCGCTGGGATGGCAGGTTTCGCCTTTGGCCAGGTAACTGTCGTTAAAGTCGAGATAACGCACGAGAGAGCTGTTGTACAATGCCGCTCGATCCGGCGCCGTCCGGCCTCCGCCGATTAGGCCCGACTGGACCCCGCCCCCGAAATCCTCGATGTGTTGCCGCACCCGCCGGATGGGCTCGGCGCCCAGAGCCCCGATCGCGCACCCGATGGCGTCCAAAATCCGGATTTTGAGCTGTTCGCGCGCCGCCTCAGACAGGCGATCGTAACTGGCGGATACGACGAATTGAGCGAGCTGTTCCGCCTTGGTCACCCGCGTTCACCGGCTGCGCCGAATTCCAGGCGCACTGTGGCCTGTAGCTCACCGCCCTGCACGGGCCAGTGAGGCAAAAGACAAGATCCCTGGTATACCTTCTCGAACCCCCCTTCCGATTGGGAAATCGTGAATATCGGCGTAATCCACCACTTCGCCGGCGGAGTCACCGTGATCTTCACCCTGAGATCCTGCCATTGGTCTAGCAAAGCAATGCAACTCCCCGCTGCTTCTCCCGCCCACTGAAGTCGTTGCCGCACAAAAGACGGAAAAGCCCTCGCTTCCCGGCCCGTCTCCGGATGGTCCGGCCCGCCCCCGTCCTCAAGCCCGGCCGGCAAAAGAAAATAACGGTCGTCTGCGTCCGGCGCTAAAAAGTTCAAAACCAGTTCCAGCCCGGCCTCCAGCTCTTCCACGTTTGCCTGAGACAGGTTCCAATTTACGACCACGCTCGGTCCGGCCAGGAAGATTTCTGTGCGCGCGCTGCAAAGCCGCTGTCGGTCGCGGCCCGCCAGCACACAACGGTCACGCGCGAACTGCAAAACAGAAAATTTTCCTCCAGCCAGCTCGGTAGATTCGTCCAGCCGGCCCGCGCGGTAGTCTTCCAATCCGCGCCCCGCCCCGAATACCAGCGAACGGAAACTGTGCCGGTTGTATCGATCGTATTGAAGATAGCGTTCCAGCCCCGATTCCTTCGCCGCCATCCTGTCGTGGATTGAGACGGCGCCTCCGGCTTCGCCTCTTGGCGCATCCCGGAGTCTCCTGTGGTACGCCTCGGGCCGCCGGCGCAGCGCGTTGATCGCGTTGAAAGCCCGTGGCCGGAAGTCGATCTCGGCGGCTGTCCCGCCGTCGCCGGCTGCAACGATGACGGCCAGGGACTCATTGGCCAGAAAAATCTCCTCCGCCCCATCGACGTTGAAATCCCAACGCCGCGCCGTGCGCGGCGAGCTGTCGATCTTTTCCGCAACGTTTTCCGCTCTCAGCAAAGCCTGGTAAACGCTGGTGCGCAAATGCGGGGCGTAAAGTCCTCCAAATACCCCATGCCAATAGGCGTCGTTGCATTGAGCGCTCAGCAGGTGCTCATAGCCTTCTTCATACAGGCAGCGGGCCGGAGCCCCCGGCGGCGTGGACTTGTCGAGATCTGCATAGCGGCGGCTCACCTCGAGCATGCGTTTGTGCATGTGGTTGGCTTCTTCGTATTTGTAAAAAAAATTGTGCCACACTCCTCCATGAACGAAGCGCGAGAGCGCCGCCGCCTCCGGCATGCTCTCCACCCTGCGCAGAAGATCCTCATAATCTCCGGCCGCTTTTGGCGGCAGCGCCCACCCCATCATCTCCTGATACGAAGCCGTCGGCAGGTAAATCCGCCCGAGCGGTTCGTGTTCGCGGACATAGTCCCCCGCCAGGGTTGTCTTGAGCCACTCCGAGCTCTGTTCGATGGCCTCGAAAAATCTCCTCAGCCAGCCGTTCCGGTAGACGTGTTCATGCGTGTGCGGCCAGGCGCCGAATTTTTCCAAATCGTCCCCCATGGCCGCCAGCCCACCGGGCCGCCGCTCCGCTATCGAGCGCAAATACGCGGTCGCGTCGCCCTCCATGCGGAAAGGCAGCAGATACCGCAGGCTCTTTTGGCCCGGTATGACCTTTACCGCGTAGCCCTGCCACTCACTGAAATAGTAGCCGTAAAGCTGATCGGGCTCCAGGCCGGCGCTCAAAAAGTGATAGTCGTCTGTCAGGGTGTATTCGATTCCGGACTGCGCAAGCGTCATCGGCACTGTAGGATCCCAAACGCGCTCTGTCAGCCAGGCGCCCCGCGGCCGCGAGCCGAAGCGCTTCTCCAGAAAATCGCTGAGCCGCTCGATTTGCGCCAGCCGGTCGCGATCGGGAATTGCGCTCAACACCGGCTCGTAATAGCCGCCACCCAGAATTTCCACTTGCCCCTGGCCAGCGAGCTCCTTCAACTGCTCCAGATATTCCGGGTGCTTTTTCTCAAGCCACGCTAGAAGAATACCCGAATAGTGGAGCGCGATGCGGATTGCCGGATGCCGCGCCAGTTCTTCGATAAACGGCAGGTATGCCAATCGGTACACGTCTTCCTGCACGCTTTCGAAATTTCCCAGCGGCTGGTGCGCGTGGATCAGCAAAGAGAGATGGAAAGGAGACATGGCGAGGCGATTTGGATCCGTCTTCTACAGAATACGTCACTCGCTGTGCCTTGTCAGTTCGGCGGCCGTTTCCACTCGATCGGCGGAAACGCTCAATGCCGCATGCTATTATTTTTTTGCAGAGCATTTCTTCGGGAGAGCTTTTTGGCCGCTCGCCTTCTCAACGGCAACGCCATCCGCGATCAGATCCTTTCCGAATTGCGTGCGGAGGTGGCCGGCATGACGGCCGCCGGCTGCCGGCCCGGTCTGGCCGCCGTTTTGGCGGGCCAAAACCCTGCCTCTGAAGTGTATGTCCGCAACAAGATAAAGGCTTGCGAATCGGTTGGAATCTACAGCGAGAAGATCACTCCACCCGAGACTGTCAGTACCCAGCAGATGCTCGATCTGGTCTCCCAGCTCAACGCCCGCGATGAGATTGACGGCATTCTCGTGCAGTTGCCCTTGCCGGCCCAGGTCGATTCCAAACGCGTCCTGCTGGCGGTGGACCCGGCCAAGGATGTCGATGGATTTCACCCGTTCAATATCGGCCTTCTGGTCACCCAGCGGCCGGGCCTGGTAGCCTGTACGCCGGCCGGCATTATGGAGATTCTCAAGCGCAGCCACATTCCTGTTTCCGGCCGCCGCGCGGTGGTGCTTGGGCGCAGCGATATCGTCGGCAAGCCAGTGGCCTTCCTGCTTCTGCACGAGAATGCCACCGTAACCATTTGTCATTCTCGGACGGAGAATCTTGCCGCCATCGCCCGGGAAGCTGATATCCTGATCGCTGCCATCGGCCGGCCGGCCATGGTCACCCGCGACTTTATCCGGCCCGGCGCTACGGTAATCGACGTGGGGACCAATCGGCTCGATAACGCCGCCGATGTGGAGCGCATCTTCGCTGGAATGCCCTCCAAAATCGAACAATTCCGGGAAAAAGGTTCCCTACTGGTCGGCGATGTTCATCCAGTGGATGTCGTAGAGACCGCCGGCGCCTATACCCCTGTACCGGGCGGCGTGGGACCGCTGACGATATCCATGCTCATGGCGAACACCGTTAAAGCCGCGCGTCTCCGCCGGGGCGGCTGCGGCGTCCTGCGGCCTTAGGCCGCTGACACCCCGTGCGCGGCAAAATTCTGAAAGTCGGCTTGACCGGTGGACTGGCGACCGGCAAAACCCATGTCGGGCGGGTGCTGGCCGGCCTCGGCTGCCACGTCCTCTGCGCCGATGAACTCGGCCATCAGGTTCTGCTGCCGGGCGGCGAGGCGTACAATGATGTGGTTAAGGAGTTCGGTCCGGGCATCCTCGCTGCGGATGGACGGATCGATCGCCGGTTGCTGGCCGCCCAGGTCTTTGATTGTCCCGAGCGGCTGGAAAAATTGAACTCGCTCGTGCACCCCCACGTGGTAAAGCGCGAAGAGCTGTGGTTGTCGGAACTCGAAGCCCGGCAGCCCGGAAGCATCGCCGTTGTGGAAGCGGCCATCCTGATTGAAACCGGCAGCTACAAGCGCTTCGACCGGCTGATCCTGACGGTGTGCTCTCCTGAGTTGCAAGTGCGCCGGCATATGGAGCGCAGCGGCGATTCGGAAGCCGAGACCAGGGCGCGGCTGGCGCGGCAGATGCCGCTCGAAATCAAGCGGCGTTACGCGGACTACGTCATCGATACCTCTGGTTCTCGCGAAGACACAGACCGCCAGGTGCGCGAGGTCTTCGCAAAATTGCGGCAGGATGTTCCATGAAACTGAGACCCGTCCTTTTGGCTGTTCTCCTGATTGGAGGCTTCGTCTACCTGACCACTACCCGCCGCTGGCCCGAAGGGGACTTCGGCAGGAACGCAAAGCTCTGGACCTCGCTTGAGCCTGCACAATCCGCCGGCCTTACCCCGGAGGAGAATATCAACATCTCCATTTACCGCATGGCCAGCCCGGCCACAGTCTTCATCACTTCGACGGTCTATCAGCGCGATTGGTTTTTTCAGGTGTTTCCCGTCCGGGATTCCGGCTCCGGCTTTCTCATCGACGCCGAAGGCCGCATCCTCACCAACTACCATGTGGTCTCCGGCAACGCGAAAGTCATTGAGGTCACGCTCGGCGACAAGATGAAATACAACGCCCGCATCCTCGGCTATGACCAGCGCAACGACATGGCCCTGCTCAAGATCCAGCCCAAAGGCAAGTTGCCGTTCCTGAAGCCCGGCGACTCCAGCAACCTTCAGGTCGGCCAGAAGGTCCTCGCCATAGGCAATCCCTTCGGCCTGGAAGGCACGCTCACCACAGGCATTATCAGTTCGCTTGGCCGCACGATCCGCGATGAAAACGGCCGGCCTCTGGAAGACATGATCCAGACTGACGCCGCGATCAATCCTGGCAACAGCGGCGGCCCCTTGCTTGATTCTCAAGGCAATGTGATTGGGATCAACACCGCGATTTACGGGCCCGGCGCGAACATCGGCATCGGGTTTGCGATTCCCATCAACCGGGCGAAGGCCATGCTCTCCGACTTGGCCAGCCGGGGCCGCGTCAGCCGGCCTCTGCTTGGCGTGACCACAGTCTTCATTCCCGCCGAATTTGCCGAGGCGCTCGATCTGCCGGCTCGTCCCGGCCTCCTTATCCAGCAGGTCGAACCGGGATCAGCCGCCGACCAGGCCGGCCTGCGGGGCGCCAACCGGGAGGTGATCGTCGGCAACTATGTAGTGGAAATCGGAGGCGATTTTATCGTCGAGGTCGAGGGGCAGCCGGTGAGCAATCGCAGCGTGCTTACGCGCGCTTTGGAACGGAAAAAAGCCGGCGACCCCTTGCGCCTCGGCATTATTCGCGGAAGACGCCAGCTCACGGTAACGGTAACGCTCGGCGAATCTCCGCAGCAGCTCTGACACGCCGCTTGGATTGACATCCGGCTCAATAACACGCACTAGATCCGCCTGGCTCACCTCGACTAGCGGTCTGTAAGCGGCGCGCTATGTCTTTTCGACCATATCGGCCACGCCGGCTCGATAGACGGCAGGGGCGCCGTGGCGGTCGCTGGCAAAGTAGATCCATTGGCTGTCGGGCGAGAAGGCCGGACGCGGCTGCGCCGCCAGCGGATCCTCGTCTTCGGCCAACACATATGCCTTTCCGCTGCTGGCGTGCTCGCAAATCGTCATTTCCCGTTGAAGCTCGGGGAACACCACGTAAATGTTCGGTCCCGCCTTACTCCGGCACTCACCGGCGATAGCCGAATTGTTAACATTGCCGCGAAGGTGCCAAAACTGTGTGCACGGCGTCAAAACCCGCTCTTCGCGCGTATCCGGGTTGATCGTGCGCACGGTCGCCTTGCGGCCGTTCTGGGATTGGTAGTGTGCGTAGCCGATCAGCTTGCCGTCCGCCGTCCAGTACTCGGGACCCAACTCCTCCTCGTTCTGCCTGCGCCGCACGTTCTGCTTCTGCTTTCCGTCCAGATTCACCAGCCATAGCCGGGAGGTCAACTGCTCCCACGGCCCGATCCGGCAGTAGAGCAGTTGGTCCCGGCGCGGGCGAAACTGCGGCCGCCCGATCCAGGTTTTTTCCTCCGTGACGATCCAATTGTTTTCCTTGGCGATGTCAATCACCCGGATCCGGCACAGCGGCCGGCGCTCAAACTGCAATCGCAAATGTTCGTCCGCCCTTCTCTCCACCACCCGGTCGGCGCTTTGCATCTCGACCAGCGCCGCATAACGGCCGTCGGCCGAAATCCCCAGATCTCCGGTTGCCCACCAGCCCCCTGCTGTGTGGTAGATCTCCCTCTCCTTCAGCGTCCGCAGCGAGAGTTGTTTCAAGACTCCGCCTTGCAAGAAGAAAACAGACCGTTCATCCGGGGCCAAACAAAGCGAGTAACCTCCGATCCCCGCTCCTTGGGTCAATTGCGCCAGCCGGCCCGACGGCAGCTCCAAGCGGAAAACCTGAACGCCTTCTTCCCTCCGGCCCGCCAGAACAACAAAGGAGTTATTGCGCGCGACGAACCTCTGGTAGCTGTAGGGATGAAAATAGGCGTTGGCGGGAGAAGTCAGCCGCCATACTTCCCGCTCTGTCAGGGGGTCGGCGTACCGTTTGATTTCGGAAGGATACTGCTGCCCGCGGCCGGACGCACGCTTGATTTGTACAGCCGGAATCGCCGCCAGAAATTCTCTCCGACTGAACAAGCTCATAAGCAAAATCTTAACAAACCGCCGTTGCGGCATGATTTCCAGCGCAGCGCGCGGCGCTCGGAGCAAAAATCCAACCGGACAGCGCTCGTAGCGCTGCCGTCCGGAGCAGCCTCGGAGGATGTGATCGCCGCTTCCGTCGGCAGGCCTGTCGCCCCCGAAGCCGGACGGCCTGGCGCGTGCGGCGGCAAATCTGCTAAAAAGGAAACTTGCGTTTGCCGACAGCGGCTTCCCTCGAATGCCTTCACCCGGGCGTGAATGCGCTCAACGCCCGGGTTGTCCTGTTCGATTTCGACGGTACCGTATCCCTGATTCGCTCCGGCTGGGTGGATGTAATGGTCCCGATGATGGTCGAAATCCTGCTGGACTTGAACACCGGCGAGAGCGAAGCCGAGTTGCGCGCCATCGTCGAGGAGTTTGTGGGCCGGCTCACCGGGCGCCAGACGATGTATCAGATGATCGAGTTGGCGCGCCAGGTTGCCTTGCGCGGAGGCTCGCCGCTCGATCCGCTCGCCTATAAGCGTATGTACTACGACCGGCTCTCCGGCGTAATCCGGGGCCGTGTAGAGGCCTTGCGCGCCGGTCGGGTCTCCCCGGACCAAATGATGGTGCCCGGGGCCCGCCGTTTGCTGGAAGCGCTGCGGGACCGCGGCCTCGAAATGTATCTGGCCAGCGGCACCGATCAGCCTTACATGCGGGAAGAGGCGCAGTTGCTCGATGTGGACCGCTATTTCGACGGCCGTGTTTTTGGCGCTCTGGACGACTACAAAAGCTTTTCGAAAAAGATTCTCATTGAGCGCATCATCGCCGGCAGTGGCTTTCACGGCGGCCAGTTCCTCGGCTTCGGCGACGGCTATGTCGAGATCGAAAATGTAAAAGAGGTGGGTGGAGTAGCGGTCGGCGTTGCCACTGATGAGCCGCTGTGCATTCGCGCCGATCCTGTCAAGCGGGGCCGCCTGGCTCGGGCCGGAGCCGATTGGATCATTCCGAATTACAATTGCTACGATGAGCTGATGGCTGCCTTGTTCCCGGCGTGAGTTACACATGAGCTCCCGATATCCGATCTTCGACCGCTCACGTTTGCTGATTAAGCCCTTGGCCGAGCGCAATCATGACATGGACGTGAGCTACTTGCTCGCTCTCGATGCCGCCGAGCCGTCTTTCTCCCACCCCCACCTGCCCGCTGTCGCCTCCCGCCTGATCGAAGCCCGCCGCCGCGGCGCTGCTCGTATTCTCATGCTCGGAGCGCACGTTCTCAAGATGGGGGTGTCTCGCCATCTTATCGATTTGGTCGAGGGCGGGTGGCTCACGCACCTCGCTTTTAACGGCGCCGGCGCCATTCATGATTACGAGCTGGCCCGCATTGGCGCTTCCACGGAGAGCGTGGCCCGCTATATTCAGACCGGAGAATTTGGCTTGTGGCGGGAAACGGGGATCCTCAACGACTGGATCTCGGAAGCGGCCGAGCTTGATATTGGCCTCGGGGAAAACGTGGGACGGCGGATCGCCGAGAGCGGCTTTCCTTATAAGCACCTGAGTGTTTTCGCGGCCGCGTATCGCTGCGGCGTCCCCGCCACCGTGCATGCCGGGATCGGTTACGACATCATCCACGAACATCCCAATTGCGACGGCGCCGCGCTGGGCCGCGCCAGTTATCACGATTTCCTGATTTTTACCCGATCGGTCGAGAACCTGGAGGGCGGCGTCCTGCTCAGCTTTGGCTCGGCGATTATGGCGCCCGAAGTTTATTTGAAAGCCTTGTCGATGGCCCGCAACGTGGCCTTGCAGGAGGGGCGCAAAATCTGCCATTTTCTGACGGCTGTCTTCGACCTGGTCCCCATCGCCGGCGACTATCATCGCGAATTGCCGAAAACAGATTTTGGCTATTACTTCCGGCCTCATAAAACGATTCTGGTGCGAACGGTGGCCGATGGGGGAGAGAGTTTTTACTTTTGCGGCGATCATCGCGCCACTTTGCCCGCCCTCCGGCGAGCCATTCTCAATGAGGCGGGGAAATGAACCTTCCCGACCTGATGGAGCGGTTTTCCGGCGTTCGGGCCCTGGTCGTCGGCGATCTTTGTCTCGACCGCTGGTGCCATTACGATCCCGCCCTGGCTGAAGCCTCCCGGGAAACTGGCATCTCGCGAGTCGGCGTCATCGCCACAGAAGTGACCCCCGGAGCCGGTGGTACCGTGGCCAACAATCTCGTGGCTCTCGGCGCGGGCCGGGTCGCCGTTCTCGGGGCCATCGGCCAGGACGGCTTTGGATTCGAGTTGCAGCGGGAACTGGCTGAGCGGAAGATCGACTACAGCCTCGTGGTCGCATCCAAGGCTGTACAGACGTTCACCTACACTAAGCTGATTAATTCCGTCACCAAAGTGGAGGACCTGCCGCGCTGTGATTTCGTCAACACGCGGCCGCTGCCGGCAGATGTCGAAAATCAGCTCATTGCCAATTTCAATGCCCACTTTCAGGAGTTCGACGTCATTCTGGTTTCCGACCAGGCCGAAACGCAATCCGGCGGCGTTGTCACCGACTGGCTGCGAGGACTCATCGGCGATGTCGCGGAGCGCTACCCCCAGAAGCTGATTGTGGCCGATTCTCGCGTCCGCATCGAGTTGTTCCGGAACGTCGTGGCAAAACCGAATTACGAGGAGGCGGTCGCCGCCTGCCGCCGCGCATTTGGCCGCGTCGATTTCCAGCGGCTGCGCACGTTGATCGGCAGCCGGCCCTTGCTGGTCACCCAAGGCGCGCGTGGTGTATTGCTGGTAGATAACCACGGCGAGCGTCTGGTCCCCTCGGAAAACGTCTCAGATCCGGTCGATATCTGCGGAGCCGGCGACAGCTTTGCAGCGGGCCTGGCCCTCGCTTTGCGCGCCAGCGGCGATTTCCCCACGGCCATCCGTTTCGGAAACCTCGTCTCCAGCATTACCATCATGAAAAAGGGCACCGGCACGGCCGCTCCCCACGAGGTCCTTGCCAAAGCTGCCGTCCATTTAAACTGATCCTGCCCGGGCATGGACGTCATGGCCATCGATATCGGCGGTACGAAGCATTCGCTCGGCCTGTTTCGCGACGGCCGTCTGCTCCGCCGCGAGGTGTACCCGACCGACGCCGCCGGAGGCCGTTCTTGGATGGTTGAACATCTCTTCCGCCTTTTCCCAAAGTGGCTTCGCCGTGCGACTCGGTTGGCCGCCTGCGGCGTCGGCTTCGGCGGTCCGGTGGACTTCGCGTCGCAGCGCGTCGGCCGCTCGATGCATTCCGGAGGTTGGGAAAACTTTGCTTTGCCCGCGGCCATCGAAAAAGAGCTGGGGGTCCCCTGTTGGATGGATAACGATGCAAACCTCGGAGCTCTCGGCGAGCACCGATTTGGCGCCGGACGCGGCGCCGGCTCCCTGGTGTACGTCACGCTTTCCACCGGCGTCGGAGCAGGTATTCTTGTGGATGGTAAGATGGTCCGCGGGGCCGATTCGCTGGCGGGCGAGTTGGGCCATGTGCTCCTGAAGGAAGACGGGCCGCGGTGCTCGTGCGGGTCGCTGGGCTGCGTGGAAGCTTTCTGCTCCGGCCGCGCCATCGAGCGGAGCACGGGCCGGTCCCCGGCCGAACTGCTCGCGGATTCTGCGTTCCGGTCCGTCTATGTGGGCTGGCTCGCCCGGGGGCTGCGCGTGCCGCTTCTTCTGCTGAATCCCGAGTGCATCGTCGTGGGCGGGGGCCTCAGCAAGGCGGGCAGCGCCTTCTTCGATGATCTTCAAGCCGAGCTACACCGCCAGATGCCGGCTTCGCTGCCGGTTCGAATCGACCTCCGGCCTGCCGCCCTGGGCGATGACTCCGTCCTCTGGGGGGCTCTGGAACTTGCAAGGGAGAATTTGAAGCAATGAGTTTTGTGGAGCAGTACCGCTTGCAGTTGCTCGAGGCTGTTAACGGGATTCCACTGGAAAAGGTCGAGGAGGCCATTCGGATCCTCGCCCGCGCACGCGAGGAAGGCCGTTCAATTTTTGTTTGCGGCAATGGAGGCAGCGCTTCCACCGCCTCCCATTTCGCCTGCGATATGGTGAAAGGGGCCAGCTACGACCGGGCTCTGCGGTTTCGCATCCAGGCGCTCACCGATTCCATGCCTACTATCACAGCCTATGCCAATGACGTAAGCTATGAGCATGTCTTCGTCGAGCAACTGCGCAATTTCGCCGCCCCAGGCGATGTCTTGATCGCCATCAGCGGCAGCGGCAATTCACCCAACGTGCTCCGCGCGGTTGAATATGCGAACTCGATTGGCTGTTATTCCATCGGTCTTTCTGGCCGCGACGGCGGACGGCTGGCGCCTCTGTGCCGGTTGAGCCTGAACGTTCCCGCGTTTCATATGGGGCGCATCGAAGAGGCCCACTTCACAATCTGCCACATGATCAGCTACTACTTCATGGAGCAGGAACCTTCCCTCGACCAGCTCCAGACTTAGCCTGCGGCTTGCGCCCGGTCCAGCCTTGCTTCCGGGACAGTCCGGCTGGCTCCCGCTGGCGTTTCTTCCGGAACGTCTCCAAACGCCGCCCAACGCTGTTCCGCGTTGCTCGCAGTCGCCGGAGCGCGTTCCGATAGGGCGCCGCGCTTCGTAACCCAGCCAGCCGTTCCAGAGCTTGGATAGCGCTGTTCAGCAGTTTTAATTGCTGTTTCAGATTGCGGACAACTTCCCCTTTCTCCATTAGATGCCGTCATTGCCCCAAATACGGTTGCTATTTTCCCCGCGCCCGGCGCGCCTGCCAATGGAGAAGTAGTACTCCAGGCTCAGAGAAACTGTCGTAAGACCTCAGTAATATGCACAAGGCCTAGGTGATGAGTACCCTAAGTTCATACTAAAATTACCTGGGATACTGGTAATACTCATCCCACCTGTGTTAGTTTTTGAAGGAGTTTTCAGCGGCGCCTGCGTTTGAGTATCGCCGCAGTCGGCATCTGGTGGGGCGCTTCGGCAATGGATGGGCGGACGCTTACGGCGTTTATTAAGCAGCTTCAAGCGGAATTGGAAATGATCGACCGCGTGATACTGCATTTGGAGCGGCTGGCGCGGCTGGCCAGCGGCAAGCCTCTTCGGGGCCGCCCCCGGAAGCTGGCCTCTCGGACGCCGGAGCGGACTCCAGGCGGCGGACCCCGTTCACACTCCCGGTAACGCAAATCGTTCGTGCCGGGCAAGCCGCCGGCGGCCAAGGTGACGTAACCCTTCGTGGAAAAAGCCGGCCTGCGCTCGAACCGGTGTCCGTTGCCCGACACAATCCAACGCGATAGCGATGCACTGGCCCCGCTCCGGCGATCTGCTACCATCCACCGGACGATCTCGCGCCCGGCCTCGGCAGCAATGCTTGCGCTTTCGATTTCGGGAGTGAAAATGCCGGAAAACGAAAGGAATTGGTTTGGGAACCGCCTAAAGGGTCATTACGTAGGCGATGACGTTCTCCTTTTCTTCATTAGTGAGCATGTCTTTGTAAGGAGGCATCGCTCCCCCGCCCGTGTTGAGAACGTCCATAATGACATCGTGTGTCGCCGGCTTGCCGCTGGGCAGCTTGCCGTCTTTTACCCCTTTTAATCCAGGTCCGATTTTCTTTTCGGTGCTGTCCGCGTTATGGCAAACCGAGCATTTGGCTTCGAAGAGGTCCTTGCCGGCGGCAACATCGCCCGTCGTTGCCTTCGCCGATTTCGTGTTCTTGGCTTTCTTGGATCCCTTTTGGGCAAATGAGACCGGAATAGCCATCGTCAGACACAGCGCGATCGCAAGAACTTTCAATATCCTCATTTCGTCGATTCCTCCCGGAAAACCATCATTCTAACCCACAATGTGTGAAACCTGCCATTGTTGCCTCTCCCTTGGGCGCTGCATTTCCCAGCACCGCAAGCGCCGCGCCCGGCCGCCGCTCGGTTCTGCTGCGGAGCTGCTTTTCTATCATGCCGGCCGTAGGGTCGCGCTATAATTTTCGCTTTCGAATGCCTGCGGCTAGCCTCCGGCCGGCACATTCACCGCTTGAGACCCCATGGCACGTTTAAAAGACAAAGTAGGAATTGTAACCGGTGGCTCAGCCGGCATTGGCCAAGCCACCGCAGTTCTGTTCGCCGAAGAAGGAGCCAAAGTAACGGTCGCCGATCTGGATGAAGCCGGCGGTGAGGAAACCGTCGCGCAAATCCGAGCCGGCGGCGGCGACGCCATTTTCACGCACTGCGATATCTCCCAGGAAAGCCAAGTGGCCCAATGCTGCCGGGAGACGGTCAGAGCCTTCGGCCGGATCGACATTCTGGTTAACAATGCGGCTGCTTTCGTGCTGAAGGGCCTGGAAGCCACGGTCGAGGAATGGAATCGCTCACTTTCTGTCAATGTCATCGGCACGGCGCTGTGTTGCAAGTACGCTGCCGAAGAGATGCGAAAGGTCGGTAAAGGGGCTATCGTCAATCTGGCTTCCATGTCCGGCTTTATCGCGCAGCCCGGCTTCGCGGCTTATAGCGTCACGAAAGCCGCCATCCTGCAAATGACCAGGAATCTGGCGCTCGATCTGGCCCCTTTCGGAATCCGGGTCAATACCGTTTGCCCAGGGACGATCCTAACGCGCGCCTCGCGCGAGCATATGGCCCGCGTCGGCATGAAGCTGGAAGATTTTCTCCGCGAGGAGGGGCGTAAGCACCTGCTGAATCGCGTGGGCGAGCCGCGGGAAGTGGCTTATGCCGTACTCTTCCTGGCCTCCGACGAGGCATCCTTCATCACCGGCGCTCACCTGATGGTCGATGGCGGCTATACCGTCATCTGAGTGTTTCCTCCAGGAAAGCTTGGGACCCGGCCGGCCTGCATGGCGCACGACGAGCGTCCCCCGGTTATTCTCCCTCGTTCCGACCGCGCCGGTCGATTGGTCGCGTCAAGTTGTTATGGTTCTGTTGCCGCAGGAATCCTCATTTGCGGCTTCCGAACTGCTCGCCGCCCGCGCTCGCCATATGCGACGGAGGGGCGTTCGCCAGGGGGAAGGCGAACTCCTGGGTTCAACCGGTCAGAAAAAACGGGCACGGTATAATTCGGATGTGAGGATTCTTTTATTCAGCGGCAAGGGAGGCGTCGGAAAGACCAGCATCGCGGCCGCGACCGGGCTGGAACTGGCCCGCCGCGGCTACCGCACACTCGTGATGAGTGTGGACCCGGCGCACAGCCTCGCCGACGCCTTCGACCTCGATCAGAGCCTGTTTTCCGCTGCTACCGGCCTGCCCTATTCCATTAACAAACGTCTCGCCGTGCAGGAAGTCAACATTCAGCAGGAAATCAAACGGCATTGGCAGGAAATCTGGTCTTACATCGTCTCCCTGTTGCAGGCCACGGGCATTACCCAGGTGGAGGCCGAGGAGCTGGCCATATTTCCCGGGATGGAAGAGGTCAGCTCGCTGATGTACGTGAACCAGTACCGGCGCAAAAAAGAGTACGACGTGGTCGTTGTCGACTGCGCTCCTACCGCCGAATCTCTGCGCTTCGTGAGCATGCCCACGACCCTCGAGTGGTACATGAAAAATATCTTCCACCTCGAGCGCACCCTCATGAAAGCAGTGCGTCCGGTGGCGAACCGCGTCTCGCCCGTGAAGCTGCCTTCCGACAGCTATTTCAGCAACATTCAGAAACTCTTCGAGCGGCTCGAAGGCATCGGCGAATTGCTGGAAGATTCGCGTGTGGTGACTGTCCGCCTGGTCACGAATCCCGAGAAAATGGTGCTGCGCGAGACCCAGCGCGCCTTTGTCTATTTCGCGCTGCACGGCATGACCGTGGACCGGATCATTGTGAATCGCGTGCTCCCCGCGGCCGTCCAGGATCGCTATTTCCGCGATTGGCAGCGCTCGCAGCAGAAAACGATCGAGCAAATCGAAGAATATTTCGCCCCGGTCCCTGTAAGCCGCGTTCCTCTATTCGCGCATGAAGTGGTCGGCTCGGCCCGGTTGGCGGAGCTCGCGCGGGTGCTCTATCAGGAGCCCGACATCGACCCGGCCGCCCGCTCTCGCCAGGAAGCGCCATATCATTTTGAAAAGAACGGCTCTGGCTACCGCATCCGGCTCCATTTGGCCTTTGCGGCGCCGGGAGAGGTCAGCGTATTCAAAAAGGGCGATGAGCTGGTTATCGAAGTGGGCACCGTCCGGCGTCATGTCGGTTTGCCCACGACGATGGCGGCTTTGGAACCGCGCAAGGCGAAATTGGAAGAGGGGATCCTCACCGTTGAATTAGTGGAGGGCCGCAAATGACAAGAGATAATAGAAGGCGCGCCAATCCGCGCCGCGAGGAAGTCCGCCGACAGGCGCCGCCGCCACCGTATTATTGTTGGACCGTCGCTCCGCGCTTGCTCGCTTTAATGACCGGAGCCATGGGGGGCAGCGAGGCTTTCGAGCACTTCCGCAACGCAGGGATTGAAGTGCTGAAAGGCTTCCGGGCCGTATTGGATGCTCAGATTGAAGCTCTGGGGCGGCGCCAATCAGAACGGGGAACCAAAATACCGGTCGAGTAACGCGGCTGGCGGGATCTCAGGCGGGTCTTCCCACGCGGCCCGCCCATGGCGTTGTTGGCCAGTGTGCACTCCCCACGGCCCGGCGCGGCTTGCGGTGGCCCTATCCGGTTGTTCCCGATTCAATACTGTTCAGAAATTCCAGAAACCGCCTGGCATAACAGTCCAGGTTTTCGATGGTCCCACCGCCCGCCAGCGGCGAGCACATTTCGTAGCCTACACCGCCGCGGTAACCCCCCTTGCGCAGAGCTTGCAAGAACCCCGTGTAGTCAATAAATCCCTCTCCCATGGGCACGGCCTGCACCCAGTCGATTTGTTTTTCGTAATTGACCAGTTTTGGATGGTATCGAAATCTTGGTTTGCGCTGGTAATCGGCCGCGGTTGTATGGCAGGTGATCGACGCCATAGTCTGCGCCGCCTTCCCCAAATCCGTGCCCTGGAGCGCCGGCGCCCAAGCGTCAAAAATCGCTCGGCAGTTCGGTTCGCCCACGGCACGGATCAAGTCAAACTGGCTTTCATAATGGGCCGCCAGATCATGATGGTTCTGAACGCCGATGGTCACTTGGTACTTGGCCGCTCGCCGCGCGCATTCCCGAATCGAATCTACCGTCGTTTGCCACAGGGTGGAGTAGCCGGCCACCGGGCTCTCGTAGCTGGTGAAGATCCGCACGATGCCTGCGCCGAGGTCGCTCGCCATGCGTGCCAGCTCTGTCACATGCTGGATCTGTATTTCCCGGTTGGGCATGTCCCCATGCTCCAGATCCGCGCTGAAATTGTTGTAGCCGGCGATCACCCGGCATTCGATGCCCTTGTCTTCCATCAGCCGGCGCAGCCGCTCGCAGCTTTTCCGGTCGTAGTCGAGGACCGACAGGTGAGGCCTCTTGGCCATCAGCATGACCGCCGGAAAACCTAGTTCCGCCGCCTTGGCCAGGAATTGCTCCAGGCTCAGGCAGGCCTGACCGGGCCACACCCCGGCGTAGCTGACAGAATGAAGTACAGGAACGAAGGCCAACGGACCTCCCAAATTTCGGGTACCATCGTACCAAATGGAAAATAGACCCGCTGGCCTATTGTCGTTGCTTCGATACACACGCGATCATCGGGTATCCCAATGATCGACCGTCCAATCCGCTTCGACATCGAGCGTCTCGTGGAATTTCGAGTGGCCGACGCGAAAGGCGCCACTCCTCACCAGGGCCGCACGATCAATATCAGCAGCAGCGGCGTCCTGTTCCACACCGACCAACAGCTTGCCGTCGGGCGCAAGCTGGAGATGGTCGTGCATATGACCCAAGCTTCGCCCGAGAGCGTAGATGTAAATCTCTATTTGTTGGGTACGGTCGTCCGCAGCGGGCCGGGCTGGGCGGCAGCGCGGGTCAGGAAGCACCAGATATTGCCTACAAATCCACCCGGCACACGTCCAAGTAAGGACACCGGTCGCGGCACAGCCGGCGGTCCCTAGGCGCCACTTCAATTCTGCCTTTTCGGAGATCTTCCACGATTTCCAGCGTTTGCGCCTCGGCGCGCTCAAGCCATTGCTGGAATTCCTGGGCGCTGGCCGCATCCAGGCCTTCGCCCGCCGGCGCCAGTTCTGATACATACCATCCCTTGCGACAAATTTCCTTCCGCAATCCGTAAAAGACTAACCCGGCCGGCTGAACTCCCAGTTGGTTTTTCAAACCTAGCAGGTAGAGCCATCCTTGCAGCGCTTCCCCTTCTGCATGCTGCTTGACTAATTCCGTTATCCGATCCGGCCGCGAATATTTGTAATCGGTCACGATGGCCGCGGCCGAACTGGAAAGTTCGTGACGGTCGATGCGTCCGGTGATGCAAACCGGCGCTCCTGCGCCGCCCGCCAGCGTATAGCGGAAAGATTTTTCCGGCTCGCCGGCATGGTATCCCGCCGGCGCGCCGGCCGCGGTCTCGCTCTCGGCAAAGCGTTCCAAATCGGCGAGAAGTTGCAGTTTCATCGCCTCGGCGCGGAAGTTCAAATTTATATGTTCCTCTTCGCAAGCCTGGCGTAAAACCTCCTCGCCCACTTCCCGGATTGGCTTGTGACGGCTGTTTGTCCACTGGGCGATCGTCTGATGAATGATCTTTCCCTGGAGCATCGCATCGAGGCGTTCTTCCGGCTTGGGCGGCGGCTCTTGCAGGCGCAGGATGCGGGCGGCAAAAAACTGAAAGGGGCACTGAATATACTTTTGCAACCCCGAGGGGCTGAACTCGCTGGGCTGTTTCCCCAGCACCTGTAGCAGACCGGGGTCTCTTAAAACGGCTGTCTGAGCCCGAGCCATCGGAGCGAAACAAACCCGCGCCCCGCCGACAAGACGAGCTCCCTGCGCCGGTATTTCCTGTTCCTTCCAGGGCTCCAGAAAAAAGGAGCGAACTGTCTCGGCTCCCGTGTCGTCCTGCGCCGAGTAGCTGGCATAGACTTGTTCGGTGGCCCGCGTCAATGCCAGGTCGAACAAAAATCGCTCTTCCTGGTCGTGGTCGTCGCTCGTTCGGAGCACGATGCCCCGTGCGCGCAAGGCCCGCCGCTGGGCGTCAGAGAAAAACAGGTTTTGCGGATGGTAACGGGGAAATTGTTTCTCAATCAGGCCGCAAACGAAGACCACGGCAAGCTCCCACTGCCGCGCCTCATATACGCTCAGCACTTGCACTACGTTCCGGCGGTGGTCGGCCACGCGCAGCAGCGCCGCACGCAATATCTTCGAGAGCATTTCCAGATATTGCCGCAGATCGGCCGTCCGCGCTCCGCCTGTGGCGAGCAATTCGGACGCCTCTCTCGCCGAGGCTTTCCAGGCGTCTACGGCGGATGCCCAAGCTCTTAACTCCAGCACGGCGGAGCTGCCAATGCCGTCTTTTATCTCCGGCGTGCGCAGCCACGTCCGCGCCAGGTCTTCGCACCGGCTCGCCCACTCCGCAGGCGGGAGGCTGTCCCGGCTCCAGTCGGCAAGCTGCTCCAGCTTTCTGACCCATTCGAGAACCCGCGGCTGGTGCTCCGCAAGGGCCAGAAGGAAGGCCAGGCCTTGCCCCGGCAAGCTTTTTCGAACCTCGAACTCATACCTATCCATCTCCCGGCTGAAAGCGATTCCCGACGGCGCGAGCTTCATAACATCCAGCGCCGCTTCCCCGTCGAAGCCGCCCGCGACCAGACGCAACAAGCCCGTTAGATACCGGATAGCGCTGTGCGAAGTCAGAGGCTGCGGCTGCTTGAGCCGAAAGGGAATTCCCAACTTCTCGAAGACCACCGCCGCAATCTGGGCATAAACCGCAGGGTCTCTCAAAATCACGCCATATTCGTGAAAAGGCCGTCCGGTTTTCTTTTGATCGGTCAAAATCCGCCACGCGATGTCTTCCATTTCGGCTTCTGGAGAGAAAGCCCGCACCACAACCGGTTTGGGCAGCCGCCTCCTCTCCGTCAGCCGTTCTTCCGGTAGGCCCATTGCGAGAAGCGCCTGCCGGGCTTGCTCCGCGCCGCTCTCCGGTAGGGTGATCAGGATTTTTTCTGCTCGCCCGGCCAGCGCTTTTACCAGCTCCAATTCAATCGCGGTGAGGTGGAAGAATCCATCCAGAAAAACGTTTTTTAATCGCTGCCGAGCGAGTTCGGCCGTCGCCATACGGAAGCGCTCGGCCCGGGTAACGAGCCCTGCCGCATGCAACTGATTCTCAAATTCCCTCATGACGCGCAGGAATGGCCCGCCATAGGGTTTATATTCCGCTTTGTCTAAAAATAATTCCGGGCCGGCTCCCGCGGACCAGAACTCCTGGATGGTATCGAGCAAAACACGCTGGAATCCAAAATATTCTGCCGCTGGTCCAAACTCGCTGGTATCTACCCGGCGCAGCGCGGCCTCGATCAGCACTTGGTCAGCCGCCGCGGAAGCTTCGCGGAAACCTGGCGTCAACTGTTCGACATAAGATTGCAGCGGCAATATCGCCCTGGGCGGGACGAGAATGTCTTGCCTCGCGATCCGGTGCTGGGTGTGTTCCGCCATGCTGGCGGTTGGGACGATCAGAACGGGGCGCGGCTCTTGGCGTTGGCCCAGAACCGATATGAACTCAGCCAGTACTCGAGATGTTTTTCCGCTGCCAGGCGGACCGGTCAGCAGCATGGCCTCTCGATTGTAGCCGAAAAATCAAAGTCCGCAGCTTGCTTGGTCCGGCCACGGCGCCGGCTCCGTGTTGAGCATTCGCCGCGATCCGCCGATAAACCAGCAAAATGGCGCGATGGACGATCCTCTTTGGTCTCACCTCTTTCCGGCTTTTCCCGAGCAAGTTAGTCTCGGGCTTGGTTCCGTTTGCCGTCCTGCTATTGCGCCTTCCTGTGGTCCTGCCGGCCATCGCTTCCTGTGCGGCCTCAGCCGCCGCCGGATTCATGTGCTCCCGAGCCTCGCTATGCTCTCCCGGGCGGCTGCGGGTCATTTGGATGTTCCTGTCCGCCGGAGCGTGGCTGGCTTTCGTGGGAGCGGTGGCGAGTCTTGCCTGGATGCCTCGCTCGGCCGCAGAACCGTACCGGGCTGCCCTGGAATCTGTGCCGGTTATCTATTTCGGCCTATGGACCACGTGCGGCTACTTCGTCTTCATTGGCCTCTGCCTGGCCGCCCTCCTGAAGCCTTATCGAGTTCCCCTGCGTTCGATCCGTCCTGCTGTAGTAGTGGATACGCTCCTGCTCGGCTTTCTAATGCTGGATTGGGAGTTTTCTTTTGCTGCCACAGCCCGGCTCGCTTCGGCCCGGTCCATTTCTTTCGGGATCGCGTTTTTCCCGCTAACCTTGGCCCTCTTTTGCGCCGGCAGTCTTACCGCTTCCGGCTACAGAAGGGAACGGGGGCCATGGAAGCGCACCTATCGCGATCTGGCGCTGGCTGCGGCGTGCCAATCCGCCAGCCGAACTATCTTCGCCCTCTCCTACGGATTCCTTGCCCCTGGCACGTTTGCGGCGGCAGCCGATTTGCTCCAGGCAGCCGCCTTTTTCTTGCTGGCCTCCGCTGCCCGCCGTCCACCGGCGCCGCCGGCCGAACCCCGAGAGAACCATGCCGCCGAACCTCCCATCATTTCCGTCTGGCGCGAGCTTTCCATACCCTTGCTGGCGCTGCTTGGAATCGCAGGCATTCCCTTGATGGAGAAATTCTTCGGAAGGGGTCCGGGGTCCGCAGCCCCGATGGTTGAGCTCCGGCGTGAGACGCTGCTGGTTTCTTTGGGGATCTATGTTCTTCTGATGCTGGCGCGCCAATTTCTTGTGCAAATGGAGAACCGGGATCTCGCGCTTGATCTGCAGCAAGAATCGGCTCGGCTGCGGCTGCTGCTCGACAACATTCACGACGCGGTCGTAACGGAGGACCTGCGCGGGCGTCTGGTCTTTGCCAACGATCGCTTCCTCGATATGTTCGGCCTTCAGCGCGACCAGATCGTCGGCCTTCGGCTCGACAATTGCATTCATCCCGAGGACCGGCGGCTCGGTCACGAGTGGCGAAAGCCCTGGCTCGCCGGCGTGGAGGGAGGCGCCTGTTTTGAGTTTCGGGGCCTGCGCTCCGACGGAACGACATTGTATCTGGAGAGCTGCGTGGTCCCGGTTTGTCTGCGGGGCATGGTGCTCGGGTATCAATCCGTGATTCGCGACATCACCGAGCGCCGCAAAGCGGAGGAACGCCAGCGGGAGTTGGTGCAGCGGCTCGAGTTTCTTGTCTCGCATATGCCCCTGGGCTGCATCGTTTTTGATCTTGAGTTCCGCATTCTCGAGTGGAACAGCAGCGCGTCCCGCATTTTCGGGTGGACCGCTCCGGAAGTTTTTGGCCACAACGGCCTGGAGCTTCTGGTGGCTCCGGAAATCCGGCCGGAAATCGTAGCCGCCTGGAAGGAACTACAGCTCTCGAAAAGAAGCGACCACCGTGTGAACCAGAACTTGACCAAAGATCGAGGCGTGATCGAATGCGAATGGTTCAACACCTCCCTGATTGATGAGACCGGCGCGGTAGTCGCCGTGGCTTCGATGGTCCAGGACATCACTGAACGTAAAAACCTGGAGGCCCAGTTGCGCCAGTCGCAAAAAATGGAAGCCATCGGGGTGCTGGCGGGCGGCATTGCGCATGATTTCAACAACCTTTTGACCGTAATTGTGGGCAATATTTCCTTGGCGCTGATGCGCTTGGAAGCGACGCACCCGGCCGGCCGCGGGCTGCAAGACGCCGAGAAAGCGGCTGAGCGGGCTGGCGAACTGGTGCAGCAATTGCTCGGGTTCAGCCGCAAAAGCCCCTTCCGGCCGCGCCCGATTGATCTGAACGCCAGCGTCCGCGAGAGCGTTGATCTGTTGCGCCGCACAGTGGATCCGCGCATCATCATCGAAACCAGCGAGCAGCCGGACTTGTGGCTGGTGGAGGCCGACCGCGGCCAGATCAATCAGATTCTTCTGAACCTCTGCCTGAATGCCCGCGATGCCATGGAAAACGGAGGCTGCCTCTCCGTTTCCACCGCCAATCTGGTGATCGGCGCCGAGTATTGCCGGTCGCAGCCCGAAGCGCGGCCCGGCGAGTTTGTCCGTTTGCGCGTAGCGGATACCGGGGTGGGCATGGATCAGGCTACGCTGTCGCGAATCTTCGAGCCGTTCTTCACCACGAAGCAAGTGGGAAAAGGCACCGGCCTGGGGCTTTCGATGGTGTACGGCATCGTCAAGCAGCACGGCGGCTGGATCACCGTGGAGAGCCAGCCCGGCTGCGGCTCCGTCTTTTCGGTGTTTCTACCGCGTTCACCCAAGTCGGCCGAGGCGGATGCTCCCCTCGTAACAGCTTTGGACACCAAAGGCTCGGAAACAGTCCTGCTTGTAGACGACGAGGAGATGATTCGCAGCCTCGCCACCGGCATTCTCGAACGCAGGGGCTATCGCGTCTTGCAAGCGCAAGACGGCGAAGAAGCGCTGGAAGTTGTCCGGCAAAACCTGGCGGCGCAGCCCGGTATCCGCATCGATATCGTGCTGCTGGACATGACGATGCCGCGTAAATCGGGCCGCGATACGCTGGCGGCGCTTCACGAAGTGGCTCCTGAGATCCCGGTCGTATTGGCCAGCGGCTATTCAGCCGACGGCAATGAAGATCTGGCTGCACTCGGAGCCAGAGCCTTCATCCAGAAGCCGTACCGCCCGGAGGATTTGCTCCGCACTCTGCGCGCCGTGCTCGACTCCGCATTCCGGCCGCAAACCGCAGCCGAGGAGCATTTTCGAATGCAAGAATGATCCTGAAATCGGGACCCTTTCCAATGCAGAGTGATCCTGAAAACGAGGAGGTGGAGGCCCAGCAGCGGCCGACTTCGTTCTTTGCATTTTCGGTTTTGAGGGAGGAAACAAAGACCGTGGTCGCGAGCCTTGTGTGGGAAAGTGAAAAACCCGTTTTTGGTTTTGCACTTTTCCATCCGGGGCGAAGCCGGGCGGCGGGAATGTGGAAATCATCGCGCGTTGGCGAGATTCGGCAGCGAGGATTCTTCTTCCCCTTGACATCGCGCATGCCTGCCAATAAACTCTCCTAAAAGCCACTGGCTCGACGCTCAGGAGGGGATCATGGCGAAGAGCGGCCTGTTGCTTTCAGTCGGTTGCCTCTTTCTTGCATTGTCCGCCTATGGCGCGGAGCCGACGGGCACGATCGCCGGCGCGATCACCGATCCCAGCAGCGCCGCCGTCGTCGGCGCAAGGATCACAGCGACAAACCTGAATACCGGCCTGAGCCGCGAAACGACAAGCGCGGCCGATGGCGGTTACGTGTTTCCGCTGCTGCCCGTCGGAACGTATTCCATTTCGGTGCAAGCTCCCGGATTCCGGCGCTTTGAGCAGAAGGGCATCGACGTGCGCGCCGATCAGAACACAACGGTTCCCGTCAAGCTGGAAATCGGCGCGACGACTGAAACTGTGTCGGTCGTGGCCAACGGAGAGCTGGTGGAAACGCGAAGCAGCACGCTGAGCAAGGTGGTCACGACCCAGAGCGTTTCCGAGTTGCCGCTGAACGGCCGTAATGCGGCAGCCCTGGTCCTGCTTGCTCCCGGAACAGCGGACCTCACTGCCGGGAACGCGCGGGGCAGCGGCGATACCCAGCAGACCGCAACGTATCCCGGAGCTCAGTCCATTAGCTCGAACGGCGCGCGGGCCGATGACATCAATTACAACCTGGACGGCGGCAGCAATCAGGACCACTACACCAACGTCAACAATCCGTTCCCGAATCCCGATGCCGTGGAAGAGTTCAGCGTACAGACCAATAGCTACAGCGCCGAATACGGCCGTGGCGCGGGCGCGATTGTGAACGTCGTCACGAAGTCCGGCACGAACTCGTTTCATGGCAGCGCCTTCGAGTTCCTCCGCAATGGCGACCTGAACGCGCGCAACTTTTTCGCCGCTTCGCACGATCTGCTGAAGCGCAACCAGTTCGGCGGGGCGCTCGGCGGCCCAATCAAAAAGGACCGCCTCTTTTTCTTCGGAACCTATCAGGGCACGCGGCTGCGCAACGTCTCGCTCGCGAACACCGCCACGGTGCTGTCCGATGCGCAACGGCAGGGCGACTTCTCGGGCGTGCAGCGGCAACTCGTGGATCCCACCACGAAGCAGCCATTTCCGGGTAATATTATTCCGATTAGCCGTCTGGATCCGGTCTCGGTAAAGTTGCTGAACTACATTCCGCGTTCGACGCGCCCCGATTCCCTCATCACCTACGATCTTCCGCAGATCGATAACGAAAACCAGACCATGGGTCGCCTGGATTACAACCTGACCAGCCACCGGCTCTACGGGCGGTACTTTTTCTCCGAGTACACGCACGCTCCTACCGTGGGCAGCGTGAATCTGATTAAGGCAAGGAACGGCTATAGCGACCGCGATCAGAGTGTATCGTTCAGCGATACGTATAACATTCGCCCGAATTTGCTGAACAATTTTATCTTCTCGTTCAACCGGATTAACGGATCCATTCTGAGCGGCGCCCCGTTCAGCTTTCCAAGCATCGGAATTCCGATTGCCGCCTCGAATCCGCCTGAGATGGTCATTTCCGTGTCGGGCTACTTCAGTATCAGCACCGGTCATCCCGGTCACTTTAATCGCCAGAATTTCCATTTTGCCGACAGCCTGCACTGGATCAACGGTTCGCATGAGATCGCGATCGGCGGCGACCTGATGAAGATGCAGGTGGATCTCATCAACACTTTTCGCCAGAATGGAAATTTTCGATTCCGCGGCACGAGCTATAGCGGCGATCCTCGGTCTGACTTCATGCTAGGGGCCGTGGACCGGTTTATTCAGGGAGGCGGCGAATACGCCGCGCGGCGCGGCACGCTTGGCAGCCTTTTCATTCAGGATAATTACCGGGTCAGCCCCAACCTCGTGTTGAATCTGGGGTTGCGATGGGATCCTTTCTATCCTTATGGCGACACGCTTGGCCGGACGGAGTGCTACCGTCCGGGGCTGATCTCGAAGCGATTCCCCAACGCGCCGCCCGGATACCTTTACGAGGGCGACCCGGGGTGCCCGACGGGCGGGAGCGAGCCCGTGCCTTGGAATTTCGCGCCGCGCGTTGGCTTTGCGTACAACATCGGCGGCGACCGAAAGACGGTGGTGCGCTCGGGCTTCGGCCTGTTCTACCAGCCGCCTTTCGTCGAAGCTTATAACAACATGGTGGACAGCGCTCCGTGGAGCCCGCAGGTCCAGCTCTTCAACGTGCCTTTCGATAATCCGTACGCGAACTACCCGAATCCGTTCCCGGCGCAGTTCGCGCCGTTCATACCGCCGTCGAATGTTCAGTTCATCATCCCGCCGAGTTTGGCCGTGTCCTATACGCCCGATTGGAAGCCGGGCCGCACCATGGCGTGGAATTTTACGGTGGAACGGCAGCTACACAACGACTTACTATTCAGGGTCGGCTATGCGGCATCCAAAGGCACGCACCTCGGGTACAACACCGACGTGAACGCGCCATTGCCGAGCCCTACGGCCACGGCTGACAACGAAAGCCAACGCCGGCCGAATCCGTATTTCCAGGAGGTGGTGGAAGACGTTTCCGGAGGAAACTCGATCTACAACTCGCTACAAGTCTCGATGGAAAAGCGGTTCTCGCACGGCTTCACTGTCAGCGCGAACTACACGTTTGCAAAGACGATCGACGAGGTTTCTTACCTCACCGACCTGTGCGGTGTGAACGTAATCAATCCGTACAATGTTCGGGCGTACCGGGCTGTCGCAGATTTCAGCGTGCCGCACCGTTTCGTGCTGAACTACCTTTGGCAATTGCCGTCGCCATCACAGGGCATCGCCAAGGCTCTTCTCGGCGGGTGGCAAACCTCTGGCATCTGGAACTGGCAAAGCGGGTTCCCGCTGAACATTACGTCAGCGGACGATCGCGGCCTGGTGGGAATCGGCAACGATCTTGCGGACGTTGTTAAGCCTCCCACCTACACCAGCGGTCCGCTGGGCTCGCGGATTTTGAAATGGTTCGATACGTCGGCCTTTACGCAAGCCAGGCTGGGCACGTTCGGGAACGCCGGCCGAAATATCCTCATCGGTCCGGGGACCTTCAATATCGATTTCTCGCTGCACAAGTTCTTCACGATTCGCGAGAACCTGAAGCTTCAGTATCGCGCGGAATTCTTCAACGTTCTGAACCACACGCAGTTGAACAATCCGGACACGGCTGTGCCGGACAGCAACTTCGGGCGAATCACCAGCGCGCGGGCGCCGCGCATTATCCAGATGGCTCTAAAATTGATTTTCTAGGAGCCAGGGCCTGCTGAGTATGACCCGCAGGGACTTCATGTTCCTTGCGGGCGCCTGTTCTCTCCGAGCGCAGGCGCCCGAGGTGTCTGAACCGAGGAACCTCTCGTTTCCGCTGCAAAGCATCGAGGGCTTGCTCACTCCTCCGGACCTGTTTTTCGTGCGCGATCATTTTCACGAGCCGGACGTATCTCTTCGCACGTGGAGGTTGAGAATCGAGGGGCGGGTCGCACGGCCGGTGGAGTTGAGTTTCGCGGACCTGGTGGAATCGCCGACGAGGAAGCTCGAAGCCGTGCTGGAGTGCGCCGGCAATGCGGCCGGCGGGTCGGCCGTGAGCAACGCGATGTGGGAGGGCGTGCCGCTCGCGAACCTGCTGCGCGATGCGGGGCTGGCCCAGGACGCGGAGACGGTGGTGCTCGAAGGGGCCGATTCCGGACGCCTCATGGACAATTCGCCCGTGCTGCCATACTGCCAAGTTGTGCCGGTTGCGAAATGCATGCGCGAGGAGAGCATGGTCGCGTTCAAGCTGAATGACAGGTTCCTTCCGCGAAAGAATGGATTTCCTGCGCGAGCCCTGTTCCCGGGCTGGTACGCGATGGATTCGGTAAAGTGGCTGCGGCGGATCATCGTGCTGGGTGCCAACGAGCGTGCGGCCGATTTTGAAGCCAGCGGAATGAATAAAGTCTACAACCGCGTAGTCGCTGCGGCGGGCGGCGAGCGCAAGGTCACGCGTCTTTCCGAAATCGCGGTCAAATCCACGATTGCGTGGCCTGCGGACAAGGCGAAACTTCCAGCCGCGCGTCACCTTCTACGAGGCTTCGCATGGGCGGGCGGCAGGCGTATTCGCACGATTGAAGTGAGTCAGGATGGAGGCCGTGCGTGGAGTCCGGCCAGCCTCGAAGGGCCGTCGAAACCGTTTACCTGGGTGCGATGGCGATATTTGTGGGACGCGAAACCTGGCGAACACGTGCTGCTCAGCCGCGCTACGGACGAATCCGGGCGGCAGCAACCGCTCGCCCGCGATCCGGCGCGCAAGGATGGATATGAGCTGAACTTCTGCGCGGCCGTGCGGTGTTGGGTCGCATGAGGACCGGAATCATCTTCCTTCTGTTGTGTTGCTCCCTGAACGCCACCGATTGCGAGCCGTCGCAGCTTACTGAAAAGGAGAGGCTGGCGAAGTTCCAGGAGCTGGATCGGCAGGCCCAGTCTGCATTTGAACAGAACCAGTATTCGGCCGCGGCAAAGTATTACCGTGAAGCCGCCTGTGTGGCGCCGAAGAGCGCGCGAGCATTTTATGGTCTCGGGACGGCGGAAGCGGCGGCGGGCAATTTTTCCGCTGCCCGCCAGGCATTCGAAACGGCGGATGCGCTCTTGCCGGATAACATGTTGCCGCTCACCATGCTCGTGCGTGTGAATGTCGCCATGAAGGATATCGAGAGGACGAAGGAGGTTCTGAGAGCAGCGGCAAAGCGGTTTCCGAACAGCCCGGACTTACACGCCGGACTGGCTTGGTTCCTCGCGGAGAGCCAGCTCCTGGATCTTGCGCTTGCCGAGTCGCTGCGGGCCGGCGACAGCGGAGCGACCGGCGCTGAATCCCTGGTTGCGCTGGCGGCTCTGGAGAACACGGTTGGCGCATTTCACGACGCGATACAAACAGCCAGAGCGGTGGAGAATGATCCGCACGCCCCGGAGGCGATCAAGGCTTCGGCGTCCGGGGTCGCCGGTTTGAGCTATGAGAGCATTGGCCAGCGGCAGGAGGCGATCGAGCATCTGAAGCTTGCCATCGAGAGGGCGCCCGCCCAGGAGAATTCATATCTGGCGCTGGCCTTCATCTACGAAAAGGCGCACGAATTCGGCGAGGCAGTTGAGATCCTAGAGCGCGCGCGTGCGCGGATGGCAGGCTCAGGCGCACTCCTACTTGCGCTAGGCAATAATCTCGTCTGGGCCGGAGAGTATCAGCGCGGCGAGCAGGTTCTCAATGAGTTTCTGCAAAAGAATCCCGGCGCTGCTGAGGCATACGTGCGCTTGGCGGAGGCGTATCGCAATACGAACCGGACGGCGCTTGAAATCGACGCCTTACAGAAGCTCGCAAGGGTTAAGCCGGACTATCCGATGGTCCATGTGCTGACTGCGGAGGCGATGCTGAGGGTGGATCCGGTGGATTACAACGCCGTGCTTCAGGAGCTTGCGAAAGCCGAGAAGGTGGCGCCCAACGATGCCGATATATTTTATCTTCGTGGCAAGGTCTACCTCGCTACAAACCGGCTCAGCGAGGCAGTAACGGCGCTGAAGCGCTCCATCGATCTGCGTCCCACGGAGGTCAGACCGTACTATCAGCTAGGTCTCACGTATCGAAAGCTCGGCAAAGCCGATCTGGCGAAGGAGATTTTGCAGCGAGTAGAGTTTTTGAAGCAACAGCCAGGGGAGCGGTAACCTGCTAATTCGCCGTTTGCTGAAGAGTGCCGATAGCGCTGAGCGCCGCGATGGAATCCAGATCGAAGATCTTGTAGAGATCCTCGCAGAACAGGTCCGGCGCATCTCTGAACTTGAGTGGGCTGTTGAAGATTACGGCCAGGCTGGGCATTCCTTTCCGGATCGCGGTCTTTGAAAACAGAGGCGGCGTGATTGCCCCGCAATCAACGATGCAGCAGCGCGGGGTGCGGCGCGAGCATCGCTGTGAGGTGCCTGTAATCCTGGCCGGCGCGGACGTCGCATGATTCCTGTTCGACATCGGCCGTGTCATTTGGGTGAACGATGTTGACGTCCCAGCGGCCCGCAACCCGCTACAGGTATCGAGAGCTTGACCCGCTGGAATCAATGCCCGTTTCAGCATCATCTTGTGTTAGGCAATTCCGAGGGCTCTGCGGCGCGAAAACCGTGATAGAATTTCCGCGTGACGCCCAGCGAGCCGAAGCAGGCGTACTCGCGAGACGACATCCGGCGAATTCTCAAAGTGTCCGACGCCCGCCTGCGCTCCTGGGAGCGAATCGGATTGTTCGAACCCCGCCAGGAATTTTCGTTCTCCGATCTGATTGCGCTCAAGACGCTGCAAAAGCTGCGGGAAAATCGGATCCCGCCCGATCGGATCCGGCGGGCGCTGACCTCTCTTTCCAAAAAACTGGCCGGCGTGGAGCGCCCGCTCGCTGAGCTGAAGATCATTTCGGACGGCAAGAAGATCGCTGTGGACCTGGGCGACGGGAAGATGGAGGCGCTCACCGGACAGTTGTTGTTCAACTTCGACGCCAGCGAGCTGCGCCGTCCCGTCGCGGAACTTAAGCGCCGTGAACGCCAGTCTCGGGAGGCCAATGAGCGGGAATCCGAGCACTGGTTTCAGATCGGGTTGCAATTGGAAGAAAGCGGCGCGCCGCCCGAAGAAGCCTTGCGGGCCTATGCGCGGTCGCTCGAGCTGAACCCCCATGCCGCCGGGGCATGCGTGAACATGGGAACAATTTATTACCAACTGCGCAATCTCACGGAGGCCGAACGCTGCTACCGGCGGTCGATTGAAATCGATCCGGAATACGCCCTGGCGCACTTTAATCTGGGCAATATATACGACGAACTGGGCAGATCGGAGGACGCCCGGGCCCATTACCAGATGGCCTTACGCCTGCGGCCCGACTACGCCGACGTGCATTACAATCTGGCGCTGCTCTATGAAAAGAAAGGAGAGGCGATGCGGGCGATCCGGCACTGGCGCAGTTATCTGAAGATCGATTCCAGCAGTCCCTGGGCCGGCATCGCCCGCCAGCAGCTCGAGGGCCTGCTGCGCATTACGCCCGGCGGCCGCCGGTCTCCCTCCGCTTCCGCCGATCGTCTCTTTGCCAATCTCGGAGATCCCCAATCCTCGCAGGAATGAAGGATCGGCGCGAATGACGTTTTTCCGGTTTGGGCTTGCATGCCCCGGGGAATCCGCCGGTTAGAGGTTCCGCTGGGGCGCCGGCCGAGACGATAGCGCGCGGCATCTTTGCCCGGGGGCGCGGAATCTGAAAAATCAGCCGTGGCCGAAATACATCAGCCAGGCCAGGCCGAAAATGGCCGCCATGAAGCAGCCGAAGACATAGAGGCCGTAATGGAGCCGCTCGCGGTCGGTCCTCTTGCCGACGATTCCAAAGACAATCGAAGTAAACAGGGCGAACAAAAACGAGGCTTCGAAATGGGTCGGATTCCAGTGCATCAAGATTTGTTGCCGACGGCGATCTCGTAGGCGTCGATCATGGCCAGAATGTTGAGCAAGCCGGCGCAGACCAGGAATTTCGCCCCGTAATCAGGCGCCGCCCCGGGCATGTCAGGCTGGCTGTAGCCGAACCAGGTGGCGAGAAAGTAAAGCGCGCCATTGGCGAGATCGCCCACAAAGCCGCCATAATTCAAAATAATATTAAACAAGTCAGTGTCGCCCGGCTCAAACATCCGGCCCCGCATCAGCAGGCCAAACACGAACATGCCGGACACAGCGAACAGGAGCAGCGCCCCACGATTCCATCTCTTCAGATAAAAATGTCCGCCGCCGGGCAACAACCAGCCCAGAGCTACAGGGGTAATCCACAAGCTGAGAGGGGGCCGCGGTGGCTTCGCCGGCTTGCCGGCCGCATCCTTTTCCTGAGGCATGAAACTCCAATTTACCACACGGCTGCCCGGCGCCGGCCGGATCTGGAGAACAGCCGGTAACCCGCACGCGAGGCCAGACGCCCCTATTTATGCGAGCAGTGTGTTTTTATGGTGAAATAACCGCATGAGCGTCGCCGCCATCGTCAAAATTGCTCTCCGCGCGCTCGGCCGCAACAAAATGCGGACCGCGCTCACCATGTTGGGCATCATCATCGGCGTGGCGGCGGTCATCGCTATTGTGGGCATCAGCCAGGGCGCGAATGAGCAAATGCAGCAGGCGATCTCCGATATGGGGGCCAATCTGCTGTTTATCAGCCCAGGCAGTCCGAATGTGGGCGGAGTGCGGGCGGGCGGCGGTGCCGCAGCGACTCTGCGGATTTCCGACATGGCGGCGATCGAGCGGCAGGTAAAGCTGGTCCGGCTGATTTCGCCTGGCGTCTTCGACAGCGCCATGACGGTTTATCAAAACCGCAACTGGGCCACGCGCGTGCAGGGTGTGGCGCCCTCTTACTTTGAGATCCGGATGTGGCCGGTTTCGGCGGGATCCCCGTTCGGCGACGCGGAAGTCGAACGCGCCGCAGACGTTTGCGTCCTCGGCCAGACCGTAGTTGACAATCTTTTCCAGGGCGAGGACCCGGTGGGCAAGATGATTCGTGTGAAGAACTTGCCCATGACGGTGATGGGAGTGCTGGCGGTAAAGGGGCCCGATCCAGGCGGCCGCGACCAGGACGACACCATCCTGATGCCTTACACCACCGTACAGAAGAAGCTGCGGGGCATCGACTACATCCACTTCATCCAGGCTTCGGCGATCAGCGAGCAGGCCACGGCCGCCGCGCAGACGCAGATCGAAGGCGTGCTGCGGGAAAGGCACCGCATCCGGCCGGGCCAGCCGGATGATTTCACCGTCCGGAACATGGCCGACTTCGCGGAGGTCGCCAACCAGGCCGGCAGCGTCATGACGATGCTGCTGGCCAGCGTCGCCTCGGTTTCGCTGATTGTGGGGGGCATCGGTATTATGAATATCATGCTGGTCAGCGTGACCGAGCGAACCCGCGAGATCGGAATCCGCATGGCGATCGGCGCCACCGAGCAGGACGTGCTCCGACAGTTCCTCATCGAGGCGGTGATCTTGAGCATGCTCGGAGGCCTGGCCGGGATTGTCGTTGGGATTGCCTCAGTAATTGGTATGGCTCAGGTGCTGCGCTGGCCTACGACCGTTTCGATAACGGCGTTGCTGAGCTCCATGCTGTTTTCCGCGGGCATCGGCGTATTCTTCGGATTCTATCCGGCTCGCAAAGCCGCCCAGCTTGATCCGATCGAGGCCCTCCGTTTCGAATAGCGAATCGAGGCTTCGCCGGTCTTGCTTTGCCGGGCGTCCGGCGCGGCGGAGCTGGTTGGAAGCGTCGGTGCTGTCAGGAGCGGCTCTTCGTGGGCTTTTTCCGCAAGGAAGTTATTGATTTCGCTCTCGATCAGGAAACCCGCCGCGCGGTGGAAGAGCAGCGGGCGGCCATCGCCGCGGATCCGGCTGATCCGGTTCCGTACTTTCGCCTTGCCGCTCTTTATCGAATGCAGTGGCACCAAGAGGAAGCACTCGGGCTGCTGCTGGAAGCCGTGCGCCTTGACCCGCGTTTCGCCCGGGCTCACGCCGCGCTGTCGGAAATCTATGCGGCGCGCAACGAGCTGAGTTTGGCTGGGCGGCACGCGGAAGCGGCGGCCGCGCTGGGCGACTCGAGCGCCCTCGAGAGACTTCGCCGCTACGGGTTCTCCCCGCCGCCCAGCGAAGACTCATAAGCTAAGACAGCAATCTTGGCGGGTCGGAGATTTGAGACCGGCTGCAACCGACCAGCCGTGCGGGATTCGCGCGTCCGAATTCACCAACACTTTGCCGGCGGCTGGGCTCGTGCGCTTCGAAAAATCAAAGACGCGGGCTCGAGGAGCCGCACGCCGGCTCCTGCTGCGTGAGGCAGTGCAGGGTACCCAAGCCCCAGACCAAGTCAACGGCGTGTATTCCCACGACCTTTCTATCGGGGAGCAATTCCGACAAAACGCCAATCGCCGCCCGGTCGCGCGGATCGTCGAAGGTAGGAACCAGCACGACCTCATTGGCGATGTAGAAATTCGCGTAGCTGGCCGGCAAACGCCGATTATCGAAATACAATGGCTCGGGCATGGGAAGGGCGAATACTTCGAGGCGGTTTCCGTCCTGGTCTTTCATGCCGCGCAGCAGCTCCAAATTTTCCTGGAGCGGAACATAGTTGGCGTCGCTGGCGTTGTCCTCCACGGCGGCCACCACTGTGCGGGGGCCTACGAAACGCGCAATGTCGTCGATATGGCCGTGGGTGTCATCGCCGGCAATACCTCTGCGCAGCCATAGAAAATGCCGCACGCCCAGGTGGGCAGAGAGCGCCGCCTCGATTTCTTCCCGGCTCTTCCCAGGATTCCGCTGCTGCGTCTCGCTCAGCAAGCACTCTTCTGTGGTAAGCAGCGTTCCTTGGCCGTTGACGTCAATGGCCCCTCCTTCCAACACCAGGCCGGGCACGAACAACGCGGTCTTCAAACGGCGAGCCGCGCGGGCGGCGATGCGAATGTCGCGCTTCCAGTTCGAATACTTCGCCCATCCGTTGAAGCGCCAGTCGTTGATCGCCAGTTTTCCATCCCCGCAAACGAACATAGGCCCGTAATCGCGGGTCCAGCAGCGGTCGGTGGGGAAGGGAATGAACTCGATGCGGCCTAAGTCCACGCCCGCCCGGCAGAGCATGCGCGCGGGCCGCTCGGGAGTTGTGGTCAGGATGCGAACCCGCTCGGAGAGGTGCAGGCGGCGCACGATTTCCACGTACACCCACGGAATCGGCGAAAACTTGCCTGGCCAATCCTCGCGGTTGTGCGGCCAGGCGATCCAGGTTGCGGCGTGCGGCTCCCATTCGGCGGGCATTCGGTAACCAAGGCTGGCCGGCGCTTTGCGGGAGAGCATGCGGGAATCAGCCGATCCAGCGCGAAGCGAGCGGGCCGTAGGTGTCGATACGGCGATCCCGCAGAAAGGGCCAGTTCCGGCGTATTTCTTCCAGGCGGGCGATATCGCACTCGGCGTAAAGAATCTCCTCCCGGTCCTGAGAGGCCTCGGCGAGCACCACCCCGAAGGGGTCACAAACAAAGGATCCGCCGAAAAACTCCAAGCCACCCCCGGCGGGCCCCTCATGCCCGACCCGGTTGACGGCAGCGACATAAAGGCCGTTGGCGATCGCGTGCGCGCGCTGGATGGTCTTCCAGGCGTCGTGCTGCACCTGGCCGTACTCCCGTTTTTCCGCCGGATGCCAGCCGATCGCGGTGGGATAAAAAAGCACCTGCGCCCCCCGCAGCGCCACCAGCCGCGCCGCCTCGGGATACCACTGATCCCAGCAGATCAGCGCCCCGATGCGTCCAAACTGTGTGTCAAACGCGAGGTAACCGTTATCGCCGGGGGTGAAGTAGTACTTCTCGTAATACAGCGGGTCGTCGGGAATGTGGGTCTTGCGGTAGACATTTACGATCGAGCCGTCCGCGTCAATAACAGCTACACTGTTGTGATACACACCCGCCGCTCTCCGCTCAAACAGGGGGGCTACGACGGCGACGCGCCGCTGGCGCGCGACGCCGGCAACAGCCTCGGTCGTCGGTCCGGGGATCGGCTCCGCCAGATCAAACAGCGCCGGGTCCTCCCGCTGGCAAAAATACTGTGACCGGAATAACTCCGGGAGGCAGATTACCTGGGCCCCGTTTTGCGCCGCCTCTTCCACCCGCTCGATGGCCCGCGCGAGATTCGCCCCGGTATCCGGTGAGCAGCGCATTTGGAGCAACGCGATTTTGAACTTTCCACGGCTCTGATGCATTCGCTTTGATTATGCGGCAACCGGCGCATGTTGTAAAATCAGGCCGGAGTCACCCGATCATGCTGAGCTATACGCGTGGCCCGGAAATCCCGCTCCTTGACAAGACCATCGACCGGGCGTTCCGGGACAGCGCTGCCCGCTTTCCCGATCGCGAGGCGCTGGTCGTTCCGCACCAGAGAGCCCGGCTCGTCTACCGCGATCTGGAGGCGCAGGTGGACCGCACGGCGCGCGGCTTGGCCGGCCTCGGCCTGCGTCCCGGAGACCGCGCCGGCGTGTGGGCGACGAACTGTGTGGAGTGGGTGCTGCTGCAACTGGCGTGCGCCCGGGCCGGTCTCGTGCTGGTGAACGTAAACCCCGCTTACCGCTCGAGCGAGTTGAGTTACGTGCTCCGCAAATCGGGCATGCGGGCTCTTTTTTTGTACGAGAAAGACGCGCGGGCCGATTACCGGGCGATTCTGGAGGAAGCCCTGGGCGACGCAGCCGGAGAAAGACCGGCGCTGGAGCAGATTGTCTACCTTGGCCAGGAGTCGTGGGAGCGTATGCTGGCCCGTCCGGGCCAGCTTCCGGCAGATCCTGCGGCGGCGGATGATGTCGCCAACATCCAATACACATCGGGGACGACCGGAGCGCCTAAAGGCGTTCTGCTCACCCACCGGAACCTTGTAAACAATGCCTGGGTAGTTGCTCAGGCCATGCGGTTTACCGCCCAGGACCGGCTTTGTTCGCCCGTGCCGCTTTACCATTGCTTCGGCTGCGTGATGAGCTCGCTGCTGGCGGTCGTAACCGGCGGGACCCTCATACTTCCCTCCGCGCAGTTTGACCCGCTCGCCACACTCCGGGCCATCCACTCCGAGCGGCCGACGGCGCTGTACGGTGTGCCCACCATGTTCATCGCCGAGCTCGAGCACCCGGAGTTCAGCCGTTTTGATTTGCGTTCTCTGCGTACGGGCATTATGGCCGGGGCGCCCTGCCCTGTCGAGGTGATGAAGCGGGTGGTCGGCGAAATGCACTGCCCGGAAATGACCATCGCCTACGGACAGACCGAGGCCTCGCCCGCGGTCACGATGTCGAAGGTAGATGATCCGCTCGAGCTGCGGGTTTCGACGATCGGCTGCGCGCTGCCCAACACCGAGGTGAAGATTGTGTCGCCCGTCTCGGGTGAGACTGTTCCCGCCGGCGAGCAAGGCGAGCTTTGCACGCGCGGATATCTGGTAATGAAGGGGTATGACCAGGATCCGGAGGCGACCCAGCGCGCCATCGATAAGGAGAACTGGTTGCACACGGGCGATCTGGCGGTCATGCAGCCCAACGGCTACTTCCGCATCACGGGCCGCGCGCGCGACCTGATTATCAGGGGCGGCGAGAATATTTATCCCCGCGAGATCGAGGAGTTTCTCTATACGCACCCGAAGATCGCCGACGTTTACGTCGTCGGGCTTCCCGATTTGAAGCTGGGCGAGGCGGTGCTGGCCTGGATCAAGCTCAAAGCCGGAGCCGTGGCCACCGAAGAGGAGATTCGCCAATTCTGCCGCGGCAAGATTGCGCATTTCAAAATCCCGCAATACATCCGCTTCGTGGATTCGTTCCCGATGACCGTGACCGGCAAGGTGCAGAAGTACCGCATTCGCGAGGAAGAGATCCGGGCCCGCGGCCTGGAAGAAGCGGCCAAAGTGGAGACGGCCTAATCGGCGGACAAGGAAGCCTCGGGCTGGCGTGCACCCGTTCCAGTGGCGTCCTCGATTTTCGAGTCTTACTGATATTTACCAGGCGTCCCGATTCGAGATCTTTACGCGGAATACGGGCTTGGCCCGCTCTGAGGGTTCCATTTCGTAGTTCTGCGCGGTTTTGGCGGGGTCGTAGTCGCGCCAAAGCCAGGCCAGCGCCTCCGGCAGGTCGAGAGAGCCTTGGGCGGAGCTGTGCATGCCGTCTCCGAAGCGGAAATGAAAATCATAGCCTCGCAGCTTGAGCGAGTTAGCAAGCTGGATATTCTGAAGCGGCCAGCTTCCAGCGCGGGGGCTTTCCTGGTCTTCCGAGCCGTCCGCCAGCCACACTCGAATATTGCGCTTGGGTTCCCGGCGGATCTTGAAGGGATAGATGTTGCCCCCATCCAGGTGCTCCTCCGGCCGCCATTGCAAGGCGGTATAGCTTCCTATATTCGAGAGCACGCGGCTGAACTTGTCAGGAAAGTACCAGGCGACGTTCAGTGAGCAAATCCCTCCCGAGGACTGGCCGCCGATGCCGCGCGAGTAGCCGTCGCCGCGGATCTTATACGTCTTCTCGACCTCCGGCAGAATTTCTTCCAGAAGGAACCGGCCGTAGCGGTCGGAAACGGTGTCGTATTCGATGCTGCGATGGCGCGTACCGTCTTTGGGAGCCACGAGCACGTGAATCATCGGCGGAATCAGCTTCTGGTGCACCAGGTTTTCGGTCACCGTGAAGAGACGCATGGCGTACAGATCGCCGCGCGCCAGATTTTGCCCGTCCTGCCAGACCATGAGCGCGGCACCCCGCGAGGGATCATATCCGGGTGAAACATAGACCCAATATTCGGGATTCCAGTCGGGGTAAATTTTGCTGCTGATTGTCTTCTTCTCGGACAGAGCGCCCTTCGGCACTCCCGGCTGCGGATAAGAATCCGGCCCGTAGCCCGCGACGTCGTACCGATAGGCCTGCCCCATGGATTGCCCGTCGGCGTAAAACTGGTAGTTGTGCGTTACGCCGATTCGCATTTTCTTGACGAGATACCAAAGATTCGAGCCAGGCACACGGGTCATGGCCTCGGCCGCGTTGCCGTCCAGAGAAACCGATGCGGTCTTGTCTGTCTCCACCGCAAACAGAAAATCCTGACCCCAGACGGCGCTCGCGCCTCGTTCTTTCAAGTCGAAGAGAGTTTTTGGAAGCAAATCCTTGAGCGACGGCGAATTTGCGCGCGCCGCTTCGATCAAGGCTTGCAGAGGATGCACCTGGCCACGCGTGGCCGGCGGAATCATTCCAACGAGCACGAAAACAAACAGCTTTCGCATGGAGCTTCCTCCTTGCCCGGCTATCCGGTCCCAGCCCGGATGGAAAACCAGAAAAGCCCGGAACGGGATGATCCATTTTCGGGCGGAAGGCGGAAAATTCGCCGGCGCCTCCCGCAGTGTCTATGATGTCCGCCCGCTCGCGCGGAAACGGCGCTATTTCTTCGTTGCGCCCGCCGCATTCCCGTACGTTTGTCCCGGGAATGTCACTTGCAGGCGGATGCCATCGGGATCGAAAAACTCATTCAACGTTCCCTGTCGCGACAACTCGGCCTTGGCGCCGAGCGCCTGAACGGCCTTCACGGCCGAAGGGGCGTCGAAGTGATCGACCAGCACACTGAAGTGATCGATCTTCGCCGGCTTATCGGGCGCCGGGTTATAGAGCAGGATTCTGGTCTCGCCGGCCTGAAAGGTCGGCTGCGGCGGATTGCCCTGGCCGGTCCCCGGCTCCCCAAACAGCTTCCGATAAAATGCGGTTGCCCGCGCCATGTCAGTGACCTGAATCGCAAGGTGGTGCATGCCGAGGGGATGAAAGAGAGCCTCCTGTTTCGGACCGGCTTCGGGAGCGGCATTGCTCAACAGCTTCCAAGACTGGTCCGCCCAGATCTGCACGCTCGTGCCATCGGGATCCGTGACGAAGAGCCCCACATTCGACTCGCGCACTTTTAACCCCGCGTTCTCCAGCGAGCTTTTCATGCTGGCGGCGTTGAAATTTTCAATGCCAATGCCGAAATGATCGATGCGCTTGGGCGCGCCGGCGGCGGCCGGCGCAATGGCCATATAACAGGGACCGAGGCGCAAGTACCGGCGCGGCGTCCGGCGATCCTTCAACACTTCGTTGCCAAAAAGACGCCGGTAGAAAATCAGGCCCTTGTCAATATCGCCGACCGCCAGCGCAACGTGGTCCACACGTGTAGCGCGAAGGATCCCTCCCTCGGCCCGGGCCCGCGGCAGCGCCGCCGCGCCGAACATCCACAGCGCATCGCGCCGGGTAATCCGATTCGGTGACATGCTTCCTCCTATCGCCAACTTTTAGATCCCCGCTTCGAGATGGCCATTGTACCCGAAGAAGCGCTTGCGGGCTCAGGGGATCTTCCCGAAACCGGGCTTCGCAGGCGCTGTTGGATCGGCCGGCAACCGGAATCACCGCGCCGGTTTTTAGTATGGAAATCCTGTCACAACATCCGCGTTGTGGGTTTAGGCTGCAGCTGGCGTGGGCGCAAAGCGCCCGAAGCATTTCAGAAGCGGCGTTTGAGAAGCAACTTGACGTTTGAGCTTTGGCGCCTTGATTTCTTACTGCTTCACAAACTTCTTCACATTGGTCCCGTTCACTTCAGCTACGTAAATGGCGTCATGGGAGTCAACGGCGACGGCGGTAGGATTCTTGAGCCCTTCGATTTTCTCCAGCACCTTGCCGTCTTTCGTGCCGGCGATCAACAGGCAGTTGTTCTCGGTTCCATCGACGACGTAAATCAGGCTGCCCTTAACAAACAAGCCCCAGGGGGTGCCGAAGTTGGTCCACTGATTCAGAAATTTGCCGTTCTGGTCGAAAATCTGGATGCGGTTGTTTGAGCGGTCGGCTACGTAAACGCGGCCCGTGGAGTCGATGGCGATGCTGTGAGGCACGTTGAACTGGCCGGGATCGGTCCCCTTGCCGCCCCACCACTTGAGAAACTTGCCGTTTTTGGAAAATTTCACGACCCGCGTGTTGGGGCCTTCGCCGTCGGCGATGAAGATGTCGCCGTTCTTCGCCACGGCGAGGTCGGCCATGCCATTGAAGGCATCCTGCGAGGTGTTGTCGCCGGTGACGCCCTTCTTGCCCAGCGTCATCAGCAGCTTTCCCTCGGAGTTGAATTTGAACGCCTGCATGTTCCCGCGGTCGGTGACCCAGACATACCCGGAACGATCGACACGCAAAAAGTGCGTCGTTTTGAACATGCCCCGGCCCCATCCGCGAATAAATTTGCCATGGCTGTCGAAAACCATGATCGGCATCGATTCGTTGCGGTGGAAGACGTAAACATTGTCGTGCGCGTCCACATCCACACCGGTGACGGCCCCCCACTTCGTGACGCCCGGCGGGAATTGCGCCCAGTTCTCGACCAATTCATAGTGACTTTCCGCCGCGCGTGCGCTGCGTTCGGCGGCGGCAGCCCAAAGTGCGGTCACAGCTCCGGCCGCGGCTAAAAGCTGTTTGAATGTGCGGGCCATTTGCTCTCCTTGCAATCGGCCGTGTCTGCTAAAGAGCCATCTGCCGATCAAAAAAAACGGCGCATTTTCCGGCGACTATCTTAGCAGACGCCGCGGCCTTTTCAGGCCGCATACCGGATTCCACAAGGAATTCGGGAGAGAAAAATTCGGTTCCTGCCAGCGCGGCGCGGCCAGCCGCGTTCCAGGCGTGGAATGAGAAGCCCGGAGCGATCGGGATGGGATCGCGGAGGTTCCGCTGATGGCCGCCGCAGGCGGTTGACTGGGCTGGTTGGCTCTCAGGCATTGGCATGGCCTAGAATAGCAGCCGGGACGTGCATGAGCGGATTCATCAGGGGCGCGGGCCGATTGTCCCTCTCGATAGCCGGGGTGAGCGTAATCACATTTGTGGCTCATTGGGCGATCCCCGTTAATGCTACGACGGTGGGCTTTGCTTACCTGCTCTTCGTCCTGATTGTTGCCAGCACCTGGGGGTTTTTCGAGGCGGCGGTCTCGTCAGTCCTGGCTACGCTCGCCTTCAACTTCTTTTTCTTTCCGCCGGTCGGCACGTTCACCATCGCGGATCCGCAGAATTGGGTGGCGCTCTTCAGCTTTCTCACGACATCACTGATTGCCAGCCGGCTGTCCGCGGCCGCAAAGCGGCGGGCCGCCGACGCGATGGAACGGCAACAGGACCTGGAACGGCTCTACACCTTCAGCCGAGCCATTCTTTTGACTGAGGCGGCCGAGCCGTTTCCAAAGCAGCTCGCTCAGAAGGTCGCCGAAATCTTCGGCCTGAGCGCGGTGGTGCTTTACGACCGGCGGGCGGACGAGCTGTATCACGCGGGCCCCTCGGACTATGAAGGAATGGAAAGCCAGCTTCGGGAGGCCGCTCTCCAGGGCATCTCCTTTACAGATCCGGCGCACAACCGGGTCGTCACGGCGGTTCGGCTCGGCTCGAACCCTATAGCCAGCCTCGCTCTCCAGGGCGGGCCAATGCCGGATTCCGTCCTGCAAGGAATCGCGAATCTGGTCGCTATCGGCTTAGAGCGCGCCCGGGCGCAGGAGCTCGCGCGAGAGATTGAGACAACGCGGCAGACCGAGCGGCTGCGAACCGCACTCATCGACGCCATGGCTCACGATTTCAAGACGCCTCTCACTTCCATTAAAGCTGCCATCACGTCGCTGCTGGCGACCCCGGATCAAGCTGTGGAGCGGAAAACACAGATGTTGAAGATCGCAGACCAGGAAGCGGATCACCTGCGGGATCTGATTGATGACGCTATTGAAATGGCGCGTCTCGAAGCGGCCGCCATTGATATAAAGGCCGAGCCTTCGGACCTGGGGGAAATCGTTCGTGATGTCGCCCGCTCTCTGAAGACCGTGATCGATGACCGGTCCATCGAAGTTACTTGCGATCCGAACGCGCCAGAAATCATGCTCGACCGGCGTCTTATCAAGCTTGCAATCAAGCAACTTCTGGACAATGCCGTGAAATATTCCCCGCCAGGATCGCCCGTGGAGATTCGCGTGCAGACCGGCAATGGCGCGTTGAACGTGGAAGTCACGGACTACGGCCCGGGGATATCCGCGCATGATCAGCGGCAGATTTTCCAGAGGTTTTATCGCGCTCCATCCGCGCAAACGATCCCCGGCTCCGGGCTAGGTCTCAGCATCGCCCAAAGGATCATACAGGCTCACCAGGGGAATCTGACCGTGGCCAGCCGGCCTGGCGAAACGACCTTTCGCCTTTCTCTCCCGGCGGAACAGAAGGGAAAACAGGCATGAGCGCCGGGCGAATCCTTGTGGTTGACGATGAACCGCAGATCCGCCGCATCATGCGGATGACGTTGACCGGCGCCGGATATGAGGTGGACGACGCGAAAACAGGCGAAGAGGCCCTGGAGAAGGTTCGCTGCTTCCGCCCGGACCTGGTCGTGCTCGACGTCAACATGCCCGGAATGGGCGGCGTGGCTGCCTGCCGCGCCATTCGCGTCGACTCCGACATTGCCATCGTGATGCTCACGGTTCGGAATGCGGAAGCCGATAAGGTGGAAGCGCTCGACGCTGGCGCGGATGACTTTGTTACCAAGCCTTTCAGCACACCGGAGCTGCTGGCGAGGATACGGGCAGCCTTGCGGCGGGTCCCGGCCTCCCGGTCGTCCGCCGCGAAAGTCCGCGTCGGCAAGCTTGAAATCGACTTTCTGGCGCGCAGCGTGTCCATCGGAAGCAGGCGTTCTCATCTGACGCCCAAAGAACTCGATCTCCTCCGCTATCTGACGCAGCGCGCGAACGAGGCGGTCCCGCATCGCGAGCTGCTGCAAGCCGTTTGGGGACCCGATTACGGCGATCAAGTGGATTACCTTCGCGTCTTCATCAAGAACCTTCGAAAAAAAATCGAACCGGATCCGGAGCATCCCGAGTACATCACCACGGAGCCCTGGGTGGGCTACCGCTTCAACGGAACTCCTGAACCTGCTTAGGATCGCGGGCCTATTCGCCGGCCGCGATCTTCATGACTTCTTCATGCCTTTTCTATGACTTCTTCAGGCCCATCGCCCTAAGCTTGGGTTGTGAAGGTAAGGATTCCCAATGGCGCCGGCTGTTGAAGAAATTCGGATGCGGGCGGCAGAGCCGGAACTGCGGACGCCTTCTGCCGAGCCGCGGCTGAACATCGAGGTCGTCTTTACGTCGATGGAAGCCACGCCCGCCGCTCTACGGCAGGCGGGGGAGCTTGCGAACCAACTCGCCGCCCGCATCACGCTGGTCGTGCCGCAGGTTGTTCCCCTCCCGCTGCCTCTGGAGGAACCGCCCGTGCGGCTGGAGTGGAGCGAGCGCCGGTTGCGCGCCATCGCTGCGGAGAGTCCGGTAGAGACTCGAGTGGAGATTTATCTGTGCCGGGACTCGATCCCAACCCTCTGCGCGGTTCTTAAGCCGCACTCGGTAGTAGTTTTGGCCGGCCGAAAACGCTGGTGGTGGCCCACTTGGGAAGGAAAATTGTCGCGTGTATTGCGCGCCGACGGTCACGCCGTCATTTTTGCAGAAGCGGAGTAAGTCTATGCTTGATCTCTTTTACATCGCACTCGGCTGCCTGGTATTGCTCGGCTGCTGGGCCTTCGCAAGAGCCTGCGGCCGGCTTTAGGAGAGAAGATCATGGATTACGGAGTTGCGGGCGTTGTGTCAGCGGCCTTGTTCTTCTATTTGATTTACGCGTTGCTGCGTCCCGAGAAGTTTTGAGCGGAGAACATGACCGGCGCCGGCATCCTGCAAATCGCGATTTTCCTGAGCCTGATTCTGATCTGCGCCAAACCGCTCGGCACCTACATGGCCCGAGTGTTCGAGGGAGAAAGAACTGTTCTCCACCCGTTGCTCCGGTGGCTCGAAGTGCTTACCTACAAGGCTGCTGGCATCCGGGAAGACGCGGAGCAGAAATGGACTGACTACACCGCGTCTCTGCTGAGTTTCAGCCTGTCTGGCTTCGTGATTTTGTATCTGTTGCAGCGGATGCAGGGTCTCCTGCCGTTCAACCCGCAGCGTTTCGGCGCGGCGAACGTCAGCCCGGATCTGGCCTTCAACACGGCAACGAGCTTCGTCACCAACACCAACTGGCAGGCCTATTCCGGCGAGTCTACGATGAGCTATTTCGTGCAGATGGCCGGTCTCACCGTCCAAAACTTTCTCTCGGCCGCCGCCGGTATTGCCGCGGCGATTGCGCTGGTTCGGGCTTTTGCGCGCCAGGAACAGAAGACCATTGGCAACTTCTGGGTGGATGTGACGCGGGCCACACTGTACGTGCTGCTGCCGCTCTCGATTGCCGCTGCGTTGTTCTATGTCTCGCAGGGCGTGGTGCAGAACCTCAGGCCATATACGGAGGCGAGGACCGTGGAGGGACAAAAACAGATGATCGCCCAAGGCCCCGCCGCTTCGCAGGAAGCGATCAAGCAGCTTGGGACTAACGGCGGCGGGTTCTTCAACGCGAATTCCGCGCATCCGTTCGAGAATCCGACGCCGCTCAGCAATCTGCTGGCGACGTTTCTGATTTTTGTCATTCCCGGCGCGCTCACGTACACGTTCGGAAAGATGGTGGGCGATGCGCGGCAAGGCTGGGCCTTGTTTTCCGCGATGGCCGTAATGTTCCTGATAGGCGTGTTGGTCTGTTACGGATTCGAACAGGAAGGCAACCCGATTCTGGCGGGACTGGGGCTGCAAACGGAAGCCAGCTCCGGCCAATCGGGAGGCAACATGGAGGGCAAGGAAGTGCGGTTCGGCATCGCGAGTTCCGCGTTATTCGCCGCGGCCACGACGGACGCAAGCTGCGGCGCTGTCAATGCCATGCATGACAGCTTCACGCCCATCGGAGCCTTGGTGCTTCTGTTCAATATGATGACGGGCGAGGTAATCTTTGGCGGGGTTGGCGCCGGGCTCTACGGCATTCTGTTGTACTGCATTCTGACTGTTTTTATTGCGGGCCTGATGGTGGGCCGAACGCCCGAGTATCTGGGCAAAAAAATCGAGCAGAAGGAGGTAAAAATGGCCATGCTCGCCGTGGTTGCGGCCGCGTTCAGCATTTTGCTCTTCGCGGCGGTCAGTTCGGTGATAGCCTTTCCCGAGAAAGGCTATTGGAATCCGCCCGGCGCCGCGACGGCGAACTTGAACAACAGCGGCCCGCATGGGTTCGCCGAAATCCTGTACGCCTATACGAGCGGCACGGCCAACAATGGAAGCGCGTTGGCCGGCATTACCGCGAACACGCCTTGGTACAACCTGACCATCGGGCTGGCCATGTGGATTGGCCGGTTCCTATTCCTGATCCCTCTGCTCGCGGCGGCCGGGAGCCTGGTCGCCAAAAAGAGGATTCCCGCCGGCGTCGGCACTTTCCCTACGCATGGGCCCTTGTTTGTCGGATTGCTGGTGGGCACGGTTTTCCTTCTCGGGGCGTTGACGTTTTTTCCGGCCCTGTCGTTGGGTCCTATCGTTGAGCATTATCTGATGCACAATGGGAACCTTTTTTAGAAGAGTTGCGGCTCAGAAGTTGAGTAATTAATGCCAACGGTCACTGCTTCCCCACGCCCGGCTTCCAACGCTTCAGAGAATGATCTCGGCTCGCTTCTGCCAAAGAAACCGGCCCACGCTTCGCCGCTGTTCGATGGGGAGATCCTGTGCCGAGCGATTCGGGCATCGTTTGTGAAGCTGAACCCGGTGACGCTTTTGAAGAACCCGGTGATGTTTGTCGTCGAAACCGGCGCGGCGCTTACCACGCTGTTTCTGTTTCGCGATCTATTCGCGGGAGGCGGCAACATCAGGTTTCAGGGACAGATCTCGGTTTGGCTCTGGTTCACCGTCTTGTTCGCCAACTTCGCGGAAGCGATGGCCGAGGCCCGTGGCAAGGCCCAGGCCGACAGTCTGCGGAAAACCAAAACCGATGTTATAGCGAAGCGCCTGGTGCGCGGCAAGGTCGAAAAAGTTCCCGGTTCCGCACTGCGGATGGGTGACATCGTGCTGTGCGAGGCCGGTGATCTGATTCCGGGCGACGGAGAAGTCATCGAAGGCATTGCGACAGTGGACGAATCCGTCATCACCGGCGAGAGCGCTCCCGTCATTCGCGAGTCCGGCGGCGACCGAAGCGCCGTCACCGGCGGCACCAAGGTGCTATCCGACCAGATCAAGATCAGGATCACCTCGAATCCTGGCGAGACCTTCCTCGACCGCATGATCGCCCTGGTGGAGGGAGCCCAGCGCCAGAAGACGCCGAACGAGGTCGCGCTGAACATTTTGATCGCGGGCCTGACGCTGATCTTTCTGCTGGCCGTGGCCACGCTACAGCCGTACGCCGCTTTTAGCGCCGCCCAGAGCCAGGACGGCGGCATTCCTCCTGTCGCCGTTCTAGTCTCTCTGCTGGTCTGTCTCATCCCCACGACGATCGGCGGCCTGCTTTCAGCGATTGGCATCGCCGGAATGGATCGCGTGATGCAACACAACGTGCTGGCCATGAGCGGGAAAGCGGTGGAAGCGGCTGGCGACGTGAATTCCCTTCTGCTTGATAAGACCGGCACCATCACCCTCGGTAACCGGCAGGCGGTGGAGTTTCTTCCGCTGAGCGGAGTCACTTGCGAAGAGTTAGCCGATGCGGCGCAGTTGTCGAGCCTTGCGGATGAGACGCCGGAAGGACGCTCGATCGTCATCCTGGCCAAAGAGAAATACGGGCTGCGCGGCCGCCATATTCCGGAGCGCGAGGCCACATTCATCCCGTTCACGGCCTACACGCGCATGAGCGGCGTCGATTTCGAAGGCCGGCAGCTACGTAAGGGCGCCGCGGACGCGATCGCCAGGTTCGCCGCTGAGCGCGGCGGCGAGGCGCCGGGAGAGTTTCAGGAAATCAGTGACCGCATTGCGCGCACCGGCGGAACTCCGTTGGGCGTCGCCGACGGAAGCCGCCTGTTGGGCGTGATCCATCTGAAGGACGTAGTCAAGGGGGGAATGAAGGAGCGGATCGCGCAACTGCGCCGCATGGGGATTCGCACTGTCATGATCACCGGCGACACCCCCCTTACGGCAGCGGCCATTGCGGCCGAAGCCGGCGTGGATGATTTTCTGGCGCAGGCCACCCCCAAGGACAAACTGGAATACATCAAAAAAGAACAGGCCGCCGGCCGGCTCGTGGCGATGACCGGCGACGGCACGAATGACGCTCCCGCGCTGGCGCAGGCAGACGTCGGCCTGGCGATGAACACCGGCACTGCCGCCGCCAAAGAAGCCGGCAACATGGTGGACCTGGACAGCAATCCAACCAAGCTTATCGAAGTCGTCGCAATCGGCAAGCAATTGCTGATCACCCGCGGCGCTTTGACCACCTTTTCCATTGCCAATGACGTCGCGAAGTACTTCGCCATTATTCCCGCGATGTTCATGACGACCTATCCGGCTCTGGCGAAGCTGAACATCATGGGCCTGCACACGCCGCAGAGCGCCGTGCTGGCGGCCGTGATTTTCAACGCCCTGATCATAGTTGCGCTGATACCGTTGGCCCTGCGGGGCGTCACGTACCGGCCGACGGACGCGGCGAGCCTCTTACGGCAAAATCTGCTGATCTATGGAATCGGCGGGATCCTTGCGCCGTTTCCCGGCATCTGGGCGATCGACCGGGTGCTGGCGGCGCTGCGGCTGGCTTAAGTAGGCGATATTATGCGGCAACAGATGCTTCCGGCGCTTCGGATAAAAATCTTTTTCACTGTGTTGCTAGGCGTCGCTTACCCTCTGGCAATAACGGGCATTTCGCAGGTTTTCTTTCCGTACAAGGCTAACGGCAGCCTCATCATTTCAGGGGGCCGGGTGATCGGCTCCGAGCTGATCGGCCAGAACTTCACGCGGCCGGAGTATTTCCACCCTCGCCCCTCCAGCGCGGGGGCAAACGGATACGACGCCACAGCCTCAGGCGGCTACAATCAGGGTCCCACGAACAGGAAGCTGATTGAGCGCGTCACCGCAGCCGTCCAACAAGTCCGGAGAGAGAATCCGGACTATCGAGGACCCATCCCGGCCGATCTGGTCACCGGGTCGGCCAGCGGCCTCGACCCGCACCTCAGCCCGGACTCAGCGCGGGCGCAGGCCGCGCGAGTTGCCAAGGCCCGGGGAGTTCCCGTTCAACACATCGACGAGCTGATCGCGCGGTATACCGAAGGTCGCACTCTCGGCTTGTTCGGCGAGCCGCGCGTGAATGTGCTGCGGCTGAATCTCGCGTTGGACCGGGAGTTGCCGAAGAACTAAAGGCCGAGCATAGGAAAGCAGCGGCAGGGGGGCGGCGCTGTGGCCGGGCGGAGTCAACATGTTGCATTCCGTTGCTCAGAGCAGGGGAAGGAGTCTGTCGCGCGTCGTTGGACTGCTGCTTTGCGGCGCTGGTTCGTTATTGGCGCAGGCCGCCGGTGTAGCCGAGCCGTGTTTGCCTTCCGCGCAGGCTGATGCCGGCCCCGTGCAGGACAACGCGCCAACGCCGGTACAAGATAAACCGGGAGAGCGGAATGGACCGCCAGTGGCGTTGGAGTGGAAGTATGGCGGCTTTGCCGACATCGGCTATCTGCTCGATTTCAACCACCCGGCAAATAAGATATTCCGCAGCCGCAGCACCGCCTGGCACGTGGATGAGGTCCATCTCAATATGACGGCGGCGTACCTGAAGAAAGAGCCTTCTGAGGCGTCGCGGTGGGGCCTGGAGCTGACGGCCCAAGCCGGCAAAGATTCCGGGTTTTTTGGGGCTTCCGCTACAGCCCCCAACATCGGCGGGTACAAAGTTTTGCGCCACTTCGGGCCAGCCAACGCATCTTATCTTGCGCCAGCGGGCAAGGGACTCACCGTACAGAGCGGGATTTTCGCCAGTCTAATCGGATACGATTCGCTTTACGCCAAGGACAATTTCGAATACACCAGGCCATGGGGGGCGGATTTCACCCCGTATCTCATGCTGGGTATGAACGCGAGCTATCCCTTCACCGGGAAGCTCACGGTAACAGCGTTTGTGGTCAACGGGTACTGGCATTTGGCCGCCGCGAACAGCGTTCCGAGCTGGGGCGGCCAGCTCGCCTACAAGGCGAATCCGCGCGTAACGCTGAAGGAGACGGCTCTCGCGGGGCCGCACCAATCAAATACATCCTTCGCCCTGTGGCGTTTCCTGACGGACACCGTCGTTGAACGCAAAGCAGATCAGGCCACCGTTGCGTTGGAATACATTTGCGCAGGGGAACGCGTTGACACCGTTGGCCGCCCCCGCGCCGTGATGATGTCCGGCCAATTGCCGGTGCATTGGGTTTTCAACAAAAACTGGAGTGCGACAGTCCGTCCCGAGGTCTTCTGGGACCGCGATGGCCGATGGACGCTGGCCAGACAAACCGTCAAGGCGCTAACCACCACGCTCGAGTATCGGATTCCATACCGGCAATCCGTCACGATTCTTCGGCTCGAGTACCGCTATGATGATTCACGGGGGCCGGACGGGGGATTTTTCCGGGGAGCCGAAGTGCAGCCGGGCGTAGTTGGGTTGACGCCGCGCCAGCGTCTGTTGATTTTCGGGGTCATCTTTACGTTCGACTCCGTCTTTCGCCGGTGAGCTCCGGCAGAACGGCTTTGACGGCGCAATGCTCAAGTTTGGCTTGCAGATCCCGGGGCAGGGAAGTGCTGGCGCTTGCAGATCTGTGAGGATGTGATGAACTCTGCCGCCAGTCTCTGCGGGAATCCAGCCCGGAAGCCTCATAAGAGCCGGAGGGCGCATTTGGGAGTGCGGCATGGTGAGTGATTTCCGCCGTAAGACGCCGGAAGAGCTGCTGCGCGAGGCCCAGGCGGAAGAGAGAGCGGCCCGGAAAGGGCACTTAAAGCTTTTTCTCGGCTACGCTTCCGGAGTCGGGAAATCCTTCCGGATGCTTGATGAAGCACGCCGCCGCAGGGAGCGCGGGCAAGATGTGGTGGTCGGCGCCGTGCAGCCGAAAGCTCCGCCGGAGGTCGAAGGCCTGCTTCGAAAGCTCGAGGTCGTGCCGCTCAAGATGGTGGACGGCGGCGCGGCCATTGACGTCGAGGCCATCCTACGGCGCCGCCCCACAGTTTGCTTGATTGACGGACTGGCGTACAACAATCCACCCGGCCTTCGAAATGCGACCCGCTGGCAGGATGTGCAGGATCTCTTGAACGCAGGAATAAAAGTGATCGCTTCAGTCAACGTGCAATACATCGCCGAACTGGCGGATCAGGTGGAGGCGATTACGGGAAAGCGGGCCGCGGAGACGGTGCCGATGTCTTTCATCAAGAGCGCCGATGAAATCGAAATCGTCGATGCCCCGCCGGAGGAGCCGATGGAACGGTCCCCCGAGGAGCAAATCGAGGTTCAGAAGCGCGAACAGCGTTTAGGGAGGCTCCGCGAGCTGGCGCTTGTTTTGGCCGCCGACGTGGTGGACCATCAATTGAACGAGTACCTAGAGCAGCACGGCATCCGCCAGCATTTTGGCGCTCACGAGCGGATCCTAGTCTGCATTACGCCGCGCGCAAACTTGCAGGCGATGCTGGCCGAAGCGAAAGCCGCAGCCGAAAGCTTTCATGGCGAGCTGATCGTTGCTTACGTCAAGCAACCCAATATCTCCAAGGCCGACCAATCGGCTCTCGAAGCGCGCCTGGCCATTGCCAACGCCGCCGGAGCGCACGTGGAGATCCTGGAAGGGGACGATCCCGCCCGTGCTCTTCTGGAATTCGCGAGATCCCGGGGCGTCACGCAACTGTTCGTCGGACACAGCCAGCGTACGGGACTCGCGCGCCTTTGCGCCAGCCCCCTGGATAAGCTCATCTGGGAAGGACACGGCATGGATGTCCGCATTTTCCCCCAATAGATATGGCCGAGCGGCGGCGCGGGAAGCTGAAGATCTTCATGGGCTATGCGGCAGGAGTGGGCAAGACCTATAAGATGCTGGAAGAGGCCCACGAGCTAAAGAGCGCCGGCGTGGATGTTGTTGTCGGTTATTTCGAGCCGCACGGCCGGAGAGAAACCATCACCAAGGCCGAAGGGCTCGAAATCGTCCCGCGGAAGAAGATCGACTATCGCGGCACAGTGTTTGAGGAGATGGACACAGATGCGATTCTGGCCAGAAGCCCTCAGGTCTGCGCCGTGGATGAGTTTCCTCATACCAATGTCCCGGGGTCGGAACGTGCGAAACGCTGGGAGGACGTAGAGATTCTGCTCGCGGCCGGAATAGATGTACTCACGACAATGAACATCCAGCACCTGGAGAGTTTGAACGACCAGGTGTTTCACATCAGCGGCGTCCGTGTGCGCGAGACGATCCCGGACTGGGTTGTGGAAAAGGCGGATGAAGTGGTGATGGTGGACCTTACGCCTCGCGCGTTGCTGCACCGGCTCCAGCGCGGCGTGGTTTACGAGCGCGAGAAGGCCGAGCGGGCGTTGCAGAACTTCTTCCGGGAATCAACGCTGGTGGCGCTTCGGGAACTGGCTCTCCGCCAGGCCGCGCACGAAGTCGGGCAGCGGTTGGAGAACGCCGATCAGGCCGCCGGCGGCGAGGGGGCCTTTCCCGTGCGGAAACATCATAAGATTCTGGTTCTGGTGACTGCTGATCCGAAAACGGCCATGCTGATCCGCCGCGCCCGGCGCGTGAGCGATTTCACCGATGCCGAATGCTTCGCCGTTGCCGTGCAGCCGGGAGCCGATCTGGCGCAACTGCCGCAACCAGAGCGGGAGGCGTTGGAGCGCCATTTGAATTTCGCCCGCAACCTGCACATCGAGACCCGGATTCTAGACAGCGAGGATGTCGCTGGCGCGCTCGTTGATTTCGCCCGCCGTAATCAAGTGACCCAGATCTATCTAAGCAGGCCGCGGGCCAAGACCTGGTTTCCGGCGTTGTCGAAAGATCCCACACAGAAAATCATCGAGCTTGCGAAGGACATGCAGATTGTGATCGTCTCCGATCGGGAACCAAGGGCGCAGTGAGGGGACCTTCGGCGGCTTTCCGGGCGGACGGTTAATTGTACAGCAAGTACTTGGCGCGGATCGCGCGAAACCTCTCCAGATCTTCGCGCGCGGCGGCCAGAATCTCGCGGCCGCTCTTGCCGGCCTTCAGCTCGGCCAGCACCCTGTCGCTGCCCAGCAGGCGCATCGTAGGCTCGAACTTGCCCGGATGAAACCGGATAGTGGCTGCAAGCAGCTCCATTCCCATTAGGACGGGATCAAACACGGCGCGATCCACGACCTGGATATCCAGACCGTAACATTCCTCGCCTTTATACACCGAGGCCGTCGGGCGGAAGCGGCGGTAGAGGAACCGCACCCCTGGCAGTTTGAGTCCGTTCAGGTATGCGGCCACCTCGCGCGCCCGATACCACGGTGCGCCGACAATTTGGAACGGAGCATCGGTTCCACGTCCGACCGAAACCTGCCTTCCTTCCAGCAGACAGGTCCCGGGATAAAGAAGCGCCTCCGTGAGATTGCGGATGTTCGGCGACGGATTCACCCATTCGAGGCCGGTCTGGTCAAACCACATCGAGCGCTTCCACCCTTGCATGGGAATTACGTGCAGATCCGCTCCAAGTTTCTTTTCGCCATTGAAGTAACGGGCCATCTCGCCCATGGTCATGCCGTGGCGGATGGGAAAGCCGGGCATGTAGGTGACGAACGAAACGTACTTGGCGTCGAGCAGCGTTCCGGCGATATCGGCGCCGTTGATACCATTCGGACGGTCCAGGATATAGTAGGGGATATGTTTTTTCGCGGCCGTCTCCAGAAGGTAGGCCATCGAAGTGACGCTGGTGTAAAAGCGCGCGCCGTTGTCCTGCTTGTCGTAGACCAGCACGTCCACATCCTTCAGCATGCCGGGCGTGGGCCTGCGCACATCGCCGTCGTAAAGGCTGTAGATCGGCACGCCCGTTTTTTCATCGAAACTCGATTCGATCTGGTTGTCTTCGCGAGTTCCTGTGATGCCATGCTCGAACGAGAAGACCGCCGTGAGCTTGAGATTCGGCGCATGGGCGAAGACGTCGATGTTCCGCCGCCCGTCGCGGGTAATGCCGGTCTGGTTGGTGGCCAACCCCACACGCTTGCCTGCGAGCGGCTGAAAATTTTCTTCGATGAGCACGTCAAGGCCCGTCTTCACCTGGCCCCGCGCGGTTTCCGCGCCCACGGCCAGGCTCAGCAGGGCCGCCGCAAGGCAACAGGACGCCGCCCTGGCCGGTTGTCGGGCGCGTCCGGGAGTGCGACCGCGAAGCTCCCTTCTCTGATCCATTGGTCTTCAGGCCCCCTTGATGGATTTTACGCCAGGCTTGAGGACGAGCAGCGCCTGGAGCGCAGGAGGCCCAGCCGCGTAACCCCGCCGACGGATGCCCTTTGTGCCGTCAGCGGCTGACCAAGGCGCCACCGATACGAGGAAGACAAGGGCTGCGCGCCGAGAATGCTGCCCCGGGCGGAGGCCGGGAGCTCACCCGCGCGGGCTGGGCCGTCGCGATGCAGCCCGAACCGGATGCCGGGCCGGTCTCTTGGGCTCGAGGCGCAGTCCGTGCGGGCGACAGCCGGCAATCTGCACGCCGGAAAACGCGTGCCCGATTGGGCGTCGAACAGAATTTGTTCAGCCGCTCGCTCCGGCACTTAAATCCGCAGCCCGAGCGTCTGGACCATATAGTCCCGCATGGACCGATTGGCGCCGCCGCCTTCGCCCATCACGCAGCCGGTGAATTTGGTGTCGCGAAGGAATTGGATGAGAACCGGCATTTTGACCACGCCTTGTCCAAAGGGAACCATCCGGCCACGCAGGCGCCGGCCGTTCCTCTCATACTCGGCGTCGGGGCTGTAATCTTTAAGGTGCGTGCCAATCATGCGCGAGCGGTACTTTTTGTATAGGGGCAGTGGGTCCAGGCCGCAGGCGGCGATGTGGCCGACATCGGGCATAAAGTCGAAATAGCGGGGATCGGCGCTCTCGAGAATGGGCTCATGGATGCCGGCGCGTATGTCTCCTTGCTCGGGATGATAACCGATCCGGAGGCCGGTTTCCTCGCGAACATGCCGGGCCACCACGTTGACATTTGCCACGTAGGCTTTCACGTCCACCCGCCGGTACTCATCGTCTTCGCCGTTGGTCAGCCGCGCCCCGGGGGCGAGCAATTGCGTAATGTACCGGCCTCCGACGGCTTTCAAAAAGCGGGCCACGCGCAAGTGCTGCTCGATCAGATCCTTCCGCAACGTGCGTTCGTGCATGTGGGAATAGACGGCGAGGCCGGCCAGGGTGAGGTGACGTTTAGCCATCTCGTCGCGAAATTGCGAGACGCGCGTCTCCCAGGAGTCGACGAGTCGCCGGTTGGTGGTATTGAACTCCAGGTAATGTAAACCCAGTTCGGAGCACTCATCGCAAATTCGCAGCAGGGCTTCATCCCGGTCGGCTCCTCGCGCCGGCGACAGCGGAGGGCCCCCCGCCGCGCCCCGCCCGCCCCCGGCAGGGCCGGAAGGCGCCAGTCCCGCGAGAAACGTTTGCTCGCCCGGCAACTGCGCTCCAACCGTGCCGGCGCTCGCTGCCAGAACGCCGGCCAGAAATTCTCGCCGCTTCATGTTTTGCCTCTCCTCCTGTGACCGCCGCTGCCGCCCAGCTTGACATGTGGTCTCGAACATGATACGGAACGAGGCATTGCTGCGTCCACACGTGCGCAACAAAGAGTCACCCGGAACGGGGGGCGCGGAAGGAGCGAAACTCTCATGTCTCAAATCTCTCGACGAAACGTTTTACTAACAAGCACGGCCGCTATGACCGCTGCTTCCTATTCCCGAATTCTCGGCGCTAACGACGTCATCCAATTGGGGCTGATCGGCTGCGGCGGCCGCGGCACAGGCGTGATGCGCACGTTTCTGTCCACCAAGCAGATCCTCGTGACCGGGCTATGCGACATCTGGGGCGACCGCGTGTCGGCCGCGAGGCGCCACGCGCCGAATGCAGCCGGTTTTTCCGATCACCGGAAGCTCCTGGAGATGCGCAACCTGGACGCGGTGCTCATCGCGACCCCGGACCACTGGCATGCGGCTATAGCGATCGACGCCGTCAACGCGGGAAAGGACGTATACTGCGAGAAACCGCTGACGCTGAAGATAGAGGAAGGTCCCGCGATCATCAAGGCAGCTCGCATGAATGACCGCGTTTTCCAGGTAGGCATGCAACAGCGGTCGGGCGCGCACTACATCAAAGCCAGGGACGAGTACATCAAGAAAGGCCGTTTAGGCAAGATCACGCTGGTGCGGACCTGGTGGCACGGCAGTTATTATTCGTTTGTCCGGCCGGTACCCCCCGAGTTGAAAACGCAGCCGTCCAACCTCGATTGGAAACGCTTCGTGGAGCCTGTCGCCTGGCGCGACTACAACCCCTATCAGTACTACACTTACCGTGCGTTCCTCGACTTCGGCGGCGGCCAGATTACGGACTTGTTCTGTCACTGGCTGGACGTCGCGCACATGTTCATGGGCGAAGACCGCCCCACAGCCGCCTCGGCGCTGGGCGGCATTTATATTTATGACCAGGAAGGCAGCGGCCGCACTGCCCCCGATACGATTTCAGTACAATTGCGGTACCCGGGAGATTGGGTGATCACTTTCGAGGCGCAGCTTCTTCCCAACGTCAACGACGGCGGGCTGGAATTTTGCGGCACGGAAGGCAAACTCTACATCACCCGGCAGGGTTTTGAGTTCACCCCGTACGAGCGGCCTCAGCCCGGCAGCCCGGCCGGGGGCAGGAGAGAGCTTCCAATCCGGCCGCCAGTGACCAACGCGCAGACCGAAACCGTTCGAGCTGAAGGGGATTTGACGCTAGCCCACGTGCAGAACTTCCTGGGCTGCATGCGGAGCCGAAAGTTGCCGAATGCCGACGTCGTCATCGGACACCGCTCGGCCCAAGCCTGCCATCTGGCCACGCTCTCCTACAAGGAAAGGCGGCAAATCAAGTTTGATCCGACCAATGAGGAGATTCTTTCCTGAGGAGCGGAAGGCGGGGGCCCGAGCATCGCGGATGCACGAATAAGATGTGCTCGGGCTCGCGACATGGGGCGGGCCATATTTGCCGAACCATATTTGCCAACCATATTGGCCGAACGTTGACAGCGCGGCGATGGTTGACTAAGATTGTCCGCAACGTCGCGCGCAGGCGCGCACGGGCGAAAACAGAGAAAAGAGGGAGCCATGCGAATATCGATCCGGCTGCTGATCGGAGCAGTGGCGTTGTTGTCTTTTACCTTCCCCCATCGCCTCTATTCCCAGGCGGTCTATGGCGGCATCGTCGGAACGGTCACCGACCCTCACGACGCAAGCATCGCCGGCGCCAAGGTCACCGTCCGCGACCTGGATCGCGATGTCACATTCACCACCGAGACGAATGTGGCAGGCAACTATAGCCTGGGTCACCTTATCGTCGGGCGATACCAGGTGAGGGTCGAAGCGCCGGGCTTCCGGACCTTCGTCCAGGACAACGTCAGCATTTCGGTGGATTCGGTGGCCCGTCTGGACGTGAAGCTGGAGGTCGGCGAGGTGACTCAGTCGGTCGTGGTTACCGGGGAAGCGTCCGTGCTGAAAACCGAGCGCAGCGATATCGCGATTACTTATGACCAGAAAGCTATCAACGAGCTTCCCATGTTGAACCGCCGGTTTTCCAACTTCAGTTTGCTAACGCCGGGAGTCGTGATGCAGAGCGGCGGCCCGAACTCCACCGAGTCGGAAAACCCCATGGGGTCGTACCGGCTGGAGGTTAACGGGCACATGTACTCGTCGGTATCTCACTTGCTCGATGGCACGGACAACCACGATACGGTACTCGCCTATCAGGTCATCAACCCGACGCTCGAGTCGGTGACCGAGGCGAAGATCACTACCAGCGCCTTCGACGCCGAATTTGCCAACGCCGGCGCTATGGTGGTCAGCTCGCAGACCAAGTCGGGCACGAATGAGATCCACGGCAGCCTTTTCGAATTTCTGCGGAACGATCATCTGCAAGCACGGGACCCGTTTGCACAGGCGCAGCCTATTTACGGCGCGAACGGGCGGACGATCCCGGTGACGATCTGGAACCAGTTTGGAGGCTCTCTGGGAGGCCCGATCAAGAAGAACAAGCTCTTCTACTTTGGCGATTACCAGGGCACTCGCCGCCGGACGGGCGGCAGCAAGACCGTATGGGTACCTTCGGCGGACAACAGAGCCGGGAACCTCAACGACCTGGGCCTAAACATTTTCGATCCCAACAGCGGCGCTACTCCCGCCCAGCGCACACAATTTCCTGGGAACATCATTCCCGCCAGCCAGATTTCCCCGCCGGCCAAAAACTTGATCAATTTGCTGCCGCTGCCCAACAAGCCGGCGGCTCCGAACCAACCGAATTATCAGGGCTCCGGCAGTATCGCTTTGCGGGAGGACTCGTTTAATACCCGGATCGACGATTATCAGACGGACAAGCTCCACCTTTTCGGCCGCTACAGCCTCCAGCGGTGGGACATGTATGCGCCGGCTATTTTCGGACTGGCGGGAGGTACGGGATTTGATGCCAGCAACTTCGCCGGAACGTCTTATTCGTTGAACTATAGCATTGCATCCGGGTTCGATTACATTGTCAGCCCGACTCTGGCAACCGACTTCCGGTTCGGATTCTTCCGTTACCATGTGGAGGTCAACCCGCTCGGCCTGGATACCACGCCGGCAAAGGACGCCGGCATTCCAGGGCTAAACCTGGGCACCTCGATCACCGGCGGCATGCCCCAATTTACGGGTCTTGGCACCTCGTTCGGCTTCGGCCTCGGCGTGAACAACTGCAACTGCCCGTTGCTCGAGAATCAGAAACAGTTCCAGTTCGTGAACAACTGGACCAAGGTACACGGGAACCATACCAGCAAGTTTGGGGCGGATGTGCGCCGCGCCTATAACTTGCGGGTTCCCAGCGACAGCCACCGCTCCGGGCAGCTCACATTTGGCTCGGCGCAAACACAGGGGCCCACGGGCGGGGGGAGCGGTTTCGCGTCGTATCTGCTGGGCGACGTGGCCAACTTCGCGCGATATGTCAGCAACGTTTACGACGCCAGCGAGCGGCAGAATCGTCTTTTCTTTTATGCGCAGGATAACTGGCGTGTCACGTCCAAGCTTACTTTGAATTACGGCTTGCGGTGGGACATCTACCGGCCCGAGTACGTCAACGGACCCGGCAAGGGCGCCAATATCGATCCCGCGACCGGGGAGAATCTTGTGGCTGGATCGCAAGGGGTTAGCAACAGCCTCAACACGAGCATCCCGCCGCGAACTTTTGCTCCACGGGCCGGCTTGGCGTACAAGATCACCGACAAGACGGTGATCCGCGCCGGCTATGGCCGCGGATTCGACCTCGGCATCTTCGGCTCCATCTTCGGCCACAACGTGACGCAAAACCTCCCGGTATTGGCGATTCAGAATGTAACCCCAGCGTTTAACTACCAGAGCGTGTTCACCCTGACCCAGGGACCCCCGCCGGTGTCCGACCCCGCCGCCATTCTCGCCGCGCAGCCGAAAGGGCCAAACGGCCGCCCGCTCCAGCCGAATGGATTCACGACCGATATCGTTCCTTTTACCCAGCGTGTGCCGACTATCGATACCTGGAATTTCACATTGCAGCGGCAGTTGACGGGCACGTCGTCTCTGGAAGTGGCCTACGTAGGCACGAAAGGAACGCACGAGCCGCCGGCATACAACGGATACTCCAATACGAACGAGCCGACGCTGGTCGGCTATACGGCAGGTCTGTCGACCAACCAGCGCCGGCCTTATTACGGTCTCTACGGATGGACCCAGCTCGTGCGTTATTCGGGCAATGACTCCAGCAACCGCTATCACGCCCTCCAGACCAAGCTCGAGAAGCGATTTTCCAGGGGCTTGCAGTTGCTGGGTCATTACACTTGGTCCCGAGCCTTGGATTACGACACGACTCAGTACATCTACAGACGCGATCTGGGCTTCGGCCCCAACAATGCGAACCGAAACCACATCATCACCGCCATGGGATTGTGGGAGGTCCCCGTCGGAACCGGCCGTAAAGCGCTCAATCACATTCCCAAAGCATTGGATTACGTAATCGGGGGCTGGCAAACGAACTTCGTGACGACCTGGATGACGGGGCTGCCATTTACGCCCAGTTACCAAAACTGTAGCGCCGATGCGGACACGGGGTTCTGCCGGCCAAACGTGGTTGGACCATGGCAAACCAGCGATCCCAGCCAATTCGGCTGGTTCACAACCGCCACCGCGCTACTGTCGGCAAATGGCCAAATCAGCGGGCCCTGGCAGCGCCCGGACCGGGGCCAATTCGGCAACGTCGGCCGCAACACCCTAACCGGGCCGCGCTTTTGGCAAACGGATTTCTCAGCCTTTAAGCAATTTCAGTTGAAGGAGAATATGAAGCTCCAGTTCCGGGCAGAGGCGTTCAATTTCTTCAACCACTCCAATCTCGGCCAGCCGACCGCGTGCGTGGATTGCCCCGGAACAGCCGGACGAATCTTTGCGACCGCGACGACCTACCTGCCGCGCATGTGGCAGTTGGCGGCGAGAATTCAGTTCTGATGTTCGGGCGTGCGCGCTAGACGGGAGAACTCGCGAGGGCACAGCCGGTAACAAAGAATCAATCAGAGCCTCGCTGCGGCCGCCGTCGGGACGCCGGTCGTTGCTCTTGGGCCGATGGCTGAACCGTATCCGCTCCGGGTTTGGGAGAAGCACAAGGCGGCGCGTGAATTTTAGCTGCAGCGCGGGCGCGACTCAACTTCGAGAGGGCAATCATGAGGGTCACGCGGAGGAGATTTGTTCGCAACGCTGCCGGAATGGCGGGTCTTGCCGGCGCAGGCCGCCCGCTTATGGCGCAGGCCGCCAAGGCGGCAAACCGCCAGCCAGCAGGGGAGGATCCTTATCTGGATCAGGTGAAGGCCAACGACGAAGCTGCCGCGGCACTGATTTCCGAATCCCGCCGCAGCGAGCGACGCGGGGGACGCGTTCGCCAGACGGGAGAAGCTCTGGAAACTCTGGCGGCGGCTTTCTGCGCTCCGGAGTCGCGGTTTTACCGGGCGGATAGCCTCCTTTCTCCCATGGAGCAACTGTCGGCCGCGCTGCGGAAGGCGCAGCACGCCGACGGCACGATCGATTCCGGGAATCTCCATTCGCCTCCCGACACCGGCTTTGTGGTGGAAACCGTGGCCGCTGCGCTTGCAGTGTTGCGCCGGAACAGAGCCCCCCGGCTCTCCCAGATAGAGGAGAACATGAGCGCTTTTCTCCGCGACGCCGGCGAGGCACTGGCTACGGGCGGGGTACACACAGCCAATCACCGGTGGGTGGTCTGTTCGGCCTTGGCTCGTATCAATGCGCTGCTGCCGGCCGCGAAATACGTGGCTCGTATTGACGACTGGCTCGGTGAGGGCATTGACATCGACGCGGACGGCCAATATAGCGAGCGGAGCGCGGGCATTTATTCGCGGGTGACCGACAATGCGCTGATCACTGTAGCGCGACTGTTAGATCGGCCCAGTCTGCTGGATCCAGTGCGCCGAAATCTGGATCTGAACGTTTATCTCATGCATCCGGACGGCGAGATTGAGACGGTCGGCTCCCGGCGGCAAGACCAGTTTATGATTGGTTCCATCTCCGATTACTACCTCGCCTATCGCTACCTGGCTATTCGCGATAACAACGCACTGTACGGCGCTGTGGCGAGATTTATCGAGCAGCAGCGACTGGCGCCGCTGGAGAGAACCAATCGCGCGATCCATTTCCTGGAGGAGCCCCTGCTGCGAAGGGCGCTGCCGGCGGATGGCGTCATTCCTACGGACTATGCAAAGGTATTTCCGAACAGCGGGCTGGCCCGGATCCGGAGAGGAGATGTGAGCGTTACGGTCTATGGAGGCTCCGACTGGCCGCTGGGGGTCGCTTCCGGACTGGCCAGCAATCCTACCTTTTTCACTTTTCGCAAGGGCAAAGCGATTCTGCAATCGGTGCGGATGGGCGCGGCATTCTTCAGCCTGGGGGCATTCCACAGCGCCGGGCTCGAAGCCAACGGCAATCGCTATTCGCTGCACCAGCGTTTTGACGTGCCCTATTATCAGCCGCTGCCGAAGGCGCAGCGCAACACCCGAGGCGACTATCCGCTCACGCCCGCAGCCGATCAGCGGTTCTGGAACAAAATGAACTTTCCAAACCGTCCCCCAAGCAACGTCCAGACTCTGGAACAGAAAGTGACAATCACGGAGAACCAGGGTGTGTGCGAGTTGCATTTCGACCTATCGGGCCATGAGGGCGTGCCGGTCACCATTGAGCTTTCGTTCCGCACGGGAGGGCAGCTTTCAGGCTCGCTTCAGGAACTGCCGAGAGAAAAGTGTTTTCTTCTCAAACAAGGTTTTGGGAAGTATCGCGTGGGCGACGACGTGATCGAGTTTGGTCCCGGGCAGGCGGAGCACCAGTTTTTGAATCTCTCCGGGCACTCCTATATGGCGCATGGCGGCGCGCTCAAGGCGGGCGGCGAGTGCGTCTACATCACGGGCTTCACCCCGTTCCAAAAGGTCATCACCATACGCGGCGCCAGGGCTTGATAAACGGCTCTCCGCTTACTCGAATACCCGGTTGACGCCCGGGCGTCGCAAACCTTGCAATACGCCAGCCGCCAAGGAAACCTTTAAATAGCGACGGCGGAACCGCCTGCTAGAGGGCTGCAATCGTGATCGTCGGAACCAGACTGCTAACTTGCAGGCGGGCTGAGCCGCAGGCTGATGCAGCGGGGGGCGACTTTCGTACGCGTGGGCGAACAAGGCAATGGGAAGTATGTCTTTAGGGGTGCGCGGCAGAGCATAGGCGCGGCCTGATCCGGCGGGCCTGTGGCGCGCTGGAGGCGAAGTTTCCCTGCCCATTGGTGAAGGAGCAGGGCGCGTTCTGCTGTTGCGGACGCAGCGCAGTTCAAGTATTTTGAAGATACGGTGAGGTGCGAGAGCGGTTGAATCGGGCGGTCTCGAAAACCGTTGAGCCTTTACGGGCTCCGTGGGTTCGAATCCCACCCTCACCGCCAGGTTTCCGCTTCGTAATCAATCACTTAAAACTCGGTTTCCGCGTATGATGGGTGTACGATAACCTCGCCAGTGAAAGGTGAGAAATGCTGATACTCTACCGACGCCACACCCGCCCCTGCGGGCAGCAGGACCGCTACTACCGCCGCTGCAAATGCCCGGTCTGGGTGGAAGGGTCAACTAACGCGGGTGAGTACCTTCGCCGCTCTCTCAAGCTGACCTCTTGGGAGCGCGGCGAGGAGAAGAAGGGGGAACTGGAAGTGGGTTCAGCGGCGGTGACAAGCGCAGCGCCGCCGAAAGAGCCGGCATGAGGGGCAACCGAAGAGATGAAGGCGCGGGCGATAGACCTTATCACAAAGTCGCCCGCAGGCGCATAAACTCGCCCGGGTTCCGGCGCTCATCCCTGGCGGGACACCGGAACCGCACGAGGCAGGCCTTTCGACAGCATGATCATTCCAATAGCCACGCTGCCATGAACAGCAAGGCTCTTTGAGCCGGTTCGATCCGGTGTTTCCCGTTTTCGGCCACTGGATCGTTTCGCTTCCCACCGCCCGCGAGCGTTTTGCACGGCGACACGAATCTTCGCAGGAGTTTCACAGTCGTAACCGCCGGTGAGACGTTCGTTCCGCGGGCGCGACCTCGGGGCCATTCCAAAGCCCAATTTCCCGGCCGTCTGTTTTGGCATTCTCAAGAGCTAATCATTCGTGCCAGGTAACGGGTCAGGTCTTCCAAAGTTGTTCCCGCATTATCGGCCATCATGCCGAGTTCCTCAGCAGGCTGATTCTGGCGGTTTACCCAAAACGTCGGGTATCCGAATGCCTTCGCACCTGCTGCGTCCCACCCCGCAAACGGCACAAATAAGATTTGTTCACGATTGAGGCCGAATGCATCGACACCCATTTGGTATGCGCGCGCATCGGGTTTGAAGGCACCCACGCGATCGGTGCTTAACACCTGATCAAACACCTGTCCCAGCCCGGAATTACGGATCCCGGCTTCGAGCATTTTAACGGTCATATTGGACAGGAAGGCCAGGCGGATTCCCTTGGTTTTTAAGCAGCGCAGTGCGCCGGGTGCATCGGGCCAACATCGGATTCTCAAATATGCGTCCATCAGGCGAGCACGATGCTGCTCGGTAAGATCGAGCTTCAGCATCTTCGCGGCAAAAACGAGTGCGTCTTCCGTGACTTGCCAGAAATCTACATACCGCCGCGAAAGGGTCCGCAGCCAGGTGTACTCGAACTGGCGGGCTTTCCAGGCAGCGGCGAGATCCGCCCCTTTGCCCGGGAACAGACCCTCGGCCAGTGTGAAAACCGGGCGCGGGTCGAGCACCGCGAAGGCATCAAAGGCTATGGCCTTTATGGGCCCGCTGGGACGACCTAAACTCCCGCGTGCAGTGGCCAAGAACCCGCCTGTCATCAGACTGCTGAAAAACTCACGGCGGTTAGATTTCACTATCCTCATCCTCCAGATGCTGAAGTTAGGATGAGCCACACTGCCGGTGCGGTTCATGATCCACGATTTTTTACACCTTGCAAGGGGCACCGCAATGCCGGGCAAGGATCTCAGAAGGACCCCACCGTCTGACTCATTGGAGACAACCTTGGCTTCCCGCCAGGGCGCTTTGCGGTGCGCGAGGCAGCATCGCTGACAAACGGGGTTGTCAGGTAGGGCCTCTGTGAATCGCAGGAACGGCTGGTGCAAGCGCAGCCGACGGCCCCGCAGCCTATTGATTCGCTGTGCATGCGCGCCCGACAGACCCGGTTCAGCGCCTTTGTTTGCGTTTCCTGCCGTCCCTAACAACCAGCCAGCGGAGGGCGGCGCGCCGTTAGATGCAGCCTAATCGTCCAGGCTGGGCTCTGTGGCATTGGCTGGCCCAGGATCTGACCGGTTTTCTCTTTGGCCCTGTCGGGCTCTCGCAACAAACCGCCTCAGGCAAGCGCGGCAGCGGTAGAAGGAAAATCCAAACAGCCTCAGTACGGCCCCGAGCCACTTCCGCCTTCGCGATCTGCGAACATCCGTGGACCCACACCTAGGACACCTCAGGTTTTCCTCCCCGCAGGCGTCTTGCACATCTAGCGCCAAATTCGCTTGTAGCTCTGTGCCATCGTTTGCACGTGCAGAGTTACGGGAGGCTGGGTCGATGTGACTACAGCCGTATACAACCAATGGCTTGCGTGCTTTCCTGTAAACAGTACTACGGAGACTAGAAAACTCCGCGGTCGCAGCTACAATGCCTGGCGGTAAATCGCCAGAAGATCGTCGCGCGTACAGGGGCGGGGATTCAGCAAATGACAGCCGTCTTGCATCGCCTTATCGGCCAAGGCCGGCAGAGCCGCTTCGGTGACGCCGAAATCCCGCAGGCGCGGCGGTATGCCGGCCGCGCGGTTGAGTTCTCGCGTGCGCACGGCGATATCGGCGCCCAACTGCCTTGACAACTCGGCGATCCGTGTTGGGACTGCGCTGCGGTTGAATTCCAGCACGAAGGGCAACAGGACGGCGTTCGCTGTGCCGTGGTGCATGCCACAATCCGACGACAGCGGATGAGCCAGGGAATGGGTGGCCCCGAGCCCCTTTTGAAACGCGATCGCCCCCATCATCGCGGCAATCATCATATCGGAGCGTGCCTCCCTGTCGCCGGGGCGGGCCATCACGCGCGGCAGATTTTCCCAAACCAGCTTCGCCCCTGCCAGCGCTATGGCGTCGCAGATGGGGTGATAGCCGCGGGAAAGGTAGGCTTCGACGTTGTGCGTGAAGGCGTCCATGCCGGCGCCCGCTGTGATGTGGGCCGGCATGTCCAACGTCAGCTCGGGATCGGCCAGAGCGAGAGTCGGCATCAAGTGCGGGCTGAAAATGACAGTTTTGCGGCGCGTTTTTTCCAGCGTGATTACCGTTGAGCGTGAAACTTCGCTGCCCGTCCCGGAAGTCGTGGGAATGGCAATGTAGGGAGGCACATCGGCGCTGATCTTGTCTCCCCCGTTGATAACGTCATCATATTCAGCCAGCGGCAACTCGTGCGTGACCTTCAGGCGGATCGCTTTGGCCGCGTCAAGGGCCGACCCCCCGCCGACGCCCACGATGCCATCGCAACGGTGCTGCTTGTAACATTCCACGCCTTCCAGGACGTTCGGTTCGGTCGGATTCGGTTCGACGGCCGAGAAGACCCTCGCCCCGGAAAGCAGCCCGGCGGTCCGCGCGAAGACGGGAGTGTGAACCAGGCCGGTATCGGTGACCAGCAGAGGCCGGCGAATGTTGCGCTTCGCAAGCTCTTCCGGCAACTGCCGAACCGCCCCGGGGCCGAACAGGATGGTCGTGGGAAAGTGGAAAGTGGAGAGGGACATGCCTCTCATTTCACCACAGGTCCGCGGCACGCTTTCCGCCGGCGGATCGGAAATCCCCGAGGTTTTTCTGTTTCGCGCCTGCCGGGCGCCGGTGGGGTGCTGGATAGTCCGTCTGATCACAAAAACGGCCAAGCAGTTCCGCCAAGCAGATCCTGAACCGCGGTGGCGCTCGTATGTTGCTGATGGGGAAAAGAGATGCCCCTCTGCCGGGCCGAAGGACATTGCGGCGAGTTAACTTGACCTTGTCGGGCGTTCCCCTTACAATCAAACTGTACGACTGTATGGACGGAATGCTGAGCAGGGGGTGCATATATGCTCCGGAGGCTTTTGTGTCTGTCCGGTGTATTGGTTCTCGCTCTGGGCGCCGCGGAGACTAAAGACAATAAGTCCCAGCAGAGCGGAGCTAAGCCGCTCTCGGCCAAAGAGCAAAAGGCCCGGCAAAAAAAGCTGGAAAAGGAGCTCGCCGGTCCATACAAGAAATGGCTGAATGAGGATGTCGCTTACATCATCACGGATGAAGAGCGGCAGGCCTTCAAGCGGCTCAACACCGACGAGGAGCGCGAGCAATTCATCGAGCAGTTCTGGCTGCGGCGTGACCCGACTCCGGATACGGTGGAAAACGAATTTAAAGAAGAGCACTACCGGCGCATAGCTTACGCCAACGAGCGGTTTGCATCCGGCATCCCCGGCTGGAAGACAGATCGCGGGCGGATCTATATCACTTTTGGCCCGCCGGATGAAATTGAATCTCATCCCTCGGGCGGAACTTATGAACGGCCCTACGAAGAGGGCGGCGGCACAACCTCGACCTACCCCTTCGAGAAATGGCGCTACCGGTATATCGAGGGTATCGGCAGCGATATTAACCTGGAATTCGTCGATCCCACGATGACGGGTGAGTATCACTTAACGATGGACCCGTCCGAGAAAGACGCTTTGCTCTACGTTCCCGGCGCCGGCCTCACGATTGCCGAACAACTGGGCCTTTCAAGCAAGACAGATCGGTTTTCACGCACCGACGGCACCCACTTGGGCAACCCGATCGGGGGCCAGCCGATCAGCATGAACGAATTCGAGCGCCTTGAGCTTTACGCCAAGGTCCAGAAACCGCCGGCTGTGAAATTCAAGGACCTCGAGACCGCGGTCGACAGCCACATCCGGTACAACACCCTGCCGTTCCAGATCCGGACCGACTACGTCAAGATCACGAACAGCTCGGTGCTTACGGCGATCACGATCCAGCTCCAGAGAAAAGATCTGGTGTTTAAAGAAAAGGAAGGGATCCAGCACGCGGTGGTGAATATTTTTGGCCGCGTTACAACGGTGTCGCGGCGCGTCGCGAACACGTTTGAAGATGTGGTGACGGTGGACACGCCGACCGAGTTGCTGCAACAGGCTGCCAACGGGTCCTCGATCTACCAGAAGGCGATCCCGCTCGCCCCCGGCATGTACCGCCTCAATGTGGTGCTCAAAGATGTGATCGGGGAAACGATGAGCACTTACGAGACGGCTTTGCACGTTCCCAAGTATGACGACGAGAAGCTGGCGCAGAGCTCGCTGATTCTTGCGGATGTCATCGAAAGAGTGCCCACGCGTTCCATCGGCACCGGCCAGTTTGTCGTCGGCAGTACGAAGATCCGGCCGCGTCTCGATGAGACCTTCAACCGCAATGAGAAACTGGGGATCTATCTGCAAGCTTATAATTTTGCGGAAAACGAGGAGACCCACCGGCCGAGCGGTACAATCGAGTACATCGTGTCGCATGCCGGAAAGAACGACAAGTTGCTCGACTTCACCGAGGACATTAACAGCATCAAAGGCGCGTCGGCTTCTCAGGTGACAATCGAAAAGCTGATGCCGCTGGCCAGCCTGGAGCCTGGCAAATACAACTTGCAGATCAAGGTGACGGATAACATCTCCAAGCAGACGCTGACGCCTTCGGCGACCTTTACGGTGAAGTAGCCAGGCCGCATGCAACTCCGCTGCCCGCAAGCGGGGGAGATTGATGGTTAGTTTGAAGAGGTTTTCCAGACGAGCGAATTGGATGGCCGGCTCAGTTGTGCTGGCGGCTTTGATTGGGTCTCCCTTGCCGGCCGCTGTTCTGGGTTCCCTGGCCGGCTTGGTTCGGGATGATCGCGGGGCTCCGCAAATGGGAGCTACGGTGGTCCTTCTCAGCAGCGAGGGCCGCGCTTTGCGCCGCGTCTATACCGACGACCGGGGCGGCTTTGTCATCAATGACCTGTTTCCCGGGCTGTATGCGGTAAAAATCAGCTTCGCGAATTTCCTGCCGGCGCTGAAGGAAAAAATTCTCGTCGAGCCCGGCTCGCGCAGCTACCTCGATGTGCGACTGGCCAGCCTGCTGAGCTCCATCCAGCTCGTATACCCCGGCAGAGGCGAGTGGCGGGACATGAGCGAAGATTGGAAATGGGTGCTCCGGACGGCATCAGCCACGCGGCCGATCTTACGCTATCTGCCGGATGAAGATAAGGAAACCCGCTCGGTCGCCCGCAAAATCAGCGGCGCCTTCGGCGAGATCCAAGGCATGGTCAGGGTGAGCGCCGGAGACGGTGGGCCTATCTCCGGGCTGGGCAGCGAATCGGATCTCGGGACGGCATTCGCGGTTGCCACGTCCCTGTTCGGCAATAACAATCTGCTGCTGAGCGGTAATCTGGGCTACGGGACAATGCACGGTGCGCCGTCCGCTGGTTTCCACACGGTTTACACGCGGGAGATGTCCAACGGCGCCCAACCGGAAATTTCGCTGACCGTGCGGGAGCTTTTCCGGCCCGTCGAAGCCGGTCAGTTGCTGTTCAGTCCCCTCGGGCGCGGCGGCACGGCTTTGCAGACATTCACGCTCGGCTATCAGGACCGCATGTCAGTGGGCGATCTTGCGGAGCTAGAGTACGGATTTCTGTACGATTCGGTGGAGTTCGTGGACCGGCTCAACTATATCAGCCCGTTCGGTAAGCTAACCTATAACATCGACGACGACACACACATCTTTCTGCGATACGCCGGCGGCGTGCCGCGTCCCGATAACAATCTTGGGGACGAGGGTGAATTGGGCCGCAACCTCTCGGCTCTGGCGCTCTATCCCCGCATGTCGGTCCTTCAGGGGCGGCCGGCTTTGCAGCGTGGCGAGCACATGGAATTGGGGGCGCAGAGGCAGTCGGGGCAGGGCATTTTTGAGCTGGCTGCTTATCGCGATACATTTTCCAATGCGGCGGTGACGACCATAGCTCCGGAAGGGCTTTATGCCGACGGCAATTTGCTGCCGGACCTGTTTTCCAGCACGTCCGCGTTCAACGTCGGCTCCTATCAGGTCTCCGGATATCGCGCTTCGTATTCCCGGAAGTGGAACGATTATATCCGGACCGGCATTTCCTATGGCCGCGGCGGGGTGCTGGTTCCAGAGCGTGAAACGCTCGCCACCAGCGACCCTAATGAACTGCGTTCCCTGCTGAAGACCGTGAATGAGCACTACGTGACGGCTCAGTTGATCACTCAGATGCCGAGGTCGCACACCTGGGTTTCTTCTGCGTACCAGTGGGCCAGCGCCAATTCCATCACAGCGCCCGATCTGTTCAACACTTCGGAGATCCGGGCTCTGCCGGGCGTCAACATTACCGTGCGGCAGCCGCTGCCCCAGTTCGGATATCTTCCCGGCAAGTTCGAGGCGACAGCGCAGTTTCGCAACTTGCTGGCTCAGGGCTACGTTCCGCTGCGGACCGCTGACGGCCAACGCATGCTGTTGATCCAGTCGGTCCGGAGTTTTCGCGGTGGTCTGAGCTTTGTCTTCTAAATTCGCACGGCGCGGCTTCAGCATTCTCTCCCCTTGTTTGGCCGGTATTGTCCTGCTATGGGCGGCCGCCGCCTCCGGCGCCAGCAAGGACACGCAGCTTACCATTGAAGTTCGCAACCAGAATAATCAGCCGGTTGACCGGGCCGCCGTGATTGTGAAGCCCATGAAGGGCAAGAAGGTCAAGGCCAGTTACGAGCTTCGGACCGGACAGCAGGGAACCGCTCCGCTGCCGCCTCTGCCGCAGGGAACATTTCTCATCCAGGTCATCGCCGACGGTTACCAGACTTACGGCGGCCAGTTCCATGTGACCGAGCCGCAAAAGACGATCCAAATCAAGCTTAACCCGCCACAAAGCCAGTATTCAGCCCATGGGCCCATGCCGGGCCAAAGCGCTGCGCCGCGCTGAAGAACGGCCGGAAGCTTCACCGGGCTGCCAGGAACACGATGCACACGGGCGATCCCGCGTCGGTAAGCGTTTCGCCCGCCGCGGTCAGGATGCCGGTCTTTGGATTGACGCGGAACAACACGGTGTTGTCGGAGCTCTGGTGGCCAACAAATACGTAGGAGCCGGTCGGGTCGAATTGGAAATTTCGCGGCGACTTGCCCTGAGTGGGCACGTGGCCGAGCGGCGTCAGCGTGCCTTTCACGCCGTCAACAGCAAACTCGGCAATACTGTCGTGGCCGCGATTGGAAACGTAGAGAAACTTGCCCGCGCGGTCCGTCTCGATCTCGGCCGTCGTGCTCTCGCCCGGGAAGCCCGGGGGCAGCGTCGGGACCGTCTGGAGTTCGGTCAGGGACCCGGCCCCTTCCCGATACGCGAACGCGGTGACTGTGTTTCCCATTTCATTGTTCACATACAAAAATTTGCCGTTGGGGTGAAACCACAGATGGCGCGGGCCGCTTCCGGGGCTCACCTTGGCGAACGCCGGGCTATTCGGCGTAAGCGACCCAGTGGCGGCGTCGAAGCGATAGATAAGCACTTCGTCCAGTCCCAGATCGGCGACCAGCGCAAAGCGATTGTCAGGGGAAAGCGCGACGCAATGCGCGTGCGGCCCTTGCTGGCGCCGGGGATTCACGCTGGATCCCCGGTGCTGGACGAAAGCGGAAGCTTCGCCCAGGCTCCCGTCGGCCCGGATCGGGAGCACAGCCACACTGCCGCTGTTGTAGTTTGCGACGAGCACGTTTTTTCCTGTCTTGTCTACGACAAGGTGGCATGGCCCGGCGCCCCGGGAGGAAACCTGGTTTAACAAGGTCAACTTGCCTGTCTTCGGATCAATTGCAAACGAGCTTACCGAGCCGGCTCGCTGACCCTGGTAATCGTTGATTTCATTGACCGCGTAGAGATAGCGCCCACTGGGATGCAGGGCCAGGAAGGAAGGATTTCGTGTTTCGGCAACGAGGCCGATCGGGGTGACCTTGCCTGCCGCAGGCTGAAAGCGATAGGCATAGATACCTTTGCTTTTCGGGCCGGTGTAGGTCCCCACGTAAACCAGGTATTCTCCCGAGCCTTTCCCAGCCGCCAGCGCGAGGGAAGCGAACAGAAGCGGAGCAAACAGCGCCGCCGAGGCCGCACATGACGTCGAAAATTCCCGCAGGATCTTCATGTGTCTATGAAAGCGCATCCACGTCCCTGAACGCAATCGAAAAAGCCGGGGAAATGAATCGGCTGCGGCCTTAGTGCTTTCCGCTAAGGACCGATGTTCCGCAGCGCCTGGCGGCTGGTTCAGCGTTTCTCTCGCGGCCTCGTCTATAGTGGTAGTGTAGAAGCCTGGAGCGAACATTTGAACGAGCCGGAACAGCCCAGTTCGTCAGCCGGCGCCGCATTTTCCGCAGAAAGCCGATCATCGCCTGCCGCCGCGGAGACGGCGGGTGCGCAGCGCTCCTCCGCAGCGCGATGGGCGGCCGGAACGATTGCCGTGCTGCTCTTGTGCCTGCTGGCTGTATGGTTCGTGAGAAGGTCCCAGCCCGCGGCCCCCACGCGGTTGGTGAAATCGGTTCCCAACCAAGGTTCTCAAGGTAAGGCGGCCGGTCGGGGCGCGCCCGGCGCTGCGCAACTGAACGATGCCCTTCTCAATCCCCACGGCCAGAATACGCCCGATGGTCTCAGCGGTAGCCTCCTCGAGCAGATCAAACCAGGCAGCCCGGGGCCGGACGATCTTTCCGGTCCGCCGGCCACCAACGAGCAACTGGAGAAACAATTTTCGTTGATTACGGAAACACAGCAGAAGCTCGCTGAAGTCAAGATGCAGGCCGCCCGCGCCATGATGTCCAAGAGTACGGATACGATCCAGGAAAAAACGGAAGAAGGACAGAGTTTGGTCTCTCTTCTCAACCTTCGGCTCGCCGCTCTGGAAAAGGATTTGACCGCGGCACGGCTGGCTCGGCCCAGGGACCCGATGGTGCAGTGGCTCACCGGGGAGCTTCTTCTGATTGTCGGCGGCGAGCCGGAGGAAATCGAGCCTTATTTGAATCGTGCAGCGGCCGCAGGCCTGAAGCGCCCGCAGCTCTACGTCAGCCTGGCCCGTGTGCAGTTCGAGAGCAACCGTTTCCAAGAAGCTTATCAAAACGCCCTCAAGGCGGTCGAAGCCGACAAGCAAAGCCGAACCGCCTGGGAGATCTATATGCGCGCCGCCTTCGGCATCGAGCGGTTCGGCGAAGTCGTGCAGCGCCTGGATCAGTCCTTCCCAAACGTGAAGCCTCCCTGGGCGGGAGCCATCCGGCGCAGCGCGATGGACCTACTCAACCAATGGCGTCATGAGCTGGCCTTGCGGCAAGCCGAGGACCGCGCCAAAAACCTGCCGATGGTCCGCCTCACGATCGAACACCGGGTGTTTGCCGGCACACCCGACGGGAAAAACCCCGCCCAAGTAAAGACGGTAGGGCGGGGGCAGGTTACCATCGAGCTGTTTGAGGATCAGGCACCCGCATCGGTGGCCAATTTTCTTACTCTTGTCGAGCAAGGTTTTTACGACGGGACGCGCTTCCATTGGTCGGACGGTGGACGCATGGTGGTCGGCGGCGATCCAAACACCAGAAATAATGATCCCGAAGACGACGGCCCGGGGGGACCGGGCTACGCCATTCCCGATGAATCCACGCGGCCCGGCGCGCGCGGTTTTTTTCGGGGGACCCTGGGAGTGGTCCAGAACGGGCCGCGCACGGCCGGCAGTCAATTCTTCATTGCCTTGGTTCCCATTCCTGAATTCAATCGCCATTTCACGGCGTTTGGCCGCGTGGTCAAGGGACAGGAAGTAATAGATCAGATCACGATCGGTCGGACCAACCGCGAGATTGGCCGGTCGGGAAGGATTATTCCTGGCGATGTGCTGGTGCACGCCGAAGTCCTTCGCAAGCGCTCCCATCCCTATGAGATCACCAAGCTCGCTCCGGCGCAGTAAAGGCCGTTCAGATCAGTGGACGCCGTCAGGTTCACCGATAGTCCGCGTGGCAGGCGGCGCAGGCTTGGGGTAAACGGCGCAGCGCCTCTTGCGCCGCGGGGAAATCGTGTTGCTCGATCGCGCGCAGCACCGCTTGAGCAGCGCTGCGAAATTCCGCCGCTCGTTCGCGCCATCCGGTAAGCGATCCTTTGGGCGGGCGCCGCTCGAAAAGCAAGTTTCCAGCCTCTGCGAGCACGGCGGCTTGAGACCGCGCGCGGTCCCACTGCGCATTGCCGGCTGGCGGAGCCGCCAGGGAGCGCGCCAATTCTCCTCGAACTCCGTCATCGGCGTTGATTACGCGCATTATGTCCACGATCCGCGCGATCTCATTCCGCGGCTGGCTGGAAGCGGGAACGGCCGCGGGGCTGGCATCCTCGACATTCCTGGCTAGAAATTCGTAAATCTCGACCCACGCGCGATCGGCGGCGGCGGCCGCAGGCCCCGAGGCGGCGGTGGCTTGCAGAAATGAGCCGTTCGCCTCGGGATACAAGCGAAGCGCATGCGGAAGCTGCGCTTGGGCGACGCTCTGCTGTAGGGCGTTTGCCTTGGCAGGGGTACAGGAGCCGGCCCCCTGGATGATCAGCAGGGGAACGGCGCGCACTTGCAGCCAGCGATCCGGGTGATCGCAAGCGGCAGCGTCCACTACGACGCCACCCTGAATTTTTCCCCCCTGTGCGAGCCGCAGCACCTGCTCTGCACCTTCGCCCCATCCAGCGGCTCCGACGCGCTGCGCGTCGACGAAAGCCTGGGTGGCAAGCCAGCGCAGCGCCGCATCAATGTTGATCTCGAGCTGGTCGCCGGCGACCGCCTGCACAAGCGGCGAGTTCGATGCCAACCCTTCCGGGTCGTAAGCAGGCGCCAAAGCGACGAAACCGGTGCCGGCAATCTCGCGCGCGGATTGCTGTAGCCAGTCCGGGATTTTTCCACCGCCGGAGAGCAGCAATACAGCAGGCAAGCGGCCTGTGACCATTGGCCTCGCCAAAAAGCCCGAAATGCTGCGGCCTCCCGCCGGGATAGCCACTGAGCTGGTGGAGATGGACGGGCCGGCGTCGCGCCGATTGAACATTTCCAGAAAAGGAATGGTCAGCCACGATTTGTCAGCTTGAGCGCTTTTTGCCGTCGTGTCGGCCGCCGCCAGGCTCAACACGGCCGCTGCTGCGGACGCTAAGGCTTGGGATACAAGACCGTGCCGGGGCAAAGGTCACCGCTTCATTGAATCAGCAGGTCGATCGCCGAGAAATGTTCGTGGTCCCGCTGGGTGCGCTGGGATTCCACCCGCAGCAGGTAGACGCCCGGCTCCCGGATCACGAAATGTTCCCGCGCGCCGATGCGCGCTTTCGGTTTCAGGTTGAACGTAAACGTTCCCTCGGTGACCACCCCTTGGCTTAGAGGAGGCAGCGTTTTTTGGCCGGCTTCCTTTTCCCGCACAACGTAGTAATGGACTCCGGCGTTCTTTGCAATTCCGTGGGGGTAAACGTTCGTCATGATGAACTGCATCGTAATCTTCTGGCCGGCGCGAGCCTTCAGCACAGGACGTGGATTCAAACCGCATTCCGGAGGCGATTGATCGGCATAAGCTTCCTGCGTCACCCCGTCCGGCCCTGCGGCTAGCAATTTGATATCGAAGTGCTCCGCGCGGACTAACGGCGGCGTGACTATCCCCAGCAGAGCCGCCAGCAGAGCCGGCAGAAAAATCGGGCGGTCCGCCAGCCGGGGCCGCTCAGGCGCGCTGACGCCGGATCTCATCGCGTGGCCTGCGGTTCCGTAATCGTTCGGAGGGTGTGGCTGCATGGTCAAGCGTTCACATTCGTTCGGTGGCCCTCTATTGAATTTTTACGTCCATGGCGGCGAAATATTCGCGTCCCAGCTTCTTGCTCGCTCCAATCGTTTCGACGCGCAGCAGATAATTGCCGGCTTCTGGAGCCTGAAGCGAGAAATCGCCCGTGCTCCTTGCTCCGGGCTCAAAGTCCATGACCAGAGCGCTCTCGTAGGGGGCCTGCGCGCTGGGTTTTGGGACGGCCGCCTGCCCGATGGCATTCTCTTTTTCCAGAAAAACATGCAAGGTCACGTCGGATATCGCTGGGCCTTTTTCGGCATTGGATGCGAACCAGTGCACGCGAATCGGTTCACCGGCGCCGGTCGGCAGGACGGGCCGCGTCGGCGCTGCTTGAGAGTTTCGGGCGGTTTGCGTCTGGCTGCGGGAACTCGCTTGCAGCTCCACAGTAAATTCCTGTGCCGAGGCGCAGAGGGAAAAGCCGGCCCACAAGGTAGCCGACAACGCGAGCATGACCGGCGTACGCACCGCCGAGGCTTTCCGGTAAGCTCTGGCCTGTAAAGCCGCTAGCATGAACAGAACAAGAATTTTCGGCCCACCAAAGCGGGCTGTTTTGATTATACAGCCCGTGCGGCCGTGCGGGATTCTTCGCACGCACTCGAGGTCAGGGGAGCCGGCGGCCGGCGTTTATTTTCCGAACGTATCACCTTACGGGATCTCCCGGAGTATTATAAGGAGCGTCACGCCTATGCCCCAACAGAACAACTCGGAAGTGGATCTCCGAAAAGTTTACGATGCCATTGTGGTCGGCTCCGGAGCCGCCGGCGGCATGGCCGCCCATGTTCTCACGTCGCACGGCATGAAGGTGTTGCTGCTCGAAGCGGGGCCAAAGCTCGACATCGATAAGGAATTGAATTCCATGCAGTGGCCTTACGACCATCCGCGCCGTGGCGACATGCCGCCGGGACACTACGCTCTCACGCGCATTGACTATCGCCGCAATCCGCCGTACGCCCAAGGATCCCGCTACGATCACGTGCATTCCTACGTCCAGAGCTGGGATTTCCCGGACTACAGCAAGAATATCGTGGTCGATGAAAAGGACCATCCGTTCACCGGAACGCCGTTCGCCTGGGTGCGCGCGCGCTGCCTCGGCGGTAAGACCAATATCTGGGGCCGGCTCTCGCTGCGCCTTTCGGATTATGATTTCAAAGCCAAAACCCACGACGGTTACGGGGAAGACTGGCCCATTTCGTATGCCGATCTTGCCCCTTACTACGACAAAGTGGATCTGTATCTCGGGATCTCAGGACACAAGGAAAATCTGCCCCAATTGCCCGACGGGCTTTTTCAGAGGTCGCACAAGCTGAATTGGGCCGAGTTGCACCTGCGTAAAACGCTGGCTCCGATGGGCCGCACGCTCACACCCTACCGAGCGGGTGTGACCACCGATGGTCTCAAGCACAACAAGTATCGAAGCCGGTGCTTCGGGCGAGGCGCCTGCTCGCGGCGCGTGGGCGGCTGCGACATTCACGCTGCATTCGACTCGCCGACGGGACTGATTTATCCGGCGATGGATACAGGCAATCTCACGTTGCGGCCCAATTCCATTGTCCACGAGATTCTTGTGGACAAAAACACCGGCAAGGCGAGCGGGGTAGCTTTCCTCGACGCGGAGAGCCGAAGAAGCTATCAGGCCAGAGCCAGGGTCATAGTCGTGGGCGCTTCCACGCTGGAGTCGGCGCGCCTGCTGCTGCTGTCCAAGTCCCCGACCTACCCGAATGGCATCGGCAACTCGAGCGGCCATGTGGGCCACAATCTGTGCGAACATTTGATGGGACCCGGCGTCAGCGGGATTATGGAAGACCTGGTCGGTAAAGCCCCCACTCTCGACGACGGGCGCCCGGGGGGCTTTTATATTCCGCGCTTCCGCAATCTTTCGACGCGGCATCGGAATTTCATACGTGGCTACGGATTCGAGGGCAGCTCCGGCAGCAAAATGCTTCCCGGCAATGCTCTTTCCACGCCAGGCTTTGGGGCGGTTTACAAAAAAGAGGTGCGCGATTACGCGGGGGCGTCGATCAGCATGAGCGGATTCGGCGAGGTTCTGGCCCGCTACGAAAACTATGTGGATCTCGACCCGGAGGTAAAAGACCGTTGGGGTATTCCGGTGCTGCGCTTCCATTACCAGTTCGGCGACAACGAGAAAAAAATGGCTGCCGACATGGCCGACACCGCGGGCGAAATGTTCGAAGCGGCCGGATTTAAGAACATTCGCGTGCGCCGCAACATTCTGACCGAGGGCTGGTCGATCCACGAGCTTGGAACGGCCCGCATGGGCTCCGACCCCAAGACTTCCGTGCTGAATCAGTTTCAACAATCGCACGATGTGAAAAATCTTTTTGTGGTCGATGGCAGCAGCCATGTGAGTGCTTCCTGCCAAAATCCGACGTGGACCATCATGGCTTTGTGCTGGCGGTCGTGCGACTACCTGGCCGATCAGTTCAAGAAAGGAAACCTATAATGGCGGATCCGACCCGGCGAGACGCCCTCAAAATTACAGCCGGGGCTGTGCTGGCGGCCCCGCTCCGGGCGCAGGGCGCGCCCCGCTTCTTCACCCGGGAGGAATTCCGGATGGTGGATGAGCTTACCGAGATGATCATCCCGGCTGACGGCCATTCTCCAGGAGCCCGGGCGGCGCAATGTGCGGCCTACATCGATCTGCGCCTGGCGGAAGCGTTTGAGCCAGAAACCCGGCAGCAGTGGCGAGACGGCCTGAAGCGGCTGGATGAGTTGTGCCGGCGCCTGTGCGGGCAGGGTTTTCTTGAGGCCGCAGCGGAGCAGCGTACGGCCGTGCTGCGGCACGTCTCGGAAAGAGAAGCCCATCCGGAGACTCCCGAAGAGCTTTTCTTCAAAGAGCTCAAGGCGCGCACCGCAAACGCCTACTACACCTCAAGAATCGGGATTCACGCCGAAATGCAATACAAGGGCAACGTTGCACAAGCGGAATATGCCGGCTATGAAGCGAAATAAGGCGCCCACCGTTGCCTTACCCATTCACACCCTCGCCGGCGCCAATTCCTGATGCACTTTGGTGCCGGCGTGATGCCTGATAAGTTCGACGGAATCATGCATGCCCGCTTACGTTCGCGGACTTTTTGCATGACTCGAATCGCAAAGCTGGGCGGATAAAGGCACAGCCGGTGAGGGAAACCAACTATTCCCGTGTCTTAAGACGGTAAGCGCCGGTCGTGCGGGCGGCCCCGGATGTTAACTTTTCTATTTCGGAGTGACCGATTCGCAGCCGTTGCGGCAGGCTTCTTCAGGGTCCGAAGGAGATTGGTTTACAGATGAACCGCCAGATACCGCTTCTGTTTCTCCTCTGCTGTTTCACCCTTTCCGCGCAGGAGCCGTCCTGGGAGGAAGCCACGCGGCGGGGAAACGCATTCCAGGCCGAAGGCAACTATACCGGCGCCGAGCGGAGCTACAAGGCCGCGCTCCAAACGGCCGGCCGATTCGCTGAAGACGACCCCCGCCTCGCCGGCAGTTTGAACAATCTGGCGGCTCTGTATTACCAGTTAGGACGGTACAGCGATGCCGAGCCGCTGTATCAGCGCGCGGTATCCATTGGTGAGAAAGCGGCCGGTCCCGAGGGATCGCCGCGCCGCGTGGATCTGGGCAGAGCACTCGGTAATCTGGCTGCGCTCGAGCGCGCACTGGGCCGGTACGCCCAGGCCGAGTCTCTCTACCGCCGTTCGGTTGAGATTCTGGAGAGCGCCCTTGGACCCGCCGACCCCAGCGTCGCCACCTGCTGGAACAATCTGGCCGCACTTTATGGCGCGCTTGGCAAATATGCGGAAGCGGAACGGCTTCTACAACGTTCTTTGGAGAGCAAGCGGGCCAGTCTGGGCCCCAACGATCTGCAAGTGGCCGCCGGCTTGAGCAACCTGGCGGAACTGTATCGGGAAGAGGGAAAGTACGGCGGTGCGGAAATGCTGTTGAAGGACGCGGTTAGGATCCTCCGGGCCAATTCGCCTCCCGATCACCCCGTGCTGGCCAGCGCTGTGAACAACCTGGCCTCAGTTTACCGTCATGAAGGCCGCGATCGCCAAGCCGAGCCGCTGTACCGCGAGGCGATTGAGATCTGGCAGAGGTCTCTGGGAAGCGAGCATCCCGAGCTCGCGGCCGGCCTGAACAATCTGGGGCAGCTTTACGCCGCTCAAAGGCGTTTTGAGGAGGCCGAGCCGTTGTATATCCGCGCCATTTCAATTTGGGAGAAAGCGCTCGGTCCGGATCATCCGAATGTGGCCGCGGCGCTGAACAATCTGGCGGCGATGTATGTGGCCGAGTTCCGCTTCGTGCAAGCTGACCCGATCTTTCACCGGGCTCTTGCCATTCAGGAAAAGGCTTTCGGCCAATACCACCCGAGCGTTGCTACCAGTCTGAACAATTTGGGGACCCTCTATTTTCAAGGCGGCCGGTACGGGGAGGCGGAACGGCTCTATCGCCGCGCGCTCGAAATTCGGGAGAAAACACAAGGGCCCGAACATCCTGACGTGGCGGCCACGCTCGTCAATTTGGCCGGATTGCTGCAAGCCCGGCGCAAGAACGCCCAAGCCGAGCGGCTTTATCGAAGGGCGCTGGCCATATTCGAAAAGGTTCTTCCCTCCGGTCAGTCCGATATGGCGGCGTGTCTGAAATCTTACGCCACGCTGCTGCGTCAGGCCAGACGCCGGGCGGAGGCTGAGCAATTGGAAAAAAGAGCCAGGGAGTTGCGGACGGGAAACTCGGGCCCGCGCAATACCGGCGAGCCGGCCACGAGTTGCCGCTTTGCAGGTCCGGCCGAACATGGCCGCTTGGGGCCGAGGATTGTGCGGGAACCCGCCTAGCCGCGCGCATCCCGCGAGGTGCGATTTTTCAATAATTCGCACCCAGCTTGTGCCAGTCGTCGCCCGCGATGCCGTTCAGGTCCCAGACTACCTGGCCGTCGCGGATTGTCAGCTCGCACTCGATCTTTTGTTTGCCCGCCTGCCGCGCATTGCGTACATCCAGGTAGCCGAACTCGCCCGTCCGCAGCCGCAACACGGCGACATCGGCGTTAGCCCCTGGTGTGAGGTGGCCGAGATCGGGCCGCTTGATTTCGAGGGCCGGGTTGATCGTGCTCATCCGAATCACCTGCTCGAATGGCACGCCGAGAATCAGAATTTTCGACATGGTGGTGGTCATATCTTTCATCCCGCCGTTCATGCTCCGGGCGTGTAGGTCTGTGGAAATCGAATCCGGAATCCAGCCCTGGTGAATCGCCGGCGCGGCCTGACGCCACAAAAAGCTTCCGGCGCCGTGACCGACGTCGAACTTCACCCCGCGCTGGCGCGCCTGGAAGAGGTACGGAAAAACCTTTCCCTTATCATCCAGCATGGGCACAGCTCCCAGATACATGTGCGTGGAGATGTCGCCTGGTCGCAATTTTTCCAGCACCAGTTGCTGGTAGGGCCGCTCCGGACGGAACGTTCCAAAGTCGACCATCACCGGAATGTCTGCCAGTTGTCCCGCCCTGACGGCGCGCTCAACGGCCGTCCACTCCGGCCCTTGGTAATGGGCGGTCTTAACTCCAACAATGAGCTGCGGATATTGCCTCGCAACGCGGGCTGTGGCTTCCGGGTCCATCTCCGAGGTGTCCTGCTCCACCGCCCCGCACATGCCCGTCCCTACGATGTTGAGCATGGCGAGAATGCGCGTTTTCGAGCGATCGATCACGCGGTCTTTGAAATCAGGAAAGCTCTTCCAGCCCGAGGTGCCGGCATCAACGACCGTGGTTACTCCGCTCCGGAAAGTGTAGCCATCCGGATAGACGCTCAGGTCTCCGCAATAGACGTCGCGGCGGCCCGTTCCTGCGTAAACATGGGTATGGATATCGACCAGTCCCGGTACGACGTAAAGGCCGGCTGCCGGGATGACGCGCTTGGCCTGCGAGGGGGCGATGTTAGGGGCGACCTGAGCGATTTTGCCGGCCGCGATCGCCACATCCATGACGCCGTTCCGGTTATTGCGGGGGTCAATTACGTGGCCGCCCTTCAGCAGCAGATCATAAGGGACCTGTCCGGCGGCGCCGGCCGCCGCAAGAATAAAACAAACTACCAGCCATTGTTTTCGCATAAAATAAGACCTCGGATTGCGTCCTTTCCCCATTGCGCAACCGGAAAGCTTGTCTGCCTGAGCCGGCCGCCGCGCCGGATCACACATCCGCGCGGTTGCGCTTCGAGACCGATATTCTAGCTTGTTACAATAGTTGCAGCGTCTTTTTGCTCCTATGTCCAACGCGGAACATCGCCGGCTCGCTCTGTACGAGGCTCTGGAAGCGCGGATTTTGGTGCTTGACGGAGCGATGGGCACTATGTTGCAGCAAAAGCGCCTCACGGCGGCCGATTTCGGCGGCGCGGCTCTCGAGGGCTGCAACGAATATCTGGTGAAAACCCGGCCTGAGGTCGTGCTCGACATCCACCGCGCGTATTTGGACGCCGGCTCCGATATTATCGAGACTAACTCCTTCGGCGGAACCAGCATTGTCCTCGGCGAGTATGAGATCGCAAGTCAGGCTCGCGATCTGAATTTGGCCGCAGCCAGGCTCGCCCGCCGGGCGGCGGATGAATTTTCGACGCCGGCCAAGCCACGCTTCGTCGCTGGCTCGATGGGGCCCACCACGAAAGCCATCACCGTCACCGGCGGGGTCTCTTTTGAGCAACTGCGCCAGGCCTACTACGAACAGGCCCTGGCTCTGGTGGAAGGAGGGGCCGATCTGCTGATTCTCGAAACCTGCCAGGATACGCGCAACGTTAAGGCCGGCCTATTGGCGATTGCCCGCGCGGAGCGGGAGATCGGCGGGAAGATTCCGGTCATTGTTTCGGGCACCATCGAGCCGATGGGGACCATGCTGGCAGGCCAGGCAGCCGACGCGTTCTGGGTTTCCATCTCCCACGCGGACCTGCTGGCCGTCGGGCTGAACTGCGCCACCGGCCCGGAGTTCATGACCGACCATATCCGCACGTTAAGCGAACTGGCCTGCACCCGCATATCCTGCTATCCCAACGCCGGCCTGCCCAATGAGGAAGGGAAGTACCTGGAGACGCCGCAATCCTTAGCCGAGCAGTTGGAACGCTTCATTCAGCACGGGTGGATCAACCTGGTAGGCGGCTGCTGCGGAACCACCGCCGAGCACATCCGGGCCATCGCCCAGATGGCCGAGGGCAAACCGCCTCGAGTGCCGCCGCAACGTTCGCGGCGGGCTTTCTACAGCGGCATCGAGCTGGTCGAAGCGGAAGAGAGCAACCGGCCGCTGCTGATCGGCGAGCGGACCAACGTGATCGGTTCGCGCTTGTTCAAGAATCTGGTGGCAGAGGAAAAATGGGAGGAAGCCACTGAGATCGCCCGGAGGCAGGTGAAGGGCGGAGCGCAGATTGTAGACGTTTGCCTCCAATCGACGGATCGTGACGAGATCAAGGATATCCCGCCGTTTTACGAAAAGCTGATCCGCAAAATCAAAGCGCCGTTGATGATTGACACCACCGACGCGCGCGCCGTCGAACTGGCGCTCACCTATTGCCAGGGCAAGAGCATCATTAATTCGATCAATCTCGAGGACGGCGAGGAAAAATTCCAACGCGCGTGCCCGCTTGCCCGCGCCTATGGGGCTGCGCTCGTGGTGGGCTGCATTGATGAAGACAAATCGCAGGCCCAGGCCTTCACGCGCGAGCGCAAGCTGGCCATCGCCGAGCGCTCCTATCGGCTGCTTACGGAAAAATACGGCATACAGCCGGAAGACATCATTTTCGACCCTCTGGTTTTCCCCTGCGCCACCGGCGACGCGAACTATATCGGCGGAGCGGTCGAGACGATCGAGGGCATCCGGCTGATCAAGCAGAGGATTCCGTTTGTAAAAACTGTTCTTGGCATTTCGAACATTTCATTCGGACTGCCGCCCGCCGCCCGCGAGGTGGTCAACTCCGTCTTTTTGTACTACTGCACAAAAGCCGGGCTGGACCTGGCTATCGTCAACGCGGAGAAAATCGAGCGCTTCGCGTCCATCCCGGCCGAGCAGCGGCAACTGGCGGAGAACCTCCTCTTCAACACGCCGCCTCCGGGCACGGCCGCTCCTGAAGACTGGCGGTTGCAAACGCCGGAGCAGAAGGCCGCCATCAACCAGTTCCATATCGCCGCAATCACCGAGCACTTCCGCAGGACAGGCGCCAAGACGAGAGCGAAAGCGGCGGATCTCTCGTTGGACGACCGCCTGGCCCGTTACATCATCGAGGGCACGAAGGACGGCCTGATCGCCGATCTCGATCAGAAGCTCAAAGAAGGCGCCGCTCCCCTTGATATCATTAACGGCCCGCTGATGGACGGCATGAGAGAGGTGGGAGACCTCTTCAACAGGAATGAGCTGATTGTCGCGGAGGTGTTGCAGTCGGCCGAAGCCATGAAGGCGGCGGTCAGCTATCTCGAACAATTCATGGAGAAGGCTGAGACGGCCGCGCGCGGCAAGATCGTCCTGGCAACCGTGAAGGGCGACGTGCATGATATCGGCAAGAACCTGGTCGAAATCATTCTCAGCAACAACGGCTATCAGGTGATCAATCTGGGCATCAAGGTGCCGCCGCAGGATCTAATTCAAGCCTATTATAAATATAGTCCAGACGCCATCGGTCTTTCGGGCCTGCTGGTGAAGAGCGCGCAGCAGATGGTAATCACGGCGGGCGATTTGCGGGAAGCCGGCATCCGCGTGCCGCTGCTGGTGGGCGGCGCGGCGCTTTCCGACAAGTTCACGCGCCGGAAAATCGCGCCCAGTTACGGCGAGGCGGTCCTCTATGCGAAAGATGCCATGACCGGACTCAACCTGATGAACCGGCTGATGGATCCTCGGGAGCGTGAGGCCGTGCTGAGCGCGCACAAGTTCGCGGAGGAGGACGCCCGGGAAGAGCTTCCGGCAGCGGCTTTTGGAGAAGGTAAGCGCGTTCTGCGGCCTCCGCAGACTCGGAGCCGGAAAATCCGGGTGGATATACCGATTCCTCCGGCGCCGTATCTGGATCGGAAGGTCCGGCATTTGCCCCAACTGGCGGAGATCTGGAGTTATATCAATCCCCAGGTTTTCTACGGCCGCCATCTGGGATTCAAAGGCAATTTTGAGAAGCGATTGGCGGAGCACGACGAGAAAGCGCTGGAACTTCATGCCCGGGTCGAAGAATTGAAGCAGGAAGCGGCAGGGTTCATGAAGATCCGGGCCGTGTGGCAGTTCTTCGAGGCGGAGCGGGAAGGCAACTCGATCCGCCTGTTTGGGCCAGGCGAGCGAAATCCCCTTTACACCTTCCACTTCGGCCGCCAACCGCGGGAAGACGGCCTGTGCTTGAGCGACTACATCCTCGATGCGGCCAACGGGCAGCGAGACCATTTGGCTTTGTTTGTTGTGACGGCGGGCGAGGGAATCCGCGAGCGGCTGGAAGCCGCAAAAAAGTCCGGAGAATATTTCAAATCCATCGCGCTGCACGCCCTGGCGGTCGAAACCGCCGAGGCCGCCGCCGAGTGGCTGCACCGGCGGATCCGCGAAGACTGGGGCTTCCCCGACCCGCCTGGCATGACGATGCAGGAGCGTTTCACTTCCCGCTATCGCGGCAAGCGCTACAGCTTCGGCTACGGAGCCTGCCCGAATCTCGACGACCAGCAGGGCATCTGGAAACTGCTGCGTCCCGAAGACATCGGCGTGCATTTGACCGAGGGCATGATGATGGAACCGGAAGCCAGTGTAAGCGCGCTGGTCTTCCACCATCCTGATTGCGCCTATTTCACCGCAAGCGAAGAAACCGCTCTGGTGACCGCATAGCCAGGTCTTTCCCGCCGGCCCTGCTCCGGCAGTTGCACCTCGGGAGCGCCCCACGTGGCAGGATGATGCGAGAACAGTGGTGGCAGGCGATGTACGGAGAGACCTCTCCGTCTCTTCCTCAAAAGATTGTACTTGCGCTCATCCATTTTCTGGCGGTTCTCCTGGTTTACTGGCTCCTGTTCGGCGGCGCCTTGCGAGTAGCGCACCGGCTGGGCTTCCGATGGGAGCCGGGGGATTTCCTGCGGCGCGTGCTGCTCATGAGCTGTTCAGCGGCGTATTTTCTCCGCACGCTGGTGACGGCCTTCGTTTTTCTCAAACGCAGGATCACGTGGCCCGAGGCCGCCACTATCGCCGTTTGGTGTCTGCTGGTTCACGCTGCTTTTGCCGTGTCAGGCGGAACTAATCGCCGCCCGGCAGGGCCGCCGGCGGTCATCGGCGCGATTCTTTATGGGGCCGGATCCTGTCTGAATACTGGATCTGAATTCCAGCGCCACGTCTGGAAACAAAAGCCGGAGAACCAGGGAAAGCTCTACACGCAAGGCCTGTTTCGCTTCGCGATACACATCAATTATTTTGGAGACCTGGTTCTGTTTACAGGATTTGCGATGATCGCCGGCAGCCCTTACATGACTCTCATTCCGCTGCTGACGCTGGCCGGGTTCGTGCTATTCAATATTCCCACGCTTGACAGACACCTCCGGGAAAAATATGGAATCGCTTTTGAAGAGTACGCCTCCCGGACCAAAAAGTTCGCGCCGTTTGTCTACTGAATTGCTACCCACTGAAGTGGCCGCGCACACCCTCCCCAGCGCTGATTCCTTCCGCACGGCTGTTGTATGGCGCGCGGCGTTGGCGTGCGGAGCCACCGGGCTGGCGCTGCCCGTGCGTTCTGAGAAGAACGGCCGCGCCTCTTGCTCCGACGATTCTACAAGCCAGAAACGCGCCGTCCAGACCGCCAGCCAAATGACGCGTGCCGCTCTCTAGCAGCAGCGCTTGCGGACGCTGGTTTCCTCATATCACCCATCCGTACTATTTGTACTCGCAAAAAATGTACCTCGCTTCCAGGCGCGAGCTCTGTGATACTTCAGGTGTTTGAAAAAGAAAGGAGCTGCTTCATGCGAAACGGGCGAGCCCTCGTTACGCGTTTCCTCTGCGAGCAAGAAGGGCAAGACACGATGGAATATACCTTGTTGCTGGGATTTGTGGCTCTCGCCGCGGCAGCCGTCTTCCCGGTGCTGAGCGCCAACATAAGGATCATCTGGCAGATCGCCAGCAACCACCTGTCGAATTCAGCCAGCGCCGCCACCAAATAATCGTTTTCCGATCACAGCTACGGGGAGGAGCACCCGGCGCGCGATAGAAGGCGCGGCGGCCGTTATGAACGGTCTTTGGATGGCCAGGAAGTTTCGGCACCGCAGTGCCGTTTCTTGCGTCATCATGGAGAAGACCACCAGAGGATAGCCTGCCGCCGTATCTGACAAAAACACCGAAGACGCCCTAGTGAAAATGCTAAAATCCTGACCGTGGCGAACGGCCGCGGGTCTTGTGTCAACGGCCGAATGCCGTACCACAGATTTTCAGCGCCGGGCGAAGCATGGCTGATTATTTTGTTGTCTACAGGAGACAGCCGGCGCCGCGATCGGTCAGCCCTGGGTTTCGGTTCCGCCCGGCCCGTGTTTCCTTTGCCGGCAATGCTGTCAGCACGCGGGCGGTGCGTGACGATCTCGGCGTTCGGCATCGGCTCCCCGGCGCGTGTATCGAGGTGAAAGGATGCGCAAGCTCGTACTCGTTTTGCTGGCGGCGGCTGCCGTGTGCCCGGCCCAATATGACATTCTCATCCGCAATGGCCGCGTGATTGACGGCACGGGTAATCCCTGGCGCCGCACAAATATCGCGATTAACGGCGACACGATCGCCGCGATCGGTCCTCTAGTCGGCGCAACGGCGAAGCGGACCATCGACGCCCGCGACCAGATCGTTTCGCCGGGATTTATCGACATTCACACGCATTCGCGCCGCAACATTGTCGAAGTCCCCACGGCCGACAATTACCTGCGGCAGGGCGTGACCACTCTGATCGAAGGCCCGGACGGCAGTTCAGAACTCCCCCTGCGCAGCCTGTTTGCGAGAGTATCGGCCAAGGGCACCTCGGTGAATTTCGGGAGCATGGTTGGCCAGGGAACCGTCCGGCAGGAAGTGATGGGTCTGGTGAACCGCCCGGCGACGCCGGCCGAGATCGAGCGTATGAAGGCGATTGTGCGGAGCGAGATGGAAGCGGGCGCCCTAGGCCTCTCCACGGGCCTGTTTTATGTACCGGGCAACTTCACGCCTACCTCTGAAGTAACCGAACTGGCGCGGGTGGCCGGCGAGATGGGCGGCATCTACATCTCCCACATGCGGGACGAATCCGACAAACTAATCGAGAGCGTCAAGGAAACGATCGCTATCGGCGAAAACGCCCACATGCCTACGCAAATCACGCATCACAAGGTTTTGGGCGCGCCCTACAAAGGTGAAAGTGTCGAGACCCTTAAGCTGGTGGAAGAGGCTCGTGCCCGCGGCGTCGATGTCACTTTGGACCAGTACCCGTACACGGCTTCCTCCACCGGCCTCACCGGCTTAGTTCCGCAATGGGCACAGGAAGGCGGGCGCGACGCCATGGTCAAGCGCTTTCAGGATCCGGCAATCCGGCCCCGCATCAAAGCCGGCATCGTCGAGAACATTAAAATCCGGCGCGGCGGCGGCGATCCGAAAAACGTGCAACTGGCCGTCTGCCAGTTTGATCCGAGCCTCAATGGAAAGAACCTGGCCCAAGTCACTCAGGAGCGGGGCAAAGAGCCCACCGCCGAGAATGCCGCCGACACCACCATGGAAATCCTCTCTCGCGGCAACTGTCAGGCTGTGTATCACGCCATCGACGAATCCGATATCGAGCGGATCATGAAATATCCAGATACTATGATTGGCTCCGACGGCGAAGTGGCGGTGTTCGGCCGTGGCGTGATCCACCCGCGCAGCTACGGGACTTTCGCGCGCGTTCTCGGCGTCTACGTGCGTGAGCGCAAGGTCATCACCCTGCAAGACGCCATCCGGAAAATGACTTCACTTCCGGCGCAGCGCATGAATTTGATGGACCGGGGCCTGCTCCGGCCCGGCATGAAGGCCGATGTTGTTATCTTCGACCCGAACGTGATCGCGGACAAGGCGGAATACGGCAACCCGCATCAGTACGCGGTTGGCGTTTCTTATGTGCTGGTGAATGGGCAGGTGGCGATCGACGACGGGCGAATCACGGACGCGCGGCCGGGCCGCATCATCTACGGCCCAGCCCATAAGAATTAGGAACTGTCGCTAGCAGCTTCATGAATGCGGTACAGCCCATCCGTGATCCATTCGACGGGTGAGCTTAGCTGATCCCAAGGGAACTTCCGGAAATGATGATGGCAACGTGCCGCATCTGTGGGGCGTCAGCCGGGGGGCGCATTGTCAAACCCCGAGCGGTCATCGAAGCAGCCTGGATTCCCTGCTGGACCAGGTAATCGCGAATCCCGGCCGCGCGGTTCGCCATGAGCTGCTGATCGGAAGTTCCGTTTGTGTACCCCTCGACCTCGACTTTCAGTTCCGGATGCGCCTGTAGAACGGATACGGCTTTTGCGAGAGCATCGAGCGCCGGAGGTTGCAAGCCGGCCGCATTCCACTGGAAGGCCGTGTCACTCAGATCGACGACAAGGCCGCGCGCGGTCCAACGGGTTGGCCCCAAATTGCTGAGCTGCTCGAAGAGCTGCGTCCGCAGATCCACGGGGGCTGCGGCCGGCTGATCGCCCGGCTCTCCGGCGCGGATAGCTCGCGCCCGCTGCTCTTCCGACTCGCGCTCGGCCATGATCTTCTGCTGTTCGGCGGCGGCTGCTTCGGCTTTGGCGCGTGCGGCAGCGCGGAGAGCCGCTTCTTTCTCGGCTACCAACCGCTCTTCTTCCTTTTTGCTTGTGGTGATGGTTCTTGCGTCTTCCGCGGCTTGTGCGGCTTCGCGGGCGGAGGTGATCACTTGCTTGGGCGAGGCCTTCCGGCTTTCGTAGCTCTGCGCCTGCTGTAATAGCTGCTGGGCTTTTTGGAAAACCTCAGGAGCGTATGTGTCGGCATGTTCCGCCTGCGCGATCTGCACGGCGTTCTGCGCCTGATACAGCGCCACTACGGCCTGGTAGCGATCCATGGACAGCTTCTTGCCTTCGGGCTGCACCTGGGAGGCGCCTGCGTTCAACGTGTATCCACCGCGGCTCGGCAGCAACTGCGCATTCGCCCTCACCTCTTCAATCTTTCCTTGCGTGTCGGGACGCACGGCGTTTTCCAGCACGACGACGTCGCTGGGCTGGGTCACCGAGTAATAGGGCTCGGCTGTCACCAGGAGGCCAAAGGCCTGGAAGCGCGTTGTCACATGCAGCTTCGCATTGCCATCGGCGTCCGGCACTACCTCGCCCAGATTCGTTGCGCGTCCATCTGGCGTAATTGCCCAGAGCACGTAGCTGAGAAACCGGGGGCCGAACCGGGTTGGATCCGGCAAGTGCTCGATCTTGGCGTCGATCTTCGTTGCGCCCTTCCTGCTCTCCACAGCCGCCTCGCCTTTGGCCTGAGGCGCCAGAACGGTTCCCCGAAAATCAATTTTCGTCGGCTCGCTCAGGTGCTCGTAATTGACCGCCTTAATGGTTCGTCCGACGACCGTGACCCGGTAAATTGGCGTCGGCCCTGGGTTCTCCGCCGGAGTCGCATTTTGCGCGCCTTGACTCCAGGCCGCTGCCGACCCGAGTAAAAGTGCGAGAAAAGTCACGTTTACGGGCTTCATATTGGACCTCTCCAGACGATTCCCGCAGTTGCCCTGCCACTTCTTTCTCCGCGCGGTTTCAATAAAATACAAGAAATGCCGCCGCCCGACACCGGTAAAAACTACTGAGCTTCCCAGGGGTGGAAGCACCGTTCTCGAAAAAAGCTGGATGCCCGGCTACTTGAGAAGGCCGTAGGGGGCTTGACCGGCGTGGTTGGTTCGTCGGCGGGCTTACGGTCTCACCCGAGTCGACAAGCAAGGGAAGGAACGAAAAGCAGTCACGGCGCGCTCGCCGGACGCGGCCCTCCGGAGCCGGCTTAGAACAGTGAGGGGTCAAAGGGGACTCGGATAATCTTCTCCTCGGGCCGGCCGACAATGAGAATCTCATTCCCTGCGATCAAAATATCGCGCACTCCCTCAAAACCGTCGGGGGTCGGCGCAACCACTGCCAGATAGCGCGCCGTACGTTTTTCTTTTGCGTTCAGCCATCCGAAAGCCGGCGTGTCCCAAAGCGACGGCATGCGGAAGTAGGCGCGTGCCGTGCCGCTCACGCGCGTATTGCCGAATTCCATGCCGCGCGTCTGCGTCACGCCGGTCCAGGGGGGCTGCATGCGTTCCTTGTTCTGCTCCCAAACATTCAACCAGGGGAAATCGGCTCGATGGAACACATAGGCTACGACCAGCCGGTATTCGCGGTTCACGGCCGAAAGAAACTCTACATCCCTCCGCGGATCGAGCAGCAAGTAAGCCATATCCGCGCTGCGCTGATCCGGTGAGAAGCGCCGGAAATCACGGTCGCCGTCCGTCGGCCAGTGAAACTCGTGGGACTGGTCGCCCAAGCTCCGCTCGCCGCGCGTGGCGGAGGCGTCAAATGCGCTGAAATTCGCGTCTACGAACGGCGGGCCGAACGTAACATGCTCGACCCATCCAATGGGGCGGTCGAAGGCATTTTGATTTTCCGCCGTTTCCTCAAAATACAGCACCGGCTGGCCTTGGCGCAGGCGCAGCGTGCGTGTCATGGACGTGCGCCCGGCAGGCAAGTCGGCCCGATAAGTGAAATCGACATTCCCGCTGGCCTCCCGCAATGTCACCGGATACCATGCCAGCGTCGACACCTCGCCGTGATAGCTGAGGCCTGCTTGAAACTCCGATGGCGAAGGCGCGCCCCAGAAGTCGAACGCCAAATTGTGGCCCATGATGCCTGACAGTGTTGCCGCTTCGGAATCCGTTCCATACACGGCCCCATATTTCTCTTTACTGTAGGTCGACGGCTCGATGGAAGGCCAGGGCGGAATCCACAACGGATTGATTTCCCGGCCGCCGGGCGGGTTCTTGAGTACAAGTTCGGCGATATGCCCGCCGCCCTGAAGGACGGTCACACGCAGCCGGTTGTTCTCGAGCCGCCAGGCCAGACGCCCGCGAAAACGGGCCATTGCGGGCTGTTGGCCACATGCCACAGCCGAGACAAAAATTGCCAGCAAGCAAATTTTTTTCATTGCGAAACAGCTCTCCATCGGATCAAGGGTCCATCGCGAACCACTGCCACGCGCCCCTGCCGCCGCAGGTACTCCAGGTGCGCGAGGGCCTCGGCCATTGCAAAGCGTTCATTGAGCGGAGACAGGTGGCGTCCCCATTCGGCCGCTGCGACCTCGTACGCCGTACGCGGCGCTTCCGCCACCGTGGCTTGCATTCGCCGGCAGCGGGCCTCGTGGTGCTGCATGGTAGCGCATATCCAATCGCGGTGACCCCGGAAAGGCTGGCCGTGCGAAGGCAGCACCCAATCAATGTCCAACTCCCGGACGCGCTTCAAGGAAGCGAGATAATCTCCCAGGGGATTCTCTGAAGAATGCCCGTGCAAGCCGACGTTCGGCGTGATCTTCTCCACCATGTGGTCGCTCGAAAAGTAGAGTTTTCGGCCGGCGAAGTAGAAAGTCAGTAAACCAGGGGAATGGCCGGGAGTCAACAGAGCCTCGATCTCACCCTCCTGAACAGGAATCCGATCGCCATCTTCGAGAAAGCCGTCGGGCGAAAACATATCGATGAACTCGGAGATGCCTTGCGAAGCCTGGGCGATCTCCTCGGTTGCGTCCCGCGGCGCCCCGTTCTCGATGAGCCATGCCGACTGCTCGGAGAACAGGTCATTATCCATGAATCTCGGGGAGAGCAGAGCCGCTTCTGCCTTATGCATCCAGATGCCGTTGGCGGAGCGCTCCCGCACCTCGGCGGCCAGGCCGAAGTGGTCGGGATGCAGATGGGTGATAATGAGCCGCCGGATCTGGGTCCACTGGACGCCGATGGACGCGAGAGCCTCAGCCAGCGCTTTGCGGCAGGCGTTCGTCTTCAGACCGCAATCGAGCAGAAGAAAACCGTCATCCGTACGTATCAGGTAGACGTTCAAAATGGCGACGGGAAACGGCAGAGGCAGCCGGATCAGCCAGATGCCTTCAGCAATTGAGACCGGAGCAGTCATAGATCATGGCCGGGCTGAGACCAGCCGCACGATGCGGGCCGGATGTGGCAGACTCCGCGCCGTGCGGGGGAAGAAGCTTATTTGAGACCCCCGGCATCCAAGGGCTGCTCGGCGAGCGCCGCTTCTCCCACTTTCGATCTAGCCAGTGCCCAGGTCGAGCCCGCGGCCAGGGCGACGAAGAGCAAACCTTCTCCCCATTCATGCAGCAATAATTTTCCAATCCCAAACAGCGAGCTGTAGATCAAAACGCAGCCTGCGAGCCAGTTCCGAAAACTGCCCGCGAGGTCGTCTGCCGCCGGAACGCCGGCTTTTTCGGCAACAGGCCCCCAGAGCATAGCGGAGGGCCGCGCGCGGCGGTAAAATGCCACCAGAGTTTCTTCCGGCTCCGGCTTCGTCAAAAGCGTTACGGCTACCCAAACCACGCTGGTAGCGCCAACGGTAACGAGCATCAGCTTGGCAAAACCGATTGGGTCGTCGCTATCCCACCCGATGCCCAATTGCAAATACAGGGAGATTGCAAAAGCGGCGGCCATTGAAGAAACTTCGCTCCATGCATTGATGCGCCACCAGAACCAGCGCAGAATCAGCACCGCGCCCGTGCCCGCGCCGGTGACGATCAACAGCTTCCAAGCCCCGGCGATGGAGTCCATGTAGAGAGTGACGATTCCCGAGGCTACCGCAAGAAAAACCGTGGCAAGCTGCGAAACCAACACGTAGTGGCGCTGCGAACCGCTTTTGTGGAGAAACCTCCGGTAGAAATCGTTCACCAGATAGCTGGCTCCCCAGTTTAATTGCGTAGCGATCGTGGACATAAAAGCCGCGGCGAAAGCTGCGACCATCAGGCCGCGCAAGGCCGGCGGCAGGCAAACGATCATGACCCGCACGTAGCCGGTCTCTGGATCCGCCAGATTGGGAAACAGGATAAGGGAAACCAGCGCGGCCAAAATCCAAGGCCACGGCCGGAGCGCATAGTGCGCGACGTTGAACCAGAGAGTGGCCCATACGGCATGGCGCTCGTCCCGGGAGGAAAGCATCCGCTGGGCGATGAAGCCGCCGCCGCCCGGCTCAGCCCCCGGATACCAAGTCGCCCACCAGATCACCGATACGTAGACCAAAAACGTGACCATGGGCATCCAGGCCGAGTGGAGGTCGGGAACGAAACTCAGCACCGAGCCGGCCCGCGCCCCGTGCGCCAGATCGGCTGCGGCGAGCTTGCTCTTCATGGCGTCTATGCCGCCTACCGCCTCCACGGCGAACACCGCCAGGACGATCACCATCCCCATTTTGATTGCAAATTGCACGGCGTCGGTCACCAGGACGCCCCACAATCCGGCGAGCGTCGAGATCGAGCACGTGAGCGCAATCAGCCCCAGTACGGCCGCAATGGCTTGCACCTTGGTGATGCCCAGAATGAGCATCAGGATTTTGACCATGGCCAGGTTGACCCATCCGAGGACGATGCAATTGATCGGCACGCCCAGGTAGAGCGCCCGGAATCCCCGCAGGAAAGCGGCAGGGCGCCCCGCATAGCGAATTTCCGCGAATTCCACGTCGGTCAGCACGCCGCAGCGGCGCCAGAGGCGGGCGAAAAAAAACACGGTCAGCATTCCGCTGAAGACGAAATTCCACCACAGCCAGTTGCCGGCGATGCCCCCTTTGGCGACCATGCCCGTGACCGCCAGCGGTGTGTCGGCAGCGAAGGTTGTAGCCACCATGGAAGTTCCGGCGAGCCACCACGGCACATCGCGGCCGGAGACAAAAAATTCTTCCAGGCTCCGGCCCGCGCGGCTCTTGTAGTAGAGCCCTATGAGGAGGTTAAGAACAAAGTAGCCGGCGACAACCGCCCAATCGAGCGCAGTTAGCTGCATGAGGGTGCTTTGAAGAGCACCCCCTATGCTACCTCACAGTGACTATGGCGCTGTTGCTGGTTGAGCCGTTCATGGTGAACACCAGGGGGGAGTCGCCGGCAGGGGCGGCGCTCGGCACAACCAGATTCACTTGCAGAACTCCCACCATGCCCGGCGCGAGGCCGACGAACAAAAGCTTCGCAGGCGCTCCGCCAATGCTGGCCTGAGCCGGGAACGGGGCGCGGGACAAAGGACGGTCCAGGGCCGCGGCGCCCGTGGGAACCGTGGGAGTCACGACTCCCTGTCCGGTCATGTAGACCGTCAGTACGCTGCCGTGTGCGGCTGGATTTTCCGGGGAGTTGACAGTTTCATCCTCATTCACCGCCACCGCCCGGTTGGCATCATAAGTGAAAATTCCGAGCGCGGCCGGCGCGAGCGAAACCGTCTGCGGGTCGCTCAGCGACCCGTTGTTGTCCACCGCCACTGAAACTTGAGAGCGGCCGAAAGCTTCAAAGGGGAGTTGGAAATTGATTTGGGAGCCGCTGACATAAAACAGAGGAGCTTCCGCGATCAACGCGCCGGAAGGGTCGTTGACGAGCACCCGCGTGCCCTGCAAACGCGTTGGCAGCGATGAAGTGCCGGGGAGGAACGAGGCGGACAGCGACGGTCCCGCCGACAGGCCGGTCCCGAAGATTGTTCCCAATGCGCCGGCGGCCAGCAGCGGCTGATAGCTGGCTGAGTTAACGATGCCTCCAGGATAGATGCGGGGGATCGTGCCGGCCTGCGCGCTTACCGTCAGATTCACGGCGACCGTGCGAGGATCAAGCGATGTGCCCGGAGCCGTCACGGTCAGTTGGCCCGTGTACGTGCCGGGCGCAAGGCCAGTGATATCCGCCCAGATCTTCAGCAGTAAGGGCGTGGTTCCGCTGGCAGCGGAAACGTGCAGCCAGTTTCCGCCGGTGGCCGCCACTGTAAAAGCCAGTGGCCGGCCGCCGCCGATCGACGTGATCCCCAGCGAGGTTGAGGGATTGGAACTCCGGGCCACAGCCTCGAGCGAAAGCGCCGAAGGGCTGGCGCTAAGCGCCGGCGGGGCGGGAGTGATGGGGCTGGGCATCAACCAGAAGTTGTCCAGGCCGTCGGATTCCGGGCCGCCCGATTGCTGGGCGCTGATCTCGATCCGCTCCACATTGGAGAGCGCCTGGGCAAAGGCCGTCGCGCCGGAGACGCGCTGCCAGAGAGAGTCTTTTAGCGGCGCGACATAGTGAGTCCAAAGCCCCGCCGTAGGTACAGGCCCCGTCCAAACAAACACCGAGTCGGCGGCGATTAAACGAATCTGCACGGGCTTGCTCGCCCCGGAATTGGACAGGTGCAAGTAATCGAACTCAAACTGCGGGCTGGGCAGGGCGGTGTAATCTCCGAGGAAACGGTCGGGTGCTACCAGAGCGTCCGGATTGGCTCCGCCCGAGCTGTTGACGCGAATATACCCGCCCGGGTTCCCGTCAAAAGCCACCCATCGGAATGTCGAATCCGCATTGCCAGTAGTGGCGCCGGCCAAATTGGAAGCCGGATAATTGCGAGTCCACCCATCCGCGCCCGAGGCAAAGCTGGTGTTGCCGGCGGCGACAGGCTGTATCGGCCCGGTCCCGCGCGACAACAGCGCAAAGTTGTCGATCCCGCTGGATCCCCCGTGAAACGTCAGATTTGCCAGCACCTCGATGCGCTGAACATTGGATAGCACCGTTGCCAGGCTGGCGTCGCCGGTGAGCCGGTTCCAAAACTCCTGCTTCAGAGCAGCCGTGTAGTGGGACCAGACGTTCGATTCTCCCTCGCAGTCGTATTTATTCGTAATGGGATTCAGCACCAGCCGCACGCAGGGATTCACGTTGGAAACGGGCGATGGCGGGATCGGCCCTTGCCAGCTATACGCGGTGTTTGCGCCGAAGATCCGGATTTCCACCGAATAGACCGTCTCGGATCCCGTCAACTGAACGAAATCAAACTCGAAACGCGGATCCTGCAAACCGGATAGATTGCCCAGAAATTTCGCTGGGGCCACGAAGGCGCCCGCGGCCAGGCTCTCCGCTTGGTAGTAGTGGGCAAAGCCGCCCGTATTGCCACCGCTTGCATCCCATACCAGCGTCGAGGCAGGGTCGCCCTGGCTTGCTCCGGGCAGGCCGCCGGTGCTCGTGTTGGCGGTCCAGCCGTCCAAATCTTGGTCAAAACTGGAAAGGGCCACTACGCGCACGGGCGGTATGGAGCCGCCTTCGACGGTAGCCGTAATACTGGCCTCCACCCGGATGTCGGTCGAGTTCACCAGGAACGCAATGTAGTAGGTGCCGCTTTGCAGTGGCGGGGAGCTTTGGGGGGTAATGACGATCTCTTTGTTGCCGGGGCCTCCGCTGGTTCGATAATCGTAAAGCAGCGGGCCGGTTCCTGACATGCCGACCTCCGCGTTGTAGCGCACCAGCAGGTCGACGTCATAGAAGAGCGAAACCGGAGCGAAGTCGATCGTCAGCTTGGTGGATCCCGGGGGGACGTATATCGAGTAGCCAAGGTCTCCGTTATAGAACGTGCTGGCCGTCTCTGGCTGGGGCAGCAGAAAGGTATACGGTACGCCGTTCGTCAGCAAGACATAGGCTCCGCCGGCCGGCGCCAGCAGCAGCGCCAAAATCAAAGCGGTGAAAATTCGCTGTCTCAAGAAGCCCCTCCACCAACCTTCATCGGCATAAAGATCTGGCTCAGCGCATATTACTCCGCTACCGATGGTGCAGTATTGAGGTACTTGCCGGAAATCCGGCGTTCACATTAGATAAACCGGAGTTTTGACCTAACCGGAGGCGCAAAGCGTTTTGGCCTGCACGCTCGGGGCTGTTACCATGGGGCGAAATGGTTATTGGACTGACCGGTACGAATGGAGCGGGCAAGACAACCGTCTGCGAGCATCTAAAACGGCTTGGTTTTGCGTATTACTCCCTCTCCGACGAGATCCGCGCCGAGCTGGCGCGCCGCGGCCAGCCGGCCACGCGGGAAAATCTGATTGAGATGGGCAATCGCCTGCGCCGGGAGGGCGGGCCGGCCATCCTCGCCGAGCGGGTGAAAGCGAAGCTCGAGCCGGGCTGCAACTACGTAGTCGATTCGGTTCGCAACCCCGCCGAGGTTGAGGCTTTGCGGCGGCTGCCCGATTTTCACCTGCTGCACGTGGATGCTCCAGTCGCCCTGCGGTACGAACGGGCCCGCGCCCGCCGCGATGCGCGCGTGCCCGCCACATTCGAGGAATTCGTGAAGCAGGAAGAGCGGGAGATGCACAGCGCCGATCCCGCCGCCCAGCAGTTGCGCGCCTGTTACGAGTTGGCCGACGAGCGCCTGGTCAATGCGGGGACCAAAGAGGAGCTGCGGGCCCGGCTGGATGAGCTGGTCCGGCGCTGGGCCATGTCGGCCAAGCGCCCCGATTGGGACGAGTACTTCATGAGCATTGCCCGCATCGTCGCCTCGCGGTCCAATTGCATGAAGCGGAAGGTCGCCGCGCTGATTGTGAAAGACCGCCGCATCATTTCCACCGGATACAACGGCACGCCAAGGGGGGTGAAGAACTGCAACGAAGGAGGCTGCCCGCGCTGCAACTCGCTCGCGCCCAGCGGTACAAATCTGGAAGAATGCTTTTGCTCGCACGGCGAAGAAAACGCCATTGTACAGGCAGCGTATCACGGCATCAGTTTGAAGGACTCAACTTTGTACTCGACTTTCTCGCCGTGCCTGATATGCACCAAGATGATCATCAACGCCGGCATTCGCGAAGTGGTGTATAACCTGGAATATCCGTTGAACGAGAATGCGCTCCGGCTGCTGGCCGAGGCCGGAGTCGCCGTTCGCCAGGCGGGCCGCGGCGTCAGCAGCGCCGCAGGCTGAGTTTTTCAACCAAGCGATCGCTTTCGCCTGCCGTGCGGTCGGCTCCTCCCGGCGCATCCTGTAAACATCCGCTGGGCCGAAAAGGCTTGCGGCCCGGAGATGATTGGCGTCTCAAAGCCCCGTTACTGCGCTCAGGCGAATAGCTCCATCACCGGCTTTCCTCGGCCGTCTTTTGTGACATGGAATGGACGCTGCTCGACCTCGTACGCCAGGTCGGGCGGAATTCCCAAAGCATAGTAGATCGTCGCGTGCAGGTCTTCGATCGTGACGGGCTTGTCCACGATTTTGCAAGGCCGCTCGTCGGCGGTCTTTCCGTAGAGAAAACCCTTTTTGAGCCCGCCGCCGAATGCCAGCACGCTGCACGCCTCGGTGAAGTGACGATGCATGCCGTAATGTTTCGGCTCGGTCATAATGTCCGGCTGGTGGATGGAAGCCTGCTCCTGCACGCGCTTATCCGGCTTGCCTTCCACCATCATGTCCCGCCCGAACTCGCTGGCCACTACAACGAGCGTTCGATCGAGCAGCCCGCGCTCTTCCAAGTCGAGCACAAGCTGCGCCACCGGCGCGTCAATTGTTTTCTTCAGGCCGATCATGCGCTCGTGGCCGTTCTCATGGGTGTCCCAATGGCGGAAGGGGACGTATTCGGTGGTCACCTCGAGGAAGCGCGCGCCGGCCTCCGCGAGCCGCCGGGCCAGCAGGCAGCCCAACCCGAAGCGTCCGGTATTGTAAACGTCATAGCTTCGCTTCGGCTCAAGCGACAGGTCAAAGGCCTTGGCCGCTGGGGAGTTCAGCAGCCGGTGCGCGTTTTCCACTGAGCGCAGCAGGGACTCCCGCTGATAGCTGCTTCCGTACTTGAGAACCGGGCTGCTCGCCACCAGTCGGCGGTACCGCTCGTAACGCTCGCGAAACCTTGCCTGGGTTAAATGAGCGGGACGAACCGTCGCCGCCGCATCTTCCGGTTCGGGAATCAGAAAAGGTCCGTATTCGGTTCCGAGAAAACCGGCTGTATGAAACGCCTTAAGGCCGTCGCTTTCGCCGCCCATTTCCAGCCGCTGCCCGATGTCGATGAAGGCGGGAACGTCCGGGTTCCTTGGGCCCAGAGTCCGCGCTATCACGGCCCCGAGGTGCGGTGCGGCGACCGACTGCGGCGGCGGATATCCGGTATGCCAGTGGTATTGGTGCCGCGCGTGCAGAATATGGCCCAGGTCGCCCACCCGGTGCGTGCGGATCAGCGTGGCGCGATCCATCACTGAAGCAATTCGATCCAGGCCCTGCGAGATCTTGATGTTGTCTACAGCCGTATCAATCGCCGGAAACGTGCTCAGCACGCGACTCGACGGCAAGCCGGGTTCGAAAGGCGTATACGCCTTCGGATCAAACATCTCCGTCTGCGCCATGCCGCCCGCCATCCACAGCAGAATAAAACAGTCCGCGCGCGGCGGAATCTTCGGCTTCTCTTGCGGCCACAGCGGCCGCGGCTCCGCGCCCATCAGGGCGGCCAGCGCGGCGCCGGCCGAGGAGCGTAGAAAATGCCGGCGGCTCAGACCCTTGAACATCTCGTTGGCCACATTCTCCATCGTCGCAACCTCGAATCAGCAGCCCATCAATTGATGAATTGGAACTCCGGAGAAAGAAAAACGCTCCAGAGCAGGTCCTCCAAACCTTCCGAAGTAAGTTTTGGCGAAAGAAATTCTAAAGCCGTTTTGCGCTCTTCCGCGCCCGGATCGCGGCCCAGCGCATGACGATAAATGCGCGTCACCAGTGCTTCTGGATCGCGCTCAACCCGGGGCGCCGCCACAGGCCTTTCGGGGGCCACGCGCACAAGCTGCCGCCGGTCCGGCTCTTCGGTGAAGACGAAAAATCGGATGCGCGGATTGATTTCGTCCGTGCGGCATTTCTCATCGAGACCCGCAGTCGCCCGGAAACGAGTAAAGCCCCTGCCGGCGATGTCGTACACCAGTTCCGACGGCGCGGCTGTTATGACGGCGTCCGCGTAAGTCTGGTTCCCGATTCTAAGCGAGCCTCGGGTCAGCTTGGATTTCGTTTCGAGCTCGGCCAGGCGGGTTACGCCGCCCGGCGAAACCAGTTCCGCGTCCGCCCAGCCCGCGATGACCCGGCTTGGGTCATAGGAATCGACGTCTTCAATCAAGAGCCGAAGCTGCCGCGCGCCGGAAATATCGACATCGATAACAGCTCCCCCTGAGCGCATCTCGCCGCTGTCGAACAGATTCGCAGGGGCGGGCGGCAGCTCGCCCAAAATTCTCTTTGCGCCCCGGTGTATGAGGCCGGCCAAGGTCTCGCCGTTGACGAGTTCCAGCGCTTGGAGCGTGGTGGCCTCGCTGTCGCGCTCGGTGAAAACCTGATCGCGGATCGGGCGGCCGAGAGCGCGCGTAAGCGGGCTCGATTTCAGGCGCCATTCGCGCACATACGTCCCGGTCCCCGCCTTAACGGGCGCCAGCACCCGCCACTCTCCGGTGATGGAAGAGACAGCGTCGGCGAATTGCTCGGCAGTGAGCCTCCGCTCCAGTGGTCCACGGAACGTGTAGTTCTTGTCTTCCTTGTTCGCCAAACGCGGGGCCGGCAGTTGGTACGCCTGGGAGGTGAGAATTCTTTCCAGCAGGAACTTCAAGTCATAATGATGATCGGCGAAATCCGACGCCAGCCAGTCGAGCAAATCGGAGTCCCATGCCGGCGCAGTCATATCGTCCACTGGCTCAATCAGGCCGCGGCCGAAAAGCCTCTGCCAGATGCGGTTCACCAAGGTGCGGGGGAAGCGGCCGTTTTCCGGCGAAGTGAACAGCCGTGCTGCGGCCGCGCGGCGTTGCTCGAGGGAGGCAGTGGCCCCGACGCCGCCAAGCTGCGGGAAGAGAAACTTCGGCACGGATTTCTCGCTGGTTTTCACGTCGCAGCGATAGATATCCATTTCGCCTCGAGGAGAGAAAAAGCTAGCAAGGCCGTAAGCGTCCTTCAGCTTCCAGTCGCTGATGAAGCTGTCGTGGCAGGAATTGCATTTCAAGTTCACGCCCAGAAAGACCTGCGCGGTGTTCTGGGCCGCCTGCATCACCGGCGTCTGACTCGCGCTGACGTCGCCGCGCCAGTTCACGCCCATCAGAAATCCGGCGGGGTCATCCGGCTGAAGCGGATTCAACAAGGCACGGGCGAACTGATCGTAGGGCATGTTCTCCCGAAGGGATCTGAGCAGCCAGCCGGTGATCGATTGGCGCATGCCTGCGTAATTGACGCCCTCGTCGTTCCGCAGCAGATCGTTCCAAAAGCTGATCCAGTGCTCGCTATAGTTCTCGTTGTTCCCCAGCAGCTCGCGGATCAGCCGCGCTCGCTTATCCGGCCGGGCGTCGCCGGCGAACCTTTCTAGCTGCTCTGGCGTGGGCGGTAGGCCCCACACATCGAAGTAGGCGCGCCGCGCAAAAACGGCGTCCGGCACGGGGGCGGCAGCCGGATAAGAGTGGCGCGCAAAATAGGCGGCGACAAAGTGATCAATGGGGTTAGCCGAGCCGTGCAGAGACTCCTTCGGGACCGCGGGCCGGCGCGGTGAAATGCCTGACGTGGCTTTGTTCTTCGGCGCGGCATCGCCGAGCGGCGCTCCCTGATCCACCCAGTCGCGAAGCGTCTGCATCTCTTTTTCATTGAGATGATCCCCGGTAGCCGGCATGACCGGGGCCCGGAAGCCGGAAACGCGCTGGATCAACAGGCTGTCTCTGCTATTGCCGGGAACAATCGCCGGGCCGCTCACGCCTCCTTTCAGGATTTCGGCCCGGGTGTGCAGCCGCAGCCCGCCTTCCGCCTTCTCGCCGCTGTGGCAGGCTCCGCATTTCGCGGCCAGAATGGGTTGAACGTCATGGATGAAATCGACCTTGCCCGATTGCCCGGCTGATTGCGCGCGGGCCGCGACCGGCATGGCAAAAACGATCAGAAACGCCAGGAGCCGCGACATAAGCCTTGCAGGAATTATCGCACAGCTTCGCAGCAGGGATATCGGGAAGTCCTATGTTATACTCCGCTCGGCTCGAGGCCGCCTCCGCCTCGGGAAACCACAATTGCAAGGAGTGAAAATGAGCCGCCGGTCTCGATATGCATGGATTTCCGCCTTTCTTCTGACCGCCGCCTTGGCGCAGGATGTCACGCAGAATGTTCCCAAGCTCTCCGGCTTTACCTATTGGCCCGCCGCGAAGCTCAAAAGCTATCCATCAGTTCTCAAAGCCAAAGAGCCCACCGTGCGGGGCACCACAAAAACGATGATGGCCGCCGAGCGCCTTGGCGATCACGGCGGCTACAGTTTCATGGAAGAGCGGCGTGATGTGGACGGAGTGCCTGAAATCCACGCGCACCTCGATGACGTGTTTATCGTCCAGGATGGCGAAGCCACGCTTCTCTACGGCGGCCGGATCGAAGGCGGGCAGGAACTGCGTCCCGGAGAGACGCGCGGGGGTAGGATCGTCGGCGGCACAATGCAGAAAGTGGCCGCCGGAGACTTGGCCGTCGTGCCCGCGGGCATGCCGCACCAGACCATCGTGCCCAAGGGCAAGTCCTACACCTTCATGGTCATTAAAATCGAAAAGAAGTGACCAGGCGGGCTGTGGAGAAAGTCGCTACCTGAAACTCCCTCTGTGGTTGCCCGCTGAATTAGGGTGGCTGCGGCCCAGGCCGGGTCCCGGTTTGGCGCCGCTCTGCCTCCCGTCTCCCGCCGCAAAGCGGCGGACAGCCCAAGCAGCTAATCCAGTCTCTTTCGAAAACGCGCAGCGCTCAGTCCCAGGATGGCGATTCCGTAAACGAGCAGCGCAACCATCTGCGGCCAGAGCACGGCAATTCCCACGCCCTTGAGAAAAATTCCCCGCACAATCTCTATAAAGTACCGCAGAGGATTCAAATAGGTTAAGTACTGCACGGGGAGCGGCATATTGCGGATGGGGAACGCAAAGCCGCTGAGCATGAAAGCCGGCGCGGTAAAGAAAAAGGACGACATGACGGCCTGCTGCTGCGTGCGGGAGATTGTCGAAAGGAACAGGCCAGCCCCCAAAGTCGTCAGCAAAAACAGAATCGAGCAGAAAAGCAGGAGCACCGGGCTGCCCCGCAGCGGCGTCCGGAAAATCAGCAACGCCGCGGAGATGACCAGCACCACATCAAACAGGCCGATGATGGCGAAGGGCAAAGTTTTGCCGATAATCAACTCGATCGGCCGGATCGGCGTCACCATGAGCTGCTCCATGGTGCCGATTTCCTTCTCCCGTACGATAGCTTGGGCGGTCAACGACAGCGTGACGATCATGATAATGTTCACCACGACGCCCGGCACAAAGTAGTTCCGGCTCTCGAGGTCGGGATTGAACCAGACGCGCGTCCGGGCGGCGATGCCCGGCGCGCTGAAATTGGGGGCAGCGGCCGGCGAGCGCGCCATAATCCGCATGTTCTGCTGCGCGAGCATGATTTTGCCCGAATAATTCGCGATGACGCTGGAAGCGTAGCTGGAAACCAGGGAAGCGGTATTGGAGTTCGCGCCGTCCACCAGAATCTGAACGGAAACGGGGCGCCCGCGCTCGATATCTTTCCCAAATCCAGGCAACACACGAATCACCGCCTGCACCTGGCCGCGGTCTAGCAGATTCTGCGCCTGCTCTTCGCTCAAGGGCGCCGCCACAATCGTGAAGCGGGGCGATCCCTGAAAGCCGGCGAGCAGCTCGCGGCTCTGCGGAGTGCGGTCCTGATCCATCCAGGCGATCCGGCTATTTTCAATATCCAGATTCACCGTGTATCCGTAAATCAGCAGTTGGATGAGGGGAGGGATGAACAGTACGCCGCGCATACGCGGATCGCGCAGCACCTGGATGAACTCCTTACGGACAATTTCGCGGACTCGCTCCCACATAACTTCAGACCAGTTTGGCGCGCAGCTTGCGCGTCGCGCCGAAAAACACGGCGGCTCCGAAAACCGCCAGGAAAAGGATTTCAGCCCACAGGATGCGCAACCCGATGCCTTTCAGAAAAATTCCCTTCAAAATGGTCACGAAATAGCGGGTCGGCGTTAAATAAGTGATCAGCCGGATGGGCAGCGGCATGTTCTCGATGGCGTAAATGAAGCCGGAAAGCAGCATTGCGGGCAAGAACGAACTCAGCATGCCCAACTGGAAGGCCATCATCTGCGACCTGGCCGCCGCCGAAATATAGATGCCCCAGAACAGAACGCCGCAAAGAAACAGGCAGCCGGTTGCCGCCAGAAGCAGAATGCTTCCGCGCAAAGGCACGCCGAAGAGGAACACGCCCACCAGAACCGCTACCAGCGCGTCCACTACGCCGACTACGAAATACGCCAGCATCTTGCCAAGCACCATTTCCGCCGGCCGCAGGGGAGTCGACAGCAGTTGCTCCATGGTTCCCATCTCCCATTCGCGCGCGATGGTAAGCGAGGTGAGCATGGAGGTGATGATCATCAGGATGACCGCAATGAGGCCGGGAACAATGTAATTCTTTGATTGCAGCGAGCTGTTGTACCAGACCCGCAGGCGGGCCTCGACCGGCGCCGAAAGCGTCACGCCGCCCTTGCGGTTCTGGCCTTGCGAGCGCAGTTGCAGGGAGTAGTTGCGAAGCACCGAGTCGGCGTAGCCCAGAGCGATGGAGGCCGTGTTGGAATCGCTGCCGTCCAGCAGCACCTGGACGCTGGTCTCTGCGCCGGAGCCGATGCGCCGCGAATAGCCGCGCGGAATCGCCAGGCCCATCAGGATGCGGCCGCTGTCGATGCCTTGTTCCATGGCCCTGTAGTCATCCACGAAGCCGGCGATTTGAAAGTACCGCGATCCGGCAAAACGCTGGATCAGCTCGCGGCTTTCGGCGCTTTGGTCGGAGTCGTAGACCAGCGTCGGAATGCGATCCACATCGAGACTGAGGGCGTAGCCGAACAGCACCAGGAAGAGCAGCGGCATGGCCAGCGCGATCGCCAGGCTTCGCACATCGCGCACAATGTGGCGCAGCTCTTTTTGGAATATGGCACGCAGGCGGCGCCAGCTCACGGATTCTTTCGCTCCTCGGCCTCAATCAGGGCCACAAACAGATCCTCCATCGAGGGCTCGATCGGCTCCAGCCGCCGGATATCAATCTGGCGCGCCGCCAGCGCCTGCCGGATCCGGGCCGAGGACGCCTCCACATCATCCACCGTCACGTGGAGCCCGGCGCCGAACACCGCTACGTCCAAAATTCCCGGCTGCGTTTCGATGGCCCGCATGCTCTCCAGCGGATCCGACGAATCCAGTTGCAGCAGCCGGTGCGATTTCAGCTTCCGCTTGAGCGTTCCGGGCTCTCCCAGGGCGATCACTCTGCCGGCGTACATTAGGGCGATGCGGTGGCAGTATTCCGCTTCGTCCATGTAGTGTGTGGTTACGAACACCGTGTGCCCGGCGGCGGAGAGCTCGTAAATCAAGTCCCAGAAAGCCCGGCGCGCGATGGGATCCACGCCCGAGGTTGGCTCGTCGAGAAACAACACCGGGGGCTCATGCAGGATCGCGCAGCCCAGAGCCAGACGCTGTTTCCAGCCGCCCGAAAGCAGGCCGGTCATTCTGCCGCGCTGCTCTCCCAGGCCGGCCATTTGCAGCACGTAATCCTTGCGGGCCGCCCGCTTCGGGCGAGGCACGCCGTAAACGCCGGTGAAAAAATCGATGTTTTCCTCTATCGTCAGATCGTCGTAGAGAGAAAATTTCTGCGACATGTATCCGATGTTCCGGCGAACCTCCTCGGGCTGCCCGGCCACATCCAACCCATTCACCAGCGCCCGGCCGGCAGTGGGCGAGAGCAGGCCGCAGAGGATACGAATTGTCGTGGATTTACCCGCGCCGTTTGGACCCAAAAAGCCAAAAACCTCGCCCCGCTCCACCGCAAAAGAAACGTGGTCAACGGCCACAAAACGGCCGAACGTTTTCACCAGGTTCTCTACCTCTACGGCCGGCTGCATGATTCCTCGATTCGCTGACCTGCGGACCGGTTTCGGCGGCAGGGCGCAGGCGCCGGTCTGCTAAGCCGCGCTTTTCGCGTCGGTTGCCCGCCGCACCAACGCTAAGAAAACGTCCTCCAGCGACGGCTCGATCCGCCGGATTTTGGCTTGCGGGAGCGCCTGTTGCAGCGACTCGGCCGAAGCGCCGGAAGGGGAAACGAGCGCGTGCAGCGCGGCGCCCGACATCTCCACGCTCACTACTCCGGGCTGCTGCTTGAGAAGTCTTCGCGCCGCATCCTGGTCAGCGGCCTCAACCTCATAGCAGGTCTCTTCCAACTGCCTCTTCAAGGCTTCGGGGGTGTCGCAATGGATGAGGCTGCCATGATCCATCATTCCTACACGGTTGCAGCGCTCGGCTTCGTCCAGATACGCGGTGGTGACGAAAATCGTGATGCCGTCTTTGACCAGTTGGTACAGAATGGCCCAGAAATCGCGGCGCGAAAGAGGGTCGACGCCGTTGGTCGGCTCATCCAGAAACAGGATCTGCGGGCGATGCAGCAGCGTGCACATTAAAGCGAGCTTCTGCTTCATACCCCCGGAAAGCCGGCCCGCCTGCCGCCGCCGGAACGGCTCCATGCGGGTCATGGGAAGCAGGTGGCGCTTCAGTCGGTCTCGCTCCGAACCGGTGATTCCGAATAAATCGGCGTAGAAATCCATGTTTTCTTCCACCGTCAGGTCGGTGTAAAGCCCGAAGCGCTGCGCCATATAGCCGATCCGGTCCTTCACCGCTTCAGGCTCCCGGGCTGTATTACGCCCGGCCACCCAAGCTTCCCCGTCGCTCGGATCCATCAGGCCGCAAAGCAATCGCAGCGTCGTGGTCTTGCCGGCCCCATCCGGGCCGACTAACCCGAAGATCTCGCCGCGCTCGACCTCCAGGTCGAGACGGTTCACCGCGGTGAGCGCCCCGAAACGGCGCGTCAGACCGCGCGCTTGTATGATCGCCCGTTCCATGCTTTGCGCTAATATTTCTGGCCGACCAGGATCTCGGCGTCCACCGGCATGTTCAGCTTGAGCTCGTGCTGCGGATTCTCGACATCGATCTTGATCCGGTATACCAGCTTGACCCGCTCTTCCTGGGTTTGAATCTGCTTGGGCGTGAATTCGGCCTCTGAGGAGATAAAGCTCACTCGCCCCCAATACACTTTGCCAGGATAAGAATCGCTTGTAATTCTGGCTTTGGTTCCAAGCTTGACGCGCCCCAAATCCCGCTCCCCGATGTACCCGCGCAGCCAGGGATGATTCACATCGCCGATGGTGACGACCGTTGTGCCGGGCGCAAGCACCTCGCCGACGTCGGCCGCTTTGACCAGCACGACACCCTCGATCGGAGAGACAGCGATCGTATCCTCCAGTTGGGAATCAATTACGGCGATCTGCGCCCGTTCGCGCTCGATCTCCGCCCGCCGCGCGCTTACCTCCTGGGTGCGCCGTTTCAGCTCGAGCTCGTTCGCCTCGGCCATTTTCAGCGCCGCGCGGAACCGCTCCACCTGTGCGCGTGCGGCCTCGATCTGCTCCTGCCGCGGGCCGATCAGAACCAGGTCGGCGCGCTGTTGGGCTTGTTTTAGAGCCGCCAGGGCGCTGTCGAACTGCGTGCGGTATTGATCGTATTGCGCCCGCGAGATGTCGTCATTTTTAAAAAGCATCTCGGCGCGCTCCCAGTCGTTCTTGGCGCGCTGATAAACGGCCTGGGCCGCCTCCACCGCCGCTTTGGCGTCCTGGATTTCCTGCGGCCGTGATCCGTTTTTCAACTGCTCGTATTGCGCCTCGCTGGCTTGCAGGTCGGCGCGGCGCTGCTCCAGGTCGGCGTGAAGCGTCTGCTGCTGCCAGTGCACCGCCGTTTCCGCCTGCGCCAGTTGCATCTGAGCAGCCGCCAAAGCCGCTCGCTCCCGCTCCTGCTGGCGCAGCAACTGGTCGCGGTCGAGCCTGGCGATCACCATTCCCTTGGTCACCGGATCGCCTTCGTCGACTGTTCGCTCGACCAGCTTGCCGGCCGTCTTGAAGGCGATGTTCACCTCCGTCAGCTCAATATTTCCGGAGAGCTCGATCTTGTCGTCCGGCTGGCGCTGAAAGCCTCGAAAGGCGACCAGCCCGGCAATGCCGGCTCCGACCAGAATAATGGGCAGTATTAATTTCTTTTTCACTGGGGACACTCCCTCGTCGCGAACGGTGGCGCCTGTTGGTTGCCTCTACTCCCGCCAAACGGCATCTCCGGCCTCGTGGAAGCGCCCCAAAAACTTCTTCCGGGACGCAGTCCGAACAATGGGTTTCACTCTCGCGCGCGAGCAGCCTTGCGCTTGGCGGCTCGTATTGCTGCGTCCGGTGCGCGCTGCCGGGCCTACTGCACCAGGCTGCGTATCGTACCAGTGGCCTGTGCGAGGTCAATCCTCGCCAGGTTGTAGCTGTAAAGCGCGGCAATGCGGTTCTCCCGCGCACGTTCCAGCCTGGTCTGGGCGTCGGTTACTTCAATTCCGTTGGCCACGCCGGCGGCGTAACGCCGCCGGGCCTGCTCCAACTCGTTTTCCGCCAAGCTGAGGCCTTCCTCTGCGACCTTGACCTGGTCCTCCGCGGAACGCAAGCTATCGAGCGCGAGCCGGACGTCCAGTGCGATTTGCTCCCGCAGGTCGGCGGTGCGCACCCGTTCCTGCCGCCACTGCGACTGGGTCTCCGCCCGGCGAGCGTCGCGCCGGCCGCCGTCGAACACCGGCACCCGGAGCGACACGCCGTAGGTTCGAGTGGGAAAAGCATTGTCGATTCCGGTCCCGATCGGGCCGTAGTCGGCGAAGGCGGTCAGCGACGGCAGGCGTTCCATCTTCACCGCGCTGCTGGCGAGCCGCGCGTTCTCCTCGCGCTGCTGCTGCGCCTTCCAGTCAGCCCGGGTCTTGAAGGCCTGTTCCGTGGCTTCTTGCACCGCGAGCGGATCGGCGGGCACATACGCAAGTTTGTCGGTAAGCTCAATGGCAACATCCAGGCGCACGTTCATGGCGCGCAGCAATTGCAAGTGAGCGCGGCGGCGGTCGTTTTCAGCCGCCAATTGCCGCTGGCGCGCGTTGGCGAGTTGAACCCGTGCGCGGGTGATTTCAATGCCTGTGCCGGTTCCCGCTGTTTTTTGGTCCTGCGCCTGCTTTACCAGCGCCTCGGCGAGCGCGACATCGGCATTGGCCGCTTCGAGCGCAGCTTCGGAGCGCAGCGCCGCGTAGTAGGTTTTGGCGACCTGCGCCGAAACCTCGTTGTCTGCGTTTTGGCGGTCTGCTTTCGCGGCGTTGACCCCCGCCTTGGAGGCCTGGAACCGGCGGATGCTGCTGAAATCCAGCAGGCTCTGGCTGGCAGTGGCCCGGGCATCAAACACATTGAAAGGTCCGACTACGGCCGGAATCTGGAAACCTGGCAGCGGGGCGCTCAGTTGCAGGCCGAAAGCCGCCAGGTTGCGGTTCAAATTCTCTTCGGTGACGGATCCTTCTATGTCGGGCAGCAAAGCGGCCCGGGCCTCCGCCGATCGCGACCGTGCCTGCCGCAGGGCCTCCTCGGAAAGTTGGATCCGCGCGCTTCCCTCGGGGGAGAGCGCGATCTCGACGGCGCGTTTGAGACTAAGCCGCAGCGGGCCGCCCTCCACGACCGGCTGCGGCTGCGCCAGGCAGGCCAGCGGCGCTATTCCCAGCAGCAGATGGATCGGAATCGCCAGCCGGCTCATTTGCGCCTTCTCCTTGCTTGCACCGGAGCGCGAAATCCGGCGCTCAAAAAATCGACAAGCCGCCGGAGCGTGGCTTGCCAGTCGGGCTTCGAGCAGGCGCCGTTGGAGATAAATTCCAGCCCCTGGTCCCCGCGCAAGGTGTGCGCCATCGCTCCTACGGCGAAATACATGCGCCAGAACAGCTCTTCTTTGGGAACTTCCGGTAAAGCGCGGTGCAAAGCGGAATGAAAAGCGGCCAGGACCGGGCCGAAATTGTTTTTCAAGATTCTCGGGAGCGCGTCGTTCTCCGCGTGCAGGCGGCCCATCAGCCGCGCGAAGGCCGCGCCGCCCTCCGCGCATTCCCGGGCCAGCCGGAAAGCCGGGGCCAGGAACGCTTCCAGAATCTTTTCTACCGAGGGCGGTTTGGCGCCGGCCTCCTGCTCATAACGGGCGAGCATCTCCAAACGTTCGCGATTTACCGGCGCGGCCCGGCGTACGACCACCGCCTCCAGAAGATCCTGCTTGGAATGAAAGTGATAATGAACCGCCGCAAGGTTCACGCCTGCCTCGGCGATCACCTTGCGGAGCGACGTGGGGGCGTAGCCGTGCTCGGCGAAGAGGCGTTCGGCTGTGTCAAGAATACGTGTTTTCGTGTCGGCCGCGCCTCTCATTCAGTCGAATGTTTGAATTGTACGACTGATTTACTCAATCTGGCAAGCCGAAAGGCAAATTTTTTTTATGACCGCCGCCTGGCGGAGGAGGGAGCCATGCGGCAGCCAACTGCCGCAGCGAGTCGCGGCTCATCGGCGCGGGAGGCAGCGATTCCGAGCTTGCCCCGTCCTGAGACAAAGCGGGGCCGCCGGTATGGTATGCTTTGCCCCGGAAAGGAGACCACTTCCTATGGAACGAAAGAAAGCTACTGATTTCCCGCAAGAGCTACTGAACCTGTTTGACCGCTACATCCACGGCGACATCGGCCGCCGCGAGTTTCTGGATGGCGCGAAACAGTTCGCCGTGGGCGGCCTGACGGCCACCGCGATCTGGGAAAGCCTGCGCCCGAACTATGCCTGGGCCGAGCAAATCGCCAAAGACGACAGCCGGATCAAGACGGAGTACGCCACGGTCTCCTCGCCGCAGGGCAACGGCAGCATCCGCGGTTATCTGGTCCGCCCGGCCAACGCCGGTGGCAAGGTCCCCGGGGTGCTGGTCGTTCACGAGAACAGGGGCCTGAATCCTTACATTGAAGACGTGGCGCGGCGCCTGGGTATTGCGAATTTTCTCGCCTTTGCGCCCGATGGTCTCACCAGCGTTGGCGGATATCCGGGAGACGAGGAAAAAGGCGTGGCGGCGTTTCGCACAGTGGACGGCAAAAAGATGTTTGAGGATTTCGTAGCTTCCGCGTATTGGCTGAAATCCCGCCCCGAGTGTACCGGAAAGATCGGAGTGGTCGGCTTTTGTTTCGGCGGCGGCGTCGCCAATAACCTGGCCGTGCGCATGGGGTCGGACCTCTCGGCGGCGGTTCCTTTCTACGGAGCGCAGCCCCCGGCGGCGGATGCGGCCAAGATCAAGGCGCCGCTTCTGCTGCACTATGCGTCACTCGATACCCGCATCACCGGCGGATGGCCCGCTTACGAGGAAGCGCTAAAAGCAAACCGCGTGACTTACACGGCATATGTTTATGAGGGCGCCAATCACGGCTTTCATAACGACACAACCCCTCGCTATGACGAAGCCGCAGCCAGGTTGGCCTGGCAGCGCACGATCGACTTCTTCAACAAGTACTTGAGGGGCTGAGCCTGTGGGCCGTGCCTTGCGCCCCTTGCAGGCGCTGGCGGGCCGGCGGCATTCAGTTCTCCGGGGAGGCAGATCCCCCGGAAAGGCGGGATCACGGCCGAATCCAGCCTGTTTCGTGCGCAGCGACGGCTGCGCCGCACGGGCCAGAGAATCGGCAGGAGGGCATACTCATGAGTAAAAACTGCGGCAAGGATCAGCCGGAGGCGCGCCGGCGGGGCATCGGGACCGGCCGAAGGCGCTGGCTGCAACTGTCCCTGGCTGCTGGAGTGGCTGGCGTGCTGCCGCCCGCGACAGCGCAAGTTCCCGGGCCCCGCGCGCCGACCGCCCAGCGCCCCAGCGATGAGTACGATCCGTCGAACATCAAGCTGGCCCACCGCGTGCCGGCGAATATCAGCGAAGACGACCTGCTTTTCCTCAAACAAATCGGGCTGCGGTGGGCGCGGGTCGAATTCGGAGCGGGCAAAGTCTCCTTCGAGCAGATTCGCGCCACGCAGGAGAAGTACTCCCGCTTCGGCATCCGGATTTTTTCGGCTGTCCATGAGTCGTACAGATCCTTGAAGATCCAGCTCGGCCAGCCCGGGCGCGACGAGGATATCGAAACTTTCCGCACGTTCCTCCGCGATATCGGGCGGCTGGGCATCGGGGTGGCGAACATCGACTTCCATCCTGGCAATACCTATACGACCGCCATAGTAGAAAGCCCGCGCGGGTACAAGACGCGGCAATTCCGGCTGGCTGATTTCCGGTCAAAGGTGGAAAAGCAGCGCTTCGAGCGGGAATACTCGGCGGAGGAGATCTGGGCCAATTACACGTACTTCATCAAAGCCGTGCTGCCGGCGGCGGAAGAGTCGAATGTGAAACTCGCCCTGCACCCGGATGATCCGCCGCTCGAGAAGATGAACGGCGTCGCTAAGATTTTCACCAGTTACGAGGGCTACCGCCGCGCCGAGCAGATCGCCGGAGGCAGCCGCTGCTGGGGCCTGACCTTTTGCATCGGGACCTGGTCGGAGGGCGGCGACAAGATGGGCAAGAACGTCTTCGAGATGATCCGCGACTTCGGCGGACGCGGCAAGATCGTCGACGTACACTTCCGCAATGTCAGCTCGCCTTTGCCGGATTTCTTCGAGACCTTCCAGGACGAGGGCTATCTCGACATGTATCAGGTGATGCGGGCGCTGCGCGAGGTCCGGTTCAACGGCTCGGTTGTGCCCGACCATGTTCCCGCGCTCGCCGGCGACCAGACCATTCACCGCGCCGGCACCGCCTATTGCATCGCCTACATGCGCGCCTTGCTCCGGCGGGCGAATGAAGAGGTCGGGTGATAAACATTCCGGCGCAGGCTCCTGCGGCCGCAAAAAACACAACGCGAGACGGGGCCGCCGGCCGGGCGCGATTTGAGTAGAATAGTTTTCGCCAAAATGGCAAGGCAGCCGCCGTGCGGACGCCCCTGCGAATGTGAGTCTCGGCGGCGTAAGCCACCCACCGGAGTAATTAAGACGGCTCCCGTCACCGGCGCGTCCGGCAGGGAGCAAGTGCGAGGAGGAGAATATGTCCATCCATTTATCAGCCCGCCTGAATCGCCGCGAGATGTTAGCCGCTCTGGCCGGGGGTGTTGCCGCAGGACGGGTGCTTGCGGCGCCCGATGAGGCGCTGACGTTCCCGGGGCTCGACCATGTGGCTATCGCGGTTTCTGACGTGGAGAGATCGGTTTCCTTCTACTCCCGTGTCTTCGGGCGTGATGTCTTGAAGGACAGCCGCAGTCCGAGGCGCTATCTGAAAATCGGCCGCTGCTATATCGCGATCGCGGGTCCTGCGCAAGGACAGCCGGCCGGCCGCATCGATCACATTTGCCCCGGCATCGGCGGCTACGATTCCGCGCGCGTGAAAAGCGCTCTCGAGCAGCGTGGATTTGCGCCGAGGGAAACGGCTGTCGGCTGGTACGTCACTGATCCCGAAGGCATCCAGATCCAGCTCTGGACTGAAAATTCCTGGAGCAAGCTGAGCAATGCGGCGCCCGAAAAACTCTCCGGCGGCGAAGAGCCGTTGTTTCGCGTAACCGGCCTTGACCACATCCTGATCCAGGTAACCGATCCCGAGAAGTCGGCCAGGTTTTACGAAAGGCTGTTCGGTCCGGTTTCGCAGCGGGGCAACGACCGGATCTGGTTCCGGGTAGGGACGGGAAGAATCGGGTTGCGGTCGCTCGAGTCCGGCGGTCCGGCTGTTCATCATTTCTGCGTTTCGACCGCGCAGAGAATCGATTACGACGCTGCGCTCAAGAGACTGGAGGCGCTGGGCGCCAGGCCGGTGAAGCCGGAGGTGCAGGGAGCGCCGGAATTTCACGACCCCGATGGAATCCTGGTGCAGGTGATGGGGCCTCGCGGCGCTGCCAAAAAGTCGTAAGCCCGCCGCAAATCCGCCCAGGGTTGCCTTTAGAGGGCGAACTTTAGAAAGCCAAGGAAAGCCGCTTGCTCGAGGCCGTTGCCCCGTAGGCCCGGATGGTACTACCTCTTTCCTCGCAACGTCATATTCCTCATGGCAAATGCCTTACTAGCCCAAAGGTACGGATTGACCCTTGCTGAGTTTGGTGATAAATTCAACGCTGGCTGTTACTGTACATGTACTATGGGTAACCGTGCTTAGGCTAGGGGGTAGAGATGGGGAAAAACTGGGTAATAGTTGCTGCCGGCTTGCTTTGGGCCGGCCTACTGGTTCCGGGCCTCAGTGCGCAAGATAACGGTCCGAGCGATATCGCCCCGAACGGGAAGGGTATCGGGACGCTGCTACACCCGAACAATGGCCATCAGCCCGAAGGGCTGGGCAGGCCGGGCGGCTCAGGATCTTCGGGTTCGAATGGCATTTACTATCATGGCGGCCCACTGATTCTCGGCACCACGCATGTGTATTACATCTGGTACGGAAATTGGTCGGGCAACACCGCGACGTCGATTCTGGCCAACCTCGCCAACCACATCGGCGGCTCGCCGTATTTTAATATCAATACGACCTATTACAACGGCAGCAATCAGCACGTCAGCAATTCCGTAACTTTCGCCGGCAGCACCTTCGACCAATATTCACACGGCACGAGCCTTTCCGACTCTGATATTCAAAGCATCGTGAGCCTGGCCATCAGCAACGGGCTGCCGCAGGATCCCAACGGAGTGTACTTCGTGCTGACCTCCGCCGATGTAAGCGAGAAATCCGGGTTCTGCACTCAGTACTGCGGCTGGCACACGCACGGCACGATCAACGGCAGCGACATCAAATACGCTTTCGTCGGCGACCCGGATCGCTGTCCTTCGGCTTGTGAGGCCCAAACCTCAATAAGCCCCAACAACAATCCGGGTGCAGACGGCATGGCCAACATCATCGCTCACGAGCTGGAAGAATCCGTCACCGATCCCGATTTGAACGCCTGGTATGACCGCCGGGGCTATGAGAACGCCGACAAGTGCGCCTGGACATTCGGAACCGTGTACAAGACCAGCAACGGCTCCTACGCCAACATGAGCCTCGGGGGCATGAATTACCTGATTCAGCGCAACTGGGTCAATGCATCCGGCGGTTACTGCGCGCTGAGTTATTGACCGTTTGTCCCCCTCGATCATCGGCCGCGACATGAAAAGTGCGAGGAATATTCGTCAAACTGGCATTACTCCCAGTACCCTGTTGACCGCCGCCAGCCCTGAGTGATACATTCGCCACGATCGCTCCCTGAAACAATCAGGAAGCAATTTGTTCGAAAGGGGTTGGTGTACATGCGCAGGTCACTGATTGTGGCGGCGGGCGCAATTCTCGCCGGATTCTTTGCAGCCGGGGCGGAGGCCCAAACGCAGCGCGATGTGATCCCTGCCGGCAATGGCCGGGGGACGCTCGATCAACGGCTGTCTGCGAAGCGCGGCGGCGGGAAATCGGCAGGCCCGATCTTGTATCATGGCGGGCCGGTTTTGGCTGTCCCTGCGACGGCCCCTGTAAACGTCTATCTCATCTGGTACGGAAACTGGTCGGGAAACACCGCCACCGCTATTCTGCCCGATTTTCTGTCCCACCTTGGCGGCTCGCCTTATTTCAATATCAACACGACATATTACGAGGTGGTCGACGGCGTTGCTTATAACGTGGAGAACAGCGTGCATTATTCCGGCGGCGTGAATGACAATTACTCGCGCGGCGCCAACCTGAACAACGGGGCCATCGCGGCCATCGTAGCGAACGCGATCTCCAATCTTGGCTTGCCTGAAGACCCCAACGGGGTATATTTCGTGCTTACTTCGAGGGACGTCAAGCTGGGCGGATTTTGCGGATCATTTTGCGCCTGGCACACGCACGGGACGATCGGGGGCGCCGATCTCAAGTATGCGTTCGTCGGCAATCCGGACCGATGCCCTTCTGCCTGCGAAGTTCAGAGCACGATCAGTCCCAACGGCAATCCCGCCGCCGACAGCATGGCTGACAGCATCGCGCACGAGCTTGAGGAGTCGGTCACCGACCCCGATCTCAACGCGTGGTATTTCAACGATGGCGAGGAGAATGCGGACAAATGCGCCTGGACGTATGGCCAGACTTACGTCACCAGCAACGGAGCGATCGCGAATATGAAACTGGGCGGCCGCGATTACTTGATCCAGCAAAACTGGGTGAATCAAGGGGCCGGCTTTTGCGCGTTGAGCTTCTGAAGCCGGCGCAAGCTCATCTTTTACTCGGACGGCGCGCCAGCGGGCTTTCCCGAAGCGCTGCCTGATGCTTGGCGCCCCGGTCTGCCTTCCGAATCAAGAATCAAGGTCACCGGACCGTCGTTGACCAATTCGACTTCCATCATCGCCTGAAAAATTCCGGTCTCCACGCGCAAACCGCGCGCTTGCAACGCTCGGACGTAATGCTCGTAAAGGTTTTTTGCCAGACTGGCGGGGGCCGCTTCATCGAAACTTGGACGGCGGCCTTTGCGACAATCTCCATAGAGCGTGAATTGGGAAACGACCAGCACCGCACCGCCGACGTCCAGAAGCGAGAGATTCATCTTATGGCCGGCGTCTTCGAAAATGCGCAGCCCGGCGGTCTTCTCAGCTAGATACTCGGCGTCCGCGACGGTGTCCGATCTGGCGACGCCCAACAGCACCAACGCGCCCGGACCGATCGATCCGGCGATTTTTCCGTTCACCGCCACCCGTGCGCGGCTTACTCTCTGGATAACGGCTTTCATAGGAACCGCCAGTATACTCGGATTTCACCGGTTGCATGTCCTCTGGTTTCTGCGCTAGCCTTTTTCGATAAGTATGTACTGCACGCATTGCGGCCGCCAAATCGCGGATGGCAACCGGTTCTGCACACAGTGCGGCAGCCCAGCGGGGCCGGCCGCTGGCGCCGCGGCGCCGGGCGGAGGATCGCAGCGCAGGTTTGTCCGGATCGCTTCAGAGAAGAAAATCGCCGGCGTGTGCGCGGGCGTGGCGCGCTATTTTGATGTGGATGTGACTCTGGTGCGCGTGCTCTGGCTCGTGCTCGCCATCTGCACGGTTTTACCGGGATTTTTGGCTTACTTGGTTGCATGGATTGCTATGCCTAAGGAAGACCAGCCGCGCGCGCAGCCGGAAATGGTTGTTACTCATTCTTAACTGGACGATCCCAGGGGCGGACGCCTTGGGCGGCCCATACATACTTATGATTGAGACCTATGCGTATGCGCGGGCGGGTTTCGTAGGCAATCCAAGCGACGGCTATTACGGGAAGACAATCTCGTTTATCGTCCGCAATTTTCGCGCTCGCGTACGCCTTTATCCCAGCGAGCGGCTCGAAATCAAATTATCCCCGGCTGACACGCCAGTGTTTCGAAACTTTGACGATCTGCGCCGAGTGACGCGCTGGCGCGGTTACTACGGCGGCGTGCGGATCATTCAGGCGCTGCTCGTGCGTTTTTTCGACTATTGCCGCGACCGCGGCCTTTCGCTGCCGGACCGCAATTTTACGATCGAATACGAATCGGATATCCCGCTGCGGCTGGGCCTGGGCGGATCAAGCGCCATCATCACCGCCGCGCTGCGCGCCATGATGCGTTTCTTTGAGGTCAAGATTCCGCTGCCGATCCAGGCGAATCTGGTGCTGGAGACCGAGACCCGCGAATTGGGCGTCCCTGCCGGGCTTCAGGACCGCGTAATTCAGGCCTACGAGGGTTTGGTGTACATGGATTTCTCGCGGGAGATCATGGAGCGGCAGGGCTATGGCGAATACGAACGGCTGGATCCGGCGCTTCTCCCGAATGTTTACCTGGCCTACCGGACGTCGCTGAGCGAAGGAACGGAGGTGTTTCACAACAACGTCCGCGAGCGCTTTCGGGCGGGGGATCCCGAAGTCGTGGGAGCCATGCGACAGTGGGCGCGCTACGCAAGCGAGGCGCGTCAAGCGCTGCTCGCCAGAGACTACGAGAAGCTGGATGAGCTGATTAACGCCAACTTCGATCTGCGCGCCAAGCTCTACGGGATCAGCGATGGTAATCTCGAAATGATCCGGATCGCGCGGCGCCTCGGCGCCAGCTCGAATTTCGCCGGCTCGGGCGGCGCCATCACCGGCGCCTATAAGGACGAGGCGATGTTTCAGGCGCTCGCCAGCGAGTTCGCGAAAATAGACGTCGGAATTGTAAGGCCGGAGGTCGCGCCGCCGGGCGAAGCGGGCACACACCGTCGAGACAGCCAGGATACCGAGGCCGCCTCCCTGCGTCCGGCGCCTCGCGGAAACGAGTGCTGATTTTGCAGCGTAACCGTGGCTTCGCTTCACTGAAGCTTCGCTTGACGCAGCTCAGGCTCGGGCAATTTCTTGCCCGGGCACGCTTTCCGGCAATCTCCGACCACCCCAAGCCTCTGCGGGCTCACTACGCCGCTGTGATTTCCCAAGGCGGTCCACCACGCGCGGGCAGGAAACACGCGGTGGAGGAGTGAATCCTCAGGACTCTGAAGCTTCCAGGCGGACCGCCTTGTAGCCGCCCTTGGCTTTGTAGTAAAAGAAAAGCCCGCCAAAAACGGCTGTCAGCACGATTGGTAGCACAGCGACATAGCGGAAAGCGGCCGCCGCGCCGTAGTTGTCATACCAGTTCCCCATGATGGGCAGAATGAAGGCCACCGCCAGATTGCCGGCCCCGCCCATGATCGCAAGCAAAAGCGCACCCCCTTTCGGAAAGCGCTCGGAGGTCACGCCGAGCATGACCGGCCAGAAAAAAGGCTTTCCGACACCGAAGACAGTCGCCGCCACGAAAGCCTGCGCGGGCGTTCGAACCGAGCTAAGAAGAAACAGCCCGGCCGCCGCGAGAGCGGAAGAGGCGGTTAGCAAACCGAGCGGCGTGAGGCGGTGCGCTAAGGCGCCGCCGCACCAGATGCGCAACACAAACATGATGCCGGAGGTGTAAACGAGTATCAGGATGCCCTGCATCCCCGCGAGATTGGTGATCAGCGAACCGACCCATTGATCGGGGCCGAGCTCAGTGGATGCCGTAAGCCACATACAGCCGAACCACAGCAGAAACATGGGGCGGAGCGTCTCGGAGAACATGGCGCGCGTCGAAATGCCGGCGGCTACGCGTTCCGTAGCCGGAAATTCCTGCCCGAAGATCATGATTCCGTACACAACGGCGGGAACCAAAATGATGGCCAACTTGATTTGCCAACCGAAAGTCGCCGTGCTCGCCGGAACACTCGCGGAATCCAGGGCCAAAGCTTTAGTGATTGCGTAAGCCAGCAGGCCGCCCACGATCAGCCCGCCGGGCCACCAGGCGTGCAGAACGTTCAACTTGCGGGTTTTCTCGCCGGCGAAAAGCGTAGCGCAGAGCGGGTTGATCACGCCTTCAACCAGGCCCTGCGAGAGGCCGAGAGTGAGCATGGCGGCGTACAGTATCAAGAACCCAGGCTGCGTGTAATAAGGACCGGCCGAAGCGGCGGACCGGGGCGCAAAAATGATGGCAAGCACGGCTGCGATATAACCCCCGCTCGACAACAGCAAAAGCTTGCGCATACCGATGAAATCCACCAGCGAACCGCCGATGAGAATCGACACCGTGAATCCCCAGAATGCGGGGCTGAGCAAAAGACCGGTCTGCTGTTTGGTCAGGTGGAAATCCGTGCCGAGAGCGTCGAGGATGTCGCCCCGAATGGAAAATACCATTGCCGTCGTGATCAGGGCCACGCAACTCGCTAAAAACAGCCTGCGGGGATTCACCTTCATAGTTTTCTCCGATCCTAGCTGACCGGCAGGCTGCGGGAAACGCATTCCGAAAACCGCTTGCCGCCGCGCAGTCTGAGCAACGTCTTTGCCGGCTCACAGACGCCGCTCCGGGTCTGGAAACAGGCGACTTAAGCGTCTCTCTTCAGAAGTCGCCCGCGCTGCATTGCTATCAGACCGGCCTCATCGCGGCTCGCCGGCCGGCGACTCATTTGCCGGAAAGGCGCATGCTCCGAAGCCGCCAAGATTACAACGAATTGAGCGGTTGGTAAAGAGAGGCGCCCCTTTGGTAAGCTTCCAGGCATGGGTGAATTGAGCCGCATCGGGGTGGCCATCGACTCCGAGCTGCTGGAAAGATTTGACAAGCTCATCGCGCGCCGCGGGTATGAGAATCGCTCCGAAGCCTTTCGCGATATGGTGCGGGACGAACTGGTGACCGAATCGTCCAAGGAGCCGGATGCGCCGGTCGTGGGCACTGTCACTTTGCTCTACAACCATCATGTGCGCCTGCTGAGCGAAAAGCTCACCGATTTGCAGCACGAGCACCATAAATCGATTCTCTCGACCCTGCACGTGCATCTGGACCACGATCACTGCCTCGAAGTTCTCGTTGTGCGGGGCAAGGCCGCAGCGGTCCGCAGGATAGCAGACGCCCTGATCAGCACCAAAGGCGTTAAGCACGGGCGTCTGACGATCGCCGCGGCAGAGGCCGAGCTGGAATGATCGTCGGCAGCGGCGTAGATCTGGCCGACGTTGCACGGATCCGCCGGTCGATCGAGCGCTACGGGGAGCGTTTTCTAACCCGCGTCTATACGCCCGCCGAACGCGCGTATGTGGAGCAAAAAAAGAACCGTTTCGAGCGCTATGCCGCCCGGTTCGCGGCCAAGGAAGCGGCCATGAAGGCGATCGGGACGGGCTGGAAGCACGGCGTCACTTGGCGGGACTTCGAGGTGGCCAATTTGCCTTCGGGCAAGCCGACGTTGCGGCTCTCGGGCAAGGCCGCCGAATTCGCCCGGCGTCTCGACGCAAAGCGGGTGACGCTCTCCCTCTCGCACACGGAAACTCTAGCGATCGCCCAGGTTATTTTGGAGAGTTGAAAACCGGCTGTGCCCGAGCCGCCTCCCGTTCGGGCCGCGATTCGAGCTGCGCGCGTTCCAGTTCCCGCGATTGCTCCCACGTGTAGACCATGCGGTAAATGACCGTCAGGTTGGACAATACGGCGATGACCCAAAGCACTGGCGCCATGCGGTCGAACAACGCACCGAGAATGATGAGTACGATCCGCTCCGGACGCTCGAGAAAGCCCACTTTGCAGCGCGGGATCGTGTTCTCAGCCCTGGCCCGGGTGTAGCTGACCATCACCGAGCCGGTCATTACGATCGCCGTCAGCACAATGTAGAAGAACCGGTCAATGCTGGCGTAATAAACAAGCAGGCCCATGAAAAGGGCGAGGTCGGAATACCGGTCGAGAACCGAATCGAAAAAGCCTCCGAACCGGGTGACGCGGTTGCTTTCCCGGGCTACCGGACCATCCACCAGATCGAAGAACCCAGCGCCGATCACGACCAGCCCGGCGGCCATGAACCGGCCGCGCGCAAACTGCCAGGCGGCGGCGATGTTGGTGACAAGCCCTAGAAAAGTTAGGAAATTGGGATTGATGCGGGAGAGTGCGAGCGCGCGGACAATGCGGTCCAGAATGTAACCGCAGGCGACGCCGATGGCGCGGGTGTACGTTATGGCCACGCTCGCCTACTCCTCATCGTGAATGGTCGTCAAGCGGAGAATCTCAAATTCTTTACTGCCCGCCGGCGTACGGATTTGCACGATATCTCCCACGCGCTTGCCCAGCAAACCCCGTCCGATAGGTGACGTCGTCGATATGGCCCCCCTGGCTACATCGGCCTCCTCGGATGTCACCAGGCGGTATGAGATCTCATTTTCCGTTTGCAGATCATAGAGTACCACGGCTGAGCCGAGACCCACCGCATCGCGGGGAATCTTGGAGAAGTCAATCATGCTGAACTCGGCCAGGCGTTTCTTCAGCAGGCCCAGGCGCGCCCGAACGATCTCCTGGCGCTCCTTGGCTGCCTTGTACTCCGCGTTTTCGCTCAGATCTCCATACTCGCGGGCGGTTTTGATCTCTTTCGGCAGTTCGTTATGTAGTTCATATTCGAGAGCTTTGATCTGCTCTTCCAATTTCTGCAATATCTTCGGCCCTGCCATACTTGCGATTATAGAACACGCGCCAGCGGCAGTGGATGCCGGATGGGGTCCGGGCCGATCGGCGCGCCGGCCCCGGCTCCCCGCCGCTGTTGCACAGCCACGGCATGAATTTCCCGGGGCAGCGTGGCCGGTTGGCGGTTAATTTCAGCAAAAGGCGATCGCAAGGGGCAACGGAGCGCCGACTCTCCCGGCAGCGTGTCCGGTCTACTGCTTTTGCGCTCTGTTGCGTCTTTGCTAACTGCGATATTCTAGGCATTGAGGCGCATATGGCGTTTCAACTGACGGTCGCTGGATTCGCGGAAGGTGCGATGATCCCCAAGGTCCATACCTGTGAGGGCAAAGACATTTCGCCCGCGCTGCAATGGAGCGGCGCGCCGGCCAACACCAAGAGCTTCGCTTTGATCATGGATGATCCTGACGCACCGGGAGGTACATGGAATCACTGGCTGCTGTTTGACATCCCCGCCGGCGTGCAGGCCCTTGCCGAAGGATTCAAGCCGGGGCAAGTGGGGGTCAGCGGGGTCAATGATTTCGGACGGCAGGGCTACGGCGGCCCCTGCCCGCCGCAGGGTCACGGGCCGCACCGGTACTTCTTCAAATTATTTGCCGTGAACACGGAGTCCCTCGGGCTGCGCGCCGGGGCAAGGCGCGCCGACCTCGACCGAGCTTTACGGAATCGCATCCTCGGCCAGGCTCAGTACAGCGGGCGCTACGAGCGGAAATAAGGGCGGCCCGTAGCTGCTCAGCGCGAATGCAGCGCCTGAGCGATCGCCTTCTCCGCCAGCGGCGCGATCAGCTCGTAACCGGCGTCGTTAGGATGTAACCCGTCGAAAGTCAGCTCCCGCCTCAGCATTTGCTTATCATCGAGCATCGCGGAGTAATAATCCAGATAGACCAGCTTGTTCTTGGCGGCGTAACTCTTGATCCATTCGTTCAACGCGATGATCTTCTCCGGAGGCCGGCGGTCTGTCTGCGGCCGGATATAGTCGCAAACCGGCATCACTGACGCCAGCACCACGCGAATGCCGTGAACCTTCGCCAGCTCCGCCATCGACATCAAATTGTCCTCGATGGCTTCGAGCGTTGTCGGCCCGGTGTTTCCCGCGATGTCGTTGGTGCCGGCGAGAATGACCACCGCTTTCGGCTTCAGGGCGATCACATCGGGGCGGAACCGGACGAGCATTTGCGGGGTAGTCTGGCCGCTGATGCCCCGGTTGATGTAAGGCTTGCCCGGAAAGAATTTGCCGTAGCGGCGTCCCCAGTTGTCCGTGATCGAATCGCCCATGAAGACGACGCGATTCTCTCCGGCCGCCGGCGGCGCGAGCTTCGAGTTTTCCTCGCGATAGCGAGCCAGGTTAGGCCAGTCCTGGAGTATACGGGCCTGCCTTTTTACCAATTCTTCGGCCGTGGGCGCGGCAGCTTGGTTGGGGACCTGCGCCCGGGCCATTGTTCCCAGCACAAGGACGCAGAGCGCGATCCCGACCGCGCGATTGCCATGCAAAACGGTCAACATGTTCCCCTCCGTGCAAATGGGCATAGTATACGACAGTCGAGGCTCGTGGCGCGGCGGCCTGCGCAGATTCTGTTCGCAAGGGCCGGGACGTCACGGAACGGCACGCGCCGTTCTACTGAATCGTGCTTTGACCTTCAACCCCCATGTCGTCGGGAACGATATTCCGGTTTACGTGCCGGTCGAGGTTGATGACGTAGGTTTCCTTCGCCTCAATGAGAATCGGCGAGTGCGTCGCGGCAATCACGCGGAACCCTCGCTGATCGACCAGTTCCATCATCATCTTAAGAATGCGGCGCTGATTGGATTGCGACAGAGCCATTTCCGGCTCGTCCAGCAGGAGGATCGTCCCGTTCGGCAGGCTCGGAAAGCTCTGGCTGAATAGAGACAACATCACCTGTCCGTGGCTCGCCATTTGCAAGAACTCGAGCATCTCGGGTTGATTCTTAAAAAAGTCGAGCTGCGTGCGGGGATTGTGTTGCTCGGCGTCGAAAAGGAATACTTTGCCTAACTCGACGTCGCCGCGTTCGAGCTTGTACACATAGCCGTCGATCTGCTCGCCCCGAAGCGCATAAAAAAGCGAATGGAGGAGAGTGGATTTCCCGGAGCCGTTCTCCCCCTGGAGCATGACCAGGGGGTGGGAAAGATCCACAATCATCGGCATATGAAAATTAAGGCTGGTGAATACCGGGTGAGCAAGGATCTTGAGAAACATAGGGTCAGGATAGCAAATGGAGGCGGGGCCGGAACGTGCATCGCTAACTCCGGCAAGTCACAGGAGTGCTGCGAAAAAGGATAGCGAGGCCCGCAGAGGAGCAAGCCACTGGGAACTTGCCGGTGGCTGGGACCTCGGAAAATTGGCGCTTGGCCGATCTATTGTTTGGCTAAATTTTCTTTCCATGCCCTGCCCGTCGCGTCGGCAGCGCGGATCGCGTCGGCGACCATTTCAGGCGTCACCGCAAAGGGTTCGTTGTGGATCGTCTCTCCCTTTGCCGTGGCACGGAGGGCGATCTGTCGGAGCAGCTCCCCAGGGAGTTCGTGCAGGCCGATCTCCGCCAGCGTTACCGGCAGCCCGACTTCGGTCGCAAAAGACAAAACCTCTTCGAACTGAGCCCGGGACTTGCCCTCGAGAACGAGCTGCACCAGTGTGCCAAAGGCGACCTTCTCGCCATGGAAGAACGGATGCGTGCCGGGCGCTGCTGTCAGCCCGTTATGAACGGCGTGTGCCGCGGCAAGGCCTGAAGATTCGAACCCGAGTCCGGAAAGCAGGGTATTGGCTTCGACCAGACGCTCCAGAGCCGGCGTCACGGCGTTCGCCTGAAGGGCCCGGCAAGCGGCAGCCCCATCAGCCAGCAGGGTTCTGTAGCACAGCTCGGCCAGAGCCAGCGCGCTCCGGCTGGAAGCCCCGCCGCGCATGTTCCTGACGTTTCCGTCCACGCAGGTCTTGGCTTCGAACCATGTTGCCAGCGCGTCGCCCATTCCGGCTACGAGCAGTCGGAGCGGGCTTTGAGCGATCACTTGGGTATCCACAAGCACTAAATCGGGGTTTTTGCTGTAAATGCGGTATTCCTGGAAAACGCCCTCGTCGGTGTAGATAACCGAAAGCGCGCTGCACGGGGCGTCGCTGGAGGCGACCGTCGGACAATTAACCACCGGAAGCTGAAGGTCTGCGGCCGCCGCCCGAGCTGTGTCGAGAACCTTGCCTCCTCCCGCCCCGATGATCACCCGGGCCCCCACCTCGCGCGCTGAACCCTTGACGCGCTCGATCTCGGCGCACGAGCACTCCCCGCCGAACGGATGGACCTGATGCGCGATCCCGGCTTCACCGAGGCTGGTGCGCCAGGTTTGCGACAACAACTTTGCAGCGCTTCTGCCCGCGACGATCAAAGCCGGCCCCTCGAGGCCGATGGTTTTCATTTCCCGGCCGAGAAAGGCGGTGGCATTCTTTCCCTGGGTATAGCGGCTGGGACAGCAAAACACGGAAAGCATGGTGCACCTCCATAACCGCCGTTTCCGGCTGGTTGCAGAATCCCGAACATTTATGCCGCCGTCATCGAGAGGCGCATAAGCGAGCCTCAACCGCGGCAGACGGGGTATGCTGACGAGGCGAAGCCCGGCCCGGCTGGAGTCCTATTCTAGATCAAAGCCGGGAGGAACCAGAACCGGCAGCCGCCGGGGGAGCACCGTGACCTCCAAGGGCAATGCTCCGAGCGGCTCGCCGTCGATCTCGATGCGCACCGGCTCGTCGGCTTCCGCGTGCAGCATCCTCGCGCGCAAGTGTTTCACTCTGGGATGGCGATAAACATTATCGGAGTAGAGGATGCGGAAATCCCGGATAGCCTGGAAGCGGCCCATATTCTCGATAATGGTAACGTCGAGCAGGCCGTCGTTGAGAACTGCAGCCGGGCAGGCTTGCATGCCGCCACCGTGGAAACGCCCGTTTCCGACCGCGACGTTGTAAACGGAAAACGACAATGCATCAGCGTTGCCGTCGAGGCGCAATCGGACGGTCTTCATGTCGTACCGGAGGAACGCCGCCGCCGTGGCATACAGAAATGAGACCCGGCCTCCGAGCGGGTTCAGCCAATTGCGGGAGCGGGTGGCGACTTCGCCTCCCATGCCGAAGCTAAGCAGGTTCACGAAATAACGGCTCTGCGGCGCGCCGCCGTCTCCTTGAAAATGCGCCTTGCCGACATCAATGCGCAGGGCGGCGCCGTCTGCGATGGCTTGAATGGCGTCTCCCGGCCCGCGGGGAATCTTCAGGCTGCGGATGAAATCGCCGCCCGTGCCCAGGGGCACGATGCCCAAACAAGCGTCTGGATTGAGGGGTTGATCGTCTTTCAGAAAACCGCTTGCTACTTCGCTGATCGTGCCGTCGCCACCGGCGGCGATAATGCGCTGGCAGCCCCGCTCGATCAATTCACGGGCCAGGCTGGACGCATGGCCCGGCGCCTCCGTGAAGCGAATCTCTACGGGACCCAGATGTCGCGCCAGGCAATCTGAAATCGCCGGCCATAGCCGCCCAGTTCTCCCTCCCGCGGAATGGGGATTTACAATGACGCCGGTTTTGATTGGCGGCCTCCCGGTGAAAAAAGGCTTACCGTTCACTTTACCGAAAGCGCAGCGTTCCGCGCGGATAGCACCACCGACCCGCGGCGAAGCTGACACGCATCCTCGGGTGTAGCTCCCGGCAATTGACCTTTCATGCGCGCGCGCTCCGGCGGCGAATGTCTTCCACTGTTTCCCTCAGCGTCTCTTTGGGGTCGCGGGTTTGAAAGCCAAGCTGCCGGCGCGCCTTTTCCGGAGTGCAGTACCAGAAAAGAGCGGACATCTTGATCGAAGCCTCATCCAGCCCGTACTTCCTCCCGAGCAGCGGGTACAGCCGGCGCAGCACGGCCGCGCCGCGCAGCGAAGCGCGCAAAGAAAGCTGCCTTTTGGGCGCTCGTATACCAGCAATTTCCGAAACGGCCGTTATCATTTCCCGAAAGGTCCAGTTCGGTCCCCCGAGAAGATACCGCTCTCCGGGACGGCCCGCCCGCATAGCGGCGATCAGGCCGGCGGCCGCGTCGCGCACGTCGACGAAATTCAGACCGCCCAGCGGTATCGCCAGGATCTGGCCTTCGAGAAACAATCTCACATCGCCGGTGGAAGAGTTTCGGTCGTCCCCCGGACCCAGCAGCAGGCTGGGATTGACCACGACGATCGGCAAGCCATGCAGGCGCACCCACGATAGCGCCAGTTTCTCCTCAAAAATCTTGGCCAGATAATACGGCCATTCGGCTACTATGTCGTTTTTATACCCGGATTGCTCATCGTGAACCACCGGCTCGCGGCTGACGGCGATCGTCCCGGAGGAAGATACCAGGACGATTTTTTCCGTGCCGTGACGCAGGGCGGCTGTACAGAGATTGCGAGCGCCCTCGATGTGCAACCGGTAGAGTTTCGACGCATCCCGGGGATTTCGCGAAACGATGCCGGCCAGATGGTAAATTCGGCCTGCCCCGGCCACGGCGCGATCCACGTCCTCCGGCGACGTGATGTCCCCGCGAATCACTTCCACAGCCGGATCGCCGTTCCACGGGGAAGGTCCCCGGCAAAAGACACGCAGCGAAACGCTCGGGTCGGTTCGCCGCAACTGCTCCACCAGGTGCTTTCCCAGAAACCCGGTCGCTCCCGTCACCAGAACAGGCTTCATGATGGCAGGGGACGCCGCAGCGTGAGCGGCGGGGAGCACCTCAGACGAAGACGTTCCTGTGGAGCCATTATAGGGCCGGGAGCGGCTGGGCATAGGGATAGAGCCGCCCCCGGCTGTCTTTGATCCGGGCGCGGCGTTGGCCAAGGGGTCGCGAACGCCTTCGTCATCAGGCGGTCTCCGGCGACCCCATCACGTCGGCCATGCCGATGGGAGGGATGTGCATGAGCGTCACGCTCGGCCGGCGGCCAAGGTAGGATTGGGCCATATCGAGAGCTTCCTCCATACTGGCTGCGACCTCCCACCCCAGGATACGCGCCACGTTCGCGTTTTCCGCCCCCGCCGCGATCACCTTGCCGACATGAGCACGGCCGTTTTCGCCCCAGTACCACATATAAAACGGATGCACGCCGTGATACGCGTTGCCGGTACGGTACATGCGGATGTAGTCGGGATTCCGGGCGAACTCCTCCTCATATTTTTGCTGGAGCACGAGCGAGTCGCGCGTCTCCGGCAGGATCCGGTGGAAAAATTCGATGTAAGAGGGATGATGCAGCGGATCGAACTCATCGTAAAGCGGGTGAGTCAGAATTATTACCCCGTTCTTCTTCACCACCGGCATGTGGCGGTACATGTTGAAGAAGTATCCGAGCGCCAGCACTTGCACCAGCAGCGGATTCAGGATCGAGTTCACGTTATAAGGTGAAATAAACGGAACGCCGAATGCTACCACGTCGGATTGGCCCTGGAGCGGAACGCAATATTGGGCGTAACAATAGGCCAGCGATTTATCGTGGGTCGGGTCAGCGGCTCCGGCGTGGACGGCGATCATCTCGTAAGCCGCCGGAACGGCAAACAGAATTTTGCGCTTGGCCGGCCTGGGCAGCGCCCGGAGCCCGGCTTGCGCCAGACGAAAAGAGGCACGGTCCAGCGCATTATAGCGGTCCTCGTTTTTGATGAAGAATGGCATCTTGGGGTCGAACATCGCGTTGTTGAGGACCGTCTCGATGTGGAACACCTTCACGTTCCGTTCCACGACCTCCCCGATGCGGTTGCAAGAACGGGTAAGCGCCGAACGCGTGTGATCGAAATAGGAATCGCAGCCAAGAATCGTTTGCGGGGTGTGATGAGCCTGCAAGGTTGGATAATCGCACAGACCGACGCCCACCGATTTATGGCCGCCGTCCATCGGGACCAGATTGATATTGACATAGATCAACAGGTCCGATTCGGCCGCGCGGCGATTCAGCCGCACCCGTTCCCCATGATCGGTAACGCCGAGCTCGACCATCCCGCCCGGGGCCTCCCCATCGTGGTTATAGAGGCGCTCGGGGTAATAGGCCCGGAAAATCCTGCTGCCGACTGCCCGCTCAATTTCCCGAGCCGTCATGCGCCTGTGGAAAGAGGTAGCGACGATGATGTGCACATCCTCCACGCCTTTTTCCGCGAGCAATTCGAGCAGTATCGTCAGCACCGATTCGCGAATGTCGGGCCGCGGCATCTTAGGTAGGGGAAGGGAAATGTCATCCATGCCGATGGTCACCCGCATGCCGGGCCGCAGCAAGGCCGCCAGCGGCTCCATTTGTTCGGGATGGGCCAGGGCATACCGGACGGCCCCCTCGCGGTCCCGCAGGCCGGGTATGGAGGGTTTGGGATAAACCACACGCGTGCCGGCGGGCATTTTGACATCGAGAAGATCTTCGCCGTACCACAGCAGGCGCGGCGCCGCATCGGCTTCGAGATGCACGACACAGCCCGCATCGGGGACCAGGGCCCGCCGGCCGACGGCGTTCGGAGCCGGGTCGATATCAAGCGGGGCGGGCATGCTCGCGGATCGCATGTTACTCGCCATATGGGCTTTCACATTATACTGAGACCCAACAGCGCACGAGAGTTAACGGCGCGAAAGAGGAGGGTCTATATGAAAAAAGCTCCGATTCTGCTTGGGATGGCGGCCGCACTGTGGGTGGGCTGCGGCGCCGGCCCCAGTCCGCGCCCGGAGGCGAAGACGAACGATCCGGCTGAGATCAAGGCGCTCGAGGATCGCTTTATGACGGCGTTCAACGCCAAAGATGTGAACGCCATCATGAGCTGCTATGTGCCCGATGAAAGCCTGCTGGTGTTCGATGTGATTCCGCCGCGCCAGTATGTTGGCGCGAAGGCTTACCGGAAGGATTGGGAGGATTTCTTTTCGGCTTTCCCCGGTCCGGTGACGGCGGAAATCAGTGACCTGGATGTGACAGCGGGCGATACCGTCGCCTACGGTCGTAGCATTCAGCACGTGGTGTTGACCGGCAAAGACGGCAAGAAGCTGGATATGACCGTGCGCGTTACCGACGGATACAAGAAGATTGATGGGAAATGGCTGATCAGCCATGAGCACGTTTCCGTTCCCGTAGACCTCATGACCGCCAAACCGGATTTGAGCTCCAAGCCGTAGTCAGGTTGCTAGCGGCTGCGCGTCACGGCCGCTCCGGACGCGGTTCGCTTCAGGTCCAGTATGGGCCAGCCGCGCACTGCGGCTACTCGCCGCAGACGGCTGTCCGGATTTACTGCGTGCGGCAGTCCGACTGACTCCAGCATTGGCAAATCGGAAAGGCTGTCCGAGTAAGCCTTCGATAACGCGAGATCTATACCCTGCCGGCGGCAAAGCCGCATCAGGGCAGCTTGTTTCTCGGCTTCGGCGATCAAGGGCACGGCGACGCGGCCCGTTGCCCGGCCATCCTCGTAAACCAGCGAGTTGCAGATTACGTCCTGGAAGCCGAAATAGCGCAGAACCGGCCCGAGATCAAAATCGAGCGCTCCGGTCACAAGCACAGGGCGGTAGCCCTTTGCCCGATCCGCGTCGACCAGATCCCTGGCCCCGGGATAGATCGAGGGGCGAATCACCTTTTCAAACAGACTTTCGGCCTGACTTTCCAGCCATTCCTTCTGCCAGCCGCGATATTCCCGATAAAAGATTTCGTTGAACAAACGCCGGGAATAGAGGTCAAGACCCATGAGCAAGGGCGCGCTCAACAGGAGCTTCGCGTACTTCAAAACCGCCCGAAGCCGCGAAGGGTAGTTTCTTGCGTAGTAGGCATAGCGGGTGACAACATTGCCGGCGATCAGCGTCCCGTCCAGATCATAGAAAGCGGCGCGAATCTTCATCGGCGGCCCGGGATCATGCCGGAGCGAGCAGGTTCTGAAAATTCTTCCTGTGCCGCCAGGCGAGGAACATCGTCATAACAGCGGCGAGCAAAGCGTCCCTGCTGCCTACGAACAACAGCATCGACAGTGTAAACGCCATCCAGGCCGAGAGCGATCCGATCGCGCCGGCTTCCTTCCATTTCCGGCGGCTACCCGCGATGCGGACGATCGTAAACAGCAGCAAAGCGATCGCCGCCCAGCGAGGATAAAGAACCAGCATCACCCCGGCCGAGGTCGCCACGCCTTTGCCGCCATTGAACTTCAGGAAAGGCGAATAGCAATGCCCCAGCACCGCGGCGAATCCGTAAAGCCAGCCGGCGAGTAAACCGTCGCCCGGCCGCAAGCAGAACCAGACAGCGAGAAAGCCTTTGCCCAAATCGCCCGCGAGCGTCAGCACAGCGCGCCATTTGTTGACTCGCAGCACATTGTTGAAGCCAGGGTTCCCGGAGCCCACGCGGCGAATGTCAATGCCGCTGCCGAGCATTGCGAGCACGGCAAAGGGAATCGAGCCGGCGAAAAAGCAAATCGCCAGGCGGGCGATGAAGGCGGGTTCTATCGGGGGCATCGGTTTGGGTCTATTGCCAATTTCGGGCGATCGCTTGCCGCGCCTCCTCGCGCAGGCGGATCATTTCACGGCGGTCCTCGACTGCCGGGCAAATTGCGTCGCCTATGACGATCTTAGCCTTTCGCCGCAAAGCCGGATGCCCGGCCAGCATGTGCGAGGTTCCCAGAAGTGTAACCGGATAGACCGGAGCCGAGGCTTCCACCGCGGCGTGAAACGGGTCCAGGCGAAAGCGGCTTCGATGCGGCGGGGCGCCGATCGATACGTCCGGAAACACCAGCACCGATTGCCCACGCTGAAGCGCCTCGACCATCCGCCGCCTCCACGCTCCGGGCGGCATGGGCGCGCCCCGGCCGGACGCGAGTACAAAAGGCCGAAGCAGGGCAGCCGCGGCTCGCGAAATTCCTAACAGCGCGTCCTCGGCGGCAAACACCAGCGGAGGGGGCAGGGCGGCGGCAAGCACGATCGGGTCGAGGCGGCCCGGATGGTTTGCCACGAAGACGGCGGGGCGGGTCCGGTGCAGGCCGCCGGCGGATTGCACTTCGATTTCATAGCGGCTCAGCAGCAGGAACGTTCGCGCGCCTGCGTTGAGAAGCGAGCCCGTCCACGGGCCAAGGCGAAGGATGCGGGCCGCAAGACCGGCGCCCGCTGCTATACCTAGCAACAATCCATAGGAATAAGCTTGCCGCAGCCAGCCCGCGGCGCGGCGGGCGGCCAAAGCCGACCCCGAGCCGGCGTTTTCGAGCGCCAGACGGGTGATCTGCACCCAGGCCGGCGGTTTGCGGGCTTTCAGCTCTCCGCTCAGAAACAGCGCCTTGGTTTCGAAGCGCCGGATCTTGCCGCTGGACGTCTTGGGAATACTCTGCGGCGGAGCCAACTGCACCTTGTCGGGTGGAATTCCCAGCACCGCTTCCACCGCTCGTACGATATCCGCTTCGATCCGGCGCAGCTCTTCGCTGCGGCTGGCGCGGGTTTCAGCCACTACCACCAGCCGCTCGGTGCCGGTCTCGGCGTCCGTGACGCCAAAGGCAGCCACGCACCCCCGCCGCACGCCGGCGACCTCCGAAGCTGCTCCTTCGACCTCCTGCGGGATGATGTTGCGACCGGACTTGATAATACAGTCCTTGCGCCGCCCCGTAATATAGACTTCGCCGCCGGCCCAGTAACCGAGGTCGCCCGAGTCGATCCAAGTGCCGTCGACTGTCACCGCAGCGGTAGCGGCAGGATTCCGGTAATAGCCAGAGGTTTTTGAGGGGCCCCGAAACAGCACACGGCCCCGCACCCGTTCGGGCAGATCGCGGTTCTCGTCGTCGACGATCCGGATTGCATGGCCCGGCATCGGCCTGCCGTTGGCCACAAAGCGGATGACAGGGGATTCATGCGGCTGGGCGGGCTCGGCCACTCCGTGTTCCTCAAAAGGCTTCCGGCGGATTGTGTCAATCATGGGCCGGCGGTTAATCGGTGGAAAGGCGAGAGCCACGGAAGATTCGGCCAGGCCGTAGCACGGGACCCAGCTCTCCGGACGGAAGCCGTAGGGGGCAAAGCGCTCCGTAAACCGGGCCAGAGTCTCGGGCAAAACGGCTTCTCCGGCGTTGATCGCCACGCGCCACGCGCTGAGATCGAGGCCTTCGAGCATGCGATCGGGGATTTTCCGCGCGCAGAGCTCGTAGGAAAAGTTCGGGGCCGGGCAGAGCGTACCGCGAGCATCGTGCATGGCCCAAAGCCAGCGCTCCGGGCGGCTCAAAAACGCCAGAGGCGAGAGAACGGTGATCGGAGTGGCGTAATAGAGGCTGAAGAGCCACGAGCCGATCAGCCCCATGTCGTGGTACAGGGGCAGCCATGTCACAACGATATCGGTGGGCCGCACCTGTACCGAGTGGCCGATCCCGCGGATATTGGCCAGTATGTTGGCGTGGCTTAAGACAACCCCTTTCGGGTCGCCCGTGCTGCCGGAAGTGTACTGGATGAAACCAGTGTCCGAGGGAGAAACGGCCGGCGCCGGCCGTCCGCGGCCGGCTTGGCGAAGAGCCTCCACGCTGGTGACAGCGGCCAGGCCCGGCAAGTTCAGCCGCATGATGTGCGAAACGGCTTTCACGCGGTCGAACGTGATTAAGAAGCGGACCTCCGCGTTATTCAGAATGCGCGTTTGGCGGCGAACGTATTCCTCGATCTTGTCCGGCCGGGCTGGCGGATAGATGGGCACCGGTATGCCGCCCGCCAGGCTCACGCCGAAGAACGCGTAGAAAAAATCGGCGCACGTGGGCAGCATGATGGCGACTGTCTGGTCGCGCTCGAGACCTTCAGCGGCCAAGCCTGCGGCAACTTCCGCCGCCCCGGCGAGAAGCTCGCGGTACGTGATGTCCTGAACCGATTCCTCCTCCGGCAAGTGAATATGCACCCGGTCCGGCTCGACTTCAGCATGGCGCTGAAGCACCTCGGGCAGGGTGACCGCGGTGTCCGGAGCGGGAGGGGCTTCACGGGCCGGCGGCGCGATCCGGTAACGGGGCTTGACGCTGGATTCAACCCGGGTGCTTGCGCCGCTGCGGACGATGGCCTCCACCCAATGCGCCGCAGTCTCTGCTTCCTGCGGCACCTCGTCCGGCAACCGCACGTCAAACTTGGATTCGCAGCGAACGAGCAACTCCACGCGCTCAAGGCTGCCCAGTCCTAGATCGCGGTCCAGAGAGGAGTCGAGCCGGAGGCTGGCGGCGGCCTGCCGCGCCCCAAGCTCTTCCAGAAGTTCCCGGATGATTTCCAGGACTTGCTGCTCAATCAGCGAAGGTTCAATCCGGGTGGTTGGCGTCACAAGCATTCGACACTTACCGGTCGCTCAGTTTTCGGCAACGAGCGTTGCGCAAGCGGCAAAGCGCGGGCAACCGAAAAAACGCGGCCCGCGGCCGGGTGTTTCCGGGCTCAGGAGCCCCGCAGTTCCAGAACCGGTTTTTCAACGGACTGTCAGATCCTGAACGCCCAATCCTTCACAGCCTCCGGCTGGATCCATTTTTCGATGCCCTTGATTTGATTGTTGACCCAGTAATCTTCCCAATCGATGCGCTCGGGGTCCCAGGGAAGCAGCGCCCGATCTTTCTCAGACAACAGCGAATACGCAGCACGAATATTTTCCGACTCGAATATGTACCGGTTGTGCAGAATGAACGGCAAATACTGGTCGAGTGTCTGCTCGCGAAGCGCCGCCTGCAAACTGCGAGCACGCAGGGCGGCAGACCACGCGGCCAGAGGCTTATTGCCGGGCAAGCCGGCGGTCTCGAGCTTCCTGCGAATGCCTGCCACCAAAGTTTCCATCTGGGCGATTTGCTTTTGAAGCCGCAGGCGGCGCGCCCTGGCCTGCTCGGGTGAAACAAACCGGACGTTGCCCGCCAGCAGTTCGACAAGCGGTTCCAAAAGGATGGGATTGACGTCGGCGGTGCCCAACTGATAGACGCGCTCCTGACGCCCCTCGAGCAGCAACGCGGTGACAGCCAGGATCGCCGCCGCCACCAGATCAACGGGCACGACTTCCAGAGGAGCGTCTCTCCGGACCGGCCAGTGTTTCATTCCGCTGAGAGCCATCAGAACCAGCGGCGCGCTGGTGCGGCCGCCCTCGATCCACCCTGGAAATGGGAACCGCAGGGCGCCCTCGATGATCGCCGGGCGAATGATCGTGGCGTCCAGCTTGCTGTCTGCGACCACAATCTGCTCGCCCAAGCTTTTGGCGTAGGTATAGGTGTTCACCCAGCCCCAATGCTCGGCGCGCCGCCGGCCGAGGTCCGCGAGCCGGCGCTCGGTCTCGCGGGATGGGCGGGGCCCGCCGCCGCTGGATTCGGGGCTGTCGGATTCTTGAATCTGCCGTACTTGGTCCTTGCAGTAGCGGATCTCGCGTTCATGCTCGAAGCTGGCGTCGTTGGGACCGAGCCGGCGCGGATAGAACCCGAGGATGGGCTGCGTCTCCTCCACCAGGCCGTCGCTCTCGCCGCAAACAAAACAGGTGGAAATATGCGCCAACTTGGCGCCAAGCTGCTTAGCCAGGCCGGCCACGTTTCGCACGCCGTCCACATTCGACCGAAAAGATTCGTTCACCGGCGGGTAGAATTCGACCAGCCCGGCGCAGTTGATAATCACACCGATTTTGCCCGCCAGTTCGGCCAGGTCGGGTGGAGTCAAGCCGCAAGCTGGTGCGCCGACATCGCCGGCCCAAACGCAGATCTTTTGCTCGAAAAAGTCACGCTTCCCGGCGCGAAGCAAAGGATCGAGGGCCGGCGAGGCGAGTATTTCGGTCTCGAACCGCTCTTGCGGCGACTGGCCTCGGCGCGGCCGGAGCAATAGGTGGAGGCGTTTCAGATCGGGGAAGCGGTCGGCCAGAAGAGCCAAAATCACCTTGCCGAGAAATCCATTGCCGCCGGTCAACAGGATTTCGTGACTCCGGAACGTCTGAGCTACATCCGTCACAGAAAGAACCTCGCCTTTTTTCGGCAACCGGAGCCGGCTAGGCGCAGTAAGGTGCTGTTAAGAAACTAACTTAGCGAGATCGCCGGGCCGGTGTCAAGGCAGGGAACGATGGCGTTTCGCTTTCTCGAAGTCCGCACGGCGAAGGCCCCACGGTTGTTTTATGCGGATGCCGATGCCAACGCAGGCTGGTACACGCACCGCAAATCTTCCGCCAAGTAGTTTCCTGTAATCGCATAAGCGCGGGCTCGGGATCCGCCACAGATCTTCCTGTACTCGCACTCGCCGCATTTGCCGTCAAGGCGAGCATCGTCCCGCAATGTGGGGAACAGCGGGGCGGTACGGTAGACCTCGGCGAGCGAATCGCGCCGCACATTGCCGCCAGCCAGTGGAAGGAATCCGCTTGGACAGATGTCGCCTGTGTGGGATATGAAAACTAGACCCTTGCCGTCATTAATGCCGATTTGGCGGCGGATCGCACTCCATTCAGGGAAACAGCCATTCGGGAAACGCCCGTGCGATAAATTGCCGCGATCGCATCCCGGCTCAGCAATGGTGTCGCGCTTGGGGTTATCGTTGTTCGCAAGCCGAGCCGGGCACTCTCAGAGAGAAGCTCGAAGATATCCGGCCGTTTCAGTGGGTCTCCGCCCGTAAAGATCATCAGCGGCTCCCCGAATGAACGTACTTCAGCAAGCAGCCGGGAACCTTCTTTCGTTGTGAGTTCGGCAGGATTGCGGCAAGGCACTGCGCTTGCGCGACAGTGTACCTAGGCCGCGTCGCAGGCTTGCGTCACCTCCCAAATCACCAGCAACGGAGCCGAATCGAAGCGTGTCATAGTCCATACTCCCGCAATCTGCCAGCAAAGACAGTGACTTTAGTCACCTTGTTCACCCGCCGCGGCCGAGCCATCCGAGGGCTGTCAAGGAACTGCTCTCGCGCGTGTCCCGCAAATAGGATCGTGGCTTCACAGCCTGGGATACGCGATTCAAGAGGGGCTATTGGGAACCACTAGCCTGCGCCGCCGGCGATTGCTCGATCAGGGGTTCGACCTGCTTGGCCACGCCATAGACATACGTGACGCGGATGCTCTTCTCGCCGTGTGTGTAATCGACCACGCGATGCGCCTCACCCGGCTCGCTCAACTCGCGGACCAATTCCCCATAGCCTAGCGCGAAGGTGATCTGGGCCTCCGTCATGCCGGGCTCGGCGCGATGCGCCGCAATTTTCTCCCAAATCTCCGGAGTCCAGTCCTTATAGATCTGGTGCGGATCTTTGATCAGGAAGATGTCATCGAGGAAGAACTGGCTGCCGGATGAAATGGGAAGCGAGCAGGCGGGCTGTTGGTCCCGCACCACCTCCAACCAGACCTGGCCCCTTTTCCGATAAGCCCGGCGGACCACAACCTTTTCCATCGGCCCGAGCGCTCCACCCGGCCGGCAGAGCCAGCGGTAGCCTTCTCGCACCCAAAGCGCCTTGCCGGCCAAGGCCTCCGCGTCGGCGAAATCCCGCAAGTAAGACTTCGGCAGCGCCACGTAGTAATCAGAACTAAGCGGAAGAGTCTGGGGACGGGGCCGCGGCCGTTTCGGTTCTAGCGCCCTCTCGATAAAAACGCCGGCGACATACAGAGCCGACAAAATCAGGCCCGCGGTCAGCACTCGCTGGGTTTGGCGCTGCCAGCTCATCCCTCAAAGGACGTGTGCACGTACCCTTCCATTTCTGGTTTAATCATTTGACCGCGAGGTGCAACACGGCGATGCCGCCCGTTAGCGGCCAATATTGCACCTGGCGGAAGCCCGCGCCGATCATCGCCGCTGACAGCGCGTCGGGCGTAAGAAATTTATCAACGGATTGCTGGAGGTAGCGGTAGGCATGTCCCGCGCCGGAGACAGCAGCGCCCAGACGCGGCAGAAGATGGTGAAAATAGAAGCCGTAAAGCGGGGCGATGAATCGGCCCTGGGGTTGGGAAAATTCCAAAACAGCCAGCCATCCGTGCGTGCGGAGCAAGCGATGCATTTCGCGCAGTCCCCGCTCGTAATGGACGAGGTTGCGAAGCCCGAAGGCAACCGTAATCAGATCGAAGCTGGCATCAGGCAGCGGCAGACACAAAGCGTCGGCCTCGACGAGGCGGGCGCGGGGCCCGAGCTTGGCTGCGGCTCCGGCGAGCATGGGCCGGCAGAAATCGACGCCGAAAACGGGGCGGCCATGAACGCGCTGCAAGGCGGCCAGCAAATCGCCGGTTCCGCAGCACAGATCGAGCACACGGGCTTGCGGCCGTTCGAGCACGCTGCGCACTTTTTCCACTGTGAAGCGCCGCCAGTGACGGTCGATCTGGAAGGAAAGCAGATGATTCGCCAGATCGTAGCGCGGGGCTACGCGGGCGAACATGTCGCGAACGTAGCGCGCGGCGCCGATTTCATCATCAACCGGAACACCCGCTGGGGTAGTGCCGCGAATCATGCCACTGCGGCCAATGCGCGCTCGGCCGCCTCCCGTACCAGCGCCGGATCGATGCCGGCAACCACGCGCGCCGAGCCGATCCGCTCGGGGAGGACGAAGTGCACCTGGCCCCCGACTGTCTTCTTGTCAGCGCCCAACCGGGCAAGAAGCCTTTCCGCGCTAATCCCGTCGACGCGGGGGATCGGGCCGTAGCTATCCAGCAGTTGCTCAATCGAGCCGTAGTCCCCATTGGCGAGCAGCCCTGTCCGGGCGGCCAGCCAGGCCGCCGCCCGCATGCCGAAGGCGACAGCCTCGCCGTGCAGAAGGCGCCGGTAGCCGGTTTCGGCTTCAAGAGCATGGCCGAGAGTGTGTCCGAAATTGAGGATGCGGCGCAGATCCCCTTCTTTTTCGTCGGCTGAGACCACGTCTGCCTTGATGCGCACGGATTCGTGGATCAATTCCTCCACCACCGGGGGTGACCGGCGCAGCACCTCCTCACGCCGCTCCGCCAGCAGCTGGAATAAACTCCGGCTGGCGATAATCGCGCACTTGATCACCTCGTATAGACCGGCGCGATACTCGCGATCAGGCAGAGTGGCGAGCGCATCGGGGTCGATCAGCACCAGTTCCGGTTGATGGAAAGCGCCGATCAAATTCTTGCCGCCCTCGAGATTCACTCCGGTTTTGCCGCCAATCGCCGCGTCCACCTGCGCGAGTAAGGTCGTGGGAATCTGAATGACGCTGACGCCGCGCATGTAGATGGCCCCCAGAAAGCCGGCCACATCGTTCACGACGCCGCCCCCAAATGCGGCTAACAGACTGCCTCGGTCAGCGCCGGATTCGAGCATTTGGGAGGCGAGCTTTTCAACCGTAGCCAGCCGCTTGTGCTCCTCGCCGTCAGGCATCGTCAGGCGGAGGAAAGGCTCTCCCGCTAGGCCCCGCTCGAGGCGCACCCCCTGCTGCGCCCAAACCGGAGCCGTGGTAACCACAAACAACTTTCTCTTGCTAAGAAAAGGCCGGAGATGAACCGCGGCATTCTCGAGAGCGCCGCGCTCCACCAGCGCTTCATAATCGTGAGAACCTGTACGCACGGTGATGCGGCGCATACCAAAATGTTAACGCGGATGGCCGCGTCCCGGCGGGTGAAGGTCCAAAGCGACATTCCCAGGCCCGGCGGCGGAGGTCGCAGGGACGGCGCAGCCGTTTTGAGGTTACAACGCAGCTTCCACTATCGGTCGTCCACCGCCTCCTCTGCTATCATAAGGACCGAGAGGTTGCGCGCGATGTCTTATCTTTACGTTCTGGCTGCTGTTCTGTTACGCCTGCTGCCGCACCCGTGGAACGCCACGCCGCTCGCCGCCATGTTCCTCTTCAGCGGGGCCACGTTCCGCGGCAGACGCGAGAGCCTGCTCGTACCGCTGGCAGCGCTTCTGATCAGTGATTACGCGGCCGGCCAACTTCTTTGGCACGGCCGGTACCCCTGGTTCAGCGCATCCAAGTGCATTGCCTTTCTGTTAATCGCGCTGATCGGGTGGACGCTTCGCAACAGGATGAGCTTTGCGAAAATCGCCGGCGCCTCGCTGGCGGGATCGGTGATTTTCTTCCTGATCACAAATTTTGCGGTCTGGCTCGCTGGGAGCCTCTACCCCCGGACGGCGGCCGGCCTGGTTGCTTGTTATCTTGCCGGACTGCCGTTTTTCCAGAATACCCTGCTGGGAGACCTGGCTTACGCCGGCGTGATGTTCGGCTCGTATCACTGCATCGCGCAGCGCCGCTGGACTCCCGCCCGCCAGGCTGCGAACTGAGCTGTGCGCATCTGCTCGCTATTGCCGAGCGCTACGGAAATGGTTTTTGCGCTGGGGCAGGAACATCTGCTGGCCGGCGTCACCCACGAGTGTGATTACCCGCCGCAAGCACGCCAATTACCCAAGGTCACAAGAACAAATATTGACCCGGCCCTCTCCAGTTCCCAGATCGACGCTGCCGTCCGCTCGACTCTGGCTGCGGCAGGCTCCCTTTATGAGTTGGATGTTTCTCTGCTGGAGCAATTGCAGCCTGATTTGATTCTCACCCAGCGGCTCTGTGATGTCTGCGCGGTATCCGCCGACCGCGTCGAGCGTGCGGTGGCCGCCCTCGCATCGCATCCGCGCGTGTTGAACCTTGAGCCTCATTCGCTCGCAGATGTTTTCGAAAACATCCGCACTGTGGGCCAGGCTATCGGCTGCGAAAGCCGCGCAGCGGCGGTGGCCGCGAATCTGGAACGGCGGGTTGAGACCATCGCGGCCAAAACCAAGCGCTGTGCGTTTCGGCCGCGAGTATTCTGTATGGAATGGGTGCAGCCTCCATACTGCGGCGGCCATTGGATGAAAGAACTTGTCGAAATCGCCGGGGGACGCGACGATCTCGCCAATCCGCACCGGCCCTCGTACCGGATCGAATGGCGCAGAGTACTCGATTCCGCGCCGGAGATCATTGTCCTGACCTGCTGCGGTTTCAATCTGGAGCGCAATTTGCGCGAGGCGGAAAAGCTGGCAGCCTGCGAAGGCTTTTGGGGCCTGCCGGCGGCCAAATCCGGGCGCATTTTCGCCACCGACGGCTCCGCCTATTTCAGCCGTCCCGGCCCCCGCATTGTAGACAGCTTGGAGATCCTGGCCCACTTGGTTCACCCGGAGATTTTCCCGGCGCCGCCGCTGGCCGCGGCATTCGCTCCGGCCGAGTTGGCTCCTGCAAGAAAGTAGAACGCCGCCTGGAAACTCACGCGCCGGCCCTCGCCATCACGACTCGCGATAGTACTCGGATTCGCGCACCGGCGCCGTTACTTTGGCTTCGCCCGGCAGGCCCGCCCGTTTGCGGGCCGAAAACATGGAGCCGCGGGCCGGCTGCATCGGGGCAAATCGGGCTAATCCCGGTGCGATCTTCATATCGTCATACACCGCTTCCATGCCGCCGCGCATGAAATAGGTTTCATGCCAGAAGCCCGTACCGCCGGAATCGCGCAGGAATTCGGTCCACCAGTTCTGATGCGGCAAGGAGCGCGCCCAGGTCTCCATGGATTCAAAATCGCGCCAGTACTGCCGCATTCCGGCGTGCAGCGGGAACAGCGAAAAAAACAGGTTCTCATGTAGAAGGAGCCCATCCGGCTTGCGAGCGACCGATTTGGCGATCTGAGGCCCCAGGCGCAAAAACCTCCACAGCCCCTTGAACGTGTTCACCCGCATGCCGAGATAAATGACCACCAGATCCGGGAATTGGGACAGGTCGACTGTCATACGTTTGACGGCGGGCATGGGTGCAACCTCCTAAAGAAGATTTGAGAATCATTAATACCTTTTCCTCAGCGGGTGTCGCCGGCCGATGTAGAGAAATTTAGCGCATCTTTGCCTAAAAATGCCGCGCCGCAAAAACCAAAGCCGGCAGGGGCTTTTTTTGGCAGCGCTACTCGCATTTTTCGGGGCTTATGGATCGCAACTGGATGTTCTAGAACGGCTCTGCCAGGCGCACCGGCTGGCCGCTTGCGGAGCTCTCGTAGACGGCGTTGGCAATCTCCACTGCCCGGAATCCGGCGAACCCGTCAGCCAAACGGACCCCGCTGGCAGGCTCTCCGCGCACGATCTGTATAAAATCGCGCAGCTCCTCTTGGAAGGCAAGACCAGTGGTGGTTTGCCAACCCCGGAATTTCTCGCGCAGCATGATCTCGGGGTAGAAGCGGAATTCGCGGCGGCGGCGGCCGCCCGGCTTATCCATGCAGATGGCCATGGCGAACATCGGCGCATAGTAAGCCCGGGCCATCCCCCGATCGCAGTAAGCCTCCACGAAAAAGCGATACCCCTTCCATTCGGTCCAGGTGGCGTGTAGAGTCGCTACTTTGCCGGAAGGGCTCCTGAGCAGGGCAAAGCCGTTGTCTTCGGCGCCGTCCTGCTTCCAGATTTCATTGCTGGCGGCTCCGTAGACCTGGCTTACCTCGCCCAGGACGTAGCGCACCAAATCAATGACGTGAATGCCCACATCCATCAGAGCCCCTCCGCCGATTCCCTGCTTGCTGTACATCCAGGGCGCGCTGAACTCACTCAGGCCGGTGTGGCCGGCGAAAGCGCGAACGTGATCGAGCGCCCCCATGCGTCCGCTGGCCAAGACGTCCTTGAGATATTTCACCGCGGGAAAATAGCGATGATTGAAACCCGTGGCCAGCACTCGGCCGGACCGCCGGGCCGCCTCCACCATCCTGCGGCAGGCGGCCACGCTCGTGGCGAGAGGCTTCTCGCACAGCACATGCTTTCCGGCCGCCAGGGCCGCTAATACGATTTCCTCATGGTAAACAGGGGGAGTGGAGACGATCACGGCCTCGATCCCGGGCGCTTCTAGTAACTCCTGATATCTTGTGTAGCAGTACGCGTCCGCAGAGGCCGCCGCCCGCGCGCGCAACAGTTCCTTGTCGGCCACCGCAGCCAGCCGGCAGCCGGGAGTCCTACGGAGTGCGCCAGCGCGAATTTTTCCGATGCCGCCGGCGCCGATCAATCCAAAGATAACGGGCGGGGAACTCATCCGTCCCCAGTGTATGCTATCCAGTAGGCCCCATGGGGCCTGGAGCGGCAGGCGCGGGATGAAACCGGGTTTACTCGTGATGAAGTTCGGCGGAACCAGCGTGGGAAATGCGGAGCGCATTGCCGCGGCGGCCGATCTGATATCGAAGGCCGCCGGGACGCGGCCCGTAGTGGCCGTAGTTTCGGCGATGTCCAAGGTCACTGACGCGCTGCTCGAAACGATGCGCCGTGCCGAGGCCGGAGATCTGGCCGGCATGGAATCGAACATACGCGAACTCGAGCGCCGGCACTTGGACGTTTGCCAGGCGCTGTTTCCCGCCGGGCAGCAGCCCGCGGTCACCGCGGGCGTACGGGGCCTGTTGAAGGAGTTTGACCGCATCTGCCAGGGCATTCTCATGCTGGGGGAAAAGCCGCCGCGCTCGGTCGATGAGGCCGTCGCGACGGGCGAAAGACTTTCGGCAGGAATCGTGGCCGCGCTGCTCGAATCCCGGGGCGTTCGCGCCGCGGCGGTGAACGGTTCCGAGGTCATCGTGACCGATGCCGCGTTCGGCAATGCCTCGCCGATCCTCGACAAAACACGCGCCCGCGCCGAGAAAGTTTTAGGCCTGCACATTGCCGCGAACACTGTGCCGGTGGTAACCGGGTTCAACGGGGCCACCGCCGACGGACGCCCGACGACGCTCGGCCGCGGCGGGTCGGATTTTTCAGCGTCGATTCTGGCTGCTGTGCTGGATGCCGAGGAGCTATGGATCTGGACCGACGTGGATGGCATCATGACCGCCGATCCAAGGGTGGTCGCCGACGCGGCGGTGCTCGAGGAAGTGAGCTACAACGAAGCGGCGGAACTGGCCTACAACGGCGCAAAGGTACTTCACCCGCGGACGCTGGCGCCGCTGATCGAAAAGCAGATTCCGGTTTGGAGCAAGAACAGCTTTCGTCCCGAGCTGCCGGGGACCAAAATCGTCCCCAGGATTAGCGATGCCTCGGGCGTTCGGGCCATCACGTCGCTGGCCCGCGTGGCTATGATCACGATCGAGGCGGTGAATGCTTCGATGCAGGGGGCGCAACTGATGGCTCGCGCGCTGGATGCGTTGGCCCGAGTCAATGTCGAGCTGCTGCTGCTGTCGCGGTCCAGCTACCGGCAGAATTTCTGCATGCTGGTGCGCTCTGAAGAACTGGAAATGGCCATGGAGAGCCTGGAATCGGCGCTGGCTCTCGAGCTGGCGCACGGCTATCTTTATCCGATTGCGGTGGATGAGAGCGTCGGCCTGCTGGCGATCGTCGGTGAAGGCATGCGCGGCACACCGGGCTTGGCCGGCCGCCTGTTCACCGCGATTTCCCGGGAAAAGATTAACATCATCGCCATCGCGCAGGGATCGAGCGAACTGACGATCGCCATTGTCGTCAAGCGCGACATGCTTGACAAGGCGGTGCGCGCGGTCCACGCCGAGTACCGGCTTGGGGAACGCAAGCCGGCGGCCCGGCAGGGGCTGGGGCAGGCGCACTAAGCAGGGAAAATTGCCGGAATCGGGAAGGAGCGCCTATGCAAAGAGGATCGGTTGTTTCCCTTCACATCGCGCGAAAACACAGCCAGCCCATGATTGCGGTCGGGCAGGTGCGCGCCGTTCCCGGCAAGGGTTTGGAAGGTGACCGCCACTTTGGGAGAACAGAGAACCGGCAGGTGACGTTGATCGAGATCGAAGGCATCGAGGCCCTGACTCGCGACTACCAGACCAGTCTCCTGCCAGGTGAGGCAAGACGAGCGATCGTTACCCGGGGCGTGGCGTTGAATCACCTCGTGGGGAGAGAATTTCAGGTCGGCGAGGTCAGGATGCGGGGAACGAAGCTTTGTGAGCCTTGTGATCACCTGGCGCAATTGACTTCCGAGATCGTCAAGAGGGGCCTCATTCATCGCGGCGGCCTGTGCGCCCAGATACTTACGGACGGCGTCATCCGGCCGGGCGACTGCATCAGCGCCGATTAGACATACCTCTCACTTCTATACAGGAAGAGATGGCGCGGCTGCCGGACGCCCAACGCTGCCGTGCCGCTGTCCTCGCAAGGCTGCGGTTCCCCGGCGCGGGCAGAACACCTACGTTCACATCCGGGGGGACCATCTCGATCAAGAGAAAGCAGAACTCAGCCGCTTTGCCGCAGTTCTTTGATTAATTCGCTGACCTTCTTCTCGATCTCGTCGCGCACGGCGCGATAGACGCCAAGCGGCTGGCCCACCGGATCGCGCACGGGCCATACGATCTGACGCCCCAGAAAGGAATGCAGCAGGTTGTCCAAAGGCGCCCCACTCATGTTGACCAGCAAATCCACCTGTTTTGCGTCGAGCAGGAACAGGCTCCGCGGCTTGCGAGGTTCCAGCTTAATGCCTCGCTCCTCGAGAACCTGGAGTGTCTCCGGCTGGATGATAGGGGCGGGGTAAATGCCGGCGCTGCTCGGCTCTATGACGTCGGCGCCGAGATGCCTGGCCAGAGCTTCGGCCATGGGGCTGCGGCAGGAATTGCCGATGCAGACAAACAGCGTACGCACAGGATTATTTGGGCTTGCACCGTTCATGTTTTCGAAACCGGCTCTGCCGCGGCGGCGGCCTTGGCCAGAAACAGCCCGTGAACTCGTGTATCCGAAGTCAGTTCCGGATGGAACGTGGCCGCCAAGTGGCTGCCTTGCTCCACCAGGACAGGATCGTTCTGATGCCGGAGCAGCACGATGCCGCCGGGGCCGACCCGGCGAATGATCGGCGCGCGAATGAATACACCTTCCAAAGGCTCTTCCTGCGCAGGGCCGCCGGTCCGCTGCGAGAACTCGGCCGTGGGCGGAATTTTAGAAATATGGCTGTCTACCTGCCGCCCATACGCATTGCGCTCGATGGCCATATCGATGAGGCCGAGACTGCGCTGGGCCGGATGCGAGACCTCTGTAGCCATGAGTATCGCCCCGGCACACGTACCCAGCACCGGCCGCCGTGCGGCAAAGGCCCGGATGGGATCGAACAATCCTTCATCCTCGAGGGCCTTGAGCATCGTGGTGCTCTCGCCTCCTGGAATGATCAGTCCGTCAAGGCCCTCCAACTGCCCGGCAGCGCGCACGAATACCGGCGTTGCTCCAAGGCGGGCCACAGCCCGGCCGTGCGCCTCAAAATCTCCCTGAACCGCTAAGATCCCGATCTTCATTCGGGAAAGACCTTATTCGGGAAAGACCTTTTCATGCCCGTGCTAATTTACGTCCTGCGGCATCGGGACTTACCAGCCGCGCGTCTGCAACAGCTCGCTCGCCTCGAGCTTCGCCACGTCCAGGCCTCGCATTGCCTCTCCTAGCTCTTCACTGGCTTCGAGCAGCTTTTGCGGATCGTTGTAGTGTGTTGTGGCTTTAACGATCGCGCGAGCCCGGCGCTCAGGGTCCTCACTCTTGAAAATCCCGGAGCCCACGAAAACGGCTTCCGCGCCAAGCTGCATTACGAGAGCGGCATCGGCGGGCGTCGCGATGCCGCCGGCGGAAAAATTTGGCACCGGCAGCTTGCCGTGTTCGGCGCAGTACTCCACCAGCTCCAGAGGGGCCTGGAGCTTCTTGGCTTCAGCCACCAACTCCTCCTTGCCGAGAACGGTGAGCTGTTTCATCTCTTTCTGGATCGTTCGCATGTGTCGTACCGCCTCGACGATATTGCCCGATCCGGCCTCCCCTTTGGTGCGAATCATGGCTGCTCCCTCGGCGATCCGGCGCAGAGCCTCGCCGAGATTGCGAGCTCCGCACACGAAGGGAACTTTGAAACTCCGCTTGTCGATATGGTGCTCTTCGTCGGCCGGCGTTAAAACCTCGCTCTCGTCGATGTAATCCACCTTGAGGGCTTCGAGAATCCGGGCCTCCACGAAATGTCCGATCCGCGCTTTAGCCATCACGGGAATACTGACCCGCTCCATGATCTCGCGGATCTTGGCGATCGAGGCCATACGGGCGACGCCGCCTTCTTTGCGGATGTCGGCGGGCACGCGCTCGAGCGCCATGACTGCGGCCGCGCCGGCGCGCTCGGCGATTTCGGCCTGTTCGGCGTTGGTCACGTCCATGATCACGCCGCCCTTCAGCATCTCAGCCAGGCCGACCTTCAATCGAAAACTCTCGTCCAAATACATGCCCTCTCCCCTCCTTCTTCCATTTTCCATCAGCAGACTGCCGCCTGGATTCTCCGCGTGGCGATGCCCGCCCCGTGGATCTGCTCGCGGCCCCGTTGCGCGAAGCGGCTTCCAAAATGCTCCGCTATGAATGCTTCTCGAACCCGCCTCGCCCTGTACCAGCGTTGTATTACAGCTCCGCGCCGGCGGCCAGTCTACAATGATCGCATGGCCGCTCATTTGGAATTGTTACGGCCGGGGACCACTGCTCTCTTCATTATAGACTTGCAGGAGAAGCTGTTTCCGGCCATCTGGGAAAAGGAACGCCTGCTCGCCAATGTTACAAAGCTATTGCGCCTGGCGAATATCCTGAAACTCAAGACACTGCCCACGACCCAATACCGCAACGGCCTGGGCCCTACCATTCCGGAAGTGGCTTCTCTGCTGCCGGAAGCTCCAATGGACAAGACCTCCTTTGGGTGTCTGGGCGACGAGCGCATCGTGAAACGGCTGGAGCGCGAAGTGCCGCGCACTCATACTTTGCTGGTTGCCGGCATCGAAACCCACATCTGCGTCATGCAGACGGTGCTCGGGGCGCTCGCCGCCGGATACCGGGTCCACGTCGCCGCCGACGCCACCAGCTCGCGCAGCGCTTCGAACATGCAGCTTGGCCTGGAGCGGATGCGGGAGGCCGGTGCGGTCATTTCTTCGACCGAGATGGCAATTTACGAGTTGCTGGCCCGCAGCGATCGGGAAGAGTTCAAGCAGATGCTGCCGTATTTGAAATAATATTGCGCCGGGCCTATAGGCCCTTGAGAAAGTAGTTGTGCTCCCGCTCTCTTCCCACGGTTGTCAGCTCGCCGTGTCCGGGGATTACGATAAGAGAATCATCGAGGGTCAAGATCTTGTTCTTGATCGAGGCCAGGATGTGGCGGCTGTCGCCGCCGGGAAGATCGGTTCTGCCTATGCTGTCCCGGAACAGCGTATCGCCGGCTAGGAGCTTGTTTTCCTGGGCGGCCAGCAGGCTGATGCTGCCGGGCGTGTGGCCGGGCGTGTCGAGCACCTGAAACGTGCACCTGGCCAGGCGGATCAGATCGCCCTCTCGCACCGCCACGTCAATCTGCGGCTGCTCCGGGGGCGGAACTCGGAGCCACGCGGCTTGCATGGCAAGCTGGTTCGCGATGGGCAGGTCGCGCTCACTCATGTAGACCGGAGCGCCGGTCAGGCGGTGCAAGGCGGCGGCGGCGCCGATGTGGTCAATGTGGGCGTGCGTGATAGCGATAGCCGTTACGTGCAAGCCGTGCTGATCGATGGTTTTTTGTATTTCCGGCAGGTCATCTCCTGGATCGACGACCAAGGCTTCACGTGTGGTCTCGTCCCCAAAAATCGAACAATTGCATTGGAGTATTCCGACAGGCAAGATGGTGTGAATCATAAGAAAAACCTGTGCTGTGGGCTTATAGCAATCGCGTTTCCTGCACCCGCGCCATGTGATCTGCGTTCGCCGCCCCCGGGGCCGGCAGGGCCCCAAGCATGACCATACCGCGCCGAATCATATGACTGGGATTCCACGCCGGCAGGCAGCCATGACCTTCGGGCCGATGGAATTGGGCCGCCGCCCCGAGGAACTGTGAGCGGCCGGCCAACGGGGGCTGCGGCCACAGGCCGCGGCGGGCTTTCCGCGATGGTGCGCGCCGCAAGCAGGAGGCCAACTGTTAGTATAGAGCAATGAACTGGCTCGACACGTTGATGCAGTGGCTGCATCTTTCGGCTGCCGTGACCGGCGTTGGCGCGCTGATTTACGGGCGCCTGGTGGTGGGACCCTCCCTGGCCGGCCTCCCGCAGGAGACGCGCAGCAAGCTGGTGGGGGACCTCACAACACGAATGCGCCCGATCTCCTTTACCGTCATCGCGCTGCTGCTGATCACCGGTTTTTACAACTATCTGACGCGCCTCTCCCAGCGGCCGCCTTCGTATCACATGATTCTGGGGATCAAAATTCTGCTGGCTCTGCACGTCTTCACCGTGGCGGTGTTGCTGGCCGTGCCGCCGGGCGCGAATCCCGCCCGCGACGCGCGCCGCCCCCGGCTCATGGCGGGAGCGGCGGTCTCCGGGATTCTCGTTTTGCTGCTTTCGGCGTATTTGCGCCGGAACTACTGAGGATGAACATTTCCGCCGGGTATACGGCTCTGCACGAATCGGCCGCCTGGTTCGACCTCTCAGCCCGCGGCAAGCTTCGCTTCACGGGCGAGGATCGCGTGCGGCTGCTGCATGCCATGCTCTCCAACGACATACGAAGCCTTCAGCCGGGGCAAGGTAACTACAACTTTCTCCTGAACGCGCAAGGCCATATCTTGGCGGATGCAAACCTCTATGTTTTTGCCGATTCGATTCTGCTCGAGGTTGAGCCGGAAGTTACCGAGCGGGTACTCCAGCACCTGGACAGGCACATCATCGCCGATGATGTGCAGATCGAAAACGTCACGGAGAGATTTGCCTGCCTGGCTCTGGAAGGTCCCGCGTCCGGACAAATGGCAGGCGCGGCAGCTTCCCTGGAGCCGGGTTCCCATATGGAATCGGAAGGTGCGATCGTCGCCCGTGTGTCGGCGACAGGCCAGCTTGGTTTTCGATTCTTCGTCCCGGCCGGGGAAAGGGAGCGGCTGGCAGCCCGGCTCGAGCGGGCCGGGGCCATAGCGGCTTCGGCCGCGGATGTCCGGATCGTGCGTGTGGAAAACGGCGTTCCGCTTTACGGGGAGGATTTCAACGAAACCACGTTGCCGCAGGAAGCCCGACAGGAACGGGCCTTGAACTTTCAAAAGGGATGTTATCTGGGCCAGGAAATCGTCGAGCGGATCCGCGCTCGCGGCCACGTGAACAGGCTGCTTGTCAGGCTGGGGATCGAGGTTGATCGGCCGCCGGAGAAGGGCAGCGCGGTAACCGCCGGCGGACAGGAAATCGGCCGGCTCACCAGCCCGGTTTACTCCCCGCGCTATCAACAGTCGCTCGGCTTTGCAATAATCCGGCGCGATTTCGCCCAGCCGGAGACGCCCGTGCTGGTGGGGAGCATTCCGGGCCGCGTTCTCGGCTGAAGGAGCCGGCTGGGGAATTTCGAACTGCGCTGAACTTCGGGACTTCTCGCAACCGGGTCAGAACATCACGCGCATCCCGATCTGCACATACCGCTGGCTGTTCTGGGTGCTGGTGTACTGCCCGAAAGCCGGCTGGCTGATATTCAACTGCGCCCCCGCGAACGAAGTGTTGTTGAAGATGTTGTAAAGCTCGCCGCGTAGCTCGATTTTTACGCGCTCGGCGACCGGAATGTTCTTATAGATGTTCCAATCGAAGTTCAGCCAGCCGTTCAGGCGTACTGCATTCCGCCCGAGTGTTCCAAAGTTTCCGATGAGAGGCTGCGACAGTCCGATGCTGGCCGCATAAGCCGAAATTTTCTGTATCGGGTCGTTATTGAGGCCGCTGGGTGCGCCGGCGCTGCCTGCCGGCTGGGGATTGAAATCGAGCGGGCCCGCCACATTCGGCCGGACCGGCCCTCCGGTGATGCCAGTGAGGGTCAAAGGCGAAATCCCGCGCCGGGAGCCGGCTTCGAGCGTGGCGGGGAATCCGCTCTGGATGGTCGAAATTCCGGCAAAGCCCCATCCGCCCGCCAGACGGCGCAGAAAGCGGTTGGAAGAGCTCCGGAACCAGGCCGGTTCATAGACGTGCGTGATGACGAGACGATGCGGGACGTCAAACTCGGAGACCGCCCGGTTGTCGCGATTGTTGTTGGGATTCTGTTGAGCCGGGCTGTCGTTCACCAGCACGCCCAGCGCGTCGGAAACGTCGTCGATCGTCTTGGAAAACGTATAAGCGGCCTGGAAGTAGTAGCCATTGCGGAACGACTTGTACGCTAGAAACTGGAAGGCGTGGTAATTCGAGTTGGCCGAGCTCTCAAGCAGGTTGATCGCATTGAACCGGGGGTCAATCCGGTCGCTGAAGCGGGACGGGGTACCGTTGAGCGCGGCGCTCACGGCCAGAAAATCGGCGAGGCGGGCGGTCTCGTCGGCGAGACTCGTGGCGGGGACAGCGCGCGGGTCGTTTAGCAAATTGATCGGGTGGATGCGCTGCAAATAGTTGCCCTTGGTTCCCACGTAGCTCGCCTTTAGAACCAGGTCAGGCAGTACCTGGCGCTCGATTCCGAAATTCCACTGCTGCACCTGGGGGTTACGCAGGTTCGGGTCGATCGCCGGACTGATATCTCCATAGTTCAAAACTGACGTGTTGATCTGGCCTACAGCGGCGCGCAATTGCTGCTGGATCTGCGCCGTCCCTGCAATCAAGTTGGCAAAACTGTTTCCTCCCGTGAAGCTGCTCCGGCCGGTGAGCGATCCCGTTACGATAAACGGCGGCAGGAAGCGCTGGTTGGTGATCGGATTCAGGTAAATGAAATCATAAGCAATCCCGTAGCCGCCGCGAATCACCGTTTTCCCCTCCCCGCGGGGGTTCCAGGCAAAACCCACGCGCGGTCCCCAGTTCACGTTGGTATGGAACGACGGCTGACCAGTTACAAGGCAGCCGAAGGGGCCCGATCCGGCGGCCCCCATCGGTTGATTGCAGTTGAGATCGAGATTGGAAAGAATGCCGTTCACCTCGGAAGGCCCGCCTGCCACCTCGGCCCGTACTCCGAGATTTACCGTCAAGCTTCGATTCACCCGCCAATCGTCTTGCAAAAAGTAGAAGTGATTGGTCAGGCGAAAACCGCGGGCGGTGCCGCCGAAATTCTGCTGGTAGCTGCTGGGAATCCCGGCCGCAAAATCGGCCCAGTTGGCGAACTGGTAGACGCCGCGCGTGGAAGACTCGAGAAAGCTGTTGGATTGGTATCTATAAATATCCGCCCCAAGCTTCAGGTTGTGCGGCCCCCGGCTCCAGGAAAGAGTGTCCGAGTATTCAAAGGTGTTCTGGGTGCGCGCTTGCGGAGCGCCTTGCCAGGGCCCGAATGTGCTTACCTGAGCGTTTTGAAATATGATTCGCGGCCCCAGCGGAACAGTGCTGTTGATCGGAAACTGCGGATTGTCGCGCCCGAAGCCGAACCGGAACTCGTTTACCAGCACCGGAGAGAACAGGTGCGTTTCCGAGAGCCCGAAGTTCTGCGGAGCGTCCACCGAGCGAATCCCGAAATTTGCCAGATTCGTGGAGATGAATGTGCCGCTGGTTGAAATGGATTGGGATTGGAAATGGGCATAACGGGCGGTCATGGTGTCGCGGTCCGTAAGCTGGTGATCTATGCGGAAGGAAAGCTGGAAAGCCTTGGCAAAAGCGGGCGCGGACTGCTGGACTTGTCCGGAGTCCGGCGTAACCGTGGCGGCCGCCGGCAGTTTGTATTGGTCCAGGAGAGCCTTCGCCGTCGGATCGGTGACCTGGGCCAGCATATCCGGGGTCGGGACCAGTGCGATGCGGACAGCCCCGGCGCCCCGCTGTTGAATGCCCTCATAGGTCTGGAAGAAATGCGTCTTATTGCGGCGAATCGGCCCGCCGATTACGTACCCGAACTGGTTGAAGCGCGTTATGGCCGGGTTCCCGGTGGTGTCAAAAAAATCTCTCGCGTTGAGCTTGTCGTTCTGAAAATATTCGTACGCTTCGCCGTGGAAATCGTTGGTTCCCGATTTGGTGATGAGCTGGAGCTGCGAGCTCGCGTTGCGGCCATATTCAGCGCTAAAGTTGTTGGTGATCAGCTTGAATTCCTTGATGGCGTTGAAATTCAAAGAACCGAAACCCGCCATGCTGGTGGTGACAATATCGGTAGCAGTGATGTTATCTATCGTGATATTGTTGGCGCGCCCGCGGCCTCCATTCGTGTTGTAGCTCGCGAAAGTGAGAAAGGTGTTGTTGGGCGCGACCGGAATGACGCCTGGGGAAGTGGTCGCAAACAGAACGGCATTGCGGCTCACCGGGATCTGAGCAATCAGCGCGCTATCCATCGAGATTTGCATTTGGGCGTCGCTCGTATCAAGCGGCGAAACCGCATCGGAGACGGTCAGCGTCTCGGTCACCGGCCCGACCTCCAGTTTGATGGTGGCCGTGGTGATCTCGCCGCTGCGCACGAAGGCGTCAGTGAGGGCCGTGCGAAATCCCGCCGCCTCGGTTTTGATCTGGTAGGCGCCGATTTTGAGTTGATCGGCGGCAAAGCGGCCCTGGCCGTCGGTATGAACGGCGCGGGTCTCGCCGGTTTCTTTGCTGATGATGGTGATGCCGGCGTTAGGAACTCCGGCGCCGGAGGGATCGGTGACCAGACCAGCTAGATCTCCGGTAGTAAACGCTCCGGGCGCCAGGGATGCCAGCGCCAGGCCCAAGATCACGACATGAAAGCGACCCAATGTTTTAAACATTCCTCTTAGTACCATCCCATGCACAGCTTACGACTATTTTCCCTTCCGGGGAGGCCGAACGGCTAGTGAAATCATACGCCGTTCCTCAAAAAATACACCTAAATCAACCCCAGATCGAGCTTAGATGACACAGAAATCCGGCATTCCCCTGTTTTTGTCATGCTGGGATACGATTACCAGAATCGGCAGATCGGTGAACAGACAATAGCCGTACTGTTTCAATCGCTTCGGTGTCCTACGGGAAACAGAGGTCCCGTTGTGCCGTTGCCGCCCGGGGGCTGGCGCCGGCCTTCGGATCGGCGGTTGCTTGCCTGCGCGAGCCCGCCGGTACGCACTGTGAAAAGGCGGCCTCAGCTTCTCTCGGGGCAAGGTCCCGGCGCGTGCCAGCCCGTAGTCGCGGCGAAAAATCGTTCACCCCATAGATCTTAGCCGCAATGTATCGAGCGCAACCGTGATAGAATGAAGCCAACCGGAAAAAAGTTCTGTGATAGCTGGTTCCACCCGGAATCTTTGGATTGCTGCTCTTGCCGCAGCGCTTCTCCCGTCAGTATTTTTGGCCGCCGGCCGGCGCCCCCAGATACTGGAGATCGACGCCGATCAGGTGATCCATCCTCTCACAACCGAAATCGTCGCCCGCGGCATCGATCAGGCGACCCGCGACGGAGACGCCGCCGTGTTGATCCGGCTGAACACGCCCGGCGGCCTGATGACGGCGATGCAGAGCATCATCCAGAAAATCGTCGCCTCGCCGGTACCCGTGATCACTTTCGTTGCGCCGAGCGGCGGGCGTGCCGCTTCGGCCGGGTTTATGATCCTCGAAGCTGGCGACGTCGCCGCTATGGCCCCAGCCACAAACACCGGTGCGGCGCACCCGGTTGTGTTAGGCGGATCGCAGCTCGATCCTATCATGAAACAAAAGATCGAGAACGACGCGGCTGCCTCGCTGCGCGCGCTGGTCGAAAAGCGGGGCCGGAACAGCGCCCTGGCCGAGAAAGCAGTGCTCGAGAGCAAAGCCTTCACGGACGAAGAAGCTCTTCAGAACCACCTGATCGACTTGATTGCGCCAAATGAGGAAGCTCTTCTTACCGAGCTGAACGGGCGCCAGATCACCCGCTTCGACGGCCGCCGCCAGGTGCTTGACCTGGCCGGTGTGGAGATTGTCCATTACCGGCTCACGCCCCGCGAGCGCCTGCTGCTCCCGCTGGTGGATCCTAACGTGGCATTTATCCTCCTGATCCTGGGTGCGCTGGGCATCTATGTGGAGTTCACTCATCCGGGGCTTATTCTGCCCGGCGTGGCGGGGGGAATCCTGGTAATCGTGGCGCTGATGGCGCTGACGCTATTACCGATCAACTGGGCCGGCGCGGCGCTGATTCTGCTGGGGCTGGTGCTGTTCGTTCTGGAGGCTAAGGTGGCCTCGCATGGCATTCTCGGCGTCGGCGGCACGGTGGCCATGGTGCTGGGGGCGCTGTTGTTGATCGATACGGCGGTGCCGGAACTGCGCATCCACCTGGCAACCGCCATCGCCGCCGCGCTGCCCTTTGCGCTGATTACGATTTTCCTGTTGCGCCTTGTGCTGCGCTCACGGGCCCTCAAAGTTGCGACGGGCGTCGGCGGGATGATTGACGAAATCGGAGTTGCCAAGACGGACCTGGAACCCGAAGGTGAGGTGTTCGTACATGGCGAGTGGTGGAAAGCCGTCGCCACGAAACCCGTGCCCAGGGGCCACAAGGTGCGGGTGCTGGACGTGCAAGGGCTGCAATTGAAGGTCGCGCCATCCGACGACGCGGGAAAGGAACCGTAATGGATCTGGGCCTGAGCCTGAGCTGGATCGTGCTCATCGTCATCGGCATCTACCTGCTGAGTTCGATCAAAATCCTGAGCGAGTATGAACGAGGCGTGATCTTCCGGCTGGGAAGGCTGCTGCCGAAACCGAAAGGTCCCGGGGTCATTTTGGTTTTCGCGCCCGTGGACCGGATGGTCCGCATTTCGTTGCGCGTGGAAACGATGGAGGTCCCGCCGCAGGACGTGGTCACCCGCGATAATGTGACGGTCAAGGTCAACGCGGTCATTTTCTTCCGGGTCATCGATCCGGCGCGAGCGGTGGTGGAGGTCGGCAATTACCTTTACGCCACCTCGCAAAAGGCGCAGACGACGCTCCGGTCGGTGCTGGGCGAAGTCGAGCTCGACAGCTTGCTCAGCGAGCGGGAGAAGTTGAACCGGCATTTGCAGGAAATCCTGGACGAGCATACGGGCCCTTGGGGAATCAAAGTGACCATGGTTGAGGTGAAGCAGGTGGAGCTGCCGCCTGAAATGATTCGGGCGATCGCCCGGCAAGCTGAGGCGGAGCGCGAGAAGCGCGCCAAGATCATCCACGCCGACGGAGAGCTTCAAGCCGCCAAGCAGCTCGCCCAGGCCGCCCAGGAGCTCGGCCGCGAGCCGACTTCCATTACACTGAGATACTTGCAAACACTTACGGAAATCGGCGCGGAGAAAAACACGACGGTCGTGTTCCCCCTGCCGATCGATCTGCTCAAGGCGCTCAGCAAGGTAGCTAAGGCTGGAGAGGAGAAATAAACATGGCCCGGAGCCCCGAAGGGGAATATGAGCTGGTGCTGGGAAACAAGCAGCTTCTGAGCTTGTTCTTTCTGGTAGTGGTGCTTTTTGCGGTTTTCTTTTCGCTGGGCTACATGGTCGGAAGGAGTGTAAGCCCGAGCCCCACCATGGCCGCCCAACCCCAGCCGGCGCCGGCGGCGTCTCCGGAGGTTTCGCCGCTTCCGTCAGGCGAAAAGCCTCCGGCGCACGAGGCGGCGCCCGCAGGAAACGATGCGGAGCCGGCCCCGCCGGTCATCGAGACCGAGCCGGCGCGCACCGAGCCGGTGAGTGCTACAGCGGACCGCCAGGCTGCCGTGTCCCCGCCGGCCGAGGCCAACACCGCTCCCGCGGCGGAGCCGAAACAAGGCGCCCTTCCACCGGCCGGCGCTTCCGCCGGTGATCCGGAAAGCACTGGCGCGATCATATCCCGGGAGCTGCATTTGCAGATCGCCGCCGTGCGCGTGCGGGAAGACGCCGAAGCCCTCATCGAGAGCCTCCACAAGAAGGGCTACAAAGCTGTGCTGAACGCGCAGGCCCGGGATGGCTGGTACCGCGTCCTGATTGGGCCTTTCCCCAACGAGCGGGCCGCGCAGCAGATGAAAGCCGCTCTCGAAAAGGATGGCTTCAAATCGATTCTTCGCAAACCATAGGCCGGCTCGCCCTGGTGGACCCGATTCCCATGGACCTAGTTCAAATCGACATGCCGCGCCCGAGATTGCCCGAATGGGCGCGCCGGCCGGCGACTTTCTACTCCTCACTCCACGACCTGAAGGCGGAACTCCGCAGGTTTCGCCTGCACACCGTCTGCGAATCGGCGCGCTGTCCGAACATCCATGAGTGCTTTCACCGCGGGGCAGCCACATTCATGATCCTCGGGAACGTCTGTACGCGCACGTGCGGGTTTTGCGCCGTGCCTCGAGGCCGGCCGGAGCCTCCCGATCCTCGGGAGCCGGCCAATGTGGCTCGCATGGCGGCGAAAATGCGGCTGCGTTACGTGGTGATCACAAGCGTGAATCGCGACGAGCTGGCCGATGGCGGCTCGACGCACTTCGCCGCGACCGTCAGGGAAGTCAAACGCGCGGCGCCCAACGCCCAGGTGGAAGTGCTCACCCCGGATTTTCGAGGCAATTCCGACGCGGTCGCCACCGTTCTGGACGCGAAGCCGCACGTTTTCAATCACAATATCGAAACCGTGCCGCGGCTCTACCGCCGCGTGCGCCCGCAGGCCGATTACCAGCAATCCTTGCGCGTTCTCCAATTCGCGCGGCGGCACTCTCCCGGCGTGCTTACGAAATCAGGCTTTATGGTCGGCCTGGGCGAGGGCAGGAGCGAAATTGAGACTTTGCTTGCCGATTTGCGGGACTCCGGCGTGGATGTAGTTACCATTGGACAGTATCTGCAACCCACCCGGCATCATCTGCCGGTTGAAAAATTCGTCGCGCCGGAAGTTTTCGATCAATACCGAGATTTCGCCTTAAAGCTCGGGTTCCGCGCGGTTTTCAGCGGCCCGCTGGTGCGCAGTTCCTACATGGCCGATCTGGTCGCCGCGGAGGCTGGATAACGCCAGTGGCCGCCCGATGCAAGCCGGTTGGCCTGGCCGCAGCCACCGGCGTGTTGCTCGTTCTGCTGTTTCCTAACGCGGGCCTATCTTATTTGGCTCCCATCGCCCTGGTTCCGTTGCTGCTGGCCTTAGCTTGGGAATCTGCGTGGAGGCGTCGATTTCTGCTGGGCTGGCTGTCGGGTGCAATCTTTTGGGGCGGCGCCTGCTATTGGATCTATTACGTAATGCACGTGCATGGACACGTGCCTGCCGTTGGAGCGGCGGCTTTGCTGGCCGGTTTCATGGTGGTCAAAGGTCTGCACCTCGGCGTGTTTGGCGTCATTGCCGGCCCGCAATTGCGGCGCGCATGGGCGATTCCGGCTGTGGCCGCCGCCTGGGTGGCGATCGAGGGCACGCACCAATACGCTGGCTTTACCTGGCTGATGCTGGGCAACGCCGCCACGAATATGGCCGTGGTGGCCCGCCTCGCGCCGGTCACCGGCGTCGCCGGCATGTCGTTTGTCCTCGCCATGATGAACGTGGCCGTACTGCTGGCGATCCAGCGGCGCCCGCGGACGCACCTGACGTGGCTGTGTGTGCTGCCGCTGCTCTATTTTCTGCCGCCGCTGCCCGCGTCTCCGCCGGGGCGTAGCGTCGCCCGGTTGGTCCAGCCGAATATCTCCGAAGAAAGCATCATCTCTGAGCCGTGGACTGCCGAGCGCGCCGGGCGGCTGCTGCGTAAAATGGCGGCGCTGTCTTCGTCCCGTTCGCCGGCGGCGCCAAGTCCCGATCTAATCATCTGGCCGGAAAATCCCGCGCCTTTTTATTTCTACAACGATCCGCAGTTCCGTTCTTGGGTGGAAACCATCGCCCGAGCCCAGCACGCGGACCTGCTGTTCGGCACCGTTGCCTTCCGGAGCTCCGATCTACGCGAGCCGCTCAACTCCGCCGTGCTTCTGGACCCGGAGGGCAACGAAGTAGCCCGGTATGATAAAATCCATTTGGTACCCTTCGGCGAGTTTGTTCCCTGGCCGTTCGGCCATCTTGTTGAAAAGGTCACTCACGAGGCCGGCGATTTCGTCGCCGGGAACAAGGTTGTTGTGGCCCGGTCGGGCGGACATCGCATCGGCACTTTCATTTGCTATGAGTCCGTCTTCGGCCCGGAGGTCAGGAAGTTTGTTGCTGGAGGCGCCCAGGTCCTGGTTAATATATCGAATGATGGCTGGTTTGGCCGGTCAGCCGCGCGCTATCAGCACCTGCTGATAGCCCGGATGAGGGCGCTTGAAAACGGACGATGGCTGCTTCGCGCAACGAACACCGGAGTCACGGCGGTCATTGACCCGGCAGGGCGCGTGCGCGGCAGCCTCCCGCTTGATCAGCCCGGTGTTTTGGCTGTGTACTTCGATTACCTGAACCACTTGACCCTTTATACGCGCTGGGGAGACTGGTTCTGGTGGGCGGCGCTAGCCGGCACGGTGGCCCAGGCGGGATGGCTGCTCGCTCCACGATAGCACGGCGCTATTGAGGCAATCATGATTGACGAATTAGAACGCGGATTTACGGCGCTCCGGGATAAGGTCCACGACATCCGGAGCTATCTTTGACCTTCCCCAGAAACAGGCGCAATTAGCCGAAATTGAGAAGCGCATCGCGGATCCGGCCTTCTGGAGCGACCCCGAGAAGAGCCAGAAGGTAATGCAGGAGCGGAAGCGGCTGGAGCAGGCCGTTTCTACGGATCAGGACCTCGCCGGCCGCCTCTCCGACCTGGAAGCCTTGTTCGAACTGGCGCGCGAGGGCGAGCCGGTTGAGGACGACATTCGCCGCGAGATGGAGGCACTCGGCGCAACGGCCGAGCGCCTTGAGACGAACATGCTGCTCTCGGGTGAAAACGATGCCCGCAATGCCATCGTAACTCTGCATCCGGGCGCCGGCGGCGTCGAATCGCAAGACTGGGCGCAAATGCTCATGCGGATGTACCTGCGCTGGGCCGAACGGGAAGGTTTCAACGTGACCATCAACGACGTCCAGCCCGGCGAAGAGGCGGGCATCAAGTCGGCGACCTTCACTGTCGCCGGTGAAAACGCCTACGGGCTGCTGCAATCGGAAACAGGCGTACACCGCCTGGTCCGCATCTCGCCGTTCGACTCCAATGCGCGCCGCCACACATCCTTCGCATCGGTGTTCGTCTATCCGGAGATCGATGACGAGATTACCGTGCAGATCAATCCGGACGACCTGCGCGTGGATACATTCTGCTCCTCGGGCCCCGGCGGCCAGGGAGTGAACACGACATATTCCGCGGTCCGCCTGACGCACCTTCCGACCGGTATCGTTGTGCAGTGCCAGAACGAGCGTTCCCAGATCAAGAACAAGGCCTTCGCCATGAAGATCCTCCGCTCGCGGCTTTACGAGCTCGAACTGGAAAAAAAGCGCGAGGAGACCAAGAAGCTCGAAGCATCCAAGATGGGGATCCAGTTTGGCAGCCAGATTCGAAGCTATGTATTAGCCCCCTACCGGCTGGTGAAGGACCACCGGACAAAGTTCGAAATGGGGGATGTGGATCGGGTTCTGGATGGCGATCTGGAGCCTTTCATCCACGCGTATCTGGTGTGGAAGAAGACGGGCGCTCCGGTCGCAGAAGCCGCGCCGGAACGGGAGTAACCGGAATGATTGGCGGGCGCTGAGGAACATCCAGCGCTCGAGCAGGCCCTTAAGAGTTTTTCTCCGGTTACCTGGACCGAAGGGATGCCACGGGGAAATACAACCGCACGAACTCCCGGCGCCACCAGGCGCCCGTCGTTCGCCATTCCGCAAAATCAGTAAATCGGTAGGTATAAAGCTCGGCGCGGATGTAGCGCGGGGGAGGGCCGGGGAACGGATTTTTCGCCAGCAGCGCCAAGACCTGCGGAGATCCCTCGAGCAGGCGCACCATAAAATTTATGAACCACGGATTATCGCGGTAATCGCCCAGAGCGGCGAACCACATCTGCCAGTCGAGCCTTGGCTGGTGGGGCTCCACAATCGGCGGCCGCCTCTTTATGTCTCCAGGTTTGTATTTAAATTCGTAGGGCAGCCACGTCTCGCCGTCATTGCTTCCCTCCACGACGATCTCGTATCGCGTAGTGGTCATTACGGCGAACAGGCCGTAGCTGTTCACAATGTAAAGCCGCTCCAAGCGGCTGAAAATCTGCATGGCTGCCTGCGGCAGGCTTCTCCAGAAACCGAGTACGCCCGCCACCTGCTCGGCTCCGGCAAACAGGATGGTGACGAACAGGACCGCGACGACCGCGCGCTTCCAGCGAGGTTCCCTTACGATCCCCTCCGGCGGAGCGCTGTAGGGAAAAAAGCGGTGCAGAAAAGCGTCGTCCAGACAGGTCAGGCACAGGGCCAGCGCCAGCAAATTAAAGAAGGCGTAATTGCCGGTGAGCAGAATCAGCACTTGCAGGAACGCAATCAGGCCGGCCGCCCAAAACCGCACTCGGCGCGGCGCGAAGAGAAAAAACGGCACGACCAGCTCGATGCCAAACATGACCAGGACCGACAGAGTCTGAAACCCATGCGGCAGTTGCTGCATAAGCCAGGCGAGCGGCGTGGGCAGCGGTTGGGTTTGGTAGTGGTAATCTAAAGCGCGCAGGCTCCGCCAAGTCGGGTCGCCGCTGGTCAGTTTGACTACGCCGGAAGAAAACATCAGCCGGAAAAGCAGTATGCGCAGCAACCACAGAACGGCCCGGGAAGGTTCTCTGCGGATGCCGCCGGTCCGAAGTTGCCACGGAGCGAAGAAAATGGCCAGAAAGCCTGTCTCAAGCAGCAGTATGTCCCATTGGAACGACAGGAAATCCTGGCAGATCGCCACCAAAGACAAGTAGAGGGCCCAGCAGGCCGCTAACATGAAGGCGGGCAGGATTCCGAAGAAGCCCGCTGCCGCTATCGCGGCGCCCCCGAAACACATCGCTCGCAGCGCGCCGTCACTCGCGCTGAGCCAGGCCAGAGTGGGAAGCGCCCAATAGCGCCGCTCGCCCGCGCCGATCCGAACGGCTTCCAGGAGATTCGAAGTGGGCAGGATGCCCCGGCTGCCGACCAAGCCCCGGACCTGAACGCCGAGAGACAGAAAAGCGATCAAGTAGATGATCGCCAGGATCCGCAGGAACAGCCGGCGCAGCAGCTCGTAGGAAGGGCGCTCAAAGTGTGATCCCCAAAGCAGCCGCGACAGCCGGTACAGGAGTGGCCGATGCTTTGCGACGAACCGGTAACACGCTTCGGAGAGCGGCGCGAATCCGGGAGCGTGGTTATACAGCCAATTTGGCCAGCTTTTGCCTTGCGCGTACGTAAGCAGGCGGAATACTGCCTGCGCGCCGCTTGTGACTGCGCCCGAAGGTTCGATAAGCTGCACGGCGCTGCGGAACTGTTCCAGCGGGATATTGGGAAAGCGGCCGGCTGCTTCCTGAAACGGGGAGTAGTCAACCCGATCGCCTGTGAGATGCTTCCATCGATCGATCCACAAGCGGCAGAAACCGCAGTTGCCGTCGAAAACGAGCAGGGGCTTAGAGAGGTTAGCCACGGGTGTTGGCAGCAGCCGGCGTCCCCATTATCTTAGCCAGCCTTTGCCAGCGGCTGGGACGAATCGTTGGCGCAGGCGTGTGGTACGCCCGGCCTGCCGACGGCGGGCGATAATGAGAGCAACGATGAGGCTGCCTGCAACTTGCCGGCTGGCGCTCAAGGAATGGGCGGTGACCCAACAGGCGCTGGACTGCGGAGAACAAATTGTGCTTTTGCGTAAGGGCGGCATTCGCGAAGAAGGGAAGTCGTTCGAGGTTCTCCAGCCGGAATTTCTCATCTATCCCACCTACGAACACCAGCGCGAAGACCTCTTGAAACCCTTCTATCGCGAACGACTGGCTGCCGCCCTGGCCCAGCCGCATCCACCGGATCAAATCCGGTTTTCGCACTGGGCGCGCGTTGCGGAGCGCATCGAGCTCACCGAGACTAAACAACTCGAGGCCCTCTCGCCCTATTACGTCTTCACGACTGAGTATGCCGCGGCCCGCCTGCATTGGAAGCCGCGCCGCCCGCTGCAATTGCTCCTGGTCCGCGTCTATCGCCTGAGCGAGCCGCGGAGTGTCCCCTATCGGGCTGTCTATGGCGGCTGCAAATCCTGGGTCGCCCTGGAAGAGGAAGTGGAGCTTGGCGCCCTGGCACCGGTCTTGAATGAGCCGCGGTTTCAGGCCAGGGTCCAGGAGATCCGGCGCGCCCTCGATCTTCAGTGGATGTAAGCCTCGACTACGAACTCATCGGGCGCAACGGAAAACGTGCACAGACCGTGCAGCCTGATCGCCGAAGACCGGCTGCGGCGTCCGGGGCCGGCGGCCAAGGGAAGCGACTCCATGCCGCCCAGAATTTTGGGGGCGTAATAAAGCAGAACTTTGTCCACAATATCCGCCTCGAGAGCGGCCCAATTCAGCTTCGCTCCCGCCTCGATCATCAGAGAAATCTTCTTCTGCTCGCCGAGCCATCGCACCAAAGCGCGAAGATCCACCCGGCCGTCCGGACCGTCGAGAGTCAAAATCGGGATGCCCAGCTCACTCAGAGTTTTCCGGCGCGCGGGAGAAGCCGCGGAAGTGGCAGCCACCACCAGGTCCTGCTGAAGCGATTGGACGATGCGCGAGCTCGTCGGCAGCCGCAACTGGGAATCGACGACCACACGCAACAGCGGCAGCCGGCGCGGCAGCCCCGTCCGGTCGGTAAGCAGGCAATCGTCGGAAAGAACAGTTCCGATGCCGGTGAGGATGGCGTCGTGATCGTGGCGGACCTGCTGCACGTGGGCGCGCGCCTGCTCGCTGGTGATCCATCCGGTATTGTCGTCGGGCGCGGAGATTTTCCCGTCAAGCGTCAGCGCCGCCTTCAGGGTAACCAGAGGGCGCCCGCTGCGAATGAAATGGATGAAGGCTTCGTTCAGATGCCGCGCCCGCTGTTCAAATTCGGGCGCCGGCTCCACGACAATCCCGGCTGCCTTCAGGCGCGCGAAGCCGGTGCCGGCAACGAGAGGATTCGGATCCTCGATGGGAGCCACCACTCGCTTCACCCCGGCAGCGATCAATGCGTCGGCGCAAGGCGGTGTGCGCCCGTCGTGCGAGCACGGCTCGAGGTTGATGTACAGCGTAGCTCCTCGGGCCCGCGCGCCCGCTTCTTCAAGCGCTATGATCTCCGCGTGCTTCTTCCGCTCGTAAGTGTGAAAGCCGCGCCCGACAATAGTTCCCTCGTTGACCAGCACCGCCCCAACCATAGGATTGGGGGAGGCTAGAGCCCGGCCCCGTTCGGCCAGTTGGAGCGCTTCTTCCAGATAGCGCTTTTCTTCCGCCGTCACGCCCATATTTCAGCACAGTCGGCCGCAGACCGTTCGCCCCCCTGGCGCCGGCGCGAACGGCGCGCGAGCCGGGCATGGCTGTCGGCCGCGTGGGGAATTCTGTCTGTCCCCCCGAGGCCGCCAGGATGCGCCCCGCAGCCAACGGGCGATGTACGGCGGATCCGCGTGATAAGATGGCCAGCTTCCATGCTCCTGTACGCGGCCGCAATCTTTCTCGGGGCCTTTCTGCTCTTCCTGATCGAGCCAATGATCGCGAAGGCCATCCTTCCTTGGTTCGGCGGCGCAGCCGCCGTCTGGACCACCTGTCTGTTGTTCTTTCAAGCAATGCTAGTCAGCGGGTATCTCTATTCTAACCGGCTGGCTTCTCTCTGCTCGCAGCGGCGGAATCGCACTCTTTGCCACCTGGGCGTCCTCTGGGCGAGCCTTTTGCTGCTCCCGGTTTCTCCGAGTGAACGTTGGAGGCCCAATGCCATCGATGATCCTGCCTTCCGGATTTTGGGCTTGCTGCTCGCCACTATCGGCCTGCCGTATCTTCTGCTCTGCACCGGTCCGCTGTTGCAGGCCTGGTACGCGCGGGAGCAGCCTGCCGCAACTCCGTACCGATTATTTGCGGTTTCCAACGCAGGCTCCCTGCTGGGGCTGTTGAGCTATCCGATTCTTCTCGAGCCGTTTTTTACGACCCGCCACCAGTTTGAACTCTGGTCCGTTTTATACGCGTGTTTTGTCCTTCTGGTGACAGCCGCCGGCCTGCGTTATCTACGGGCGCCGAACTTCGAGGCGGCTTCCGGCGCGGCGGGAGCCGCGCCGCCGGCGTGGGATGTTCACCTTTTCTGGATTTTATTTCCTGCTTGTTCTTCCTTGTTGCTCCTGGCGGTCACGAATCATCTTTCCAGAAACGTCGCCCCGATTCCCTTCCTCTGGGTTCTGCCGCTGGCACTTTACCTATTGAGCTTCATCCTGTGTTTCGAGCGGGAAACCTTTTACAAGCGTGGCTGGTATCTGCGCTTGCTGCTGGTTGCATTCGCCGCGATGGTCTGCGGGCTGTCCGGCCTCGGAGACGCAGTCGGCCTGCCGGCTCTGGTGGCGATCTTTGCCGGAGGGTTGTTTATTTGTTGTATTGTTTGCCACGGAGAATTGGCCAGACTGAAACCAGCGGCCGAGCATCTGACCCGCTATTACATTTTCGCCGCGCTGGGCGGAGCTGTCGGGGGCGCCTTTGTTGCGCTGATTGCGCCCCGGGTCTTTCGCGACAACTCCGAGCTGCCGGCCGGACTGGTGATTTGCCTGTTGTTGCCCGCAGTGATCGTCCTGCGGTCTACGTCGCTCCAGCGCGTTCTGTTGGGAGCGGTCGCAGCGGCGCTGGCGGGCGCCCTTTATGCCCTGCTCTACAGCGGGGCCTTCAGGCCTGAGTCGCGTCTGGTGGCGCGCAATTTCTACGGCGTGCTCCGAGTACTGGATCATTTGGCCAGCGATCCATCCAGAGCTACCCGGGAGCTGAGGTCCGGCACGATCAACCACGGCCAGCAGTTCCTCGCCCCTGAGCGGCGCCGCCAGCCTACTGCGTATTATGGCCCCACCTCCGGCGTTGGGCTTGCATTGCTGCATTGCCGCCGCGAGCTCGCGCAGCGAGTGGGCGTGATCGGCCTCGGCGCTGGAGTGCTGGCCAGCTATGCACGGGCGGGAGACTACTACCGCTTTTACGAGATCAACCCTCTGGTCGTGAAGCTCGCCCAGACGCAGTTCACGTTTCTGCGAGACTCGCCGGCCCCAATTGACATCGTCCTGGGAGACGGACGTCTATGCTTAGAGCGCGAGTTAGCCCAAAACTTCGACATCCTGGCGGTGGATGCGTTTTCTGGAGACGCGATTCCCGTACACCTGCTCACCCGGGAAGCCTTTCTCGTCTATTTCCGCCACTTGAAGCAACACGGTATTCTGGCCGTCCATATTTCGAACCGTTATCTAAACTTAGCTCCTATTGTGCAACTCGCAGTTCAATCTCTCGGCAGGCGGGCGATTGTCGTCGAGAACCAGCCGGATCCCCAGGCTGCCATTCTGCGTTCCACATGGGTGCTGGCCGCCGTGCGCGTTGAGGATTTTCCCCAGCCGGCGCTCCGCGCCGTCGAGCCCCACCGCCCAATCCCGGCCGGCATTCACTTTTGGACAGACGACTACAGCAATATTTTCAATATATTGCGATGATTTATGAAGTATTTACTCGAAGAGAGATTGGATGAAGCTCTCCGGATCGAAACGAATCAGATCGTCCGCCTTTTCTCCCACTCCCACGTAGCGGATGGGCAAGCCAAGTTCTCGGGCGATGGCGATGACGACGCCGCCTTTAGCAGTTCCGTCGAGCTTGGTTAGAACGATGCCGGTCACGCCAGCCGAACTGGTGAACTGCCGGGCCTGTTCGAGGCCGTTCTGGCCGGTGGTCGCATCCAGCACGAGGAGCACTTCATGGGGAGCCCCTGGAATAACCCGGCCGGCCGTCCGCCGCATTTTCTCCAGTTCAGCCATCAAATTCGACTTTGTGTGGAGGCGGCCGGCTGTATCCACAATGAGGTAGTCAATCTTTCTGGCCCGTGCCGCCTGTGCCGCATCGAACAGAACAGCGCTCGGGTCGGCGCCGGCTTTCTGTTTGATCACTTCTGTAGACGTGCGCTGGCCCCAGATCTCGAGCTGTTCGATCGCTGCGGCACGAAAGGTGTCCGCGGCGCATAGCAGAACATTTTTGCGCTGATTTCGCAGTAGGCCGGCGAGTTTTCCTATAGTTGTAGTTTTTCCGGTACCGTTGACTCCGACCACCAGGATAACTTCCGGTTCACCGGAGATCGCCGTAGCCGGGCGATCTGCGCTCTTGAGGATGTCCAGCAGTTGCTGCCGAATGTGGGACTTAAGCTCCTCGGCGTTATGCAACTGCCGGCGCTCAACTTTGGCTCGAACCGCATCCAGAACTTCCGCGGCAGTCCGTACGCCGAGATCGGCTGAGATCAGGGCCGCCTCGAGTTCGTCGAGGAGGTCAGGGTCAATTTCTTTCTTACCCTGAACCAGATCCTCAATACGATTCACAAGGCCGGCGCGGGTTTTCTCCACCGCCTTTTGCAGGCGCTCGAACAGACCAGGTTCAGGTGGCGCGGAACCGAATAGGGTTTGTATCATGATAACTGGCAGCCTCAGTTCCCAGCGCTAGCTTGCGCGGTTCCCGTCTGCGGCGAGGATTTTACAAGCGCCGGCTTCCGGCCGCGCCGTGGGGCCGCCGCTGTTGTGGTCCAATCCGCCGCGCCCGGAGAGTTGTCCGCGCGGGGGAGCGTTGGGAAAAGCTGAAAACAGGCTGCTCAACCCATAATAGCACCCGGCCCGACATGCCTGGCGGACCCATTGTCGAAGTACGTGACCTGCGCAAGAATTACGGGGCGCTGGAGGCGGTGCGAGGACTTAGCTTCGAGATCGAGCGAGGCGAGGTGTTCGGCTTGCTCGGCCCGAACGGAGCCGGGAAAACCACCACCATCGAAATTCTCGAAGGCCTCCGCTCGCGGGACAGCGGAAAGGTTGTGGTGTGCGGCTTCGATCCGGGTTTGCACGCCCGGCAACTAAAGGAACGGATCGGCATTCAATTGCAGCAAACGGCGCTGCCGGACAAGATTACGGTGGAGGAGGCGCTCAACCTATTCCGCTCCTTCTATCAGAAGAGTCTGCGCACAGATCAACTGCTGGAATGGTTCGGTCTTCAGGAAAAGCGTAAGACCCATTACGATCTGCTTTCCGGAGGCCAGCAGCAGCGGCTGGCGCTAGCCCTGGCTGTCGTCAACGATCCGGAGATGGTGATGTTTGACGAGCCGACGGCCGGGCTCGACCCGCAGACCCGGCGGGAGATTTACGGTCTGATCGGCAGGCTTCGGGAAGAGCGCCGGACTGTGCTGCTCACGACCCATTACATCGAGGAGGCCGAGCAGCTCTGCGACCGCGTGGCGATTGTGGACCGGGGCAAGATCATTGCTTCCGGCACTCCCCGGGCGCTCATCGAGCAGTCACGGCAGTGCAGCCGCATCGAGTTCATCCCTCGCTCTCCGGTGGACCTGGCGCGTCTCCATGCTCTGGACTGCGCCGAAGACGTGACGCGGAGCGATGGCGGGTACAGGATCCGTAGCCGCGAGGCGCCGCGCACGCTCATGGCCCTGATGCGAATGTTGATCGCGGAAAACAATGAGGTCATCCAGGTCCATCTGGAAAGGCCTTCGCTTGAAGACGTGTTCATCGAGCTGACCGGAAGGAGTCTGCGCGATTGAAAGGCGTTTACGACCTCACCATTGTGCGTCTCAAGCTGCTGGTTCGCAACCGCAGTGCCATTTTCTTTTCGATCATCTTTCCGATCTTATTTTTGTTCGTCTATGGCTTTCTGTTCGCCAAGGGCGATTCGGAGAAGGTGCGCTTCTTGATGGGTCCCGTAGTGGTGCTGACCATTCTCGGAAGCGGTTTCTGGGGCGTGGGTTTTCAGATTGTCTTTTTTCGCGAAAAGAATATTTTGCGGCGCTTTCGGCCGGCGCCGGTGGGGGCAGGACCGCTGCTTATCAGCGGGATAATCGCCAACTGGTTTTTGCAGATTTTTGTCGTCAGCCTGGAGTTTTTGATCGCCCGCTGGATGTTCCATATTCCGTGGCCCTTACAGCCGCTGGAACTTTTCCTTATCGCCACTCTGGGACTCTTTGCATTCGCCGGCATTGGCATGGTAATCGCCAGCATCGCCAACACCATGCAGGAAACGCAAGTGCTCTGCAACTTGCTCTGGTTTGCCTTCATGTTTCTCTCCGGAGCGACGGCGCCGCTCGCTCAGCTCCCGGAAATCATTCGGCACGTCGCGCTGTTTTTACCCAGTTTTTATCTTGTATACGCCATGCAAGCGATTATGTTCGGCGGGGCCAGCCTCTCTGCCATGTTGCCCGAGATGACGGCTCTGGTCATGACAACGGTCGCTGCTTACCTGTTGGGTCTAAAGCTGTTTCGCTGGGATCAACACATGAAACTCTCCTGGAGCGCCAAGGCCTGGGCGGTTCCCGCCGTGATTCCCTTTCTGGCTTTGGGCGTTTGGGCCAACCTGTTCTCTCATAGGATCGACCAGGCACTGGTGTTGTATGGCCAGGTCTGGCCGCGCTGACCTGTCCCGGGGGCGTGCCGAAAACGACCGGGAATTTTTTTCGGAACTTTCGGTCTCCGGCGGGGAATTACTTATAGCGGCTTACTTCCAGCCGCAAGGCAACCCATGACGACCCCGAGCGACGACGAGTTGCTGCAATTGATGTTCGCGGGCGATGAGGACGCATTCCTTACCCTGTACCGGCGGCGACAAGGGCCGATCTATCGGTTTGCCCTCCATATGAGCGGCAGCCCCAGCATAGCGGAAGAGGTGACCCAGGAGGTTTTCCTGGCTTTGCTCCGGGACGGCCGCCAGTACAACCCGATGCGGGGGTCCCTGGCCGCCTATATGTATGGCGTGGCGCGCCACCACGTTTTGCGTTGCCTGGAAGCCAATCAGCCGTACGTGCCCATTTCCCAGGAAGCCTCCCCGGAAGGGCAGGAATCCTCAGCGCGGGAACCAGCGGCTCCCGGCGACATCCTCGCCGACCTGACTCGCCATGAACGCATCGAAGCCACGCGGCGCGCGGTGCTCTCTCTCCCGCCGAATTACCGAGAGGTGGTCGTGCTCTGTGATTTGCAGGAACTGAGCTACGCCGAGGCGGCGGCGGCTCTGAGCTGCGCGATAGGGACCGTCCGTTCCAGGCTGCACCGCGCCCGGGCTCTGGTTGCCGAGCGCGTGACATCCCTGCTGAAAGATTCGGCCCGGAGCAGGGCGGCTTCCCCCCCTGCGAAGGCCGCAAGGTGTTTTGTATGAATTGCCAGGATTTCGAAGCGATTGTGAACGATCTGGCCCGGGACCAATTGGTTCTGGTGGCTGATCGCGCCCGGGCTCTGGTGCACACGGAAACGTGCGCCCGCTGTGCGGCGCGGCTGGCCGACGAACGGATGCTCACGGCGGAATTGCGCGCTCTGGCCGCCAGCTCAGAGCCGCTGGAGGCCTCGGCGGCAGTAGAGGAAGCGCTGCTGCGGGCGTTCCGGCGGCAGAAAGCGGCTTCCGCGGCGGTTGCAGCCAGGGGGCGGGCGTGGGTGGGAGCGGCCGCTGTGGGCGCTCTGGCTGCTGCCATGCTGATTCTGCTGGCCGTAACGATTCCCGCCCTACGCAGGAACGGGCCACCCGAGCCGAAACCCGCCGAGGGATTCCGCGAGACAAAGCCTCCCCGGAAACAGCGAATCGAGGTGGCCGAAGCGCCTGTGATGGACGACTTGACGGCGGCGGACGAGGAAGCGGAAGCGCCGCAGTTGCTGCCCATCGATCTGTCGGTGGGTCTTCTGAATACTGCATCGGATGTCTTTGTTCCTCTGCATTATGGAGAAACTCTGAGCGACCTCGATGGCGACCGCGTGGTGCGAATTGAACTGCCCTACTCGGCCTTGATGTCGCTCGGCGTTTCTATGGATGAAGATCCTGGCAATGACGGGGTTGAAGCCGACTTGCTGCTGGGCGATGACGGATTGGCCCACGCGATCCGCTTGGTCCGGTGAAGACTTCTGCTACGGAGGCAATCAGGGAGAGATATGAAAGCGAGGCCGAAAATAATCGACAATTTAACCCGATTTTTCACGCTGCTCGGCGTTGGAGCGGTCGTTTTTGCGCAAGGGCCGCGTCGGCAAGGTCCGGATATGGGCTTCCCGCCCGGGCCCGGCGGACGGTTTGTGGGCCAAGTGGTCAAAGGGGCGCCTTTTTCCGGGACCGGGGTCACGACTTTCTCGGAAACGCTGAGCAATGGGAACACCATCACTCGCGCGAGCTGTGTCAAGATCTACCGCGATGCCGATGGGCGCACCCGGCGTGAGGAAACGCCAAATTCTTCGGCTTGCAGCGCAACGCCGCAGCTCATTGTCATCACAGACCCGGTCGCAGGCACCGAATCCATTCTGAACCCGGCCAACAACACGTATCGCCAATTTAAACTGAGGACGCCGCCGCCCAACGCCGGGACTAACCGCCCGCCTCATCCTCCGGGCAGCAACGCCGCCAACGTGCAGACCGGACCGGCGACGCCTCCGACGATCACCGTTCCCGGCACGGCGCTCGTCGCCAATGGGACGCAAACGACGATAACCATCCCTGCCGGCCAGATTGGAAACGCGCAGCCGATTGTGATCACATCGACCCGGTATTTCTCCTCCGATTTACAGGTGGTCGTCAGTAGTACCCGGATGGATCCGCTCCGGGGGAACACCAGCTATAACCTGACTAACGTGTCGACCAGCGCTCCTGATCCCTCTCTGTTTACGATCCCGGCCGGCTACACGCTCCGGCAGGGGCCGGGCGGCCGAGGGTTGGGGAAAGCGCAACAAGAGTGGTTCCACCGGGACAACCGTTAACCACTAAAGCCTGCTGCTGCGTTTGCGCTGGATATGAAAACGCTTCCTTGGGGGCTGAAATCACAGTCAGCCCCGTTTGTTTCTTCGTCCTGAATTGCCCGCTCCCAATCTCGCTTGTATTTGGGTGCTACGCTGCTACGCGCCGGGCGAACGGCAACATCACGGGATTCACGGCGCGGCGGAAGTCGGAGAAGTTCATGTACACGACATCCCGATGGGTGCCAGCATTGAAGGCAATAGTATGCTGCTGCGCCAGGCTGACTTCCGCGTATACAGGCAAGCCGTACAAGTTTCCGAAAGGAGGCATCGCGCCCAGTTCGCAATCGGGAAAGAGTTGCCCGATTTCTACCTCGGTTGCCAGGCGCAGGTGCGTGGCGCCCAGAGCGCGGCGCAACTCCTGGATGTCCACGATACTATCGGCCGGCAATACGGCCATCACGAAAGCGCCATCCGCCACCAGGACGACGGTCTTCGCTATTTTCCGGCTGCTGACGTTTTCGGCCTCAGCCACTTCCCGGGCCGTGAAGGCGGGAGCGTGCGCGGAGCGAGCGAAAGGGACGCGTAAGTCGTCCAGGAAATTTTCAATTCTTTCTAAAACCGGCATAAACTGCCCTCCCCAATAAAGACAACGGCGGTCGGCCCGGGCATTCCGCGATACGTCCTGATCCGGTACGGTCTCGCAAAGAGTGGACGGCGCGGATTTGCGGGGCTCCGGACTGCAGAACCGATGGCGCCACTACCGGTCGCTGAAATGCGCCGGAAGCACGGGGGGCAGGGAACTCGCGCCGCGTTTTTGTTGCCGCGCCGTTGCTGCACGCAATCCAATTCCCTCTCGTTTCCTGCACACCGATCCCGGCAGTAAAGGTAGTATTAGAGATGGCGGCAACTGGCCCCATGAGGACATGATGAAACGCACAGCGTCTGCTATCTGGCAAGGTGATTTGAAAAGCGGAAAGGGCACAATCTCTACCGCCAGCGGTGTTTTGTCGAACACGCCATATTCCTTCAGCGCCCGTTTTGAGCAAGGAGCCGGCACAAATCCCGAGGAGCTCATCGCTGCGGCCCACGCCGGCTGCTTTGCCATGGCGCTGTCGGCGCAACTGGGAGAAGCCGGTCTGGTGGCGCAGAGGATTGACGCCAGCGCTACGGTAACACTGGAAAAAACGGACGGCGGCTTCGCGGTTACAAGCAGTCATTTACAGGTCACAGTCAAAGTCCCGGGAGGCGATCGGGCGAAGATTGAGACAGCGGCCAACAATGCCAAAGCCGGATGCCCGATATCGAAGCTGCTGAACGCCAAAATTACGATGGACGCAAAATACGAGACCTGATTCTGCGTCCCGCCCGGAATCCATCTGAGATTCGCCCGGCGGCTCCTCCTCTCCAAAACACCTTAGAACGTATCGGCCGTCACGTGGGCCGGAGTTTGTGGCCCACGTGGGCCGGTGCGGCTTCCTTGTTCTTCTACCAGTCGGGCCAGCAGCGGTACCGGCCGTTCCGTACGTTTCCGGGGCCGTCACCGGCCCGCATAAACACGATTCCCGGCTACGCAGCCTTCGATACCTCTGGCCTGACGGGCTGCACCATTGCCAGCCGAGCCTGAGTCCAAAGCCACGACGCGCTGATCGCCAGTGTAATCGTGGGCAGAATCCAAAGGCCTAAATCGCCGAAAATCATCAAAGTTCGCGGGAAGAAGTTGGCCGCGTAGATCTGGTGGTATCCATAAAACGAAACCACAATGGACCAGATCAAGCCGACGGCGCTCGCCCAGCACCACCCCCTCAGGCCAAGAGCCCTTCGTTGCGCGCCGAAGGCGTAGCCCAGGAATACAAATCCCCAGAAACCGAAGTAGGCCACCAGCGCCGCCATATACGGCAGGCCGAACAGGCCGGCTTGGTAGAGGTATTGCAGTCCGGTTTCCTGAGTTCTCTGATATTGCAGAATCAGCATGTCATGCCCAAAGGCCAGCCATACGTTGTAAATGCCCATCAGAACCAGCGGTACGCCGAGAAAGCCTAAGCCGGTAACTGTGGTCGTCGGATGCGTCTGATAGATGCGCGACCCCAACGCCAGCAGGAAAAACAAACCCGCCAAGCAAACGCAGAAGATAAACGAGTGAAGGACAAAATCTCCGCCGGCGCCCGGTTGCAGCGAGCTCAGCATAGCGCCCCAGTCGGTTTTGGCGTAAGGATCCCACCGAGTGAAGCGCAGAGTCTCGACAAGTCCCACGATGAAAAACACGATCGCTGTCAGCCAGCCGCACAGGCTTGCAAAGCGCACTGGACGTGAGTCACGAAACATACACACCTCCCTGTGAGTACATTCTGTTTAAAGGGAAAAAACAGCAGAAGGACGGAGTGGCCGCGGACATCATAGATCCACTCCCTAATTTTTTTGTAACACTTTTCACCTGTAAAATCAATGCGCGCAGCTTAGCAGTCAGACGGTGGGTTGCGAGCCGGGCTGCCGGAAAAAGCGGCGGGAAAGATCCCTGGAGAGCGGATGCCGAATGATGGAAAAAGCCGCGCCGCCGAACTACTTAGCCGGTCCCTTACCGCAACCCGAGTTCCTCGACGACGATCCCGAGGCGGCGCTGGTCACCGGGCGGCTGAAATGTTTTGTCCACAGAGATGACGACCTCGCAGGCCCGCCCCGGCGGGAGTTTTACAGGCGCAGAAAGCGAGTAGCGGCCCGGAGCCATATAAGTCCTGGCGGCGATCTCGATTCCATCCGCCGCCACGGTGATCCTGCGCGCGGGAGCGGCGTCGGGGATATAAAACGACATCGCAAACACGGACGCTCCGGTCTGCGCCGGCTTGAGAGCGGCAATGGCTTGCCCAGCGATCCAGCGCCAGGCACGGTCCTCGACATCATAGAAGCCCGACAACAATTGCGGGGCGGCTGACGGATCACTCATTCGCAAATAGGAAAGCTGCGGTTCAGCTTTTTCCAGAACGCTCAGGGAAATACGATCCAGCAGGCCCCGTCCGACGTCGAACGGTAAGAGGCCGAATCCGCTCGACGAGTAGCCGGAACGCGCGTCCAACCCTATGGTTTGCACCGGCAGACTGGTGCGAATTTCCGTTCGCGAAATTCTCCGAAGCCGTCCGCCGGAACTGGTAAACGGGATCTTCCCTGCGAGTTCGCTTTCCACCACTACCGAACCCGCGTAAACAGGTTGATCTTTGTCCAGAGGCTCGGCGCCCGACTGCTCGAGATAGTATCGGAGTCCCCACTCGGCGCCGGACCATATGGGGCGCCCCGCAGCCGATTTTTGCAGTTCGCGGGCCGCTTCCCTGTACCGCACGGAGTATTGATAATTGGCCGCGGCCAGCGTGAGGCCGAGCGCTAGATTGCCTGCAACGGCAGCCCAAAGCAGCCGCGGCCGCGGGAAAACGCGAACCAGAGTGAGCACAACCGCAGCGGCCAAAGGCAACAGGTAACGCGCGGCGCCGGCGTAGAAGACCACTACGGCTCCGGCAAAATAAACCAGACCCCAGGCGGCGAGAATCCCATCCTCGCTCGAACGGCGTTGCCCCAGATCGCGTATCCAGCGGGTGAGAATGGCGGAGCCGGCAAGCAGGCTGACGGCCAACAAGGCACGCTGCCACCACAAGTAGCCTTTCACGGCCAGGGCGGCGGCAGCGGCCAGGGGCGCCGGAAGCCAGGCCCACAACGGGGCCCAGAGCGCCACGGGCGGGAAGACAATCCACCCGAGGTGAGCTACCAGAGCCAATGCCGATCGGACCTTTTGCTCAAACGCAAGAAATCCGTAACTGGAGAGATAACCGGCCAGGATGCTGGCAGGAAGACGGCCGGCGGTCATCCGCTGAAACACCTGCCAGCACGCGAGCGTGACCGGAGCAGCCGATACCGCAACCCAGGCGCCGGTCGAGCGCCGCCGCCGATACCAGGCATGGTGAGCAAGAATCGGGGCGGCGAACACGGCCTGGTATGCGGCGAGAGCCGCCACGGCCAGCGAGCCCGCAGCCAGCTTCTGGTTGCCTTCAAAGTAGAGCGCGAAGCCCGCCATCCAGAAGGCCAGAAAAGGCAGATCCGCTTCGAGGGAGTTTCCGTTTACAACAAACGCCGGGACGGCGGCAAACAGCAGCGCAGCCAGCAGCGGATGCGCAGTGAAACGCTTCGAGAGGCAATACATAGCCGCTGCGGCGACCAGCGAAAATACCAGGTAAGCCGTATGAAACGGCAGTTCCCGCACGCCTCCGAAGAGGCGAATCAAAGCGGCCAGAATATAGGCGTTCAGCGGGGGGTGCGGGTGGCCGGCCATAGAAACGCGAGCACCCTGAAACGTGTAGCCCATTTGCATCGGATGCAGAGGGTCTAGGCGGGCGTTGCGGGCTATAGCGAGATAGTAGACGTCGTCTCCCTGGATGGGCTGGTGAAGGAAGGGAAGACGGATCAATACGACCGCGGCGAGAACAACGGCTAACCGGGTTTCCATCGAACCACCGGCCTACGCGCCGCCGCCACTTCATCTACCCGCCGGATGCGCGTATTGTGCGGCGCCGTGCGCACCAATTCCGGATCCTGACGGGCCTCCGCCGCGATCGACCGCAGGGCGTCGATCAACAGATCCAGCTCGCGCTTGTCTTCTGTTTCGGTGGGCTCGATCATCAGCGCCCCCTGCACAATCAGCGGGAAGCTCACGGTATACGGATGAAAGCCGTAATCGATGAGCCGCTTTGCTATGTCGCCGGTCCGTACGCCCAAAGCCGCCTGCCGGGCGTCGCTGAAAACGCATTCATGGAGCGAGGGCGAGGGATACGGCAGATCGTAACAGCCCTCAAGGTGCTTGCGAACATAGTTCGCATTGAGTACTGCATCGAGCGTAGCATTGCGCAAGCCGTCTCCTCCATGAGCCAGGATGTAAGCGAGGGCCCGCACGAGCACGCCGAAGTTTCCGTAGAAGGCCCTGACCCGTCCGATCGACTGCGGGCGGTCGTAGTCATAATGCAGCCGGCCGTTGTCTTTGGCGATGCGCGGCACGGGCAAAAACGGCTCAAACTCGCGCTTTACGGCAACCGGCCCGCCGCCCGGTCCTCCGCCTCCATGGGGCGTGGAAAACGTCTTGTGCAGATTCAGGTGCATTACGTCGATGCCGAAATCTCCAGGACGAGCCAAGCCCGCCAAGGCGTTCATATTTGCGCCATCCATGTACAACAGCGCCCCGCGCGAGTGCAGCAGTCCGGAGACGCGGGCGATGTCCCGCTCGAAGATGCCGAGCGTGTTGGGATTGGTTACCATCAATGCTGCCACGTCGCGGTCCAAATGCCGCTCGAGATCCGCCAGATCGACCATGCCTTCGGCATTGGAGGCAATGCTTTCCACCTGGTAGCCGGCAATGGCCGCGGTTGCCGGATTTGTGCCGTGGGCCGAATCGGGGATCAGGACCTTTTTCCGGGCATCGCCGCGCGACTCGAGCAGGGCGCGCACCAGCAGAATGCCGGTGAGCTCGCCGTGGGCGCCGGCCGCCGGTTGCACAGTGACGGCGTCCATGCCGGTTATCTCAGCCAGCAGTTCCTCCAGGCAAACCTGAATCCGCATGGCGCCCTGCGCCAACTGCTCCGGCTGGTACGGATGCGCCTGCGCCAGCCCCTCGATGCGGGCTACATACTCGTTGACCCGCGGATTGTACTTCATCGTGCAGGAGCCCAGCGGATAAAGACCAAGGTCGATGGCGTAATTCCACGTGGAAAGCCTGGTGAAATGGCGGATGATTTCCACTTCGCTGACTTCGGGAAACCCTGCGATCTCGCGGCGCACGTTTTCCGCCCCCAGCGCAGCGGCGGGATCAACCGGGGGTACATCCAGAGGCGGCAGTTGATATGCTTTCTTCCCCGGCGAGCTGCGCTCGAACAGCAGCGGCTCGTTCTGATTGATATGGGTGCGAACTTTCCGAATCATTCTTTCAAGCTTTCCGCCGGCGGCTGGCGCAAGAGCGCCGGAAAATACTCCCTCCGAAGCAGCCCCTGGGCGCAGCGATTCAAAAATGCTCGGCCAGCCTGTCTATCTCCACGCGTTTTGTGGTCTCGGTGGCGCAGAGCAGCATGCAGTCGGCAAGCTCCGGATAGAAGCGCCCCATTTCCAGGCCGCCGATGATCCTGCGCTCGAGCAGGCGCCGGTTGATCTCCGCCGGATTGCGCTCGCCGCACTGCACCACAAATTCGTTAAAGAACGGCCCCGAGAATCGAGGCCTGCTGCCGCGCGCCTCCAAAGCTCCGGCCAGATAACGCGCCTTGGCGAGGTTCTGCTCGGCCAATTCCCGCAGCCCCTGCTTGCCATAAACGCTCATGAAGATTGTCGCCATGAGCGCGATCAGAGCCTGATTGGTGCAAATATTCGACGTGGCCTTCTCCCGCCGGATATGCTGCTCGCGGGTCGCCAGAGTCAGGCAAAAGGCCCGGTTGCCTTCCTTATCGGTGGTCTGCCCGACGAGCCTTCCCGGCATCTGGCGGATGTATTTTTCCTTGGCTGCGAGAATTCCCACGTACGGGCCGCCGTAGGAAGGCGAAATCGCGAATGATTGCAGCTCGCCCGCGACGATGTCCGCATCAGCCGGGGGCTGCAACAGCCCCAGCGAAACCGCCTCGGTAAACACCACGATCAGCAGCGCGCCCTTTTCGTGCGCAATGCGCGCCGCCTTTTGCACCGGCTCGACAACGCCGAAAAAGTTCGGAGATTGGAGTACCACGGCGGCAGTCTGCTCGTTCACCAACCCCTCCAGCCGCTCCACATCTACACTGCCTGTTTCCTTGTCATAGGGAGCCTCGTCGACGGGAAGACCTTGATGCCGGGCGTAGGTCCGGTGAACCTCGCGGTATTCCGGATGCACCGAACGGGCCACCACCGCGCGGTCCCGCCCGGTGATGCGGCAGGCCATCATCACCGCCTCAGGCAGCGCGGTCGAGCCGTCGTACATCGAGGCGTTGGCTACATCCATGCCTGTCAGCTCGCAGATCATGGTTTGGAATTCGAAAATCGAGGCCAGCGTCCCCTGCGAAATCTCCGGCTGATAGGGAGTGTAGGCGGTGAGAAATTCGCCGCGCGAGATCAGAGAATCGATGATCACCGGACGAAAGTGATAGTATGCGCCCGCCCCCAGGAAGCTGGAGTAGCCGTTGGCGTTTTCGGCCGCGCGCTCGCGAAAATACTCGATGATCTCGTACTCCGATTTGCCGGGAGGAATCTGGAGCGGCCGCTTCAGCCGCAGCTCTTCCGGAAGGTGCGAAAACAGATCCTCGATCGAGTCGAGCCCCATCGAGGCCAGCATTTCGCGGCGCTCGGAATCCGACTTGGGAAGATAACGCATGATCGCCTGTTCTATAAACGATGCCCGCGGCGTCGCGGGGGATTCAATGCCCGGTCTCCGCGCTAATGTATTCTTGATAGGCGGCGGCGGTGAGAAGCCCGTCCAGCTCAGCGCGGTCGCTCAGCCGGATTTTCACCAGCCAGGCGGAGCCGTGAGGATCTTCGTTCAGGATCTCCGGCTTCTCGGCCAGCTCGTTATTCACCTCGATGACTTCGCCGCTCGCGGGCGAATAAATATCGGATACGGCCTTTACGCTTTCCACCGATCCCATGGTCTTACCGGCGGCGACTTTAGCGCCGACCTTGGGTAGATCGACATAGACGATATCGCCCAGCTCTTTCTGCGCATGATCGGTGATGCCCACGACGCCGGTGTCTCCCTCGACCTTGATCCATTCGTGTTCTTTGGTGTAACGAAAATCTTCCGGATACATGGGCGGTCACCTCTTGCGCGAATAAAACGGCGTCGGCACGATCTCAGCCGGCGCCGGCTGACTGCGGATGTCGATTTCCAGCCGCTGCCCGACCGCCACCCGATCAGCCGGCAGATAACACAGGCCGATATTCTTCTTCAAAAACGGAGCGGGCGAGCCGCTCGTGACAAAACCGGCGGGCGCGCCGTCGATCATCGCCAGATATCCTTCGCGCGCGATGCTCCGGCAGCGCATCTCGAACCCGGCCAGCCGCCGGGCGGGTCCTTTTGCCTTCTGGCGCACCAGCGCGTCGCGCCCGATAAAATCGCCTTTGTCCAGCTTCACGACCCAGCTTAACCCGGCCTCATAGGGCGTCGTGGAAGCGTCGATTTCATGGCCATACAACGCCATCTTTGCTTCAAGGCGCAGCGTGTTGCGCGCGCCCAGGCCGCAAGGCCGGATGCCAAACTCGCGCCCGGCCTCGAGTACGGCGCTCCAGGCGCGCCCGGCGAAATCGGGCGGCACATAAATCTCAAAACCGTCCTCGCCCGTATAGCCCGTGCGGGCGATGATGGCCGGCGTTCCCAGAATCTCGCCGCGGGTAAACCAGTAATAGCGGATGCCGGCCAGATCTGTTGGCGTCACCTTTTGCAGCGTGGCGAGCGCCATCGGCCCCTGAATTGCGATCTGCGCGTATTTCTCGCTGGCGTATTCCACTTCGGCGTCGAATCTGTTTTGCGTCCGGATCCACTCGTAATCCTTCTTTTGATTCGAGGCGTTCACGCACAGAAAGTAATGCTGCGCGGAAATGCGATGCACCAGTACATCGTCCACGAAGCCGCCCGTCGGGTACAGCAATGCCGAATATTGCGCCTGGTTGTCGTGGAGCTGGGATGCGGCATTGGGCGTTACCCACTCGACCAAATCGAGCGCCTGCGGTCCCCGAATCTCAATTTCCCCCATGTGGCTGACGTCAAAAACCCCCACGCCGGTTCGCACCGCCATGTGTTCGCTGATGATGCCCGAATATTCGACGGGCATTTCCCAGCCGCCGAAATCGACCATCTTGGCGCCTAGAGCCCGGTGAATGGGGTAAAGTGGGGTCCTTTGTAGGGCCGTTGTGGCCCCCGCAATTTCCATAAGCGGCGATAGGGCAGGCCGATGAAAGCACACTCTAACATTGCCGCCGCAGGGGTGTCAAACTGCGCCGCGCGCAGCGGGTTGAATCTTCGATTGAACGCGACTTGCAGAGATAAGTGGAATCCAATCCCATGCCGCGCGCGACGGGCCGACGTAACCTGGCCAAGGGGCGCAGCCGCCGCCGGTGCGAGCGTGAGCGCTACGGTGCGCTACGATGGTCTCTTGCACCGCTCCGATAAATGCCGGGATAGTGCGGTCATCTTGCGAGGCCGGCCGGCCATTTCTCATGCTCTCCGCGCCGCCGGGCGGCTGGCAGCCGGCGTTTCAGGGAATGCCTTCCTCCCTGCCGACGTGGAGGTGCGGGGTTTCCGGATTGAGGCGCTGTGATCCGCCGCTTGGTCCTGCTTGCTGCTGCGCTGCTCTTCGCCGACAGCTTGCTTTATGTGGCGCTGCGCCTCCTTGACAGCAGCCGCATCTTTTACGATCGCTCTACAGTAGACGCGCACCGGCTTCACTACTGGCTCCAGAACAGCTACGATCCTCAGCTTGGCTGGGACGTCGGCAAAGGCTCCAAAAACAATGTGGGGTCGGCTCGGCGCGGGGACTATGCGCCGTCGGAGCAATACAAGTTGAAGGCCTTTGGCGACAGCTTCACCTTCGGCTCCGACGTGGACGACAGCCAAACCTGGGAAGCAGTCATCGAGCGCGAGACCGGCTGGGCCTGCTTGAACTATGGGGTTCCCGGCTACGGTCCCGATCAGGCGCTGTTGAAGTATCAGCGCACCGGCATCCGCACGCAATTTACGATTTTAGGTGTTCAAGAAGAGAACATCGCCCGCGTCGTGAACATTTACCGGGCCTTCTACATGGAAGATTGGGGACCTCCCAAGCCTCGCTTTTTTCTGGAAGGCGGCGGCCTGCGCCTGGAGCCCAACCCCATTGCGAGGCCCGAAGATGCCTGGCGGCTGCTCGACCCGGCGTTCGTGGACAGCTTGCGCCGGCTCGACTACTGGCCCCGCTACAACGAGCAGGCACTCGGAGCGCCGCGGCGGCTGCGCTGGCCGGCCGCCTGGACCATCCTCAGCCATGCTCCATTTTTCGCCCGCCGGGCCGTGCTGGAAATCCGGCTGCGCTGGAGTCCCAACTACGAGGACGAAGCCCGCCGCTTCAAACCGTATCACCTCTACACTGAGTCGTCGGAAGCATTTCAAATCCTTGTTCGCCTCATGGATCGCTTCGCCGAGATGTGCGCCGCGCGCGGTGAGCGGCCGCTGGTGCTGGTTTTCCCCATGGAGCACACAGTGGATCTGATGAAGACGTACGGGAAATGCATTTACGAGCCGTTCGCGCGCCGGCTTGCGGCGAGCGGCATTGCCCATATCGACTTCGGGCCGGTCTTTGCGGGCGAGGATTACCGGCCGTATTACGTCCGTTACAACGGACATTTTTCTGCCGCCGGCAATGAGCGGGTCGCGCGGGAAATCATTCACTTTATCGAAAACCGGGCGGATGGATACAGCGGACCAAGGGAAAAGCTCGCAGCGGCCCCATAACTTCCCGCGCGCGCCCGGCGCCCCGAAAGCGGCGCGCCAACGAGGAGCATCCTTGCGAGAGCCGGCATTCAATAGTGCAGATACCGAATGTCTCCGTGCACGAAGGGCTTGGCGTAGTAAATTTCCGGTTCGAGCGGCGCGAGCTGCGCCTGGGTAGCAAGACTTTCCCTGCCGGGGAGCGCGGCGAAGCCTTTGAGCGGCAACACCTCGTAGAGGCCGGGCCGGCGCTCAACGGCGACATAGCGGCGCACCGTGTAAGCGCCGCTTGCGCTGCGGGCAATCACGTGTACCCGCGCGGCGAGTTCTTCTGCGCTCGTGTCCCTCATGAAAGCCTGGTGGAAAAACCGAAGTCGGCCGCGCTCCACCACAATCTCCCGCGCAAAGCGCAAACCGGACACGCCGGTCCAATATCTGGCGAAATTCTGGCCGCCAGGCTCGAGTGCGAGGGAAAAGTGCGGCGCGGTTCCGATGACGATCGGCATCCCCGGAGCAATGATCCAATCTCCCGGGCTGAGATGATCCAGCTCGCGCAGCGCCGGCTTCAGGGACTGAGTAGCGAGCGATTCCGGGACCCAGCACTGCTGAATTTCGGCTGCTGTGCAGAGGGCGAAATAGCTGCACAAGAGAGCTCCCCAACCAAGCGCCAGAAGGCGCGCGCGGCGCGCAGCGCTCCAGGCCGCCGGGAGAGCCAGCAGCAGGCAGAGAAAAAAGCTGAAAGGATAGTAGTGGCGAAGCGTCTTGGAATTGAGAAAAGCAATCGGCGCGTAGGCCAAGACCCACATGCCGGCAGCGAACAAAGCGAGGCGGCTGGAGCTTTGCTGCCGGTCTGCGAACGGCAGGCGCCGCGCTACAGCGAGAACCAGCAGGCCGCACGCCAGGCCGGCAAGCAGCGCGGCGCTGGATATGCCCGACAAGCGGTAGTAGGAGTGCGGGGTCAGACCGCTGAGATTTATCAAATGCGCGCGCGTCATACGCAGGCCGGCAACTCCGTATTCGTAGGTGAGGGCAAACCGCGCTTCATGCCCCCCGGGGCGCTCCAGGCTCCGTAGGTACCAGCGATATCCGCCAACCGCCAGGATGACGACGGCTAGGTTTAGAACTGTAACGAGCAAGACCGCTCGGAGTCTTGCGCGTCCGAAAAAGCAGATCGCTAGCCAGAGCGGGGAAGCAATCAGCAGCGCTGCCGCCGGCGATCCGGAGAACAAAACCAAAAGAATCAGACCCGACTGTAAGACTGCCGCCCGCACGGTCAGCTTGCCCGCTTCGTATGTCCGTAGCGCCTGAAGCAGGTAGAGAAACAGCCAAAACATGGGGAGCACGAAGAACGTGCAGTTGACCGGCCAGAACAGAGGGCCGTGGGCTACCGGCGTCAAGACAGCAAACGCAGCCGCCAGATACGCCATGCGGGTCCCGGCCCGCAGGCGGCGCAGGAGAGCGTAAAAAAGCCAGGCATTGCCCGCGTGCAGCAGCAGCACCGCGGCGAAAGCGATTTTGGGCGCGTAGCCGAAAATCCAAACCAGCGAGCAGTTGAGCCACTGGCTGACCCAAAAAAGCTGAAAGCCGCCATAAAGCCGGTTCTCGAGCAAGGCCCGCAATATATGGAGATGTCCTCGCAAGCCTGTCCCGGCTGCCTGAAGATAAAAGTTGAGGTGCAGCCAGTCGTCGGCGACGTATTCCACGTTCCGCCAGTAGAAGAGATAAACCAGGGCGAGTAGGAAAAAGGAGAGTGGAGGAACCCAGTGCGGCGCGCGCCGCCCGGCTGCACAGTTCACGGAATTAGGACCGCCGCGCCAGCGCCGGCCAGGAGCAACGATTCACGCCGATCGAAGCGCGGGCGCTGCGCTCGCTCCCAGCGGCTCTTCCCGAACCGGCCGACCCATTCGATGAAGAGGCTGTCTGCACCGGCGGAGTAAATGACAGTGTAGCTGATTTTCGTCCATGCATCCGAGCCTTTGAGCGCCGCGCGCCCCGGGGCGCCCCGGACAACGATCGGTGAGAGGGCGGCCTGCGCTGATTTACGGAGAGGGAAGCGATCGGCCGCGCTCCATGCCGTCCCGCGTTGAAAGAGAGGGCGGCCGCGCTGCCCCAACGCCTCCCGGAGGTCGCGCGTTTTCAGGAGCCGGCTAAAAGATGAATTTGAGGGCCAGTTGGATCTGCCGGGCCGGACCGGCGGCCGAGATCCTTCCGAAACCGGAACCATTTACCGACCGGTTGGGCGCTTGCACACTGCCCTGGGAGTTCAGTCCGAAGTGCGGTGTGTTCATCAAATTGAAAAACTCGGACCGAAACTGCACCATGCGTCCTTCCGTGATGGAAATGTTCTTAATCATCGAAACATCGAAATTTACCAACCCCGGCCCGTCCAAAGTATTACGCCCGGCGTTCCCGAAGGTGTAAGGCGCCGGAGGTGCGTAGGCAGACGTGTTGAACCATTGGTCAGGGGTTCTCTGGGATGCGGGCAGAACCGGATTTTTACCCGGCAGCAACTGCGCCCGGCCGCTCGAGTCGTTGCCTGTGTTGGCCGGGTCCCCGGAAGCCGAGACTGTGAACGGCAGGCCGGTGCGGGCCTGAAAGATCCCGCTGATCTGCCATCCTCCCACGAGCCTTCCCCGCAGGCCGCCGCCGTTGGCGAAACGCTTCCCCGGCCCAAACGGCAGCTCATACAGCGTGTTGAAAACAAAGTTCTGCCGGGCGTCGAACAGCGATCGCCCATGATCGATTTTGAGGTTTGTCGGATCGATGGGGCGGTTCGTCTCACCGCTGGTTCTTGTGGAAGAGGCGTAGTCCAGCGATTTGCCGAACGTATACGAGCCCAGGAACGACAGGCCGTGCGAGTATTTCTTCTCGACCCTCGCCTGAAGCGATTCGTAAGTGGAATTCAAGATGTGCTGGATAAAGAAAATGCGCTCATAAATCGGGTAGGGTCGGCGCGGCTGCGCCGCCCCGGGGCCGGGCGGGGCAGTGTTGAGCAAGTTCAGTATGCCCAGATGCGTGCCTTTGTTGGCTACATAGCCGACTTCAACTACCAGGTCCCGCGCAATCTCGCGCTGCACGTTGAATGTCCACTGTTGCACATAACCGGTTGGATAATGAGGGTCGGTCATGGTTAGCGCCGGGACCAGAACGCTCTGGTTTCCGGCCAGGCCGGAAAACAGGTTTTTCATGTCGAGCTGAGGCGTATTAGGATCGCTAGTCAGGGCCGCGCGGACATTGCGAGGTACGTTCCTGGCTAGGTCAAAAAACGGGTTTCCGATGTCTTGTGTATAGAAGATGCCGTACGCCGAACGAATAACGGTTTTGGGATTCAGGCTGTAAGCAAAGCCCACGCGAGGCGCGAAGTTTCTCTTGTCCGCCTGCAACAGGCTTCGTCCAAACCGGCCGTCGCGGACGTAAGGAATGCCATTCAGATTCACGTTCCTCGGGTAAAAGAAATACGGATCGCCGCTACCTGCGCGAACAATGGTCGGCGGGTTGGTCGTAAGGTCGAGCGTCTCGATACGATCGTATTTTTCGTAAGGGTAAGGATTGTATTCATAGCGGAGACCCAAATTCACCGTTAACTTTCTCGACACTCTGAGATCGTCCTGCACGTAGGCGTTCCAGGAATTTCGAAAATCGTAGATGGAAGTATCGCCCACGGAGCCTTCGGCGGAGTGAGGCACTCCCAGCAGGAAATCCGCCATGCCGGCGCCGGTGCCGCTGGGGCTGGCGGGATTTGAGGTGAACAGCGGGCTGGCGAAACTATACGATCCTCTGGGCAGGTTGTCGGCGAAATTCGCGTATTGAAAACGGCGAATCTCGACGCCGACATTCAGATTGTGCCGCCCCCGGGTTAAGGACAGGTTGTCTATGTACTGGTAGACATTATCCCGCAGCAGCGAGGGGTAACCAAACGTTTGATCTCCCCAACTGGTGATGCCTTGAACTGACACTGCCGGAATACCAAAATCAATCGGGTTGCGCGCGAGGCCTACGATTCCCGCTTGCCCGACGGCGTCCAGCTTGAAGGCGTTTTGTTGCAGCAGGGCGTTGCTTAACCGGTTGAATCCGAAACGAAACTCATTGACGGTCCGCGGGCCGAAGACATGGGTCTCGCCGACGGCCAGCAGTTGTCCCCGCACATTCACGAAGGTACCGATGCCTGGGAAAACTCCGGGATTGAAAGTAGACTCGTCGGAAAGTGTGTAGCGCCCGAAGATGTTGTCGTTTGGCCCGATCTTATGATCGAGACGCCCCGTAAACTGGTCGTCGTTGGTACTCAAACCCTCGTTGCTCAGGTAATTGTTGGAGGTCCCAGGAAGGTTTGGCGTAGGGAGAAATTGCAGCAGGTATTGGGATGTGGGATCCATCCTGTTTTGCGGCACGGCATTGTTGGGGAATGGGCTGCGAACGAAGCCGCCCGCCTTGCTCGGGTCCGGCTGCAATGTTTTCGGGTCGTAGATTGTAACTCCCGACTTGGAGAAATCACCCGCCCTCTGCTCCGGCGTCGCCACCGTGGAAACCTGAGTCAGGGCCTGACGAATGCGAAATCCTTCATAGTCAAAGAAGAAGAACGTTTTGTCCCTGCCGTTGTACACCTTCGGCAGGTAAACCGGCGCCCCGGCGGTAGCGCCAAACTGGTTTTGCTTGAAGGGGGGAATGGGTCTGTCAGAACGGTCAAAGAAGTTCTTGGCGTCGAAGTCGGAGTTGCGCAAGAATTCAAACGCCGTCCCGTGGAGCTGGTTGGTCCCCGATTTAGTGATGATATTGATTTGCCCGGCGCCGCCGCGGCCGTATTGCGCCGAATAGCTGCTGGTCTGCACTTTGAACTCTTGAAGAGCGTCCACCGACGGACTGACGACGTAAGTTCCGAAATTCTCGTCGGTGTTCAGCACGCCATCCAGAACATAATTGTTGAATTCGGTTCGCCCGCCGCTGACGGCGATATTCAGCAGTGACCGCCGGCCGCCTTGGCGGCTCGCATCGCGCGTGTATCCGGATATGGTGCCGGGAACCAGAGTAGTTAATTGCAAAAACTGCCGCCCGTTGAGAGGGAGCTCCTCAATTTTGCGGGTTTCCACGACCTGTCCGACTGTGGTGGTCTCCGATTGCACTAGAGTTGCGGCGCCTTCGACTGTCACCGACTCGGTGACAGTTCCAATTTCCAGCGTCCCGTTGACGGTGACGACCTGGTTTACTTCCAGCCGGACATTGCTGTAAACGGCCTTTTTGAAGCCGTCCCTCGTCACGCTTACGTTGTACAGGCCGGGCTGTAAGGCCGGCACATTATATTCCCCGCGCGCATCGGTCTCCGTGCGCCGGGTAAAATTGGTTTGCGTGTTCTGCACCTCTACTGCCGCCCCCGGTATGGCCGCCCCTGTCGAGTCCGTAATCACGCCGGAGATCGTCCCCGTCGCCTCTTGAGCTGGCAGCGCCCCTGCCGCCAGAAGCAGAATGACTCCGATTAGCCACCATCTTTTGATTGCCATTGTCCCTTACCCCCGCTTTGTTTCAGTGCATCCCCGGCTGTGTTTCAGTATCCCCTGCAACTCCCCGCTTGGCCGGATTATACACCAGCGCCTTCTTCTCCGCTTGACTTTTCCATGTGGTACGCTTTGCGGGAGATTCCCCATTGCCTCCTAAGCTTTCTCCCCGACGCCGAGTGTTACCGGCAGCCGGACTGCATTCCCTGCGCAGGTGAACCAAGTGGTAACATAGCCGTATTCCGGTTTATCGGGAAACGGGGTTCCACCGTTGTGGCGTGCCGGCGGCGAAGCCGGACGTGAGCGAAGAACGCGTGAGGCAAATTCCGCCCGTACAGTGGCGTCCTGATCCGGCTGCCTCTAAAGTCACGCCTCGCAGGAGGAATTGAGCAGAACATGAGGACCGTTTTTGATCGATTGTCGCGAGCGCGTCTGGCCTGTGCAGCTTGTTTTCTGGCGTTGGGCGCGCAGAGCCCGGCCCAGACCCGGAGCGAGCGATTCGATGTAGTCATCGTCAGCGGTTCGTCCGCTGGCGTCGGCGCGGCTTTGGGAGCGGGACGCATGGGGGCAAGCGTTGCGTTGATCGAAGACACTCCGGTACTCGGAGGAATGCTCGCCAACGGAATTTCCAACATCGACGCCTATTCGCTCGAATCGCTGAGCGGCGTCTTCGACGAATTTCGCCTGAGGGTCCAAGAGCATTACCGGCCGATCATGGCGAGCGATCCCATTTTTCGGAGCCGTATGAGGATGCCGCGTCATGTGGACGGCAGATCCCGCGCCGCCAACGACGCAGAGGCCGGGGGGCGCTGGGAACCGCATGTGGCCGATGGGATCTTCAAGGATCTGGTTGCAAGGGTTCCCCAGATCACGGTGTTTTATAACCGCTGGCCGACAGGCGTCATCAAGCAGGGAAATCGGGTTATCGCCGTCAACACGGATGACGCGCGCGGCGACCAGAGGACGTTTTTCGGAAAGGTCGTGATTGATGCCACGCATGAAGGCGATATCGCGGCATGGGCCGGGGCGGCTTACCGCATCGGGCGCGAAGCGCGCTCGCCGCTGGAACCTCATGCCGGGGACATCTATTTTTTTGACGGCACCGGAGAAATTATGGACGGCGGCGGCCAGCAGGACCGGGCCGTGGTGTCCTACGGTCTTCGCCTGACGATTCAGCATTACAGCGACCGCCAGGATTCATCTCATATCTTGCAAACGCCGCCGCCCGGCTATAACAAATCGGAATACGAGCGGAGCGCCTACGACGCCGCTATCACCATGCCCCACGGCAAGGCGGAAATGAATGCGAACCCGATCGGCAATGAAATCCAGGAGATCAACTGGGAGTGGCCCGAAGCCACGCGCCAGCAGCGCCAGCGGCTCTACCAGATCTACAAAAATCATGCCCTCGGCTTCCTCTACTATTTGCAGCACGAAAGAGGGCGTACGGATCTGGGCCTGCCGAAAGATGAGTTCCCCGACAATGGCAACGTTCCCTACCGGGTCTTCGTCCGCGAAGCGCGCCGGATCGTGGGCGTGAAGACGATGACCGAAGCGGACATCAACCCGTTTCTCACCGGCCGCGGCTGGATTCCGCCGCTTCGAGAAGACGCGATTGCCATCGGGCACTATCCCATCGACTCCAAGCCGGTAAAAAGCAAAACGGATTTCTCCCGGCCCGATAAGGGCGCCGGCGATTTTTACATCGTCAACGTCACAACTCCGTTCCAGGTGCCGTTCGGCGCGATCGTGCCGGAGAAGATTGACGGCCTGTTGGTTCCCGCCGCCCTCTCCGCTAGCCATGTGGCCTTCTCTGCCATCCGCATGGACCCCACGTGGACCGTATTAGGGCAGGCCGCGGGCGTCGCCGCTGCCCTGAGCGCGCGATTGAATATGAACGTCCGCTCCGTCCCCGTGGAGCAGATACAGCGCGAACTGCTGCGACAGAAATGCAAATTGATGTTTTATTGGGACCTGCCGGCCGAGCACCCCGCTTTCGCAGCGGTCGAATGGCTCAGCCTGCGCAGCGCAGTCACCGGTTACCCCGACCGGCTATTTCGCCCCGATCAAAGCCTGACCCGAGCGGAAATGGCGGCGCTGCTGGTCAAGGCTTTTCAGCTTTGGCCCAGTGTCAGCGACGTCCATTTCACGGATGTCGCTCCTACACACTGGGCGTTTCGGGAGATCGAAACGCTTTTTGACAACCGGGCGCTGGTCGCTTTCGGCGTCCGGCCCCGCTGGCCGGAAGCCGGCGCTTACAACCCGGCAAGAGACGAAGGTTTCGCTGCCAGCAAGCGCTCCGGCGAATTCCTGCCGGCGAGGCCGGTGTTGTGGAAGGAATTGGCGGAGACACTCTGGTCTATCTGGAAGCCGCACAACGAAGCCTCGACCGGCGATCTAAGCTCCTGGATCAAGAGCGTATTGCAGCGTTCGATGTTTGGCGCGCCCTACGCGGGGAGAGATTTTCCCGCCGGGGCTCTGGTTACCAGAGGAGAAGCATGTGCGCTTGTTGCCTCCCTCTCCGACGACGGCGCGAACTGATCCCCCGCATTCACGCAAATTCTACGGTTCCTTTTGGAGAAAGTCGGCCGCCGGGCTAAAGGCGGGAGGCGCGGAACAAACCGCTATCCTCGCGGACATCGTACAATGACCGGCAGTGAGCGTCCTCTTGAGCCGTCTGCTTGAGTATGCCCGCCGCATGGGCGCACCGCTGGTTTTGCTCTATCCGGCGTCCTGCTTTGCCGCCCAAAATCCCCTGCCCGGCGCCTATATCGGCGCGGCAGCGTGCGCGCAATGCCACGCGGAGCGGGTTGCGCAACAGCGGGTTACCGGGCATGCGCAAGCGCTCGCTCCGGCGGCGGATCATCCCCTGGCGACTGCCTTCACGCCGCAAACCATACTAACTCGCCCCCCGAATTTCCGCTTTCAGTTCCTAAGCTTAAAGCAGCTTCAGGTGCGAGCATCTGACGGCGAGACCACTATCGAGCTTCCCGTGGAATGGGCTTTCGGCGCCGGCGCGCAAGCGGTAACTTTCGTGACCCGGGTGAATGAGCAGTGGTACCTTGAGCATTACTTCAGCTATTATTCCGGCCTTGGTTCTTTTGCACCGACGCCCGGTCAGGATGCCATCCGACCGAGCAGCCTTGTGTCGGCGGTGGGTCTGCTTTACAAGGCTATGGATCCGAACACGGGGATTGTCGGATGCTTTGAGTGTCATTCGACCGGACCGGTCATTACGGGCCCGGAGGGGATCCGGCCGCGGGAGACAGGAGTGCGGTGTGAGGCGTGTCACGGTCCCGGTAGCGCCCATGTCCGGGCAGCGCGGGAAGGCCGTAGCGAGGAGATCAGGAAAGCTATCCAGAACCCTGGCCGGCTGCCGGCTTCGCAGTTAAACGTTTTTTGCGGCAGATGCCATCGCCTGCCGGCAGCAAAGGGCACGGTGATCGATTGGAACTACGCCTGGAATATCCGGCACCAACCGGTTTACTTCAGCCAGAGCGCGTGTTTCCGGAAAAGCCAGGGCGCGTTGACGTGCCTGACCTGCCACAACCCGCATGAGCCGCTCCGGAGCGGCGACAGCGCTTTTTACAACCAGCGTTGCCTCGATTGCCACAAGCATTCCGGCGGAGAGCTGCAAATCCGGGCCGCAGTGAAGGCGTCCCCGCCTCGCCCGGTTTGCGAGGCCCGCGATCCCGCCAACTGCATCGATTGCCACATGCCCCGGGTGAGCCCACAGGCCGGCCTGCGCTTCACCAATCATTGGATCGGCGTTTACGCCGAAGGGGCCAAGCTCAAGCCCAGAAGCGGTCGGTAGGGGCGTACAGGCAAACCTTGTCCCGTATATTTTTGCCGGGCTGGCTTTGCGCCCTGGGCCTAAGTTCAGGCGTCACGGATAGAGCAGATATTGCTGGCGGATCTTCCGGAACTCGGCCAAATCTTTTTGAAAGCTGCGATTCACCTCGCTGCCGGTCTCGCCCCTTCTCAGCCGCGCGCCGGCATCTTCATTGCCGAGCAGGCGCATGATGCCGTCCACGTTAAAGAGCCCCGGGTGGAACTTGAGAGTGGCATGGACCAACTCGAGTCCCATGCGCACGGAATCGAGCGCGTCGCGATTGAGCAATTGCACATCGACGCCTTCGCAATCCTGATCCTTGAACAGATAGGCATTGGGCCGGAAGCGGCGCGGAATAAAGCTCACGCCGGGAAGCTTCAGGCTGTTCAGATATTCGGCGACCTCTCGCGCCTTAAACCACGGTGCGCCGACGATTTGAAAGGGTGTGTCGGTCCCCCGGCCAACGGAAACTTGCCGCGATTCCAGCAAACATGTCCCGGGATAGAGAATCGCTTCCGTCAGATTGCGGATGGCAGGGGAGGGGTTCACCCATTCCAGGCCGGTTTCATCAAACCACATCCGGCGGTTCCAGCCTTTCATCTCGATCACGTGCAGATCAGCGCCCAATTTCTTTTCGCCGTTATAAAGGCGCGCCAGTTCACCCACTGTCATGCCGTGCCGGATAGGAAGCCCCGGCATATACGCGACGAAGGAGACGTACTTTTCGTCCAGCCGCGGTCCTTCCACGGCGATGCCGTTGATCGGGTTGGGGCGATCCAGTACGAAGTAGGGAATGTGAGCTTGCGCCGCGGCCTCCAGGCCGTAGCCGAGGGTGGTGATGAACGTATAAAACCGCGCTCCGATGTCCTGAATGTCATAGACCAGCGCGTCTATATCCTTCAACATGTCGGGCGTCATCTTCCGCGTCGCTCCATCAAACAGGCTGCGAATCGGAATATCGGTTGTTAGGTCAATGCCGGACTGGATATTCGGATCGTCCCGCAGGCCGGTAAGGCCGTGCTCAGGTGTAAAGATGACGGCCACTTTCACCTTGCCCGACCGCCGCAGGACGTCGATGTTGCGGCGGCCGTCGGACGTCAGGCCGCTATGGTTGGTAATAATACCGATGCGTTTGCCGGCCAGCGGGGCAAAATCCTCCTCGACCAAGACATCCAAGCCTGTTTTTACTTGCGCGGCGAGCGCGGGCAAGGATAAGAAAAGCAAAAGAGCGGCGGTCAGGGCGCGCTTGGCCGGCCGCCTCCGATTCCGATTAGACGATTTTTTCATTTCCAGCCTTCTTTCCCCGGCGCGGTGTCTCGAGCCTCGGTTTGCCGCAGGCGTTGTGCCGCCCGGCTCATTGGCTGACCAGGACGCGCGCTCCCGCGAGCCGGTACGCTTCGATCAGCGCCCCGACGGCCGGGTCGTGCCGGGGCGCAATGACGCGATTAGTCCCGCTCGAGCTCACCAATCCGATGAATTCCGAGCGGAGCATCTCACAGCGGAATACGCCGCCGACGTAAGCAATGGTCGCGGATTCCTTGCGCTGGAAGAGTCGCGCCCGAACCACATCCGTAATGGCCGCGAGATCTCTGGCGGCGTTCTCCAGAATCGAGCAGGCCACCGGATCCTGCAATCTCGCCGCTTCCTCCACGAGCGGGGCCAGCGCGGCGATCCTTTTGCGAGTGAATTCGGCGCTGTAGAGTTTCCGCTGCACGAGGCGAATGTCGTCCAATCCGACAGCCTCGCACAACATTCGCCGCAACACCGTGGACGGCCCCCAACCCTCTTCGAATCGCAGCGCAGCGCGGAGCGCCTGGCGGGCGAGATCGAAGGCGCTGCCTTCGTCGCCGAACAGGTAACCCCAACCTCCGGCCCGCGCCGTTTCTCCCGCCTCATTCCGTCCGAAGCTGATGGACCCGGTTCCGGCGATGGTCACAATGCCGGGTTCGCCGCCGAGCGCCCCGGTCAGCGCAATCACGGAATCGTCACTCAGCCCGATTTGTCTGGCGTGAATCAGTTCCTCTACGATCGCCCGCTTGCCGGCGTCAGCTCCGGTGAAGCCGAAAAAGGCCGCTTCGAACGGGGTATCGGTAAGATCGCGCCCGAGCTGCCGGCACGCCCCCCCCGCGGATTCTTGCAAGGCGCGAAACACGCGTTCCCGGCCCTGAGGAGCGCCGACATGCTCGACGGGTCCCCCTTCACCTGTGGCGAGGATGCGCCCTGATTCATCGCCGATTACGGCCCGCGTGGAGGACTGGCCGCCGTCAACGCCAAGGAACAGAGTCACACCGCCGCTCCGTTGACAACTTTCCAATCGGCCAGGAAATGCCGGTATGCCCCCCACATCAGCAGCGCCGCGCCGGCCAGGTAGACCAGCGACAGCGCGGAGAACCCGCCGGCGAGACCCACCGTCATGCGTGCGCGAGCTAACAAGAGTGGAGCGAGAGAAGCGACGAGAAACGCAAATGCGATGAGCAATCCAGAGGCGGAAGCGTGGTAACGCGGCGCGATGACCGAGTAAAACGCCGGATACGTGTTCGAATCGAACAACCCGCGGAAAAATCCAAAACCAGCCAGGGCTGCGTATAGCAAGCCCTCCGACCGAGCCGATCCCAGAAAATAAAGAAACGGAGACCCCGCCAGCAGCGCCAAGCCCTGCATCTCAAGCCGCACCTGCGGGCGCCGGGACGCCCAATGATCCGACAGGCCGCCGCCAATGGTCACGCCCAGGAAGGCAAACAGGTGATGGAATAACATGCTGGCCAGCCCCGCCTTGGCGAGTGACACGCCGAAGCGCTCGTAGATGTAGGTCGGCATCCACGCCAGGTAGCCTACATTTACGAAAATCATCGCGCCGCTTCCCAAGGCCGCGAAGCGGGCGGTGGGCGTTGAGAGGATAGCGGCCAGGGTTTCGCGAACAGCCTTCCGGCGTCTCGGCTCCGGCGAACGGCTATCGCGCAGGCGAAAAAAGGAAATGAGGGACAACAGCATACCGCTCCCGCCGAAGACCCAAAAAGCGGCCCGCCAGCCCCAACGGCCCGCGATAGCCCCTCCCATCCAGCCGCTCGCAATCAGACCTGTGTACACCGCAGTCTGAAATAAGGATAGCGCGCGCGCCCGGGTTTGCCGGTGTTCGGCGGAAAGCATGGCGAACGCCGAGGGAGCAAAAAACGCTTCGCCTGCCGCTGTAGCCGTTCCCCGAACGGCAACCAAATAAAGCAGCGTAGCGCCGAATCCGGTGCAGAGGGTGGCCAGGCTCCAGGCCAGCAGGCTTACGACCACAATCGCCTTCCGCGAGCAAATATCACCCAGAAATCCGGCTACAGGCACCATCACCGCCAGCACGGCTGTAAAAACAGAGCTGACCAGTCCGAGCTGAAAGTAGGAGAGGCCGAGATCGCTGCGAATGCTGGGAAGAACCACGCTAAATACCTGCCGGTCGGCCTGGTTGAAAAAAAATGCCAGCCAAAGCCAGAGCAAAAGCTCCCAGCGATAGCTCATAGGCGATCCCAAGAAGGTGCGGCGTGCCGGAGCCAGGGTGTGTTTCCCAGTGCGCGTGCAAGCCCGTTCATGAGAGGGACTCCGGGCCGCCAGCCCCGGCTTGCGAGACCGCTTCGGCAAAACGCCGGGCAATAGTAACTGGACGCGTGATGGCGCTGCCGACGACGACGGCGTAGGCGCCCGCCTCCAGCGCCGCGCGCGCCTGTTCCGGCGTTTCAATCATCCCTTCGGCAATCACCGGCACAGAACAGCGCCGAACCAGTTCTTGGAGAAAAGCCAGATCGAACGAGCGCACATGCGCCGTTTCGTCGGTGTAGCCGTGCATGGTCGTAAGAACAAAATCAGCGCCAGCGTGCGCCGCGGCGAGGGCTTCCTCGACTGTCGCTATGTCTGCCAGCACCGGAACGTGGAGGTCTTGCCGGATGCGCGCGAGCCGGCCGAGCGCTCCATACCGCCGCCCCCGGCAAGTGGCGTCCAGAGCGACCATGTCCGCCCCGGCGGCGGTGAGCGCTTGCGCCGCTTCCCAGCTTGGCGTGATTAGCGGCCTCCCGTCCTCCTGGAGTTGTTTCCAGATGCCGAGAATGGGCACGCTCACGGCCCTGCGGATTTCGCCGATGTCCTGGGGGCCGTTGGCTCGAATCCCTGCGGCGCCTCCAGCGACCGCTGAAACCGCGAAACGGGCCATACAGTTTGGATCGCGAAACGGCTCGCCCTCTCGGGCCTGGCACGAGACGATGAGCCGCCGATAAAACTGCCGGCAGATGGGCGGCAAGTCCTCTCTCATGAATCGCCCGGCGTTGAAACCAACAGCATATCCCAGCGAAGCTCTCACCTGCCCAGCGTTCAGTCCGAAACCGCCGGGCGAAAAGAAGGACATGCCAGGTCGTCTTGCTTGGAAAAGCACTCTTTAAACGATGCCTGGGAAGCGCCGGCGCGCACCAGATCGCTCCGGATTTTTGCCCCAAGCGACCTGGAGTCGCCATCCGTGAACCGCGGCCCGGATGTCAGAATCGCAGCTTGAGACCGAACTGGATCACCCGCGGCTTCGGAGTAAACGCTGTGGCTGTGACCTGACCGAAGGTCGGGCTGCCATACATGGTGCCGGGCACCTCGAAGGTTGGCGTATTTGTCAGGTTAAATGCCTCTGCCCGGAACTGGAACTGGTATTTTTCACGCACCGCAAAATTCTTGAACGCCGAGAAATCCGTGCTGAAAAGGCCGTCGCTGAGAACGTCGGGCAAGGTCCGGCTGGCGTTTCCGTAGCTGTACGGCGCCGGCGCCGTGAATGCTGCCGTATTAAACCATTGGGAAAGGCTTTGCGAGGACGCCTTGTCGCTCACGCCGGCCACGACGCTGGGCCGGTTTCCCACGCCGGTCAGATTGGCGCCGAGCGGAATCGGCAGCCCGCTTTGCAGCGTCGTGATTGCGTTCAACTGCCAGCCGCCGGCCACCGCGCGATAGAGCGGATTACCGCTCTTGCCCAAAGGAACGTCCCATAGAGCCGTCACCACGAGCCGCTGCGGAACGTCGTAAAGGCTCTTGGAACGCTCCGCAGAAAGATTGTTCCAGTTCTGCACCAGATAGCCGCTCACGCCGCCGGGACGGACCTGCGTCAAATTGTCCCCCAGATCGAGCAGCTTCGACGCGGCATAAGAGGCCAGCAGGGAAAAGCCTCGCGAGAAACGCTTCTCCACCTTCACCGTCAGGGCGTGGTAGATCGAGTTGTTCAAATACGAGATCGGGCTGATGACGCCGCCTTGCGAGGTGGGAAGGGAAGTATAGGCATACTGCGGAAACGGAAGCATCAGCCAATATTGCGGCACCTGCGCCGCGGCCAGCGGGCCGCTGGTGATAATTCCGTAGAACGGGTTGGGGACCGTCTGGCCCAGCGCCGAGCCCAGGCTGAGGGCCTGATTCGGCAGCCAATCGATATCCTGGTTGTACATGAACAGGTGCACGCCGCGATTGCCCATGTAGCCGACTTCCACCAGCCAGTTCTCCCAGGGCTGGTGTTGGATCGTGAAATTCCACTGCTCGGAATAACCGCGGCCCTGGTTGTAGAGCTGGCCGGTGACGCCTGTGCCGATGCCGGTCAGCGCTCCCAGCGAAGCGCCCGTGGGGGGAGTCAAGCCGTTCGGGAACGGGTTGCTCAGGGTGTTTGCCGGAGTGCGGCCGCCGTCGTTCGATGTGACCATCGGCGTCGTGCTGCTGAATCCGATCTGAGAAGGCGTGTACTGGCCCTGCGTGGTGGGCACGAACATGATGCCAAAGCCGCCTCGCAGAACAGTCTTCGCCTGGAGTTGGTAGGCGAAGCCGAAGCGCGGTTGGAAGTCCTTGCTAGGGCTGGTGTAGAAAGCTCGCGGATGCCCGTTAACCCCCGAGTAAACCAGCCCGCCTCGGAGGGTCAAGCCGGGCACTTTCAGCGGAGAGGCTATACTTGGATCAAAATTCTCATACCGATTGTAGCGCTCGGTAGGCGCGCCGTCCTTGTCCCAGCGCAGGCCGAGATTCAAGGTCAGCTTGCGGGAAACCTTCCAGTCGTCCTGGAAAAACAGCGCATTATATCGCAACGTGACGGCGCTCGAAGCGTTGATTCCGGCAAACGCGCTGGCCGGCGTCCCCAACAGCAGGGAAGCCACGCTATATCCGGCCGTCGCGCTGGCCTGGTCTGGATTGGGACCCTGGGTGAACCCGCGATTGAAAGTGTAGGAGCCAACTGGCGAGTTCAGAGTGAATTCGTTTCGCTGGTACAGGCGGAACTCGTATCCGAATTTCCAGGTCTGGGAGCCGCGGATTTTCGTCAGCGTCGCGCTAGCCGACCCGGTGTTGGTGTGGTTCGCCGCCGCCGCCGTTCCGCCGAACGTGGTCAGGTCGCTCACGGAGAGACGCGGGAACACGCCCTGGGGCGCGTTGGGAGCGTTCTGGCTTTGCGCGAGCAGGCTTGCGGGCAGCCCCAGCTTTGTGATGTCAAAACCTTGGCTGGGGATGCTATAGGCCTCGGTCTGGTGGCTGAAACCGATGCGGCTGTCGAACAGCAGCGTGGGCGAAAAGCTATCGGTATAACTGATGAAGGCGTTCCTGCGGGGAATGGAAATCAAACGGCCATCGACGTCGGCGATGTTATTAAAGAAGTTCGCAAATTGCCAGGCCAGCCGGTCGTCTGTGAACCGCCCGGCCAGGCGCTTGGTAGGGCTGATGTTGTAATCGAGCCGAATCGTCTCGGTGTCCTTGTTGATTGGCGTCGCGCCAGTAAGGAAAAGATTCGACGATAGGCCCGGAAGGTTTGGCTGGGGATAGTAACTCAGAATGTTCTGACCCACGGGATTGATCCGGTCCGCCGGAATCTTGTTGCCGGGAAATGCCGACCGGATGAACCTGCCCGGGTTGCTCGGGTCGGGCACCGTGGTGGTGGGGTCGTAAATCGTGATCAACTGGCCGGTGCTTGTGGTCAGCCCGGAAAAATCTCCGGCCCGCTGCGCGGCCGTGGGTGACGTAATGGTCTCGATGCTGGCGCTGCGCTCCCGGTAGCCTTCATAGTTGAAGAAGTAAAACAGCTTGTTTTTAATAATCGGCCCGCCTAAGGTTCCCCCAAACTGATTCACCTTGTCCGGTGCGATCTTCCGGCCGGCTTTGTTGGCGAAAAAGTCATTGGCATTGAGCTTATCATTGCGCAGGAATTCAAAAAGGCTTCCATGCAGTTCGTTGGTCCCGCTCTTGGAGATCATGCTGATCACGCCGCCGGTCGTGCGGCCGAACTCCGCCGACATGCTGTTAGTCTGGACCTTGAACTCCTCTGTGTCATCGACCGTGAGGAAGGTCATAGGGCCCGAGTCCACCATCTTGTCATTGGCGATGCCATCCACCAGGTATCCGTTGGTCAGAGGCTGGCCGCCCCCTATACCTACGGCAGCCAGCCGCCAGCTTGACAGGACCTGACCTCCGAAATACCCAATTCCGCGTACGGTCGGGATCAGATTGGCCAGACCCATCGGGTTGCGACCGTTCAGCGGAAGGTCCTCCACCTTCTTCTCTTCCATAACGGTTCCCAGAGAGGAGGTGTTCGGCTCGAGCAGCGGCGTTCCGCCTTGTACTTCCACGGTTTCAGTAACTTGCCCGATCTGTAACGCGACGGGAACGGCTAGCGACCGGTCTACCTCGACGATGATTCCGTCCCGCCGAAACAGTTTGAAGCCGGATGCCGATGCCTCGAGAGAGTATGTGCCGGGCGGCAGTAGCAGAAAGCGGAAGTTGCCCGACTCATCGGTCGTGGCGTTCTCGACGGCCCCGGTTCCCGTATTGGTGAGCTTCACCTGGGCGTTGGCTACGGCAGCTCCCGCCGGGTCCATCACGGTCCCGGTTATAGAGCCGGTGATTTGCTGGGCGAAGGAAAGCGTTGCCGCCAGCAGCGCGAGCAAGACTCCCCGCAAGACGGAATGCGCGGACATGTCACAACCTCCTCGAATAATCGGGCCCCCTGCCCTACACGGGCATAAGTACTTACTCAACTATACAGATAGTCGGCCCCCTAGGCAAGGAAGAAAACCGGCTCAACGGCCTTCAGGGCCGGCCCTAGCCGGATAGCCGTGTTACTGGTGTTCCGGTCAAGGGACCTCCCTAGCCGGCAGCCGCGTCACGCCGATCTTCAACCAGGTCATGGTTGATCGGTACTTTCGGACAGACCCAAACCACTCAGGGCTCGTCCCGGCGAGTTCCCGGGAAAAGCGGCCTGTGAGCCTCTCATTCCGGAAACATAAAATCGTGGATGAATTGCTTCTCCAAAAGCAGTATGCGGCACGGAATTAGAGCTATATTTCTACAAATTGTGATTGTTTTATCTTAATCACTTTTTACAATTGACAGGGCAGTACGCGGGATGTATAAGGGAGCGAAATCAACCATTTCTAGGCGGAAGAAGGGGGGAGTGCATGTTTCGTTCCCAGCGGCGCGGGTTTCCCTCGAGTTTGTCGGCCCTGTTGGTCCTCGTGGCCCTGATCGCTTTTAGCGCAGGGGCGTTCGGACAATTGATCACCGGCACGGTCACGGGGTCTGTGCAGGATGCGACCGGAGCTGCCATTGTCGGCGCTACGGTAAGGCTCACCAATACCGGCACCGGGGTGGTGCAGACGACGCAATCGGATAATTCGGGAAATTTCCAGTTTTTGCTGCTGCCTCCCGGCACCTACACTGTGGAAGCAACCAGCGCGGGCTTCCGCGCTTTCCGGCGGGAAGGAATCATTGTCGAAGCGGACCGCTCTCTGGCCGTGCCCGTGGTGCTGAGCGTCGGCCAGGTCACCGAGACGGTTGAAGTGGTGGGCGGCACGCCGCTTCTCGAGCCGAACACGTCGGAAGTCGGGACCACTGTTGACAGCCAGAAGGTGATCGAATTGCCTCTGAACGCCCGCAACCCGATGGGCTTGGCAAACCTGATCCCGACGGTGAAAGGCGTGGGGTACTTCGGGCAGCAGATTCTGACGTCGTGGCGGATCGGGGCGATCAACATCGGCGGGGGCCAGCCTCTCACCAGCGCTTTCCTACTGGACGGCGTGCCAAATGACAAATTAGGAGACGCGGCCGGTGCGAATACGTATCTGACGACGGATTCGACGCAGGAATTCAAGGTCATCACCAATTCCATGTCGGCCGAGTATGGCCGCACGACGGGCGGCGTCATCAGCGTCGTGAGTAAATCGGGCACCAACGAATATCACGGCGGCTTGTTTATGTACGTGCAAAACACAGCGCTGAATGCCAACGACTTTTTTGCCAACGCGTCGGGCACGCCTCTCGCCCCCGTGCACCAGTACCAGTTCGGGGGGTCGCTGGGCGGCCGCATCATCAAGGACAAGCTGTTCTTTTTCGGAAACTTTGAAGGATTCGTACAGCACCTCTCGGCAAGTGAAGTCATCAACTCGCCGACGGCCTTGCAGCGGGCCGGCGATTTTTCGCAAACCTTCGCCGCCAATGGGCAGTTGATCACCATCTACGATCCGTTAACAACGGCGCCTAATCCGAATAAGCCGGGCGCCTCGATTCGAACGCCATTTCCGGGCAACGTCATTCCTCCCAACCGGATCAGCCAGTTTGCAAAGGGCTTCTTTGCGCTCTACCCCCTGCCCAATTTGCCCGGCCAGAAAGTGACGGGAACTCAGAATCTTTTTCTGATCGGCAACATACCCACGGATCGGGAAACTGGAGGGGTGAAAGTCGATTACATGCTGAATCAGAACCGCCGGCTGGCAGTGCGGTATACGCGAGACGTGCTGAATGAATCGGTCCCGAACGGCAGCTTTTTCCAGAATGTACTCGACAACGACAAGAAAATCATTTACGTTCCGCGCCACAGCGGCTCGGTTTCCTACACGGACAGCCTCAGCCCCACGCTGCTGTTGGATCTGAGGTCCGGAATTAACCGCGACTATGACCAGTCCATTCCGTGGAGCTATGTCGGGCCCTACGAAAAGACGGGCTTTCCCCTCACTTCCCTCGGCCTGCCCCAGTCGCTCGTCAACCAACTCCAACCGGGCGCGGTGCAATTTCCGGCTTTGACCATTTCCGATCTGGGGGGCATTCTGGGCGGCTATGGATCGGCTATAGGCAATCGAGCGGCGTACACATGGGGCAACGTCGCCGCGATTACGAAAATCATGGGGGCGCACACGATCAAGACGGGCTACCAGCTCACCGTCTACCGGGGCTTCCCGCTGGACCGCACTCCTCTGAACTTCACGTTTACTCGCGGGTTTACCCAAGGTCCCGATCCTACCGTCGCCAGCGCCTCGGCTGGCTACGGCACGGCCTCGCTGGAACTGGGCACGCCTTCGGCGGGCACTGCCACCTATCAGCCGAGCCATGAGCAGCAGGAAATTGACCACGGGCTCTATGTGCAAGATGACTGGAAAGCGACGCAAAGGCTGACTCTCAACCTTGGTCTCCGTTGGGAATATCAAGGTCCCTTCACGGATCGCTATAACGAGATGACCAATTTCGACCCAAATGTCACGTCGCCCCTGCAAGTCCCAGGCCTCACCCTCAAGGGAGGCACAATTTTCCCGGGAGTAAACGGCGTGCCGCGGGGCGTGGTGGATGTCTCTTATAAGCACTTCAGCCCGCGGGTGGGATTCGCCTACCAGGCCATGAACAAGCTGGTGGCGCGGGGAGCGTACGGAGTATTTTTTGTTCCGGAAAAAGGCATTCTGAATCCCGCTTCGACCGGTTTCGGCATCGTCACTACGATGGTCGCCAGCCTGGATAACGGGTTGACGCCCTACAATACGATCAACGATCCATTCCCCAACGGTCTGCTGTTTCCGAGCGGGAGCAGCCAAGGCCTGCTGACCGGAATTGGGACCAGCATCGCGGGGCAGTTGCGGCATGTGCTGCCCGGATATGCCCAGCAATGGAATTTTTCCTTGCAGTATTCACCGTGGAACAACTGGCTGATTGAAGGCGCGTACCTCGGCAACAAAGGTACTCATCTGGAGACACTCCAGGGGCTCAATCTGAACCAGATCAACCCGCAGTACCTGTCACTGGGCAATGCTCTGAACCAGCAGGTGCCGAATCCGTTCTATGGGATTATCACGTCGGGCCAGTTGAGCGCTCCGACCATCTCCCGGCAGCAATTGCTGCTGCCATATCCCCAATATACGGCCGTAAACGGCGGCTGGTCCTACAACGGCAACTCCATTTATCACGCTTTTGCCCTGAAAGTGGAAAAACGCTTTTCACAAGGCTTTTCCATTCTGGCCTCGTATGTGGCCAGCAAGATGATTGACGGCGCGGTCGGCTCTGGAGGCGCCGTTCGCACCGGCGGCACACCCGAAACCGGCATCGTAAACTGGTACAACTTGCGCGCGGAGCGCTCGAAAAGCATCTACGATGTACCGCAGCGCGCGGTTATTACGGTCCTATGGCAGGAGCCGTTTTTCAAAGGCAGCCGCGGGCTGGCCCGCCAGGTGCTCGGCGGCTGGAACGCGAACGGGATCGTCACGATTCAAAGTGGCCAGACCATCGCGCTGCAATCGGGTTCTGCTTCCCAGCGGCCCAATGTCGTCTCCGGCGTGGACGATCATGCGGCCCAGCAAAGTCTCACGCAGTGGTTCAATAAGGCGGCATTCTCCATTCCCGCACCCTTCACTTACGGGAACGCCTCCAGAACCATCCCGAACATCATGAGCGACGGTATGTTTGACATGGATTTTGCGCTATACAAAGACTTTGCGCTCAGCGAGCGGTTCAAATTGCAGCTCAAAGGCGAGGCATTTAACCTGACCAATACGCCGACTTTTGACGTGCCGAACCGGGATGTGACGTCCCAGAGTTTCGGGGTAGTGTCCGCTACAGCTTTAAATCCGAGGCCGAGATCGGTACAATTATCGCTGAGGCTGGCGTTTTAAGACGTACGCGGTTCTCTCTGCTGCCATGCCAATGCATTCTGCTGTTAAGCTGTTCCAGCGGCGTCTCTGGCTGACCCTTTGGGCGGTCGTACTGGTTTGTATCCCCTGGGTGTGCAGCCTTCGCGGTCAAAACGCCGACGGGGCTGGCATCCGCCCCGAGGCAACTTCCTATCAAAAAGAAATTCAGCCCTTTTTGGCGAAAAATTGCTATCTCTGCCACAACGAAAAGCTGAACACAGCGAGCCTGAATCTCGAAGCTTACCGGGATGCCGGCTTGGCGTTGCAGCAGACGCAGGTGTGGCGGAAAGTGTTGGAGAAACTCAGCGCGGGCAAAATGCCGCCACCCGGGCTGCCGCGTCCGGACCCCGATCAGGTCAACCGGGTTACGGCCTGGATCCAGGGAGTGCTCCACAGCACGGAAACGCCGGGAAAAGAAAATCCGGGCCGGGTGACGGCGCGGCGGCTGAATCGGGTCGAGTACACCAATACGATCCGGGACCTGCTAGGCGTGCCCTTTCAAGCGGTGGGCAAGTTCCCAACCGACGATTCCGGATATGGGTTTGACAACATCGGCGACGTGCTTTCTCTCTCGCCCCTGCTGATGGAGAAATATCTGGCCGCGGCCAAGCAAATTTCCCGCGAGGCCGTTTACGGCCCCAGCCTTCCTCCCAAGCCGACTCTGCTGGCCCGCCTCATGGCGAAGAAGGCGCAGGATACCGGCGGCTCGCTTTCTGGGGAAAACATCCTTCCGTACTCAATGCGAGGCGCGCTGTACGGCACGTATTGGTTTCCCGTTGATGGGGAATACGAGTTCCGCGTCCGCGTGGCGAATTACCGCGGCCAGGACCCGAACGACCTTCCCCCGGAGCGGAGACGGCGGTTCGAGGAAATCAGGAGGGGCTTCCCCGTCGGCCAGCAGCAGGATCAAGAGCAGGCGCAGCCGCCGGCCGCGCCGAAGGCACCCCGGTTCCGACGGTCTCTGACGCCGGAAGAAATCAGAGCGCGCGAGGAAGAATCAAGAACAGCCTTCCCGCCGGTAACGATGGTCATGACCCTGGACGGCAAGCCGGTGCTGACCGGCGTCGTCGAGGGCGACGTTAATTACCAGTATTCCCGCGGCGAGTTTGTGGGCAGAGCGAAGGTCAAGGCAGGCGAGCACTTTCTGCGCGCTTCCTATCCGGAACTGGCCGACTTGCCGGACCCCCGGAAAAATATCAACCCCGACGGCCGCCGGAAGCTATATGTCGATTACCTGAACATCGTCGGTCCGTTCAACCCCAGCGCCGAGCCGCCGGAGAGCTATCAACGGATATTTATCTGCGGCCATGCGCCCGGCCGGCACCGGCCGGAGTGTGCGCGGAAGATCTTGCAGAACCTGGCTATGAGGGCCTACCGGCGCCCGGCTACCAGCGCCGAGGTGGAGGGTCTCCTCCGGTTTGTGACGCTGGCGCGGAAACAAGGGGATTCCTTCGAGGAAGGGATTCGGGTGGCGCTCGAGGCGATTCTGGTTTCGCCGCATTTTCTGTTCCGCATCGAGCGGGATCCGAATCCGAGTGACGCGGCCTCGCCGCACCCCGTCAGCCAGTTCGAGCTCGCCTCGCGGCTATCGTATTTCCTGTGGGCGAGCATGCCGGATGACGAGTTGCTGCGCCTCGCCCGCGAAGAGAAATTACGGGATCCACAGGTTCTCGAATCGCAGATCCGGCGGATGCTGGCCGACCCGAAGTCCGAGAGCCTGGTGGACGACTTCGCCTCTCAGTGGCTGCAACTTCGGAATCTGGACCGCGTCCGGCCGGATTCGAAGCGCTTCTCGACTGTCGATGACGAGCTGCTGGACGCGATGCGACGCGAGACCAAGCTATTTGTCGATGCGATCATTCACGAAGACCGTAGCGTCCTGGATTTCATTGATGCCCCGTTCACTTTTCTCAACGGCCCCTTGGCACGGCATTACGGGATTCCGGGGGTTACGGGAGAGGAGTTCCAGCGGGTCAATTTGAGCGGCGAGGCGGCCGAGCAGCGGGGCGGTGTGCTGAGCCAGGGCAGCGTGTTGACAATCTCATCGTATGCGACGAGGACTTCCCCGGTGCTCCGGGGCAGGTGGGTACTGGACAATCTTCTCGGCACACCGCCGCCGCCCCCGCCGCCCAATGTGCCGCAGTTGAATGAAGCTGCCCTTGGCTCAACCGCCTCGATGCGCGAGCAACTCGAGGCGCACCGGAAGAATGCGACCTGCGCGGTTTGCCACAACCAGATGGATCCCATCGGCTTCGGCCTCGAAAATTACGATGCCACCGGGGCTTGGCGTACCGAGGACGGCAAATTTCCGATCGATAGCTCCGGGGTCATGCCGGACGGCAAATCGTTCCAAGGGCCGAAGCAGCTTAAGCAGATTCTGCTGGGGGAGTCGGACCTGTTCGTGCGGAATCTCACAGAGAAGATGCTGACGTATGCCCTGGGCCGCGGCCTGGAACCCTATGACGAGCCGGTCGTGAACGGGATCAGCCGGCGCTTGGCCGCCGATAATTATCGGTTTTCTGCTTTGATAAAGGAAATTATAAAGAGTGCGCCCTTTCAGATGCGGAGCGGAGAATCCGGAGCGCGTGGCAGGCCGTCCCGAGCGGACCGGCAGCGTGTCGCCCGGAATGACCCGAAGCCTCGCATCCCCGGGCCACAGGAGCGCAAGGATGAACCTCAGTAAAAAGCTGGCGCGGCGCACGTTCTTAAGAGGGCTGGGCACTTCAATCGCTTTGCCTTTTCTGGAGGCCATGGTTCCGGCCTGGGCCGCCACGTCGGCCTTAAAATCTCCCTGCCGGATGGCGTTTCTTTACGTGCCGAACGGAATCATTATGGAGGCGTGGACCCCGCAGACCGAGGGCCCGGCTGCTGAACTGCCAGGGACGCTGCCCCGGATTCTGGAGCCGCTGGCGCCCTATCGGGAGCACCTGCTGCTGCTCTCCGGGCTAAGCCTCAAGAACGGCGATGCGCTGGGGGATGGGCCCGGAGATCACGCCCGGGCCGGCGCCAGCTATCTGACCGCCGCCCATCCCAAGAAGACCTTTGGCGCAGACATCCAAGCCGGCGTTTCGGTAGACCAGATCGCGGCGCAGAGAATTGGAGGGCAAACCCAGTTTGCTTCGCTCGAATTAAGTTGCGAAGACGGACTGCTGGGCGGCAATTGCGACAACGGCTATAGCTGCGCCTATAGCAACAGCATCTCCTGGCGGACACCGTCCACCCCGATGCCGGCAGAGATCAGTCCCCGCGCGCTTTTCGAGCGGCTGTTCGGCGGCGCCGATGCCAGTGAAACTCCGCAGCGGCGTGCCAGGCAGCGCCTTTATGAGAAAAGCATTCTCGATTTTGTCCTGGAAGATACGCAGCGGCTGAAGGGAACGCTCGGTCCGACGGACCGGCGCAAGATGGATGAATATCTCTACGCCGTCCGCGATATCGAAAAGCGCATCGAAAAGGCTGAGCGCAGCAACACGCGAACGCTGCCGACCGTTGTGCAGCCCCCTTCCGGAATCCCCGAAAGCTTCAAGGAGCATTCCGAACTGATGTTTGACCTGCTCGCTGTGGCTTTCCAGGCCGACCTGACCCGCATCGCCACTCTCATGCTGGGCCTGGAGCAGAGCACCCGCAGCTATCCGGAGATCGGCATTTCAGAGGCGCACCACGGCCTGACGCATCACCTCGGCAACAAAGAGAAGATCGAGAAGGTTACGCAGATCAACTGTTTCCATGCCCGGCAATTCGCCTATTTTCTGGGCAAGCTCAACTCGATCAAGGACGGCGACGGAACTCTGCTCGACCACTCGATGATCGTTTACGGCAGTGGACTCAGCGATGGCAATCGGCACTTGCATCACAATCTGCCCGTGCTGATGGCAGGCCGCGGCTGCGGGACTATTCGGCCCGGCCGCCATGTGACTTACCCCGAAGACACGCCGATGGCGAATTTGTATGTCGCCATGCTGGACCGTATGGGAGTGCAAGTCGAGTCCATGGCCGACAGCAACGGCGAGCTCGGCTATCTGGAGGGTATTTGAGCCAAAGAAGCTGCGTTTGAAGAGGCCCCCATCGCATTCCGCGGGGCTCGCTCCGGTTCGCACGGTGTAGTAGGCCCACCTTGCGACCCGAATCAATTGGCTCTCAACCGCCGGGCGGCGGAGCCGGGCGTCCGCGCCGGTCCGGGTTTGCTCCGGTTCTGGCAAAAATGTAGAATTCCGAAATCCGGACTTAACCTGACTGGCGCCGGGAGCGTTTACCAGTGCTAAAATTGCTCGGCGCTGCGCCATTTGAGGGTTGCAATTTCTTTGGCTCGGTCTATACTAACAGCCGTTCGTATGTGGCGGCCGCTTGCCCTGGCGAAGCGCCAGGCGTATAAAGCGGCTTCCGATATGACTGCCAATAAGGGGAGAGAAGTTCGGGAAATTGTTTTTTTGGGGTGTTTGGGGCCAACGGATTCTTACCGGGCTTGATGCATACAGTACGGTGAAGTTCGCGGCCGGCGGGGTGCTGTTGAGTTTTGGGGTCGGGGACGAAACGGGTTCAGGGGGTTTTCATCAGAGAGCGTAAGCTTTAAGGGTCAGCAACGCCGGTCCTGCGGACGAACCAGATCCGGAGGGCAAAGATGGGGCTCTTGCAAAGCTTCCGGCGGGCAGTGCTTCTGCTATCAGCCGGGCTCATTTTTCTGGCAAGCGTCTGCCCGATTTGCGGGCAGACGCTCAAGGCGACCATTCTCGGCACAATTACTGACAGCTCCCATGCGGTGATTCCTTCCGTTCAGGTTTCGCTCACGGAAACAACCACCAACTTTCATCGCACGGAAACAACGAACGATAGCGGTTTCTATGCGTTCACGAACCTCGACCCGGGAAACTACCGGGTAGAGGTGGAACACCCCGGCTTCCGCAAGACAGTTCGCGCCGGCATCGACCTCGTTCCCAACACGACGGTGCGGGTTGACTTAGAACTCCAGCCGGGAGCGGTAACCGAGACGGTGGATGTCACGGCGGAAGCGCCGCTGCTGCAAACCGACCGGGCCGACACGGGGGGTAAGGTGGAGAGCATTCAGCTCACCAGCCTGCCCATGTTGTGGAACCGGAACTATCAAAACCTCTTGCAGGTGGTCCCCGGAGTAGGCCGGTCGTATCGCTCGAACTCTCAGTTTTTCGATTCACAAGACCACTTGCAGTCGGTTGTCAACGGTCTGGACCAGCGCAACAACTACATGATTGAGGGCGTCGATAATAACGTCGAAAATCTGACGGGTATCATCGTGCCCGCCGACGCTATCGCCGTCGTGGATACCACGACCAGCAATTACGATCCGGAACTGGGCCGGGCCGGCGGGGCTGTGGTGAACGTGATCATGAAATCGGGCACAAACGATTTCCACGGCAGCGCATTCGAGTATCATTACGACAATGACATGCAGGCGAAGAACGTTTTCGCCAGCACCACCCCGCACGCCGTCTACAACCAGTTTGGAGGTTCCCTAGGGGGGCGGATCAAGAGAGACAAATTATTCTTTTTTGGAGACTACCAGGGCAGCCGCGATCGCAAGGGCAACACCAACCTGCCCACGATCCCGACGATGGCATTCCGGGCGGGCGATCTCAGCGCTTCGCCCACCACGATCTACGATCCGCTCACCGGCTCGGCGAGCGGCGCCGGCCGGGCTCCGTTTCCCAACAACCAGATTCCCCCCGCCCGTATCAGTCCGATCACGCAGCAATACCTGAGCTTTCTGCCTGCTCCCACGCGCCCGGGATTCTCGGCCAATTTTGAGAAGCCCACGTCCACGGCCAAGGCCATTGACCAGTTTGACGTCAAGATCGATTACGTCATCACGGCCAACGACCGGATGTTCGTGCGATACAACTTCCAGCGCGCGCTGGTTGACGATCCCGGGCTTTACGGCCCGGGAGGTATCTACGGCGGCCCGCACAACAGCGGCTTTCAAGGCACCGGGCCCTCCCGGAATCAGGCGCCAGGGATCAACTACTCCCACATTTTCAGCCCGACGCTGGTGACTGAGGCGCGCTTCGGCATCGTACGCAACCGCAACGACGCCACGAATCCCGACACGGGATTGCCTCTGTCGCAAAAGCTCGGTATCCCCAACGCCAATCTCGGCGATATGTGGACCAGTGGATTGGCCGAAGTTTACGTAGACGGCTACGATACGCCGATGATAGGGGTCAATGGCTGCCTCCCCTGGAGGCGCTCCGTTACGAACTTCGATTGGGTGAACAACTGGACCAAAACCAAGGGTAACCACGTCATTAAATGGGGAGCGGACATCCGCCGCGAGCGGCAGGATTTGCTCCAGACGCCCACGTTCAGCCCGCGAGGCCGGTTTACTTTCACGGCCGGTCCTACGGCCAATCCCAGCGATCCGAAAACCAGTTTTGGCAACTCGTTCGCTGCGTTTCTCCTTGATCAGCCCAACGGCGTGGGCCGGGATCTCGCCTTCATCTTTCCCGCCCGCCGGAATACAATCTACAACCTCTACTTCCAGGACAAATGGCAGGTTACGCAGAAACTGACCTTGGACCTGGGCCTGCGGTGGGAGTTCTGGCCGTCCAGCACGCCGCACTTTCCGGCCGGCTTCTCCAATTACAATCCCTTTAACAACACGCTCGAGTTAGCCGGCATCGGCAGCATCCCCAACAACCTCGGTATTCAGAATCAACCCAAGAGCTTCGCACCGCGATTTGGGGCCGCTTACCGGCTAAATGACAAGACGGTCTTCCGAGGCGGTTACGGCATCAGCTATCTCCCGCGCACGACGAACGTTTACAACTTTCCTGTAAACCAGAACCAGCAGCTTACCGCCCCCAACTCCTTCAGCGCCGCCGGTTCCATGGCGCAAGGATTTCCTGCTCCGATTGCTGTGGCCATCCCGTCCACTGGCGTGATCACAAACCCGCCGAATTCCACGTTCACCTATGTAGCCAAAGACCGATACCAGACGTATGTCGAGTCCTGGAACGTCGCCATCCAACGGTCGCTGCCGAGAAACTTTGCTGTGGATCTGGCCTACGTCGGCAACCACACGGTGAACAACGGGATCACCTGGAACATCAATGCGGGTCAGGTGCCCGGGGCCGGGCCGGCGGGCCAGCCGTTGAATCAGCTTTTCGGGCGCACGGCCGAAACCGATTACAGCCTGCCCACGCACGCCTTTTATGACGCGTTTCAATTGAAAGTCAACCGCAGGTTTTCAGGCGGTCTGTTGCTCACCACTGCGTACGCCTATGGCAAGGCGATCGACATTCAATCGAACTTCAACAACATCAACCCGTTGTCGCAAAAAGGCCCCGCTTCCTTCGACCGCAGGCATGTATTCACGCAGAGCTTCCTCTACGATCTGCCGTTCGGGCCGGGCAAGCGCTGGGCGCACTCCGGGTTGGCCAAGTGGATCATTGGCGGCTGGCAGGTGAACGGCCTGGTGACGGCCGAAAGCGGGTTCCCCTTCAGCATCACGTTCAGCAGTGCCACCTTGAATGCTCCCGGCAACAGCAATCGGCCGAACGTGAGCGGGCCGGTCGCCGTTCTCGGCAACATTGGCCCAGGACAGTTGTTTTTCGATACGAGCAAATTCAGCGCCCCCGCGCCGGGAACGTTCGGCAACACGCCGCGAAACTTTCTTTATGGCCCAAAGCTGTTCAGCATCGACAGTTCTCTGGTTCGAAAGTTTCAGATAACGGAGCGCGTTACGGGAGAACTCCAGGGCCAGGCGATAAATCTGACCAACACGCCGCACTTCGACAACCCCGGAGCATCCTTTGGCAGTTCGTCGTTCGGGCAAGTGACCACGGCGCAGGGCAACCAGACCGTGAAGGTAAACGAGAACCGGCAGTTGGAAGTCAGTCTGAGATTTGTTTTCTGAAGCCGGACTGTTTCGGGCCGTTCTGCTGCGCCCTCGGGGCAGTTTTATTTCAAACAAGGCCGGCGGCTGGATGCTGCCGGCCTCACCTCCAATCGGCGGCTTGCGGCGATGCGTTTGCCAAATGGCGAAGCCCCGTTAGACTAGGGCGGCAGCGGACGGCGGCTATCGCTGGCATCCCGGGCAGAAATATGTGGACCGCCCGCCCTGGCGGATGCGGCGGACCGTGCAGCCACATCGCCGGCAAGACTCTCCCTCGCGGCCGTAAACTGCCGGATGAAAGCTCTCGCCCTCCGCGAAGGCTCCGGGCTTTTGGTACGCCCGTTCGGCCGAGCCGACCGCTTCGACCAGCACCTGTGCGATGGCCTCACGAAGCCGGCCGATTCGGGCGGGGCTCAGGCTGGCTGCCTTCCGGCGTGGATCGATACCGGCTCGGAACAGAGCCTCCGCTGCGTAAATGTTGCCCAGGCCCGCGATGCGCTTTTGATCCATCAGGAAGGGTTTTACGGCGCCTCGGCTGGCGCGTGCGAGCGAAGCAAGCGCGTCTGCTGTGAACGTTTTTGACAGCGGATCGATACCGAGGCCGGAAAGCCTGTCTTCGATTTCATCGCGCTTTGCGGCTCGCATCACGCCGAGTCCGCGGGGGTCTTCGAATACCAGGGTGCGGCCGTCATCCAGAAGAAAGTACGCTGATGTGCTCGCGGGCCGGAGCTGTGGGCCCGCGACTGGATAGAGACGACCGGTCATACGCAGATGAATCCACAAGGTGACCTCATCGAAGTGCAGTAGGATATTCTTGCCGCGGCGCTCGGAGGAGGTGAACCGGCGGCCGGCTACCGCCCGCGTAAACTCTTCGGGCGTTTGCGGCGCGCAAAGCCGCCGCCGCGAAAGGTGCGCCCGGATGATGCGCCGCCCGCGCAGAGCGCGTTCGGCGATCCGGCGCACCGCCTCCACCTCGGGCAGTTCCGGCATCGCACGGATCAGCGGCTGAGAATGACGGCGGTGGCGCCGAAGATTCCGGCGTCGTTCTCCAGCCTGGCGGGAACAATAGGAGTTTGAGCGGCAAACGGGTTGACGCTCCGTTGGGGAACGGTTTGTCGGATTTTCGAGAACAGTGGCTCCCCGATTTTGCTCACCCCGCCGCCGATCACTACGATGTCGGGATCGAGCAGATTCACGATGTTGGCAAGCCACGCCCCCAGCATCTCACCCGTTTCCTCGAGCAACGCAATCGCCTGATTGTCTCCGAGGCAGGCCGCCCGCGCGACGACTTCGGCGCTGATGTGCCCGGGGTTGCCGGCAAGCGCGAGCATCTTCGACTCCGGATGCTCCACGATTTTCTCCCGCGCGCGGCGGGCGATGGCGGTGCCCGAAGCCAACGCCTCGATGCATCCAAAGTTACCGCAATTGCATTTCACCGGGCTGCGGTAGTCGATGGAAATGTGGCCTCCCTCGCCCGCGGCGCCGTTTTTTCCGTGATAGACGCGGCCGTCAAAAATAATTCCCGTGCCGATGCCAGTGCTTATCGTGGCGTAGAAGACTTTGGAGAAGCCCCGCGCCGCTCCAAATTTCGCCTCCGCCAATCCGGCCCCGTTGGCGTCGTTTTCGACGCGACAGGGGACGCCGGAGCGGCGCTCGATCTCGGCCGCGAGAGGAATGTTCACCCAGCCGGGCATGTTCGTGGGATTGAACACAACGCCCGTTTCCGGATCGAGAGGGCCGGGCGAACAGACTCCTACGCCGGCAACCGGGCCATGTTTCGCGGCTGCGGCAACCAGTTCCGCCAACAAGCTGTAGACCTCTCCGAGCGACACGGCAACACCGTGCTCCGCCCGGGTCGGTCGTTCTCGCCGCTCGTGCAGGACAGCATCTTCACTGAACACGCCTCCTGCGACCTTCGTTCCGCCGATATCCAGACCGATTACTACGTTCATCCCGGTTTACGTTATCATGAGGGTTCCACCGGAAACCAGCAGGCAGTGGATGGCGGCTATTCGGCGCTCAGTTTTCTGCGTTTAGTACCCATCGTTGCGCTTTTGTGTCTTGCCGGCATACGCCCAGGTGACCTCTGCAATCGCTGACGGCTGCCGTTAGCGGATCGCTGACAGCTTGCCGCCGGTCGCTGCCGGCTGCGGAATGCCGGCGCTTTCGGCGTTCTTCTTTCCGCATGGTAATCTGCGATTTATGGCGATTCTGACGATCTCAGCCCAGCCCGGCCTGCGGGCGGATGAGGTCGCGCAACAAGTAGCTGCCCGGCTCGGCTTCGAACTGGTTACAGAATCGCGCGTGGAAGCGCTCTACAAATCGGAGCTTGCCGGGCCGGGAGGGATCCCGCCGCGAGCGCACGCCGATCTGGTCATCTCGATTGTCGCGCAGCTAGCCGCCCAACATCATCTCGTGTTCGCAGGGCGGGGCGGCGAATTTCTCTTTCCGCATTTTCCCGGTTTGCTGCGGGTCCAGATCACGGCCAGCCCGGCGGCGCGCGCCGGAATGCTGATGGTGGCGCAGCATCTGGAGCGGCCCGCAGCACTGGCCGCGTTGCGGCAACTGGACCGCGAAAATGCAGCGTGGATGCGCGCCCGGTTCCGGAAATTCGGCCGGTCGCGCGGCCGCTTCGATGTGGCGGTGAACGCAGAGCGGTGGGATAGCGCTGGGCTGGCCGAGATCATCACGGCGGCGGCCCGTGCCGCGCGCATTGAAGATGCCGGCTTGCTGTCGCCGGTAGCCGAGCGCCAGCTTCAATTTGAAGTCCGGCTGCGGCTGGCGCGCATGGGTCTTTCCGGGCTCCGGCTCAACGCCTCCTTGCCCGCCCGCCGTTTCGCTCACCCCAGCGAAGAGGTTTTCGCGAATCTTCTGGATTTCTACCGGATCCCCTGGGAGTATGAGCCGCGTTCTTTTCCCCTCCAGTGGGACGAGCAGGGCAGGGTTGTCGAGTCGTTCACGCCGGATTTTTATCTGCCGGAATTTGATCTTTATGTCGAACTGACGACCATGAAGCAATCGCTGGTGACGCGAAAAAATCGCAAGATCAAACGGCTCCGCGAGCTCTATCCCGAGGTTAACGTGCAGGTCTTTTACCAGAAGGACTTTGAGAATCTGATTTTCAAATACGGCCTGGAGAGAACCGTCGAGGCTCCGAAATCCTGAGAAAGCTTGGGATACTGCCCCACGTACAGGCGCAGGATCCGCCGCACTGCTTGGCGAACAACCTGGCGGGGCCAGCGCGCGCGTTTGCCGGCGCTTGGTTTGGCGGCCCGTCCTCGAAAACCGGACCGGGAACATCCGGCCGCTATAATGGCTGTTGATGATGCCGGCTCCCGAGGTGGAAAAAATTCTTTTTACCGAAGAGCAGATCCAGAAACGCATTCAGGAGGTGGGCGCCGAAATCTCGGAGACTTTCTCCGGGCGCGAGATCAAGCTGATCAGCGTGCTAAAGGGTTCGATTTTTTTTCTCACCGCCCTGGCGCGTTACATTACGGCCCCTGTGAAGTTCGATTTTCTGGCGATTTCCAGTTTTTCCACCAGCCCGCGCGCCCCGGGCGTGGTGCGCATCTCCAAGGACCTCGACGACACGATCGAGGGAGAAGATGTGCTGCTGGTGGAGGACATTGTCGATACCGGGCTGACGGCCCGCTATCTGCTGCAAACCTTGGCCGGACGGCAGCCGAATAGCCTGGGCGTCTGTACGTTTCTCGACAAAACGCCCCGCCGCCTCGTGCAGGTGCCCGTGCGTTTCCGGTGTTTCGAAATTCCCGACCGCTTCGTCGTGGGCTTCGGCCTCGACTACAACCAGCTCTACCGGAATCTCCCCTATGTAGCAGTAATGAAATTGTGAGCGGCGTATAATGATGGTCGTCTCCTGGAGGAGGCAATGTCCCTGAGCGCCCAGAGTTTCGTAGACGCGAACCGCGATCGCCTGCTGGAGGAGCTGTTCGAATTCCTCCGCATACCGAGCATCAGCACGCTGCCCGAGCACCGGGATGACGTCCGTAGGGCGGCGCAATTTGTCGCCTCGCATCTCAGAGACGCCGGCATGGAGCATGTCGAGATTATTCCCACTGAAGGGCACCCTCTCGTCTACGCGGACTGGCTGCACGCCCCAGGCAAGCCCACGCTGCTCTGCTACGGCCACTATGACGTGCAGCCTCCCGATCCTGTCGACCAGTGGGTCACGGCGCCCTTCGAGCCGGCGGTGCGGAACGGCAGCATTTACGCCCGCGGCTCGGCGGACGACAAAGGGCAGATGTACATCCACATCAAAGCCATGGAGGCGCTGCGCGACCTTTACGGAAAACTTCCCGTGAACGTGAAATTTCTGATTGAAGGGGAAGAGGAAATCGGTGGAAAATCCATCGCCCGGTTCGTTTCTGAAAACAAGCACAAGCTGGCTGCCGACGTGGCCCTAGTGAGCGACACAGCCATGTTCCAGGCCAATATGCCAACCCTTTGCATCGGCCTGCGCGGCTTAATTTACATGGAGTGGCAGGCCCGCGGACCCTCGCGCGATCTGCACTCCGGCCTCTATGGCGGCGCCGCGCCGAATGCCGTATTCGGCCTGATCGAGCTGTTATCCAAGGCCAAGGAGCCAAGCGGCACCATTCAGATACCCGGCATCTATGACGACGTCGAGAGGCCCGCCCCGGCGGAACTCGAAAGTTGGGCCAGGCTGCCGTTCGATGAACGGGAATTTCTTGCCAAGGAGGTGGGATCCGCGTGTCTGACCGGCGAGAAAGGCTACAGCGTTTTTGAACGTACATGGGCCCGGCCGACTTTTGAGGTGCATGGCATCGCCGGCGGCTTTACCTCCGCAGGAGCGAAAACCGTGATTCCGGCCACGGCCACGGCGAAAGTGAGCATCCGCCTCGTACCTAATCAGAATCCCGAAACAGTGATCGAGCAGGTTCGGAATTTTGTGCAGGCAAACACGCCGGCGGGCGTGCAGGTGGAAGTTCGGGTTCTGAGCGCTGCGCCGGCCACCATCGTCAACCCGGATCACCGGGCGATCCGCCTGGCTGCGCAGGCGTTGACGGAAGTTTTCGGCCAGCCGACGGTCTTTATCCGCTCCGGCGGATCCATTCCGATTGTCGGGGACTTCGCCCAGCAGCTTGGAATCCCCACTGTGCTTATGGGCTTCGGTTTGCCGGATGATGGTTTGCACTCCCCGAACGAAAAATTCTCTCTCGAAAATTATTACAAGGGCATTTTGTCGGTGGTCCATTTTGTGGAGAAGCTCGCCGCCTAACGGCCCGTCGCTGTCCAATGACCCCGGCCGCGCACTTGCTTTCGGGATACCTCGCAGGAGAATGGCAGGCGAGCGGTGCGAAAGAACGCTGGCGCCCCGTCGCTGCCGCTCTCATCGCGGGCATCGCGCCTGACTTCGATGTGGTTTTGGGTTTGTTGGGAGGGTGGGCCGGCAGCGGAGCCCATCGGGGGGCCACGCACTCGCTGACCTTGGCTCCTGTTTTCGCCTGGCTGATCGCGAAGATTGTAGGCGGCCCCCGCCAGCCGGTTTTTCTCGCTGCCCTGGGCGGCATAATCAGCCATATTTTTTGGGATTGGCTGAACCCCTGGGGCGCAATTCTGTTCTGGCCCTGGATGCGGTCTTTTCGGGGCAACCTGGTTCACGAAGGCAATTTGTATGTGCTGGGCATGCTGCTGCTTTCAGCCGTTCTGGTGTGGCGCGGGCGCAGAGTGGCAGCAGTTGTGCTGCTTCTCGAACTGCTCCCCGCGTTCCTGTTGATTCAGATCTGGTGGCGGGACCATGCCCGTGACCTGGCGGCCGCCCAGCTGGCGGGCCGGAGGGCGCTGGTCTATCCGGCGCCGGATCTGGCTTGCGGCTGGATCGCCCTTTCCGCTGGCAGCTCCGACATGAGCGCAGCTTGCGTCGCCAGCCCAGTGGCTCGCCGGCTCCGGCTTGTTTTTACCACGCCCGTCCGCGAGGATTTTTTCGTGCGGGCCTCAGAGCGCTCGCCCGTCGTTCAGGATCTGCGCGACAAGATTCCATTTGCTTTCGCCGAGGTCCGCCCTCGAAAAGACGGCGGCGCTGTGGTTCTCTGGCGCGACCTGCGCATCGCGTATCGCGAGCCGGGGGATGCAGAACCGACCGGGCTCCAGGTGGAACTGGACAAACACGGCAAAATTCTGAGCGAACACTACCGCTGGTGGCTGCGCCTTTGGTGAGGCGCGTCGGTCCTGCGTCCTGAGGAGCGGCCGGGGTCGCCGTGCTTCAGGAGGCGGCATAATCGCGCAGCGCCTGATCCACGTCAGCGGGATCTATCCTCTCTCCGCTGTTCAGCCGCTGGAGAAATTGCTCGATCACTTGCTTGCCTTCCTCGGCCCTGTGATTTTTCAGAAAGCCATCGTAAAAACTCTCCCCGGCCATTGCGCGGCTGATCTCCCAATCCCGTTCGTGATCTCCGAGCTCCGTGTAATACACGACGCGGTATTTGCCCGTGTAGGTCTTCTCGCGATAGATCTCGAACATGATTTTGTCTGACTCAAACGCCATGGATCCCATACTAACATCCGCCCGGTTCGCCGCCGGAACCGGCGGCGATAGCGAAATCGACAGCCGGCGCGAGCTGTGGTCTTCTCTCGCTGCACCGTCCTGACATTTGCCGGCCCGTGAGAAGCGCTCGCAGGCGTAGCGGAGAGGACGCGGCCATTGCGGGGCCCGCGCGGTGTGAGCTATCATGCTCGTCTTACGCGGGCGGGGAAGCGCACAAACCCCTCCCGGCCGCCGGTGATTTGTTATGGGGAAGGAACAGAGCGAGATTCGGTCCGGGGCCTCTTCAGTGCCTGCTGGCGGCGCCGGGGGATGGAGGGCGGAGCTTTGGTTCTTTCTCCGGCACAACAAAAAATGGTGGCTCACGCCAATTCTCGTGTTGTTGCTGTTGCTGGGCGCGCTTGTCATTCTGGGCGGCTCGGGTGAAGCGCCTTTCATTTACACCATTTTCTAGCTCTACCCCCCGCGCCGTTTTGCGCCGGCGCTGCATCACGCGGAGCGCCGGTTCTGGGGAAGGCGCCGGAACAGGGCGAGTCGCGGATCCCGCCGCGCTATGACTCTCAGCCGGAAAATCTTTTACTCGGCCGTGGTGGCGGCGATTCTATTCCTCTCTATGGAGGGAGCCGCGCGCCTGATCTGGCGGCGTCTGGAAACCCAAGCCCTTCAGGAGCGGCACGAGCGTGGCGAGGCCATGCTGCGCAACGATGCCGTAAATTACCTCCGTGTGGCGGATAGCATTTACGGATACACGCTGCGTCCTAACACACGGGTGGGGTCTGTGTACATCAATGGACAGGGATTTCATCAGCGGGATGACATCCCGCTGGAACGCCGGCCAGGGTTCTTACGCATCGCTTGTCTGGGGGAATCCACCACTTTCGGCAGCGACGTGGACACGAATTATCCGGCCTATCTGCGCCAAATTCTCGAATCCTCGGGCGCCGGGTTTAACGGCTACGAGGTCATCAACGCCGGCGTGCCGGGCTGGGTGAGCGACCAGATCGCCCTGCGTGTGCAGCACCAGCTCGCCGCCTTCCGGCCTGACGCCGTTTTTCTCTACGTGGGCTGGAATGATTTTCAGTCCTATGATCCTTTCGGCCCGCCGCCGCCGGTTTCTTATCTGGAGCACGCTTATGGGGGTGCGATCTGGAAGCAATACGCTACGGGTTGGTTGAAATCGGTTGCGCTGCTTTCGGCGTTGTACCACTCGGGCGGCCGTGATCTGCATGAAACCGCCGCTTCGGCGGCTCGGCCGGCGGACAATCCTCCCGAGCAGTGTTACCGGTTCCTGTTGGGCAGTCTGCACGGCATCGCGGCGGATTTTCGCCGGGCCAATCCCAGCGCAAAGATCTTCCTGTGCACGCTCGTTGGACGCTGGCCGCAGGGCACTCCGCACGAGTGGGCGCATGACCCGGCCGTGTGGTGGATGGACCGGCACAAGGTTGGGCCGGAGCAGGCGGCCGAGAGGCTCGCCATAATGAATGACCAGTTGCGGCGCCTCGCCAGGCGCGAGAATCTCATTCTTGTCGACGACGCCCAAATTTTCGCCAACTTGGACCGCGCGCGTTTACAGTGGGATTGGGCTCATATGTACGCAGAAGGCTACGAGCTGCTGGCCTGGACCATGTATTCGGCGCTGCACGAGGCCGGAATCGTACCGGCGGCGGCGAGCCACAGAGAGGCGGAGCTGCTTGCCAAATACCGGCTCCTGCCGGAAGCACACCGCTGACGCGGCGGGGAACCGCTGTGGAAAACCGCCGTTTCTTCCCAATCTCCGGCGCTAAAGGCTGCGGAAGCTCTGCTATCGAGTTGCACTGCGAAAGGGGGACAGCCACCCTCTGGGGCGGTTCTGTGCGTGGCGGCTCGGATACCTCGTGCCGGGGCTGCTATCATGGAACCAGTTATGGTTCCCGGCGAGTTGGAGACTCATCCAAGTCGCTACAAACACTGGCGCCTGACCAAGGAGGGGCCGCTAGCCTGTCTGACCATGGCGGTGGCGGAAGACGCCCCGCTGGTTCCCGGTTACAAATTGAAGCTCAATTCCTACGACCTCGGGGTCGATTTGGAATTGGCGGATGCTGTGCAGAGGCTGCGGTTTGAGCACCCGGAAGTCAGGGTGGTGATTCTGACCAGCGGGCACGAGCGCGTTTTTTGTGCGGGCGCCAACATCCACATGCTTGCCGCGTCGCCGCACGCTTTCAAAGTAAACTTCTGCAAGTTCACGAATGAAACGCGCCTGGCAATCGAAGATGCCTCGGCGCACAGCGGCCAACACTATATCGCGGCGTGCAACGGAACCACGGCCGGCGGCGGCTATGAGCTCGCCCTGGCATGCGAAGAAATTTACCTGGTGGACGATGGCCGCTCCGCGGTGAGCCTGCCCGAGGTATCGCTGCTGGGTGTGCTGCCCGGTACCGGCGGCCTCACCCGGCTGGTGGACAAGAGAAAGGTTCGCCGGGATCTCGCCGACGTATTCGCCACGCTGCCGGAGGGCGTTAAGGGCCGGCGGGCCGTCGAATGGAGGCTGGTGGACGGCGTATTTCCTAAGAGCCGGTTTAACGAATCGGTCCAGAAACGGGCGCTCGATAGGGCCCGCGCCGAGGTGTTTGCCAAGGGTCCGGGGATCGTGTTGGATCCGCTTTCACCCGCCGTGGCCCACGATTCTGTCCGCTACCGGCATGTCTCCCTGCATCTGAATCACGCCCGGCGAACGGCCGAAATCATCGTGAATGTCCCCCCGGGGCTCCATCCGCGCGGCGTCGAGGAAATCCACGCCGCCGGAGCTGATTTCTGGCCTTTGCGCGCGTTTCGCGAACTGGATGACGCCTTGCTGCGCGTTCGGTTCCACTACCAGGAGATCGGGCTTCTGTTGCTCAAGACCAACGGCGACATAGAGACCGTGCGAGCCCTGGACGCAGTCCTGGCGGGAAACCGCCAGGATTGGCTGGTCAACGAAGTGATTCTCCAGATGGCGCGAGTGCTGCGGCGCCTGGATTTGACTTCCCGCAGTCTTTTTGCCATCGTCGAACCCGGTTCCTGCTTCGCGGGCAGCCTTCTGGAACTGGCGCTGGCGGCCGACCGCATTTATATGCTAGACGGCGCCGGCGGGGCCTGCCTTGCCACGAGCCCACTGAACGGGGGCTTCCTGCCGATGGCTCACGGAATGTCGCGGCTCGCTGTGCGATTTTTGGGCGAGCCAGGCAAAATTGAGGAGCTTCTCGCGCGCAACGAACCGTGGGACGCTTCGGCGGCGGAAAACGTGGGTCTAGTGACCGCCGTGATCGATGAAATCGATTGGGAGGATGAATTGCGCATGGCGATTGAGGAGCGCGCCAGTTTCTCGCCGGACGCTCTCACTGCCATGGAAGCCAATCTCCGTTTCGCCGGCCCGGAATCCCTGGAAAGCAAAATTTTCGGACGTCTCTCGGCCTGGCAGAACTGGATTTTCTCGCGGCCGAATGCGGCCGGCGACCAGGGAGCGCTTACGCTTTACGGCAAACCGGAACGACCGCAGTTCGACTGGCGCAGAACGTAGCGAGGACGCAGTATGTCTCTCTACGACAGAATTCCTAATAATGTGAACCTGGCCGAAGACAAACGCCTGGTGCGGGCCCTCGAGCATTGGCTTCCCAATTACATGCGATGGTGGCAGGAGATGGGGCCGGCGGGATTCCAGGCCGACCGGGTTTACCTGCGCACGGCAGTTTCGGTTGAGCCCGGCGGCTGGGCGCACTTCGATTATGTGAGAATGCCCGAGTACCGCTGGGGTATATTCCTGGCGCCGCCGGAGAAGGACCGCAGAATCGGCTTCGGGGACCATTACGGACAGCCGGTATGGCAAGAGGTCCCCGGCGAATATCGCAATATGCTGCGGCGCATCATCGTCACGCAGGGCGACACGGAGCCGGCCAGCGTGGAGCAGCAAAGGCTGCTTGGCCGCACTGCGCCCAGTCTCTACGATCTGCGGAACCTGTTTCAAGTGAACGTCGAGGAAGGCCGTCACCTGTGGGCCATGGTTTACCTGCTGCATTCCTATTTCGGCCGAGAAGGCCGTGAAGAAACGGAGGAACTGCTCGAGCGGCGCAGCGGCGACGCCGATAAGCCCCGCATCCTCGGCGCTTTCAATGAACCTATCGAAGACTGGCTGGCCTTTTACATGTTTACGACGTTCACCGATCGCGACGGCAAGTATCAGTTGCTGGCGCTCGCCGAGAGCGGATTTGATCCGCTCTCCCGGACCACCCGCTTCATGCTGACCGAAGAGGCCCATCATATGTTTGTCGGACAGTCGGGCGTGGACCGCGTTGTCAAACGCGCCTGCGAGATCATGCGGGAGACGGGCGACGACGACGTGCGCCGGCAGGGCGGGATCGACCTCGAAACGGTGCAGCGCTACATCAACCTTTGGTACAGCGTCAGTCTGGACCTTTTCGGCGGTGAAATTTCGAGCAATGCGGCCAACTTTTTCGCCGCCGGCCTGAAGGGCCGTTATAAGGAAGAGACGTTTTCCGATCATCTGGCCCTGGAGGGGTCATACCGGATTCTAGAAGCCGGGCCAGACGGATGGGAGCAGAAGGAAGTGCCTTTGCGGAACGCCATGAATGAAGTACTCCGCGATGCTTACATTGCGGATTGCGAGAGCGCATTGGCTCGATGGAACCGCACGATCGCCGGCTTTGGCATTCCTTATAAGCTGCGGCTCCCGGACCGCCGCTTTCACCGGCGGATTGGCGTTTACAGCGCCGGGCGCTTTGATCCGCAGGGGCGCCCTATGACGGCTGAGCAATGGGAGTCACGCTGCGATGAGTTTTTGCCCAACGAAAAAGATCTGGCGTATGTAAAGAATCTGATGACGCCTACTTTGGAGGCCGGCAAGATTGCTCACTGGATCTCGAAACCCACGCACGGGATTCATGGGCTCCCCTTCGAATTTGAATATGTGCGGCGCGAGCCATAGCGGCGTGATCTGCGGTTGCGCCGCGTGGGCCCGACCGTATGCAAGCCCGATGAGGCTGTTTCGGCACGGCTGACGTCGCCCTGGCTCGCAACAGCCGTCTCCCGCTCATTGTGGAAGCGACGACCGCCCGGCTGCCGTAGCAAAGCTGGTCCGGTTAGATGGAGGCTGCTGGCGAGCGAAATCACGAGCGGAGCGGAAGGGTTTGCACGGAAAATAGCTGCCAAAAAATGGGGCTTGTCGGTTTCGATATTCTGCGGAAGGCGAAAGCAGCGGTTGATGGGAGCCAAGGCGGATCCCCGACGGTGGAAATCCAACTTCACGGGGTCCTCAGGAATAGTGGCTGCTGCATACTCAGCCGTGCTGGCGAACTTAAAAATGGAAATCCGGGTTGAAAACGCACCGGACCAAAGGTAAGATCAATGTGCTCTTCGGGGAGAGCACAAGGCCTCGCAGTTGCGGCTTGTCCAGAGCCGGGCGCTCGCAGGCATATCTGAGGGATTCGTTATGAGAACACAATTCTTGCGACGTTTCCTTTTGTATTCCATTCTCCTGACTGTTTTGCTGGCGATCGATGGGCCGTCGCTGTGGGCTGACGTGACGGCGACAATTCTGGGGATTGCTACAGATCCATCGAGCGCCGCTTTGCCAGGGGTGCAAATCACCGTTACCAATCTTGATACAAACCTGACGCGAATGACGGTGACCGACACCGTGGGCCAGTACCGCATTCTGGCGCTTCCTGTCGGCAGGTACAAGTTGGAGGCCACGCTGAGCGGGTTTCAGAAGTTTGTCGCCGATGACATTGTCCTGACGGTCAACGAGCAGCGCCGGGTGGACATCAATCTCCAGGTGGGGAGCCTCGAGCAGCAGGTAGAAGTGACGGCGAATCCGATCCAGGTGGAGACCGCGAGCACTCAAATGGGCCAGGTAATTGATGACAAGAAGATTTTGTCGCTGCCTCTGAACGGCCGGAGCTTCGTTGACCTGCTCGGCTTGCAAGCCGGCGTAGTGCCGGTCAACTCCGGGGCATCCAGAAGCGCGGCGGTATCCGGGCAACTCTCCGCAGGAAATGTGTCCGTCAATGGGCAGAGGGAATCGTCGAACGCCTTTCTGGTGAACGGCGGCGACGTCAGCGAGGGCAGAAACTTCGGCACCGCGATTATCCCCAATCTGGATTCAGTGGCCGAGTTTCGCCTGATTACGAACAGCTTTGACGCGGAATACGGCCGCTTCAGCGGCGCAGTTATGAACGCGATTACCAAGTCGGGGTCGAACAGCGTGCATGGAACGGCGTTCGAGTTCCTTCGAAATGACAAGCTCGATTCCCGTGGCTTCTTTGATCCGCAGAGGGGGATTTTAAAGCGAAATCAATTCGGCTATGCAGTGGGAGGCCCGGCAATCAAGGACAAGCTGTTTTGGTTCACCGACTACCAGGGCACTCGCCAGAGCCAGGGAGCCTCGACCGGGCTGATACAGGTGCCCACACTCGATCAACGCTCGGGAAATATCGGCGCCGGGGCGTTGAATGGCACTGTCAACGGCTCGTATTGGGCGGGGGTATTATCGCAGCGTCTGGGCTATACGGTCACGGCCAACGAGCCTTACAGTCTGCCGGGATGTACGAGCACGGCCACCTGCGTGTTCCCGAACGGCGTAATCCCAGCCCGCGCTTTTTCGCCGATTGCGGCCAACCTGCTTAAGTATATTCCTCTTCCCAATGCGGGGCCGAATACGTTCGCTGATTCGAGCCAAGCCAGCCGGATCGGTGACGACAAAGCGGGACAGCGCGTGGATTTTCTGAACAGAAAAACCGGCAACTGGTACGCGTACTACTATTTTGATGACTCCACAATCAGCAATCCGTTGGGCACCGACAGCTTTCCCGGCTTTCCGAGCAGCACGCCCACACGCGCTCAGCAGGGAGTGTTAAGCAATGTTCGCACGTTCGGCCCGAGCGCAGTCAACGAGGCCCGGCTTAGTTTCACGAGGACGGCGACGCACGCCAATCAGCCGGGAGATCCCGGCGTGTCGCTATCCAGCCTTGGATTTATCACGGGAGCGAATACGCTGGGGATCGTTCCCTCCGGACCGCCAAACTTTGAAGCCGTACCGCCCATCTCGCTGATCAACTTCACCTTTGGGCGGACGATTGGCACGACCGGGCAATTCAACAACACGTGGCACGCCTCCGAAAACTTCTCGAAGATCCACACGACCCACTCGTTTAAGTTCGGCGGAGAGTTTCGTTATCTCCAGATCAACGAGCGGAACATTTACGCTCCTAACGGGAACTTCAGTTTTGACGGCTCGGAGACCGGCAGTGACATCGCGGACTTTCTGCTGGGGGCTCCCAGCCAATACATACAGGCCTCGTTCCAGGTGCTGGACTCCCGCACCAAGTACGCCGGGATCTACGGACAGGACTCCTGGCGGATCAGGCCGAACCTGACGTTCAATTACGGGCTGCGCTGGGAGTTCAGCCAGCCCTGGTACGACACACAGGACAAGATTGAAACCATGATTCCGGGCGTGCAGTCGACCGTGTTTCCCACAGCTCCCAAAGGGTGGCTGGTGCCGGGCGATCCCGGAGTTCCGCGGACGCTGGCGCCGACCGATTACAATAATTTTGGCCCCCGCGCGGGGCTTGCCTGGTCGCCAAACGTCTCCGCCGGAGGCGTATGGGGCAAATTGCTAGGCGGGCCGGGGAAAACCAGCATTCGCGCTTCGTATGGGTTGTACTACACGGCAATTGAGGATGCGACGCTGTTTGTGATCGTGGCCGACGCCCCGTATGGTCTTTTCTGGGTGAGCAGCGTGCCCCCCCTTTTCAATGAGCCATTCCGCACCCGGTCTGACGGCAGTTCGCAGCAGCAGCGCTTCCCGTTCATTCTGCCGACACCCGGCGATCCTTCGCTCAAGACCATGGACTGGTCCGTGTTTCTGCCGATTGCAAGCTCTCCGGGATATGCAGTGACCAACCGATTGCCTTACGCTTCGCACTACAATTTCTCCATTCAGAGGCAGCTTTCCTCCTCGATGGTTCTCACACTGGCTTATGTGGGAACACAGGGGCACAAGTTGATCGCGGAGGTCGAATCCAATCCCGGCAATCCGGCACTCTGCTTGAGCCTGCGTGGGTCCGGGGTGAAGGCCGGAACGCCGCAGTGCGGCCCAAACCAGGAGAACGGGATCTTCACAAGGCCTGATGGTTCCCAGGTCTTCGGCACGCGCGCGCCGTTCGGGTTTAACTTCGGGCACAACGATTACGAATCGACGATCGCTAACTCTTCCTATAATTCCTTTCAGGCTACCCTGGAAAGACGGGCCACCGATTTCACGTTTCTGGCGGCTTATACCTTCGGCAAGTCGATGGACAATGCTTCCGGCTTCGGCAATCGAGTCAACTTCTCCAACTATGCTTTAAGCCGTTCTCTGTCTCAGTTCGACATCACCCATAACTTTGTTTTCAGCACTAGTTACGCGATTCCTTTCGGCCGGCTTTTCAGGGGCGCTCCCAAAGGCTTGACCCAGGGCTGGAACATCGCCGGCGTTACGCGTTTTGCCACGGGCCTGCCGGTGACCATTTCACAGTCCGGAGATCGCTCGCTGGTGGGAGCCCCGGGCATTGATGTGCCAAACTTTGTCGGACCTCTCACGATACAAGATCCTAGAAACCCCGGCGCCGACGGCAAGCCCAACACGTACTTCAACAAAACAGCTTTCACTACAGGCCCGCTCGGTGGTTTTGGAAACGCGAACCGGCGCTTCTTCCACGGCCCAGGGTTCAACAACTGGGATTATGCCTTGGTCAAGAACACGATCTTGCACGAGCAAATGGCGCTGCAGTTTCGCGCGGAGTTCTTTAACCTGTTCAATCATGCGCAGTTCAACAATCCACAAGGTAATTTCAGCAACGGCCGATTTGGCCAGGTGAGCAGCACCCGGGACCCCCGCATCGGGCAGCTCAGCCTGAAATTCCTTTGGTAGTACGTTGCTGCAACAGGTCCCAACGACGCCTTTTGCCCGCAAGATCAGAGCGCCGCTCGATTACAGTGGCCTCGCGCTGGCGCTTGTTGTTAGACGCCGCGAAAGACAACCAGAATGGCGGCCGAGATCAGCAGAGCCGCCGCCAGGCGCCTCTATTCGGGCCGCCGGGGCGAGCGGGTGGCCAGCCGGCGCGATGCCCCCCAGGCTACGCCGGCGGTACCGGAACCCGTTATGAGGTGGGCACGCCTACGTTCGCCGGTCTGTTTGCCGCGCGGGAGGAGGCGGACATGGCCCTTCAGTCTCCCACGTCCGGGCGCACTTGGCCAGTCAGCAAAGCGGCGAACCTAGTGGCTTCCAAGGGTAGTTTGGACCTTGTGGTCTCCAGGTCCGGTATAATTTAAGCTATGGCAGGCGGGGAGTGCCAGTGTCCCAAGATCGATCTCGCGGATTGGCGCGATCGCGAGGTGACGTTGTCCGGTCATCAATTCCTTTCGGCGCAGACTCCGATCTTTCTCCACGTTCCGCGGCGCCTATACCGTGAGGTGGAGGCCCTGGAAAATCAAATCAGGCAGCTAGGGCTGAGGCCGGCGGGAGCTCCGCTGGTTCTGCATCGCGACGGCTGGTTCTGGGGCGAGGTGCTGGTTTCGGTGGATCCACAGCCACGCTCATCGCCGGAAATTCAAAGCTTTCAGAATCTCTTCTATTCCCGGGTAGTCGATGAGCCGGGTTTTGACGCTGCGTTGCGGGAAATGCCCAGGTTCTATCGCGATCTGAGGGCCGCCGGCGTGGGACGGATCGAGTCTATGTACTTCTGGTATCTGAGCTGCCCCCGCTGCCTGATCGAGCATGGCGCGCGGCAGATCATCCTGCTGGCCCGCTCAAACAAGCTTTTAGCCAGCGAACCTTGTCCGCTGATGGCCTCCGCGGCTACGCCCACCCCCCGAGCCCTTCCCTGCGGCATCTAGGACTTATGCGGGCGCTGATCCTCCTGGTGTTGGCGGTTGCGTCCGCCGGGGCCCAAACCGCCGATTCCGCGCGCGTTCAGCGCTTGCTCGATCGCGCCATCGTGCTCGATCTGCATGACGACACCACCCAGATGATTCTGGACGAAGGGTATGACTTGGGCCAGAGGCACGGCTACGGCCAGGTGGATATCCCGCGCATGCGGCGCGGCCGCGTGTCTGGAATTTTTCTTTCCATCTGGACTGATTCGGTACGCTACACGCCCCTGCAATCCATCAAACGGGCGCTCGATGAGATTGACGCCGACCGGCGCGAGATTGCCCGGCATCCCGCGGACCTGGTGCTTGCCACGAGCGCCGATGAGATTCTGGCTGCAAAAAAGCAGGGGCGCATCGCCATGCTGATGGGCGTGGAGGGCGGCCATATGATCGACTCCGATCTGGCCATTTTGCGCACGTATTACGCCCTGGGAGCGCGTTATCTCACCCTGACGCACAGCACGCCGACGCCGTGGGCCGGCTCTTCGGGCCGCCGGTCCGAGCCCGACGGCCTGAACGATTTTGGGCGGCAGGTGGTGCGGGAGTTAAACCGGATCGGCATGATGGTCGACGTTTCTCACGTCTCGGACAGGACGTTTTATGACACGCTCGCCGTCTCCCGGGCTCCGGTCATCGCCTCGCACTCTTCATGCCGGACGTTGGGCGGCGCCGCGCGCGATCTGACGGATGATATGCTGCGGGCTTTGGCCAAAAACGGCGGCGTCGTGCACATCAATTTCTACAACGCCTTTCTCGATCCGGATTTTGCAAAGCGCTCGAGCGCACTGAAAGACCTGAACGCCCGCGAAGAAGCCATCAATAAGGAGTTTGCCGGAGATCCGGCCCGCCGCGCCGCCGAGCAGCGTAAAATCGACGCGGAAAGGCTGGAGCGGCTGGGCCGCGTGCCCCTGAGCCGGCTGCTTGACCATTTCGAGCACGCCGTCAAGGTGGCCGGTGTGGATCACGTCGGCTTGGGTTCGGATTTCGATGGGGCCAACGATCAATTCCCCGAAGGCATGGAGGATATCTCCAAGATTCCGAATCTTGTCCAAGGCCTGATGGACCGCGGTTTTTCCGACGCCGACATCCAAAAGATTCTCGGCGGCAACACGCTGCGGGTGATGCGGGAGGTGGAGAAGGTGGCGCGCCAGATGCGGAACGGAACAAACTGAAACGCAGCAGCCGCGATGCAAGCCCTTGGACCTACTTCGGGTCCGTGAAGGTGATCTCCGATTCGCTCGTATACTTGTGGTAATTCCGGAAATCAATAGAATTGCGGCTGCACTGGCTCCTGCCGCGCTGGCAGCTCAAACTTTCGGCGTGTACGGGCAGCAGGTACAGCTTTTCACTCCCTAACCGCACGTACTCGTAATCCACCGCCGATTCCACTTTGTCGAGCGGAAATTCCCGGGGCATGTTGCGGGCCTGCATCTCAATTCGCAGCACGCGGTTTGTCTTCTTATCGATCCACACCGATCCCTTGTAAGCGGGAATCACGGTCTCGGAAGGAACCTGGATACGCCAATGGGAGTGCTCTTGCTCGACAGAAAAATCGTAAACCAGAGCCGGCTGTCCAGCCGCCGTGGATTCACGGCGGAACTCGAACTCCGCTGCGGTGGCGGGCGAAAGCAAATCGACCAGGACGGATCCGAATTCGCCGGTAGACCAAGCCCCGCCGAGCTCTTCCATGCGCTTGCCCGTGGGCTTGCCGTTGACCTTGAGGTTGCGGTACCGCTCGTGGCCCTTTTCGTAGACAACTTCGCTTGACACGATGTCCACCGGCTGCCAGTTCACCACATGGGATACGTTGACAAACCGAGTCATTTGCTCTTCGCAAACGTAGTCGGGCAAGGTTTCCGTGAATTCGGCCGCCGCAGCCCGGGCCTTTTCGATTACCGGATCCGCGCTGCGTCCGGCGGAGGCTGGAAAGGTCTCGCGGGGTTCCTGCGCCCCGGTTCTAGGGATGGGCTCCTTGATGGCCGGCCGGTTGGGTGCGGACTGTACGCCGTCATCGGGTTCAGGAAGCGGCTTCCCCTTTGACCAACCGCGGCGCAGACGGGGCCTGTCGGACTCGTCTTCATTGGGAAGAGACGGCGGACTTTCGATCTTAGTTGTAGAAGCAACGTCATCATCCGCGGAACGAACGCCCGCTTTTTCCGGCGCGGCGGGACCGCTGCCGGCGGCTGGGGGTAAAGATTCTGCCGAATCGGGCGAAGCTGACGAATCTTTTGGGGTCTTTCTGCGAAGCACGGGAATATCCGGATCATCCGCGTGCGTCGGCTCGGCGCCGCCCAAACCGGGAGTCTCCGGGCCATCCTGTGCACTGGCGGGAGCGGTTGGCGCTTCGACCGGTTGGGATGCGGCGGCCCGCTCCTGCTCGGTTCCCTGCTTTTCGAGGACAACCGTCAAAGCATAGAGATAGCCCTGATCGTCCTGATGGGCTTCCACGCGCAAGTGATCGCCGGGCTTCAGAATCGAGGGCTTGATGTCTTTGGAGTTCCTTTGAAACTTCGTCTGGCTGGTTCGCTTCAGGGTGATGATGCGGGTGTCCTGCGCTTGCACGATAAGAGACGAATCGTCCAGCTTGCGAAGCAAGCCCGAGACATTGACCCGGTCCTCAGCATCTTTGTTTTTGTTTTGATCTTGCTTCCCGCGCCGCCTGGGGGCGGGGAAGCCCACTCCGCCGCCGCCCGGGTAAGGATATCCGCCACCCGGATATCCGCCAGGCGGATAGCCTCCAGGAGGGTAGCCCCCGGGTGGGTATCCGCCCGGGTAGCCGCCAGGATAGCGTCCGCCGGGATATCCGATCTGGGCCGGGGCCGGCAACTCCAGTAAGGCCACGCACAGCGGAAAGATCAGGCAACTGAGTCCCATGTTGATTCTAGGGATGTGCCGCATAAAAGCCCTTCTTTCGATGTTGCCAGTATAGACGTTATCCGCCCCGGCGGGGGTACATCGGCCAAAGTTTTCCGAGGCCGGGCACGGATCCTTTAGCAGCTCGATCAGCGCTTCGGCTGGGCGCCGGCCGTTCTGGGCTTGGGGAGGGGGGAGGAACCCACGGTCGTGTATTTCTTCAACTCGAGGAACTGCTTTTCGCTGAGGCGGGGCAAGGCGCGGAGCTCGTCCACGCTCCGGAAAGGACCGTTCTTCTCGCGCAGACGAACGATTTGGGCAGCGCGGGAAGGTCCGATGCCGGGCAGTTGCGCCAGTTCGACGGCGGAGGCGGTGTTGATGTCAATCGGCGTCTGAGGCTTCTTTTTTGCAACCACAGAGCCGGCGGCAAGTAGAAGCGAGGCGAGCCAAAGCAGTACAGATAGAGCAGATTGGCGGGGCCGATGCTTCATCGGAGACGGAGTTTTTTAAGCTGGCTTTGCAATTCCGGATAACGGTTGAAAAGAGCGAGAGCTGCGACGGACGCCGCCCGGTAATAGCAGGCCAGATTGGGATCGTATTCGACGAGAGCCTTGATATGCCGGCGAACTGTCGCAACATCGCCTCTCGCCAGCGGCCCGGTCCAGCTCTGCCTGCCGGTGTGGAGGTAGTTTTCGAAGGTCGTAATTAGCAAGGGCCGCAGCGCCCGGATAGCGGTTTTGGGCCTGACTCCGGCGCGGCCCATCAGCCTTACAGCAGCTTCCAGCAGGGCCGTAAACAGAGGAGAGGCGAATGTCGCGGCCGCATGATAAAGAATTTTCTGGTCCGCCTTGATGCGGAGCAGCTTCCCGTGCCAATGGGTGACGAGGGATTGCGCCAGCCGAATGGCCGTTTCGTCCCCTTCCACCGCGAAGTGTATTCCGGCCAGGGACAGCACTCGCCGGCCGAACGTCTGCAAAGGGTGCAGGGAGCCTACTGAAGCCCCGCGTTCGCGGAGCGGCGCGAGAACCGAGCTATCGAGCGCGCCGCTGGCGTGCAGGATGACTTTGCGCCGGAAAGAGAACGAAGCACGGGCCAGCGCCTGCGCGGCGGAAGCGATCGCGTCGTCGGGCACCGTGATGAAAATCAGATCGCAGCCCGCGAAATCCTCGTAGCTCTCGGTCGGCTCGCCGAGACGCATCTGGCGGGTGACACGCCTGGCCGAAGTGAAGGTGCTCCCCAGTACCGGACCAATTTCATAGCGGGACGGCGGTAGCAGCCGCACCAGCGCCTGACCGGCCCGCCCCGGGCCGATCAAGCCTACTCGCAGCATAGAACGTATCGTCAGCCGGCCGACTGCATTGTACCTACAATCTCACGGGTCTTCAACGACTTTATGCGATCGCGCAATTGCGCGGCTTTTTCGAATTCGAAGTTCCGGGCGGCTTCCCGCATGCTCTGCTCGAGCTCAGAAATGTACCGGTCAGCCTCTGCGGGAGTGAGGGAAGCCAGATCGAGCTCCGCTTCGAGCGGCACTGTCACGTAATCGCCCTCCGCCACCTGGACCAGGCTCATATCGATCGGCTTCAGGATGGATTGGGGAACGATATTGTTGGCCTCGTTATACTGCGTCTGGACGGCGCGCCGGCGGTTGGTTTCGGCCACAGCCTGCGCCATGCTGTCCGTCATACGATCGGCGTACAGCACGGCCCGTCCATTGATGTGGCGAGCGGCGCGTCCGATGGTCTGGATCAGCGAGCCGGAAGAGCGCAGAAAGCCTTCCTTGTCGGCGTCCAGGATCGCCACCAGAGACACCTCGGGCAAATCGAGGCCCTCCCGCAGCAAGTTAATGCCGATGAGCACGTCGAACTCTCCCTTGCGGAGGTCGCGTAAGATTTTGATCCGCTCGAGGGTTTCGATTTCGGAGTGCAAGTACCGGCAGCGCACCCCGAGCTCGGAGTAGTACTCGGTAAGATCCTCCGCCATTCTCTTGGTGAGCGTTGTAACCAGGACGCGCTCGTTGCGCTCCGCCGCACGGCGAATCTCGTGCAAAAGGTCATCCACTTGCCCCCGGATCGGCCGGATTTCCACCTGCGGATCCACCAGGCCCGTGGGACGGATCAACTGCTCGACTACCACCCCTGCGGATTTGGTCAGCTCATACGGGCCCGGAGTGGCCGAGACATAAATCACTTGGTTGACCCGGTGCTCAAACTCTTCGAACGTAAGCGGCCTGTTGTCAAGGGCGCTGGGCAGCCGGAAACCATGTTTTACCAGGGTTTCCTTGCGGGAACGGTCTCCGTGATACATGCCGTGAAGCTGTGGAATCGTCTGATGGCTCTCATCGATGAACAGCAACGAGTCCTGCGGCAAGTAATCGAGCAGCGTAGGCGGCGCTTCGCCCGGCAGGCGGCCGGAAAAATGGCGGGAGTAATTTTCGATCCCATGGCAATAGCCGATTTCCCGCATCATCTCCACATCAAACATCGTGCGCTGGAACAGGCGCTGGGCCTCTACAAACTTGCCTTCCTTTTCGAGCTCGGCTTTCCACCATGCTAGTTCCTCTAAAATGCTCTGGATCGCCTTCTGGCGGGTGTCGTCGGACATCACGTAATGCGTCTTGGGATAGATGGGCAGGCGCAGGTAACTCTGACGCACCTGGCCGGTGAGGGGGTCGATCTGATACAGGTTCTCCACCTGATCGCCCCACAACTCGATCCGGTAGGCGTAATCGTCATAGGTGGGATAAATCTCGATGGTATCGCCGCGCACCCGGAAAGCACCGCGCTTGAAATCCGCTTCACTGCGCTCATAAAGAATTTCGACCAGCCGGCTTAAGATCTGATTTCGCGAGATTTTTTGGCCTTTTTCGAGCATCAGCAGCATGCCGTAATAGGCCTCCGGCGATCCCAGTCCGTAAATGCAACTGACGCTGGCCACGATCAGGCAGTCTCGGCGCTCGAAGAGCGACCGCGTCGCCGAAAGCCGCAGCTTGTCGAGCTCGTCGTTGATAGTGGCCTCCTTTTCGATATAGGTGTCCGTGGCGGGCATGTAGGCTTCCGGCTGGTAGTAATCGTAATAACTGACGAAGTACTCCACGGCGTTATGGGGGAAAAACGTCTTGAACTCGTTATAGAGTTGGGCGGCCAGGGTCTTGTTGTGGGCTAGCACGAGGGTCGGGCGGTTGACGCGCTCGATGACCTTAGCCATGGTGTAAGTCTTTCCGGACCCGGTCACCCCGAGCAAAACCTGATGCGCCTCGCCTTCCATTACGCCGCGGACAAGCTGTTCGATAGCTGTCACCTGATCGCCGCGGGGGCTGTAGGGGGATACCAGCTTAAAGTCCACAGTCTCATTATGGCAAAGTGATACCCTGCTCAGGGACGGTGCGGCAGGCAGGGCGCGGCAGGAAGGCGCACCCTGGCAAACGAGTGCGGCCAAAAACGCGGCAAAAAGGTGGCCAAAACAGGTGGGAACGGCTCTGTGGAGGGCTTCGTAAAGGAGGCCAGCGCAACATGGCCGTCGAACTACGGTTGGCCCCAAATCTGCGGGTTGGCGTCGGGAGAGGGCCGCTGGGCCTTGCCCGGGCGTCGACTCAGGCTTGCCAGCGCCTAAATCTCACAAAATGGTACAATTGGCAGCGCTGAGTGAAAACCCGTGGGGAGGTCAGGACCGGAGAACGGGCTGCTATGCCTCTTGCCGATAGTTTGGTGATTTCTGATTAAGTTCGGTTGCCAGCCGCGAGTTTTCATTCAGTTTTAGGAAACCCTGAATGTCCTCGCCGCGTCGGAATGGTCGTATGGCAACCGGCGTTTTCCCGTTACCGGCTACGCTTTCTGAGGCTCCGAACAAAGCCAAGGTGGAGAAGCACGACAGCTCGGAAGCGGCGCTGGTAAAACGGTGCCAAGCAGGCGACGAGATCGCGTTCCGCGAGATCGTGGAGCGCCACCAGTCTAAGGTGTACTCCATCATTTACGGTATCGTCCGCCACCGTAATGATGCGGAGGATATTGCTCAACAAGTATTCACCAAGGTTTACTTTTCCATTCGCGGCTTCGATCTGCGGTCTTCTCTGCTCACCTGGATTTACAAGATCACGGTAAACGAGTGCTACGATTACCTGCGCAAGCAGAAGGTGCGGCGCCTCGTTTACGAAAGCGATATGAGCGAGGAAGAGTCGAAGCGGCTGGAAAACACGCAGACGCCGGTGAACCGCGAACAGCCGATCGATCAGCGGCTGGAAAAGCGGGATTATGTATTGAAGCTGTTGATGAAGGTTCCCGAAGAAGAGCGGATGCTGCTGATCGAAAAAGAAGTGGAGGGCCGGACCGTAGAGGAACTGTCCGCGGCTACCGGCCTCAATGAAAACACCATCAAGGTGAAGCTGTTTCGAGCCCGCCAAAGGCTGGTAAAAGCCGCCGGCAGGCTCGGCAAGACCTGGGCTTTGTGATAGGCTGTACCCGAAACGGACGAAGATCCGCGGGGACTTGGCTCAGGCCGCTCGGGCCGTTGGCTCGGCCCTTTCGGATTGGGGGAAGAGGTTATGCACGTCCTGCTCAGGGATAATCTGGAGGGCTACCTCTCCGGCAATCTGGATGCCGCCACGTTGCGAGCAGTAGAAAGCCATCTGGCAGAGTGCTCCGGTTGCCGGCAGGAGTGGACTGTGTTGCGCCAGTCGGCGGAGGCTATCCGCAGCCTGCGCCCGCCGCTGGCAATGGACTGGGATCTGGCGCCCGGCTTTTATGCGCGGGTGATGGAGAGGATCGATGAGGAGCGGGAAATCCCTTTTTGGGCCATGCTTCTAGATCCTGCCTTCGGCCGGAAGCTGGTTTTTGCCTGCTTGATGTTGCTGGCCCTTTTGGGGACCTACGTGGCCGCTTTTGAGAAGCCGGACTATGCGCTCCAGCATCTGCCGGAAGCGGTTCTGGCGGGTCAGGAATCCGTGGCGCCCGCGCCAAGCATCGGACCGAGCCTGGAACGGAACCGGGGAGTCATGCTGGCCACGCTGGTGGCGGACGGAGACTGAGCCATGGTAGATCCCAAGGTTGCCGGCTGCAAAGGGAAGCTCTTTGCGCTGTTGGGTCTGGTGTTCGTCTCCGGAATGCTGGCCGGCGCGGTAACGCTGAAGCTGGCCGAACATTATGGGGGCCGCCGTCCGGGTCCGGTTTTGACCGAGGCGGAAAAACAAATGGCCGTGGATCATTTTTCGCAGGAGCTCGATCTTAACTCCGAGCAGGTCAAGGCGATCGAAGACATCCTGGACGAGGTGATCATGGAACAGGCCAATCTGATGCAGCAGTTCCAGCACAGCCGCACTTCCGGTCATGACCAGATTCTGCATATCCTGAACGCAGATCAACGCAAGCGCTTCCAAAAGGTCCTGTCAGAGCTGGGAGCCAAACGGCAGGATTGACAAAACAGAGTTGCACCCCGCCTCCCCCGGGTGGTACCGTAAGCCATGTCCGGCGCGGCGGCGCCGTAACCAGTGTGCGGCTGCCGACGCCTTATCATTGGCATGGATACCTCGTTAACTGAGCAGAAGAAGTCCACGCGCTTTCTGACGTCAAAGCGAATCCTCGTTGTTGTGGTGATATTGGCCGGCGCCACGCTTCTGGCCGCCTTCGCCCGCAGCCGGAAGAAAGATCCCGTCTACTTCACCTCCACTGTCGAGCAAGGCGATATCCGGTCGGAGGTGACGGCTACCGGCACGATCAATGCCGTCATCACGGTTCAAGTGGGGTCGCAGGTTTCCGGGATCATCGACAAGCTCTTTGTCGATTTCAACTCGCGGGTAAAAAAGGGGCAAGTCATTGCGCAGTTAGACCAATCCATCTTTAAAGCTCAGGTTCAGCAGGCGCAGGCCGATCTGGAGAATGCGACGGCCAATGTTCGGGCCCTCGAAGCCAACATCGAGACGATGAAGGCCGACCTGGCCAGCGCTGAGGCCAACGTGGAAAAGGCCATGGCTGCCGAGCGCCAGGCCAAGCTGGACTACGACCGCAATCTGGATCTGTTCAAACAAGGAATCGTCGCCGCTCAGGTTCGGGATCAGGCCCAGAGCACTTATGACGCCGCAGTCGCCAGCACAAAGGCGGCCAGGGCCGCAGCCGAGCACAGCCGGGCCATGGTGGATACGGCTGTTTCGCAATTGGCCCAAGCTAAGGCGCAGGTGGAACAGAAGAAAGCGGCGCTTGAGCTGGCGAAAGTCAACTTGGCCTACACCACGATTTACGCCCCGGTAGACGGCACAGTGGTCGCTCGCAACGTGGACGTCGGCCAGACCGTCGCCGCGAGCCTGCAAGCGCCCACGCTCTACACGATCGCGCAGGACCTCACCAAAATGCTGGTCTATGCGAAGACTGACGAGAGCGATGTGGGCAATATTCACGTAGGCGCCGAAGCGACGTTTAAGGTGGATGCGTATCCGAGGGAGACCTTTCACGGCCGCGTCTCGCAGATCCGTATGAATCCGCAGACCATCCAGAATGTGGTTACCTACGATACGGTCATCGAATTCGATAATCCGGAACAGAAACTTCTGCCGGGTATGACCGCGTACGTGACTATTCCCGTTGCGGAAGCCCGGAATGCCATCAAAATTCCCAACGGCGCCTTGCGCTTCCGCCTGGAGGAACCGGAGCGGCAGGCTCTGTTCGCTAAATACCAGTTCAAGGACCGCAGCGCAGGCCGGGCCGGCCTGGCCGCTGCCGACGGCGAGGGCGGTGGAAGCGGAAACGGGGGTAGAGAAGGGCGGCGCGCCGGCGCCGGCAGAGGCAAGCGCGGTGGGGGCGGCGGCGGGGGAGATCCGGAAGTCGCCAGCGCGGAACCGGAACGAAAAGCCCCGGTACGCCGTCCGGCAGTGCAAGACATCAGGACTCTTTACGTATTGCAGCCCGACAAAACCCTGCGTCCCGTGGTTGTGCGCACCGGTATCACGGATTTCACATACACCGAATGTGCTGCCATCCTGCAAGGCGAATTGAAGCCGGGGGAAGAAGTGGTAACGGGCAAGGAGTTGCCAAATCGCGGCATTAGCGGGATGCTGGGCCGTGGCGGAATCGGGCCCATGGGCGGCATGCGCGGCCCCAGGTAGCGGGCGGGCAGCGATGGCATCCAACAACGGCAACTCTCCGCAGGGCGGTCCCGGTTCCAACGGGACTGTGATTCACATCGATCACGTCCACAAGATTTACGACTTGGGCGAGGTGCAGGTCCATGCTTTGCGCGGCATCTCGCTCGACATCTCCCGTCAGGAATTCGTCGCTATCATGGGCGCCAGCGGCAGTGGAAAGTCAACTTTTATGAACATCCTGGGCTGCCTGGACCGCCCCACGCGCGGCTCGTACTTTTTGGAAGGAACCAATGTGGCCGGTTTGACCAAGACGGAATTGGCCCGCATCCGCAACCGCCATATCGGCTTCGTCTTTCAGGGCTTTAATCTTCTGGCGCGCACGACGGCTCTGGAAAATACAGAGCTGCCCGGCATTTATGCCGGAATGAATAGCGAGGAGAGGCGCGCACGGGCCATGGAGGCGCTCCGGCAGGTTGGCCTGCACGGCCGGGAACACCATTTCCCAAGCCAGCTTTCCGGCGGCCAGCAGCAGCGTGTCGCCATTGCGCGGGCCCTGATGAACCGCCCCTCGATTCTGCTGGCCGACGAGCCCACCGGCAATCTCGACAGCCGCACGTCGGTCGAGATCATGGATATTTTGCAGCAGTTGAATGAGCGCGACGGCTTGACTATCGTTCTCGTGACGCATGAACCGGACATCGCGGCTTACGCCAAGCGGACGGTCATCTTTGCCGATGGAAAGATCCGGAAGGACGAAAAGGTCCAAAAACGGCTGATCGCAGCCGAGGTTTTGCCCCAAATGAAATCGGTCGGCGATGACGAGGAGGAAGAGGCATGAACTTGCTCGTGACTCTCCGTGTTGCTCTGCGCGCGCTTTCCCGGCACAAGATGCGCTCGGCTCTCACCATGTTGGGAATCATCATCGGCGTGGGCTCGGTCATCACCATGGTGGGAGTCGGACAGGGGGCGAATGTCCAGGTGCAGGAGCGTATCGCCACCTTGGGATCCAATGCTTTGATGGTGGGCGCCGGTTCGGGCGGCGGCGGCCACGTGCATGGAGGCCTGGGGAGCATCCGGACCCTGGTGGTAGACGATATGTTCGCCATCCAGCGGCAGGTGAGCGGCGTCAAGGCCGTTGCGCCCGGCGCTACCGGCAGCGTCCAGATCATTTACGGCAACCAGAACTGGCAAACGGGAGTGCACGGCGTTACCCCCTCCTACTTCCAGATCAAGGAAACGCCGATGGAACTGGGATCTTGCTTCACCGATGAAGATGTCCAGTTGGGGAACAACGTCGTCATCCTCGGAGCCGAGGTCCGCAAGCAGCTCTTCGGTGACGAGAACCCCATTGGCAAAACCGTGCGCATCAAGAATCTGCCCTTCCGGGTAGTGGGCGTCACTGTGGCTCAGGGCCAAAGCGGTATGGGGTTCAACCAGGACGACCGCATTTTCATGCCTTACACCACGGCCCAGAAGAAGGTGCTGGGCATTACCTGGCTCAACTACATCCAAGTGCAGGCCGTGTCGCGCGAAGCGATTTATATGGTGCAGAAACAGGTGGAAGACCTTCTGCGCGAGCGGCACCGGATCAAGCCGACCGATCCCGATGACTTTTTTGTGCGCAACAACGTTGATGTCGCGCAACTGGCCGACGAATCCTCCCAGGTCATGACGCTTATGCTGGCTTCGGTCGCATCTGTTTCGCTGCTGGTGGGCGGAATCGGCATCATGAACATCATGTTGGTCTCGGTGACCGAACGGACGCGGGAGATTGGCGTCCGCATGGCCATCGGCGCCACCGAGCAGGATGTGCAGGCGCAGTTCCTGACCGAGGCCATGGTTTTAAGTCTGTTCGGCGGCCTGCTGGGCATCATTTTCGGGCTGACCGCTTCGAAGGTTCTCTCCACCGTTCTTGAGTGGCCCAGCCGTATTTCACTTGTGTCGATTGCTGTTTCCGTTCTGTTCTCCGCCGCGATGGGCGTCTTTTTCGGTCTCTATCCGGCCCGCAAGGCTGCTCGTCTCGATCCCATCGAAGCACTGCGCTACGAGTAAAAACGGCAGCTTCAGCGCCGGCCGATTCCGAGTGGGCCAACCCCGGCGGCGGGCGCCTGGGGGAGACCTCGCCTGAAACAGACCCTATTCGAGGGCCGGACGCCTAATTCTCTGCGGAACTTGGTGCGAAAATAGAACGCCTATGAACCTGCTGGTGACCCTTCGGGTGGCCCTCCGCGCGCTGTCGCGGCACAAGATGCGTTCCGTACTTACGATGCTGGGCATTATTATCGGAGTCGGATCAGTCATTACGATGGTGGGTGTAGGGCAAGGCGCCAAGGCTCAAGTGCAGGACCGCATGGCCGTTCTCGGAACCAACACTCTGCAAATCAACGCCGGTTCGGGAGGGATGGGCGGCATTCGCGGCGGTCTGGGCAGCATCCGCACGCTGGTCACCGCTGATGCCGAAGCGATCCTGCGCCAGGTGCCCGGTGTGGTCCGTGTTACGCCCGGCGCGAGCGGCAGCGTCCAGATCATTTACGGCAACCAGAACTGGCAAGCGCCAATGCAAGGCGTCAACGCGAAATACTTTCTCATGAGAGGGTGGGACTTTGCTTTGGGCTCGAGTTTCACCGACCAGGATGTGGAACTCGGCAATACCGTTGTGGTGATCGGGTCCGAGGTGGCCCAGAATTTGTTCGGCGAAGAGAACCCCATCGGCAAAACGGTGCGCATAAAGAATCTTCCGTTCCGCGTAGTGGGGGTACCCGTGCCCCGCGGGCAAAGCGGCATGGGCGCCAACCAGGATGACCGGATCTTCATGCCCTACACCACGGCGCAAAGAAAGGTCTTGGGGACGACGTGGCTGAGCTTCATTCAGGCGCAGGCCGTATCGCGCGAAGCGACCTATTTGGTGCAAAAGCAGATCGAAGATGTGCTGCGGGAGAGACACCGCATCCGGCCGGGCGCTCCGGACGACTTCATTGTCCGCAACAACGTGGAAGTGGCGCAGCTCGCCGACGAGTCTTCGCAGGTGATGACGCTGATGCTCGCGGCAGTGGCGTCGGTTTCATTGCTGGTCGGCGGGATAGGAATCATGAATATCATGCTCGTCTCGGTGACCGAGCGGACTCGCGAGATAGGCATCCGCATGGCGATTGGGGCGACCGAGCGGGACGTGCAGGCCCAGTTTCTGACCGAAGCCATGGTTTTGAGCCTGTTTGGGGGGCTGTTGGGCATCATTTTGGGCCTGATGGCTTCAAAGGTCTTGGCCGCAGTGCTCGAGTGGCCGAGCCGGATCTCCCTAGCGTCGATTGTCGTGTCTGTGATCTTCTCTGCGGCTATAGGGATTTTCTTCGGCTTGTATCCCGCTCGCAAGGCGGCGCGGTTGGACCCGATCGAGGCGCTCCGGTACGAGTAAAGGCCCCGGCGTAGCACGCTATATCGCTGTATAATTCGTGAAAGCCTATGGGCATTCGCCTGCAACGCTCCCTTCGGCTCGGGAAATTCCTTCGGCTGAATTTTAGCCGGAGCGGGGTCGGCCTGAGCGCCGGCGTGAAGGGCTTCCGAGTCGGAACGGGTCCTCGCGGCCCGTACATCAATGCAGGTATTCCCGGAACCGGCCTTTCTATTCGCTCTCAGCTCGATCACGGAAGGCAGGAGGCCCAGCCCTTCCCAGACCGGAGGGGCGGTTTTGGGGTGCTCATCCGGCTGGTTATTGTAGTTCTGCTGGCGCTCGTTTTCATCCTCGCGTTGGGTCTTCTCGCGATATCGAGACTTTGAAAGCTCTTGGGGACCCAGCCCGGAACGCCTGCTCCAGCTCCCCTCTTGAAACGATTCGCCAGCGCGCGGATTCGGCCTTCGTTGGCTGGCTATCGAGATCTCAGAAAGCGTGCTTTTGCACCAGGTTGGCCGAGGCTGTCAGGCGCTAAGGATTTGGTGATCCGGACAGCCGAACTGGATGGCCTTGGCAATGTCGTCGAGCAAACCCAGGCCGTGCCGGGCAAGGAACGGCAGGACCGAGTAGAGGCGTTCCTGTAAAGTCTTTTCCGGAAGGATAAGATTGATCAAATAAGTGGCATCGGAGCGGGCGCGCTCGGTCCGGCGCATCGCTTCGCGCGCCGCCTTGCCCTGGATTTTAGCGAGCTGGTAGCGAATTTTTCTCCGGGACTTCTCGAGCGCGGCGGCGAGCGTCGGGTCGAAGGCCAGCAGCTTGCCGCTGAGTCCGTCCAATGCGCTTTCTACCTCCCGGTTGGCAGCGTGAAATGCGGCCTGGAGTTCGGGAGGCGCCAGGGACAGGGCGATGCGGTGCTCCAGAGACGCCGGCCCGTGCAGAACATCGGCCAGATCGAGGCCGTAGCGCTTCATCAATTTCTCGGCGCGCGCATCCAGAATCGTAAATCCGGCCCGAGGCGTGGCGACGGGCATCCGGCCGAGGACGCGGCGGTAGAGAACCTCGGCCTGGGCCAAATAGGCGAGCTCGGCAGGGCCGCCAATGTAGGCGACCGTGGGCAGCAGGTAATCCTGGACTACGGGCCGGAGCAGAGCGTTGGGCGAGAAATCCTCCGGACTGCGATCGAGCCGCGCCAGAAGCTGGTCCGGCGTTAATAAAGTTCCGTTTTCAGTGTAGCCCTGGCTGGACCGGGTCAGGTGAGTGCGCCTTCCATTTTCGATCAGGAAAAACAGGGAGGTCTTCTCCTCCATGTGAACCTGTGCGTGGTAACCGGAGGTCTCCAGATCCTTGCCCCGCCGCAAAAGGGCCGCTGTGAGATCCGGCGCCTCACGGATCACCCGCGCTATCACGGGCGCAGCCAGGCGGCGCAACGTGGGCGACTGCGGGTCCAGCAGCAGTACGCCATGGCGGGAGAGCAGGCGGGCCAGGAGGCTTTTAAACCCTTCGGCGAAGGTCACGCCATCCGCATATGCTTCGAGGGCCAGCCCCGCGACCTCGCCGCCGAAAGGTAGAGCCGCGAGCGCCTCCCGCAGCCTGCCGCCGTCATTGCCGGTCAGCCGGATCGTGCCGACCGGCTGGTTGGGCTGGGCCTCAGCGGTGGCTTGCAGACGGACCGGCTGGCCGGAACCGTCGAATACCCAGCTATGGTTTACCTCGGCCAGATCATGGTCTTCGGTCGCCAGCCAGAAGATGGGCACGGCCGGCGTGCCTCGCTCCGTGAGTTCGACGGCAAGCCGAACGGCGGTCAGGGCCTTGTAAATGGTGTAGATCGGGCCGGTATAAAGACCGGCTTGCTGCCCTGTCGCTACCACCAGCGTGTCCTGGCGGCTCAAACGGTCCAGGTTGTTGAGAACGGCCTGGCCAGCGTTTTGATTTTCCTGCGCGAGAGCTTCCACTAACTGCGCCCGGCGCCCGGGCTCCATCCGGACCATTCCGGCCGCTGCGGCAAACGATTCGGCGGCGTAGGGCGGATAGGGATAAAACTCCCGGACGCGATCGAAATCGTAAATGAAATCGGCGAACAACTTCGAGGTGTGGGGCAGTTCGGTGTGGCGGATACAGCGACAGGTCATGGGATCCGGAAAATGAATTCCAAGCTCTCAAATACACCAACGCCAGAGATGTCTCAACAGGCGCGCCTTCGATAGAATAGCAGAAATCATGCTCCAGAAATTGAAGCTACAGACGACCGCCCGGACCTTGATGCTGGACGTGACCGGCCAGGTGCAGAAGGCAGTGGAACGATCGGGCATCCGCAGCGGCCTGGCGTGCATTTTTACACCGCATACCACGGCCGGGGTGGTTATTAACGAGCATGACGATCCGGATGTCGCGCGAGACATCCTGTCTACACTCGAAAAACTTGTTCCGCGCCAAGGGGATTATCGGCACTACGAGGAGAACTCCGACTCGCACATCAAATCCACGCTGGCCGGCTGTTCACAAACTGTTATCATCGAAGACGGGCGGCTGCTGCTCGGAACCTGGCAGGGCGTGTTCTTCTGTGAGTTTGACGGCCCCCGGCAGCGGGAGCTCTGGATTAAGATCACCTGATGTTTTCCTACGGGACGGGGCTGAACCTTCGAACCGGGCATGTAGAAGCGCGGTCGCGAATGGATCTGCGGTTTCCTCACCTAGCTGCGGGGCTATCCAGTGATGCTGGCTCCAGACGCTGACGTCAACAAGAACACAGGTATTGGCGCCTACATATCCTTCCCTTTTTGCCGGCAGAAATGCACGTATTGTAACTTCTCCTCCGGGGTGTTTCCGGCGTATTTGAAAGATCAGTACCGGGCCGCTTTGGAAGCTGAAATTGCGGCTGAGCTATGGGCGGAGCCGCCGGAAACTGTATATTTGGGCGGCGGAACCCCAAGTCTGCTCGATCCTGAGGAGCTGGGCAGCATTTTGGGACGCCTGCCAGGCGCTCCTTGGAAGGAGGCGACGATCGAGGCTGCCCCCGGCACTGTGACTCGCGAGAGGGCGGCAGCCTGGCGCTCGCTGGGAATCAACCGGGTCAGCTTAGGTGTGCAGTCTTTTGTGCCGCAGGAGATCCGGGCAACCGGCCGGAACCACACGGCCACGCAGGTGTTACTGGAAATCGACGCACTGTGCGGCGAGGGCCTCAACAATATCAATGTGGATTTGATTGCCGGCCTGCCCTACCAGACCGACCAAAGCTGGCGGGAATCTCTCGACTGGATCGAAGAGCTGGCTCCGCCGCACGTATCGGTGTACATGCTGGAAGCGGACGAGGCGAGCCGCTTGGGGCGGGAGATTTTGCACGGCGGAACCCGCTACGGCGCGGGCGCCGTTCCCGGAGACGACCAAATCGCCGCGCTCTACTTGGAAGCCGTGGCCCGCTTTGCCGCGCTGGGCATTTACCGTTACGAGATTTCGAATTTTGCCCGGCCCGGGCATGAATCGCTGCACAACCTAAAGTACTGGCGCCGCGAGCCGTATCGGGGCTTTGGGGCAGGAGCGCATTCGTTTGACGGCTTGCGGCGCTGGTCGAACGTGGAATCGGCGTGGGAGTACGTTAAGCGATGGTCAGCCGGAGCATCGCCCGTGGATCACATTGAGCGGCTCAGTGATACACAGTCGATGGAAGAGCATTTTTTCGTCGGGCTGCGCCAGACGACGGGGATTGTGCCGGCCGAGCGGGAATGGGTCCGGTTTGCCGAGCCGATCCGGCGTTTGATCGACAGCGGCTTGCTCGAGCGCGACGAAGAACGTCTTCGGCTGACCGGCCGCGGGGTGTTGTTATCCAACCTTGTATTCGAGGAGTTCGTAAATTCATGAGCGCGAGATCGGAATACGGATCCGCCCGGGCAGTGGAAACGCGGGGAGCGGAGGAGCCGGTGGTGGATCTTCGCAGCGACACCGTGACCAAGCCCACGGCGGAGATGCGCCAGGCGATGGCTGAGGCGGAAGTAGGGGACGATGTTTACCGCGAGGATCCTACAGTGAACCGGCTGGAAGAGCAGGCCGCCGCGATACTGGACAAAGAGGCCGCGCTGTTCGTTCCCTCTGGCACCATGGGAAATCAGATCGCGGTGAAGGTGCACACGGAGCCGGGACAGGAAGTGATTTGCGAAGAGCGCTCTCATATCTTCAATTTCGAGATGGGAATGATGGCCGCCTTCTCGGGATGCCAGGCGCGTACCGTGGCAACGAAAAACGGCATCATGACGTGGGACCAAATACGCGAAAAGCTGCGGCCGGGCATCTACTACTATTCGCGAAGCGGCCTTATCACGGTGGAAAACACGCACAATATGGCCGGCGGCACGGTTTATTCCCTGGAGCAGATGCAGGAAATTTGCGACCGCGCTCACGAGACCGGGATCCCGGTACATCTCGACGGAGCCCGCATCTTCAATGCCGCGATTTACCTCGGCCGGCCGGTACGGGAACTGGCAGCTCCCTTCGATTCGGTCATGTTTTGCCTCTCCAAAGGACTGGGGGCACCGGTTGGTTCTCTGCTCGCCGGGCGGCGGGCGTTCATCGATAAAGCGCTCCGCGTTCGAAAGATGCTCGGAGGAGGGATGCGGCAGGCAGGCGTTCTGGCAGCCGCCGGGTTGATCGCCCTGGAGAAGCATCCTGCCAGGCTGGCCGAAGATCACCGCAACGCGCGGTTCCTGGCCGAATCGCTGCGGAAAGTGCCGGGAATCGCCGTCGATCTCCGCAATGTGCAAACCAATATTGTTATCTTTGACGTCTCGGGCGCCGGCCTTTCGGCGAGCGAGTTTTCGGCGAGATTGAAAGCGCTCGGCGTATTGATCAATCCCATCAACGAGCGCCAGATGCGTATCGTTACTCACTCTGACGCGGACTATGCGGCGTGCCGGCGGGCGGCTGAAGCGGTGACGGCAGTGGCTGTTGGGCCATAAACCCCCTTTGCTCCTGGTTATTAATAAAGTTTAATTTCTGCTTAAGCCAGCGTTAATCGTCTGCCTCGTCTCAGTAATTGGAGACGGCTCAAGCCGCCTTCGACGGAGGAGAAACCGAATGAAACGGATTGCCAGTTTAGTATTGGGCATGTCGCTGGTTTTGGGAACCGCCGCTTTCGCGGCGGCTCAGGCGGAGCAGAGCAAGGACCAAAGCAAGACAGCCACCACCACCAATCAGACAGAGAAGAAGAAGCACAAGAGGAACAAGAAGCAGGCCAAGGCCGCAAGCACCACGTCGAGCGGGTCTTCCGCTGCTTCGACATCCAAACCGGCAAAGTAGCTCGAAGGGTGTTGGAGTAGCCCGGGCGCAACAGCCGGCTCACTCCAACACCCTTACCCAGCCTTTGTTTTACCGCCTCATGCCGCGCTGCTTTCAACGGGAACCGAAGACGGATTTCGGAAGCATCGCGTGCACGCCTTTCACCCCGTCCACAACCTGCGTGACCTGTAGATCGACCGCGGCGCTGCAAAGCATGTAGGCGTCGTCGCGGGAGAGGCCGTGCGCGGTCATGAGATAGTCGATCATCTCCTTGGTAGCCCGCCGCGCCGCCTCGTCCAGCGTCTCGTGAAATCCCATGGTGATGATGTGGGTGGGCGTCTCGGCACGGGGCCAGCGCAGTTTCATGTCCTTTCGAACCGTAAACCGGAACACGCCGGTGAGCGGAGACTCGATCGCCGTTAGATTGACCTCGCCGTCGCCTTGCGCGGCGTGTCCGTCGCCCACGGAAAAGAGGGCGCCAGGCACGTGCACGGGCATGTAGAGCGTCGTGCCGGCCACCAGCTCTTTGTTGTCCATATTGCCCGTATGCGGGCCAGGCGGCGCGCTATCGACGCGCCCAATGGGCGGAGCGACCCCCATGCTGCCAAAGAACGGCCGCAGAGGAATTCGAATGCCGGGGCCGAACTGAGCCACTCCCGCGCCTTCATCCAGCCGGATGAGTTTGGCCCGCAGATACGGATATTCATCGGCTAACATGCCCAGGCCGGGCTCTAGCATCATCCAGCCGTAGCTGGCGCGAAGGTGGGTCTCCAGAATGTCAACTTGAAGTACGTCGCCCGGTTCGGCGCCCTCGACATAAACCGGACCTGTGAGCTGGTGCGGCCCGGGGCCATGCTCCTTGACGTTGGCGTAAATTTCTTTCAACTCGCGCAAGTTGGCATCAGCGGCCGGTACGCCCAGCTTTTCGAGCACGTCGGGAATGCCGCCGGCTGTGTCGATGCGCACGGCGGCGCCGGAACGAACGCGCAAAGCCGGCTTCACGTCCGCGCCATAGTATCCCCAGGTGATGGTGGAGGGCGTGCAGCGCAGCACCTGCTGGGCATGCAACGATCCAGTTGTAACGAATAGGAGACAGGCGATAAGTCGCATGTTGGTATCCTCTGGGAGCACGGATTGTAGCACGACACGCCGCCGTGTCCGGGAGATTGCCTTTCAACGAGTCCACCGAATTTTCCTACATGGGAGCCGTTCTTAACAAGAACGCCGTGCTGATCGCACACACGCCGGAAGCAAATCCTGGTTCCGCAGAGCGCACTGGCGCTCAGCTGCTCCCGTGCAGCACGGCATCGATGAGGTCGCCCAGTTCTTTCGGCGTGAAATCATTTCCCGAAAGATTGGCGGCGAGCCGGCCGCCGCGGTCAATGACGCCGGTGCGCAGCGAGTGGGTAATCTGGCCCTGATCGGGCCAAAATTCCACGCCAAAAACGCCGCACACGCGCCGTATTTCGGGCATGGGGCCGGTTAAAAACCGCCATCCGTGCGCGTTCGCTTTCCAGCCTCGGGCGTACTGAGCCAGCACCTCGGGCCGATCGTATTGCGGGTCAAGCGTGATCGTGAACAAAAACAGATCACGCCCCAGCCGGTCGGGAAAGCGCTTTTGCAAATCAGCGAAATTCGAGGAAAGGCGCGGGCAATAGTCCGGCAGAGGGCAACGGGTGTATATAAAAGTAACAGCGACAACCTTGCCGGAGAAATCGGAAAGCTTGACCTTCCCGCCGGCTTGATCGGTCAACTCGAAGTCGGGCACCGTTTCTCCCACGGCGACTGAATTTCCTAGCGGCGGCGCGGGAGGATTAGGATCGGCTGCCACCTGCCTGCCGCCTTGCAATTGCACCCCCTCGGCGTAGGAGTCTTTGTTCCCCACCACGAGCTGGAACTCGACCCGCATCCCGGGTCGGAGGATATCGAGTACACCCGGGTCCCGCACGCGAAAGGGCATGGCCATCGCGTCCATGTAGCCCGGGATTTTCCCGTGAGAAACCAGGATGGCTTGCTGCTTCTTATCTATCCGCAACACCAATCCGGAAACGGGATACCGGCGCGCCGTGCACCCGGCGCAGGCCGCGGCCAGGGCCAGCGCGAAAATACGGCGCCGCATCTGCTGGAAACTTTGCATCTGTTGAAAAGGATAACAAAGCCAAGCTATGGCCCGATCAGACAGCCCGCGCATCGAAAAAAGCCCGCGCGGAGCAAGGGCATCGAGAATGAGAGAACTTCGTAATTTTTCGTGTAGCGGAGCTTTCCCCGGGAAGCGCGCAGATTCTTTTGGTGAGGGCGTCGCCGCGCGATGTTCTGCGCCGTTTGGGCTTTCCGCCCGATGTTAGAATCGAAGCAGGAGCGGCGCCCAATGCTTGAGACGCAGACTATCCGCGCCCGCGCCATCCGAGCGCCCCGGGGAGCCGAGCTGAGCTGCAAGGGTTGGGGCCAGGAGGCCGCGCTGCGGATGCTGATGAACAATCTGGATCCGGAGGTAGCCGAGCGGCCGGCCGATCTGGTTGTTTATGGCGGGGCAGGAAAGGCGGCTCGCAACTGGGAGTGCTTCGAGCGCATAGTGGAATCTCTCCGGCGGCTGGAAAATGACGAGACGCTGCTCGTGCAATCGGGCAAGCCGGTAGGTATTTTCACGACGCATCCGATGGCGCCGCGCGTCCTGATCGCCAATGCGAACCTGGTCGGCCGCTGGTCCAATTGGGAGACCTTCCACGAGCTCGATCGCGCCGGCCTGACGATGTATGGTCAGATGACCGCCGGCAGTTGGATTTACATCGGAACCCAAGGGATTTTGCAGGGGACATACGAAACGTTCGCCGCCGCCGCGCGCAGGCACTTCGGTGGAACTCTGGCCGGAAAGCTTGTCGTGTCGGGCGGGATGGGCGGCATGGGCGGAGCGCAGCCTCTCGCCGCCACGATGAACGGCGGCGCTTTCCTGGGCATCGAAGTGGACCCGGAGCGCATCAAGCGCCGGGAACGTTCCGGCTACTGCGACATCATGGTGAACAGCCTCGAGGAAGCGGTGCGCATCCTGCGCAGCGCCGTCCACGAGAAGAAGGCGCTGTCGGTGGGTCTGGTGGGCAATTGCGCGGAGATCCTCCCGGAGATGGCGCGGCGAGGCATCGTGCCCGACCTGCTGACGGATCAGACCAGCGCTCACGATCCCCTGGAGGGCTATATTCCGAGGGGTTATAACGTCGAGCAGGCTGCCGAGTTCCGCGCGCGGGACCCCAAGGGGTACACCGACGCCGCGCTCGATTCCATCGCCGCGCACGTCCGGGCCATGCTGGACCTGCAAAAAATGGGCGCGGTCGTGTTTGACTACGGCAACAACATCCGGACCATGGCGTTTCAGCGCGGCGTGGCCGATGCGTACAATTTCCCGGGCTTTGTTCCGGCATATATACGCCCGCTCTTTTGCGAAGGCCGGGGTCCCTTCCGGTGGGTGGCGCTCTCTGGGGAGCCGGGCGACATCGCTGTCACAGATGATCTGGTTTTGAATCTCTTTCCCGAAAATGAAAGCCTCGGCCGGTGGATCCGTTTGGCTCAGAAGCGCGTCAAATTCCAAGGGCTCCCCGCGCGCGTCTGCTGGCTCGGCTACGGGGAGCGAGCCAGGTTCGGGCTGGCGGTGAATGATTTGGTGGCGCGGGGCAGGCTCAAGGCTCCCATCGTGATCGGCCGGGATCATCTCGATTGCGGCTCCGTGGCCTCGCCCTTTCGGGAAACGGAGGGCATGAAGGACGGCAGCGATGCGATCGCCGACTGGCCCATTCTCAACGCGCTGCTGAACACAGCGGCCGGCGCGAGTTGGGTTTCTGTACATAATGGAGGCGGGGTGGGTATCGGGTATTCTCTGCATGCCGGGCAGGTCACAGTGGCCGATGGAACCCCCGACGGCGCCGCGAGAATCGAGCGGGTTCTGACGTGCGACCCTGGAATCGGCGTGCTGCGCCATGCCGACGCGGGCTACGAGGAAGCGCTGCGTTTCGCGCAGCGCGCGGGATTGAAAATCTGACCAACGATTCCAGGAGGCCAAGGCGGCTGCTTATACGCGGGGCGCGGCAATTGCTGACCTTGCGCGGCCCCGTTCCGAGGCGTGGACGCCACCTTTCGGAGCTGGCGATCATCCAGGACGGTGCGCTGTTGGTGGTCGGCGAAAAGATAGAGTGCGTGGGCCCCAGCCGGCGCTTGGAAAATATCAAAGAAGCGCGCGGCGCCGAAGTCATCGACGCGACCGGCAAAGTAGTGATGCCGGGCTTCGTGGACAGCCACACACACTTCGTTTTTCCGGCGCCCCGCCTGGCCGACTTCGAGCGGCGCATCCACGGAGCCTCCTATCTCGAACTCGAGCCAGCCGGCGGCGGCATCCTGTCAACCGTGCAGGCGCTGCGCGCCACGTCGCCTCAGACGTTGGAAACCAAAGCTCTGCGATGGCTGCGGATGTTCGCGGCCTGCGGAACCACGACGGTGGAAGGCAAATCGGGCTACGGGCTGACCTCCGCGGCGGAGCGGAAGATCCTGCGCGTCATGAAGAGGGTCGATGGCCGGCCGATCGAGGTGGTGCGAACATTTCTGGGAGCGCACGTGCCGCCGGCAGAATTCCGGCAAAATCCGGATGATTATGTGGAAATGCTCGCGAGGGAGGCGCTCCCGGAAATCCGCAGGCGGCATCTCGCGGAATTCTGTGATGTTTTTTGCGATTCCGGGGCCTTCGACGTTCCCCAGGCACGGAGAATTTTAACAACAGCGAAGGGCCTGGGGCTCGGCCTCAAGATCCATGCCGATCAGCTAACCAGCTTGGGCGCGGTCCGACTGGCGGTTGAGCTGGGAGCCACCAGCGCCGACCACCTCGATAAACTCTCGGGCCGGGAGCTGGAACTGCTCGCCGGCTCGAACACGATTGCGACGCTGCTACCGGGTTCTGTTTTTCATCTCGCTTCCGGCTGCTATCCGCCGGCGCGCGCATTGATCGAGAGAGGGGCGGCTGTGGCGCTGGCCACCGATTTCAATCCCGGCACCAGCCCAACGCTGAACATGCAAATGATCCTGGCGCTCGCCTGCTCGCAGATGCGAATGACTCCGTCCGAGGCTGTAAGCGCGGCCACGATCAACGGCGCCGCTGCGCTGGGCCGCGCCGCTCAAATCGGCTCTCTCGAGCCGGATAAATTTGCCGATCTGATTGTCCTGGATGCCGGAGATTATCGCGAAATCGCCTACTATTTTGGCATGAACCTGGTGCGCCTGACGATGCGGCGCGGTCAGATCGTCTGGGATGCCTCGGCCCCGGGCGGCGGGGAGATGCAGGATTGAAGCGGCTGGTCGAGTGCGTGCCGAACTTTTCGGAAGGCCGGAACGCGGTGGTGGTGGATCAGATCGCGGCCGCCATTTGCAGCGTGCCGGGCGCGATCGTCCTGGATCGCGAAATGGATGCCGATCACAACCGTTCGGTCATCACGTTTGTCTGTCCTCTGGAGGTTGCCTTGGAAGCAGCCGTGTCTGCGGTTTCCAAGGCCACCGAGCTGATTGACCTGACCCGCCATACCGGAGCGCACCCGCGCATCGGCGCCACCGACGTTCTGCCTTTCGTGCCTCTCGAAGGGGTGTCGATGCAGGAGTGCGTGGAACTGGCCTGGCGGGTGGGCAAAGAAATCTGGCGGCGCTGCCGCGTTCCTGTGTACTATTACGAGGCTGCGGCCAGAACCCCGGAACGAGCGAGGCTCGAAAATATCCGGCGGGGCCAATTCGAAGGGCTGCGCGAGGAGGTGCTGCGAAATCCGGCGCGCCGGCCCGACGTTGGTGGTCCCAGCCTGCATCCGACGGCCGGGGCGATTGTAGTCGGGGCTCGCAGGTTTCTGATCGCTTACAACATCAATCTCGCTACTGCCGATGTCACGGTGGCCAAGGCGATCGCTCGCAAAGTCAGGGAGTCTTCGGGAGGCCTGCCATGCGTGAAGGCGATGGGAGTTGAACTCAAGGCACGGAACCGGGCGCAGGTCTCCATGAATCTGACGGATTTCGAGCGCACTCCGCTGCACGTTGTTTTTGAGGCTGTGCGGCGCGAGGCGCAAGAGCAGGGGACTGAAATTGAGGGGAGCGAGATTGTCGGCCTGGTCCCGAAAAAAGCTTTGGAGATGTGCGCCGCCCATTTCTTGAAAATAGAAAATTTCGATCCGGGACTGGTGCTGGAGAATCGCCTGGCCAAGCTCATATCGGAAGCGCGAGCCTCCCCGGGTGCAGCCGACGACCAGAGGCAGCCGGCCGCGGGCCTGCGCGCGTTTCTCGACGCTTTGGCGTTTCCCTCGGCGACACCGGGCGGCGGCAGCGCGGCCGGGGCGGCAGCGGCGATGGCCGCATCCCTGGGTGCGATGGTTGCCGTCCTGGCGGAAAAAAGGGCGCCGGATTCGAGGGAACTTCGTCAGCTTGCCGGGCAGCTCCAAAGCGCCCGCACCTTTTTCGAAGAGGCTGTCTGGCGCGATGCTGCAAGCTATGACGCCGTGCTCGCGGCCTATCACAGCCCCAAGGAGCGGCGCGCCGAGGAGTTGGAGGCGGCCCTCGAGGGGGCAGCCCGCGTGCCGCTGGAAGTAGCGGAGGCGCTGGGACCGGTTCGCGAATCGTTGCGAAGGTTGAGAGTAGTCGCCCCTGCTTCGATGCACTCGGATATCGATACAGCCGAAGCGCTGGCGGTTGCGGCTTGGCAGGGAGCGCGCGCCAACGTCGCCATCAATCTCGCCTCGATTGCGGACGCAAGCTTCCGTACTCAGGCGGAGCGGCGCCTGGCAGCGGCGGCGCCCAAGGAAGAAAGCGCAGCCGGGCTGGCCGGGACTGGGAAGTCGTAGTACCTGGTATAGATCCTGTATCCTATAGCAGCACAGAGCCGGCGTCTGCTAGCCTTGGGCGATGCGCTCCATACTTTACATCGCCATTTTCGGGGCCGGGATTGTTTTCGCTCAGAATCCTGCCGTTACGATCGCTGTCGACGCCAGCGCCGGCCGTCATCCCATCAGTCCGTACGTATATGGCCTGGCGTATGCGACCACGTCGCAATTGAACGATTTGAACGTCCCACTCAACCGCCAGGGCGGGAATAACACGAGCCGGTACAATTGGCAGCTCAACGGAGACAATCGGGGAAACGACTGGTATTTCGAAAGCATCGGTGATTCGAGCAGTACTCCGGGCGAGCGCGGCGACACGTTCATCTCAAACTGCAAGGCTGCCGGCGCCCAGGCCATGCTGACGATTCCCACCATTGGCTGGGTCGCAAAACTGGGATCGAACCGCTCCAAGCTGTGCAGCTTCTCTATCGCCAAATACGGTGCGCAAACCGGCAACGACTGGCAATGGTTTCCCGACGCCGGCAACGGCATCCATACCAATGGTCAATATGTAACAGGCAATGATCCGAACGACGCGAACGTTCCTTCCGACTCGGCTTTTCAGCAGGGATGGATGCAGCATTTGACTTCCGTGTGGGGCCCGGCCACGGGTGGAGGTCTGCGCTATTACATCCTTGACAACGAGCCGAGCCTCTGGTTCTCGACGCACCGCGATGTGCACCCAACCGGCCCGACCATGGATGAGGTTTTAAGCAAGACCATCGACTACGCCAGCAAAGTCAAAGAAAACGATCCCTCGGCGTTGGTTGTGGGCCCGGAAGAGTGGGGCTGGAGCGGCTATTTTTTCAGCGGGTACGACCAGCAGTACGGCAACCTGCACGGCTGGAGCTACTTGCCGGACCGCGCCAATCACGGCGGCTGGGATTATCTCCCCTGGTTTCTCGATCAGCTCCGTCAGAATAACGCCAGCACCGGCCAGCGGCTGCTTGATGTTTTCAGCGTTCATTATTATCCGCAGGGCGGGGAATTCAGTAATGACACCTCGACCAGCATGCAACTGCTGCGAAACCAATCGACCAGATCTCTCTGGGATCCGAACTACGTTGACCAGAGTTGGATTAACGACAAGGTGCAACTGATTCCGCGCCTGCACAATTGGGTCAACACGTATTACCCGGGAACGCAGATCGCCATCACGGAATACAATTGGGGCGCCGAAAGCCACATCAACGGAGCAACAGCTCAGGCTGATATTCTGGGAATTTTTGGCCGGGAAGGCCTTGACATCGCCGCTCGCTGGACCACGCCCGATCCATCCACTCCCACGTACAAAGCCATTAAGATGTACCGCAATTATGACGGCAACAAATCCGCATTCGGCGACGTCAGCGTCTCCGATATCGTCCCTAACCCCGACAATCTTGCTTCTTTCGCCGCCTTGCGTTCGTCCGACGGCGCCCTCACGATTATGGCGATCAGCAAGGTGCTTTCCGGCAATACCCCAGTGACTTTCAATGTGGCGAACTTCGCCACCCAGGGGCCGGCTCAGGTCTGGCAGTTGACGTCCGCCAACGTGATCAACCGGCTTTCCGATATCAGCGTAACGGGTTCCAGCTTCACGGCGGCGCTGCCTCCTCAGAGCATCACGCTGTTCGTTTTGCCCGCCTCGGGCATAGCGAACCAGCCGCCTGCGGCCGTCCTCTCCGCCTCGCCGACCTCCGGAACTGCGCCTCTGGCCGTGTCGTTCGACGGCAGCGGCTCCTCGGATCCCGACGGGACAATCGCCTCCTATGCCTGGAACTTCGGCGACGGAGGGACCGGCTCCGGAGCAACAATCAGCCATACCTATGCAGCCCCGGGGACCTACACGGCAAAACTGACGGTAACGGACAATGCGGGCGCCGGCTCCTCGGCTTCGACCGTGATTACGGTAAGTGCGCCTCCTACGTTGAATGCTCCGAGTAACCTTACGGCGAGCGTTCCCAACAAGAGCCGTACCGTGACGCTCCGATGGACCGACAATTCCAACAGCGAGAACGGCTTCTACATCGAGCGGGCGGTGAACGCGAGGACGCTAAGCTTTGCGCGCGTGGGTCAAACAGAGGCGAACGTGACCACGTATTCCGAGACCGTCCCGAGCGGAACGTACGTGTATCGCGTGCAAGCCTTCAATTCCACCCTGGTGTCTGCTTATTCGAACCAGGCCGCGGCTCGGGTGAAATAAGCCGGGTCGGCTTCGGCGCTATCGGCAGATCCCTGCAACTCGCCAGGAGGGGAGGCTTAGCGGTCCAGCACCTGACGGTAATACTCTTCGTATTTAGGAATGATGAGGCTTGTCGAGAACCGCGTCTCGGCTGTGCGGCGGGCTGCCTGCGAAAACCTGATGTAGCGGTCTCGGTCGGTGAGAAGCGAGACAACGTAAGCGGCCATGGCATCCGTATCGCCCACTGGAGCGAGGCAGCCATCCACGCCGTCTGTGATGAGCTCCGGGACGCCCCCCGTGCGCGTGGCAACGGGCGGAACTCCGCAGGCCATGGCTTCGAGCGCCGCCAATCCGAACGCTTCCATCTCGCTTGGCAGCAGCAGCACGTCCGATACGGCGAGCAGCTCCGGTATGCGGCTCTGTTTGCCGAGAAAGAGCACATCATCTTCCAATCCCAGATCTCGCGCCAGGTACTCCGCCGGCCCGCGGTCAGGTCCGTCCCCGATCATCAGCAGCTTAACGGGGACGGCCGGCTTAACCTTGGCCGCCACCCGCACAGCGTCCAGAACGCGCTTTACCGGGCGAAAATTGGAAAGATGCACTAGGATTTTTTCGCCCTCTGGCGCAAACGCCTTTCGGGCGGCGGGGTCCGGGTTGCCGCGATAAACATCGCAGTTGACGAAATTCTGAATTACGCGAATCTGCTCGCCCACGCCGAATACGTTGAGGGTGTGCTCTTTCAGATATTGGCTGATGGCCGTGACTCCGTCGCTCTGCTCGATGGAAAAGCGGGTTATCGGAAGATAGGAGCGGTCGGCCCCGACCAGCGTGATGTCCGTGCCGTGCAGCGTGGTCACGAAGGGCAGCCTGCGCCGCCTGCGCGCCTGTTTGGCGAGCATCTCTTTGGCCAGAAACGCGCTGATCGCGTGAGGGATCGCGTAGTGTACGTGCAGCAGATCGAGTCCGGCCGTCTCGGCCACCTCGGCCATCCTCGAAGCCAAAGCCAGACAATACGGCGGATACTGAAAGAGCGGGTATGTGCTGACCTCCACTTCGTGGTAATGAATGCGGGGACTATCGGTGTTCAGCCGGATTGGATTGGCATAACTGATGAAGTGCACTTCGTGGCCGCGCGCCGCCAGCTCCATGCCGAGCTCGGTCGCCACGATGCCGCTGCCGCCGTAGGTCGGATAACAGGTGATGCCGACTCTCATACGATCAGGAAAGATCCAGAGACGAGCAGGAGCGAATGCCCGGCGGCTACGCGCCAGCCGCTTTTCCGGAAATTTTCATCAGCAGCCCATCGCCCGGCCTATCTCTCGCGCTGCCGCTGGAGTTCTTGCTGATAAGCCCGTTCGCGCTCGGCAATATAGGCCCGATAACCCTCAGGGTCGATAAATGCATTGACGCCGGGATTTTCCTGATTGCGGCGATACTTGGCCGCCAGGCCATAATAGCCGCCGTGCGCGCCGAGGAACACATCACAGGGCAGGGATTTCCAGATCCTGAAGCTGCGGGCGTAGTCCTCGGCAATCTCGGGATATTTCGCATTTCCCACCAGGCGGTAGCCCGCGTTCACATTGGGACTGCCGACGATCACTACATTGTAGGACCTGCCGTTCTCGTTGACGGTGGTAGTCCACGTCGTGCAGCCGCGGGTATGGCCCGGCGTGCGATGAGCAGAGAGCGTGACGCCGCCGAGCCTGACTTCGTCGCCGTCGTGCAGGACCCGATCTACCGGGCAGGCCGTCCAATGGGAGTTGTACTGGAAGTCGCCTTGGCCGCCGCTGCGGATGATGCCTTCATCGCCCTCCATCACCAGCACCTGCGCTCCGGTTAGCTTTTTAACCAGGGCGTGACCGGCCATATGATCCAGATGGGCGTGGCTGCCGAGGAGAATTTTGATGTCCGAAAACTGGAAGCCCAATTTTTCCACCCCGGCCCGAATCTGCGGCACACTCTCCTCGAGATTGCTGTTGATCAGGATGTGCCCGGCCGGAGTCGTAATTAAGTAGCTGGCCAGATCCTCGGAGCCGACATAGTAAATGTTGGCGATGACGCGGTGCGGCGGAAATGGGTTTGTCCAGTTGGCGGGATAACGCCCCGATTGACCGAGCAGGGGCGCCGCCAGCAGGCTCAGCAAAGACAACATCATGGCTTTCATATTCGTTTTCAGGTTCGCCCGAGGCGGGCGGCGATATCCCGTGCGATCTGGCCGCCGTGGAAGCGGCCGTTCTCGATAAAGATCTCGTTGGTGTGCATGCCGGCCACCAGCACGCCTGCGAGATAAACGCCGGCGCGGTCGCTTTCGAGCGTTTCGGGGTTGGTACGAGGCCTCTGGCTCTCGGGATCGAACTCAATTCCCGTCGCCCGCAGGAACTCGATATCAGGGTGATAGCCGGTCAGCGCAAAAACGAAATCATTTTTTAGCCATTTGGTTCCATCCGGCGTCCGCACGCGAATGCAGTCTTCGGTGATTTCCTCGAGCCAGGAATTGAGATATCCGGTGATCTCGCCGTTTTTCAACCGGTTCTCGATATTCGGCTTGATCCAGTACTTGATGTGATCGCTCAATCGGTCCTGCCGGTGAATCAGCGTGACGCGCGCTCCCGTCCAATAAAGCTCCAGAGCGGCGATGGCCGCTGAGTTCTTGCCGCCGATGACGGCGACGTCCGAATCGTAATACGGATGGGGCTCGCCGTAGTAGTGCATGACCTTTGGAAGGTCCTCGCCAGGAATATTCAGTAGATTCGGCAGATCGTAATAACCGGTGGCCAGAATCACTTTCCGGCTGCGGTGGCAGGCCCTGCGGCCGTGACGCTGGGAGGTGAACACGCGAAAATCGCCGTCCTCGCCCTCAATGCGCTCCGCGCGCTCGTACTGGCGAACATCCAGCTTATAGTGTTGAGCCACTCGCCGGTAATATTTAAGTGCTTCGGTACGAGTCGGCTTTTCCCGGATGCTGGTCATCGGAATGTTGCCGATCTCGAGCAGCTCAGGGGTTGTAAAAAACGTCATTTGCGGCGGGTAGTGAAAAAGAGAATTCACCAGGCAGCCCTTTTCGATCAGGGCGACCCGCATTCCCCGGATCTGGATCTCGATGGCGCAGGCCAGGCCGGTCGGCCCGGCGCCTATGACCAGAGCGTCGTATATCGGGCTAAGACCCTCGTCATGCGGCATTTTTCCATTGTAACCGATGCCTGAGATGCTCGGGCCCGGGCAAGGAACAACGCCGCTCGCGAAGGCTATTGATTGCAGCCGACAGTATTGTTCTTCAAGCCGTACATGGCGAGCTCGAAGCGGTCGCGGATCCCCGTCTTTTCGAAAATGTGCATAATGTGGATTTTTACTGTGCCGGTGGCGATCGACAAAGCCTCGGCGATTTCCCGGTTCTTCATGCCGCGCGTGACGAGGTTGATGATCTCATGCTCCCGGGGCGTCAGCGCCCGCGAATGCGGGATCCCGCCGGGCGAGTCCTTGGGAGAGTAGAGGCTCTCGGTCCAGATCTGGTCGTTTGCTACCATCCGCAGGCAATCGAAAATGGCGCTGATGGAAGCGGTCTTTTTCAGAATGCCGCGCGCCCCGGCCTGGAAAGCGCGGAAGCACTCGACATCCGAGATGACCGTGGCCCAGAGGATCAGGCGTGTTTCGGGGCGTCGGAACTTGGCCGAGGCGATCCAATCCAGCACGGGCTTGGCGCCAAACGCCCGGTCGACCAGCAGAATATTTGGCGCATGGCGATCCAGCAGAGTCATACCGCCCAGCAGGTTCTGGGCGCCTTCTACGAACCTCAAATCCTCGCTGCCGTGCAGTATGCAGCGCAGGCCCTCTAAAGCGACAGGCTGCGAGTCACAGGCGCAAACTGTGATCATCAATGATTGCCCCTCCGCAAACAGCAATCGGCCGCCGGAGCGGCTCACTGTAGAGCTTCGCGGGGCGGTCGGCCATCTGTCCGGCCTCATGCGGGAGTACTCTCCCGACGATAGATAAGCGGACCCGTTCGGTGCGCATGAGACCGGTCTCCGCTTCCGTTTCCGCTGCCAGGCAAGACGCCCGGGAGCACCCCTCGCCGGCGAAATGGTGGCTGCCCTCAATGGCAGAAATTGTGTTTGCGAGCGTGTTGCTCTGGCTGCTGCTGGGAGGGCAGGTGAGCGCCCTGCTGGCTGACGGCGATACCGGCTGGCACATTCGGACGGGCGACTATATTCTTTCGCAACGTCGGTTTCCCAAAACCGATCTGTTCTCCTTTTCACTGCCCGGAGCTTCCTGGTTCGCCTGGGAATGGGGAAGCGACGTGCTGTTCTCGCTGGTTCACAAGGCCGCGGGTTTGAAAGGAGTCGTGTTGCTGGCGGGAGTCTTGATTGCCGCAACGTCCGCACTGCTGGTCCAGTACATGCTCTGGCTGCGCGTGAACATCATCGTTGCCGTGCTGGCCACGCTGATTGCCGCTTCGGCTTCTACAGTGCACTGGCTGGCGCGGCCACACCTGTTCACGTGCTTGCTGTTTGTGATTATCGTTTGGCTGCTGGAGGCGGACCGAAGGCGAAATACGGCTTGGATCTTTACGCTTATCCCGATCTCTGCGCTGTGGGCAAACTTGCATGGCGGGTTCCTGATCGTGATTCCGGTTCTGGGGCTCTATTCGCTCGCCTCGGCGCTCGAAAAAACAGTTTCGGCCAGAGGAAATTGGAAAGCGGCCGGCCGCTACGCAGGGCTGGCGGGGCTGTGCGCCCTGGCGACGCTGATCAACCCGTACGGATTCCGGCTGCATGAACACATCTGGCAATACTTGCGATCCGGTTTCATCAGGGATCATGTGCAGGAGTTTCAGGGGCCTTCCTTCCGCGGAGAAAGCATGTTTGCCTTCGAGCTGCTGCTGGCGGCGGGCCTGTTATCGGCGCCGTCGCTGTGGCGCCGCGGGGAACGCGGTCCGGCTCTGGTTCTGCTAGCGCTCGCGCATGCGGCGCTCGGGTCGGTCCGCCATGTCCTGCTGTATGTGGCTGCCGCGGCGCCGCTGGCTGCGCGCGAAGCCACCGGGATGCTCGACCGCGCCTGCGGTGTATGGTCAGAAGCGCTGGCCGGTCTGGCTGCCGACTACACGCCGCAGACGGGCGGGACCTCGAAGTTTCACTTGCCGTGGCGGGTCTGCGTTCCGATTGTGCTGGCCGGCGCTCTTCTGAACTCCGGGCCGGCGCTGTGGCGCGTGGATTTTCCCGCCGCAAAATTTCCTCAGGCTGCAATCAACCGGACCGAAAAGATGCTTGTGGGGCGGAAAGTGTTTACTTCCGACCAATGGGCGGATTACTTGATCTACCGTTTTTATCCCCAGGAGCGGGTGTTTGTGGACGGGCGCAGCGACTTTTACGGTTCCGCGATCGGGCAGGATTACCTGGACGCCGAGCAGGCTCGTTACCGATGGAAGGAAGTATTTCAGCGGTTCGGTTTTGAGGTGGCTCTGGTGTCTCCGGAGGAGCCGATCGCGACGGTGCTCAAAACCGATCCCGGCTGGCGCGTGGTGTGCGACGACGGGCAGGCGGTGGTGCTGGAGAAGATTTCGCGGCCCTCCGCCCGCCCCGCCGGATAGATGGTTGCATTTGTGAGGAGCTTTACAAAGAAAAGGAGATTTATGCCGGTATTCATGCGAACAGATGTATGGCTTCCGCTTTGGAAATTGATGCCAACACAAGCGGGCCGCCTGTATCGGAATGAGGGCGGCCAGGATCTGGTGGAGTACGCGCTGCTGGCGGGCTTTGTCGCCGTAGCTGCGGGAGCGCTTCTACCAGGTATCAGTACGAGTATCAGCACCATTTTTTCCAGAATGGCTAGCGTGCTGACCGCCGCGTCATCGTAAATTTTCTGGCTTGCTGGTCCAGAAATGTTCGGAAAAGCCGGGAACCAGCAGACAACCCGAGAGGGAAAGGAGAAGGAATCAATGAGGAAGTTGCCTATACGTAGCATTAGAACGGCGCTGTGGAGCGCTGCGCTGTGGAAGGATACGCGGGGCCAGGATTTGGTCGAGTATGCCTTGCTGGCGGGATTTGTGGCGGTGGCGGCTGGAGCTCTTCTGCCGGGCATCAGCACCAGCATCAGCAAGATTTTTTCGCGGATGGGGAGCGTGCTTACGGCCGCGGCGACGTAGCCGAGAGGGCGCTGTTTTCCGAGATGTCTTGAGTTTGTCCACGGGCGGGGCTCCGTGCGAGGCCGAATCCGCGGAGCCTGCTTCCACGAGGTGACAGAGTGATGAAAAAAATAGCGCGGTACATCTGGAAGATCCAAATTTTGGCCGACACACGCGGGCAGGATTTGGTCGAGTACGCTCTGCTCGCGGGGTTTGTAGCGGTGGCGGCAGGGGTGTTTATCCCCAACGTGAGCCAGAGCATGTCCACGATTTATTCCAAGCTCGCCAGCAAGCTCGTCGAAGCAAACGGCTGAAGGCGAACGAAGCCGGCCCGCAACGGAAGCGGGCAAATTGCATCGAGAGCGGGCGTCTGAGTGGTCCCTGGAGAGCTGCCCGCCGGCAAAAGAGCCCTCGGGGCCAAAAAGGATCGATGGTCTTCACAGCTTGTCTGTTGCTGGGGTTGGCGGCTTCGATTGAAGACCTGTGGCGTCGCCGGATCTCGAATGTAACGGTGACAGGGGGGCTGATCGCCGGCCTGGCGATTCAGATCGCCGTGAGGGGCTGGCTGCGGGGCCCGGCGGTCTGGCTGGCAGGAGCGGCCGCCGGGTTCGCCGTTTTCCTGGTCTTTTTTCTGGCTGGAGGAATGGGTGGCGGTGACGTCAAGCTGATGGCCGCCTTTGGAGCTTGCCTGGGTGTGGTGCGGATTTTGCGGGCAGCGCTGCTGGCGGCGGTGGCAGGCGCTCTTCTGGCCTGCGCCTATCTGTTTGTGACCTGGCTTCGCCGCCGCTCGCGCCGCGGGGACGGTAAGCCTTCCGCCGCTGCGCGGGAAAGCATACCATACGCTCCGGCCATCTTTATCGGCGTCCTCTTGAGCCTGATGGGGTGAAGAGGGTCTGTTCAAGACCTCATCTCCCCCTGTTTAAGTCACAGCGGGCTAGTGTTTTCCTTCTTTGGCGCGAAGTCCGGTTCCTGCTCCTTTTCTATAATCCCGGATTCAAACTGCGTCGATTATCCCGGTGATGAACAGAAGATTTCTGACCGTGCTCGGGGCGTCGGCAGTTCTCGCGCTCATCGTCTCGGCGCTGTTTTATCAGATGACTACGTCGGCAAGCCGGCCCCGCCGGGGCAAGGTGGAGACGAAAGACGTCGTGGTAGCGACGAATCCAGTCGCGCTCGGCGGAGTCTTGAAATCGAGCGATCTAAAAATCGTGGCTTGGCCGGCTGACAACGTTCCGCCCGGCGCTTTCAGCAAGATCGACGAGGTTGTAGACCGCGTGGCGTTGAGCAACATCCTCGTTGAGGAGCCCATCTTGGAAGGCCGGCTGGCGGCCAAGGGCAGTGGGCTTGGGCTTTCGCCCATTATTCCGCCCGGGATGCGGGCGGTATCGGTGCGCGTGAACGATGTGATTAGCGTCGCGGGATTTGTTCTGCCTGGCTCGCGCGTCGACGTGCTGGTGACCGGCGTGCCGCGCGCGGGCGGAGGCGAAGCGGGGCCGGTGACGCGGACGATTCTTTCCAACATTCAGGTGTTGTCAGCCGGAAAGAATATTCAGCCTGACGCCAAAGGCCAGCCCGAAAACGTGCCCGTGGTAACCCTCCTGGTGACACCGGAGCAGGGTGAAATTCTCACCCTGGCGTCGAGCGAAGGCAAAATTCAGCTGGCACTGCGCAACAATACGGACGAACAGCAGACCAGCGGAAACGGGGCGCGGGCCGCGGAGATTTTCGCCGGCCCGGTGAAGGCCCGCGAGGTGCGCCCCAAGCCGCGCCCGCGCGCCGTCCTGCCTGTGGCGAAGATCGTGGCCCCGCCCGAAGCGGCCCGCATTGCGCCGCCGCCCCCGCCGCCCCAGATTGAGTTGATACGGGGAGACAAAAAAAGCGTGGAGCCGGTACAGACCATCTACAGGTGAAAACTTCATGTCGGCCAAAGGAGCTCTGGTGCGTAAAGTGACCGCGCGCGGCAGGCAAAAGATGCCGGTGCGTTGTATCGCCATGGCATGGCTCGTGTTACTGTCCGCCGGGGCGGCGCTCGCGCAGGGGCCTGCACGATCCGGCGGACAACCAAACGAGATCCGCACCGTAGTGGGCCGTTCGCTCGTGCTCGAGCATCCCGACGACATTGTCCGGATCTCCGTAGCGAATCCCGAAGTGATCGATGCCGTGGCGGTCAGCACCCGGGAAGTGGTGATCAACGGCAAAGCGGCCGGCACGACCACCCTCATCATCTGGAGTAGAGCTGGAGACCGGGAGCTTTTCACTGTCACGGTGGACATAAACTCCGAGCCGGTGCAGAGGGAGATCGAAGAGACCTTTCCGGGCGAGCGAGTCCAAGTGCACGGCGGCAAGGATACCATTACGCTTACCGGACAAGTTTCCTCCGCTGCGGTCTCCGAGCGCGTGACGGCGCTGGCCGCTACGGCCGCAAAAACCGTCATCAATTACTTGCAGGTGGCGGCGCCGCCGGCCGAAAAGCAAATTCTGCTGCGGGTTCGTTTTGCGGAAATCGACCGAGTCGCTTTGAACGAACTGGGCGTGAACATTTTGTCAACGGGCGCCCTGAACACGCCCGGCACGGTGAGCACGGGACAGTTCGGTCCGGCGCGCGCTCCGGACGTGAAAGGCGTGATCGGCGGAAGCGTGACGGGCACCTCCACTGATCTAACGTTGAATGACGTGCTGAACATATTTGCATTCCGGCCGGACCTAAATCTCGGCGTGCTCCTGAAGGCGCTCGAAACCCGCAGTTTGCTGCAAATCCTGGCCGAACCCAACCTGATCACCTCCAACGGGAAGGAGGCCAGCTTTCTGGCGGGCGGAGAATTTCCGTTTCCGGTCGTGCAAGGAGGCGCCAACGCCGGGTCGATCACAATTCAATTTCGCGAGTTCGGCGTTCGCCTCACGTTTCTGCCGCAATTGACCGAGCACAACACTATCCGCATGCACGTGCGGCCCGAGGTCAGCTCGCTGGATTTCAGTCAGGCGCTCCAACTTTCCGGGTTTCAAATCCCGGCTATCTCCACCCGGCGCGTCGATGCAGACGTAGAGCTCGATCTCGGGCAGAGCTTCGCCATTGCCGGACTGCTCGATCAGCGCGTTACCGAGACGTTGCAGCGCATTCCCGGCCTGGCTTCTCTGCCGCTGCTCGGAAATCTGTTTAAGAGCCGCTCGACCAAGAAGAACAATACGGAGCTTCTGGTCCTGGTGACGCCGGAGATAGCCGGCCCGGGCCACGGAGTGCGTCCCGCGACTGTAGCCATGGACAAGCCTTTTCTGCCGCTGCCCGCAGCGTCGGGGCCGGCTGCGGCCGCAAAGAAACCGTGAGTGTCCCGAGCATGTCGAAGCGAACCGAGTTACAGGCCGTTCTGGTTTGTCCGGACCGCGTCCTGGCCCAGGAATTCTCGTCGACAATCGCGGAATTGAAGAGCCTGAACATCGTCGCTGAATTGAAGGAATATCCGAGCCCGGCCGCGTTCGATCAAAGGCTCAACCAGTTGCGCCCCGACGCGGCGCTGCTCGATGTGGGCACTGATCGCGGCGTAGCTCTGGCCCTGCTGGCGCACGTTGTGGCCGCTCATCCGGGATTGTCGGTCATCGGGCTGCATGGGACCGGAGATCCCGAGATCATACTGCAATGCATGCGGAGCGGCGCGGCGGAGTTCTTGCACGCTCCCTTCCGGCAGGCAGAGGCGGAGCAGGCGATCCTGCGTCTGTCGCGCCGCAAAGAGGCGGATGCCCGGCAGGCTCCCGCACGCGGCAAGCTGTACGTTTTTGTGCCCGCCAAAGGAGGCAGCGGCGCGACGACCAGCGCCTGCAACGTGGCGAACGCAATCAGCCGCGTTACGCAGAAAAAAGTTCTGCTGGCGGATTTCGACACCAGCGCCGGCACCGTTTCGTTTGTTTTTAAGCTCAGCCACAACTACAGCCTGCTTGACGCCCTCCAGCATTCCCACCAGTTGGACGAAAGTCTGTGGGGTTCGCTGATATCCAGCCGGGCCGGTCTGGACATTCTGGCCGCGCCCGAAAGACCGCACACGCCGCCGATCGAGCCCTACCGGGTACACGAGTGCCTCGAGTATGCGCGGTCCGTCTATGAGTGCGTCATTGTTGATCTCCCGTCCATAGCGGAAAAAATATCGATCGCGACGCTGAACGAAGCGGACCAGATCTTTCTGGTGGCGGATCCGGAGTTGCCGTCCTTGTTCCTGGCCCGAAAAACGCTTTCGCTGCTCGAAGAGCTGGGCTTCAACAAAGATCAGGTACGGGTCGTGGTGAACCGCTTCCACAAGCGGGAGGATCTTACTCTGGCCGATATGGAAAAAATATTCCGTTTTCCGGTCTACGCCACATTTCCGAATGACTATTCGAGTGTGCGCCGTTCACTGACAGAAGGAAAACCGGTGCCCGAAAACTGCGAGCTGGGCATGGCGTATCGGAAGTTCGCGGAGGCCTTGTTCGGAAATGCGGAGAGAGTGCGGAAAAAGACGCCCATTCTGGGGCTGAAAGCGATTTTCAGCGAAAACTGAACGGCGTTTTCCGTGCGGCAGGGCGGATCGAAAAGACACCAGAAGGGAGTAAATGATGCCAATCGTCGAAGCCAACAAGCCCAACGCGGAACTTAGTTGGGACCAGCGCCTCCGCCGAAGCGCGGGAAGGACCAAGGCGGCTCTCAACCCCGAGTACCAGGAGCTCAAGTTCACACTGCACCGCAAACTGTTGGACAAGATCAACCTGGAAGCGCTGGCGTCCATCGACAATCTCAAGCTCCGCAACGAGGTCCGTTCGGCGCTGATGGCTTTGCTGGACGGCGAGCAAACCCTGCTGAGTTCCCTCGAGCGGCAGCAGATATCGGAAGAAGTGCTGGATGAAGTATTTGGACTGGGGCCGCTCGAGCCGCTGCTCCAGGACGCATCGATCAGCGACATTCTCGTGAATACCCATCGTCAGGTGTATGTGGAGCGCCGGGGGCAGCTTGAAATCACGAATGTGACTTTCAAAGACGACCAGCATTTGCTGCGGATCATTGACAAGATTGTCAGCCAGGTGGGCCGGCGTGTGGACGAATCGTCTCCTATGGTCGATGCCCGGCTGTCGGACGGCTCGCGAGTCAACGCCATCATCCCGCCGCTTGCCGTGGACGGTCCGCTGTTGTCGATCCGCCGCTTCGGAACCGACAAGTTGATGCCTGCCGACCTGGTAGCCCGCGGATCGATGACCCAGGGAATGCTGGAACTGCTCGAGGCCGCGGTGAAGGCGCGGCTGAACATCATCGTAGCTGGGGGCACCGGTTCCGGCAAAACAACCATGCTCAATGCGCTTTCCGCGTTTATTTCTCCCAAGGAGCGCGTAGTGACGATTGAGGACGCCGCCGAATTGCAGCTCAAACAGCCGCACTTGGCGCGCCTGGAAACGCGGCCCCCAAACCTCGAAGGCGAGGGAGCGATCCGGCAGCGAGAGTTGCTGGTGAACAGCCTCCGCATGCGCCCGGATCGCATCATCATCGGCGAGTGCCGCGGCGAGGAGGCGCTGGACATGCTGCAAGCCATGAATACCGGACACGACGGCTCAATGACCACCGTACACGCCAACTCGCCGCGCGACGTAATCACCCGTCTTGAGGTAATGGTCACGCTGGCTAATGGCAATCTGCACCTCAACGCGATCCGGCAGCAGATCGCTTCGGCGGTGGACGTCATTGTTCAGGTCGCGCGCCTGAGCGACGGCTCCCGGCGGGTGACCAGCATCACCGAGGTAACCGGTATGGAAGGGGACGTGGTTACGCTCCAGGATCTGTTTGTGTTCGAAAAACGCGGCGTATCCCCGGAGGGACGTGCCCTCGGGCGCTTTGCCGCTACAGGGATTCGCCCGAAGTTTTACGAAAAGGTGCGCGCGGCAGGCATTCCTTTGCCGGGCGACCTGTTCGAGTCTGTGGTTGACGTCGGCTGAAGCCGGCTGCCGCCGGTTCCTGCGGGAAGGTCCCGCAGGACCGGATCGCCAATTCATCATCGTGGGCGTCTTGATAGGGGGAGCCGCCGCCAGCTTATCGTCGGAGCAGCTATGCCACCTGTCGTGATTTTCGTCTTCGGCTTGGTATTGCTCAGCTTTATCGGATTTTTCCTCTTCATGAGCCGAATTTTTGCGAAGAGGGATACGACCAAGATCCGAGATCGCTTGCTGGAGCGCGTGCCGACGGAAAAACCCTCGGCCTCGGCTCAACCCCTGTTTCACTCTGAGGACAAGGAACAGAAGAGCCTCATTAACCGCGCATTGGCGGCGCTCAAGCTCGATGCCCGCCTCCAGAATTTTATTGAACAGGCTGGGTTGCGATGGAGCTCCGGCCGAACCGCTCTTGCCATGATTGGCATGGGCATCTTGGCGTTCGACATAGCCTGGTACATTCTGCCTTATTTCAAAATCCTCGCTCTGATTCCGGGGGCTTTTTTCTCGTCCCTCCCATTTCTGTATATCTGGCGCCGCCGGGCGAAGCGACTGGCGCGGTTTGAGGAGCAGTTCCCGGATGCGCTCGAGTTCGTCTCCCGCTCTATGAGGGCAGGCCACGCCTTCTCGGTGTCGCTCGAAATGCTGCACCAGGAGTTTCCCGATCCTCTGGGCGGCGAGTTTCGCCGCACCTTTGACGAGCAAAACCTGGGTTTGCCGATGGAGATCGCTCTCGAAAAGCTCGGAGCCCGAATTCCGATGATTGACGTGCATTTCTTTGTTTCCGCGGTTCTGTTGCAGAAGAGGACCGGGGGAAACCTGGCCGAGATTCTGGACAAACTCGCCGGGTTGATCCGCGAGCGATTCAAATTGCGCGGCCAGATTCGCACAATCAGCGCCCAGGGGCGCATGTCTGGGATGGTACTGTGCCTGATACCGATTGTGGTGGGCACGATCATGTTCTACGTCAATCCGGAGCACATGCGCTTTTTCGTCGACGACCCGGCCGGTTCCTGGATGGCCGGTCTAGCGATCGGCTTCCAGGTGCTCGGGTTCATTGTTATTCGCAAGATTGTGAATATTGAAATTTTTTAAGGCGGCGGCCGCGCCAAGTTCGCACTGCCACGGGAAAGGCCGCCGGCGCAGGAGAAGTATGGTTCTTATTTGGTCCCTGATTTTGTTTGTCACATTGACCGCCATGCTCTATGCGCTGGGAGTAAACGTATGGCTGGGCCCAAAGACCGTGATTGATCGCGTTTCCGGGCAGAACTGGCAGCCACAGGAAACAGCCCATCCGAGCCTGGTATTTCGAGACGTGTTGCAGAAGCTGGGCAACATGGTGCCCGCTTCGACTAAGGATATGAGCCGTTTGCAGAAGCGGCTGATGCGGGCCGGCATCCGCGCCCCTTCCGCTCTGAAGATCCTTTATGGCATCAAGGCCGCACTCGTCGTGGTCCTGCCTCTACTGGCGTTTGTTGTGAGCCTCCGTTTCGACATGGAGGCGAACACGCGTATCGGCATCGTGGTGCTGGCAGGGGCGCTCGGATTTTTCGGGCCGAATCAGGTCCTCGAATCTCTCGTCAAGCGCCGGCATAAGAGGCTGCGCAAGGGTTTGCCGAACGCGCTCGATCTCATGGTCGTTTGCGTGGAGTCCGGTCTCGGGCTGGACCAGGCGATCATGCAGGTCAGCAAGGAATTGCTGACCGCCCATCCGGAAATCAGCAGCGAGCTCGCCATGGTGAATCTGGAAATGCGGCATGGAAAACGCCGGCAGGAAGCTTTGAATAATCTCTCGGAACGAACGGGCGTGGAAGACCTCAAGAAGCTCGCCGGCGTGCTGATCCAAGCCGATCGATTCGGCACAAGCATCGCTCAGTCGCTGCGGAATCACTCCGAGTACATGCGGACAGCCGCCCGGCAGGACGCCGAAACGCGCGCGGCCAAGATTGGTATCAAGTTGGTCTTCCCCATCTTTTTCTGTATCCTGCCAGCGTTGTTCGTTGTGACGGTTGGCCCTGTGGTTGTGCGGATCATGCGCGACCTGCTGCCTATGATGAACAATATTTGAGATGCGAGTTACGCCAGGAGAACGGTGAAGCCGGGTTGTCAGCCGGGAGGTGGGGTCTGAGAATAGAGTACGCCAACCTTTGTCAGCCCGCCGGACGATAAGCCGGTTTCTGTTCCCGGGGTGAGCCGGGCGGCAGCCATTCATCTGGACGCCGCATTGCTGCGGCGCTCTAGCGACCTACCCGGGACTCATAACGCGGCGGGTCACCGCTGGTCCCCTATTTGGTCTTGCTCCACGTGGGGTTTGCCCTGCCGTCGCGATTGCTCGAGACGCGGTACGCTCTTACCGCACCTTTTCACCCTTACCCGAAGCTAACGCTCCGGGCGGTATGTTTTCTGTGGCACTTTCCGTAGAACCCGCTTTGAGCGAGTCCCCCCGGCCGTTAGCCGGCACGCTACCCTATGGAGACCGGACTTTCCTCCCCGGCCGTTCCCCCGGAGGAGACGCGGTCAGGGCGGCTGCCTGTCCGGCGGGCTTACAAATTCTATGGTAGCACCGTGGGGCCGGCGACTGACGCCACCTTGCCGTTCCGGAGCACGACGATGACTGTGTCCCCATGATTGCCCCGATACCAATACTTCTCGACCATTTCGCCGCGTTCCATGCTCGTGATCTTCATCGAGGGCGCACCAGCTTTGGCCAGTAGTTCCCGCCTCTCCAATCCCGGAGTGATAAGGCTAACATCGGGCAGAGTGCGCGGAGCTGCTGGTCCGCCGGCGGTAGAGGGCTGAGGCGGCTGGGCGGCTGGCACGGGGTTCTGGGCAGTGAGCGCGCTGGGTGCTGTGGGCCGCGGCGCAACAGGAGCCGGCTTGCCGGCGCTGTCCAGTGCACGGCCGGCCTTGTTGAGCACCGCGCCCGTTGCGTTGCCCATTTTCTTGCCCGCGGCTGCTCCAGCGACTCCGGAGTGGGCCGCCCCGAGGCCATATTCCGTCATGGCTTGGCCATAAGTTGCGGCCGGCGTGATCAGCAGTAACCCGAAGGAAAGCGCCCAAACAGTGTTCATAAGGCCACCTCTGTCTTTCTAGAAGCTAGCACAAAAGCGGCGGCAAATCCTATAGGCCGGCAGAGCCCCTGTTTTGGGTCTTAACCTGGGAAGGCCCTGCAACTGGCCGATTTCTAGAATCCCGGTGGGCGCAAGTGAGCAGTAGAAAGGATGGCTTCCGTGCGGCGATACCAACGACCTGATTTTCAAAGTGCCGTGTGGCAAGGGGCCCCTGTCTGGGGTCAGGCGGAGGGGCACTTTCGGGAACGCTTCCCCTATAATGAAAAATCCTGCGGTGCAGCCCTGAAAGGACCTGAGGCGTCCCCAGGCGCCCTGGGTTTTGGATCGCGCTCCATCGTGACGAAAGCTGGTTTTTACAGAACGAGGTGTTGATGCCAGATAAAGTCGTGACCTTTGGTGAGATCATGCTGCGCCTGGCGCCGCCCAACCTGGAGCGCATCTTGCAGACGGGAACTTTCGTCGCCACTTTTGGGGGTGGGGAAGCCAACGTCGCCGTCTCGGTAGCGGCCTTCGGCGTTCCAGCCAGCTACGTGACCGTGCTGCCGCCGAACCATCCTGTTGCCGATGCAGCCATCGCAGAACTGCGCCGCTGCAACGTGGGAACCGAGCATATCGTGCGGCGACCGGGCCGGATGGGAATCTACTTCCTCGAAACCGGCGCCAACCAGAGACCCTCTAAGGTCATCTACGACCGCGACAATGCGGCGGTCGCGATCGCCCCCCCGGGAGTCATTGACTGGAACAAGGCTTTCGATGACGCCACCTGGTTCCACATTACCGGAATCACGCCGGCGCTTAGCGCGACCGCAGCGGAGCTTTCGCGGGAGGCGATGAGCTGTGCCCGAGCCAAAGGCTTGACCGTGTCCTGCGATTTCAATTACCGCAAGAACCTGTGGAAGTACGGCAAATCCGCTCCCGAGGTGATGCGCGAGCTGGTGAAATATGTTGATATCGGTATCGCGAATGAAGAAGATTGCCAGAAGGCGCTGGGCGTTAAGCTCGACGTCGATGTGCAGTCGGGCGCTCTGGACACGCAGAAATACCGCAGCATGTCCGACAAAGTTTTGCACGAGTTCCCCAATCTCCAAATGCTGGCCATCACCCTGCGCGAATCGAAGAGCGCTTCCCACAACGGCTGGTCTGCCTGCCTGAACGATCGAACAAATTTCCTGGTCAGCCGCAAATACGACATCACGCACATTGTGGACCGCGTCGGCGGCGGCGATGCCTTCTCCGGCGGATTGATCTATGGTCTCATCGCCCTCAAGGATCGTCAGGCTGCCCTGGAGTTCGCCGTAGCGGCGTCCTGCTTGAAGCACTCGATTCCCGGAGACTTCAATCGGTTTACGGTGGAAGAAGTCAACGCCCTGATTCAAGAAGGGGGATCCGGCAGAGTACAAAGATGAAGATCGCCAGCCCGTACTGGGCGATGGGGCACGGCGAACCAACACCCTTGTTCTGTTTCACGATCATTAAAAACTGAACCGCGCCCCTAATTGCAATTGGCGTTCCCGTGTGAGGTTCGTGCCAGTGGCTGAAATGCTTTGGAAATCGGTGCGCGGGAATAGCACTGTCCCGCGGATATTGTACTGCGTGGTGTTGATGCTGGTGATATTCACCCGGTTGAAGACATTGAAGCCCTCGGCGATCAGTTGCAGCCGCAACCGCTCGCTGAACCGGATCTCTCGAGCCAGCCGCAGATCAACGTTCGCCAGGCCCGGACTCGTAAGAACATTGCGGCCCACAAAAGGCACGCGGTTGTCACCGCCGGCCCCCAGAATGCCAGAGGACACCCCCGCCGGAGTGGGGTTGCCGCTGATGAGCGAAGAATAGGGACGTCCGTCGGCGAGAGTAAGAATGCCGGAAAGCTGCAACCCGTTTAGGGCGGAGCGAAGCGGCTTGGAGGCAAGGCGGCTGAATGGCAGCACCCAGTACGCCGACATGGTGAAGCGTTTCCGCTGGTCGAAGTTCGACAGCGAATAGTCATCCCGGACGTTGAACGGGTTCAAAGGCTGGTTGTTGGCCGAGAAAGTCTGGGAAATCTGATCATCATCCTGAGCTTTGGAGAGTGTGAAGGCGGCTTGCAACTGAAAGCCGTGCGAGAAGCGATGCCTGAGCTGGAGAGCCAGGCCGTTGTACCAGCTATTTACCACACTGTCGGCCTCGGTGATGAAGCCGTAGTTGGGATTGGGGCGGTTCGTGCTAGGCCCAGGAAAAAATGGAACGGAGAACGTGTGCGCCACTTGCGGGCAGACCAGGCTGGAGCCGGATTGCGGCACGGCACAAACCGTGTAAGTAGCGGTTTGCACTGGCGGGAACAGGTTGATATCCCGGAACAGCGGCAGCCGCTGGCCCCTGGAACCCATATAAACGGCGCTGAGGGCTGTGTTGGGTAGAATCTCTCGCTCGATGGAGAACTCCATCTCGTAGATGAGCGGGTTGGCAAAAGTGGGCGAGGCGAACAGCGCGTTGGGACGGCCGGCCGCGCCTTGGGGAATCTCGGTCAACACGTTGGGAAACACCGGCGCTCCCGGCGTGCTGGGCAGGAAGAAGTAGCCCTTGAACCGCTGGCCGTTGTTGGTGATGAAATTGGAGATCGTCGAATTCTGGGTCCGTCCATAATACATGCCGGCGCCGGCGCGGATTATCGTCTTTTGTTTTCCGAAGGGGTCCCACGAAACACCCACGCGTGGCCCGAAATTGTTCTTGTCCAGGTTGATACGATTGGTAGCCGGAATGTCCGGGTTCCCCTTGAGGCCGGGCATGGTCTCCAGATCGTATCGCAAGCCTAGATTCACGGTGAGGTTCGATCGCGGTTTGATGTTGTCTTCCACATAAAAGGCAATATCGTTGTTGCTGAAATTGGTGGCGCCGTTCTGGCCGAGCGTGTCAAATTGCTGCTGATAGTCGGAGTAGTGCTTGCCAGTGATGCCTTGCACGCCGCTGGTCGACGTGGATTGGCAATTTTTGAGGGGCAGCGGCAGACTGGGGTTGGAGCAATCCAGCGCCAGATCGTTCAACAGCGAGTAGTCATATTGCCCGCCTCCCTGGAACAGGTTGATGATCTGATCGTTGACCCAGTTGACGTCGTAGCCGAACTTTAGTGAGTGCCGGCCGTGCAGCCAAGTCAGATCCTGCGAGATTTGCCAGCGTTTCTCGTCGGGGTAGGCCGGCCGCGGTAAATAGTTGGGCATGCCGAAGTTTATGCCGTTGGTAACGCCAACAGATGGTCCGGGCGCATTCGGCAGCTCAAACTCAAAATCCCGCCCATACTGAAAACGAAATTCGCTGATGAAAGATGGAGTGAAGGCGGCGGTCCAGCGCTGAATCACCGTTTCGTCGTTGACGTCGTCGGAACCGTTGGCGCTCTCATGGTTGGGGTGGGTGGGCGCCGTTTGGATGCCGTTGGGTGAGTCCCAGCGAAGAATATTGACCGTTGTGGAAAACTGGTGCCGGGCACTGGCGTTGTAGTCGATACGCCCCAGGCCGAGCCACTGGTCTCCGGCACGGTCTTGAGGACCGGTGAGTCCCCGGTAAAAGTTGAGCACGTTGTCGAAACCAGGCGCTGTTCCGGTCTGGTTCAGGAAGGTCGGTGAATTGGGCACAATCACCGCCGGAAAGGCCCGCTTCTGCTGGTCGTAGCTCAGGAAATAAAACAGCTTGTCTTTCTTGATCGCCCCGCCAGCGGAAGGACCGAACTGCTGCCGGCGATCTTTCGGCTTGGGAGGAAGGCCCAGGCCGATCAGAGCCGGGCCGGCCACCGAGTTCGCCGCGTTGAGGGAATCGTCGCGAATCAGATAGAAGAACGATCCATGAAAATCGTTGGTTCCGGATTTGGTGACCGCATTTACGATGCCGCCGGCCGAACGCCCGTACTGGGCTGAAAAATTGCTCGTGCCGACCTGAAATTCCTGAATCGCTTCCGAACTGATCTGGTAAGAAAGCCGAGTCCGTCCTTTCGCTTCCGAGAAAAAGGCTTGGTTGTTATCCATGCCGTCGATCATGTTGTTGTTGTACAGACCCGAAATGCCGCGGAATGTGATCAGCCCAAAGCCGCCGTCATTGGTAGCACCCGGCGTGGTCATCACGAAAGCGTCCCAGCGCCGGCCGTTGAGCGGCAGGTTCATCATGTCGTTCAGGTTAATGACCGTGCTGACCTGCGTCTTATCTGTCTCGACGATCGGGCTGTCCTCCACCACATTTACGGTTTCCACAGTTGCCGAAACGGAGAGGCTCAAATCGACGACTGCTTTTTCCCCGATATCAATGGTCAGTCCGCGGCGAACAAGGGTTGCGAAGCCCGATTTGGACGCCGTGACTTCGTAACTTCCCGGCTGTAAGGCGATCACTTCGTAGCGGCCGACTTCGTTGGTGCTCACGGTCCGCGTGGCGTTTGTGCTCAGATTGCGGACTGAGACTTGAACGTTCGGAATGACCGCCCCTGAGGGATCAGTCACCACGCCCGAGATGCTGCCCGTGCCAGCCGACGCCTGCCCGAACATCACCCGGCTCATTGCAGCCAGAAAGCCCAGGCTCAACAGAAATCTGCTGACAGACAAGTTCTTCCGCATCGAAAAACCTCTTCTGCCGGTTGCAGAAACGTCGAAAAGCCCTGTATTCGATGTTAAGGATGGCCCGAAATTTCCAATGAGTCAAGTAAATCTTGCACGGACATGGAGAGCGCACTGCTTTATCCCGGAATGCGGTTAGAAACAGAGAAAACCCTCTGATTTTCCGGCACGATGGACTTACGGGCCGCCGAGGGAAGAGGCTCTCCGCCGCTCATTTAGCAATGCCTCTTCCAGACAGGCGCCACACGCGTCGTTCGGCCTCCGTGCGGCGCAATGGGCGATTGCCACGCGTCAAAACGTGATCTTCGCCGCCAGTTGCAGAATGCGCGGCGCAATCGTCGTGCTTGGCTGGAGGAATGTCGAAGCCGGGCTGAACACCCTGGTTGTCGCGTTGAAGTTGTACTGCGTGGCCAGGATCGTATCGAAATTGACCCGGTTCGTCAGATTGAACGCCTCAAAAATCAAGCGCATCCTCAGCCTTTCATACAGGCCGATTTCGCGGGAAAAGCGCAAATCGACATCCGCAAAGTTCGGCCCGTTGATCGTATTCCGGCCAACGTAGGGGGGCCGGTCGGTACGAGTATTGCCGTCGTTATTCACGTCGGCTCCCACAGTCGCAGTAAAAGGGCGGCCGCTTTGCACGGTGGTGATGGTCGAAAGCTCGTATCCCCGCAGTAAGGCGCGTAAGATGCCGTTTTGCAGCGAATTCGCGTAATCGATATTCCATACGCCGGACAAGACAAACCGGTGCCGGATATCGGCGTTCCCGCGGCCGCGCTCAAGGTTTGGCTGGAGAGTATCCTGGGCGTTTTTCGCGTCGTCGGTGCCCACGACTACCGAGGTTTGATCCGGGTCGTCATCGATGACTTTCGAAAAGGTGTAGGAGGTCTGCACCTGAAAATTGTGCGAAAAGCGCTTGGTGAGCTGTATAAATCCGCCGTGATAGATGGAATCCGCGCCGCTATCCACCAAGCTGATGCGTCCGAAATTCGGATTGGCCCGCCCGGGATGCCGGAAAAACGTCACCGGCGTCCCGTCGGCAAAGGAGCCCTGCACGGCGACGGCCGGAAGGAGATTGATATCGCGGGTGCGGGACAGGTGCTCGCCGCGCACTCCGAGATAGCCGACTGTTAGCGCATAATTCCGCCCTAGCTGCCGGTCGATGTTCAGACTCCACTGATGCGTCAGCGGCTGGACGTAATTGTTGGCGAACAAAAAAATGTCCGGGGTCCGGCTCAGCGGCGGAGGCGCCGCGAGGATATTCGGATAGGTCGGGATGCCGGAAAACAGCGTATATGACTGCACTTGAATGCCGTTCGTGGTGATGGCGGTGCCGGTGAGAATCGACGGCGTCCGCCCATAGTACATGCCGTACCCGCCGCGTACGACGGTGGCGCCGTTTCTATCCAGCTTATAGGCGAAACCGAACCGCGGAGCGAGGTTGTTCGAGTCGAGATGGATGCGGGAGGTATCGAGGTTCAATGCCGCCAGCCCCGGATCCGGGTTTTTCACCTTCGGCTGTGCATAATTGAAATAGTCGTAGCGCAGCCCGTAATTTAGCGTCAATTTGTCCGTTATGCGCCAGCTATCCTGGGCGTAAAACGCGTATTCGCCAACATTGGGCTGCGAGAGCGGTCCGTCGGTGCCGGGACCGGCGAAGGCCTGAGTAAAGCTGAACGGATTGTTGGCCGCGAAATCGGCGTAGCTGTTGAAGACGTACGAGCCGCTGAAGTTTCCGGGAAAGAAATTGGCGATGCGGTCAAAGCTCAAATCGGCGCCGAACTTCAGCGAGTGCCGTCCGAGCACGCGGGAGAGACTTTCCAGCCACTGATACGTTCTGTCATTCGTGTACCTCGGGCTGAAGCTGTTGCGCCCGATGGACAACACCGTAGTTCCGTTCTGGCGGATGACCGCCTCGGGGGCCGAGGAGTTGGCGAATCCGGGCTCGTCGTCTCGCGTGAACGCGAACCGCGACTCGAGTACCGTAGTCGGGTTGATAACAAACGTGTGGCTCGCCGCCAGGTTGTCCGTCGTGACGTCCGAGTTGCCGGTGTGCTCCAGCGCGCTTGCCGGACCGCTGTTTTCGAAGTTCTGGCCCACGAAGCGGTTGGCGTTGTAGCGGACGCTCAGGCGCTGCCGCCCCGTCAGATCCCAATCCACTTTTCCCAGATATACGTCGTTGTTCAACCCGTTAGAGTAGGCCCCGAGATACTTCTGCAAGGACTGGAAGGCCTGCTGCGAGAGCGCGTCGGACGGTGGCGCCACTTGCAGGAAGACGGGGTTCGGGGTTGTGTTGCGCTGGCCGTCGTAATCGAAAAAGAAGAAGATCTTGTTCTTCACGATGGGGCCGCCGATATTGCCCCCGAACTGATTGAAGTGATAAGCCCGCTTCGGGATGCCCCGCCGGTTATTTTCCCAGGTGTTGGCGTTCAATGCCTTGTCCCGGTAGAACTCGAACACCGTTCCATGAACATCATTGGTCCCGGATTTCGTAATCACGTTGATGACGCCCCCGCCGGCCCGTCCGATTTCTGCGTTGTAGCCGCTCGTATTTACCTGAAATTCCTGGACAGCGTCCTGGCTGAAGCTGTAAGGGTTGCGGCCTGTGCCGGCTCGCCCGGTGGATTGCATGAAGAAGACATTGTTGGAATCCGCGCCGTCCACCAGTAGGCTGTTGGACGTTCCGCGCTGGCCGCCAAAGGAAAGATCCCCGGTTCTCGTAGGGTCACGCGTCACGCCTGGGGTCGAGACGGCAATGTCGAGGAAATTTCGCCCGTTGAGCGGAAGCTCGGCGACCGCCCGCTCGTTGATGACCGTGGAAGTCTGCGAGCGTGTGGTCTCGATCAGCGGCGCGTCAGTGGCGCTGACCGTCACCGTTTCCTGCGTAGCGCCGATCTCTAGGCCCACGTCCAGCGTCGCGACCGCGCCGACGGCCAGCGAGATGCCTGTCCGCTTGCTCGTTCTGAAGCCCGTGGCCTCGACCGTCAAATCGTAAACCCCCACTGGTACCCGGACAAAGCTGTAAAGGCCGGCGTCGTTGCTTTGCGTCGTGCGTGTCAATCCCGTCGCCGTGTTGGTCAAAGTAATTTTCGCGTTGGGAACAGCGGAACCGCTGGGATCGGTAACGGTTCCATTTAATGTCGCGCTGGCAATTTCTCCCTGAGCGAAAAGCGCTGGGCTGGCGCCCAGAAGCAGCGCCGCCGTCCACACAAAGAGCCGGATCGTAAGAGAAATGATGTTTTTCATAACGAAGATTACCCTGCGACGCGAGGAACCCTCCTGAAAGCGCCAAGTCAGCTTACCAAGCCAGTTCCAGCTTTTTTAGGATCGCCCGGAACACTGAACGAGTCAAGTGAATCCTTTGTGACAACTGCCTGCTTGATAGTGAATAGGAAGGGGATGAATCATCGCGGTACAAGGGAACCCGCCACGGCCCTGGCAGAGGGAAGGACCTGCTGTTTAGGGTGTTGCCCGGCGCAAAAATCAGATATCCGCTCATTCTAAGGACTAACGCAGCTCTCGTCGGCGCGGCAGCGACGTACGTCTTGCGGTACAGGCGTGTGTCTCACTGAGGGGCCGACCGACTGACCCAATCGGGCGTCGGGGAAAATGTCGGAAGACCACTGGCGAGAGGTCTGTTCGACGATTTCTCGGTAACCGCGATTTACAATGAAAAATGGATGAACGGCGGGCAACTCAACCTTGGAGGCTCTGAAGACGCACGAGGCTCTGACAACGCTCAAAAGGCCGGCGATGTGCCGGCGTCACCTTCGGCGCCTCGCGCGGCGTGTGCAGAAAGGTACTTCTTTGGTGCCTGCGTTCGGGTTACCTCTGCCGGCCGATTCCTGGCAAATCACCGGTTGCTTCCCATCCCAGCCCGGGGCAGACGTGCTCGGATTCTGGAACTGAACCATGACCAAAGCCCTTCTTTTCGACCTCGGAAACGTCCTGATCGGTTTTGACTTCGCACGAGGTTACCGCGCAATGCAAGCGATCTGCGGGCACACGCCCGAGGAGATTCGCCGCAGAATCAACCATGCCGAACTCGTGCATCCTTACGAGCGCGGTGAAATTTCGAGCAGCGAGTTTTACGAGCGCCTGTGCGGGGCGCTGAGCCTCAAAGTGTCTTACCGGCAGTTCTGCGATCTTTGGAGTGAGATCTTTCTGCCCGAGCCCTTGCTTCCGGTCGAGCTTTTGGCCGCCTTGCGCCGGCGCTATCGGATGGTGCTTGTCTCGAATACCAACGACATTCATTTTGAGATGATCCGGAAGCAGCACGAAGCCCTGATCCGGCACTTCGACGCGCGCGTCCTTTCCTATTGCGTGGGAGCATCCAAGCCCTCAGAACGCATCTATCAGGAAGCGGTGCGCCAGGCGGGCTGCGAGCCTGGCGAGTGTTTCTTCACCGATGACATGCCCGAATTCGTGGAGGCCGCGCGCCGGTATGGCATCGATGCCGTCCAGTTCCAGGGGTATCCACGGCTGCGACAGGAATTTCGGAAACGGAGGATCGCATGGGAGGAGGCCGAAAGGCTTTAGGCGGAACCGTTGCCGTCCGGCCGGCAGTAGCCGCTCCTGGGGGCCGAGCCGGCCTTCCTTCCCCTCGGCCGGGCCCTGCCTGGCTTAATGACCGCTATTTCTCCCGGCTCAACCGCCGGAAGTACTCTGCCACAGCCTTGCGGTAGCCCTCGGGAATCGGCTGGTCGGCTATCGCCCGTACCTGCGACCCCTGCTTTTCATCGAGTTTGCGCCGGAGCAGAAGCTCCAAATCTTCCGCTTCTTGCAGCAGCTTCTGCTGCTCAGCGGTCAGCGCGCTCAAGTCTCGGCCGCCCTGCGGGCGATTACCCGGCAGCATGCGCAACTGTTTTCGCAGCTCTTCTACTTCGCGCGCCAGATCCGGATCATTTCTGAGATTGCCCTCGATCTGCGCAAGCTCAGCCGGGGCTTCGCGGAAAACACGGTTCGGATCGATCGGATCGGGAAAACGTCCCGGAGGCAGAATATCACGGCCGTTCCACCCAGCCCATGCGCCACCCCGCCAGTAGCCGCCATTCGGCCCCCAGCCTCCATAAGGTCCGCCTCCGCCCTGCTGGGCGCCGCCGGCTTGCTGGCCCTGACCCTGCTGCTGGCCGGCAGCTTGGCCTTGTTGGCCGGCTTGGCCTGACTGCTGACCCTGCTGTTGACCTTGACCGTGCTGTCCCGGCTGTCCTTGCGCTTGCTGCTGGGCTTGGCGAGCCGCCATTGCTCGTTCAATCTGCTGCCGAAGCTGTTCTACCCGATTCAACGCCTGTTCCAGGCCCTCGCCGCCCTGGCCTTTTTCCTCATTTTGGGCCAGACGGCGAGTCTCCTGGAGACCATCTCGAAGCTGATTTAAGGCCCGGGCGGCCATTTGCTCCCTTTGGAGCGCATAGGGTCCCAGCCCGCGTTTCAGATAATCGGATGCCAGGCTAAGGTCCCGGAACGGTTCAGCCTGTTGCATGTTGCTGAGCGCGTTGCGGAGGCTCCGGGAAGTTCTCGGCTGGTTTTCCGCCAGACGCCGCGCTGCATCCTGCATCTGTTTTTCCAGGGCCTGGAGCTGTTCCCGCACCTGCTCCTCTTCCCGCGCCATGGACTGGGCTTCCTGGCGCGACGGCCCGCCTAGCAGCCCATCCTGACCATAAATGGAGCGGCCCGTCACCGGGTCGCGGAGGCCTTCATTGGACTGCCGGAAAGAGTCGCGGAGCTTGTTTGCCAGCGCCTGTTGCCGCGACGCCAGTTCACTGGCGCGCTGCTCCATGTCCTCCAGTTGTTCCCCCGCCCGCTGCTGGCGCTCTCCGGAGAGCAGTTGCTCGGCTTCCTTTAATCGCTCCTGAGCCCTGGCGATAGCGGCCCGCCGCTCGGCGTCCGAACCAGCCTGGCCATTCTGGCCCGATGGAGACCCCTGCTGCATATCGCGGGTGGCCGCCTGAAGCCGCTCGAGGGTTCTTTGTATAGCGCTGTTAGAGGCCTGGCTGCTGCTCCCGCTGTTGCCTTGCTGGCCGCCCTGCCGGCCTTGGGCGCTCTGCCGGCCATTTTGCTGTTGCTGCTGCATGCGCTGAAGCTGGCGGGTCAATTCCTCGGCCTCGCGCCGCAGCATCTCCTGTTGCCAGCGCTGGTCAAAAGTCGGTATCTGCTGCCGGCGCTGCTGTTCGGCGAGCTGTTCCTGTCGGCGCGCTAATTCCCGCAGCTTCTCCAAGGCCTGATCGAGCTCCCGATCGCGCTCCTGAGCCGAGGCCTGCTGGCCGGTCTCGTACTGGTTTTTCTCGGTGTCCAGCTCCAGGTTGAACATATCCGAGAGATCCCGTCCCATCCCGCCGCCGCCCCCGCCGCCCTGGTTTCCGAAAGCAACTTGGATCTGCCGAAATATCGCTTCCGCGCGCAGGAGATATTGCAAAGCCTTTTGCTCGGGAGGCAACGCACCCTCCCACTTTTGCGCGGATAGCTGCTCGGTCGCGGGACCCATGGCCGCAGATGCCTGCTCCATATTCTTCACGAACGCCTGAAACTCGGCGCTGGCGTTGGCGAGCTGCCTTCTCTTCATGCGCTCAGCCAAAGTATTGGTCTGCTCGCGCAGTTTGGATTGCACCCCGGCCAGCGTTTTGGCGGCGTCGGCCGCTTTTTGTTTATCCAGGTTCTTGTCGCGAGCCAGATTCCACGTCGCGGCTACGATTTCCTTCTCGCGCCGGGAAATTTGGGAGCTCTCATCCTCGCCGCCAGCCCCGCCTCCGCCGCCCATCTGCTGCGCCTGATAATACTCCCGCTCGAAGGGCTGTACCTCAATGAAGTACATATCGGTCTTGGTCTCGACCTTGGCGTCGCGGGCGGCGGCGTAATAGCTGATGACGTCGCCGGGAACGAGCGAAAAGCTCTCCAGGGCGAAGAGGTATTCCGCCGTCGCTTCCTTTCCGCCCCCGGCCCGCAGATTGACAGTCTTTTCCGGCCCTCCGTTGACCGAGTAATGCAGATCGAAGCTTTTCAGGCCGAAATCATCCTCGGCCTCGAACTGCGCCGGCACTTCCTCAATGGAAGTGGCCTGGGTATCGCGGGCGGGCTTGACGACCTTGATAGTAGGAGGCTGGTCAGGGACCGCTTCGATGAAAAAGTCGTCGCTGAGCCGCACGACTTCGCCGTTGTATAGCGCGGCGACGAAGTAACGGCCGTCCCTTTGCACCGCCAGCCGGCCGCGGCTCCAGTTCGCGTCGCCGCGGAGGGGAATGCTCGCTTGTCCGTCGACCTGCAAAGCGCCGGAAGTCAGCGGCCGGTCGGTCTCGACCTCCACGTCGACCTCGGTTCCCGCTACGGCGCGAACATCGCCGCCCGGTTCTTGCGTGGAGTCGGCCAATCCCGTCCAGGATGGGTAGTGGTAAGTCAGCCGCAACTTCTTCACGCTGGGCATCTCCACCACCTTCACGTCGTATTCGGGACTTTTTACGCTTCCGGCGACGATGTAGTAGCGCAGGGATTCATCCACCCCGGCAAGCTGAAATTCGAAGCCCGAATCGTCGGGACGGCGCTGCATGGGCGCCTCTTCCCACTTGGCGCTCGACGCGTATTTGGCGAAAAGGTGCGCGGTGGGCGAATAAAATCCGATCGTGCGCGCGCTGATCAACAGATCGGCCCGGCGGCGAATCGTCGTCGAGCCGGGCTCGACCGCGAGCTGATACAGATTCGACATCGTGGGCCTCAGCCAGCCGCCCCACAAGCGGGCTGTGCCGTAGCGGAGATAGCCAGGGCCGGCGACGCCCAGCCAAATCAGGATGGCCAGGGCGGTCAGAGCAATACCCGAAAACGTCAGGATGGGACCGGAAGAAGCGATTTGCTCCGGCGGAGCCTGAACCGTGAGCCGCAGCGTGTCTTCCGCCAGAAGACCCAGCATGGGGTTTTGCCGGTCGGCGGGCTTCTGATCGACGAAGGTCTCGATACGCTCTCCGAAGGCCGGATAGCGGTCGGCAATTCGCTTTACCCAGGAGGTCCTGCTGTTGCGACGCCGCAACTCGAGCAGGGGCCGGACCAGCGCCAAGGCGATGATCGCGCCGGTCGCCAGATATAGCACGGTCCGCCCGCTTACGACACTCCAAGGGGCGAACGCAAAGCGGTTGGCGAACAGAACGCAAAGAATAGTCAGAATCAGGGCGCCGGCCGCCGCGATACCCAGGCCCCGGGTGGCGACAGTAGCCTGCCATCTTTTCTTGACTTGCTGAAGGTACTCTTCGAGAGCGGCAAAGGAATTCATCAGGATCCCACCTCGTCTCGCAGACCCAAGTGCAGATTGCCCAGTAGCGATTCTATCACCGCCGCCGCCAATACCACTATCAGAATCATGCGCCAAATATCGCGGGGAGGGGGAGTGGACGGCGCGGCGGCAGCCGATGCGGGGGCGTTGTCGGCCCGCCCGGTGGATTTCCATAGCGCCAGAACGTCGGAAGCGATGGGACGCAGATCGCTTTCCCGCCCGTCCGGGTTCACCCCGATGAGCTCCACCTTTCCAGTCCGCCGGACCTCATAAAACCCGGTGCTGGTGAGCGGGAATTCGCGGCTCGATACGGCCGCTGCCAGCCCCAAGGCACGGCGTCCGGAAGGATCGATCACCTCGACGGCGGAACGCGGATCGCGCCGTTTCTCCAGTTCCAGCGTCGAATCGATCGTAGCCTGGGAGGCCGTCTCTTCCAGATCGGAAAGCGAACGGGCGGACTGAAAAACAAACGGCACAAATAGCGGATGCACCGGCAAGTCATTCCACAGGTTGTCAATGGACGAGCCGAATACCAGCAGTCGCCCAAGACCTATGGCTTCTTCCGCAATCAGAGGCGACCCGTCGGCTAGACGCGCGAGCACGGAGGAAGCCGGCGGCTCCCAGCGCAAATACCGGAAAAATTTCACCCCGGAAAAGCTCTTGCTGTCCCGCAGAGCAGCGTGGGTCCCGTCCATCTGGCTAACTTGCTGAAAGCGCTCCCGCTCGCGCGCCGTGTAGCGAGCTTCGACTACGCGCCGCGAAGCGTTGTCGGGTGCAATCGGCATTTGGCCTTCGAGCGCAATAGCCGGTCCCAGAAAAAGCAGTGCCGAGCCGCCTGTTTGCAGGTAAGATTTCATGCGCTGCTCAAGGCTAGCCGGTAACCGGGGCACATCGCAGATCACAACGAAGGCAAAGCGGTCAAGCTGTAAATTTCCCGCCTCCACAGGCGTCGCGGGTTGCACGGTGAACATCGACTGGCCCGAAGCTTCGAGCGCGGTCTTGTAGTACAGCAATTCCCGGGTTTTCCCCGGGTTGTGCAGAAACAAAATCGGCGAGGGTTCTGCACGCTGGAAGGGAAGCAGCCGGACGTCGTCGGCAGGCAGGGGATCGGCCGAATCAATATGCACCTCCCCGCGGCTCTCGCCGTAGGGCACCTCAAAGCCCGCAAACTCAACCGTCGCCCGCCCCGATTCCGGGACCAGCACCGTCTTGGACGCGACCTGGCGGCCGTTTACGTTGAGCCATACGCGCCGCGACGCAGCCGGCGTCTCGAAGCCGGCTATGGTGGCCTCAATGCGCGGCCGGCCGTCGCCGAAAACGTGCGTTTCACCCTTGACGCTCTCAACGCACCAGTTCGGGTGCGGACCGCTGCCCGCCACGCTGTGAACTTCCAGCGCGGCGCCCGCCGGCAAGCTGAGATCGGCGAAGCGGCCCGGCATGGCCGATTGCTGGAAATCGGAGATCAGGTGGACCTCGACGGCGAAAGCGTTGTTTTCCGAAAGGGTCCGCAAGGACTGGCCGAGTTCGCCGTAAGAGTTTCGCGATGCAGTCGGCTTCAGGCTGCCTAGAGCACTGCGCAGCACGACGCGGTCGTCGGTCGGGTCGTTCATGACCCGCACACCCGGGCCGAACGCGATGATCTGGGCGTGGTCGCCAGGCCGCACCTGGCCGATGAGGGACTGCGCTTCGCTCTGGGCGCGGCTCCAGCGGTCGCCGTAGGCCATACTCAACGAAGTATCGATAGCCAGAATGCGGTGCCGCGGGCGCTCGGAAGCCGCGCTCACGCTGCGGCGGAATACAGGCCGCGCAAACAGCAAGGCCAGCAACAGGATCAGACTCAGGCGAGCGGCTAGCAAGGCCAGGTATTTTAAGTGCCTGCGGCGGACGGTCCGCTGAGTGTTATGAGCGAAAAACATCAACGAACTAAAAGGAACCCGGGTAGGGTTCTGGCGCTCCAGCAGGTGCAGCCAGATCGGAAAGACCATGGCTGCCAAACCGGCGATCAAGAACCAGGGAGACAGAAAGGACATAGAATGTCAGCCCTCAGTATACGCTTCTCGTAATCGCCACAATACTTGGGTGGGAACGGACCGCCGCTGGCAGTCCGCGGCAGCCTCAGCCCACGCTTGCCGAAGGAAGGAATCACGCGTTTCTGCACACGCGCAGGCCACCATCTCTCTATATTAGACCCCCTCCCAGGGGGCCGGTGGGAAAGAAAATTGTAAGTTTTTTGCAAGTATTGGGGAATAGGACTGTTGGCTGAGCAAGGGGCGGTTACAGCACGGCTGGACGGCCGCCAAACGGAAATCCTACATTCGCTTGTACCGGAACTGTAAGAACTCCTTGAGAGCCAGGTCAAGCGGCTTGGAGGTGTCCAGCAGCAGGTAGTCGGCCCCGGCGCCCTGGGCCTCCCGGCGGAGATTGTCAATATGCGACTGAATCAGCTTCCGGTATTCGCCCCGCGCATATTCAGGGGCCACCTCCATACGCTCGCCGGTTTCCATGTCTTCGAGCAGGGTGGAGTCCCGCAGCGGCGGGGAAAGCTCCGCCGGATCGAGGATATGGAACAACATCATGTCGTTGCCGTGATAGCAGAGCGGGCGCACGGCCTTGATGACGCGCTCGGGTTGTTCGTAAAAATCGGAAATCACCGCCACCAAGCCGCGTTTCGTTAAAAACTGTTGGAAATGCTCGAAGGGCTGCTGGATGTTGGTGCGGGTGGCCGGCTCGGCGTGCTCGATCGCGTGCAACACTCCGTGCAATTGCCCGGGGCGAGTGGAAGGGGGTATGTAGCGGCGAACCTTCTCATCAAACAGAATCAAGCTGACGGCATCGTGCTGGTGCAGCGCCAGATAGGCTAAGGAAGCCGCAAGGAACCGGGCGTACTCGATCTTGCTCACGCCGGTCGAGCGGTAGCCCATGGAGTTGCTGGCGTCAAACAGAATCACGAGCGCCGTGTTGGTCTCGCCGAGATAACGCTTCAGGTACGTGCGGTCTGTCCGCGCATACACGTTCCAATCCACAAACCGGGGGTCGTCGCCTTGCACGTATGGCCGGTACTCGGCGAATTCCTGGCTAAAGCCGAAAGTGGGGGAGCGGTGCAGCCCCGCGACAAAACCCTCAACAACCGTTTTGGCGACTAGCTCGATGGTCGAGAGACGCGCCAAAATTTTCGGGTCGAGGAGACGTTGTGCGTCCGGCATGATTCTTCTCGTTTGTGCTTATGCTTTTCCGGCGAAAACCTGGAGAAGACCGCCCATTCTCGAAAAGCCAGCCATCGGTCAATCTCTGGGAGCGGGAAAAGCGTCGAGGAGTTGGCGCAAAATCTCGTCGACCGTGATGCCATCGGACTCCGCATGGAAATTCGTCAGCACACGGTGCCGCAGGACCGGCAAGACCAGGGCGCGTAAATCGTCGTAACCCACGTGGTAATTGCCGCGGCTGAGCGCCCGGGCTTTAGCGGAGAGAACCAGAAATTGGGTGGCCCGCACACTGGCGCCATAGTTGACATACTTCTTGATGACTTCTGGCGCGCTTGCTTCCCGCGGGCGCGTCGCCCGCATCAGTTCGACTGCATAGCGAGTCACGTTTTCCGCAATGGGAACCATCTTGACGAGCCGCTGGAAGGCGATGATTTCTTCGGCGTTGGTGCAAGCCTCGACGCTGGCCATTTCACCGGAGGTGTTGCGGCCGACGACTTCCATTTCATCTTTGACATTCAAATAATCGAGAATAATGTTGAAAAGAAATCGATCTAGCTGCGCTTCAGGGAGTGGATACGTGCCTTCGAGCTCGATGGGATTCTGAGTTGCCAGCACGAAAAACGGCGGCTCAAGCCGGTAAGTCTGCCCACGCACCGTGCAGCTTAGTTCCTGCATCGCTTCCAGCAAAGCGGCTTGGGTTTTGGGAGGCGTGCGGTTAATTTCGTCCGCCAGCATGACATTAGTGAAAATGGGGCCGGCGACAAAAGTCCATTTGCGATGGCCGGTGGTGACATCCTCTTCGATGATGTCGGTTCCGGTAACGTCGGTAGGCATCAAGTCAGGCGTAAACTGAATCCGCTTGAATTTGAGTCCCAGTGCCGACGCTAAAGTGCGGACCAGCAGCGTCTTCGCCGTCCCAGGCATGCCCGTGATGAGGCAATGCCCGCCCACCCAAAGAGTCAGCAACAGGTGCTCGATGACGTCTTCCTGGCCGACAATAATGCGGTGCACCTGCTCTCGGATGCGCACTTGCACGTCACGAAAACGATTTACAAGCTCTCTATAATCAGTGGTTTCTATTGTGGAAAGCGATGTAGTGGTTGACATGGGATGCAGTATATCTAACGGTTGATCTCCAAAAGCAATTTCTGGGCTGGGCGATAGCCGGGGGCCGCCTCGAGAGAGGCGAGCAGATGCTCACGAGTTTTCTCGCGGTCCTTAAGCTGGTAGTAAGCTTCTGCCAGATGAAAGTGAGCGGCTGCGGGGTCCACGGGCTTGACGGCCAGCAAGGATTCAAACTCGCGCACTGCCAGGCGGGGTTGCTTCTCCGCCAGAAGCAGTTGGCCGAGCTTCGAATGCAACTCTTCATCCCCGGGCCGGATCCATAGTAGCTGCTCAAGCACGTGAATTGCCTGCCGCCGGTTGCCGAGCTCATCGTCCAGTGACGCGAGCTGCTTCAAAGCCCGCGGACTGCGCCCGCCGGCTAAACGGTAGCGCTCCAACTCCTGGGCGGCGCCGGCCTTATCTCCGGAGGCAAGATACGCCTCGGCGAGGATTTCGTAAGGATTTCCGGCCTCCACAAAATCCGGATATAGATCGCGCGCACGCCGGGCGGGTTCCATGACTTCCGAATACTTCTTCGCCTTGGCCAAGCTGACTACGGTTTCCATCAGCTTGCGCCACTCATCGAAAGAGGCTACCACCTTTTCCGTGCGAGGGCGCAGGAACTCGGCAAACTGCCTGTCGAAATCGGCCGGTGAAAGCCCGAGCACCTGCTGCACGACTTGTTCGGTCGTCCGGCCGCGCTCGTAGGCGTCCAGCATGGCGAGCAACTTAGGAAACCCCTGTTTTTCCGCGATCATCTCGCAAATAGCTCCGGCCTGAAAGTACGAAACGATGACCTGAGAAGGATATCGCGGCCGAATGAAGCCCCGGTCGAGTTCGGCAATCGGCAGCAGCCTTTTGTCTTTGATGGCGCGAATGATCTCCGGGGTTATGCGGTCGCCCCAGCCCTCGCCGCCGTGGGCCTCCTCATACATTGAAAGTCCCTCGCTCAACCAGCGGGGAGCGGTGTGACGAGTTTTTTCGAGCACGAAGACGTGGCACAGCTCGTGCCACAAGGTGCTGCCCCAGTGAAATTCGCCGGGAGGCCGGCCGGAGGGGCTGTCCATCGCCACGACATAACCGAAGGTCACGCCGAGCGCTCCCAGACCAGGCATGCCCATCGTCCGGACGGCGAAATCCTCGTGGTCGGGATAAACCTCCACCTGAATCGGCTGCGTGGGCGTAAACGCGTATTTCACGCGGTACGTGTCAATCGCCTTTTCTACGAGTTCTTCGAAGTAGGGCCGCAGCACCTCGGCCTCTTTCTCGTGCAGCTTCAAAATCACTTTGGGATTCTTAAACGTTCGGAAATGCTTGTCCACGCTGTCCATGAGCCGCAGGGAGTTGACGGTCATGGCATTGTAGGGATCACCCTTGTACGCTAATTCCAGGTGCTGGCGGGCTTCGGCCTCGTTGCCAAGGCGCCAAAGGTTTACGGCCAGTTCGGCATGGGCGCTCCAAAGATCCGGGTCGAGCGCGAGGGCGCGGCGGTACAGATCGGCCGCCTCTTTATATCGCCGGGTGATCTCAAAAAAATGCGCCGGCGTGGCATAAACATCTCCATAGGACGGATTGTAGGCGAGGGCCTTGGCTGTCCACTCACTCTCCGGTTTCCCCGCGAGAAGGTCAATGGCGGCTTTCAGCGCGTAGGCTTCGAGAGGGCAACCTTTGGTGGCCAGCGCGCGGTCCAAATGCTCGCTGGCTCGCTTCGCATCGTTCTCCTCGAGGGCGAGGGATGCGAGCAGGGTATGGGCCTCCGTCAAGCCGGGACGCAGCTTCAAGGCCTGGTTGGCCTCGTCCACGGCGGCGCTTTCAAATCCCTCGGCGGCAACCAGCGCGAGGCCCAAATGCGCGTCTGCGTTTTGCGGATCGAGTTGCAAGGCCTCTTTGAAGAGGTTCGCAGCCTCCTGCTTGTTGTAGGTTTCCAGGAACAGGCGTCCCCAGGCCACACGGACCGCGGCATCCTTGGGGTGCGCGGCCACTGCCGCGCGGAAAAGCTCGTTGGCCCGTTTCTTGTCCCCGAGTTTCCAAGTAGCTTCGGCCCGCACAGCCGGATCGGCGTTCGTGCGCAGAGCGGTGAGGTAACACTGGCGCGCCTCCTCCTTGCGGCCATGATCCGCGTGATCCTGGCACGCGTCCAGGGGCGCGGCTTTGGCCGCCAGGGCCGAGCCAGCTAAAAAAACGAGGGCCAAAATGAATCGATACATGATGCTACCTGCCGGCTAAACGAATCACAGGTTCCCCTGCTCAGCCGGACTCCGCTAACCGCCGGTGTAATGTAACCCGAGCGAGCGATGCTCCGGCCGAGTCCGGCCTGCCGGAGCCGCTCCTCGATAGAGCGTTTCCGTTTTCCCGTGATATCCCGGGCACTCGCCTTTCGCCTGTAAACGCGAGTCCATCCTATTTTCCGGTTCCCGCCTCGATGGCATCCTGCACCCGGGCCAACTGGAGCAGTAAGGCTTCCAATTGCTTCTTGTATTCGGCATCGGGGAGGGAGGACTTACGGTATTTGAGCGCGTCAATCTGCTGTTCGATTGATTCCCGCTCGGCCAGCAGCTTGCGCTTGGCTGGATCGCTCGCCGCGGCGGCGCTGGCGCCGAGCCGGGCCAGGGTGAAGCTGTTGGCCATCTTGCCTTCGATGCGCGCGTGCTCGGTCGCCAAACGCTTCTGGTCCGTGTAAAAGCGCTTCACCTTTTCATCAGCGTAGTGGAAAGCCTCCTGCGCCGAAATGGTTTCGTTCTTATCGGTGTCGGCCGCCGGATCGCGCAGGGCCTCGACCCAGTAGCGGGCGAAGACGACCGCGTTGCGCTCCGTGCCGCTGCGGGTCGCAGTAATGACGACGCGGTTATTGTTGGCGAGCTTGTCGGCGCAGGCGCCGCTCGCGCTGGTGGCGACCACAAGCAACTGGCGTCCCGCTTTGACGCGATTCATCAGCGCGCCGAGATCGTCGCCAGTGAGATCGGGTCCGGGAATGTTGAATTTGTAAGCGGTTCCATCAAATGTGCCGTGGCCGACAAGAAAAACGGCCAGTGCGTCGGCCGGCTGCACGCGCGCAGAAAGTTTTTGAAACGCGCCCTCGATGCCTTCCCGCGTGGCCGCTTTGCCGGAGAGGGCGATGACGTGATCGGGATCTCCCGCCATGCCGCGGCAGATCTTTTCGAGGTCGCTGACGTAACTGGCGAAGCGCTGCTCATAATCCGGCTCGCCGCCCAACCCGCCGACTATCAGAAAATATGTGGAGCCGGTCTGCGCCCGCAGGGCCGTGGAGCAGGAGACCAAGACCAGAAGCGAAACGAGCAGCCAGGAGCCGAGGGTCCCGGAAAGTCCGCGGGAGGAGGGGGCTGCCCGCCGGAGTTCTGGACCGCCGAAGAAGCCGGATTCCGCACGCTGCGCCACACCCTGCTTTAGCATCGCCGGGAAAAGGCGGCCGGATCGCGCATTCGTCCAGCGCTTTGTGCAAAGTGCCATTTTCAAACCGCGCCCCACTTTCTGCGGAGAAGCCATTCAGCCGCCAGCAATCCGAGAGCCAGGAAAAACACGGCCGGCATATCCCAGAGATCGCGAGTCTCGCGCGTGGTAATGCCGGCTTCCGAGTAGGTAATTTCGCTCGGCAGCTTGCCCACCTCGTTCAGGTCCCAGTATTTGCCGCCAGTCTGCTGGGCGATTTTTTGCAGCAGCTCCCGATTCTGTTCGGGGTGGAAGTTTTCAGCCACCCCGTCTTCGCGATGGAACACCAGGGATTCACGCCCGAGGATTTCGCTCTCGCGGTGGGCCGTGACCTCCACGCGGTAAGATCCCGGTTTCTCCGCAGCCAGGTCGGCCTCGTAGACGCCCTCTTGATCCGGAGAAGGGTGAAACTCGAGAGTGGAAGGTTTCCCGTCCTCGCCGGTTACGGTAGCCACGACGGTGGCGTTGTCAGCCGGCTCGTAGGTCTGGGTGCGAGCTTCGGCCCGCAGATGGACCCGATCTTCATCCGAATAGATAACCCGGTCGGAGGTCAGCATCACCGGACCCGGCGTGTTGCTTACCATGCTGCGCAGCAATTGCTGCCAGAATGTCACATGGCTGGTGTCGGTGTGTTCCAGACGCATGCGCCAGCGCCAGCTCCCGCCGGTGGCAAATACGAGGACGCGGCCCCGGCCGTAGTTCTGCATGACCAGCATGGGAATGGTTTTCGAGCCGGGCAACTGGGCGTCTATCAAGGAAACGGCGCCGGGCTTCAGCTCGCCGGTGGTCTGATAATCGGCGAGATCGGGCAGCTTGTTCCAGCGTGCCTCATTTTTCTCCGGATCTTCATCCAAACGGCAAATCAACGATTCGCGGCCTTGTTGCGTCAATTCCACCTTGACGGGCCGGCGGTGGAAGGTGTTGCCGCCGGGAGTGATTCGCACGGGCAGAATCTCGGCAAGCAAAGACGTGGCCCAGCCTCCGTCGCTGAACGAGTGGCGGCCGCCCAGGAACAGGACCGAACCGCCGCGGCGATTCACGAACTCCTTGATGAGATCCTGTTGGGCAGGCGTAAAGAAATTGGCCTCAATGGTGCCGATGATCAGGGCCTGGTAGCCGAACAGTTCGGCGGCGGCGGTCGGAAACCCATCCGCCAGCATTTTGTCATCATCCACATTCTGCCGGTAAAACCGGTTGGCGGAGGTGCGCAGCAGCGTCACAAGCTGGATGCTCTGGTCGTCTTCTGCGGCCCGGCGGATAAATTTGAATTCCCAGCGAGGCTCGCCTTCGATATAGAGGATGCGCCGCTTGCCGGGAACAACCTGCAACACGCGCGTCAGATAGTTGTTACCCGTGATCTCCTCGCCGGGCAGCGGATCAATAGCAAAAGTCAGCTTGCGCGCTCCCGGCTCGCCGGAATTGAAAAGAATCTCCTCGGTTTGCAGGGTTTGCCCGGAGTTCAAAGTGATATCCCGGGCAGCCAGGATGTTGCTGCCCTCGCGAACCGACAGGCGCGCCTTCTGGCCGCTCAGCCCGTGCTGCCGGATGCTGACGCGGGCGATCAATCGCGACCCGGGCAGAGCTCGCGAACTCACGGTGACGTCGGTCATCTCAGCGTCATAGGGGATTTCAGTGCGGCCGACGCCGACCGTGTGGATGGGGATGCGCTTCTGCCGTATTTCAGCCATCAAGTTGCGGTCAATGCCGTTGGTGTTGTCTGCGCCGTCGGAAAAAACAACCACCCCTCCCAGCGGAAGACTGCTGGTTTCGCGCAACACTCCGGCCAAGGCCTCGCCCAAACGGGTGGCGTTGCCATTGGCGGCGAGCTGGGTGGGATTCTCGACCCTCTCCAGGCCGGAAGAAAAATCATAGAGACGCACCTGAAAACGGCCGCCCAGGTCGCGCAACAGGCCGCCGGAAAGGGCCGCCTGCACTTTGTCCAGCCGCGATTGCGTGCTCTCCTTGAGCGCCATGCTCCGCGAAGTGTCTACCAGCACGGCGATCACGTTCTGCTGCGGGCGCAGGGTGGCGACGCGAATGGCCGGATGCCAAAGGAGGACCAGAAGCAGCGCCATCAGGGCCGATTCCAAGGCCCAAATCACGCCCCGGCGAGCGCGGGCCAGCCTCTGCCCGTGTGCGCGCACGTGCCAGGCCAGAGCCGCAGCAGCCGCCGCAATGAGCGCCGCCAGCAGCCACAGAGGCCATCCGCTCAGGAAGAGAAACTCTCCCTTTTGAAATACCGTGCGCGGATACTTGAAGAGAAATTCAAACATGAGAGCTGCCAGCCGTCAGTTCAGAAACCGACCCGTCAGCCTCCGGAAAGCCGAGAGCTGAGCGCTGAGCTAGTGCGTCATTGCGTAAGTGATGTAGTTGATCCCGAAACGATAGGCGAGCGCCGTCCATTGCTCCGGGTATCCGGGAAAATCGGCCCATTCCCAGGCGTCTCCCAAGTCCATGTCAAAATTGATAACCACCATCAGGCGGCCCTTGTCATCGTAAATGCCACGCCAGTGCGGTTCGACTCCATCTCTTTCGAAAGTGCGGCCGCTGCGCAGGTATTGGATGCCCGGGATTTGCACCTTCTGATCCAAGTCATAGAGAACGTGAAAGACCGGGTCGGAGAGTTCGATTTCCACGATGGGGCGGTCCGGGAACACCTTTTTGATCCCTTCCACAAAATGGGCCCATTCGTAGGTGCCATGAAAGTCATCCACCACCAGAAAACCGCCGCGCATCAGGTATTCGCGCAGCCGCGCCCCTTCGGCCTCGTTCAATCCCCACTGGCCGACCTCGACCGCGTAAATCCACGGGTAATCGAAGAGCGCGTTATCAAGCGGCGGGATGTATTGCTCGCGGGACCGCGCATGAATGTTGGTCAGCCGGCGGACGCCTTGTAGAAAATAGCGGTCCGCGGCCGGGGAGTCCGTCATCCAAGCCTGCCCCCACCGGCGCGCCCCGGGACCATTTCGGTAGGCAAGGCGGGCGAAATAGAACTCGGTTTCCTCGTCGGGGTTGGGCGTCGGGGGATTCTCATCGTGCTCGGCCATCATTTGCCGCCACTGCCGCCACTGGGGAAGGGCCGGAGCCCCAAACAGAAGCAACGCACAACTCGCCCCCAGCCAACGGCGGTACAGGCGTAAGTTCATGGCAGCCTCGCGACGGACCTCAGGGAAAAGAATACCATAAGGGAGTCGGCCGCGATTTCGTGGGATTTTATCCGGGTACTGCCCCTTCCGGAAGCAAGCGGCTCCCGTACGCTGCCGCGCCAGTTGGGGGCCGCACAGGCTCCGCCGCAGTGCTAGCCGGGGCGAACCAAAGGCGCTAGACTCAAACCGTGCTCTGCTGCTCAGAATTCGAACAACTCGTGGAACGGGATATGGCCTGCTTCTCACCGAAGCACTTGCTATCCGGCGGCCGAATCATCAACGACATCGATAGCGACTACTTTCTCGCCTTTGGAGAACGCCCAGTCAGCTACGTCGGTATCAATTATTGCCCGTTCTGCGGGCGGGTGGTCTCACGCGAACTGTGGAATCGGGAAAAAAAGAAATAATCGGCAAACACCGCGGTGGATGCGGACAACAGCAGAAGCCGTACAGGCCCCCGGAATCCCGCGCGCCTGTTGCCAAGCCGCCGCTGGCGCCGCAGGGCCGGCGGATTTCCGCGCGTTAGCCCGCGTAGCCCAGGACCATTTCCTTCAAACGAATGGCGCAGAGGCGGCTGCCTTCCTCTTTATTGCCGTCCGGGCCTCCCCAATGCGTTTCGAGGCTGATGGCCCCGTGATAGCCGTCGCGGGCCAGCGCCGCGATTTGGCGCTTCCAGTCCACCTGGCCTTCGCCGAATGGCCCCCAGAGCACGCGGTCGCGCTCGCGGTTGAGAACGCCATCCTTGGCATGGACATGAAGGATGCGCCCCGGCGGCAGCAGGGAGTAGCCGTCGGGGTAGGGAATCTCGCCGGCCATATAGGAGTTGCCGGGGTCCCACACCAGTCCGAAGTGCTTGTCCTGGAGGGCGTGCAGCACCGGCGCCGCCTCCGCGCCCGTGGCGATGTTGCAGGCGTGTTCGTTTTCCAAGCCGATCCATCGCCCCTGCCGCGAAGCTTTCTGAATGGCTTCGGCCAGCGACTCGAGGATGCGCTGGAAAAGCCGCTGAGGCTCCATCGTGCGCCAGAAACTGAACACGCGTACGATCGGAGCGCCAAGCTCGACGGCGATCTGGATCGACCGCTCGAGAATGCGCGGCTGATCGGCGAACTGGTGCGCCGAGTGAAAGGCGTCCTGCTCGAAGCGGTGATCGACGCGACCGCCCTCCGGATGGGTGCACTTGAAGACTGGCGAGGCGACCGAAAGGATCCGAATGCCGGCTCTGTCCGCGATTCTTCGGATCCGGGCGACCTCGGCCGGCTCGAGATCGGCGACGTTTTTGTTCCACACTGATCGCACCTCAACGGCTTCGTAGCCGAGCTCGACGGCGGCCGCCACGGCGCGCTCAAAATCCTGGCAAAATTCATCGGTGATGAAGGCAAGCGTGAAGCGCGGCATGCTTAAGATTGTAACGGAAAGCCGCGGGAGCATCAGCCGGACGCTCCCGTTTTGGCCTTTCCCCGGTCTTCGGAGCTCATGTACGATTGGCGGCCTGATTGGCCATGCAGATCTTCGCGCAGACACTCAGTGGCTGGATGACTCGGCCGGGTCTTGCAGCTTTTTCAATTTTTCCAGCAAGGTAGTGCGTTTCAGGCGCAGGATTTGGGCGGCCTGGCTTTTGTTTCCCTTCGTCCGCTCGAGAACGCGCAGGATCAGGTCTTTTTCAAACTGGCGGACCAAACTCTTGAAATCGCCTTCTGGGGCGTCGGACGGAAAGCCAAATTGCAGCAGCGGCCGCGCCGGAGGAAAGTCCGAGACATCCACGTCCTCCCGATCCTGGCTGCGAATCACCGCGATTTCGACGGCATTTTCCAGCTCACGAACGTTGCCCGGCCAAGGGCGCCGCATCAGCTCCGCCTCGGCCTCCGGACGCAGTCGTTTCGGCGGCAGCTTGTCCCGGCGGGAAAATTTTTCGAGAAAGTGAGACACGAACAACGGTATATCTTCCCGCCGCTGCCGCAGCGGCGGCAGGTGAATGGGAAACACGTTGATGCGATAGAAGAGATCCTCGCGGAAGCGGCCCTCCTGCACCAGGGCCCAGAGGTCGACATTGGTCGCCGCCACAACGCGGACGTCTAGCTGGATGGCCTCTACGCCGCCGACGCGATGGATTTCGCGCTCTTGCAGCACGCGCAGCAGTTTGGGTTGCAGCTCGAGCGGCAGATCGCCGATCTCATCCAGAAAAATCGTACTGCGGTTGGCCTGCTCAAAACGCCCCATCCGAGCCTGATGGGCATCGGTGAACGCTCCCTTGACGTGACCGAAGAATTCATCTTCCAGCAAAGAAGCCGGAATGCCGCCGCAGTTCACAGAGACCATGGGCAGCTTTCTACGGGGAGAAAGGAAATGAATCGCCCGGGAAACGCGCTCTTTCCCCGTGCCGGTCTCGCCGGTTATCAGAACACTGGTGTCCTTGGGAGCGACCAGCCGGATCTGCTCGATTACTTTCTGGATGGCAGGGCTTCGGCCGAGAATTAACTCGGGAGGCAAGCCGGGCCGCTCTGCGGGCTTCCGTTGCTCCGGCTCGAGCGATGCCGCGTCGTGGGCGGCGAAGGCGAGCGAAAGCGCCGCCAGCAGTTGGCTGGGTTGCACCGGCTTTGATAAAAAAGATGCGCCTGCCTGCCGGAGCGACTCAGTTCCTGAATCCCACTCCTGCCGTTCGCTCACTACCACCAGGGACGGCGGATCCGGCTGGCTCTGGGCGCACTCTACCAGGGGCAGCAGGGCGGCGCCGGCAGCTTGATGCTCCTCTCCCAAGTCGGCCAGTACCAAATGGGGCGCGACGATGACAAGTTTTTGACAGGCCTCCGCGATAGCTCGGGCTCGGATGATGCGGAATCCCTTGGTCTCCAACAGGCGGCGGAGATATTCCAGATGCGCGCTATCCGGTCCCACAAGTAAAACGCGATGCTGCCCTCCCGTGCGGTTCCAAGTCGTAGTGGACATGGTGTATCGCCGGCCAGTACGTATGTGGACGGCGCTGGCCGATGTGCACGGAGCTTGCCAAAAAAATGACGCCCGAGCATCTTGACGCGAGCCAACGCATTGCCAGCTCGCAAGCGCCGTCGGCAAAAACATTTTTGACGCTTCTGTTTCCGTTTTGAAACTTCATAGAGCGCACTTTCGCCGGGATTTGCTGAAAAATTCTGCCTTTGTGGGTCTGAACCAAAATGGAACCCACTTTCCCGTTTTGGGACGAGCCGGACCCGGAAGCAGTGCGTAAACCATAAAAGATCTAGCACTGCCACGCTACATCGCGGCGCGGAAGGCATAGTGTTTCTGTCACCTCTCGTCAAAATTCCGACGGTTCCCGCCAGATAACGACTGTCCGCCAGTTGAAAACAAATAGCCTCCGGGAGCGGAGAAATGGAGACTGTCTTGCACCGGTTTGCCCCGCACGGAAGCAGCGCGATCTCCGTGAGATCCCGCAGCGGCTGTTCCGCGGCTCCTCAACACAAAACGGAAATCGGAGGAAGGAACCGACGATGTCATGCGCAGCGCCTGTTATGAAACCTGCCACAATCAAAGACGGCATTCCGCGAGCGGCCCGCTGCGGCTTGCTCGAGCGCGAGGAACGCGATGAGATTGTGATGAGCCATCTGCCCTTAGTGCGCGCGATCGCGTGCCGCGTGCGGGAGAACCTGCCCGTTCAAGTAGAACTCGACGACCTGGTGCACGCGGGGATCCTGGGTCTGTTCGATGCGGTGCAAAAGTATGATCCGAGCAAGCGCGTGATGTTTCATCTGTACGCCAAACATCGCATACGGGGCGCCATTTTGGACAGCCTGCGGCAGTTGGACTGGGCTTCCCGCGATCTGCGGAAGCGCTGCAAGCACATTGAAGCCATCACGCAGAGGTTGAGTTGCCAGTTGGGGCGAACTCCCACCGAAAGTGAAATAGCCCGTGAACTGGGCGTCTCACTTTCGCGCTGGCGGAAACTGTCGCTGGAGCTGCACGCCGCCGGCTTGGGGGCCAGTCCAAATTATCCCAATGCGCTGGGCAACGAGTCCTGGGAACGTTTCTCGCCAGCCGAGACCCCGCAAAGCGAGGAAGAGCCGCCGGACCGCACCTGCGCCCGCGAGCAGTTGCGGCAAGTGCTGGCCGCAGCCATCCGCGGCTTGCCCGCGCGTTATCAGCGCGTGGTGATGCTGTACTACGCGCACGGCAGCACGATGAAACAAATCGGCAACGAGCTGGGCGTGAACGAGAGTAGGGTATCGCAAATACATAAGGCTGCCCTGGAAAAGCTTCAAGCCGCCTTGCATAGCCGCGGTATCCACACGACGGACATGTTGATGGAGTAAGCGTGGCTGGGGCCGGCCCGCGGCGCGGCTTCGGCCGAGCGCCGCATCGGACGGGGAAACGGCCGGGGTAGACCTCAGCCGCCCAGCATTCGCAGCAGGGTGGATTCGTCGATCACCTCCACGCCGAGATCGCGCGCCCTTTCGAGTTTCGACCCGGGATCGCTCCCGGCGACAACATAGCGGGTCTTCTTGCTGACCGAGTTGGTGACTTTGCCGCCCGCCGCCTCGATCCGTTCGGTCGCCTCCTCGCGGCTCATGGAAGGCAAGACGCCAGTGATAACGAACGTCATGCCCTCCAGCGGGCCGCCCCGATGGGCGGCTGACTGCTCGAACCGCAAGCCCGCGCGGCGGAGGCGCTCCACCAATTCCCGGTTGCGAGGCTCGGCGAAAAAGCTGTGAATAGCCTCGGCCACGCGCGGTCCGACCTCTTCGGCGCGCTGAAGTTCCTCTACCGATGCATTCATGAGCTTGTCCAGGCTTCCGAAGTGGCGCGCTAGGATTTGGGCCGTGCGCTCGCCGACCATGGGAATACCGAGGGCGTTGATCACGCGGTCGAGCGACGCCTGGCGCGAAGAGTCGATGTTGCGTAGTAGCTTGGACGCAGATTTTTCCCCCATCCGTTCCAAAGACAGCAGTTGCTCTTTGGTCAGGCTGTAAATATCCGAGATGCTGTGAACCAGGCCGCGATCCACGAGCTGGTTCACCAGGGCCTCACCCATCCCGTCAATGTTCATGACGCGCCGCGCGGCGAAATGCAGCAGCGACTCTTTGAGCCGCGCCGGACAGTCCGTGTTGACGCAGCGCCAGGCCACTTCGCCAGGCTCGCGGACCAAGCGGGTGCCACAAACCGGGCAATGTGTGGGCATGATGAACGGCCGCCGGTCCTTGCCCGGTTCTTCCACGCGCACCACGTGGGGTATCACATCCCCGCTGCGCTCAACCAGCACGCGATCCCCGATCTGAATTCCCAGGCGGCTGATCTCATCCTCGTTGTGCAGGGAAGCGCGGCTTACCATGACTCCGCCAATATTGACTGGTTCAAACAGCGCTCCCGGCGTGAGGACGCCGGTGCGGCCCACGCTGACGCCGATATCGAGCACCGTGGTCACGGCCTGGTGGGCGGCGTATTTATAGGCGATCGCCCAACGCGGAGCCTTCGCCGTCCATCCGAGGCGCTTTTGCAGCGCAATTTCGTTGACCTTGATGACCACTCCGTCGGTTTCATAAGGGAGGGTGGAACGCTTTGTTTCCCATTCGTTGATAAACTCCCAAACTTCAGCAAGTCCGCGGCATAACCGCCGATGCTGGTTGACCTTGAACCCCAGACGGGAGAGCGTCTCCAAATCGTCCCACTGCCGTTCCCCGGCAGGACGGCCGTCCAGCAGGTACTGATAGGCAAAGAACAGCAACCGGCGCGAAGCAGTGATGGATGGATCCAAAACGCGGAGGGAACCAGCGGCGGCATTGCGGGGATTGGCAAAAAGGGCCAGATTTTGTTCCTGGCGCTCCCGGTTTATGCGCTCAAATTCGCTCCGAGTGAGGATTACCTCGCCGCGTGCCTCCACCAGGCCGGCCGGCGCTGCCGCTGGCAGGTGGAGCGGTATGGACCGAATGGTGCGGGCGTTTTCCGTCACGTCCTCTCCGACAGTGCCATCGCCGCGGGTGATGGCGCGCGACAGCTTCCGATCTGTATAGTGGAGGGCGAGCGAAAGGCCGTCGAGCTTGAGCTCGGTAACGTACTCGATTTTCTCCAAGCCGCAAAGCTCCCGCACCCGCCGATCGAAGTCCGACAGTTCCCCTTCGTTATACGCGTTATCGAGGCTCAGCATGGGCGACGAATGCCGCACCCGGACAAAACCCTCACGGGGCTTGCCGCCGACGCGCTGGGTGGGGGAATCGGGCGTAATCAACTCGGGATGCTCGGCCTCGAGCTGGCGCAGGCGGGCCATCAGGGCGTCATATTCCGCGTCGCTGATTTCGGGCTGATCGAGCACATAGTAAAGGTACTCATGGCGCTCCAGTTCACGCCGCAAGGACGCGATCTCTTCTTCCACACCGGCTTGTTTCGCGCTCATGGCCGTTATTATAGGAACTTCAGGCTGTGCGATACCGGCGGGCGGTTCTCATCTACAATCCGGCGGCCCGGCATGTGAAGGCAAGCGTCATTGAGAGCGCAGCCGCGGCATTGCAGCGGCATGTGGCTTGTTTGGAAACCATACCTACGGCCGGACCTGGTTCCGGTGTTCACATCGCGCGGCAGGCTTGCGCCAGAGCGGTGGATCTGATCGTGGCCTGCGGGGGTGATGGGACCATCAACGAAATCATCAATGGCATGGCAGGCGCGGCAGCACCGCTTGCGGTAATTCCGGCCGGTACGGCAAATGTGTTCGCCCTGGAGACCGGGCTTCCTTTGGACCCGAATGCAGCGGCTTGTTTGCTGCCCGATCTTGTGCCGCGGCGGATTGGGCTCGGCCTGGTGCGGAGGGAAGGCCCGCCGCCGTGCTCGCGATACTTTCTTCTGATGAGCGGGGTCGGCTTGGACGCCCATATCATCTACAGGTTGAATCCCCGGTGGAAAAAACGCTTCGGCGAAGTCGCCTATTGGGCCGCCGGCCTGTTTGAGTTCGGCCGCCGCAGGCATCCATTTGAAATCTCGTTAGAGGGACGCACCTACGAGTGCACGTTTGCCCTTGCGTCTCGCTCCCGCCTGTATGGCGGCGGACTGCAAATCGCCCGCCGCTCGCACCTGCTGGACGCAAGCCTGGACATTGTTCTGTTCCATACCCGGTGCCGCTGGCGCTACGCCCGCTATCTGGCGGACGTCCTAACTGGACGCCTCGATCGGTCGAAGGACGTCACCTTCGCCGAGGCGAGGAGGATCGAGGCGCGCATCGTCGAGCGGGCCGACGTTCGCATCGAAGTAGATGGAGAGTACGCCGGCCGGCTGCCGGCCAGCATCGAAGTTGTGGAGGATGCCATCACGCTGCTGCTGCCGGCCGCTTTCATTCGCGAAGACCAGGCTGAGCTGTAAATGGACAACCTCACACATTCCCTAACCGGTCTGCTGCTGGCCAGGGCAGGGCTGCGGCGGGCGGCGCCCCGAGGAACCCTTTTACTGCTGCTGGCGGCCAACGCTCCGGATATCGATGTCCTCGCGTGGTGGCGGGGACCGTTGGCCTATTTGCGGTTCCATCGCAGCTTGACGCATGCCGCGGCCATGGCCCCGGTGATGGCTGGACTGGCGGTTGCCGTGGCCTGGTTCCTAGCCGGCCCGGCCAGGCGGGAATTCCGGTGGGGCAGCGCTTGGCTGGCGGCGCTGGCGGGGGTAGGCTCCCACATTCTCATGGATTTCACCAATACCTATGGAATCCGCCCGTGGCTGCCGTTCAGCGGGAAATGGTATAGCTGGGACATTTCGTTCATCGTGGACCTGTGGGTGTGGGCGGTCCTGCTGCTGGCAGCGGGCTTGCCGGTGCTCGGACGCCTGATCAATGCGGAAATCGGGGCGCGGCCGGAAACCGGAAAAGCGGCGGCCGTGGCCGGACTGCTTTTCATCGTGGCCTGGTGGGGGGTGCGCGATCTCCTGCACAGGCAGGCCGCCGCTATGCTCTCCCAGCACCTGTATGGTTTCGACCCGGCAGCGAGTTCCGAGCCTGGCGGCCGAGGGCAGGGACCCTCCCCGCCATTGCGCGTGGCCGCTTTTCCGAGCGCAGCCAATCCTTTTGCCTGGCACGGACTGATCGAGACGGAAAGCTTTTACCAGGTGATAAATGTCGATGTCCGGCGGCCGCTTGACCCGTCGGGGGGAGAGATCCTTTACAAGCCTTCGTTAACCGCGCCGCTGGACGCGGCTTTGCAAACCCGCACCGCCCGGGAATTCAGCGCCTTTGCGCGCTACCGGTACGCCGCCGTAGACCGCGTGGAAGGCGGAGGCTACCGGGTTACTCTGACCGATTTACGCTTTCGGGCCGAGCGGCGCGATGCCTTCCTTTGCACGATCGACCTGGATGAGAATCTGAAGGTCACGCGCGAAAGCTTTTCGTTTTAGAAGGTTCCGGCGCTTCAAGCCCGACGAGTCGCAATGAGCCGGGAAGCCCGGGGCGCGAACCGGAATCAAAGTTCCTTTCGGGCCAGGTGCTCCGAAAACCAGTAAAACAGCCCCAGCATGCAAACCGTCAAAGCAATGGCGATTGCGGCGTGCTGCCGGATAAAGATCCACGTCTGGTTTCCGAAATGATAGGCAAGCAGGGCGATGCCGAAGTACCGGACCACGCGAGCGAATGCGATGGCGATGACAAACCGCGCGAAGTGAACCCGGAAAACGCCGGACGCAATGACGAACAGCTTCATTGGCAGGGGCAGGGGAACCAAGGCCGGCAGTACCAGAGTCAGCGCTTCATACTTCTCTATCTGCCGCCGCACCCGCTCGATGCGCTGTGGCGAGGCCCGCCGGGCGAGAGCCACTTCGCCCGCCAGCCGCGATATGTAGTACAAAAATATACAGCCGAGGAGAGACCCCGCCGTGGCCAGAGCGGCGTAGAGCAACGCGCGCCCGGGCTGCCGGACGACCTGCGCGAACAGCAGCACGTCCACCCCCTCGGCGATGGGGACCAGCCCCGAGTCTGCCAGAGCCAAAAGAAAAACGCCTGGGGCGCCGAAAGGGAGAATATATTGGGAAGCCCAGCGGGCGATGGTTTTCACGAGAAGGAGGTGCCAGCCATCGTTAGCAATTGTCAGCAGACGCCGGCGTTCGGTGCTCCGCTTCCAGCGAAGACCCTTCCCCGGCCCAGCGCGCCGGTCCCGCCGGGAGGAGAAGGATTGATGATGCGGTTGAAAGCTATTGCCCCAGCAACTGTTTGGCGATCGTCGCCAGTTGCATGTTGCTGGTCCCTTCGTAAATGGTTCCGATCTTCGCGTCGCGGTAAAGCTTCTCGACTGGATAGTCCTTTGTAAACCCGACGCCCCCGTGAATCTCGATGGCCTGCGATGCCGTGCGCTCGGCGACCAGCGAGGCGAAATACTTGGCCATGGCCGCTTCGGTGACAAACCGGGCTCCGGAATCCTTCAACCGGGCGGCGTTGTAAACCAGCAGCCGGGCCGCCTCGATATCGGTAGCCATACGCGCCAGCTCGAATTGCACGGCTTGAAACTCCGCGATAGGCTTTCCGAACTGCTTTCGCTGCTTCGCGTAAGCCATCGCATGCTCGAGCGCTCCTTCGGCCAAGCCGAGCATTTGCGCGCCGATGGCGATGCGCCCTTCGTTCAGCGTTTCGATAGCCACCTTATAGCCGTTTCCCACTTCGCCGAGCACATTCTCGCGCGGCGCGCGGCAGCTCTCGAGGATCAGCTCGCAGGTGGACGAGGCCCGGATTCCCAGCTTATCCTCTTTTTTGCCGACGCGAAATCCAGGAAACTCCCGTTCGATAAGAAATGCGGTGATTCCCTTGTATCCCGCGTCCGGATTGGCGTTGGCGAACAGCAGAAAAATACCTGCTTCGGCCGCATTGGTGATCCAGAGCTTTTGTCCGGTAATCAGGAAATGGTCCCCACGGTCTTCGGCGCGAGTCGCCAGAGCGAAAGCGTCGCTGCCCGAGCCGGCTTCGGAAAGCGCGTAAGAACCCACGGTATCGGCGGCCAGCCGGGGCAGGTATTTTCGTTTCTGCCCTTCGGTACCCCAGCGGAGGATGGCGTTGTTAACGATCGTGTTCTGAACGTCCACAATCACTCCGGCCGACGGGTCTACCGTGGAGAGGGCTTCGACCGCCAGCACAGCCTGGAAGAACGATCCGCCTTGCCCGCCGTATTCTTCCGGAATTTCGATGCCCATCAAGCCCAACTGGAAGAACTGGTCGATGATTTCGCGGCGGAACTTGGCCTGCTCATCCATCTCCCGCGTGTAAGGGCGGATCTTTTCCAGCGCGAACCGCCGGACGGTGTCACGAAAGAGGCGTTCTTCCTCGCTGAGCTGAGTCAGGGGCGCGGTTCCGCACTCTGCAATCTGCAATTGCTGACCTCCTTCGGCGCCTCTTCCTTCGGTTCCTCGGGGGGCTGGTAGTAGAGAATGCGGCCGCACGCTTCGCAGGTGAGCACTTCCTGGTTGGTCCGCACGCGTTGCCTGTAGTGCAGGCGGAGAATGACGTTGCAGGCCGTGCAGCGGCCTTCGCGAGCCGCCGCCACGCCTACCCCGCCGCGCAGCTTGCGGATGCGTTCATAGATGAGAAGGTTCTTGGGTGTGACGCCGGAAGCCAGCTCGGCGCGCCGCTTCTCGGCGAGCGCCAGCTCCGCCCGGTCGGCGTCGGTTCGCTGCTCGGCGGCCTTTTTCTCTTTTTCCACTTCCTGCGCTTCCTGCTTGAGGGCCGCCTCCGCCTTCTTTACGTTTTGATCGAGGATCTCGGCCTCGGCCATGCGGTCCAGAATCAGATCCTCGATTTTGCGGATCTCCTGCTGGGCGAACTCTATTTCGTGCTGGAACGCGCGGTATTGCTCGTTGGTCTTCGCCTCGCTCATCTGATCCCGGAGGCGCGCGATCTTGCTCTCGAAAACCTTAATGTCATCATCCAGGCGTTTTCGATCCTTCACGTTCGCCGACAGCAGAGCCCGGTCGGCCTCCAAACGGCGGCGGTGACTCTCCAGCTTGCTTTCAATCTCGGCGATGTGCGCCGGCAGGTAGCTGATTTCGCGGGTAAGTTCGGCGATGCGGTGATCGAGGTCCTGAATTTCTCGAAGCCGTTCGAGGTCAGGGTGCACGACGTGATTTTAGCACAGCGCGCGCTTTTCCGAGAATTGCGTCGCTCGCGGTGCTGAGTTCTTCCACGTGCATGGCGCGGCAAACGCCGTAGAGAACCAGCATGCCCAGAGGAATCGTGAGCGAGAGGTCGGCGAGCCGGGCCAAGGCGCGCGTTCCCAGCCAATGCCGCATGCTGAAAGTGCTCGCCGCGCACACCGCTCCCATGGCTGCGGATGCGAGGAGAATCCGGCCGAAACTCCGGACTAGGCGGCGGCCCTCCAGGCGGTGAATCTTGCGCCGCAGGAAAACAATCAACACAAGAAAATTGATCGTGGCCACCAGCGAGGTGGAAAACGCCAAGCCTGCGTGGCCCCAGTTGAGCACGCGGATGAAAGCCCAGTTCAGGCCATAGTTCGTAGCGATGGATGCCAGGCTCGCCATCATGGGCACGCGGACTTCGTTCAACGCGTAGAAGGCCGGCGTAAGAACCTTGATCGCCGAATAGCCGATGAGGCCCAGAGAATAGCAGGTGAGGGCGAGGGCCGTTTGGTGCGTGTCGTTGGCGGTAAACCGGCCGCGCTGGAAGATCAGTCCGATCATGGGTTCCGACAGCAGCGCCAGGCCAACGGCGGAGGGCAGCGAAAGCAGAAACACCAGGCCGAGGGAAGCGGAAAGCGTGCTGCGAAACTCCGGGATATTGTTTTCGGCAGCGCTGCGCGCGATGGCGGGCAGGGTCGCCGAAGCAATGGCCACCCCGAACAGCCCGATCGGCAATTGCATGAATCGGAACGCATAACCCAGCCAGGAAACCGGGCCGTTGGCGACGTGCCCGCTGGCGTCCAAAATTTCCGAAGCAAAATTGCTGTTGATCACGACGTTGACCTGGACGGCGGCCGTGCCGATGACCGCCGGCCCCATCAGGCGAAAAATCTGGCGTACGCCGGGATCGCGGAAATTGAGCGTGAAATGATACCGGAGACCGATGCGGCGAAGGCTCGGCCATTGCACCAGATATTGCAAGCTGCCGCCGATCAAGGTCCCAATGGCCATCCCGGCAATGGGGCTGAAGCCCAGTCGCGGACCGAGAACAAATCCCGCGAACAGGCCGAAAGCGATCGATCCCAGGTTGAAAAAGGCGGATGCCAAGGCCGGAATAGCAAAAATACCCTTGGCGTTTAATACGCCCATCGCCTTCGAGGAGAGAGCGATGAACAGCAGAAAGGGCATCATGATCCGGGTGAGGACGACCGTGAGTTCCTTTTTTCCGGGGATCTCTGCGAAACCGGGGAACATCAGATCGACTCCCTGCGGGGCGAAGATGATGCCGATCACGCAGACCAGGATCAGCGCCGGAGTCAAGATGGTAGCCACGCGGTTCGACAGCTCGAAGGCTTCTTCATCGCCTTTGCTCGTCATGTATTGCGAAAACACGGTGACAAAAGCAGCCGAAAGCGCGCCCTCGGCGAGTAGATCCCGCAGGAGGTTGGGAATACGAAAGGCCGCCAGAAAGGCGTCGTAAACGAACCCGGCGCCAAAAAACCGGGCAAAAACGAGATCGCGGAGCACGCCCGTGATGCGGCTAAGAAAAACCGCGCCGCTTACGACTCCGGCTGAGCGGACAATGCGGGCATGCCTGCTCTCAGCCTTTCCCCGGACGGCCTCTACCGCGGGCAGGGGCAGCTCGGAATCCATAGACTTTCACTCTAGCAGGTCGCGCCGGAGCCCTTCGGGAGAGGGTGCAAAGGGCGCGGCTGCGGCAAAGCAGGAGCGGTGGCCGCCGCCGCGGCTCTCCTGCCGGAGTCAGGCGAGGCCGGCCGACGGCTTGCGGTCACTTCAGGTACTTTTGGTACCATGCCAGACTGCGCCGGATCGAATCGACGATGTGCCCGGGCTCGCGTAGGCCGTGGCCCTCCCGCGGGTACAGCAGCATTTCGGTTTCGACGTGATTTTCCTTTAGGGCGATGTAATACTGCTCGGAATCGTTCACCGGTACATCGTTATCGAGCGCGCCGTGAATGAACAGCACCGGTGTTTTGACGCGCGTGACATATGCAAGCGGCGAGTGCTCCCAGAGGATTCTGTAGTTATCTCCCTCCCAGGGATAACTGCCATATTCTACGCGGTAATAATCGTGATAATAAGAGTTGAAGTTATAGCTGATGAAATTCGTGATGCCGGCCGTGGGAATAGCCGCCTTGAAACGGTTCGTGCGGGTGATGCCCCAATTAGTGAGCTGGCCGCCGTAGCTGGTGCCCTCGATGCCCAGCCGCCCGGCATCGACGTACGCTTTGTGCGCAATCGCATAGTCGGCGCCGGCATTGACGTCGTCCCATTCGGTCCCGTCGTTGTTTTGATAGGTTCCTTCAGAAAATTTTTCTCCGTAGCCTGTGCTCCCGCGATAGTTGATCATCATGCTCGAGTAACCTTGGGCGGCATACGCCTGGGCCTTGAAGTTGAAGGCCGGCCCCTGCATGGCATGCGGGCCGCCGTGAATCGTCAGGATAAGAGGGTACTTCGCCTCGCTACCGGCTCGCGCAGCCAGTAACGCCGGGGTAATCCACGCCTGCACCGGCGTGGCATCCACGCTGCGGTAGTTCACCTCTTCCGGCAGGCTCAGCTCGACTTCTGACAGCCACGTCTGGTTCAGGCGAGTGAGCGGCTGCGCCGCCTGATTCTCGCCCGCCTGCGAGAAGACTTCGCCCGGCGAAGATGGCGAGCGGAAGGCAAAAACCACCCGGCCATCGTCCGATGTGGAGTAAGAAATGACAGTTCCCGCGCCGCGCGTAATCTGCCGCGCGGAGCCCGAGCCGTGCGCCGGAACCGCGTAGACGTGAGTGTTTCCATGATCCTGGGCCATGAAGTAGATCGAGTCCCCGCCGGCGGACCAGCGGGGGCGGAAGCACCGCCGGTCTAGATGCAGAGTGCCTGGAACCTCTTGGCCGATGCCGCCGGAAGCGGGGATCGTCCACACGTGGGTGTCCTCCATGGTGGTTTCCGAGCAGGTGATTTCTCGCTTCGTGCCGAGATAGGCGATCCACTTGCCGTCAGGCGACCAGACGGCCTGATACTCCTGGCTCTTGGTGTTCGTAAGGCGGCGCTCTTTGCCGCTGGCAACATCCACGGCGAAGATGTCGTAGTTGAATTCGAGCTCGTCGAGCGGACCGCGGTTCGACTCAAAGAGAATTTCTTTGCCGTCCGGCGACCAATCGATGCTGTGCTCGTAATAGGGCCCGTCGGTCAACTGGCGCGAGCGCTTCGCGGCGATATCGAGAATGTGAATGTGAATCCGGCGGTTGTCGTCGAGGCCGGCGATGAATTTATAGAGGTAGCGCGTAATGTGAATCGGGTCAGACGATGCCCGCGGATCCGGCGGGTCGGCTGCGACGTAGGCCAGTTGACGCCCGTCCGGGGACCAGGCGAAGCGATGGCCCGTGCTGGGCAGCACATGGTTTGTGTTATCCGCCTGCGTTAAATACTGCTTTCTGCCATGCAGCGGCGCCATCCAGATAGATGTGTGGCCGCCTCTGGTGGAAAGAAAGCCGAAGGCGGAGCTATCGCGTTTCCACCGGATGCCGCCATCGCTGGCGGCAGGATCGCTAATCAGCCGTGCGCCGCCGCCGTCGGTGGAGAGGAGAAAGATCTGACCGTAGCTGCCGAGCTTGCGATCATTCTTTTCGACGACATAAGCCACCCAGCGGCCGTCGGGCGAGACTTCGGCCTCGACCGCTTCCTGAATCCGGTAATAGTCTTCAGGCTGAACAGGCCGCCTGGCAGCCAGGGCACAAACGGCCCAAAGCAAAACGAAGAGAAGGCGTGGGACAAATGTCATAGCAGCGCTCCCGATCGGGACGGAATCGACTCATCCTACGCCCGGGGACAAATGAGGGGCAAGCCCAAGAACCTTGGCTGCGGACTGCGCCGCATTTCGCGGCATGGCGTCGTTTTGTAACGGTGCGGGATGAAATTTCGAATCTCGCCGCCGCGAGCACTCACGGTTTGGACGCGTGTGCGGCCGGAAGCGCGGCCCACGACCGGCCAGGGCGCCACTATCAGCAAAACGGAGCCGGCCTTTCTGTGCTTATTCTAACCGCCCTCCCGGCTCCGGACGCGAGTTAAGGCGCGGGGCCTTGGGCCGCAGCGCTGTCGCGATATCGCAGGGTTAGGCTCTCAAACTGCCGCTGGCGAAGAATACCGCTCCGGTGCAGCACATAACGGAACAACAGCCACAAAATTGAGCAGCCATAAACCGAACTTTGCCAAAACGAAGCGGAGGATGCCTCCGGAAAGTAGCGGGTGGGCACGGGAACTTCGGCGAACCGCAGTTTCAACTCGACCATCTGCGCCAGGATTTCCTGATCGAAGATGAATTTGTCGGAATTCATATCGAAGTTCACCAGCTCGAGCGCCGCACGGCGGAAAGCCCGATAACCGGTGTGATATTCGGAAAGATGCAGCCCGAAAACCAGGTTTTCGAGCCACGTCAGGAATCGATTGGCAACATACTTCCACCAGGGCATTCCCTGCTGGACTGGGCTTGCCCCTAGCAGGCGCGAGCCCAGGGCGACATCGGCCTTGCCCTCCTGAATCGGCCGGATCACCTCGGGCAGCAGCTTCGGGTCGTACTGATAGTCGGGATGAACCATCACCACGATGTCCGCTCCGGCCTTCAGCGCTTCGCGATAGCAAGTCTTCTGGTTGGCCCCGTAGCCGTAATTGCGGTTGTGGACGAACAGCTCGAGACCCAGCTCGCGGGCGATGGCGGCCGTCTCGTCCGAGCTGGCATCATCCACCAGGATGACCAGGTCCACCAGGTCGCGCGGCAGCTCCGCATAGGTCATGTGCAGCGTCTTTGCGGCGTTATAAGCCGGCATGACTACCACGACCTTTGGCGGGCGCGGGCTCGATTTCCCCAGAGCTGCTTCCTCAGTACCTGGCATCTTCGCGGTGGTTTCCACGCCTTAGCTTAAGCTTGGGGCAGGGAAGCTGGCAAGAGAACCAGCAATCGCTTAACCGGCCGATGGTCTCGGTTGTGTTGCGCCTGGCGGGCTCTGCAAGTCAGAATCAGGTATTGTTCGCATGACTGCCGATCGGAGATGGCTCGCGCCCCTCGTTTATCTCGCTGTTCTGGCGTGGGTCAACATTTATATCTGCCGCGAGTTGTTCTTCACCGAGTACGCAGGACACACGAACTCGATGCACGGCTTCTGGATGGCAATGGCTCGCCTGGCTCCCCCGGACCACTGGATTAAGCCTAGCTGGTGGCCGTTTTGGTACGGGGGCATGCCTTTCGAGTACACGTATGCCCCGCTGGCGCCCGATTTGACGGCCGCGTATGCCAAAATCGCTGGCTGCTCGTTTGCCCGCGCATTCCACGCGATATCGGGATTTTTTTACTGCCTCACTCCGTTGGCGCTGTTCCTGATAGCGTGGCGGATGACGAGCTCGGCCGGTTACTCGTTCATCGCGGCACTGGCTTATTCTCTTGTTTCACCGACCGAATTGCTGGTTCCCGACGCCGGTTTTCGTCTGAGAAATATGTGGAATGCCCGGCGTCTGTTCCTGGCGGTGACCTGGGATGAGATCCCCCACCTGGCATCGCTGTCTTTTACGCTGCTTGCCATCTTATTTCTGATGATGTCGCTGCAATGTCGGCGCCGGTTGTGTTATTTCCTGACCGGCATTTGTATGGCTCTAGCCGTGCTTGCCAATGCTTTTGGAGGCATCGCCCTTCTCATGGCGGCCCTATCTCTGGCATTTGCCCTCGACGTGAACAGGCTCCGACCGAATTTGCTGTTGAGTGGCGGCATCGGGGCGGCGTCGTACGCGGTGATTTCGCCCTGGCTGCCGCCCTCTCTGCTTGAGACGATTCGGTTCAACGGCTCACGCTATGCAGGTGGGTGGACAGCCGGCTCATGGGCCGCATTGCTCGCCGTAGCGCTCGGATGGCTGTTCCTCTGGCGCGCTTTGGGCCGCTGGACACAAGACTGGCCCCTGCGCTTCTTCGCACTCTTCGCCTATATTACCAGTAGCATCCCTCTCCTGGACGCTTACACGCACCAGCACTTTCTGCCCCAGCCCGGCCGGTATAAGGTCGAGATGGAAACGGCGTTGGCGTTGCTGGCCGTCTTCCTGCCTCGGCGGTGGGTGGAGCGGCTCGACTGGAAAATCAGGACCGTTGTCGCCGTTTTGCTGGTGATGATCGCCGCCCGGCAGGTCGTCAGTTATCGCCGTTTTGCCAAACAAATGATCCGCCATGTAAACATTTCGGAAACCATTGAGTACCGCACCGCGAAATGGGTGGAAAGCCGCTTCTCGGGTCAGCGTGTCATGATGCCAGGATCCATAGGGCAGTGGCTGAATGCCTTTGCGGTAACGCCGAATTTTGCCGGAGGCTCCTTTCCCACCGCGCCGAATTGGATCCAGCAGGCGGCCCTCTACAATGTCTATGCAAGCCCGAAGGGCGAGGAGGCAATCACCTGGCTGAAGGCCTTCGGCGTTCAGGCTGTGGCAGTCTCCGGACCGAACAGTCATGAGTATTGGAAGCCGTACCAAAGTCCTCAAAAATTTGAAGGTCTGCTGCCACCGATGTGGCGCGAGGACGATGTGACGGTATATCTGCTACCCCAGCGGGATCCCTCCCTGTTTCACGTGGTTCCGGAGAGTGCGATTGTGAGAAACCAGCCGCTCTATGGCGACGATTTGGCCGAGGTCAGAAGATATGTCGCGGCTCTGGATAGCCCCCTGTACCCGCAGGCAGAATCCAAGTGGGATGGCTGGAACCGTGCGCTCGTCCAAGGTGCGGTGAGCAAGGATCAAGTCGTGTCAGTCCAAATGAACTACCACCCGGGCTGGCACGCCCGCGCAAACGGCAACGCGGCTTCCATTTTTAAGGACGGGCTCGGGCTGATGGCCGTGAAGCCACGGTGCGACGGCCCCTGTGCGATCGAGCTCTCCTACGACGGCGGGTGGGAATACAAGTTCTGTTATTGGCTGAGCGGGCTGACTTTGGCGGGAGCAGTGGCTGCTAACAGCCGCGTTTTGCGATCTCGGCTAGCCCCCTCGCGGCCAGCCGGAAAATAGCCCGCAGCTTGATTGGCCGGGGCGTATGTTCTTGCCGTTCGGGATACACAGATGGCTTGTCGGCGAGAGGCCACTAACAGATTTTCGTGCGGATCACACGCGGGCGAGACTCTTGACGATGTCGTTATAGATCACGAAGACGAACAACAGCATCAGAAACACAAAACCGGCCTGGACGATCCGTTCCTTCACAGCCAGGCTGATGTCGCGTCCGATCACTGATTCGAAAAGCAGGAGAACGATAACGCCGCCGTCCAAAATCGGTATAGGCAGTAGATTGAAAATGCCCAGGTTCAGGCTGATAGCCGACATGAGCATGATCAGGTCGGAGACGCCGTGCCGCGCGGCCTGGCCAGAAAGCCGGGCGATGCCGATTGGGCCTTCCAGCGATTTCGGCGACATCCGCCGCTGCAAGATGCCGCGCAGGAATTCGAATATCAGCGTGGCGTTTTTCCGGTTCTGGTCGATCGACTCGTGCAGAGCGGCGCTGAACGACAAGCGGGTTATGATTTTGTCGTATTTCGGGATCAAGGCTACGCCGATGCGCCACGCCGAACCCTCTTCCGCGGAATGGTGGTAAACCGGCGTTACAGTTGTGGTTCTCTTCACGCCGTCCCGCATGTATTCAATCACCACCGGCTGGCCGCCGGAGCGTTGCAGGAGCTCCGGCAGCTTGTGGCGGGAGTGGATGGGCTTGCCATCCACGGCTACAAGCACATCTCCGGCCTTGAGTCCTGCCTTCTCAGCAGGCATCCCCGGAGCGATTTCTCCCAATTGAATCGGCACCTGCTCGGACCATCCTGTGTACCCAATGCCAGTACCCGGCTCGGCTGTGGGGGTGATGGTGACATCAAACCGCTTCCCGTTCCGGTCAATGGTCACCCGGATGGGCCGACCCGCGGCAGCGACCGTGCGCATGTTCACGTCTTCCCAGGTGGGATTCTGTTTGCCGTCGATGGCGACAATGCGGTCTCCTTCCTGGAGGCCAAGTTGGGCGGCGGGAGAATTGGCATCGATGTCGGCCAGCACCGGAACCTGCTCCTGGATCGCCAGGCGCTCATATCGCACCATGTAAAGGCCAACAAGCAACGCCACGGCCAACAAGATGTTCATGCAGGGTCCCATCACGGCAATGATGAGGCGCTGCCATCTCGGTTTGCTGGAAAACTCCCTTGGGTCGTTGGTGTGTTCGTCTCCTGGCTGCTCGCCCGCCATTTTCACGTACCCGCCTAGAGGGAGTGCGCAAACGCGATAATCTGTCTCGCCGATTTGCCGGCCGAACAGCCGGGGGCCAAAGCCGAAGCTAAAAGCCTCTACGCGGACGTCGAAGTGCTTGGCGGCTAGGAAATGCCCCAGTTCGTGAATCAGAATCATCACGCCCAGGACGAAAATGACGGCCAGGACGTCTTGCAAAATGACCATGAAATTCACCCGTTGCGCGGAACCAACGTTCCGTCACCCCCACTGTTTTTCCAGCCTCTGGTAACCGGCCCCGGCAGGAACCCTTTGCGCCGCAATTTCCGCTACAAGCTGGCCTGCCCGCCGCCGGGATGCCTGGTCAACGGCCAGCACGTGCTCGATCGACCGGAACTGTTCCACTGGCACGGTGGCCAGCGTAGCGGCAACCACCTCAGCCATCGCCGGAAAGCTGATCCGTCCGTTGAGGAATGCCTCCACAGCCACCTCATCGGCTGCATTCAGCGTACATCCCGCCGACCCGCCGGATTCAAGAGCGCGGTAGGCCAGCCCGAGAGCCGGAAATTTCTCCCGGTCCGGAGGCTCGAAATCCCATTGTCTCACAGTTTTCCAGTCGAGTTTGCGGCTTTGCGGACAGGGCCTGCGCTCGGGGTAGTAGAGCGCGTATTGGATGGGCATTTTCATATCCGTCACGCCGAGCTGCGCGATCACCGAGCCGTCTTGAAACTCGATCATGGCGTGAACGGTGGACTGCGGGTGAATCACGACCTCCACCTGGTCTGGCCGAAAGCCGAAGAGCCGGCAGGCTTCGATCACCTCGAAGCCCTTGTTCATTAAGGTAGCTGAGTTAATCGTGATCCGCCGTCCCATGTTCCACGTAGGGTGCCGCAGGGCATCCGCAGGTGTAACGCCGGCCAGGGCTTCAACCGGAGTTCTGCGGAAAGGACCGCCCGAGGCGGTGAGAATCAGCCGGGAGACCTCCTGCCGCCGCTCCGCGCCCCGCAGGCATTGGTGCATGCCGTTGTGCTCGCTGTCCACCGGCAGCAGCAAGGCGCGGGAGCGCTGAGCCGCGGCCATGACGAGTTCTCCGGCGGCCACCAATACTTCCTTATTTGCCAGAGCCACGCGCTTACCGAGGCGCACCGCCTCGTAGGTGGCTTCCAGGCCGGCCACGCCGACCGCCGCTGAAACCACGGTGTCCACTGCATCGCTGGTGGCGGCCGCAAGGTTTCCGGCGGCTCCGTACACGATCCGCGGCTTGGGCGCATCCGCCTCCGCCAGCCGGCGCTCCAGGCGCTCCGCCATCTCCTCGGTCGCCACGGAGACAAGCTCGGGACGAAACTCGACGATTTGCGATGAAAGACGCTCGATATTCCAGCCGGCAGCCAGCGACCAAATGCGAAGTTCGCCCCCGCTCTCGCGTACCACCTCGAGTGTGTTGGCTCCGATTGAACCGGTGGATCCTAAAATCGCCAGATTGCGCATGCAAGGCGGCCGCTCCAGACCAGCGCCGCCAGTTTCAACTTACCTGATTCCTGTTTCCTTTGTACAGGGCAGCATGGAAGTTTTACAGTCCATCTGTCTCTCCAGGCGCACCCGCAAAATCGCCCGGCCTTGCGTGAACCGCGACAGCGATTCCAGGCTCGGTTTCGGCAAACGGGATGGCTTCGCCGGGCCCCTTTTGGACGCCGGGATATAATCAACACAATAGGATCCATCTCCAATGAGAAAATACGCGGTCGTTCTGTCTACGGTGCTTCTGTTTACGTTCTCCTCTGAGAAGCGGCCGTACGGCGTGCAGGCCCAGGGGCCGAGGGTCTACTTTGCTTCACCCGGTGGGAAGCCGGATGCCACCGGAAATCGGAGCGATCCTTTGGATCTCACCACCGCCTTGTCCGAGAAGACTGTCGTAAAGGCCGGCGACACGCTCCTGCTGCAAGAAGGCACTTACAAAGGGTCGTTTACCAGTTCGCTCACAGGGTCAGAAGCGCAGCCGATTACGGTGAAGGCGGCGCCGGGTGCTCGTGTGAGAATTGACGGTTCGCTCACCGTGCAAGGAGCGTGGACGGTTTACTCCGATTTTGAGGTGCTGAATTCGTCCAACGACTATACCAAGCCCGTCCCAATCGGCGTGAATGTTTACGGCCCGCATACGAAATTCATCGATCTGGTTGTTCATGACACTGGAGGTGGCTTCGGTTTCTGGGAGCAGGCGATCGATTCGGAGATCTATGGCTGCACTATTTATCACACCGGCTGGCAGGGTCCTGGCGCCGACCGCGGACACGGGCACGGAATCTACATGCAGAACAGAACGGGCGTCAAGCGCATCGCGGACAACGTCATTTTCAACAATTTCGGCTTTGGCATTCACGCGTATACGGAGGCTGGGAGCCTCTATGGGTTTCATATCGAGGGCAATGTCGCTTTCAATAACGGGTCGGCGACCAGGCAGAGCTACCGCTACGACAACATTCTCGTGGGGGGACGCCGGCCTGCCGGGCGCGTCACCGTGATCGCCAACTACACCTACCACGCGCCCGGAAAGGGCGGGCAGAACCGGCTCGGATACCGGTCGTCCAATGAAGACGTCGTGGTGAAAGACAACTACTTCGCCGGCGGAGATCCCGTGCTGGGACTGCTCGGTTGGGCAAACGTGACGATGACGGGCAATATCTTGCACGGCGCCGGCACACTGCTTTCTGTGACGCAGCCGAAAAATAACACAGGGCCGTACACGATCGATCACAACAACTATTACGGCGGAAACGCTGTGCCGTTTCGTATGCAACATCCGGCGGCCGGTGAAAGCGTGGAAGCCGGTTTTTCCGACTGGCGAAAGGAGACGGGATTCGACGCCAATAGCACCTGGACGCCCGGCAGACCGCCGGCAGAGCAGGTCGTCGTGCGGCAGGACCAGTACGAACCCGGAAAGGGCCGCATCATCGTCTACAACTGGGAGCGGAAAGAGACCGTCGCCGTGGATTTGGGCGCGGTGGTCTCGCTTGGCTCCCACTACGAAATCCGAAATGTCCTCGATTACTATGGCGCTCCCGTCGTTACAGGCGCCTACACGGGCCAGGCCGTTTCTATTCCCATGTCCGGCACGGAAACGGGACCGGAATTTAATGTTTTTCAGGTAATCAGTGGACGCCCGATGTCCAAACTGCCGCCCCAATAATCGCGATCCTTATACAATTGCTGGATCATTCGCGGCGGCCAATTTTCTGCCCCAAGAATGTTAGATGAGTCGGCCAACCAGGCGCAGGAGACCGCGTCGACGTTTCAGTAGCGGACGGCTCTAATTTCGCGGTTTCCGGACGATAAGACGGAAAGACGGAGGGAACCATCAGAGCCGCAATCGTCAGAGCCCGGCTTGCGCCGGACTCCGGTAGGATTCTGCACTGCCGCGCGTGCCTTGTTTTTCGGATTTTAGCAGCCCCAGAACGCCGCAGTCTCCCTGGATCATACTTCCAAAGTCGTATTCCCGCCCGACGCCGAGCGTAGGAAACGCAGACTGTCAGCGCCGGCGTCGTAAGACTTGAGATCCGTTATGCCTTCCAGTCGCAGTATGGCCGCGGCATTAAGACAGATTGCCACGTTTTCTATGATGCATCCCTGCTGGTTCCCAACGTATTACCCGGATCGCAGGAAAACGAAAAACTAAACATAATTGTTTGGCCATTTGGCAGAGGCCGCCGATAAGAGCCGTGAGGTGATTTGAGTGAAGCGAGTTAGTTCTCTGATGTTGTTCGTTGTTTTGTTTGCGGTGTCCGTTTTAGCAGCGGACTTTTATGTTGCGGTAAACGGAACTCCCTCGGGAGATGGAAGCCTAGGCAAGCCTTGGGATCTTCAGACGGCTCTTAACCAACCGGCGTCATTGCAGCCTGGCGACACGATCTGGCTGCGCGGTGGAACTTACGTGGGGCGTTTTACGAGCGTTCTCACCGGCCTCCCTTCCTCGGTGTATACCGTGCGAGCGTATCCGGGCGAATCACCCAAGATTGACGGCAACTGGAGTACGGCGCTCGGCAGCCCCGTGAACACAGCTTCGGCTTATAACAGCGATACCATCTCGGTCACAAGCGCAGCGGGCGTCCAAAGCGGCGACGTGATTCTGGTGGATTCCGAGCAGATGCAAGTAGCAGCGCTAAGCGGAAATCTGCTCACCGTAAACCGCGGCTGGGGCGGAAGCTGCCCCTCAGGAACCTGCCCGTCGCACGCGGCAGGGGCGCTGGTCCAGTTGGTAAAAGGGATACTGGCTATCTACGGAGCATACACACAATACATGGGAATTGAAGTGACCGACTCGAGCCCCCAGCGCGTTTCCATCCAGGCCGGGTCCTCACCGACGGACCTTGCCACAGGGGACGGTATCGACCTCTATGGAGCGGGGATAAAAGTAATCAACTGCGTGGTCCACGATGCACCAGGAAACGGGATTGGAGCATGGTCGACTGCGCCGGACTCGGAGGTGACCGGGAACATTATTTACAATAATGGATGGATCGGGCCGGACCGGCTGCACGGCCACGGCATCTACACGCAAAACAACACCGGCAGAAAAGACTTCAACGCCAACATCGTATTCAATCCCTTCGACAACGTCATACAGATGTATGGATCCAGCGCCTCGTTTTTGAACAATTTTTACTGGGACCGGAACATCCTGTTCCACGGCCCGATCGTCATGGGAGGGAATTCAGCAATATCCAACCTAAACCTGACCAACAACATGACGTATGCGTTGACCCTGAGCATAGGCTACGGTAATCCGAACAACAACGGGATCAATATTACGGGGAACTATTTAATGCAGGGGCTGAGCCTTGCTCTGTCAAAGGCCGTGACCGTTGTCGGAAACACGATTTTCAATCCAGGCGGCATGGCTGTGGGACTCCGTTTTGATGCAACGGCTCCCAATGTGCCGTCTGATTACACTTTTGACAAAAATATTTATTTCAAGGGAAACTCCAGTTGGCCCTATCATCAATTTTATGTAATCAATCCTGCCAATCCGTCTGCTTGCGGCTATTATTGGTTTAATAGCTCGAGCGAGGGCTACGGGTATTGTGCGTCATCGCTGACGTCGCAGTCATGGCAGCAGGCTCTCGGCTACGATGCGAACGGGTCTGTGAACGACGCACCAAACGTGGCGAAAGTCTTTTTGGAGCCTAGTTCCTATGACCAGGGTCGCGCCAATCTGGCCATATATAATTGGGGCATGCTGTCGAGCGTGGCTGTGGATGTATCGGCGCTCGGCTGGGCTCAGGGAACAAGCTATCAACTGCGAAATGCAGCGGATTACTTCAATGACGTCCTGCAAGGTACATATGATGGCTCCGGCGTCATCAATGTGCCGATGACGGGGCACACGGTCGCGGCGCCGGCGGGATATGCGCAGGGGGCGGCCGCCGATACCTTTCCTCAATTCGGCGCGTTCGTGGTCACATGGAACACTGGCGCAGCGCCGTCAATTCAACCCGTGATTTCGAATGTTTCCGCCAATGCGTTGACTGCGTCCAGCGCAGCCGTCAATTGGAACACAAACGAGGCGACGGATAGTCAAGTGGAATATGGAACCACGGTTTCGTATGGCCAGGCCACGGCGCTGGACAGCTCGCTGGTCACCGCTCATAACGCTTCTCTGGCAAACCTTTCAGCCAAGACCACGTACCATTACCGAGTAAAATCGCGAGACGCGGCGGGCAATCTTGCAGTTTCGCCGGATCTTACGTTCACTACGCCGGACTCCACTCCACCGGTGATTTCAGCCGTGGGAGCATCTGCGATTACCGCGTCAAGCGCCAACATCGCCTGGGCCACGGACGAAGCCGCGGATTCGCAGGTCGATTATGGAACGACTACAGCGTACGGGTCTTCTTCCGTTCTCAATAGCTCTTTGACGACGTCGCACAGTGTGGGCCTGGCCGGACTGTCGTCGGGAACCATCTATCATTACCGAGTTAAATCTCGTGACGCCGCCGGGAACCTGGCGACGTCATCGGATTTTACATTTTCCACTTCGGATATCACCCCGCCGGTGATTTCCGGGGTTGGTGCTTCCTCGCTGAGTGCGTCCGGCGCGGTTATCAGTTGGGTCACCGACGAACCTGCTGATTCTCAAATCGACTACGGTACGACGACGGCATACGGCCAATCCAGCCCGCTCGATAGCTCACTCGTTTCCGCCCATAGTGTCGCACTGAGCGGTCTGCTATCCGGAGTCACATATCACTACCGAGTCAAGTCACGGGATGCTGCTGGCAATCTGGCAATTTCCGGCGATTTCAGCTTCTTTACTCCGGACGTCATTCCGCCTGTAATTAGTGGAGTCGGATCCTCGTCGGTCACCTCGTCCGGCGCAGCCATCACTTGGGCAACGAATGAGAATTCTGATTCTCAAGTGGAATATGGGCTGACGATTTCCTATGGATCAACTACTCCTCTCGACAGCTCTTTAGTCACTGCGCACAGCGTGGCGTTGGGTGGACTGTCATCGGGCGTGATTTACCATTATCGAGTAAAGTCCCGCGATGCTGCCGGGAACCTCGCGGTATCGGCTGACTTCACCTTCACCACCGCGCCGCTCAGCGAGCCATCCAAAGGGGCGCATTCGAAGAACGGGCCAGGCCCCGTGCCGTCACCGGACAGCACGCCGCCGGTGATCTCCGCGGTCATGGTTTCTTCGATTGGTCCGACCAGCGCGGTGGTTAGCTGGAACACCGATGAGCCCGCGGATTCGCAGGTCGAGTATGGCCAAACGCTTCCATATGGTCAATCCACGGCTCTCGATACGACGCTGACCACAACTCATCGAGTAAAACTCACTGGGTTATCAAAAGGTACACTGTTCCATTTCTGCGTTCAGTCAAAAGATGCCGCGGGAAATCTTGCAGTATCCGCGGATTATACCTTTGGCACCGCCACAGGCGGAAAATAAGCAACGGAGCGGCGCCTACAAGCATTTCAACCAGGCTATTGCTTAGCCTGTGTTTGGTGCGCGGCGGAGCGGTTTGCGGCTATAATCAACCGGAGGTTGGGTTGTCGGCTGCAATCCAAGATAGCGGCCCTGCGTGTCCCGCGGCGCCATCCGCTGATGAAGGCCGAGCAAGGCTCTGCGAGCTTCTGGCTGCGCTCCCGGACAATCTGGCCGAGTTCCAAAGTCGTTGCAGCAATGTTGGGGACTGGAAGAAGATTCTGGCGGCGGCGGAAGATGGGGATGTGCTTGGCTTCCTCTATTCCTACCTGCGCCAAGCGGGAGTGGAAATCTCCGCCGAATTACAGCGGCAGGTCGAGCGGCGGCTTACATTTCAACGGATGGCCCAATCGCGCGCACCTGCTGCGCTGGATGAAGTGCTCGAGGCTCTGGGCGCCGCGGGAATTCAAGCGGCGGTACTCAAGGGGCCGGTTCTGGCGGAGAGGCTGTATCCTGATCCGCTCAGCAGGGTTTGCAGCGACCTGGACATACTGGTCTCGCCGCGGAATCTCGATTCAGCTACGGCTGCTTTGCAACGGATCGGCTTCCATATTCCATCCGGTCCGCGTGAGCAGTATTATCGAATGCACCACCACCACATTCACTTAGAGAGACCTCCCACCCCAATGGTTGAGTTGCACTTTCATGCCTATCGCGGCTTTGGCACGGGAATCGATGCCGAGGAGCTGCTCGCCCGAGCATCGCACTATCGGACACGGGGTGGCGCTTCCACGTGGGTGCTCTCTCCGGAAGACGAGATTTTATATCTTTGCGCGCACACAGCAGGACATCGTTTCAAGGGCGTAGGCGGGCTGTTCGAACTGAAGCTTTATGCCTGCCGGTACGCGGATCTGGATTGGTCGCTCGTCGCCCAGCGGGCGCGGTCGGCAGGTCTGCTGTCAGTTCTCCGGTTCACGTGCGAGCTGTTTAGGAAACGCTTTGGCGTGCCGCTTGCCAAAGAAGCTGCCGTGGGCCGGCTGCCTTCTTTTCGTGCATTCCCGGCCAGGCGGTTTCTCTGCTTCCACACAACGCGACCCGAGTCATCGAGCGCGGCGACATTGGCCAAGTGGGCCTACTTCATTGTGCTATGCGAGCGGCCGGCGGGAGCCGTGCGCTATTTGGGCCACACCATGTTCTGGGTGGCCCGGCGGCGCGTGGCGCAGCGCTTTCCGGGCCTTGTTCCCGAATCCTGGCTAAGCTGATTCAAATGTGAGATTAGCAGCCGGGGTGAATGCTGGATTGACCGGGCGCGATGTAACAGACTCTCGCGCCCCAGCCGCATCACACGCTTGATTGCTGTTTTGTGTCGCGGCTGAATCTGCGCCGCGGGTTCGATCCGGTCTCAAAAAATAGAAACAGGCTGCCGCGGAAACTGTGGTGCAGCAGCCCTCTTGTTGTGAGCTAATTGGTTTGCGCCGCCCGATACATCACTGGCACTGTGCAGTGGGCGGTGGGGATCCAGGCGGGCAGGTGCTATGACCCCCACCCGGGGTGGAATCGCTAGTGGCGTCAGGCGGATGATTATCGCCGGCGCCGCCATTCACATCAGACCGGCAAACTCCGCAAGGCGTGGTCGGCGGCACGCCGCCTCTTGCCGCCCGGATCGGGGCATTGACGAAACCTTGTGGTAAGGGGCGGCTCGGAAGCGTCCGGCTCGCCGACAGGGAGCCTCGGAAAACTTTCTTGGCTGGGGCGACGCCATCGGTTGTCACTTGAACAGCCGAAGCTGGGGCCAGGTCAAAACGCACATCGCCCTGCACCACGCGAACATTCGTCTGGCTGCCGGAAGGTTCCAGCTTTACGCGGGAATTCTTCTCCAACACAATCCGGCTCATGTCGGGAAACAACAGAACCGCCGGCGAGCCTGACGTCGCAATCTCGTCTCCAATAGCGACAGGCCAGTTTCGGATTCCGACCATGGAGACGGGCACTCCGTTCAATTGGAACGAATCCGAGCTTGTAACAGAGGCAACCGGAGTAGCTGCCAGCGCGCCGGAAACAGATAAAAGAAACGCTAGCATGGCTCGCATCATCTGAATCACCACCCTCCTTATTCAGGCAGAAGGACTAACTCAAACCTAAAGTTTAGCCGCACGTCACGCAAAGTTCAAGAGAAGAAGCGCCGAATAGCCAACTTTTCTCTTTGCACGTGTAAAGGAAATGTTTTACCGTAAAACCGTCGAAGTTGATCAATTGAGGCCAGCCGGACCGCTGTCGATAAACTGAGGAAGTCCCGGCAGCCTCCAGACCGACCGCACGGGGGCGTGAAAAGAGAATCCAGCCACGATGCCGCAGATCCAGGAAAGGGCGAAGCCGTTTGCGACGCTGTACAAATTGAAATCAGTCAAGCTGTGGACGAGAATGGCGACTAGGGAGCCGGCGCAAGCCACTCCAAGGTTCCGAACTTGCGGATCGAACCGGCGCGAGATCACAACGAGCGCCTTGGCGAAAATGGCTAGCGCAAAGGCCGCGGCGGGAAGAAGTCCGAAAGCGCCCAACTCGGCGGCCAACTGAAGATAATCGTTGTGCGCCGCGTTCGCGCTGGTCAGCGGCGCAGCGGTCTGGAATTCTGCCACTGCGGACTCGTACCCGCCCATGCCGCAGCCGAAAAGCGGATAACGGCGAATGAGCCGCAAAGTGTCCTGCCAAAGGAGCATCCGCGTATCGGACTCGATTTTCTGCTCGGTGGAAACCTTACCGAAGCGTTCAATCAGCCGGTCCGGGGCTAGGAATGCGAAGGCAACAGCCACGAGCACGACCGATCCAGCGACCGCGAAGCGCTTTCTGCGCGGGAGTCCGGAAACCGCGCCCGTCGCGGCCATCGCCGATACGGAGCACAGAGAGGCGATGAAGCCCATGCGCGACAAGGAATAGATAATACCTAGAAAAATGACGGTCGCAAGGCCGATCATGGCGCACGCTCTCCATGCCGAACGGGCCCGCGTGGCGACCGGATAAGCGATGGCGAACGGCAGACACATTTCGAGCAGGCCCGAAAAGTGGTCGCGCGTAACATAGGTGCCGCGGGCGTAGCTCCCCGCGTCCCCTGAGGCATACTGTGCCAGACCCAAAGCGGCCTCCAGAGCGGCCGCTATCACCAGGGGAAAAGCAGGCGCCCAAGGACGGTCGGGCAGCCGCCACGATGCTTCGCGAACCAGGAGGAAAACCACAACGTAACTCATCATCCGAACCAGCTCGCGCAGCGTGGCCCACGGGGCGACGCTTAACGGCGCCAAGCCGCCTCCGATTGCCAGCGGGCGCAGGCTATCGAGAAGGCGGGCGCGGGATGGCGAGAGCGCCTTCAGCGCCGGCTCCGGAATGGGCGCCAACTGAAAGACCACATAGCATATAAGAAAGACCAAAGGCCATTTCAACGACCGCTCCAGCGCTGGGGCAAATTCGTAGGCGGGCGTCAAAAGCCGGTAGGCGAGCAGCAGGACGGCGAGGCTTAACAGACAGACATTCCAGTTGCGGACAAGCCAGTCAAAATTAGCCAGGCTATAAAGGAAGATCATCCCTAGCAGCACCAGCAGAGTAGCGGGGGAAAAACGCGGGAGGAGCTTCGATGATACGTTAACCACGGTTTCCGTGGAACTAAACCCCGGTTCGGTGCTCTTCTTCAAGGGCGCCATCCTTCTGTCTCTTAACTGGCAAAATCAGCCCGGAATCGTAATACAGACATATGACGGTTGTCAAACGGTCCTGCGGTATTCGGCTTCCCCATTTGCACTTCCCTACGTTTGTGAAATCCGTTTGAGTATCTATGTCTTGATGGTATATTTTGTCGATATCACTCAGAGGCGATCAGAGGAGCGGAGCGATTCGTGAAGTTTTTCATTTCCATCATTAGCATTGTTCTTGTCGTTTACTCCTTAGCGGGAATTTTGGTGGAGCCCCGCTTCTCCAACGATCCGGATCTCGAGAAAAGCTCCTGCCGCTTTCTACTGTGCGGCGACAATATTTTGCTTCGCCGCACATATGAGATCTTGTGGAATAGCGGCCCCGCAGGTCCGCGGCTGGCGGCGCAAGGTTTTCGAGAAGCCCTTGTCAGAAACATGGCATTCCCTTACCGTTGGTGTGATCTGGGTCAATCTCTGGCTGACGCGGGCCAGATCGATCAGGCGGATTATTGCTTTGCGCGGGCCGCCGAGCTCGGGCCGAAGGTGCCGCCTATTCTGCTGAGAGTCGCTAACTTCTATTTCACAGCCCAGCAGCCGGAGAAGGCGCTGGGGTATGCATCGCGCGTTTTAGCGCAAGGCCCAGCCTACGATAACCTCGTGTTTCTCACCTATTTCCGTCTGGGAGTTGAATTTAACAGCATTCTGGAGCACGGAATTCCGGAGGACCGGCGGGCGGCACAGTCTTTCCTCCAGTACATGTTGCGATCGGCTTCGCCGGAGCAAGCGCAACAGGTATGGGAATGGATCATCAGCCGTTCGTTCGCTGACGATGCATTGGCCAGCCTATATGTCGAATATCTTGTTAAGCGCAAACTCTATGAGGAAGCCGCCAAGGTTTGGTCTGCTTACGTTCGGGAGAGGGCCGGAGATTACCCCGAAGCCAATTTCCTGTTTAACGGAGATTTCGAAAAGCCGCCAACTGGGTGTGTCTTTGACTGGCGGCTTCTCAGCTCCAACGGCTTTCAGGCGGCTCGAGATTCTAAGACGCCTTGGTCAGGCACGTGGTCAGTTCGCTTGCATTTTACCGGGAAAGAGAATGTTACGTTTGCCGGCCTCGCGCAGGTGGCGTATATCCGGCCGGGCCGTTACACTTTTGAGGCGCACATAAAAACGTCTGGACTATCAACCGACGAGGGCATCCGATTCCGAATTGTAGATGCCGAAGCCTCACGCCGCCTGGATGTTTTGACCGAGCAGACCCTTGGCACAGGCGACTGGAGCGAAATCCGAAAGGATTTTACTGTTTCGGCGCCAACACGCCTCATTGAAATACAAGCTGTCCGGCGGCCTTCCTTGAAGTTTGACAGCCAGATCGGCGGTACGGCCTGGGTGGACGGCTTAAAAATAAAAGCAGCGCGACCCTGAGGGACCGCGCTGGGGCATTGCTTCTCTTCGATCTGGGAAGCGCTAGTTGTTGCCGAGGCCGCAGTTATTATCGCAAGCCGCGCAGGCGCAACTGGCGGTGCAAACGCCGCCGCAATCCGCCGCCACGCAGGCGTCATCCTTTGGCTGAGGGGCCGGGCAGCTTTTCGTTCTCACCGTTCGAAAAGGCGTGGCGACCTTGAAGAAACCACTGCCCAGGACCGAGGGGGCTGGAGTTCGGTTGCCGACCGCGAGCAAACCGCGAGTGCCGGATTTAGGCAGGGCCGAACTGCCCGAGGTGACCACTTCCGTCGTGGAACTGCTGGTCAGGCTGTAATTGACAGCGCCCTCCAAGACCTGCACGATCGTGCGCCCGTCTTTCGCGTCTAGCTTGACCCGGGAATTCGCATCGAGAATCAGCCTGCTCCGATCGAGCAAGACCAGAACCGCGGGTTCCTTGGATGTTGCAATCTCATCGCCCAGGACGACCGGCAGGGATGGGAGCACCCTGGCATCCACGGAAATGCCGCTCAATTCCACAGGACCCGAACTGGTGACGGAACCGGCCGGAGTTGCTGCGATGGCACTTGTCAAACAAACAGCAAGCGCCAAGATCAGACGTCCCATGAGCCACCTCCTATGTATCAGGAGTGGATTCTATTCCTATATAGTTTCGAGCGCAAGCCCCCGGGGCCTAAAATTGCAAATTTTTCTAAATGCAATTGTGCTTTTCGTGTCTTACAGGCACGCAGCCTATCGCCCCAAAAAGCGGACTGGTGCAGGCAGATCCTGCCTCCAATTTTCCTCTGGCCATAGCGTAGCGCGCCCGCTATCCGTAGAGGCCGCAGGCGGCGCGGCGGAGATCCCGAGGATCCAGGCTAAGGCCATGGCATTGGCGGGAATGTAGAGATTGAAGTCGGTTAGGCTGTGGATGATTATCGCGGCCAAGGCTGCCATCGCCGCCGCCGTGAGCGGATCGGGCCCAAAGCGATGCCCGAGGCGGTGCAGGCTCCTGGTGACCACAGCATATAAAAACGTGGCAACAAGCAAGGACCCGATCACTCCGAGCTCGGCCAATATTTGCAGGTAATCGTTGTGGGCATAATCGTAGGCTCCTGAGGGATCCACAACTTTGTACTTTGTGAAGGCCGGTTCATAGGCTCCCAACCCGCAGCCGACGGTCCAATAAGCGGCTATCAGGCGCGTGGTGTCGCGCCAGAGTTGCGGCCGCAAGTCCGCTTCCGCCGGGGCCTTTGCAGAGATCTTGCCGAAGCGTTCGATGAATCGTATCGGCGTAAGAGAGGCGGCGCCCGCTACCGAAGCTGCCCCCAGAGCGGCTGCCGCGAGCCACCGCCGGCGGCGCCGGAAAGCCTGCCTAAAGGCGAGGGCGCTCAAACAAGCGAGTGAACCCAGGCAGCCGATCAGACCCATCCGGGAGAAGGAGCACAGGATGCCGAGGAATATCAAGGCGGCCGCGCCCAAAGCAGCACACACTCCAGCGGCGGCCCGCGCGGGCAGTTGCCGCCGCCCCGCCCGCCTCCAAATGCTGACCGGATACATAAACGCGAACGGCAGGGCCATTTCCAGCAATCCGGCGAAGTGATTGCGATTCCCGTAGGTGCCGGTTGCCCCTTCCATGCCGTTGGATGAGAACTGCGCGACCCCCAGGGCAGCTTCGGCCGCCGCGATCATCACGATAGGGGCGGCGGCCGCCCAGCGCCGGTTCCCGAGGCTCCGGCAGAGCTGGTAGACCAGCAAGAAAATCAGAATGCAGCCGCCCATTACCAAAAGCCTGTTCAACCCCGCGGCGGGGTAAACGCTCAGAGACGCGAAACGCACGCCGGGAACTACTGGGGCCAACGCCAGGACCAAGCTTGCTCGCGCCGGCGAAACCACACGCAACAGGGCTACAGGCAGTGGTACGAGCTGTAAGATGACATAGGCCGGCAGCAGGATCAGGGGCCAGAGCAGCCCCCTGTCAATGCCGCATGGTATCCGGCTCCCCACAGCAAATAAAGAATACGCCAGCCCCAGAATCCCGAGGACGAATAAGAAGACGTACTGATCTCTCCGCAGCACCCCGCCGGCCCGGAGCACGGCATACGCCAGCACTGCCGAAAGCAGCAAAAGCAGCAAGGTATGAAAACGCCTGGCGGCCGCCATCGTCCAAGGCATAAGTGCGGATTATGCACGGAGCCTGCCGGCCGTGGTGGCCGGGGCCGCCATCTGCTCGGCCGGGGGTCTCTTGAGCGTTTTGGCAGGCTGGTATTCGGGTACCAGCTTGTGAAGCAGCGCGATCACTCCGGCTTCATCGCGTTCGGCGACCAGGGTCCCCAGCTCGAGCACGGCCATCTCGATCAATGCATGGTCCACCGGCGGGCCTTGGAATATCTTGATTTTTTGATGGTAAGTGGGTTGGACGCCCTCTCCCTCGGTGATCAGCTCTTCGTACAGCTTTTCGCCGGGCCGCAGCCCGATGAACCGGATTTCAATCTCTTCATCGGGAATGTGCCCCGAAAGCCGAATCATATTCCGGGCCAAATCCGCGATGCGGATTGGCTCGCCCATATCAAGGACAAAAATCTCCGACCCCTTGCCCATCGTCGAGGCTTGTAACACAAGCTGGACGGCCTCCCGCACGGTCATGAAGTAGCGCCGGACCTCGGGGTGGGTGACCGTAACCGGGCCGCCGGCGGCTATTTGTTGCTGAAACAGGGGCACGACGCTGCCGTTGCTGCCGAGCACGTTCCCGAACCGGACGGAGACAAATTTGGTGCCCGATTCCTGCATCGAGGAAACAATCAGCTCCGCCACCCGCTTGGTGACGCCCATGATATTGGTCGGGTTGACGGCCTTGTCGGAAGAGATCATCAGGAAGTCGGAAACGTTGTTGCGATGAGCGGCCTGCACCATGTTCCACGTTCCCAGCACATTGTTCTGGACGGCCTCCAGGATGTGCGCTTCCATCATCGGAACGTGTTTGTAAGCAGCGGCGTGAAAGATTGAATCCACCGCATAACGGCGAATCACCTCGTGTGCCCGCGGATAGTCCTGGATGTCGCCGATCTGGGAGATCACTTCGAGCCCCGGAAACTTTCCGCGGAGCTCTAGGTCGATTCGAAACAGGTCGCTTTCCGCCCGGTCGAAGAGTACCAGGGTGCGCGGCTCGAAAAGAGCCGCCTGGCGGCAGAGCTCGGAGCCGATCGAACCGGCGGCGCCCGTAATGAGAAGAGAACGGCCCGCAATCGCCGACCGAATGCGCCCTTCCTCAAGCATCACGGGCTCGCGCCCCAGCAGGTCGGTGATCGATACGTTGCGAATTTGCCCGCTCAGCACTTTCCCGCTCAGCAACTCGCCGATGCCGGGCACGGTCTTGCACGGAACCCCGGCTGCCCGGCAGTTGGCCAGCGCTTCCTGCATCTGACGGCCCGTGGCCGTGGGCATGGCGATGAGAATTTCTTCTATATTCCGGTTGTTCCGCTTATAATGATCCACGATCCGGCAAGCGTCCCTTCCGGCGCCGAGTACGGGGACGCCGAGAAGCCTGCCGTTCCGTTTCTTGGGATCATCGTCCAGGAAGCCGACAACGTCGTAACCCAAGCTCTGGTTCGCCCGGATTTCCTTCAAGACTGTCGCCCCCGCCATGCCGGCGCCGTAAATCAGCAGCCGCCGGCGGCCGGGGCGGGATAACTCGCCGGCGATCGTTTCATAGTAGAGACGCACGCAGAAGCGTCCGCCGGCTGTCGCCAAAAAGCAGATGAGGAAATCGATGAAGTAGATGGAAGCCGGAAAGCGGGACCCGACCACAAACGAGGCCGTCAGCGCAAGAGCCCAGGACCCCATCGCGTTGGCGGCCAACACGCGAATCAGATCGGCCATTCCCACAAATCGCCACCACCCCCGGTCGATCCCTGCCACGGAAAATGCTAGCATTTTCGAAACGACGGCAATGCAAAACACACGAAAGAGCAAAGGCACTTCCGATGCCGGGATCGAAAAATCAAAACGCAGCAGGAAGGCCGAAAGCAATGCTGCGGTGATGATCGCAAGATGCCATAGGGCGATAAACAATCGCCGAAAACGGTAGAAGAGCTTTTTGATGATCTTGGTGTTCATGGGGTTACAGCGGCCAGAGAAATCGACTTCCGCCGTTTCGCCGCAGTTACGATGTCCTTCACCGCTCGCGCAACATAGCGAATTTGGTCTTCGCTCATCGCCGGATACAACGGTAATGACACCAGCCGCGGATATAACGTCAATGCCCGGGGACAGAAGTTCTCGGGACGGGACGCATATTCCTTAAAAAACGGATGCAGCGGTACGGGAATAAAATGCACGCTGGCGCCGATGCCCCTCCGGTGCAGTTCGCGAATGAATTCATCGCGGTTGATATCCAGCAGTTCGAGATTGAGGCGCAGTATGTAGAGATGCCACGCAGGGCGGCGCCATTCCGGTTCGGGGGGAATGTCTACTTCCGGCACGCCGGCAAGAGCTTCACTGTAAAGGCGGGCGTATCGGGTACGGACTTCAATAAAATGCTCCTGCTTTCGGAGTTGGTGAAGGCCGATGGCCGATTGTATGTCGCTTAGATTGTATTTGAAGCCGCAGGCCTGAACCTCGTAATACCAATTGCCGTGCTGCGCATAGCGGTTCCAGGCGTCTTTGGTGATGCCGTGAAGGCATAGGATTCGCATCGATTCCGCAAGCGCGGAATTGTTGGTGGTGACCATCCCTCCTTCGCCCGTGGTCAGGTTCTTCGTGGCGTAAAAGCTGAATGCCACAGCGTCGCTGCCGCTGCCGATTGGCTGCCCCCGGTAAATAGCGCCTACGGCATGGGCGGCATCCTCGATAACAAGCAGGCCATGCTCCCTCGCCAAAGACCAAAGCTGGTCCATCTCGCAGGGCAGTCCTCCGAGATGCACAGGGAGAATAGCCCGTGTGCGGCCGGTGATGCGCTGCGCCACCGACGCCGGATCGATATTGCCGTCCGCCCCGATATCGGCCAAAACGGGTTCAGCGCCGACTTGGAGAATCGTATTGACTGTGGCGCAGAAAGTCATCGGCGTGGTAATGACTTCATCGCCCGGGCCGATCCCCAAGCCAGCGAGGGCCAGGTGCAGGGCCGCCGTACCGGAATTCACAGCCAGAGCGTGCGAAGCTCGAACGTACTTCTTAAACTCGCGCTCGAACTCCGCCGTCCGAGGGCCCGTGGTGAGCCATCCCGAACGCAGCGTCGCAACTACTTCGGAGATCTCTTCTTCGCCGATGCTGGGAATATGAAACGGAATAAAAGGTTGCTCGCTCACGAGTTTTCCTGTTTGAGAAACATTCGGCTTACATGGGTGGAACGAAAACCGGAAGGGAAGAACGAATACCGCATCGTGATCAAGATAATCTTCCAATCAGACCACAGGGACCGCGACCGAAGATACTGGATGTTCAACGCCAGCTTGGCCGGCAGGATCTGGCGGCGATAGTAACTCTCCGGGTCATTCTGGCCGCTCAGAATTTCTCCTTCATTCCGATAAACCAAACTGGCAAGATCGGTTATTCCGGGCCGAACCTGAAGAACGGTTTGCCAGACGGGATCTTGAAAATCGACAAACGCCGGAACTTCGGGCCGCGGGCCCACCAGGCTCATGTCGCCTTTCAGGACGTTCCATAGCTGTGGCAATTCGTCGAGCTTATAGCGCCTCAAAAAAGCGCCGACCCTGGTCAGCCGCGGGTCGTTTTCAGCCGTGATCCGCGGCCCAGGCGCGCGGGGCCGCATGGAACGGAACTTCAAGAGTTGGAACGGAATGTTGCCACGGCCAATCCGCGTTTGCCGGAAGAAAATCGGAAGGCCGTCGTCCCACGCTATTGCCGCCGCGACAAGGAGCCAGAGTGGCAAGAGGAGCACAAGCGCGGCCGCCGCGCACACGCGATCAAGCAGGACTTTCGTCATTTCTCCCCGTAATGTACAGACTCGGAATGGCCCAACAGGACTAGGTAGAAGTCTTCCGGATAATACCAAGGTAGTGCGTTCTCAAAATTGGTATTTTTTCCAGCAGCAACGCTCCTATCCACGTGATCGGGACCAGGAAACGCGCAATCGGCGGCGCCGGCGTGACGCGGCGCAGGCCGACTTTGCATCTTATGGAAAGGCTCTTCCGGCTGCCATCTCATCTGCTGAGTTCGACGAACGCTCTGGCCGGGCGCGATAGCCGGCTGCCGGGAAGAAGCGCGGAGGCCAGGCCGCAAAGAAATCCGAGGCCGTAGGAGATGTGATAAACGGCAAAAATCGGTGGCAAGATCGGAAAAATCGACCACCCGTGTGACCGGGCTGCGGTAAAGGCCGCGATAACGGAGCACCCGGCGTAGGAAAGAAGCAGAATCAGCAGCAGCGCTTTGGAAACGGCCGCCAAACCCAAGTGCCCGCCGCCTTCGGAGATAAGCCATGATAAAAAGCTGATTCCAAGCGCCGCCACAAACGCACCAGGAACCAAATGACGCCAGGAAGCGGGTAAACGATGCTTGCGAATGACGGCCACCTTCCAAAAGCCATATTGAAAATACTGGCGGAATAGCTTGCTCAATTCAGTCCGGGGGTGGTAGTAAGAAACAATTCTCGGCGTTTGCCACACTTTGCCGCCCGAGCGCGTCAGGCGAAGGTTCAATTCATCGTCCTGATTTCTGATTAACGTCTCGTCGAAAAGGCCGAGCTTTACAAGAGTGGATTTTTTCCAGCAGCCGTACGGGACCGTGTCGACAAAGCCTTCATACCGGTCATTGTGGAATCTGACACCTCCACAGGCGAAAGGAGAATGATAGGCAGCCGCGATGGCTCGCTGCCACAAGCCGTCTGCTCGTGTCCGCGCCGGTCCGCCAACGTTATCCGCCCCTGTTTTCTCCAGCGCCTTGATGCACTCCCGCACATAGTTCGGGGCGTATTCCGTGTGGGCATCCATTCGGACAATAATGTCGCCCCGCGCCGCGCGGATGCAGGCGTTGAGCCCAGTGGAGACGATTCCGGCTGGATTTCTGAGCAGGCGAAGCCGCGGTTGCTTCCGAGCGTATTCTTCGAGCAAGGGCCATGTGCCGTCGTCGCTCATGCCGTCCGCTACGATGACCTCCCAGTCGCAGCCGGCCAGATCTTGCTGAAACACCGAATCCAGAAAACCCCGGAGATGTTTTACCTCGTTGCGGCAGGGCACGATGATAGAAACGATCGGCTTTTGCTCCCGAATGCTCCCGGAGACCTTTGTCTGAGCGGAAAGATCTGCGCTTCGTGTCATACCGCCGCCGAAGTCAACTCACTGCCGCACCGCTGCCGATCAGGCCGTTGTTCAGGAGGAATGCGGCAAATTACGGCGCGGAATTTGCCGTTAGCTTCGCGGGGAAGTTGGGACACGGATTCCAAAAGAACCTCAACCGGACCCAGCCGGGAGCGTATGGCTTCAATGATCCTGTTCGCCGACCGATCGGTGAAACCCGCCGCAGGAACATACCGGACTCGTACTGTTCCCAGGGTTTCTTGGATGATCTGGGCTTCCCGCACGGCCAGATCGGATTTGAAGACGGGGTCCATCCGCCCAATTCGGCGGCCGTCGGCAGTGTACAAAAGGTCGTCGGCCCGGCCGTCAACCGACGCCAATACCGGGAGCAAGCGGCCGCAGGAGCAGGGAATGTTGTTTGGGGCGAGCGCGCCCCGGTCGCCGGTTGTATATCGGATCAACGGCATATCGGCGTTCAGCAAACCCGTCGCGACTATGTCGCCGCAAGCGCCGGGCTGTGTCGGATTGTCGTGATCGAGAACCTCGACGCAGCCGGCTTCCGGCCATAGGTGGAGTTGTCCCCACTCGCATTCGGTCGCCGCGGCAGCGATTTCCGCCATGCCGTAGGTTTCTCGCACAGCGCATTGAAAGGCCTCGGTGATCATTTGCCGCTGGTGCGGAAGCAGCGGCTCGGCGTTTGTGACGATTACGCGCAGATTCAAGCTTTGCCGGCCTGCTCGCAAAGCTTCCTGGGCCAGCGCGCAAAGAGAAGACGTATAGCCGAGGAGATACCGGATGCGATACCGCTCCAGCGCTTCGAGATAGTACTGCATGAGATCGGGCGCAAGATGATACGACGACAGGTATAGCTGGTTGAGCGCCGGGTTCCATACCCAGAACGGCGGTTTTCGCTGATCGGCGGGCGTCACCAGTTGGCCGCCGAGAATGCCCCAGCGATCGAACCGCGAAACGCCGTACCACCGCCGGCAGCGCGCCTCGAAGAGGGCATACCAGGCCCGCACTGTATTCCGGTTCAGCCAAACGCTGAGGGGGGTGCCAGTAGTGCCGCTTGTATGATCGTGGAACATCCGCCGGGGGTCGCAATCATCCGCTACGAATGCTCGTGGGTTGGCGCGAACCGTCTCCTTTTTCAGCACAGCCCAGTTTTCCAGCCGGTCCCAGGAGGCCCGGTCCCCGCGCCGCCGCCGCATTTCCCATTGCTCGCGGTAGTAAGGAACGCGCGTAGCTGCCCGGTGCAGTATATAGCCAAGGCGCTCTGCGCGCCATTTTTCCCACTGTTGCGGCTGCCAGTAATCCCGTTGCAGGGCCTCGGTTACAAGCCGTTCCGATTCCGGTCCGTAGCGCCAGAAGCGCAGGCGAAGACCCCATACGGCGGCTGCGGCTGACCGGCAGGGCTGAGGAAGGCGATGATAGATCCGGATCCAGGCCTTGCTCATGCCGCCGGCTTCTCCGCGACCGAACGCAGCAGGGCTTCCCATCGCGGAAAAATCAATCTCCAATCAAATTGCTGGGCCTTGCGCCGCGCATTGCCGGAAAGCTTTCCGGCGAGCCCGGCTTCGCTCAGGATGCGCCGCACTGCATTTGCCATGCTTTGCGCCTCACCCGGCCGCGCCAGCAGGGCATCTTTCTCATGATCGAGTAAATATGGCATCCCGCCCACATTAGTACTGACAATACACATACCGCTCGCCATGGCTTCGATGATGCTGATGGGTGTGTTGTCTACGTTCGCCGTATTCAGAAAAATATCGGCTTCGCACAGCCGGCGAGGCACTTCGCTCTTGGGCACTCCCGGGATGAACGTTATTTGGCCGGCGAGGCCCAGTTTGCCGGCCAGCCGCCGCGTACGCTGCAAACTGCCGTCCTGCTTGTCCGGGCCTATCATCGTCAATCGGGCGTCCGGGAAATCCGCAGTCAGCAGGGCTAAAGTTTGCACTGCCAGAGTGGGGTTGTATATTTCGTGGAAAGCGCGCAGCCATATCAGGGAAGGCGTGGGTTGTTCCCGGAGCCGGAAAGGGTACGACGCCACATCCACCGGATTGGGCAGCAATTGCAAATCCTCGCGGTACGCCCGCAGTTGTTCGCGCAGATATCCGGAAGGGGCGGTGGCCGCGGTCGCCGATGTCAGCAGACGCCGTACGCGGCGCGGCCAGCGGCGGGCGAATTCCGGCAGGTTGCCGCCATGCAATGTGAGCACATAAGGCTTTCGGCTGCGCTGCAATACCCAGCAGACCAGTTCCGCCCACAGAAATGCCGGCCCGCTGAACACGTCCACGTGCGCCACGTCATACCGGTCGCGCTGCGCCCGGGCTGTGCTCAGCATGTCCCAAAGCCGCCGCAGCTTTCCAGGCTTCGACGACGCAAACAGCACCGGCCAGCCGGCCGAGGTCAGGCGGTCGGCCAGGTCCTCGCAAACCCCGCGCGTGCCTACGGAGCCTGACAGGAAGTTGCCAATCATCAGAAGCCTTGTCCGGGAACTCCGCATTGAGCTGGCAATTCAGGACGCGGCAGTTTCAGCCGGACCCCGGAAAAATTGCCGGATCCATCGAGCGAGCATGGTGAGATGCATTCCACGAACTCTCTTGAGACTGTTCCAGACTACGGTCCAATGACCCCGCGAAAGGTGGAACCACATCACTCGCAGGGCCAGGGCCGTGTTCCGCTCGGAACGCTGCTTCCAGAACCAAGCAGTGCAATCGCCCTTCAAATCATCACTGAGGCGCGCCAGGCGCTGGAGAATTTTCCGGCCAGCCTCGCCCGTAGCCCACTGAACGGTGCTTCTGGCCTCGATGCGTGTAGGCAAGGCGGCGATGAGGGAAACTCCCCCGCGATCCACGTCAAACAAAAAAACGGCGCCCTGGTTTTGCTCGGCGATCATGACGTCCGGCGCCACGTTGCCTTCCCGCCAATCGAGGAGAAAATTCCCGAGGCTGTAGCAGATGCCGCGTCCCTCCGGGGTGATTTCGATTCCCTGTAGCACATGGGGGTGATGCATTAAAACCAGGTCGGCCCCGGCCTGGGTCAGCCGCCTGGCAAGAGTACGATGGTCCGGGTGCGGGTAGTCAACATACATAAAGCCCATGTGCAGCGAAGCGATGAGAAAATCAACCTCCCTGCGGGCGTCGATCACCGCCTGCAAGAGGTCACCTTCGTCGAATTCCCAAAACTGAGGGCCGTCACGCGATGGCGCATCTTCCGAGCGGCCGCATCCGAGCCACCCGATTCGAAGCCCCCGGCGATCGGTCCGGACCAGCCGCCGGGCGGAGAATGAGCCGGTTCCTGCGCCCAGCGGCGCGATGCCGGCCCTTGCCAAAGCGGCAAGAGTGGATTCTAGTCCCACAGGGCCGTAGTCGTAAGCGTGATTGTTGGCGAGATGCAGCAGGGTGAACCCGGCTTTCGATAGCAACGACGCCGCGCATGCGGGCGCGGCGAAGAGGCATCCGCACGGAAGGCTGTCGCTGAGCGTTCCTTCGAGATTCCCGAACGCAATGTCGCCCGACCGGAGCAGGGCAGCCACATCGCCGGCGATTGGCGACGATCGCGCTTCGAGGCTTGCCGCCGTCCGTCCCGAGAGGGCCGTGTCGCCGACCGCAAAAATGCGCACCGGTGTTCCCACGGGGTCTCTACGCCAAAAGCAAAGGGCGGGTAGACCTGCGGGGCTACCGTCCAACAGTGAGGAGGCGCAAACAAGCGCTGGCGCTCCGAGATCGGCTTTCAACTGTAGAGTCACCCCGGGCTGTTACTCATAAGCGCCCGAAAGTTGCCCCCGCACCGGTTGTGTCAATGCCGGATTCGCGGCGGCAATCGGTTTCATCGCGATCTGCCCTTCGGGGGGCGGATACGGCGCGGTCGTCCAACGAAGGACCCTTCGCTGCCGCAGCAACGTCACCGATGCCAGCCCAAATACAAAAGACGGGGCTACCAGCCGCATGGCGGCGTTGGTCATGAACAAAAGACTCCAGGCGGTAGCGGCACTCAGCAGCGCTTTGTGGACGCCGCCGCGTGCCTGTCGGAAGTTTTTGATTGCGATGAACAGAAGTGTGAACAGCGCCGCCAGCCCCCACATCCCATGCTCGGCCAGCAGGCGAGAGAACTCTGTATGGGCCGCCACACCTTCCCGGTAGAATTCCCCGCGCGAAAACCGAGCCCTTCCGGGCCCGACGCCGAAGATGGGGTTCTCCTCCCAGGCTCGCAGATCGCCTCGAATCAGCCGGTCCCTGCCCGTCAAATTCAAGCTGCTGAAGCGCTCGGAAAGCGCGCCGCCGGTATAGTCATCCAACGAGGGAAGAACAAGGTAATGCGCGATGATCAGTACCAATACGGCGACCGCCAGGGCCCTGAGTTTGAACTTGGTCTTCGAGAAAAAAAGCATCGAAGCGACCGCACCGGCCCCCGCCGCATTGTAAAGGCCGCCACGGGAGAAGGTCAGCGCGCTCTGGATGGCGAAGAACACCAGAGCGCAGAACAGAGATAACTTCACGCCGGTTTTTTTGCCCTGATAGGTAAGCAGAATCAGAAAGGCCACGAGCGCGCCCAAGCCCAGGACGGCCGAGACCTGATTGGGGCCGAAACCTCCGCTGGTTTCGAAATTCGACTGCGTGGTGAAATGGATTTCGGAAGCCGTTACGGTCCCGTATAAGGCGGTCGCAGCGATTCCGGCGATCGGCGCAATGAGCACGAGGAGCAAGCGCTGAAGCTGCTTTAGCGAAAGTCGAACGTTGGCAAAAAACCAGCAGCTCATGGCCAGCGCGAGCGGTCCTGAAAGATTAAAACTGACTTGACTGCGCGCTTCTGTCCACCGCAAATCCTGTATTGTTTGGACCGTGGAGGGGGCCAGCAGGCCCAGGTACAGCAGCGGCAGCGCGAAGTGCTGTAATTTGCCCGTTCGCAGCAGCGCCAGGAGAAAAATACCGGCCACGGCATACTTGCCGAACTCCCAAAATACATCGGCGTTGGCCATGCGCCACAGCACTTCGGCTCCAGTGATGTAAGCCGCAACGTAGGCCACCCGTTCCTGCCGCCGCCCATAGATGGCCCATCCGCAACCGATCAGGAACGTCACGATCGCGTGTGCCGTGGCGATCGCGTTGAACTGATGCATCAGCAACCCTAAGGGCACGTGAGCCAAAGCAAATAAGCCCAGCTTGTGGATAGGCAGGGAGGTCTTTTGCAGCACCGGGATCCGCCAGGTGTGCACGCTGTTCGCGGCCATCTTATGAATGCTCTGTCTCATGAGAGCGCTGCCTCATACAGCTCTTGTAGAAAAGCGCCAAGCCGCTGCGGAGAATGGTTCTCTTCCACGTACCTCCTGGCACGGCGCCCCATTTCGCGGCGAAGCTGGCAATCGCCGATCAAAATCGAAAGGGCTTCCGCCAGAGCGTTTTCATCGCCGGGATCGACTAAGTAGCCCGTTACGCCATGCTGGACGATTTCCGGAACACCTCCCACGCGGGTGGCTACCACGGGCAGCCCCGAGGCCATGGCTTCGAGAATGACATTGGGGGTTCCCTCCCAGTCGGAGGTAAGGACGAAAATGTCGGATTCCCGGTATAAGGCGTCGGTTTCTGCAACGGCTCCGCGAAATTCGACCTGACGGGCCAGGCCAAGGTCCCGGGCCAGCCCTTCTAGCCGCGACCGTTCGGATCCCTCCCCAACGATCGTAAGGCGGACAGCCCGAGTGCCGGATCTGCTGATTTGCCTTTTAAAAACCGTTAGTAGCCGGTCGTGCCTCTTTTGTTCCTCCAGTCTTCCCACCGACAGCAGGCGCAGGGGCCCTTTGTGTGCACAGTCACAGGGATAGAAGCGGTCGAGATCCACAACATTCGGAAGCCACCGCAGGCGCGAGGATGGGACCCCAAACGCCTCCGCTCTGTGCATCGCGGCTCTGGAGTTGGAAACGAGCCAATGCGGCGCCCGGAGGCTCAATCGCCCCGTGACAAACCCGTGAAACTTCATTTCTCCGCCGGGATCGTTTCGCAGAGACCCGAGGTCTCGCGAACCCAGCATATGAGCCGCGGCCGTGGCATATAGATTCGTATAGAAATGGTGGCTCTGGATGATATCGGGAGGACTTTCCTTCAGCACCGTCAAGATTCGTTTCAAGCGTGCCACCTTTGATTTCTCTTGGCCGACCCAGGTAATGGGAATTCCCATCTTGCGGATGGTTTCTTCCCAGAATTCGCCTTGCGTCAGGCAAAGAAGCCTGACGTCCGCCCCATGGCAGCGCAGCGCCTTCAGAATGTGAATGAGTTGCCGCTCTGCGCCTCCTTGTGCGAGTGTCCCGGCGAGAAAACAGATTTTGAGCTTGGCCAGATCACGCGTCACACGCAAGAGGTCCCCATGCTGTCCGCAGCAGGCGGGCGATGTTCTCCCGCCACTTTTCTAAGGAGTATTCCCGGGCGATCTCCAGCGCCCGGGCTGACATGAGCCGGTACTCATCCGGGTGGTCCACACATCGCCGGATCGCCGCGGCGAGGGCTTCGGGAGACGGGGCGCCGAGCAGAATGCCGCAGCCCCGACTGATAAGCCGCGGCAAAACAGAAACGCGAGTGGTGATAGCGGGAAGCCCGCACGCCAAAGCTTCGAGCACGGATTTCGGAAAGCCCTCGGAAGCCGCCGTCGGATAGCAGAACAGGTCTGCCTGTTGCAGCAGGCGGATCACCTCGCCATGGCCCAGCTTGCCGTGGAAGGTTATCCGCTCTGCCAGGCCTAAATCGGTTGCCTGCTTCCGAAATTGCGGAAGCCCGGATCCATCCCCCACGACGTCCAGGCTGGCTCCGGGAAAATCCTGGCAGACCAGCCGCAGAGCGTCTATAACAATCCCCGTGCCTTTTTCTCTTTCCTGCCGGCACACGATGATCAGGCGCAGGCGCCGGGGATCAATGGAGCTGCGCCGCTGGCCGCAGGCCCGCATTTCGGCTTCCGTCAGCGACGTTGAGAAAATCCATCCAATGTGGGAATTCCGCGGTGAGGGCGGCTCCTCGGCTCCCCCTGTGGCGAGCATCACCCGCCGCCCTCCGGCGAACCGGATCATGAACCACTTCCAGAAGCGCTCGGCGGCGGTTCTCTCGACGAACCAGTTGCCGCAATGCCGCACGAAAAGAGGTTTGCCCAGAACAAAGGCCAGCACCATTCCGATGGTGCCGATGTCGCCGGGAATCGGCGCGTGGACCGCATCGGCGCGCGACATTTCGCGAAGCAGCGCCGGGAGGTTCCGAACAACCCAGGCGGGCATCAAAAGCTTACGCCACGCCCCGCATCCCTGCGGAGTCGTAAGCGGCGCGATTTTCAGGTTGCGCCCGGCCAACGCGACCTGGCCTCTGTGCGGCCCGCCTTTGTAGATCGGGACGGCCACAGTGGTTTCGTCAAACATTTCCGCCAGCGCAGCCATTTGAAACCCAAAGCCGCCGTCGGTGGCGTATCCGCTGGGCGACGCGCCGCTGCGCCAGCAGGGCTTATGGGAGAACACGACACACTTCATGAAGAACAGGCGCGTGTTTCCGAAACGGCCGCCGAACTAAGAGAAGGCGCCGGCCCGGCTTTTTTCAGGCGCATGGCGGCAAAAATGCCCTCCACTTTTCCTAATACCGCCGGCCAGTCGCCCTTCTCGCGCGACCGAAGAGCGTGGGCGCAAAGACGCACCAGATCCACTGCCTGAACGCTCCAAAAACGAAGCTCTTGTTTCCAATTTCTCTGAGGAACGATATCCACAAACACGTAGCGGTAGTTTACGGCGGTTTTCCAGGCAAGCCTTCTCGTGCTGACCCGCCCTCGAGGGGAACGATGATGCACACAGCGGGCTTGCCCGCATTCCCAAAGCGTCCAGTCGCGGCCCGCCCGCAAGGCCAGGTGTGCGTCTTCCAAAACGCCGTAATCGGAAAAAAAGGGCGAAAAACGCAGCCCGCTCGCAAAAACCTCACGGCGCCAGACGGCGCAATTGGAACCCATAAAATCGATCGTCCGGATTCCGGCATGCGGGGGCTGCAAGTAACGGTTGATCGGATAACCGGTCTGATAGTCATAGCGCCCCGGCTCATAGGTAGTGAAGAGATGCAGGCGCCGGTACCAGCGCCAGCGAGGCGATTGATCCGGGTCGAGATGCTGGTTGGTGATGTAACCGGCTATGCCGCCCACGCGCCGGTTTCGATCCTGCTCGTAAGCCAGTAAAATCTGCTCGAAAAAATCCGGCTCGAGGGAGATATCGTCATCGATAAACGAGATGAAATCTCCCTGGGCAATATCGATCCCCGCGTTTCTTTGAATCGCCGTGCCGCCGCCGCGGCGGATGTACCGGCAGCGGAACGGCAAGGCGGAGGACCTGCCGGCGACCAATTTTTCCGTGGCCTGCTCGTCGGCCGGAGCCCCGTCCACGATGATCAACTCCAGAGGCAGGTAAGTCTGCCTGGAGAGGCTGTCCAGCAACTGATTGATCTCGCCCGGCCGGTAGTACGTCGGGGTGACTACCGAGATGGAGCGGGAACGTATCTTGGCCGGCTCAGACGCCATAGGGAACGTTTTCTGACCGTAAGCGGGGATCGGATGGCCCCGGAATAAATGCGCAGCGCCAATTCATCATGCCCGTGAAGAACAGCAAGTATGTGACGCGGACGCCAGCCTCGCTAGCTGTTCCGCTACACGCCGGCTGGAGAAGCCGTCGAGGGTGCAACCGAACATTTCTCGGATCAGCGCCGCCCTGTTGGCGGCCAGCCGCGCGGGATTTTGAAGGGCGCCGACAAGCAGCGCGCGGAGTTCGTTCTCAGACCGCGCCACCTCCACCGCGCCGCTCGACACGACGGGCGCATAGTGGTCGAATCGGTAATAGCGAGCAAAAGAAATCGGCGCTATATCCAGCCCGGGAGGATCGTAACCCACGTTGATCACTGGCTTGTCCAGCATGCACAATTCCAGGGAAATGGTCGAGGCGACATTGACGCCCGCAGCGCAGTGCCGGAGCATGTTAGTCAGCAGATAGAGATCCTCGCGCCTGGGAGTGAGGAAGGTTTTTTCCCACGGAATGGCGGGAAACAGAATGTCTTTCCGCCGCTGCTTGAGTTGCTCAAACCGGCCTGTCTGATCTTTTGGGTATACGCGCACGAGAAGCTGCGGGGGACCGAATTCTTTCAGGTCCCGCACCCTGTCGGCGACGCCTTCCACGATGCGTTCTTCTCCCGGCATGTGGTTGGCCATCCCGGTGCTGTAAAGGATAATCGGGCGCGCGGGATCGGCTCCGATTCTCGAACAAAACTCCTCCCGGCTCCAGTAAAATTCCGGACGAAAGTGAAAATCGAACTGTGGCGTGCCAGTGACCAGCACACGGTCCGGACGAATACCTCGGTAAAGCCGGAGCAGGTCCTCCCGGATGCGCTGGTTCCACACCAGGTAGTAGTCGTAGGGCGGAATGATGCGCCCCTGGGAGGTGAGATTATCCCAGGAGAAAATAAAGGCAGCGGTAGGAATCTCGAGCCATTGCGCCGCCTGCACCGCCTGAATGGCCTGCCGGCTATGCACATGGGAACCGTTGAACACCAGGGCCGGGCGCAATTCGCGAAACAGCCTTGTGTATTCCTCAGTCGTGCGGAAACGCCGGCTCCAGGCGCGGTCCAGTTTCGAGAGCCAGTCGAGGCCGGCGGGATGAGCAAAAGGATACGCGAGCAGCCGCTTGGCGGAAAGTTTCAACCGGCGGAGCGGTTGGGACGCTTCGAAGTTCCGCCTCTCCCAACGGTGCTGCGCTGCCTGAGACCACAGCCACCGCCCATGCGCAATATCGAGGACCTCCCGCAAAACCAGTACGATCCACCGCTCCGGCGCCTCCCGCAACGGAACCAAAGAAGCCCCGCAGCCGGCCAGGGAGTTGAAGCAGCTCTCTTCCGGCATGACAGACAAGACCGTCAAACGGACGTTTTCGGCGAGCTGTTCCAGGCAGCCGCTGTAAACGAAGTTGCGGATGGCCTCTCCCCGCGGAAGAATCGCCACTACGCCGGGCGCGGCAGTTTCCCGGGGCGCGCCTGCCGGCTTGATCTCGTGTGCACAAGCCTCGATTGGCATCACCGGCTGTCCTGCTTGCAGCGGCAGCGCGAAGCTGCCTGTTTGTTCAAAAAATCGAGCACCGCCTGGGCCATTCGCTCTCCGGAGCGCCCGTCTAGGTATCCGCAAACATACTCGGCGATCCAGCGGCGCTTCTCCCGGTGCAGTTCCGGCTGGCGCAGATATGTCTTTACCGCATGCACCATTTCTTCCGGATTGTTGACCAGCCACACGCCGCCGGATTCAGCCACGGGCTTGAAGTGCGTCCAGGTGTGATTGATGTCCTTCACAAGCCCCTGATTCGGCTGGCCGGGTTCGGGATCGTAATCCAAATTCACGACCGGGCGGTCCATGATCGCCGCGTCGATAGCCACCGTAGAAGAGAGATTCACCACGACATCGGCGTGCCGGAAGGTGTTGACCCAGGCGGCGATTTGATCTTCGTCCTGGCGCCGGGCGGCCACGGCGAGGCCCGCCTCGCCCGTTTGTTGCAGTACAACGCGCGGTCCGAAACGGCCAAATAGCTGGTTCATTTCTCCGTTGTCATGGATCGGATGCGGGCGAATGACAAGCTGCACATCCCCGAACTCCCCGCGAGCCACGCGTTCCGCCATGTACAGGGCGCCATGATGCTCGTGAATCAGATTAGGCGACCCGACGGCGTATAAGATGATTGGGCAGCCCGCGCGCAGCCCGTGCTTCCGGCAAAAATTCTCGCGGGATTGGTAGAACCGGCGTTGAAAAAACACGTCGAATTGAGGCGCGCCGACGACATAGGCGGGAGCGGACCGGCTCGAAGGGTAAAACGCGTGCAGTTCCTCGCGGGCCCGCTCCGACCAGACAAGATATCCGTCGTACTTGAAAATCATACGGTTCTTTGTGGAGAGATTGTCCCAGGAAGGAATCAGCGCCAGGCAGGGAATCCCGAGAGTCTTCGCCGCCGCGACAACTCCCGGCTCCAGGAACCAAAAAGGGCCGGTGGTGACCAGCAGATCCGGCCGCAGTTGTTTGAGGCGTTGGACCGCCTCCGGGCTCCGCGGATAGCTGAGGAGCAGGCGTTCGAGCCAATTTTCAAACCACTGCTCCGCTCCTAGCAGAGCGACCGCTCGAGCCGGCACTTTCATCGCGCGCACCGACGGCGGCTGCGTTTTGTCGCGGATGTGGCGCATCAGGCTTAGGCGGGTAGGGGTCCGCTGCCGGAAGTCCCACGCGAATTCGTCCAGACGGCGCAGATAATTGTAGGGAAATTCGCGGAATGGGCGAACCTTTGGAAATTCTTGTACGGCGATCGGCCCAGCGGCGGAAGCTTCCCTCGAAGGCCTGGGCTGATGGACCGAACTGGTCCATACCCGCACGGCTGTCGCAGCCGCGAGCACGTCCAGAAAGCGCGTCTGGAACAGCATCCGATCGGTCAGAAGCGACGTCGAAAGCAGCAGGACTTCCGGCCGGCAATGCCCGGTCTCGTCATTCGCTGGACGAAGCGCTTCCACGCACGGGCTGGAATTTGGCGCTGAGTGCATCGCTGGTATAGAGCTTAGCCACGCGGGCGCCAGGCGGCCAAAGGCCCCCGTTTCGGCGCCGATAAAGCAAACGCCAGATCTTTTTCCGCGGGCAGCGGCAACGTTTTCGGACGCGAAAGCAGCTCGGCCGATTCCGACGCAGGCGAGGTGAACATGCACGTGTACAGAATGCGGTCACGCCCGCGCGCCAGCCCGCCCTTGTGATAGCCGTGGGTGTCGGCGAAGACGATCGTGCCTTTCCGGCCAACCGCCGTGATCCAGCGCTCGCAGGGAACCACCGCCGCCATTTGTTGATCCGTGCTGCGCCACACCCCATTTTCTTTAAAACACTCGGGCGTCTGCCGGATCGCGCCTTTCAGATGCGTGCCCGGCGCGTAGGTGAGAGGGCCGGCTTCCAGATCCACGTCATCTAGATAAACGAACAGCTTCAAGATAAGCTGATCCTCGCGGTCGCGATGCCAGAGCTGGCTCTGGCGGGGCTGCCCGGATGTGACGAAAGTGTGCCATACGTTGTAATAGCGCAGCCGCGTGTACATGCCAAAGTAGGCGTTGGCGATCTGGAGGATTGGCCGGCTCAGAGCGAATCGGGCGAATATACTGCCGGGATCGAGGGTAGGCCGCGGGCCAAGCAGTTCGTAGAGGAAGGCCTTCTCGCGTCCGGTGAGCAGATCGCCGGCGGCCTGGCGGGCCTCATGCAGTTGCCCGCTCAAAGTTTGTTCCAAACCCGCCACCGCGCTTTGGAGTTCGCCGAACAAGCCGCATTCACCGAACAGTTCCTCCGCCGAGGTGAGTGCGATGCCCTGCCGGTTGAGATCCCGAACGACGCGGGCGGCTTCGGCGGACAGGCCGGAGCGGGTAATCCGGAATTTCAGAGCAGGCCCAAGATTGAATGTGTAGCGCCAGGCCAGTTCATTCCGGCGCGCGGCTTGGGAGAGTTTGCGAAGCAACAATGCGGGCATGGCCTTACTTTGAAACCTGATTCCAGCCGAACCACGGAATTCTGTTATGAAACGAAGCGATCATGCGATTTGACCGGCGGTCCAGGAGCACCACAAGCAGCGCACCGGCATTTTCATAGATGGCAAATGTCGAATCACCACGGGGATGCCGTCCTCTGGTACACCGGATGAGGCTGCGGAGACGACCAGAAGCGCAAAGCGGATCGTCCTGTCAAGCCCCGCAGCAGAAAAGCCCAACTGGATGCGTAATTAGGAAAGCGCCTCCATGCTTTTATGGCGACCTCACGGGCAGACGCCTTGTCTCCTGCCAGAAGGTAAAGTCCGATGGCACGCCGGGCCACGCTGATGGCCAACGGTTCGTTTCGGCTCTCTCGAGCCCTGGCACTCATTTTCGCTGCGCCCTCCGGGTCATACTTGAGTCGTATCAAACGGTGGACTTGTCTTCGGCGCCGCAACCCGCTCTCATCTCTGGAGTGGGAGCTCACGAGCCAGCGAGCGTAATAGAGTGACGCTCCCAGGACGGCGCCCTGCCCGTGGCGGAGAAGCTTATACCAGAGCGGCTTCTCATTTTCAAATTCGGAATCATACAGTCCGGCCGATACAGCCTGGTGGCGATAAAAAACTGTCGCCGCATCGCAAAATAGTCCATTGCTATGAGTGATGTCGGCCGCGGAGACGTATTTCCAGTCGAAGCTTTGCCTCGGAGCCAGAAAATACCCCCTGGGAGTCACCAGCCCGTAGTACGTCGTGACAAACACGCATTCGGGATGTGCTTCAAGAAAAGCGACCTGCTGCTCGAGGCGCTTTGGATGACAAAGGTCATCAGAGTCCATCCGGGCGATAAGATCCCCGCGGACTGCTTCGACACCTGTCCTAAGGGCTGTGAGGAATCCGCCGTGGGGAATGCGAATTACTCGAATGCGGGTATCCGTAACTGCCTGCAAAACGTCACTCGTACCATCAGTAGAACCGTCGTCGACGATAAGAAGTTCGAATTTTGAAAAGGTTTGATTGAGAATGCTGTCGATCGCGGCGCGGACATAACACGCCTGGTTGAACACTGGCATGATGACGCTAACCGAAGGCATAATCACCACCTACGGCTCGCTCCGCGCGTGGTCTTTGATGGAATGCCTGAACGATTGAGGTAGTCGGGCAGCCACTGCGGCCCCCGGCAGTCGCCGAATGGCGGTACGGGCGAAGAGCGTACCCAGCCGAGTGGTGCTTTCGAGTTGGCGGCCCAGTCTTTTCATTTTATCTTCGTACAACCGTGGGTGCACGAGAGAGAGGCTCTCGCGAGATAAAATGGAAAATGACTTCAGCCTGGGGTAGCACGGCAGGGCACTTTGCCGTATATAGAGGATCGTGTTTTGCGCGTACCAGACCTTTATGTGTGGATCATTCCGAATGATGGGCCGTATACAGTCAATTGGCACATAATCTCTTCCCATAAATATTTCCGCCCAAGCCTTGAGCCAATGAGGAAGCAGATTGATCTTCGTGGCAGCGGTAGGCTCCGCCGGAAAAAGTCAGAGCGGCCGGGCGCGGGAACGCGCCTCCAGGCCACTATCAAGATGATCCGGGGCAGGCTGGACTTGCCGAGAACTCAGTTCCCACTCGCACGGAGGGGCGAGCAATGCGCGGCTCAGACCAGCGGTTGCGCCGTCAACCTGTAAGAATATTTTTTCGGATAAGTGACGCATGTATTGGCCGTTGGGACCCTCGGCGATAAGTTTCAGATAAACGGTATAAACTCCGGGAGCCAGCCACACAGCCGGTAGCCGGCTAGTTACCCGGTAGTGGCCCGCCCGGATGGGCCCTGAGCATAGGTCAGAGAGAGCCGCCCGGCGATGGACGACAAGCTGGCCCATGAAGTCTTCGATTAAAAGAAAAACAACGCCTCGCTGGCAGTTCGCACCAAGGTCAAGTCCGGCATGGATGTGCAGCGGCTCCGCTGGACTCGTGATCGCCAGTGAACCATCGCTGTAGTCGTTCACATAAATGTAGCGCCACTCTGTAGCATGTCCCGGGCGATCGTTGTTAGGGGCCTCAGTAAGCGTTCGGCCGTAGAAGGCCAATGCTTGCGCGACAGGTCCGCGAAACGTCAATGAGCCATTTCGGAGAACAAAACCTATATTGCAAAGCTCCTTCACCGCGCCCAGGTTATGACTGACAAACAGGACAGTGCGGCCCGCTGCGGCGATGTCGCCGATTTTTCCCAGGCACTTCTTTTGAAAAGCAGCGTCTCCGACGGCGAGAACCTCATCCACCAGGAGAATCTCCGGCTCCAGGTGCGCAGCTACGGCGAAGGCCAGCCGCAGATGCATGCCGGTGGAATAATGCTTCACCGGAGTATCAACGAATTTCTCCACGCCGGCGAATGCTATGATTTCATCCAATCTTCGCTCGATCTCCGCGCGCTTCATGCCGAGGATCGCCCCATTCAAGTAGATATTTTCCCGTCCGGTCAACTCAAGATGGAAGCCTGTGCCGACCTCGAGCAGCGATCCCACCCGCCCGTGTATTTCCGCGTGGCCGCTGGTTGGCTCCGTGATTCGAGAAAGAATCTTCAACAGCGTGCTCTTGCCGGCCCCGTTATGGCCGATCACGCCGACGACATCGCCCTGCTTCACCTCGAATTCCACGTTGGATAAAGCCCATATTTCGCTCTCGCCGCGGCCCTTGCCGTTTTTCCGCCGGGCCACCAGCGAAGCCAGGCGCTGGAAGGGCGCCGCGGCCGCGTCGGCGAGCGAATCCCGCAGCGTCTTATACCGCTCACGCTGGCCGCCGATGCGGTACTTTTTGGAGAGCCCTGCTACCCGGATTGCCAGTTCACTCATGTGTTAAACGCGGATGCACGATCCATGATCATGCCCAGATTCAGCCATTGCCACACGAAGAAGCTATTGTCGTACGCCCCATTTACGAAAGCCTGCCAGGCTGCCCTCACCGCCTCCGGTTTGAGCCACGACCCGCCATAGGCGGAAATTGCTGCTTCCATCCGCTCTTCGGCCCATGGCCTCAGGGGCCCCCTCAGCCACTCGCGCTGCGGCGTTTGCAAGGGCCGCTTCGGAGCTTCCACCACTCCCTCGGGCAACAGTTCCCTCGCCATGGCGCGGAGCAGCACCTTCCTTGTGCCATTGGCGATTTTCCGGCCGGCCGGCTGCCGCAGCGCCAACTCGAAAAGCCGGTGATCCAGGAAGGGCTCGCGCAGCTCAGTCGAGGTCCGCATGGAGATGCGGTCGTTGAAACGCAGCGCGCGCGGTATCTTCGTGTGGCGCGCATCGCGATATTGGCAGTTCCGGAGGCCGTCGGGAAAGGGGCGCGGCATTTCCCAGTCTTCCGCAAGCGCAAGAAATTCCGGGACGAGACACTCGGGCCGGACCGGCGGATCGGCCGCTCCCTGGATGGTCGCTCCGTTTGCTCCGTTGACGGCGTCCTGATAGTAGTCATATCCAGCCCACTGCTCGTCCATGCCTTGGCCGTCCAGCAGCACTTTCACACCGTCGGCGCGCGCCTGTTCAAACAGCCGCGCGTAGGCGAGAGTAGGCAAGCCGCCAAAAGGCTCGTCCTGGTGCATCTGGACGGAGCACGCCAGGCGGGGCACGTCCCGGGGCTCCAGCCGGCAGGGAACCAAGGGATGCCTCGTGCGCTGGAGCATCTGCTCGACCCAGGGTAGCTCGTCATACCGGGGATCGCCGGTGAGAAACGTATACGCCCGAACCTCGCTCGCCGGCCCCTGAAGGCGCCGCACCAGGCCCAGCAATATCGAGGAATCCAACCCGCCGCTGAGATTGATGCCCACGGGAACGTCGGCGCGAAACCGCAACTGCACGCTCTCTTGCAGCAGATACAGATATTCCTCGGCGGCAGCCTCGGCGGAGCGGCTGTCAAAATCAGGCGGTACGCGCTCGGCCAAATCGTACCAGCGGGTGAGTTTCGTTTCCGCGCGGCGCCAGGTGAGAAAATGGCCGGGAGGAAGCGACCGCACGCCGTTCCAGAATGTCCTCGGGCAGTGATCATACAGGCCGCGAGCCAGATAGGTCGCCCAAGTTCCGGCGTCGGGCGTCAAGCAAACGCCGGCAGCATGCAGGCCCTTAATCTCGCTGGCGGCGAGCAGCGTGCCGTCGCGTTTGCGGTGGTAGTAGAGAGGTTTCACCCCGAATCGATCGCGGGCGGCAAACAGCTTTTGTTCCCGCTCATCCCAGAGGAGAAAGGCGAACATGCCGATGAAGTGTTCGAGGCACGCCGTTCCCCAGCGCTCATAGGCCGCCAGAATCACCTCTGTATCCGTGTTGCTGCGAAAGGGATAACCGTGCAGCTCGGCGCGCAGCTCGAGATAGTTGTAGATCTCGCCGTTAAAGACGATCCAGAGCGATCCGTCGCGGTTGGTCATGGGCTGGCGGCCCGCAGGGGAAAGATCAATGATGCTCAAACGGTTGTGGGCCAGGCCGGCGACGCCCGCGGGACTGATGTAGCACCCCTCATCATCGGGACCCCGGTGCCTTTGGCTGGCCAGCATGGCGGCGAGTTGCGCCTCGTCCCAACCCACGCCGAAGATCCCTGCGATGCCGCACATGTTTTCACTTCCTCGCTTCCGCTAACAAATGCCGCGTGCCATCCGGCCACTCTCTTATGTGTTCTGTGCTTGACTGCATCAGAGTGATGAGATTTCCAACCGCGCTCCGCATGGTCTGAACTGGATGCTGAACGCACCACGATTGCAGACCCCAGCTCCGGAACTGTCCGCCGGCAACGGCATATTCCACGCGGACCGCCTCGAAATGCGAGCCTAGCAAGCTTTGCAGTTGGGCTCTTGTGTAATGACGCTTATGGTCGGGGTTGGTATTTTTCACAGCATCGCCATTGGGCGTCGTCATCAAAAAGACGCCGCCATCCCGCAAGACCCGTCGCACTTCCCGGATAAAACCAACATCGTCTTCCACATGTTCGAGAACTTCCACGGCGACAACGCAGCCAAATGCCCCTTCTTTGAGGGCAGAATGCGTCATGTCATCGTAAACGATGCCCCGTACATTGCTTCTTCTTCGCCGGATTTGACCGACAATTTGAGAGTCAACTCCCAGGTGAAGTTTCTGTTGTAGGGCGGATTTCCTGGGCAGATCAGTGATGTAGACGGCCGCTGGAAGTCCTGCCGTGTAGTGAGATTTTCGGCCGCCGATGTCCAGAATGCAGACCTGCCAGCCGCATCCCCGGATAATGGCTTGCAACCTTCTGCGCACGAGGAAATACAAGGGGCTTATCAGAGGCTCCACGCAAATATAGAGCAGCTCGAAAGGCGTCATCTTGCGCAGGCGGCAAGCAATTCCTCGGCCCGCTCCCAATCCTCGGGAGCGTCGATGTTCACGCTGCTGTTGGAATCGGCCGGGTAGCCCACGATCCGCCGGCCGTACAGGCTGTTGCCGTTGATAATGACGTCTGTTCGGGTCACGTAGACCGATCCTTCGCGGTGAAAGGCCGGCGGCAGATCCTGGCGGCGCGAAATGGGCGCTTCCTCGCCCGTGCTCAAGCGAAGAGTTCCGTCGCTTTCGGCGAAGTAAACCCAGTGCGGGTTGTATTCCGGCGGTACCGGAAGCACGGTAATTACAGAATCTGCGCCGCTGTCCACCAGTAGCTCGATGCAGCCGTCGATTTGGCCCGGGCTTCGCAACGGGTTCGTCGGCTGTAGCAGGCAAACGGCGTCAAAGCGGCCGCCGTCTTGCGCGAGTGCGCGGACGGCGTGCTGCACCACTGGGAGCGTAGGCGCCCCATCGGTGGCCAATTCGGGCGGCCGCAAAAAAGGAACCTCCAGGCCGCAGCGCCGGCCCACTTCCGCAATCTCTTCGTCATCGGTGCTCAGAATGACGCGGGTCAGCAGCCGCGCCGAGAGGGCCGCCTCCGCCGTATAGCTTAAAAGCGGGCGCCCGTGCAGCAGCCGGATATTCTTTTTGGGAATTCCTTTCGAGCCGCCGCGCGCCGGGATCACGCCGAGCACCCGGAAATCCTGCCTGCTCATGCGGCCCCCGGCTCAAAAGCTGTTTTCTGATTCGAGAACACCATGCAAGGGACGCGGCCGATCCGCTCCTGGCTCAGTCCGCCCCTACAACCTCGGGCAAGGGCTCTTCGACATAGCACAGCCGCTTTTGCAGATACGGCTCCAGACGGACCAGGGCCGCTGCGATGCGCTCGGAAACCCGCCCGTCTCCGTAGAGCGTGCTCGGCGGATACCGGCCATGCGCGATTTGCGCCCAGGCGGCGGTGGTAATTTCATCGGCCAGAGGCGCGACGCGGGTCACATGGACGTCGCACTCGCGGCCGTCCTGCCGACTGCCGATCAACACGACAGGCGTCCCAAAGTAACTGGCGTCGCGAACGAAGCTGCTGGAATTGCCGAGCGCGCAGGCGGCATTGGCCAGAACTTTCAGATAGTCCTCGGGCGTAAGATTGATAATCGTGCGCAGCCAGGCCGGTTTTTCCATATCCCGGAACGTGCGGATGGCCTTGCTGATGTGGTCGGAGCCGGCGTCGATGTTCGGCCACAGAAGGATGGTTTGGATCTGAAGGCGCTTCAGCGATTCCAGCACCTGCTGCATTTGCGCCCGCTCGCCCCCGTATTCGGTCGTGGTCGGATGAAAAACGACCAGCAGAAAGTCTTTCTCGACGTCGATGCAGGCGCCGCTGCCGGCCCGGTTGACCACGGCCGGATCGAGCTGGCGGTGCAGCGTGCGGGCGATGTCGCTGCTCGGACACCCGATGGCTAGAATTGCTTCCGGCCGCTCCCCCATACGCACCAGATACTCCGCGGCCTGCCGGGTGCTCGGGAAATGATAGTGCGCGAACTTGGTAATAGCGTGCCGCGCGCTCTCATCGATGGAACCGGATACCTCGCCTCCCTGGATATGAGCAATACAAAGATTCATGTAGGCCGCGGCGATGGCGGCGGCCAGCGCCTCGTAGCGGTCGCCGATCAGCAGGACGATATCCGGCTTGAGCCGCTGGAATTCGCTGGCGAACTCTACGACGCCGAAGCCGACCGACTTGGCCATGGTGGCCGGCGTCGAGCCTTCCAGCTCGATATAGATTTCGCCGTTCACCTGGAAGCCGTCGCGTTTCAGCACGTCGACGGGGAAGCCAAAACGCTCGAGCACCATAGTGCCGGCGGCGATCACCTGAAGCTCCAGCTCGGGGCGCGCTGCGATGGCCTGCATCACCGGCTTCAGCCGCCCATAATTCGCGCGGTCTACCAAAACGACGCAAACCTTGCGGCGCGGAGAGCTACTCAAGGTCCGCCTCGGCAAGCAATGTGTTCGCGCCCACGGCGCGCTTGAGCTTGCGGTTGACCACTTGCCCCAGCCGCGCCGGGGGAATGCCGGTGCCCGGCTTGCGGAGAGCCAGGTCCGTTTCGGTGAGCAGTTGTCCCGCCGGCAGGTCGCGGGCGGCTACGATGCTCTTGCCGAAAATCTGGCGCAGGCCCCCGAGCTCGGCCGCGGCCGCCTCCTTGTCAACCGGGTGGTTGACTGCCTTTTCGATAAACCGCACGCCGGCCACCAGCTCGGCCAATTCGGCCGTAGTGATCGACGCCGGCACATCCGGGCCGAAGCATTCCCGCGAAAAGGTCACATGCACTTCGATGACTGCTGCTCCCAGGGCCGCCGCCGCCAGGCCCGCGAAGATCGTACCGGAATGATCCGAGAGGCCTGCGGGGCAGTGAAACCGCTCCCGAATTTCGCTCAACACGTTCAATCCGATTCTCTCCGGTGGGCACGGATACGCCGTGGTGCATTGCAGCACAATCACCGGGGCGCCTTCCCGGCGAACGCAGGCTACGGCCGCGCCGATCTCTCCCCATCCCGACAAGCCAGTCGAGAGCAGTACCGGTTTTCCGGTGCTCGCCATGCGGCGAATCATGGGCAGGTTCCCGATCTCGCCGGCGCCTACTTTCCAGGCGGGGACGCCAACACGCTCGAGCAGGTCCACGGCCTCCATAGAAAAAGCGGAAGAAAGAAAAATCAGCCCGCGCTCCCCGGCATGCTCGGCCAGACCGCGCCACTGTTCCTCGCTAAACTCCATGCGCTTCCAATAATCGTAGCGGGTAGCGTCCTGGCGGCTGAATTTCACCCGCCAGGGTTCCTGTGGAGTGCTCTCGGCTCTCGCGATGTGCGTCTGAAATTTCACCGCATCGGCGCCTGTCTTCGCAATCGCGTCGATATACGCGTGGGCGGTGCCAAGACTGCCGTCGTGATTCTGCGCCACCTCGGCGATGACCTTGCAGCGGAAATCACCGCTGTCACACCACGTCCGCAAAAGTCTTCTCCATTCGCCGGAAATAGAAGGCGCCGGCAGCCAGAATGGCCAGCGCCGCAAAAGACGACACCAGGATCATCGGACCGGGCTTGGTTTCCGTGTTCAGCAAAGCCCAGCGAAAGCCTTCAATAACGCCGACCATGGGATTCAGCGCGTAAAGCTTCCGCCAGGGCCGGTAGAGCAGGCTGCTGGGATAGGCGATCGGCGTGGCAAACATCCAGAACTGCGTCAAAAAGGGAATCACGTAGCGCACATCCCGGTATTCCACATTCAGCGCGGAGAGCCACAGCGCCACACCCAGGGACGTAACCAAAGCCAGCAGCAGGAAGAGCGGCAGCCACAGGACGTGTATGGTAGGCAGGTGTCCGTAATAGAGCATCATTGCCAGCAGAACTGCGAATGCGAGCACGAAATCTACAACGCCGGAAAGCACTGTAGCGATCGGTATCGCCAGTCTGGGGAAATACACTTTGGTGATGAGGTTCGCGCTGCCTACCAGGCTGTTAGAAGCCTGGCTCAGGCCCGTGGCAAAGAACATCCAGGGGACGATCCCGGTGAAGGTGAAAATCGGGTAAGGCACCTTATCCGAGGGCACCTTAGCCAGCCGGCCGAAGAACAAGCTGAACACCATCATGGTCAAAACAGGCTGAAGGATAGCCCAGGCCACCCCCAAAGCAGTTTGCTTGTACCGGACCTTAATATCTCTCCAAATCAGAAAGTAAAGCAGCTCCCGGTATTCCCAAAGCTCGCCTAATTTCAGAGAGACCCAGCCGGTTGAGGGCTCAATCCTTAAAACAGGGGGCGCGCCGGCGGCCGGCTGGAGCCCGAGGTCGGGAGAAATGTTGGCGGTTGCGCTCATGGTTCCGAGAAGTTCAGTTCTGCCGGACAGCCGGCGAAGATTCAGTATGCAAGGCGCTGCGATCCGCCGTGGCGGCGGGCGCGCCGGCAAAGGTGTCAATCTCGCGAGCCCAGTCTCGATTTTTTGTGTACCAATCCACCAGGGAAGCCACTCCCTCTTCCAGGCTGATCATGGGTTCCCAGCCGAGCCAGCGGCGCGCGCGCGTGATATCGGCCCAAGTGGCCGGAACGTCGGAAGCGTGCGGCGGATGGAACTCGATCCGCGCTTCCTGCTTTAGCTGCCGTTCAATCATCCGAATCAGATCCAGGATCGGCGCTGGCCGGTCCGATCCTAGGTTGATGGTCGAGTATCCGCGCAGCGCCAAGGACGCGACGGTCCCCCGGGCGATGTCGGCGACATGGGTAAAGTCCCGGGACTGGCGCCCGTCGCCATACACGACCAAGGGACGGCCTTCGCTGATCCACTGTACGAATCGGAAGGGACTCATATCGGGCCGTCCGGCGGGGCCGTAAACCGTGAAGTAGCGCAGCACTGTCACGTCCAGACCGTGCAAGTAGTGATACGTATAGCACAGCGTTTCGGCAGCCTTCTTGGAAGCTGCATACGGGGAAAGCGGACGGCTGGTATCCGCCTCCTCGGCGTAAGGCATGGGATTATGCGACCCATACAGGCTGGAAGTGGAGGCCAGGATGAACTGGCGTACGCCGTGAATCTTCGAGAGTTCGAGCAGGTTCAGCGTGCCGGTTATGTTGGTTTCCATGTACAGCCAGGGGTTTTCCACACTTTGCCGTACGCCTGCCCGTGCAGCCAGATTTAGCACGGCGTCAAACGGCGGCCTCGCTTGCCAGAATTCGGCCAGCTTTGCCCGGTCACAAATATCCAGGCGTTGGAACCCGAACCTGGGGTGCGGCAAAAGGCAGCGGAGACGCCACTGTTTGAGGCGCACATCGTAAGCGTCGTTGAGGTTGTCGATGCCGGTAACGTGGTGGCCGCCCGCAAGGAGTTGTTCCGCCACTGTCGCGCCGATAAATCCGGCGGCCCCGGTGACCAGATAGTGAGCCATGTCAGCTAACCGCGGTTGCCCGCATAATGGCTATGGTAAGTGTCGTAGTAGCCGTAGCCATAACCATAGCCGTAGCCATAGCCATAACCGTTGGTGGACACCGCGGGATTCCAGTAGTTCAACACCGTTCCTAGCACGGGCGTGCCATCCTCGGCGAAGCGCTGCTTCGCGGCGATCGCGCTATCCCGCGTAGTTTGGCCTGCACGGAGGACCAGAATCACCGCATCAGCCAGCCGGCCAAGCACTCGGGCGTCGGAGATTTGCAGCATCGGCGGAGTGTCGATCAGCACCGTATCGAACTCGCGCCGGAACCGCCGCAGCAACTCGGGGACCCGGGCCGAGTAGAGGAGGTTCGAGATGCTGACCGTCCCCGGCCCGCTGGGCAGCAAGTACAGACCCGGTATGGCGGTCTCCCGGGCCAGCGCCTCCCGGGGACAATCGTCAATCGGATTTCGCTCGCGCAACAGGTCGCTCAAACCCCAGCTATTGGGCACATCAAATACTTCGTGCAGGCGAGGCTTTCGCATATCGGCGTCGATCAGCAGCACACGCCGGCTGATTTCGGCCAGAGCGATTGCCAGATTGCTGATCACCGTTGTCTTTCCTTCCGAGGGGCTGGGACTGGTCACCACGAGCACGCGAGGACGGTTGCCATTCTGTCCTGAAAATAGAATGGAGGCCAACGTTGCCCGGAACGATTCCGCCAGCAGTGAGGGTTTCTGTTGCCAGGTAATCAATTCGACGCGGCTGCCGGCACCGTCCTCCGCTCCGCGGTCTCCGCCATCGTCTCCAGCAGGACCGCCGATTCTTAGAGTCAGATCGCGGCCGTAAGGAGCTTTGCCGGAATCGGCGCGCGTGGACGGGATCACGCCGAGTTCGGGCACGTTCAGGTAGGTAGAGGCTTCGCCGGGCGCCCTGAGACTCCGGTCCGAATGCTCGCGCACCAGCACGAAGACTACGCCAAGGAAGACGCCGGTGAGCAGCCCCAGCGCCGCATTTTGGCTCGGATTCGGCTTATAAGGTCCCCCAGGCGGTCTAGCGGGGTCGACCACGCGCACGTTGCTGGCCCGCATCGCCGAAGTGATGCCCGCCTCCTTGACTTTCTGAAGCATGGCGTCGTAAAGCTGGCGGTTGGTATCCACCTCACGCTTCAGGATGTTGTAATGAATCGCCTTTTCCGCCTGCTCGGAAACGATCTTGGCCTGCGTGGCGTAAGCGGCGGCGAGCAAGCGTTCCCTACGCTGGGCGGAATCATACTCGTTTCGGATCCGAGTCATGATGTTGCCGCGCTCTTTCTTGATAGACGCTTCGATTTCCGCAATCTGCGCCTGCACCCGTTTCACCTTGGGGTGAGCCGGAGTGAAAGAGGAAGTGAGCTCGGCTAATTGCCGTTTCAGATCCACCAGCTTCATCTGATACTCGCCGAGGGACTCGCTGTCCAACACCTCGGGCAGCGCGTCAGGCGGGCTGGAGAGAGCCATTTCATAGAGAGATTGCTTGCTCACCCGGTCGGCTTGCGCTTTGGAGAGCTCTTGCTGTAATTGCTTCAGCTTTTCCTGGTCGACGTTTTCATTATCCTTTTCGGAAGTGAACATCAGGCCTGACGCCCGGGCGTAGGATTGCAGTTGATCTTCGGATTTTTCCAATTTGATCTTCAGGTCCTGAAGCTGGCGGGTCAGCCATTCTCCGGTTCTCTGGGAGGAGTTCCAGCGGGATTCCAGATTCTGCTCGATAAATTCGCTGGCCAGAGTATTGGCGAAATCGGCCGCTATTTTGGGATCTGTCGAATCGCAGGTAATATCGACGATCCGGTTTTGGCCGGTGTTCCGGACACGAACCGTGCTCGCCGCCGTCATCAACGCCTGCTGGCGCGGATCCATGCTCGGGCCTGTGCCAAGACCGAGGGCCTTGCGCCAGGCGGCCAACCGCCCCAGAGGCGGCGGGTCTGCGGATTCCTCCCCCTTTAGCTTGGCCACGGCTCTCTCGATCAGCGTGCGGCTTTGCAGAATCTTCATCTGCGTCTGAATGTCGTACTCGGGATAGAAACCCGACGTTGTGGTCGGGTTCATATTGGTCATGTTCAAAAAATTTTCGTTCAGGCCCTGGATCTCGAGGGATGTCTGCGCCTGATAAATCGGCGTCTGAGGAAGGCTGAAAAGAACTCCGGCCACTGCCCCTAAAAACGCGATAATCACGATCGCGCTTTTGTGCCGGCGCAGCATGTGCCAGTAGACCAGCAGGCTGCTCGAAATTTCGGAATCGGCCAGCTCCGGATCGCCGGCCTCCACCAGTTGGATACGCCCCGGCATGTGCTCTCGCGCGCTCTGGCACAATTCTTCGATCCGGGCTTCCAGCCTTGCGACGTCGTAATGCAGATTCCCGTTGTCGCCGGAGGGGCCCTCCGCGGGGTCTCGATCGCTGGGAATCAAATTTGAGTTTTCCATGGCCGCTCCTTCTTCCAGCTCAATGGCTATAAATCGCGACGCCTGCGCCGATCTGCGCTCCCATGCCCAGCGCCGTTTCCAGAGAACGGAGGGCGACGCTCTTGCTGGCGCTGTTCGGAATGAACAAGATATCTTCCGGCTGCATGGGAATGTCGTCTTTCTTTCCTGCCAGAATGTCTTTCAGGTTCACCGCCAATTCGGTCCGGTTCGCTCCTTTGCCCGCGGCGCGCAACAGCTTGGCTTTTGTAGGAGCAGCAGCGCGCCCCAGGCCGCCTGCCAGCGAAAGAGCTTGCAGCACGGTGACGTTTTCTTGCTCATTGAGAACAAAGCCGCCGGCCCTGGGCACGTCCCCGACCACATAGACCATCTCGGCGCGCGGCACCGAAATGACGTCTTCGGGCTGGATCAGAATGTTGTCCTGCGGGTTTTTGGCGTCCAGGACCGATTTCAAATTGACTTCCGCGACGCTGAACTGTCCGGTGGGATCGTCTTTGGCGTTCGGCAGCGGAATCCGTCCCCATTCCAGCCGGCGGGTGATTTTAACCGTGTGTCCCGCGTCAGAGCGCGTTCCGCCGGCCAGGGAAAGGATCTCGATCAGAGTTTTGTGGCCCTGCAATTGGTGAACGCCGGGTGCGTTCACAGCGCCGATCACAGAGACCGGCTGGCTGCGGAACTCACTGACGCTCACCGAAACCTCAGGAGATTGAATGTAGGTTTGGAGCCGTGAGGTAAGCTCAGCTTCGAGCTGCTCGACTGTCATTCCGGCGGCGTGCACACGGCCCACCAGCGGCAGATTGATGTAGCCGCTGCTCGAGATTCGAGTCGGCTTGTCGGAAATTTCTTCTGCATCGAACGCGCGGATGACAATCTGGTCGCCCGGACCGAGAATGTACGACGAAGGCGCTTCTTCTACTGCCGGACGAGGCTCTGCCGTCTTGGTTTCGCTCTCCTGCGGGTGGACGCTTGGGGACACGGGAGCGACCGGCGGCGCTGATGTGACCTCCTGCTGCGGCGCGGCCGAAGCGGCCGCTGCCAACCATACCATAGCGGGAATCAAGAGACTGATCCGCATAGCTTTTCTCCATTGATTGCTTTGCGCGAACCGACGCCGCCTTCGCCGGGGCTGGATACGGCGTTCTTCTTGGGGATTACCGGAGACCCTGCCTCAGCAAGCAGCTGCGCTAATCTTTTGACCTCCCGGTCCAGCTCGGCGAATTTCCCATGCAGCTCCCGCACTGTGCCTTCGAATTTCTCCGCGCTGCCATTGCTCCCGAGAGACTGGCATACCGCGGCCCGCGCGAAGTCGGAAATGCTTCTGGATCCGTTGGCAATGCAGAGATTCTTCAGTTCCTTGTATTCGTCCTCGGAGAGACGAAAATTGACCATTCGCGTTCTGCGCTTTAGTACAGTCATGCTAGGTGCTCCTGCGGCTCCCGCCGAACAACCAAACGATTGGTTGGCGAAGCGGGATTCTAAGCGGACTTGGCGTCCGGCACGAAGGCCGAAGCAGCGGCGGCAGGGCGGGGAAGCCCTCGAATCGGCGTTACCCAGAAACGCTCGATTTCTACTGCGACGGACCTTTGAAGAATGGTCACCGAGACAATGAGCCGGTGCCGGTTTTTGATCTCCAGCAGAATGCCCTCCAGATCAGCGAGAGGCCCTGCCTCGATTCGAACCAACTGGCCCACACGAAGAAAGGGCCAAGGCTCGGCGGGGAGGCCGGACTTGACAATAGTTTGCACTGCTCGAATTTCGGCTTCGTCCACAGGCGTGGGAATCTTACCGGTCCCGACAATTGATACCACTCCGGGCGTAGTAAGAACCGGCAGCCTGTCTTTCAGATCGAAGCGGCAAAACACATAACGGGGAAATAAAGGCGTCTGAAGCTCTTTCCATCGATCGGACCAGCGCCTCACAGACGTGCACATGGGAAGAAACTCTTCGAATCCCTTGCTCCGCAGCGCGTTCGCTGCGGCTTTCTCATGCCGGGGCTTTACCTGCAAAGCGAACCAATTCCGATCTAGAGCAGTCTCCGACAAATACATATTCACTACGGGGTGCCGCTCAGCCGCAGACGCGCTACCGCGATCTGAGTCCCAGGAAAAGAGGACTTCTGTTGAGCTTTTTTTGCTGGGGTATTCGCAGTTATAGGGCAGAACTATACGTATGTCAAGCATCAAAACTTTTGCGCCGGGCAATGGTTCGGCCGGATCCACCGGTTTTTCGGCAGGAACAGTAATGTGATGACCGCGAACGGGTTAGGAAACTTTTGCGAATGCGCTGCCGCACCCAAACTATGCGGAAAAAGTACCGGTACTTGTAAAGACAACGAAAGTCGAATACTCTATGCGGGCAAGAATCTTTGTTGGCCGTTGCGGTTGGATCCTTTGCGTCGCCTGTCTGTGTTCGTGCTGAGTTCTGTCCTTACAGCCTATGCAGCGGGTCGTATTTTGTCGGATCGAGCCTATGAGGCCAATCCGAGCCAAGAGCCCGCGCTGTGCGAATTTAGTCTCTGTGGAAATGATTTTTTGATACCGATTGCCAGCCAGTCGCTGCTGGGAGGCACCCGCGCGGCGTTGCAAAGCGCAACGGCCGATTTCCGCGAAGCGTTGCGCAGGGATCCGGCCTCTCCTTTCCGGTGGTGCGACTTGGCCGAAGCATTGCAGCAGTCGGGAGATGCCGCGAGCGCCCGCTATTGCATGGCGCGCGCGATCGAGAGGGGTCCTCACTCTCCGTATGTGCTTCTTCGGGCCGGCAACCTCGATCTGCAACTCGGTGAGACGCAGGAGGCTCTCCAGCGCTTATCTCGGGTATTGGAGGTTGTGCCCGACTACGACCCCATCATTTTCGCCTCGTATGCCCGGTTTGTCGGCTCAACCGGAGAGGTTTTGCGGCAAGGAATCCCGAACAGCCGCCGCGCCGCCCAGTCGTATTTTCGATATTTGCTTCGGGAGGGCGGAGAAAAGGACCTGCAACTGGTTTGGGATTGGTTGAGTTCCCGTTCGTTCACGGATGCGGCATTGGCCGGTGAATACACTGATGTTCTGTTGAAGCGCCGGAACTACGAAGGCGCCGCGCGCGTATGGCGCGGCCAGTTTGAGGGGGTGGAGCCGCAACAGACACAGGCTGATTGGGCTTTCAACGGAGATTTTGAACGCGATTTCACCGGTTGCCGGCTGGACTGGCGCATCGAACCGGCGAAGGGCGCCGAAGCGGCGCTCGACCGCGGCGTGGCGTACTCCGGCGCCAGGTCGTTGCGGATTCGCTTTGACGGGACAGAGAACGTGGATTACCGGCATGTCTCCGAAGCGGTCCTTCTTAAGCCCGGCCGCTACCGCTTACAGGCTTATGTGCGGGCCGAGGATTTGACTACCGACGAAGGTGTTGGCTTGCGGATCGTGGATCCCGAGTCGCCTGCGCGGCTGGACGTAAGTACTCCCAGCGTGAGCGGCACGAGCGATTGGAAAAAAGTGGAGGCCGTTTTCAATGTGCCGAGCCACGTGGGGTTGGCGGAGCTGCAAGTGGTGCGCCGGCCTTCCCTGAAGTTTGACAATTTGATCGCTGGCGCCGCCTGGGTGGATGCCGTGGCGCTGCTGCCGGCGGGGCAGCCGGCGCAGGCGCGGCCCCGCTGAACGAAAAAACTGGTGGGGTACGGTTTGTATACAGGTGTGATACATAGTTTCGAAATCGCTTTTTTCAAGGGTTTCGTGATTGACAAGAGATTCGAGATAGCATACAACTGAGGAGCGCGAGGTTCAAAAGAATGACAGCCCGGAATACCGAAGACAGCATCAGCGCCCTGCCGTTGCGCGCCGAGCCGAACGCGGAGGTCGTTTTTCAACGCGTGGGCGACACGGTCGTGCTGCTGCATCTGGGGACGGACAAGTTTTACGAGCTGAACCGGACGGGCGCGAGGTTCTGGGAGTTGTTGGCGGCCGGCAATGGCCCCGCCGCCGTTCACGAACAGATGATGCGCGAATTTGATGTGGACCCCGCGGAGCTGGCGCGCGAAGTCCAGCAGCTGCTGGCCTCGCTGGCGAAGGAAGACTTGATCCATGTCGGTGCTTCCCACTAGCGCTCCGCCGGTCGGCGAACCTGCCGCCGGGCGCGAGCTGCCGGGCGAGTGGCTGGCGTCGCTCGGCGACCCGCGCGCAGACGCGCAACACGCCGGGTGGACGATTGTGACGAGAGATGGGCGCTTTCGCGCCTTGTCCTTGTTGGCCGGCGGCGAACAAGCCCAACCCTCGACCGCTCAGGCTCGGTCCTGCGGCGTGATTTTCGACGGCGTTCTCCACAATCGGGCGGAGCTCGGCCGCGATCTCGAGCCGACGGTTGACCAAGCCGAGAACGAGGCGAGTCTTGCCCTAAGAAGCTATCTGCGCTGGGGCGAGGATGGACTGCGAAAAATCAAAGGCCATTTCGCATTGCTGCTGTGGGACAGCGAACGGGATCTCTTCCTGTGCGCGCGCGATCCAATCGGAATATACCCCTTGTTTTATGCCCAAACCGAGCGGGAACTGGTGCTGTCGACGTCAATCGAGGCCCTGCTCCGGCATCCACGGGTATCACGGGCTTTCAATCGTCCTGCGATAGCCGATCAGTTGCGGTTCCGTTTTACCGATTTGCACGAAACCGTTTACGAGAGCGTGAACCGAGTGCCGCCCGGGCACGCGTTGCGCATGGCGCGTGGCCACAAGCTGGTGTATCGGTATTGGGACCCCGCTTCACCGTATGGTCGCGTGAATTGGCTTCGGGAAGACGAACTGGGCCGGTTCGACCAGTTGCTCGATCAGGCGGTAAACCGGTGCTTGCCGTTTGGGCCAGCGGGCATTTTCCTGAGCGGCGGGCTCGATTCCGTTACCGTGGCTGCCGTCAGCACCGAGAAGTGCCGGGAGCAGGGCTTGCCAGACCCGCTCGCTCTTTCGCTCGTTTTTCCACACCCGGAAGCGAACGAGGAGATTGTACAGAGAAGCGTTGCCAGGTGCCTCGGATTGCGGCAGGTCGCGATTCCGTTCGACGAGGCGGTGGCGCCGCGGGGGCTTGTGCCTGCCGCTCTCGAGATGAGCAGCCGGTTCTCCATGCCCCTGATGAACACGTGGCTGCCTGCCTACCGCCATCTGGGTGAGGCCGGCCGGCAGCGGGGTTGCCGGACGATTCTCACGGGGACCGGGGGCGATGAGTGGTTGACCGTCACCCCGTTTCTGGCTGCGGATCTGTTGCGCCGCGCGGACGTGGCGGGCTTCTATCAACTTTGGCGTTCCATGCACCAGTCTGTTCGCCGCTCCCCGGCGGCGGTTTTTCGGCTGTTGCTCTGGAAATGCGGTCTGAAGCCGCTGCTCATCCAGGCGCTCCGCCAGGCAATGCCGGAGCCGCTGCTGCGGGCTCGAAGGAGCCGAATCGCGCGGCGCATTCCTTCGTGGCTCGCGCCGGATCCTGCCGTACGCCGGGAACTGATCCGGCGTGGAGAGCAGATGGCGCCGGAAAGCGAATCGGAAAAAGCCGGGTTTTATATACAAGAGATGCGCAGCGCGCTGGATCACCCTCTGGTCTCTTGGGAGCTGGAAGAGAGCTTCGAAAACGCCCGGTCGATGGGCGTGCGGGTGCTTCACCCGTTCTGGGATTCCGACCTGGTGGATCTCTTGTATAGGATCCCGCCGCTGCTGTTGAACAAGGGTGGCCGCAGCAAGGGTTTGGTGCGGGAATCCTTAGCCCGCCGGTTCCCTGATTTAGGGTTCGAGAAGCAAAAAAAAGTGGAAGCGACTGGCTTCTTCTGGTCTGTCATACTAACCAAAGGAGCACAGACTTGGCACGAACTGGGCGGCCCGCGGGCTTTGGCGGAGCTGGGCCTGGTTGATCCCCAGATCCTGACTGCGGAAATTGACGATATCGTGGCGAAAAATTACGGGCCAGAGGCTTATCGGATTATTCACGTTCTGACTTATGAAGCGTGGCTCCGGCCGCGTCTTTGACTAAGCGAAGAAGACATTGTGAGGAGAAGAATTCTATGAGCGCCGAGAAGAATGAAACCAAGAAGCCTTGGGAGACGATGACTGTAACCTATCAGGGTCACGCCCGTGATGTGATCCTCGGCGGGGGCGGTAAAAAGACCCCGGCTCCCAGCGATCCAGGCGAAAGCCGGAAACCACGCCCGAAGGAAAGCGGCCTGTAGCGATCCGGCCAGCCCTGGCTCTGGAGCAACATCACGGCGGAGAGAGCGCCGGCGGAGAGGCGCGCTCTCCGCAGCCGCGGTTGGTGATCCGATCTCGACCCGATGCTGAATTTGGTTATTGTACCCGAAGGCTCGCATTGCGCTCCACAAGTGGACTGGTCCGATCCGGGCGTGGAAGCCTGGCACGACAATGATGGCGCTCTATGCGCGTACGGCTACAGCCTGGACGGCCACTCGTGGATTGATTGGCCAGGCGTGGCGAGGTTCTGCCTGGATGGACCGGATGAAGGAACGGTCACGGCCATACCGTGGCAGCCTGCGCGGGAGTGGGCGATCGAGGAGGTCTTTCGCCGCAGTATCCTGCCCCTGGCTCTGCAAGCGCGGGGCCGGGAAGCTCTGCACTCCAGCGCTGTGCTGATGCCCCGGGGGATTGTCGGAACCTGCGGCGTCTCCGAATCGGGAAAATCGACCATCGCTTTCGGCCTGAGCCGCCGCGGCCATCCCTTATGGGCTGACGACGCCGTGGCTTTCGAAGCCTCAGGCGACCGCGTAACGGGAATTCCTCTGCCGTTCCGGATCCGCCTGCGGCAGCCCTCGGCAGCTTTCTTTGGCGAGAATAGCTCGTGGCTGGAGCGATCCGTGCGTTGCGAGGCGGAGCCGAGGCCGCTGGCAGCCCTCTTTATCCTAAGCCGGACGTCTTCTGTGCGGAATGACGGCCTCTGCGAGATCCAGCGCCTGTATTCGGCGCGGGCCTTCTCGGCAGTTCTTACACATGCTCTCTGTTTTAGCCTGCTCGATAAAAGCCGCAAGCGGTCCATGTTTCATCACTATATGAACTTGATCACAAAAGTGCCGGTTTTTGAGTTGCGGTTCCAGCCGGATTTGAATCGGCTGCCGGCGTTGCTCGACGCCATCGAACAGAAGGTTAGGGAAATCTGAAGTCAGGCCGGTCCATCCCCCGCCGGCAAAAACGACTGTATGCGGATCAGCGGCATCGCGCCAGGAGTGAAGGTCCGGATCGAGTATGGTGAGCTTGATCCTCTTTATGCTCCCGACGTCGACTGCCGTCTGCTTTTTCTGGGCGAACATTTACAACCGCTTGTGCACGCTTATGAAGACCTAGCCCGGTGTTTCGCGGCATCGAGCGATCCCTCCTCGCTGGCAGCTACGCTGGAGTCCTCGAGCGAAATCCAGAAATATTACGAAATTCGCCGGAATGGCGGGCTTTCGGCCGTTCTCCGCGATTCCGTCTTTCGGCAGCAGGGCCCGTTCGATGATCGGAAGCTCCGGCTCAGATTCTCCCGCGCCGAAAAATCTGTCTCTTACCCCCTGCCGCTGCGGCGTTGGGGAGCCTTAGGACGCTTCTGGCCGTTGCTCGGGTCGAACCGGACGCAGGAAGAGATCGTGGCGCTTTTGAAATCGGATTTGCCGGGCGATGATGCGGCGTGGGCGGCAGAGCTACTTGCTCTGCTGGAAACTCAGCAGTTGCTGGATCACCAACCCCGCGATGCCGGCTTCTTGCGAAGGCCTGCGCCCCGGGTTACCTTTATGGGCCATACCTCTCTGCTGTTCCAATCCGAGCGCAGCGCCGTGTTGACGGATCCTCTGCTCCCGACTGAAGCCGCCTATGCCCGGTCTGCGTTGGCCGTCCAACAAATCCGCCTCGGGGCGATCTGCTGTAGCCATCATCATTGGGATCACTGTAATTTTCAAACCTTGATGGGGTTTGATAAAAACACTCCGGTCGTGGTCCCGCGCGTAGAGCGGCCCTCTGCATTCAATCCACCGATAGCGGGCGCGCTGCAAATGCTGGGATTTACTGATATCCGGGAGGCTCGGTTGTGGGAGCCGATGCAAATAGAAGACATCGAGATAATTCCCACGCCGTTTTATGGCGAGCAGGATGAACCCGGTGCCGAGTGCGATCACTACACATACGTGCTGCGCACGAAAGATCTGACTGTATACGGCGGCGTGGACTGCTTCCGAGATACTTTTGGAGAGACGGTAGATCTGATGGAAGAAATCCGCGAGCGATACCGGCCGCAGATTGTTTTCCTGCCGATTTCGAAAAGCGTCTTCAGCTACCGGTACGGGGGCGCCAACGGCTTTTGCCGCTACTTGGATCAAGAGTTAGTGACGCAGTCATTTCAATACACAGCCGGCCCCGAAGAGGCCGCGGAATGGGTATCGCGGCTGGACGCTCCGCTGGTTACCCCTTACGCCATTTTCACTTTCTCCCGATGGAGCATGCCTCCGGTCGTGGCGCAGTTTCACGACGCCTTGCGGGCGAGGGGATTGGGCGAGCGCCTATACCCGCTCCGGCCGCTAGACTCCCTGGGTCTTCCTGCGCTTGCCGGGGCCCCTCCTGCCGGCCGGAACGCGGCGGTGGCCCTGTTCCGGGCCGGCGCGCAGATGAGCCGGTTGCGTGGATCGCCGCCGTACCGGCTTGCCAGGCGGGTCATGAAGAGCTTGCATCTCGCGTGACCTAGCGCCGGAGGAACGGAAATGCCCGACGCTGCTCCGGTCTCGGCTGTGATTCCCGCCTGGAACGCGGAAAAGTTCCTCCCAGAGGCAGTGCGCAGCGTTCAGGCGCAGTCCCTGCCTGTCTCGGAAATCATAGTGGTGGACGACGGCTCCGATGACCGTACCGCAGCCGTCGCCGGAGAACTTGGCGTCCGGCTGCTGCGGCAGACCCACCAGGGGGTTGCCGCAGCCCGCAATGCGGGCATTCGCGCGGCCGGGCAAGGCTGGATCGCTTTTCTGGATGCCGATGATATCTGGGAGCCGGAGAAGATCGAGCAGCAGTGGAACGCTCTGCAAAAGCACCCGTCGGCGGGGATGGTCTCCTGCGACCTGTGCATCGTGGAAAACGGAGAGGTGCTGTCGCCGTCATCTCTCGATCCAAGGAATCCCGATTTGGACGTATTGTACTTCCCGCAGATCCCCCACGACTTTCTGGCCTGTCAGATGAATTACCTTCCCTCCGGGGTGTTGGTGCGCCGCGAAGCGATTCTTTCCGTGGGTCTGTTTGACGAGTCCCTCCACTACAATGAGGACTTCGAATGTTTCTTGCGTGTGCTGGCGCGCAGGCCGCTGGTTATGGTCATGCGGCCGCTGGTGCGGCATCGCCGGCACGCCGGCAATGCCTCCCGGAACACTCTGAAAATGGCGTTGTCGTACAGCGATGTAGTGCGGCGGATGCGCCGCGATCCGGAGCGGTATCCGCCGGGAGCGGCCCTTGCCTGCCGGAAGGAATCATTGGAAATGCTAAGCTGCACCGGACGCGCCTTCGCCATCCAGGGCCGGCATAGGGAAGCCCGCCGGCTGCTGGCGCGGCGATTGCGGGAACAATTCGACTTTCACCTGTTCGTTTGGTGGAGTTTCACGTGGCTCAGCCCCCGGATGTTGCAAAAAGTGATACATCTCAGATGTGCGCCCGGCGCTTCGTAATCCTCCTGGGCTCTGTCGCCGCCGCCTCGGCGGGCTTGGTGGCTTACTCGCTCACGGTCGCCTGCTACGGGGACGAGGGCTTTCATCTTCTAGCGGCTCGGCTAATCCGCGCCGGGCGACGGCCTTATGTGGATTTTTTCTATCAACACCCGCCGCTCTATCCGTATTTGAATGCTTTTTGGATGGGATTGTTTGGAGATGGCTGGCGCAGCGTTCATACTCTCTCCAGCCTGTTCGCGGCAGGCGGCGTTCTGCTGGCCGCATGCTATGTCTTTAGAAGACTTGACGATTGCCGGTGGCAGCTTCCCGCTGCGATTGCCGCTGCACTGCTGATGGTATCGCAGCCGCTCGTCATTCAATTCGGCGGGATTGGGCAACCCTATGGGCTTTGTCTTTTCGCCAGTGCGGCGGCTTTTTGGCTGGCCGCCTCCGCTTCGGCTCATCTCCGGCGGCGCACCTGCTTCGCCGCCGGATTCTGTGCGGGCGCGGCGGCGGGTTCATCCTTGCTCGCCGCGCCGGTGGGAGGCGTTCTGTTTGTTTGGCTCTCGCGAAATGCGGGCACGGGGAAAAAAGTGGCGAGCGGCGCCTTGTTCCTCGCGGGTGCGGCGGTTTGCTTTCTGCCGCTGCTCTATTGGGCTTTGCGGGCGCCGGAGCAGACGTTTTTCGACGTGGTGAAATATCATGCTTTCTACCGCAATTCGGCGCCCACATACGATCTCCGCCGAGATTTCGAAGTGCTCAAGGGATGGCTGGATTCGCCGCAGGCGGTGGTGCGCGCCCTGTTGGCGGCGGTGAGCTTGCTGTACCTGGCAGGCCGACCGGATTCGCCGGCGCGCCGGGAGGCCTATCTCTGCGCTTGGCTTACCGGGACCCTCGCCGTTTGGATAGCTCTGGCACATCCGGTTTTGCCGCAGTATTTCGTTTTACTCGCGCCCTTCGTGAGCATCCTGGACGCCTTGGGCCTGTACGCGATTGGCTCCCGTCTCCGGGCACCGCAACGTGCCATCTGGCCTGCTTTTTGCTGTTTGGGCGTGCTGGCCGCGGCGCTCGCAAAGCCGGTTTACGACGCGCGCAGGGGCCAGGGATATCGCTGGAGCGACTGGGAGCGCGTGGCCGAGCAAGTCAATCGGGTCACGCCCCAGTCCGGGCTTCTCTGGGCGCCCGATATCATTTACTTCGCCGCGCACCGGCTGCCTCCGGGAGGTCTGGAAAACTCCAACAGCCTCGCTTTGCGGCTGCCGCCTGCTTTGTCCGCCCGGCTGCATGTCATACCCGAGCCGGAGGTCGACCAATGGGTGGCCAGCGGCCGCTTTGATACCGTGTGTACCTGCGTCGGGATGCGGGTCAGCGCCAATCCGGATGGGCCGCTTGGTCACGGCCTTCCCGGTCCTTATAAAAACCGATTGCAGGTTCAGGATTGCTACATCTTTTGGGGTCGCACGGGAGGCGCCGGTGGCGCGGCGTCGGAGAGCCCAGGCCGGAAAGCCCGTGCGGATTCGGTATATACTGGCAACTCGCGGGATCCCGAGCAGGGCCCCTTTTCTAGCCCGAGTTGGAAGCGCGGAGGGCGCGATGAGAAACGTGCTGTCTCCTGAGGATGCCATCGTGCAAGTCTCGCAGAACGGTCTGGTCTGCTCAGCCTCCGTCGCGGCGCTGGACGCGCTGCGGGCCGAGTTCGACCACTCGCATTGCATCCGTTTGCAGCGGTTTGTAGCGCCCGGCCTGCTGGACGTGCTCCAGCGCCACATCGACCGCGCCGAATTTTACGATCGGGTGCACGACGGCATTGGGCTGGAACTGTGTATGGTGGACAATGCCATCGCCCTTGAGCTGCACCTTCTCACCAACCGGCCGGACCTGTTTCGATTCGTCGAGCGCATCACCGGCTGCGCGCGCATCGGCAGCTTCGAGGGGCGCGTCTATCGCATGAAGCCCGGAGGCGGCCACTACGACTCCTGGCACGGCGATGTCGGCGACGAGCGGATGATCGGGATGACCATCAACCTGAGCAGGGAAGTTTTTTCCGGCGGCCTCTTTCAATTGCGGGAGCTGGCGCCGCAAAGCCCGATCCTTTGCGAGGTGGCCAATACCGGATTCGGCGATGCTATTTTGTTTCGCATCTCGCGACAGCTTTGTCATCGGGTAACCCCGATGGAGGGCAGTGCGGCCAAAACGGCATTCGCAGGATGGTTCAAGGCGCAGTTGCCCGCTCATCCTTTTCTGCGGAAATGCGCTGAGGGAGACTAAGCGGGCGCGTCCTGCACCGGTGAAACGTCTCTCCTATACAAGATGCGCCCGGCTGCGCAGCACGTAGGCCGTGCGGCGCCGCCAGCCGCGTGCCGGCTGAGGCGGCCGTCCTTAATTTGGTTAGGTTGCCGCCGCCGGACGGCTTGCAGTTTTTCGTAGAATCTTACTCGTGGATCACCTTTTGAAAGACGGCCTCTGCCGGGAAGACAAGTGCCCGGTTGAGGGCGGGGCGGCCATTTAGTCATTTCTGGTCTTTGTCATGACACTCCTGGATTTGCGGCGTTACGCAGTTAGCAATCGTTTGCGCATCCGATTTGTTCTTCCTTCCGGCGTGGAGTGCTGCATGGACGAGCATGGTATCCTGAAGATTCCTTCGATCCGGTCGGTTCCCGGCTTTAACGTCGCGAGTCTGCTGCCATCGGTCGAGCACTTTTCCCTCGACCCAATTCAGGAGGGACTGCGCCGCCGGACTCTTTCCCGGCAGCAATTGGAATTGCTGTGTAGCGGCGGCGTCAAAGAGCAGGAGCACGAAGACTGAATTCGCGCCGGCGACTTGATTCGGCGCCGCCTACCGGGCCAGCTCTCGATTCATGCGAGCCAGGTCGGGAAGAGGAAGCCGGCCCGTATATAAAGCCATGCCGAGGGCGGCATCGACGCCTATCTTGGCCAGTTCGCGGATCTCCTCGATGGTAGTGATGCCCCCAGCGGCGGTGATTTCGTGCTTCGTTGCCGCACGCAGCCGCCGGAACCAGTTAAGATCGGTTCCTTGCAGCATTCCTTCTTTATCCACGTAGGTGCAGAGGAACCCCGAGCAGTAAGGTTCCAGGCGAGCCAGAACCTCCTCCGCCGAGAAGCGCGTAGCTTCTTTCCATCCCTTGATCACAATTTTGCCTGCTCTCGAGTCCAGCGCAATCATCACGCGTTCGGCGGGCAAAGCTTCCAGAAATGCAATATTGATGCCTTCGGCGCTGAAGGCCGCCGTGCCTATGATCACGCGATATACGCCGTTGTCGAGCAGATCAATCGCGCGATCGACGGTGCGAATGCCGCCGCCGGCGCGGATGATGGCGCGGGAAGCGAGCTCCCGGACGATGGCATTATTCGAGCCCTGATCCATGGCAGCGTCGAGATCGATCACCTGGATTTCAGGGAAGGCTTCCAGTCTGGCGAGCATTTGGAGAGGGGGCTCCGCTTCGAGCGCCTTTTCGCGGCCCTGCCGTAGCTGGACCACTTTGCCCCCCATCAGGTCGATGCAGGGAATGATCATCGCGCAATCCGCACGGGAATACGATGCCGCGCGAGGGTCTCCTTAAGGCCGGCGATGGAGTACGTGCCGTAGTGAAAAATTGAGGCGGCCAGGGCGGCGTCGGCCTCCCCCTCCTCAAAAACGCGTACGAAGTCTTCGGGACGCCCGCCCCCGCCGCTGGCGATCACTGGAACGCTGGTGGCGCGAGAAACAGCCCGCGTCAATTCGCAATCGAAGCCGGCCTGAGTGCCGTCACAATCCATCGATGTGAGCAAAATTTCGCCTGCGCCCATTTCCTCGCCGCGCCGGGCCCATTCGACTACATCCAGGCCGGTATCGCGCCGGCCGCCGTAAGTGAATACGTCCCAGCGCTGACGCCCCGAGGAATCCTGCCGCCGGCGGGCGTCGATAGCCAGGATAACCGCCTGGGCGCCGAACTCTTGGGAAAGCTCGGTGATCAGTTGCGGCCGCTCAACCGCTGCCGTATTCACCGAGACTTTGTCCGCTCCCGCCAGCAAGATGCGCCGCGCATCGGCCACGCTCCGTACCCCGCCGCCAACGGCCAGCGGGATGAAAACATTGCGGGCGGTGCGCTCGACCACATCAATCAGAATGTCGCGGCGCTCGCTGGAGGCGGTGATATCCAAGAAAACCAGTTCGTCAGCGCCGGCTTGGTTGTAAGCGCCGGCTAGCTCGACCGGGTCGCCGGCGTCGCGCAACTGGACGAAGTGAACGCCCTTCACAACCCGGCCGTCTTTCACGTCGAGGCATGGAATAATGCGTTTGGCCAGCAAGCCTAAAATCTTCCTTCCAAAAAATTGGCCAGGATCCGCTGGCCGGCGGCGCCGGATTTCTCTGGGTGAAACTGCACGCCGAAAACGTTGCCGCCCTCCACGGCGGCCGCATAGGTGATGTGGTATTTGACCAGCGCAGCAGCCCGTTGTCCGGCGGCCTGTGCGGGCACGTAATAACTGTGCGCGAAGTATACATAAGGACGGTCGCCCAATCCGCGCAGCAGCACCGGGGAGCCGCACAGCTCGAGCTCGTTCCAGCCCATGTGAGGAGCGCGGATTCCCGGAGCGAATCTTTCGACGCTGCCTGAAAACAGGCCGAGACCCGACGCATCAGGGGCTTCGGCGCTGCGCTCGAAGAGGGCCTGCATGCCAAGGCAAATCCCCAGAAACGGAACGCCGGCCCGGATACGCTCAATAAGGGCGCCGCGGGCGCCAAGCCGGTCGAGCGCTCGCATCATCTGACCGAAATGGCCGACGCCGGGGAGAATGATTCTGTCGGCGCGGCGCAGGCTTTCCGCATCGCGCGCGAATTCATAGCGGGCGCCCAGCGCGCTCAGCATGTTTTCAACCGAGCGGAGATTGCCGGCGCCGTAGTCGAAAATTGCGGTCATAGTGATGTTTTGGCGACGCTGCTCATTTCGGGCCACCGGTTTGAATCGGCCGGCTGCGGCGCGCCGTTCGGGCGCAGGTTGCGCGGCTTCGCAAGCTCCCCGTGAACGGAAATCTCACAGCAGCCCCTTTGTGCTCGGCAATTGGCCTCGCAGCCGCGGGTCCTTGGAACACGCATATTTCATCGCCCGCGCAAAACACTTGAAAATCGCTTCGATTTTGTGATGACTGGACCGGCCATAGAGCACGCGGGCGTGGAGATTCGCGCCCGCGTGATTCACGAATCCGCCGAAAAAATCTTCCACCAGTTCGGCTTGCAGATCGCCCACCCAGCGAACCCGGACGCGATCTTCATACACGAGAGCCGGACGGCCGCCCAGATCCACCGCCACCACGGCCAACGTCTCATCCATCGGGAGGACAAAATAACCGGCCCGATTAATGCCTTTGCGTTCGCCGAGAGCCTTGGCAAAGCACTGGCCCAACACGATGCCCACGTCCTCCACGGTGTGGTGCTGGTCTACGTCGAGGTCCCCCTGCGCAACGAGTTCCAGGTCAAAGCCTCCGTGTTTGGTGAATAGCTCGAGCATGTGATCGAGAAACCGGATGCCGGTCGAGATGTTGTAACGGCCCCGGCCGTCGATTTTCAGTCGCGCCGCTATCTGCGTCTCCTTGGAATTGCGTTTGATGGCGGCAGCTCTCATGACCAGGTGGACTGCAATCCGTTTTCAACTCCTGCGACGTACTTTGCGGCCGAAAGCGTGGTCCCGGAACGCATGCGCGGGTGGATGGCGGCTTGCGAGTGACGGCTCACAGTACGTGCTCCAGTTCATTGATGTCACTGATAATGACGCGTGCGCCTTCCTGCCGGAGGAGTTCAATTGTCTCGCCGCGGTGGCCGTTGCCGGTGGCAGCAACGCCGATAAAAGGAATGCCCGCAGCCCGGGCGCTGCGGGCGTCGTCGACATTGTCGCCGACGTACACGGCGTCGATTCCGGCGTGTGCGCTTCGGATTTTCAAAATGCCGTCCGGAGCGGGCTTTAGATTGGCGACATCGGTGCTGCCCACAACCGGTTCAAATACCAGATGCGGGGCGCAGCGGTCGAGCGTCAAGCGGGCCTCACGACGCGTGCGGCCGGTAAAGATCGCGAAGCGCCAATCCTTCTGCAAGCGCTCGAGAAGACCATCCCGGGCCAACCATTTTTCGCGCAGAATCAGCGCCTCGCCCCGGCCGTCTCCGTTCTCTCCCAGGAAAAGGCGCTGAAAATAGGCGACCACGTCTTCATACGGCGTGGGGAAGCCAAACTCGTGGATCACCGTTGTAGACAAGGCCCAGTCATCGTTGAATCCACCCCGGTTCTTAACCTGCTGGATGAAATCGCGGGTGACACGGCGGCCGGTGAAATGCCGGACCGTGCGGATAATAGTTTCATGATACGAATCGCTCACATCCACCAGAACGCCGTCAAGGTCAAAAATCAGCAGCCCGCTCATGCGAGGACCTCGCGCAAAACTTGCAGGAAGCGGCGTAGCTGCGCTTTTCGCCCGACGGTGATCCGGATGCAGCCCGGAATTTCGTAACTCCGGTCGCGCACGAGCACCCCCTTGGCCCGCAGACGGTCGCGAATTTCAATAGAGCGCCCGCCAAAGCGCGCCAGCACGAAATTCGCAGCGCTTGGGTAATAGAAAATACCCAATCTGTCCAGCTCGCGGCAGAGAGCACGGCGGGATTCCAGCGCTTCGGCGACGTACTTCCGCACATAGTTTTGATCCTCGACGGCCTCACAGGCGCACAACACAGCCAGAGCGTTGACGCTGTACGGTGATTGGCCTTTGTGCAGCCAAGCAATGTTTTCAGCTTGGGAAAACAAACACCCCAAACGGAGGGCGGCCATGCCGTACACCTTCGAGAACGTGCGGCTCACAAAGAGATTGGGAAACTCGCCGATCAGGCCGAGAGCTGTCGTTCCGCAAAATTCAAAGTAAGCTTCGTCGATCAAAACCGCCGCGCCTGCTGCTTTGCCTAGAATGCGCCGGATGCCGTCGAGATCCACCTGCGTGCCGGTCGGGTTGTTGGGATTGGCAATCAGTATGGCGCGCGTCTCCGGCGTGATCGAATCGAGCAGTTCGTCCAGCGGAAAAGAGAGATCGGCGGGCCGGTATGGGATCTCGAGGATCCGGGCTCCGGCGACTTCGGAGTAGAACCGGTACATGGCATAGGAGGGCGCCAGCAGGAGAACGGACGCACCGCCGTCTACATAAGTATTGACAAGCACCTGGATCGCCTCATCCGTCCCGTTGGTGAAAAGCAGTTGGCCGGGACCAATGCCGAAGAAGGCCGCCAGCTTCTCGCGGGCTTCGCCGTACTCGGGGTAGATGGCCAGACGCTCCCGCGTGGCGAGGCGTTTTAGAGCCTGCAAGACGCGGGGCGAGCATCCTGCGGTGTTTTCATTGAAATCCAGCCGCAGTTTTCCCTGACGGCCCGCAGTCGGCGGCGAATAAGGGGCCATACGCTCCACAGCGGTCCGCGGCTGAGGCCGGCGGGCGGCTCGAGCTTGGGCGGCAGAGGCCAGATCCGTCTGCATTATGAATCCCTCCCCTTAGGCCCGCTGGCGGTGCGGCGGCGGGGCTTGCCCGTCGGCTCAAGCCTCGCTTCAACGGATCGCGCATGCCCTTCGAGCCCCTCGGCCCGCGCCAGAGTGGTGATCGCCTCCGCCATATACCGCAAGCCCTGCCGGCTCAGTTCCTGTACCGAGATCACCTTCACATAGTCGTTTACCGAAAGGCCCCCGCGCCGCGCCGCGGTTCCCCCGGTAGGCAACACATGGTTGGGTCCGGAAGCATAATCGCCGGCGGCCTCCGGACTCCAGGGGCCGACAAAGACGCTGCCTGCGTTGCTAATTCGGCTGAGAAAAGAGCTGTCGGGGACGGAGATATGCTCCGGGGCGAAGCGGTTGGCAATATCGGCGGCTTCCTCAAGCGAGCGGGTCACGATGATGGCTCCATTCGACGCAATGGATTTTCGGGCGACAGCTTGGGTATGCAGCGTGCTCAATTGCGCCTCGACTTCCCGCGCCACCCGCATCGCCAGCCGCATCGAATCGGTCAGGAAAATCGCGGTGGCGTCGGCGTCGTGCTCCGCCTGAGCCAGCATGTCCGCCGCAACCCACTGCGGATGCGCGCGCAGCTTTTTATCGCTCGCAATGATGACAATCTCGGTGGGGCCGGCGACGAAATCGATTCCCGTTTCCCCGGCCAGCAGCTTTTTGGCGGCAGCCACGTAGATGTTTCCCGGCCCGATGATGCGATCGGCTCGAGGAACGGTTTGGGTGCCGAACGCAAAAGCGGCAATGGCTTGCGCACCGCCGATTTGAAAGAAGTTTCGGACGCCGAGCATGCCCGCCGCGCCCAGCAGCAGCGGATGGCGGCTAGGCGAGGCGACCGAAATGGTCTTCACGCCGGCGACCTGAGCGGGCACAACGGTCATTAGCAGCGTCGAGGGCAGCGGATACCGGCCGCCGGGGATATAAGCGGCCACCGAGTCCAGGGGCCGCACAATCTGGCCCACTGACAGCCCCGGTCGCACGCGTTTGCGCCATGTCCGGGGCATCTGCATCTGGCAATATTCCCAAATCTGTCCCGAAGCAAGTTCGACCGCCCGGCGGAAGGGCGGCGGCAGCTCGAGGGCGGCTTCATCCAGGATCGCCGGGTCCACGCGGATCTCTCTGCCGCGCAAGCCGTCAAGCTGCCGCGCATACTGGATCAGCGCCCGATCGCCGCGCCGGCGCACGGCTTCGATGATCGGCTTTACCACGGCCTCCGCCTGAAGAAGCCTGCGGCTGCGCCTTAGAATCAGGCTTTCAACCTGCTTGCGATCACTGCTGCGGATAATTCTAAGCATTGTCTGCCATTGCCATTCGCTAGGCCCGTTCAGAGCCGGCCAAAAGCCCTACATCACAATCTTGTTCAGCGGATATTCCACAATTCCTTCAGCGCCCGCTGCCTTGAGCCTCGGGATGATCTCGCGTACCGTGGATTCATCGAGCACCGTGTTGACCGCGGCCCAGCCCTCCTCGCTCAACGAGGAAATGGTCGGCCGCTTCAGAGCCGGCAGGACGGAGAGCACCGCAGCAAGACGGTCGCGGCTGACGTTCATCATCAATCCGACCTTGCCGAGAGCATTGATCGCTCCTTCCAGCAGCATCTTCAGATCGCAAAGCTTCTTTTGCTTCCAGGCGTCCAGCCAGGCCGCGCGGTTGGCGATCAACTGCGTGTTTGACTCCATCACCGTATCGATGATTTTCAGCTTGTTCGCGCGCAGTGACGAGCCCGTTTCCGTGACCTCGACGATTGCGTCGGCCAGCACGGGCGGCTTCACTTCGGTGGCGCCCCAACTGAATTCAACTTTCGCGCGCACGCCGTTGGCTGCAAGATAGCGCTCCGTGGTGCGAACCAGCTCGGTGGCGATGATTTTGCCTTCGAGGTCGCGCACCGAGCCGATGGCTGAAGATTCGGGCACGGCTAGCACCCACCGCACCTTGCCGAAGCTTTGCTTGGCATAAATCAAATCGGCCACTGCCATCACGTCGGCGTTGTTCTCCTCGATCCAGTCCTTGCCTGTCAATCCCGCGTCGAGAATGCCGTCTTCAACATAACGGGCCATTTCCTGCGCCCGAATCAGCATGCATTCCATCTCGGGATCATCGATTTTCGGAAAATACGAACGCGCGCTCGGGCTGATGTTGTAGCCGGCGCGGCGAAACAAATCAATCGTCGCATTTTCCAGGCTGCCCTTGGGAATGCCGAGCTTCAGACTCATTGGCCGCCTCCGTAGACCGCTGCGGGATCGAATGTGCGCTGCTCAGCGGCCCGCCATTCTCCGCCCTCCAGGCGCCGGTAGAAACAGCTCCGGTAGCCATTGTGGCAAACGCCAGGACCGAGCGCGTCGGCGCGAATGAGCACGGCATCCTGGTCGCAGTCGGTGGAAATCTCCCGGACCTCAAGCCAATGTCCGGAAGTTTCACCCTTCGTCCATAGTTTCTTGCGAGACCGGCTGAAGAACGTCACCCTCCCTGTAGCAACGGTCCGCTGGAAGGCCTCGGCATTCATGTAGCCGACCATGAGCACGCGTCCGGTCGAGGCGTCCTGGACGACCGCAGTCACCAAGCCATCGAGCTTCGTAAAATCAAGTTCCATATAAAAAGAAACCCAACAACAAAAAAGCCCGCTGGGGAGCTTTCTCTCCGGCGGGCCTGCTTGTAAAAGCCTGAGTGAGAATTACCGCTTCCGCCGGAGCACACCACTGAACCGATGATGGTGGTGGCTGCGATTTCCGGCGTAGGGGCGCATCGCGAAACAATCAGTATAGCCAGCGCAAGCGACCGGCGTCAACCACAAATCACGGACTCTCCCGCCTTATAGGCAGCCTGGTCTCCAGCAGCAGGAATCTTCACCTCGGGCCATCTGCGGCAGGTATTGCTAGTTTTGGGGCTTCGGCCGGGGCGTGGCGTCGCCTTCGGTCAGGCCCAAGACCCAGCGAATCGCTTCCAGCCACATCTTTTGCATATCCGGTCGGTCCCAGGCTTCGTTTTCATGGCCGAGCGAACAATAAAAGACGCGCCCTTTTCCGAAGCGCCGCGCCCAGGCCACCGGGAAATCGCCGTCCGTACGATGCACTCCCGGCTTGTGAAGGTCAATCGAGGTGTTGTCAATGCTTAGCAGCACGCGCACGCGATCGCGCGAAAAATTCCGAAACTGGTAAATCTCATCATTGATATTGAAAGTGGGAGGAAAATGGCGGGTCGCCGGAAACGCGCGGTCCTCGACTTTAACCCGCACTTGCTGGTGCCAGGGATGGTTGTCAAAGTATCCGCCGATCAGGTCGCCGTATTCGGGCCACTGGTAGAACGTGTCTGTCGCACTGTGCGCCCCGATGAACCCTTTTCCATCGTCGCGGAGAAACGAGAGGAAGTCGGCCTTCTGCGAGGCATCCATGGGCAGCTCGCCGGTAGTGTAGAAAAAGATCGCGTCAAAGTAATTTAGATTTTTGGCGTTTCGCTCGAGGGGCTTCTTCGTGATCAATTGGACATCGGTCCGCAGGGTCACGTCAAAAATTCCCGACTCCTCTCCCAGCTTTCCCAGCATAATCATGCCGTGAGAAATGGAATCGTGGGTGAACCCCGCGCTCTCTCCGATCACCAGCAAGTGTTTCTTTTCGCGCGGGGCCTTGGATGTCTGGGCCAGGCAGGCCAGACCCCAAAAAACTACAGCCCCGGCCGCAACAGCGATGCGGATTCGATGCCCCATAATGCAACCTCCAGGACGCCAGTATCATCGCATCCCGGCGGAAAGACTGGCAACCGCCCTGCGTTCAAAACATCCGGCGGCCCGCCAGCGCTTGATCGCCGGGCCCCGCGGGCTTGACACGACAGGCAGGCTCGCATACCTTGCATTCTTGTGGTTCAGCCACGCTGGTTGCTCGTCCTTTCTCTATTTCTTCTCGCCATCGGCTGCTCGCGCGGCAGCCGTCCCGCGGGGCCTCGTCTGGTGGTGGCGATAAACGCCGGCGTGGAAGGGGAGGCCTTGAAGACTGCCGCTGCAGAGTACCAAACGGCTTCCGGAGTCCGCATGGAGGTCGTCGAACTGCCTTATTCCAGCCTGTTCGAAAAAGAAATGCTCGACTTGGCGAGCCGCACGGGCGCTTACGACGTCATCATGATGGATGATCCGTGGTTTCCCCGGCTGGCTTCGGATGAGAAGCTGACGTCGCTCCTGCCGCTTTATGAAAAAGCCGGCTCCGCGGGCCCGGACGCCGATTTTATTGCTTCCGCGCTGGCCCTGTGCCGCCAGCCCTATCCGGACGGTCGCCTTTACGCCCTGCCGTACGTCGGGAACGCCAACTTTTTCTTTTATCGGAAGGATCTATTCGACCGGTATGGACTGGCCGAGCCCCAGACGTGGGACGATGTCTTGCGGGCAGCCCGAGTAATACGAAGCCGGGAGAGGAATGTTTACGGCTATGTGATGCGGGCCGCTCCCGGCAACGCGGTCGTTGCAGATTTTATGCCTGTGCTGTGGGCCTTCGGCGGCGAGCTGCTTTCTCCGACCGGCGAGCCCGAACTGAACACGCCCGAGGCCGCCGCGGCCCTCAGCTTCATGATCGAGCTCGGAAAGCTCAGCCCACCCGGATATGTGAGCTTTAACGCCGATGAAGTCAACGCGTATTTGTTGCAAGGCCGGGCTGGCATGTGCATCAACTGGCCGGCCTGGCTGCCGGCGATGGATGATCCGGACCGCTCGCGGGTGATCCACAGGATCGCCTACGCACCCATGCCCGGCGAGCGGGTGGAGGGCCGTTCGGCGCTGGGCAATTGGCTGCTGGCGATTCCCGCCGGGTCTAAAAATCCCGAGGCAGCGTTCGCGTTCATTCAGTGGGCGACTCAGCCGGCGCAGATGCGCCGCGCCGCCGAGCAGGGGAATCCGCCGACTCGCCGCAGTGTGTTTGGGGACTCCGATCTGGTGCGGCGGTTCCGCGCTTTTCCCGTGCAGTTGCAGGCTCTCGAAAAGGGGCGGCCGAGGCCTCGCGATCCGGATTGGAACGAGATCGAGAACGTTTTTGGAATCTACGTTTCCAAAGCGAATTCGGGCAGTATTTCCGTGCCCGAGGCTCTCGCCCGCGCCCAAGCCGAGATCGCGGCCATCCACCGGAGAAGCCGGAAGTGACGAAAGCATCGGAAGCGAAAGGAAACCGCCGCCGGCCGAGGAAATATAGCGGCCGGCTGTGGCTCGCGCCGGCCCTGATCGTGCTGGGCGCGCTCTCCATATACCCTTTGCTTTTTGCCGTTCAGGTCAGCTTCCGGACTCCGTCTGGCTATGGTTTTGGCAATTTCAGCCGCCTGATCAACGATCGCCTTTTTCTAATCTCGCTTTTCCAAACGCTGGTCTATACGGCCGGAGCGCTGGCTGTGGAGTTCGGCATCGGGCTCGGGCTGGCGCTGCTGGCAAATCGCCAGTTCCGGGGCCGCGGATTGCTGCGATCGGTTTTGTTGATTCCGATGCTGCTTCCCCCCGTCGTCGTAGCGGTGATCTGGCGGCTCATTTTGAATCCCGAATTCGGAGTTTTGAATGGAACGCTCCGGTTGCTGGGAATCGACACCGCGCCACTTACCTGGGCGGCTGCGGAAAATACGGCGTTGCCCTCTGTGATGTTGGTGGATATTTGGGAGTGGACGCCGTTCCTGTTTTTGCTTCTGCTGGCCGGGTTGCAATCTCTCCCGGTCGAACCCTTCGAGGCCGCCACCGTCGACGGCGCATCAAAATGGCAAATTCTCCGCCATCTCACCCTGCCGATGTTGAAGCCGGTGATTGCGATTGCCGTGCTGCTGCGCGGCATGGATCTGCTGCGGGTCTTCGATCAGGTATTCATCCTTACGCAAGGCGGGCCGGGTTTCGCCACCGAAACGGTGACTCTCTACATTTATCGGACGGCATTCCGGTTTTACAATTTCGGCTACGCGGTGGTTATGTCCTTCGTCCTGCTGATAGCGACCACGGTAATCGCCCGCTCGTTTCTCCGCCTGCTCGGCCGGCAGCCGGCATCGGCATGAAGGCGCTTTTAAAAATCGGCGGGGCCTGCTTGCTGGCTGCGGCGGCTGGGACGACGCTCTTTCCGTTTTACTGGCTCGTGACGCTTTCTCTCAAGCGGGAAGTGGATCAATTCGCGATCCCCCCTATCTGGATTCGCTTCCACCCGACCCTGGCACACTATTACGACATATTCTGGGTGCGGCCGTTCGGCTTGTATTTTCTGAACAGCGTAATCGCCGCGTCGGTCTCGACGCTGCTGGCGCTGGCGATCGGGACCCTCGCAGCGTATTCGCTGGCCCGCTTCCCCAGGCCGGAGGTTTCGTTCTGGATTCTTTCCACCCGGATGTTCCCGCCCATCGTCAGCATCATTCCGCTGTTCCTGATGCTTCGGTGGGCGAATCTGCTGGATTCCGTGCTCGCTTTGGCAGTGCTTTATACGGCGTTCAACCTGCCCTTTGTGGTTTGGATGATGCGCGGCTTTTTTGAAGAGCTGCCGCGGGATCTGGAGGAGGCAGCGATGATGGATGGAGAAACGCGGCTGGGCGCGCTGTGGAGGGTTGTCCTGCCGCTGGTGCGCGCGGGCCTGGCGGCAACCGCCGCCTTTTGCCTCGTGATCGCATGGAACGAATTTCTCTTTGCTTTGGTGGTCGCACAGACCGACGCCGCGATGACTTTGCCGGTGGGAATCGCCAGCCGTGTGACACAGTATGAGATCAAGTGGGGCGCCATGAGCGCTGCCGGCGTGGTGGCAATGTTACCGGTGTTCCTCTTTGGCGCGGCGATGCAAAAATATCTGGTTCGGGGGCTTTCCCTGGGGGCCGTGAAGGGATGACCGGCTTCCGGGTGTCAGGCCGTGAGGACAGGCGGCGCAAAACCGGTTTTTCGTGGAGAGCCGCCGGGCTTCTTCTCGGGTGTGACTCCGGCTGCGGATGCGGCAGGAGGCATCCAGCCTGGAGGCTTGCCGACCGGGACTGCCAGCCTCCGGCGAACAGGGATTCGTGAATATACAGATTGAAAAACTCGGCAAGAGGTACGGAGCAACCCACGCTTTGCGGGATTTCTCGCTGGATATCGGCGACGGCGAGTTCCTGGTTCTGCTGGGTCCCTCCGGCTGCGGCAAGACGACCTGCCTGCGCACTGTGGCCGGCCTCGAGCAGCCCGACGAAGGCCGCATTCTGCTCGGCGGACGCGATGTGACATGGCTCGAGCCGCGCGAGCGCGACATGGCGATGGTCTTTCAGAGCTATGCTCTTTACCCGCACCTGAACGTGTACGAGAACATTGCGTTCCCGCTCCGGGTGCGGGGACAGGCGGATAACGAGATTGAAAGGCAAGTCGAGCAAGCGGCCGAAAGGCTCGGTCTGGCTGGACTGCTGAAACGAAGGCCGCGCGAGCTCTCCGGCGGGCAGCGGCAGCGCGTGGCGCTGGCACGGGCGATCGTGCGCCGGCCGAACGCGTTCCTTTTCGACGAGCCTCTCTCGAATCTCGACGCCAAACTGCGCGTGGAGATGCGGGCCGAGCTGAAGCGGCTGCAACACGAATTGGGAGTCACCTCGATTTACGTGACGCACGACCAGGCCGAGGCCATGACCCTGGGCCGGCGGCTGGCCGTGTTGAAGGACGGCGTTCTGGTGCAGGCTGGCGAACCCGAAGAGGTTTATTTGCGGCCTGCCTGCTTGTTCGTCGCCGGCTTTCTCGGCAGCCCTTCGATGAACTTTCTGCCGGGCCGCGTGGATGGGGCGGCGCGGCGATTTGTTACGAACGGAATTTCGATCGGGCTCAGCCCTGAACAGCTCGAGCGCCTGCCCGATGGCGCGCCGGTTACACTAGGAGTTCGGCCCGAAAACGTAGAATTGAGCCGGCAGCCCCGGCAGGGGTGGCTGGCGGGCCGTGTTTACGTCAGTGAATCGATGGGGAATGAAAACCTGGTTGTTGTAGAGGCGGGCGGGCACCGAATCAGTTGCCGCACCATTGCGGAAATGCGTTTGGATTTTGAGGCTCCCGTCTGGCTGCTCTTTCGCAGCGGCCGGTTGCATTTCTTCGACACACCATCGGGAAAATCTCTGTGGCCATGAATGCTCCTCTGTTGTCGGGCCGGGGCATCCGCAAGTCGTTTGGAACGAACCCCGTGCTGCGCGGCGTGAACTTCGATGTGCGCTCCGGCGAAGTCCACGTGCTGGTCGGAGCCAACGGGGCAGGCAAGTCCACGCTGGTAAAGATCCTGTATGGAGCCTTGACGCCCGACGAGGGCGCGCTGTATTGGAAAGACACCGCTATAGCGGCCGGCGACCTGCGGCAGACCGCCGCTCGCGGCGTCGCCTATATCCCCCAGGAAATCGAGGTGATCCCGCACCTGTCTCTGGTGGAGAACCTGTTTCTAGGCAGCCCTATCCGGCGGCCGTGGAAATCGCCGCTCGATGTGGTGGATCACAAGGCCCAAGCTGCGGCGGCTACCGAAGTCTTGCGGCGCGTCGGCGTAGTGCGGGGGCTGGAGACGCCTTCCCGAGAACTTTCCGTCGCCGAACAACAGTTGCTCATGATCGGCCGGGCGCTCGTCCGCAAGGTAGAAATGGTCATTCTCGACGAGCCCACGGCTTCTTTGACTCCCGTTGAAGTTGATAAGCTCTTCACGGTGATCGGCCAGCTTCGCAGCACGGGCGTTGGTCTGATTTACATCAGCCATCGCCTGGAAGAGATTCCCCGCATCGGCGACCGTGTTTCGGTCTTGCGAGGCGGAGAAATAGTGTTCACTGGTCCGGCCTCCACGCCGAAGCAGCAACTGATCCGGCAGATGATCGGGCATGACGTCGAAGGCGCCCAGGCCCGGGCGGCGGTTTCGGCTGCCCCGGCGATCGAGCTGCGCAATGGAACGTTGCGGAAGCGCCTGCAAGACGTCTCGTTTTCTGCGCGAAGCGGGGAAGTGCTGGCCTTCGCAGGGCTAATCGGATCCGGCCGCACTTCGCTGGCGCGGTCGCTTTTTGGCGCCGAGCCCGGCTTTTCGGGTGATTTGCGATTATTCGGCGCGCCGGTTCGCTTCCACTCACCCGCTGAGGCGATTCGCCACGGCGTCGCCCTGCTCACGGAGAATCCGAAAGAGCAAGGCTTGGTGCTGACTGCGGATGTGGCAACCAATATTTCTCTGCCCAGCGCGCCCCTGTTTTCTCTATGGTGGGGCTACTTCGACCACCGGAAAGAAGCTTCGGTCACGGCTGAGTACGCGCGGCGCCTGGATCTCCAGCCGCCCGATGTGCATCGCTTGGTACGGCTGCTGAGCGGCGGCAACCAGCAGAAGGTCGTTATCGCGCGCTGGCTCCTCAACGGAGCGCGCGTTCTCTTGTTTGATGAGCCGACCCGCGGCATTGATATTGGAGCCAAGGAGCAGGTCTACGGCTGGATCCGGCGGCTGACGGCAGAGGGGAAGACGGTGTTGCTTTTCTCGTCGGAGACCGAGGAAGTGCTTCGCCTCGCGGACCGCATTCTGGTCATGCGCCTGGGCCGCATTACGGCTGAACTTTCCGCCGCCGAGGCGACTGAGGAAAAGATCCTTCGGGCATCGTTTGATTGAATTGTGGCGCCCAACCTACGGGACGGGCCAGGGAGCCTGCGTGTGAAACGGGATACTGCATGCTGGAACAAATACGAATTTATCTCTCACTCCCGCCGGACGTGGCTGCCGCAGGCTGGGGAGCCCGGACTAGCCTTGGCCGCAGGAAACATGTAGCTTGTCAAACCGGGATCAGCTTGCCGTGAAAAACAAGGAAGGCATCCAGCCGGCCTGGGTGCGTCTCAACGCCATGAAGCTGCTGCGCCGCTTCGGGCCGCTGCTCGGGTTGCTGATTCTTTCGGCAGCCCTCAGCGTGGTTTCTCCCTATTTCCTCACCTGGGACAATATCCTCAACATCTTCCGGCAAAGCGCCGTAAACGGGCTGCTCTCGCTGGGCCAGCTTGTGGTCATACTGACAGCCGGAATCGACTTGTCGGTAGGCTCGATACTCGGCGTGTGCACAGTGGTTTTCGCCATGACCGTGAAGGCGGGGGCCCCTGCGGCGGTTGGCTTCGCGGCCTCGTTGACTTGCGGCCTGGCGCTGGGCCTCGTCAACGGATTCCTGCTCACCGGCTTGAAATTGCCGCATCCATTCGTTTCGACGCTGGGGATGATGAACGTAGCGCGCGGTGCGGCCATGCTGCTCTCGGGCGGTTTTCCGATTCCAGACCTGCCGGCGACGGCGCGCTATCCGGGCGCGGCGTCCGTCGCCGGAATTCCCATCCAGGTGATCATCATGCTGGCGACCTTTGGGTTGTTTGGCTTCCTGCTGCGTCACACGGTGTTCGGGCGGGATATTTATGCCATTGGTGGGAATCCCGAGGCGTCACGGCTGGCCGGCATTGCAGTCAACGCGCGGCTCAACGCAGTGTATGGCATTTCCGGGCTGCTGGCGGGACTGGCAGCTCTGCTGCTGGCGGGGCGCATGAACGCAGGTTTCCCGCTGGCGGGAACCGGCGCTGAGCTCGATTCGATTGCCGCCGTCATTATCGGCGGCGCCAGCTTTTTCGGGGGCGTCGGAACCGTCTCCGGAGTTCTGATCGGCGCCCTGATCATCGCTGTGCTGCGCAACGGCTTGAACCTGCTGAATGTCTCCACACACTGGCAGATGGTTGTGATTGGTATAGTGATAATCTGGGCTGTTTGGGTGGACGTTCTACGCCGTCGCGGAGAAAATCGTTGATTAGTAAACTGGCTGGTTTGGTGCTGGTACTGACGCTGGCTTTGTCGGGCTGCGCCAGAGGAAGTTCCTCGGGCCGCCCGCACATTGCTGTGGTGCTGAAGGCTTTGGACAGCGAATTTTGGCTGGCTGTAAAACGGGGCGCCGAATCCGCGGCGGCCGGCAAGGCCGACCTGGGCATTGTAGCTCCTGAGCGCGAGATCAACATCGACCAGCAGGTTTCGATGATTGAAGATCAGGTTTCCCGGGGAGCGGCCGCCCTTGTGGTGGCGCCCGCGGCGGCGGCGCAAGTTGTCCCTGCGCTAGACAAAGCGGCAGCGCGGGGCATCCCGGTCGTCATCATGGATACCGACGTTCACTGGTCGAAGATGGTCACGTATGTCGGCACAGACAACGTGAAGGGTGGTGAACTCGCCGGCGAGTACCTGGCCAGGGCGATGCCCAATGGCGGCGAGGTCGCACTGATCACTGGCGTGCCGAGCGACGAAACCCATGAGCTGCGCAAACGAGGATTTCTGGAGGGAATCAAAAAATCCCCCAATCTCAAACTGGTAGCGGAACAGCCGGCGAATAGCGAGCGCGCCCTCGGCCTTACGGTGATGGAAAATATCCTGACCTCCCAGCCAAACCTCGGTGGAGTCTTTGTCACCAACGACCAAATGGCCCTGGGAGCGCTTGAAGCCATCGAGTCGCGGCATACCAGCAAGCCGGTGAAGCTGGTAAGTTTCGACGCCGGCAGCGAAGTGCTCAAGATGATCAGCGAGGGCAAGATGGATGCGGTCGTCGCCCAGCACCCGTTTCAAATGGGTAAGCGGAGCGTGGAAGCCGCGCTGGCGGCGATCGCGAAACAAAAGATCGAGCCCCGGATTGATACCGGGACCGAGTTGGTCACTCATGACAATGTGGCGGCGTTCCGCGCCGAATGAATGCAACACTCAAGCATTCCGGTCGGATTGCCGCCTGGCAAGCGCCGCCGCGGCGGAGGTCGCGGAGCAAAATCAACAGGGATTGTACGCCCCGAATCGCACCGGGGCGCTGTATTGGGTGGACGTCATGATGCCGTTGCTTTATAAGCCGACAAGCGGCACCGGCGAGGTGCTTTGCGTATCACAGGAAAGGGCGGGGTGGGAGACCGTCTCGCTGCGTCTGATTCGCCTGGAGCGGGACCAGCGATATTCGATTTCTCTTCCCGGCGAGGAGCTGGCCCTGGTGATGCTGGGCGGCCGCGCTTCGATTGCAGCGGGCGGCTATGAGTGGTCGAGTCTTGGCGGCCGGGAAAGCGTGTTTTCGGGAATGCCGCACACGCTCTATCTTCCCGTCGGTACGGGACGGGTGGATATCCGAGGGATCACCGAGTTCTGCGAAATCGCCGTTTGCGGGGCGCGGGCGGACCGGCTGTTTCCCGCTGCCGTGATCGAGCCTTCTGCGGTGGAGATTGAGATCCGTGGCGGCGAGAACGCCACGCGGCAGATCAATCACATCATGAAGCCGGACTTCCCGGCCGACCGGATCCTGGTAGTCGAAGTTTACACTCCCAGCGGCAACTGGTCTTCGTACCCGCCGCACAAACACGATGTGCACAACCCGCCCGCCGAGGTGGATCTGGATGAGATCTATTTTTATAAAATCTCGCGTCCCGAAGGTTACGCAATTCAGCGCGTCTACACCCGGGACGGATGGCGGGATGAGACCCTCACCGTGCGGGACAACGAGGTGGTTCTGATTCCCGAGGGTTATCACCCGGTCGTGGCCGCTCATGGGTATGACTGCTATTATCTGAACGTGCTCGCCGGCTCCGCCCGGTCCATGGCAGCGAGCGACGATCCCGATTACGCATGGGTTCGCAGCTCCTGGCGCAACAAAGATCCGAGGCTGCCTCTGGTGCATTAGCCGGCCCGCCGGACGCCAGCACTAAGGATAACCCGCTGGGGGCATGGCAGCCGCAGGTTCCGAGTGGCCCGTGAGGAAGGGGCTTCTTTCGAAGAAGCTTTTCGAGCCGCGGGCATGATTGGATTTTCTAGAACGCAGGAGATTTTGTGATTCGCATCGCCAACGCTCCAGTGAGCTGGGGCATTATGGAGGTGGAGGGGTGGAGCCCGCCATTGCCCCCTCAGATATTCCTGGACGAGCTGAAAGCCGCCGGTTACGACGGCACCGAGCTCGGCCCCTACGGATATCTCCCGACCGAGCCGCAGGCTCTCGGCGCCGAGTTGAAGCGCCGCTCTTTGACGCTGACGTCGGCGTTTGTGCCGCTGCGCCTGAAGGAGCCGGGAACGGATTTGAGCGAAGCCGAACAGGTGGCAAGCTTGCTTCACGCCCTAGGGGCGAAGTATCTGGTTCTTTCCGACGCCCTGTGGCCGGAGCGTGAGGCTGTCGCGGGCCGCGTGGATGAGGACGGCGTCCGGCTTACCGATGCCGAATGGAAGACTCTGGCTCGCAACATTCGGGCGGTCTCCGAGGTGGCCGCCTGGGCGGGCTTGCGCTGCGTCTTTCATCACCATGTCGGCAGCTACGTGGAGACGCCGGCGGAAGTGGAGCGCCTCCTAGATATGACCGACCTGGGCCTGTGCCTCGATACAGGGCACTACGTCTACGGAGGCGGGGACCCGGTGGAGGCGGTGCGCAAATTCGGCAAACGCATCGAGTATCTCCATTTCAAGGACGTCGATCCCAGCCGGCTGCGCTCCGCGAACCAAGCCCGGCTGAGTTTTCTCGACGGCGTCCGCAGCGGCGTCTTCTGTGAATTGGGCGCGGGGGCTGTGCGTTTTCCCGAGTTGATCGCCGAATTGAGCAGGACCGGCTACGACGGATGGGCCGTCGTGGAACAGGACGTTGATGCGAGCGGTGCTCCTGCCAAGCCCGGCGCCAAGACCCCTTTCGAAAGCGCTCGATCGAGCCGCGAATACTTACGCACCAAACTTGGCATCTGAATCCCACGAAGTCTCCGGCACATCAGACGGCGCTGGCTGACGGCGGGAGGTGGCTACGCCCCGCGAAGACCGGTGGGCGTCCAGGCGTCCGCGGATCACACGGGATTGTGCCGGCCGAAGAACCCGAACTGGGAGCTCTAACGCCGCCCGGGCTGATGGCATCGAGATTGCCAGAGGGGGCACCGGAGGGTGGCAAATGAAACGAATCCCAGTTCTCGTTGCAATGTCTCTATTTGCAGTTCTTTCTTTGCTTGATGCGCAAACTTCGAAGCTCGCGATCAACGGCGGCGGCGGAGTCACCCTGCCCGTGGGCGACACGGGCGCCCGCTTGAACACTGGCTGGAACGTCACGCTTGGCGCGGGGTACAACTTCGTGCCACGCCTCGGCATCATGGGTGAGTTTACTTACAATCGGTTCGACATTAACCGAGCCACGCTGAATGCCTTAAGTCAGCCGGACGGCAATTTGCGGCTTTGGGCGTTCACAGCCGATCCTGTCGTCCGACTGAATCCGGGCGGCCGCCTGGATTTCTACGTGATAGGCGGAGGGGGCATATACCATCGTGTTGTAGAATTTACGCGGCCCACCGTGACCACAGTGACCGTATTCGATCCTTTTTTTGGCTTCTACAATGTATTAGTGCCGGCTAACGAGGTTTTGAGTTCCTTCGCGACGACAAAAGGCGGGCTCAATATAGGCGGCGGGGTAACCTTCCAGCTTGGCAGCAGCCGCCTCAAAGTGTATACCGAGGCCCGCTATCACCATATGTTCACGCGCACAGCAACGACCATTCTGCCGGTGACCTTCGGCTTGCGCTGGTAGGGAATAGCCTGTAACTGGCTCTGTCCTTCCGGGGCCCATCGCGGACTGCACTGCAAAGTGCGCGGTCAGCCTATGTGGAAGTCCAGCTCTCTGCCAGGGAGATCCGCGCCGGCCGGGCGGATGACTCTGATCGGGCCTATCGGGTAGGCCCGTACTGTATGATCTCCTGTTCGGCGCTGCGGCGCCGCTCCTGCTTGGCCCGGTGATCGCCCGGCGGAAACGATCGTGTGTCAACAACATTGGTCACGAAGCAGCTTGTTGCAATGGCACTCCGATGATATACTCTTGGCGGTTTCGAGGGGCCACGAGGAAAAGACTGGGGGTGAGTGTGCTCGATCTGCTGATTCTCAGGATTATTTTTATAGCAGCGGTCGGATTAACGGCATTATTTATCAAGCCTTTTGGGCTGCAATCATGGTGGCAGGCCGGCGGCATGGGCCTGCTGATGGGCGGGGCGATTATCTTCTTCGAGATTCGCCTCCGCCGGGCCAGTTTGAAGAGGCTGATCGGCGCGGCTGTGGGCTCGCTGTTCGGAATCCTGGCCGCGCTGCTGATGAGCGTGGTACTGGATTTGAGCGGAGCCTTTCCGTACCAGACGCTCTCCTTTCTTCACCTTGGCTTACTGCTGCTTACAAGCTACGTCGGACTGGTGGTCGGCGCCAGCAAGGGCGACATGTTAAACCTGGCCGCGCTCGGTGGGCTTTTCGGTTCCGAAAAAACGGCCAACCGGTCCTCCAAAATTCTGGATACGAGCGTCATTATCGACGGGCGCATCGCCGATATCTGTGAAACCAGCTTTTTGGATGGTGTCTTGGTAATTCCGCAATTTGTACTGCGGGAACTCCAACTGGTGGCGGATTCCGCAGACTCTTTAAAGAGAAACCGGGGGCGGCGGGGTCTCGACGTGCTGCAACGCATCCAGAAGATGTCCAATATCCAGGTGCAAATCGTGGAAGACGATTTTCCGCATATTCGGGACGTCGATATGAAGCTGATCGAGCTCGCCAAGCTATATGACGGCAAAATCGTTACCAACGATTTCAACCTGAATAAGGTAGCACAGCTTCACGGCGTCGAAGTGCTGAATATCAACGAGCTGACCAATGCCCTCAAGCCGATTGTCCTTCCGGGCGAAGTCATGCGGGTGTTTATTTTGAAGGAAGGCAAGGAGTACAACCAGGGTGTGGCGTATCTGGATGACGGCACGATGGTGGTCGTGGATAACGCCAAGCGCATGATCTCGAAAACTATCGACATTTCGGTCACCAGCGTATTGCAGACGACAGCCGGTAAAATGATATTCGGCAAGTATGACGAACGAACCCAGCATACGCCGCCCACGCAGGGGCCCGAGCGGGGATCCGGCTCGGCCGACCGGCCGGAGGCTCCGCGTGGCCGAGAGCGGTCCGAGCAAGTCGTAAATCATTAATTTCATGAGGGTTGCAGCCATCATTCCCGCCGCTGGCCTCGGTACGCGGATGGGCCGCGGCGTTTCCACTAGCAACCCGCCCGACAAAAGCCTTCCGGAAAAAAGCGGAACCAGCCGAAAGCAATTCATGCTTCTTGAAGGGGCGCCGATCCTGGTGCACACCCTACGCAAGTTTCTGGCATGTCCCACGATTGGTCAGATTGTGGTGGCGCTGCGGGCGGAGGATGTGAACTGGGTTCGCGAACAATTGCAGCGCGAAAATCCATCGAAATCCGTCGAGCTGGTGATCGGCGGCGAGCATCGGCAGCAATCGGTGCGGCATGGCCTGGCTGCCGTCGGGCCTGGAACCGATCTGGTGGCGGTGCACGATGCGGTGCGGCCGTTTGTCTCCATCGATCTGATCGAAAAAGTCGTTGCCGCTGCCGAACAGACCGGAGCCGCTATCCTCGGAATCCCGCCGGTGGATACAGTCAAGCAGGTGCACCGCACGATCATCCATAGCACCCTCCCGAGAGAACACATCGTGCTCGCGCAAACTCCGCAGGTGTTTCGTGTGGATCTGCTGCGCCGGGCGTACGAGCAAGCCGAGAAGGATGGCTTTGTGGGCACCGATGAGGCGAGCCTGGTGGAGCACCTGGACGTCCACGTCACTGTTGTGCTCGGGAGCGATCGCAACATCAAGATCACCAAACCCAGCGACATGGCGCTAGCGCGGCTCTTCCTCCAGGAAGAGATGGCGTCGGTCTGAACATTTTGGCTGGCCGCTCCAACGCCGGAGGCAGGCGCTAACTCGTCCACGGCCGCTCACACCACCGGGATCTCTGTTGAAAACGCAAAGGACTGCCGCCAAATCCGATCAAGCCTATAGAAGGTCGGTGTCCGAGCCGGTGCAGCCGAGGTGGTATACCCGCCGAAGAGCTCGTCCGCGCCCCACTTTTTGTTGACATCCTGCATTTTTCGAGTAGACTACCTAAAAATTACTCGGATTGTTGATAACGGGAGGTCCAAATGCGGGGGAACACTGCAAGGCTTTTTCTTGGACTGGTCTTCTCAGCCGCCGCCTGGTCCCAGGGTCTGAGCACAATCAATGGCACGGTAACCGATCCCAGCGGGGCTGTAATTCCGGGAGCCAGGATTGTAGTCAGAGAAGTGGAAACGAGTCTCACCCGCGAGACGATCAGCAACGGGGATGGGCTTTACGTGATCGGCTCTTTGAGACCAACTCGGTACACTCTCTCGGCGGGAGCGCAAGGGTTCCGGCAATTCACGCAAAGCGGAATCGTCCTCGAAGCCAATGATACCGTCACCATCAACCTGAAGCTGGAGGTTGGTTCGACGGCCGAGACCGTCAACGTGGAAGCGGCAGCCACGCAGGTGGATACGACGACTTCTACCCTGCGCCAGGTGGTGGATTCCGCGCGCATGATCGAGCTTCCGCTGAACGGCCGCAATGCGGCGCAACTCACCGCCCTGGTGGCGGGCGCCGTCAACGCCCCCTCGAACAACGCCGACCAGGGGACGACCAAAACGTTTCCCGCCGCAGTGACGGTCTCCGTCAACGGCGGACGCCAGAACAACATCGCCTACAATCTCGACGGCGTGCACAGCGAAGACATATTCAGCAATGTGAACCAGCCGCTGCCGATGCCGGATGCTTTGCAGGAATTCAGCTTCCAGACGAGCAATTTCAGCGCGGAGTACGGCCAAAACTCCTCGGGCGTCGTCAATGTAGTCACCAAGTCGGGCACGAACTCTCTCCATGGGGACGTTTTTGAGTTCGTGCGCAACGCCCAGTTCAACGCCCGAAATTTCTTTGCCGCCAAGCGCGACCAGCTCAAGCGCAATCAATTCGGCGGGACCATCGGCGGGCCTATTCTGCGGGACAAGCTGTTTTTCTTCGGCGGCTATCAGGGTACCCGGATTCGCAACACGCAGGGCGGCCTGAGCGCGTTTGTGCCCACCGCCGCCGATCTGAATGGCGATTTCTCCGCCTACCTCAACGCAAGCGACCCCAGCAACCCTCTGCATAGGGCGATTTCGCTGAAAGACCCGGCAACCGGACAGCCCTTCCCGGGCAATCAAATTCCAACCAGCCGTTTCGACCCTGCCGCGCTCGCCATGTTGAAGTATCTTCCAGCCAGCGCCAGCGCCAACGGTCTGGTCTTTTACAGCACCCCCGTGATTCAAAATTTTGACGAGTTCCTCACCCGTCTGGATTACAGCATTTCCGCCAGCGACCGCCTTAATTTCCGCTTCAACGAAGCCTGGTACAACCAGCCGGGAATTTTCGCGAACAATAACCTGCTGACCTATGCCGATCACACTCCGGATAGTTCCTACAACACGGCGATTCAGGAAACCCACGTGTTCAGCCCGACCCTGCTCAATGATTTTCGGTTCGGAGTAACGCGGGAAATAACCAGCCGCCATCCGCCGGACAACACTCCGAATGTCCGCGACTTCGGCGTGCAGAACATTTATCAGACGCCGAACAAGGCGATTGAATCTTTCAGCGTCTCGGGCTACTTCAGTTTTGGAGCCTTCGCCGACTCGATCTTTGCCCGAGCCACCTTCGACTGGTACGACACTGTCCGCTGGGTAAAAGGGCGTCACAATTTTGCGATCGGCGGCGCTTTCGAACGAGCGCGTTTCAATCAGAACAATCACCTTTTCCAAAACGGTACATTCAGCTTCACCGGCGACATTAGCGGCAATGCTCTGGCCGATTTTCTGCTCGGCAGACTGCGTACCTTTACGCAAGGCTGGGGATCGTTTCAACGCGACCGCAACATTCTCTTTTCTCTGTTTATCCAGGACACGTTCAAGGTTAGTTCCCGCCTCACGCTCAGCTACGGGCTGCGGTTCGAGCCTTCTTTTCCCTGGCACGATCTTTACAACCAGGCAGAAGCCTTTTCGCCGTCTCTGTATTATCAGGGTGTAAGATCGCGGGTTTATACCAACGCTTATCCTGGGGAGATTTTTACTGGTGATCCAGGGTTTCCGCCGGACGGCCGTTCGAACTCATGGAACAACCTGGCGCCGCGGCTCGGTTTTGCTTATGATCCATCCGGCAACGGCAAGACCAGCATACGAGGCGGCGCCGGGATTTTCCTAAACTCGCGCGTGCCGGCTTTTTCCAACGATGCCATGGTACAGACCTCACCCTTCAGCCCGACGGTCAGCCTGATCAATCCGCCTTCATTCAGCAACCCTTATCAGGGAGTCACGAATCCCTTTCCCCTGACGTTCCCCGTGCCGCACGACTTTGTATTCCCGACGCCGGTCCGCGTGTATTCCTGGGACGCCTCGCACTATAAACTTCAGACTCCAACCGTCTATAACTGGAACTTGACTATGGAGCGTCAGGTCAGGCCCAATTGGCTGGTCCGGGCGGCATACGTAGCGTCACGGACCAACCACATGAACGAAAACGAGCAACTGAATCCTTCGGTGTATATTCCGGGGAGCAGCTTGTCCACCGATGCACGCCGGCCGTTCCAGCCCTATACCAGCATCGTACAGGCTACCGGATCCGGAAATGCCTGGTACCACTCGCTGCAATTAAGCCTCGAAAAACGCCTGTCGCGCGGATTCACAATCCTCGCTAATTACACCTGGTCGAAGAGCCTCGACAACATGCCACAGGGCACGGATGTGACCTCGCCGATCCTGAACGCTGTGATCGGCATGTCGCCATACGTGCCGCACTTCAAGTCGCTGGACACGGGACCCTCCGATTTTGACTTTAACCACGTGTTTGTGGTTTCCTACGTCTGGCAACTGCCGGCTTTAGCGAATTCCAGCCGCTGGCTGCGGGTGGTGGCCGGCAACTGGCAGCTTACTGGAATCACCAGCGGTCAGACCGGCGGGCCTATCACCATCACAGCCGGTCAGGACCGCTCGCAAACCGGAATCGGAAATGATAAGGGCCAACTCCTGGCCCAGAACGCGTACGGCGCCGGCGCCTGTGGAACAGCCGCCCCTTGCGTCGACTATCTTGTGCCCACTGCGTTTGGACTTCCTCCTTTGGGGACGTACGGAAATATCGCCAAGGGAACGCTGCGCGGTCCGGGATTGTTCAACACCGACCTCGGCGTGTTCAAACGTTTTCCGATCAACGAGCGCTGGAGCGTGCAGTTCCGCGCCGAATTCTTCAACGCTTTCAACCGGGTTAACCGGAATAACCCGGTCACATCGGTCAGCGGCGCCGGGTTCGGCTCCATTCGAAGCGCGCGCGATCCGCGCATCGGCCAACTGGCGTTGAAGATTTTCTTCTAGAGTCAATTTCCGTCCGCCCTATCGGCCGCCGGCACCGGGCGCGAGCTTTTCCGGGCAAGGCGGCAGGGGGCTCGCTCCGAGCGATCCTGTGATTGGCTTTCTCCGCGGTGTTATTCTGTCTTTTTACCTCGGCAGAAACTTGATTTTGGCCGATCCATGGAATTTCGCGCCGGCATTGGATACGATCTCCACCAGCTTGTCGAGGGCCGTCCCCTCGTTCTGGGTGGGGTTGTGATCCCACACCATAAGGGCCTCTCCGGACATTCCGATGCCGACGTCGTTTCCCACGCTGCTACTGACGCCCTGCTGGGAGCGGCGGCTCTGGGAGACATCGGGGAGCATTTCCCGCCTTCTGATCCGAAATGGAAGGACGCATCGAGCTTGTTATTTTTGCAACAGGCGCGAGAACTGCTTCATCAGAGCGGATTCGAGATTGTGCACCTCGACATCGTGATCGTGATCGAGCAGCCGAAGATCCTCCCCTACCGCAGCAAAATCCGCGAAAGCATCGCCGGGGCCCTGGACATCGACCCAAAGGCTGTCTCATTGAAGGCGAAAACCGCTGAGGGGATCGGGCCGATCGGCGCCGGCCAGGCCGCCGAAGCCCACGCCATCGCTACGGTCAGAAAAGCTTAGCGAAAACCGGGGCGCCAGCGCTCCCTGAAAGTTTGTGCTCAGGGTGTCGGTCTGCCGCCTATGGTGCTCATGCTGTGTATAATTGGTGACGGCTTGGCCGCGCTAAATCTCGAGGAAAGGAGCGTGTGCATGGGTTACCAACTGGAAGGCGATCTGTTGGAGGTCTGCGATTGCAACGTGCTCTGTCCCTGCTGGATCGGGGAAGACGCGGATAATGGCACGTGCGACGCGATTATCGGGTACCGGGTGGAGAAAGGAAGCGTGAACGGTACTGACATTTCCGGCCTGGCCGTGGCCATCGCCGGCCATATTCCCGGAAACATTTTGCAGGGCAACTGGCGTGTTGCGCTCTTCGTGGATGACCGCGCGTCAAAGCAGCAGGAGGAAGCGCTCATCAGTGTGTGGACCGGCAAGCTGGGAGGCCCAATCGCCGATTTCGCCAAACTGGTCGGCGAAGTCGTTTCCATTCAGCGTGCGCCGATTACGTTTGAGGTGAAGGAAGGCAAAGGTACGCTCAAGATCGGCTCGTTCGCGGAAGCTGTAATGGCCCCATACATGGGTCCCGGCGAACGCGTCACTACGCTGAACGACAGCGTGTTTTCCACCATCCCCGGCTCGCCGGCTTACGTGAGCAAGGCCTCGCGATACGTGCGCAAGACGAGCAGCCTCGGCCTGCGCGACGTGAATTTAGAGAACCGCAACGCGATCCAGGGAAAATTCCGTTTCACCGCCTGATCGGGAGGCGACCGCTTCGAATGCCCTGGCCGAGAATCCAGGACGGGAGGCTCATCGCGGCCTTGCTTGCCTCGTTGGCCGCGCTCGCGTGGTGCGCGCTGTGGCTGGGCGAAGGATCGACCTGGGGGCATGCCCTGCTTCACGGCGGCCATACAACACACAGCGGCCTTGACGCGCCGGCTCTGGCCGCCGTTTTTGTGCTTGGCTGGACGCTCATGACCATGGCCATGATGCTGCCGGCGAGTTCGCCGCTGATTTTGTTGTTTCACCGCATGGTGTCCGGCCGCCCGCACGCCGGCCCGCTGGTGGCGCTGCTGATAGCCGGGTATCTGTGCGTTTGGGCGCTGTTCGGCCTTGCGGTTCACCTGCTCCGGCGCGGCCTGTTTGCCGTTATGGGAGCTGGGCCCTGGCTCGGCCGGAACGCGTGGGCGCCGGCGGCGGTTATCCTGCTAGTCGCCGGCTTATACCAGTTTTCGCCGCTGAAGTACGCGTGTCTGGAGAAGTGCCGCTCTCCTTTCGCATTCGTAGTGTCCCGGTGGAGGGGCAATCGGCCTGCGTCTGACGCGCTGCGGCTGGGCGCCGCCCACGGCGTTTACTGTGTGGGCTGCTGCTGGTCGCTGATGCTGGTAATGTTTGCCGTAAGCGCAGGGAGTCTGGCTTGGATGCTGGCGCTGGGAGCCGTTATGGCGGCCGAGAAAAACTTCACCTGGGGGCGGCGGTTGAGCGTGCCAGTCGGGGTGGTTCTGATCGCCGCTGCCGCGAGCATAACCCTGGGCGGGATCTGAGTTCAGTAGAGCGGAATTTTCAGCTTTAAATTGGTGCCGTGACCGGGCTGTGATTCGAGCACGACATCGCCGCCCAGCGCGCGCATGCGCTGCTTAATGCTGTTCGGCCCGAGCCGCAAAGTTTCCAGTTCGTCGAGCGAGTATTTTCCGCCGAAGCGAAAGCCCCTTCCATTGTCATTCACTCCGATGAGAAGGGTCGTATCGCTTTTTTCCAGAGAGAACAGCACATGCGTGGCCTGAGCGTGCTTGTGGATATTGTGCAGCGCTTCGCGGATCACCTGTAAGACATCGACCGTGATCTTGCCCGGAGTGCGCACCGGCTCGCTGCCGCTGATAAATGTCACCGGAACCCCGCTTTCCTTCTGGAAGTCGTCCACCAGCCGGCGCGCGGCGGCGGTCAGGCTCGTCGTATCCACCTCGACGGGACGCATGCTGTTGACAAATGTGCGCATCTCGGCCACTTGGCGTTGGGCCACCTGCTGGAGCTGCTCGAGCTCGCGCACGGCAGTCTCCGGGTCCCGCTCCAGGAGCTTACGAATCGTGTGCACGCGCATTTGGAAACTGATGACGCTTTGCAGCGGCCCATCGTGAAAGTCCTGCGCAATGCGGTGCCGCTCGCGCTCGGCGGCTGCATGTTCCACGGCATTGATGACCAGTAAGTGACGGACCAGTTCGGTGAAGGCAGGCGCCACGCGCCTCAGGCGCCGCAGCAGAAAGCTGCGCATGGGAGAAACACGGTTGATCAGCAGGAGCCGGCCGATGGCTTTTCCTTCGTGATACAGTCCGCATCCGACCGCATTGTAGATCTGGAATTTGCGGACCAGATGCGTGTGCAGATCGTAGCCCGCATGTCCGGCTGCCGGCGGCTCCTGCCTCGCTGCATCCGCTTTCGCCTCCCCGGGGTGGGGCGCTGCCACCGATTCGGTTAAAAATGTCAGTTGCTCGCCCACGAACACGGCCCACTCCCGGCTCTCTTCCAGTACCGGGGCGCCGGCCGTGTTGCCTTCCTCGGGAGGCGGGTATCGGCAGAGCCAGTAATGATCGTTTCGCTGGTCCCAGAAAGCCAGAAAAGCATGAGAGCAGCGAAACCACGCTGCCAGCTCTCTCAGGCCGTCCCGGATAGCCGCGATCGTATCCGGCTCCGGAGCGCCGCTGATTTTGTTTGCGATCGCCAGAATCCGCCGTTCGACCAGATACTGCTGGTCAGAAAAAAGGAACGCGAGCGATCCGCCCACGACCAGCAAGAAAAGCACGCTGTGAACCGTCACGATTAGCGGCGGCATGCGGCCGGCCGTAGCTCGGACTCCGTAGACCACCAGGGCCAGGGCGCAGGCCAACAGAATCACCTCCCGCGCCCCGTGCAGCGACCAGCTTTCGAGCACCAGGAAGGCGAAAAATGCGCCGGCCAGAGCCGCTGACATCGGGGTGATCGCCCAGAAAACCAGCGATATCAGGAAGAGAAGATCCAGAAACAGAATGGGGAGAGTAAACGTCTTGGCCAGCGCGTGCGAATCGTAGAGCAACAGCACAATGCTGTACGCCACGAACGCCAGCACGATGGCCGCGGCCGGAGTCGTGAATTCAGGCCGCGATGTGAACGCTTCGGCGGCGAGATAGGTGAGCGCAAGGAAAGCGCGGTATACAGCCAGCCGCGCCGTGCGGCGCCGCAATGCCTGTGCATCCGCCTGCGACGTGGGCATCGTTGTCGCCACCAACATCGATTTTACCTTGAAACGATTTCTTTAGCCGATGTTTTAGGAGCCGCCTACAGGGAGCGCTCCGCCAGGTCTCCGATCAGCGGCAAGTGGTAGCGCTCCTCGCGGCTGGCCTTGACCAGCATGAAAATCCAGACGAACACGATGAGCAGTTGCAGCGCTACGCGAAACGGAAAAAAGTGCATGGGGACGAGATGGAACCACGGAAACCACTCGAGCAGCAGCCAGGCCACAAAGAGATACAAGCCCTGGAACGCGTGAAACCGGACGTCGGCGGCATTTCGGAATCGCTCGGATGCCAGCACGAGAATCGCGGCAATCCATCCCACCACCGGGATATAGCAGAGCATAGACGCCGTCCGTGCGTTGACGCCGCCGCCTTCCAAGGGTACGGATGGAGCGCCGGCCACAGGCTGTCTGGCGCCGCATCGGCCGCAGAAGAAATCGCGGTCCCCCAGGGGCGTCCCGCAGTTCGTGCAGAAGGGCAATTTGTTTTCCTCTCTGCCTTTAGAGTACGTCAATCGGCTGAAAATTGTTCCCCGTGCCGTTGATCGAGACCTCCGCGCAAAAAGTGGCCTTTGAAGCCGGGCCTCGCGGCATTTTTCGCTAGGATGGAGGGATGATCTATCCCGAAATACGCAACATTCACAGCCCCGATCTGGAGCCGCCGAACCTTCCCGACGATCCGGGTGATTGCGAGATTTCCTTTGAAGTGTTCATAGGCCCCAAGGATGGCGAGGGCGAAGAGGCTTTCCAATTTACCGTGATTACCCCAGCCCGTCTCGCGCGAAGAGGCGAGGCCCGGTGGGGCCGGGGCAAACTCATCCTCCCATTCTTCGAATGGGCCGCCGTGGCCCAGTCCGTCGCGAAGCTGCTGGCCCAGTGCGGGCGGCCGACCTGGGGCGAGGTGACTTCCGAGCTAAACAAGGAGCTGTTGTGGGAGTTTGACGGGCGGCAGCCGCAGGTAGTTAACTGAGTGCGGCGCTGGGACGGTTCGCCCTCGCTCTTTGCTCCGGGCGCTGCACCCTGTTGCTTTGGCAGCCTGGTTTTGCCGGCTCTTCCGCGGACTGCGCGTGACGGGGTGAGCTTGGCCGAGGGAGCGATTGCCGGAAGCTGTTCGGAAAACCATTCCGGCCTTGCTATGTTTCAGCTACAATCCCAGTTATGGCCGCGGGCAGAGCTCCTTCACCAATCCTGCCGGGGAAAGCGGGAGTCTCGGGTCACCGGCGGAGGTTCATCGCTTTCGGCTGGTACGGCGGCAAATTTAATCATCTGAATTGGCTCCTGCCCCTGCTTCCGGAGTGCCATCACTATTGCGAGCCGTTCGGCGGCTCGGCGGCGGTGCTGCTGAACCGCGAGCCGTCCCCGGTGGAAACCTATAACGACATCGACGGCGAAGCGGCGAATTTTTTCCGCGTACTGCGCAACCAAACCGATGAGCTGATCCGGCTGATCGCTCTGACGCCATTCTCAAGGGAGGAGTTTTACGTAGCGGTGTCGCCGGCCGACCGGCCGCTGCCCGAAATCGAAAGAGCCCGCCGGTTTTTCGTAAGAGCCCGCCAGGCGAGGACAGGGCTGGCCCAAACCGCATCTCTCGGGCGCTGGGCGAATTGCAAAAATACAAGCCGCGCAGGCATGTCGGGCGCCGTATCCCGCTGGCTGGGAAGCGTCGCGGGCTTGCCCGAGATTGCCTTGCGCCTGCTGCGCGTGCAAATCGAAAGCCGCCCGGCCGAGGACGCGATCCGGCTTTATGACGATCCTCGCACGCTGTTTTACTGCGATCCGCCTTACGTTCACCAGACGCGCGGCGATGGCAGAGCTTACCGATTCGAGATGGATGAGGGCGGACACCGAAGGCTGGCCGCTGTGCTGCAACGGAGCCGGGGGAAGGTTGCGATCTCCGGCTACCGCTGCGACCTGATGGATTTTCTATACAAGGGCTGGCGGCGCTTCGACGCGCCGGCGAAACGCTGCCATTCGATCAAAAAAATGCGGCAGGAGTGCCTCTGGATGAACTATTGAAGGTGGCCGCGCGCCAAGCAGCATTCCAAGCGGGCCGCATCACGACTCGGGATGGGGACGCCCGGGCGGGGTTCTGTCAGCAAGGCCGGCGATGCCAAGAACCACCGGGACCGCCGCTGGGCCTCCTCGGCTTCCCGGGCGCTGGTGCTGCGCTTCGGACAGATCGGCCATTGGAATAGCCGAAGCCGCCAGGCTGGCGAGCGCAACTGCCAGTTGCCGGTCAATCTCTCCAAAACCGCGGCTGTGGTGGCAATAAAATGTGGTGGCTCCGAAGGCCCCTCCGCCGGCTCGATGGGGCGCCGAGAGCAGCGAACGGATCCGTCTTTGCGGTGAAGCTCGCGGCGCGACCAACACTGTTAACTTGCGTGGTGCACTCCATCCTTTTTGCGGTCTGCACCTGTCTTTGCGGGTCTTGCGTGGCTCAGCGGCCGGTCATTTGCTCCAGGTGTTCGGGGTACCGAGCGCCTTGCACCGTGATCTTCGAAGCGGCGTTCTCGATATCGCGCAAATCGTCGGGGGTGAGTTCAACTGACACTGTCCCGATGTTTTCGTGCAGGCGATGCAGCTTCGTGGTGCCCGGGATTGGAACAATCCACGGCTTCTGGGCCAAAAGCCACGCCAGCGCGATCTGAGCAGGTGTTGCCTTCTTGCGTTCCGCAATGCCGCGAAGCAGATCGACCAAGGCCTGATTCGCGCGCCGGGCCTCTGGCGTAAAACGAGGGACAATGTTGCGGAAGTCAGAGCTATCGAACTTGGTGTTTTCGTCGATCTTTCCCGTGAGAAAGCCTTTACCCAACGGGCTAAACGGAACGAAACCGATTCCGAGTTCCTCGAGCGTTGGTATCACTTCCGCTTCGGGGCGTCTCCACCACAGCGAGTACTCGCTTTGGACCGCAGCGACCGGCTGGACTCGGTGTGCGCGCCGGATCGTCTGCGCTCCTGCTTCCGACAGGCCGAAGTGCCTCACCTTGCCCTCCCGGATCAAATCCTTCACTGCTCCCGCTACGTCCTCAATTGGCACGTCCGGGTCCACACGGTGCTGGTAGAACAGATCAATAACGTCGGTCCTGAGTCGCTTGAGCGACGCTTCTGCGACTTGCCGGATGTGATCTGGCCGACTGTTCAGCCCAACCTGTTTGCCGCTGTCCAGATCAAGTTGGAAACCGAACTTAGTGGCGATCACCACTTGCTTGCGCAAGGGGGCGAGAGCTTCCCCCACGAGCTCTTCGTTGGTGAACGGGCCGTAAACTTCGGCGGTGTCGAAGAATGTCACGCCGCGTTCGACTGCGGACCGAATCAGGAAGATCATCTCGTTCTTGTCCGCAGCCGGCCCGTAGCCGAAACTCATTCCCATGCAGCCCAACCCGAGTGCTGAAACTTCCAGGCCGCTGTTTCCAAGCTTGCGCTTCTGCATGTTTCTCCTTCGGAACCGTTTTCCTCCTTTCTTAAGTTAGGCCCTAGCGACGTTAAAGCGTTATCCCGATTCTTCCGATTTTTTGCCTATTTCTGTCGCGGTTGGCGCGTCCATGGAAGCGGCAGCCATCCTGGGCAGACGGGAGAGCATTACCGCTAGGTGGACTGACGATGTCCAAGCGCATCCGATACGTGACCCCTTTAAAAGGTGGATTATGCGTGGTCTGTCTACATCGCCGATTCCCAAATGCGATTCGTCGTTGCTCGGCGAAGCAAGCGCGAGAACAGAATCAGACCCACTCCAGGGCGCCTTTGCGGAAAATCCAGATGTAACCGACGATCAGAATCGCGAGAAACACCAGCATTTCCACCAGGCCAAACAAACCGAGGACGCTATATTGGATTGCCCAAGGAAACAAGAAAATGGTCTCGACGTCGAAGATCACAAAAAGGATGGCGACTATATAGAAGCGCACTGTGTAGCGGCCCCGCGAGTCGGAAGCCGCCTGAATGCCGCATTCGTAAGCTTCAAGCTTCTCCTTAAACGGAGACTGCGGCCGCACCAGACGGGCGACGAGAATGGTCACCACGGGAAACGCAATCGCAATCGCCAGAAAGATCAGGATAGGGATATACTCGCGCGGCATAACGCCTCACTATAGCACATGCGGTTCAGCGCCGCTGAAGCCGTGCCCGCAGCCGCTTCCAAAAGCTAGTGGGCTGCGCCGCCGGAGCCGGCGCGAGCGGCTTCGCCGCAGGCGCCACAACCGCCGGCGCCTGGGCCGGCTCTTCGGCGTAGAGCCGGACAATCGCGCCGAGCATGACGTAGCTCCTGGTGTAGCGTCGGCCATCCGATTTTTCAACGACCAAAGAAAAGCCGGGACCGGCGCCGTATCTGGTCTTCACGCTGGGGGCTACGGTAACGGGAAAATAACCTTTGATCCTGCGCTCGATATAGGCCGTCTCGTAGCGGTGGCGGCGGCGCCCCCAGTTGAACACGCGGAAAGAATCGAAATCGTTGGGTTCAGTGGCGCGCTCAATTGTGGTCCACAGCCAGATCTTCTTTACTTGCTCGCCGTCAATGACCTCGGCGAGCGGAAAGTAGGACGTGATCCGGCGGCCCTCCGCGTACTGCGCCACTTCATCGGGAATGTCGGCGTCGAGCATGCGGGCCAGCGCCCATCCGGCGTGCCCCTCGCTGCCCGCGTCGAGAGTCCGCACCAGGTACCACTCGTCGTATTGCTTGGGCTTTTCGGGCAGGGGAGAAGGGGGCGGGACGTTGGCCGTAGGGAGAGGAGACCCCGGTCCTGCCGAAATAGGGTTTGCACTTGGAGCGGCCGATCGAGCGGAGCTGCCTGGTAGCGCCGTCTGGTGCGCCGGCGGTTCATTGTCGATCGTGGAGGCGCCGAGCTCGCCGATCTTTTGGCCCGAGGCCCCGGCCGGCGCCGGCGGCCCCACTGGCTCGGGCGGGCCCGGCGTGCGTTCTGTGACCCGCCGCGCCAGCAAGTCTACTTTCTGGTCTTCTTTAAGTTGGAAGAATGCAGGGGACCAGCGGTAGGGCTCAAGATGGAGGTTCAGTTTGTCGCGAGCGCGATACACGCCTAGCTTTGACAGTCCTGCTGCAAAGCGGGCCAACTCGGCAATCTGCTTGTGAACCTCGGGCGTGAGCAATTGGCCCTGCTCTGTCCAACCTTCCTGGCCCGACGGCGCCCGCACTTTGAGGAAGCGGCGGCGGCGCTGTACGATCTCCACCCGGTCCCCGCGCTTGAGCGTGGCGGTGACGCCGGAATTCAGAGCGATTTCTCTGCGGAGCTGAAGGGTTTCGGGAGCTACATACGCCTCCCCGATTGCCGGAGACCGGCGCGCCTGGCGCGGGTGGCAGGCGCAGAGCGCCGCGAGGATCCCAAGCGCCAACCCGGGCCGGCGCCAGTCACCCAATACCCAGTTCATCGGTGCGCTCCAGAGGCGTGCCGCAGTTCGGACAAATTAGCGAACCGCAGTCGCCGCAGCGCAACGGCTTGCTGACCTGCCGATCGCATTGCGGGCAGTAGTACTCCGTGCGCTCGCTGTGTGGATCTTCCGGCATGCCTGCCGCTCCGCGTTACAAGACAACAATGGGGTGGTAGAGATTAGGCAGCCTCACCTCACCGATAGCTAACAGCCGCCCCTGCATGTCAATCGCCTTAACCAGGCGCGATCCCGGCCGCACCCGGAAAGGAGAAACCCGAAAATCACGACCGTGCAAAATCTGCGCGGCGGTGATTGCGTCCACCTGCTCGGCCGGCGCTTCCGGCAGCAAATCCGCGCCGCGAATCAATGCCTCTTCAAGCCTGTTGTGGGCGGCAAGGTCGCCGATCTGCTCCAGGGAGTACGCCATGTCGAGGGTGAACTCGCCTGCCGCCAGCCGACGGAGGCTCTCCACGTGCGCTCCCACGCCCACCTTCTGACCCATATCGTGAGCCAGAGCCCGCAGATACGTGCCGGCCGAGCACCGAATGCGTACTTTGGCGCGCGGACCCTCCACTCCGAGCAGAGTGAATTCATCGACCCGCACCCGCACTGCCTCCAGCTCGACCGGACGCAGTCTGCGAGCCAGCTTGTAGGCGGCGACGCCGTTCACTTTCTTGGCTGATACCGGCGGAGGGATCTGGTCAAATTCACCGCGGTAGCCGGCGAGCAATTCTTCCAGCCGCTCGGCCGAAAGCGTGACCGGAACTTCGGGTCCCGCAGGAAGTCCAGCGCGGTCATACGTATCGGTCGCAAACCCGAAGCGGATCACCGCTTCATAGGTCTTGTCGCGATGCAAAAAAAATTGAGCCAGGCGCGTGGCGCGGCCCACGGCTAGCGGCAGCACACCGGTAGCGATGGGATCGAGCGTGCCGAGGTGCCCCACCCTCTGAATTCGCGCCAGCCGCCGCACACGATTCACTACGTCGTGCGAGGTGATTCCGGCCGGCTTGTCCACTACCAGAACGCCGTCCACCTTTCTATTTTAGCGTTCGAATCCGGCCGGGCGCGGAGCCGTAGCGATGCGGCGCGACGCTGCTCAGGAGTGAAGCCTGGCCCGCAGGAGGGCCGCCAGATCCGCCGGCAGATAATCCGGCGGCCTGATGCGGTAAAGAGGTCGCCGTTCGAGCAGTGTCCAAGGTACGTTGGCCCAGGCGGGGCGAGTTTCTAGTGCAACATCGTGAGCGCCGCCGGAGCCCGGCAAAAGGGGCGCGAATGCAGCGCCGGTTCCGGGTGGCTCATCCAGAACCAGAAACACATCGGCGCGGTCCAAATGCTCGCGGGAGCTCGCCTTGAAATCAGAAACACTCGGATCGAGCACTACCAGATAGAAATCGGGCTTCAGGAAACGCAGTACACTGTTGGACTCCATGATCACGAAGCGCTTGCCGTCGATCAGCCGGTGAATCTCGGGCATGGCTCGCGCCAGTCTGCCTTGCGGCGTGCGAACCCAATAGGCTTCGACGGCTCCGGCAGCCAGGAAGCGAGAAGTGTCGTGGCGGCCGTCGCGGCTTTCCTCGCGCGTAATCGAGACCGGATGAGCCGGGTCCTCCGGCGCACAGTCGCACACTCGCCCCCGGGCAGAGCATAAGCTGTGGCCGTACTGGGTCAGTTTGAGGGCGGTCCACCCCAGGTCCCGTGTGGCGGCGATCAGGGAAGCCGCCACCGAAGTCTTGCCGATATTCCGCGAGTGCCCCCCGACGACGACCAGTTTCATTTTTTGCCGGTCTCCGCTTCCGCCGCCTTCTTTTCCAGGCCGGAGATCAATTTTGGCAGCCGGTCAAATAGAGCGAGCCGCTCCAAATACTGCTTGAGAGGCCGCGCCGGCGTGCCCCAGACAGGCTCTCCAGCTCGAACGATCTTGGATGTAAGAACTCCGCAGCCCGAGCCGAGTACAGCGCGGCTCTCGATGCGCGCTTTGTCGCCGATGCCGACCTGGCCGCCGATCACAGCGTAGTCGCCAATTTCGACTCCGCCCGAGAGGCCGGTCTGGGCAGCGATTACGACGTGACGGCCGATGCGGCAGTTGTGGCCAATGTGCACAAGATTGTCGAGCTTGGTTCCATCTCCGATCCGCGTGACCCCAAGGGCGGCGCGGTCAATGCAAGTATTGGCCCCGATTTCGACATCGTCGCCGATTTCCACGGTTCCCACCTGGGGAAATTTCTCGTATCGGTCGTTCTCGAGCACAAAACCGAATCCGTCGGCGCCGATGACGCAGCCCGAATGCAGCACAGCGCGCCGCCCTATGCGCACTCCTGGATAAATCGTCACTCCTGGATGCAGCAACGACTCTTCTCCGATTACGGCGTCGTCGCCGATCACCGACCTTGCCCCCACGATGGCGCGCGGACCGACTGCGGCATTTTCGCCAATCACAGCCAGCGGGCCAATGGAAACACCCTCCCCAAGCCGAGCCGTTGCCGCCACACAGGCGGTCGGGTCAATACCTGGTTTCACTGGCCGCGGAGGATGGAACATCGAGATGACCCGCGCGAAAGCATTGCGGGGCGCCGGAACGCGTATCACTGTCCGCCGTTGGCTGTTGTTGAAATCCGGGCCCACCAGGAGGCAGCCGGCGCGCGTCGGCGGTATGCGTCTGCCGCGGCGGCTATCTACAAAAGAAATGTCGGCGGGGCCCGCGTCTTCCAGGGATTGCACGCGGGCGATCTGGATGCCGGAATCGCCCTCCACCGGCGCGCCGAGGGCGCGCGCGATTTCGCCGACAGTCATCGATATTTTCTCCCGGGGGCAGGATTTCCCGTCCCTACCGTATCATACAGTGAGGCGAGCCCACTGGCTTGCCGCGCAAACTATGTCTGTGACTCCCGCAGCCCGCATTGCGCCTACGGCGCGCGTGAGCGAACACGCCCAGATCGGCGAAGGCGTCGAAATCGGAGATTTTTGCATTGTCGAGGAGGATGTTGTCATCGGACCGCGCACGCGGCTCGAGCCCTATGTCATGGTCAAGCGTTGGACGACGCTCGGCGCCGACAACGAGATTTCCGCCGGAACCGTGCTGGGCACGGACCCGCTCGACAAAGCCTTTACAGGAAAGCGCAGCTATTTGAAGATCGGCAACCGCAACAAGATCCGTGAGCACTATACGATCAGCCGGGGAACCGAACCGGAATCGGTCACCGAGATCGGCGACGAAAACTACATCATGACTTCCGGCCACATCGCCCATAACTGCAAGATCGGGTCGCGCACGGTGATTTGCAGTTGCGCCCTCGTCGCCGGTTACGTGGAGGTGGAGGACGGCGCGTTCATATCGGGCGGAGTGGTGATTCATCAGTATTCCAAGATCGGACGTCTTGCCATGATCGGCGGCAATACGCGCGTAAATTTGGACGTTCCGCCCTACTTTCTCTATACGGATTTCAACGTCTCTCCCCGCGGCCTGAACCTAGTAGGCCTCCGCCGGGCCGGATTGAATGAGCAGGATGTGCGGTTGCTCAAGCGCGCTTATCAGTTGCTCTATCGCTCGGGACTGAAGCTGGAGGACGCGCTGGAGGCGATCGAGCGCGAAGCCCCGGGTGAGCATACGCGGCACCTGGTGGACTTCATCCGGCGGTCGAAACGCGGGATTTGCCGCTAGAGATCTCTGCCGTGCGGCGAAACGGCTGCCGCCCGGGCTACCCTTCTTTCTCGGCCCGCTTCACGACAGGCTCGAGCATCTGCTCTACCGGTGCATAGTCATCTGTAAGAACCACATTATGAGAACGCTGCCGCAGCACGTTGAAATGTTCGGGCTTCAGTTCGGAGGCGCCCACGCCGGGTTTCAGGGGATTGCCTTGCAGCGGCTGCATCGAGCCAACCACGACAAAAGTGTCGCGGCGGTCTGGCTCCTCGCTCGGCCCGTTCTCCACCGTGGAAAATGCGTAGACGTGGGGAAAGCTTTTGGCGAAGGTATTGAGAATGCCGCCGAGAAACTGGCCGGAGGCGTAAATGTCGATGACGTTGATCATGTAAACGCCGTTCGGCGACATCAGCTCGCGCAGCTTCAGATTGAATTCCAGGGTGGTGAGGTGGTACGGCACGGAATAGTGATTGAAGGCGTCTCCGTAAATCAGGTCGAAAGACGGCACCCGCTCTCCCGCCTGCTTGCGCCGGAGCAAATCGTCCACGTGGTTGCGGGCGTCCAAATTAAAGATGTGCATCGGCGTGTTGCGAGGCAGCCCGAAAGCGCGGAAAGCGGCTTCAGTGACACGAGGGTCGAGCTCGGCTACCTCAACGTAGCTCTGCGGCCATCTCGACAGCAAATATCGGGGGAACACAAATCCGCCGCCGCCGATAAACAGGGCCGAGGCGCCGTTTCGGCTTCCGATGGCGTCTTCGGTAATCGAGGCGTAGACCTTTTCGTAGTCGTATTGCAGATCGTTGGGATTATCGGGGACGTAATAGGAATGAATCAGGTGATCCAGCGAAAGGCTCCGCGTGCCGGGCGGGTCGCTTTCCTCTTCGATCTGAATGAAGGAATATTGGCTTTCGTCCGTGTAAAGCACGTTGCTGTACCGCTCGCGGCGGAATCCGATTTTCGTGCCGAATTTTTGCGCCCACGGCCATGGTGCGAGCGAGACTCCGATTAAGCACAGCGCCCCGACGCCCCAGAAGTAGGGGACGAGCGTCCGCGCCCCAAACAGGACGGCTACCATCGCCAGCCCCAGCCCCGCGCTGACAATCACGGCGATGGTCCCCATCTTGGCGATCAGGTAAAAGCCTGTGAGGAAGGTGCCTACAATGCTGCCCAGCGCTCCCCATGCATAAACGTTGCCCACGGTGCGTCCTGTTTCCCGGCCCACATCCAATGCCATTTTCGCCGCCATGGGGCCAATGCAGCCCAGAACGGCAGACGGAAGGAAGAAAACCATGAAGACATGCAAAGCGATGCGGGTTGCCCACTCTTGCCGCAGCAGGAATCCCCAGTTGCCCGCAATTGAGTTCAGGCCCGGTACTGCGAAGCAGAACAGCGACGCCAATGAAAAAACAATGCCCAACGCGCTGGCCGGCCGATAACGGTCGGCCAGCCGGCCGCCGACCGAGTTGCCTATCGCAATGCCCGCGAGCACCACGCCGATGACGGATGTCCAGGTGTAAAGGGAACTCCCGACGTGGCGCGCAATCAGGCGGCCTGCCACAAGCTCGACGACCATGATGCACATGCTCGATACGAACGCGACGGCGTAAGGAACCGCCATCGCCGCCGCGCCGAGAGACACGACGCTCGCCCGCGGTGCGAGCGTATCGCCGCTCTCTACCTGCGAAGTAGCCATGATGATTTCTCCAAGGGGGTAGTATAGCTGGAATCAAGCGGATTTGCGAAAATTCACAGGCGCGACTTGCGATATACTATACCGCCGGAGGTAGAGCATGCGCCGCCGTGAGAGCTGTGCGATCCTCGTCGCCGGATTTTGGACCCTGGCCCTTCAGCGTTCGGCGCGAGGACAACAGTCGAAGGAAGAAAAGAAGGACGAGAAACCTGCCCGCATCGACATTGAAACGCTGAAGAAGCAGGTGGACGGGAAGAAGGATATGTTCTTCATCGACGTCCGCGAGCCGAAAGAGATCGAGGAGCTGGGCAGCCTAAAAGGCTACGTAAATATTCCTCTCGGCCAGATCGAGAGCCGCCTGAACGAAATACCCAAAGACCGTTACATCGTCACTGCTTGAAACGGCGGCGGACGCGCTGCCCGTGCGGCAGAAATTCTTCAGAAACACGGCTACAAGACCGTACAATATTGCGGCTTAAAGGAGTGGAGGGAGAAGAATTACCCCCTGGTCTACCCCAATAAGCAGCAGCCGTCGAAATAGAATCTTTGGAAAAGCACCGCCCAGAAGGCAGTGCGCCGGCGTGCCTGCTTTCCAAACGGCCGCCCGCTCTCGTTTCCCACTCCGGCGCTCGCGCGAGATACCCGGCAGGCGCCGCCGCCGAAGATCGGTGTGAATCCGATGGCTTTCCAACGCGCCAATGCGCGAGCCAGACTGCGAGAGCGCGGATTTTTGGTCGGCTCCTTTGTCGAGATTGCCGCTCCCGAAATCGTTGAGATTCTCGGCGCAGCCGGCATGGACTTCGCCGTCCTCGACTGTGAACACGCAGCCTTGAGAGGCCCGGTGCTTGCCAACCTGGTGCGCGCTTCGGCTTCCACCGGCATCGCGTCGATAGTGCGCGTGCGGGAAAACCGGCCAGCGGAGATTCTCGAAGCGCTCGACCTCGGAGCTGCCGGGCTGCACGTTCCGCAGGTTGCAACGCGCGAGCAGGCTGAGGCCGCTGTGCGCGCGGCCCGGTTTCCGCCCGCCGGCGAAAGAGGCTTTAACCCGTTTGTACGGGCTGCCGGATACGGCAGCGTCGAAGTCGATCAGTTTCGGCGGCAAAGCGACGAGGAAACGCTCCTGGTGCTGCACATCGAGGCTGCCCAGGCCGTCTCTTGCGCCGAAGCCATTGTCTCCGTGCCGGGCGTGGATGTAGCCTTTGTCGGCCCTTATGATCTCTCGATGGCTCTGGGAATCCCCGGTCAGGTGACGGATGCCCGCGTGCTGCGCGCGGCGCAAGCAGTGCGCGCAGCCGCCGAGAGGTATGGCGTGGCGCTGGGAGCCTACGCGAACTCAGTCGAGCACGCGCGGGTGTGGTTAAATGAAGGGGTTCGTTATCTGGCCTATGGCGTCGACTCGCGCCTGTTTCTGGGCGTCGCCGCCGAGGTCCGCCGCCAGATTGACGCAATGAGGTCGCAAAAATAGGGTGGCGGGGCGGCATCGGGCCGGCTTCTGCCCGAAAGTGTGGCCGCCACTCGGACCAGAAACCGGTTTCTCGCCATTTTTTAGAGGAGAAGCAGGCATGCTGCTGCTCGTATTGGCCGTTTTGCTGGCCGGCGTTGTGGGAACACAAAGGGCGGCCGCCCAGGAAGTGACTTTTCAGCGGTTGGCGGCTGCCGACAAGGAGCCGCAAAATTGGCTCACCTATGGCCGCACGTATAACGCATGGCGCTACAGCCCGTTGGATCAGATCAACCGCTTTAATATTCGAAAGCTGGTTGCTGCCTGGTCATTCCAAACCGGTGATGTCGAAGGCGGACTGCAATGCACTCCGCTGGTGGCCGACGGCGTCATGTATATCAGCACTTCCTGGAACCGTGTGTATGCTCTGGACGCTGCCACGGGCAAAAAGCTTTGGCATTACTTTTACGAGAAGCCGAAGCAGGTCGCCGCGCAGTTCGCGCCTTGGAACCGCGGCCTGGCCCTCGGCTATGGGCTGGTCTTCATGGGCACACTCGACAACCACCTGGTCGCACTGGACGCGAAAACCGGCCGGGAGGTGTGGAACGTCACGATCGAGGATGCCGGGCAGTGCGGCTGTAATGTCACCGGCGCTCCGCTGGTCGTTAAAGACAAAGTCATCGTCGGCGTCACCGGGGGCGATACGGCGCACCGAGGCTATATCAACGCCTTCGACGCTAGAACCGGCCGACACGTCTGGCGCTTCTGGATCATCCCCGGACCGGGAGAGCCGGGCAACGAAACCTGGAAAGGCGATAGCTGGAAATTCGGGGGCGGCTCCTCCTGGATGACCGGTTCCTACGATCCGGAACTCAACTTGGTGTACTGGGGTACCGGCAATCCGGCGGCCGATTTCTACGGCGATGATCGGAGAGGAGCCAACCTCTATACCGACTCGACGGTGGCCCTGGACGCCGATACCGGCAAGCTCAAGTGGTACTTTCAGCAAATTCCGTATGATGTGTGGGATTTCGACGCCGTTTACGAGAACGTCCTTTTAGATCTCCCGTATAAGGGACAAAAACGTAAGCTGCTGTTGAATGTAAACAAGGGTGGCTATACATTTGTTGTGGACCGGACGAACGGCAAATTCATATCCGGCTGGCCTGTCATCGAGAATCTGAACTGGATTAAAGGAACAGACGAAGAGGGTAATCTGGTCGGGCGCAACGAGCCGGTTTTGGGCAAACCCAATTTCATCTGCCCAGCGGTCGCCGGAGGGCGGAGCTGGAATCATGGGGCCTACAGCCCTAAGACCGGCTGGTTCTACACCACCGGCCTCGAATGGTGCGAGAGCCTGACGCCCATGGTGCAAAAGCCTCTGGAAGGTAAACCATTTATGGCTGGAGATTTCGAGATGAAACCTCCACCGAAAGGAGAACCCGGCGGTCACATCGGAGCGTATGACCCGATCACTGGCAAGCAACACTGGATCTACCGTTCCAAATATCCTCTGCTGGCCTCCGCGCTGGCCACCGGCGGAGACCTGATTTTCACCGGCGACCCGGAGGGCCAATTCTTCGCGCTGGACGCAGTTACCGGCAGAAAGTTGTGGAGCTTCAACACTGGCTCCGGCCACCGGGGCTCGCCGATCACCTATTCCGTCAAGGGCCGCCAATACATCGCCACGCCGAGCGGATGGGGATCGTCGCTGGCGGGTCTGATGCCGCAGTTGTGGCCAGAAGCGGAAGCCTTCCAGCCCGGATCGGCCATCTTCGTATTTGCTTTGCTGGAATGAAGCGCTGGGCAAATCCGACGAAGGTAGCATCCGGGAAATGCAAATCCCGGTGCTGGAAGCTGGTGTGCGGAGCGCTCGCGAACTGCCTGGCGCTATGGGCTCAAATGCCCAGCGTAAATCTGGACGACCCGGCCGTCATCAACCAGGGCCGCGAGCTTTTTGCTGCCACATGCTCGGTAGGATACTGCCACGGAAAAGACGGCCGCGCAGGCCGGGGGCCGCGTCTTGCGGGGCGGAAGTTCGAACGTGACTACCTCTTCCGGACAATTACAAACGGCATCAACAAATCCCTGATGCCGGCGTTCAAAGGCCAGCTTTCCCCGGAGCAGATCTGGGAGGCGGTAGCCTACATCTTGAGCCTTTCGGGCGATGCATTGGGCTCCTCCACGGCAGACGCCGGCTCCGCTTCGGCAGCAGCCCCGTCCGCTGTCCCAGCCAAGCCTCAGCAAGTTGCCCCTGCGGATCCGAATGCCGGAGATCCCGAAGCCGGCCGAGCTCTGTTTTTTGACGCCTCCAACCCCAGGCATTGCGCCGCCTGTCATCAGTTCCAAGGCAGGGGCGGGGATGTAGGGCCGGATCTGACCTCCATCGGGGCAAGACCCTCGAAGGAAATCCTGCGCGACATTCTAGACCCTGATGCCCGTTTGGCCGCCGAGCCTGTCACCGTCGTCACCAAATCGGGGGAGAGGATCACCGGAGTCAAAAAGCAGGAGGCTCGGGACCGCCTGCGCCTCTATGACACGAGCGCCTTGCCGCCGGTTCTGAGGACCATTTACAAGGATCAGATCCAATCCGTGATCCCGGAGAAGGTCTCGCCTATGCCGCATGATTACGGGCGAGCACTCACCCGCAAGCAGCTCCTGAACCTTATCTCATTTTTGAAATCAGCTCCCCTCAGCTACCGGGAAATCGAATAGGGTCAGGAAAACTGCCAGCCAAGCCGGGGAAATGCACGCACACCGCGGCGGCCCAAGGGTTTTAAAATTCTTGGCAGTTGTTTCGTGCGAGAGCATACTAGAAGAAAACAACCCCTTGTCTGGAGGTTGTAACCATCCCGGAGGTGGATTATGCCTGTCAGGAAAATCCTTCGTGCGATTCGCCGAGCGAAGCCGCTGACCCGCGAAGAGGGAATGACCATCCTCATGCGCGACCGCTTCCAGTGCCAGTACTGCGGCTTGGACGGCACAGCCAGTCTCGAAAACGGTCTGATGATGACCGTGGACTTCGTAGTGCCGCGAGCTTTGCGCGGGAAAAAGGACCCGCAAAATCTAGTCGCCGCCTGCCGGCCTTGCAATCTGTTGAAGGGGCGGCGCCGATTCGCCAGTTTCGAGGAGGCCAAGAAGTACGTGCTCGAGCGCCGGGAGGAGCAGCGGCGCGAATGGGAAAAGAACGTAGCGTCGCTGCGGCAGCAGAAGGCGACAGCCTGACACAACAATGCCTTTGCCGAGCAGCTTGCGTACGGCGCCATCCGGCTCTCGGCGGATGGCATCCGTGCGTGCCCGTGTATCCTTGAGCTGCTCGTGGGAAGTGGGACGCGCCCTCGGACAGTCCGGAGAGAGAGCCGCTCATGCTGGCCGGGCGGAACCGGACGCGCTGAACGGTCCTGCTTGCTAATACGCCGGCTTCAGGCGGCTGAATTCGAATTTGGTAGGGTCGAGATTGCGCCGGCGGAGCATCTGGATGCATTCCTCGACGCTCTCCCCGATCGCTTCGATGCGCCGCAGGGGCAGCGTCTTCGGCGTGTAAATTTCCAAAGCAATCCAACTTCCTGCCAGCGCCCTGCGCTCCTCGATGCTCAAATCATCAGGCGAACGCCCGAGAATGGCTTCCGCTTGCGGCTTCTCCATTGTGGCCATAATTTGCAAACTCGCTTTTGCCTCGGGACGCGCCTTCCTGAAAAGGGTTGCGGCCCGATGATTCAGTCAGACGAAGAATCTCGCTCTATCAAACTCTGGAACGCGACGGAAAACGCCGTGTGCGCCGGGCTTGCGGCCTAGCCGGTTCGGCGATGCACCAGGCTCCGTACGGGTTGAAAGCGAAACTCTCGCGGCGGCGCTCACTTGCTTTCCAAATACGCGATCAACGCGTTAATTTGCGCATCATTCATTTTTTTGATGAATGCGGGCATCAACTGGCCGCCAAACTTGATCTTCACCACAACGAAATCGCGCGTCGGCTTTCCCCCGGAAAGCGGCAGTTTTTCGTTCTTGAACAGGTGATTCAGGCTCGGGCCGATTTTCCGTGTCTGCTTCTGGTCTTTATCTATATCGTGGCACACCGCGCAATTTTCGCGGTACAGGTCCTGGCCCATCCGGCTGTGTTCCCGCCAGGGCGGCAATTTGTGGTCCGTCGCGCCCGCTCCGGCGACGAACAACAAGACCGCAGCCCATGCCGGCGCTTTCATGCGCGCTCCTCAAGTTTCTCGACCTTGCTCGCTCCGGCCTGATAGAGGCATTCGCCGGTCGCCAGCATCTGGCTGGGTTCGCAGCGAACCCGCAGATACAACACTCCCGACGCGAGTTTCGGCACAGGAGCGCGCTTGTCACGCCTCAGGATGCCCGATTCCCAAAGGAAAGTCAGGAAACAACCCGCTACTGCGCCCAACATCGTCAATTCAAAGTGAATCACGCCTGTCGCCCACGGGGAAAAGTACGGCATGCCGCCCGTGACGATTTCGTAATTGTGCTGCGTCCAATACACAAAGAACACGGAGAGCAGGCCGATGCCCGCGCCGCCGCACACGGTCAGCAGGGACATTCGGCTCGGGCGGTCCAGCAGCCCTGCCGGAAGATCCACCGGCTCGGTGGAAAACACGTCCAGGTCGGCCGCATCTGCACCGCGCAGCTTCAGCGCCTGGATGGCCCCGGCCAGCGTAAACTGATCGCTGAACTCACTCATCAGGTACATACTTATATTCCCAGATGGCGATGATCGGAAACAGCTTGGCAAAGATCAAATAGAGCAGCGCCATGGCGGCGAAAGTCGAGATGGCGATCGAGATCTCGACCCATGTCGCGTTATAGCCTGTGCCCCAGGCCGAAGGCAGGGGTGGAAACGACAGAGTGGGAATCACAATCAGAAACCGCTCCAGCCACATGCCTGCCAGAACACAAACGGCCGAGATCACGGCCGTTTTGATGCTCCGGAGGCGCCGGATCCCCAGGAGCACGCAGGGCACAATGAAATTGCAGATCACCATCGACCAGAAGAAAGGCGCATAGCGGCCACGCACCCGGGCGCCGAACACCGCCATTTCATGCGGCTGATTCCCATACCAGACAGTGAGGTTTTCGGCTACCGTAAAATAGGCCCACAACAGGCTCATCAGGAACAAAAGCTTGGCCAGATTTTCAAAATGCCTCGGCTGGATGTACGCTTCCAACCCCATCGTTTTCCGAATGACGGCCATGATGAGCAGCAACGCCGCGATGCCGCTGAAAATAGCCCCGACCACAAAATACGGTCCGAAAATCGTGCTGTGCCACATAGGAGCGAGAGCCATCGCGAAATCCCAGGCGACAACCGTATGCACCGACACCGCCACCGCCAGGATCATGCCGGCCATCAGTTTCATGGCCCTCTCAAGGGCGTGCCACTCCCGGTCACTCCCGGTCCACCCGAGCGAGAGCGTCCGATAAAGAAGCCCTCGCGCACCGCCGGTATGCAGCCCCAATTGTCCGAGATCGGGAATCATCGGCAGATACAGGAACAGCATGCTGCCGGTCAGATAGGTGAGGATGGCTGTCAGGTCCCAGAGCAGCGGAGACCGGAAGTTCGGCCAAATCAGACGCGAATTAGGGTAGGGAATCAGCCAATAAAAGAGCCATGGCCGCCCGAGGTGGATAATCGGGAATAAGCCGCCGATCATCAGACAGAACACAGTGATCGCTTCGGCGGCGCGGGTTACAGGTTTTCGCCAGGCGGCGTGGGTCAGCCGGAGAATGGCGGAAATCAGCGTGCCGGCGTGGGAGATGCCGATCCAAAAAACAAAGTTGAGGATATACAGCGCCCACATGGTGGGGCGTGTCTTGCCGACCACGCCCAGCCCTTTGGAGATCTGATAGGCCCAGCAAATCAAGCCCCAGGCCGTCACAGAGCCGGTCAGCAGGACGGCCGTCACGTACTGCGGGCTGGTGTTGCGCAGCGTGCGCCATGTATCTTCCTGAATCTGGTCGTGCGGGAGGGTCCGCAGCGTGGTTGCCATTTCTCTGCTATTTCGCCCGCTGCAAGTAAAACACCTTGGGCTTTGTGCCCAAGTCCTCCAGCAGGCGCGTCGCCCTGCCGCTGGCAGCGAGACGGGAGACTTTGCTTTCCGGGTCGTTCAAGTCGCCGAACACCATCGCTTCGGCGGGACAAGACTGCACACAGGCCGGTTTGATTTCGCCGTCTGCCAGCGGGCGCCCGTCGGCCGCGGCATCCAGCTTCGCACGCTGGATTCTCTGGATGCAAAACGTGCATTTTTCCATTACCCCCACCATGCGCACGGCGACATCGGGGTTGTGCTGCAACTCGAGCGGGGCGTCCCACTGGGGTGGAAAGAAATTGAAAAAGCGAACTGAATACGGGCAGTTGTTGCCGCAATACCGAGTGCCAACGCAGCGGTTGTAAACCTGAACGTTCAAGCCTTCGGGATTGCGGTACGTGGCGTAGACCGGGCAGACGGGTTCGCAGGGAGCTTCGTCGCATTGCTGGCAAAGCACCGGCATGTACTTCACTTTTATATCGGGGAACTCGCCTTCGTAATAGCGGTCCACGCGAATCCAATGAACAGTACGCCCCCGCGCCGCCTCGGTGGGGTTCCATACCGGGAGATTGTTTTCGGCGTGGCAGGCGACCACGCAGGCTTCGCACCCGGTGCAGCGGTCGAGGTCGATCGCCATGCCCCAGCGGTGGCTGGCTGTCGGTGCTGGTTGTTCCGCCATTATCTGTACCCCCAAGGCCCCTGCTCCCGGTCGTTTGCCGAGAACTGAATGAGTTGGCGCTCGGGGCCCAGTTTCGAGAGCCGAACGCGTGTGGCGCCCAGCGCCAGCGCTCCTGTTGTCTTCTCCCAGACCGGGGCCAAAATAGACAGCGGATTGGCCCCGCGGCCTGCATACCTTCCGTAATGCTTATGTCCGCCGCCGATCGCCATGCTTACGACGCCCGGTATGGCCGCCGGATGTACGTAGGCTGGCGCATCAATGTGCCCGTGAGGAGACTCGACCCTTACCAGATCCCCGTTTCGTATGCCCAGGGCGGCTGCCGTCCTGGTATCGATTTCTACCGGCAACCCCCACATTGCGCTCGAGACCGGGTCGGGCAGTTCCTGCATCCACGGCAGGTTGGCCCCGCGCCCATCTTGGAATTGCAACGACAGATAAGGCTGAAAGTATAGCGGAAATTGCGCCGCTTCGCCAGAAAACGCAGCGGGAGCGCCGTCGATGCCCGAACTAGCCGCCGGGGAGGAGGCTCTGGAACGCGCCGGGCGGCTGCCCGGCGAAGAATCCGATCCGGGCTCGCCCCAGAACCCGCCCTGCTCCACCACTTCGTCCCAGGGCTGCCCTTCCGGAAGAATTCTTTCGGCTACCGACCTCGCCGGCACCGGCTGGAAAGACAGGCCCATTTTTGCGGCTATCGCGGCTAAGACCTGCTCGGTGGCGCGCGTGTCGTAGAGCGGCTGCACAAACTGTGTGGTGACCACAACCGCCGGGCCGGGGGCTACCATCGGGAACACTGCGTTAGATCCTTCCAGGGGATGGTGGTCCGGCAGCAGCAGGTCCACGTAAGCAGCGCTGTCGTCAAGGAAAGGGGAAAAACTCACCGATGTCGGAATGCGGCCGAGCTTCTCGGCGACGCCGGCGGAAGCTGGAAGCGTATACACCGGGTTGCTTCCATCGAGAAACAGGTATTGAGCGCGTTCCAGCAGGGAAAGGGCGTTGGAAAAAGCGGCGCGGTTTTCCGCCGTGCCCGGCGGGGGAGGCCAAACGCCGCCCGGTCTTCCCACGTTGCCCAGCAACACATTGAGGTAAGCAGCCGCCACGAGCGCCGCGAGGGAATTGGTTTGCGGCGTCGAAGCGCCGGAAATCACCAAGGGCGCTTCGGATTCCCCTAGCTCTCGCGCCAGACGGCGCAGGCGCCTCTCATCCAACCCGCAGGCGCGCGCCGCAGAGGCTGGGTCCGCCGAGTCGAAAGCCTGGCGGACCGGGTCGGGCAGGGCTTCCGGCTGGCGAGCCATCTTTTCGCTGAGCAGCAGATGGCCAATCGCGAGCGCGAACGGCAATTCCGATCCCGGCAGGAGCGGAGCCCATTCATCGGCGCTCTGGGCGGTGATGGAAAACCGGGATTGCGCCTGGACCAGCCGGCCCCGCACGGCCGATCGGCCCTGCCGGAAATGTCCGAACTGGCGCGCATAAAAAACAGGCGAAGTCCACCCGCCAAGAAAATCCGCCCCGATTCCCAGCGCATAGCGGGCGTTGGAAAGATCATAGACGGGCAACCCAACCCACCCATAAACCTGCTCCGCCGCTTTGCGTTCCAGCGGGAAATCCACCAGCTCGAAACAGGCCGGCGGCGGCGCCCCCAGAGCATCCAAAAACTGTGCGATGGCCAGGGCGCGGGCGCCTGGCTGGGGGCCGGTTAAAAAGACGATCTGCGATGGGTTTTCCTGGCGGACCCGGTCCAGCTTTTCCGCAGCGACGGCAATGGCCTCGTCCCAGGAGGTGGCGATAAAATCAGCCTGGCCACGAGGGCCCTTCCGGTGCATCGGGCCGCGCAGGCGGTCGGGATTGTAGAGCGATTGCACGCCGGCCTGCCCTCTGGCACAAAGACGGCCGCCGCTCACGGTATCGAGCGGATTGCCTTCAATCTTCTTGACCGCTGCGATCTTCTGGCGGAACTTTTCTCCATTGCGCTCGATGACACGCTCGCTTTCCATCACGCGCACGATCACGCCGCAGCCGGACGGGCATTCACCGCACAACGCCGGATACCATTGCTCCGCCCCCGGAACGATCTCCTGATCCGGTACGAGCAAGGGAATATACGTGTCCAGCTTCTTGCCGCAGGCGCCCGTCATCAGACCGGCTGAAGCGGTCGAAAAGATTTTGAAGAAATCGCGGCGGTCCATGCGGTCTCAATAATGACAAGTGGCGCAGTCCTGGCTGGCGCCGTGCTGCCGATGGCAGGTAATGCAAGTACCCATGTTGTGCTTCACGGCAAGTACAGCCACAGTCGATTTAGCGACGTCCCCGTGACACGTTGTACAATCGATCTTGGACCGGTAGTGGGGCGCATGCCGGAACTTCACCAGCGCTTCCGGGCTGAACCCGTAAACGCGCTCCCAGGGGATTTCCACTTTTCGAGCCGCATACTCGCGGAGCTTTTTGACGCCTGGCTTGTCGGTGGCTAACTTGTCGTGACAGAGCATGCATTTGTTTACCGAAGGGATTCCGGCGGCGGCGCGCTCATCCGCGCCGGAGTGGCAATCGAGACAGGCCAATCCCAGCGCCATGTGCCTGTTATGAGGAAACAGGATCGGCTGCTCGGCCAAAGCAGCAGCCGCGCAAAGGCTGATCAACCATCGATAGTTCATGCAGACTGAGAATTATACAGATATTCCAAGATACAATGACTGCAAACGGAAAGAAACGGCTGTTGGCGATAATTTTGACGGCCATCGCTGCGGCTGTCAGCTATACCCTTTGGCGCTCGGGAATTTTTCACCAGATTACAAACAAAGAGGAACTGGTCGGGTCGCTCCGCCGGGAAGGGTTCGCCGGGCCGTTGCTGTGCATCGGTCTGCAATTTGCCCAGGTCGTGATTTTTGTAATTCCGGGCGAAATCACGCAGTTCGCCGCCGGCTACGTCTTTGGGGCTGGCCTGGGGTTTGTCTACTCCCTCGTGGGGATCATGTTGGGATCCGCTTTCAACTTCTATTTTGCCCGGGTATTCGGCCGCCCCGTGGTGGAGAAGTTTATCCGTCCCGAGACTCTTCATAAGATCGACAACGCCCTGAACAACGCCAAGGGAAAATCAGCCCTGTTCCTGCTGTTTCTGTTGCCCGGCTTGCCGAAAGACGCCATGTCGTACGGCGCCGGCCTGTCACGGATCACCTTGGGAGAGTTCGTTTTCATCAGCGGACTGGGACGTACGCCGGCGCTCGTGTTGAGCGTTCTTCTGGGGTCGCAGGCGTACAATCAGGACTATCGCCGCATGGTGATCACCGCCATAGCGGCTGGAGCGGCGATCGGCCTTTATGCTCTTTATGCCCGCCGGCGCCGGCAACAGCCCACCTGAAGTGGGAGCTGGCGCAGCTCGCGCTGGCTCCCCCGCGGCCGGCAAAGGACCGGTAGGGAACGGTACACTAAAAGGTGGTATTTCTTTCTTGCCTCGAAAGCGCTACGAGTGGCGGCTGCAAAACCGGACGGTGATTCTGGGCGTCCGCACCCTTCTCATGGGTGTATTAAATGTCACACCCGATTCTTTCAGCGACGGCGGCCGGTACCTGGATCCCGACGCGGCGTATGCGCGGGCTCTTGAGCTGGAAGAGCAAGGAGCCGATCTGATCGATGTGGGCGGTGAGTCCACTAGGCCCGGATCGCGCCGTATCTCAGCCCGGGAGGAACTGGGCCGCATCGCCCCAGTCCTTAAGAAACTCCGCAACAAGCTGAACGTACCGATCTCGGTAGACACCTACAAAGCGGAAGTGGCGGAGCGCGCGTTGGACCTGGGGGCGGAAATCATCAACGACGTCAGCGGACTGACCTTTGACCCGGCTCTGGCGGAAGTGATCAACCGCCGCGATGCCGGCCTGGTGCTGATGCATATTCGCGGCACCCCCGAGACGTGGTCGCAATTGGGCCCGCTGCCGGACGTGATGGGAACCATTGCGCGCGATCTGGAGGCGGCCTTGTGCCGCGCCCGGCGCACCGGAATCGACCGCCGCCGGATCGTGATTGATCCGGGCATCGGCTTCGGGAAGCGCGGCGATCAAAACTACGAAATCATTGTCAGCCTTGGGCGCCTCGCTGCGCTCGATCAGCCGATTCTGGTCGGGACGTCCCGGAAATCGTTTCTCGGCCATCCGGCGCGCGACCGCGAGGATCTGCGCCTGTTTGGAACGGCGGCGACCGTGGCGGCTTCCGTCTTGAACGGAGCGCACATTGTGCGCGTCCACGACGTGGCGCAGATGGCGGAAGTGGCGCGCGTGGCCGATGAAATGCTCAACGCGCTGGAGCGGCAGTCAGAACCGGCGGCTCCCATCCGGCGGCCGGCGCCTGCGCGCGGGGGCAAAGGTTTACAATCCATATAGGAGAAAACACATGGCGCGTGAAGACGGCGGCGAAAAGGTGATGTGGTTTTTGGCTGGAGTGGCGATCGGCGCGGCGGTGGGTCTGTTGTTCGCTCCCAAGACGGGCCGCGAGCTGCGGCAATTGCTGGGGCAGAAAACAGCGGAAGGGAAGGACCGCCTGGTGGATGCTGGCCGCGAAATCTACGATCGGGGCCGGGAGATTTTCGAAAAGGGCAAGGACCTGGCCGATGACGCCGCCGAGCTGTTTGAGCGCGGCCGCAAAGCAGTCAGACTCTAAAACCCTTTGGCCCCCCGGACGGAAAGGGGGCGATTCTGGAAGTAGGCGCTCCGCCGGGGATGCGCCGCGCGGTCCGCTTTTCTGCGGCTCCGGACAGGTAGTCATGCAACTCTCGGAATTCCGTAACGAACCGCTGACCGACTTTTCGGCAACAGAAAACCGCGCTGCGATGGAAGCGGCGCTGGAGAAGGTGCGGGCGCAGTTGGGCCGTGAATACCCCCTGCTCATCGGCGGACGGCGGGTCTCGACGGAAAACAAGATTCGTTCCATCAACCCGGCCCATCCCGAGCAGATCGTAGGTGTACACGCGGCCGCCGACGTCGAGCTGGCGCGGCGCAGCATTGTTGCGGCGAACGACTATTTTCCTTGTTGGAGCGCCCAGGCCGCTGAGCAGCGGGTCCGCGTCCTGCTGGAAACCGCGCGCATCTTTCGGCGCCGCCGGCATGAATTTTCCGCCTGGATGATTTATGAAGTCGGCAAGCCGTGGGCGGAAGCCGATGCCGATGTCGCCGAGGCGATCGATTTCTGCGAGTTTTATGCGCGGGAGGCCCTGCGCCTGAGCGGGCCGCAGCCGCTCACGCCCGTTCCTGGAGAACGCAATGAGCTTCGGTACCTGCCGCTCGGGGCAGGCGTGGTGATTCCACCCTGGAATTTCCCGCTGGCCATCGCCACAGGGATGACGACCGCGGCCCTGGTGACGGGCAACACGGTGGTGCTGAAACCTTCGAGCGATTCCCCCACCATTGCGGCGCATCTGGTCGAAGCTCTGCTGGAAGCGGGTTGCCCGGCGGAAGCAATTTCCCTGGTTACCGGGAGTGGCTCGAGCATCGGTGATGCGCTGGTCGAGCACCCGCTCACGCGTTTCGTCGCTTTCACCGGCTCGAAACAAGTCGGGCTGCACATCAATGAGCTTGCGGCGAAAACGCAGCCGGGCCAGCGGTGGATCAAGCGCGTGGTGGCGGAAATGGGCGGCAAAGATGCAATTGTCGTCGATGCCGACTGCGACCTCGACAAAGCGGTTGCCGGCGTGCTTGTTTCCGCGTTCGGCTATCAGGGACAGAAGTGCTCGGCCTGCTCGCGGGCGATTGTCGTCGATGCTGTGTACGACCGGTTCCTGGAGCGCCTCGTCGAAAGGACACGACAGATTACCGTCGGACCGCCAGAGGACCCCGGAAATTTTATGGGGCCGGTCATCAACGAGCGGGCGCTGCGCTCGATTCTCGACTACATGGAGACGGGCCGGCGGGAAGGCCGGCTGCTCACCGGCGGCCGCCGCACGCCCGGCGACGGCTATTTCCTCGAGCCCACTATCATCGCCGATGTCGAGCCGAGGGCGCGTATTTTTCGCGAGGAAATCTTCGGCCCCGTGCTGGCGGTTACGCGGGCCCGCGATTTCGAACAGGCTCTCGAAATGGCCAATGACAGCGAATATGGCCTCACCGGGGCGGTGTATACGAGGGATCGCGAAAAGCTCCAGAAGGCCGCCGAGCGCTTTTATGTCGGCAATCTGTATCTCAACCGGAAGTGCACCGGGGCCTTGGTTGGGGGGCATCCGTTCGGCGGATTCAACCTGTCCGGCACGGATTCCAAAGCAGGCGGCCGGGATTATCTGCTGCTGTTCATGCAGGCCAAAGTGATCTCCGAAAAAATCGAGGACGGCGGATGAACGCTGGCGGGTTTGGATCGCACACAATAGCAAGCCCGCTCACCTTGCGTGCTCCTCGCTTGACGCGGCTGGCGCGCTCGCTTGGGCTGCTATGCGGCTTCTTCGGTTTCTTTCTGGCCGCGTCCCAAGCTCAGACGTACGACATAGTCATTCGCCACGGCCATATCATCGACGGCTCCGGCTCCCCCTGGTACGCCGCCGACCTTGGCATCCGCAACGGCCGAATCGCCTCTATTGGAAATCTGGCGGAGGCGCAAGCGAAACGCATCATCGACGCCCAGGGCATGGTGGTCGCTCCGGGCTTCATCGATATGCTCGGGCAGTCGGAGCTCACTATCTTGGTGGATCCGCGGCTGCCATCGAAGATTTACCAGGGCATCACTACCGAAATCACCGGGGAGGGGAATTCGATCGCCCCGCTCAATGACGCCATCGTGCGCGCCGACCGCCTTAGCTTCGAGCATTTGAAAATCACGCCGGACTGGCGGAATTTCGAGCAGTATTTTGCGCAGCTGGAAAGGCAAGGCATCGGGATCAACCTGGCCAGTTATGTCGGCGCTACCACGGTACGGCGCATGGTGATCGGCGAGGATGACCGGCGGCCGTCTCCGGCAGAGCTGGAACGTATGAGGTCGCTCGTTCGCGACGCCATGCGGCAGGGGGCCGTCGGCCTTTCTACGTCGCTGCAATATGCTCCCGCTCCTTACGCTACCACCGAAGAGCTGATTGCGCTGGCAGCGGAAGCGGCAAAATTCGGCGGCGTTTATGCCACACACATGCGCAGCGAGGGCAACGCCATCATCGCCGCCCTGGATGAAGCGATCCGGATCGGGCGGGAAGCAAAGATCCCGGTCCAGATTTGGCACTTGAAGGCGGCCGGCAGATCGAACTGGGGGCGGATGCCGGAGATCGTCGAGCATATCGAGAAAGCCCGCCAGTCGGGCGTCGAGATCGGCGCCAACACATACGCCTATACGGCCTGGTTCAACTCTTTTTCCGCGTTCATCCCTCCCTGGGCGCATGACGGAGGCGACGCGAAGCTGATCGCCCGGCTGAAAGACCCTGCCGTCCGGGCCCGCATCCGCCGGGATCTGGAAACGCCGAGCGATGAGTGGGATAACGAATGGCAGGCCATTCCGGGCCCCGAGGCGATTCAGGTGTGCGTCGTGCAGAATCCCAAACTGCTCCCTCTTCAAGGGAAAACGATCGCCGAGATCGCCCGGCTATGGGGGAAGGACCCCATAGAGACGATCTTTGATTTGCTGGTCGAAGACGATGCGTATACGTATGTCGCGGTCTTTGGCATGTCTGAGCCGGATGTGACGTTGGCGCTGCAACAGCCATGGGTGTCGATCGACAACGACTCGCAGGGGACATCGCCCGAGGGCATACTGGGCAAGGAGCATCCCCATCCGCGCGCCTACGGGACCTTCCCCCGGATTCTGCGCAAATACGTGCGCGAGGAGAAAAAACTCACGCTGGAGGACGCGATTCGTAAGTTCAGCGCGCTGCCGGCGGCGCAAATGCGGCTGGCCGACCGCGGTCTCCTGAAAAGTGGCCTCTGGGCCGATATCGTGATTTTCGACCCGGAAAGGATTCGGGATCTGGCGACGTTTGAGAACCCGAATCGGTTATCCGAGGGCATGCAGTACGTGCTGGTTAACGGCACGCCGGTGATTGACGGCGGTAAGATGACCGGCGCCCGTCCAGGCAAAGTGCTGCGCGGCCCTGGATATCGCCGTTAAACGGTCCAACACAATCCGGGCAGCTTCGCGCGCCGCTTCCTTTGTCACCGCCCGCGCGTGCGGAAATGCGATCAGCCGGGCAAGATCAGACAGTCTTCCGGGTTCCACCACAACTCAAGGCTCGAGCCGTCCGGTAGCGGGGTGGCCGCCGGGCATAGCACGGTCAGCTCGATTTCCGGGTCCACTTGCACGACGATCTGGCGATGAGGACCGAGAAACATCGATTGCACGATTTTTCCGGTGAGCTTTTGTGCACGGGGAGGAGCAGAGCCGTTGGCGATCTGAATGGCCTCCGAACGCACCAGGAGTCCGGCGAGCGAGCCGACGCAAGGAGGCGACGGCGGACAGGGAACGGAGAAGCAGCGCCCGGTGGGCGTGGTAAGATCCACATGCCCGTGCTCGACGCGGGTGACTTTCCCTTCGATCAGATTCGAGCTGCCGACAAAGCTGGCGACGAAGCGGGAGCGCGGCGAGCGATAGATCTCCTCAGGTGTGCCCACCTGCTCCAATTTCCCGCTGTTCATTACCGCGATGCCGTCAGAGAGCGTGAGGGCTTCCTCCTGGTCATGCGTGACGAAAAGGAACGTAATGCCGACGGCCCTTTGTAGGCGCTTGAGCTCCACGCGCATCTCGCGCCGCAGCCTTTGATCCAGCGCCGCGAGCGGCTCATCGAGCAATAGCACATCCGGCTCGAGAACGATCGACCGCGCCAGCGCCACCCGCTGTGCCTCTCCACCGGAGAGGAAACGCGGCAGGCTGTGGGCCAGTTTAGAGAGCTGAACCAGTTCCAGCGCCTGCTGGACGCGGACCCGGATTGCATCTTTCGGCAGGCCGGCCTGTTTTAGCCCGAACGCAACATTGCCCGCCACCGTAAGGTGCGGGAAGAGGGCATAGCTTTGAAAAACTGTACTCACTTTGCGCCGGTACGGAGGCAGGCCGTTGACCCGGACGCCGTGAATGAGCACGTCTCCCGAGTCGGGCCGCTCAAAGCCCGCGATCAGCCGAAGCGTGGTGGTCTTGCCGCATCCGGAAGGACCGAGCAGAGAATAAAACTGCCCGCGTGGAATGGCAAGGGAAACGTGATTAACCGCAATGCGAGCGCCGAAGGATTTGACGACATCCCGCAGCTCGACGATAGGCTCCACGGCCCGATTTTAGCGTAGCAAGGGCCGGCTGAGACGCCGGCCTCGAAACGGACCAGGTCCTACCCTGGGGCGCTTTCTTCCCTTGGCCTGAGGGAAGCGCCTGCCAAAAAGCGCTGGTTCTTGTCTGCAACCACGGCCAATCGCGGATCTTCCGGCGTGCCGTCCGGCGCCTTGGCGCCGCCGGAGCCTTTTTCTCGGTGTCACGAATTTTCGATTCGTGCTACCGTAGGAGCTTGGGATTCCATGCACATTCCAGACGGGTTTTTGTCCACGCCGGTTTGGGTAAGCCTGGATGTTGCCGCGGCGCCCGTGATCGGCTACTTCGTCCGCCGCACGCAGGCGCGTTTCGATGAAGCCCGCGTGCCGCTGCTCGGAGTCATGGGAGCGTTTGTTTTCGCCGCGCAGATGATCAACTTTCCGGTGGGCGCAGGGACTTCCGGGCATCTGGTGGGCGGAGCCCTGCTGGCGCTCACGCTGGGGCCATGGGCGGCGACTGTGGTGATGACGGCGATTCTGGTTGTGCAAGCCCTCGTATTTCAGGACGGCGGAATCACCGCTTTAGGCGCCAATATCTTGAACATGGCTTTGGCGGGTGTGTGGCTCGGCTACTGGCCAGTTAAGCTGATCGGCGGCGCTGCGGCGCGGCAGCGGGCCGCGGTGTTTCTCGGCGGCTGGCTTTCTGTGTTCGGCGCGGCGCTGCTGGCTACGGTCGAACTCAGTCTTTCGCATGTCGCCCCAAACCGGCCGCTGTTCGCCTCGATGCTGGGAATCCACGCGGTGACCGGATTCATCGAGGGCGTTATCACGGTGGCCGTGCTGGAGGCGGTGGCGCGGCTGAGTCCAAGGTTTGTTTTTCGGGGCGAGCAGGTGGAGAGCTGAACCATGAGGCGGCTGGCGCTGGTCCTCGGCTTTGCCACCCTAGGAGTGGTGGCGCTCGGCGTCTTGATCTCCTCCAGGTTCCCCGACGGCCTGGAGCGGGTAGCGGCCGGCCTGGGATTCGCCTCCCGCATCAGGAATGCCGGCCTGACATCGCCTTTCGCAAACTACGAAACGCGATTTTTCCATTCCCGGTGGCCGGCGCAGGCATCGGCCGGGCTGGTGGGGGCGGCATTACTCTACGGGTTCGGCGTGCTTTTTGGTCGGACTTTGAAACGCAAGAGACAAAATGCACCACGTAACACTGGATAGCTGGAGCCGCATCCCAAGCCCCATTCACCGGTTGGACGCCCGAGTGAAGATTCTCGCGGTCCTCGCCATCCTGCTCTCGCTGGTGCTTACGGAACACGCCTATCTTTGGCTTTTCGCCTCGTACTTCCCGCTGATCTTAACGTTGGCGTGGCTGGCGCGGCTGCCCCTGGCGACGCTGTTGCTGCGGGCGGCCCTGGTGCTGCCCTTCGCGGCGACCGTCGCCGCTCTCAACGTCTTCGGAGGAAATGCCGTTCGTGCGGCGGCTGTGCTCGGGAAAAGCTATCTTTCCGCGCTGGCCGTGCTGGTGCTGCTGGCGTCCACGCCGCTGCACGTCCTGCTGCGCGGCCTGGAGTCGCTGGGGGCGCCGCGGTTCTTCCTGATGGTCGCGCAATTCGTATATCGTTACCTGTTCGTCTTGTCAGAACAGGCGCAGCATATGAAGCAGGCCCGGCGCTGCCGCGCGGGCAGCGGCGGGAGAGGAGGCCGGAGCCTGGCAGCCGCAGCAGCCGGCGCACTGGCCGTCCTTTTTGCCCGCAGCTATTGCCGTGCCGAACGAATTCATCGCGCAATGCTGGCAAGAGGCTTCCAGGGGCGGTTCGCAGCCGCACAGCCTCCCTCCTTGCGAGCGGCTGACCTGGTGTTCTTGTCGGTTACGGGCGGCGTGATCGTCGCGCTCCAGGTTCTCTTATGGAACCGCTGATCCGGGTCGAAAATCTCAGCTACCGGTATGATGACGGCACGCAGGCGCTGCGAGGGGTTGATTTTGTTCTTTATCCTGGAGAAACAGTCGCCGTATTCGGGCCGAACGGTTCGGGCAAAACCACGTTCTTGCTATGCCTGGCGGGGCTTCTGGAAGGCGACGGCCGGATTGAAATTTGCGGGTTGCTCGCGGAGCGCAAGAACTTCCCCGTTATACGGCAGAAGGCCGGCATTTTGTTTCAAGATTCCGACGATCAGCTCTTCATGCCTACTGTTTATGACGATGTGGCGTTCGGGCCTCTCAACCTGGGCCTGGAGGCGGCCGAAGTAGACCGGCGGGTGCGTGAATGCTTGCGGCTGGTGGACATGGAGGCCGCAACCGGTAAAGCGCCCTATCACTTAAGCGCCGGCGAGAAGCGCCGCGCTGCGCTGGCGGGCGTGCTGGCCATGCGGCCGGAAATCTTGTTCCTGGATGAGCCAGTCACGTTTCTCGATCCGCCCGGGCGCGCCGCGTTGGTGGATATTCTGGGGCGGCTGCCGCAAGCCAAACTCATCATCAGCCACGACGTCGATCTAGCCCGCGAACTTGCTACGCGCGCGGTTTTTTTTCAGAGCGGCCAAATCGCCGCATCCGGGCCGGTGGAAGAGATTATCGAACGCTTTCGCTGGGATACGACGCCCCGATTTACTCGCTGACCAGCGGCCCTTCGCCGCGGCTCAGGTCCTGGAGCAGCTTCTCCCTTCTCAGAAACGCCAGCCGGGCGGCCAGGGGCAGAGTCGCCAGGTAGAGGGCTAGACCACCAGCCGCTGCCGCAGCGAGCAGCAGAAGGAAACCGCTTCTGCTGTGCCAGTAGTACCGCGCGAAGTAGGCCGCGAGCACGGGAAAAATCAGCAGCGGATACAAAAACACGATCAAACCCTGAACACCGCGGCCGGAGCCGGCTCGAGAGACCCGCTCCGGGCTGAGCGCGGCCGGGAAAAGGATCGAAGTTAGATTCCCTACCGAGAGAAGGTATAGGCTGGAGATCAATGTCACTACCAGGGCTTCGGCAAACTGCCAGAAGCCGGTGAGCATCCGGAGCAACAGGCAGATGAAGGAAAGAGCAAAGATCTCAAGCACTAAAAAAGCTACTGCCGCCAGGTTTTTCGCGGCCAGCACGGCCGCCGGCGAAACCGGGCTCCAGAAAAAATAGCGGGTTGCGGCGCGATCGAAACCGAAGGAGTTGAAAAACGTAACCTGCCCGAGCAACAGCAAAGCATAAAGGCTGAGGACAGTGAGAAAGCTTGCCTGCAAAACGCCGGTTGCCAGAGGGCCGCGGCTCATCCCGAAAGGCAGCCAGGCTACTACTCCGAAAGAACATCCCATCAGAAAGAGAAACCGGAAGCGGGGGCTGCGGGAAAGATAGCGAACTTCTTTTTCCACCAGAGCGGCCCAGGGGTCCGGCAGAAGGCGGGCCGCCAGGCGGGCCCAACGGTCCAGCGGCCCCTCTCGGTAGCCGAGGCGCGAGAAAGCCGCCGCGTGATCCCCGGAGCGAGAACCAAAATCGGAGTAAAAGCTTCGCCGGAACTGCCAAAAGCCGAAGCCCGCCGCCGCCATGCACCAACCGATCATCAGGATCCAGTTCGAGAATGTGCTGCGTGCTAAATACGCTTGCGCCAAGGAAGTCGATGGAAGCAGGAATTGGGGCAGCGAATGGAGAATCCGGTAGATGCGGCGTCCGACTTTCTCCCCAGATCCGGTCCACAGGATGAATTGCGGAGTCGCGCTGGCCATCACGATCAGCAAGAGAAAGATTTCGCGGAACCCCCGCCGCTGCAAGAGCCGTTCCAACAGGTTTCTGAGACCGGCCGAGAGCAGCACGCTAAATACAACGAATAGCGCCGTAGCCGGAAGAAATATCGGAATTCGTTGCGGCGCCCGCATCGCCATCCCAACCGTGAGCCCCGATAGCACGAGGATCATCTCAGCCGACGTCATCAAGCGCAGCAGGCACTCCATAAGGAAAAGCGTTTTCACGTTGAGCGGATACAGCGCCATTTTGCGCAGGTCGATGGATACGCCCATCGAAGCCGTAAGCAGAGGACTGGCTTGCCAATAAACAAGCAGCAGCAAAAGCAGGGCCGGCAGCGTCCGCGAGAGCCGCTCGGCGGAGGCCCAAAGGGAAAACAGGCATAACCCCGCTGCGGCCGCCATCCAAATGCCATACCAGATCGTGGTGACGAATATCGAAAAGAGCAACCCGATACGCTCGGAACGGCGGCGCAGGCTATTCCTGAAAGACAGCCATTGGATGTGCAGCACTGCCAGGATCTGCCGGGTGGCTTCCGCTGTCATTGTCGGTAACTATCAGTCTGACCGCCGCCGGAGATGCCGGTGAAACGCGCGAAGCGCCCGGTCCGTCCGCGCTGCGGGCATACTGAGGGGATCACAGCCAGTCGAGGCTCTGAACGGCGCGTTCGCCGCCCACGACGCGCACAAATGTGTCCTCCAGCGTGTCTTCCGCCGACCGCAGCTCGCGCATGGAGCCTTCAATTACAATTTTGCCTTCGTTGATAATGGCCACGCGATCGCAGAGCCGCTCGACCACCTCAAGAACATGCGAGGTGAGGAAGATCGTGGCTCCTTGCCGGACCTGGCCGAGCAGAATTTCCTTCATCAGCCGCGCCCCCATCGGGTCAACGCCCTCGAAAGGCTCGTCGAGCAAAAACAACTGCGGCCGGTGAATCAGGGCGCCGGCCAAGGCGACCCGCTTCCTCATCCCTTTGGAGTACTCGGCAATCAGCTTGCGAGGTTCCTGATCGAGCTCGAAAAGCTCGAGCAGCTCGCGCGCGCGCGCACGGGCCACATTCCGTTCCAGGCCGTACATGCGGCCGGCGAATTGGAGAAACTCAAATCCCGTCAAGCGGTCAAACAGCACATTTTCGTCGGGAACCACACCGATGCGGCGCTTGATCTCCTGCAAATGGGCGGCGAGCGTCAGGCCGAGGACCTGAACCTCGCCCGAGGTCGGCGGAATCAAACCGATCAGGATTTGAATCGTGGTGGTCTTGCCCGCGCCATTCGGTCCCAGAAAACCAAAGAAGGAGCCTTGCGGGACCTCCAGATCGAGACCGTCCACGGCGGCTTTGTCCCCATACAGCTTTCGCAGGCCTCGTGTGAGAATGGCCGGAACCACGCAGTTCAGTGTAGCATTGCCTCAACGTTTCCCTTGGCGTGCGCCGCCAGGCCGGGTTCTCGGTGGAATCTCTTTTTTGGCGCCGTCGCGAATTCTGGCAAGCATGCCGCTCGTGGGGCATATGCCGAGCCTTAAGCAGAGCAGCCGCAGATGCGGACGCTGCCGAAGATGATCCCGCATACGTTTTTCTTGACTTTGCCAAGGGCCGCTCTTAGGATGAAGTTATCACTGAGGAAGGAGGTGGTCCAGACAATATGTGTAGTCATAGACCCTGTGAGGTGGCCGACTCGTGAGTCGGTTGCTCTAACGTTCGGTTCCCCGATGTCAGTGGTCGGGGCCAGTTCCTGCTGAACGGCCATTTCACAGGTGGCAGTTCGGTATAAAACACGAAAGCCTCAGGACCAAGAATCCTGGGCTACCTTGTTAGCCCCCGGAGAGTGACGGCTTTCCGGGGGCTTGCTGTCTGGCAAAAGGGCCTCAGGAGCCGGCCGTCACGCTGTCCGGAACCGCATCCAGGAAATGGTAAGACTCGATAGGGCTTGCCTCGACGCTGATACCGGATGGCCCTACAGGTATGTTTCTTCTTGGCATAGAAAGCTCGTGCGACGAAACTGCCGCGGCGGTAGTCGAGTCGGGCGAGCGCCTTCTTTCCAACATCATCGCCTCGCAGTTCGACACGCACCGGCGTTACGGGGGCGTGGTGCCCGAATTGGCATCGCGAGAGCATCTCCGGGCAATCGTGCCCGTGGTTCGCCAGGCGGTCGAGGATGCCGGCCTCTCGTACCGCGATTTAGGCGCGATCGCGGTGACCCGTGGTCCGGGCTTGGTTGGTTCTCTTCTCGTGGGTTTGGTCTACGCAAAAGCGCTGAGTCTTTCCTTCGAGATCCCCCTGATCGGCGTCAATCACATCGAAGGGCACATCCATGCTGTCCTTCTGGAACTTAGGGAAAAGCAGGAGGCAATCGAGTTTCCGGCGCTTGCTCTGGTGGTGAGCGGCGGCCACACCCATATGTACTATGTCCGGCGGGACGGCTCGGAATATACCTACCAGCTTATTGGGCGCACGCGCGACGATGCGGCGGGCGAAGCCTTCGACAAGGTCGCCAAGCTGCTGGGCCTGGGCTATCCTGGCGGACCGGTAATCGACCGCCTGGCTCCGTACGGCGATCCCGGCGCAATCCATTTCACCCGCGCGAAAATGAAGGGCAACGATCTGGACTTTAGTTTCAGCGGGCTCAAGACGGCCGTGCTCCGCCACGTCCAGGCCGCTGGTATGGCAGAAGAAATCCATCGCCGCCGGGCGCTGCTGCGCGAGAATCCGCGCCCGAGCGTCGAGCAGTGGCTCGAAGTTACGCCGAAGGCGACGCTCGACTTGATCGCCTCTTTTCAGCAAACGGTGACAGAAGAGTTGCTGCGCCACGCGCTCCGGGCCGCCGAGCAGCGGGATGTACGCTCGTTGATTGTCTCCGGCGGCGTCGCCTGCAACCGGAAGCTGCGGGAGCGCTTCTCCACGCTCGCCGGTCCGTATCCGGTTTACTTCCCGAGCCCCAAACTTTCCACAGACAACGCCGCTATGATTGCCGCCGCCGCGTATCCCAAGTTCGTGAAGGGCGAGTTTGAAGATCTCTCCCTGGCTGCCGACGCAGCGCTCAGCCTATAATAGACAAGCTCTCGGCGGCGAAGGCCCGCGAGGAACGCGCCGCTGATTCCGCTGGAAAGCAGGCTCATGAAGACCGCTCTCATTACGGGCGTTACCGGGCAGGATGGTTCTTACCTGGCGGAGTTTTTGCTCCGCAAGGGCTACGTCGTGCATGGGATCAAGCGCCGGTCGAGCAGCTTCAACACGGAGCGCGTGGAGGGCATCTATCGCGACTTCCATGAGCCCGAGACCAGGTTTTTCCTGCACTTCGCCGATTTGGGCGATTCCAGCAGCCTTTCCCGGCTGCTTCACGACTTGCGCCCCGACGAAATCTACAATCTTGGCGCGCAGAGCCATGTGCGGGTCAGCTTCGATATTCCGGAGTATACGGCTGATATCACCGGCTGCGGGACGGTCCGCCTGCTCGAGGCGATCCGGCAGACAGGCCTGAAGACCCGCTTCTACCAGGCTTCTTCCAGCGAGATTTTTGGTTCAAGCCCGCCTCCGCAGAATGAAAACACGCCGCTGCATCCGCGAAGCCCCTACGGCTGCGCCAAGGCTTTTTCGCACTACATCACCGTCAACTATCGGGAAAGCTACGGTCTGTTCGCTTGCAACGGCATTCTCTTCAACCATGAATCGCCGCGGCGGGGCGAGACTTTTGTGAGCCGGAAGATCAGCCGCGCTGTCGCTCATATCAAATTTGGATTGCAACAGAAGCTGTATCTGGGCAACCTGGACGCCCGGCGGGACTGGGGCTACGCGCCCGAATACGTGCAGGCCATGTGGCTCATGTTGCAGCAGGAGGAGCCGGACGACTACGTGATCGGCACCGGCGTCTCTCACTCCGTGCGGGAATTCGTTGAACTGGCCTTCGACTGCGCCGGCCTCGATTGGCGGCGGTACGTCGAAATCGACCCCCGCTACCGGCGTCCGGCGGAGGTCGACAACCTGCTGGCTGATCCCGGCAAGGCCCGGCGTAAGCTCGGATGGCGGCACAGCGTTAGCTTCGAAGATTTGGTCCGATTAATGGTGGACGCCGATATCGCCGCGCTTGCCGCGCGCAAAGCCGGCGTGATGGCGCCCGCTTCACTCGCGCCGTGAGCGCCCGGCTGGATACTTCCCCCGATCGAGCAGCGGAAGCGCCGCCAGGGGCGTGGCGGCCGGTGTATGATGCAGTGAAAGCCGGAAATTTCTCATGAATCTCGCCGGGAAGCGAATTTGTGTGACCGGAGGCGGCGGGTTTCTCGGCTCCTTTGTGGCCGAAGCTTTGCGGGAAAGAGGCTGCCGCGAGGTCTTCATTCCCAGACGCCGCGATTACGACCTGACAACCATACAGGGCGTCCAGCAAATGTTTGAAACGGCACGCCCGCAAGTGTTGTTTCACCTGGCGGCGGTCGTCGGCGGCATCGGCGCCAACCGCGCGAATCCCGGCCGCTTCTTTTATGAAAACGCGGTGATGGGCATTCAGCTCCTTGAGTACGCGCGGAGATACAATGTGGAAAAAACGGTCGTGGTCGGGACCGTGTGCGCTTACCCTAAATTCACGCCGGTCCCGTTCCGCGAAGACGACCTGTGGAACGGGTACCCAGAGGAGACCAATGCCCCCTACGGAATCGCCAAAAAGGCCCTGCTGGTGCAGTGCCAGGCCTACCGCCAGCAATATGGAATGAATGCGATTTATCTGCTTCCCGTCAACCTCTATGGGCCGCGCGATAATTTCGATTTGGAATCGTCGCATGTGATTCCCGCTTTGATCAGGAAGTTTCTGGAAGCGAAGCAGGCCGGTGCCGGCGAGGTGACCTGCTGGGGCGACGGCTCGCCGACTCGCGAGTTTTTGTACGTACGGGACGCTGCGGAAGGGTTGCTGCTGGCTGCGGAGCGCTACGACCGGCCTGAACCGGTAAATCTGGGCAGCGGCCGTGAGATTTCGATCCGCGAGCTCTCGGAGATGGTGGCGCGGGAATGCGGCTACGAGGGAAGAATTATCTGGGATACCTCCAAGCCAAATGGGCAGCCGAGGCGCTGCCTGGACACCTCGCGGGCAAGGAGTTCCTTTGGCTTTGAGGCCCGCACAGGACTGGCGGAAGGGCTCAAAGCGACGATCGATTGGTATCGGAGCACGGCCAAGGCGTAGACGGAGCCTGGAGAAAGAAAGACTTGCAGCTTCGGGAAACCGGGCAAAGGCCCCCCTTTTTCAATACGTCCCTCCCCAGAGCCTCGCACTGGCTTCTGCTCGCGCCGGCCTGGGTGTGGATGACGGCGTTTTTTCTTCTGCCGCTCGTCATCGTACTTGTCTATAGCTTCCTCAGCAAGGGCGATTACGGTGGGGTTGCGCTCCCTCTCACAGGCAGCAATTATGGCCGCTTTGTCGACCCCCTGTATCTGCGCATTCTGGGGCGGAGTTTCCTGATCGCCGCAGCGGCCACGGCGCTGTGCCTGGCGATCGGTTATCCGCTCGCTTACTACATCGCCCGCTACGGGGGGCGCTGGAAGAATGCGCTGCTGTTCCTCGTGGTGCTCCCGTTCTGGACCAGCTTTCTGGTGCGCACCTACGCCTGGATCTTCTTGCTGCGGGACACGGGGCTTATCAATACGCTCTTGATCCGGCTGGGGTGGGTCCGCGTGCCGTTGCCGCTGCTCTACAACGAAGGCGCGGTGCTGGTCGGGCTGGTGCATGGGTTTCTGCCCCTGATGGTGCTGCCGCTTTACGCCTCGATCGAGCGCCTGAATCCCGCGCTTTTGGAAGCGGCGGCGGATCTGGGCGCCCGCCCTTTCTCGAGCTTTTACCGGGTGACTCTGCCGCTGACCCGCTCCGGCGTTTACGCAGGCTCAGTGCTTGTATTCGTTTCCGCGCTGGGGGCATACATCACACCCGACCTCCTGGGCGGGGGCAAGAGCATCATGATCGGCAATCTGGTGCAAAACCAGTTCACCACCGCCCGTGACTGGCCCTTCGGCTCGGCGGCTTCGCTTCTGCTGATGGCGGTGGTAGTCGCGGCTTTGCAGCTTTGCCGCGGGGAGGGGGATTTCCGATGACACCCGGTGGCTCGAAGCCGCGTGCTCTGGCGCTGTTCGCCGCTGGAGCGTACGCGTTTCTCCATCTGCCCGTGTTGATCCTCATTGCTTTTAGCTTCAACGAGTCGCGTTTCACGGTGTGGACGGGAACTTCCTGGAAGTGGTACCGCGAACTGGCTCGAAGTCCGCGGATTCTTGAAGCGTTGCAAAACAGCCTGGTGGTGGCGGCGGCGGCAACCGCTCTTTCTACCGTGATCGGGACCCTGTGCGCGATTGCCATGGGCCGCCGGCGGCGGCCGAGCGACCGTGCTCTGGATGCCGTCATGCAGCTCTCCATCGTGACGCCGGAAATTGTGACCGGGATTTCTCTGCTGGCCTTCTTTCAATGGATCTTCCGCTTCCTCGATCTGGGACTGGGCCTCGGCACGATCATCATCGCGCACGTGGCGTTTTCCATCGCTTTTGTTCTGCTTGTGGTGCGGGCCCGGCTGGCGGCGCTCGATCCGGCGTTGGAGGAAGCGGCAATGGATCTCGGCGCCGGCCCGACGGCGACGTTTTTTCGAGTCACCTTGCCGCTGTTGCAACCGGGCATTCTCGCCGCTGCCTTACTGGCTTTTATCATTTCCTTTGACGACTACCTCATTACCAGCCTGGTGGCCGGCGTCGGATCCGAGACTCTGCCCATGGTGATTTATTCGATGGCGCGCCGGGGCATCAGCCCGGTGGTCAATGCGCTTTCGGCGATTCTGGTTGTAGCGCTGGGCGGCTTGATCCTTGTCGCCGACCGGTTGCAGCGGGGGTCCGAACATTGGAAAGTCGGGACCTTCGAGAGCTCGGCGGCGCCCGGAAAATGAAGCAGGCCAGTCAAGACTCCGAGCAAGTCCCCTGGTTCCGGAGCCGGAGCTTCTCTCGCCGGCGTTTCGGTGTAGTACTCGCAGCCGCCGCGTTCACCGGCTGCGCGCGCCGGCGTCCGGAAGGCGAGGTCAACGTCTACTGCTGGTCGGACTACATCGCACCAGACACAGTGGCCTCTTTCGAGCGAGAGATGCGGCTTCGGGTGAACTACGAGACCTTCGAGAGCCAGGAGGAAATGCTGGCCAAAATCCTGGCGGGCGGCGCGGGCTGGGACGTGGTGTTTCCGGGCAACACCTTCATCGGGCCTATGGTTCGGCGAGGCCTCATCGAGGCAATCGACCACCAGCGCCTGCCCAATCTTTCGAATCTGAATCCGCGCTTCACCGACCCTCCGTGGGACCGGGGTATCCGGCACAGCGTTCCTTACATGTGGGGTCTCACGGGCATCGTATACAACCGCAAATTGATTGGCAAAACGCTCAGCGGCTGGAGCGACCTTTGGGACCCGTCCCTGAAGGGGAAGATCACGATGCTCGACGACCCGGCGGAAGTGCTGGGCGTCTGCCTCAAGAAGCTTGGTTACAGCTTGAATTCTGTCGACGAAAAGGAACTGCAAGCGGCGAAAGCGGAGGCCATCCAGCAGAAGCCCCTGCTGCGGGCGTTCATCAATGCGGAGGTAAAGCCCCAATTGATCGCAGGCGACGTTTGGGCCGCCCAGCTTTGGAATGGCGACGCCTACCAAGCCATCGCCGAAAACAAAGATCTCCAATACTGCCTGCCGGAAGAGGGCTTCGCTCTTTATACTGACAGCGCGGCGATCCTGGCACAGTCGAAACACCAGGATGCGGCCTATCAGTGGATCAACTATTTGCTGCGCCCCGATGTGGCAGCCAGCATCGCCCGGGCCACAATGTTCCCCACGCCGAACGCCCGCGCGCTGGGGCTGCTCGACCCGGCATTGCGGCAGAACCCGGACCTCTATCCGCCGCCGGAACGTTTGCGGAAAGCGGAGTGGTTCGCCGAGATTCCGCCCGAGGGACAGCGCCTCCGGGACCGCATCTGGACGGAGATCAAGGCTGCGTGACGAGCGGTTCCGGCCACGGGATTACCGGACCGAGCGCCTCGTTTTCCGGCTCTCGACAGCGTCGGGGCGGGAAGCCTCTAAGTTTCACTTGATGAACACCGGCTCGGTCCGCTGCAATAGCGGCCGTCCCGCGGCCGACCTGCCGTTGCAACGCGAAGGGGCATTCCTCGCCCGCAAAAATTTCAGGGCGATGTCGCACCGTGTTCCACACGTTCCGGCGCCTCTCCCAGCGGCCCGCCGGCGGCTTCAGTCCTTGCTACAATGCAGCCATGTTACAGGTAATTGCACGGGGCCATGATGTTTTTGACGCTGTGGTCGTGGGTTCTGGCGCCACCGGCGGCTGGGCCGCCAAGCAGCTCACCGAGGCCGGGATGCGAGTGGCGCTGCTGGAAGCCGGCAAGAAGCTCACCCCCGCCGAGTTCACAGAGCATATCCACCCTTACGACCTGAAATATCGCGGCTTTGATCCGCACAAACTCGAACGCCGGCCGATTCAGGGCCTCAACTACGCTTGCCGGGAATCGAATCAGCAGTGGTTTGTGGACGACATCGAGAACCCTTACACCACTCCAGAAGGCAAACCCTTCCGCTGGATTCGCTGCCGCATTCTCGGCGGGCGCTCGCTGGTCTGGGGCCGCCAGAGCTATCGGCTGGGCGACATCAATCTCAAGGCCGCCAGCCGTGATGGTTATGGCGACGACTGGCCGATTTCCTACGCCGACTTGGTTCCATATTACGAAATTGTCGAGAAATTCATCGGCGTCAGCGGGCAGCCGGAGGGGCTGGAAGTGTTGCCGGATAGCGTTTTTCTTCCGCCCATGGAAATGACGTGCGGAGAGGTGCTGCTGCGCGACGCGGTCAAAAAGAAAATGGGCCGCGTGGTCACAATCGGGCGCGTGGCGGTCCTTACCAAGCCGCACAACGGACGCCAGGCATGCCACTACTGCGGTCCCTGCGAGCAGGGATGCGTCACGAACTCCTATTACGCGAGTCCACGCATCACTGTCGCCGCTGCGGAGAAGACCGGGAGGCTCACCTTATTGACCGATTCGGTCGCCAGCCACGTTGTCATGGATCGCGCGACCGGCCGGGCGGCGGGCGTGGCTTATCTCGACCGCGTTACGCGCGTTCCGCGCGAAGTGCGCGCGAAGGTAGTCGTGCTGTGCGCCTCCACTCTGGAATCGACGCGCCTGCTGTTGAACTCGGCGCCCGGGGGCCTGTGCAACTCGAGCGGAGTGCTCGGGCGTTACCTGATGGACCACATTTTCGAGGGCGGGGCAGAGGGCGAATTTCCTATGCTCGAAGCCAATCCCTGGGAAGGGCCGCCCCGGCGCCCCAATGGAATCTATATTCCGCGCTTCCGCAATATCAGCGAGAAATCGACCAACGGATTCATTCGCGGCTACGGCTATCAGGGCCGCAGCTCGCCCGTCTTCGATTACGATGCTCCGGGCTTCGGCGCCGGCTACAAACAGGCGGTGCGGAAAGGCATTTGGCGGGTCAATCTTGGGTTGTTCGGCGAGTGCCTGGCCAGAAAAGAGAACCACGTCGAGCTGGATAAGGACGTGGTGGACGCCTGGGGCATTCCAGCGCTCAGAATCAGCATGACGTGGAGCGACAACGAGAAAAAGCTTTACGACGACGGGCGCCTGCAAGCCGCCGAAATGCTCGAAGCCGCCGGCGCCACGAACATTCGCCTCACCGGTGAATATTCGGTTCCCGGCTTCGGCATCCACGAAGTCGGAACGGCGCGCATGGGCGATGACCCGAAGACCAGTGTTCTGAACCGCTTTAACCAGGCGCACGATGTTAAGAACATCTTTGTCACCGATGGCGCATGTTTCGTCTCCAGCGCCTGCCAGAATCCCACTTTGACGATGATGGCGATCACCGTGAGGGCCTGCGAGTATATCGTCGATCAAAGCAAGAAGAACCAGCTTTAGGACAGGCCGCGCCTTCGCATTTTCGGCGAATCCGCCGGATTTTTCCGCGAGATCGGGCGCAGGTTTGAATCGGGCTGGAAAAGGCGCACGGGCGCTCTCCGGTCAGGCACGTTTCACGCCGAGGTAATCGCGGGGCGCGTGCTGTGATACTCGCGTTTGTGCCAGTACATGCGCCGGTCTGCCATCGCCATGAGCTTTTCGGAGTCCCGGCTGTCGTCAGGAAAAGAAGCGGAGCCCATGCTGACGGAAACTTCGATATTGGGGAAATCCTTTCTCAGATTCTCCACGGCCATCGCCAGCTCAATTCGCTTCGCTGCGGCCGCGCCGGCATCCATGCCGGGCAGAAGCAGGACAAATTCATCGCCGCCCATGCGGGCCACCAGGTCATATTCCCGCACCGAGCTGCGCAAGGCGTTGCCGACCGCTTTTATGATCTTGTTCCCCATCAAGTGCCCGAATGTATCGTTAATTTTTTTCAGACCGTTCATATCGACAACGAAGACGGTGTAAGGCGTCTGCTGCCGAGTGGCGCGGGCCGATTCCTGTTCGAGACGGGTGGACAGCGCGCGGGCGTTTGGCAAACCGGTGAGACCATCGGTCTCCGCCGACCGCCCCATCGCCTCGTGGACCAGAGCGTTATGCAGCGTCGTTCCCGCTTTGGATCCGACGGCCTTCAAAATCCGGAGGTGGTCGAGGCTGAAGGCGGCGTTATGTTCGGTGCTGTAGAGAGTCACGGCTCCGATCACGCCCTTGGGCGAATCGAGGGGCACGGAAAGCGCGCACCGCAGGCGGCTGAACTGGTGGGGGTCCTGCAAATAGGCGGGCTCGACTGCCGGGTTCCCGTTAAGACTGTATTTTCCATTTGCGGCTACCCATCCCGAAAGGCCTTCGCCCAGCGGGATCTGCATTCGCGCCAGCAGCGAAGCATTGACGCCTTCGACGAAGCGGGGCAGGAGCTTGCCTTCCCGAATCAGAAACACCGCAATGGAATCGAAAGGTATCAATTTGCGTAATTCCTCGGCGATGAGGCGCAGAGTCTCGTCTACGCTCAAGCTCGTCCCGAGAGCCTGCGTAAGCTGGTAGAGCACCTGCAATTCTTCGCGGGCCTGCACAATGGAGTGCAGGGCAGAGGAGGTATCGGCGGTTCTTTCGGACTCCGGTTTCGGCGCGGGCGCCTGTCCTTTTACAATCTTCTCCTGCGCCGCCGATTTCACATCGACGCGGGCAATCGATTCTATAAGCGGTTCCAGTTTCGGATATAGCTTTTCCAAAACATCGACAATCTTGGGGTCATACAGGACGCCGGCATCCTTCTTCACGGCCTCCATTGCATCCCAGCGCGAAAGGGCCCGGCGATACTGCCGGTCTGAGGAAAGAGCATCGAACGAGTCCACGACCGCCAGAATCCGAGCGCCGATCGGAATCTGTTCGCCTTTCAAGCCGGCTGGATACCCCGAGCCGTTCCAGCGTTCATGATGAGACCGCACAATCGGCACCACAGGGTAGGGAAATTGCACGCGTTCCAGAATTTCCGCGCCGACCACGGTATGAATCTTCATTTTCTCGAACTCTTCTTCCGTCAGTTTTCCTGGCTTCGAGATGATATACTCCGGCACGGCCAGCTTGCCGATATCGTGGAGCAGGGCCGCTGCGCGCAGGGCCTTCATGTCATCTTCGGGCAAATTCAATTCCTTGCCGATGGCCTCCGCATATATAACCACCCGCTCCAGGTGCTGGTGGGTGGTGTTATCTTTCGCATCGATGGCCACGGCGAGGGCTTCTATGGTTCGCAAGTGCAGCTCGGCGACCTCTTTGGCGTGGCGGCGTTCCGCGGAGAGCTTCGCCGCGTGCAGGTGGGAAGAATGCAGCGTGACCGCAAAGATGATCACCGCCATCATGGCAACGGTCCACCACTCCCGGATAATGCCGACCCCTACCAAAACAGCCAGCATCGAGAGGACCAGGGTGTAGTTGGAGAGACGCCCTTTCATGGCGGCCGGATCCCAAAGGATTGATTCTCGGGCGGCGGCGGATTTTTGCCAATCGAACGCTAGTCCCTCCAGGCAAGGAAGTACTACTGATTTTGTGGCGGAGAAATACCCTATGTCTCGTATGCCCCAGGTTCTACTACTCAATTTGCAGGATACGTTCAGCGGGCGCGGCGCAAATCTTCGCGGATGATCCGGGCCGCATTGAAACCGGGAGCGCCCATAACGCCGCCTCCCGGGTGGGTTCCCGAGCCGCATAAGTACAAGCCGCGGATTGGCGTGCGGTAGCGGGCCCAGCCCGCCACTGGACGAAAGAAGAACATCTGATCCAAACTCATCGCCCCCTGAAAGATATTGCCGCCGGTCAGGCCGAAAGTGCGTTCGATGTCGAGAGGAGTAAGGACGTGGCGATGAAGCACGATTGATTGGATATTCGGAGCGTACTCGGAAATTAAATCGAGAACATGATCGGCGTAGCTTTCCCGAATCTGATCCCAGGAAGCCCCGGCCAGCGTGTAGGGCGCATACTGCAAAAACACCCCCATGATGTGCTTGCCCGGGGGAGCGAGGGAAGGGTCATAGAGAGTCGGAATGGTCATTTCAATTAATGGCCGCTCGGAAGGCCGGCCATATTTTGCGTCGTCCCAGGCTCGCTCGAGATATTGCATGCCGGGGCAAATATGTATGGTTGCGCGATGGTGCGGGCCGGGGCTTGTGCCGGGCAAGGCGCGAAACTCGGGCAAACCATCCAGGCCCAGATTGATCTTGAGTGACGTTCCTTCACATTTGTAGAACCGGATGGCGCGCACAAAATCGTCAGGCAGATGGCCGGGTTCCAGCAGGCCGAGGAAAGTGCGGCGTGGATCGGCGCAGGAGACGACGGTGCGGGCGGCGATTTCCTCGCCGCCGGCCAAAACCACCCCCGTGGCGCGGCCCCCGCGAACCAGTATCCGGATTACCTTGCAGGAGCAGCGAATCTCCGCCCCGCGGCTCCGGGCGCTGGCCGCCATCGCCTCGCTGATGGCCCCCATGCCCCCGCGCACAAATCCCCACAGCCCCCGGACGCCTCCCACGCCGCCCATGCAATGGTGCAACAACACATAAGCAGTGCCGGGCGACATCGGTCCCCCATTGGCGCCGATGACGCCGTCAGTGGCGAGTGTAACCTTCAGCTCGTCGGATTCGAACCATTCGTCCAGAAATTCGGCCGCGCTCTGTGTAAAGATTTTGGCAAGCGCGGCGATGTCGGCGCTCCCCAGTTTGCGCAGGCGGCCGGCGAGGCGCAGGTACTCGATGACCTCGCCCCCTCCGCGCGGGGGAAGGTTGGGCGGCGCCATGAGCAGCAGCGGCTCCAGAAACCGGGCCAGGCGCTCCAGATGCTCCTCATACTTGGGGTAAGCCTCCGCGTCATGCCGTGAAAACCTGCTGATCTCTTCCAGCGTTTTCTGGCGATTCTGCCACGTCAGAAGATAGCGGCCATCGGGAAAGGGCGAAAAAAAGGCGGGATCCTTGGCATCCACCAAGTAGCCGAAGCGCTCCAATTCGAGGTCCAGCACTACCCGCGGCTGGAGAAGGCTGCACAAGTATGCCGCGGTGGACACCCGAAAGCCGGGCCAAAGTTGTTCGGTAACGCACGCGCCTCCGACCAACTCCCGGGCCTCCAACACCAACACGCGCAGGCCGGCCCGCGCCAGGTACCCCGCAGCCACCAGCCCGTTATGGCCGGCGCCAATGATAATTGCGTCATACATCGCGTCTTTCGCCGCGCTGTTTTCTGCACGGCACCTGTTAGAATAGCGGAGTCATACGATGCCCGCTCGGGTCTCACTCTTTGTCACCTGTCTCGTAGATCAGTTTTTTCCGCAAATTGGGCTGGCGATGACGCGCGTGCTGGAACGCCTGGGGTATGAAGTCGATTTTCCGGAAGCGCAGACATGCTGCGGCCAACCGGCCTTTAACACCGGCTTTTGGGGCGAGGCCCGTCTGGTAGGCCGGCATTTCCTGAAGGTGTTCGGCGGCTGCGATTATATCGTCTGTCCGTCCGGCTCGTGTACGTCTATGGTGCGCCGGCACTACGTTGAAATCTTCCACAAAGATGCGGAGTCGCTGGGGGCCGCGAACGCTCTGGCTCCGAAAATTTTCGAATTTTCCGAGTTTCTCGTGCAGGTGGCGCAGCGCGAGGATGTGGGCGCACGCTTTGAAGGCGTTGTCACCTACCACGACTCCTGTCATGCGCTGCGCGAGCTCGGGCTCCGGGAGGGTCCCCGCCGCCTGTTGCGCTCCGTGCGCGGGCTGGAGCTGCGCGAGATGGATGCGGCGGAGGAGTGCTGCGGCTTCGGGGGCACGTTCTCGGTTAAATTCGACGACGTTTCGGCGGCAATGCTGGCCGAAAAAATCGATTCGATCCGCCGGACGGGGGCACAGTCGGTGGTTTCCGCGGACGCAAGCTGCTTGATGCAGATACGCGGCGGCCTCCTCCGGGCCGGTCTTCCCATTCAGACTCTCCATTTAGCTGAAGTGCTGGCCTGCGTTTGATCGTATGTCCGCCGCATTCCGTCAACGCATTCACAGCGCTCTGGCCGACCAGCAGGTTCAGGAGGCCCTGGCGGCCTTTGCGGGCCGTCTGATGCGCGAGCGGCGTTCGAGCGTCGGGCAAGAGGAGTTTCCCGAATATCAGGAGCTGCGCGCTCAGGCGAATCTGATCAAGCGGCACACGATGGAGAATCTGGATCATTACCTGGAAATCCTATGCCGCAAGGTTGAGGAGCATGGCGGCCAGGTAGCCTGGTGCCGCGACGCCGGAGAGGCGCAGGCTTTTATCGGGCAACTGGCTCGCGAGCGCGGCGTCCGGCTGGCCGTCAAATCCAAATCGATGACCTCGGAGGAGATCGGGCTGAATGAGGCGCTGGAACATTATGGAGTGGAAGCCACGGAAACCGATTTCGGCGAGTTCATCGTGCAACTAGCGCGCGAACGCCCGTTTCACATCGTGGCGCCCGCTCTTCACAAAAACCGCCGCCAGGTGGCGGCCCTCCTCTCCGAGAAGCTCGGCGTCGCGCAGGAAGAAGAGATTCCAAAGCAAACGGCCATCGCTCGGGGTGTATTGCGGAAGAAGTTTCTGGAAGCGCGAATGGGCATTAGCGGCGCCAATTTCCTCGTCGCCGAAAGCGGCGCGGTGGTGATCGTGGAAAACGAGGGCAACGCGCGTTTCACCACTTCAGCCCCGCGGATCCACGTGGCCGTCGCGGGAATTGAAAAGGTGATTCCGCGCGCCGCCGATCTGGCTGTTTTCCTGAAGTTGCTGGGCCGCAGCGCAACCGGCCAGCCGCTCACCAGCTATACATCATTTCTTGCAGGGCCGCGGCGCCCGGGCGAAATGGACGGCCCCGACGAATTTTTCCTGGTGTTGCTGGATAACGGGCGGAGCCGCATTCTGGCTGACCGCGACAAGCGCCAGACGCTCTACTGCATCCGCTGCGGCGCCTGCCTCAATGTCTGCCCCGTGTACCGTAAGATCGGCGGATACAGCTATCCGGGAACCTATTCGGGCCCCATCGGCGCGATCCTCACGCCCCAGCTTTCCGGCATTACTTACGAGCCCGAACTGCCGTTCGCGTCCAGCCTGTGCGGGGCTTGCGCCGAAGTCTGTCCGGTAAAGATCGATATTCCTAAAATACTGGTCGAGCTCCGCAGCGAGCTCAGAAAGGCGGAGCGGCGCGAGAGCCGCGGTGGGTTCGGGGTCCAGGCCGCTGGTTGGGAACGGATCGCCTTCGCCGTTTGGGCCTGGCTGATGCGGCGGCCGCGCTTGTTTGAACTCGCCGGTTCGGCGGCGCAGGTGCTGCTGCCGGCGGATCGCGATGGCGGCTGGATCCGCTCCTTGCCCGGCCCTCTGCAAGCCTGGACAAGGTGGCGGGATTTTCCGCCGCCCGCCGCGCATAGTTTCCGACAGCTTTGGCGGCAGCAGCGGCGCCGCCGCGACTGACGCATGCCGGCTCGAGAGCATATCCTTCACAAGATCCGCACGGCCCTGGGCCGCAATGCCGGTCAACCTCCAGCTCCCGCGCCCCCGCCTCGATTAGCCTTTGCGCCTGCCAGCCCGGCTGAGCTAATCCGCCAGGCCATCGACCGGTTTCCCGGCAAGGCGGTGCGCGCCGACTCCGATCAGGAAGCTCGCGATTACGTAGCTTCTCAAATCAATGGCTCGCGCGCCATCGCCTCGCCGGCGCCGCTGCTCGATCGCCTCGGGATCCTCACCCTGCCTGGAGTGGCGATTGCGGCGGGTGGTCCGGACCAAGTGCAGCGTGCCTGCGCTGAAAGCGATATCGGCATCACCACCGCCGAGTACGTCCTGGCAGATACCGGAGCGCTCGTGACGCTGGCCGGCGTCCGGGAGTCGCGTCTGGTTTCGCTGCTGCCGCCGGTGCACATCGCGGTGGCTCCGGCAGACCGCATTCTCACCGGACTCGAGGAGCTCTTTACGCTCTTGCCAGACCCGGCGGCCCTCTCCAGCTCCCTGGTCCTGATCGCCGGCCCTAGCCGGACCGCTGATGTGGAGGGGGTTTTGACTCTGGGCGTTCACGGTCCCAGAGAGCTGCACCTAGTCCTGGTGCAGTAGCACAGCCTCTGGCCATAGCGCGGTCTTGCCGTTCGGCTGTGGCTTCCCGGCCGACTTGCAGGCGGGCCAGCGCCGGAAGCCGCACGGCGCGAGGGCTTCCCAGCGCTATGATTCCGCCGGAGTCTTATCCGGCTCAATATTTGCATCGATCACGCGGGGCTGCTTGAGATAGTGGGCAATGGCGTATTCGGCGATGAAGTCCTCGAATTTCAAAGTCGCCTCGCCCCACTCGCCGGCCGGATGCGGCTGGCTGGCGTCGTGACTGCAGAACAAGCGAAAAATTTCCTCATGGGGCGGAACCTCTTCGAAGTGCTTCATGCCCGACCAGGCTTCTTCGCTCCGTGTACCGCCGATATCCACCTTCACGCGCAGCAATTTCACCGGATACCTCGTTTCCCGGGCTGGCCCTGACGCGCCGCCCACGGCGCTCTGCTGGCAGCCCGGTGATAAGATAAAAAACCTTGCCGGCCCTTTGCGACTTGTGTAAATCAATTCGGCTCTGCTTCCTCATTTTACTTCTGGGAACCCGCCCGGCTTTCGGCGCCGCGCCGCGGAAAGGGAGTGGGCCCGGCTGCGGCAGCGATCCGGCGCTGCGCCTCACTGATCTGTTCCGGCATCGGCAGGCTCAGTTGCGCCGGACCTCCGCTGCGCTCGGGATGGCCTCCGCTCCCGCCGTTCTTCCGGACATCGGAGATATTGCCCTGGTGGACGACTCGGAAGGCGTGGTAGTTCACCCCAACCCGTTCGATTTGCAGCAGCTCACGTTGCATTTCTCACCCGGCGGCCCGGATGCTTTGCAGTACACAGCCGCCACAGCTCCGCTGAATTTCGACGCGGCCGCCGCCGCCGCGGGAACGCCGCTGGCCGGCCTGGGCGACGACGACACGCGAATTGCGCCGCTCCCGTTTCCATTCCCATTCTTCGGGCAGCGCTACACGTCCATCTACATCAACTCCGATGGGAACTTGACGTTCGCGGCGGGGGACGCATCAAGCGACCCCCGCAGCGTAGGCCGGGCGATCTCTGGTCCGCCGCGAATTTTTGTTTTGTTTGATGACCTCGATCCCTCGCAGCCGGGAGCAGCCGTCGGATATTTCGCCGCGGCAGATCGTGCCGTCGTTACATGGAATCGGACGCCGGAATTCTCGGAAACCACGCCGGGCGCCCGCCAGACGTTTCAAGCTGTTCTCTATCCCGACGGCCGCATTGACTTCAACTACCAGACGATCGCCGCAGGAACCGCGGCTGTAGTTGGCATCGCCTCCGGGCTTCAGCAGAACGGCTTTACGGCTGTTGACTTCTCGGCCGGCATAGCGGCTCCGGCGGCAGGCGCGCTGGCCGAAGTATTCAGCAATCGGAACTCGATCGATTTCATCGCCGTCAGCCGAAAGTTTTACCGCAATCATCAAGATGCTTACGACTACATCATTCTGTTTAATACCTTGGGCTTCACGGGAGAAGATGATCCCGGGGCATTTTCCGCCGAGCGCAATATCCGCAATCAAGTCCGAGGAATCGGCGGCCTCCTACGGCAAAACAGCGTGTTTGACGACGGCCTGAGCTGGGGCTCGCCGCTGCGTTTGCAAAGCTTCGTCAACATGGGCCCGCTCTCCAACTTCCCGGCGAACCCAACCGATATCATCCCCGCTTTTGCTGCGAGCAGAAACACGCCACTCTCGATTCTGGGCCAGGAAAGCGGCCACCGCTTTCTGGCGTATGTGCGCTACCTTGATCCGCTGACCCGCCAGCCGTCCTCCGCCTTGCTAGGCCGCGCCAACGCTCACTGGAGCTTCTTTTTCAACAGCGACGCGTCCGTGGTCGAGGGAAACCGCATTCAAGATCTGGGGGCAGGGCAGTCGCCCCGCTTTCTGACTATTGGGACCGTTGAGCACTACAGCGCTCTGGACCAGTATTTGATGGGCCTGCGCGGTCCCGATGATGTGCCGGCATCTTTTCTGGTGCGAAATCCATCGATCCCGCTGCCACCTGCCAGCGCGCCGCAGCCGGGCATTCGTTTCGATGGCACGCGACAGGATATTACCTTGCAAATGATCACTGATGCCGAGGGAAAACGAATCCCCGACTGGACGGTCGCGCAAAAGCACTTTAATTTCGCCTTCGTGCTGCTCGTGCCTGGCGGTTCCGCGCCGCCCGCGGGTGATGTGGCCAAGGTCGACCAGTTGCGCCAGGCTTGGGGCAGTTATTTCGCGGCCGCCGTAGATCATCGCGGCACCGCGGAGGTCCGGCTGGTAAAAGCGCTCTTGCTTTCGACCTGGCCGGCGGGTGGCGTAGTGCAGGGAAGTCCCGCCACAGCCACGGTGAGCGTCGCCGCGCCCCTCGCTTCCAAGCTGGACGTGATGCTCAGCGCGGACAGCAGCGTGATTACGATTCCGCCGTCGGTCACGATCCCTGCCGGAGCCGTTTCGGCTTCTTTCTCGATTGTAGGAAACCGCGCGGGAACAGCCGCCCTAAGCGCGCGCGCAGCCGATGCTTCCTATGAGGTTGCACAGACGATCGTGCAGGTCCGGGAGGGCGCATCCCGGCTCCATCTGGATTTGGTTTCCGGCGGCGGGCAGCAGGGGGCTCTTGGGCAAACGCTCCCGGAACCCATCGTGCTGCGGCTTCACGATGATAATGACGTTCCATTCTCCGGAGTGCCCGTCGATTTCGCGGCGAGCGGTGACGGTGTTATCACCCCTTCTCGCGCCCTGACCGATGCCGCCGGCCAGGTGCGTGTAAGCTGGCGTCTGGCGTCGAGCGGCGCCTTTAACTCTCTGACTGCTTCACCGGAAGGAGCAGCATCGGCGGCGGTGGTTGTCTCGGCGACAGGTCTTGCGCAGCCCGCCTTCAGCGCTGCTGGTGTCGTTAATGCGGCGGCGTTGCAGCCGATGCCCGCAGCCGCCGGCATCTCGCCGGGCAGCCTGGCGACGGTCTTTGGCGCTTCTCTCGCCGCGGGGACATTTCGCCCCTCATCCCTGCCGCTGCCCGTGAATCTGGGATCCACGCAGGTCGCTATCAACGGAAGGCCGGCGCCGCTTCTGTACGTTTCGCCGGGGCAAATCAATTTGCAGGTTCCATTCGATGTTTCGGGGACAGAGGCGGAAATCGTTGTGTCGACGCCGGCGGGTCTTTCTCTTCCGGTGAAGGTTCCTGTGGTCGATATACAGCCGGGAATTTTCTTCGATCCGGCGACCGGCTTGGGAGCCATTCTGCTTAACTCGAATGGCGCTTCCACCGCAGTGCAACCGGCGCGTGTCGGCGACTTCCTGCAAATCTACGCTACCGGGCTGGGGCCGGTCTCGCCTGCCGCAGTTGCGGGTTTTCCTGCCCCGTCCACTCCGCTGGTGCGGACAGCCACAGGGCTCCAGGTGACGATCGCAGGTTTGCCGGCCCCGGTTGTCTTTGCCGGCCTCGCGCCTGGATTCGCCGGCCTGTATCAAGTGAATGTACAGGTGCCGGAGGGCGTCCCTCCGGGCAGGCAAAACCTCGTAGTCTCTATAAAGGGCCTGCAATCAAATACCGTGCAGGTTAACATTGGACCATGATCGGCACCGTGCTCTCCTTTTTTGCCGGCCTGCTGGCTGTGGGAACGGAAGCTCCCGATTTCTCCCTGCAAGACGATGCCGGGAATTTGGTTCGCCTCGCCGGCTGGAAAGGCCGGGCTCCCGTTGTGCTGGTGTTCTATCCCGTAGACGAGACGCCCGGCTGCCGGAAACAGCTTTGCGAGCTGCGCGACCACTGGGACGAGTTTGTGCGGCGCGGCGTGCAGGTATTCGGCGTAAATCCCGGCTCGGCGGAGAGCCACCGAAAGTTCCGCCGGAATCATCAATTTCCGTTCCCCTTACTGGTCGATCAGGGCAAGAAAGTGGCGAAGCTCTACGGCGCGGGCGGTCTGGTCATCCGGCGCACGGTTTACGCGATCGGCAAGGACGGCCGCATCGCCTTCGCCGCCCGCGGCAAGCCGGATCCGGAGAAGATCCTGGCGGCCATCGCCGGCTGAACCGGAGCCCGGGAACTGTCTTCAGGTCCGGCTGGCGCTGGCAAAACGCGGGTTACGCGTAAATTCCCCGGAGCTTGATGGCAAAGGCGACGCGATCGATGGCCAGCATGTAAGCGGCGGTCCGGTTGTGGACCTTGTGCTTTTCGGCGTAATGCAGGACATCGTGGAAGCTCTCCGTCATGATCTGTTGCAGGCGGTTGTTGACCAAATCCACGTTCCAAAAATAGCCCTGCCGGTCCTGCACCCATTCGAAGTAGGAAACCGTAACCCCGCCGGCGTTGGCCATAATATCGGGAATCACAAAGACGCCGTTTTCCCGCAGAATGGGGTCGGCGTCGGCGGTGGTCGGGCCATTCGCGCCCTCGCATAGAATCTTGGCTTTGATCTTGCCCGCGTTGTGGCTGGTGATCTGGTTTTCGGTCGCCGCCGGCAACAGAATATCGCAATCGAGCAGCAACGCCTCCTGAGCGTCAATCTGCTCGGCTTCCGGAAACCCAAGAATGGTCTTGTGCTTTGCGCGGTAAGCGATCAGGGCAGGAATATCGAGCCCGCGGGAATTATAGATCGCGCCGTCGATGGTGGAAACCGAAATAATTTTGTAACCGTGGGCGGCCATCTGTTGGGCGGCCATCGACCCCACATTGCCAAATCCCTGAATCACCACGCGCGCACCGGCCTGTGCCATTCCCAGCTTCTTTAAGGCTTCGTTGCAGACGATCATGCAGCCCCGTCCGGTAGCTTCCCGGCGGCCGCGCGAGCCTCCCAAATCGATGGGCTTGCCGGTTACGACGGCAGTGGTAGTCTGGCGGGTGTGCATGGAGTAGGTATCCATCACCCACGCCATGACCTGTTCGTCGGTGTTCACATCGGGCGCCGGCACGTCGCGCTCGGGGCCGATAAATTCGAGGATCTCGGCGGTGTAGCGCCGCGTCATGCGCTCGAGCTCGAAAGGCGAGAGCTGCATCGGATCGCAAATGATGCCGCCTTTCGCACCCCCAAATGGAATGTTTACAACCGCGCATTTCCACGTCATCCAGGAAGCCAGCGCTTTGACTTCATCGAGCGTAACGTCCGGAGCATAGCGGATGCCGCCCTTCGCAGGACCGCGCGCAATCGAGTGCTGCACGCGATAGCCGGTGAACACCTCGAGTCTTCCATCGTCGAGCTGGACTGGAATCGCGACTGTGATCTCGCGGGTGGGCGTGCGCAGAATTTTGGTGAGACCTTCGTCGAGATCCAAAAGCGCAGCCGCCTCCTCGAACCGGGCCGACTGCGAGGCCCAGGCATTCTTCTCATAGTCCGGTGACACAGCCGGCATCAAAAGCCTCCCTCAGATCTGGATGGCAACGGGCGCGGAGCTGGCTGAGAGCCGACAGAGGAATTGCTGCAAGCCGCTCTCAGGGCGTCCGGGCAGCCCGCCGCCAGCTAGCGCCGTGTCTCAGAGTTTTGATGGCTGCCTGCTTCGGCCACCAAGGGTGTCGCAGCAGCGCCGCGACTTCCCGCCGCCGAGCCCTGCCAAGCAGTGTGCGTCAGCGAGCCGCCTCCCTGTTTGGCGAACCTCGGACACGGCACACCAGCCTATCCTACCAAGGTCCGCACGGCTTCCGTGGCCAGGTGATCCAGTGTGACGATTTCAAAGGTGGAGCGGTCATTCATGATCTGAGCTACCAGGGCGGTGTGCATAGCGTGGCCCGCCCGCTCGGCGATCACGTGACCAACCAGCGGATGGCCGATGAGCGCCAGGTCGCCGATCAGATCAAGCACTTTGTGGCGGCAGCATTCGTCGGGATAGCGCAGACCTTCCGGATTCAGGACGCCGCCGGAAGTAAAACAAACTGCGTTGGAGAGGGAAGCGCCGCGGATGAGGCCCATGTCCCGCATCTGGTCGAGCTCGCGCTCGAAACCGAACGTCCGTGCCCCGGCAATCTCGCGCTCGTAACGCTCCGGGGTCAACTCGAGGTCGATCTCCTGGCGGCCGGCCAGAGGATGCCCAAAGTCGGTGGAGCAGGTAATGCGGAAGCCGTCGGCGGGCAATATGGTGATGCGCCGGCGGCTGTCCCGAACTTCCACCGCCCGGCGGATGCGAAGATAGCGCCGCTCGCGCCGCAACCGGCGTCGGCCAGCTTGCCGCAGCAGCTCGACAAACGGCCGGCTGCTGCCATCCAGAATCGGAGCTTCGAGCGAGTTGATCTCAACCACCGCATTGTCGATTCCCATGCCGTACAAAACGCTCAAAACATGCTCGGTCGTAGACAGCAGGACGCCCTGCCGCATGAGACTGGTGGCGTAGCTGACCCGCGCTACGTATTTCCAACTGGCGGGAATCGAAAAGCCGTCCAGATCGGTGCGGACGAACACAACGCCGGTGCCGGCGGCCGCGGGCAAAATTCGCATGTTGACCTGAACCCCGCTGTGCAGGCCTACGCCCGCCACCTCTACGGGCCTTTGCGTCGTCGTCTCGAAACGCAAGCCAAAGCTCCCCTGAAACTGCTAAGTTTGGAGAACCCCCACGAGCATCTTACACGCCAAATCGTAATTGATTGAATTATTGAGAGAATCGCAGGCACAGGTGCGGCTGTGGGGAGACTCCAACCGGGCAAAACCGTGGCCGATAAGCCACACCCCAACCGCGGGAAAACCCGCCCTTTCCGCCACCTCCCAGGCGCGCGGATGCTCCGGATGCGGGTTAACCGGAGGGTGCGCCGGAGCGGGGCGGAGAGTGGCCGGAGCCAAAAAAGGGGCGTGCGAAAAAAAAGGGCCTGCTGGTTGCGTCCGAGCAGGCCCAGAGGGAAGAAGGAAAGTCGTTTAGCGGCGTGAGTGCCCTCCCCCGCCCCCGTGCTGGTTTCCGCCGTGCTGCCCGCCGCCTCCGCGCTCTCCACCGCCGAAGTGCGGCGAGCCGCCGCCTCCACCAAAACGAGGCGAGCCTCCGCCCGAAGGAGCGGGCGCCGGCCGCGGAGCCAGAATCGGCCGCTGGATTTGGAGCTGGCGGCCGCCTCCGCCCCCAAACCACGGCGAGGCCTGCGGCCGGGAGTACTGCTGCGGCGCAGGCCTCGAGGGCTGAACCGGAGGAGCCGAATGTTGCGGAGAAGAATACTGGCCCTGAGAGGGCCGGAACGCCGGCGCGAAAGTGTTGGGGGCGCCGCCCGGCTCGAAGCTGCGCTGATTGCCGGGGACCCGCAAATTCCCGCCCCGATCCTCCACCGTAGGCCGGGTACTGGGAGAGGAAGAGACCCTCGGTTCACCGAAACGCCGCCATCCGTTGCTCCGGCCCGCGGGTGCCGCCGGGCTGTTCGCTTGACCTGAGGGCGCTTGCACCAGCCCATTCTGGCCGGGCCGGGCCGGCGGGCCCAAAGAACGCCAGCCGCCCGAAACCTGTCCGGTGCCTCCGCCCCGTACCTGAGGAGCGGGTGCGGCTTGAAACTGCGATTGGCCTTGAACCAGGTTGTTTCCTTGCGGAGACCGGAGCGAATTCGCTGGAGAAGCGCCCAGCCCGCCGGAGAAGCCAGTGCTGCCGCGCATGACAGGCCGGTTTTGTATTCCCCCGCCGTTTAAAGCCTGAGCGATCTGCTGTTGTTGCTGCGCAAAAGAAGATCGTACGGCCGTCGGCTGATGCAGCGCGAAGAACCGGTTCTGGGCAGCTCCGGATTGCGGCACAGCGGCCCGGTTCACCGGATGGGTGCTGACTTGAAGAGCGTTGCGGCTGGGAACCACCGGGAGCATCCCGCGAATCTGAGCTGCGTTGCTGATCATTGCCGGATTCACGGCCATATGGTTAAAGGTGCGCCCCTGGTTAAATTCCTGAACCGCAATGGCCCGGACGCCGCCATTCACACCCGCGTTCCGGTACACGTTGCGGATGTTGGTTATGTTTACGATGTTGACGTTGGTGATAACCGTCCGGCTGCCGAAACCGTGTCCCCACCAGGGATGCAGGGGCTCGAAAGGCGCCAGCGGCACCCAGCCGATATTGCTGAAGCCAAAGCCCACGCTGAAACCGGAAGCGGCGCCGAATCCGAAAAATCCGACCAAGGCCGGCGCCCAAGGAGAAACTACGGTCACCGGTCCCGGCCACCAGCCCCAACCAAAACCCGCCCGCCAGAACCACCGGCCGTAGTGGAAGGGCGCCCAACCCCACGGATCATAATCCACCCAGGTCCAACCATAACCATCGATCCAGCACCACCGGCCGTAACTGTAGGGCGCCCAGGTCGCCGCAACCCGCGGATACCACACGGGTCCGTAGCCGGGTACCTCGGTCCAGGCGCCATACGGATCCAGATCTTCTACTCCGTATACTCCCGGGTTCACATACTGATAGCTGGCCGTGCGGGTCAACTGTGCATCCCGCCTCTCATTCCAGCGGTCCCATTGATCGGGGTAGGGAGCTGGCACGTCCCGTACTTCGACGTCGTTATTCGGGTCGTCTGCGCGGACAAACAGAGTGTGGCCGCTTTCGATAGCCTCGGTACCCTGGCGTGAAGAAACTTCCGCCCTGCCGCCTCGCACCGTGATTTGGGTCTGGCCGTTCTCCAGCACCTCTATCCGGTAACTGCCACGCTCGGTGGGCCGGATGGCGACCAGGGGCGTATCTATTTCCACTCTGGCAGCAGAATTTCTCAAGATTCTGTAAGTAACGATGCCTTTTGAAATTTGTACTTGATGCTGACCGGGCTCGAGATCGGCCAATTGGATCTCGGTTTCCTGTCCGATTCGCAGAAAATTGGCCGAATCAAACTGAATTTCGGCCCGAGATCCCGCAGCGGCATACACCCGGTCCCCGGCAACCAGCGGGGCGTTCACCGCCGCTGCGATCCAATCTCCGGAGTCGCCTCTTTGCGTGCTGACTTCCCCATTCAAAAGACTCATTCGGGCGACCGCCGGACCGGCGGCCTCCTGCTCCCCCGGGTAGCCGGGGGAGGGATAGCTGGGCGATTGCGCCACGAGGAATGGCGTCGCGGCGACAGCCAGCGTGCAACCGATCATGATCGCTATGTGCTTTCGAGTGAGCACCGGACGCCTCCCGTCCAGATTGTTTGCACCCGCCATTCCATTTCTTAATATGCTCAAACGAAAAGAGATAAACGGCAATCGCCACTGGGTCGGCTGGCCGAAAACCACCACGCCTGGTGGCTTTGGGCCGGGCCGAGCAAAATCCTGGAGGGTGCGACAAGCCCGATGCCCCTAGCAAAGACCGGTTGTTGAGCGGCCTGTTTTCCTCGTGATTGCGCTGCTGGTGTTACAGCGGCGGAGCCTGCCGCGGGGCGTTGTCGCCGGGGGAATTGTTCTGGCAGGAATGGCGATGACGGAGATGCTGATCGCGGCCCTGGCGGACGCCGTCGATGTCCCGCGCCATTATCTGATTTTTTTCGAGCAATGCGACCTTTTGCTTCTCGCAGCGCTGTGACTCGGATGGCGCTGGCTGAGCGCCGAAAACTTTCAGCGGCGCCGCCGGGGAAGGGAGCAAAAGCCGGCCGCTGCCGCGCGCTCGCTTGCCTGGCCGGCAAGCGCCGGCGAAACGTAAAGTACAACTTGAAATAACAAGTCAGCCCTGCCGACCGTTTAGGCCTCGATACCCATTTGCGTAAGGCGGTACCGCAGCGCATTGCGGGTGAGGCCGAGCAGACGCGCGGCCTGGCTTTTATTGCCGTCGCAACGGCGTAACGCTTCGCGGATCAGTTGCTGCTCGTACTGATCGAGAGTCATTCCTTCGGGAAGGAAGGGAATGCCGTCCCCGGCTGCTGCGGCGCGGCGTTCCGAGTCGAGCTGAATATCGGCCGGCTCGAGCGCCGGCCCCGGCGCGAGAACCATTGCCCGCTGGATGATATTTTCCAGCTCGCGCACGTTGCCCGGCCAGTGGTACGCGATCAGCTTTTCCATCGCTGCCGGAGTGACCGAGCGTACGCGCCCGCCGGTTTCCTCCGAGTATTTGGCGAGGAAGTGCTCGACCAGGTACGGAATGTCTTCTTTCCGTTCCCGCAAAGGTGGGATGTTGATCGGCACGACATTCAAGCGATAGTAGAGGTCTTCCCGAAAAGCCCCTTGCTCCAAAGCGGCTCGCAAATCCTGATTCGTGGCGGCGATCACCCGGACGTCGACCTTCAAGGTCTTGTTGCTGCCGAGCCGCTCAAATTCCCGCTCCTGCAATACGCGCAACAGCTTCACCTGCACAGGAGGCGGAACGTCGCCGATCTCGTCAAGAAAAGCGGTTCCGCCATCGGCCTGCTCGAACTTTCCGGCGCGAGCTGACGCGGCGCCGGTGAACGCGCCTTTTTCGTACCCGAACAGCTCGCTTTCCATCAGGTTCTCGGGCAGGGCGGAACAGTTGATTTTCACGAACGGGCGGTCGCGGCGCGGCGAATGGTGGTGGATCGCCCGGGCTATCAAATCCTTGCCGATTCCGCTCTCCCCGGCGAGAAGCACCGTGGCGCGCGTGGGCGCGACCCGCGAGACGGCGGCGAAGACCTCCTGCATCCTGGGGCTCTTTCCGATAATATTGTCGAACTGATACTTATGTCCAAGCTCGTCCTTCAAGCGGCGGTTTTCATCCCGCAGGGTGTGCAGCTCCAGGACCTTGTCGATGGTCATCATCAGGTCGTCCAGCGAAAACGGCTTCAGGATGTAATCGCTGGCGCCCGCCTTCATGGCCTGGACCGCCGTCTCGACTGTTCCGAAGGCCGTCATGATGATCACGGGCAGGGAAGCGTCGATGCCGCGGATGCGCTCCAGCAATTGGAGGCCATCCATGCCGGGTAACCGCAGGTCGGTAAGCACCAGATCCAAGGCCCCATGCTCGAGAATGGCCAGAGCCTGCTCGGCATTGGACGCCTTTTCCACGGCGAAGCCGGCGCCAGCAAGCTGAAGCTCCAGGACCCGGAGCATGTTCGCCTCATCTTCAACCACTAACAGCCGTTTCTTCATGTTGAGCTTGCCTCGGAAAGGGGAAGAATTACTTTAAAGGTCGTCCCGCGCCCCGGCTGGCTGGAGACCGTAATCTTGCCGTTGTGGTCGTCGACGATCTTCGAGACGATGGCCAGGCCCAGGCCGACGCCGTTCTGCTTGGTGGTGAAAAAGGGATTGAAAATGCTCTCGAGGTTTTCCGGCGCGATGCCGGCTCCCGTGTCGGAAATTTCCGTTTCGACCGCGTCGCCGAGCCGCCTGGTCGTGACCTTCAACTCTCCGCCGCCCGGCATCGCCTGCACTCCGTTTTCCAGCAGATTGAAGAACACCCGCTCCATTAACTCGGGATCGAAAGAGAACACTTCTATGTCCTTGCCGAAATCGGTTTCCAGCCGCAGGCCGTTTGCGCCGGGGGGTAGGCTGCGCTGAACCTGATGGATGGCCTCCTGGATTACCACGTGCAGGTCGGCCTGACAGCGGTGCAGGGGCGAGGGCCGGGCGAATTCGAGGAATCGCGTGATCAAGCCGTTGGTGCGATCGGCTTCACTGACAATTAACGCCGCCATTTCCCGGACAATTTCATTTTCCGCCGAGACGTTCTTGGAGACCAGCTCAGCCGATCCGCGAATCACGCCCAGCGGATTGCGCAGCTCGTGAGCCAAACCTGCCGAAAGCTGGCCGAGTGCGGCCAGCCGTTCCGACCGGCGCACCTGTGCCTGAGCCTGCCGCAGGTTCCGGTTCGCCTCAGCCAGATCATCGGCCAGCTTGCGGTAGCGCTCGGCTTGCCGACGGTTCTCGGTGACGAAATGGTTCAGCAGGATTCCCGTCATGAAGATGAAGAGAATCCGGAGTCCCAACTCGCGAGCTCCCTCGGGCGGCAATTCGTATTGATCCCAAACGAACCCCAGAAACGACAAGTAGGCCAGCGATCCGGCAAAAGCGGTGAGTAAGGTTCCGGCCAGCCCGAAAGTCGAGGCCGCCGAGACCACCGGCAAAAGGAATATCAGATAGTAGCTGCTCTCAATGCCTTCCGTCACTCCCACCAGAACCCAGCAAAGGGCAAGTTTGACGACGACCGCAAGGACAGTGCCGCTGCGCGAGGCGAATACCGGAAAGCGCATCTCGGCGACCTGCATCAGTGCAATCGCCCCGAGAGCCAGAAACTCGTAAGGACTGTGGCGCGGTCGCGTGGAAGCCAAAACGGCCAGCGCGGCCATGACGAGCAGCCACATCAGATCAATGCGGCCGAGCCGCAGCCAAGGACGCCATTTAGGAAAAACGGTCACTGCGAAAAACCGTGCGGGCGGGCCCGGAACGGGCGGCAGAGAAAAAGCACTCGGGAAAAGGTCCGGATCAGCCGGAGACGCTTGCTCCCGCTTTTATTTAACATAATATATCTTATCCGACATTTCCATCTAGCGCGTGGCGAAGCGCGTCAGGCACATGAGGTGGTCCCTGCACCCGCAATACGCGCATTCCCGCCCGCCTGCCGGCCTCCTCCCCGGGCGCCGAGTCCTCGACGACCAAGCATTCGTGAGGCTTCACGGGTGAAGCGGCGCCTTCGTTGACTAGCTCTAGGGCTCGGAGGTAGGGTTCGGGCGCGGGCTTGAGCTTGCGGACATCCTCCCGGCACACCAGAGCTCGCAATGCCCGGCGGACTCCGTGGGCAGCCAGGTGTGGCTCCACGTCGCGCCGGTCGCTGGAAGACACCACGCCCAGACGGTAAGCGGCGCTCAAAGCCGCCAGAAATGTTACGAGCTCGGGCGGTATGCGGCAGAAGGCGGCGGCGCGCTGGCGGTAAAGTTGCTTTTTGCGGTGGAAGCAGGCGGCAAACAGCGTGCGGTCCCCTTGGGCGCCGAACTCGCGGCAGAGGGCGTCGATCATGCTGTGGTCGCTGACGCCGGTAAAGCGCTGCGAATAAAATTCGGCGGTAATAGCGATGCCATGCTGGGCGAGCGCATCGGCCCAGCAGGCGAAATGCAGCGGCTCGCTATCGACCAGAACTCCATCAAAGTCGAAAAAGATCGCTTGGATCATCCCTACTGGAATCGTACCGAATTTTCGATCTGCACGAATATGGGCCGCAGGCTGTTGTAGTCGCTTTCGGGCGCGATGAGCACCAGATAGAAAAGACCTTGCGGCCGCAGTGCCGTAAGCAGGGAATCGATTTCCCGCTGCCTGCCCAAGGGCGAGGCGCCGCTGAGGAGGAGTGTTTCGGCGTTCACGCCATCGACGGTCGTACTGCGCCGCTGGCCCCGCAGGGGCCGCAGGCCGGCGTTCTTGGCTTGCAGGTCTTCCACAAACTGGTCGGTGGCCGTGCTGAGGTCATTGGAATCGGGCGAAAAATATCCAGCAATCATCCCCAGGCCGATCTGCATTCCCTCGCTTCCCTGCACCAAGCCATCACGCGGAGCGATGGTGATCGCCGCTTCGTCCTGGTTGCCGAAAGGCTGCCAGTTGCTCGGATAGCTCAGGCGAAAGCCGGCGCCGCGAAAGGTGCGCAGATCCGAAGACGGAAAGGAGGCGTGCGGATGGTTTCCGCTTGGCTGGTCGTTGTAGCTGCGCTTTGGCTGGGGCACCGGGATTTGCGCCGCCATTTGCTTGTAGCGCGTGAAATCTGGAGATCCCTTGGTGTATTGCCGCGGCGGAAAAGTCTTGACCTCCGCTTCGACGTATTGCACGCGGTTGCCGGGGTCGGGGTGATCGGAGAGGAATTGCAGCGCAGACCCTCCCCCGCCCTGCGCTTTCAGCTTCTCGAAGAAGCGAGCCATTTCCACCGGGTCGTAGCCGGCCCTGGCCATGGTCTGGGCGCCCACGATATCGGCGTCGTGCTCGGCGTCCCGGGAATATTTGAGCAACACCGAGTTTACGCCCAGTCCGATTCCGAGCTGCGCGAGCTGGCCCAGCAGCGAGCCGCCGGCCGCTCCGCCGGCGATCGCCAGCGGAATTTGCCAAGCGTACGCCTTGGATGCCTGATTCGTGGAGTGTCGCAGCGCGACGTGCGAAATTTCGTGCGCCAGAACGCCGGCAAGCTGGGCCTCGTTATCGGCGGCGGCAATGGTGGCCGTGTGCACGTAAACCGGGCCGCCGGGCAGCGCGAACGCATTGATGCTCTTGTCGGCGACGATGTGAAAGTTGTAGGGATAATCGGGCGCCTGGGAAACCTTGGCCAGCTTCATCCCGAGCTGCGAAATGTAGTTTTCCAGCTCGGGGGCGTTGTGTACTACTGGTACCTCTTTCTCCACCTGCTGCTGCGCCTCGCGGCCCAACTGAATATCCTGGTCGCGCGAAAATAGATTGAAGCCCGGCTTGATTTCCCGAGGCGCCGCGGCGGCTGCTACGGCCAGCCACAAGACGCCCAAGTAACCAGCGGCGTGAAATTTTCGCATCACGGCCTCCTATAAAAGCAAAAGCTGCTTTCATCTCATCTCCTGTTCCCCGAAAACAGGTTAACAAATTCCTTTTGCATGCCACGGGCCAGTCAGTCCGGTGCCGGGCCGAAGGTTTGGGAAACCGCGTGTTATAATTGCGACACTGGGGGACTAATGATCAAGCCGACCGAGAAGATCTGGCACAACGGCGAATTTATCAACTGGGATGACGCCCGGGTGCACATTCTGGCGCATACGCTGCACTACGGCTCGAGCGTGTTTGAAGGAATCCGTTGCTACTCGACGCCGGCGGGGCCGGCGATCTTTCGCGCTCCTGAGCACATCCGGCGCCTGGCCGACTCGGCCCGTGTGTATCGCATGGAGATCGGCTTTACGCCTGCGCAGCTCGTCGAAGCCATGGTTGAACTGGTCCGCGTAAACCGCATGGATAGCTGCTACATTCGCCCGATTGTCTTTCGCGGCTACGGCGAGATGGGAGTGCTCCCCTTCCACAATCCAATCGAGGTCTATATCGCGTGCTGGGAATGGGGGAAATATCTCGGTCCGGAAGCGCTGGCCGAGGGGGTGGACGTTTGCGTCTCTTCCTGGACGCGCCTGGCGCCTAATACGTTGCCGGCGATGGCGAAGGCCTCGGCCAATTATATGAACTCCCAGTTGATCAAAATGGAGGCCGTCACCAACGGCTACGCCGAAGGCATTGCGCTGGATGTAGCGGGCTATGTGAGCGAAGGCAGCGGCGAAAACATCTTCGTAGTCCGCGACGAACGCCTTTACACGCCGCCTTTGGGGACTTCGGCGCTGCCAGGCATCACGCGGGATACGGTTTTGCGGCTGGCGCGCGATCTTGAGGTCGAGGTGATTGAACAAGCGATTCCCCGTGAAATGCTTTATATCGCTGACGAGATTTTCTTCACTGGCACGGCGGCGGAGATCACTCCGATCCGATCCGTAGACCGGATCAAGATTGGCAGCGGGCGGCGCGGCCCGATCACCGAGCGGCTGCAAAAAAGATTCTTTTCGGTCATTCAAGGCAACGATCCCTACGGTTGGCTCACCAGTGTGAATGCGCGGAAGCCGGTCGCCATCGTCAGCTAGGCTGCTTTACCTGGAAGCAGCCTGAGCGGCGGGCATCGGCAGCCTCAATCTGGCGCCAGGTGGGTTTTCCGCCTGCATTTATTCACGCTTAATCTCTTGCAGAAAGCTCTCTACGGCTTTTTCAAACCTCTCGGGCTGTTCCAAATTGGGCAGATGTCCGGCCTTGGGGATGATGGCGAGCCGAGCGCCCGGAATCCTCTTCGCCATTTCTGAAGACTCTGCTACCGTGGCAATCACATCTTCCTCGCCGGCCACAACGAGGGTGGGAACGGCGATTTGCTCCAGTAGGGCTGTCGAGTCGCGTCTTTCAGCCAGAGCTTCCAGAAGATGGGCGATGCCTTCCGGGTCTTGCCTCTCGATCATAAGCCGTACTTGCTCGACGACGGCCGGGTTTTCGCGCCGTGTTGTCTCACCCAGCAAGCGAGGCAGCATGCGGCGCGCGATCTCTGCGGACCCCAAGGACCGCGCGGCGTCCCTCATCTCGTAGCGCGCCTTGCGCCCTTCGGGAGAGTCCGCCACGGCCCGCGTATCGCTGAGAATCAGACCGAGAAGCCGCCCTGGATGCCGGCGAACAAAGCCAAAGGCTGCGTATCCGCCCATCGAGACGCCGCCCACGACGGCCTTCTCGATCCTCAGCAGGTCGAGCAGTCCGGCTGCGATGTCGGCCAGAGTCTCCATGCGCAGATCTCCGGGCGGCAGACCCGATTCCCCCGCCCCTGGCGCGTCAAAGGTTATCAGGCGTACGCCGGGCAGAGGGCTAAACATCGACCGGTCGAGGGGAAATGCGTGCAAAAAGAGGACGGGGATTCCCCGCCCTGTGACGTCGTAGCCGATCGGAATGCCGTAGAGAGTGGCGAACATGAGATCTGTGGCGCGCGCGGCTGCCAGCCTGGAGGTTGCGGCTCAGGTTGAAGAATAAGGCGGTTCCGAGTGATCATCCGGCGTCTCTGCGCCCGCCTGGCGGCTTCCGCGGCCTTTCGCTCCCCCCGAGGGGATCAACGTTCCCGGCCGATGGTTGCCAGCCGAGCAAACATCGCGCTGTGGGCCTTGCACCCACAGGTTTTATGCCGCTCCCCGCCGCCGCCCGGCGTCTTGCTCCTCCGCACGGAAAACATCCGTCCGGATTCATCGCGCGACCCCGGTGCCAGAGCGGAAGCGGGCAGTTTTCCGGGCTCGCTGCTTCACTCCCCTCGGCCTCCGCCAAGGATCCATGCTCCGCTACGCGCACGCCCAGAGAAAACTGAGCATCTGCCGCGACGACCTCTCGGAACCGTTGCTTGGTATACCGCTGCGCCGAAACGTTGTCAAACAAAAATCGGCCTGCGCCGTGAGGTTATCCACAACTTTGTTATCTTGTGAAAGACGCATTTTGCCATGAGCCTGTTGTCGAAATCCTGTGAATAAAACAAGCGTAAGGCAACATGTCCTCGGGATCTCGGCCGAGAACGGACAGCCGGTCGAGATCGAGACGTCTGGCGGGCGGATCACCGCCGTGCGGGAGAGCGGAGCGGACCCGGGGGGAGTCTGGGTCGCGCCGGGGTTGATCGACTTACAGGTCAATGGGTTCGCCGGCGTAGACTACAACTGTTTGAACACATCTCTCGAGGAAATCGGCCGCTCGATCGAGGCGATCCGTGCCACGGGCGTGACGCGGTTTTTCCCGACTGTGATTACCGGCCCGCGCGAGCGCATGTGCGGAGCCTTGCGCAACCTAGCTCGGGCGAAGCGCGAGATCCCTCAAGGAACCTCCATCGCCGGAATGCACGTGGAGGGGCCGTTTATTTCGCCCGACGACGGACCGCGCGGAGCCCACCCCCGCGAGTACGTGCGGCCTCCAGACCGGGGAGAATTCCTTGCTATGCAGGAGGCGGCCGAAGGAAACATCCGGTTGCTCACGCTCGCTCCCGAAACACCGGGGGCCACGGAATTAATCGAGTTTCTGGTCGACCAAGGCGTGGTGGTCAGCCTGGGGCACACGGGCGCGAGCCCGGAGCAAATTCGCGAGGCGATCCGGGCGGGGGCCACGATGTCGACGCACCTGGGCAATGGCGCGCACGCGATCCTGCCGAGACACCCCAATTATATTTGGGAGCAGATGGCCGCCGACGAGCTATATGCCAGCTTCATCGTGGATGGCATTCACTTGCCGCTGGCGTTCCTCAAATGCGCCATACGGGCGAAAGGTGCTACGCGGAGCGTGCTGGTCACCGATGCGAGTTCTCCGACCGGATGTCCCCCCGGCTCATACCGGCTCGGGGAGGTGCCGGTGGAGCTAACGCCGGAAGGGCGAGTGCAGATCGCCGGATCGCAGCGTTTAGCCGGTTCGGCCCTGCGCCTGGACCGCGCAGTGGCGAACGTAATGCGCTTCACCGGGATCAGCCTGAACCAGGCTTTGCGGATGGCCAGCGTAAACGCGGCGCGCGCCACCCGCCTCGAGGGCCGGATGGGTTTTCTAGAGCCCGGCGACATAGCAGATTTCGTCCTGTTCCGATTCGATGCTGTGCGGCTGTCTCTGGTGGTTGAGAAAGCAATCGTGGCGGCGTAACACAGCGGTTCTCGATTGGCCAGCACCACCGAGTGGTGGCGCGCAGGGCGGTCGCGGCGGCAAATTTTTATGGACAACGGCAAGCGCACCGGGGCATAATAAAACTTCCATGCGAGCGGCCTACGCCTATTACTGGTCGTTTCGATTTACGGGCTTCAGCGGCCCGTAGAGTGGCGTAGGTTTTCGTAACTGCACGGATCGACAAACTGAACCCACTCGAAAGAGTGGGTTTTTTATTTGCAATCAACATATTTTTTCGAGGTGGGCCATGGTGATTTCAATGAAACCGGGAGCGACAAAAGATCAAATCGAGCATGTGTGCCGCCGGATCGAGGAATTCGGCTATCGAGTTCATTCCATCCGGGGCGAGGAGCGGGTAGTAATCGCCGCTGTGGGCATCGGCGATGTGACCCACTGTCTGGAATCCCTGGAAGCAACGCCGGGAGTGGAGAGCGCCGTTCGCATCTCGGCTCCTTACAAATTTGTCAGCCGCGAATATAAAAAGGAGAGAACCCAGATCAAAGTAGATGGCGCCGAAATCGGCGGCGATGAGTTCATTGTCATCGCCGGCCCCTGCTCGGTGGAAAACGAGAAGCAGATCCTCACCACAGCGGCGGGCGTGGCGCGCGCCGGCGCCAAGCTGCTGCGGGGAGGGGCGTTCAAGCCGCGAACCTCGCCTTACGACTTTCAGGGACTTGAATTGGAGGGCTTGAAGCTGCTGCGCCGCGCGCGGGAGGAAACCGGACTTTCGATCATCACCGAGGTTATGAGCGACGGCGATGTAGGACTGGTGGCCGAGTACGCTGACGTGCTCCAGATCGGCGCGCGAAATATGCAGAATTACGCTCTTCTGAAAACCTTGGGTAAAGCGGGCAGGCCGGTCATGCTGAAACGTGGGCTCAGCTCGACCATCAAGGAGCTGCTGCTGGCCGCGGAGTACGTCACCTCCCACGGCAACCCGGATGTCATCCTCTGCGAGCGCGGCATTCGGACTTTTGAGACGGCTACCCGCAACACGTTCGACATAGGAGCTGTGCCGGTGCTGCGGGAGCTCACGCATCTACCAGTGATTCTCGACCCGGCCCATGCCACCGGCAAGAGCAGCCTGATTCCACCGCTGGCGCGAGCTTCGGTCGCGGTAGGGGCGGATGGGTTGATGGTGGAAGTGCATCCCTGCCCTGAAGAAGCGTTCAGCGACGGCGCGCAGTCGCTCACGATCCAGCAGTTCGAGCGAATGATGCAGGACCTTGGCCCCTACTTGAAGATCTGGAAGGAGGAGCGGGCCGCGGTCGCGGTTTGATTCGGACCTTCCGGCTTGAAATCAGCTTGGCGCAAAAGCGGCGCGCCGTGGCCGCTGCCTCAACGGGTCAACGCATCTTCGACCCAAGGCGGTGTGGCCTCGATCAGCCGGCCCAGCTCCGGCTCGACTTCCATCATTTTTTCTTTCATTTTCCAAGCGATCGCGCGGTAGGCGAAATGTCCTTTGACCCCGGATCGCAGCCGGGATATGTATTCCGCTTCGGCGAAATCCATTTTGTAGAGGAAGCGGACACGGGCCGCAAACGGCAGCAGGTAATGGCTCGCTTCCGGCGAGACTTCGGCGAGTCGTTCCCGCGCCAGGCGGGCTTCATGCAATGCATGATGGAAAATGTTTTGGGCGCCCGCCTCAGCAATGAGAGCCGGCGTTTCGAAGCCCAACTCCGCCGTGAAATCCTGGCGGATCTGCTGACACCGCCGATGCCGGTGCATGTCGCGATACGACCCGATATCGGTGACGATGTCGAAAACAAACGCGTAGCCGCTCCGGAATTCGCGAAGCAGTTCTTCCCTTCCGCTTCTGTCCCGCACAGCCGCGTCGATCACCTCGCGCTTCTGGGACGCACTCCACCCGGCCACTTGGTCGTAAATCTCGCGGAATGGAAATTGGGTCACCGAGTAGAGGAGCGTCGCCACAATCTCCTCGACGGCATCGCGCGGTCGCACCAGATCCACCGATGACTCCGCCGCAGCGGTCGAAAAAGCCTCCGCGGGCAGGTTTTGGGACGCCCACTCAGCCACGTTGCGGCGCGCCTGCCGGAGGTAGGCATCCGGATCGGCGTGCCGGGCCAGCGTGGGAGCGAGCGGCTCCCGGGAACTGGCCGGCTCCCAGACGCAAACCGGCGGTTGTGCGCACGCGTCCTTCATCTCCGCCGCGATCTGCCGGATCTCCGCGTATTTGCTGACGCTCAAGCGCCGGATCTGCTTCTCGAGCGTTCGGATGCTGGTGACCTGGCCGACATTGGTCGGAATGCCGAGAAACAAAACGTAGCGGGCGACGTCAAAGGCCCGGGCAGCCAGCGCGCGGCGATACGCCTCAGCCTTCATATTCTCCGGTTTGGGGATTCGCTCCACGAGATAATCGAAGATTCTTTGATGGATTCCCAAATACGCTTCCAGCAGGCAGCCGGCTGTGTCTTTGTAAACGGCTGCCGCTCCCGTTTCCGTAATCTCGGGCGGAACCAGGAATCCGGACCGCGAGAAATCCTGGTACCGGCTGGATTTGGCCTGACCGTCCCACAACGGCTCGTCTTCGATCTCCACGGCCGCCAGCTCCGAAATTCCCTCGAAGCAAAAGATCGTATGCCCGAGGTCGGCGATGGAAGCATGGCCGTATTGGAAGTAGTAGGATTCCAGGAACTTCGCGGAATCGTGCGCGCGCACCCAATCGAGGCTTTGGGCGATCGAATCCGGAGAGCGGCTATAGCGCGCCAGCGCATAGGCCGATTTTTCCGGCGGCATAGGGGACACCGCGATCACACGATTGGCGCCTGTGGAGGACATCGGCTGGATTATAGCAGCGGGTGCTCTCCAATTCAGATCGCGGCTTTCGTGAAGTGGCGGGGATCCGCTTCCCCGCTTTCTCCTTTCGGCGAGAAGCAAAAGATATCGACCAGCCGGACAATCTTTTCCGCGACCTGCCCCGGCGTCCATTCGTGGACGGCGAACCGGGACGTGATCCGGATGAAACCAGCGCCCTTGGCCTCGATCTCCATGGGCTCTGCGGCGATCTCGGACAACACTTTTTGCAGCAATACGCGCAATTCCCCGGCGCTCATGCGCGGAACGATGCTGAGAAAAGCCGGGCCGCCCCACCGGCACAGGAAGGTGCGTTCGGGCATATTTTCCCGAAGCTGCCGGGCAAACTTTCGCACCACCTCGTCTCCGCTATCCACGCCGTAGCGGAGGTTGATCAACTCCAACCTCTCCACCACCGCCATCCCCAGCACAAACGGCTCGTTTTTTTCGATGTGATCCCGCAGCGCCTTCTCGCCGGCTTGCCGGGCTGGAAGCCGGGTGAGGGAATCCGTTGTGACGGCTTCGATCAGCGAAGCGATTTGCTTATGCGCTTGCTCCAGCTCGCTTTGCAACCGGCCGACGGTTTCGTTAGAAACTCCTTCCTGGCGCTGGACGGTCTCCTCGAGATGCGTGACCTGTTCGGTCAGCTTTTTGCGGATGTAGGTAATATCCTCCATCTGGGATATGTCTTGAAAATTTTGGACGGCTTCGCGCAGCGAAAGATAGAAATGCTTGTTCTGGCCGTCCAGCCGGGCAGCGCTCTCGGTGAGCAGGTTGATGATGCGTTTGAACTCGTGCTGCCGGTTATCCAACTGGAGGCCCAACTTCAGCCAGTGATCTTCGAGGGTTTTTGTGAGCAGAGCTGCGACAACTTCGATGTTTTTCGGGCTGACATCCTCCACGAGGCGCTGCACCAGGGAATCCAGGTTCGCGCACAGCCAGTTGTGCTCCTCGGCGTCGGCTTTTATCATTTTTTCCTGCATCACCTTGACGAGCGATTGGACCAGCTTGAGAAAAGCGGAGCGCAAGCCCTCTTCGCCGGCCAGCTTCTCCAGATAGCTGCGGATCGAGATCATCCGACTTGTTTATCGGCGGGAACGAGTTGCCAACAATACCCTCAACCGGGGAAACTTAGGCAATGACGCCAGTGACCATTTCCGTTCGCCTCGTCCATCCTCGCGCGCAACTTCCGCGTTTTGCACATTCTTCCCAAGAAGAAGCGGGCATGGACTTGTTTGCGGCCGAGGAGGTCCGGCTGAAGCCGCGAGAATGGGCTGTGGTGCCGACCGGACTGATATTGGAGATTCCACCCGGCTATGAGGGCCAAGTTCGGCCGCGAAGCGGCCTGGCCTTACGGCATGGGGTCACACTGTTGAACTCGCCCGGCACCATCGATCCGGGCTATCGGGGAGAGGTCCGGGTCTTGATGGTCAATCACGGCCAGCAGGAGTTCTGCATCCGACCGGGAGACCGCATCGCCCAACTTGTTATCGCATCGTATGCGGCTGTGGAATGGAAAATCGAGCCGGCGTTGACCCCTACGGTGCGTGGAGGAGGCGGCTTTGGCTCCACCGGAGTTTGAGCGATAATACGTGACTCGCGCGGAATGAACCATAGCACACCGATCCATACCTTCTGGTCCATCATCGGCATGACCATTGCTGCGCTGGTGCTGACGCGCTGCCTGGAAATTTCCGGCCAGAAGGCCATGCCGATATTCGTCGTGTTCATGCTTTTGGGTGTGCCTCTGGGAGAGTTTCTGGAGCGCCGCTCCAAACGATCCAAAGCCAGATGAGCGGAGAGGAAGAACGGCTTCCGTATCCGGCCACGGCCGCCGCCCGGGCGAACCTCGGCATTGCCCGCCTGCCCGTTTCGATACTGCTCGATCAGGTGCGCAGCCTCTATAACGTCGGCGCTTTCTTCCGCATCGCGGACGCCGCCGGCCTGTCGCGCTTGTATCTCCTCGGAATTACCGGCCATCCGCCGAACCGTGCCCTGGCTAAAACGGCGTTGGGCGCGCAGGAGACGGTCTGTTGGGAACATCATTGGGACCTGACGCCGGTGCTCAAACGCTTGCGCGAAGAGGGCTGTGAAATAGCCGCGGTCGAGACCTCTCTCCGCTCGGTGGATTTGTTTGAATGGCAGCCGCGATTTCCGCTCTGCGTCGTGTTCGGCCACGAGGTCGAGGGCATCCGGCGCGAACTCAGGGAACAGTGCGATGTCCACGTACGCATCCCTATGCTAGGCCGGAAACATTCCCTCAATGTAGCCGTGGCGGGAGGCATCGTAGCTTACGAGCTGCTGCGCAAATATCGTGAGTTGACCAAAGCGGCCCCGCGCACCGGATAAAAACCGGCGTCCGCAGAAACTGCAGAAGCGACGCGCCGAATCCATCACCGCTGATTCAAGCAGCGCTTTAGTTTTTCCGCATGGGTAACTGGATTTGCAGGAACTCTAGAAAGAGCTTCCAATCCGACGCCAGAGCTCCATGCCCGCCGGAGTGCATTTCATAGCCGAGCGTGTGCAAGATGGCCTGACCTGCGGGCGGCATATGATCTGTTTCCAGTCCCGGCTTTCCGAGCAACCGGTATACAGGACTGGCTGCGACGGCAGCCAGAAATTCGCCTTTTGGATCCGACCACAAGTCTTGATCGCCGGTCTGGAGAAACAGCGGACGGGGCGCAATCAACGCGAGGAGCATATGGGCATCGACGGGAAGCTGGTCCACGTGATCGCCGTACTTTCGATAGTTGCCGCAAAATTGATACCCGAACCGGGCATTCAAGTGCTTGATGGTTTCGCCATAATTCCGGCGGCTCAAAGCCGCTCCCCCCTCCCCGGAACAACTGGCAATCACCGCCGCGAAACGGGTGTCGCGAGCACCTGCCCAGAGCACGGTTTTGCCGAGGCGGGAAACGCCCAGGATGGCGACGCGTTTCGAATCCACGGCTTTATCGGTTTCCAGGTAATCCATGGCCCGGCTCAACCCCCAGGCCCAAGCTGCGATCGCTCCCCACTCGTCCGGCGCAGGCTCGCTTTGCCCAGACTTCAAGTATAACCTTCGCACTCCATAGGCAATTCCTTCGGGAAAATCGGGTTCGATGTCGCCATAATATACCGTAGCAACGCCAATTCCCTGCTCCAGAAACGGCGCGATGTTGAGCTTGCCAAAGCTCCTCCCCGAGCTGGCCGGGATCTTTTTCTTCTCCCGGCTCCAGATTTCACCCGGCTTGACGCCGGGATCATCGACGACGCTCGAATTCGCCGAAAAGCTCAGGTTTAGCAACAGCGGCGCGGGGGTTCGGGCCGCGGCGGGCAAATAGATCAACAGGTCCATTTTCGGCCCGGACTTATCCGCCGAGAAATAGATCGTGACCTGCTTTCGGAGCGCCTTCCCGCCAAAAGCCGGAGAGCCTTTGTCGAAGACGTCGAAACTCATCCCGGCGGGACGGCCCGGGCTGCGGCCAAATTGGTTCTGCTCGAACAGCCGCACAATTTCCGGCCGGCGTTTCTCGAACCAGGTTTTGGCGTCACGCACCGGTTTGCCGCCGGCGAGCCGCAAAGGGTCGGGGAGCTGATAGGTTCCCGCGAGCGCCTCCTCGTAGTTGACGGGAATGCCTGCGACCACCGAGGGAGGCGGCGCGGTCTGGGCATGTAGTGCAAAACCCAAAAACAACACTATTCCGAGCGACCTAAGGGCGCACCAGCATCTCAGCAGCATGCCAACATCTTAATCCCATGGACGGCCAAAGGGACCATGCCTTTTTTCTCGCAAAAACGCCACCCAAACAAATATGCAGTGGAAACGTGCTTGCTCCGCGGGCGTCACCGGCGCTAGGCGTGCCGGGCAGCCCCGGCTCAAAATATCAGCTTCAGCCCGAACTGGATGATTCGCGGATCCGCCGTGTCGGTGATTTTTCCAAAGTTGCCGTCGCCCTGGTTTCGATTCGGAGTAGAAAAATTCGGGTGATTCGCCGCATTGAAGAATTCCGCACGAAACTCGGTTCGCACCCGCTCGGTAACTGCGGTGTTCTTGCGCGCCGAAAAATCAGTGCCGATTAGGCCCGGCCCGATGGCGGTGGAACGGCCCGCCGTGCCATAGCGGACGTCGCCGGGAATCAGGCTCTCGGGCGCCACGTAGCAGGCGGTATTGAAGAATTTCTCCACGGTCTGTTTGCCACGCGGCAGATTGGGGTTGCAGACCAGGTCCGGACGCAAAGCGCTGTTCGTTCCGACGCTGCCCGGGTCACCCGCCCGCACGATCGTCATCGGGTAGCCGGATTGCAGCGTCAGAATCCCATCCAGGGCCCAGCCGCCGATAATGCGATCCATGGCCCCTTTGGCTCCGGAGAAAAACGCCCGGCCTTTCCCAAAAGGCAGTTCATAGACAAAGCCGGTGGTAAACCGGTGCCGGTGGTCCAGTTCCGCCAGACCTTTTTCCGCTTTTCTGTCGAGAACATTTTGCATGCGCCCGCCGGTGCTGTTGGTGGCGCCGGAGCCGAACCCGGGCGCATCGGAGAACGCCTTGGAAAACGAGTAAGTCGTGAGAAACGTCAGACCATAAGATTGCCTTTTTTCCAGCCGCAGAGTCCCTGCGTTGTAATTTGCGAAACCAAGGCTGGTTTCAAGAAACACGTTGCCCAAAGGCACGACGATCCCGTTCTCCTTGGTGAACGAGACCAGGCGGCGGAATTGGTTGCGGCCGCCGGAGCCGATGTTGTCGGGGATATTCGGATTGTTGGAGAGGTCCGGCACAGTGGCGCGAAAACCCAGCGGCTCGGCTGTGTTGCTTTGCTCTTGTCTCTCCAGCCGCGTCGTCTTGGTGCCGACGTAAGCCACTTCGAGCACCATGCTGCCCGGCAGTTGGCGCTGGATGCCAAAATTCCAGGTCTGAACGTAGGCGTTGTGGAAATCGGGAGGAAATCCATTGGGCCCCGGTTCAAACTGGGCGATCGGTCCGGGCCCCAAGCCGGGATTTTGAACCAAAAAGCCGATAAATCCCTCGGCGGGAGGAAGACCGTTCTGAGAAAGGCCGAGGTTGTTCTGCTGTTCAATGACTCGCGGGTAGTTCAGCAGGGAATCCCCGTATACCTGCACCGGAACGGTGTCGTAAAAAATGCCATAGCCTCCCCGGATCACGGTGTTGGCCTTCCCCAAGGGCTGCCACGCGAAGCCGAAGCGGGGTCCCAGGTCGTTCTTCTCGGTGTTGGTAAGAGAGCGCGGCAGATCCTTGCCGGCAATCCCATGATATGGCACGTAGGGGCTCGGCTGCGTGAGAAATTTCACGAAGTTGGCGCCGCACACGGCATAACTCGGACAGACGACAGGATACACAAACGAGCCGTAGTTATTATCCGTCGTATAAGGCGGCGTGAAGTACATATACCGCAGCCCGATATTCAGCGTCAGGCTCCGCGTGACCTTAAAGTCATCCTGAAAAAAGGCGCCCCATTCCCGCAGGCGGTACTCGGTACGGAAGTTGCTGACCACGCGGGCCTTCTGGCGCGCCAAACCTAACTCGAAAGCGGCTAGCTCATTTCCGGTGTTGCCTACGCCGTCGATGCCGGTCCATCCGGCGGTATCGAAATTGAAATTGCCGCGCGACGTATCCGGCCGCGTCTGGTCGATCATCACCGCCCGCAGCTCGCCGCCCGCCTTCATAAAGTGCCGGCCTTTATTGAAAGACAGCATTTCGAGGGGTTGGAACGTGTGGTTTCGGGCTTTATTCGGGCCATTTCCATTTCCCCAACCGGCGAAGCCGGTGACCGAGAAACTTGGCGAGCCGATCAGGCCGGCTTTGGGAGCATACTCGAGACCGCGGATGTTGAATTCCGTCATATAATCCAAGCCGTGGATGTAGTCCTCGGCGGCCGTTAGTTGAAACCAGCCCTGGTAGCCGAAGCGGAACTCGTTGACCATGGTCGGGCTGAGGACTTTGGTATAGCTGGACGTGACGTTGATCTGCCGCTGGTTGTCCTGCTGGCCGAAACCGGGAAACGTGTTGGGCGTGTAACCGTTGGAATCCTGAAAACTGAACCGGCCGAAGAGTGTATCGTTGGGAGAAAACTGATGGTCGATTCGCGCGCTGAATTGATCGAAGTTCGAGGCCGTTGACCGGCCGTCTTGAAAATTATTGCTGGGATTTCCATTGGCTCCCGTGGAGCCTGCCGTATTGGGAAGAGGAATGAAGCTGGTATTGGCCAGCATCCGCGCGGCCACAGGATCGAAGCGGCTCAGGGGAATCTGATTGTTGATGAAAGGATCGCGCACAAAGCGCGTCCTTCCCGAAGCATCGGTCACCGCGGTGGAGCTTCGGGGGTCGAAGATTTGGCCTCTTCTCCACGTTCTCCCGAGAGCGTCCGGCACTGTAGTGCCGCTCAGCAAATTCTGACTGAAATCGCCGTTGCGCTGGGCGATGCTGGGGACGGTAGCCAGCGTGGCGTTGCCCCGCGTTTGACGGAAGCCTTCGTAGGTTGTGAAGAAAAACGTCTTGCGGTCTCCGCCGCGTCTTGGTATCCAAAACATAGGCCCGCCCAGGTTGAACCCGAACTGATTCTGTTTGAACGGGGGCGCGCAGGCCGCTCGGGTTGCTACGTTGGCGTCGGCTGCATCGCAGGGGAACGCCCTGCGATTCGTATCGAAGAACCGGCGCGCCTGGAATGCGTTGTTCCGAATAAATTCCCACGCTCCGCCATGAAATTCTCGCGTGCCTGATCGCGTGATTACATTGACCTGGGCGCCGCCGCCTTTGCCGAATTCGGCCGAATAGTTGTTGGTTTGAATCTTGAACTCCTGAATTGCGTCAATGTTGGGCCGGACCGTGATACGGTTCTGAAATGAATCCGAATTGGACGTGCCGTCGATTTGAAACGCGTTTTCGTTCGCTCGCAGGCCGCTGGCGGAGAATCCTTCGGCGCCGCCCGCTCCCGGCGCGCCCGTATTCACTCCCGGGACCAATAAAGCGAGCTGGGCGAAGTTACGGCCGTTCAGCGGAAGGGCTAGTATCTTCTGCGTGTCCACGACCACGCCCATCGTCGCGCTCTGGCTTTCGACCAAAGGAGCCTGGCCAACAATCTCGACGCTCTCCGACACCTGGCCCAGTTCCAAAGTTACGTCGACGCGGGCATTCTGGTCCACTTGCAGGGTCAAGCCTCTTTGCTCCATCCGCTTGAAGCCCTGGAACTCGAAGGCGAGATCGTACTGACCCGGCATGAGGCCGGGCAGATTGTACTGGCCCAAAGTGTTGGATAGGGTCTGCCGGCGGAACCCAGTAACGGCGTTGACGGCAGTCACTGAAGCGCCGACGATCGCTGCCCCCGTGGAGTCTGTTATGTTGCCAGAAATCGTAGCGGTACCTAGCTGGGCGTTCAGAGGTTGCCAGACAAACACTAGGCACAAGACTAACACACTAGAAATTGGCCGGGTCATACTCCCTCCCGTTACTAGATTGTTGGACGAGATTCTAGCGCTAGTTCCTTTCCCGGCCAATGGGAGTTTGCAAAAAAGCTCGATTTTTAAATTCGCAAACGCAAGTCTGCTCTTTCCGTCAGAATTGGCGCCTGAAACCTCGGGAGGCGTCAACAACAAAATTCTCTTTGTCGACCGGCAACGGCTGGTTTCTAAGACTATTTGCGGAAAAATTCGTAAAACCTTCTCGAAACTTCGGCCGCTCACTCTCCGGAGCGGCGAAAGATTCCGTTGCGGCAAAGCGCACTTTCGATAAGAGAACGCGCATGGAGAAAAATCCGAGTGGAAATCACGGCTGGCGTCGAAGCGCAGCGCTTTCTCTGCTGAGGAGGCTTTCCGCATTTTTGGGCGGGACTGTCCTAGCGTTTGAACCCGAGCCGATTCTCTATGGTCACTACTACTACTACTCTCTTTCCGAGCGGGGCGAGGAAATGGGCGCCGTCCTGGTTTCTCCGGAAAACGAAAAGGTGGATCAGCGCAGAAGCAGCTTTCGCGCCCGCCTCTGTAGTGGCGCTGTCACTCCTGCGACCCGCGAAGACGGCCGCGCCGGGGACTTCGAAAGAGTAACTGAGGTAACTGCAAAGACTCGTGTGCGAGGCCGGCCCGCTTGCCGGCCGCTGAAGGCCGTTGTATGATTGCGCAGTAAGGAACTCGCCACGCCGTCATTGTTTCTTGGGGAGATCTGCGGATTGTTTACCGCGAAAAGGAGATGCAATGCCTATCGATGAGACAAAACTAAATCAGTTCATGCAACAGGCTGTCAGCGAGATCGGCGCGACCTTCAACGCCGCGCTGGTGGTGATAGGAGAAAAGCTCGGACTGTACAAAGCCATGGCCGGAGCCGGCCCGCTCAGCTCGGCGGAGCTGGCGCGGCGCACCGGTACGGCGGAGCGCTACATAAGGGAATGGCTGGCGGCGCAGGCCGCCGGTGGATATGTGCTCTACGACCCGGCTACTCAGAAATACACGCTTCCCGAGGAGCAGGCTTTTGCCCTGGCGCAAGAAGACAGCCCGGCGTACCTGCCCGGCGCGTTCCAGCTCGTCACTTCGGTTTTAAAGGACGAACCAAAAGTTACGGAAGCTTTCCGTACCGGCGCAGGCTTGGGCTGGCATGAGCACGATCCGGGTTTGTTCGAAGGAACGGAGCGCTTCTTCCGGCCGAACTATGCGGCAAACCTGGTGAGCTCCTGGATCCCCGCCCTGGACGGCGTGGAAAACAAGCTCAAAGCCGGGGCGCGTGTGGCTGACGTCGGCTGCGGGCACGGAAGCTCGACCATCCTAATGGCGCAATCCTACCCAAAATCAAAATTCGTCGGCTTTGATTATCACGCTCCCTCGATCGAGTGGGCGCGTAAGAGGGCGCAAGAGGCGGGCGTTTCCGATCGAGTGACGTTCGAAGTCGCAAAATCGAAGGACTATCCCGGAGCGGGCTACGACCTGGTGGCCTTCTTCGATTGTCTGCACGACATGGGCGACCCAGTGGGAGCGGCCGCGCACGTGTTGAAGAGCCTGGCGCCCGACGGTACCTGGATGATCGTTGAACCCTTCGCCCATGACCGGCTGGAGGAGAATCTCAACCCCGTAGGCCGCGTGTATTACGCCGCGTCTACAATGATTTGCACTCCGGCGTCGCTGGCCCAAGAGGTGGGCCTGGCGCTGGGAGCCCAGGCTGGCGAGGCGCGTCTGCGCGAGGTGGTGACCTCGGGCGGCTTCACCCAGTTCCGGCGCGCTGCGGAAACGCCGTTCAACCTTGTCCTGGAAGCGAGGCCTTAAAGGTAAGGACTCAAAAGGGGGTCTGACGCGGCGCCGCACGGGAAGGAGTGCTGTGCCCGGCGTTCCCGCCACGCGGGGCGCGGTCCGCTTCCCTAGCAAAAGGCTCCAGATTGTTAGCCGGCTCCCGTGCGGCGAGCGCGAGCTCGATTTGTTTGGCGCCTATCGATTCCATGCCGATGAAAGACCAGATCGAGCGACGAAGCTTCCTGCTGCCGTTTCGATGCCATTACCTTTTACGGAAACCGGAAAGGCCCTCGCCGAGCGCGTTTTTCATAGTGGCGCTGCACGGCCACGCGATGACCGCGGAGCAAATGTTATGGCTGACAGTTCCGCTCGTCGGCGAGGAGCACTATACGGCTGCGCTCCAGGGCCCTTATCAAATCTGGGTGAATCGGAACGGCGAACCGAGGGCCGATGTAGCCTTTCATTGGGCTACCCGCTTCGAGCCGGAGCACTCGTGGCGGCTGCATCACGATATGATCCTCACCGTGATCGCCGAGATGGGCGCGTCGGCCGAGCATGTCGTGCTGGTGGGCTTTTCTCAGTCGGTGGCGCTGAATTACCGCTTTCTCTGCACGCACCCGAACGCCGTGCGCGGCGCGATCGCGATTTGCGGCGGCATACCGGGAGATTGGGAGCGGCGGCCGTACCAGCACTCGCCGGCTGCCGTGTTGCACATCGCGGCGCGCGAGGACGAGTATTACCCGCCGGCCGTGGCTGAGACGTTTCCGGAGCGTCTTCGCGCGCGCATCCCGGATCTGGAGTTTCATATGCTCGACGGCGGGCACCGGATTCCGACAGCCGCCAGGCCGATCATGCAGGCTTGGCTGGCGAGGCTGCGGAGATAACGGCGGGGTCCGCTCTGCCTTGCCGTAAACTCAAATTGGACGAAGCGCAGTCCGGAAAGGGGCGGATTTCATTCATACCTCAGAACTTCGACCGGTGCGATCCGGGTGGCGCTGCGGGCGGGGTAAATCGTTGCGAGGAAGCTCACCAGCATGGCTGCCGCGGCGACCCACGCGCCGTCGTAGACGTGCGGCTGAAACGGGACGTAGCTGAGGCCGTAAATATCCGAATCGAGGTGAATCCAATGGTAGCGCTCTCCCAGCCAGCTCAGCGTGTAGCCGAGGGTCAGGCCGATGGCTGTGCCGAGCGCGCCGATCATCGTACCCTGAAGCATGAAAATTTTCCGGACTTGCTCGCGCCGCATGCCCATGGACATGAGAATCGCGATATCGCGATATTTTTCCATGACCATCATGACCAGCGAAATCAAAATGTTCAGAGCCGCCACCATTTCAATCAGGCCGATCGTGACGATTGTTACCAGACGCTCCATTTTCAGGGCATGCAGCAGCGCCCGGTTCTGTTCCATCCAGGTGGTCGTTGAGAAGTGGGGACCGGCGATTTTTTCTATTTCTTTGCTGACCTCTTCGGCCCGGTACAGATCGTCGAGCTTGAATTCTACGGCGTTGATTACATCGCCCAGGGAAAGCGCCTGCTGCGCGGCCTTGAGGCTGGTAAAAGTCCAAAGCGAGTCGAAATCGTAAAAGCCGGAATCAAACACGGCCACGACGCGGAACCGTTTGTAACTGGGCGCCGGTCCAAAGGGCGTCAGTTCGCCTTGCGGGCTGACGATGGTGACCACCGTTCCCATGCGCAGGCCGATCTCGTCGGCGAGCCGCTTGCCCACAATCAAACCGGGCAATCCTTTCTCTTCGAGGATGGCGTCGATTGAACCTTGCTTGATGCTTCTGAGCAGATCGCCGATCCTCAGTTCCGACGACGGATCGATGCCCTTCAGAACAGCTCCTTTGGCCTGGATCGGGCCGGAGAGCATGACCTGTCCATAGAGCGCCGGAGCGATCGCTACGACGTGGGGAACCTTGCGGAACCGGTCCAGGAACCGGCGCCAATCCGCGATGCCGTTGCCCCGCTCGACCTCCATGAGGTTGACGTGGGAGGTCGCGCCCAGCAGATGATTCCGCAGTTCTTCGCCGAATCCATTATTGATGGCCAGCGCCACAATCAATGCCATCACGCCGGCCGCCACGCCAATTGTGGAAATAGCGGTGATGACGGAAATAACCGCCTGTTTGCGCTTGGCGCGTAAGTAACGGCGGGCGATAAAAAACTCAACGGCCATCTAAGAAAAGTGGAGAAGAGGCTTGCACGACCGAACGCGACTCGGTGCGCCGGCGACGCTTCCTTGCACCGGGCTCTCGCCGGCGCCGATCAGCCTGCGCGCCCATCCGCTCTTGCTTCCTCCAGTTTACGCAATTGCGCGGCGATGCCGATGTCGCTTTCCGGCCTCAACAGCGGAAACAGGATCACATCCCGGATACTGCGGGAGTTGGTCAGAATCATGGTCAGACGGTCGATGCCGATGCCTTCCCCGGCTGTTGGCGGCATGGCGTAGCAAAGGGCCCGGAGGTAGTCTTCATCCATCTCGTGAGTTTCGGCGTCGCCGCGCTCCCGCAGGGCGGCCTGCATCTCGAAACGCCGCCGCTGCTCCTGCGGATCATTCAGCTCGGAGTACGCGTTGGCAATTTCCATGCCTGCGGCGTAAATTTCGAAGCGTTCCACCCATTCCGGATCGCCCGGCTTGTTCTTCGACAGCGGAGAGACCTCAACCGGAAAGTCGTAAATGATGGTCGGCTGGATAAGCCGCTCCTCGCAGACGTGCTCAAACAGCAGCCCGACCAATTCTCCCACTGTTGCGCCCGGCGGAGGCGCGATTTTTTCCTCGCTGGCGCGGTTGTGGGCTTCGATCAGCTCCATCACTCTGGCGCAGTCGCTCAAGTCGGGAATGGACGGGCGTGTGCCCGGGTCAGGCCAAAATTCCACGACGGCCTCTTTCATGGAAAAACGCGCCAGGCGGCTGAAATCGATCCGATGCTCGCCGAAGGCCGCCATGGTTTTGCCGTCGAGAGCGGCCATGGCCGCTTCCCGGAGCAGAACCTCGCTGAAATCCATCAAGTCGCGGTAGTCGCTGTAGGCTTGATAAAACTCTAGCATCGTGAATTCCGGATTGTGCTGGGTCGAGATGCCTTCGTTCCGAAAGTTGCGGTTGATTTCGAAAACACGGTCCAGACCGCCCACCACCAGCCGTTTTAAATACAGCTCCGGAGCGATGCGGAGATACAAATCGATATCGAGCGTATTGTGATGGGTGCGAAAGGGCTTCGCGATCGCGCCGCCGTAGAGCGGCTGCATCATGGGCGTCTCGACTTCAATGTAGCCGTGCGCTTCCAGGGTGCGGCGCAGCGCTCCGATAATTTTGGCTCGGCGCACGAAGACATCCCGCACCTCGGGATTGGCGATCAGATCGAGGTAGCGCTGGCGGTATCGCGTTTCGACGTCGTGGAGGCCGTGCCACTTCTCGGGCATCGCCAGCAGCGCCTTGGAGAGAAACTCGAGGCGCTCGACGTGCACGGTCAGCTCGTTGGTTTTCGTGCGAAACAGGTAGCCCTCGGCCCCGATGATGTCCCCGGCATCGAGCATCTTGTAAAGGTGGAAGCTGTTTTCACCCACCGCATCCTGCCGCACGTAGATCTGAAGCTTGTCTCCCCCTTGCTGGATGTGCGCAAATCCCGCCTTGCCCTGGCGCCGGACGGTGAGCACCCTGCCGGCGACCCGTACGCCGACCCGCTTCGCCGCCAGATCTTCGGCGGAAGCCGAGCCGTACTGCTTCCAAATTTCCGCAAGGGTGTGAGTGTAGGCGAACTTTCGTGGGTACGCGGTGAAACCGAGCTCTTCCAGTTGGCGAATCTTTTGGTAGCGTTGCTCGAGCAATTCATTCTCAAAGGACAATCACACTCTCCGTGGCGCACAAGCGCTCTAGGCTATAGAGTAGCATCCGTCATTTCCCGCCCACGTCGGCGGCGACTGCCGGAATGGGGAGATACCGGCAAGCATGAGTATTTTCAGTGCCGCCGTGAGACAATCCTGAGGATTCACGATGGCCAGAACCAACTTCGAGTCGGTGGACGAATATATTGCTTCGCGCCCGGAGTCCGTGCGAGGCATACTCGGGCAGGTACGGAACGCCATCCGGAAGGCCCTGCCCGGAGCCGAGGAAATGATTTCGTACCAGATTCCGGCCTACCGGGTCCATAGCCGCATTGTGATCTATTTCGCCGCGTGGAAGGAGCACTACTCGCTGTACCCCGCAACCGGCGGCCTCGCTGCGGCGCTCCGGGAAGAGCTTGCTCCGTACAAGCTCAGCAAGGGCGTGATTCGCTTCCCGCTTTCCCAATCAGTCCCGGTGAAGTTGATTGAACGGATCGCGAAATTCCGGGCGAAGGAAGTGGCCGAGCGCCAGAAGGCGAAAACGGCCACCCCGAAAAAGCGCCAGGGCCCCGGGAGTGACACTGCGAGTAGGCCGCCGCCTTCTGCGAGACGTATGAAAATAGTTCGGCCGGCTGGTGATGCGCGCCATGCATCGGGGATGCGACCTGGTCACCCGCAGCCCGCACTGGAATTTGCGCCTTTAATATGCCAAACTTTTGGCCATGAGAAAATGCGCCCTTCTGCTCATGACAGCTTGTTTTATCCTGCTGCCCCTGACGGCGCAGGTGACCCTCACCCGCCAGGACGATACCCAAATCGACATCACCGTCGATGGCAAGCCCTTCTCGACGCTCTTCTTCGGCCCTAACACGCTAAAGCCTTACATGTGGCCGTTGCGGTCCGCGGACGGGAAGATTGTGACCCGTCAATGGCCCATCGCGGAAGCTCCGGGTGAAGCGCACGATCACCCGCACCATCGAGGCTTGTGGTTTGCGCACGGCGAAGTCAACGGCCTGGACTTCTGGGCGCCAGAAACTCCGGGGGCCTCGGAGTTCAAACCGGGGCGCATCTCGCTCGAAAAAGTCGCCGAGGTCAAGAGCGGCAAAAAGGCCGGCAGCATGGTGGTGATGTTCGACTGGAAGGACCCGAGCGGTCAGACGTTGATCACGGAAACGCGCAAGACAATCATCTACAGCGATCCGAAATTGCGGATTCTCGATTTCGACATCACCTTGAAAGCGAATCAGAAGGTTGTGTTCGGTGACACCAAGGAGGGCACCTTCGCCATTCGCCTGGCGCAGCCGCTCTGCGAGCCCGCCGCGAAGCCGCAGCCGGGAATTACGCCCGGCACCGGCCTGATGACCACGGCCGAGGGGAAGCAGGGCGAAAAGAATGTCTGGGGGAAACGGTCTAAGTGGGTCGATTACGCAGGAACGTTGGATGGCGAGAAGCTGGGGGTCGCCATCTTCGATCACCCCGGCAACCCGAAGCATCCGACCTACTGGCACTCCAGGAGCTACGGCCTTTTTGCGGCCAACATTTTTGGCGAGCATGATTTTTACAACGACAAGAGCCGCAACGGCGGCATGACCCTGGCGCCGGGCCAGTCGCTTCGATTCCGGTACCGGGTGGTGATCCATCCTGGCGACACCCGGGAGGCCGGAATCGAAGCGCTGTACCGAAAATACGCCGGCGGCAAGGAGACGGGCTCCGGCGCCGAATAAAGAAGGAATGAATGGCCGCCATCCGGGCACGTCACAAAGTGCTGGGAATGCTGTTCCTGGCTTCCATCGTCACCTACCTGGACCGTATCAGCATTGCCGCTGCGGCGCCGCACATGAAAGAGGACCTGGGGTTGACCACAGCCCAGATGGGGTACGTCTTCAGCGCGTTTGTGTTTGCGTACGGCATATTCGAGATACCCAGCGGCTGGCTCGGAGACCGTTTCGGCCCGCGGCGGGTTTTGACCCGCGTGGTCGTGTGGTGGTCGGCGTTTACGGCGGCCACGGGCGCGGTCCGAAGCTATGTCAGCCTGCTCGCCTGCCGCTTTCTGTTTGGCGCGGGCGAAGCCGGTTTTTTCCCCAATAGCTCCTGCGCAATTTCGCGGTGGTTCCCGTTCGGAGAGCGAGCCCGGGCGCAAGGCATCGTCTGGACCGCGAGCCGCCTTGGGGCAGCGCTCACTCCGGCCATCGCCTTGCCTCTTCAGGCATGGCTCGGCTGGCGTCCCGTGTTTTTTCTCTTCGGGGCCACTGGATTGCTTTGGGCGATTCCCTGGTATCTGTGGTTCCGCGACTATCCCGGGCAAAAGGCTGGGGTGAGCGCGGAGGAACTGCTGGAGATCGGCGAGAGCGGCCCGGCGGTTCACGCATCGCTCTCCTGGAAAGTGGCGCTGGGGAGCGCTAACCTTTGGGCGGTCATGCTTATGTATCATACATACTGCTACGCCGCTTACTGGTTTTTCTCCTGGATGCCCACGTATCTCGTGAAGGCGAAGGGCATCGAAGCGTTTGCTACGTATGCGGCTCTGCCGTACCTGATGGGAGCGGTGGCCAACGTGGCGGGCGGCTACACCAGCGATCTCATGGTCCGCAAGGTCGGGCTGAAATGGGGCCGCCGGTCGGTAGGCCTGGTGAGCATGGCCAGCGCGGGCGGCTTCATGCTGCTCTCGGTCATCCTTCAGAACAAGCTGCTGGCGATTATCGCCCTTTCCTTAAGCTTCGCGGTTTCCGATTTCATGTTGCCGAACTGCTGGGCCGTCTGCCTGGATATCGGCAAGCGGTACGCGGGCACGGTGAGCGGCGCGATGAATATGGCGGGGCAAATGGGATCCACGATCGCCGCTGCCGCTTACGGCAGCATGGTGGAAAAGCACGGCTGGAACCTCCCCTTAGCCGGCATGGCCGCTCTCTCTCTTGCCAGCGCTTTGCTTTGGCTGTGCATCGACCCCACAAAGCAATTGGTTCCGGAGAAGCAGCGGGTTTTGGCGGCGCAATCCTAGCCGGTCAGCCGGACTTACGGCCTCAGGCGGGCGGCGCTCACACGGGGATTGATTTTTTGTCGCCGAAATCAGAAGGGCGGCTCGCTCCCGGCGCCGCCGTGGCGCGAGCAAAAAGGCGACAGCAGAAGCCGGCTTTGCGTGTTCGAGGGCGGAGCAGGCGTCAACTGCGGCCCAGGGCCTGGTCAAGATCTTCGATGATGTCTTCCGGAGCCTCGATCCCCACGGACAGACGGAGAAAATTCTCACCGATGCCCATGCGTTGGCGGTGCTTCGGCGAAATCTCGCGGTGCGAGCTCATGGGCGGGTAGAGAATCATGGAATGCACGTCGCCGAGGCTGGTGGCAGGCACGATCATCTTCAGCGAATCGACCAGCCGGAAAATTTGCTCCTTGCCGGCGTCTTTCACCTCGAAGCTGACCATGGCTCCGTACATATTCGGCGGAAACAATCTTCGGACAACGGCTGCGTCCGGGTGCTGCGGATCGCCGGGGAAATGCACCTTGGCGATGCGGGGGTGCGAGGCGAGCCAGCCGGCCACACGGCACGCGTTGGCGCACTGGCGCGTCATGCGCAGGGGGAAGGTTTTGACGCCGCGCATGGCGAGATAAGCTTCGAACGGGCCGAGGACTCCGCCTACCGCCCGCGAAATGGATTGCAGAATGGGGCGGAAATCTTCCCGCGAGACGACGATGCCGCCGAGCACGTCGCCGTGGCCGGCCAGGTACTTGGTCAGACTGTGCACCACCAAGTCCGAACCAAGCTCCAGCGGGCGCGCCAGCAAAGGCGTCGCAAAGGTCGAATCCACCACTACGACGGCGCCATGACGGCGCGCGATCTCGTTGACCGTGTCGAGCGGTGTAACGCGCAGCATCGGATTCGCCACGGTTTCGACGAGAATGCATCCCGGCTGGTGCTCGCTGACGGCGGCTGCGAACGCCTGGGGATCGCAAGGGTCGGCGAAATGCACCTCGATTCCGTTGGGCTCGAGCATCTCGTGGAGCAAGCGAATCGTGGCCCCATAAAGAACCGGGCCGGCGACCACTGATCTGCGCCGATCGGTGAGCGCCGCCTGCAAGGCCAGATAGATGGCCGCCATGCCCGACGCGCAGGCCAGCGCGAAATCCCCGCCTTCAAGCGCCGCAATCTGCTCCTCGAGCGCATTGGTTGTGGGGTTGTTGTAGCGGGCGTAATTTTGCCCTTGGATCTCGCCGGCAAATACGCGGTCCAGCGTCTCCATGTCGGAGTAGAAAAAACTGGAGGAGCTATAAATCGGCGTCGTGACCGGGACGAAAGGTCCGGCCTTTTTGCGGTCGCCGGCGTGAATCGCGAGGCTGTCAAGTTTCATGGCGGGTCTTGAGCAGGATGCCAGCAGGTTTCCCTGCGCGGCCGCCGGCGGCGAACAAGGCACGCAGCCCGCGGCGGATGAGCGACCGCGCGCAGCGCGCAGTCGCTTTTCGAACACCCTGTTAGGCGATTATAGCAACCGGCTGTGTTCGCGAGGCGGATGAACAGCCCGCCCGCGCGCCATTGGGTCCTGGATTCGGCTCTTTACTGGGTGGAGCGGCCGCACCTGAAAGAGAAATGCGGCGGGCCGGCAGCGCCGAAAAGCCGTACTACCATTCTAGCAGGCGCGTGATGGAATGCTCGATGTCGGCCGTTTGCGGCAGGATGGCCTCCTCGAGCTGCGGGTTGTAGGCGATCCACGTATCCTGGGCGCCGACGCGGGCCACCGGAGCGTCCAGATCGGAGAACAGCTCGCCTGCTATGCGGGCGGCGATCTCGGCGCCGTAGCCCCAGGAGAGGCAGTCCTCGTGCGCGACGAGGGCGCGCGAGGTCTTCCGCACCGATTCCGCGATGGCTTGCCAATCGTAAGGGTTGAGCGTCCGCAGATCGAGAATCTCGATCGAGACGCCGCGCTCTTTTTCCACTTTGAGCGCCGCCTGCAAGGAGCGATATACAAGAGCCCCGTAGGTGATGATAGTGAGGTCTTCGCCGGATTTGACCAGATTTGCGCGGCCGAAAGGAATCATGAAATCAGGGCCCGGATAGGGGGACCGGTTGTAGGGCTCGCGGTACAAGCGCTTGTGCTCCAGGAATAGCACGGGATCGTCGCAGCGAATGGCAGTCCGCAGCAAACCGTTGGCATCCAGCGCATTTGAGGGAAACACAACGCGCAATCCGGGAATGTGCGTAAACACAACCTCCCCGGATTGACTGTGGTAAATCGCGCCGCCCCCGAGATATCCGCCGATGGCCACGCGCACCACAACCGGGCACGCGAAGCTGTTATTCGACCGCCAGCGCAGCACCGGGAGCTCGTTGCGAAGCTGCATCATGGCCGGCCAGATGTAGTCAAAAAACTGTATTTCCACAACCGGCTTGAGCCCGCGCGTTGCGCAGCCGATCGCCCGCCCGATGATCGCCGCCTCGGCGAGCGGAGTGTCGAATACACGATCGTTGCCGAACTTGCGCTGGAGGCCGGCTGTGACCTTGAACACGCCGCCTTTGCCTTTTACCTTGTCCAAATTCTGAATCCGGCTGCAATCGGCGACGTCTTCGCCGAAGACGATGATGCGGGGGTCGCGCTGCATTTCGTCATGCAGGCAGGCGTTCAGCAGATCGACCATGGTCCTCGATTCACCCGAGAATTCAGGATCGCGCGAGAACGCATCGGAGGTGGGGTCAATATCGGGGGAATACAAAAAGACCTTCACCGAGGCTTTCGAAGGAGGCGAAGCTCTCAGGGCGCGGTCTACCGCCTTCTGGATCTCCTCCTCGGCCTCATGCTGGATGATGGAAAGCGCATGGGCATCCAGCACGCCTTCGGAAACCAGCCATTCTCCGAATTTCGCCACCGGATCGCGTTCGGCCTCGGCGCGCCGTTCTTCCTCGGTCTTGTAGAGGCGCTCGTCATCGGAGAGCGAGTGGGAATACGGGCGCGTGACGTGCGCGTGGACCAGGGCCGGTCCCTCACCGGCGCGGCAGTAAGCCGATGCATCCACCATAGCCTGATAGGAAGGGATAAAATCGGTACCATCCACTTCCCGAACCAGCAGCCCGGGGAAGTTCGAAACCAGCCGGGAAATGCTGCCTCCCGCCGTCTGGCACTCGATAGGAACGGAAATGGCGTACCCGTTGTCTTCGATCAAAAACAACAGCGGCAGGCGCCGCAGGCAGGCGGCGTTGAGCGCTTCCCAGAATTCGCCTTCGCTGGTAGACCCCTCGCCTCCCGACACCAGAACGATTTCCCTCTCGTTCCCCTTCCCGTTAAGCATCCGGCACGCCTCGGCGCAGCCGGCGGCTTGTAAAAACTGCGTGCCGGTGGGGCTGGAAGAAGAGACAATGCGCCATTGAGCGTGTCCCCAATGAGAAGGCATCTGCCGGCCGCCGGATGCGGGATCGCGGGCGGCGCCGACGGCCTGCAACAGCATCTCTTCCGGCGTGACTCCGAGCGCCAAGCATAAAGCCCGGTCTCTGTAGTACGGATATACCCAGTCCACGCCGGGTTTCAGGGAAAGGGCAGCCGCTACGCCGATCGCCTCATGGCCGGCGCCGCTGATCTGGAAGAAAATTTTGTTCTGGCGCTTCAGGATGATTTCTCGATCGTCCAGGCGCCGAGACGTGTACAGCCAGCGGTAAGATTGCGTCAGGACGTCGGCGGAGAGGCCTGCATATAGCGTGTCGGAGAGACGAAGACGGCTTTCGGCAGCCATCGAGTTCTGTTATCAGTGTAGCGAAGCTGTTTCGGTCGGGGCAACAGAAAAACCCTTTGCCGCCGGCGGCGGGCGCCGCGCTGCGCAGCCATGACCCTGAGCGAAGCGGCCGCATTGTAGAATCAGAGAGATGGTTAGCCAACAGTTGGGAACGGCCGCAACCGTGCAGGAGCCTTCGACCGGCGCGGTGCAGGCGGCGCCTGAATCTCATGGAGGCTTGTGGCTGCCTGTGGCTACGCTGTGGTGGCGGGAGTTGGTGCGCTTTTACCGGCAGCGGAGCCGCGTGGTGGGCGCGCTGGGAACACCGCTGCTGTTCTGGCTGCTGATCGGAGCGGGCTTTGGAGGATCGTTTCGCGCCGTGGAGCCGCCCGGCGCGCCCTCCTCTGCCGCCGGCATGAGCTATCTCGGGTACCTGTTTCCCGGCACAATTCTGCTGATCGTGCTTTTCACGGCCATTTTTTCGACCATATCAGTGATCGAAGATCGCCATGAAGGATTTTTGCTGTCGGTCCTGGTAGCGCCCATTTCGCGTTCGGCGCTTGTGCTCGGGAAGGTATTGGGAGGAGCGACGCTGGCCTTGCTCCAAGGCCTGACGTTTGTACTGCTGGCTCCGCTGGTGGGGATCCGGCTGGGAGCGTGGCAGGCGGCCGAGGTCACCGCGATCCTGTTCCTGATTTCTTTTTCACTCACGGCTCTGGGGTTTTACTTCGCGTGGCGTCTCGATTCGGTACAGGGCTTCCACAGCGTGATGAACCTCGTGCTGATGCCGATGTGGCTGCTGTCGGGAGCCTTGTTTCCGGTTGCCGGCGCGCACTCGTGGATTGGATGGCTGATGCGGGTGAATCCCCTTACCTATGGAATGGACGCATTGAGCCGGGCTCTGGCGAACCGGTCGGCGGCGCCCTCCAGCATGGGCTTGTCAGTGGGCATCGTGGCGGCTTTCGGCATGCTTGCCGGGTTGGCCAGCTTGCGAGAGGTGCGGCGGTCCTGGGCCGCCGGCGCAGTGTGACCTTCTCCGATCTTCCGGCCCTCAACGCGGCCCTCAACGCGGTCAGCGCAGCGTTTCTGACGGCGGGCTACCGCCAGATCCGGAACAAAAACGTGCGGTCGCATCGAGCCTGCATGCTCGCGGCGTTCGGCGCCTCCACGCTCTTCCTGATTTCTTATGTGATTTACCACGCCCACACCGGGTCGGTGCGGTTCCTTCGTCATGGGTGGATCCGGCCCCTCTACTTCGGCATTCTTATCACCCATGTGGCGTTGGCCGCCGTCATTCTGCCGCTGGCCTTGGTCACGCTGACGAGGGCCTTGCGGGGCCGCTTCGGCCAGCATCGACGGATTGCCCGCTGGACGCTGCCGGTGTGGTTGTATGTCTCGGTTACCGGCGTGGTTGTCTATCTAATGCTGTATCAATTATAGGTGTTTCCCGGCCGCCGCAAACGGCGGCTGCTGCCCCGGGCGTCTCCGCACAGCGCCACGGGTCAGCCGCCGCGGTGGGATCCGGTCTCGGATTCGCCAAACGCATCCAGCCAGGGGCGCATTGCGGCAACGTCGGGATGGGACGGGCCGAGGCGGCGTTCCAGATCATCCATTGCGGTTTTCATCATGGTGCGCCCCTCTTTCCGCCGCCCCGCTTCGGCTTGCATGCGCCCCATCTCGAACCGCAGGTATTCGACCCATACGTGGTCGGCTCCGAGCGTTTTGGCGCTGAGCTGAACCGCCCGCCGAAAGTGTTGGAACAGGCTCTCGTATTGCTCCTGATCGAGAGGCGGGCGCTGTGTGATCTGCGTCTGATCGGGTGTCAGAACGTCCCGGACGTAAACGGGATTCAACATGTCTCGACTGACGCGTTCCACATAAACGGCTTTGACGGACCACTCCCCGGGTTTCTCAGCCCGGCAAACATCGTAGTAGAAGCCCTGCGTAGAGTCCTCCAATGTGCCGCATGGATCGTCGGGGTCATCCGAAGGCTCGTATCGCAGGTTCTGCGCCTGGCCGCTGGTCAGGCCCCATGCCGCCGCATGAAGGCAGTCGGGAGCCGCCGGGTTGCAGGAGTTCGGCCACAAGGCGAGCATACTTAGACGCCGAATGTTGAATATCGCCGTCAACCGGACGCTGCCGTCCTCAATTTGGTACGACATATAGCCGAACCCCTGTGCCGTAGCAGGCCCCAGCGCCAGCGCCACGCGTTCCATTTCCGCAATGCCGAAACGCCAGGGCCCGCGCAAGATGACCAGGATTTCTTCCAGCCGCTGGCCCGCTGAGTATTCAGATACCGGGACCCGCAACTCTTCCAGCGGGTCGTATGTCTCGGGCAGACGAGGGAAAGGAGGCCGCAGTATGCGCCATCCGGCCGGTCGTTCCACCTTGTGGTTGCTGCGGGAAAGATGCAGGGATTTCACTCCCACCAGCATCGTCGCCAGCGAGGCGGCCGCCAGCACGAGAGCCACGCGCTCAAACCGGTCCAAGCGCAGCTTTTTCTTGCGCTTATGCTTGCTCTGCCCTTGCTCTTCCTCCGGGGGCTCATCCTCGCGAATGTACTGATAACGGGCCATCGCTCGTGATGTTCGCAATTCTCAGCGACGAAGCAAAACGGGTGAAAGCCCTAAGGGCGTTTGTTATTCGCCTTAACAGGAGAGGCGAATGGAGTAAGTGCCCGATCTTAGATGTCGTAGGCGTTATTTCTTGCAGCCGATGGGCAAGCGCTCTATAGCAGTTTAGTCTTTGTTTCCTAAAAATGAGTAGAAGCAGAATTTACTCAGGAGGCTTCATGCGGTGGAAATCGTCCTCCGGTCGGCGTAGCCGGTTGCAGGGATATGTTCTGGTTACAACAGCGCTCACGATTGTCGCTTTAATCGGCATCCTTGGTCTGTGCGTGGATCTCTCCCGGATGTATGTGGTCCGCAACGAACTGCAAGCTTACGCGGATGCCGCATCGCTTGCCGCCGCCCGCCATCTTGACGGGACGAGCGCCGGCCTGACTTACGCCACCAATGTGGCCAAGAGCTACCCGGATAAATGGAATTTCGCGACCACCGCTCCGGAAACAGTGGCCGTTTCTTTTGCGAGCGACCCTTCCGGTCCCTACGTCGCCAATCCGGCCAGTCCCGTCGGCATAAAGTACGTGCAAGTGACTGCCACCGGCACAGTGACGCTTTATTTTCTGCCGTCGTTTTCGACACTGGCGCCATCAGCGATGCTGCTGGGCATCGCGCGCCAAGAGCCCCTGACCGTGACGGCCACCTCGGGACAGTTCTTGAAGAGCACGCCTTTCTCCACCGGCCTGCTTCCGTATTCGCCGTATGCGCACGATCCGAATGATCCGAATTTCGGGTTCACGCCGGGACAGCAGTACACGCTGCGGTGGCCCCCGCCCGGGCAGGAGAACAAAAACAATGCCTGTCCCGGCGACGCCAATTTTCCTGACCCGTCCACTTCGTCCTCCCAGCGAGGCTTTATCGATATCGGTTGGCCCGCGGGCATCGGTCCCAACGGCGGAGGATCTGCGTTTATCCGCGAGGCCATCATCAGCAACGTGCAGTCGCATCCTCTCAATATCGGCGACACCTTAACGATGGTTATGGGAAATCGCGGCACTGAATCGGATGCCTTGCGGGAGCGGTTCAGCGAGGACACGGACACGACCTCGACGACCTGGGCCGACTATTCAGCTAGTTTGCAAGCCGGAACTGCCAACGGCCGCCGGCTTGGAATCGTTCCGGTCAACGATCCCAACAACAATGATGTAGTGCTCGGATTCGCGCTGGTGCTTCTGCAATCGGACATTTGCGGCCCTAGCAACGTCTCTCCCTGCTGCGCCACCTATATCAGCTCGAGTCCCGTGATACCGGGCATTCAGGGCGGCAGCAGCACGCCCGGCGCATTCCAACTGAAGTTATACAAGTGAGAATTATGCAAAGCAGCTTCTTTCACCACCGCAGAAGCATCCCGAGCCGCAATTCCAACCGGCGTGGGAATGCCATGGTTGAGTTTGCCATCGGATTCAGCCTCCTGATCGCGGCCTTCACCGGAGTGTACCGGTTTGGCTACACCTTCTTCGTTTACAACATCCTGGAAAGCGCCGTGCGCGAGGGCGCGCGGTACGGGTCGCTGGAGGCATACGACGGGGCCACCAATGGGGCGACTTTCACAAGCTGGGTCAAGAACATGGTCGTCTATACGAACCCGACGCCGCCGACCGGAGCCACGCCCGTAGTTCCCGGACTGACGACCGACAACGTCACGGTGAATGCGAATCTGGATGCGAAGGGGATTCCGACGAGGATCACGGTCCAAATATCAAATTTTCAAAGCAGCCTTTTCGTCACGACGCTCAACAAGCCCAAATGCAGTTTCGACTACATGGGGCGCTACACCGACTGATGACGGGAAAAGCAGAGGCAGGAGAGAGCAAATGATGAGCCGCCTATCAGCCTATCGCCGGAAGAACCGGCGCGGCAGCGCATTCGTAGAAGGAGCGCTGGTGTTGACTGTGGTGATTTTTACGTTACTGGGCATCGTTGATTTGGGCCAGGTCTTGATCGTCCAACAGGCGCTCGTCGAGCGTGTGCGGCAAGGCGCCCGCTGGGCCGTCGTGAACCCGTTCGACGCAACCAAGATCGCCAACGTAGTGATGTATAACACCCCTTCTCCTTCCGGCAGCGCCAAACCGCTCTTCGGCCTTACGACTTCCATGGTCAGCGCCTCGCAATACGCGGCGAACACGCCCGAGTGGCGCATCATAGTGCAAATTCACGATTACCCTTTCCATTTCTTCTCGCCTTGGCTGAAGGGAGACTACACAGCCCGGCCCATCATGGTTGACGTTTCGGGCGAGAGCCAAGGGGCGACCAACTAGAGCGTCCGGCGCCTATTCACTCGAACTGCAAATTTCCCTTCTGTAAGTTGAAGCGATCCCCGGCAAGCTAGTATAATTCGACCGCTGCATCGGCAAGACGTTCTGTCCTTGGCGCCGAGGAGGTGCGATGTTGTCTGCGCGTGTACGGATTGTGTTTCTGCGGGTCTCTCTCGCTCTCTGCTTCCTGGGCTGCTTGTTCGGCCAACAGGCCAGTCTTCCCCCTATGGGATACAAGCCCGTTCTGAACTGGCCGCCCGCGCCGGAAGCCTGGAATTTATACGAGCCGTCGGGCGTTGCCGTGGATCGGGAGGGCAACGTTTACGTGTTCAATCGCAGTCCGCACCCGCTGCTGAAACTGACCAGCGAGGGGAAGCTCATCAAGTCCTACTGCGAGGGCGGCGTGTTCGTGGACAGCCACGGAGTGCGCATCGACCGCGACGACAACATCTGGGCCGTGGATCGCAACGGCCAGATGATCTTCAAGATCAATCAAGAAGGCCGGATCCTGATGGTGTTGGGCCGCCGCGGCCAGAAGGGGACAGCTCACGACAATTTCAACCGCCCGACGGATGTCGCTTTTGCGCCCAACGGTGACGTCTTCATTTCCGACGGCTACGGCAATTCGCGGGTCATCAAATTCGACAAAAATGGAAAGTATTTGCTCGAGTGGGGAAAGAAGGGATCGGCGCCGGGCGAATTCAATTTGCCTCACGCGATCGTACTCGATACTCAAGGGCGTGTTTACGTGGGCGATCGCGAGAATTACCGCGTTCAGATTTTCGATGTCAATGGAAAGTTTCTGGGGCAATGGACGAACGTCGGCTCCCCGTGGGGTCTCGATCTGACGCCCGACAAGCAGCACATTCTGCTCTCCGACGGGCACAATAACCGCGTCCTCCTGCTGAATTTGGAAGGGCAAATCCTCGGCGTGCAAGGCAGCCCGGGCAAGGCTCCGGGAGAATTCATTCACGCGCATGCGATCGCCTCGGCGCCCAATGGGGATTTCTACGTGGCAGAGACTGTCAATTGGCGTGTCCAGAAATTCGTCAAAAGATGACTGGCGCGTCCTGAAGCTCGTGAGAAGGAGGCTGGTATGGAGACGAAGAACGGCCTGTCCCGGCGCAATCTTCTGGCGGCCCTGACAGCAGCCGCCGCTGCATCGAGGGCCAAACAAGCTCTGGCCGCGGCCGGGGACAAGGCGAACATCCCGGTTATCTCAAAGCGGGTCGAAAAGCTGTTTCTCGGTCCGGGCAAGGAACCCAACGCGCTGCAAAGCGTATCCGACGGACTATGGATTCTCGATCAGGAAGATCCGAACAAGGTGCACAAGGTGCGCTATGAAGACGGGTCGGTGATGGTCGAATTGCAGACCGAGTCTTACCACGGCAGCGGCATTACCTATGGCAATGGAGCGCTATGGATCGCCTCCACGGGGAAGCTAAAAACGCTCAAGGTGGACCCGTCGACCGGGAAAACTCTCAAATCATTCGACACGCCGGGAGTGGGCCCGATCAAGTGGGGCAAGGATCATCATGTCAGCGGAGCCCACGGCATGGAGTGGGTGGACGGAAAATACTGGATCGCCGTGCCGCCTTCAGTGGTGATTTATCTGATCGAGCCCGAAACCGGCCAGATTATCCGGAGCATCCCTGCGCCCGGGGTGCGGCCGCATGGTCTGGCCTGGGACAACGGCTATCTGTGGTGCGTGGAATCCAATGACCGGGCGATTTACAAACTGGATCCCAAAGACGGCCGTCCCGTGGCCAAGATCCAGCTAACCCGCCAGGACCCCGAGCCGCACGGATTAAGTATCCGCAACGGTGTTTTGTGGTACTCGGACGCCTCCAGCCGCTGGATTTCCAGGCTCGTTTAAGCGCGCCAGGTCCGGCTTCATGCTTTCGGCCCGAACCCGCAGGGCTACAGTTTATATCGTCTTCAAGCGCCAGGCGAGCCGCTCGCTTTCCGGCGCCGCCCTATCAGGAGCGGGCACGGTGCGGGATGGAGCCGCAGTCAAGGATGGGTTATGCGACGGCTCAGCGCCCGCGGACGATTTCTTTCCAAAAAAGAAGCCCAGCCAGAAAAACCCAAAAAACAAGACGGCCAGGGCCAGTATGGCTCCCGCAGTCTGCCGAATCCTGGCGAGGGTGTGGGTAGAGGTCTGCATCACCCTCGCAATTCTGCACTCGCCGGCCAATAGCCCGGAATAGCCGGGCAGTCACATTCTGCGCTGGTACGAAACAGGCGGGCGAGGCTGGGCTAAGAGGTACTGAAGTTCGGGGGAATGCCCGTTTTTGGTGAATTCAGCCCTTCTGTGCAAGGTCTGCTTGTATGATCCGGCGCAGCAACGGCTTCCCGCCGGTTGTTGATCCTGGGGAACTCTGCCCGGGTTAGTCCAAGCCTGCCTTGCGGATTCCGATCCCGCCTTGATCACTCTAAGAGAAATCGAGAAACCGGCTCGGTCGTTGTGAGTGAATAATTTTGGTGGACGGCGAACAGGCGATTTTCGGCTCCTGCTTGGGATGGCCGCCGGGGGCTGAGTGGACGTAACTGCGGGGGGCGCGCCTAACAACGGTTCCGCTTCGCCGCTGGTGATACACGGGATGGCGGTCTACTTTTTCGCGAAAATCAGGATGTACATGTTGTCGCTGTGGTCGCGGGCGGAGAGCAGCCGGTACCCGTTGGATTCCACTTCTTGGATGACCTCGTTTTTATCGATCCGGATGTGGCCGCTCATGTCCTTTCCCTGTCCAACCCGCCTGTTTTTATAGAAATCCGCAATCACCAGCCGGCCATCCGGCTTCAATGCCCGCGAAATGTGGGCGAGCATTTCGCCCGGATAATCGAAGTGGTGGTAGACCTCCAGCGTGAATGCCAGATCGAGCTGCCCCTCCGGCAGGCGGGGATCGCGATCATCGCCAAGCACGAAGGTCACGTTGGACCACTTGCCCGACCGGACGCGGGCCTGGGCCTTGTCCAGAAAATCCTGGCGGATGTCTTCGGCATAAATGTGTCCGGCCGGCCCCACGGCCTCTTCCAGGTACGGCAGCATGAACCCGACGCCGGTCCCGATGTCGGCTACGGTGCTGCCGGGCTTCAAATCGAGAGCCGCTACAATCTCGCGCGGCTTCATCTGCTCGGTACGGTGCGGATCGTCCAGCGTTTTGGCGACTTTGGCGCGGCCTTCCGGCGTCTGGTAGCCCTCGTTGGCTTTTTTAGCGACCTGAGGGAGCGCCGCAGGCCCCAGGAGAACGGCGGCTAGGCAGGATGCAAGCAGCGTTTTCATGGACCACACTATAGCAGGTCGTTCACAGAAGATCATGGCGCTGTTGCTTCTCCAGGATTTTCACCACCTCGCCCACATCCTGAGCGCGGTCGCGGCGCGCGACCAGCAGCGCGTCGGGCGTATCCACTATGACGAGGTCTTCCACGCCCACCAGCGCCGCCAGCTTGCCGGGAGCGTCCACATAGCTTCCCTTTGAGTTGTAAAAAAGCGCGTGCCCCCGCGCTACATTGCCCTGGCTGTCGGCCGGCAGCAAACTATGTACGGCGTTCCAGCTTCCCACGTCGCTCCAGCCGAGATCTCCGCACGGGAACCCGGCGAGATTGGGCGATTTTTCCAATACGGCATAGTCAATCGAAATGTTTTCGGCGCGCGGATAAAACCTGGCCAAAGATCGTTCGAACTCCCGGCTACCGGGCCGGCCGCATATCTTGCAGAGGGCCGCTGAGGTCTCCGGGAGCAGCTCGCGCAGCGCGCGGTCGATCGCGGCGGCTTTCCAGACGAACATGCCGCTATTCCAGTAAAAATTGCCGCGCTTGAGGAAGCGGCGGGCTGTGGCGGCATCCGGCTTCTCTCGGAAGCGCACCACGGGAACGGGTCCCGTTGCGCTCGTTACTTTCTTGGCGAACTCGATATAGCCGTAGCCGGTCTCCGGCCAGCGAGGCTTGATTCCAAGCACGATGAGCCGGCCGGCCGCAGCGGCCCGATAGGCCTGTTTTAGGACGGCCCGGAAAGCAGCAGGGCGGGAAATCACGTGGTCGGCCGGGAAAACGCCCATGACCGCTTCCGGATCGCGGTCGAGCAAGATCCGCGCGGCGAGGCCGATACAGGGGGCCGTGTTGCGCTGCGCGGGCTCGGCGATCACCTGGGAAAGGGGCGCCTCCGGCAACTGCCGTGCGATTTCACCGCGTAGATCGGTATTCGTGATAATCAGAAATCTTTCGGCGGGAATGAGGGGCCGGAGGCGCTCGAAGGTCTCCTGGATGAGCGATTTTTCGCCGAGCACGGGCAACACCTGCTTGGCCCGATCCTTCCGGCTGCGCGGCCAAAAGCGGGTGCCCCGGCCTCCAGCCATGATCAGCGCATAAAAATGCGGTAAAGCGCGAGAGCGAGCGGCCGCTGCCATGCACAGTCTACGGGTTGAGATTGTAGCCGTGAATCAGGCGGAACGTACGCCGCCATCGCGTCTTGCTGAAGAAATTCAACGCCAGGTCGCGGGCATGTTCAAAGCTGATGAGCGGGCTCTGCAATTGATCGGTAGGCGCGTCGTACGACCAGTAGATAATCAGCGGCTTCCCGATGATGTTTTCCCGGGGCACAAAGCCCCAGTAGCGGCTGTCGAGGGACAGGTCCCTGTTGTCGCCCATCGCGAAATAATGGCCGGGCGGAACTACGACTTCGCCGTTGACCACGTGGTGTTCGAGCATATCAATGCCCGGTTTATAGACAAATGTGTTGGGCGGAGAAGGAAAATTATCCCGATACGAGTCGATATAGTCCGTCTTGTGATACTTGTAAGGCTCCAAGACTTCCTTTCCGTTCAGAAAAAGCTGCTTGTTGCGGATGCGGATGTGATCACCCGGAATCCCGATCGCTCGTTTGACGAACGTCTGCCGGATGTCCACCGGATAACGGAAGACGATGATGTCGCCGCGATGGATCTCCTCATACGGCAGCAGGTGCTGCATCACCGAACCGCCCGGCGCATACGCCAGCTTGTCCACGATCAGGTGATCGCCGATAAGCAAGGTGTCTTCCATCGACCCGGTGGGGATTACAAACGCCTGCATCAACGTGGTCGTGCCGAATAGCAGCAGGATGATCGTGATCGTCCACTCGGCGATCATGCCCCGCTGTGGCTCGGGGGGAGGCGGCGCTTCCGGGCCGCGTTCTGTATCGAGAACCGTTGTCTTTCCTGTCTCCACGGAGGGACCTCGCAACACACTAATTACTCAGTTTAGCGGACTTTTGATCGAAACGCGCGCCTTTAATCCAACTCAGTATCGTGTCGTACTGCCATGAGCCGGCCGGCCAGCGAATGCCGCCGCCGTGAGAAAGCCCGCCGCCCAATACTCCCTCAACGGCAGCGTCCGACGTCGGCTTGCGCAATATCAGGCTGGATTCGGGTTCGCTCGGGGCGGCGACTTTCAAGGCAGATTCGTAATTTTGGCGGATCTGGGCCTCTCCGAGAGCACCCGGGCGAGGACGGTTCAGACGAAAAAGAGTGTGGGTGCTGTGGCAATCCACGCAGGCGTTGCCGTCCGGCCCGCGAGCTTCGAGCAGCGGTTCCACGCGTTCCCGAAAATAGGCGTAATCGAGATTGACAACTGTTTTCGGCGCCGGGGTGGGAGTCGAATTTGAGGCAGCCGTTTTGCCGAGCAGTTCGGCGATGGACGTTCGCAAGGTGGAACTGAGCTTCCCGTCGTCCACCGCGCGTTCCAGCAAGGTTTGTGTATCACGGCGGCGGAAGAGACGATCCTCGTCTCTTACGATGTTCACGGCGACCGCGGCCAGACTGGTCTCCCCGCTGCGCAACGCCAGGTTTATGATGCCCACGCCGGTCTCGGTTTCGGCGATTTCCCGGTGCGCATCGATGATATCGAGCAGCAGACGCTTGCGGGACGAATCCGTCGCCAAGACCGCCTTTTGGAACGCGGCTGCGAGAACCGGATCCTGCATCTTAGGCTGGTTGCGGAGGATCAGCTCCAGACCGGCCCGCTGCATAGCCGGACTTTGAGACTCGATCGCGCGGCGCACCGCCTCGACGATTTGCCGATCGCCGAACAGCGACGGGCAGGCCTGCAACGCAGCTACGGCCGCCGCGCCATGTTTTCCTTCGAGCACAGCCTGGCGGACCAGCGGCGGAATCGGCGAATCCGGCGGGAAGGCAGGTGCGTCGTGGATGACCTGAAGCGCCGCCCCGCGGGATTCAGGGCTGGAACTTTCGAGCAGCCGCAACAGAACGTGCTCAACCCGGCTTCGGCCGGGGCCATCGAAATCCTGGCTGAAGTCGGAATAAATATCGCGGGCGATGGCCTGCACGGAACTGTCCGGATCCTCAAGCCGTTGGAGAACCGCCAGCGCCAGCTTGCGCCGGTTTTCTTCGTGAAAGCCGGCCAGCCGCACCACGTCATCCCAGCCATAGCGCCGCGATCCGCCGTAGCTTTGCCTGGTCCGGATTTCCCGCACGATGTAGGCAGCCAAAGTCGCCTCGCGGCGCATTTCGGGATCGGGTGATTCCACCAAAGGCAGCAAAACCTGAGCGAACCGGTCGGCGCTCTGCCCGAGGAAAAGAATTTGCTCGATGTCATTGCCGATGCGGGTGTACTTTACACCCTCTTCCTTCCCGGCGCGCTGCGCATTGAGTTGATAGCTCTCGGGCCGGCGCAAGGGAAACCGGCCGAGACCGGCCAGCAGGATTTTCTTCTGGCGGTCGCTGCCGGTCTCGAGAACGCGCGCGAATTTCCCGGCCAGTTCCTGTTCCACCGTCAGGCGGCCCTTTACAGCTCGATCGCGCAAGGTATTTTCGGGCAGCAGCGCGACCCAGTTGTTATACAGATAGCGAACGTTTTCATCGGCGATGTTGTAGACGGCCTCCCGCAGATTGCGCTCCACCCAGGGATGCTGGGGCTCGGCCATGGCGGAGAGAATCGCATCTTCAATGCGGCTGCGAGAATCCCCGTGCGCGTCCCAGAACCACCACTGCCACAGGCCCTTGATCGCCTGCATCCGGATGACTGGCGACGGGTCGTGCAGCAGCGCCAGCAGCGCATCGAGATGCACCCGGTCCACCACATAAGAAAAATGCGTCGCGAAGACGCGTGTGGCGCCCCAGCGGGTGCGCTCATTCCGGGCTGCGAGGGCTTCCTCGACTTGCCGCGCCCCCTCCCCACGGCGGGTGATAATCTGGCGCAACGCCCAGGCGGCCGTGCGTTGCACCATCTTGTTTTCATCGCCGAGCAACGATTTCAAAAGTGGAATGGCCGGGGTATACGCCAGCCGCCCAAAGCATTCCGCCGCCTGCTGCCGGAGTAAAGCGTCATTCGAGTGCGCTGCTTGCTCGACGCGCTTAAGGTCGCTGGCGGGTGGCAACCGCCAAATCGAGTCCATCCACTCCAGTGCGGCGGCGCGGTTCGCCGGCGGGGTCGGATTGCTTCCTTTCCGCGCGATTGCGGGTGGAAGGGCATTTCCCGAAGCACCGGTGGGCGCAGGGCCCTTGTAGAACGCAGAGAGCGCGAGCACAGCCATCTGCGTTTCGCGGAAGGGCGTCCGAAAGTTTTCGTAAGATTGCAGCGGATCGAACCATCCGCCGAATTGCTGCTGCCGCCGGAGGAGATATCGCAAGCCTTTGGCGATCTGCGGGTGATTGGCCGGATAGCCGGCGGCGGCCAGAGCCCACAGAGCGTGCCCGGTCTGAAACTCGGCTTCAGGAGCCTCCGGCTGGAAATCGAGCGCCCACTGCCCGCTCGGGCGCTGCAAGGACAGCAGCCGCTCGGCGTTGCGGCGGATCTTCCCGGCGTATTTCTCCCGATTGATCTCGGCCAGGGCCAGCGTCTGATAGCAGAGATCGCAAACGTTCTTGATTTGGCCGTTTTCGACGCTGCCCTCAGCGATCAACTGCTCGAGGCGGGGCCGCAGCTCGGACGCCGCCACCCATGCATACCAGGCTACCTCATAGGTGCTCACTAGCGGTGTGTTTCCATTCGATTCGTCCGGCGGCAGGCTGTCGCGGTCTTTGTAATAGAGCTTGAGGTATTCCGAGACCCCCCGGAAAAATTTCTCACGGTGCTCGCCGGTCACTTCTTTTTCGTAAATGTCCAGCAGAGCGGCCATGCGTCCCAGCACGTTGGCAGGAGCGCTAATGACGCGCGCCCACGACGCCCCCTGCGCCTCGTAGCCGTAAAACGGACGCGGGTTGTTGTAGAAACGCTCAGCGAGAAACTGGAGCTGCTGCCGCCCGGTGACCGCATAGCCGTTTCGCAAGGCATAAAGCTGCGCTCTCTGGCTGAAGTGCGTAGGATGGCAGGCCACGCACAACGATGTTTCCTGGTGCACGTTCGCCACACGGTCGTAGACGCCGCCTTTGCGCGGGGTGTTGGCATGCCAGGAGTCGCCGGCCCGGATGATGTAATCCACTGCGGTTTGCACGGCTTGCCGCGGATCGCGATATGGCGGAACATCATAGACGGCCGTTCGCAGCTTGTAGAACGGGTGCCGCGCCTGCACCCGAACGTAATAGCGGCCGGGTTCGTTCAAGACGCGGGTCGTGAATTTGTTGCCGGGTAGCGCCTGCACCTCGTGCGGCGGGGAGACCGGATCCGCGCCGCGTTCATATGCAACGGGCTTCCCGTTTTCCACTCGAAATACGGCTACGTCCACAGGGATGTTGTCGCGTTCCATCAGATCGAGTGTGAAGAACACGAGCTTTGGCGCGGTTTCCCGAAAATCGAAGCAAAACCAATCTTCGTTTGTTTGGGGCGGCGCTCCCTCGGGATGCGGGCCAGGGGGTATGTACGGGCTAAGATCCCCCGAGCCGAAAACCGTGGTCCCTAACTCCATAGGGTTCGCCTGTTGCCAGGTGTTGTTGGGCTCGGCCGCCAGTCGGGCGCTTTCCCCCCAATGATTGACGAGCAGATGATAGTGAAAGCCGGCCGGAGGCGGGTTTTCCGGACTCAGCTTCACTTCGGCGTCGCCCGAATCCAGGCGGACCAGGGTGTAAAGATCAGGATCTCCCAAGTGCAAGGTCTTGGCCGCCAAATCGCGGCCGCCTTGCCGAATAGTGACAGCGAGCTTCGCCTCGTAGCCGGAGCCGGCGGAGTTTTGGGCAATGAACTCGTTCGGGCTGGATATGGAAAAGCTGATGCTGTAGATTCCGCCGGGGGTCAGCCCGCGGAGCGGCAGGCCGATTTCATGCTGGACGGCGCCGCGCTGATCGACTACTGTAGGGAGCCAGGACGAGTTCTCCGCTGCGGATGCAAGGCGCCGCCCGTGGTTCGCGGCTAAAAAAGCAATCGCCAGAGCCAGCATCGCGGCCAATGGCCGGAGCGGAAATCTCATAGCCAAATTTTGCTACTGTTGCAGCCGAAACTCGATGCCCCGCTCGCGATTCAGCCGCGTTGTGAAATCCACGTCTACTTGGTCGAGAGAGACCTGGTTATGCGCCCCTTCGGGGGTCACGTAGTGCAGTGTGTCGTCCTCAACCCAACATTCCGTGGCTGAGTAGATGGTATTGTTCTTCAAAGCGATCAAATAGATCGGCCGGCTGATCCCGTTAGGCGGCGCGGTTACCGTGACCCCGGTCGAGGGCTGGCCGCTGGCATTGTCGCGCGGGGGCACCACATATGTTACGACTCCGCCGCTGGATGGGGCCTGGGGCTGCGGCGGCTGCGCGGGAACCACATAAATGACTTGCGGCGGAACCGGCGGATAGGCGGCGCCAACCTGCGAGTCGGGCGGCACCACGTTTGGATCCACATACCCGGCGTTTGGCTCGGCATAGGGATAAGCCGGCACATAGACCGGCACGGCATAGGGAACAATCACCGTGGTAGAACGCCCGAATCGCCGAAACCCGCGCCCCGTGCTGAAACCGCCAACGGTGCTGCCGAGACTGGCGCCAAAACCGGGGCTAACGACCGTGTTTGCCAGGTTCGCGCCGAAGCCGGGGCTGACTATGGTGAACGGATTGTAAGCGCCGGGTGCATGACCCGTGCCAGGGAACACGACATTGCCGAAACCGCTGACCGAGCCGTAAATATTGGGGGTGTAGGCTACGCCGGCAGGGCTGATGCGAGCCGGTGAAACAGCCGCCGTCCCCGAGGATCGGGCGCCCGGCGATGCCGTCGACGGACGCGAAAAACCACTGCCTCGCGCAATTCCCCCGCGGCCGCTCATGGCCGCCCCCGCACGACCTCCGGATGTTCCCCCGAATCCTCCGTTCCACTGTGCGAAGGACACAATGGAAAATGAAGCCAACCAAGCCAGCCATGCCGTCCTTCTCACAGCGATTCTCCTTGCCTTCAGCTTAGCGCTGTTCGAACGCCGCTACAAGTGGCTATAGAGGGACGTCGGCGGCTTGGGGCGCGTTCCACCGGGGGCCCTTATTCGGGTAATTTTCCCCGGCGGCGTGTCGGACCGGAACGGTCCTCAAGCCTGCTTTTGGCCTCCCGGAAGACCAGCCATAGCGCCCCGAGCTCAAAGCCGAGGGCCTTTATCGGCTCGTCTTGATAGAAGAAGTGCCAGAAGCAGCCCGTCAAAATTACAAAGGCGGCCAGCTTTGCCCAGCCTGGCATGGATTGGAGCATATCCCAAGGTCCGGACGCCGCCAATGGAGCGAAACACTGAGCCCAGCGCGGACGAAATTCTCCCTAGAAATACTCGTTTACCGGTATATCGGGCGGCATAGGCCATCGACAATAAGCCCGATGCTACAATTGCGCCGAGACACCTGCTTTTGCCGGCAGGCAGGCGCAAGTGCGCCGCGCGGTTGTTTTCATCTCCAGTGAAGCCTCGAGTCAAACATTTCCTGTTTCTCTTGATTGCCAATCTGCTGGGATTCTCCCTGGTTCTGGGCGGCGTCGAGTTCGCGGTACGCTGGCGGGCGGAGCACGGCTTTGTGCCGGCGTGGCGGTCGTTGTTCAGCCCTTCTTCGCCCCTGTCCGACCTTGGAACGGGCAACGTGCTGATTGCCGACCCGGACCTCGGCTATCGCTTCAATCCCGCGCTGCCGGGAGTGAACTCAATTGGCATCCGCGGCCCGGAAATCGCCCTCGCCAAAGCCGGCGGAAAAGAGCGCATCGTCGTACTGGGGGATTCGGTAGCCGCTCCCGCGAATGGATTTGTAACACTGTTTCGAGAAGCGCTGCACGGGCGTGCCGAAGTGATCAACGCGGCCGTGCCCGGTTATACGACTTATCAGGAGCGGCGGCTGCTCGAACGCGATTTGCTGCGCCTCCGCCCTGATTTGGTGCTGCTGCAATATTGCCTGAACGACAATCATCGATTTCTGCATCGCTTCGACGCCCAGGCGCACATGCTTTTTACCGAGGAAGCCCGCCGCGCGGCGCTTCCATCAGGCTCCGGAGTCATAGCCGTGCTGGTGAGACATAGCTACTTGGCGCTTCGAATTCGTTTGGCCTTGCTCTCCTTCCGGGCTTCCCGCCCCGCCTACCCTTGGGAAGACCAACCGGACGTGGCCACTGCCTGGCAGGATGACGCGTGGAAGATCTTCGCAGGGCATCTTGCCGCCATCCGCGATGAGGTGGCTGGCAACGGAGGGCGGCTGGCTGTTCTTATGGCGCCTTATCGGCCGCAATTCGATTCGGCGCTGCTCGCCAAGAATGCCCGCTATGTTCTCAAGCCGCAGGAAAAAATGACGGAAATTTGCACGGAACTGGGCGTTCCGTTGCTTGATTTGTACCCCGTTTTCGCTGCGCACGGCGGCAGCCGCCTTTTCTTCGACAATTATCATTTCAACGCCGCCGGCCACCGCATAACCGCTGCGTCCCTGCTCGAATTTCTGCGCGTTCACAATTTGCGGAACCTGGGCTCGTGATCGCGCCGGCGATTTCCGGCGGTAAAAAAGCCGATTCATCCGCAGCCGCGCTTTTCGGCCTCCGCGCTTGCCCTGATATCATGATCCATGAGAATGAGAAAGACGCGGTTTGCGCTGCTCGTGCTGCTGGTTTCCGCCATCGCCGCGGTAGTGGCTGGATATCACGCAGCCGAAAAACGCAATCAACGGCTTGCTCCGGCCAAGCCGGCGCCGCTGCCGAGCGATCTCCATTCGATCGCCAACAACTGGTCGTGGTCGCAAAGTTCGAAAGATCACCCGGTCGTGGAAGCGCACGCCCAGGACTTCCGCCAGATCAAGGACTCGCCCCGCTTCGAACTGGGCGGGGTGGAGATGAAGATTTTCAGCAAAGCAGGAGACACGTACGATTTGGTTCGCTCCAAGCAGGCGGAGTTCGATCAGGACGTGGAGCGTCTTTATAGCGAAGGAGAAGTCACGATTGTGCTGGGGCTGCCCGCCGATGCCCCGCCGCCGCCCGGGAAGCGGTACGTGGAAATCCGGACATCGGGTCTTACCTATGACAATAAGACGGGCATCAGCGCGACCGACCGCCCCGTGCATTTCACATTGGAGAACGGAGACGGCGACTCGGTGGGAGCGCTGTACGACGCCAACAAACGATACCTGTGGATGAAGAAAAATCCGGTCATTGTCGGCGCCGGCGCCCAGGCGGGAATGCGCATCCGCGCGGGCGAGTTGATGTACTACGAGGCCGACCAGAAAGTGGAACTGCGGCCATGGTCGAAGCTGGAACGAGGCGGTCAAGGGGTCCAAGCCGCCAATTCGGTCGTTTACCTGGAAGACGGCAATCTCAAGCGAGTCGAGGCTGAGCATGGGCAGGGATGGGACATCAGCCCGGCCCGGGCGGTCCACTTTCGCGGCGACAAGCTCGAGGTGAATTTCACGCCGCAGCAGACCGTGGCCAGCGCTACTGGCATCGGCAGCGCCGAGGTCGTTTCCCAATCCGAGTCGGGAATCACCAGGATCACCGGAGGCCGCGTGGATCTCGAGTTCCGTACTCCGGCGGGGGCGGCCGAGAGCGAGGTCACCGCGGCGTATGTCCGGGATCATGGGCGGATTGAGAGCACGCCTCCGGCGCAGAACGGGATCCAGGCGGAGACCAAGGTGCTCACTGCCGAGGTGATTCAAGTCGAAATGCGGCCGGGCGGCAGAGATATTCAGAAGCTGCAAACGCACGCGCCCGGGCGTCTGGAACTGATCCCGAACCAGCCAGATCAGTGGAAGCGAACGCTAACCGCCGAACGCATGACGATGGAATATCTGCCGGGAAATCGTCCGGGCTCGCTGCGGGCCGCCGGCAGCGTATTTCTGCGCAGCGATCCTCCCGCCGCTGCCGTGAGGGCTGCGCGCCCGGCCGAGGCCCCTTCCCGGGCAACGCCGGCGCCGCCACGGCTGACGTGGAGCGACGACCTGGCCGTCTCCTTTGATCCCCAAACAGGCGATGTGCGGGACGTGCGCCAGTGGAACAATTTCCGGTATGAGGAAGGAGCGCGGCGGGCGCAGGCCGCCGACGCCCGGTTTGACGCCGCCAGCGATCGTGTGACATTTGAAAATCGCGCCCGCATCTGGGACGAGGGATCTACGATTACCGCGGCCCGTATTGTCCTCGATCAGCAGCAGGACCGGCTCCACGCAGAGGGTGATGTAACATCCACGCACCAGGGAGGCATTTCGGCGGCGCCGCAGCCGGCCCGTTCGCCACGAACGGGGACCGATTCCGGGTCGCTGTTCTCCCCGGAAAAGCCTGTGCATGCCACCGCGCAGCAGCTTGATTCCGAGCGCCACAACCGTTTGCTCCGCTATCGGAACAGCGCCCGGCTGTGGCAAGACGGCAACAGCGTCGAGGCGCAGGAAATCGAAGTGGACCGCGAGAAGAAAACGCTGCGCGCCCACGGGTCTGTTGTCAGCGTTCTCACCGAAGACGACCAACCCAGCGAAAGCGGCCCCTCCAGCGGCCAGTCCGAAAAGCCGCCTTCGGCTCAGCCGCCGGGCCGCAGGCTGGTCCGGGTCACTTCGGATTCCCTCATCTACACTGACCAGGACCGGCGCGCCTACTACGTCGGCCACGTGATCCTCCAGAGAGAGCGTATGTTGATTCGCGCCGCCTCGCTGGAAGCCTACCTGCGCCCGCAGGAGCAGGTGGAAAACGGAGAATCGCGAATCGACCGGGCGGTCGCCGAAGGGAAAGTGGAAATCGTGGAGACGCCGCTGGAGAAGCGCATGCCCAGGAAGGCTTCGGCCGAGCATGCCGAATATTATTCGAGCGAAGAAAAGATCATTTTGCGGGGCGGCAACCCCGTGCTCGAGCAGCCCGGCCGGGGATTCACACGGGGGTCGGAATTGACCTACTACTTGGACGATGATAGGCTGCTGGTGAACGGGCGGCCGGGAGCCCGCTCGCAGACCCGAGAAAAAATGAAGCACGACTGATGTTTCCCGGCGCCTCAGCCGGACATCGATCCCCCTGGGAAGTAACGAATCCGTGCTCGTCTGTGTCTATAAGCTGTGGCGTTGACGCCGCATTCATGGGTATTCTGCGAACAGATTCCCTCTCGAAGAGCTATCGCGGACGAAAGATTGTAGACGATCTCTCCGTTTCCGTCAGCCTCGGCGAAGTAGTGGGCCTGCTGGGCCCCAACGGCGCGGGCAAGACTACGTCTTTTTACATGATTGTCGGGCTGATCAGCGCCGATTCGGGGCGCGTATGGCTCAATGATGAGGACATTACCGATCTGCCCATGTATCTTCGCGCCCGCCGCGGCATCAGCTATCTGCCGCAAGAGCCCTCCGTCTTTCGGAAGCTCTCCGTAGAAGAGAATCTGCTGGCGATTCTCGAAACTCTCTCCATCCCGGAGCACGAGCGGCGCGAGAAACTGGAAACCTTGATCGAGCAGTTGGGGTTGGAAAATGTACGGCACAGCAAGGCGTACCAGCTATCCGGCGGGGAGCGCCGGCGTGTGGAGATTGCGCGTTCGCTCGTGATTTCCCCTCAATTTCTGCTTCTCGACGAACCTTTTTCCGGAATCGATCCCAAGCAGGTGCTGGAGCTCCAGCACATTATCTTCGGCCTGAAAGAATCGGGAATCGGCATTCTGATCACAGACCACAACGTCCGGGAAACGCTGCGCGTGACCGACCGCGCGTATATCATCAACAACGGGCGCATTTTTCGAGCGGGACCGCCCACCGAACTGGGCCGGGATCCCGAAGTCAAGCGGGTCTATCTCGGCGAAACATTTTCTCTGCGGTGAAAATCTCGGCCGCGATCCCCTCTACCGGGAGCCAGGGCGGAAATGCACATTTGAGCACCCGGCCGTAAAGCCACAGTACGGGCGGCGGCTGTCCAGCGCCCGGCAGGCCTCGTCTTCTCGCGCACAAAGGGGCTCGCCGGGAGCACTATCGAGGCCGATTTGCGACGCCGGCGGTTGCCCGGTTGGTTGCTTGGTATAATAATTGCGATGCTCGTCCAGCCAAAGCTCGCCCTGAGGCTTGCGCAGAAACAGATTCTGACTCCGGGCTTGGTTCAGATGGTTACGGTGCTGGCTCTGAACAAGCTGGAGCTCAAGGAGATGATCAACCAGGAGCTGGTGGAAAACCCGATTCTGGAGGAGGCGGTTGAGGATGAGATGCCGGCGGCGGAAGATCGCACGCCGGAAGAGATCGATTTGGAGGGAGAGAGGCAAGCGGATCCGGCCGACCGCGAAATCCTGGAGGCGGCGGGCGTCGATGAGGCGGTGGATCTGGCCTCGGAGCCGGGCCTCGATTCCGCCGCCGCGATCGACTTTGACGGCGCCGCCGAGCTGATCGCTGCCAATGGCCTGGCGCCGGGTTCTTCCCCCGCTGATGCGCCTTCCGAAACCGAGGGCGCCAAAGATCCTTTCGACGAAATCGACTTTGGTTCTTTCTTCGACGAATATCTCGACCCGGGTTACAAGTCCCCTGCCTCCGAGGTGGTCGAAAGGCCGTCTTTTGAAACCTTCCTGGCCACCCCCACGAGCCTGAGCGATCACCTCACCTGGCAACTGAGCCTGGCGAACACCTCCGAGGCCGTCGCCCGCGCAGCCGAAGCGATTATCGGCAACCTGGATGACTCCGGATATCTCACCGTCGGGCTGGACGAGATCGCGGCAGAGGCGGAAACAACCGTCGAGGATGCGCGGGCGGCCCTCAAAATCGTGCAGGAGTTCGATCCTCTGGGAGTGGCGGCCCGCGATCTGCGCGAGTGCCTGCTGCTGCAACTGCGCGGGCTGGGCGCGGAGAACAGCGTGGCCTGGCAGATCGTCTCCAATCATATCGGTTTGCTCGAAAATCGCGATTGGAAAGGCCTGGCGCGCGTCCTGGGCCGGCCCGCCGAACACATCGAAAAGGCCGTCGAGATGATCAAGAAGCTGGACCCCAGGCCCGGCCAGCGGTATTCGACGGAGGGAGCGCGGCTGATCGAGCCGGACGTGGCTTTCGTCAAGGTGGGCGAAACGTATCAGGTCGTCATGAATGACGACGACATGCCGCAATTGCGGCTCAACCGCCAGTACCGGCATCTGCTCGAGCGGGATGGCTCGAGCAAAGAGGTTCGCAACTACGTCAAGGAGCGCTACAGTTCGGCCATTCAGTTGATGCGCAATATCGAGCAGCGAAAGCAGACGATTTTGAAAGTCTGTCAGGCCATCATCGCACGCCAAAAGGAATTTCTCGACCGAGGCATCGACCACCTGCGGCCGATGATGATCAAGGAAGTGGCCGAAGAAGTCGGCGTACATCCCTCGACGGTTTCGCGCGCTGTCGCCAACAAATACGCGCACACGCCGCAAGGCGTATTCGAGCTGCGTTATTTTTTCTCGGAGGCTGTGCAGGGGCCGGCCGGCGAGTTCACTTCGCTGTTAATCCTGAAGCGGAAGGTGAAGAAGCTGATCGAGGAAGAGGACCGCACGCATCCCCTTACCGACGATCAGATCACCCGCATCCTGCAATCGCAGGGAATCATGGTCACGCGGCGGACAGTGGCGAAGTACCGCGAAGATATGAAGATTCCCTCCACACACCAGCGCCGTTTGAAAAACTGATTTCAAGCGGGGGCCATCTCATGAACATACATTACACCGGAAGACAGGCCGAGCTATCGGACGCTCAGAAGAAAAAGTTGGAACCGAAGTTCCAAAAGATCCAGAAAATTCTGGGGAACCGCTTTGAGCCCGAGGCGCACGTGATCACGTCGCTGCAACGGCACCTGTTTTGGGCGCAAGTGACGTTGAACTTCCGGCATCACACGGCGGTGGTCGAGTGCTCGGGCTCCGATCTGTTTGCCATCGTGCAGGAAGCTCTGGACAAGCTGGAAAAACAGGTGCTTCGGGATAAGGACCGATGGCGGGAAAAGAATCGACGCGCCGGGCCGGGCCGCAAGACGGCGGCAGAAATCGAGGTGCTTGCCGAAAAACCCAGGGAGCGCCGGGCCGCACCTGCGGGCGGAAGGCCCAACGGAAGTGCCGCTCCGCGGCGCCCGTCGCCCGGCGTCCGGACGGCGATTCCACGGATTCTGCACACTTCCGCTCCACTGGCAAAACCCTTGACCGTGGAAGAGGCCTTGCTCGAAATGGAACAGGACGACCGGGATTGCGTAGTGTATCAGGACGCCGAAAACGGCCGCCTCGCCGTTCTATTTCGTCGGCGCGACGGACAATTGGAACTGATCGAATCATAAAAAAACAGAGAATGAGGCCGTCCACTTCTCGCGCCACCGGCCCTCCGCTGCTTGTTCTGATCACCGGCCTGAGCGGTTCTGGTAAGGGCTCCGTATTGAAGGCTTTCGAGGACCTGGGCTTTTATTCCGTCGACAATCTTCCGATCGACCTTATACCGAAATTCGCCGAGCTTTGCCGCGGCTCTCCGGAGATCCACCACGCGGCTCTGGTGGTTGACATTCGAGAGGGCCAGGCGCTGGGGCGGCTCCCTTCCATGCTGCGGGCCTTGCGCAGGCATTTGACGGTGCGCGTGGTGTTTCTGGAGGCCAGCGACGAGGTCTTACAGCGGCGTTTCAGCGAAACCCGCCGGCCGCACCCGCTGGGCACAGGCGACACAGTCCTACGCAGCATTCGCGCGGAGCGGGAAGCGCTGGCGCCGATCCGCCGTCTGGCCGACACGATCATTGATACCTCCAAATTCAACGTCCACGAGTTGCGCCGCTTCGTCCGCGACCGTTTCACCGGAGCGAAACAGGAGAGCAGCATGCTGGTAGCGATCAATAGCTTCGGCTACCGCCATGGAGTGCCTCCGGACAGCGATTTGGTTTTCGACGTCCGTTTTTTGCCCAACCCGAATTACATTCCCGCCTTCAAAAACCTGACAGGGCGCGATCCCAAGGTGGCTCGCTATATCCGCTCGTTTCCGCAGACTCGCGAGTTTATCAGCCGCATTTCCGATCTGCTGATTTACCTGATTCCTCACTACGCGGAAGAGGGCAAAAGCTACCTGACGATCAGCTTCGGCTGCACCGGAGGGCATCACCGGTCGGTGATGATCGCCGACGCCATCGGCCGCAACCTCGCCAGCGCCGGCTATAACGTGAAGGTGAATCACCGCGATCAGGCGCGGTAATCGCCGTCTTCAGCTTCCCGCGGGGTAGGGACGCGATTCCGGTTGATCATTGTTTCCGGCCGATTCGCAGCTATAATAAATCACATGTGGAGAGTTTCGTTCCTTGCGGCCCCGCTGCTGGCGGGCGCTCTACTGCCCATGTCGGCTGCGGCGCAAAATCTTCGCAAAGCGCCCGAGGAGGTCGAGAAAGCGCTGCTCGCCCGGGTCGATCGCTTCTACACAGCGTTCAAGGAGCACAGATTCCGCCAAGCCGAGGCCCTCGTAGCCGAAGAAAGCCGCGATCAGTTTTACAACATGCAGAAGGCGCCGATATTCGGCTACAAGGTCGAAAACATCGACTGGGACGACTCATTCCACACGGCTCTGGTGCTGGTCACCTGCCGGGTGAACACGCCGCGGGCCGGTCCGAACGGCATGCCCGTCCCGGTTACGGGGAAATGGCAGCTCATCAATGGCGAATGGTATCTGGTGATCAAGCCGACCAATGTTTCCCCATTCGGCCCGATGAGTTTTGATCTCTCGGCGCCTCCTCAGGATAAGCCACCGCAGCCGGGTGACCGCCCGACTTTGGAGAGCATCGCGGCCGGGGCGATCAAAGTCGAGCCGGAAAAGCTGGTGATTTCGCGCGAGGGGGACGGCGTGGTGACTCAGTCGGTTGTTATTACCAATAACCTGCCTGGAGCTTTGGACGTCGCCATCGAAGCCCCGGATTTGCCGGGCTTAAAGCTGGTAAACGCGGGAAAATCGATCCCGGCTAAGAGCCGAATGACGTTCCAAGTGGTCTACGATCAAAAGCTGGGCCGTATCCAGCCGCAGTGCCAGAGCTGCAAACCATCGCTTTCCGGGAACTGGGACGTCCTGATTCGAGTACAGCCCATCAATCAGACGGCCAAGGTAGCACTGGAATTTCAGTAAGCGATCCCGGTCTTGGGCATCGGTTCCGCCCCATCCGCTTTCGCCGTCTCCGAGAGCCGGATCGACTTTCCCCTCTTGCAGCCATCCCGTCGGCAACCGCTGCCGGTGTGCACTCTCCTACTACCGGAAAGCTCTCTCCTGACTGCCGGCTAGCCCATCCACTCCGGGTGCTGTGCCGTGCCGTCGAACTGCGCCGTTGTTTTGAACGGCTCGTAGTTGCCGGTCATGGCGGCCTGCTTGGTCTTCGCCACAAGGGCAGCTAATTGATCCGCGGTGAAAGGCTTGAAAGTACGCACCGCCTGCAACGCCTGCTCGAGACGCTCCATCGAGTCGCATCCGTTGATGACAACCGAGGTCGGCAGATTCAGGGCGTAATGCAGGCACTCGATCGGCGTGGCTACCCCTGCCCGGAGTATGTTGCCGAAAGCCATCGGTTTCATGCCGAGGACGGCGATGCCCTCTTTCACCAGCCGCGGAACCACATTGTGCGCAAAACTGCGGAAGTGAAAATCGAGCACGTTGAGCGGCATCTGGCAGGCATCGAAATGGAAATGGTGCTGGGCTGCCACATCCAGCATGCGCAGATGCACGGCAGGGTCTTTGTGGCCGGTGAATCCGATATAGCGCACTTTGCCCGCCTTTTTCGCCGCCATCACCGCTTCGTGGGCGCCTCCCGGCGCAAAATAGCGGTCCGGGTCTTCCATGCGGATGTTCTCGTGAAACTGAATCAGGTCAATCACATCCACCTGCAAACGTTTCAGGGATTCATCGATCTGCCTTGCGGCGGCTTCGCGCGTCCGGCCGTTGTATTTGGTCATGAGGAAAACGCGCTTGCGATAGCCATCTTTCAAGGCTTTGCCCATTCGGATTTCGCTGCCGCCATTGTGGTAGTCCCAGGAATTGTCAAGGAAGTTAATGCCGCGGTCCACCGCGGCGCGGATAATTCGGATGCCCTCGTTTTCGTCCTTGGGCACTCCGATGTGGTAGCCGCCCAGGCCGATGGCCGAAACCCGCTCGCCCGTGGCTCCCAACTTGCGGTAGATCATGCCATCGGAAGGCGCGGCGTCGAGCGAAGCCGCTAGCTGAAACAGAGCCAGCGTTTCCAGAAATTCCCGCCTTTGCATATCGCCAGGTTTCATAGGTGTGTCCTCTGCTCACCGCATGTTCTTAGATTATTTCGCTTTTTCCGCAGCGCCGCAGCAAGCCTTTGGAGTATACCTCACACGGGCGGCCCCGGCCAGGCCAGGCGGTCGTGCGCGAAAAGCCGGCCAGGCCGCCGCCGGCGCTCAGTCCCGACATAGCGGACCGGGCTTGAAATTCTGCTAAAAAAGCGCCGGCTAAGGCTGCGGACTGCGCGGCAGAGGGTACAATGAGAATCCTGCTGGTCAGAGTCGATCGCGGCTCTCTACAGGATATCCTGCACGAACGGTTCCGCGGCGCGCGGCAAGCGCAGAGCGGCCGCGGGAGACAAACAAGAGGAAACTATGACAAAGAGACTGCTTTTGGGCTGTGTTCTGGTTTTGGGAACCCTGCAAGCGCAAAATCATTTGACTACTACGGCAACCCAGCGATTTTTTGATGTGGTCCGGGCCAATCTGGAGCGCAGCGCCGACGCGATGCCCGCCGAAAAGTACAGCTTCCGGCTCACCGAAGGGCAGATGACGTTTGCCCAGTGGCTGATCCATTCCACGCAGCGGAACTACAGCGACTGTGCAGTGCTCAAGGGGGTGAGCACCCCGGCCGCCGAGCAGCAGGCGGCCAGCCTGAAGGAGAAGGACGAGGTCAGCAGGGCGCTGAAAGATTCGTTCGCATACTGTGCCGAGGCTTTGCAGAACTTCGACGACCAGAAAGCGATTTCATCAGATCGAGTGAGCTATGCCTTCCTCCACCTGGTAGTGCATAACAACGAGATTTACGGCAACATCGTCGGCTATCTGCGAGTCAACGGCATTTTGCCTCCCTCCACCGCCGCCCGGCAGAAGGCGAAGAAGAAACAGTAAGATCCCTCGTCGTAGAACACGTCAGGCAAACATGCCCGCATCCCGGGCCGGCCGCAGCAGAGCGCGGCCGCGCCCATTGGGCCGCTAACCCGGAATTTTGCGGCGCCTGCCGCGAGTTCCCCAGAAATAAACTGCACTCAAACTCGAGCCGCCGCGAGCGCCCGCCACGCGCCGGGGCGAACGGCCAAACGGCATTTTGCTCGGACTCCGGTTTCAGAGAGCTCTTTTCCTGACGATCCCGCAATTCCCCGATCGTGATACTCTCAGGATGGCGTTTGAAGGCCGTCATGAGAGCTTCGCAGATTCGCAATCTCGTCCTGCTGGTCATCCTGCTGCTTCTAATCGGCGCCTCCGGCAAAATCGCGGATTTCATTGTTGAATACGGCTGGTGGAAGGAAGTAGGTCAACTCAATACCTGGTTCAGCATGCTGCTGTACCAGATCGCCCCTGCCGCGGCCGGCATTGGGGTCGCCTATCTGGCGCTGCTGGCCGCGCATGCGCGCGGCCTGCAGTTCGCCAGCGTGCCCTGGCGCGAGGCGGGGCGTTATTACAGGCGGCTGATTCCAGTCGCATTGTTTGCCCTGGCCGCGCTGTTTGGATCGGCGAGCGTCGATTATTGGACGGTCATGAGTTATGCCGGTTCGCGAGGCATAGCCACGCCGCCCGGCGCCTGGAGGGATCCGGTATTCGGCCGCGGGCTGCCCTTTTACCTGTTTGACTTGCCCTTCTTTTCCGACCTGCTGGCCTACATTTTCCTTCTCGCTATTCTGGCGATTGTCGTGTTCTGGGCCACCGCCCGAGGCTGGCAATTGGTGGATCGCCTGCGGGGATGGCGGCGCATGGGTCACTCGGCCGAAACTTTCGAATTCGAGCCCCATGTGCTGCTGCTGCCGGGCGCAACCCGAACTGGGTTCGCCCGGGCCATCGGCGTGGTCTTGCTGTTTGGGTTCGCCGGCTGGGTGCTTCTGGGAAACTACGAACTGTTGTTCAATGTGCATGACTTTTTGGTGGGCGCCGACTTCGTGGACGAGAAGATCGTTTTGCCTTTGCGCTGGGTTCTTATTGCATCAGCAATCTTTTCCATCGGCTTGGTGTGGAGAAGGCGCTACAAGACCACTCTCGTTCTGCTGACTGTTGCTTACGGCCTGACCCTGGTCGTGCCGGGCGCAATTCGAGCCGTATATGTGCGCCCGAATGAGATTTCGATCGAGCGGCCCTATATCGAGCGCCATATTGCAGCCACCCGCATCGCTTTCGGGCTGGACCACCGGTCCACGGAAAAGCAGTTTTCTGCGAGCGGTCAGGAAACGGTGAACGCCGCCGAGCATGCGACGCTGCTCGAAAATATCCGCCTGTGGGATTGGCGGGCGTACAACGACACCATCACTCAGATCCAGGCGCTGCGGCCGTACTACAAGTTTCCCGACACGGATGTGGATCGCTACACGATCAACGGCCGCCTCAAACAGGTGCTGCTGTCCCCGCGCGAAATCGACGTACGGCAATTGCCCGCCGACGCGCAGCAGAGCTGGATCAACCCGCACTTCATCTATACGCACGGTTTCGGAGCTGTCGTCTCGGAAATCAACAAAACTACGCCCGACGGCCTCCCCGTGCTGCTGATCGCCGACGCTCCTCCCGAGATCCGCTCGCCGGGATTCAAGCTGACGCGCCCCGAAATCTACTATGGCGAGAGCACGCATGACCTGGTGTTTGTCAACACGCTGCGGGAGGAGTTCGATTATCCCTCGGGCGACCAGAACAAGTACTCCCGATATCAGGGCACGGGCGGATTTCCCGTCGGCTCTCTGCTAACCCGGACGGCGGCCGCGATCTCTTTCGGGGAGCCGAACATTCTTCTGACCGGATATTTGACCGGCGAGAGCCGGATGATGATTTACCGCAATATCCGGCCGCGCCTCTCCCACCTGGCCGGCTTCCTGCTTTGGGACGCCGACCCCTACCTGGTCATCACGGACGAGGGCCGTTTAGTGTGGCTGCTCGACGGCTACACAACTTCCCGGTCACATCCCTACTCGGCGACTCTTCCCGTGGCGGGCTTGTCGGGAGGCGCCAATTACATTCGCAACTCGGTGAAGGCCACGGTGGATGCTTATGACGGGCAGATGGCGCTCTACGTGTTTGATTCCACCGACCCGATCATTCGGGCCTACGAACACCTGTTCCCCGGCCTGTTCCGGCCGGCATCCCAGATGCCCGCCGATCTGCGGCGGCACACACGCTACCCGGAGGCCCTGTTCCGTACCCAGGCCGAAGCATACCGCATCTTCCACATGCGGGATCCGCAGGTCTTCTACAACAAGGAAGACGTATGGGAGATCGCCCGCGACCTTTACGGACACTCGGGCCGGCCGGAGGCGATGGCGCCCACTTACGTCGTCGCCACGCTGCCGGGCGAGGCGAATCCGGAGTTTATGCTGATTCTCCCGTTCACTCCGCGGGGAAAGGACAATTTGATCGGCTGGATGGCCGGACGCTGCGACGGTGAGCATCTGGGAGAAGCCATCTACTATCAACTGCCCAAGCAGCAGCTTGTTTACGGCCCTATGCAAATCGAATCCCGCGTCGACCAGGATCAAAACATCTCCAAAGATCTTACGCTTTGGAACCAGCAGGGATCGCGGGTGCTGCGCGGCAATATCATTGTGCTGCCGGTAGGCAACAGTTTCCTGTATGTCGAGTCCATTTACATTCAGGCCGTGGAAGCCCGAATGCCGCAGCTCAAGAAAGTTGTGCTCGCCATGGGAAACCGGCTGATCTACCGTGACACGTTCGACGAAGCTCTGGCCGATTTGACCAGCGGGTCTGCGCCGCAGCCCCCGGCAGGGGCCGTTACCTCGGCGCACCCGGCGCAGCCCGCTGCACCCGAGGCGCAGGAAGCGCGAGCCAACCCCACCCTGGCCGAGCAGTTACGGAAGCTGCACGAGCAGGCGCAGGATCTGGTCCGGCAGATCGAAGCCCTCGAGAAGCAGGCCGCTACGAAGTAATTTCCGCGGCGTAGAGGCGGAGCAGATAATTGTCGGTCATGCCGGCGATGTAGTCACAAACCACCCGGTACAGAGGCTCCAGCCGGGCGCGTTCCTGATAAGCGGGCGGCAATTTCTCGGGAGCTTCCAGATAGTAACGGAAAAGCACTCCCAGTTTGGCAGCGCTGCCCTGCTTTTCCTCCAGCAGGGCCGGGGCGTTATAGACGCGCTCGTAAAGGAAAGCCTTGAGGTCGAGCGCCGCGACCGCCGCTTCGCCGGTCAGTGCGGCCAGCCGCCGCGGGCAAAGGCGGACGTCTTCAGCCGAGCGTACTTTCGCATTGGTCGCTGCGGCCGAGGTTCCCTCAATCAGGGCCGAAACCATGGCGTCAAGCAATTGCCGCAGGGCCTGGTGGAATTTCTGATCCGCCGTCGCCCGCGGGCAATCCTGCTCGGCCTGCTCTCGAAACCGGGCGAACAGGGGGACCCTTTCGCTTACCGTCTCCACATCCACCAGGCCGGCGTCCACGGCGTCGTCCAGATCGGCGCAGTCGTAGGCAATCTCATCGGCAGGATCGATCAGTTGCGCTTCGAGCGGGGGCCGCTCGCGGAGCCGGTACTCGGCGAGCTCGGGGAACAGGGCGGCGTCGTAATCCCGCGAGTGTTTGATGATGCCCTCGCGGACTTCAAACGTTAGATTCAGGCCGGGGAACGCAGCGTAGCGATGCTCGAAGCTCTCTACTATGCGCAGCGCGTGGAGATTGTGATCGAAGCGGTCGCCGAAGCGCCTCATTTCAGCATCGAGCCGGGCCTCGCCGGAATGCCCGAAAGGAGGATGCCCGATGTCATGAGCCAAGGCCAGGGCCTCCACGAGATCTTCATTCAGGCCGAGCGCGCAGGCGACGGTTCGCGCGATCTGCGAGACCTCCAGGGTGTGGGTCAGGCGATTGCGGAAATGGTCGGACACAGGTGAGGTAAAAACCTGGGTCTTGTTCTCAAGCCGGCGGAATGCCCGGGAATGGATGATCCGGTCCCGGTCCCGCTGGTAGTCATTCCGGTAAGCGTGAGGAGCTTCCGGATAGCGGCGTCCCTCGGTTTTCTCGGTTGGAAAGCGCAGATGGCCTAAGACCGGCAAGATTGAGAAAAATTCGAAAGATAGGAAATTCCCAGCGTTGCGTTCCTGCCGCCACGCGGAGGCCTCCCCTTCCCTAAGCCGACCATCGCCCCTGTCTACTGCGCGCCCAAATCACGCAGCATATTGGCCGCCGCTCCCGACACGGCCCCCTGGTTCTTGACGAGCTGCAAGAGGATATTCCGGGCCTCCTGCGGATTCTTGTTCCGCAGGTAGCGGGCCATGGCCAACTGCACACGGGTTTCGGGAACCAGTTCCGTCGGATTTTTCAGCAAAAATTCGTAGATCTTGCGCGCTTCCTCGTCCTTGCCTTCCGCCAGGTAGACTTCCGCCAGGGTGAATTTCGCGAGCGAGGGAATGGCGCCTTGGCCCTCGTTGGCCACCCGCTCCAATTGCTTTTCGGCGTCGGCGGTGCGGCCCATGTCGTAGTAGACGACCCCAATGTAGTAGCGGGCGATCTGGGCCTCGGGAGAACGGTGATAATCCCTGTCTACGGCTTCAAACTGATGCAGGGCCTGAGCGTCCTTCTCTTGCTCGGTGCGGAAGGTGATGCGGCCGGGTACATCCTGATCCGAAACCAGAGCGCGGTAGGTCTCGAGTGCGCGTGCGAGGGCGTCATGAATCAGCCTGTTGTGGTACTGGCGATAAAAGTAAATGCCGAAACCTAGAGCGAGCACAACCACTGCGATGCCGCCGTAGAGGATGGCCTGGCGCCGGTGCTCGGCCAAATATTCGACCGACTCGGTAACTTCCGTCGCGAACCGGTCCTGCTTCAGTGATTTGCGGGTAATGCGATCCATCGGCTATGGGCGCTTCGCCGCGGGCGGGCCAACGATCCTTGTTATCCTAGCGAAGTGGCCCCCCAGAAAAGCTGGCGGCGCAAGCGCAACAACAAGTTATTATAGCAAGTAATACGCAGCGGCCGGGCGACTCAGAATATGAGGGTTCCTCAACTGGATTTGCAGGCGCAATATGCGCCATTACGGGAAGAAATCGAGCAAGCCGTCCTGCGGGTGCTGGCTTCGCAGCGCTTCATTCTGGGCGAACAGGCAGAGGCCCTGGAGCGGGAAGTGGCGCTTTATACGGGCGCCCGGCATGCGGTCGCCTGCGCTTCGGGAACCGATGCGTTGCTCCTGGCGCTGATGGCCTTGGACGTCGGCCCGGGCGATGAAGTGATCACCTCTCCTTTTACGTTTTTCTCTACCGCCGGCTCCATACACCGACTGGGCGCAAAACCCGTGTTCGTCGATATTGAGCGGGAGACATTTAACATCACCGCGAAGAGCATCGCGGCGCGCATCAACTCCCGTACCCGCGCCATCCTGCCCGTTCACCTCTATGGCCGGGTCGCCGATATGGAAGAGATTGCAGCCATGGCCCGGAGCTGCCAGATACCTGTTGTTGAAGACGCCGCACAGTCTCTAGGCGCCACCCAGGACGGGCGAAAAGCCGGAACCTTCGGAGCTATGGGTTGCTACAGCTTCTATCCCACCAAGAATCTTGGCGCGGCCGGCAGCGGGGGGATGGTGGTGACCAGCGATGACCGCCTGGCCGGACGGCTGCGCCGCCTTCGGGCCCATGGCTCGGAGCGCCGTTATTACCACAACGAGGTGGGCATCAACAGCATCCTCGACGAAATACAGGCGGCCGTGCTGCGAGTGAAATTGAAACGGCTGGATCTGTGGAATGCCGCTCGCCGCGAACACGCCGGCTTCTATGACCGGGCGCTGCGCGGAGTTGTCGAAACGCCGCAGCCGTCGGCGAAGGGATCTCATATCTATCACCGGTACACGATCCGCACGGCAGACCGTGACGGGCTGCGCCGCTGGCTCGGCGAACGCGGCGTGGAAACCGCCGTCTATTACCCTCTGCCGCTACATCTGCAAAAATGTTTTGCTTACCTGGGCCACTCGGCGGGAGATTTTCCGCAGGCCGAAGCAGCCGCACGCGAAGTTCTCTCGTTGCCCATGTACCCGGAACTGACGCCCCAGGGGCGCGAGTACGTAGCATCTTTGGTTCAAGAGTGGGCCGCCGAGCGGGTGAAAGCCGCTGCGCCGGCCGCCACGAGGTGACCGCATGTCCATGCTCAAACAACCGCCGGCAGCCGAAGCCAGCCATGCTCAAGCTCTCTCGGAGAAGATACGCGGCCGAACGGCCTCCGTGGGTGTGATCGGACTCGGCTACGTGGGTTTGCCTCTGGCAGTCGAATTTGCGCAAGCCGGCTTCGCCGTGACCGGCATTGACCTTGACTCTGATAAGGTCTCACGAATCAACCGGGGACAATCCTATATCGAAGATGTTGATGCAGGCCTGCTGGCAGCGCTGGTAGCGGAAAAAAAACTGAAGGCAACCGCTGATTTCGCCGCCGTGGCAGAGTTGGATACGGTCAACATCTGCGTGCCCACCCCGCTGCGGAAAAGCAAAGACCCCGATATGAGCTATGTGGTCGCTGCATCCGAGCAAGTGGCGCGCCTGCTGCATCCGGGAATGCTGATCATTTTGGAATCCACAACCTATCCAGGCACCACGGAAGAGTTGATCCTGCCAATTCTCGAAAAGGGCGGGCTGCGGGAGGGCCGGGACTTTTTTCTCTGCTTCTCGCCGGAACGCGTCGATCCGGGCAATCCCGAATTTCAGACGCACAACATTCCGAAGGTCGTCGGAGGGGTATCGCCCCAATCGGCGGAAATCGCCGTCTTGCTTTACTCGCAAGCCATCGAAACCGTTGTCCCGGTCAGCTCCACCCGAGTCGCAGAGATGGTGAAGCTGCTCGAAAATACCTTTCGCATGATCAATATCGGTTTGGCCAACGAGATGGCCTTGATGTGCGACCGGATGGGCATTAACGTCTGGGAGGTGATTGAGGCGGCGGCGACCAAGCCTTTTGGTTATATGCCCTTCTATCCCGGGCCAGGTCTGGGAGGTCACTGTATCCCAATCGACCCGTTCTACCTATCCTGGAAGTCCAAGCAGGCGGGCGCCGAAGCGCGGTTCATCGAGCTGGCAGGTCAGATCAACGGGCAGATGCCGATGTTCGTAGTGGAGAAGATCCAGTCGGCGTTGAACGACCACGCCAAGCCGGTGAAAGGCTCTCACATTCACATCGTCGGCGTGGCCTACAAGCGGAACGTAACGGACACCCGGGAGTCGCCGGCCATCGATATTATCGCCCTACTGGAAAAGCGCGGAGCCAAGATCAGCTACAGCGATCCGCACGTGCCGAAGCTGCGTTGGGATGGCGGCTCGTTGACCTCGCAGCCGCTAGAAACAGCGGCCGCCGGCGCCGATTGCGTCGTCATCGTAACCGACCATGCCGCTGTGGATTATACGAAGCTGGTAAAAATCGCGCGGCTGATTGTGGATACCCGGAATGTGCTGAAGGGAATTCAATCGGAAAAAATTGTGCGGCTGTGAAGCCGGCTCGGCTCTCGTCGAAACGCTGGGCCGGAGCCTGGTGCGCACAGCCGCGTCCGCGGCAGTTTTTGGCACGGCGCCTTAAGTCGATTTGAAAGCCTCGATGAGAAGCTTGATATCGTAATCGAACAACTGGAAGTAATTCGTTACTTCCTTGACTCCCCCCACCGACGGCAGCAGCGTCAGCACTTTGGCTCCCGTCTGGCGGGCAATAGATTGGGGCGTGCGCATCTCGAAGTAGGGCTCGACCACGATCACCTTTACGTGCTGCTCCTTCATATAGTTGATCAGGTCGAGTGTATGGGAAGGTGTCGGCGGAATGCCGGGCTTCGGCTCAATAAAGCCGACGACTTGCAGGCCGAACCGCTTAGCGAAATTGGGCCATGAGTTGTGATAGCTGACGATTTTTTCTCCGTGATAGGGCGCCATCTCGGCGTCCCATCGTTTCTCGGCTTCTCCCAGACGGCGGTCGAAGTCAGCGTCGCGCTGCGCGAAGTACGCGGCGTCCTGAGGCCGTAACTCAGAAAGCTTCTGCTCGATCGCTTTCGCGATGCGCCTCCCATTCTCCGGATCAAGCCAATAGTGAGGATTCCCGACGGGATGCACATCGCCCATCGCTCTGGTTACCTCGACCGTAGGTATTTGCAAAATTTCGCAGGTTAGCGAAGCGTCCAGATATCCCGCGGCGCCCACTTGGATCTTTGGATTTCGGCTTTCGACGATCAGAGGCGGCAGCCAGCCGATTTCGAGCTGCCGTCCCACGACAATGAGCAGGTCTGCCCGCTGCAAGCTGAGAAGAAAGCTAGGCTTGGGCTCGACGAAGTGCGGATCCTGGTACCCTTTGGCGATCGAGACTACGTTCACCCGGTCACCGCCGACCTCGCGCGCCAAGGCTGCCATGTCTTCCGTTGAGCCGACGACGTTGAGTTTGGAGGCGGCATAGCCGGCAGTCAGGCAGCCGGCCAGCAGTGCGATTGCCAGAGCGGTCAAGGCTGACGGCAGTTTCATGGTCAGGCCCAGGATACCTACAATCTGGTAGACGGTTATGCGGGGCGTGAGGTTCATCGAAAATCGGCCGGCCACAGCCGAATTTCTCTGGCGTGCGCAATCACCCGGGAGGCGCGGGGCGTGGTCAATCCACGGGCGAGTTGCCGGCCACAGTCGCCACGTTCGCCTCCATTTCGTGAGCGGCCCCAAAGAGCTTTCGGACCAAACCGCGAGCCGAAGCCATAAGAATCAAAACAATGCCGAATGTGCAGACCATGGTAGCTCCGGTGGGAAGGTCAATTTCCACCGATAGGATGCAGCCAAGGGCGGAAACCAGCGTTCCCATAGTCCACCCAATGGCCAGGCGCCGGCCGATGCGCTCGGCGTAAAGGATAGCCGCTACAGAGGGAACGATCAGGTAACAGAAGACCAGCAGGACCCCGGCGATCGAGACGGAGGAGGTCACGACAAAGCCGAATGACGCATAAAACAGAAAATCCCAAAAGCGGACCGACATTCCCTGCGCCTCCGCTTCTCTGGGATGCATGGAAATGAGCAGGAACTTTTTGCGGAAAATAAAATGGAATAAACCGATCGCGCCGTAGAGAGCCGCCGTTTTTTCCACATCAGTCCAGGAAACCGTCAGAATATTGCCGACGAGCATCTCTTTCAAATGCTCTGTTTCGGCGACCGATTTGCTCATCGCCAGAATGGCTGCCGCCGACGCGACAGCGTATGAAATGCCGATGATGGCCTCTTGCGGCACGCGGGCGCGGTGCCCGCGAATTGTCGAGAAGACGGCCGCGCCGATAAAAGTGAAACCCAGGCTTACCCAGTACGCTCCGGGGGAATGCGGATCCATGCCGCAGAGAACCGCTATCGTCGTACCCAGCGCGGCAATTTGAGCCAAAGCCAGATCGACGAAGATGACTCCGCGCTCCACCACATGCACGCCGAGGTAGGCGTGGATTCCTGTCAAGATCAGGCTCGCGACGAAAGGCGCCGCCAAAAAGACGAGCATATCCATAACGTGCTCCTAAGTCACCTTGCTGAACAAGCCGGTGAGTAGATTGATGTCGTAATCAAATAGGTCGAAATAGGTCTTGATTTCCTTCGCGCCGCCTACCGAAGGCATCAACTGAAGCGCCTGGGCTCCGGTCTGCCGGGCGATTGATTCCGGCGTCCGCGAGTCGAAATAGGGCTCCACGAGAATGGCCTTGACCTTTTGTTCCTTCATGAAGGCGATCAGCTCGAGCGTGTGGCTAGGAGTGGGCGGGATGCCGGGCTTCGGCTCGACGTAGCCGACGACCCTCAGGCCGAACCGCTTGGCGAAATTCGGCCACGAATTGTGATAGGTAACCACCTGCCGGCCGCGAAAGGGAGCCATCTTCGCATCCCACCGCTTTTCAGCTTCTGCCAGCCGCCTGTCGAAGTCTCCATACCGCTGGGCGAAATAGGCGGCATCGGCGGGATCGAGCTGCGAAAGTTTTTCCTGGATCGCCTTGGCAATGCGCCGGCCATTTTCTGGGTCGAGCCAGTAGTGCGGATTCCCCACCGGGTGGACATCGCCCATCGCGCGGGTGACTTCGACCGTAGGGATCTCCAGAATGTCGCAGGTTAGCGAAGCATCCAGATACCCGGCCGCCCCGATCTGAATTTTCGGGTTGCGGCTCTGAGTCATAAGCGCCGGGAGCCATCCAATCTCGAGCTGGCGCCCTACTACCACGAGCAGATCGGCCTTTTGGAGTTTCAGCAAAAAACTCGGCTTAGGCTCCACGAAGTGCGGATCCTGATAGCCGCGCGCAATGGCATCCGCATTGACATGGTCGCCGCCGACCTCGCGGGCCAGCGCAGCCATATCTTCCGTCGTGCCGACCACGTTGAGCTTGGCGGCGGCCGCCGGGGCCGCTGCTGCGGCGGCCAGCCAAGCGATCAAACCACTACCAAGGAAAAAACGCCGTGACAGAGTCATGGAATTCAGCCTCATGGAATGCATTCCTACCATCCTTAAAACGGATGTGCGCCGTGGGCGCCAATCGAAAACATAAACTGGAACAGCAGCTCATTAGCCGTTGCCTCGTTGAGATAACGCGTGCGCCGGAGCTGTGCGCGAACCTGGCTGAATTCGCTCGGGCGGTAGGTGAGCAGCACGGACCCTCCGGTGTCGTGCACAGCCGAATCATTCAGTCTGTCCGACCGGTCAAAACGGCCGCCGAGAAACCAGCGCTGGCGGAATTGGTATTCTCCGGAAACATAGTATCCGAATGGCCGGGAGACCCCAACCGGGAGAGCCGCGCGTCCCCAAACCATTTCGGTGCGCGCGATGAAGGAGCGGTAAATGGCCCGGCGCAGCGGCTTCCACCGCAGCGTGGCGTCTAGGCCATACAACTGGTTGACCAAGGCTTCGCCCAGCGGGCTGTGGCCGCGCGCGTAGGAAAAGCCCAAATCCAGATTCGTGGATTCGGTGATGTCGCGATAGGCCCGCAGGTGATCCACCGTACTTATGTTCGACTTGCGGTAGGACTGGAAAACGTTGTCCGAATCGCCTCGGTAAACCTGGCCAGTGGCCTCGAGGAAAACCTGTCCCGGGGCTGGAATCGTGCGGGATAACGAGAGGCCGGCGTCGCTGATTCCGTCCTCCCCGCCCAGCAGATTTTGCGTCACTAAAGGCCGGTCAATCCATGGGAGCACATGCAAATGCATCGTGTTCACCTTTCCGAACGCCGATCGCATCTTGCCGGCCCTCAATTGGAGAGCGCCGGGCAAAGCGGTGAAGGTCAAATAGCCTTCTTCAAGGTCTACGCCATGCTCGCTAAAGCTCAGGAAAACGTCGGCTCGGGCGTACGGATCCACGATGGCCTGAAAAGCCAGTTCGCTCTCCTGCATCTCAAAGGAGGGCACGGGGTCGAGCGAGAGCCGCGAAGCGCCGTAGCCGGCGGCGCCGCGAAAGGTTCCTATGGCGGCGATCTCGGGGTTAAAAATCTTGTTTCCCAGTGTCTGCGCCCCATAGTAAGGCAGACCGCCGGGACCGGTTACCGGCGCTTGAACGGCTGCGGCCGCGGGCGCCTGGCCGGGCACAGTTTCGGGAGCGGGCTGTTGCGGGGCGGCGGGTGCAGCGGCGGCCGCGGGCTGGCTCTGGAGAGCTTTAACTTCGGCTTCCAGGGCTTGAATCCTTGCTTCCATTGCCTTGATGCGGGCCAGAAGCTCGGCCGTGTCCTGCGCCATGAGGATGCCGGCCGAAGCGAACCAGAGCCCAAACGGAACCAGAATGTTTCGCATCATGTTTTCCCAAGTTCCCCCTAAGTAACGCTAAATCAAGAACGAAGCCAGTCGCTGGAACCGGCGCCATGCACGATGGCCTTCAGGCGCAATAGCACACGCCCTACGGCCGTTGATTTTCACGCAGGAATCAGACGGGGGGAGCGCGGGGGGATCTGGAAACCAAGGCCGGCTCCGGTACGGCGCGCAGCTTAACACTGGGCGTCCGCCACTCAACGGCGGCCGGCACCGGAATTTCCACTCGGGTTAGGGGCTGGGGGCTTGGCAAATGGCCAGTGCGGCAAATGTCGCAGCTTCGCCCCTGCGGGCCGTTATGCCAGTGCCCGGGCAACACCGTGGCGTTCGCAATGGCCAGCATGGCCACCAGCGCCACCAGGGCAACCGCTTTGTGCAGCACCTTCCTATCCGGGGCAGGCATGAGTAAGCACGCAGCCTGGGCACATTTTTGCAGATCCGGAGTCTCAAGATCAAGAACAAGAAGAACTAATTTGCCCTGCGGGCTCCCGGCCGCCGGGCCCCGTGCCGTCCAGCCCGCCTGAGCCGGAGCGCCGCTTCCCTAGACGGAGCAACGGGAATCGGGGGCACGGCCTAGAACACAACTCAAAAGGCGGCGTGCGTCCACGGTAGCGGCTTCCGCGCAGGAAACGCGGGAAGACTTGCAATGCCGCTCACCGACTCGTGCTTCCGGTCAGGCGGTTTCCTCAAAAGCTCCGCCTGCGGCATGACAAGCGTAGATCTCCGGTTCTGTGCCAAATTGTTCCCGGTAAAGCGCGGCTATCCGCTGGCGGAACTCAGGGACAAACCGGGTACGGACCAGATTCACGGTCGATCCGCCGAAGCCCCCTCCGGTCATGCGAGCGCCGATCACGCCGTCGAGCTTGTGCGCGGCTTCCACCAAGAAATCGAGTTCGCGGCAACTTACCTCGTAGTTGTCCCGAAGACTCCTGTGGGATTCGTACATCAGCTCGCCGGCGCGTGTCAGATCATGTCTCTCCAGCGCGGCGACGAAGCGGTGGAGCCGTGCGTTTTCGCTGATCACGTGCCGCGCCCGCCGGCGCAAGGGCTCGGGAAGACGCTCGGCGTCCGCCGGATCGGCGTCGCGCAGCGACAAGCCGAGCATGCCGGCAGCCTCGTCGCATTCCTGCCGCCGGCGGTTATACTCGCTGAAGGCGAGCTCGTGGCGGACCATGGTATTCACCATGACCAGCGCGCAGTCTTGCGGAAGGGGCACGAGCCGATATTCCAGGCTGCGGCAGTCAAGCAGCACGGCATGATCTGGGCAGCCAAGCAGGGAGACAAACTGGTCCATGATGCCGCATCGCACACCGACGAACTCGCTCTCGGCTCGCTGGCAGGCCCGGGCCAGATCGACCAGCGGGATCTGCTGGCCGGCAAGGGCGCACAACGCCAGGGCAACGCCCGCCTCCAATGCTGCCGAGGAGCTCAGCCCCGCTCCCATCGGCACGGAACTGTCAATTTCGAGGATTGCCGGCACGAGCTTCACGCCTAAGTCTCGCAGCGCCACTGCCACGCCGGCGATGTAGTCGCCCCAGTCGCCACGGCGCTCTAGCCGGTCGATCGGCCAGCTAACCTCGGCTTTGAGATTGAAGGATCGTGCCGTGAGGCAGCGGGCCTTGTGGGGGGAAGCAGTAATGCGGCAAGCCAGATCCAGAGCCGCCGGAAGAACGAATCCCTGATTGTAATCGGTGTGCTCGCCGATAAGGTTCACCCGGCCGGGAGCGCGGAAAATTCTCATCTTTTTGCGCGCCGGGCGGCCACCGTCATGGTGACTCCGAAAAAAAGCATAAACAGACCGGCGTCCAGATTCAAATTGACCGGCGTGAGCGGGGCCCGCAGTTCGGGATGCACTAGCCCATAGCCGACCAGGATGGCGCCGACCAGAAAAAACATCAGCCCGATGGGATAACGAAGGTCGAGGCCCATGGCGTCCTACCAGAAATACCAGTTGAGCGCGATTAGAATCGCGGCTACGACGAAGGCCAGGGTCGCCGGGCGCTCATACCAGCGCAGGCCGGCGACTTTGGGGCGGTCGGTAAGGCTGTAAACAAGTCCCCGCATTTCCTCGTCTGCTTTCGGCCGTGTCAGCAGGCTGACCACAATGGTTACGACAAAGCAGGTCGTCCAGGCGACGATGGCGATCCAAAAGTTCTGCGCCATGGTGGAGGGGAGCGCGCGCGCATGGGCGATCCACGCGCCCTTGCCCTCGGCCGAGGTGAGACCGTGAGTGAGCGCCGCTCCCAGCGTGCCGGCCAGCAACCCGGAAAATGCTCCATGACCAGTGGCCCTCTTCCAGAACATACCCAGCAAAAAGGTCGCAAACAGCGGGGCGTTCACGAATCCGAAGACCAGTTGCAGCAGGTCCATGATGTTGTTGTAGATCGTCGCGACGTAAGCCGCGGCGATGGATATTAATACCCCCGCCACGGTCGCAATGCGGCCCACGCGGAGATAGTGCGTATCATCGGCGCCGCGCCGGATGTGCGCTTCATAGATATCGAAGGTCCAGACGGTGTTGAAAGCCGTAACATTGCCCGCCATTCCCGACATGAAGGAAGCCATCAGCGCCGTGATGCCCACCCCCAAAATCCCGGAAGGATAAAACTGCGCGAGCAAGGTAGGAAAGGCCTGGTCGTAATCGTAGACTCCGGAAGCTTTGATGGGCAGCGCGTAGCCGCTGCCGCCCATCCGTGTGAGGGCCACGGCAACCAGCCCCGGCAGAATCACTATGAACGGGATGAACATCTTGGGGAAAGCGGCGACCAGAGGCGTCCGCCGTGCCGAAGCCATCGATTCGGAAGCCATCGCACGCTGCACGAGCAGGAAATCCGTACACCAGTAACCAAACGAAAGCACAAAGCCCAATCCGGCAACCATGGTAAAGGCATCCACCCCCATCGGATTTTCCGCGGCGCTCCCCATGTATCGCCACGAGCTGGTCATCACGGCGGGAAGTTTTGACCGCAGGCCCTCCCATCCGCCCACTTTCACGACGCAAACAATCGCCAGCGGCGACAGGCCGATGGCGATCAGGAAAAATTGCAAAACCTCGTTGTAAATCGAAGCAGTCAGCCCGCCGAGAAAGATGTAAACCAGCACAATTCCGGCTGAGAGCAGCACGCAGGCCGTGAAGCTCCACCCCAGAAGCAGTTGGAACAGGCGGCCGAGCGCATACATGGAGATGCCCGAAGAGAAGATCGTCATCACGGCGAAGGTCACGGCATTCAATGTGCGTGTCTTTTCGTCGAAGCGCAGCTTCAAATACTCGGGGACTGAGCGGGCCCGGCTGCCGTAGTAAAACGGCATCATAAACAGGCCGACAAAAATCATGGCCGGCACTGCTCCCACCCAATAGAAATGCGCCGTCATAATGCCGTACTTGGCTCCGGAGGCGCACATGCCAATGACCTCCTGCGCCCCCAGGTTGGCGGCCACGAAGGCCAGGCCGGTGATCCACAAGGGAATCGACCGGCCGGAGAGAAAAAACTCCTCACTCGAATGCACCTTCGTACGGAGCCAATACCCGATGCCTAAGACAAAAGCAAAATAGATGCCGAGAATCAGGTAATCAATAGGGGCGAGGGTCATGAGGCTTGGCTGGTGCGCACAGCGCGACCCCTGAAGCAACCCACGGCGAAAAACATTCAATTGGTGGAAACACAAATATAGCAAACCGGCCGGGCGGCTGCCATCGCCGCGTTTCCCGCGGGCCCGATCCATAATGCCGCGGATCGCGAAGCAAAACCCAGCGGACCGCCAGCCGGACGCCTGGTGCAGCGACCACAAACGCCCTGGGTTGCGGCGGCCGGTGCGTGGAGCGCGGCTTACGCCGCCAGGTACTGATCGTCCTCGGGATCGATAACGAACCACAACGCTGCGCTGAGGGCATAGTAACCCGCCGATATGAGAAGAGGCGGGGTCCAAGACCCCGATCTTTCAAGAAGCCAACCCAACAGGAAGGGTGAAATCATACCTCCGATCTGGCCGAGAGAATTCATCACGCCGGCGATTGCCCCGGCATTCTGCTTGCCTAGGTCGATGCAGGTAGCCCAGCAGACAGCAAGAATCAGATCCGCGGCGCCGAAGCTGGCGGCCAGGGCGGCGACCGCCGGCGCATTCGCGGGCGTCAAGGCGGCGGCGGTCAACAGGATGGCCGAGGCCAGCAGGCCTGAGATGGCCGGAATCCGCCGCCCCCAGCGCAGCCCAAAGCGCCTTACGAGAGAGTCGGTCCAATATCCGCCGGCAGTGTTGGCCGCCGCTCCCATGAGCAGCGGCAAAGCGGCCGCGACGCCGACCCCTGCCCACGACATGCCGCGCTGCTGCCGAAGATACGTCGGGAGCCAGGTCAAATAGAAATACAGGCCGTATGTGTACCCGGAATACATCGCACACAGGGCCCAAAGATTCCGGCTCCGCCACATTCGCTTCCACGGCAAGGAAGCGGCCGCCGGAATCTCCGTATCGCCACGGATCTCCTGCAACTCTTCCGCGCCCACCGAGCGGTGCTTTTCGGGCTCGTTGCGATACCACCAAAGCCAGATCACGCCCCAGACGATTCCGCAAGCGGCGAAAGCCAAAAACGCCCTGCGCCAGCCGAAGCTGTGCATCAGGGTGATTACCAGCGCCGGGGCCACGGCCCCTCCCAGGCGGCTTCCCATCAGCAGGAGGCCATTTGCCCGGCCGCGTTCCGATTTGGGAAACCATCGTAAAACCACCGTCGAGCAAGCCGGAAACGCGCCGGCTTCTCCCGCTCCGAACAGGAAACGGATCACGACCAGACTCGTGAAATTCCAGGCAAAAGCGGTCGCCGCGGTAAACAGCGACCACCAGGCCACGATACGCGGCAGCAGCAGCCGCGCGCCGTACCGGTCCGCCAGCCAGCCGCCCGGGACTTCAAACAGCACGTAACCCAGGATGAAAGCGCTGAATACGGCCCCCATTTGCTGCGGCGTAAGGCCGAGATCCCTGGATATGAGTCCGGCCATTGTGCCAATGCACACGCGGTCCAGGTAAGTAATTACAGTGAGCGAGAACAGGAGTGTGAGGACCCGGTTTCTGATTTTCACGAAGCAGCGATGATACAGGAGCGCAAGTGGAAACGCCAATCCGCGACGCCACGTATGTTACAAATTCCCCACGCTCAGCGACGGCAGGCAGTCGCTTGCGCGGCTAGGCGGAGACCAGGTTGACTGGGGATCCCGCCAGAAAGGCTTCGACATTGGCAATGCTCAGATCCACGAGACGGCAGACGGCGTCCTGCGTTCCCCAGGCGACATGGGGACTCACCAGAATGCGCGGATGGCGCAGGACCGGGTCGGCCGGGAGCGGCGGCTCAACCGAAAATACGTCGAGCGCAGCCCCAGCCAGGCGGCCCGCATCGAGAGCAGCGAGCAGAGCGCTTTCATCCACCAGCGCGGCCCGGCTCACATTGACAAGGATCGCGCCGGGCTTCATGGCGGCGAATGCCCGGGCGCTGAAACGTCCCCGGGTTTCCGGAGTAGCGGGGGCGGCGACGACGAGAAAATCGCTTTGCGCCAATAGCTGTTCGAAAGGCGTAGACAGAGGGCTGCGGTTCGTGAACAGCACGTTCATGCCGAACCCTCGCCCAATATCGGCGATGCGCCTCCCGATCTTGCCGTGTCCGAACAGGCCCAGCGTTTTTCCTCTCAAGCTAATGGTCTCGTAAGCGAGAGCGGTCTGCCACTTCCCCTCTTGCAGCACGGATCGTCCTTCCTCGATCCGCTTCGCCACACCCAGCAACAAAGCGAAGGCGTGCTCGGCCACGGCATCGGCGCAAAAATCGGGAACGTTCGAAACCAGAATGCCCTTCTGCCGGGCGGCTGCGACATTCAGAGCGTCGGTGCCCGCCCCCTGAACGGAGATGAACCGGCAGCGATCCAGGGCAGGAATGATATCCCTGTGCAGCCGCGGCGTAATCACCAGAATTTCGGCGCCCCGGCACTTCTCGAGCAGATGGGGATCCCCGAGAACAGCGTCAAAGTAGCAAAGGCTCCCCAACCGCTCCAGCCGGCCCTTTTGAGCCGGCGTCATCGGAACTAACGAAATGGCGTGGATAGTGGGCCGCGCGTTCATAAGCGTAGCCGAGCCGTTGCCGGCCGGGCCATTCTCGCAGGATACACCGATGTGGGAGTCTCAGAGTAGCTTGCGGGCAGGGTCGGCGTTTCGCCGCCCGGGCGGCATCTCACGGAAATCAGGTGATCCGCGCTCCCCGGGCGCGATTTCTCCCTAGGCCCGTTGCTGCATTTTGGAAACTGGGCTATTGTGAAACCATGGGCCGCTGGATCGCCTTTTTACTGGTAATCTCGACCTCGGTACTGATGTACCGGGCTGTCCAATGCGCTACGGGGTGCTCGGCGCAGCAATGCGCTTCCCGCAGCCAGGAACCGTTGCGCGGCAACCGGACGGATTGCCACCATGACGGTTCTCCGGCGCCGCATTCCAAACAGTCCCCTGCCGGCAGTTCTTCCTGCGCCCCAGGTGTCTGGATGGGAGGAAGCTGGCTCCAGGCTTCGATTATTCCCAAAACGGTTCGCGCGCCTTACTCCGTCGCCGCGCCGTCGCATCTTTTGGAACGCACGCCTTCCGCGATCGCCCTGTTTCCGGCTGAGCGAACTCTTTCGGCCGGCCCGCCTCATTCACCTCGAATCACTGTATTGAGAATTTAGCCCGGCTTCGTCGCAGGGCGTCCTTGAAGAAGCGTTCGCCCGTATGACCTGCGGGAAAGCTTTTTGAAAAAGCGGATGCCAGCCCGCGTTGGTTTAACGTCCCGGCGGGCCTCTACGACACGATGCCGCCTGCCAGGACGCAGGGATTCTACATGGAAGGACTGTTCTGCTATGCACAAGGCATTCAGGATGCTAGCTCTTAGTTTCTTGTGGCTGGCCGCACGCGCATTACCGGTTCTCGCGCAACAGGATATGCCAGGACATGCCGGCCACGACATGGGGCAGATGCCCGCACATGACAGGGCCCGCATGACCGCACAAGGCGCCGGCGACAGCGCTGGTGGGGATCCGGCGAGCCTCTTTGCGATGGATCAGGCTTCCGGAACGAGCGCGAATCCGGCTTCGTCGCCGATGAACATGATAGGGTTGCGCATCAGCAGGTGGAACTTCATGTTTCACGGCGTCGCTTTTATCAGCGGCATCCAGCAAACCGGACCACGTGGCGGCGACAAATTCGCATCCATGAACTGGTTTATGGGCAGCGCCGAGCGCCGGCTAGGGCGCGGCAGCATCCAGTTCCGCCTGATGCTGAGCCTCGATCCGGCGACCATAACCGATCGCCGCTATCCCGAGCTGTTTCAAACGGGAGAAACCGCGTTTGGAAAGCCAATCGTCGACGGCCAGCATCCACACGATTTCATCATGGAGAGCAGCGTTCAATATCGCCGCCCCGTCGGAGAAAAGACCGTTTTGAGCTTGTACGCGGCCCCTGTAGGCGATCCGGCGCTGGGACCGGTGGCATTTCCGCATCGTGTCTCGGCGGCGGAACTGCCCCAGGCTCCGCTCTCTCATCACTGGCAAGATTCCACTCACATCGCCAATGAAGTCGTTACCGCCGGCCTTAGCCGCGGGATTTTTCACTTCGAGGCCAGCGGTTTTCACGGTGCGGAGCCCAATGAAAACCGCTGGAACATAGATCACGGAGCCATCGACTCGTGGGCAGCCCGGGTTTGGGTCAATCCGACTCTCAATTGGAGCGGACAGGTTTCGGTCGGACGGCTGCGCCACCCCGAGATTCTCGAGCCGGGCGACGTAGTCCGCTCAACAGCATCGCTCACTTACAACAGGCCGCTGAGCGGCGGCTACTGGGCGACAAGCCTCATCTGGGGGCGAAATCACAAGACCGCCGCGCAGCGCAACACTAATTCTTATCTGCTCGAATCGGTTTACCAGTTCCGAGAGAAAAACTATTGGACCGGCCGGGTGGAGATGGTCGATAAAGACGAACTTTTCGAAGCGCAGCCTGACCTCAGAGACCGCCTCGAACAGATCGCAGGATCCACCTTTCGCATCATCCCCTATACCCTCGGCTACACGCGCGATATCCCGCTCATACCGGGCCTCGCGACAGGTTTTGGAGCCAACGTTACCCTGTACCGCGTGCCGGCGGCGATCCAGCGGTATTACGGAGAGCATCCGGTCAGCGTGATTTTCTTTATGCGCGTGCGTTTGGCGGGCAGCGGCTCCATGCAGCATGCCAGCCACGGATCTTGAGTACGCCGCCGGTAGAACCGCCAGAAACGGCACATCGGATAGAGTACATTGAGGAAGGCCGGCACCGCTCTTTCCCCGCTCCCGCAGGCGAAAGCCTCCGCGGAGGCGGAACAAGACCAGTGCTTTGCCCTTCGGTGGCGCTACAATTAAGTTGAAAATCTTGGAAGGCCATTGAGTCAAACTACTGCAAAACGGCCCGGTCCCCGAGCTATGTTGTTCGGCGTGGTCACGTTGTTCGCGCTGGTGCTGGTTCCGTTTCTCTTCTGGCACGGCACATGGTTTGGGAGGCCGCTCAGCGACCGCGAAATTGAGCAATACCTCAATGACGATTCTCATCCGCGGCATGAGCAGCATGCGCTGGTGCAAATCTCCCAAAGACTCGACCGCGGCGACGCCAGCGTGCAGCGCTGGTACCCGAGAGTGTGCGCTCTGGCTCACAGCCCGGAGATCGAACTGCGCATCACCGCCGCCTGGCTGATGGGGCAGGACAACCGGTCGGATGCCTTTCACCGCACCCTCCTCGAAGCGCTCCAGGATCCCGAACCTCTGGTGCGGCGCAATGCTGCTCTTTCGCTTGCCCGCTTCGGCGACGCAGCGGGCCGGCCGGAGTTGCGAGCGATGCTGGAGCCTTTCTCGCTGCTGTCGACGGGCGAGGGAGTTGTGCGCTATCGCCTGAGGGTAAGGGACCCGGCGGAGCGCGGAACCGTAGTCGCAATCCTGGAGGGTGGCGGCGGCCGGCAATCGGAAGTTCGCTCCCCGCTACCCGGCAAAATCTTGAGCAAAACCGCGGCTGACGGCAAACGGGTTCGAAAGGGCGATGAGATCGTCAAGCTTGAGCCGAGCGCAGACCACGTCTGGGAAGCGCTCCGCGCTCTTTATCTGGTGGGATCGCCGGAAGATCTGTGGGACGTCGAGAAATTCACCCGGCCGCTGCCGGATTGGCCTTCCCGCATCGCGGAACAGGCGAAACTCACCGCCCAGCAAATCCGCAATCGCGGATAGGAAGCGGCTCAAAACCTGCCGTGAAGCAGATCGAGCGTTTCGGCGCGCTTTACCGGTGATCCCACACGACGCGGCCGGCGACAATGGTGACCACCGGACCACCCCGAAAGCGTCGCCGGTGGAAGGGTGTATTTCTGCTTTTCGATTGAGACTGATTCGCGTCGAAGGTCCACTCGCGATCGGCGCTGAAAATGGTAACATCCGCCGCCGCACCGGGCGTCAGCGTGCCGCGCTGTAGGCCCAGCACTCCGGCCGGGCCGGTGGTAAACAATCTCACCATGTGCGCGAGCGTGATGCGCCCGCTGTGGACGAGCTTCTCGAGCGCCAGCCCGAGGGCCGTCTCGAGACCCGTGATGCCGAACGGGCAGCGCTCGAATTCCTGCATTTTGATGCTGCCGGTATGAGGGGCGTGATCGGTCGCAATGGCGTCCACCACGCCCGCCGCGATGGCATCGGCCACGGCGACCGCATCGCACGAATTCCGCAGCGGCGGCTTCATTTTGAAATTGCTGTCGTAGTCGTGAATGTCGGCGTCGGACAGCGAAAAGTGGTGCGGGGTGGCCTCGCACGTCACCGGAATTCCCAACTGGCGGGCGTGCCGCACCATCGCCAGGGAATTGCGCGTGGAAATGTGGGCGACATGGAGTTTCGCGCCGGTCAACTGACTCAGCAGGATGTCCCGCGCCACCATCACATCTTCCGAGCAGCCGGGAATGCCGCGCAGCCCCAGTCTCACCGAAGCCGCTCCCTCGTGAATATCACCTCCCGCGCTGAGATTGAGATCTTCGCAGTGATCGATGACCGTCAGCCCAAAAGACCGGGCGTATTCCATAGCCCGCCGCATAACGCGGGAATTCATGACCGGCTGGCCGTCATCAGAGATGGCGATGGCTCCCGCCTCTTTCATCGCGCCGATATCGGCCAGTTGCTCACCGGCGCTATCCTTTGTGATGGCGCCGATCGGGAAGACGTTCACCAGGGCACTGCGGCGGGCCCGCTCCACGATGAAGCTGGTGACCGTAGCGCTGTCGTTCACCGGAATCGTATTCGGCATGCAGCATACGGAGGTAAAGCCGCCGGCGGCGGCCGCGCGGGAGCCGGTCTCGATTGTTTCGGCGTGCTCGATGCCGGGCTCCCGCAGGTGGACGTGCATGTCGATGAAACCCGGCGCGACGATCAGCCCGCCGGCGTCGAGAATCTCAGCGCCGCCGGGGTCGATGCGGGGAGCGACAGCGGCGATCCGGCCATCCTCGATCAATACCTCGGCGGCGGCGTCGTGGCGGGAAGCCGGGTCGATGACTCTGCCGCCTCGAATCAGCAAACGCGGCATTTTTCCGTGCCTCTGCGGAGCTGCCGGATAAAGACAGCCCGGTCAACTCTGAATCGGGTGGAAAGGCTCATCCGCGCGTAAGTCCTCAATTTCTCAGCTCCCCCGATGCCACTTGTTCGAGCACCGCCATGCGGACCGCCACGCCGTTCTCCACCTGGTGCAGAATCACCGAGCGCGGAGAGTCGGCCACTTCCGAAGCAATCTCGCGGCCCCGGTTGATGGGTCCGGGATGCATTACCAATACATCGGGCTTTGCCAGCCGCACGTGCTCCAGCCGCAGGCCGTAAAATTGAAAATATTCGCCCTTGGGAAACGTCGTTTCGTGCTGGCGCTCCAGTTGTACGCGCAGCATCATGATCACGTCGGCGCCGGCGACAGCATCCTCGATGCTCGTCGTCAGAGTGATTCCGGGGGCGAGTTGCACCAGCTCCGGCGGCAGCAGAGGCGCCGGCCCGCACAACACGATATCCACTCCGAACTTCGAAAGCAGATGGATATTGGAGCGCGCCACCCGGCTGTGCGAGATGTCGCCGATGATGGCCACGCGCAGGCCCTCCAGAGCGGGGCGGTGGTCGAGGATTGTAACCGCGTCAAGCAGCGCCTGCGTCGGGTGTTCGTGCGTGCCGTCGCCGGCGTTAATGATGGGCGTTGGCAAAAAGCGGGCCAGAAAGTGCGGCGCGCCCGAGGCGGAGTGGCGCATTACGATCGCATCGGGACGCATCGCGTCCAACGTATTGAGCGTATCTACCAGGGATTCGCCCTTGGAAAGGCTCGACCCCTGCGCGGAAATGGAAATGGTATCCGCGCCGAGGCGCTTGGCGGCGATCTCGAAGCTGGTGCGGGTCCGTGTCGAGGCCTCAAAAAACAAATTGACGATCGTCTTGCCCCGCAGCGTGTCGAGCTTTTTCACTGATTGCGCCTGCATCGGCTGATAGTACCGGCCGCGATCCAGCAATGCCTGGATCTGTTCCCGGCTCAGCTCTTCGATGCCCAGAAGACCGGCAGCCATGGCTTCAGGATTCGCTGACTCTCTCCACGAGTAACACCCTCTCCTGACCGTCTACCTCTTGCAGCTTTACTTCGATGATCTCACTGTCGGTGGTTTCCACGCGTTTGCCCACAAAGCGGGCCTCGATCGGCAGCTCGCGGTGGCCGCGGTCGATCAGCACGCAAAGCTGCACGCGGCTGGGACGCCCCTTATCGAACAAGGCGTCCAAGGAAGCGCGGGTCGTGCGGCCTGTATAAAGGACATCATCGACCAGAATAATATCCTTGCCGGTCACAGAAAACGGTATCTCGGTGGCGCTGACGACCGGCTGGTGCGCGACGGTGGAAAGATCATCGCGATACAGGTTGATATCCAGCGTACCGACCGGAACCGAGCGCTTCTCGATTTGTTGTATTTTCTGGGACAGCCGCTGGGCCAGCGGCACCCCTCGCCGCCGCACGCCGATGAAAACCAGCTTGTCGAGGTCGGGGCTTTTTTCCACAACCTCGTAAGCCAGCCGCACCAGGGTACGGTCAATTTCTGAGGCGCTCATTAGCTGCGCCTTCTCGCGGATTGCAGGCATGTTTGGGCGCTCTAAGTGGAGGTAAGGTTTACGATAGCACAGCGGCCGCCGCCAAAGGGACTGCCCTGCTGTGTCCAGCTGGCGGGACCGCTATGTGGAGAATGGCTCCGAAGGGGAAGCGCAAGACGGCAATCAGCGTGGCCTCGACCTCTCTTTCGAATCAAGGTATTGCCCGGCAGGCGGACGCCTTGATAAACTCAACAGCAAAAGGTGAGCTACATGCCAAATGACCAAGAGCTGGACCGAAGAGACTTCATCGCGCGAGCTATGGGCCTGGCCACAGCGGCGGCCGTGACCCTGCCAAAACTCAGAGGCCAAAGCAAGTCCCCCAACAGCACCGTCAACTACGGGTTCATCGGCCCCGGCAGCCGCGGCCAGCAACTCCTGCGGCATTTGAGCAAGATCGACACCGGGCGCTGCACGGCCATGTGCGACATCTATGCCGAGAACCTCAAGAAAGGCATCGCAACCATCGGCAGCAACCCCGAAGGGTACTACGATTATCGCGAGCTGCTGGCGCGGAAGGACATCGATGCGGTTTACATCGCAGTGCCGCTTTACAAACACTTCGAGATCACCAAGGCGGCGATTTTGGCAGGCAAGCACGTATTCTGCGAGAAATCGCTTGTCTTTACGCCCCAGGAAGTTCTCGAACTTCGGGCACTCGCAGCGCAGCATCCCAACCAGGTGATACAGGTCGGATTACAGCGGCGTTACAGCGAGTTTTATCAGGTCGCCAAGCAGATGATCGAGAAAGGCATGCTCGGCAGGGTGACCCACATGCACGCCCAATGGCATCGCAACGGGGACTGGCGGCGGCCGGTGAAGGACAAGAGCCTGGAAGAGCAGATCAACTGGCGCATGTATACGAAGTATTCAGGCGGTCTGGCTGCCGAGCTTGCCTCACACCAGCTTGACGTCGCCGAGTGGATGCTTGGCCACCCCTTCGACTCGGTGGTTGGCGTTGGCGGTCTCGATTACTGGAAGGACGGCCGGGATATTTTCGACAACATCCAGCTCATTTATACATATCCTAATGGCGAGAAGCTCACCTATAGCGCGATTACCACCAACGCCCACATGCCCTTCGTCGGATTGCAGGGAATCCATGAAGTAGGGGAAATCATCATGGGAGACGCCGGTACAATCGAAATTTCGCTCGGCAAAGGCATGTGGTATCGGGAGCCGGACGCCCCGAAATACGGCCGGGCGGGCACAGCGAAGGAAAACTGGACCGCCGGCGCCACGGTAACGGAAGCGGCGGAAGGCAAAGGTTTCCCGATCATACCGGGGCAGGATGTCGATATGAAGCAAGGCGATAGCTTCATCAGCCGGGAGGTGAAGTACGCCAAGCGCTGGCTCTATACGAAAGGCGTCCTGGTGCCCGAGGAGATCCGGGATCCTGTGGCGGTCGAGCTGGAAGACTTCCTCCTCTGTGTGCGCGACGGCAAAAAACCGAAAGCCGACCTGACAGTAGGCCTGAACGATTCGATCGGGGTCATTCTCTCCAATATCGCCATGCGCGAAGAGCGGAAGGTGAAGTTCAGCGAGATCGAAACCCTCGGGGCGGCCAAGCCGGCGGCGAAAAGGCCCGCCAAAGGTTAAAAACCAGGAAAACCGCGGACAGCGTCGCGCGTCCGCAGGCTGCATTTGGCACGGTGCTTTCAGGCCTGCGGGTATTTAGTAGTAGTCGGAGCAGCTCAGGTAGTATCCGCACCGTTCGCATATCAGCTTGCACCGGCGCTCGGCAAGCCGGGCGGAGCAAATAGGGCAGTAAAGGATGGCATCCGCTTCGCCCGGATGCTCCGGCGCGCGGTGAGCGTCCTGTTCCCCGTCAATTTTCGCCATGTTTAACTTTTCAGCTTCCCACAAAAAAGCTTCAAACAAAAGATCTCTTCTTGTTCTAGCTGGGGCGCTGGGCCTGGCCCTTGTTTTCGGCGCCCCCCTCCTGGGGCAAGCCGCCCCCATCCAGCAGCGGGCGCTCGAATACTTTCTCGATTTGCTGAAGATCGACACTAGCAACCCACCGGGGCATGAAACGCGCGTCGCACAATATCTGAAGGGCGTCTGCGACCGCGAGGGCATCCCGAATGAACTGCTCGGCGGCGATCCGCAGCGGCTGAATTTCGTGGCTCGCCTCACGGCCGCTTCGAGTGCGTCTCCTGCGCCGCGGCCTCTGCTTCTGATGGCGCACAGCGATGTCGTGCCGGTGCAGCGAAGCCAGTGGACCGTCGAGCCATTCGCCGCTGTTGTAAAGGACGGCTACATTTGGGGGAGAGGATCGCAGGACACCAAGCCGCTTCTTGCCGCCGAACTGGCCGTGATGGTCGAGTTGAAGCGCAGCGGCGCCAGACTCAGGCGGGATGTAATTTTCCTTTCCGAGGCCGACGAGGAGGCTGGATCAAGCGGCGTGCAATGGCTGATCGCCAATGCCTGGGATAAGATCAGCGCCGAGTTCGCCATCAATGAAGGCGGCTTTGCTCAGCGGCTGGCAGACGGAAAAGTGCTCTACAACGTCCAGACAGCCGAAAAGATCCCCACGCGCATCAAGTTGACGGCGCATGGCAGCTCGGGACACGGGTCTCTGCCCCGCCCCGACAATGCCGTGTTCCATCTGGCTGAAGCCCTCGTGCGGCTGGCTCACGCCGAGCAGCCAATCCGGCTGAATGCCACCACACGAGAGTACTTCCGTTCGCTGGCCAAACTTTCTGAATACGCGAAGCTGGCTCCCGCTTTTGGGCAGTTGGAAGACCCCGCGCGGGCGCCGGCGGCCCGGTTGGCGATCCTGCGGGAAAGCCCGATGCTCGCGGCGGCGCTATCCACAACAGTATCGCCAACTATGACCACAGCGGGAGTGAAGGTGAACGTGATTCCCAGCGTGGCCGAGGCAGCGGTCGATGTGCGCCGCCTGCCCGATGAGACCAAGGAGGAGGTTTTGGAGCGGTTCCGGAAAATCATCAATGATCCGCAAGTGGAAATCGAGCCGTTGAAGGGCGATCAGGATAATCCGTCCACGGAGCCGAGTTCACGCACCAGCGAGCTTTACCGGGCCATCGAAGCAGTGATCCGGGCCGCCGATAAGAACGGCGTAGTCCTGCCGAACATGTCCCTGGGCGCGACTGACGGAGCTTTTCTTCGGGCGCGCGGCATGGGAGTCTACGGCATCCCGCTGTTCCCCACACCCACTGAGGAGCGACGCGCCCACGGCAACGACGAGCGGCTTTCGAGCGCTAGTTTCGCGAGCGGCGTGCTTCTATTGCGGGATGTAGTGAAAAAAATAGCTGAGTGAACGCCTGCACGCAACCGTGACAGCACAAACGCCATCCGCATGACGAATGCAACCTGCCGGGCCGCTGTTCTGGCCGCTTTTCGCAAACCGCTCGAGATGCGCCGATACCCTGTCCCGGAGCGCATCGAGCCCGGCGCGGTCCTGGTCCAGGTGGAGATGGCCGGCATATGCGGCACTGACGTGCACCTCTGGCTCGGACAACTGCGCATTCCAATTCCGGTGATTCTGGGGCACGAAACGGTCGGCCGGGTTGCGGCGCTGGGCGAAGGTGTGCAGCGAGATTGGCGCGGCGAACCGCTGGCGGCGGGCGACCGCATCACCTGGGCGAGTTCCACCGTGTGCGGCGAATGCTATTACTGCCGGATTAAGCGCCAGCCGACCCGCTGCCTGAGGCGGAGGGCATACGGTATTTCTTATTGCGCCGATGAGCCACCGCATCTGCACGGCGGGTATGCGGAGTACATCGTGCTGCTTCCGGGAACGGCCATTTTCCGGCTTCCCGATGCCCTTGCCACGGAAGCCGTGGTCGGGGCCGGCTGCGCCCTGTGGACCGCGATCCACGGCATTGAAAGAATGGGAATATCCTGGGGAGATGTGGTAGTAGTGCAGGGAGCGGGGCCGGTCGGCTTGGCCTCGGTGGCTGTGGCCCGCGAAGCTGGGGCTTCGCGTATTATCGTGATAGGCGGGCCGCCGCACCGGTTGGAACGGGTCAAACGCTTCGGAGCAGATGTGGCGCTGGATATCGATTCTTTGCCGGATCGCTGCGCTGCGGTCCTCGATGCCACGCCGGGCCGCTTCGGCGCGGATGTGGTGATCGAATGCGTGGGTAACCCGGCAGCGGTCGCCGAAGGACTGGAATATTGCCGCGACGGGGCAAAAATGCTCGTGCTCGGCCAGTACGGAGACGCCGGAACGACGCCGCTGAATCCCCACCTGATTACGCGCAAGCAGTTGCAGATCTACGGCTCATGGGGATTCGAGCCGCGTCACGTGCACGCCGCGCTCGAACTGCTGGGACGGGCGTCTACTCGCTTTCCATTTCAGGAGGCGATTACACACAAGTTTCCCCTCGAAGGAGCGAACGAAGCCCTGGAAGCCGCACGGCAGTGGAAGTCGGGAAAGTCAGTTCTTGTACCATGATCCGTAGCACGCCCATTTGAAGCACATTGGAAAATCAGATCCTCTGTCTTTTCCAGCCGCCCGGGCCGCCTACTGAAGCGCCCTCTGCGGAGCGGCGAGCCCCAGGAGGAAAAGAGCCGGGCAAATGCAGTTTCGATGGAACTGAACACCCCGATCACGTATCTGAAAGGCGTTGGTCCGGCCCGTGCTCCTTTGCTCGAAAGCAAAGGGATCCAGACCATTGAGGACCTGCTTTACTATTTTCCCTTCCGCTACGAGGATCGAACCAACACCAAGCCGATTGCACGTTTGGCGCCGGGAGAAATGGCCACCGTCCTGGCGGAGGTCCGGTCGGCGCGGGCCGTCCGCTTTCGGCGAAGCGCCGTCCGCATATTCCAGGTCTCGGTGCGCGACGGTTCCGGCACTCTGCTGTGCAAATGGTTCCGGGGCGACTATCTGGCGGGCATTCTCAAGCCCGGGCAGCGCGTGGCGGTTTACGGAAAGATCGAATACGACAACTATTCCGGCGAACTCTCGGTTCTGCACCCGGAGTACGAAATTCTTTTCGGCGATGGCGATGACGGCGAAGCCGCCTTGCACGTCGGACGCATCGTCCCGATTTACGAGGCGGCTGGAAGGGTGACGGCACGAGCTTTTCGGACCCTGGTGCATCGAGCTTTGCAACTGGTCGAGGTCAAAGACGACGCCCTACCCGAGCCCGTGCGCGCCCGTTTGGGGCTGCCCCCTCGAGCGGTTGCCTTGCGGGAAGCGCACTTCCCTTCCCCGGAAACGGATCTGCGACTTCTGAATGCGTTCCGGACCCCGGCGCAAATGCGACTGATCTTCGAGGAGTTTTTTTTCCTCGAGTGCGGCTTGGCCCTGAAGCGGCGGCGCGCCCGCTCGATGGAGGGTATCGCCTTCGCCTTAAACGACGCAGCCCGGGAGAAGATCAAAGCGATTCTACCCTTCAAGCCCACGCCGGCGCAAAAACGCGTTCTGAAGGAAATCGCCGCCGACATGTCGCAGCCGCAGCCCATGAACCGGATGCTGCAAGGCGACGTGGGCAGTGGGAAAACGATCGTGGCTCTCGAAGCCGCGATGATCGCTCTGGCCAACGGTTTTCAGGTGGCGATCATGGCTCCCACAGAGATTTTGGCCACGCAGCATTACCTGTATTGCCGTCCGATGTTCGAAAAGACGAAGCACGTTGCGGTTCTGCTGACCGGGTCGGTCAACCCGGGAGAAAAAGCCAGGCTGAAGAGGCTCATTGCTTCGGGAGCAGCCCAGGTCGTAGTAGGCACGCACGCCCTGATCGAAGGCGACGTGGAATTTGCGCGGCTGGGCCTGGTGATCATCGACGAGCAGCACCGCTTCGGCGTGATCCAGCGCTTAAAACTGCTCCAAAAAGGCCGCACGCCGGACGTTCTGGTTCTGACGGCCACGCCGATTCCCCGCACCCTTGCGCTGACCGTCTACGGTGATCTGGATGTCTCGATCCTCGACGAGATGCCGCCGGGACGCCGAGCCGTCGAGACGCGCCATTTCACGCAGGAGCAGATCGAGCAGGTTTACGGCTTTCTCCGCAGTCAGATCCGGGCGGGACGCCAGGCATTCATCGTGTATCCCGTGATCGACGAATCCGAGACTCGCGCCATCAAAGCGGCTCAAAAGTCTTACGAGCATCTTTCCCAGGTTGTTTTTCCCGATCTCCGGCTGCGCTTGCTGCACGGGCGCCTGGCGCCGGCGGAGAAGGACGCTATCATGCGGGACTTTAAAGCCGGCCGCGTCGACATCCTGGTCGCCACGACGGTGGTGGAAGTGGGGGTAGATGTCCCGAACGCCACGGTTATGGTAATCGAACAGGCGGAAAGCTTCGGGCTGGCGCAGCTCCACCAACTACGGGGACGCGTGGGGCGCGGGCCGGAACAGAGTTACTGCCTGCTGGTCACAGGCAAGCTCACCGAGGCGGCTCGCGAGCGCATCCAGACCTTGCTCCAGACAACAGACGGCTTCCGGATCGCGGAGGCCGATCTGCGGCTGCGCGGTCCCGGAGAATTCTTCGGAACACGCCAGAGCGGGCTGCCGGCTTTCCGCGTCGCCGACCTGCTCCGAGATCGCGACGTACTCGAGCTGGCCCGCTCCGAGGCCGCCGCGTACGTCGAAAACCCGCCTTCCCCCGAGGATCTCCGCGCCTTGGTGGGCTACATTCGGGAAAACTGGCAGCGCCGCTACGGATTGGTGCAAGTCGGCTGACGCCGCCCGCCGTTATTTGCGAATCGTTCGCTTAGTGGGCGAGGGGATTGGGCCGCAGTTGGAAATGCAGGACCTTGCTGGTTGTGCCTTTCCCCCCCTCCATATGAAACGGCGCCCGAGTGGCGTAAGTGGACCACAATCCCTTGCCCTTCCATCCCGCCTTGGGGTCGTCAATGCGTCCATCCAGCCCTTTGGCGAAGAATCCGATGGGATACGGTACGCGGAGCACCACAAATTTGCCGTTCACCAAAGCCAGCAGCGCTTCGTTCCCGTTGCCGGTGGCAATCGGGACGTTGGCCCCTAGGCCGAATGTGTCGAACTGATCAACCCAGTCATAGTAACTGGCCTCGGCGCTGCCGGAATCCGCAACGTTGTTGAATTGCGGCCCCGGCTCGGGATAAAGCGTCCAGCCCTCCGGGCAATGCTGTCCGGTCGCGGTGGGACCATTGAGAGGGCCCTTGCACTTGCGCCGGTCGAAGCTGGCGAGATGCCCGCTTGCCAGCACAGTCCAGACAACGCCGTTGCGATCGATGTCTAAACCGCGCGGCGAGAAGCCTTGCACCGGCGCTTTCGGGTTGTTCCATGGCACTTCGTAGACTTCGGCCAAAGCTGTCTCCGGGGGGTTGGACCCGGGGTTCAGCCGCACGATGGATCCCGGGAAGCCCAGCACCGATCCCCAAATGGAACCATCAGCCGGGCTGACCGTGACTCCATAAAACGCCGCCGCAATTCGTTTGTCCTTGGTGGGATCGACAGGTTGGTTGGGCTCCACATAGGCGTCTCTTTTGCCGTTCCCGTTGGTATCCACGATGAGCGCCGTCCAGCCCTGGGCTTTTTCTTCATCGTGGGTTTCCTCCCACAGCTTGGTGTTCAGCCACCCCACGACTCCGCCACCGCCCCCACTGCTGGTCCACAGCGTGTGGTTCGCATCTTCGGCGAACTGTAGATGGTGCGTGGTGAAGCAAGTGCCGATCAGGGAAAACTCGTTGGTTTTCGGATCGTACATGGCCAGGTGGCGCGTCGAGGTGGCGAGCGGAAACAGTTTCGCTGAGGGATGGCTCGAGCCCACTTTGCAAAACGGCGGATTGTCTTCGTTCCGGATTCGCGCAGTCAGCCAGACACGCCCTTTCTCGTCAAACATCGGGTTGTGCACGTTGGTCTTGCTGTTCCAGATCGCTTCGTCGCCCCAATACGGAGAGGGCGCCATGACCTTGCCGGAAACCACGGTAGTATTCGGGTCGCGCACGGGCACCCTCACGTGGCTCGACTTGTAGTGCACCGGATCGAGGACCGGCAGGTAATCCGAGCTCAGCTCCGGCGATCCGTAGAGCGGGCCGTTGGCGTTGACCGTAGGGTTCCGCTTATCGGTTGCAATTTCGTCGTGGAGATATTCTTTGGGGCCAGCCCAGTCCCACTCGGTGATGACAACGTTGCGCTCCACGCCCTGGGGGCGGGGCGGGGTCGGCGGCAGTTCGCCCGCGGCGATGCGATCGGTCCAGTCAGCAAACATCGCGAGAGCCCGCTCCCGGCCGAGCTGCGCCAGACCGCTGGTCATGTTCCCACCGGCTTGGCCGGACATGGTGCGGCGGCCCCAGGCCAGCGCCGATGAGTCAAACTGGCCTAAACTCTTCGGGATTTCGCGGGTCGCTTTATTACCAAGCTGATGGCACGACCAGCAGCTATCGGTTTTCATCAGCCGCAGCCACTGGGCCTGACTCTTCATATTTTCGGAAATCCCGTTGCCTTTAGGCCCGGTGCCTGGAAACTCGCTTTTTTCCGGGACGTGGATGAGGGAATACCAATAATTGGCCGGATAGTATTCCGCCGCCGCCCGAGCGTTCGGCGCCACGACGGCCGTCAAATTCACCACCTTCCCCGGCGTGGCCGTCACCTTCGGCGAATCCACCAGGCCGTACCCGCGCACCCAAAGCCTGTAGTTGGCCTTGGGGAGGTCGGGGATTACGTAGCGTCCTTGGTCGTCGGTGACCACAATTTTCGCAAATTTTGTGGGCAGGTCCGTGGTTTCCGCTATCACCCAAACGCCTGCCTCCGGTCCTTTCGAACTAGTCACCACTCCGCCAATGTCATCGCTGTCGATACGCACGGCTTCCCCGCCCCGCTGCTGCGCGCCGGCCCCCGGCAGCGAAATTGTCAGCAGCATAGCCGCCAGGCACGCCGCGGCGCCCGGCAGCGAAATTCTCGCTTTATCCATGTGCTCGCCCTCCTGTCTTTTCCGGCTCGATTGAGGTTGATTGAGAACGAACGGCGCCTGGCTGACCCAAAATCGCACGCGAGCGTTGTGGCATGCCTTCGCGCACAGGCTCCCTTCGTGGCCGAAGTGGAAGAATCGGCCCTACGGATTTCCGGCTGCAATCCTGAGCCGGCCCGTATAGGGACTCATTGTATCGGAGTTGGAAACAGGCGGCGCGCCTTCTTGTTTGCTTCCGCCGCTTCGGCCCTGCGGCACGGCCCACGGCCGAATTTCCGCGCTGGGGTTGCCATTGCTCCTCTCGGTTGGGTGGATGTGGGCCGGGAAGCGAATCCTCTCCATTTTGCCGCAAGGCGCACCCCCAGGGCAAAGGATCCGCACAACAGGGGTATACTCATGCTTCGGCGGGGAAGGAGACTGGACATGCGGATTCTCGGGCTGGCTTTGACCGTAACACTGCTGGCGCCGGCGTTCCCGCAGGCTATGCCCCAGAAGGGCGACTGGCCCAACTACGGGCGGGATCCCGGCGGAACTCGCTATTCGCCGCTAGATCAAATCAACACCAGGAACGTGTCGCGGCTGGAGCGGGCCTGGACCTACCACACAGGCGAGCATGGGCGGGCGTTTGAAACCACTCCGATTATGGTGGGCGGCATGCTCTATTTCTCCACCCAGAACCAGCGGATTGTGGCGCTCGATCCGGAGACTGGCAAAGAAATCTGGAAGTACGACCCGAAGTCCAACGGCCGGGAGCATCGGGGAGTTTCCTATTGGCCCGGCGACAAGGATACGCCGCCGCGCATTCTGCTGGGCACTGGAGACGGCAGGTTGATTGCGCTCGATGCTAAGACCGGCGTTCCAGTGGCCACCTTCGGCGATAATGGCGTCGTCAATCTGAAGGCAGGCATCACCGACAAATTCCCGCGAGCCACCTACGCAATCACCTCGCCTCCTGCGATCTACCGTGACGTCGTGATTGTCGGTCCGAACACTCAGGAAGGTCCCGCATTGGGGCCCAGCGGGGATCCGCGCGCCTACGACGTCCGAAGCGGCAAGCTGCTGTGGAGGTTTCACACGGTGCCCCAGCCCGGCGAGCCGGGCAACGAAACCTGGGGACCTGACGGCTGGAAAGACCGCTCCGGCCCAAGTCAGTGGGGACTGGCCACGGTCGATACGGAAACGGGCATGGTGTTCCTGCCGGTAGGCAACGCGGCCGACAGCTTCTACGGCGGCGACCGCAAGGGAACCAACCTCTATGCAAATTGCATCGTGGCCCTGGATGCCCTCACCGGCAAGCTGCGATGGTATTACCAAGTGGTACACCATGATCTTTGGGATTACGATTTGAGCGCGCCTCCCGCGCTGATTGAGGTCAAGCGCGGCGGCAAGACCATCCCGGCGCTGGCTCAGATTACGAAAATGGGACTGCTATTCATTCTCGACCGCACCACAGGCAAGCCGATTTTCGGCGTCGAGGAGCGCCCCGTACCGAAAAGCGATACGCCTGGAGAAGAATCCTGGCCCACGCAGCCGTTTCCGCTCAAACCGCCTCCGCTGGCGCGCATGAGCATGACGAAAGACGACATCACAACGCGCACTCCCGAAGCTCACAAATTTTGCAGCGACTGGTTCAGCCGGCTGCGGCATGAAGGACCCTATACGCCGTTCGGAACGACTCCCTCGCTGCTGCTGCCGGGGACCATGGGAGGCGGCAATTGGGGCGGCGTTTCCTACGACCCCAAGCTGGGTTACATATTTGTGAACACAAGCAGCCTTGGGGGGACTGGCCACATGGTCAAGGCGGATCCCGGGGCGCCCATGCCCTGGAGAAACGACGGCGGCTATACCCGCTTTATTGACGAGGAGGGCTATCCGTGCCAGAAGCCCCCGTGGGGGGAACTGACCGCGGTCAACGCCAATACCGGCGACATCGTGTGGCGGGTGCCCCTCGGCAGCTATGATGAAGTGGAGTCTCAGGGTTTAAAGAACGCCGGCGCCGCCAATATGGGCGGCTCGATCGTCACGGCCGGGGGATTAATCTTTATCGCAGCTACGACAGATTCTAAGTTTCGCGCTTTTGATTCCCGCACCGGCAAAGAACTGTGGGTAACCAGGCTTGACGCCACGGGAGATGCAACCCCTATGACCTACATGGGGCGAAACGGCAAACAATATATTGTGATCGCCGCTGGCGGAACGAACCGCTTCCGTATGCTGGCCAGAACCGCCGGCCAGACGGCCGATGCGCTCATCGCCTTTGCCCTGCCCGATGCGCAGGAAACCCGGAATCGCCATCGTCCCGTTGACCCCGACGCGAAATCGCGCCCCGGGAGAACGATTCCCAAGACCGCTCTAAGCGAAAAGGATCTGAAAGCTCCCGGACCGCCGTTGCCGGAGGGAGAAGGAAAGCAAATCGTTCTGCGGATGTGCACCAAGTGCCATGGGACGGCGGTCTTCTCCAGAATTCGGATGGGCCGGGCAGGCTGGGAGGACGAAGTGGCGGCCATGGTGGAGAAGGGGGCAATCGGAACGGACGAAGAAATCCGGGCCGTCGTCGATTACATGGTGAAAAACTTCGGAGCCGATTCCGGGCACTAACGCCCGGGGGTTTTGGAGGGTCTGACCCAGGCGGGACAGACTGCGTCCGAAAGGCAGCAGGACAGGTCCGCTGTCTGCAACCGGCCAAGGCCCGACATTTGGACGATGCGTCGCCGCCGCCTTCTCTACGAGGATGGCCCCCACCCTCTTGGGCCTAAGCGAGAGAGACTTTTTTCCTCACTGCCCGTTTAAATGCACCGGCTGGGTGAGCGCGCCATTGCCGGCGGAATCCCAGACCGCGAAGCGAACCCACTTCTTTCCGGTGGCGTCAAACGGCACGCGGAACTTGTGACTGCTCAACGGCGGCATTTGGTTCATCTGAATGATCTCCCGGCCTGTGCTCTTTCCGTCTCCCCAGACCAGTTCGGCGAACTCGGGTGGGAAGGTCCATTCCACCTCTGCGGTGTAGAAGCGGCGAGAGCCGGTGCCTTCGATGCCCCAGTTGCGGAACAATACTTCACCGCTGGTGACGAAGTAATCGCCGGCGCGCAGCGCCTTGAGGACCGGGGCCCATCCATCACTGAACTTCGGAACCTGATCGAGCTTCACGTAATTGACCACCAGTTGCGGGTACGTCTCGTCATCCGGATTCTTCCGGTATGTGTCGCCTTCCGCAAGCATGTACTTGGGGCCGGCCCAGTTATTCATGTCGTCGAGCAGGGCCAGGCAGCGCCCTTCGCACAACCGTTTTTCCGAGAGGTCCACCGGGAGCGACTGGAAGGACCCGCCCAGCATACGGTCGCTCTTAAAGAAATCCTGGTCGCGACTGGCGTCAGGATACCCGGCGGAGCCTTTGGTGCGCGGATGCGTTTGCCACCAGAAGCCGTCCTCCAGCTTCAGCATCTCGAGCTCATTGGCCGCCGTACTGGTGTGGTACACCTTCCCGTAGGGTTCGACATTTTCGGTAAACGGCTGCGCATTGGGATTTGCGGGTTTCCGGGCGTGCGTGTAGTACACCGGGCGCGGGAACGCGAACATGTAATGGCCGCCGAAATTCGCATCGGGCTCCTCGCCGGGTATCAGCAGAAAGTCCCGATCCGAAAATCTCTGGCAACCTTCGAAGTAGACCTTCTGCTCGTTCAGGCGAACGGCTCCTGTGTCAGCCGGGTGAGAGTCGGCATGAAAATCGGCAAGGATCGCGATGTTAATACCCAACGCGCGGAGCGTAGGCAGCCACGGCGGCTGAAGGTCCATCGTGCCGGCGTCCCGGAGCTCCTCGTTGAAGTGGAAATGGAAATGGCTGACGAGCACCTTCATGCCCGGCAGGGGCTTATAGACGTCGTCATGCGTGAATTTCATGACGGCTTGCTGCGTGGTATGGCTGTCATCCGGGCTCAAATAAAAGTACACCGGCATGTGCTGCCAGGTGCCCGGCGGCGCGTTGTAGAGAGCGAAGTTATTCAGGTCTCCGCGTGCCTGGTTTACACGCGTGGTCCATTCCCGATCGGACACGCCCCAGGGCTTGAACGCTTCTTCCCGGTCAGGCTGGCGGACTCCGATCGCAAAGGAATTCTCGCTGTCCTTGCGGTAATAGATATAACCGAGGTTGGTTTCCACCTCGCGCGCGAAGAAAAATTTGTGCGAGGGCGGCAGAAACGCCAGCGAGCCGCCGCCGGCTTCCAGAATTCCCAACCGGTTTCGCGCTCGGAGTCCTACCGGCTCCTGGTTTACGGCGCCCCCGAACTCGTATTGCTGCCAGGCCCGCGCCACATCGCGCCATACGACGCGAGTGTCCTTACCGATCGTGAATCCTTTCAGCCCGCCGACATATTTGTAGGCGACGGAGGGCTCTTCGGTCTTGGCGATCGCTTCCTGCCGCAGCAAGTTAGTTCCTCTGTAGACCGTATATTGCAGTTGACCGGAGAAAATGCCCATCTCGAGGCCCGGAAATGACACTTCCAGCCGCGCGCCCTCGGTCTTCACGGCGCAGGCGCTGGCATGATACGTAGCCCAGGCGCGGCGGACCTCCTCGGGCTTGCGGGGCAGATCCATGTTCGTCCCCGGGCGCCCCGGAATCATCAGCGGGGCATCCCAAAACGCAAACCATTTTTCACGCTCGACCACTTCCGGCGTGAATTGGATCTTGAGTTCCCGCAGCGGCTGCATCTGCTGCTCCGAGAGGCGGCGAACGCCGCTAGTCACCTGGAACTCGGGGGTGAGATCGCGCCCGAGTACGATCCACGAGCCGCTGCCCTTGCGCGCAGCGAGCTCGCGCACCATCGGCTGGCCGCCGCGGATGGTGAAGTCGGCCCGAAGCTGTTCGCCGCGCTCACCCTGCCAGGTGAAGCGGAGCAGGTCGCCGGTCACCTCCGCCTTCAGCCCAGGCGCCTCTTTATAAGCGCTCAAATCGCAGGAAAGCGGGGCAGCGAGACCCGCGGCCAAAGTAAGAACCAACGCCAACGACAATCGAATACTAAGAGTTTTCATCGCCGGAAACCTCATGGGTCCACATTATAGGATCTTTCGGCTCGAGAGGCGCCGTTCCAGGGCCTCCCGCGCCGTTTCTCGCCGCCGCCGGCGCGCCATTTACCATAGCAGCTTCAGGCCGAATTGCACTTGCCGCCCTACAGTCTGGGAGCCAATCAGTTTGCCAAAAGCGGAATTTCCAACCGTGAGCTCGGGGCTGGTAGCGCTCGGCAGCGTAAATGTCGGGGTATTGGTCAGGTTGAATGCTTCGGCCCGAAACTCCAGCCGCTTTCCCTCCGTGAGACGAAAATCTTTCAGGAGGGAAAAATCCAGATTTTTCGACCCCGGCCCGCGCAGAATGTACGGCCCGGCATTGCCGAACGTCTGCACCGGGGCTCCCCGGACGTTGGGGACAGTGGGCGGCACGATCAAAGCGGCGGGATTGAAATATTGATCAAAACTCGGGTGCGGCGCGACCACGGGCTGGCCCAGCACGACATTCGGGCGGTTGACCAGAGCGAACACTGGCGGCAGTTGCTTCACTAGTACAGAGGTAGGGAAGCCCGAACGCAGGCTGAGAATGCCGTTGGTGTGCCACCCTTCGATCAGCCGGTTGACCCAGCCGCGTGAACTCTCCAGGGCCTTGCCGCGGCCCATGGGCAGCTCGTAATCCGCGCTCAAGATGAGCTTCTGCGGAATATCCAGCGGAGACAAGCCCGACTCGAGTTTCACGTTATAGGTATTCATGGCGCGGGTGTTGCCTTCGCTGGTGAAGGTGCTGATGCCCGCGTTTCCGGATTCCGTATTGCGCGAGATCGTATAGTTCGCCAGTAGCACCAGCCCTTTTGTATACCGCCGCTCGACGCGCAGATTGAAAGCGTTATACCACGTGCTCACATCGGACGTATCGAGGCCCTCGGAACTGGCTAAAAACGGGAAAGGACGGTTCGCTTGTGTGTTGATGCCCTGTAGCGCGTAGTCGAAAGGCTCCTGGTTCAGGTCGATGCGCTGCACCCAGTGCACGCCGCGCGCGCCGGAATAACTGGCCTCCACCAGGAGGTTGGGAATCAGTTCATACTGCAACGACAGATTGAACTGCTGCAACATCGGGAACATGGAGAACCCGATGTCGGCTTCGTTGAACGATCCGCTATCCGAACTGAGAGGACTGGCGGCGGTGAATTTGCTCAGCTCCGGGTCGAGCAGCGCATCCACGATCAGCGGAGACCGGAAGGTATACGGCGGCGTCACCGTTTTGCTCGCCGACACCGGCGGCATATCGATATTTCGGAAATTCAACAGGGACAGCGCCATGTCCGTCGTCTGGTCGTTCTGCTCCCGCTGGCTGTAAAAAATCCCGTAGCCCCCTCGCATCACAAATTTGCGGGTCGCCTGATAGGCGAAGCCGAAGCGCGGGCCGAAATTCCGGTGATGCCCGTCGACAATGGCCCGCGAGAATCCGTTCTTGCCGGGTACTATGATGATGCCCTTGCGGCCGGTGCTCGATACGGCGTAGGGGTCGAACATGCCGCCGGTGTCGCGCGCCTGAACGGGCTGCGTATAGAGGTCGTAGCGGAAGCCCAGGTTCAGCGTGAGGTGGCTGTTGACCTTCCAGTCGTCCTGCACGAACGGGCCAAAATACAAATCGCGCTGCATGGACCACGCGATCTGGCTGGAATTGATCACGCTGGTGGGCAGTCCCAGGAGAAAATCGGCGTACGGCAAACCTCCCGTCTGGGGAAGGCTGGGGTTGGACGTATAAGTGGCTCCGAAATAGTAATTGCCGCTCGGCGGATACCCTTGCAGCCGGTCAAACCGGAACCGGCGCAGGTCCGCGCCGGCTTTAATGGTATGACCGCCGCGAATCACCGTGATGTTGTCCGTCCACTGAAATGAGTTTTCGAACGCGTAGTTTGTGCTGGCGGCGCCAAAGGAGCTGAACTCAGTCGAGCCCAGCGTCTGGCCGGAATATGTCCAGTTCACGTTGGGGAACCCAATGATTTGCCCGGATTGAAACCCGTTCTGCGCGGCGAAGGCGGTGGCTTTGTCCACTTCCGTGGCCAGCCTCGAATCGTTGGCGCGATTAAAACCAAAGCGAAATTCGTTGATGAATGTGGGACTGAACAGATGTGTGTCGCCCAAAACAGCGTTCACCGTGTTAAATACCTGGTCCGTGGGACTATAAATATAGGCGCCCTGGCTGGGCTGGTCCGCGCGGGAAACAGACACGCGCGCCAGCAAGTTGTTCTGGTCGGTGATCTTGTGGTCGATCCGAACATCGCCCTGATTGCGATCCGTTTTAGTTGGGGTCACTGCAAGGTAGTTGGGCCCGGTCGAATTCGCACCGCCAACGTTGGGCATGGGAATCAAGGACTGATACTTGACCGCAGCCGGATCTTGGCGGTTGGACGGAATTATGTTGCCTGGGAACGGCTGGTCGGTCACAACGCCATTGGGGCCCAACACCCGTGTCGCCGGATCATAAATTATCGTCGAGGAGCTTGAAAAATCGCCGGAACGGAACGTGGCGGGAGGCTCGTCATTCAGCGTAGATCCCGCCTTCTGGCGAATCCGCGTCCCTTCGTAGTCAACAAAGAAAAACGTCCGGTCATGGCCGTTATAAAAGGGCAGCCGCACCGCACCGCCGGCGGCCGCCCCGAACTGGTTCTGCCGGAACGGAGCGCGCGGCTGGCCGGAATAGTTGGAGAGGAAGTTATTTGCGTCGAGCTTGTCATTCCGCAGGAACTCCCAAAGCGCTCCGTGGTATTGGTTAGTGCCCGATTTGATGGTGGCATTCATCACATAACCGGCGGAATGGCCGTATTCGGCCGAGAAATTGTTGGTCTTGACCTTGAATTCCTGCACTGCGTCCACGGAAGGAACGTAGGCGAGACCGGCGCGTCCGACTGAGCCGGCGTAATTGCGCAGGTTGTCGTCCACGCCGTCCAGCAGAATGTCATTGGCCATATAGCGGCCGCCGCCGCCGGCGATCGGGAGATTCGTGGTCAGGCCCTGAAACGGCACGGTTCCGCCAGCCAGGATCCCCAAGGCGAACGGATTGCGCCCGTTAAGCGGCATGTCCAGAATCTGTTTATCCTCGATGACCTGCCCGAGCGAGGAAGTCTGCGACTCGAGCAACGGGGCCGAGGCCTGCACCTCCACCGTCTCGGTAACCGTGCCGGGCGCCAGCTCGATCGGAATGATCGCCGTCTGGTCCACTTGCAGCTCCACGTCAGTCAACACTTTCCTCTGGAAGCCCGAAGCCTCCACAGTGATTTGGTAGACGCCTACCGGTATCGAAGGCGCATTGAAGTCGCCTCTTTCGTTCGTGCTCACACGGCGTTCAAAGTTCGTTGTATTGCTGTGAATCACAACCGAGGCGTTGGGCAGGACTCCGCCCGTGGAATCGGAAACTGTGCCCCGGATGTTGCCCGTGGCGACTTGCCCGCACGCGAAACCGGCGGTAGACAAAAACAGAAAGATGCGCCACAAACCGCTTCTCATTTGCCCCCCAATCTGGCGGGGAGAACGCCTGCAGCCCGTTGAGAAACCTCAGTGCTAGCCTTGGCGGCGGTTGCTCCTCACCAGGAAATAAGGTTGGTTGGAAAGATCCGGGCTGAAGCCGGGATAAAGCCCGCTTCCTCCCCCTTCGTGTACCTCGAAGTAATACAGCATCGGATACGGAGACTGAGTATAGTCCGCCGGGATGATGCTCCGGTAGCGGCGGTCGTGCAACTGCATCTCAGCCGAGCGCCAGCGCTGGGACTGGTCGGCATGCCGGTATAGCAGGTTCACCTTCCTGCCGTCGCCTCCGCCAAAGGAAACCGACACTTCCAGTGGTTTGCCCGGCTCAAAGTGCGGAGCGGGCGTATGCTGGCCATTCAGCGAAGGCCTTTGCGGCCGCGAGAGCACAATGGCAACGGCCCGCTGCACGGCCGCCGGATCGGCCGAAGGCTTGCTCGGCGCGGCGCTGGCCCCTGCCAAGCGTTTTTCCATGTCCTGCAAGTCCCCGTCGATGCCGGCAAGACGGTCGTACCAGTGCCCCCGCATATTGGCGTTCAGGCCGTAGGTAATATCGGAAGCGTACACCTTCTTTGCCATTTCGGCCATTGATGCCCAAGCCTCTCGCGCGGTGCGGTAGGCCTTGATGGCTTGCTCGAGGGCCGTCCGGTCGCCCGAGCGCTCATAGAGGGACCACAAGACGGCGCTGCGAAACTTGTACGCGAAAAACTTGCCGGTGCCGGCCTGAATGGCGACATCCGCCAGCAAGCGCCGCAGCTCGGGGGCGTTCTTGTCAGCCGCTCGCGCCAGCGTTTGGGCCGCGCTCGTGGAAGCCGCCGCCGACATATCCTCGAGCCACTGGGCCACATCAAGAGGCGTGTACTTAGCGAGCATTGTGCCATTGGCCAGAGCCTCGGCGCACTCCTCGACGGAGGAAAACAGTTGAGGATCGAAGGCGCTCACCGTGCCGAACACTTTGGGGTCCGGAGTATCCCGATACGGCTGCGCGCGGTTGGGATCGACAATCGGCATGTTCATGTACATCTCGGGCCAGTAGCTGTTATTCGAACCCGAAGCTCCGTGCGCCGTAGTAATGACCGGCAAAATCCGGCTGGCATTGGCGAGGGCCGTCTCCGCAGGCTCGGCAGCGCCTTGCAACTGCTTCCGCAAATACCGCCGCCAGCCATCGGCGTCCGTTTCCGGATTGTAAACCAGCCGGCCCCAAACCCGGTATTGATACTCGAACTTCTGCCAGTCATATTTCGTGTCGAGAGACCGATCCGCATATGCGTTTCTGCCCCCGGGCTTGCCGCTGCCCATCCGGCCCTTGAACGAAAGCGGTTCGAAGACTTCCACGCCCAAGGATCCCGAAAAGCTGAACGCGCGGCCGTAACCGGCAGCCATGGCGGGATCGCCCCAAAGCAGGTGGCGCTGCGTACCGGGCCAGACACGATGGATGATGCCGAATTTCCGGTCATCCCTTAAATAATCGCCGTAGCCGTAACGCAGAAAGCGGCGGGTGGTGGCGGCGTTGCGGGGCTCGTTCGGCCCGGGCCCCCGCATTTCCTCCTCGCGGATCGCAGCCTGGTGGTAAGGCATGCCCATGTGCTCGGCCCAGAATTTCGGCGCCATACTCACCGGCATGCCGGTGGCAAGAGCGATATTGATATGGCGCTCATCGGTTCCTTTAGCGTGCAAATCCAAATCGATGCGGCGCCCCGCCGACTTGATCGCAGCAAACAGGGTTTCCCAGAAATCGTAGCGCCCATCGGGAATGCCGCTCTCCCCGTGCATGCGAATACTGAGGCCCGTGATGTTGGGACACGCCTTTAGGAGCGCGGCCAGCGCATCCCGGCAGTACGGGGCGTGGGTCTCCGGCGTAAGGCCCGCGATTCTGTAATTCGTGTCCCGATTGGGCCACTCATACGCGTGGGACCAGAGGGCCAGATTGAACTGAAGCCCGCGCGTCACCGTCTCCTCGCTGATGTAGCGCACCATCTCCAGATTGCGGTCCCGCTCAGAATCAGGAAGGCCCACAGCGGTCACGTCATAGCCGGGCACGGGCAACAAAAAGGGATACGCCAGATAGAAATACGAATCAGGGATATTGTGCGCGGAGTTATAGCCGATCCCGAAGGTCAGATTGAAGCGGTTGAAGCGGTGCGCGGCCAGCATCGAGAGATATTCCTTCCACATGCCGCGGTCGTAAAACCAGGCTTTGTCTTCGACCGGTGTAACAAAGCACCGCGCGCAGCTTCGCACTACGTTAGCCGGCTTTTCTACGACCGGCTTGCGGATCTCCAAAGCCGCATCCGGCGCGCCGGCGTAGCGGACGCGGTCAGCCAGCTCCAGAACCGCGTAGACCAGTCCGCGTGCATCGCTTCCCGCCGCCAGCAGAGCGCTTGTCCCATTCAGAGCGCCGGGAACCAGGCAAAGCGACTCGGCGGAAGATGGCGCGGCGACCCGCGCGCCGCGGAATATCTGGCGCGCCGAAGCGCTGTTCGCCCCGGCGACAACGATGTGCCGGTCTGCGGCCGGCGCCGCATCCATGCGCGCGTATACCTTGGCGCTTACGCCGCGGCCCTCGAGCGCCTCCCGGAGCTCGTTAACCGCCCAAGCCGCCGGCGGCGCCGAAGCGATAGGGTCCTGCGGATCAACGATGATCGAGACACTCCGGGCCGCGCCCTTGAGCTGGTGAACTGCCGTCATGCCGGCAGCGACGCCGGCGTGCTTCAAGAATTTGCGCCTGTTCATACCGTTTCTCCTTCCCCACGACTGACGATTCCGCCGGCTGCCGGCGGCGCTGCTACCAGCTTAACCGTGCATTGAGCTGGGCGACCCTAGCTCCTCGGGTGTTGGTAAAGCGGCCGAAACTCGAACTGGTGATGTCGGTCGAGAAGCCACTCAAGCTGGTATGGTTCAATGCATTAAACGCGTCCATTCTGACCTGCAACTGGATCTTCTCGGTCGGCCGGAAATTCTTGCCTAGCGAAAGATCGACGTTCCAAAAGCCCGGGCCGTAAACCGCCCCGTGTCCGAGGTTCCCCGGGCGAATCGGCAGGCCCGATGCCTGGCTGACCGGAACCGCCGCAAACGCGGCCTTGTTCAGGTATTGCAAGGTTTGCCGGTAGTTGGCGTTGATCGGATTTCCGCCCACATAATCGGGGCGGCTTGTGTTTTCGATATTTCCCCAAGTAATCAACAGCGGGTTTCCGGTGGAAGCGGTAATAATCCCTGAGGTTTGCCACCCGCCCAAGACCTGTCGGAGAACGCCGGAATGAAGCGAGTTGAGCATGGGGAGCGCGTAGACCCAATCGATAGCCAGATATTGGCGAACGTCGCCGTCGGCCGGTCCCCACTCGTTTCGGAGATTGAAAAAATCTTGCGCCCGGACGTTTCCGTCATTCTGATAATAGGCGCCGATGTCACCGCTGTCGGTCGCGAGCTGCTTGGCCCAGGTGTACCGGACGGCAAAGGTAAGGTTATGCGAAAACCGCATCCGCAGGGAGCTTTGCCAGGAATGATACTGCGAGACCTGGGAATTATCCACGTAATAGCCCTGGAGCAACTGCGGGTTGGGCCGAATCCCCGTGACCCGATTGGGCTGGTTATAGGTCCGGTTGATGGGAAACTTTATTCCCCGGTTCCCGACGTACGCCGTCTCCAGCACCAGCGAAGAGGTCAGGGCGCGCTGAATACCGAGATAAGACGCCATCACGTACGGGTCCTGTAAATTCGGATTGAACACCTCGGCCGGCGACGTCACTTGCCGGGCCACAAAGATCGGCGCCACCGTGTCGTTATAAATCGGGAAATGAAGGTTGTTGTCGATGCCGTCCTGCCTGCTCAAGATCGCGCGGAAGGGAATGTACTTGGAGGCGACCGCCCCGCTGAAAATACCCAGGGCGAGAGGACTAAACATAACTCCATAGCCCCCTCGGATTGTAGTAGTCGCCTTACCTGTCACGTCGTAGCTGAAGCCAAAACGCGGCGCCAAGTTCACCCAGCCGTCCGAATTGTAGGGATTGTTGATATCGCGCAATGGCCCGAAATGAAACCGGTTGTCGAGCAAGCCGTCGAAATTGTAAATGCCAAAATCTTGCCCCTTGGCCGGATGGGCAACGTACTTCGAGTAAAAATCATAGCGCAGCCCCAGGTTTAGCGTGAGCCGTCTGGTGGCTCTCCAAGTGTCCTGCACAAAGGCCCCGAGGACATAGTTGCTGCCATGATAGCTCCCGTTTCCGAACGTCAGATTGATGGAATCGGGGATGTTGGCCAGCAGGGCGGCCTTGGTGCTGTATGAGGCGATGGGGTTCTGGGGGTTGTTGCGGAATACGCCGTTCTTCATGTAAATGCCGCCGAACTTGAGGTTATGCTTTCCGAAGAAGCGGGCGTATTTTTCTTCCAGACTCCACGTTCTGCCTTCTTCCAGCCACAACTCCGAGGAAGGCGTGGAAAATCCGGAATAGGAGAAACCAGGCAGCCGGCCCCCAAAGGGGAGCGTCTCGGGAATGCCTTGCAGTATATAGAGATCCGTCCGGTCCATGTCGCTGAGACTGTAGCCAAACCGGGTCTCTGAGGTCCAGGCGGCTCCGGCCGTTACATAGCTGGCGGTCCCGCGGTCGCTAAATCCGTGGAACTGCCGGTCATTGGCGTTATTGAGAAAGATGCGGGGAACGGTTTGCGTTGGCCGCCCGTGGGAGAAAGTAAGCGCCAGACTGCTCGTATCGGTAAGCCGGATGTCGTTTTTGACGTCCACGTGATTGTCAGTGGAAACCTGCGGCCGGCCGATGATGTACAGCGCCGTATCCGCACCCGCCGCATACGGCTGGTTTGGATCCGGGACCGTTTCGAGAGCTTTCGCGTAGGCAGGTACGGCCGCAAGCATCTGCTGGCGGAATTGGGGAGTTGGAACGGAACCGCTTACGACCTGCGTGATTGACTGGCGGTACCCTTCATAATCGCCGAATATAAACGCACGGTCATGTTTGATAGGCCCGCCGAGCGAGCCGCCGAATTGGTTGAATACCGAATTGGGTTTGGTGGTCAGGAATTGTAGCCGGGCATTCAGGTTGTCGGATTGGAAATTCTCGAAAGCCCCACCGTGCCAGTCGTTGGTGCCCGACTTGGTGATGATGTTCACATTTCCACCAAGGACTTGGCCGAATTCCGCCGGCAAGATCCCCTTCGTGGTTTGCAGTTCCTGGACTGCTTCGAGGCTTACCAGGTTAATCTGCTCAAAATTGCCCCGCATGGAAGTGGTCCGGCTCTCCGGGTCGGCTGTGGCGCTGGTACCATCCACTGTGTAGAGCGTTCCGGTCTTTCCGACGCCGTTGAGTCGCACGAAGCCGCCGCCGGCGCTTGCCCCGGTCTCCAGCCCGAGGAGGTTGCCGATATTTCTTTTTGAAAGCGGCAGTTCGGCTGATTCCAGGCGCGAGACATTGTCCAATTGTTCCGAGGAAACCGCGTTCACCAGCGGCGCTGCGCTCTCGACGGACACGGTTTCGCTGACGGTTCCGAGCTCGAGAGTAAACGTGCGCCGGAGGTTCACGCCAGCCTGGAGGTCAATGTCTCCGGTCTCCAGGGTTTTGAAGCCCGGGGCTTCGATTTTCAGCCGATAGACTCCCACTCGCAGGAAATCGAAGATGAAGCTGCCATCCTGGCTCGTGCTTTTGGAGGCCACGGCGCCTGTGCCTTGGTTAGTCAACGACACATTGGCGTTGGGTACAAGGCCTCCGCTTGAATCGACTACCGTTCCATAGAAAGTTGAAGTGGTGACCTGACAAAGGGCGCAACCCAAGCTGATCAGGCCGACAACAGCCGACTGGAGGAGCTTGTTGAGCCGCATAGATCCTTTCATACTGAGACCCCTTTCCAGTTAAAGTTCCACCCACAATGACCCAAAGGTTCCCCAGTAGGGTCGAGTGCCGATAGTATCGAAGGGGGCCCTAGACAAAGGGAAGTGTCAAGGTGTTTATAACGGTCTGTTACGAGATGTTACTTTTCATTTTCATACGTTTAACAGGGGATTGCATTGGAGGTAGCCGCGCTTTATAGTGACAAATGCGTTTCTGGATCGACGGGGCGAAAAGGGATTTTCCGCCAGGTGCGCCGGCATGCGGGAAAGGGGGCCCGCGGCCGGTGACTCTTGCAATCCTTGGGGACTCATAAGACTATAAGACTACTGGTATTGGGAACTTGTGGAACGCATGCAGAGAACGCAGTTAGAGAAGAAGGTTGAGACGGCCAACGGCGGAGTGGATGGAGCCGAGCCGCCTGATCTGGAAGCTGCGTTCGCGCAAATCGTCGAGAACGAGATATTTAGGACGGCCCCGGTCCTGCGGACGCTGCTCGTATATTTGTGGAACCGGCGTAATAGCACTACCAGCGAATACGCGGTCGCCGTTGAAGCGCTTGGTAGAAGGCCCGATTTCGATCCTAAAACGGACGCCGCGGTCCGAGTCCACGTCGCGCGGCTCCGGACGAAATTGAAGGAGTTTTATGCAGGCCGGGGATCCGAGTTCCCTTTACATCTCTCGATCCCGCGGGGCGGGCACCAACTCCAATATTCCTACGCACCGGTTTCTGTTTCCGAGAGCCACCCCCGGCCGGCAGCCACTCCGCACGCCGACCGATCTCGTCGCTTAGCGACGGCCTTAGCCGCCGTAAGCCTCGGGCTGGCTTTCCTTTCCGTGATGCTGGCGATTCAGAACAGGAAATTGAGAGCCATTGCGCCCAAATCGCAAGCTGCTCTGCCGCGCTTTTGGCGATCTTTCCTTTCAGACGGCAAGCCGATCACGATCGTAGTACCAACGCCGGTGTATTTTCACTGGGACAGTCTGGAGGTTTCGGTACGTGACCACAAGATCATTGATTTTTCCGACTTGCCCTCTTCCGCGCCGCTCCGGGACTTGGCCCAGCGCTGGGGTCCGCCCCGACTCTCGCAGACCTACACCGTCGTCAGGGATGTGATCGGAGCCGTGCAAATCATGCAATATTTGCAGGATTTTGGGCAGCATGTGCAATTTGTGCCGGCCAGCAACCTCACTGTCGAAGCCGCGGGCAATCAGAACACGATCTTCATCGGCATTCCGCAAAGCATGGACCACATTCACGACTTGCTCGAGACCACCAATTTTTATATTCAGGTTGGCGGTGCGGGCGTCGTCCAGAATAGAAAGCCCAAATCCGGCGAATTGAAAGAATACGCCGAAGAGGCGCAATCGCCGCGCCGCCGGACCACGCCGGGCATCATTGCGCTGCTCCCGCGGGACGGAGGAGCGGTACGAACACTGGTGCTGGCCGGCCGGAATCCGACCTCGCTCGCCTGGCTGCTGACATCCGACGAAGGACTGAAGGTTCTGGAGCAGGAGCGGCGCAAAGGGGGCTCGCCGGACTATTTCGAAATGGCTGTGGAGGCGGAGATCGACGGCGACGCGGTACTCAAAGTCTGGCCCGTCGGATTCCGCGAGGTTCCGCTGAACACAGCCAAACAAATCAACTGACAAACCGACAAAAGAGCGCGGATCGCCCTGCGCGCGCGGTCCCACGGGCAGACACGAGGCTGCCGAAAAGATTCTTGCAGACAATTTCTTTCCCGGCCGATCCGTTCCCGGCTCCCCGGAGCAACCGCGCCGGCTGCAGTTCATCTCACGAAGTTTTTTTCAAGCGGCGCCGGGCGGACTTCACGAGCACAACCAGAGCGGTTGTAAGGGCAGCCAACGAGATTATCGCCGAGCGATAAAGGATTCGGGGAACGAAGCGCATCTCGACCCGGTGGTTCCCCGCGGGAACGCGGATTCCGCGGAAGCCGACATCGGCGGCATAGAGGGGAACGCGTTTGCCGTCGATCGCGGCTTGCCAGCCAGGGTAATAGGCATCCGCGGCCACCAGAAACGACGGGGCCTTCGCATGGGTCGCCAGGACGGCGGTGGTGGGACGATACGAGATCACCTCGACCTCGCCATGGGCTGGCGCAGCCGGGGCCGGCTCGAAACCCTCCGGGGCTTCGACGATCGCCGTCTGCCCCGGATCAAAGCCGGGCGCATGAAGCAATGCCGCAGCCTGAGCAAGGTGGCTGACACGCGTTACGCGGCTCACGAGAAAAAAACGCGGCAGAGCCTGTTTGTTTTCGTAAATCTTGTAGGCCGCAATTTCCGCCGCCAGCTTCGGCCCGCGATCCGGCAAAGGCGCGCGAGAGAGAAGATACCGGACATTACACAGGCCGACGACCGGCGAGGATGCATTGACGACCTGATAGCAGGTGCCCCATCTGGCTCCGGGAGAAAATGAAAGGCGAACCTGAATCATCCGTTCCGGCGCGAGGGGATCGCACCCGTTCGCAGTCGGAATTTCCAGCATGGGAGCGGCCGTGGACCATAGAAATGAGACGCTGGGGGTCGTATCGAACCGCGAAGGCGGCATCGAGCTACCCGTCAATGCGCGCAGCCGCTCGACCAGTTCCCGACTGCCGTCGGCTGAATCGCGCGTGATGCCCGGCTCCGCCGCAAGGGACGCGGTATTCATCGGGCGGCCTGAACTGACGAGTATCAGCTCGCAGGCAATCACAATACCCGCTACTAAGGAAACCCTTGTGTCTCCCAAAAATCGATTCGCGCCGCAGCCCGTCAGCAGAGACAGAGCGAGCGCGAAGGCGCAAAGCGTGAACTCGGGATGAATTCCAATGCGGATGTTCACCGGCAGCGCCAGGAAGATCGCGCGCCCGATCGGAGTGGAGTCGCCGAGCATCCACACGGCGGCGCCGGCCGCCAACCACGTGAAAGCGCGCACCCACCGGTCCGGCTTCCAGCACGCAGCGGCCACAGCCAGCGCCAGGCTCAACAGGCCCGAGTACAGATACAGAAATGTGGGGTCGGAAGGGCCGTTGAATTTCGATAGATCGAAAACATTCCAGTGATTGGGAAACGCGAGCGACCAGAGCGCCCCCAGCCTGATGCCGCCGCCGCTGCGCAGCCACTCGTACCGGTATTTAGCGACGCTGTGAAGCGTGAGTTGCACGGTGGGAACGATCTGTGCCGCAGCCAAAAGCAGCGCCCATACCCACGCGGCCAGCACGTGAGCCGAAAGGGTCCACCGGGCGAGCCGCAATAACGCAAGCAAAAGCGCGAGACACAACGCAGATCCAAAAACTACGACGGCAACTTGCGGCAGACCGGCCAAAACGCTCATCGCCAGCGCCGCAGCTAGTGCCGCCAGCCAGCCCCATCGGAGAGACGTCCTCAACTCGATCACACACAGCCAGGCGAGCGGCAGCCACGATGCGCCATGGACGGCTCCCATGTGCTGCGCCTGGGAAGCAAAAAAGCAGCCCAGTTCATAAGTCGTGCCTGCGATCCAGGCCGGCGCTCTTCCGGCGCCGATCCTCCGCAGTATGGCGAACGTGCAGCACCCGGCGAAAGAAATCTGAAACACGGCGGCTGCCGCCAGAAGACGGGGGAGAGACGATGCGCCGAGCCACAGACTCCCTAGGGCCGCGGCCAGGGCGGGCGGGTAGAACAGGGCTGTCTGGATATTGGCATATATCGGATATCCGCAATATGTATAGGGGTCCCAAAGCGGCAGCTCGCCGCGCCGGAGCGAATCCGCCACGAAGGCAGCCAGCGGCAGATGCACAGCCCGGAAATCCCACGGAAACAGAAATCCCCGATAGAAAAGCACGTGACGGTGAAAAATGGCCGCCTCCAGAAAGAGCGCGATGCAGTAAGGCAGGCTCCCTGACAGGCAGCGCCTGAGGGCGGATCGGGTGCTCGCCATTAGGATGAGGGGGAACGGAATTTGTAGGTTTCAAACAGACCGCGGCTGCGCTTTTCGCTTTGTATGACGGCAGCCTCGCCGGCAGCCATTCGCAAAGACAAAGCGCCGAGCTTTACATAGGCGAAAGGGGTCACGGAAGTCCAAACCCACACGGTCGTACGGCGCTGCTGCAATATGCCTTCACAGCCGCAGCCGCGCTCACAAGCTGCTGTGAATCCCGAAACCAATATAATACCCCCCGGCAAGCCGAACGCCGTTTCGGAGACACTGCCCCGCTGCTCCTGAGCAGCTCATTTTGCCCGGCGGCTGCCACCACTGATTCCGGAGCTTGTCCCCCAAAAAGACGAGATGCTGGTGACATCTACAGGCCGGTTAGCGTTCCGGCGTGTGGACAACTCTAGCTCCACTACTAGTTCGCAAGTTCCTTGTTCACCGGCCCGTAGCGTTGGCGGGCATTCGCGCATCGCGATTTTTTATCCGTGGGTAGAAGAGATTTGCGGCCGACCGGCCGCTGCCTTGCGTGGCGTGTCGTTGGGCAACCTATCCGTACCTTCCGCTGTCAGCCTCCTTTGACTGGCCCTCCAAGCCGGCCTGGAACGCTTGCTGTCCCATATCGCTAAGGAAACACGTGCCGTGAACGCTATATTTGAGGGCGAGCCGGGAGGCGGACAGACAAAACGCACACCGATCTTCGCGCGAGCCGCCCATCGGCGGAGCTTTAGTCTCGCTTGCATGCCGGAAAATCGGCTGCTTCCCTGAGCCGAACCGGCCCCCGAACCGCTGTCCCGCCGGGAATTCCCCTAGCCGTTTGGACCCGAAGTGGATTGTTTGAAAAAATTAGCTGCCGAGATGCTTGTTCAGGATGCTTTGGACTTTGTCTTTGCCGACCGCGCCGACAAGCTGCTCCGCAACAGCACCCCCCTTGAACAGCAGCAAAGTGGGAATGCCGCGGATTTGGAAGCGGCCGGCCGTGGCGGGATTGTCGTCCACGTTGAGCTTGCCCACCTTAGCTTTGCCTGCATATTCGGTGGCGATCGCGTCAATCGTAGGCGACATCATCCGGCAGGGGCCGCACCACTCAGCCCAAAAATCCACCAATACCGGCACGTCGGATTTCAAGACATCCGAATCAAAAGAAGCGTCGGTAAAGTTCAGAACGTTTGCTCCAGCCATTCGTAGGTTCCCTCACAGGTCTAAAGTACGATCACCATTATAGATGAACAGAAAGCACGAGAAGACTCAGCTTTGGCGTCCCGTTGCAGACAGGCTCTCATAGAGTTTCACGTACTGCCTCGCCGAGGAGTCCCAGGAAAAGTCGCGCGACATGCCGTTGCTTACCAGCTTCTGCCAAAGGGGACCATTGCGGTAGACTTCCAGAGCGGCGCGCAGGGCCCGCATCATCGCGGCGGCGGAGTATTCGGTGAACTTGAAGCCTGTACCCCTCCCTGTAGCCGGATCGAAGGGCTCGACGGTGTCATCCAGGCCCCCTGTGGCGCGCACGACCGGCACGGTTCCATACTTCAAGCTATAGATTTGATTTAGTCCGCAAGGTTCGTAGCGACTTGGCATTAAGAAAATATCTGCGCCTGCCTCAACCTTGTGGGCCAGGGCGTTGTCATAAGCGATGCGGACGGCCATCTTGGCCGGATACCGCGCGGCTAGTCCCCGAAAGAGGTCTTCGTAGACCGCATCCCCGGACCCTAGCACGACCATGGCAAGGTCTTCCGACATCAACTCTTCGGCAGCCTCAGCGATCAGATCGGCGCCCTTCTGCGCGCTCAGCCGGGAGACGATGCCGATTACCGGCCGATCGAGGTTCTCCTGAGGCAGGCCGAACTGGCGGAGCAGGTCCGCCTTGCACGCGCGTTTTCCCTTGAGATCCTGCGGGCTGTAATTGGCCGCCAGGAATTTGTCAGTCGCCGGGTCCCACTGGCTGTAATCGACTCCGTTGACGATGCCGCTTAGCACCCGGCTGCGGCGTCGCAGCAGTCCGTCGAGGCCGAAGCCATACTCTTCGGTCTGGATCTCGCGGGCATAGCCCCGGCTGACGGTATTGATGGCATCGGAAAAGACCAGGCCGCCCTTCAGAAGGTTTACCTTACCGTAAAACTCCAGGCCGTCGATGTGAAACAGCGAGTCGGGTAATCCAATTTGGCCGAGCACCTCGTGCCGGAACAAACCCTGATACCCGAGGTTGTGAATGGTAAATAGGACCGGCGTTCGCCCGACCGCGGGCGACTTGACGTAGATCGAGCGGAGGAAGACGGGAACCAGAGCTGCCTGCCAGTCATGGCAGTGAAAAACATCGGGGTGAAAATCGAGCTGCGCGATCTCGACGGCGGCGCGGCTCAGCAGCGCAAAGCGCTCGGCATTGTCTGGGTAGTCGCCTTGGGGCGTACCGTAAAGGGCTGCGCGATCAAAAAACGGGGGATAAGCGATAAAATAAAATTTCACGCCCCCTTCGGCAACGGCCTGCACCGACGGGAAACAGGTATTCTGGCCGAGTGGAATGGTCAAGGCCGGGAAAACGGTCGCCGGATGCTCCAGGCGCGTCATACGATAAAGCGGCAGCACGACGGCAACCTCGTGTCCGAGAGTTCGGAGGGCCTGAGGCAAGGCCCCGACCACGTCCGCAAGACCTCCTGTTTTGGAGAAGGGCACCGCTTCGGAAGCTACCATGAGGATTTTCATGTGAGTTGGATAGGCGGGCAGAAGGCCTAATCTTCAAACTACTGAATTGGGGTTGGGAAAAGCAAGGATCATCATCGCCCGGGATTACTCATTGGCATGCTCGATGACGGCCACGCGATTATCCAGCGCCGGCAGCGGCTTCATCAATCGCAGCGTCTGATTGCCCGCAGGCGAGATAAAATCCAAGCTGAGCCACGTGTTTTTTGCGCCGCCGAGCGCCTTCGTAAGGACAGAAGTCAAGCTGGTAAACGTCCATTCCTCTCCGGCGCCCCCGGCAGGGGCCCGCGTTAAATCCAGCTTGTCCTGAACGGCCGCGTTTTCGAAAGTTGCCAGTCTGGCGCTGGTGAGTTTCCAATTTCCCTGCAATGGCTGCGCCACGGTTAGCTTCAAGCCGGACGGCCCGAGTTGAACACCGGTGGTGAGAGAGGCATTCACCACTCGAACCAGCTTCCAGGCAGGACGGTATACGCCACCCTTTTTGAAAAAAGCATCCACGCGCCGGTCCCATTCCACATTCTTGCGTCCCTTTGGATCAAATTGAAAGGTATATCGGATCTCAGGGCCGCGGGTCTCCACCACATTTTTTTCATCCTCGTCAAAAACCCAAAAGACCTTATCCGATTCGACGCCTTTCAGGGAAAAGCGAAGCTCCTCCCCGGCGATGAAGCTGCTAACGTTCGGCCGATTGATGGAAGAGACCTCGATTTGCACGCCAGCCACCCAGTCGAGGATCTTTTCCTTGTGCAGGTCCACCCAATATGCGCCCGCTGCCACGACTACCAGCGCGCCTGCGGTGATTGAGCTTATGAGATGGTCTTCAATCGTCTTCCAGAACGGCATCCCAAAGCGCTCCTCGGCGAATCGGGCGTATTATACAACGATTTCCGGATTGAACCGGGGCCGGGAGGGATTTTCTGTTGCCCGCCGTCCCGGCCCCAGCCCGTGCTAGATTTGAATTATGTCCTTCGCTAGCGTGCCGGAAGCCCTGGAAGAAATGCGCGCCGGGCGCATGATTGTGGTCGTGGACGATGAAGATCGGGAAAACGAAGGCGACCTTACCATAGCAGCCGAAAAGGTCACTCCGGAAATCATCAATTTCATGGCCCGCTATGGACGGGGTCTGATTTGCCTGGCCCTGACCGAGGAGCGGCTGGACTATCTTCGCCTGCCGCTGATCGCGGAGCAAAATACCTCGCTTTACGGCACAGCGTTTTGCCAGTCGTTCGATGCGCGGCAAGGAGTCACAACCGGCATCTCGGCTGCCGACCGCGCGCGGAGCATTCAAGTAGCCATCGATCCGGCCACGACTGCCGCCGACCTCGCCCGGCCTGGGCACATTTTCCCGCTCCGCGCCCGGAAGGGCGGAGTGCTGGTCCGCGCGGGACAAACCGAGGCTTCTGTCGATCTGGCGCGCATGGCCGGGCTGATCCCAGCGGGGGTGATCTGCGAAATCATGAACGACGACGGATCCATGGCCCGCGTGCCGCAGCTCATCGAATTTTGCGCGCGGCACGGATTGAAGATGCTCACTGTCGCGGAACTGATCCGCTACCGGCTCCAGTATGAACGCTTCCTGCACCGCATTGCGGAAGGCTCTGTCGAGACCCCCTACGGCGAATTTCGCACGATCGCTTATCAAAGCGATCTCGATACAGAGGTGCACGTGGCGCTGGTGCGCGGCCATGTCGAGGATGACGAGTCAGTGCTGGTGCGGGTCCACTCGCATTGTCTGCTGGGAGACGTGTTCCTTTCCGCGACCTGCGGCTGCCACGAGCTGATCGAGCAGTCCCTGGCGCGCATCGCGGAGGAAGGCCGCGGAGTGCTGCTCTACCTGCACGCCACCGGGCCGGGCTTCAATCTGGAAACCCTCCCGTCTGGCGAGAAATGCCTCGTCTCCCACAGCAGAGAATACTATCACTACTTAGAAGAAGCGGGGCAGCGGCGGCAGCAGTACGAGTCGGGGGTGGGAGCACAGATTCTTTCCGATTTGAAGCTGCGGACCATACGCCTGCTCACCAATCACCCCCGCAAGATTGTCGCTCTGGAAGGCTTCGGGATTCGAATCGTTGATCAGGTTCCGGTAACACCTCCCGCCGAACAGAAACACAAGATGGCCGCGCGCCGTGGGGAGCACTCCTAGAGAGCCTGTCCCCCAAGCGATTTCGCGGAAAATGGCGGGGACGCAAATTGCGATACATCTTTCGGCGGCTTGGCTCCCTTGTCCTGCCGGGACAGAGCGGCTGTAGGCCCAAATCGGCGGCCGAAGTCCTAGGCCGCCTGGATACCGCCCCGGGAGCGGATGCACGGGATCACAGCCGAGGCTAAAACCGCACTATGATCCACTCGCGGCAACGCCGCGGCCTCGCCCTCCTCTGCGAGCATGCCGACTCGGCAGACCCGGCGGGCCAAGCGGGTCAGTTCTCGCTTTTCGCTCTGCCCGAGACGCAGCATGCTGCCGTCCCAGCGGCTGTTGCGCAGGTGTGCTACGAGCGCAGCTCCCAGCCGTTCATCCGGCGACCGGGAAATGATCTCCAGAGCTGCGATGATCGTTTCAAGGCAGCGCCTCTCTGTGTACAATTCTCGCAGCACCCTCGGTAGGTCCATACCAAGCCCCCCATTCTCTGCTCATGACAACCTGGTCCGGAAGACAGCCGGCACCGGCTTTCCCCGGACGCCAACCAGCCTTGGACTCGCGCGGCCTCATGCACGCTCTGGGGACCAGGCTGCTATCGTAAATGAATTGTGTTGCATCCGCCCGGTGATTCGGACGAAGCCATCCTTGGTGTTACTTTTCCCACGTTCGACAGAGCATTTATATACCCTGTCCCATTGGGAGTCAATATAAATGTGAGGAAAAAATGTGAATAACGTAGACCTATCCACTAACTGGCGTTGAAAATTCCTGTTTCCGTGAGTGAATGGATAAAAATAACATATATTTTTGTGAATTTTACAGCTTAATTCCGTAATCGTCGGCGGCCACCTTTGGGCGGGCCGGGCCGGATAACATCTGGACAAACCGTTTCCCCTGATTCCTTTGGCTCCCAGGCGCCTGAAGGGAGCGGCGGGCGTGGCGCAAAGGCAACTGGGCGGTCTGGGTTCAAAAGTCACACAGTCTCCGCAGTATGAGCCCCTGCCGCCGATGCGGACCGGCCGCTCGACCCGGGCTCCATGCCGCGGCATCCTTATGGTACAACGTACGGATATGCAAACCAACCGCATAAAGCACATCTTGCGCGCCGGCGGCTCAGTTTTGGGCACGTGCGTCACCGATCATACATCGCCCGAAATCGTCACGATTTTCAAAGCAGCGGGTTTGGACTTTTTCTTCATTGACACCGAGCATTCCGTTCCCAGTTATCGTGATGTACAGACGCTGGTTCGCGTCGGCCGGGCAGCCAATGTCATTCCCTTGGTGCGGGTCACCCAGAGCGAATATTTTTTGATCGCGCGTCTGCTTGATGTAGGCGCTATGGGCATCATCGCGCCGCGAATCAACTCTCCCGCCCAGGGCCGCGCAGTGGTGGACGCAATAAAGTTTACGCCGGAAGGCAGCCGGGGCTACGGGCTGCGCGGAATCATCAATGATTATCAGTACGCCGGCGCTCAGGCCGAAATGGAATCGGCGAACCGGGAGACCATGGTGGTCTTGCAGGTAGAGAGCAAGGAATGTGTGGATTCGATTTTTGAGATTGCTGCTCTGCCCGGTGTGGATGCACTCATGATCGGCCCGTTCGATCTTTCGATTTCCCTGGGTGTTCCCGGGCAATTCGATCATCCTGTGTTTTGGAAGGCGTTCGATCGGATGGTGGAAGCCTGCAACAAGGCGGGAATTGCCCCGGGTATCCACATGGCGAATGCCAAATCGCTCAAACTGGCCGCCGAACGGGGCGCACGGTTCCTGGTTTGCGGCTCCGACGCCTCGGTTCTACTCTCCGGCTATCGCTTGATTGTCGAGCAACTGGAGCTCGCTGCGGCAGCCAGCAAAGCCAGCTACATGTAGACTCTGAAAAAAGTCCCCACTGGGGGGGATTGGATCTGGGCCTGAGAGAAAATGGCAGTTTCGGGCTATCTGAGGATCCGGATTCGGTGGTTCTCGCTATCAGCGACGTAAATCACCCCGCTCTGGTCCACAAAAACTCCGTGGGGCCGGGCGAGACGGCAGGCGCGGGGTGGCCCGTCCGGGCCGTCGCCGCGCTGGCCGGTTCCCACTACAGTTTCTATCGTTCCCTTCCCCAGGTCGATACGGCGGATCGTATGGCTCTCAGTGTCGGCGATGAATATGCCGCCGTCGGGAGCAATCGAGATGGCCTTCGGACCGGAAAGAAGAGCGTCTCGGGCCGGCCCCCCGTCGCCGCTATAGCCCTGCGCGCCGGTGCCGGCCAGATGGTGAATCACCCGGTGGCGCATGTCGATTCGATAGACGGCATTGCCTTCCCGTAGGACCAGGAACATATCGCCATTCCGGTCAAAAGCCATGGCCCGGGGGCCGTTCAGCGGGGCGCCGTCGAGGGAAGCGCCGTCGGGGGTCGGCTTGCGCTCTCCGGTTCCGGCGAAGGTTTCGATCACGCCTGTTTGCAGGTTGACCCGCCGGATGCGGTGATTTCCAATGTCCGCGATATAAAGCAAGCCGTCCGAATCGATGGCAATGCTGTGCGGCTGGCGCAATTGCGCCTTGCTGGCCGGCCCGCCGTCTCCCGAGAAGCCGGGCACGCCCGTCCCGGCGAGCGTGCTGATAGTGTGCGTCCTCGCGTCCACTCGCCGGATGACGTGGTTTTGCATTTCCGCGAACAGCATGTTACCGGCATGGTCGAAACGGACCTCATAGGGCTGATTGAGAGAAGCGGCCAGCGCCGGCCCGCCGTCGCCCGAATAGCCCTTGCGGCCGTTGCCGGCGACCGTGGAAAGCCGGTTCGTCTGGAGGTCGAGCCGGCGGACTACGTTGTTGTCCACCTCGCAGAAATAAAGAGCTCCGTCCGGGCCAATGGTCAACCCGTACGGGTTGTTCAGTTCCCCAGAAACGCCCGGGCCACCATCGCCGGAGTATCCAGGTTTGCCGGTTCCGGCGATGGTGCGGATTTCGGCGGAACGCGCCGCCGGGCAAGTCAGCAGGACAGCCGCTGCTAGTACTAGTAGAAAAAGGCGCCCGTGGATTTCGGTCGAATGCCTCATAGCTCACAACCTCCGGAGACAGGCGGCGGGTTCCTCTCCTGCGCCCGGCCGACTAACCGGCGGGCGAAAGCGGCGTGCGCTCCGCGAGCATCCCTTCCGATCCTGCCGCTGCCGACGCAGCCCTCAGATCTCGGTCCTTCGCGTTCGCGCCAGCAGCTTGCGCACACGTTCGATAGCAAGGTTCTCAGCCTCTTCTCTGGTAGACCCCTTGGTCCGCGCGAGCCACGCTCCGGGGTCCACATTGTCCGCGGTACAGTGAAATTCATCCCCGAGCCGGTAGCTGGTCAGCCGAACCGGCCAGCCGTCGATCTCCAGTGTTCTGGTCTGATGTTCTTCCACTCTCATGGCTGCGGGGCGCAAAGCTCAGCGCGCAGGGCTGGCCCCCTTTTCTACGGGCGCGCCAACCAGGTTGCCCCATTCTGTCCATGAGCCGTCGTAGTTGGTCACATTGGGATAGCCGAGCAGGTACGTAAGGACGAACCAGGTGTGGCTGGAGCGCTCGCCGATCCGGCAATAGGCAATCGTGGGCCGCTGGCCGGTGATGCCGGCTCGCTCGTAAAGGGCCTTCAGCTCGTCAGCGCTCTTGAACGTGCCATCCTCGTTGCAGGCCTGTGACCACGGGATGTTTCGCGCTCCGGGGATATGGCCGCCGCGCTGGCAGGTTTCCGGCAACCCGGGCGGCGCGAGAATTTCCCCGGTGAATTCCTGAGGGCTGCGGACGTCCACCAGGTCCACGCCGTCGCCGGCGATGCTTTGCTGCACCTGCGGCAGGTAGGCGCGGATGGAAAAATCCGGATCCTGGGCTTTGTAGGTAACCGGAGTGATCTTGGGAGCATCTTTGGAGAGCTCCCTGCCCTCAGCCAGCCACTTCTTTCGTCCACCATTCATCAGCCGCACGTCGCGGTGGCCGTAAATTTTCATTTGCCAGAACGCCCATGCGGCGAACCAGTTGTTGTTGTCCCCGTACAGGATAACAGTCGTGTCGTTGGCAATTCCGGAGCTGCCCATGAGCTTTTCAAAATCAGCTTTGGGAATGATGTCGCGCCGCACCGTGTCGCAGAGCTGTGTGTTCCAAGCCCAGCCGATTGCGCCTGGGATATGCCCCTCCTCGTACGCTTTCGTGTCGACATCCACCTCCGCGATGCGCACCTTGGGGTTATTGAGGTTCTGCATCACCCAGTCAGTCGAAACCAGGACTTCCGGATGTTTGTAGTCAGTCATAGCCTTTCCTCCGGCGTTTCGATCTTAATTCGGTTGTCTTATTAAGGAGAAAGAATACCACACACCCCAAGGGGCAGCCTGCGGGACCTTAACGTAATTTCAGAGCCTGCAAGGCTCTTTGGATCTGCACGTCGCGCCGGGCCGCAACTTCGTCGCCCTTCTCCACTCCCAGAGCGAGATTGAAAATTTCCTCTTTGAGCCGCAGCTCAATGTACTCGCGGTTCGCGCTCCACTCGCTCAATGGGGGCCGAATCCGGCGCTCGGAGAGGAAGCTCTGGAATTCGTCGAGCAACTCGGGGGTAACCTCGAAAGCAGCCGAAACATCTCGATGCTGCGCCGTATATTGCTGGGCAAAATTCAAAAACGAAGAGGTCGCCTCCAGGGCGGCGCGAAACGAATTCAAGCCTTCCGGCGCCACAAGCACATCCGGCGTAATGCCCCCGCCTCCGGTGACTTCCCTGCCCTCGGCGGTATGGAAAACGGCGGTGGAGTCCCCGAGTACTCCATGCGGGTTTTTGAGCTGCTCCAGCGGGCGCTGGATCGAACGCCCGCTCGGCGTGAAATAAAGAGCGGTAGTCAAAGCGAGACCCGTGCCCTCGGAGAGCTCCAGCACGCGCTGCACCAAGCCTTTGCCGAAAGTCGGCTCACCTACAATGGTGGCCCGGTCATGGTCCTGCAATGCGCCGGCCACAATCTCAGAAGCCGAGGCCGTTTTGCCGTTGACGATCACAGCCAGCGGGAAACGGAACGGCTTAACCCCGTCAGGAACCCTGATTTGCTCCGGCTCGCCTACTCGGCCACGGACGGTAAGAATCAGTTGGCCCGGTTGCAGAAACAAGGAAGCTGTTTCCAGGGCGGCCGGTACAATGCCGCCCGGGTTGTCGCGGAGGTCCAGCACCAAGCCGCGCAGTCTTTCGCCTCCGAGTTTGTCGAGCGCTTTTCGCAGTTCGCCGCCGGTGGCCTCCTCAAAACTCTCGATCTTGATGTACCCGACATCCGGTTGCAGCAAGAAGGAGCGTGAGATGCTCGGAGACGCCAGTTCCGCGGGAGTCAATTGGAACGTCATCAGCGTCGCGATGCCAGGCCGGCGAACCACAAGCTGCGCGGGCCGCTGGCGGGATTGCTGCAACAGCTCGACGAGCTGTTCGAGCTCCAGCCGGTCCACCCGGTATCCGTTAACCTCGACGATCTCGTCCCCGGCGGAGAGGCCCGCTCTGGCGGACGGCGTGCCTGGCAGTGTCTGCAACACGATTATGCGCCCCGGGGCGATGGAAACAACGCTGCCGAAACCTTTTTGCACAGACTGCTGCATCTCGCGCAGGGACTGGAACTGCTCGGGATCAAAAAACGAGGAAAAGGGGTCCAGGGAGCGCAACAGTCCCGGAATCGCGCCGGCGTAAAAAGCTTGTTCGGGGACGACCGGGTCCGCGAAGTTCTCTTCAATGGCCAGATAAGCGCTAATGAACTGTTGGACCGCGCGGCGAAGCTCTTCCTCCTCGCCTGGAGGCACGGGGCGCTGCTCCGGCGGAGCCGGAGTCTGAGGCCGCGTGCTTCCGGAAGTAGGCCCGGGCACAATGGGCCGCCGGAACTGAGAATATCCCGGAGAGGTCAGCAGCACGGCAGCCAAGAGCAAACGCCACACATTCCGATTATATAAGTCCGGCATCACCGGCACTTCCAGCCGCGGCCCGAGTCTCGTAAAATTCCGGCCTGGCGGGCCCAAGGCGGACGAAACATTTTTTCGCTGAAGATAGCGGGAGTACCCTTGGCGAGAACCAGGAGGCGCGCGCTGCCCAGATAAATGACGCCGGGCAGTGGCCTTGCCTCTCAGATTGAGTAACGCGTGCGAGTTTTCTCCGAATGACGTTCCAAAGCGAGTTGAATCAGACGGTCTATGAGGTCCTTATAGGCCAGCCCGCTCGCCTCCCACAGCTTCGGATACATGCTGATGCTGGTAAAGCCGGGAATTGTGTTGATCTCGTTCACCAGGATCCGGCCGGATCTCTTCTCCAGGAAAAAGTCCACGCGAGCCATGCCGCAGCATTCACACGTTAAAAACGCTTCTACCGCCAGGCGCCGCACGCGGCGGGTTTGAGCCGGAGTGAGCGGAGCGGGAATGAGCAAGCGGGATCCTTCATCAACATATTTCGCCTGGTAGTCGTAAAACTCTCGTGAAGGGATGATTTCCCCCGGTAAGGAAGCCTCGGGTTCATCGTTGCCAAGAACCGAGCACTCGATTTCCCGGCCTTCAATGGCCTGCTCCACGATAATCTTGCGGTCAAATTGGGCCGCCAAATCGAGCGCTGCGTCGAGCTCCTGGCGATCATGGGCTTTCGAGATGCCAACCGAAGATCCAAGATTCGCCGGTTTTACGAACACCGGATAGCCAAACCTCGTCTCCAGACCGCGTACAAGACGGTTGCGCTGGCTTGCCAGGCGGTTTCGCAGCACCGCGACGTGATCGGGCGTGGGGAGGTTGCGCTCACGAAAAAGCCTTTTCATCACGTCTTTGTCCATGCCTACCGCCGACCCCAGCACGCCCGCGCCGACATAGGCCACTCCAGCTAGCTCGAGGAGTCCTTGTACGGTGCCGTCCTCGCCGAAGGTGCCGTGCAGCACGGGAAAGACGACGTCGACAGGACCTGCGGATCCCGGCTCCGGCGCAATCGCCACTGGCCCAGATTCAAAGCCGAGAAGCCTGGGATTCACCGGCGGCCGTCCGTCCGGCAGCATTTTCACGGACTCCTTTATGGAGAGCCACTTCCCGGATTTTGCAATTGCCACCGGCAACACTTCATATTTGCTGCGATCGATGGCCGCAATTACCGAAGCCGCCGAGCGAAGCGACACTTCGTGCTCCCCGGAGCGCCCGCCGAACAAAACCGCCACGCGGATTTTCTTTTTCACAGAATTTTTTTCCCAAACGCCGACATGGCCAGTTCCACTGCGAGATTGGCAGTCCGGTTGCCCACGTCCAGGACAGGATTGACCTCGACAATCTCCATTGAGAGCATGCGCCCGGTATCGGCGATCATTTCCATCAGGAGGTGCGCTTCGCGGTAGGTGCCCCCGCCGCGGATCGGCGTGCCGACACCGGGAGCCTCGGCGGGATCTACGTAATCCATATCCAGACTGACGTGAAATCCCGCCGTCCGTTCCAAGGCGATCGCAATAGCCTCCTCCATCACCGCACGCAGTCCACGCTCATCGATGTGGCGCATGGTAAAGGCGCGAACTCCCGAGCAACGCACGTGTGGCTTTTCGAGCGCATCCACGTCGCGCACTCCGATCAGAGCGACGTTGGAAGCGTGAACCAGCGGCGCATAACCGGCCAAGCGGGTCAGCTCGCGAGGACCCAGGCCCACACAGCACGCCAGAGGCATGCCGTGGATGTTCCCGCTTGGGCTGGTTTCTGGAGTATTCATGTCGGCGTGTGCGTCAATCCAGATCAGGCCCACGCGCTGCTTGCGATCCCGAAAATACCGGCTCACGCCGGCCATCGTGCCGATAGCGATGGAATGATCTCCGCCAAGCACAAGCGGCGCAAATCCCGCGCGCAGGGCTTTGGTGACCTCCCGAGCCACGCGCTTGCAAGTTTCCGCAATCGGCTTGAGGTACTTGGCGTGGCGGCTGCCGTAATGCAGCGTCTCGGGAATCACCACGTCGATATTGCCGGCATCCTCGACTTCGTAGCCGAGGGAGCGCAGGCGCGCGTTGAGGTTGGCTACCCGGATCGCGGAAGGACCCATATCCACTCCGCGCCGGTCCTGTCCGAGGTCAAGGGGGACTCCAATAGCCTTGATCTTAGTGATTGGCATTGATCGCGCGCCAGCGGCTCGATGGCGAGCGGAAGTTGGCGGCCATATCTTTATGATAGATCTACGGGCGGAGCCGGTACAGCATTCTGGGGAAGGCAATGGTCTCCCGCACGTGCTCGAGGCCGCAGATCCATGCCACGCAGCGCTCGACGCCCATGCCGAAGCCGGCATGCGGAACGCTCCCGTATTTGCGCAGATCGAGATACCAGTCGAACGCCTCTTTCGGGAGCTTGTGCTCTTCGATGCGGCGAAGCAGCAGGTTCAGATCATGGATCCGCTCTCCGCCGCCAATAATCTCCCCGTATCCCTCGGGCGCTAGCACGTCCAAACCCAAGGCCACTTCCGGCCTCTGCGGGTCGGGCTGCATGTAGAAGGCTTTCACCGCAGCCGGGTAGCGGTGAACCATGACGGGCCGGTCGAAGTCCTCGCTGAGCAGAGTTTCGTCCGTGCCGCCGAAATCGCCGCCCCAGCGGATCTCGCTTCCTTTCTTCTTGAGCCGTTCCACAGCTTCGTCATAGCTGATGCGCGGGAACGGCGGCTTGACGTTTTGCAGTTTCGTCGTATCCCGCTCGAGCGTCTTTAACTCGGGTTTTTTTTCCTGGAGAACGCGCTGGACGACCGAGCTGATAAAGTCCTCCGCCAGATCCATAACATCATTGATGGTGGCAAACGCCATTTCCGGCTCGACCATCCAGAACTCGGTCAGGTGCCGGCGCGTCTTCGACCGCTCGGCGCGGAAGGTGGGGCCGAAGCAGTACACTTTGCCGAAGGCCATCGCCGTGGCTTCGTTGTAGAGCTGGCCGGATTGCGTAAGATAAGCCTTTTCCTCGTCAAAATACGGCACCTCAAACAGCGTTGTAGTGCCTTCACAAGCGGCGGGCGTCAGGATTGGCGTGTCAACCAGGGTGAATCCATGGTTGTCGAAATAATCGCGCACGGCGCGGATCACCGCGTGGCGCACGCGCAGGATCGCGTGCTGGCGCGAGCTGCGCAACCAAAGATGGCGGTGATCCATCAGGAATTCGATGCCGTGTTCCTTGAGGGTGATCGGATACGGATCGTCCACGGGAATTTTTTGCAGCACTTGCACATCGGCAACGTCAATCTCGTAGCCGCCGGGAGCGCGCGGCTCCGCCCGCACCTTGCCGGTCACCACCACCGAAGACTCCTGCGTCAGCTCCTTCACGCGCTCGAAGACTTCTTCCGGCACGTCCGTCTTGACCACCACTCCCTGCATCAGGCCTGTTCCGTCGCGGAAGATTGGAAAGAGAATTTTGCCGGACTTGCGCAGGTTGTAGAGCCAGCCGCGGAGCTCTACGGTCTGGCCCTCATAGCAGGCGGCCTGGTCAATGGTCACAGACTCTCCAAACGATCGAACACCGAGCGAATCTCGTCCAGCGGATGCTCCATATCGGGGACTTCCCGCAATTCCAGCAGCAACGGGTATTGATCCTGGCGGGACCGCAGCAGATGCATCGTCTCTCTCCACTTGATGCCGCCGGGCCGGTCTTTGCTGGGGAACAAATGCAAATCCTGCTCTCCGTCGTTGTCGTGGACATGCGTGGACCGGATCCGCGCTTGCATCATTTGAAAGGCCGGCTCGACGCCTCCCATGATGTGCGCGTGCCCGGTGTCGAAGACAAAATCGATCGGCAGGTGCGTGCTGTTGAGAAACGCGACCAGCCGTTCCGGTGTGGAAAGCGCGTTCGGGATGTTCTCGACGAGCAAGGCCACGCCCCGGTGGCCGGCGAAGATGGAGAGCTCTTCGAGGCTGGTAAAAGCGGCGTCCATCTTCCGGTCGTGATACTCCTCTTGCCCGACGCCAATGTGTTGGATGAGGTAGCGGAACGGAATCAGTTCCGCAATTTCCAACGCCCGTTTGATTTCGTCCGTAGCCGCAATGCGGCGCACCTTTTCTGTTTCGGTTATCGAAATGACCGAGTGAGGGCCGCTGCGGCCCCAGATGGTATCGCGATACATCGGCGAGTGCATCGAGTGCACTTTCAAATCCGAGTCGCGAAACCAGTGGGCTAACTCCTCAATCTGCGTGCGATTTTGATAGTCCAGGTGCTGCCGCGCGCAGAATATCTCGATTTCAGAGATACCCGCTTTGGCGATCCGGTCGAGCAGCGCCACAGTCAGGCGGTGCTGGACAAAGACATGGGTGGAAAGGACGTGGCGCATTTTCAAAAATCCAAATCAATAGCCGCGAGCGGTGGCTTCGGTTCGCGAGTCAGGCGCTCCCAGAATCCATCCATCCTTACATTCGATGGCGGCCACGTCGCCCTGGTAGCCCGAGATGCGCAGCGTGTGGCCGCGCCGCCGCAGGAGCTCTACCGTGTCGGGCGAAAAGCCGCTCTCCTCGAGGCGCAATTCATCAGGCATCCATTGATGGTGGAAGCGGGGCCAGTCAACCGCTTGCTGGACGTCCATTCCGAAATCGATGACGTTCAGAGTAACCAGCAGCACGGTGGATATGATGGTAGGCCCGCCCGGTGAACCCAAGATCAAAAACGGCTTGCCATCCCGCGTGATGATGGTGGGCGTCATGGCCGATAGTGGACGCTTGTGCGGCGCAATGGCGTTCGCCTCGCCCTGCAACAGGCCGAACATGTTGGGGACGCCCGGCTTTGCCGTAAAATCGTCCATCTCGTTGTTCAGGAGAAAACCGAGGCCCGCCGCTGTGACGCCGGAACCGAAACGGGCGTTTAGCGTATAGGTCACCGCAACCGCATTTCCTTCGGCGTCCAGGATGGAATAATGGGTGGTTTCCCCGCTTTCATATCCATGCAGATCCCCTGGCCCGAGCTGTGCGCTGGCCGTGGCTCGTTCGGGATCGATGCTGCGGCGGCGCTCCTCAGCGTAATGCCGCGAGAGTAACTCTTTCAGGGGAATCTTCACAAAATCGGGGTCGCCAAAATATTTCGAGCGGTCGGCGAAAAAACGGCGCATGACTTCAGCTATGTAGTGAATTGTAGCCGCGGAACCCGCGCCGGCTTTTTCGTAACCGCTGCCGTCCAGCATATTCAGCATCTGAATGAGGCCAGCCCCGCCGGAACTCGGCGGTGGCGCGGTAAGAATCTGATAGCCGCGGTAAGACCCCTCGAGCGGCCTGCGCTCGACGACTTGGTACTGCTGGAGGTCCTGCAAGCCGATCAAACCGCCGTGCCGCGCCATATCCGCCGCCAGCCGCCGCGCGGTTTCGCCGGCATAGAAATCGCGCGAGCCGAATTTGGAAATTCTCTCCAGTGTCGCCGCCAGCTCCGGCTGGACCAAAATTTCTCCTGGCTCAAAGTATTTCCCGTTGCGCTGGAAGATGCGGCGCGATTCCACATTCCGCGCTAATGCCTCGCTGGAACGGAGCGAATTCGCAAGATCATAGCTCACCGGAAAACCGTTCTTCGCCAATTCGATCGCCGGCGCCAACAGGTCCGCCCACGTCCGCCGCCCATATTTCTTCGATGCGTATTCCAACCCGCGGACGGTTCCCGGGACCCCCGAGGCCCGGTAGCCGAACAGGCGGTCGGCGGTCGCATTTCCTGCACCGTCCAGGTACATGGCGGGAGTGGCCTTGCCCGGGGCGAGTTCCCGAAAATCGATGAATGTGGAGCGGCCGTCAGCCAGCCGCACCAGCATGAAACCGCCGCCGCCGATGTTGCCCGCGGCTGGGTGAGTGACAGCTAGCGCAAAGCCAACAGCCACGGCCGCGTCAATGGCGTTGCCGCCCTGCTCGAGAACACGCAGCCCGGCCTGGGTTGCGTGGTCCTCGTGTGTTACGACCATCGCTTTGTGCGCGCGCACCGGTTCCCGGCTAGCGCCGACAAGGACGCAGGCGAGGAGCAGCCAGGCGGCGCAAAGCTTCTTCATAAGAATCAGATTGTACCAATTCGAGGGGGTTCTCCCGACGGAACGTCTCCGCCGCTCGTGGCCCCGCCGATAAGGAGGGGACCGGAATTTCAGGCATGCTAGAATTGCGGGTTGTGAGGGAATCGAGCCGCTTGGTTCTCGAAGCTAACGCATCCCCGCCCACCCGGGCGCACACTAGCCTAACCTCAATCGCTCTGGTATTTCTCTGCACACTGACGGGCGCCGCAGCGCAGATCTTGATGAAACAAGGGGCGGATCATACAACCGCAGCCGGTTTAGCCGGACTCCTGACCAACCTGCCATTGTTTCTGGGTTATTGCATCTACGGAGTAAACACGATTCTGGTCGTCCTGGCGCTGCGGCAGGGACACCTGTCGGTGCTTTATCCGATTATCGCTTTATCGTATGTCTGGGTGACCATGCTATCGCCGAAATACTTTCCCGGCGATCACCTGAATGGTTTCAAAATCGCCGGCGTTTTCTTCATTGTGGCAGGTGTTTCCATGATCGGAATCGGGAGCCGCCAGTGACCACTCCCCTTTCTTCCATACTGCTCGTATTCGCCGCCAGCGTCATCGGGTCCGTGGGAATGGTGGCCTTGAAAGCCGGCGCGAATCGTTTGCCTCCGGGCTTGTTGGGGATCTTATTCAGTTGGCGCGTAGCGACGGGCGTGGCGCTGTTCCTTCTTTCCTCGGTCTTTTACGTGCTCGGGATCCGGCACGGCAGCCTGACGGTGCTGTTCCCGATGGTTTCGTTGAGCTACGTCTGGGGCGTTCTGCTGGCCCGCCTGCTATTCCATGAGCCGCTGAACCGGTCCAAGATTATGGGATTGCTGCTACTGCTGACCGGCGTGGTCTTCATCGGCCTCGGAAATCGTCCCTAGTTTGTCAATTACGACAGAATTTCCGGGCTCGCGTATAAGGTTGCCGCACAAAAAAGACTTGGGATGCGCCCGCTGGCCACTGGGCGGATCGCGTTCCGCGTGCGCAGGAAGCGCTCAGAGTCGCCAGTGAACGCGACTGAGGCGCGCCGGCGGCCTGCTTCTGCCGTCTGGAATTGATAAAATCTATCGTGATGGCCGAAGCGCGCACTCTTTTTCAAAAAATCTGGGATGCCCATGTGGTAGCGGAAGAGCCGGGCTGTCCGGCGGTTCTGTACATCGATTTGCATCTGGTCCACGAAGTCACCTCGCCGCAGGCGTTTCAGGCACTACGCGAAAAAGGCCTCAAGGTTCGCCGCCCGCACCAAACACTGGCCACCATGGATCACAGCATTCCCACGACCGATCCAGCGCTGCCGATACTGGACCCGGTGGCGGCCAAGCAAGTCGAGCAGCTTGCCATCAACTGCCGGGAATTCGGAGTGCCGCTCTACGACCGGAAGAGCAAGCATCAGGGCATCGTTCACGTGATCGGCCCCGAACTGGGCGCCACGCAGCCCGGAATGACCATTGTTTGCGGCGATAGCCATACCTCCACGCACGGCGCTTTAGGCGCGCTGGCCTTCGGGATTGGAACCACCGAAGTAGCGCACGTGCTGGCCACGCAGTGTCTGCTGCAAACGCGGCCCAAGACGTTTGAGGTGCGCGTGGACGGCACACTGAAGCCCGGAGTAACGGCGAAGGATATTATTCTGGCCCTGATCGCCAAGATCGGCGTCGGCGGCGGCACGGGACACGTGTTCGAATACACCGGCAGCGCGATCCGGTCGCTCACCATCGAAGGCCGCATGACGGTCTGCAACATGTCCATCGAAGGGGGTGCGCGCGCGGGGCTGGTGGCTCCGGACGATGCCACGATCCAGTACCTTGCCGGCCGGCCCTTTGCGCCGAAAGGGGCGGCTTGGGAAGCAGCAGTCGCCGCCTGGTGCAGGCTGCCGACCGATGAGGGTGCTGCCTACGATCAGAGAGTGGAGATCGACGCCAACCAACTGGAGCCCATGATCACATACGGCACCAATCCGGGGATGGGAGTTCCCATCACGGCCCCCGTGCCTGACCCGGCATCGATTCCCGAGCCGTCTCATCGCTCGACTCTGGCCAAGGCGCTGGAGTACATGGGGCTTCAGCCCGGGCGTCCGCTGCTGGGCCACGCCATTGACGTCGTATTTATTGGAAGCTGCACGAACTCTCGTATTTCCGATTTGCGGCTGGCTGCGCAATTGCTCAAGGGGCGCAAGGTTAACCCGAGGCTGCGGGTTATGGTGGTACCCGGCTCCCAGCAAGTCAAGGCGCAAGCCGAGGCAGAAGGCCTGCCTGAGATCTTTCGGGCTGCCGGCTGCGAGTGGCGGGAGCCGGGTTGCAGCATGTGCATCGCCATGAACGGGGATGAATTGAAGCCTGGCCAGTACTGTGTCTCGACGTCGAACCGGAATTTTGAAGGCAGGCAGGGCAAAGGCGGACGTACGTTCCTTGCCAGTCCCCTAACCGCCGCCGCGAGTGCTCTCACAGGCGTGGTTACAGATGTGAGAACGCTCTTGTAGGAGACCTCTTCAACGCTTCCGCCGGCCGTTCGCGGTTGCAGGCGGTTTTTTTAGGAGAGGATGGCTGGGCGCTCGAGAATTATGAACCCGATAACGTCTTTTTCTTCACGGATTGTACCGTTACCAATCGACAACATCGACACGGACCAGATCATTCCCGCGCGGTTCCTCAAAACTACCGATAAGTCCGGCCTGGGCAAGAATCTGTTTTGTGACTGGCGTTACGATGCGGCGGGGAATCCCCGGCCCGACTTCATCCTGAACCAGCCCCGTGCCGCCGGAGCGGCCATCTTGCTGGCCGGCGATAACTTCGGATGTGGCAGTTCCCGGGAGCACGCCCCCTGGGCGTTGCTGGGCTTCGGGTTCCGCGCCATTATCAGCACATCGTTCGCCGATATATTCCGGAACAACTGCCTGAAAAACGGCCTGCTCCCGATCGTCGTGGACGCCGCCACACACGCCGAGCTTTTAGAAATTACCCGAAGCAATCCGGCAGCCGAGGTTCATGTGGATCTTGCCCATCAGTCTGTTCGCCTCCCCAGCGGCCGCACCGTCGAGTTTCCGATCGACAGCTTCTCTAAGCACTGCCTGCTCAACGGCATCGATCAGCTCGGGTATCTGCTCCAAAAAGAGGCGCTCATAGCGGCATACGAGCAGGCTTATCCGCCTCGTATCACGACATATACAAGGGAATAGGCAACGCGGTACCGACGTACTCACCCAAATTGAATCCGGGGAGCTATTGGTTCAATTCGGGGTCTCGGGCAAGATCGGTGTATGCATGAGCGCGAGTTGAACGAAATCCACCAGATAGCCCGCGAGATGGTGCACCTGGCGGTGCAATCCGTACAGGACTCGGAAGAGTTCGTGTGCCTGATTGAAGGCGGCGGAGTTTGTCTGGGCAACTCGTTTTCTGAATGGGAAGCCGCCGAAAAATGGATTCGCAGCATGTTTGGGCGGCTGTTCCCCGATCACCGCTGCGGCCTCGGCTGCATCCGCATGCCCCACGCCGAGTTCTGCGCCGACGACGAAGTCCTTGCCGAGCTGGCAGGCTGAAGCGGCATCCTCAAAGAACCCTGATCGAAGACTCTGTCTGTTCCCCTGTTCTGGGGTATCATAGTCCCATCGCTAAGCTGCCGGAGGACGAGCGGTGAACTCCAAACCCACACACGAAGACGCCCGGCTTTTGCTCCAGCTCTACGACCTGCGCCGGGAGCGGAGATTGCGGCGCGCGCGCGACTTCGTCCAACACGACTGTCAGTTTAAAGATTACAAAGACTTCGAGAAGAAATATCCGCTGGGAAGCAAAGAGAGAAACTACGTGGGGATGGTGCTGGGCTACTGGGATATGGCCTGCACGCTGGTTACAAACGGCCTGCTGAACGAGGACTTGTTCAACGCTATGAACTTCGAGCACGTGGGCGTATGGTTCAAACTCAAGCCAGTGGCGCAAGCTTACCGCGAGAAGTACCATTACAACGCCATCATGCAATCGCTTGAAGCGGTAGCCAGCCGGCATCCGGGTGCGGCGATGTACCAATCGGACGGGACGAGAGCCGCCTCCCAGGCCAAGAGCCGGCGCGCCCGATAAGGGTTGGGAGTAGGAAAACGGGGGAATTTTATGATTTCGCAGAGGCTGCTCCGCCTGGTACAGCAAAACGCGGACCGGCTCACCAACGACCTGATCGCGGAATTGCAACGCGATCCGCGAACATCGGCGTATCACAAACTCTCTGAACAGGATTTGCACGAGCGGGCGCTCGACCTGTTTCACAACCTCGGCCAGTGGCTGAGTGCGCGCACCGAGTTCGCCGTGCAGACCCGGTACGAAGCCTTTGGGAGACGGCGCTATCAGGAGAACATCCCGTTCAGCCAGGCTTTGTTCGCTCTTACGACCGCGAAGAGCATGCTGCTGAACTTCATCCGGGGCGCGGCCGCGGCGGAATCGGCGGCGGAGCTGCCGCTCGAATACGAGTTGGCGACGGCTATTTCCCAATTTTTTGACAAAGCTCTCTATCATGCGGCAGCGGGCTATGAGGACGCGGCTCGGGCCGCCGCCCGTACCCCGCTACGGGCGCCGGAGCCGGTGCTGGCGCACGCCAGCCCTGCCGATACGGTACGGAAGCCTCTCAGCCGGGAAGCAAGCGCTGAGAGCCGTGATCTCGGGCTGGAGGTGAGCCGCTCGGGGGATATCGGCGAGTCCGGCGGCTGATCGTTACTTTTCGGACGGGCCGGCTGGTTCGATGATGGCGGACATCGAACCCTTGCTGCGCTCGAGCCGCCAGTCTGCCCCATACGCATGAATCTGTTCCCTCTTGGCCTGCACTTCTTCGAGCGGCGCGGTCAATAGAAGGGTCCGGCCTTCGGTATCCACCTCCACAGCGTGACGAAAGGCCACTGTTTCGCTGAACCCAAAAATCTTTACGAGCATCTCGACCACATAATCGTAAGTGTGATCGTCGTCGTCCAGGAGAATCAAATTGTACAGGGGCTCGAGGCGGTCGAGTATTTCCTCGTCAATCTCCGGCAATGCCACCGTGGCCATGCTCATATGCTAACAAGTCTTAAGCGCACTTAAGATCGGCAAAAAGGGGTGTTGCAGGCTCGCGCAGGCCCGGCCTGCTGCGCCCACGCCCGTATTCCGCCATTTCCAGTACGGACTTTCGTTCCGGCGCCAGCCTTCTGGCTCGTACCCGCCGGTTGCCGGAAAGTGGGCCAACCCCTCTGATTAGCAGCACTCGACTCCGCGGCCTGCCTCTTCCGGAATCGAAAAGGCCGGGGCAGGTCTCCGAACGAGACCACCTAGTCGCCTTGATCAGTAGGGCTCGGGTGTTCGCTTTCCAATAGCCACCACCCCTTAGCAGCGAGGCGCCAAACTGCGAGGTTCACCTTCACAAATGGTGCGCATTTCCCCACAATTCCGCCTTGCTTTTTCACAATTTTCGATATATATTATTTTTCACACAAAATGATCTCCCGCAGCTTGGTGCGGGGCCTCCTGGCAGTCCTGTTTGCCATTTCAGGCAAAGCCCAGTTTGAGATTCGAGGTTCCCGGCTGTATGTTGACGGAAACGCCTTCCCGGTACACGGTATTTCTTACAGCCCTACGCCGATCGGGCAAACCGCTGGGGACGTCTTGCAGGTTTCCGACTGTCTCTACGCGCGAGACTTTCCGTTGATGGCGCTCGCGGGTATCAACACGGTCCGGCTCTACGGCCGCGTGCCGGCCGGTGAGAGCGTACTATGGCGGGAATTACAGGACAATCAGCTTTACCTGCTGGCGGGCTTTCCGCTGGATGCTTACTACGATCCACGAGCGACACTTTCGGCAGACAGCGACAACGGCCGCGCGCTTCGAGCCAAAATTATTGAGGACTTCCGGCAATACGCCCGGCAATTGCAAAATTCCAATCGCGTTATCGCCCTGATTTTTGGTAACGAAATCACCGCTAATTACAGCGCACATTTTGCCGGCAGCCCCCGCGATTTTTACACGCTGCTTCAGGAAGCGGGAAGAATGCTTCAGTCTGAGTTCGGCTCGTCGGCGCCGCTGCTGACCACGGCGGTTGCCGATGACAGCGAGATTGGGCAATCTGCTCTGGCGGCGCGCGACAGCGATCTGCCCGGGCTCGCCTTTTGGTCAGTCAATGTATTTCGAGGACAGAGCTTTCGGGGGCTGTTTGATGAATTGCGCGGCAAGACTGCCAAGCCGGTTCTAATCTCCGCATTTGGGATCGATGCTTTTGACAGCACGCTGCAACGGGAGGATGCCGATAGCCAGGCCGCTGCCGTGCACAGCCTGGCGCGTGAACTCGCCCAAGAGATGGCGCGGCCCGATTCCCGGGTGCTGGGCGGTGTTTGGTTCAGTTGGAGCGATGAGTGGTGGCGAGGCGGCCCTGAGGCCACTCGCCATGGTACGGCCGGCAGCCTGCAAGAGGGCTTTCCAGACGGGGTAATCAACCCCGGGTGGTTCGGCTTATTTGGCCTGGCAGCAACTGGGCAGCCTGGCCTGGATTCCCTGCGCCCGCGCTCCGCCTTCGCGGCTCTGGCGCAGGAGTGGGGAGGCGCCCTGGCCGCGCCCTGGCCGCCTCCAACGCCTGAGCTAAGCCCACAGGGTGTGGTCAATGCGGGAAGTCTACAAGCCACGATCGCTCCCGGCAGCCTGATGTCCCTGTTTGGCCAAAACTTGGCTCTCGCGCTCACCACTGGCTCCGCATCGTCGCCGCCCTTTCATATGGGTCTTACATCCGCCTGCCTGGCGGGTCAGGCAATCCCGCTGCTGGCAGCAGGGCCGTCGCAAATTAATGGACAGGCGCCATGGGCGTCGCCCACGGGCGCTACAGCAGGCGTCATGACCTACCGCGCCGGCGTCGCGAGCAATACGGTAACGGTGAATGTGCAGGCGTTTGCGCCGGGAATTCTGGAGCGTGGCGTCCTCCCGGCAGGCAAACCCTGTCCCGTTAACACGGCGAACGGAGTGCGCCCTGGCGTCTACTTGGAAATCTACGGAACCGGATTGGGCGATCCTGGGGGCGCGCTGCTGACCGGCGTCGCCCCGGAAACTCCCGTGGCGCTCGGTAGTCCGCCGCGGGTTTTCCTGGGCGGTCAGGAATTGCGCGTGCTTTACAGCGGCCTGGTCCCAGGCATCGTCGGCCTATATCAAACGAACGTCCAAGTGCCGGTTGATTTTTCTCCTTCCTCTTCGGCCGGGTTGCAGTTTCTAGCTGGCGGAGTGCTCAGCAATCCCTATTCGATCAGCGTAGTCGGCAGTCTCGATCAGCCCGGCTATACGCTGGGCGGGGACACCCTGAATTTTCTGGTGCAGGCCGGGGGGCCTCCACAGACGGCGTCTCTTTCTATCGACGGCTACAATGGCTTCTGCGAGTTGGTTCGATTTTCGGTGTCGGGATTGCCGGCGGGTATCTCGGTGTCGCTGCCTGTGGGCTTTCCGGGACAGCGCATTCCAGTAAGCGTGCAAGCGGCGCCGCAAGCGCCGGGAATCCAGAATGCCGGCGGCGTCATTCATGGTGATTCCCTCGCCCAGCAAAATCCGTCAATTCCCTTGCAAGTTTCCGTGCTGCCGAGCCAAGGTGACATTACGTTTCGCGTGACCTCCGGCGGCGGCCAGGCGGGCCTTGTGGCGCGTTTTGAGATGGCTGGACGCCTTCTCGCGGAAGTTCACGGGGGCGGCCCGGGCCGCGGTTTCAATTTTCTGACTCTTGACGGAGCAACGGGCCTGCTGGGACCGCGATATAACTTCGATACTTGGTTGAACGAGCAAGCCTCCGAAGAGATGGCCGATTACCTTGCCTCCCTACCACCCGGAACCGTGGTGCTGGGGGCTATCGCCGACGAGGGGACGCTCCACCTTACCCCGCGCGGCCGCGCTGCTTTGCAACAGATCTTGCACGCCCAAACCATCGGCTTGCTCCAATATCAGGATTCCTGGGCCATCATTTCCCGTGTTGGGTCTTCCCTGCCGTTTGCCGAGGATCGCGCCGGAGACCGGCAGGTCGTCCTGCAAAGCGTGTTGACGTTCCCCATGCCATGAGCGTTCGGCCGTTCTACATGGCAGTCACCCGGCACGCGCGTTCCGCCCTGCGAAGATATAGAATGGCTTGGGCCAGGGTTGCGTGTTGCCACTGTTCCAATTTGTTCCGTCTCCGATTCTCCGAAAGCTGAGCGCCATTCGGATGATCCGGCGCGCCTATGCGGCTTTGTTGCCCGGCGATGCCCGAATGGTCGATCATGGGCGGGCGGGATTGAAGCTCTTCATTGTTCCGAGAAAGAACAAGGCCGAATGGGCTGCCGGCGGATTCGAAAGATATGAAGCCGAGCAGGTGGCTTGCTTCGAAAAACTGATCCATCCCGCTGACTGCATCTTCGACATCGGCGCCAATCTTGGATTCTATACCGTCTGGTTCAGCCGCCTTGCCGGCGCTGGGCGCGTCGTGGCCTTCGAACCTGACCCAGCCAATGTAGAACTGCTGCGAAGAAATTTAGAACTTAATAACGCCTGCAATGTGATCGTCGAGCCTTGCGCGGTTTCCGACTGTACGGGAGAACGCCGCTTTGCTGTGGATTCCGCCACCGGAAGCACCGGAACCCTGGAGTCCGGCGAAACCTACGGCTCACGGCTGGAGGGCGGCCCGCAGATTTTCGCCACAGTGCGGACTACGACCTTGGACGAGGCCGCGTGCCGCTACGGCTATCCTGCGTTGATCAAGATTGACGTGGAAGGCCACGAGCTCGCTGTGCTGGAGGGAGGCCGCCACGTGCTCGGCTCGCCCTGCCTGCGAGCTCTGGCTGTCGAAGTATCGAACCCCGCTACCAGGAGCAGCGTCTACGCTCTATTGCGGGAACACGGTTTTCAGTTGCGCGATATCGAGAGAAATTATGCGGAAGCTGCCGACCGTTGCTACGCGCTTCTAGCGATCCGGAAACAGCAACCGAGCCACTGAGAAACGGAGCGAACGGGCAGCCTAGGCGACTGGCTGGCAACGGGGCCGTGGCCTTCGGGAAGGCGCGCCCCCCCCGCGCGCGGCGTTTGCCGTCGTGCCGGCTCCTGCGCCATTCGCGCTCACTCCTTGTGGGCTAGGGTTGAATTGGTTCCGGGACCGCCGATCCATCGGCCCGCGGGTCGGAAGCGGCATAATTGGTCATTGTCTTCGAATTGTGCAAAATGGCCTGACCTCGCCCCATGGTCTGCGTGTATTCCCGCGCTATTCGAATTTCATGCCCGCGCTCGGAAAGCTGCTGGAGCGTGGCTGAAGGGACGCGAACCTCGATGGTCACATCGCATCCGCTGGCGTTGCGCTTGGTGAATCGCGGTGCTTCCATGGCGGCCTGCACATTCATTCCATAATCCACAATATTCGAAACAAACTGCGCATGCGCGAGGGGCTGGTTGAAGCCGCCCATGATGCCAAAGCCGATGTGCAGATCGCCTTTTTCCATGAAAGCGGGAATGATCGTGTGCAGTGGCCGCTTGCCGCCGGCTAGCACGTTCGGGTGTTTGGGGTCCAGGTTGAAATACTCCCCGCGATTGTGCAGCAGAAAGCCCATGCCTTCCACGGTGATCCCGGAACCAAACGCTGCCGAAAGGCTTTGAATCCAACTGGCGATATTGCCTTCCTTGTCCACGACGGTCAGGTAGGTCGTATCGCTGCCGATCGCCTCTCCCGGCGGCACGGAACAATTGGCTTTCTTCGGATTAATCAGGGCGGCGCGCTTGCGCGCATAGTCCTTGGAAAGCAAGACGCCGAGCGGCACATCATAGGTGCGCGGGTCGGCGTCGTAGCGCCGCAAGTCGGCGTAAGCAAGCTTCATGGCTTCAATCTTTTCGTGCATTTCGTTCGCACTGAAGGGCCCTTCCGGCGCAGCCGGGGCTGTCTCCATGATGTTCAGCATCTCGAGCGCGGCCATGCCCTGGCCGTTCGGCGGCAACTCGTAAACGCGCCAGCCCCGGTACTCGGTGGATATCGGCTGTACCCATTCCGGCGAAAACGAGGACAGATCTTCGGCCGTCATCGTTCCGCCCAGCCGCTGCGAGGTTTTGAGAATCGCGGCGGCAATTTCCCCCTTGTAGAACGCATCGGGACCTTGGTTCGCCAGCAGGCGCAAAGCGCGCGCCATCTCCGGATTCCGGAAGATATCGCCCGGCTGAGGCGGCCGGCCTCCCGGCAGAAATACGCGTGACGATTCGGCGTGTGTTTTCAATTTCTTCACAGAGCCGCCGGAAACCCACGCTTCATCGATGGCTTCGGCGACGGGAAAACCGTGCTCGGCATAGGCGATCGCGGGCCCGAAAAGATCCTTCCACGGCAGCTTCCCGTACCGCTCATGGATTGCCGCCCACCCTCTGACTGCGCCGGGCACCGTGACGGTATGAATTCCGTCACTCGGCATCTTTTGCAAGCCCTTCTCCCGCAGGAGCTCCGCGGAGAGGCCGCGCGGCGCCGGGCCCGAGGCGTTCAAGCCGGTCAGCTTGCCTGTCTTCGCGTCCCAATACATTACAAAAAGGTCGCCCCCGATGCCGTTCATCATGGGCTCGGTAACTCCCAGGACGGCGTTGGCAGCGATCGCGGCATCTACGGCCGATCCGCCCTTGGCCAGGATGTATGCTCCCGCTTGGGAAGCCAGCGTTTGGCTGGTGGCGACAATTCCCTGTTGCGAGATCACCATTGACCGGCCGTAATTGCGGCCCTGGCCTCGCAGAATCGGCGGCGAAAAAAGAAAGATGACAGTTGCGCAGCAAGCAGCCTTCCCTGCGATTTTCAGCATTCTGTATTTCCAGCCTCCTGCGGATCGCGTAAATGATAGCAAGGCGGAAACGGCTTGGAGGGCGGCTGTCTACAAAAAACAGGGGGTGCGGCATATGCCAGTTTGGAGCCTCGGGAACTTGGCTCGAGTGCGCGGAACTGCGGCCGGGAAAATGTCGCGCGCCGGGAAGACGGCGCAGGTTCTTCCCGCCGCCGACCGGCATTGCGCCGCAGCGGCTCCATGCCGCCTGTCTGCTAAGAAAAATCCAGCATTATCTCTTCCACGTAACACCATCCCCAGGACTCTCCCGGCTCGATGGACCGGATAATCGGATGCCGCGTTTGGTGAAAATGTTTGGTGGCATGTTTATTCTTGGATGAATCGTAGCAGCCCACGCGGCCACAGGTCAGGCAGAGGCGCAGGTGAACCTAGGGGTCGCCTGACTCCAGACACTCCTGACAGCCGTGGGTGTGGGGCTTACGTCCCGAATTGCGTTCGAATGCTGGCACACAGGCATGCTGGATCCTCCTTTTGCGGGACTTTCGGGACCATCCAGTCCAGCATACGCGCTTTCCCGGCGCTTCGCGGTCCGCGATTCCGGAGCTTCCCTGTGATATCCTTTTCGCTGAGCGCCCTTGTCAACCGAGCTGATCGAGTTTGACTGCGAAAATCCCGACTCTGGCGTAGTCCAATACGCCGCGAAGGCCATCCAGCAGGGAAAGGTAGTAGCGATTCCTACCGACGCCCTGTATGTGCTGGCGGCCGATCCGTTCAATCTCCGAGCGGTGGGACAGGTATTTCAAGCCAAGGGGCGCGAGATCCATCGCTCGCTGCCTCTGCTGGTGGACTCGGTACTCATGGCCGAGGACTTGAGCACCAACCTTTCCTCGCGCTTTTACCTGCTCGCCCGGCACTTTTGGCCCGGACCCCTCACGCTTATCGTGCCGGCATCGGCCAAGGTTCCGCTCAAAGTGACCGGCAACACCGGCCGGCTGGCGGTGCGGCAGGCTCGGTGCGCGGTCGCCAACCGGATCATTGAATTGCTTGAGATGCCGATCATCGCTACCAGCGCCAACATCTCCGGCCAGCCCACGTGCCGCAGCGGCATCGAGGTTTTCGGCTTCATGGATAACCGGGTAGACCTGATTCTCGACGGCGGCACGGTGGGCGGAGCCGGCGCCACCACAGTGGATATTACCGAGCCATACTGGCGCATGATTCGGGAAGGCTCGATCAGCGAAGCCGAAATCGCCGAATGCTTGAAAGGGTAGCCTTCTCTCCTTTCTCCCGGCCGAAGCCCGCAGACATCCCCAAGGATCACCGACACTGCGCCCCGGCTCGGCGATGCCGGCCCGACGCTACTGCCCGGTTGGAAGGCGAGAGCGCTACCAGCTCAACCTCAGGGCGAGCCGGACAGCACGTTGCTCAGTACCCTCGCGTCCGGTATTGGCGATGTTGAGCGCCTGCAAAAAAGTGCCGCTGCTCACCGAAGTGCTGGACATCGCGTGATGCGGCGTGTTTGCCACGTTGAACATTTCAGCCCGGAATGTCAACTGAAGCTGCTCCGTTATGGGGAATTTTCGCTGAACACTCAGATCTGCATTGAACAGACCCGGGCCACGCAGGCTGTTGACTCCGCAAGTGCCAAACCGTCCGGAGGCAGGCACAGCGAAGGCCGATCTCGAATACCACTGTAGGATACTGCCGAGTTTTTGGGGCGCACTCAGGCAGTCGGCGAACTGGCTTGAATATGGAGCATTCAGGGTCGAGTTGGATGCTCCGGCCGTGAACGGCGGGCCGCTGTGAGCGACCAGCAGTCCGCTGATCTGCCATCCCCCGGCCAGCTTGGAAGAAACGCCGCTCTGGGCCCAGCGCTTGCCCTTGCCAAAAGGCAGTTCGGCGACACTGACGGCAGAAAGAGACTGCGTGATGTCAGTGGCCTGAGGACCGCGGTTCAGACTCCAGTACTGAGGAATCTGCACCGGAGCGGAGGTTGCATAGCCCAGAGCCTTGCTGAAAGAGTAGGTGAGGCCTACCTGGTGCCCGCCGGCAAAGTGGCCCTGGAGGCGGGTTTGCAATCCGTCGTAGGTGTTGGTCCCCATCGTGCCCATGTACAGGGTGGATGCCGTTCTTCCGTTCATCCGGTTAAGGATCTGCCCGGCCGTGCCCCCGTTGATCGGCGACCAGTTCATCTGGAGGTTGCTCTGGGCGTCGACGTAACGCACTCCGACGTAGCCGGCCGAGGCAATCCAGTTGCGGACGCGTTGTTCGATGGTGAAGTTCCAGGTCTGGATATAGCCCCGGACGTAATTGGCGTTGTCGTAGGTTTCGGCGAATGCCGTTCCGGGTATGGGCACAATCCCAGACTTCAGGTCGGGCGTGGGAACCGGCGGCAACCCCTGGCGCAGCGAGATTGAATAGGAGAGGCTATTCGGAGGCAGAAGTAGTTGTGCCGAAAGATAGGGAAAATTCTCACGGCCGGACTGCGAATGGCCCTCGAAGAAAATAGGATCGGCAACCATGCTGTATCCGACTCTCACGACGCTGGAATTCGTAAACCGGTACGCCAGTCCCAAACGCGGCGTGACGAACATACGATTTCGGGTGATTCCGCAGTCGGCGGGCGCCGAGCCAACCCCACAGATCACCATCGTGTTGTTCTGCGGATTGTAGTATTCGACGCCTGTGCCGGCCCGCCTCGGAAACCGGAAATAGTCCGCGCGAAACCCGTAACTGACGGTCAGCCTCGGCGACACTTGCCAGCGGTCGCGGAAATACGCGCTGAAGCTCTTCTCCCGGATCGAAAACTCGTCCATCTGGTCCGGTGGAACATTGATCTGCCCAAACAGATTGATCCTGCCCGCCTCCTGAGGCAGGCCCAGCAGAAACGACGCAAAGGCGTTGAAGTCGTTGCCGGAGGGTCCGCCCTTCAATTGCGTGGTGCCCTGGGCGAAGTGAAAGCCGCCGGCGTTCGTCATGTAGCTGTTGCCGGAAATTTCATACTGTACCTCGTTTGCGTCCTGCAAGTCGGCTTCAAAGCCGCCGCGGAAGTTGTGAGCGCCCTTTTGCCAGTTGATGCTCGCGTCGTAATTGCGTTCCGGATCGCGATAGCGCTGCGGTTGAAACTGGTTAGCCGGGCCCAGGCTGGTGAAGCCGTCGATCGCCATGAGAGGCATCCCGTTTTGTTGCGCTTGCCTGCTCGGCGGCAGGCCAGAAGTATCCAGCCCGGGGATCTTCAGCATCGTCCAGGCCAGATTCTTGTCCTGATTGGGCTGATTGCTGAACATGTCGTTGCGGTCGTAGCCGAAGTAGGCATCGACAAACAGGCTCGGAGTGAAAATGTAAGTCGCTGAAATGGTCCCATTGAATACGTGCGCTCCGCCGACCCCGACCGCTATGTTGCTCGGACTTACGGCGGGGCCGCCGAGCAATCCGAGGATCTGCGGGTCATACCAGGAACTGTCATTGAAGCCGATGCGGGCGAACATGCTCAGCTTGGTGCTGGGATTCCAGTTGAGCTTCGCGTCCCACTGATCGCGCCGCGCGCCGCTGTTGCCCTGGCATCCGGAACACAGGAAATCCTGGCCCAGGCCAAAAGCTCCCGTGCCCGCCTGGTTCGGGTTGGGCCAACTGCCGGTCGCCAGCAAAGCTTGAATACCGGAATCGATGCGGGAGGCGGGGATGATGTTGCCTGCGAACGGCGTTCTGCCGCTGCCATCCGGATTACCGGTCAGAGGGTCGTAAATCTGGGTCGGGGAGGCCGAAAGGTTACCCGCCTTCATTGCCGCCGTGGGGACCTGGGCCGCCACCGCGTTGCCCTGAACCAAGCGGGTTCCATCGTAGCTGACAAAGTAGAAAAGTTTGTTCTTTCTGATCGGCCCGCCGATCGTGCCGCCGAACTGGTTGTGGATGAATGGCAGCTTCGGCTTGGTGCGGTCTCCGAGCCACGGATAGGCGCTCAGACTTCGATCCGCGTGGTCTTCGAACAAAGAGCCGTGGATCTCATTCGTGCCGTTCTTAACCGAAATATTGATAAACCCGCCGCCCGTTGACTGGTCGGCGTCGAACGAGCCGGTCGCCACGCTCACCGCTTGAATCGCTTCCATTGCCGGAACGTACTGATTGGTATCCGGGGCGGCGAAGTTCCTCGTCCCGGCGCCATCTACCCGGGTGTCATTTGAATTAACGCTTCCGCCGTTTACCGTAAACGCAACCGACCGCGTCGGATTCGCGCTAAAGGAATGTCCGCTCTGCGGCGGAGAAACGCCTGGTACGGTAACGAAGAGCATCTGGTAGTTCCGCCCTATGGGCACAGGGGCGTTGTTCAGGATTTGCCCGCCGATCTCCGAACGCACATCGGCCCGGTCCGTCTGGAGCGTTGCCACGTCCGCTGAAACGGTCACGGTCTCGTTCACCGCGCCGACCGCCAGCGTAGCGTCCACTCGTGTAAGCGCCTGGACGGTCACAACCACCCCCGTACGCGTATACGTTTGAAAGCCGGACGCGGTGACGGTGACAGTGTATGCGCCCGGCAGAAGGTCTGGCAGCGTATATGCTCCGGTCGAGTTGCTCAGGGTCTCACGCGTGAATCCAGTGGCCGGATTGACGGCCACAATGCGGGCGTTGACAACCGCAGCCTGGGAAGAATCAGTGACACTTCCGGCAATGGTGCCGTAGACGGATTGCCCCATTGCGCCGCGTGCTGCGAAAAGCAGAACGCTGAGAAGAATGCAGGCATGGCAGATGTATGCGGCGATAAGACGGCTTCGGCAAAAATCAGAGTTCACTCGGAGACCCTCCTGCTAACAGAGTTTTTCGATCGTCAGCCAGATTAGTCCGTCAATGATAGGAAAGTCACAGAACGCTGTCAACCTCAACTCCGGCCGTTTCCGTGCTGTGGATAGAAAGTTCCTCTCGGCAGCCTCAGGAGAACGGTTTTCGCGGTCAAGGGTTCGCATTGCCGCGCGCCCCTGACCGCTCCGTGACGTGCCGAAGGTTCACTGAGATGACGGAAAGCGGGCGATAGCAAAGCCCGCTCGCAGTTGGGTGCGGGCTCCCGCTGGTCGCCCCCCGAACTGCTCAAAAACATCGGCGTAGACAGCACCGCGCGACTCGCCGCCGGGCGTCATGGGCGTTGGGAAATCAATGGGAGCCCCTCGCCAGGTCAGGGGCTTTGCACTGCTTAGCGCGATCGACGGCGTCCGCTGAATTTCTCACGATTTTGCCGCGCAGGCCCCCATATGCCGACGTCCGCGCGGTCCCGCCCCTGCTGATTGCCGCGGAAAGAGGCGCAGCCGGTTTTGCCGATAAAAGGTCACCGCGCTCGGCCGTTCTGACGAGTGTATGACCAACACATAGGTACTGAAAACGGGCCGGCTGCCAGGCCCATCAACTTGCCAGCCGGCCCAGTCTGTTGCGCGGCGATTTCCGGGGAAGCGGGACGCCCAAACGTCTCCGCCTGCAGTCCCGACCGAAGTCAGTTGTCGTGAGCTTGGTGGTTGCCAAAGGTGAGGGGCTTGACGCCCACCGCCAAACCGGGACAAGCGCCGTTGGGAACAATGAAGTAAGTAGCGGTGTCGCTCGTGCCCGGTTCTCCGTGATCTGTAAAGACCCACTCCGCGTAGACGCCGGGCACGCCGTTGCAGGTTCCTGTTCCGGCGCCGTGATAAACATCAAATCCCGACGCGGTGTTCGGGGGCGGGGCCGGCGAGAGACCATCACTGGAACAGTCCGCAAGGGTAAGCGTATCCAGATGCCAGTGATTGCCGGAATCCCAGTTGATCTCGAGGTTGTTCGGGCCCGGAATCGGGCCTGTACCTGGCTCGGGGCCACAGTGCAGCTCAAATCCATGGGTGACCCGCACACCGCTGTCCGTGATGACACTGCCGCCGCCGGTCATGCGGCCCGGCAACCAGGCGAACAGCATAGCCACGGAGAAAACAAGCACTACCGCTGCCACCATCGTGATCCGCTGAATCTTTCTCATGCTGTGCAACCTCCTGCCGCGCGCTGCTGCAAGCGGCGTTCCGTTTGCATGAGAAATTCTTCCGGCGAGAAACACGCCGCTGCGGCAACCGGCGAGGGTGACGCGAGCGGAAGGCCTCAGCGCATTTCGTCCTCAGCCCAGATCCGAGCGAGAAGCCGGCGCGGTGAGCAGCGGCTGATTAACTTCTCAGAATGGGGGAGTCCAGTTCAGGATCCTTTTTGCGTTGCCGCGGTAGAGGCTTTCCAGAACCTGGTTCGGCAGGTTCAGGCCGTAGAGCCGCCACCAATTTGGGCCGGGCATGTATTCATCCTCGGTTTCGAAAAGCCGCCACCACGCCTGGTACATCGCCTTGTCACGGCCCTGGTCGGTCCCGTAAAGGATGCGGGTCCGGTATCTCGCGAGAAATCGCGCTGCGGTGTGCGGTTCGCGGCCCACTTCGTAACCCCGGGCCGAAATGTCGCTATAAAGGTTCGGATACTTGTCCAGATCCTTGGCAAACGCGGCGAGATTGTTGCCTTCGTTTCCGAGGTGGACCGCGATGAAGGTGGTCTCGGGATGCCGGGCGACCACGTTGTTGCGGCGCTCGATCAGCTTTTCATAGGAATCCACATCCTGCCCGTACTGATTGAAGCGCTGAAAGACGGGGCTGCGTTCCTGGTGCTCGTCCGGAGGACGCCAGGCCGAGGGGTGGTCGGCAATGTGTAGGCTAGCGGGGATTTTCAGTTCGGCGCATTTTTTCCAGAAGAGGTCGAGCCGCGGATCGTCGATGTGAAGCCGCTGGCCGGGTGGCGGCGCCTTCCTTGTTCCAAATCCGGTGAACCCGCCGAGGCCGCTGCCTTTATCGGTGAGCTCGCCGACGCCGCGGGCACCCTTCCTATAACAGCGCTCGAGTTCCCGCGCCGCGCGCTCCGGATAATCCGCAGCGTCATGATTGCTAATATCTATGCCGGCAAACAGGATGAACCGTTTGGGGTACGGCTTCAAGTAGAGGTCCACAAGACGGTCGAATCTTTCCCCGGTGGCCCCGGTAAGGATCACCGTGGTCTCGACGCCTACTTCATCCATGGTTTTGACCCATTCAGCCACTTCGGCGGGCGTCTGAGCATAAACATGGGAATGGACGTCGATCGCAGGATATTTAGCCTTGGCTGGGTGATGTTCCGGCACCACCAGCGAGGAGTCCGGCTTGTAATCCTTAAGCAGCACTTTGTCCATTGGTCCGCCCTTGTAATTTCCTCCGGAAAGGTTCGGATCGAGGGCCGCGGGCTCCTGTGCATGTACACGGGAGGATCTGACCAAAGCGCCAAACGCCAGCGCCAGAACAGCCGCGGCAGCAAATCCAGCCGCGCCTGGATAAAACTTACTCTGCATAATTACTCCCTCCCTGGGTAAGACTGAACACCCCGGCCGGGACCAATACGGGGATACAAATTGTACCGCCCTGCCATGGTGCACCTCAACCAACGTCCCAGCGAACAGGCGGGCAGTCGAAAAATGATTTCCCTTGGTTTGTTTTCCGAAGACGGAAGCGACTCTCAGGTCAACGCGACAGAAACCGGGCGTCGATCCTGCCGGATCGTCATAGCGGTTCCATGATGAGACCGCCGTTTATTTCGTTTTTTTCGGGGAAATAATCACGTGCATCAGCCGGCCTTCCATGCGCGGCTTGCCTTCGACAGTGCCCACCTCGCTCAACTCCTGGACCAGCTTTTCCAAAAGGCCCCGGCCGAGGTCGGCGTGAGTGATTTCGCGTCCCCGGAAGGCCACAGTCGCCTTCACCTTATTGCCTTCCTGGAGGAATCGAAGCGCATGGTTTTTCTTGAAGCTGTAGTCATGCTCATCGGTGTTGGGCCGGAACTTGACTTCCTTCAGCTCCATGACGTGCTGTTTTTTCTTAGCTTCGTGCTGCCGCTTCTTCTGTTGATAGGCATACTCGCCGTAGTCAATGACCTTGGCCACGGGAGGATCTGCGGTGGGAGAAACGAGAACCAAATCGAGGTTTAATTCTTTGGCGCGCCGTACAGCGACAGGGGTTGGCAAGACTTCCACCTGCCCATCAGGAAACACGACGCGGACTTCGCGAGCACGGATGAATTGGTTGACGTTATCGCGCCGTCCTCGGGCGCGGGGTGCAAATGCTCTTGGTTCGATGTGAACCTCCTTCTTGAATTTTTGTGGAGAACTGAGCGGGCCGGAGAGTTCGCCGCTCTCCGGCTCCTGATACCCAGAAATTGCTAGACCACTACGACTTCCTCGGCCTGAAGGCCCTTGGGGCCTTGCTTCACCTTAAATTCTACCGTGGCGCCTTCTTCCAGGGAACGATATCCGTCCGCTTGGATCGCGGAAAAATGAACAAAAACGTCCTCACCGGCCGAGCGCTGGATGAACCCATACCCCTTGGCGGCATTAAACCACTTCACTGTACCTTTTTCTTTCATTACGTCTCCTTGAATTGTTCCGCCATCGAAAAGAGGGACCTCCTCCGGGCGGATGTTCAACTCGCCGGAAGCCTCTTGTGCAAATGAAAAAGGGATTGTGGGTCCCCAGACCCGCAATCCCTTGAGTCACCTGCCAGCAATGAATGCATCCAGCGAAAAACCCGAACAGCGGGTGCGTTGGACCACGTCCAGCCCACCCTGCGCCATATCTTAACATGAAAAAACTGTTTGCCAACCCACATTTGCAGCGCCAATGGCCTGACGAACTTCCAGCCGATGGACCGGCGTAGCACTCTTCGGTACGTGCCGGCCAATGCGGTTCGTAGAAGTGGCGAGACGCCGCACTTGGCGAAAAAGCATCAGCACGCCGGGTACCAGCACCAGGCCGACGCAGCTAATATAGGGCTGTATACCGCCGCCCGCACCTGGGAAGCCCCCTAGTTTACGTCCGGTAGATCGACCAGGAAGGCGCCAGCGGCGGCTTCCGATCATGGGAAAACAACTTTCCGGGAGCACCGCCGGTGCAAAAACACCGTGGGCGGCGCTGGAGACCGGGAAATCGAGGCCCTGGGGGGCGAACCGCGGGAGAAGCAACCGGCTTTTTATTCCTTCTTGACAAACTCTAAACCTTTGCCTACCATAAACTTCTGAAGCATGGCGGGGATTGCGCCAACTGGCCATACGCCAACGAGGCCATAAATGATCAAGCTGGATATTATCAACCAGGTCGTGAACAAGACCGGTATCACCAAAACCAAAGCGGAAATGGCCGTCGAAACGGTCTTCGAATCGATGAAGAAAGCGTTGGAGCGCGGCGACCGCATCGAACTGCGGGGCTTCGGCGTGTTCAACGTCCGGCCCAGGAAGACGGGCATTGGCCGCAATCCCAGGACAGGCGCCGAAGTCAGCATACCCCCCGGTAAGGCCGTCCGGTTTAAGCCAGGTAAGGAGTTACAGGCTCTCTAAGTGCGCTGTTCTGCGGGGAAGCTTGCAGCGGTTACCCGTCGGCTGCTGCTGGGCAGCCGGGGCCAAGCGTTGCACAGCCGTCGGAAGGGAGGGCCCGCTTGGACGCGCCTCAGCACCGCAGTCTGATCCGTTCGGATTCGGCGGCTCGCTTACGGCTGCGCCGGAGTTCGCTCCAAATTCGCTGCTGCCGCGCCGCCCGGCGAAAGAGCAAGATAGAGAATGGCAGGAGAGCCGTGGACCGGGAGGAGTTCCGCCCTTGTGAACTGCGCGGGCTCGCCAATAGGCGGCTTTTTCGAATCAATGGCTGACCAAGACTCTTACCCCAATTATCATTGGATGCCCCCCAGAGCCGCCGAACCCGTGTATGCGGCCAAACCGGCTAAATTCCGGCAGCGCTACTGGTTGCACGCCTTATTGTTTGCGCTTACGGTTTACTCGACTACGCTTGTCGGCGCCCGGCTGGCCTACAACTTCGCGCACAACTTGCCGGCCTTCGACATCGAGACGGATTTGTTCGCCTATGGAGAGCTTTGGAATGACCCGGCGCAGCTAGCTGCCGGCCTGCCATTTTCACTCACTCTGCTGACGATTCTGTTGGCGCACGAATTCGGGCATTACCTAGCTTGTCTTTTCTATCGAGTAGACGCCTCGCTGCCCTATTTCATCCCGGCTCCCACGCTGATTGGCACATTGGGGGCTTTTATTCGCATTCGCGGCCCAATTTATTCCCGAAGGGCCTTATTTGACATCGGCATTGCGGGGCCCATCGCCGGGTTTGTTTTCCTGCTTCCCGCCATGGCGATCGGGCTTGCCTATTCCAAAGTGATTCCCGATGTGCCGAGCGAAGGCAGCATCCTATTTGGTGTGCCGACGCTGTTATGGCTGCTGGAAAAGCTGATTTTCCCGGGAGTCAGCGGCAGCGTCATTTATCTCCATCCAGTGGCCCGGGCAGCCTGGATCGGAGTGTTCGCGACCGCACTCAATCTGCTGCCCATTGGGCAGCTCGACGGGGGGCATATACTCTACGCCTTTGTCGGCGAGCGCCACCGGCGTCTCTCGATCGCCTTTGCGTTGTTGTTGGTTCCGATTGGGTTGATCTACTGGTGGGGTTGGCTGTTTTGGGCGGCTGTGTTGTTCATTTTAGGGGCCCGCCACCCAGTCATTTATGACGATAACCCTCTCGGCGCCGCGCGCCGCCGGTTGGGCGCTTTGGCGCTGCTGATTTTTGCGCTATCTTTTATGCCCAATCCCTTTGCGCATGTTTGAGGGCTGTCTTCATTGCTGAAGATCTCCGCTACTCTGGTAACGCTGAATGAAGAGTCCAATCTGCCGCGAGCGATCGAATCACTGCGCTGCTGCGACGAGATCGTGGTGGTCGACTCCGGGTCCCATGATCGCACCGTGGAGATCGCCAGCAAGCTGGGGGCGAGGGTGATCGAAACGGAGTGGCGCGGTTATGCCGCCCAAAAGAATTTCGCCGCGGAGCAGGCGGCCCATGACTGGATTCTTTCCCTCGACGCCGACGAGGCGCTGAGCGAGTCTCTCGAGGCCGAAATCTGGGACATCAAGCGCAGCGGCCCGCAGGCTGATGCGTACACGATACCGCGCCTGGCGCAGTACATGGGGCGCTGGATATTCCACTCCGGCTGGTATCCGGATCGCAAAGTTCGGCTTTACGACCGCTCTAAAGCCAAATGGGTCGGCGAATACGTCCACGAAAGCGTCAGAGTGAATGGGCGGGTGGCGCACTTGAAATCCAACCTTCTGCACTACACCTGCGATTCTCTTTCCCAACATCTGAAGACCACCGACCGCTATACGACGCTGGCGGCCCAGGAGTTGGTGGCGCAGGGACGGCGCGTGCCATTGTGGCGGCTGCTGCTTGCCCCGCCCTGGGCTTTCGTGAAGACCTATTTTTTTCAGCGGGGTTTTCAAGACGGATTTGAAGGTTTGGTTATCGCCTACATGGCGGCTACTTACGTCTTTGTCAAGTACGCCAAGGCGCGGAATATGAGCTAGGAAAAGGTCCCCGCCCGGAGTCAAGCGAAGCGCGCTGCATCGATCGGCACCGCTCATGGCGGCCGGGTCTTCTCCTTCGGCTCATGGTTTCTGAATCGTTCGGTTTGATGCGGATTCTTCACCTGGATACGGGACGTGAATTGCGCGGCGGGCAGCGGCAACTGCTGTTGCTCGCCCGCGGCTTAGCGCAGCGGGGCCATGAGCAGAGCGTGCTGGCCAGGCAAGGCGGGGCGCTCTATGAAGCCAGTCGCGCGGCAGGATTCAAGACGCTGCCTTGTACGGTGGTCAACCTGGTGTGGCTGGCCCGGGAGTCGGATCTGATCCATGCTCATGACGCGCGTGCACATACGCTCGCCGCGTTGGCCGGAGGCGGAGCTCCGCTGATTGTGTCGCGCCGGGTGGCGTTTCCTGTACGGAACAGCGTATTTTCCCGCTGGAAATACAGCCGTGCCGCCCGCTTTCTTGCCGTCTCGGAATCCGTGCGAACACGGCTGAGGGAAGCCGGCTTGCCAGCCAGCCGGATCGCGGTCGTCTACGATGGCGTGGATTTAAAAAATTGTCCCCATCCGGCTCAGCGTGAGCCGTTTGTCCTGGCTCCCGAGACGAGCGATCCTGAGAAGGGCAGCGCATTGGCGGTCGCGGCTTGCCGGGCTGCCGGCGTCGCTTTGCGATTTTCAGGAAAGCTCGAGGACGATCTGCCGCGAGCTTCTGCCTTTCTGTATTTGAGTCACAGCGAAGGGCTGGGTTCGGCTATTCTGCTGGCGATGGCCTGCCATACTCCGGTGATCGCCAGCCGTGTCGGTGGGATTCCGGAAGTTGTGGATCACGGCAGAACCGGCCTGTTGGTTTGCAACACAGTGGAGGCGGTCGCCGATGCCATTCACAGTGTGTTTGCAGACCCGGCTGCGGCTGCCCGGTTGGCTCGGACGGCCTGGGAACAGCTCGCGAGCCGGTTTTCCGACCAGATCATGGTTGAACGAACGGAACACGAGTACGGGATCGCCCTTGAGGGCCGCGCGGGAAATCGAAGCGCCGGCAGCCAGTCTGAGTCCCGCCATCTGCCAGACCCGGCAGTGAAACACTGATGCATCTCGGCTGGATTGCTTTCGGGGCGTTTCTTCTCGGTCTGCTGGTTGGTAGCTTTCTGAACGTTTGCATTTACCGCCTGCCCAAAGACGAATCGGTAGTCCGCCCTCGGTCCCGGTGCCCCCGTTGCGGTCAGACAATTCGATGGCACGACAACATTCCACTACTCAGTTTCCTTCTGCTGGGCGGCCGCTGCCGCCGCTGCGGCGCTGCCATTTCGTTTCTCTATCCCGCCGTTGAGCTGCTGACGGGTTTGTTGTTTGCAATCCTGTTTTGGCGCTTTGGCCCGGGTCTCGCAGCCGTTAAGTTCGCCATCTTCGTTTCGATGATGGTAGTTTTGGCCTTCGCGGATCTCACCGACCGTCTGCTTCCGGATGAGATTACTCTCGGGGGAGCCGCGACCGGGTTTCTGTTCAGCGCCGTCTCCCCGCTGCCGCCAGGCCCCGTGTCGCTGGGACTTGCGTTTTTCGACGTGCATCTCTCGGAGCGGGCGGCTTCTATGACCGAATCCGCCTTGGGAGCCCTCGCCGCGGCCGGTTTGCTCTGGGCAGTCGCCGAGATTTACTATCGGATTCGCTTTCGCGAAGGAATGGGACTGGGAGATGTCAAAATGATGCTCGCCATCGGAGCATTTCTAGGACTGCGCGGTGCGATTCTGGCTGTCATGGCGGCTTCCATTCTGGGAGCCGTGCTGGGAATGATTTTCATACTTCTGTTCCGAAAAGGCATGGCTTACGAACTGCCGTTCGGCACATTTCTGGCGTTTGCTTCGATTTTGCTGGTGATTCTTCCCAACAACAGTGTTGTGCCGTGAAGCGCCCCGGAATTTTTGGAATTAAGGTATTGCCATGAAGCTGCACGAAATCGCCAAAATACTAGGCTGCGAGCTGGCCGGCAACGGAGAAATCGAGATCACCGGAGTCGCCGGACTCGACGATGCGGGACCTTCCGAATTAAGCTTTCTTGCCAATCCCCGCTATTTGCCCCGACTCAAGACCACCCGCGCCGCGGCCGTCATCCTGGACCGCAAGGAGCATACAGATGCGGGGGCCGTTCCCGCGGCGTTGCTTTCCGCCAACCCGTATTTGGATTTCGCACGCGCCCTGGATCTTTTTTACAAACCGCCCCGGCCCGTTCCCGGCATTCACCCCACTGCCGTCATCTCTCCGACTGCGTCGCTGGGCCCCGGAGCCAGCATCGGGCCGTACGTAGTCATCGGTGATCGCGTACGAATGGGCAGCAATGCCGTTCTCCACGCTCATGTAGTGATTTATCAGGGCGCGCAGATCGGCGACGATTTCCTGGCGCACTCGCACGCCGTGGTCCGCGAATTCTGCCGGATCGGCAACCGCGTGATCTTGCAGAACGGCGCCATCATCGGCTCCGACGGGTACGGATTTGCGCGAAAGCCCGACGGCGCCCATTACAAAATCGCCCAGGCCGGCATCGTCGTAATCGAAGACGATGTGGAAATCCAGGCGAATTCCTGCGTCGACCGCGCAGCGGTGGGCGAAACGCGAATCGGCCGGGGGTCGAAAATCGACAATCTGGTCCAGATCGGCCACGCCTGCCGTATCGGAGAAAACGCCATCATCTGCTCGCAGGCCGGCATCGCCGGCAGCACCACCTTGGGCAATAATGTGGTGCTGGCCGGCCAGGTAGGTATTATCAATCACTTGCATATCGGCGATGGCGTGCTGGTGACGGCGCAGAGCGGCGTCGGCCACGACGTCCCGCCGGGACAGAAGATCTCCGGCTCCCCGGCGTTCGACAACCGGCGCTGGCTGCGATCGACCGCCGTCTTCGAGCGCCTGCCGGAATTGCAGCGCGCGGTCCGCCAGTTGGAGGCGGAGAAAAAGCAATCCTGATATCGCCGGTCCCTTCGCTGCGCCGTTGGGCGGTGTATGATCCAGCGTATGCGATTTCATACTGAATATCTCACTTTCCGCACAGCCGGGCATCGCGAGTACATCAACATCACGCCGCAGGTGGAGGCTGCGCTCGCAAAGAGCGGCATTCAAGAAGGTATGATTCTGGTGTCGGCCATGCACATCACGGCCGGCGTATGGGTCAACGACGCTGAAGAGGGCTTGATCGCCGACATCGACGAGTGGCTGGAGAAGCTCGCCCCTTTCCGCGAAAATTACAGTCATCACCGGACCGGGGAGACAAATGGAGACTCTCACTTGAAGAGCCTGCTCGTTCATCATCAGGTCATCGTGCCGGTGACCAAGGGCAAGCTGGATTTCGGCCCGTGGCAGCAGGTCTACTATGCCGAGTTCGACGGGCGCCGTCCGAAGCGCGTAATTATCAAAGTGATGGGCGAGTGATTCGACATGCCATGGCTGCTGGTTCCCCGGAAGCCGAATTTAAACCGCGTGCCCACGCCGGACATGATATCCGCCGCCCGCGCTCCCATATCGAAGGAATAGAGAGCGCCTTTCGCCCTGGTGTTCTACGCAGGACGTTGCTGCTTTACTGTAGGGAGATCCACATCGGGCTTACCCAGACCAACTGGCCGTTTGCCTGCTCGCCCCGCACGTAGTACGAGGATGTTGTTCCGGGTTTGGCGTCGCTATCGCGCCAGCCAAAGTCCACTATGCGGCTTTTCGGATCGCCGGTGTACACATATTTTCCGTCCTTGATGATGTGCACGCGGTTGAAACTGGCAGTCCCGATCAGCTTGACTCGAATGAGCGGCGCCCCAGTCACCCGGAATTCCTCTCCCATCAGATGGCCATTGCAGCTCACATCAGCAAGGATATGATCGGTGGCCGCATAGACCCGCCGTCTCCGCAATGCCTCCATGACGCCGGCTCGCGTTGGGGAAGTCACCCACAAATTGAAGTAGGCCATGTGCGTCGAGATATGCCCGCTGGAGGCTCCGAATGCCAGGCGGTATCCCTTCTGCAAAGCCAACGACAAAAAGCCCAGCGGACGCCAGCCGCCAATGGAATCCTGAGCGCTGTTCGCCCGCGGTGCGTCGGGCCGCTCGTAGTTCTGCCAGTTGCCGTTATACAACTCCGCCGCCGGCTCCACTTTGACGTCATGGTTCTGCCAGTCGGTTCCCAAATCAGTAGCCGGAGTGCTCGCCACAGCAACGCCTTCGAAACGGCGCAGGTAATCGTACAACATCTGCGTATCCCCCGGCTGGGAAGCCGGTGAGCGGGGTGAAGCCTGCATGAGGCGTGGCAGGGGCCGGACGCCCCGCCGCGCCATGATGATAAGACGAGATCCCTCCGGATAGTCCGCGCTGCGCGCGTAACCGAACATCGGGACAAAACGTCCCGGAATCAAAAACGCGTCGGCCAGTTTTTGGATGGTCCACCAACTGTACTCGCGTCCGCCATTCTGGTGGTCACAGCAAACGCCCCAGTCCAAGGCGGCCGCGTCGAGCATATACCGATAGGCGTCCACCAGAGCTCCGTCCCGGCCGCCGTCGCTGCTCCATTCTGTGTAGCGGTGCGATTCACCGCGCAGCAGTTGCAACGTCTCGCCTCCCAGGTGAATGCGGTAACTGCGCAAGGCCGCGACTTGGTCGCGTTCCGCACTGGCATCTTCCTCCGGCGGCTCGGCTACTTCCGCGTTCAGCGGGATCAATCGGGCCGACCGCACCAGCGCCCCAGTGCGGACCTCATTGAGGACCAGATCATTATTGAACGCGTCCAGCGCGGCGAGACCGGGGTTGCCTCCGGCGGCGAGGGAAAAACGATGGTCCGTGGAACCGATGATCCAGACCTCACCTGGGCCCACCGGCAGCAGTGCGGGGCGGTTGTCCAGCGTGTTATCCGAGTGCGGCAGCAGAACCGGGCCGGCCCACTCCCTGCCATCAAAGTACATCACGTTTTCAAACCAGGCGGAGCCCAGAGGGCCTTGGCTCGCCGGTGCGGCCTCGCGGTATGCGAGGAAGATAACCCCCTGCCAATCCGACGCCAGCCGGGGAAATCCCTTCGACTGCACGGCGGGCGGATAGGGTATATCATTCGGCGGACGGTTCTTCGCGAGATCCGGATCGGGCAGGTCGATCGATTCCGGAGGCTCGGCCGCGGGCGTGTTCCGCCGCGGCGACGGCTTTGCCGCTGCGCGCACCGGAGGCTGCGCTTCCGGCGCAGCATCCAAGGCTTCCTCCAGGGGGTCGGCCGTCGTCAGGTAATTGTGGCCCTCGAGAATCTTCACTCGGAGGGAAGTTCCCTGATAAATCCCCGAGCCCGTCGTTTCGTAAGAGCCGAAACTCTTGCCCCAGCGCGGAAAAGACTCTTCATAAGCGACAAAGATGCGCCCGTTGCCGTCATAGGTTACGCTGGGACGGGCTTCAAACTTGCGGCTCGCGGCCACTGGCAACGGCGTATCCATCCCGATCCGCGAAGAATATCGCATGCGGCGAAGATAGACGTCGTAATCCCCTTTTTCATACGTATCCCAGACGACCGCCACCTCGCCGTTCTTACCGGCGGCGATCTGCGGGTCCCAATCATTCGCGGCCGAAGTGGAGACCCTCTCTTCCTGGCCGAACGTCCCGCCGCGCTCATGCAGGATCAGTATGTCGAAGTTGTCGCGGCGGTATCCTTGCCAAGCGATCCAGACAGCGCCGGCCGAATCGGTGACGGCCACCGGGTTCAGGTCGGGGCCCGGGTCCTGGGTGAGACGCATCTCTTCCGACCAGCCGCCGTTTCGCCGGTACCGCGCAAAGAGGTCGTAATTGCCGCGGGCATTCGCCGCCCAGATCACCCAGACACGGCCTTCGCCATCCACGGCGACGGCGGTGCGGTACACGTCCTGCCTTACTCCGGAAACGGCATAAGGACCAGCCCACGTCTTTTTCGATTTCGAATATTCGAGAAGCCGGACTTGATCGCCGCCCGACGGCCGGGCCAGCGTCTCGAATGCTTGCGGCCTGATTCCCAGTTCCCGCGGCCAGCGCTGCGAACGGTCGCCGTGCGTAAACTCGACGTAGGCGATATACACTGTGTCGCCGGATTGGGCCGCAGCAGGGTAATCCTCCTCCTCCAGGGAGGTTGTGAGCTGGGTCGTCAACGGCACCCGCTCGACGCTGGCCCGGCCGCCAAGAAAGCTGCGCCGCTGTCCAAACTCGGTTTGATCCACGCGGAACGAGAACTTTCCTTGTACGGTTCCAACATCGAGCATTGCGTGGGCGTCACTAATCTGCGCGCTCACCAACAGGCCGGATTCGACCATAACCGGCGGCTGCTCGTGCGCCGTTTTGCCCAAGTCCAGGCTATGAAGCGGCGGCTGCTCGTGAGTGGTGAGCTTCCAGGCTTGCGCCTCCGCGCGGTCCCCGGCGCCGGGATGCCAGATTTCCACTTTGGAAATTTTGCCGCCGCTCATGCGGAGGGAGCCATCCCAGTGCGTAGGTTCGGAATCGCCGATGCCGAGCAAGATGCGGAACTGCGCCTCGCCGCCGGACGGCGGCACAGCGCGGCGGAGAGCGCCGGCCTGCGGCGTAGCGGCGACGCGGAAGATGACAAAGGCGGTCCCGGACAACAATACCACTGCAAAACGGGCCCGGTCTTTCTTCTTCAATACGCCCAACGCCAAAGAGATGCTCCCACCGTGTAGCCGGCGCCCACCGCGGCCATCAGCGCGAGGCTGCCCTTCTTCAGGAGTCCTTGTTCGATGGCGTCGCGCGTCGCCAAAGGTATGGTTCCAGCAGTTGTGTTGCCATAGCGATCGATGTTGATGATCACGCGGTCGCAGGAAATGCCGAGGCGGTCGGCGGCGGCGGTGATGATGCGGCGGTTCGCCTGATGGGGAATCATCACGTCCACATCACGCGGGCTGAAGCCGTTCCGATCCAGCAGCTCCTTGCAGACCTCATACATTTTGCGAACGGCGAACTTAAAGACCTGCTGGCCATCCTGATGGACAAAGTGCATCCGCTGATCTACGGTCTCATGGGACGGCGGGCGTCGGCTCCCGCCGGCCGGCATGTATAAATATTTCCCTCCAGAACCGTCAACTTCATGGATGAAATCGATAAGTCCCTCTTCTTCGGATTCCGCAGGCTCCAGGAGCATCGCCCCTGCCCCGTCGCCGAACAAAACGCACGTCGCCCGGTCGGTGTAGTCGATGATGCGGGACATGGTGTCAGCGCCGATCACGAGCACTTTGCGGTGAGCGCCGCTGGCGACCATTTGTGCGCCCGTGGTCAATCCGTAGATGAAGCCCGAACAGGCCGCGATCAAGTCGAAGCCCCAGGCGCGGCTCGCCCCAAGGCAGTCTTGCACCAGGCAGGCTGTGGAAGGGAACATCATGTCGGGAGTGACGGTGCACACCAGCAGCGCTTCGAGTTCCGACGGCGCAATGCCGCGTTGGGCGAGCGCGGCGCGCGCGGCTTCCAAAGCCAGATCCGAGGTGGCCACGCCGGCATCGGCGATGTGCCTGGTGCGGATCCCGGTGCGTTCCATGATCCATTCGTTGGACGTGTCAACCATCTTCTCCAGATCGTCGTTCGTCAACACCCTGGGCGGCACGTAGCAGCCCAAGGCAGTGATCTTAGCTCGATGCGGCTGTCGCTCGTGATTCACCGGCTGTCTCCTGTACGTTCGGGCTACGCCTCATGATCGCATAGGAAACGGCCTCCAGAGATAGTATTCTCGGAAAAGAGCCATGGAGCAGACGTCCCTGTTTTTTGAGAGCGTGGAACAGATTTATACCCGTGTATTCCGGGAGATCAAACCTCGCGCGGCGGCTCCCCACTTTGTGGTGGAATACCGCCCGTTCGCCAATGTGAACAGCTTTATTCGCCATGATCCGGGCAACGGCGAATTGCGCGTGCGGCTGTCGGATTTGCTCCAGGGCGCTCCGGCGCCGGTGCACGAAGCCCTCGCCTTTATTCTGCTTTGCAAGCTGTATCGCAAGCCGATTCCTGAGAAATACAACCGCCGGTACCGGCTGTTTTTGAACCGCGCGGATGTCCGGCGCAAAATGCTCTTGGTGCGCCAAATTCGCGGGCGAAAGCAAATCTGTCCGGCCAAGGGCAGATATTTCGACCTGGAACAACTGTTCGACGAGCTAAACGCCCGATTTTTCCACGGCCTGCTGGCTAGACCGCTGCTCGGCTGGAGCCCCGGCGAGTCGCGCACCATGCTGGGGCATTTCGACCCTGCCCATAACGCTATCATCGTCAGCCGTCTTTTCGACCGCGCCAACGTGCCGCGGTTCCTGGTCGAATACATTCTGTATCACGAGATGCTGCACCTGCGGCATCCGGTGGAGCACCACAGCCGGGGACGATGCGTACACACGCGAGAGTTCAAGCAGGCGGAGCGGGCGTTTCCGAAAATCGACGAGGCGCGGTGGCTGCTGAAAAAGCTATGAAGCAGGCGCCGGCCACTGTTCAGGTAAACCGCCGGGCTGCCGACCGGCTGTACGCCGGGCACCCCTGGGTATTCCGGAGCGACGTCGTCTCTGCCGCTGCCGCGCTGCCGGGTGCGGTGGTGCAGGTCCGCGGGCCCGACCGGAAACTGCTGGGTACGGCACATTACAGCTCGGCTTCGCAGATCGCCCTCCGGCTCCTATCACGCCGCGCCGAGCCGGTGGACGAAGCGTTCTTTCGGCGCCGCGTGGAAAAGGCTTGCGCTTACCGCCAACAGGTTGTGGCGAATACCACGGCCTATCGGCTCGTCTACGGCGAGGCCGATCTGCTGCCGGCCCTGATTGTGGACCGGTACCAAAACTACTTTGTAATACAAACGCTCAGCCAGGGGATGGACGCGGCCAAACACCAAATCGTGGATGTTCTCACCGCTCTGTTTTCTCCCGCCGGCATCCTCGAGCGCAACGAGGCCGCCGTACGCGCCAAAGAGGGACTGCCCCTACAAAGAGGAGTGCTGGCCGGCAATGTTCCGGAAGAAGTCGAGTTTGAAACCAACGGCCTGCGCCTGGCTGCCCGCCTGCTTACGGGTCAGAAAACCGGGGTCTTTCTCGACCAGCGGGAGAACTATCTGGCCGCCCGGCGTTTCGCGCGCGGGCGCACACTCGACTGCTTCACTTATGGGGGAGGCTTCGCCCTGCACCTGGCTCACGCCTGCCCGAGCGTGGAGGCCGTGGACAGTTCCGCTGAGGCCCTGGAAATCGGCCGCCGCAACGCGCAGCGAAATGGCTTCAGCAACATTGATTTTCGCCAGGAGGATGTTTTCGAGCTGCTTTCCCAATACGCCTCAGCGCGGCGCAAATTCGGAACCATCGTATTGGACCCGCCTGCCTTCGCCAAGTCGCGGAGCCACCTGCCCCAGGCGATCCGGGGCTATAAAGAGATCAATCTGCGGGCGCTGCGCCTGCTCGAGCCCGGCGGCGTGCTGATAACCTGTTCTTGCTCGCATCACCTCAGCGAAGCGGAGTTCCTGCGTCTGCTCGCAGAAGCGTCTCTGGACGCCGGCCGTCAGCTACGGGTCTTGGAACGGCGCACCCAAGCCCTGGACCACCCGATTTTGCTGACCGTCCCCGAAACCCAGTATCTGAAGTGCCTGATTGTGCAACTCGTCTGAGGGAATTGCACCGTTAAAAGCTGTGTGGGAAAATAGCTCGCGCTGAGTTTTTGCCAGGTTCCCGTACGGACTTCCGCCTGCCGGTGAGTTTGCGAAAGTTCAGCAGTATTTCTTGGAAAGGGGAGATTTCCCGGTGAGAGAACGAGGTGTGGTGAAGTGGTTCAACGCAGCCAAGGGCTACGGCTTCATTCAGCGCTCGACCGGTGACGACGTGTTCGTCCATTTTTCCGCCATTCAAATGGACGGCTACCGGTCCTTGAATGAAGGGGCCGAAGTGGAGTTTGAAGTCAAGCAAGGCCCCAAGGGACTCCAAGCCGAAAATGTGACCACCCTTTAAGCAAACATCCCGGAAATCCCGCAGCGCGGCGTTTGGCTCACATCCGAACGTGCAAGATCGATTCAGCGGGCGAGGTTAGGTTGATCACCGCGAGGCGGGCGGCGACTCGTCTCCCTACGCTGCGAAAAGCGGCTGCGAGGGGATCCTGCGGATCGCGCAAGACCACCGGCATGCCGGTGTCGCCGCCGACCCGGACCTCCGCATTCAGCGGCACCTCTCCCAAAAAAGGAACCCCATACCTCTCGGCGGTTCGCTTTCCACCGCCGTGGCCGAAGACGTCCACTCGCTGCTGGCAGTGCGGGCAGACCAAATAGCTCATGTTCTCGACAATGCCGAGAATTTCCACTTTCACCTGGTTGAACATCTGCACCGCCTTCCGCGCGTCCTCGAGGGAAACATCCGAGGGCGTGGTGACAATTACGGCTCCTGTCACCGGAACGGTTTGGATCAGACTGAGCACCACGTCGCCGGTCCCGGGCGGCAGGTCGATAACCAGATAATCGAGCCGGCCCCAATCCACTTTTTTCAGGAACTGCTGCATCACGCTGTGGAGCATAGGCCCGCGCCAGATCAGGGGCTTGTCGCCGGGGCTTAACAACCCCATCGACATCAACCGCAGTCCGTATTGCTCCAGCGGCTGGATGCGATCCTCAATTGCCGTTGGCGCGCCGCTGGCGCCCATCATCAGCGGCACGTTGGGGCCGTAAACATCGGCGTCCAGCAACCCCACGGACGCGCCCATCGAGGCCAACCCGACCGCGAGGTTCACGGCGACGGTGGTTTTGCCTACGCCGCCCTTGCCCGAGCCGACTGCGACGATGTTTTTGACCCCCGGCAGAGGCGGTTTGTCGGATGTGCCGTGCGCCTCCGGAATTTCCGTCTTCCAGCGAATTGTGACCGCCGTTGCGCCGGCCCCTGCCAATGCCTTACGGATGGACTCCTCGATCTGCGGCTGAAAAGGGCTGCCCGGAGTCGGCAGCGCCACCGTCAGAGCCACGGCGCCGTGCGACACGTCTACGTCGCGGATCATCTGAAGACTCACCAGGTCCAGGTTCAGCTCCGGCTCCTGGACCTCTCGCAGGACCTCGAGAACGCGCTGGGCGTTCCATTCCGGGTTGGCGCTCATAATCGACTTCAGTATATCAGCCCGTCCGCGCTACAATCGCGACGGTACCAATTATGAGTCCTCTGAGGAACGCATTCATGTCTCTCGCCTTCCTTCTTGCAGCGGTCCAGGCGCAGCAGCCGACCTACGATTTGCTGCTCAAGCGAGGTCATCTGATCGACCCGAAGAACCATATCGACGGGCCCATGGACATCGCGATCGGCGCCGGCAAAATCGCCGCCGTAGCCGCTGACATCGATCCGGCCCGCGCGGCGAAGGTCATCGATCTGCACGGGCTTTACGTCACTCCGGGCATTGTGGACATCCATACTCATCTGTACGCGACCAGCGGGATGCCGGACGCCTGGGCGGGCGACAACAGCGTGCTGCCCGACGGCTTCAGCTTCCGCAGCGGCGTCACCACGATGGTGGACGCCGGCAGCGCCGGGTGGCGCAACTTCGAGATGTTCCGCCACACAGTCATCGACCGCTCGCAGACCCGCGTCTTCGCCATGATTAACATCGCCGGGCTGGGCATGATGACCGATGCGGCCGAACAGGAAGAAAGCGATTTCCGCCCCCAGGAGGTAGCTAAGATCGCCGCTAGAAATAAAGACATCGTCGTAGGGGTCAAATCGGCTCACTACCGCCATCCCGATTGGACCTCCGTCGACCGCGCGATCGAGGCGGGCCGACTCTCCGGCCTGCCGGTCATGGTAGATTTCGGCTACTTCCTGCCCCAGCGCCCTTACTGGCAGCTTGTAACCGAGAAACTGCGGCCGGGGGACATCACCACGCATGTCTACCGCGGATCCGTGCCTTGGGTTGACGAGCACGGCAAACTCTATGCGTATCTGAGCCGGGCCCGCGAGCGGGGGGTGAAGTTCGACGTCGGCCACGGCGGCGGTAGCTTTGTCTTTCGCAACGCAGTGCCGGCCGTCCGGCTGGGTTTTTATCCGGACTCGATCTCCAGCGACCTGCACACGCTCAGTATGAACGCCGCCATGATGGATATGCCTACGACCATGTCCAAATTTCTGGCCATGGGCATGTCTTTGCCGGAAGTCATCCTGCGATCCACCTGGAATCCGGCGCAGATCATCCATCACCCCGAACTGGGGCACCTGACCGTGGGAGCCGCTGCCGACATCGCCGTTTGGAGCATCCAGCGCGGAGATTTCGGTTTTGCCGATACCGGCGGAGGTCAATTCCGCGGGCGCGACCGCCTGCTCTGCGAAATGACCTTAAAGGATGGCCGAATCGCCTGGGATTGGAACGCCCGAAGCGCGACCGATTATCGGAAGCTGAGTCCTGATTACGGCATTCGCCGCGGCATCGACACCATTGTCGTACCGAAATAGCCGGATATGATCGAACTCCGGTCCAGAGCGCAGCTCCGGCCGCAGCTCGAGGCGGCCTTTGCCTTCGCCCAGCAACAGGTAAGAGAGCTGGTCGAAAAATACCCGGATTTCTACCCCATGTACACCGTCCGCGGCCGCTGGCGGCATCAAGGGGAAGCCTGGACGCATTGGTGCGACGGCTTCCTCCCCGGCATGATGTGGATTTTCTATAGCCGCACGCGCGACGAAACCTGGAGACAACTGGCGGAACGTTATTCCCGCCCGCTCGAGCCCCGGCGGCGCGACCGCAGCGTCCACGATCTTGGGTTCATCTTCATGTCCACCTATCATCGCTGGCTGCAACTGAGCGGCGAGGCCGGGATCGACCGGGCCCTGGTCGAAGCCGGGCGAACCTTGGCTTTACGCTTTCAGGAGAAGGGCGAATATCTCTGCTCTTTCCTGGGGCCAGAATCTTTGTTCATCGACATCATGATGAACGTCGGCATCATCTTTTACGCCGCCGGCCGGACCGGCGACGCGAAGCTTGCCGACATTGCCGTGCGCCACTCGCTGACCTCGCGGCGCGTGCTGGTCCGGGGCGATGGAAGCACCGCTCACGAGGCCATTTTCGATACTCAAACGGGCGCCTTTCTACGCCACTCCACACAGCAGGGATTACGGGCCGATACATGCTGGTCCCGGGGCTTGTCATGGGCGCTCTACGGTTTCGGCACCGCGTATGTGTACACGCGCGATGTCCGCTTTCTGAAAACTGCGCAGGCTTGCGCCGATTTCTATTTCCAGCGGACGCCGCCCGACGGAGTGCCTTTGTGGGATTACGATGCAGGTCCCGATGATCCGCAATGGCTCGACACATCGGCGGCGGCCATCGCCGCCTCAGGATTGCTCCAGCTTGCGGACCTGGCGGCCGAACAGGCACGCAGCCTCATCTTTCAGGAGGGGGCGCTGCGCATTTTGGAGACGCTCAGCAGCCCCTTGCACCTGGCGGCGGGTTGCGCCGGCTGGGAGGGAATTTTGCGTGGCGGCGTCTATCATATACACAAAGGACTGGGCGTCAATGAATCGGTGATGTGGGGAGAATACTTTTTTGTAGAAGCCTTGGGACGGGCCCTAGCGTTGCTGGAAGGTTGACCCAGGCGCCGCGATCGTGGCGGAGACTGTTTTTTCGCTGGGCTGGCACGCCAGCCAGGTGATGTGCGGCTCATCCTGGCGGCTTTACAGAATTCCGTGTGAATCGCTACGATAGGAAAAGCCTGGCGGTGTAGCTCAGTTGGCAGAGCGAGGGTCTCATAATCCCTAGGTCGACGGTTCGAGTCCGTCCGCCGCCACCAGTCCTCAGACTAAAACCGCGTCTTCTATTGGCAGAGATTCTGTCGCTGAAGGGCGAACGGCATCCTTCCGCAGAAAATCCGAGAGGCGATCGGCATGTACAATCAGCGCGCGGTTATATTCGATAAATCCCAAACGCCGAAATTTGTTCATGAAGAACGTGACGCGCGAGCGCGTGGTCCCGATCATTTGCGCCAGGGCCTCGTGGGTGGGCTTCGGGGAGAGTACGGCGATTCTTTCGCTCTCGCCGCCGGCCAGCCGGCATAGTTTCAACAGGGCTCGCGCCAGGCGATGTTCGCTGCCATTCATGACTTGATCGCTCAGATCCGCCTCATACTCCAAATTCCGCGCCAGAAGGCCATGCAGCAGCGCTTCTCGGAAAAGGGCGTCCTCATGCAGCAGGCGGATGCCTGTGGCTTTGTCGATGCGCTCGACTGAACACTTGATCAGAGCCGTCGCTGTCGCCGTGCGCCGCTCCACATCAGCCAGACAACTTTCGCCGGCGAAGCTCCCCGGCGCCAGCACCGCCACGGTGGCTTCTTTGCCTCCTGCGCCCACTACTGTCAGCTTCACCTTGCCCTCGTGAATGCGAAACAGGGAATCGGCCGAATCGCCTTGAGAAAATATGTTTTCGCCCTTTTGAAAGTGCAACAGCGGTCCCCAGTGTCTCAACCGGTTGCAGTCGTATACTGCGGCAGCCGACACTTAATAGCCCCTCGTTGTTTCGATGCACGCAGTGTGAGAACGGTTACATCAAAATCGGATTCGGCGTATGGCGCGCATGTTCAATATTGAACTGACTTCTCCGCCCACACTGATAGACTGAAATTGAAAGGAGCACTAACGAAATGAGTAGGAGTAAGACCTTTGTCTCCTGTCTCGCGTTGCTCTTGTTTGTATTTTTGCCGATAACGCGAGCAGACGAGTGGAACAAGAAAACAATCATCACCTTTGACAAGCCCGTCGAGATCCCGGGCATGGTTTTGCCTGCCGGCACCTACGTATTCAGGCTGGCGGATTCGCAATCGGATCGGCACATTGTTCAAGTCCTGAATAAAGACGAAAATCATGTGTACGCGACGATTTTGGCTATTCCGGATTACCGGCTTCAGCCCACCGGACAGACGGTAATCCAGTTTGAAGAGCGCGCCGCCAACGCGCCACAGGCCATTCAAGCGTGGTTTTATCCCGGCGACAATTACGGAGATGAATTCGTGTATCCGGAAGTAAGAGCCAGACAGATCGCGCAGGCCAGCAACCAGCCCGTCTTGGCGACTAAGGCTCCGCCGCAGACTCCGTCTGAGATGAAGACCGCTCCTGTCGAGACGGTGAAGCCCGAGACGACGCCGCAAAAACAAACCGAGGTAGCGCAAGCAGCGCCTCCGCCGGCTCCGCCGCAGCAAACCGAGCAGCAGCCAGCTCCCTCGGCCGCGCCGGCGCAGCCTCTGCCGAAGACTGCCAGTCCGCTGCCGCTGATCGGCTTGTTGGGACTTTCCTCCCTGGGTATCGGCGGCGTGCTCCGGGCGATGGCAAAACGGAGCGCCTGAAGGGCTCGGAAAGCCTGGCGCTAGTCGGAGAAGCGCCAGGCGACCTTTATGCGGATTCGGATCCGGTGGCGCGTGCAGCGCAAGGGGCTTCTCTACTCCTGTCACTATCTGTTCTTATTCCTGGGATTCGCGGCCCTGGGTTTTTGCGCCTTCGCCTACCTGGACGCCGCGCTTTTTCAGGCCTATGAAAGCCGGCGCTTCACCGAGGCGCTGAAGCCTGCCGCGATCCCCAGTCGCACGGTCGCGAGCATTGTGGCGCAAGCCGCCGCGCGGGACGGCTCCATAATCGGCAAAATCGAGATTCCCCGGCTTGGCGTTTCTGCCATGGTGGCCGAGGGAGTTGAGCCCCATACCCTGGAACTGGCCGCCGGCCATATCCCTGGAACTTCCTTCCCCGGCCAGCCGGGCAATGTCGCTATCGCCGGCCACCGCGATACTTTCTTCCGCAACCTTCGCAAAATTCGAACGCATGACCTGATTCGGCTCACTACTCTCAGCGGCTCTTACGATTACTTGGTCGAATCTATGCGTGTAGTCGGCCCCGACGATGTTGAGGTTCTAAAAGCTTCCAGCGAGCCGACCCTTACCTTGGTTACCTGTTTCCCGTTTTACTACGTTGGACCCGCGCCCGAGCGTTTTGTAGTCCGGGCCCGGCAGATCCGGGGCCCGGCGGCCTGATTCGGCTCGAGAACTTGCGGTCTTTTTTCGGCCGTTGGTGCTACCGTATATTCCTTGGCACAGTTGCTTCGTTGAGGAACCGTTCTTGAAGAAGGTCATCGTCCGTAACAAGACCCGGGATTGCCTGCTGGGCAACGCCATCGAGCGGGCCGATACCAGCCAGACTCGCCGCACGGGCCTGCTGAAACGAACTGGCCTGGCAAAGGGACAGGGCCTGTGGATTCTCCCCTGTGAAGGCATTCATACTTTTTTTATGAAGTTTCCCATCGATGTGCTGTTCTTGAACAGGAAGAAGCAAGTCGTCAAAGCTCTCCCGAGCCTGGGGCCGTGGCGGCTGGCGATGAGCTTGCGCGGCCGCAGCGTCCTCGAGCTGCCCTCGGGCACGATCCGGGAAACCGGCACGCAGCGCGGTGATCAGATTGAGATCATCGAGCGGGACCTCGAACGAAGTTGAGTGTTCCATGCAGAGCATTCTGGCCGAAAGCGTCCTCGGCGGCGTGGTCGTCGCTGGGGCGGTCACCGATCTGCAAACGGGCAGGATTCCCAACTGGCTGACTATGCCGGCCATGGCGGCCGGGTTGGTGATAAATTCGTTTGCCGGAATCGGACTCACTAAAGGGCTTTGCGGCCTCCTAGCCGGGCTCGGGGTCTATTTCGTGTTCTTTGCGATCGGATTTCGCGGCGCTGGCGACGCCAAGCTCATGGGCGCGGTGGGCGCTTTCGTGGGATGGCCGCAAGTGATTGTCGTTATGATCGTGGTGGCCCTGCTCGGAGCCGTTGCGGCCCTTGCGCTTGCGTTGCGCCGCGGTATCCTTGCGCCTCTGCTCAGCAGCACAGCTTCCTTGGCGGTGGATATCTTCCGCCTGCGCTGGCGGGAAGTTCAGCAGCGTAGCGATTTTCGATCGCCCGGGGGTCTGCGAATGTGCCACGGTCCGGTGATCGCCGCCGGTACCCTGCTGTTTATCCTGTTTTACCCGGCGTGAAGGCCCGGTTGGATGTTGCGGCCGCGCCGTGACTGCCGATGAACGATAAACCCTTATTGCGTGACGAGCGCCCGCTGGCTATCGTCACCGGCGCCAGCCGCGGCATCGGGCGAGCGGTCGCGCTTGAATTGGCGCGGACTCACCACATCGTTGCGACCTATCGCACTCGCGAGAGTGAAGCCGCCGGCCTTCGCGAGCAATGTGGCGCGGAGATTTTCCGCCTGGATCTTGCTTCCCGCGAGGACCGTGACGCGCTGCTTTCGTTCTGCCGCAAAAAGTGGGGCCGGCTCGATCTGCTGGTCAACAACGCGGGTATGGCTCCGCGATCCCGTGTGGATCTTTTGGAAGCGACCGAAGAGAGTTTTGACGAGATCCTGACGGCCAACCTGAAAGGACCATACTTTCTTACGCAGGCGGCCGCCCGCTGGATGCAGAACCAACAAGCCGGACGCATCATCTTTATAACTTCGATTTCCGCTGACGCTTCCTCGCCCAATCGCGGCGAATATTGTCTTTCCAAAGCCGCCCTGAGCATGGCGGTCAAGCTCTTCGCCGACCGCCTGGCCGCGTCCGGAATTCCCGTGTTCGAGATCCGCCCGGGCATTATTCGGACAGACATGATTGCCTCCGTCGCCGCGCAATATGAAACGAAAATCGCCGGCGGACTTCTTCCCCAGGGCCGAATGGGCGAGCCTCGCGATGTGGCCCTCGCCGTGCGCGCCATCGCCGACGGCTTGCTGGATTATTCGACCGGTCAGGTTATTCATGTGGACGGCGGTTTCTCCCTGCGCCGGCTCTAGCAGATTCCGCAATCAGCGGCGACACGGCACCGTAGGGCATTGCCGGGTCGCGCCCGCTGCCGGCTGTTAATCGGTCCTAGTACAAAGCACAAAATCTCACCGGCGTGTACCACCGCGGAATGAAGCTTGCATGTCATAGCGCGCTGCTCCTGTCCCAATTTACAATCGCCGTTTCAGCCGCCGGGGGGCGGCTAGACCCGGCACTCTTTATGGCGCCTAACAATCCAATGTGGGTTCAAAAACGGCATCACTGGGCAATTGCTATTTTCACGGGTCTCTTTCTGTTATCAACCGTTCCCGTGTCTCCCGCGCGCGCCCAGCAAGACGGCGCATCGCCGATCGCCGGAACCTCGCGTTCCATGCCGCAGCGAAAATGGCGAAAGCGATGGGTGGCAAGCTGGGTCGCCATGGCGGTTGTAAACGCCCTGGATCTGCGCTCATCCCTTGGGCTTCGGGAGAGCAACCCTTTGCTTCGTGGCCCCTCGGGACATCTTTCGACAGAACGCGCCATCCTCATCAAGTCGGCGCTCAGCGCCGGAGCTTTTGCTGCGCAATGGACGGCGATTCGCCGGCGCCCGGCCGGGAACACTTGCAAAAGCTTTGTGCTTGTGAACTTCGCCGCCTCTGGCACGCTGGCAGGAATTGCCGCTCGCAATTTCGCCCTTCGGTCAGCCCGCGTCCATCAGACTCCTGCCTCACCAACTCTGCCTGAGTGAAAAGGTCGGCAATGCCTGATATTTCAGCCCGGCGTCAGAAGCCCCCCACGGCCCCTTGCAGCTCATCACGGCCAAAAGCATCCTTTGACCGAAGCGCCGAACTTCTTAGCAAGATATAGCCCGCGGGCTGTTCTTCCCAATTGGCTGTCTCACACAGCTCGGATGACATCGCCAGTTTGCCTCCTTCGCGCTAGCCCTGTTCAGTACCTAAAGCTCTACTGTTGCATGGCCGATCCATTCAATGTCTATGCATCGCGAATGGCTGTTGACTGGTTTGCTGGCAGCGGGCCTTGCCGTCGCCTCCGAAGGGCCGCTCTTGCTTGGGGAAGAAAATCTGGCGGCGACGGCCGATTATCGGCTCGGGGCGGGAGACGTTCTCGAAATAACAGTTTTCGAGGTCGAGGAACTGAGCAAGCCCACCGTCATCTCTCCCGATGGCGCCGCAGCTCTACCGCTGATCGGAGCGGTGAAATTGAGTGGACTGACCGCCCGCGAGGCCGCTGCACGCCTGGTGGCGCTTTACGGGGACGGTTTGCTCCGAAATCCCCAAATATCGGTCACCGTGAAGGAATATCACAGCCAGCCGGTGTCGGTTTTGGGAGCGGTCGGAAAGCCTGGGATTTACCAGCTTCGCGGCCTTCGAAAACTCTCGGAAGTATTGGCCCTGGCCGGAGGCCTGGCTGCCGATTCCGGCTCGGCGATCACCATTAGCCGTCCTCCTCAGACGATCACCGTCGCCACTCGGGATTTGTTCCGCTCACCGGACGGCCTGGAGGACGACCCATGGGTGCGTGGCGGGGATATCATCCGCGTCTCCAAGGCAGATGTCGTGTATGTGGTGGGCGAGGTCACCCGTCCGGGCGGCTTTCCTCTGAAAGATCAGCAGCAGATCACGGTCTTAAAGGCGATTTCTCTGGCGGAAGGACTGCGGCGCGACGCCGCGCCGCAAAAGGCGAAAATTCTCCACAGCGGCGGCGGGACGCGACAAGAGACGCCCGTCAAGCTGCTGGATATTCTGAACGGCCGCGGGCCAGACGTCGCTCTCGCCCCCGATGATATTCTTTTTGTCCCCAATTCGAGAGCAAAGAGCGCGATGGCCCGAGCCGCAGAAGCCGCTATTCAAGTTACGACGGGCGTCATCATCTGGAGGCGCTGACGTCGACCTGGCGGTCCGGCGCCGGCGCGGCTCCCAAGTTGGTAGCGCACTTATATGGAACCTCAGCGACTCTCTTCCGACGTCGATCCGTCTTTGCCGGATATCCGGGCCGCGGAAGGACGCCTGCGATTGCCCGGCGTCCCGCTGAACTGTTGCCCCGGCGAAGCGCCGGAGCCCGGGCCTGAACTCTGCCTGCGTGATTATTGGCGAGTGGTCCACGCGCATCGCTGGATGATTCTCTGGCTCTGTGGCGGCATGGCTCTGGCTGCTTGCCTGTTCAATTACCTGGAGGCGCCAGTATACCGGTCGACCGTAACGATTCAGATTGATCACGAGCAGCCCAACACGACGCGGCTCTCGGAAACACTGGTCCAACCGCCGGATCAGCCTGATTACATCGAGACTCAGTACAAGATTCTCAAGTCCCGGACGCTGGCGAAAAGCGTGATGGCCAAACTGAATCTCGCGGAACGGGCGGAGTTTCGCAGGAGCTGGTATCAGCAAGAATTGGATCCGCCGAGGCGGGGGCAGGATTTGAACCCTCCGGTGGTCAGGCGCTTTCTGGACGCCATCACGGTCTCGCCCGGCAAAGGAACCCGGCTGGTCGATCTTTCAGTCGATTCCTCAGACGCCGAAGTCGCGGCGCGCGCGGCAAATGCCCTCGCAGACGCCTATATCGAGCAGAATCTGGCGGCGAAGTGGGAAGCGACGCAAAAAGCGTCGGAATGGCTCACTCGCCAACTGGCCGAGCTGAAGGCCAAACTGGAGCGCTCAGAAACCGATCTTCTCGATTATGCTACCCGGCACTCGATTATCTTCGTCGAGGAGCAAAAAAACATCACCACGCTGAAGCTGAAACAGCTCGAAGAGGAGTTGACCCGCGCAGAAGCGGCACGGATTGAGAAACAATCGGCGTATCTGCTGCTCCAGGACTCGGCAGAGCGGCGCGCGCCTCTGCCGGGCAACCTTTACAGCGACACTTATCGAGAGCTCAATTTGAAACTGGCCGAAGCGCAGCGGGAGTACGCCCAGCTCCTGGTCACCTTCGCCCCGGGGTATCCCAAAGCGCAACGGGTGAAAAGCCAGATCGACTTGCTTGAGCGTTCGCTGGCCGGCGAGAGGGACCGCATTATCGAGGGGGTCCGCAACGATTATCTCGCTGCAGCCGAACGGGAAAAAATGCTCCGGAATCTGGTCATCCGGCAAACGCGCTCAGTAAATTTGCTCGGCGACGACATCATTCAATACAACATTCTCAAGCGAGACGCCGATACGAACCGGCAGTTATACGAGGGCCTGCTCCAACGCCTCAAAGAGGCGGGCGTTTCCGCCGGGCTGCGGGCTTCCAATATTCGAGTCCTCGATCCAGCGGAAGTTCCGGAGCGGCCATATCGGCCCCGCAAGCTTCGCAATCTGGTGCTAGCGCTGGCGATGGGTCTATTCGCGGGCGTGGGACTAGCCTTTCTTTCCGAGCACCTCAGCACCCTCGTGCGTACGCCGGAAGAGGTGGAAAAGCTTACCGGCCTACCCCTGCTGGCGGTCGTGCCGCGGACACGCTCAAAGGCGCCGGCTTCGGCCCGGAGCGCGCTTGCCGTCTCCGATAGCTATCGCCCATCCGATGAACATTCCGCCTCCGCGGCCGGATCGCCCTGCCTCGCGGCCGGATCTCAAAACGGGACCACGGCCGGACCCGCCAAGGCGCTGGGGCCAAAATGGCAGCCGGAAGCCGGCCTCGCCGAAGCCTACCGCACGCTTCGCAGCTCTTTACTGCTTGGGTCGGATGAGGCGATGCGCCGCATTTTGATCACTTCTCCGCAGCCGCGCGACGGTAAAACCACTATCAGCGTTCATCTTGCGTGGAGCCTGGCCCAGTTGGGACGCCGCGTGCTTCTGGTGGACGCCGATATGCGCAAGCCGAACTGCGCCCGGCAACTTGGGGTAGGGTTCGAAAAAGGATTGAGCGAATACCTGGAGGGCGCGGCCGAATCGAGCGAGATCATTCGCAAAACCAGCGTGGAAAATCTGTGGGTCGTCCCGGCCGGGCGGCCCCATCCGGCGGCCTCCGACCTGTTGCACTCGGCAAGGCTGTCGGCCCTGTTGTATGAAGCTGGCGCCCGCTGGGACCACGTGGTGATCGACTCGCCCCCTTCACTCGCTCTTTCCGATGCGCGGACCATCGCGCAACTCGTGGAGGGCGTGGTCCTAGTGGTGAGCGATGGGACTGATCGGGCATCCCTGAAGCGAACCAAGCAGGCTTTCGACGAGGCGGGCGTTCGCCTTCTCGGCTTCGTAATGAACCGCGTGAACCTGGACGACATGGATTACGGTTACTACCGCGAATATGGAAATTACTACTACGGCTCGGCGAGCCACTCGGAAACGGAGAGATCATGACTTTTCGTTGCCTGCGCCAGGCTCGCGAATTCCGTCGCACCATTACGTGATCCCGAGAGCGCCAGGCGGGAGGACATTGACCAAGGCCTCTGAAGCGGCCGGCTCCCCGCCATCCGCGCCGCGCGCGTTTGAAAGCCTCGTTCGCGCCTCCTCGTTGAGCTTACTCGCCAATTTCTTCTCTGCCTTCCGGCAGTGGGCGCTGATTGCGGTTTTGGCTCGTCTCAGCAACCCGGAAACCGTGGGCCGCTATGCACTGGCGGTGGCCGTGGCTTCGCCGCCTATGATTCTCGCCAATCTACAACTGCGAACCGTGGCCGCGATGGATGTGCACCGGCGCTTTGCCCTGGCCACCTATTGGAAAGTCCGGCTTCCGGCGACCGGATCGGCGCTGCTGGCCGTAGCTGCGCTGGCTTGGATCCTGCGGCTGCCGGCGCTGTCTGCGCTCGAGACCGCCATGGTGGCTGCTCTGAAAAGCCTGGAAGGCTTTTCCGATGTTTACTATGGCTTGCTGCAAAGAAATGAGCGCATGGGAACGATTGCCCGGACTTGTTGCGGAAAAGGGGCGCTGTCGTTTTTTGCTTTTGCGGCAGTGCTGCGCACGACCGGCTTGCTGTGGGCGGCGCTGGCATCCATGGCGGCTTGCCATCTGGTCGCCCTGGCTCTGGTGGAGCGGCCCGCGTGCCAGAACGCCCTCCGCAGCGACCTGTCACGCCTGCCGCCACACCTTCCCGATGGCAAGCCTGCTCCCGATTCCGGTTCTGAACGGCAACTTGTCCGTGGCGCCGCCCCTCTAGGCTTGGTTGTCGCCCTCATCAGCCTGAATGCATCCGCGCCGCGTTATTTCATTGAGTGGAGGCAGGGATCCGCCATGCTGGGCTGCTTTGCCGCTCTGGGATCCTTGGCCCTGGCGTTGCAAACGGCGGTGAGCGCCGTGGCACAGGCGGCGGCCGGCCGTCTGGCCTTTTTCCATAGTTATGACCGAGCCGCGTTCCTTCGCTTGACAGGAAAACTACTGGGCTTCGCCTGCATTGCTGGCGCCGCAGCGGCCGGAAGCTCTCGCTGCCTAATGCCGCTTGTAACGCTGTTCTATGGCTCCGCCTACGCGGGGCGGCCGCAGTTGCTCGGTTGGCTGATGGCGGCGTCTGCGCTTTTCGGGGTTTCAAGCTTGCTCGGAACTGCCCTCACTGCCGCGCAGGTTGTTGGGGCGCAGCCCGCTCTTTACGCCGCCGCGGTTGTCAGCTCGATTGGTTTCTGCTGGATCTTTGTGCGGCCAGGCTATCCGGCCGCTGGGGCCCAGGCGCTTGTAGTTAGCGCTGCCGTACTGGCCGTAGGCCAAGCCGTTTTGCTGCACCGGACTCTTTGGCCGCGCCGGGTGTCGTCATGAACAGGCAACCGCTGGCCGTGTTGCACGTTCTGGGATCTCTGGAGCGGGGAGGAGTAGAAACCTGGCTCCTGGATCTGCTGGATCATCTTGACTCGCGCTGCTGGCGCTTCGATTTTTGTACTCTGGGAATGCATACTGGCCGCTACACGCAGCGGGTCCGGTCTCGAGGTGGCCGCGTCATCCCTTGCCCGCTCGGATCCCGGAAAACTGTTTTTTCCTTGGCCCGGTTTGCGGCCCGCCTGCACCGTATCCTGCGGCGCGGCGCCTACGTCGTTGTTCACAGCCACGTGCACCAGTTTTCGGCGGTAGTTCTCGCGGTGGCCAAAGCCGCCGGAACACCCGTCCGCATCGCGCATAGCCACAACACACAAGACGGCGTCGAAGATTCCTGGCTTCGAAATTTCTACCGCGGCGCCGCAATTCGGCTGCTGGCAAAAACCGCCACGGCTTGCCTGGCTTGCTCGGTGGACGCAAGCAAGGCCTTCTTTCCCAATGCTGATTCGCCGCCCAACTTCCCCGTCAAAATTCTTCGCTACGGGTTAAGCGACGCCTGGCATCTCGGCGGAGGGGAGCCTCGCGCGGCGGGCGCTCTCCGGCGCCGGGAATTCGGTATCGGCGATGACGAAAAAGTAGTCGGAATGGTCGGGCGTTTCGATCGGCAAAAGAATCACGAGTTTCTCCTGGATGTGGCCGCGGAAATCCGGCGTAGCGACCCAAGAATTCGGTGGCTGCTGGTCGGCGGGGGGCCCTTGCTCCCGCAGATCGAAGAGAAAGCTCGGCGCATGGGTATACAAGATTGCGTACGATTCTGCGGGGTTCGCGAGGACGTGCCCCACCTGATGTTTGAAGTCATGGACGCCCTGATTCTTCCCTCGCTCCATGAAGGTCTGCCGCTGGTGCTGTTGGAAGCGCAGGCCGCGGGCCTGCGCGCCTTGGTCTCCTCGCAGGTTACGCCCGAAGCCGCTGTGGTAAACGGCGCTGTGGAGTTGCTCCCCCTGGAAGCCGGCCCGGCCGCCTGGGCCCGCCGTATACAGGCGTGCCTGGGACTGCCGAAAATACCCCGCGCTGCTGCATGGAAGGAGATCGCGGCGGCAGGATTTACTGTCGAGCAGTCCCTCCGGGACTTGCTGGATATCTACGGTTCGGCCCTGGGCGAGGCCGTGGCCCAGGACGTGCAGCCGGTTTGTACTTCGTCCCGGAGGATTGCAGACCGCAACCAATGACTTCCCTGCACCGCTTCCGGCGGCTCCTGTCCATGCTCGCCCTCGTTGCCGGCATCGGCTTGAGGCTGGCGCTGCTTGCCGTCGCCGACGACCGGACATCGGCGCTGGCTGCTGGCGCCGTTCTCCTTATCTGCCTATTCGTTTGCCTGCGATTTTTGCGGCTGGAGCTGCTGAGCCCCCCCATGCTGTACCTCTGCGTTTTTTCCTTGTTTCACCTGGGGTTGGCTATACCCTGGGCCCTCGGCATCTACGCGGAAAAGCTACCCGATTGGTTTCTGTATAACCGCTTGACGCCGGCTCTGGCCCTGGTGGCCCTGGCCACCGTCTCCTATTGCTCCGGTTTGCTTTATTCGTGCCGCCTGAACTCTGAAGTCTTCCTGGAGCCCGTTTATGTGAATCGATTTTTGTTCGCATGCGGGCTGTTCGTTTATCTGGCTGGCTGCGCGATGTTCTTTCTCGGGATTCAGCCGCTCGGCGGATGGCGGTTCTTTGACGCCGGGTATTCGGAAACCTACCGGCTCGCCGCCGAATTTGACCCGCGCTTCTTCGGCACGAGCTTCACTGTCGTTCCCATTGGTCTTTATCTGGCGGCAGCCTCGTTTCCACGCCGGTGGATGTCCGTGATGCTATGTATTACCGCGATATGGGTGGGCGGCATCTTTTTCCTGGGATTTCGCGGCTACGCGCTCATCCCGGGATTGGTTGTGCTCTCCGTGCTCCGCCACAGGGGCTATCGCGCGCCCGCATGGATGAACGCCACCCTCGTGTGTATCGTGCTCATGGCCATTCCAGTAGCGCGCAACCTCCGGGACCGGGGCTTGCCCCAGCGATCCATTGAGTCCTTCTCTGCCGGAGCCCATCCGCTCGCCGGAATCGTCGAGATGGGCGGCAGCCTCCGTCCCTTGGTTCACACCCTCCGCTATCTGAAGAACGAACCTTGGCGATGGGGCAGGACATATTGGCGGTCGCTGGGAACCGTATGGCCCAACCTTGCGCCTCGCTGGGAAGGTGGCCGGTACATCGCGCTCGAAGACCTCCCGCCCAACCATTGGCTGACCTTGCAGGCCGAACCGGAGATGTATCACAACTACGGTGGCCTGGGTTTTTCGGCCGTGGCCGAGCCTTATATGAACTTCGGCGTACCCGGCGTAATCCTCTACTTCTGGGGCCTCGGAATGCTGCTGGGACGTGTCGCCGGGCGTCGCTTGCGGCGGCCGGTGAAGCTCGCGGCTTGGGCAGTCGTAGTCGGTCCGCTGCTCTGGACTACGCGAAATAGCTTTGAAATTTTTTTTCGGCCAGCGATCTGGGGCCTGATCGCAGTGAGCGCCGCCTGGCTCGCTTCCTCTCTGGCGCGTTCACGGCTGGAAGCGTCCACTGGCTGCGCTGGGACTGGGCCAACGCGCAGCTTCAGTGTTGGTCCGAGTCGCAGAGGAGACATCGGTGCGCGTGCTTATAGCCAGTGAAGCTCATTTCCAGAAGGGACAGGATGGCCGGGTCCGTGCCGCCGGTCCCGAAGACTATCGGTTCTGGTCCTCGTATCTCGGACAGGCGCGACAGGTCAGTGTACTCGGACGGATTGGGAGCAGGTCTCCCGATGGAAACTCGGGGCGCATTGCCGAGGGTGAAGCAGTTTCGTTTTTGCCGCTCGATGATTACAGAGGCCCTTGGCAATATCTCCGGCGATATTGGCGCTTGCGGCGGCTGGCGCAGGAAGCCGTTTCACGGTGCGACGCCGCTGTTTTGCGCGCGCCGGGCGCCGTGGCCTATCTGGTATGGCATGAAGTTATGCGCGCCGGAAAACCCTATGCGCTCGAGGTGCTGGGGGACCCCTGGGAGGCGCTCGCGCCCGGAGCCGTTCGCGGCTTCTGGCGGCCGCTGGCTCGCCGCTGGTCACGGCGGAGGCTGCGCCGCCTGTGTGCTGAAGCTCCGCTCATCCACTACGTCACGCGAGAGTGGCTCCAGCAGCGATATCCGGCGGCGAAAGCCAAGGTATTCGCGTACTCTGACGTCCTGCTGCGTGCGCCAGCCGGTGAAAAAGAGATGCAGGAGCGTTTCGAGCGAATTCGCCGGGCGTCGGCGGGCGAGCGGTCCTGGCATTTGGGTTTCATCGGCTCGCTCGAGCAGCTCTACAAAGCGCCTGACATCCACTTGCGCGCGCTGCGCCTCTGTGAAGTTCGAGGTCTCAACATTCGATTTTCCATGATGGGAGAAGGCCGCCACCAAAAAGACATGGAAAAGCTCGCTCGCCGCCTGGGGGTTGCAAAAAGCGTTCAATTCCTCGGACAAGTCAACGGAGCGGACCAAGTGAACCATTTTCTGGACCAGCTCGATCTGTTCCTGATGGCCTCTCGCTCCGAGGGTCTTCCCCGGGCGCTGATTGAGGCGATGGCCCGGGGCTGTCCGGCGATTGGCTCGTCCGCAGGGGGCATTTTTGAATTGCTGGCGGCGGAAGATCTGGTAAAGCCGGGCAGCGCGGGCCAGCTAGCCGCCAAAATTGTGGAAGTTCTTTCCTCTCCGGCTCGGCTGAGGAGAATGGCCAGACGCAATCTGGAAGTATCGCAAGCCTTCGGGCCGGAGCGCTTGGAGCCTCTTCGCCGGGGTTTTCTGCAAGAGCTGCAAAGACTCGCCGCAGCTTCCTCGGATCCGCGCTGCGAGAAGCGAGTTTCCCTTTCGTCGGGAGCCTAACGCATGAAGCTTCTGTATGTCGCGACAAGCGATCGCTTTTGGCCCTTTTTAACGGGGCAGGCGGCTTACATGAAAGAGCGCGGCTTCGAGCTCCACGCCGCCAGCTCCCCGGGACCTTTGCTCGACGTTTTTGCGGCTTCCCAAAAGGCGCAAGCGTGGCCAGTTCCCATGCGGCGCGGGTTCTCGCCGCTCGACGATTTGCGCGCTCTGTGGCGATTGTGGCGCCTGATACGGCGGATCAGGCCGGATGTCGTCCACGCGCATACACCCAAGGCGGGCCTGCTCTCGGCCCTTGCCGCACGCGCGGCGCGAGCGCCGGTCGTCGTTTATACGCTCCATGGCCTGGTTTGGCAGACGCGGAAAGGCTGGCGGAGATGGCTGCTGATCGCCCTCGAGCGGCTTGCTTGCCGGCTCGCCCACAACACTCTCTCCGTCAGCGAATCGGTTCGCAGGCGCGCGATCGCATTCGGCCTGGCGCCCCCCAACCGTATTCTCAGGCCGGCAAACGGCAGCGCCAATGGCATCGATTTCGAGCGCTTTGATCGTAGACGCGTGGACATGCAAGTCGTAAGGAGACTTCGGCGGCGGTACGGCCTGCCGGATCAGGCCTTGGTGATCGGCTTTGTCGGCCGGCTCGTGCCGGACAAAGGAATTGCCGAACTGGAATCGGTCTGGACGCGGCTGCGAGACGGCTTTCCTCAGTCGCACTTGCTGCTGACTGGTGATACCGAAGAGCACAATCCGTTACCCGCGGCGCTGCTCGCCAAGCTCCGGCTCGACCCGCGGGTTCACTTCACGGAATGGCAGACAAACATGCCCGAGCACTATTGCCTGATGGACTTGCTGGTTTTACCCAGCCGCCGGGAGGGCATGCCTTATGCGGCGCTCGAAGCCGCAGCCATGGGAGTCCCATCGGCTGCCTTCGCCTGTGACGGCGTCGTGGACGCCGTCGAGCACGGCGCAACCGGCCTGCTTGTCTCCTCCGGCGATATAGAGGCGCTCGCGACGGCCTGCACGTGTTTGTTGAGGGACGCTGACCTGAGGCTGCGCTTGGGCCGGCAAGCCCGAGAACGGGCATACGGGCTCTACCTCCAGAGACCGCTGTGGCAAACTGTTTATCACATCTACTGTGAGGCGCTGGAATCGAAGTGTTGCGCATCCCGGCTGCGCTGGAAGCGTCCCGCCGATCTTGCCGCGGCGCTGGCGGCGCTTGTACTTCTCGCCCCCCTGCTCGGTTTGATCGCGCTGGCCGTTTGGGCCAGCCTCGGCAGGCCAATCTTCTACCGCCAGCTTCGCCCCGGGCTTCACGAGCGCTTGTTCCCGATTTTCAAGTTCCGAACCATGCGCGAGGGAGAAGCTCCCGACTCGGAGAGGCTGACCCGCTTCGGAAGCTGGCTGCGCCGCACCAGCCTCGACGAGCTTCCTCAGCTATTCAACATCATCCGCGGCGAAATGAGCTTCATCGGCCCGCGGCCGTTGTTAGAGCGGTACCTCCCTTATTACACGCCCCGTGAGCGGCTCCGGCACACTGTCCGTCCTGGCCTGACCGGGTGGGCGCAGATTCACGGCCGTAATGATCTCGAGTGGCGCCAGCGCCTGGAAATGGACGTCTGGTATGTGGAACACGCCTGCTTCCTCCTCGAGCTGCGCATTGCGGCCATCTCCGTTTGGAACGTGGCTGCACGCCGGGGCGCGCGCGAAGACCCCGGCTCGTGGATGCTCGATTTGGACGTCGAAAGGCTGGGCATATGAATCCTGGGCAAACCATCCGGCCCGCCCGTCCGGGCGAGGGAGAGGATATCGCCGCACTTATCCGGCTTTCTCTCCCCCCCGAATTGCGACCCCTGACTATATGGGAGTCTCCCGGCGCGGGCCGCTATGTGGAATCCACATTGCAGGGAGCGCTTGCTGGAGAAAGCCACCGCTACTACGTCTTACGGCATGGAGCCGATCTTGAGGGGATCGCCGCGTTCCGCAAGCTGGGTACGGCGGCGTTCTTGAATCATCTCTACATCGCCCCCCATCTGCGCGGGCGCTCGCTCGGAACAACCCTGTTGCGCCAGGCGGCTCGATATTACCTCCAACACGTCCCCCTCCGGCAGATCGCGCTCGATGTTTTTCCGCAGTGTGCTCTCGCCGGGTCCTGGTATGAGAGGCTCGGCTTTGTGGAAGCCGACAGGCGCGGCTGGTGGCTCCTGGATTCAGACCCAAAAGTCTCTGCCAAAAATATTTCCGCGCAAATTTTGGAAGGTTGCAGTTGCGATCCAGCCTGGGGCTTTTCCCGATTCCAGGTTCTCTTTCCAGACGGGCGCTGCTATGAGGTCGGGCGTCTGCCCGGGCCGTACTTGCGCCTTACCGACGAACAGGCTGCGCTGGACGCAGATTTGCGAGAAGCCCTGAGCCGCTGCGATCCCAACCGGAAATTGCTTTTGATCGCAGACTCTACCACGCTGATTCGCGACTTTGGACGGAGAGACCGCGATCGCAGCGAGAGATTTGGGCCGCTGGCAAATCAGCAGATGCAAGAGACCGAATGGAAGCAGGCCGGCGTCAGCCGCAGACTCCGATGCGACACTGCTCTTTTGCTGCGGAATCTTCGGGGCGAGGCGGCGGTGCGGTTATGACTGAAGCTCTGCACCTCATTCCTGCCTCGGCGGAAACGGAGTGGCAGCGGTGGCTCGGCCTGGCGCCCCATGATTTTTACCATACGGCGAAATATCACCAGTTTTCCGAGCAAGCAGGTGAGGGCCAGGCCTGGCTCGCCGTCTATGGTTCGGCCGAGCGTTACCTCGCATGGCCGTATCTGCTGCGTCAAATTCCAGGAAGCTGCTTGCGTGATATCACGTCGGTTTACGGCTATTCGGGACCGCTTTCGGTCGGTCCGCCCTCCGACGATTGCTTTTTCGCAAAAGCTCGCTGGCGGCTTGCCGAACTGTGGCGCTCTCAAAATGCCGTCAGCGTATTCAGCCGCTTTCATCCTCTGCTGGAAAACCATTGCCGGTTGGAGGGTCCGCTGGATTCCGCAACCTACGGGGGCATTAAGCCTTCCGGAACCACCGTATCCATTGACCTCACTGTCTCAGACGCCGCGAATTGGCGGGAGTATCAACCCAGCCTTCGCAACCGTATCAACCGTGCGCGGCGACTGGGTCTTGTCACTAGCGCCGATCCTGCCTGGAGCCATCTGGACCAGTTCGTGCTGTTTTACCGCGCAACCATGGTGCGCAATCGCGCCCTGCCTTTTTATTTTTTCCCGGCCGAGTACTTCTCGCGCCTCCGGGCGGCTATGGCGCCTTATGCCTGGCTCATGCTTACCCGCCTAGGAGACCGGATCGCAGCGGCAGGGATCTTTATCGAGTACGCGGGTATCGTGCAAAACCACTTCTGCGTGAATAACCCGGATTGTCTGCATCTGGCGCCTTCCAAGGTCCTTCTCGATGACGTGCGGCGGTGGGCAAGGCAACGCGGCAATCGCGTCTTTCACCTGGGCGGCGGGCGCGGCGGAAACTGCGATTCCTTGTTCGCCTTCAAGGCTGCCTTTTCCCGGACACGCCACGGTTTTTATACCGGACGCTGGGTGCTTGATCGAGATGCCTATTACCGGCTCTGCCGCAGGCAGCCTCTCCCGCCGGCGGATTTTTTTCCGGCGTACCGTGCGGCGGCGATAGCAGAGGAGGGCGTCGCGTTCCCATGACGGCTTCGCCGCTGACCCTCAACAGCATCTCGCGGGAAGTCCCAGCCGCCCGCCCCCATCCGGCAAGCTCCGGCAAGCCGGCCATCTTCGGCGGAGAACCGCTGTATGCCGCGCTTTTGCCGATTGCCCGTCCCGCCATTTCCAGCTTCGGCGCAGAGTTATCAGAGTTGTACGGCGAAATACTCGAAAGCGGGCAACTGACGAACGGCCAGACAGTCCGCAAGCTGGAGCAAGCCGCGGCGGATTATCTCGGAGTGCCGGAGTGCGTTGCGGTTTCGAGTTGCACCGCCGGCCTGATGCTCGTGGAGCGCTGCTTGGGCCTGCGCGGCAAGGTGATCGTGCCGAGCTTCACGTTCTTCGCGACCGCCCACAGCTTGCTGTGGAATCGCCTCGAACCAGTGCTCGTGGATTGCGATCCGGAAACCTGGAATGCGGATCCGGAGCGCGTCGGCAGGGCCATCCGTCCGGGCGTTTCCGCCATACTGGCGGTACACGTTTTCGGGAACCCCTGCCGAGCTCGCGAGCTCGAGTCTATCGCGCGCCGGGCAGGCCTGCGGCTGATTTTCGATTCCGCCCACGCTTTCGGCGCGGCTTCCCAAGAAACCAGGACAGGTGCGTTTGGCGATGCCGAAGTCTTCAGCCTAAGCCCCACCAAGCTCCTGGTTGCGGGCGAGGGCGGGCTGATCACAACCAGAAATCGCCGGCTCGCCGCTGCGCTGCGGGCGGCCCGAAATTACGGCGATGCCGGCGACTATGATTGCCGCTGGCTGGGACTTAATGCCCGCCTGACAGAGATACAGGCCGCTTTTGCCCTGGCCAGCCTCCCCTACGTGGAACGGCAAATCGACCTCCGCAACCGCCTTGCCGCCGCTTATCACACCTGCTTCCAAAACGAGGCCGGTATTGCTATGCAGCAAATCCGGCCCCGCGATCGCTCAACCTTCAAGGATTTCTCCCTCGTCATCGAGGAAACTCGCTTTGGCGTTTCGCGTGACTTCCTTTACTCGGCCCTCGAGGCGGAGAATGTGCAAGTCCGCCGCTATTTCGATCCTCCTTTACACCGCCAACGGCTCTACAAGCGCTTTTATCGGCCCAAGGTAGACCCGCTGGGAATCACCGACCGGATTTCGCGTCGTGTGCTGAGTCTGCCCATTCATGCGCACATGAGCGAATACGACGCCGCCCGCATCGGCCGCCGCATCCTCGAGATCCGCGATTGGGCCGTCGGCAAGCGCGCAGTTTAAACCAAGCACTCGAAAAGCAAGCCCGTGCCGGCACCCGGCGAGAGCATACAAACGCGCCCTCTGTGCAGAGTCAGCCGCCGCAGACATGAGTTTTCTTGGGGCCGCGTCGCCGAGCGAAGGAATCACTCCTGCCCCGAGAACGAGGCCGGGGCCCAAACGGCCGGTACGGCCGACAGCAATCCGATATTCTGCCGCTTTCGTTCTTCCAGATATTGCAAGTACTCGTCCTGATTGGCGCGGGATCTGCCGACTACGCTTTCCAGAATGCGCTGGGGGGGGACTCCCGCCCGCCGGCACGCGTCCCACACGGGGCGCCGCATTTCCTCGGTTTCGGCCGCCAGAGGATGAAACAGCAGAAGCGCGCCGTTCACATCCCCCAGCCGCAGGCGCAGATTGCCGATCACCCACTCCACGCGCCGCGTATAGGGTTCGAACTCCAGGGCGCAATCGCTCAAACGCACGGCCCCCTTTGCGTCGCCCTCTGCTTCCGCCGCCAGAGCCAGCTCTTGCCACACTGGAGCGGCGTAGGGGCAAAGCTGCAACGCGCGCCGGCAGGCGGCTTTCGCCTGCTCTATGCGGCCATCGTCAAATGCGTCGCGGCCGGCTTGATAGTACGGCTCTGCGTTAAAGCGCTCTAAGCCCTGGCTTCCGCCGCCGCTTGCCGGAGCCGCCCCAATATGAAGCGCCGCCAGAACCAAGGGCGCAAGCAGCGCCAGTCCCATCCGGAGTCTCTCCCGCCCCCGGCGCACCGGCTGTCTCCGGCCGGGAACCTTGGATTCGGCCGCAAATGTCATTCCCAGCAGCAAGCAAAATAGAGCAACGACCGCGGGAACCCGCAGTGGAAAATCGACGACGCTGTGCAACAAGAGGCCGAAAGCTCCAGTCAAGCTTCCCAGGGCGATGTCCCTGCGAGGACCCCGTGCCCGCCGCGCGCGCCGCCACCGTCTCACCAGTCCGGCCGAAGCCCCCGCGCCGAGCAGCAGGGCCGCAGGAATTCCGAGTTCGGCGGCTGTCTCCAAATATTCGTTATGAGCATGATCAATCGTGTAGTCGCCGAGATAGGCATGGGAACGGCGGAATGCAAACGCAAACGCCCCAGCCCCGGAGCCGAAGAGCGGATACCGGCGCGTCGCGCGCGCTGCGTCCAGCCAGATCGCCCCCCGCACGGCCAGTTCCCGGCGCCAGGACTCGGCTGCGAAGCGGGAAGCCAGCAACTGCGGCCCCGCCGCACATACAGCAAATACGCCGAGACAGGCTGCCGCTCCCAGCGCCACCGCAGTGCGTTTTCTCTCTTGACTCTGCGAAGCAGCAAAGAAAAATGTCTCGCATACTATGACGCCGATTCCCATCCGTGAAAAGGAGCAGGCAACAGCGGCCGCAAACACGGTAGCCGCCAGCATACTGCATGCGCCGGCCGCTTTCCTCGACATTCCCTTAGACCGGCCGAGCCATGCCATCGCAGCGCCGAGCGCCACGCCATAACAAGCCTCGATCCACGCCGCCAGCAGGTTGCGGTTCGCAAAGGATCCACGAATGAAATCGGCGCCGGCCATGGATGCACCCGCACCCGGCCCGTCAATGTATTGCCGCACTGCCGGGAACACTTCCTCGAATCCAAGAAGCACAACAGCGGCAGCCTGGGCGTACAATAGCGGCAAGCCGGATTGGGAAGCGTCCCGCGACAGCCAAAACACACCCACCGCGCCCGACACGGTCAGAAAGGTTCGCTCCGTCGCGTACGGATAGAAGCTGATCGTTTGAGGCAGGATGCCGAAGCCTGCAAACCTGCCGAGATCGCTCGCCCGCTGCGGCTCACAATGGCTTGCCAGGCGCCCTAGCGGGACCGTTTGCAAAAAAATCCAGAAGCACAGCAGAACGCCAAGAGCAGGAATGTGAATTTTGCCGCTGGAACCGACGTGGGCCGCCGCCCTTAGAGCAACCAGCAAGAAAACCAAAACGTAGCTCCATGCTGCAATCATGGCCGGCGTTGGGTATCGGTCCCAGGCCAATGCAGCGCACGATGCCGCCGGGGCCGCCACACACGCAAGCATCGGCCAGAAGCCCGGCGCCTGGCTTCGAGCCGAAAGCTGGTCCAGCCGGATCCTGGCTTTTGCGCGCACTCTTCTTACAATCGACAGCCCAGCCGGCAAGCAGCAGGCAAGCCCAATTAAAGACCGCGTGCGATCACACCGATGGAACAACAGGAGCAACCCCATGCGCTATACAGCCGCGACGGCGTCTTTGATTCTCCTGTTGCCGTCAATTTCTTCGGGCGCAGCAGCGAACGTAGTCGGCGTCCTGCGCGCCACCGGTGTAGTGATCACCAACTCCATACCGATGCCCGACGGAGGAACAATCTGTGTTGGCGACTTTATACGCACCGCGCCCGGCGCCTTCGCCGTCATTGCGTCGCCTTCCGGGCGAGTTGAGATTCGAGAGAACTCCGACGCGCAACTCAGCGGTGGCGGTGTGAAACTGCTGCGCGGAGCCGCTGCCTCCGCCCTCGTCCCCATCGATGTCGGCGGCTATACGGTCCGGCTCCGGAACGCCGCCGGCGGCTGGTTTGCCGTTTCCAATCGCAACGGACGCATCATTGTGGCCGCCCATCGAGGCGACCTACTGATCGCCTCTGCCCATGGCCCCCAGGTGGTCGTGCCCGAAGGGAGCGTTGCCGAGCAGGAGCAAGACCACCGCCAGGATTCCCAGCAGCCGCCGGAAGAGCATGATCCCGTTCTGGGGCCCAATGAGCGGTCGGCCGTCCGCCGCAAAACTCACCGGAAAGGCGCTGCCGCCGCCGGGGGTGCTGGGGGCGGCTGGACCATAGGCAGCCTCAGCCATGCTGCGAGCGTCGCCGCTTTAGCCGGAGTCGGCGCAGCCGGCGCCATCGCCGGCGCGGCTGTCGCTCTGAGTGAATCCGGCCCTAGCCCCGACCAGTGATTCGCTTGCGGGCATCCGGATATGCCTGGCCGCGGGACACTCCCCGCCGCCTGTTGCCGGCTGCACTCCGGGTGTGAGCCGAAGGAGTCTGAAAACGTCTTATCCTCCATACCTTCGGTTTCCCGGTTCCTGCCTGCTCGGTTTCGTATACTGTCGAGGTGAGCAAGCCTATCCGCAACCTGCGCTGGTGGATCGGCGGTATTCTGTTCGCCTCCACAGTCATCAACTACATCGACCGCCAGACGCTCAACGTCTTAGCCCCTTTCTTAAAGGAGCAATACCACTGGACCAACACCGACTTCGCCACGCTGGTAATCGCTTTCCGCATTGCATACGCAATCATGCAGGCCGTTTCCGGTCGCTTCATCGACTGGCTGGGAACCCGGCGGGGCATGCAGTTTACCGTTTCCTGGTACTCCGCGGCTGCTATGCTCACCTGTCTGGCAAACGGACTCTGGGGATTTCGTTTCTTTCGTTTTTTGCTGGGATGCGGCGAAGCGGCGAATTGGCCCGGCGCAACCAAGGCCGTCGGCGAATGGTTTCCGGATAGTGAACGCGGCCTGGCGGTGGGCTTTTTTGATAGCGGATCCTCCATCGGCGCTGCCGTGGCGCCATCGCTCGTCGTTTTTCTATATCACCATTTCGGTACCTGGAGACCGGTGTTCTTTCTGACAGGGCTGCTCGGGTGGCTTTGGCTGTTCGCGTGGTCGCGGCTCTACCATCCCCCTGCCACGCACCCCCGCCTGTCTCCCGAAGAACGGGAATTGATTCGGCGAGGCCAAAACCAGGCGCAACCGGTTGTTGAGAAACCGGCCACGTGGCGCGAGTGGACCGCTCTGCTGCGGCTTCCTCAGACCTGGGGCATCGTGCTTGTGCGGGCGCTGCTTGACCCCTATTGGTTTCTCATCTCCGACTGGTTCGCCATTTATCTGGTCAACAAAGGATTCCGGCTGGAGGACACGTTGATCGGATTCTGGGTGCCTTTTGTGGGCGCGGACCTCGGTAATTTCTTCGGCGGGGGTCTTTCCAGTTACTTTATCCGCAGAGGCCGGCCGGTGCTGGAAGGCCGCAAACTGGCCTTCCTGCTGTGCGCTCCTGGCATGCTGCTGATGATCGCCGTTACAATGCTCAACAACTTCGCCGCATTGATCGCTTGTTTCGGTATCGCCATGTTTTGCTACGCAGCCTGCTCGACAATCTATCTCGCATTGCCTTCCGATTTATATCCCAACCGGTCGGTGGCTTCGGTGAGCGGTCTCTCCGGCACCGGCGCCGGCATTGGCACAATTCTCTCCACCTATACGATTGGCCGCGTGACCGATATGACGCACTCCTTCCGGCTGATTTTCCTGGGAGCTTCCGCCGCGCCCGTACTGGCTGTGTTGCTTCTTGTATGGCTGGTCCGCCGGCCGGTGTCGGAAAGCTATCTTTGAAACAGGACCATGGGCGGCACGCTCGTGGTCGCAGTCGTGAGCGCGCCGCAGCTCGCCGGGAAGACCCCGGCGCTGCCGGCGTTCCCGGCGACTGCCGCCAGCTTCGCGTTTTGATTGGTGAGAAAATTCATGGCGTGGCTGGTCAGAGCTGCCGCTCGCAGCAACAGCGAACTGGAATCGCTCGTGTAAGCCAGCCAATAGACTCCTGGCGCCAGGGTCACGTTCCCGGTAGCCCCGGATCCATTTTGAATGCTAACGGTGTACGTCCCGGCGGCATTGATGTTCGGCGTGCCGCCGGAGGTCATCACGCCGGTCTGCGCCAATAGATTGCCGCAAGCAGCATCATAGAGCCCGAGATTGGCATGGCAGATGCCACTACAAGTTCCGCTGGCCGATGTAACCTCAAATGTCAGGTTATTGACCGTGATGCCGAATGGCAGCACAAACTGGTATACCTTCATCTGGTTCGCAGTCAGGGCCGCGGTGGCGCCGTCTGAGGTCGGGGCCGTAATCGTCACGCCAAAAAAATATCCCTGATTGGCGGTGTTGAGGTTTGGCAGCGCAGCCGCCGATATGCCCGAGCAATTCGCATTTCCATTCGCCGCCACCCCGGTCGAAAACTGGCTCGCTCCGCACTGAACCGGAGCCGCCGCCAGCGCTGTGGCGGTGTTGGCATTGCCGTTTAACGCCGCTGTAATCGTGCCGGCGCTGAAATTTCCCGCACTGTCGCGTTTTACGATTGTCCCCGCCGTGTTGGCGCTCACAGCGGCATTCGCCGCGTTCGCGCCGCTGGCAATGTTGGCAGCCGTCACGCCGCCGACCTGCGCTACTGTGGGGTTCGGATAGTTGCCGGACAAATCCCCGCCCGCCGCGCTGGAAGGCGCCGAAGTGCCCATTCGATACCAGGCCAGGAGCGCATCGCCGGCTTGCGGAATCGCCCCTGAAGTGAAAGTGATCGTGTTGCCCGATACCGTGTAGTCCACGCCCGCCTTCTGCATCACCCCGTTCTTCACCAGCTCGAGGCTCCCGCCCGGATTGGGAGCGGCTGCGAGCGTAAAAACGGCGTTGCTTCCGTCGATGGTCCCCGCCGGAGTTTCCGCGTCTTGAAAAACCGGCACGTGTACGCTGCCGCAACTGCCTCCCGCCGAGACCACGTTGCCCGAAGCATCGAACATCGCGCAGTCATTCATGGCCGGGATTCCACCTCCGAAAAGCTGGACCTGTGCGCCGCTCCCGTGCTTCTGCGCCGCCGGAAGTTGGAAAAATCCATTCGCGTCCACACTCGACAACACGGCGCCCGAGCTATTCTGCCATTCTTGGAGGTTGGTGCTCCCCTGCCCCGCTCCAGCCTTTATCGTCACTTTGGTCGTTCCCGTCCCCGCCGTGGGGTCGGTGATGTCCAGGGAGGCGTTGATTTCCACATTTCCGCTCCGCACGATTTGCAGCGGCGTGTCCTTGTAATTGCCGCTGTCATCGTAGCGGTTGAAGTTGTACGCGTTGGCGAACGTGGTCATCGAGAAGCGGTTCAGGCCGTCGATTTGATAAAACAGGCTGGTGGCGGTTTCCCCGGGGCGTGCCGAAAAAAAAGCTTCCGGAAAGAAAACCCGCCCCGTCGAGGTAATCGAAGCAAGCAGATTGTCGTTGCTGTCGTGCCACTCCTGCAAGCTTGCCACCTGCCCCGGAGCTCCCTTCACGATCAGGCCGATGTTGCTGGAGGCGCCCGTTTGAATCGTATCGCTGGTGTTTTTCAGCGCCCCGATGCTGCCCGGCGTGACCGGATCGCTCCCACCGGCGGCATGCGTCGCCGCGTGAGCGAGCGGCGTCCGGGCGTCGCTCAAGCGAGGATCATTCCCCTGGGTGATGGTATTAGCGGTATTTCCATATACTGGACTTACGTTGGTGCGGTCTCCGGCCGCGTCATCCACCGCTTGCAGCCCGTTCGTGAAGTTTGCATTGTCGCGTTGGGGCAGCGCCGCGCCCGAGTTCTCAAACGTTTGATAGAAAGTTCCGCCGCCCAGCGACTGCGGAGCGCTCCAACCCAAGTGTCCGGTGCCGTCCGTGCTGAGAAGACTTCCCGGCAGGCCGTCTTGCGCGGGCAGCGTATAGGTCGTGCTACTGCTCAGAGGGGGGATGCGGAACCCGACTGCATTCGCGCTGGAACCGTTGTGGAACTCGAGAAGCGGCGTGTTTCCCTGCCCTGCTCCGGACCGCAGAATCTGCCGCGTCGCGCCCGTACCGGCCGTGGCATCAAACACCTCCAGGGTCGCCGAGGGGGAAAACGACGTTGGTCCGATTCCCGTCAAGCCGCCCAAGGTGTAGAGATTCGGTGTCGAACCGCCGCCGGCCGGCGCTGTCGGAACGGCAGCGGCGCGGACCTGGCCCAGGCGCAGCGGCAGCGCGCTCGGAGGGACAATCCAGGTTTCTGTGGAACTGGTCTTTCCGCTCAAAAAGTAAACGGCTGTGTAGCTCGTGCCCGGCACATTAGGTACAAGTGAGACTTTCAAAACGCCGTTCACGATGCGGAGCGTGATCGAGTTTGCGGCCACCGTCGTCCCATCGGCGGCCGTGAACCCGTTCCAGCTTATCGTAAGGAGGCCGCTGGCCGGCGATCCATCGGCATTGTACAGCGTGTCCTGAATGCTAGTTTGCGGTATAGCCTGCGAGATCGAAATCCAGCACAGCAGAGCGAAAAACAAACTCAACCAGCGTCGGCTCATTCCCCTCGGCCTCCAAATAAAAAGACCGAGCCGGTGCAGCTCGGTCCGTGACCTTCTCTCGCCCCAAGCTTAACGTCAGGCGAGCGCCAGGGGGGGCGTGAAACTTGCAGATTGTTGATTTTACGCTTTAAATTTTGCCCGCTTGCGCGTGACTCCGCCGGGTGGGACGGCAGGGAAGCAAAATAGGTCGTATTGCGGCAGCGGGCAAGCAAACAGAGGCTATTCCAACACCCACCTGCCAAAAACAGCCGGCCCTTCCCTGGCACGGCGAGTTGGGGCCCCTTTGCGCCGCCAATCTCGGGAAGGTCGATGTGATCCGGCGCCTCCCTTTCCGCGAGTCGGGAATCCGCCGCGGCTCTGCCTCGCGGCAGCTCTACATCTTCAAGCGGCAGACCACGCCGACGTCATCGCAGTACCACATCCAGCCTTCCCAAATCGTCATGCCGTGCGGCAGCGGATCCGAATCCGCGAGTTGAATTTTTTCCAAAATCTCTCCGGTATCAGGATCGTGTTTGAAAAAGGCGTTCAGGTTGGAATCAGTCACCCACAGATACTTCCCCTCCCACCCGATGCCATGCGGGCGGTTCCCGGCGGTATCGAACCGTTTCTGAACGACCCAGGTCTTGGGGTCCAGGCAAAAAACCATGCGGGCTGGCGGGACAGCCATCCATAGCTTGCCGTCTCTCACCTCCTGCCCGTGTGCGCCGGTCCCGAGCGCCCGAGCTCCCAGCAGCCGCCCTGCCTGAAATCCTCCCACTCGGTTTGGATCCAGATTTTGTCCCGGCCCGCGCCCTGCTCCTGGCGGCCGCTGGCGCATCTTGGCAAGCGGACTTGTCCGCGCCGGCGGATCTCCAACCATCTGGTAAATGACGCCCGCGCCGGGAGTGAAATGTCTGTCCAGCGTCTTGCCAGTCATCGCATCCACATGAACGATTTCGCGGCTGTAGGTGGACCCGATCCAGAGCGTTCCGTCATCAAACGTGATCCCGCTCGAGCGGTCCGTCTCCGTGTCGAATGAGCGAATCACCTTTCCATCGTCATAGCTCACAAGGTAGGCTTTGTTGCCCGGCCCCTGATCAATAATCCATAATCCGTCCTTGGTCGCCTGCAATCCGTTGGGCTGGGGACCCGGTGACTTGAAAACAATCTCCACCTTCCCCACCTGCCGGGTTTTGATTGAGCCCAGCGACAGAGCCCGAGCCGCCAGCGCCGAACTGCCGGCAAGGGTTGGCCCCGCAGCCGCCAGTCCCAGGAAATCTCTTCGTCCGATCATAGGCTCCTCCTCGCCCCTCTTTCCGCGATAGCTTGCCATTATAAGGCCCCGAACCGCCACTCTGAACGTCGATCTATCACGTTAATTTCACGTGTTTTCTTCCCGGGGGCGTCACCGATAACGTGCCCCCTAAATTCCCGACTGCGACATGCGGGAAGTCCAACGCAGCGCAAAGCCAGTGAACGTATTGCGAACCACGGAGGAGAATTCCGGTTCTTTCAAATTCCGCAACGCGTTCACCAGATCGTAATGTTCCCGAGCCATCGATGCCGTCAACGGAGCTCCGCTCGCCAGCACTACGAAGACGAACAGGGGCGCCATGAGCCTCTCCAGCGTGTCGGCCAAATATTTGTTCCCGGAAAGGGCCCAGCAGCGGCGGTGGAAGGCGTAGTCGCGCGCGAGAAACTCGCGCCGGTCTCCGCATTCTCCGGCTTCGACCAGGCTGTCCACGAGGCGCTCCAACTCATCCATGTCGGCGGCCGTGGCGCGAGCCCTGGCCCACTGGAGAGCGAGGTGCTCCAGTTCAATGCGCAGGGTGTAAAGCTGCCGGACCTCCTCCACCTCAAATTTCGTAACGAAGGTGCCCGTATTCGTTACCCGCCGGACGAAGCCTTGTCCCTCCAGCGCGATCAGGGCTTCGCGCACGACCGGCGTCCCGACCTTCATTTGCTGGGCAACCTGGCGCTCCACGATGGGATCACCGGGCTTGAGACTTCCCGAAAAGAAGGCGTCCTTGAGAGCGGCGATCACCCGGCTCGTTAGCGATACGGCCTCGATTTCCTGGAAGACGGGCTCCATCAAGGCCGGCGTGCCATCTGCGCTGCGCGGTCTGGCTGCCAGCCGTCCCTTAGGCTGACTTTGATTTAGCATAATGTGCATTCAGTGGCAGTTCAAAGCATAGCACAATCGCTGCAAAATAAAGCTCTATCGTCCTCGTCAGGGGCCCTTGACTTTTTTAAACTATGATATATCATCTCCACCGGCGTCGCCCGGCAGGGAGCAATGCGTGCCAGGATGGACGATCTGCCCGTTCGAAGGCCAAGGAAAACCGGTCCGTGCCAGGTGCGGATCGCGGGCCAGTGGCTGCGTTCCCAAGAAGCGGCCGCCGGCGCGCGCACCGAGATGAGACCAGGCTCAAGCTGCGGCTGGGACGCAGCTTCGCCCGAAAAAACCTCAGTGCAACAGTGCGGCTCGATTCTCAGGAACGCTCAGGAAGCCGGGGAATCTTTATCAGAAATAATCCTGACTTTTGTTAGGGAAACGGGGGCGTTATGCGTTTCCATGTTTGTCTCGCCTGTTTTCTCTTTTGCGCTGGCGCGTTGTTTGCGCAAAGCGACCGCGGCGTTATCACCGGCGCTGTTCTGGATCAGGCCGGAGCGGTAGTTCCCAATGCGAATGTCGTTGCCCGGAATACGGAAACGGGAGCCCAATATGAAACCCAAACCACCGCAACCGGCAATTACACGCTCTCGCAACTGCCGGCCGGTTCCTATGACCTGAGCGTCGAGGCCGCCGGATTCAACAAGTTCGTTCAGCAAGGCATCCGCGTTTTCGTGGCGCGCACAGAGCGCGTCGATGTCACCTTGCGAGTCGGCGGCACGACCGAGTCAATTACAGTAAGCGCCGATGCGTCTCTGCTCAAAACGGAAAACGCGGAGCAGAGCACCACTATCGGCGTCGAGAAGCTCGACGAGTTGCCGCTGAATTTCGGCGCCAACGGCAACAACGCAAGCGCCAACATCCGCAATCCGTATACCTTCGTCACGCTAGTGCCGACTGGCACGATTTCGAGCTATTCCACGATCCGGTTGAATGGCGCCCCGATCAACACGTTCCAAGTGCGCGTGGAGGGCCAGCAGGCCAATAACAACCGGCTGATGATCCGCCAGGACCAGCTCCAGCCTTCGGTCGAGGCGCTCCAAGAAGTCTCAGTACAGGCGAGCAACTTCTCGGCGGAGTACGGCCAGGTCGCCGGCGGTATGTTCAACCTCACCGCCAAATCGGGCACCAACCAGTTCCATGGCAGCCTCTTCGAGTACTTTGTCAACGAAGATCTGGGCGCGGGAATTCCCTTCACAAACAGCGGCCACGGGCACCTGCTTCGCCCGCCGAACCGGAGAAACGACTTTGGCGGCAGCTTCGGGGGCCCGGTTTGGATCCCCAAGCTTTACGACGGCCACAACCGGACGTTCTTTTTCTTCGCCATCGAGGAGTTCTACCAGCGTCAGGTTACAGCAGGAGTCCGTCAGACTGTACCCACGCTGGCGATGCGAACGGGTGATTTTAGCGGCGCGCTGACTGGCAAGGTGCTCGGCACCGATCCGGCCGGGCGCCAGATCCTGGAAAACGCAATCTATGACCCGAATAGCGATCACACTGTAAATGGACAGATTGTTCGCGACCCGTTCCCCAACAACACCATCCCTATGAGCCGGCTCGATCCGGTCGCTTTAAAAATTCAGTCGCTCATACCAGCCCCCGTGCGGTCGGGAACTCTGAACAATTGGGATCAGTCCTACGCTCAGGTGACGACGGAAAGAATTCCGTCGATCAAAATCGATCAGTTTTTCCCCAATCAGGGCAAGCTCTCGTTTTTTTATTCGCGCTATGTAGGCCCGCATTACAACGGCTCCGACGGGCTGCCGGTCCCCATCACCATGGTCCGCCTGATCAATACCCTTAGCTACACAATTCGCCTCAACTATGACCAGCCGGTGACGCCGACGTTCCTCGTACACGCCGGAGTCGGATTTGTTCGCCACCCGAATCCGGATTACAGCATCCCGGAGGTGCTCAATTACGATCCCATTGCGGGATTGGGCCTGAAAGGCGCTTTATTCGGCAAGGGCTTTCCCGGTATCAGCGGCCTTAGCTCGCCCACAGGCGGGGGTATGGGGCTGAACATGGGAGCCAACGGCGCTCCCATTTGGCTGAACAAGCCAACGGCGGTGCTAAGCGCTTCGCTCGTACGCAGCAATCATACCTACAAGGCCGGCGGAGAATGGCGCATTGACGCGCTTACCCAAAAGAACTTCACTGGAGAATTCGGGCAGTACACGTTCAATCTCGCGCAGACTAGTCTTCCTTACACACAAGGACAGAGCATCAGCGGCGGCAACGTCGGCTTGCCATACGCAAGCTTTCTGATGGGCCTGGTGAATACGGCCAGCATATCCAACCCGGTCGATCCGCAGACCCGAAAGCCCTCCTGGTCGCTGTTCGCTCAGGACAACTGGAAGATCACCCGCAAGCTCACCCTCGATTACGGCCTGCGCTGGGACTATCAGGGATACGGCGACGAAATTCATCACCGCGTCAGCGAGTTCTCGCCCATCACCCCGAACCCAGCCGCGGGAGGCCTGCCCGGAGCGACTATCTACGAGGGAAACGGGCCCGGGACATGCAATTGCACTTTCACGAAACCCTATCCGTATGCGATCGGGCCGCGGATCGGGATTGCCTACCAGTTCCTGCCCAAGACCGTCTTGCGTGCGGGCTGGGGGGTCACCTACGCAGAGACGAACCAAGGCCAGTCAAGCGCTCTATCTACTTTGGGCGCCGGCGGCTGGAATACGCTGAGCTTTTCCAGTCCCGCCTACGGCGCTCCTGCTCTGATCCTCAGTAACGGCCTGAACTACAGCCTCGCCGATCTGTACAACGTTACCTACAACCCAGGTATTCGGCCTTCCCCCGGCCAGATCAACAGCCCGCCGAATTTGATTGATCGCAACGCCGGCCGGCCGGCGCGCCTGAGCCAGTGGAACATCTCGCTCCAGCGCGAGATCACCAAGGATATGGTGCTCGAGGCCGCCTACGTGGGCAACCGGGGCGTCTGGTTTGAGTCCGATGCGATGATCAATTTGAATGCGAACACGCCCGGGCGTCTCGCTGCGTTCGGCCTCGACATCAACAATCCCACTGACCAGAAGCTGCTGACTTCACCGCTGAATTCCCCGCAGGTGCAGGCTCTGGGCTTCAAGCCGCCTTATCCCGGTTTCCCGGCCACGGCAACGCTCGCGCAGGCCCTGCGGCCCTATCCGCAGTTCGGGAACATTACCGTGCAGGGGGCCCCTCTGGGCAATACCTGGTATGACTCGCTTCAGGTCAAGCTCACCAAACGCGTGTCGCACGGCCTGGATTTTCTCGGCACTTTCGTTTGGCAGAAGGAAACCGACACCACCGAAGGCTATGTGAACAACGTTTTCAACCGCTCTTTGCAAAAAACTCTTTCCAGCCTGTCGCAGCCCCTGGCCCTGGTAATCGCATTCAGTTACCAGACCCCGGCCTGGGGGTCGAAGCGGTGGATGCGCACGGCCCTGGGCGGGTGGACCTTTACCGGCATTCTGAAGTACGCGAGCGGTCTACCGATCCCCGTCCCGATCGGGCAGAACAACCTCAACACTCTGCTGTTCAACGCCGTCGCCCCGACCAATGTCACGGATGGCTTGCCGGTCAGTGCGCACACGGCCGCGACCTATGCCAACCGGGTGCCCGGCCAGCCGCTTTTCCTGAAAGATCTCAACTGCCATTGCATCGATCCGAATAAGGACCTGGTATTGAACCCGGCTGCCTGGTCTCAGCCGCCTGCGGGACAGTTCGGCTCATCAAATCCGTTCTATGGAGATTACCGCTACGCCCGAACGCCCAATGAGCAGATGGGGCTGGGCAGAACGTTCGCAATCCGGGAGCGCGTGCGCTTCCAGATCCGCGCCGAGTTTTTCAATGTGTTCAACCGTACCTATCTGAATCCTCCTACTTCGACTAACGCGCTTCAGACCGCAACCTACAATGCGCAGGGACTTCTCACGGGCGGGTTCGGCTACATCAACCCGGGATCGGTATTGAACCCGCCTCGCAACGGCCAGTTAGTGGCCCGGATTCAATTTTGATGGAAGGCGATGCACGCGCCGGTGCTGTAAGTCAGAGCTCCCCTCCGCTTACTCTGCGTTGCCGCCTTCGGCACGGTGCTTGCCGATATGATCCGCCAGCTCGCACCGGAAGGCAGCCTTGGTACAAGAGCCATGGGGGAGGCCCCCAGTTTGCCCAAGTCCCGGCTCGCCGCCTTCGGCCGCCTCACCAAACTCATGCTGGCTCGTCTCAGATGGTCATGCGTCAGAGAGAGTTAGAGGAAAGCACATCAGATGAGCTCTGGAATTCCGCGGGTGCGGACTGGAACGTATCGCCGTCCCTTTCACGAATTCCACAGCAACCGGAAAAATCAGAAGCGCTTCAATGGGGCCGCGATCAAATGATCGCGGAAATGCCGACCTGGAGCAAAGCCCCAGTCCGCGTACCCACGCGCTTCAATGGGGCCGCGATCAAATGATCGCGGAAATGCCGCGCGGCGTAGGAAGGGCAATGGCCGAAGAGGGGGCTTCAATGGGGCCGCGATCAAATGATCGCGGAAATCAAACAACAGAAGCCAAAAAAAATCCTAACATATTGCTTCAATGGGGCCGCGATCAAATGATCGCGGAAATGAGCCGCTTCCCTACGATCTGCGATGCTGCCAGCTTGCTTCAATGGGGCCGCGATCAAATGATCGCGGAAATCGGCGGGGGTTGAAGTAAAAAACAAAGGAGGTAGAGCTTCAATGGGGCCGCGATCAAATGATCGCGGAAATCCGGTTGAGGCTCTCCTGGTCGCTGCGAAGTTGCCGCTTCAATGGGGCCGCGATCAAATGATCGCGGAAATCACGTAAGCGGTCCGCATGTCTCCGGATAGAGGCATGCTTCAATGGGGCCGCGATCAAATGATCGCGGAAATCACGTCGTATACCGCCCGTACCGTCAGCGTAGCCATGGGCTTCAATGGGGCCGCGATCAAATGATCGCGGAAATGTCGGCGTCGGCTTTGTGCCCGACGAACTGGGGCCGGCTTCAATGGGGCCGCGATCAAATGATCGCGGAAATGGGGCGGACGTTTGAAGACGTGCGGCGCATAATCCAAGCTTCAATGGGGCCGCGATCAAATGATCGCGGAAATGAAGCGCTATAAGGGGAAAGGGCAGCGCTGGTTCGAGCTTCAATGGGGCCGCGATCAAATGATCGCGGAAATGAGCCCGGACCGGATTTGAACACCGTCTACAACTTACGCTTCAATGGGGCCGCGATCAAATGATCGCGGAAATTCTCGGGCCGCCGTGGCGGCCCCCGGCCGCTGGCTGGCTTCAATGGGGCCGCGATCAAATGATCGCGGAAATGACGTGCGCCAGCTCGTGGAAGAGCTGGATATCTAGCTTCAATGGGGCCGCGATCAAATGATCGCGGAAATGAAACCGGCTAGAGCCAGGCTCATGGTCTTCGAGAAGCTTCAATGGGGCCGCGATCAAATGATCGCGGAAATATGGGAGGAGGTGTACTACCCGGACCGCGAGGACTTGGCTTCAATGGGGCCGCGATCAAATGATCGCGGAAATGTGGCCGTTTACCCTCCGGGCGAGAAGCAACTGCATGCTTCAATGGGGCCGCGATCAAATGATCGCGGAAATCTCGCGCACACACTGCTGACCAGACCCGGCGAGTTCGGGCTTCAATGGGGCCGCGATCAAATGATCGCGGAAATGATGCGCGGGCAGGTCTTTGACTCCCAAATATCCGCGCTTCAATGGGGCCGCGATCAAATGATCGCGGAAATAGGCCTATTCGCGACGCGTCAGGACTGGGCCGGCATGCTTCAATGGGGCCGCGATCAAATGATCGCGGAAATTCGGCGTAAAACCGGGTTCAAACCACTCTGTCATGAAGCTTCAATGGGGCCGCGATCAAATGATCGCGGAAATCTAACAAGGAAAGGAAGTAACGATGGTCGATATTACTGCTTCAATGGGGCCGCGATCAAATGATCGCGGAAATAGTCTTGGCAGACTTACCCGGCGGCGCAGGAATTTCGCTTCAATGGGGCCGCGATCAAATGATCGCGGAAATGAGCCGGCGTGTAGGTCTGTATCAACAGCGTGCCGGTGCTTCAATGGGGCCGCGATCAAATGATCGCGGAAATAGGCCTATTCGCGACGCGTCAGGACTGGGCCGGCATGCTTCAATGGGGCCGCGATCAAATGATCGCGGAAATACGAGCATTTCCAAAACGCCCGTTAGTCTGCAGGCGTGCTTCAATGGGGCCGCGATCAAATGATCGCGGAAATGTATTTCATTGCTCGCCTACCTCCTCCGTATAGAGGCTTCAATGGGGCCGCGATCAAATGATCGCGGAAATGGCGTAAGCACCAATGATGTTTCGGCGTTGATTCGCGCTTCAATGGGGCCGCGATCAAATGATCGCGGAAATCCGCCGCCCTGATCTCACGCCGCAGACAATAATCCGCTTCAATGGGGCCGCGATCAAATGATCGCGGAAATGCCGTCGCTCCCGTCGTCCTCCGCCTCGACGAGGTCGAGCTTCAATGGGGCCGCGATCAAATGATCGCGGAAATATAGCCCTTGCTCTAGCCCTGGTCAGGGCTTACCATCGCTTCAATGGGGCCGCGATCAAATGATCGCGGAAATTTCTCCAAGCGCCGGCTTGCCCTTGGCCGCCGCGATGCTTCAATGGGGCCGCGATCAAATGATCGCGGAAATGCGAGATCCGCGCACGTCTCCGTAAGATGCAGAAGGGCTTCAATGGGGCCGCGATCAAATGATCGCGGAAATTTTGCGGGGCGCTGAAAAGCGCTGCGGAAATCCTGAGGCTTCAATGGGGCCGCGATCAAATGATCGCGGAAATGTTTTCTGCGATGACATTCAGGACACAGCATGCATGCTTCAATGGGGCCGCGATCAAATGATCGCGGAAATCCATGGGGCCTATAGCGAGCGATCAAATCAGAATTTATGCTTCAATGGGGCCGCGATCAAATGATCGCGGAAATCGGACGACGGGTGAAAGACGGGTTGTATCCGGGCCGGCTTCAATGGGGCCGCGATCAAATGATCGCGGAAATAGCGACGTACCTACGTACAGATCATGCGCATATTGGGCTTCAATGGGGCCGCGATCAAATGATCGCGGAAATGGACTTTCGAGGCAATCGCGCGGTGGTTGGACGAGGCTTCAATGGGGCCGCGATCAAATGATCGCGGAAATGACGTCAAGCCCCTGCGCTTTGGCCGCGTAGATATGCTTCAATGGGGCCGCGATCAAATGATCGCGGAAATGGCTCCCGCGACCACGACGCTTGGCGGTGTGAAGTCGCTTCAATGGGGCCGCGATCAAATGATCGCGGAAATCTCCCAGGCCCGCTACCAATTGGAGGATACTCATGCGTAGCTTCAATGGGGCCGCGATCAAATGATCGCGGAAATGCCGTCCGGATAGAATTCCGCGCACGATGGCGAAGGGCTTCAATGGGGCCGCGATCAAATGATCGCGGAAATGCGGGGGCTTTGGGCGAGGCCGAGGCCTGTTCAGTGCTTCAATGGGGCCGCGATCAAATGATCGCGGAAATGGAGTCTACCGCTTGAACCCAAAACCTGAGAAGCCGCTTCAATGGGGCCGCGATCAAATGATCGCGGAAATTGTGCCGGCGGGAAACAGCCGGTCGGCCATGGCGATGCTTCAATGGGGCCGCGATCAAATGATCGCGGAAATGCCCCGAGCTGACCATAGACGGGCGAGGATGTGAGTGCTTCAATGGGGCCGCGATCAAATGATCGCGGAAATGCCGAATTCACAAACAACCTGACGCAGCGCGCGACGCTTCAATGGGGCCGCGATCAAATGATCGCGGAAATCCCAACAGTCTCCGCTTCGGCGGCCAAGCGGAGCGGGCTTCAATGGGGCCGCGATCAAATGATCGCGGAAATGCAGCCGCCATCGTTCGCGCCGATAACGACCGCCAGGCTTCAATGGGGCCGCGATCAAATGATCGCGGAAATGGCGCCGGGGTGTTGACAGAGGTGTGAATGTCGATTGCTTCAATGGGGCCGCGATCAAATGATCGCGGAAATGGCTTTGCTGGGATCGCCGCCCAGCTGAATGCGCAGCTTCAATGGGGCCGCGATCAAATGATCGCGGAAATGACTTTATTGAGCCGGACGATTCCGGCGCGGCTGCGCTTCAATGGGGCCGCGATCAAATGATCGCGGAAATGCGGAACGCACCGCTTTGAAAGCGATGCATCGGGGCTTCAATGGGGCCGCGATCAAATGATCGCGGAAATATATGGACGCGGTGCTGGCGGATTTCACCGTAGCGCTGGCTTCAATGGGGCCGCGATCAAATGATCGCGGAAATGAGACGGATATCACCGCTACCATCGCCACGATGGTGGCGCTTCAATGGGGCCGCGATCAAATGATCGCGGAAATGACCTGAGCGGAGTCACTCGGGTCATATTCCCATCGGCTTCAATGGGGCCGCGATCAAATGATCGCGGAAATATCGCTCGCCGAATATTCCATTCCCGGCGAAGCTTAGCTTCAATGGGGCCGCGATCAAATGATCGCGGAAATGCGCGGAGAGCCGCCTCGTCCGTCATCTGCACTCGCGCTTCAATGGGGCCGCGATCAAATGATCGCGGAAATTGCCCCAGAAAGATCCCGTGAACCTCTGGCGGTAGTGCTTCAATGGGGCCGCGATCAAATGATCGCGGAAATACGCGGCCGATCGACACTTAGTGCCGGATCGGCTGTAGCTTCAATGGGGCCGCGATCAAATGATCGCGGAAATGACCTTCAATATCAGCGCGTCGAACGATCAGCTCTCCCGCTTCAATGGGGCCGCGATCAAATGATCGCGGAAATGGCGCCGGCGTCGTGATCGATTCGGGATTCTTCGCGGGCTTCAATGGGGCCGCGATCAAATGATCGCGGAAATACATGGATCTTACGATGCTCGGGTGGATGATTGAATGCTTCAATGGGGCCGCGATCAAATGATCGCGGAAATAGCTCGGTCTGGCGGGCCGCCGGCGGCTCCCGCATAGCTTCAATGGGGCCGCGATCAAATGATCGCGGAAATGAAATATGGAAAAAGAGCGTAGTTCCAGCGTGGAAGCTTCAATGGGGCCGCGATCAAATGATCGCGGAAATCTGCAAGCCGCTTTCGGCCCTCCATTCCGTATTCCCGCTTCAATGGGGCCGCGATCAAATGATCGCGGAAATATCCAGGCGAATCCGGCACCTGGTGATCTCCGCCGAGCTTCAATGGGGCCGCGATCAAATGATCGCGGAAATGAGTAGCGGTCAAGCATAGCCCGCGAGAGGTGGCCCGCTTCAATGGGGCCGCGATCAAATGATCGCGGAAATCTGCTGGGTGGCGTCGGCGATACCGGCTAGCCCAATCGCTTCAATGGGGCCGCGATCAAATGATCGCGGAAATGAGATAAACAGTGACAGTGACCAAGACCTTTTCAGCGCTTCAATGGGGCCGCGATCAAATGATCGCGGAAATGAGCTTGATGCCATAGATTGGTGCCTTGCTCACACCGCTTCAATGGGGCCGCGATCAAATGATCGCGGAAATCCGGCGGGAGAGGATATCTCCCGCCGAAATTTCTTGCTTCAATGGGGCCGCGATCAAATGATCGCGGAAATGATTGGCGATTTCGGTCGCATAGCGCGAGGCGTCTTGCTTCAATGGGGCCGCGATCAAATGATCGCGGAAATGCCGCCGGAACCTGGCGTGTTCTATGTGCCGGCTGGGCTTCAATGGGGCCGCGATCAAATGATCGCGGAAATGATAAAGCATGCCGTGGGGAAATCGCTCTGTTTTTATGCTTCAATGGGGCCGCGATCAAATGATCGCGGAAATATCCGGAGAAGGGAACCATAGGCGGCAAGGTCTTCGCTTCAATGGGGCCGCGATCAAATGATCGCGGAAATGACGGGTTTCTGGTCAGCGCGATTCCGACCATTCAGCTTCAATGGGGCCGCGATCAAATGATCGCGGAAATCGTCTGATCCTCTCCCGATACCTTCCTCAGAGCCTTGCTTCAATGGGGCCGCGATCAAATGATCGCGGAAATAACTACCATCGTGACAGAGCTTACGGGCGTGGAACCGCTTCAATGGGGCCGCGATCAAATGATCGCGGAAATATCGACTCTGAAGTGATCTCGGTGTCGCGGGCCGAAGCTTCAATGGGGCCGCGATCAAATGATCGCGGAAATGGATCGCCGAGGCGATCCATTCGCAGGCCTGCTCTGCTTCAATGGGGCCGCGATCAAATGATCGCGGAAATTTCGCGACTTTCTGACGCACGCTCGCGAGCACACCGGTGCTTCAATGGGGCCGCGATCAAATGATCGCGGAAATATCGGGGCTGGCGCACCGTTTTAGCCCGCTTGATTCGCTTCAATGGGGCCGCGATCAAATGATCGCGGAAATGAAGCGGCCATCCCTGCGGCGCAATGGTAAGGTCCGCTTCAATGGGGCCGCGATCAAATGATCGCGGAAATCTACCGGCATCTGAAGTCCGGGATCATAGAAAAGATTGCTTCAATGGGGCCGCGATCAAATGATCGCGGAAATGAAAAAAAATCAAAATCTCTACGACGTGGCCCGCTTGCTTCAATGGGGCCGCGATCAAATGATCGCGGAAATGCAAGGCCTTCAAGCGCAGGCGGCGAATGCCGGCGCGCTTCAATGGGGCCGCGATCAAATGATCGCGGAAATACAAACGCTTTTCGCTTTCCTTGCCGCGTTCATCGCGCTTCAATGGGGCCGCGATCAAATGATCGCGGAAATGAAATATTGCGGCTCCCCGTTGTCGCCATCTCGCACGCTTCAATGGGGCCGCGATCAAATGATCGCGGAAATATGCTCCGGGGTCGGTTACCACCTCGATGATCGCGGAGCTTCAATGGGGCCGCGATCAAATGATCGCGGAAATCGGCATCCCGCTGGCACGCGCCGTGTCACATACAGGGCTTCAATGGGGCCGCGATCAAATGATCGCGGAAATGCGCTCCCGTCAGCGGCGGTTTCGTAGTTGACGGCGCTTCAATGGGGCCGCGATCAAATGATCGCGGAAATTTGGCCGGAAACCCGGAAGCCCATCAAGTCCCCATAAGCTTCAATGGGGCCGCGATCAAATGATCGCGGAAATCGTGCTGTTCACCGGCGGCGGCGGCCTAAGTCTTCCGCGCTTCAATGGGGCCGCGATCAAATGATCGCGGAAATATGCCTTCCGCTTTACTGGCGAGGCGGTAAGTTGGTGGCTTCAATGGGGCCGCGATCAAATGATCGCGGAAATGCGGCGAGCAACGGGCCAGCTATCGGCTTCATGTACGCGCTTCAATGGGGCCGCGATCAAATGATCGCGGAAATGTGTCGAACCGCTCGCCGATTCAAACTGATCCGTCAGCTTCAATGGGGCCGCGATCAAATGATCGCGGAAATATCGCCCGGCGGCGATCTTCGCTCTGAATATGCGTAGCTTCAATGGGGCCGCGATCAAATGATCGCGGAAATATCCGTAACCAATAGGCCGGCCGCCTGTTCTGGAACTGGCTTCAATGGGGCCGCGATCAAATGATCGCGGAAATCCCGCTGAGCGTCGAGCAGCCGCCCAGCATAGATCGCGGCTTCAATGGGGCCGCGATCAAATGATCGCGGAAATAGGGAGAGCGGAATCAGCTCCTCCTGCTCGTGGGCGCTTCAATGGGGCCGCGATCAAATGATCGCGGAAATAGCGCGCCATGCGCCGATTGGGACGCCGTATTCGGCCTGCTTCAATGGGGCCGCGATCAAATGATCGCGGAAATGCTCAAAGGCTCATAAATGTCTGAAAAAAAAGAGAAAGCTTCAATGGGGCCGCGATCAAATGATCGCGGAAATGGCGTGACCTTGGAAGCGTCAACCCAGAAGTCCTTCGCTTCAATGGGGCCGCGATCAAATGATCGCGGAAATGCCGGTTAGCTAAGGATAGGAGGGTAGAGCATGTACCGCTTCAATGGGGCCGCGATCAAATGATCGCGGAAATCGGCCGTCCGGAGTCGTCGCGCGCACCGTGACGATGCTTCAATGGGGCCGCGATCAAATGATCGCGGAAATGACTGGCTGATTCTTCGGCTGTTCACCGAGCAAGGCCGCTTCAATGGGGCCGCGATCAAATGATCGCGGAAATGGGAAAGCTGACGTGGAAGACGGTTTAACCAATAGAGCTTCAATGGGGCCGCGATCAAATGATCGCGGAAATGAAGCCGGAGACCCGATGTTTACGCTAGAGGCGGGGCTTCAATGGGGCCGCGATCAAATGATCGCGGAAATTACAGTCTCTGGCGCTTTGCTTCGAGCACGATTGAATGCTTCAATGGGGCCGCGATCAAATGATCGCGGAAATAAATGCTGGACTAAAGGCACGGAGGCTGTTGATAGGCTTCAATGGGGCCGCGATCAAATGATCGCGGAAATGGCGGCGCGGAGAAGCCTTCGCTTTTCCAATTTCTGCTTCAATGGGGCCGCGATCAAATGATCGCGGAAATGCTGTAGTTCAGGTCGACGGCGAACTGGAAAGCGAGGCTTCAATGGGGCCGCGATCAAATGATCGCGGAAATTCGGGGAGACCGCGCGGCGTGGCCGTGACGTTCGGTGCTTCAATGGGGCCGCGATCAAATGATCGCGGAAATGCGGTTCAAGGTAAAGACACGTGGCATCCTGGGCTGCTTCAATGGGGCCGCGATCAAATGATCGCGGAAATGAGTTTGGCGCTGCCATTGCTGGTTGGACTGCCGTGCTTCAATGGGGCCGCGATCAAATGATCGCGGAAATTTGAGGACTACGTACGACGCCACATGGACGAATGGAGGCTTCAATGGGGCCGCGATCAAATGATCGCGGAAATTTCATGGCGCGGACTATTGGCCCATCGTGCCAGATGCTTCAATGGGGCCGCGATCAAATGATCGCGGAAATGGCCATGGCCTGCTCGGCGGCGGTTGCATTAGGATGCTTCAATGGGGCCGCGATCAAATGATCGCGGAAATAGGGTCGGGTGACGGAAGCCGTAAAAGAAATAAACGCTTCAATGGGGCCGCGATCAAATGATCGCGGAAATGGTATCCCGCGCTGGATGGCGCTCTCCCACCTTTCTGCTTCAATGGGGCCGCGATCAAATGATCGCGGAAATGGCAGCTCGTGTGGGTGCCGGACCCGAGCGACCACCTGCTTCAATGGGGCCGCGATCAAATGATCGCGGAAATGGGCTGGCGGAGCGGTGACGCATCTTCGGAAATTCCGCTTCAATGGGGCCGCGATCAAATGATCGCGGAAATGACGCTGCATGCGACAGCCCTCAATCCATTCCTCTTGCTTCAATGGGGCCGCGATCAAATGATCGCGGAAATTCCAGTGTGCAGCGCCAGCGCACCGTGCATGGCCGTTCCGCTTCAATGGGACCGCGATCAAATGATCGCGGAAATTCGCCTGGCCCGGTATAAGTAAAGCTGGCCATAGAGAGCTTCAATGGGGCCGCGATCAAATGATCGCGGAAATAAGTCAAGAAGCGTCAAGCGCTAATCAAATATTCGGCTTCAATGGGGCCGCGATCAAATGATCGCGGAAATGAGATATGAAAACGCTCTCGCGAAAACTGAGCCCGGCTTCAATGGGGCCGCGATCAAATGATCGCGGAAATGACGATGACGCCGGCGAATATCACCGGCTTATGCGTGCTTCAATGGGGCCGCGATCAAATGATCGCGGAAATAAGCAGAATCTTGCTCATCGGCCCGCCGGGGATCGCCAAGCTTCAATGGGGCCGCGATCAAATGATCGCGGAAATAGCTGGCCCTCTCGGGGAAGTCGGTTTATCCGACTTGCTTCAATGGGGCCGCGATCAAATGATCGCGGAAATGATCGTGATCGCCGGCGTCAGGCCGCTCGCCGGCGGCGGCTTCAATGGGGCCGCGATCAAATGATCGCGGAAATGTGCAACAACAACAGCGTTGCCAGCATTGACTGCAGCTTCAATGGGGCCGCGATCAAATGATCGCGGAAATTGGCCACGCAACCATCATCTGCGGTTTGCGTGGCGAGCTTCAATGGGGCCGCGATCAAATGATCGCGGAAATGTTTCGCCGATCTGACTCAGGACCGCTAATGCTGAGCTTCAATGGGGCCGCGATCAAATGATCGCGGAAATGCGGCGGCAGCTTGTAGGTCTGATCGGTGTCAAAATCGCTTCAATGGGGCCGCGATCAAATGATCGCGGAAATGTCGTAGCCCGCTCCCGGACCCTTCAGGGGCGAGGGCTTCAATGGGGCCGCGATCAAATGATCGCGGAAATGACCTATTGGACCGGCGCGCCGCCCGGCAGCGCGCTGCTTCAATGGGGCCGCGATCAAATGATCGCGGAAATGCCTTCGGTGAACGTATCTCCCATGTCGTTCAGGAAGATGCTTCAATGGGGCCGCGATCAAATGATCGCGGAAATTACGTAACCGCCGCCGGCAGGGAAAGCATCGGTCTGTTGCTTCAATGGGGCCGCGATCAAATGATCGCGGAAATCTCCTACCGCGAGCATGTAGGGGACTACCGGGTATGGGCTTCAATGGGGCCGCGATCAAATGATCGCGGAAATGACGCTAGAACGCAGGAAAGAGGAAAGAGGAAAGAGGCTTCAATGGGGCCGCGATCAAATGATCGCGGAAATGTCAAAGCGCTCGTTGAGAAGCTCGACGTCTAGGCTTCAATGGGGCCGCGATCAAATGATCGCGGAAATGATGTCGGCTGGAGCGAGACGTAAGAGCGCTTTCGCGCCGCTTCAATGGGGCCGCGATCAAATGATCGCGGAAATGATGCAACGTACAGCAACCTCAAGGCCGCGGTTGAGGCGCTTCAATGGGGCCGCGATCAAATGATCGCGGAAATGAATCCGCGGTCATAAAACGGCAGGAACTCGCACCGGCTTCAATGGGGCCGCGATCAAATGATCGCGGAAATGATCTAGTGGAAGATCTGGACATCTGAGCATCTAGCGCTTCAATGGGGCCGCGATCAAATGATCGCGGAAATCGCCCATCCTGGCAACGCGAGAAGCACCAGTAGTAGTGCTTCAATGGGGCCGCGATCAAATGATCGCGGAAATAACAGCTCGAACGGTGCTGCCTCTTCGGTGCAGATGCTTCAATGGGGCCGCGATCAAATGATCGCGGAAATAGCAGCTCGCTCGCGCGATCGCGGTTCGGCTCAGCGCTTCAATGGGGCCGCGATCAAATGATCGCGGAAATATTCCTCCGCCGGGGATCGGCGGGGAGGCAGCAAATGCTTCAATGGGGCCGCGATCAAATGATCGCGGAAATGTCTTCGACTTGGGCGACGGAACCCAAGTCGTACAGCTTCAATGGGGCCGCGATCAAATGATCGCGGAAATGCGCCGCTTCGGCAGCATTATACTGCCGGTCAGCTAGGCTTCAATGGGGCCGCGATCAAATGATCGCGGAAATGTCGTAGCGCACTCGACCAAAGCCGCGTCTGGCGGCAGCTTCAATGGGGCCGCGATCAAATGATCGCGGAAATAGCGCAGGGCCGGAAGGAGCCGATGGGCTGGTGGACGCTTCAATGGGGCCGCGATCAAATGATCGCGGAAATTTATGCCCAGCGATTAACGCCGAACACGGCGGAGTTTGCTTCAATGGGGCCGCGATCAAATGATCGCGGAAATGACTGCGGCCTGCACCTCGGGGTCGCTCCCGAGCCGCTTCAATGGGGCCGCGATCAAATGATCGCGGAAATGACGTGTGCCAGGAATATGGCGTGCCGTTTTTCTTGCTTCAATGGGGCCGCGATCAAATGATCGCGGAAATTTCCCGGATGTAAAGGTGGAGCGCCAGAGTTCCGAAGCTTCAATGGGGCCGCGATCAAATGATCGCGGAAATTGCACGTAGGTTCCGCCGATGGCGCGCAGGATCGCGCGCTTCAATGGGGCCGCGATCAAATGATCGCGGAAATCGCCGGCCAGCCGAGCGGCACAGGGGGTAGGTAAGTGGCTTCAATGGGGCCGCGATCAAATGATCGCGGAAATGCCGCCAGCCAAGAGACACGTCTTCAACCAGGCGCGCTTCAATGGGGCCGCGATCAAATGATCGCGGAAATGAGGCGAACGAAGAAACTCTTGAACTGCCTCATAAGTCGCTTCAATGGGGCCGCGATCAAATGATCGCGGAAATTCAAGGCGATGAGAAGCGAATCCTTGGCTGTTCTGAGCTTCAATGGGGCCGCGATCAAATGATCGCGGAAATACAGCATACGAAAAGGTCAAGGCACACCTTGGTCTCGCTTCAATGGGGCCGCGATCAAATGATCGCGGAAATGGACGATCACACTTCGATCACCGAGATCCCACTATGGCTTCAATGGGGCCGCGATCAAATGATCGCGGAAATGGCCTCCCCGCCGTCCGATCAGCCGGTTCCAGCGCGCTTCAATGGGGCCGCGATCAAATGATCGCGGAAATCCGATGTAATGCGGTCCACCGGCGCGTGGGTTCTGGGCGCTTCAATGGGGCCGCGATCAAATGATCGCGGAAATACCAGTACTTGTACCGCACACAATGAAACGAGGATGCTTCAATGGGGCCGCGATCAAATGATCGCGGAAATGCTGGAAATAGATTCTGGAATGCGTTTCTGCCAGCGCTTCAATGGGGCCGCGATCAAATGATCGCGGAAATTTGCCATTGCTGGTTGGACGGCGTCGAACTTGTCTCGGGCTTCAATGGGGCCGCGATCAAATGATCGCGGAAATCTCCAGCGGCCGTCCTCAGCGCCTCGACGTCTCCCGGGGCTTCAATGGGGCCGCGATCAAATGATCGCGGAAATGACTCATGACCGCTAGGACGGCCCTGGTGCTCCAGGCTTCAATGGGGCCGCGATCAAATGATCGCGGAAATGGGGCGGATGCCAGCGGCGGCCTGTGCGATGGCCGCGCTTCAATGGGGCCGCGATCAAATGATCGCGGAAATGAATCATGCACTTACCGAGTTTGGCGCTGCCATTGCGCTTCAATGGGGCCGCGATCAAATGATCGCGGAAATAGGGGAATTGGCTCGGGATCGCCGGGGGCGGGAGTGGCTTCAATGGGGCCGCGATCAAATGATCGCGGAAATACTTCTTCATAGTAGCTCCTTTTTCGTTTTATGGCTGCTTCAATGGGGCCGCGATCAAATGATCGCGGAAATGGCACGGCCGTGCACCACTAGTACACCGCTAGGAGGGCTTCAATGGGGCCGCGATCAAATGATCGCGGAAATGCCGTTTTCCGCTGATGGGTTCCGGGTGTCCGCGCGCTTCAATGGGGCCGCGATCAAATGATCGCGGAAATGGATCCGGAGCCCACTCTCCCCACTGCTTGAAGAAGCTTCAATGGGGCCGCGATCAAATGATCGCGGAAATATGCCGATAACCCAGAAGTCAAGACTAATTTTTCGTGGCTTCAATGGGGCCGCGATCAAATGATCGCGGAAATATCTTGGCCAGCGCGATAATTTGGCCGAGATCGTCGGGCTTCAATGGGGCCGCGATCAAATGATCGCGGAAATACAACATAAGCGGCTTCCGTGGAAGCGGCTAACCTTGCTTCAATGGGGCCGCGATCAAATGATCGCGGAAATATGCTGGGGCCGCGTTCGGCGGCTACCCTTCGCCCCTGCTTCAATGGGGCCGCGATCAAATGATCGCGGAAATACCAGGCGAGGAATCGCCTCACGTATCGCCTCTATCGCTTCAATGGGGCCGCGATCAAATGATCGCGGAAATGTGATACCGCAATCGACCTACAGGAGCGACAAAAGATGCTTCAATGGGGCCGCGATCAAATGATCGCGGAAATGTCAAAGAATTACTCGACAGTCGCGGACGGTGGACGCTTCAATGGGGCCGCGATCAAATGATCGCGGAAATGATGATGGCAGGGCCCCGTAGGGCCTAAAGGCGTCAAGCTTCAATGGGGCCGCGATCAAATGATCGCGGAAATCAAATGGCGGCCCCCGGTGGTGCTGAATTACCGGTGCTTCAATGGGGCCGCGATCAAATGATCGCGGAAATTTGTTGAGCGGGGTTGGCGACTGGTCGATTATGGAGGCTTCAATGGGGCCGCGATCAAATGATCGCGGAAATTGCCTGCTTGCCGTCGATGCGCCGGCGGTATAAAGCGCTTCAATGGGGCCGCGATCAAATGATCGCGGAAATATGGACAGAAAGTTTGAGGACGTGAAAAGGCTTGTCGCTTCAATGGGGCCGCGATCAAATGATCGCGGAAATTAGACGCGCCGTAAGACTTGCCCTTCCCAAGCTGGTGCTTCAATGGGGCCGCGATCAAATGATCGCGGAAATAAACCCCTGCATCCCCATATCCATGCGGGCGTTAGCGCTTCAATGGGGCCGCGATCAAATGATCGCGGAAATAGCGCAAGCGGTAGGAGGCGTACTGTGACAGGAGACATGCTTCAATGGGGCCGCGATCAAATGATCGCGGAAATCAGGATTTTCTTCGGGCCCACCCGCCTGCGAAAGTCCGCTTCAATGGGGCCGCGATCAAATGATCGCGGAAATGCTCATTGAAAGCTTAGACATCTAAGGACGTGTATGAGCTTCAATGGGGCCGCGATCAAATGATCGCGGAAATAACGACGATCCCGATCGTACGTATGAGGACGTGCGGCTGCGAAAGTCCGCTTCAATGGGGCCGCGATCAAATGATCGCGGAAATGCTCATTGAAAGCTTAGACATCTAAGGACGTGTATGAGCTTCAATGGGGCCGCGATCAAATGATCGCGGAAATTCAAGCTCGCCATCTTGCTCCATGATCATTTCTGCGCGCTTCAATGGGGCCGCGATCAAATGATCGCGGAAATGTGGCCGACGTGGCGGCCGTGTGCAGGCAGATCCTCGCTTCAATGGGGCCGCGATCAAATGATCGCGGAAATGTGGCGGGAAAGATCTTCGCGGATAGTGCGCTTTATGCTTCAATGGGGCCGCGATCAAATGATCGCGGAAATACTGCACGTAGCAGCAGTGCGACCCGTACCCGAGCGCTTCAATGGGGCCGCGATCAAATGATCGCGGAAATAGCCCTCGTCCCAACTATTCAGTTGTCAAAGACCTGCGCCACGGCTTGCGAGCAGCCCCCGCCCCCCGCGCGCTATAGCAATCCACAGTCCCAACCCCGGTCTCCAACTCATTCGCCATCAGTATAATATCCGCTGCGAGCGCCTCCGGCATTTCTTCATGCACCCCGGCGCTCGCTGCCCCTTTTATCTAGTTACAAATACCGGGTAACTGCCGATTTCTCCGTCCAGCAGCCGCGCCAGCAGGCGCGTCTGCATCTCAAGAAGCCGCCGGTAGCTTACCCGGTAGTCAAACAAAGGGTGCGTCACCATGGTGTCCATTCGCAGCTCGTAGGCGCGGAAGAATCCGCGCCGTCCGCGCGCCGTCAACGATACGGCCGGGCCTGCCGCCACAAAATCGTCAGGATTCACCATACGCATATTAATCGCGCTGAGCACTGCCGAATCGGCGATCAGCGGGCGGAACGGCTCCATCAAATCGAGGGCTAGCGCCGGGCGCCCAAAACGCGGCTGATGATAAAACCCCAGCATAGGGTCGAAGCCAACCGCATAGCAAGCGATCGTGCAGTCCTTGGTGAGCATACTGTAAGCCAGGGAGAGCAGAGCGTTTACAGCGTCACGCGGCGGCCGCCGGTTGCGTTGCGTGAAGTCAAATTGGAACTGCGGCGGGGGCGCCCCGCTTTCCTCGGCTTTTAGCATACCCGAGAACTCTCCGAAATAGAGCCGCGCGGCGTTTCCCTCAATTCCCAGCAATTCTTCCATATGGCGCGCCGTTTCCGCGCGTTCGGCCATTGCCTTCATCTGCTGCAAAGCCTGCGGGCTGGGTTCCACATGGTTCCTTTGTAGCATGGTGCGTTGGTTCCGGATCTTTCCCGCCACCAGTTGCCGGGCCAGGGACAGAGCAAACCACTCTTCATCGGACAACCTGTACTGCGCCCTTCTGAGAAAAACGTTCTTAACGTTCATTCCCGTGGTGATGCCGTAAAACCAGCCGCCTTGCGAAAAGTAGCAGGTGGGCACCTCCGCTTCGCACAGAGTCTGAATGGCTTGCGTCGAGATCTGGATGTTGCCCATAAGATTGAGCTGAGAAATTTCACCGATCCGGATCTCTTGCTTCAGTTCGTCTTTGTCGCGCACCTGAAGCACCTCGCCCGATTTCCCCACGCGCAGACCCTGGGTATTCAAGTAGGCCGGGCGAAGGTCATCCCGCGGCGTGATCAGCCGGCGGACTTCTTTCTCCGGACCTTTGCGGGGCAACTCATCAAGCCCGTTTTCAAAAAACGCGAGCTGCTGGGGAAACCCTCCCCACGAAGGCAGCGAAAGCGCGTGGGTTTCGTCCGGCAGGCAGATTCCTACCAAGGAACATCCGGGGCATTTAGGTGAATCAACCAGAGGCGGCGGAATGCGCCCGGAAGCGGCCAGAGCCCGCGCCTGCGCGATGGCTCGGATCGCATCCTCCATCAAGAGTTCATCGAAGACAACCCGGACCCTCTGCTTGGTTTTCGCATAATACACAAGGCCTTCTTCCGTGCGGTATCCATTTTCGCGCAGAATGAGGCCCTGCGCGGCGAGTTGCATACGGTCCGCCGGCCATAACTCGATGCCCTCTTTTGTTTCGCGCGGCTTGCCGTGTTTGTAGTCCACGGGAGTGACTACTCCATCAGCCACCTCCAGCAGATCCATGCGCGCAATGACCTCGTAACGCTCGCTGGAGAGGGTTACCGAGCGTGAGTGGATTCGCTCGCCTTCCAGCTCTTCCGGAGCGGGCAAGCCGGTGGCCTTTTCATCCACGCGGCGGTGCTGGAACTTTCCCTCGATGGTGTCGGCGCTTTCCCGGAAAACGCCCTCCACCCACTCATAGAAGAAGAGGCGCGGGCAGTAGACGAACTCGTTGAGCATGCGGGCGGGCAGGTACTCGGGAATCGGCTGTTGGGCGGGGTTATCAGGACTCGGGGCGGCGCTCATAATCAGACGACGATGCAGGGGCTGTCGACCTGCATGTAGGGCTTGCCGAGGGCGGTAATGACGCGGTCACCGCGACCCTCGGCAGGGCCGAGATTTACAAAGAGCACCTGATCCTGCTGGTGGTGAATGATAGCGCTCAGCTCGGCGTGGCAGCGCGCAAGGTCCGACGGCGTAAGCTGGCATTCGAAGACGGAATATTGCAGGTGGTCGCCGTAGTTTCGCATGGTCTTGAATACCCTGCGGAGTCGCTTGTCGTCGCAAATGTCGTAGCAGACAAGATAGGAACTGCGCATAGAAACTACGCTATTGGGCGCGCGGCGCCGCGAAGACGCCGATGCCGTAGTGGCGACCTATACCAGCGAGAACAGGTCCGCCGACGGATTCCCGGAAATGGACTTCCACGTGGTATCGTGGCCACCCGGAAAGGTGTTCAGGAACACGAATCGCCAGGGCACTTTCGGCGCCGGCCCAGAGCGGCGCGGGCTGGAAAAACACTACCTCTATGGATGCTGCCGGATGACCGCCTTTTTCGAAAGCTTCCCGGATGAGCTTTTCGGTCTTGCTCAATGAAAGCTTGCCGCGAGACGCATTGTGGCCGTGCAGGACGACTGGTGTCACCGATCGCCAGACCGGCGATGGGCCGTAATAGAAGGGCCAGACACGGCCGGCATCGTCCGGTTCGGCGAGGATGCATACTCTACGCCCGTTTTCATCCGTAAGCACGTGACCCGAAAGCTTCGTTTGCAGTATAGCCGTCAGCTCGCCAGATGAGTCAGGCGCCTCCGCTAAGAGTACACGCCGTATTTGGCCGTCGCTATGAGCATGCCCGATCGAGGGCAAAGGAACAAAACTCATATGGCTTCCTCGGCTATCAGAATCCGCCGGATGGCCCAGCACGAAGCGATTGATATCGCCCGTCCGGTAACCCTCCTGCTGCAACGCTTCGGCCGCAGCATGCCTTAGCCACGATGCGACCACCATGGTACGATGCCACATGACTGCATAGGGGCTGCTGTCGCCAAGCCTTTGCAGCAAAAATCGAGCTTGGGGTACAGGCGGCTTGTCCGCACGGCGGTAGGACTGGATGCCATAAATAGTCGGACGCACGTCGGGGTTCACACCTGTTTTAGAATGACGGCGGCAGAACTGCGAGTACGTCTCCAACACATTTTTCACAAAGCCCTCCACGGGAATTTCCAGACGGAGTGTGTTGTTCCGCGGTGTAGGAACGTAAAGGTCGCCGCTCAGACGAAGCTTGGCCTCTTCATCCAGAACCATAGCTTCTGCAAAGGCCATGTCGATCCCCCACCCGAGCGTATGCAGGCACCGGACGAGGGTGGCCACGGCCGTCGTATCGGGCTCCTGAGCCTCTGGCAACCGCCACAGGTAATATACACGCGGAGACCATATGTTGCGAGGCCGCACCGTTTTCAGCGTTCTGAAAGTCTCTGGCCTTTTCTGGCTGCGCGCGGCGGCGTCAGAATCGTTGTTCGGGACCGACAGGCGGTACGGCGACGAATACGAAGCCTGGGAAGCAATGATTTGCGGAGGCGGCTGATTTTCCAACCACCGGAGAACGGATTCCGCGTTCGCCCAATGCCGGCGGTAGCCGCCTGTCATGACCCCGGCTATTAAGGCCTTCATCAATCGCGCGGGCGAGGGAGGCCATTCCTTTCCGTGATATCTGCCCGTCAGGAAGTGGGTTGAGATGCAAAGATACTGCGGCATGTCAGCCACCGGACTTGCCTTTCTTGGCTTTCTCGTCAAGTTTCTCTTTCGCAATTTTGGGATCGAAAACGCCTTCTCGGCTCTCGCCGACTCCAAAGGCCCGCGCCGCGGCGGCAGCGAATGCGCGTACCTCCCCTTCAGAGACATCGAACGCGTCGCGGCGGCCATCCCGCGAGATCGTCAATTGTTCAACCGGCTTTGTGGGAGAAATGACCAAAAGACATCCCTGCCGCAGGTAGAGTTCCACAGGCACGATAAACACGATCAGACAGAGGCCAAGGATATAGCGTTGCAATTTCGGCGTTCGGTCGGGTGCTCCTGCAAGAAGAGCCCGTGCGGCTACTAAATTCAGAAGCGCCTCACGGACAACACCGCCCCGAGCTACGATGCCCCCGTGAGTGCGCCCTGAAGGGCTATCTAAAAGACCTTGTTCCGAAAGCGCCTTCCTTTTCTTTTCTGGCTCCAAGCCAAGCTCTTCCAGCTCGTCCTTTTCCAAGGCAGCAAAATACTGAGCGCTCCGCGTGAGTCGCTCGGCCCCATAGGCACGCACCGTGGATTCCACCAGGCGCGGGATCTTGGCCCCCGTCTCACGAGAGTCCCACGCCCCGAAGACAAGGGACGTCGGGGCAAGCTTGGCGAGCGGCTCTGCGTTGCCCTCATCCCGATAGGCGAGAAAGGCCCGGTCGAACTCTGGACGGAGATTCGAGAACCGAATCACGGCGTCTGCGGCTCGGTGGCCCGCCTTGAGAATGTTGACCCGGCGCGAATTGACGCTAACCGTGACCTGCGGGATCAAGTCTCGGTACTCGGTTTGAAGGAAGATCGGCTCCAGGCGATTGGCTTGCGACCCAACGGAGTCAATCAAACAAACGCCTCCGCTTGAAAGGGAATCGATGACATAGCCCGGGGCCTCGTTGCTTCCCTCGGGCGGCGCGAATGTCGCCGGGAAAATTACTGCGCCATCCCCCGCCGCAGGCTCGAGGTGTTGCCGGATTAACACGGCTACCGGTCCAGATTCCGAAAGCCAATGATCAAAGCGATCCGTCATGGGACGAGTCCTCCTTTGTGGCAAGAGTGAAACACTTCTGTTGTCCACGCCTCTCAATTTCAAAGCGGTAGGCCGCGGCTGGAAGCCCCGGCCAGGGACGAGCAGACGCCGTGCGAGCGACTGCACGGGGCAAGGGCGCAAGCCAAAGATGATAGCGGAACCCTTCTCGGCGAGATCCCCAGGGCCGGAAGCCCTGCAAGCCGACCGCTGCAAGAAGCTCGACGGCCGGATAGGTCGCCGATTGCTTCGTCCGCTGCTCGTTCGGGGAATAGCCGAGATCAAGTGCCAGCCAAGCGGAACGCGGGTCCAGGTTGAAACGAACCGTGGTCATGGCCAGCGCTTCGAATAATCCAGTTCCACCGGCGGGGAGCAGCTTTTGCAGTTCAGTGACCAGATTAAGGGATGTCTGCTGGCCGGCCCAGCCTTTAAACTCGCTGGTTTCCTGCCGGAATTCATCGAGCCACCAGTCCAGCTCGAGGCCGCCCCAGTAGATCGCTTCCGCTTTGTCCGGCCCGTTCAGCTTCCGCACTTCTGCCGATTTCAGACCAAACATGAGTTTCATCAAATCCAGCTCTGCCTGACTGGTGACATAAAACTCCGCCTGCCGTGGAAGGCGCTCGTGCAGCGCAAAATGCGAGACTACCGGGGCCTGCTCCTGCTCGAACAGCTCTATCAGCCCGCAGCAGGCGTAAAACTGACCGGGATTGCAGGGATCTAGCAAAATGCGAAGCTCAGGCATAATCGGGTTGATCGTAACCTTCGGCGGAGATCATGGCGTCGGCCGCCTTGAACATCGCTTCCAGGTAGGCTAACCCCCAGTACCCATAGACTTCCTGAAGCCGTGCGAAACGGCGCGCGCACTCCAACGCTTCCGTCTGGCTGGCGCGGAGATTTCTGCGGTCCAGGGCGCGATCCGGGAAATGGGGCCGGGCCCACCCATGGTGCGCGGCGACCAAGTGCAAGGCAAGGTCGCGCAGGGCTAAGGGAATATCCAGTATGATCTTGCCGCCTATCAGAGAAGCAAGCTCGTGGCGAAAACCTGCCAATTGCGTGGGAGAGCCCGGGCGAGCCGTTTTGGCCAATGGCCGCGCCGGATCGCCGCCCATGGCGTTCTGCCAAATCGGTGCTGCTTTACCAAGATCATGGAGGCGGCCAGCCCACTCGAAGGTTTCCGCCAAATCGGGAGCAAACTGGAGTTTTTCAGCCAGAGACCGAGCCATGTCCGCGACGGCCTGAAGATGGTCATCCAGGAGCACTTCGGTCTGTGGACGCTTTTTCGGTCTGGGCTCCCGGAAGTAGAGTAGGGCCACCGGCGGCATTTCGTCCTCCTCCGGGTTAGCGATACAAACCTGCCAGGACAGATCCAGTCCCAGAGCCCTCGCGAAAACCGCAACCGACTCCTCTTCCAAACTGCCCAGCCAAACTGGCTTCTGATCCTCGGAAGGAACGCCAAGCGGCCGGATGCGCCAACCCTTCTCGTCGGCTTGCGCGATAAAACGAGCTCGCCTAGGGCTGGCAAGGCGGTCTGCAACATCGTAGTCGGGGGTTGGCTGCGCGGGCGCATGTGGTTGGAACATCCCGTCCTCTATGGATCCGCACCCGCTTGGCAACAGAATCAGGGAGTACCGTAGCCGGGCTGGGTCGGCAACTAAAGCGTGAATAGCAACTGCTCCGATCGCGCCGTCTGCTTGCAACAACAAGACGCGTGTTGCCGCCGGGAGAAGCTGCAACTTTTTCCAAACGCGGCTTGTGGCTTCGCGGAGGCGTTCATGAGTAAGCACGCGGTGTCGCCGGAGGACCTCCCGGCGGTCGCTGGACGTCACGTCAGGAGAGGCCAGCCAGGAAACATCATCTCGCCAAGCGATTTCGGTTTCCGGCAGGTCATCCTGTTTCCCATGCAGCCAGGCTTCTACTGGAGGACGCGCCGGGTGGGGGCACAACGAGGTTTGACTCCACCTGTCCAACAGGTGTGGTGAAAGCTGTGCTGTAGCCGGTTCCTCGGAGCAAGCTTTAGGCGGTGGCGGATTCTCAAACAGTGAGCACAGCGAAATGTCTCGCTCTGAGTCGAGCGCCAGGAGGCTGGTTAGGTATTCGAGCGTTGCTTGTAATCTTGGCTCTTTTTCGCCATCGGGCTCCTGGTAGATCAAATAGGCCTGCCCGCGTGTTTCGCCGAATCGATTTAGGCGGCCAAAGCGTTGGATGAGGTGATCGGCGGTATCAAGGTCAGTGATGAGCAAATCAGAGGAGATGTTTGCGCCGACCTCGGCTGCCGACGTGGCCACCAACCAACACGGCTCCGTGGGCGATTCGCGAGATGCAAAAAGGCGGAAAATGGGATCTCCAACGAGACGATCGCGCTCCCAGCCCCGCATTATCCCGGTTATGAGGCGAACCCGGCCGGAGCCCGTTCTTTTGCGAATCTTGCGGGCCAACGCCGCTGCTTTTTCAGGCTCGCGTACGAATATTAGGATTCGTCGGCCCGCCTGCTCCGGCTGCACCGCAATCTGAAGAATCTCCTCAGAGATAGGCTCTCGTTTTTCAACAGAACGGAATCGAAGGCGTTTTTCAGCCGTGTATATCCGCCGAAAATGTGAATTGCCGATGAAATCGGCAGTGAGTGAGCCAGGCCAGCGCTGTCCGTTCCCGCGCGGCGTCGCCGAAAGACGCATCCTCAGGAATGGTTTGAGACCCTGAGAGCGCTGAAACGTTGCCATCGTGTTGATCAGGTTTGCAAACGCAGGCGTAAGATGCGCCTCATCATTTACGAGGAGAACATCTTGCCCTAGCAGCCCCGCATGCTGCGGACGATACCAGGAGCCATCGCCATAGCCGGAAAAGAGCATCCGGCTACCTATCATGTCCACCGTGCCGACGATAATGGCCGGGCGTGAGGGATCAAGGCTCCATGCCCGGTTATCGGCCCGCTCGCCGCGAAGGACGCTCACCGCCAGGACGCCATCCTCTTTACCTGCGACCGATAGCCGCTCGAGCGCCGCCTCGATTTCCGGCGCTTCCTTGATTCCCTTCGCAAGCAGTTCCGCCTCCTCTGTAGCCTGATCCACGACGACGCGGCGGTCGACTACCCAGACCAGCCGCCTCGGCACCGCCTGCTTCCGTGGCGGATGCACTATCTCCCACGCCAGCGCCAAAAGCCAGACGTGCATCACTGCGGTTTTTCCAAGCCCTGTCGGTAGGCATAGTTCCTCTGGATTTCGGCTCTCGAGTAATTCGCGAAAGAGGACGGTTTGCCAAGGATATGGCTCAAAACCCGACAATTTTGCGAAGAAATGCGAAAACCATTTGGCTGGCTGTAACTCCTCGCCGCTGCTCGTCATGGCATAAAATCCACTGCCTAAGCGCTAATGGCAGAGCAAATCTTAATCCATTTTCCAAATAATTTCTACGATTTTTTCTAAGGCGTCTGTCGAGGTTCTATCAAGAAGTAAAACCTAGGTACCGGTAAGGCTAGATTCTGGTTTCCCGTAGGAGCCGCTATACGGTCACCAGGGCGCCAGCGCCTTCAGCTAGCCGACCGGGGGAAGGCAGCAGCCTGGCAAAGGATGGCGTATGATGAGCCCCATCATTTACGACGTGGATATCTTGTCCCGCAGCCACCCGGGCCGGGGCGCTACTACGGGCCGTCATTGTAGCGCGAAAACGCGGCCGCGATCCGCTCCAATTGCTGCTGCATTCCGGGCTCACGAAATGCAGCCGCTCGGAGAAATCCTGAACCAGAAAAACGCCTGCCACCGAGACTTGTGCGCCGCCGGCTGCTCAGAATTTCTTCTTTCGCAGCGCCGCCGGTGCCAGTTCTTTGATGCGGTCGCCGAGATACGAGCTTTGCTGCGCGTCATGGGCCCGGGCGAGCAAGCCCTTCGCGTCGAGCAAGTGCTCGGCCATCCGTCTCCGCGCCCCTGCCGGATCGCGCTGGCGAATGGCCGTATAGATTCGCTGGTGCAGGCGTAACGTGTGCTCGACCGGCACGAGATGCGAGGTGAGCTCGATCAGGCGGTGCAGCGATCGGTGGATCACCGTAAACATCATCGTGCAGACGCGATTCCCCGCTGCTTGAAAAATCGCTTGATGAAATTGAAGATCGTGCTGGCTCAGCCGGTTGTGATTCTCTGCGCTCTCCTTCATCGCGGCCATCTCGCGCCGCAGAGTAGCCAGGTCGTCCGCAGTAGCCCGGGCGGCGGCACGCGCCGCCAGTTCCGGCTCCACGATGATGCGCGCCTCCATCAGCTCGTGAAACGAAATGCCGTTCAGCAGGATCAAAAACTCCATCGGCTCGCCCAGCAGGGACGCGGCGCCCTTGTTCACGTAGGTGCCGTCTCCCACGCGCTGGGAGATGACTCCCATGATCTCGAGCACCTTGAGCGCTTGCCGCAATGAGGACCGGCTCACCTGAAATTTCTCCGCCAATTCCCTCTCGGCGGGCAGGCGGCCGCCCGGCGCCACTGCCCGTTCGGAGATGAGGCGCTTGAAAGTGGCAAGCAGGCGTACAGTAACATCCTCTTTGCCGTTGAAAGACGAAGGCGCACCTGGCATGAGACGGCTCAAAACTTCCCTTCTAGAGTCCACGGCGCGAGTCGGGCGATTTTTCTTCCGAGCCTGGGCAACCCGCCAGGGGTTTTCTCACACTGCCCAACCATCGGGATGACCGGTGCAGCGCCTGCGCGGGCGGAATCAAACGAAATCACCGCTCCGCCGACGGCGCTTGTTGTCATTGTCTCAGTCCTCCCATTGCGCCGGCGAAACGACCTCGAACTGGCCCTTCGCCCGGATGTCCTCCGAAGAGCTTCCGATGAAAATTTCAAACGCTCCCGGTTCCACTACGAACGCCTTTCGGCCTTCCTCGTAAAAGGCCAGTCTTTCCGCTGGCAGCGGGAAAGAAACGGTTTTCTTTTCTCCGGGCTTCAAGCTAATGCGCTCGAATCCTCGCAGCTCTTTCTTGGGCCTTTTAACGCTCGCCTGCAAGTCGTGCACATAAAGTTGCACGACTTCATCGCCGGCGCGCCGGCCGGTATTCTGTACATCCACGCGGACCGTAACCTCGCCGTTGCCGGGAATCCGTTGGGAGGAAATATGGAGGTTTGTAAAGTTGAACGTCGTATAGCTGAGCCCGTGGCCGAACGGGTACGCCGGTTTGCCCTCAAAGTACATGTAGGTGAACCCCTTGGTGATGTCGTACTCGTCCATGGGCGGCAAATCCGCCACGGATTGATACACCGTATAAGGCAGCTTACCGCCGGGATTGTAGTCGCCGAACAAAACCTCGGCCACCGCGTTGCCGCCTTCTTCGCCCGCCATGAACATTTCGACCACTGCGGGAACGTCGAGCCCCCGGCCCTGGTTTCCCGGCCCGGAGCTCGCGAGCGAAACCGGACCGCCATTCACGAGCACTACCACGGTCTTCGGATTGGCTGCGTACACTCTCCTCACCAGCTCTTGTTGGATCGGCGGCAGGTTGATGTATATCCTGTCGCGGCCCTCTCCCTCTAGTAGCTGGTTCGTACCGGCATAGACGATCGCAACATCCGCTCTTTTGGCGGCGGAAACCGCCTCCGCGAAGCTGGCCTGTTCGTTGTCGGATTCCAGAAACCCGCTGCCGCGCGCGTAAAGCACTTCCGTGCCCGGCGCGACTTTATTTTTTATGCCGTCAAGCGGCTTGACGAACTTCGATGCCAAACCGGTGTAGCCGATTCCGGTCATGGCGAAGTTGGCATGCGGGCCGATGACGGCGATGCTTTTGATCTTGCTCCGGTCGAGTGGAAGAAAGCCGTTTTTATTGGTCAGCAGTACAATCGATTCCCGGGCAGTCCTGAGCGCGAGATCCCGATGCTGCGGGGAATCGATCACAGAGGGAGGAATTCTGCTGTAAGGCACCAACTCCGGAGGGTCAAACTCGCCCAGCCGAAACCTCACTTTCAGAACCCGGCGCAGTGACCGGTCAATATCCTTTTCAGTCAGGAAGCCTTTCTCGACCGCTTTCGGAAGCGCAACAGCATAAGCGCCGTTATCGAGATCGCTGCCTGCGAGAATCGTCCTCGCCGCGGCTTCCTCTATCGTCGTATACCGCTTGTGGGCTCTGACCAGAAGCTGCACGGCCCCGCTGTCGGGGACGACAAACCCGTCGAACTTCCACATCCCGCGCAGGATGTCAGTAAGTAACAGCTTGTTTTCCGCGTTGGGTACGCCATTGATAGCGTTGTACGACGACATGATCGACTGCGCGCGGCCCTCCACGATCCCCGCTTTAAAATGGGGTAGATAGTACTCCATCAGCATCCGTTCGCTGACTTTTGCCGAAAGGCTCTGGCGGTCCCGCTCCTGGTTGTTCACGGCGTAGTGTTTGAGCGTAGCAGCCAGTTTCAGGTATCGGGAGTCGTCACCCTGTGTGCCTCTTACATAGGCGACCGTCATGCGCGAGGTCAGATAGGGATCTTCGCCGAAAGCTTCATGGATCCGGCCCCAGCGTGGGTCGCGGCTGATGTTGATTACCGGCGAGCGGTATACCAGGCCGTTATGCCTCAGCCGCTCGCCGCTTGGCGTAACGGTCACGAGCTGGCCCTGCTGGCCCGGCTCCATTTTTCCGGGTACGGTAGGCCAGAGGTTATAGATGGCCCGGCCTTCGTCGGCGATCGCCGCGGCGACGTCGTGGATCAGCGCCGGATCCCATGTGGCCGCCATCCCGATGTTCACCGGGAACATGGTCGTAGGCTTCGTCCAAACAATGCCGTGCAAGCTCTGATTCCAGCCGTTCATCACCGGAATCTTCAGCCGGTCGATCGCGGGCGCCGTCGTGCTAAGCAGCGAGGCTTTCTCCGCGAGCGTCAAGCGCGGAATCAGGTCGTCGACGCGCTTTTCGATAGGCTGCGAAGGATCAAGGTAGACCGGCTGCTGGCCCGCAAGGGGCAGCGCGGCCGTCGAAGCCAGCAGGCAAATGTAAACAAGAAGCTGCATCATGAATCCCCTCTCCAAAACTGGCTAAACTGGCGAGGCGCCACGGCGTCGGGCGCCCTCGGCTCTAAGCCGCCTCGGCCTCTCCATCCTCATCGCGGCCGCTCAAAGCTCCGTCCTTCAAAACCTGTATTTCAAAGCAAATTGTATCTGCCGTGGGTCATTGGAAGTACTGATGACTTTGGCTCCCGAGGCGACGTCTACCGGCGCGCTTCCCCCCGCCGCCGTGGAGCTGTTGGGCGGGCTGAAATACGCGGCGTTGGGAAGATTAAAGACCTCGGCGCGGAATTGCAGCCGGGAGTTTTCGGTCACCGCAAATTGCTTGAAGAAAGAAACGTTGACGGTTCCGCTATAGTCGCCCCGGAGAATGTCCCCGCCGGAATTTCCATAGGTAAATGAGGCCGGCACTGCAAACGCGCTCCGGTCGAAATATTGAGCGAGGGTCGGGTTGTTCAGCTTCCCCGATCCGAGACGATTCGGCCGCTGACCTCCGATCCCCGTATTCGCTACGTCGCGCGAAATGGTCGGCGTATAGGGCAATCCGCTCCGGAAATTAATGATGCTCTGCAATTGCCAACCGCCAAAAAGCCAGTTACTCAGCCCGCCTCTGCCAAGAAACCGCTTTCCTTTACCAAATGGCAATTCATAGCCGAAACTGCCGGCAAAAATGTGCGGCACATCAAAATTCGAAATCGCCTTTTCCCAGGCGTAGTTTCCGCCCACCGCGGGAGTGTTCGCGCTGGTAATACTCTTCGAAAACGTATAAGAAGCGAGGAACCAGGCGCCGGCCGAGAGGCGTCTTTCGAGCTTAGCTTGCAAAGAGTGGTATGTGCTTGAGACATCTTGCGAGCTATAGCTCATGTTGCCGAAGCGCGGATAGGGCCGGCGATTCTGAATCGATCCTGCGCCTGCCAGAGGAAAGTTGATCGCATCCGTACCGCTCAAGAAAGTTCCTTTGTTCCCCACGTAATCCACCTCCAGCAGCAGTTTCTTCACGAGTTGCCGTTGGACGCCAAAATTCCAGTGCTGGTCATAGCCCATCCGCATCCGGGTGGGGCTGGGCGTCCAACTGGCCGCGGTCACCGCGGAACCGAAGGGCGCGCCGAGAAAGAAATTCGCCGTCGTACGGGTGGGAGTCACATCGCGGTCGGCGTTAACCGTCTCCGACAGGCTGAAGGGAAGAAAATTGAAGTTCAGCCGCCCGCTGGTTCCTTCCGATTCATAGAAAATTCCATAGCCGCCCCGGAGAACCGTATCTTCCCCGAAAGGGCGCCAAGCCAAGCCAAATCGGGGCGCAAACTGGTGCGTATCCGGATAGGTGATGCTGTAGGGCAGCCCGGCCTGGCTGCTGGTCTGGATCAGGTCCTTATAAAGGGTATACCCAACGACCGCCGCCGGCTGGGCGCCCAAATCGATCTGATCTGTGTTGCTGGCCACGATAATGGATTTCGCCTGCGTCGGATCAAATGTGGCCACTTGGCCCCGATAACCGTTCAACCACGGCGTGTACTCGTAGCGCAGCCCGAGGTTCAAGGTCAACTTGTCGCTGACCTTCAAATCATCCTGAACAAAAAAGTGCCAGTACGTTCCGTATCCGCCCCACCACGTCGCCGGATTCGACCGCCCCGCCGACGCCGGGTAGCCCAGCATCCAGTCGGCAAACGCATCGCCGGTGCTGGCGGCCGCGGCCGGGTTCTCGGTCATGATGCCCGTATAGCTGAAGCTTCCATTGTGCGTGCGCGAATCGGTGAAAAGAGGCTCGAAATAATGGATGCGTGTACCCAGCTTGAGGATATGCCTTCCCTTAATCCACGTCAGGTTATCTGTGAATTCATAGACCCACCGGTCCTGCCACTTCGGGCGCCCGTCGCCGGCGTTTCCCGAAAAACCCGTATAGCCGGAGAAACTGAAAGCAGGCAGACTTGAAATCGAGGCATCCTGAACCCCTTCGAGCCCGGTAATTCCCGCCTCCTTGTCGAACTGCGCTCCCAGCCCCTGAAAGTAAGCATTCGACCGATATTCCCCATACATATAGCTGAACCGGGCCTCATGGATCATGTTCGCCCGCAGATTGCTGGTTAAGGCGGCCGCGACATTTCGCGCCGGGCCTTCCAGGTGGGTATAGCCGAGAGCGGGAAACGCGGCCGGGTCATCCTCCTGGTTGTGGTGGATGCTTAAACGGATGAAAAGTTTGTTGTTCGCTTTGACCTCACGGTCGAAGCGCAGCGTCACCTGATTCTGGTCGAACGCGCTGGAGGGCACGAAGACGGCGGTGCCCGTGGAAGTATTGGGCAGCGGAATGTACTTGTTGAAGTACAGCGCCTGCGGAGAGAGCCGGGTTGGAGGAACCTTGTTATTAACGAATGGGGTGCGCACGTTCCCGTTGCCGGCGGGATTCGGGCCGGTGGTGAGAGGGTCATAGATCTTGTTCAGGCCGCTGGCGCTGAAATCCCCGTTCCGCTCCGCTTCGCTGGGAACCGTGCTGTTGAAAACCTGCCCGATCCGCTGCCTCTGCCCTTCATAGCTGATGAAGAAGAAGGTCTTATCCTTCCCGTTATAAACCTTCGGAATCAAAACCGGCCCTCCCAAGGTGCCGCCGAACTGGTTGCGCTTCAAAATTCCCCGGGCAGGAGAAAAAAAGTTGCGGGCATCGAGCTTGTCGTTGCGCAGGAATTCAAACAGATCCCCGTGGAAACTGTTCGATCCCGATTTCGTCGTGGCGTTGAACGATCCTCCGGCGCGCGCGAACTCGGCCGAATACGCATTCTGCTGGACGTTGAATTCCTGAAGCGCGTCGATCGAAGTCTGAATCCAAGTGCCGCCCTGGTGCTGTTCGGTTACGTCCACCCCGTCCAGCAGAAACGTGGTCTGTGAGCCCCGCACTCCACTGATCACGTTGCCGTTGACCAGCTCCGGACGGACCTGCTGCACGTTGCCTGTAGGCGGCAGAAGAGCGTCTCCCGGGGCAAGGCGCGCCAGCTCGCTGAAACTCCGGCCATTCAGCGGCAGGTCCACGATTTGGGTATTGGTGATAACCTGGCCCAACGTTCCGGACTCGGTGCTCAGCAACGGCGTCTCGGCGCTTACCTGCACCTCGGTGCTGGTCGCCCCGAGCCGCAGCTCCAGATCCACGCGGATCGCCTGACCCACAACCAGCTCGATCCCGGTCTGTACCGTAGTCTGAAACCCGGAGGCCGCCGCCGTAATCTTGTAGCTCCCCGGATTCAGCGGGGTCACTACGTAATCACCGGTCGCGTTCGTGCTGACTCGCTTGGATATGTTGGTGGCAATGTCGGTGACCGTGACACTGGCATTCGGAACAGCGGCGCGCTGCGGATCGTACACTGTTCCCACGATCCGTCCCGCCTGCACCTGCGCCAAGGCGGCCCCGCTGTCGCTCCACAAAGCGATGATTACAGCCAGCCCCAACAGCAGGTCCCCGTTTCTCCATGCGTTGGCTCGCATCGTCCAGATCCTCCCTCGGCCGCGCGCGTCTCAAGTGATACTCCGGCGCTGGTTGCACCGGCGGCCGCTTTGGCTGAAGATGGTATAGCCAATGTCCTGCGGTGTCAAGGAAAAATCTCCGCGATATCTCGCTGCGCTGCATTCGCCGTGGCCCTTTTTTCCTGAAGCCTGCGCTAGAGGCCCCTGCCGACCTCCGCCCGGCATCTATCGATTGAGAACAATAATTGGTTCGACCAAAGTGCGCCCCGTTCACTGCGCGGGCTTTGGAGTTGCTTTTTCAGCAGGAAGGCTGCGTGACACTGGAAAGTCCACGCCGGTGCCGGCGACCGGGGTCCAGAAGGTTGGAACGCCTTTGGCTTTTGCGATCGTCGGCAGCGCTGTAAAAAGGAAATGTATAACTTTGGCCGCAAGGCAACTGAGCTCAGGGCAATCGTCCGCTCGCCCCCGGCCCGCCGGGAGGCCGGACGTTTCGCGCATGGACGGCCCGCCACCGATTTCCAAGGAAAGAGTGGAGCTGCTGGATTCGGCCAGGGCTGCAAGCAGTCGATTGGCTCGCTGCCAATTGGCTCGCGGCGGTCATGGGTTGCCATCCGCGGCAAAATCCAGCGAAATGCCCGGCCAAGCCAGACCAGTTCAAGCGCCAGATGAGTAAAATTCAAAAATCCAACAGTAAAGCGGGATCGTTACTGGGCAAAATAGTCTTTCACCCGCTCGAAAATTCCTTTTTCCGCGGGCTGATTTTCGGCAGGCAGCAAATCGAGCAGTTGTTCGAAGAGTTTCTTTTGCTCCCGCGTCAGTTTCGTCGGGATAATGACATTGATGTGCAAAACCAGATCCCCTCGGCCGTGGCCGTTCACGTGGGGCACACCTTTCCCGCGCAGCCGGAAGACCCCGCCGGTCTGGACTCCGGGAGGCAGCTTGATCGTCTCTTCCCCTTCGAGAGTCGGGATCTTGATCTCAGCTCCCAGGGCGGCCTGAGCCACATTGACCGGAATCGTGCAATGCAGGTCGGCGTCTTCACGCTCGAAAATCGGATGCTCCTTGACCTTGAGCACCACGTATAGATCTCCCGGAGGGCCGTTGTTGAATCCAGGCTCGCCCTCGCCGGCCAGGCGAAGTCGGGTGCCGTTATCGACGCCCGGAGGAATATTAATCTTGAGCTTCCGCTCGGTGCGGACGCGCCCTTCGCCATGGCAACGGGTGCAAGGACGGGTAATCACCTGCCCCGAGCCATGACAGGTCGGACAAGTTCGGCTGATCGAGAAAAACCCCTGCTGGTACCGCACCTGGCCGCGGCCGCCGCACGTACTGCACGTGGTCGGACCGCTTCCAGGTTCCGCGCCCCGGCCGTTGCAGCGCGAGCAGGTCTCGAGCTTTGGAAACTTGATTTCGGTGTGCAGGCCAAATACCGCGTCCTCGAAGCTGATCTCGAGGTCGTAGCGCAGGTCGGCGCCACGCTGCGCCTGAGACCGCCGGCGAGCGCTGCCGCTGCCGAACAGATCGCCAAATCCGAAGAAGTCTCCGAAAATGTCGGCGAAATCAGTGAACGCCTCGGGATTGAACCCTGCGCCGCCGGCCCCGGCCAGTCCCTCATGCCCAAACTGATCATAGGTTGCCCGCTTCTGCGGGTCGCTAAGCACACTATAAGCCTCTGCTGCTTCCTTGAACTTCTCTTCGGCCTCTTTGTCGTTTGGATTTCGGTCTGGGTGGTACTTCAGCGCCATCTTGCGATAAGCGCTCTTGATTTCCTGCTCTCCGGCGTCGCGGCTTACACCCAGAACCTCATAGTAGTCGCGTCTCGCCACGGCTTGTTATTCCCGTACGGCTACTTTCACCATGGCCGGGCGCAACAGGCGGCCCTTGAACTCATATCCCCGCTGGTACTCTTCCACGATCGTCTGATCCTCTCGCCCATCCTTTACCGTATCGACCGCCTGATGCAGATGGGGATCAAATTTTTTCCCAACCGACTCGACCGGGGTTAGCCCGCTTTTCGTCAGAATATCGTACAACCGCTTGTGAATCAGTTCAATCCCCTTGCGATATTCTTCGCCCTCGGACGGTGTCTTCAGGGCCCTCTCGAAGTCGTCCAAAACCGGCAGCAGAGCCCGGATGATCTCCATCGTCGCAAACTCTAAAATTTCTTCTTTTTCACGGGCCGTGCGCTTGCGGAAGTTCTCAAATTCCGCCTGTTTGCGCAGAAAACGATCCCAGATCTCCTCCTTCTGGGCGATCGCCTGGTCCCTCTCAGCGGTCAAAGCGGCGACGTCGGCTCCGCCTGTCTGCTCCGGAGGGGCTTGCGTTTCCGATGGCTCCGAGTCGGGCGAAACCTGCTCTTCCTGTTGGTTCAACAGCTCTTCCATACGCCTATGTTATCAGAAAAAACCGGCTGCGGCCGGCGAGGAGTCGGCGGACTGTGCCGTTTAATTGTTTTCGGTAAGGTTCTGAAAAACGCTGGCCACGTGCGCCACGGCTGATATCACACGCTCGTATTGCATGCGCATCGGCCCGATTACCGCGATGTGTCCGGCCAAGCCGGCTTCCATATCGCAGGCAGCGCCGATCAGGGCGAAATTTTTCATGGCCGGATAGGCATCCTCCAGGCCGATTCGGACGCAAAGGGTTTCTCCCGCAGCCCCCTGCGGCGTCTGGATTTTCGCCTCGGCCCGGATGCAGTGGTCGAGCAGCTCGATCAACTTCTCTTTTTCCTCGAGCGCCCGCAGCAGGTCTCGAACCCGGTCGCGGTCCAGAACCGGAGCGTCTTCTACCAGGTTCGAGGCGCCGTCCAGAAACACGCGCGCTTCGGAGTCGGCAGCCAGAAAGCCCTGCAAACAGAGCAGCCGCAGACGCCGCAAAATGGCGTCATACTCGACACGCTCTTCCTGGATGCGCCGCAGAATTTCGCGCCTGGCCGCTCCCAACTGCCAGCCGGTGAAGTTTTCGTTGACGTAGTGGGCAATATGATCGAGCTCTTCCTGTGAGATTTCTTCCGACATGCGCACGATCCGGTGCCGCACCACGTCGCCGCGGGCGACAAAAACCATTAATACGCGCTTTTCACCCAGTTTCACGAACTGCACATGCTGGAGAACCACGCGAGAAAGCGGGGCTAGCACCACGATACCAACTTGGTGCGTCAGTGCCGCCAGTACGTGGGAGGACCGCCCCATCCGTTCCTCCAACGTAGCCGCCTCGCTCAGATTGACGTGGATGAAGTCCGCTTCCGAGGGCTGAAGCCGCGCGGCTGTCAAATTTCTTACGTAGTGGCGAAAGGCTTTGTCAGTAGGCACCCTTCCCGCCGAGGTGTGGGGGTGTGTAAGATACCCTTCCGCTTCCAATTCAGCCATCACGTTGCGAATGGAGGCGGGACTGAGCCGATCTTTACGCTTGGCGGAAATGGCGCGGGAGCCAACTGGTTCTCCCGTAGCAATGTAACTCTTGATGATCGAATTCAGAACTTCGAGGTTTCTACCCGTAAGGGAAAACGGCCTCTGCATGCCACACTCCCTTGGGTGCTGCCACAGGACACCCATGCCGATTCTAACCTCTTGAAACATAAGGTGTCAAGACGCTGAGGCCCGCCGTGTCGAGCCGCAAGAAAACCAAGAACGCGGGCGGAGCAGAAACAGACGCCGCCCGCGGTACACTATACCGGAGCGGGCCGCCGCAAACGCCGGTCGCGGACAGGAGGTCAGCGAAGCCCGGCCGTCTCGCGCCGATGGCGGTCCTCGAACTTTTTCGTCCTCGCCCCGCGCGCATCGGAGTTTTCTCCTGATGCGCCGCAGAAAGGAGATGAGTATGGATCGTAAGGTGACTTCCCGTGTTTACGGCAAACTCGGTCTTTGGGCGGGATTCGTCGTCGCGCTATTGCTCACCGCCGCTCTTCCGCTTCTTCCTCAAACTGACAAAACGACGCCCCGGCAACTCGATGTTCCTTTTGTACCGACCCCCCAAGAGGTTGTAGAGGCTATGCTGAAGCTGGCGCAGGTGAAGTCCACCGATGTTGTCTATGATCTGGGCTGCGGCGACGGACGCATTGTGATAACCGCCGCCAAAGAATACGGTTGCCACGCCGTCGGGATCGATATCAACCCTGAGCGGATTCAGGAAGCCCGAGAGAATGCCAAAAAAGCGGGCGTTTCCGACCTTGTTACGTTCCGGGAGGAGAACCTGTTTACCGCCGACGTGCGACCCGCCACAGTAGTCACGCTCTATTTGCTTCCCAGCGTGAATCTAAAGCTGCGGCCCAAGCTGCAATCTACACTGAAACCCGGAGCGCGCATCGTCTCTCACAGCTTCGATATGGGCGATTGGAAGCCCGATCAAGAGCAGACTGTGGACGGGCGTTCCATCTACCTGTGGGTCATTCATTGAGATACATAGCGCCATTAGGAAGACACCCGGAACACCACGCGCGCCATGGGTTGTCCTTCGAGCCCCTCCTCACGCCACGAACGGGCGGATCGGCGTATGGATCGGCCGATTCGCCCCCAGCCTCAATGCGTCTCCACGGCGGGGCCGGCGCCTCTAATGTAGTTTCAAGCCGGATGTTAGGCGTTTTCCCCAATTATTCCTCGGGCACGGTTGGATCTAAATTAACTAGCAATTGGGCCGATGAGAAGAATGGCATTGGGATGTGAGGCCCATTCGGAAGCTGAGGGGCTCCTTTCCTGGGAGTTGGGCTGAGGAAAGAGATGGCTACGATCATGGTCCCCACTGCGGCTGCCCGGCCGCAGTTGAATCTGCCGGAAATCCGGCGCAGAAAAGGCATTTCACTCGAGCAAATTGCCGCCACCAGCAAAATTAATATCCGTTACTTGCAAGCGATCGAGGAGGGGCATTTCCATAAGCTGCCCGGCGGGATTTTCAATACCAGTTACATCCGGCAATATGCCCGGGCTATTGAATACGAAGAGAAGGCATTGCTGACCTATTACGCGGCCTGTTGCGGCGGGACCTAGCCGCCTGGCCTTCCCCCTGGGCGCCCCGCCAGAGACAACAGCACCTTTGCAGAAAAATCAACAAAACGGCGCGGCCGCTCCAAAGGCTGTCCAACGTTTTGCTCGGGTCCTCGCCGTCAAGATTAACGGCTTGCGTCAGCCTAATAATTTCCTTCGGTGGGAGCAAAATGGGCGGCGCAGCCGCGGCGTCCTAGCGCCGGCATCGCCGTCATCCGTTTTCTATTCGCAGCCCGCCGATCAGATCGCGCGCGGCTTTGATCCGCTGCTCGCGTAAAAATTGGTCAAACTCTTCCGCGATCCGGACCGGAGCTTGCGGATCCCAGAACGTCGCCGATCCCACCTGGACTGCGGCGGCTCCCGCCAGCAGAAACTCGGCTACGTCTTCGCCCGTTGTGATGCCTCCCAGCCCGACGACAGGAATCCGCACGGCGCGGGCGGCCTGATAGACCATGCGCAGTGCGATCGGCTTGATCGCAGGCCCAGAGAGGCCGCCGACCCCGGCGCCGAGATGGGGCCGACGGCGCCGGGCGTCGATGGCCAGACCAACAAATGTGTTGACCAGCGACAGCGCATCGGCTCCGGCCTGCTCCGCGGCGCGCGCAAATACGCGGATGTCGCCCACGTTGGGCGACAGCTTTACCATGAGCGGCCTCCGCCGCGCGGCGCGCCTGGCGGCCGAGACAACTTCGGCCAGCGCTTGTGCATCCACCGCGAAGTGGATGCCGCCGCGGCTGGTGTTCGGGCAAGAAACGTTTAGCTCGTATCCGGCCAGACCGGGCGCGTCCTCCAGAATCCGGATCACCTCGGCGTAGTCTTCCACCTGGTGTCCGAACACATTGGCGAAGACCGGAGTTGACAACGACGACAGCGCCGGCAGCTTTTGCTCTACAAACGCCCGCACCCCAATGTTCTGCAATCCCACCGAGTTGAGCATGCCGCAGGCGGTTTCATACAGGCGCGGCGCCGGATTTCCGGCCATCGGCTCGCGCGACAGGCCTTTGACGATGATGCCGCCCAGCCGGTCTAGGGGAACAATCTTTTCAAATTCGATTCCATAGCCGAACGTGCCGCTGGCGGCAAGCACAGGATTGCGCAGGGTCCGGCCGCAAAGAATTACGGAGCTGTCCAACCCGTCACCTTTCTTTCAAAGCTTCTGCCAGAACCTGGCCGTTCGCAGAGCTGGGAGGCGGAATCTCCAGGGCTGCCGCCAGCGTCGGCGCGAAATCCGCCGGGTTGACCACAGCGTCGAAAATTTCCGCCTGGAAGGCGGGGCCATAGAACAAAAGCGGGACAACTGTGTCGTAACTATATATAGAACCCGGGGCGACGCCTCGCCCGTTTCCGAACCTTTCAAAATGGTACGGCTGATATGCGATCAGAACGTCGCCGGCTCTGCCGGGAGACCAGCAGCGCGCCAGAAGCTGCCTGGTTTCGCGCGTCAGGAAGCTCGATCGGCCGTTGGGAACCAAGTACCCCGCCACCCCCGGAACCGACATAGCCGCCTCTCCAGCCAGGCGGGCGGCATCGGGGTACAGCTCAGTCACTTCGGGTCGCAGGTAGAGCCAGGGGAAAACGTATTTCTCGATGTAGCTGCTCAGGCCGCGCGGTGGGCGCCCGTAAAGCGCCGTCAGCCGGGAATTCACCGCCGCCGCCACCTGTTCGCCCGATATACGTTCCGCATGCAGCCCGCTCGCATCCAGGCTCTCTGGACTATCCGGCAGGCCCTGAGTAGCCGTGAAGGCGACGCAGACCTGGCCGGCGCCGTAGCGCGAATCGAGCCAGGTAAAAAACTCCTCCATTCTCCGGTCGAGCCGCACAATCAAATCCCGGACAAGCGGCGATTCCGCCCCGGTCTCGAGACCCAGCAGGAAGGGCGAAGATACGCTCAGCACCAGCAAGTCCCCAGAAGGTCCTTCGCCAAGTTTTTCCGCCGCGATTGCTTCCTGGGCGAAATCGAATTGCTCATCCACGGCGAAAGGAGACGCCAGGAAGGCAGCAAAAAATTCCTGCAAGTTGATCGGATCCACGGGAGCAAGAACCCGAAGCGGCGGCGCGGAAGGCGGCGCGCCGACAGCCGTCCACGGTTGTCCGCGGAACCGCAAGGCAGGATGCGCCTTGTTGAACGCCTCCGCCCAGGCCGGCAGTGTGTCCGAGTAGTAGGAACTGGTGACAAAGCGGCCCTCATCGTCCATCCAGTAGCACCCCGCCGGCTTGGCGCCTCCGAACAACACGGCCGTCTGATCGCGGAGTGAAATGGAAACCGTCCGCGAGCGGCCTGCCGTCGCCAGGCGCAATTGATCGGCGATCGTGCCCGCCAGCAATTTCCGGGGTGAGGCGCCGGGGCGCCGCGACTGGCCGGACCCGACGATGAAATACGATGCGTCCTCTACCGCGCTGACTACCTGGTGCTTCTGGCGGTCATACCAATGCTCGGCGGGAATGCCGGACAGCTCTGGATAGGCCCCCGTCGCCAATACGGCGGCGCCGGAAGCAGGAAATGTGGCGGCGTACTCGTAACGGCAGTTGCGAAACACAGAGCCGCCATCCAGCAGCCGACGAAAACCTCCGGCAGAAAAGGAAGCTCGAAACTTTTCGAAATAATCGGGACGGAACTGCTCCGAGACAATGACAATGGTCAGCTTTGGCCGGGCGGCCGCCGGCAAACCAATCGCCAGGGCCAGTGCTCCTAGCAATGCCGCCCGGAGTGACGCGGGCGCAAAGCCTCGCTCCGGCCGCGGAATGGAACTCCGACGCAGCGCGGCGCTCGCCGCGCGGCGCGGTCGCTGCCCGGCATTCAAGGCTCCGGCCCGCATCAGATGCTAAAGTGTAGTGTAACAAAACGTGGGTGAACTGTTCGATCTGGCCATCATCGGCGGCGGAATTAACGGTACGGCGCTTGCGCAACTGGCGGCGGACAACGGCTATAGTGTCGCGTTGCTGGAAAAGGCGGATTTCGGAGCCGGCGTTACCAGCCGTTCCACGCGCCTCATTCACGGCGGTCTGCGCTACCTCGAGCACGGGCAGATCAAGGTCGTCCGCGAGTCTCTTCGGGAGCGGGATGCGCTGCTCGACGAGTTTCCCTACCAGGTTCGGCCGCTGCCGTTTTTAGTACCGGTCTACCGCAGCGATTCGCGAAAGCCCTGGTGGATCGGCTTGGGCCTGGAAGCCTATTCCTGGATCGCCCGCAGCCGCCTTCTGCCGCGCCACCAGCATCTCTCGCCGCGCCAGGCGTTCGAATTGGAGCCGGGGTTGAAGCGCGTAAATCTGAACGCGGCGTTTTTGTACTTCGATTGCCAGGCCGTCTACCCCGAGCGGCTTGCGCTTGAGATGGCCCTGATGGCCGAAGAGAGCGGAGCCGAAGTGCAGAATCACGCCGAGGTCACCGCCCTGTTAATCGAGTCGAAGCCGAAGCTGCGCGTGGCAGGCGTTGCTGTCAACGGCCGCGAGTATCGCGCGCGCCTGGTGATTAACGCAGCGGGACCCTGGGTCGATCACGTTCTGCAATTGATGCCGCGGGGCGCCGGCCGCCCGCTTCTGAGCCTGATCGGCGGCGCCCACATCGTCACCGGAAGCTTTCCTGGCGCGCCCTCGCATGCGATCTACCACGAGGCTCTGGCAGATCGGCGTCCCTTCTTCATCATCCCCTGGCGTGGGCTGTGGCTCATCGGGACGACGGAGACTCCCGTTTCCGGCGATCCGGCCGGCGTTGCGCCCAGCCGCACCGAAATCGTTTACCTGCTGCGCGAAACGAACTTCCTGATCCCCGAAGCAAAGCTGACTTTGGATTGTGTTCTCTACGCGTATGCCGGGCCCCGGCCCTTGCTTCGCAGCGACTCCCGGCCGGCCCAGTCCATCACCCGCGACCACGCGATTTACGATCACGAGGCCAAAGACGGCGTGGCGGGAATGCTTACCCTTGCCGGGGGCAAGCTCACCACGGCGCGGGCCTTCGCGGCCGAGGCGCTGGCCCGCATTGCGCAGAAGCTCGGGCGGCCGCGGCCCGTCCGCCGCTCTCCCGCCAAGCAGAATTGGCAGGGCATTCCCTCCCGGCTCGCCGAAATCTATGGGCGCCGCGCGGCCGACATCGTCGCACTGGCAGAAAAAAATCCCGAACTCGACCGCCCTGCTTGCCCTCCCAAACCCACCACAGCCGCCGAGATCGTGCACGCGGTGACGAAAGAAAAGGCCCGGACTCTGGGCGACATTTTGTTGCGCCGCACCGGACTCGGCTTCGAGCCCGATCTGCAAGAGCATGACGTCGCACACGTCGCAGAGATTGCCGCGCCCCTGCTCGGCTGGGACAAGGCCGGCATAGCAGCCGCTCTGGCCGCGTATCGCGATGAGGCCGACCGAACTCTCCACCGGAGACCGGAACGGTGATTCCGGCCGCCGCATTGGCCGTTCTGGTGGCGCTCGCGTGGGGCTATCTCCTGCTGGCGCGTGCGCGGCTTACCGGTTTGAGCGAATTCGATGCGATTGACACCCAGGAGCCGCCGGAAAGATGGCCGCCGGTAAGCGTCATCATTCCTGCCCGCAACGAAGCAGCGATGCTGCGTTTCACTCTGCCTTCCGCTTTGTCCTTCTATTATCCGCAGGTCGACGTTGTCCTTGTAGACGATTGCTCCGGCGATCGTACGGCCGAGGCGGCCGAAGAAACGGCGCGCGCGCTGGAAAGAGAAAACCTGCGGGTCCTGAGAGGCGCTCCGCCCGCTCCCGGTTGGCGCGGCAAGATTTGGGCGCTCGAACAGGGTGTCGCGGCGAGCCGGGGCGAGTGGCTGCTGTTTCTCGACGCGGATGTCGTGGCCAGCCCTCACCTGTTGCGGGACTTGATGCGTCTCGCGTTGAAGGAGCGCTACTCGATGGTTTCGCTTATGGTGCTGCTGCGCGCGGAGGGCTTCTGGGACCGGTTGCTCGTTCCGTCCTTTTTTTTCTTCTTCCACTTGCTATACCCTTTCCATCGGGTGCGTGAGCCCGTATCTCCGACGGCTGCCGCGGCGGGAGGGTGCGTTCTGATAAACCGGCGGGCGCTGGCCGGAGCCGGCGGGTTGGCCGCGGTGCGGGATGCCTGGATTGACGACATCGCGCTCGCCAAAGCGGTGAAGCGTAGCGGCGTCAGAATTTATCTGGGGGCGACGGCCCAGGCGGCGAGCTTCCGCCGCTACGGAACGCTAAAGAGTCTGCGGGAGATGGTAGCTCGATCGGCGTTCACTCAGTTGCGGCGGTCCTGGGGGCTGGTGGCGCTGGCCGTGCTGGGATTGGGCGTGCTATTCGCCCTGCCAGCGGGCGGGGCTCTCTGGCTTTCCCTGCGCGCCGCAACGCAGCCGGGCGGCGTTGAATATGTGTTCGGCGCGGCCTGCTGCTGTTCTCTCGCGTTCATGCTGGCATCCTACGCCCCCACCCTTCGGCTGTACCGACTGCCGCTTTTCTGGGGATTCACGCTACCCGTAGCCGCCGCGGTTTACAGCGTCATCACCGTGGAATCGGCGCTGCTGCACACCTTTGGCCAAGGACCGCGCTGGAAAGGCCGAACGCCGGACGGATGAGTCTTGCGACCGCCCGGCGCGATCATCCTCCGTTGGCCTTGCGGTTGATCAGCGCAAGGAATTCGTCCCGGGTCTGCTTATTGTTCCGGAACGCCCCCAGCATCGCGCTGGTTATGGCCGACGAGTGTTGTTTTTCCACGCCGCGCATCATCATGCAGAAGTGCCGCGCTTCGATAACCACGCCGACTCCGCGAGGCTCGATCGCCTCCTGAATTGTATGCGCGATCTGGCTCGTCAACCGCTCCTGGATCTGAAGGCGGCGGGCGAACATATCCACCAGGCGGGGAATTTTGCTTAAGCCGATCACCTTCTTATCGGGCAAGTAGGCCACGTGCGCCTTCCCGTAAAAAGGCAGCAAATGATGCTCGCACAAGCTGAACAGCTCGATGTCTTTGACAATTACCATCTCGTCGTAGCAGACCTCGAACAGAGCCCCGTTGAGAATCTCTTTGATATCCATTCGATATCCGCCGGCGAGAAATCGCAGGGCCTGCGCCACACGGGCAGGCGTGCGCTTGAGTCCCGGGCGGTCCGGATCTTCCCCTATCTCTTCCAGCAGCACGCGAACCGGCTCGATCATGCGCGAGACCGGCTCCCGACCGCTTTCCGTCAAGCTGTCCTCTTCTTCGGAGATTTCGAGCAAATCTTCAGTCTTTGTTTTCGAGTTCATGAAATTGCAGTTCAACCGAATTCGAGCCGGTTTCCTCTAAACGGATTCGAACCAAGCGCGCAGCCGCCGGCTCCAGCGGAGCGCCGGTCACAACCGGCCGACGCATCCAGTCGTCGCGCAGCCATCGGCTGATCTGGATGGCCAGATTTTCTGTAGTGGGAACCAGGCTCGCAAACTCCGGCACATCGGCGTTCAGATCCCGGTGATCGACCTTCGAGAGCACCGCGCGGCGGACGGACAGATCCAGAGCTGCCGGAGCCGCGACCAGCCCGGTGCCCGGATCGACCTCCCCTCCCACGGTCACCTCCAGCGAGTAATTGTGCCCGTGCCCAAACGGATTGTTGCACTTGCCAAACACACGGGCATTCTCCTCGCTGCTCAGCTCCGTGCTGTGGAGCCGATGGGAGGCCGAGAATGAATATCGGCGGGTCAAAAAGGTCATCCCACTGCGCCTCACTCGGAGTGCTCCACGTACAGGTCCGGGGTCTCGTACAACCGCACGCGAGCGAGCCTCCGCCGGCCCTGGTTCAACTCCGGCGCGAGCCGCCGCCAGATTTCTCGGGCGATGTTTTCCGGAGTGGGCGTGATCCGGTCGAAAGGGGGCACCTCACGGTTGAGAAAACGATGATCAAAGGGCTCGACCACCAGCCGCTCCAGCACTCCCTTCAATTCTTTCAAGTCCATCACCATTCCGGTAACAGGATCTACCTCGCCCTCTACGGTAACCTCCACAACGTAGTTGTGCCCGTGGCCGTTCGGATTGGCCCCTTTGCCATAGAGCGCCTGATTCTGTTCTTCGGTGAGGAAGGGGCTTGCGCAGAAATGAGACGCCGAGAATTCCGCCTTTCGGGTTATGGAGATCATACCCACTTGCTTCCGGGGTGGTTACAATGTTAGTGCAATCTCTATGGTACGCCTTTCCAAACAACACCTGCTACCCGGCCTGATCGGAGCGTTGACGGCCGCTTTTCTAATTTCCATCTGGCCGTCGTTCCGAGACGCCGAAAGCTCGGTCGTACAGGTGGGCGATAACGCCCCGGAATTCAATTTGATGTCGGAAAACGGCGAACCGATCCAACTGAAAGACTTCCGGGGCAAGTTTGTCGTGTTAAATTTCTGGGCCACCTGGTGCCCTCCCTGCGTCGAAGAGTTGCCTTCCCTGGAGCGGTTTCATGACCGCTTCCGGTCCCGTGGCGTCGTGGTGCTTGGGGTGAATGAAGACGATGATCTGACTGTCTACCGGGACTTTCTACGGAAGCAAGGAGTCCAGTTCCTCACGGTGCGTGATCCGGAACGCAAGGTAAGCCATCGTTATGGCACGTTCAAGTATCCGGAGACTTACTTTATCGATCGCAGCGGAAAAGTCGTGCAAAAGATCGTAGGCCCAGCTAACTGGAACGATCCGGAAATTACCAGCTACATGGAACAGTTGCTTCGAAGTTAAGGGCGGGAGCGATCATGGTTCTTTGTAATACCCGGCCTCCCGGAAACTGCGATTTACTTGGCCGCGCGGCCAAGTCGGCTGGCTGCATGGGCCGTGCGCTCCCGTTCCCCGCCGTGGCCTTTCCCGTGCCGAGCGTGTGAGCGGAATCGCCCGCAAGGCTAGGAGTTTTCCTAGGGCTTATCCCTTATGGGCGGTGGTAAGCTTCTCTCTCGGATGAACAACCATGGGGCGTCCCCGTTTGCTGCTAGCCGATGACCATACGTTAGTCCTCGAGGGATTCCGGCGGCTTTTGGAGCCGGAATTCGATCTGGCCGGAACCGTGGAGAATGGCCGAGCCTTGTTAAGCGCCGCGCATCGTCTGCGGCCCGACGTGGTTCTGATGGATATCTCCATGCCTGGGCTGAACGGCATCGAGGCAGCGAAACGATTGCGGAAGACCGAGCCGGATACGAAGATCATTTTCGTCACCATGCACTCCGACCCGGCATATGTCAGCGAAGCCTTTCGTGCCGGCGCTTCCGGCTACGTGCTGAAGCGCTCGGCCGCCTCCGAACTGGTCACGGCGATTCAGGAGGTATTGAAGGGCCGGTCCTACGTGACCCCCTTGGTCACCAAGGACGTGCTCCATTCGTTTCTGGAGGATCCGAAGCCGGAAAGGCCCGCCGGCCGGCTCACGTCGCGCCAGCGCGAAGTGCTGCAACTGATCGCCGAAGGCCACTCGAACAAGGAAATCGCGACTATTTTAAATATTTCGCCTAAGACCGTCGAATTTCACAAGTCGCGGATTTTCGCCGAACTGGGCCTGCGCACCACGGCGGAACTGACGCAATTTGCCCTGAAGCACGGGATAATCGGTTAGACGATTTCACCGCCGCTCCCGGTATTTTTTCTGAGGCGGCATCCTTCCGCAGCTCGCCACTCTGTGATCCCGATTACTAAGTTTTCGGCGCAAGGGATGTTTGTCCGGAGCACAAGGGTTTTCCCTCGTTCTTTCGTTTGACTTTGCATGCTAGTTTTACTTCATGAACGCTCGGGAAAGAAATCTTCACGCGCGCGACAGCATTTTCGGGATTCTGGGCACAATCCCGCCGAGTCTTGGCCAGCTTTTTACGGCACGACCGCCATTCCGCACGCTAGGGAAAACAAACCGGTCACCGCGCTGTTTCGCCGGCCTGTCGGATTTGCTCTGGTCGGCGTTTCGTATGCGGGAGAATTGCGCTTCGGTCTGGCCTGGGGAAATCTGAGAAAAAAGTTTTCAAACAGCGTTTCGCGAAAGAGGGGGCCGCAATGGCGATCCGGGAAAAGTTATTCAGAACAGATTTGCGGAAAACAGCGAGAACTAAATCGGGCGGCGATGAGCCAGGGACTGAGCAGGCAGCGGCACTGAACACCATTTTGATATTTCGCTGATCTCGGCCAGCGGCCGATTTTTCCCGGAAGGCGCCGGTGGTTTTCACCGGTGCGCGGTCGAATTTTTTGGCCGAGGGAAGGAGAAAAAAGAGAGGCGTTTCATGCCAGCAATAGGAGAAGTAGCTATGAATGCGAGAACCTGCCACCGTGGCGCTGATCCGCAGAATCTTGCGAGAATTCTGTTGGTGAGCCCTTTCGAGGAGGATCACGCCGCACTGCGGGCGATCCTCCATCGATCGGAGTGGTCGGTGAGCGGGGCGAAAGGCATCCTGGAGGCGATGACCATTCTAGCCGGACAGCCGCCGATTCCGGTGGTCATTTGTGAGCGCGATCTGCCGATGGGGGATTGGACCGCGTTGTTGGAATCCATGCAGCTTTTGTCCTGTCCTCCGCATTTGATTGTTTCCTCCCGCCAGGCGGACAACCGCCTCTGGGCGGAGGTTCTCAATCTGGGAGGTTATGACGTATTGGCCACGCCGTTTGACCGGGCCGAAGTTCTCAGGACCGTTCAGTTGGCGCGTTTGAATTGGGTGCGAAAATGGGAAAATGTCGCTATCCTGTCGCGCTCGGTCAGGGTATTGTAAAGAGGCGTTTTACTTACTCTGACTCGGCAACCCAGTAAACCTCTTCTTTGATCGATTCTTTTGGAAATCCCGCCCGTTTCAGAACGCCCTTCACATTTTCCACCATCACGGGGTTGCCGCAGATGTAAGCCGTGGTATCGGCAGCAGTAAAGCCCAGGGCATCCAGGTGCTTGCGGGCCACGTCTTCTGCGCGTCCCCGCTCGCCCGTCCAGGCAGGGTCCATCCAGATGCGGCTGATTGTGGGGATGTAGTCGAGCCAGGGGCGTTCCTGCGCCAGAGCACCCAGCTCCTCGCAATAGCCGAGCTCGGTCGAGACGCTCGCCGCCTGAAGAAGAGCGATCCGGTAGGGGATTCGCTCTCCCTGCGCTTCTCTGGCTGCAAATTCGCGAACCATGCTCACGTAAGGCGCTACGCCCGTGACAGTGGCTACCAGAAAATGATTTGGGTGGCCGCTGGCCGCGTCGAATACGAACCGGCCCTTGGCAGAGCGCCGCAGAAAGACCTCCTCGCCGACGGGAACGTCGTAGAGGTGGGGCGTCAATTCGCCATGCGGGACCAGCTCGAGAAAGAACTCCAGCTCGGGCTGGCTGGGCGACGAGGCGATCGAATACGGGCGCTCCAGCATTTTAGAACCGGAGGGCAGGCCAATCGTCACGTATTGCCCGGCCTGAAACGGAATCTTCTCCTCCGGTTTGATGCGAATCACCCACAGCTCCGGGTTGATATCGCGGCGAGACATCACAGCGGCTTTGATGTACTTGGAGTCCATAGAGCAGGATGTTGCGGCTTCAGGATACAAGCGAGGTTTTGAAGCTCGGCGGCTTTCTCTCGGCCAGCGCGGCGTCGGCTGGATACAGCGTATCGCGCAGTTCGGGAATCTGGATCTCGACACGGGTCCCTTGCCCGGCCTGGCTATGAATCGTCATCCGGTATTGCGGCCCGAATAAAACGTTCAGCCGTTCCCGGACGTTGCTCACGCCGATGCCGCGGCTGTAAATATTGCTCATCGATTCGGCCGGGATCCCCACGCCGTCGTCTTCGATCGTCATAGTGAGCCATCCGTCGGCGCAAGCCGCGCGCAAGCTGATGGCGCCCCCTTCGACCTTGGCGCTCAGACCGTGCTTGATGGAATTCTCCAGAATCGGCTGAAGCATCATACTGGGCACCAAAGCGTCCAGAGCGGAATCTTCGATCTGCTTGATGATCTTCAGTTTATCACCGAAGCGAACCACCTCGATCGACAGATAATCGTCGATGAACTGGAGCTCGTCGCGCAAAGGACTGAAGTTATCATGTTTCCGCAGCAGTCGGCGCAAAATTGTGGACAGCTTGAAAACGAGCAGGCGCGCCTTCTCCTGGTCGGTGCGAATCAATGAGGCGACGGAATTCAGGGTGTTGAACAGAAAGTGCGGGTTGATCTGGCTTGACAGCGCATCGAGCTTGGCCTGCATCAGCAAACGCTTCTGCTCCTCGAGCTTGATCTCGTTGCGCGTGTTGTTCCAGATTTTCAGGGGCAGAGCCACGCAGGCCGCCGTAGTCACGAAAGGCGCCAGCATGATGAACTTCAGATCCTGCCAGCCCGGATACCAATAAAACAACGCTCTTGACCGGAATTCCGCTCCTTCTAATCCGGCCGGAAGCGAGCCGCGCACGAACAGCTCGCCGAGCAGGATGCGCAGGAACTCCACCGAAAAGCAGGCGAACAGCAATAGCATTTGGTACGCCGCGCTAGGACCGCGGCGCGCGCCAAACCATTCGGCGCTGCCGGCCGAAATCGATTTGATCTTGCTTTTCGAGGCCTGGATTGCGCCGATCAGAGTTCCTTTGGAACCCGAGAACCCATCGGCCAGCAGGTGCCGGAACCAGCGGTAGATGCTCAAGTCAAAAAACGGAGAAAAACGCCAGACATCCTCCGCTTCCGGGGCCAGATCCCGCAGGAAGCCGGCCAGCGCTCCAATTCCCACCATCAGCGGCAGGGCCAACAGCTCGTGGTGCGCAAACGCGGGCAATCCGATCAGCAGTCCAGCAACCGCCCCGGTTACATAGCCGCCGACCAAGCCGGCCAGCAGAGCCGCTTCCAGGCTGATATCAGCGGCGCGGTACTCGAGCAAAATGCGCACGGCGACTCCCACCGAGAAAGTCCCGCCCAGCCACAGGCCGAACAGAAGCCGCTGCTTGAGCGTGCGCTCCTCGAGCAGCAGCATGCGCTTCATCCAGCCCCATCGCACGAGAATGCTCGCTATGGCGGAAACCATCCCCACCTTGACCAGCAAGCTGACGAGAAACTGTTGTTCGGATGCCATCGCGACCCGATCGGCGCAAATTCATTATAATAGGCCGGTGGGGACAGAAATCCGGAAAGTGGCGGAGGCCGACTTCCCTTGCCGTTTCGGGCATTTTCGTATTTACGGCTTGGAAGCGGCGGACAACGGGAAGGCCGAGAGCCTTGTGGTCCTCCGCATGGGTGATTTTGCCGGTCCGGGGCCGGCGCCCCTGGTCCGCATCCACTCGCAGTGCCTTACAGGAGACGTGTTCGGCAGCTTGCGCTGCGACTGCCGGGCGCAGCTCGAGATGTCGCTCGAGCGGATCGCCGCCGAGGGCCGCGGGCTGCTGATTTACGAACCGCAAGAGGGACGCGGCATCGGCTTGCTGAATAAGTTGATGGCCTATCAGCTCCAGGACGGCGGGGCCGACACGGTCGAAGCCAACGAACGGCTTGGATTCGAAGCCGACCTGCGAACGTATCGGGTTGCCGTGGCGGCTTTACGCTACTTCGGGATCGAGCGGGTTCGCTTGCTCTCCAACAATCCAAGCAAAATCCGGGCGCTTGAGGAGGCGCGTATTCACGTGGAGGAGCGCGTGCCGTGTGAAGTGGCTCCAATCTCTTCGACTCGCGCGTATCTGAAAACTAAAAAGAAAAAACTCGGACACATGCTGCAAGGCCTGTAACCAGGCCCCAATCCGCCTAACGGTGAAGTTTCATCAGCTCGACAAGCATTTCGGGATAGTCCGTTATCAAGCCGTCCACGTCGAGATCCATCAGCCGTTGGGCTTCCTGGCGGTCGTTCACGGTCCAGGCAAACACTTTCAGCCCTTCCGAGTGCGCCTCAGCGATAAGTTCCCGCGAGGCCAGGCGAAACTGAGGAATGATGATATCGACCGGGCAGTTGTGCCTGGTCTCCTCATCCTGGGTGCGATTGTAAATGAAGCCGAGTTGTAAGTCCGGCGCCAACTGCCGGAGCTTCAGCAGCGTTTGCGGATAAAACGAGGAGACCACGGTCTGGGAGCGATCGCAGTATTTCTCAATGAGGGCGAGAGCGCTCTGCTCAAAGCCGGGAGATTTCAACTCGACATCCAGATAGGTCCGCCCGCCGAATTTGGCAAGCACCTCTTCGAGGAGAGGGATTTCGTAGGTTCCTGAGGCGTTCTTCAGATCGGCATAGGTGCTGCTTTGAACCGCGTGGCCGCCAACGACGGACCCATGAACCACCACGAGCTGATTGTCCACGGTAACGCGCACATCGAGCTCGATCCCATCCGCCCCGAGATCCAGAGCCTTCTGAAAGCTCGGCATTGTGTTTTCGGGCAGATGGCCGGCGGCGCCTCGATGTCCAATAATCAGCACTGGCTGCGTTTCCTCTCGTCGGGCTGCTTTTCGCAGTTAACACCGATAACCTTGACAACCTATTGACAAAGTATCATGATTTGAGCAGGCAGGGAGATTCTTCCATGAGCCCCACCAAGCTGTTGATTTTTTCGGCCGCTCTGCTTCTTCCGGCGGCCGGGGCCGCTCAGCACATCGTCTCCGCCCGCGCCGGTCTGGTCCACTACACGGAAGGCCAGGTTTTGCTGAACGAAAAGCCGATCGTACAAAGGCCCGCCCAATTTGAGGAAGTGAAAGAGGGCGAGTACCTGCGAACGGAGCAAGGCCGGGCCGAGGTGCTGCTGACGCCGGGCATCTTCCTGCGCCTGGGCGAAAATTCTCAGATCCAAATGGTATCATCCCGCCTCTCCGACGTGCGATTGCGGCTGCTGGCGGGATCAGCCGATATCGAGGCCGATGAGCTGAACAAGGATCACGCCGTAACTGTAATCCTCGGCGGCGCTCAGGTGCATTTGCAGCACACGGGGCTTTACCGCTTTGATATGGCCGAGAACGAGTCGCCGCAGCTTCGCGTATTCTCGGGGGAAGCTCTGGTCACCGCCGATGGCCGCGAATATCACGTGAAAAGCAAGAAGGAGATCGAACTGGCTGGCGACTTCGCCGTGCGAAAATTCGATCCTGAGGATACCGACGCTTTGGACCGCTGGAGCAAACGGCGGTCGAGCTATATTTCGGCGGCTAATGTATCCTCGAGCACCATGGCCTATTACGGGTATGGCGGTTACGGCGGATTCGGCTATGCAGGGTCGGGGTGGGTCTGGAATCCCCTGTTCGGGATGTACACGTTTTTGCCTTACAACAGCATCGCCTGGAGCCCTTATGGATTCGGGTTCTACAGCCCGGGAGCCGTTTACTCGTACTTTATCCTGCCGCGATCTTATGGCTGGTTGAGCGGGCGTTCCGTCTCCGCGCCGACTAACGGCCTGAACGGCGGACTCGGCTCTGGACGAGCGGCGTCCCTGCCGGGCGGAAGTGTGGGGACGGCCGGCGGAACGCGCGGGATCTCGATGGGAACGGGAGGCCTCTCGCACGGCGGTGGAATCTCACGGGGCGCCGGCGGCGGCGGTTTTCGAGGCGCCGGCCACCGGTAATCTTCCCTCTGGAAGCTTCGCCAAAATCCGGTCGTGGATCCAGTGCGGGTCCCACCACTCTGTGGCGGTCACCTGCGCTCCATCCACTTGCATGCTGAAATGCAGATGATCGCCGCCGGCCAACCCGGTCGAACCACTCCGGCCGATCTCCTGCCCCTGGTGGACCCGCTCACCGGGTTTCACTCCGATCGAGCTCAGATGGCCGTAAATTGATTGCAGCGCGCAGCCGTGATCGATCACCACACAGTTTCCGTAAATACCGAGGTAATCGGCGAAGACGACTTTGCCGTCGTTCGCAGCCGCGACGCTGGAGTTGGCGGTGACCGCAAGGTCAAAACCCAAATGATCAGCCTCATCGATTTTTCGCCCGCGGTAAAAATACAGCCGGTGATCGGCAAACGCGGCTTCCACTTGGGAATTGGCCAACTGCCGGAACGGCTTGCTCCACAGGAAATTTTCCTCGGTCTTCCATCTCAGGCCGGCCAGCTCGCGATTGTTGACTGCGCGCAGGTCCCGGTTGATCTTCAGATAGTCGGAGACGGGATCCCCGGTGAGCGCTAGCTGGGGAGCGTGCGGTGCGATGTTTTGGACCACCTTGCGCAAGAAATCGTCACTGAGCTCCATCCGCCGGACCCGAAACTTCTTCGGAAACACACGAAACCAAAATCCGGCCGTCTGCTCGTTTCCCGCCTCATCACGAGCGTAAACCACCGGGGCTGTTCCGGGCGCCAGATCGTAAGGAAATGCGAAGATGCTAAAGCGCGATCCCGGCGCTCCTCCGGGCAGCCGCCAGCTCCGGAAGCTGTATGGGCCTACGCGCACGCCCGCATCGCTCACGTCCGGATCAGTGGTGAACACCACCATCTCCGAGCCGCCTTGGTTGATGTAATGTTGCGCTCCGTCTACGGAGAGCCGGGGCGGCCTGCTCCGCACGAAAATTTCCGCCGTCATCGCCGCGCTCGAACCGCGCCAGTCGTCGGACTTGGCTTCGAGCACCAGACGCGCCGGCCCATCCTGAAGTTGAGGAATTGACTCCCGGCCCGCCACAAACTGGTATTGCTCCACCGGCCGGCGCCTTCGCCAGAACTTCCAGCGCGCCGTCTCCGTTTTCATCTCCATTACGGTAAAGCGGCGTCCGCCCTGTTCTACACTCGCACGGAAATACCGGACGCCGTTTTTTGCGGAGATCCGTACTCTCACCGGCGTTGCCGTTCCCACCGCCTTCACCGGCGGATCCAAGGTGATCGCCGGTGTGGCGCCGCTCAGCCACACTATTGCCCCGAGCGCCGCCACGGGCAGCAGCCAAATCCATTTGCGCATAGCCCTTTATCTTGTCACGAAACGTTCACCATGACGGAGAACGGGAGATTCGGAGCGCTAATCCTGCCCGGGCGAAAGCGGGGCACCCGATTGCGCCGGTAATTGACACCCCCGAACGGCGCCAGCTATGATGAAAGATTGATTTTTGAAGGGGATCGAGACTAGTTCCAATGGCTAACCATTATTCGGCCGTCAAAAGGGCCCGCCAGAACGAGAAGCGCCGGGCTGTGAACCGCAGGAACCTGACGCGCGTGCGCCACCAGATCCGCGCACTGCGGCGCGCCTTGCAGGCGAATGACAAGGAAGCGGCCAACTCCTTGTTCCGCGCCACGCTCCGGCAGATCGACAAGGCCGCTCAGAAAGGCGTGCTCGCCAAAAACACTTCGGCGCGTTATAAGTCCCGCCTGTGGCAGCGCCTGAATGCGCTCAACGCGTCAAGTCCCACACCAGCCGCTCCATAATCACCCGGTCGTCAGGCCGCTCTCTTCTCAGATCGCGATCGGTTTCAAACAGCAGAACCAGGGCGCGCTGCAACTGTCCATGCGAAAAACGCCGCGCCGTGTCGAGAGCCTGGCGGGCCCGGGCGGGCCATACGGGCAGGCCGAGCTTGTTGAACAGGCGCGTCGCCTCTGTCTCCGTGCGCGCTCCGGCTTCTTTGATGGCCAGCGCATAACGAAACAGGCCGGCCAGAAAATTCACTTGAAGCGGCAAATAGATGTCCATACGAGCCAGCGCGTGCAAAATCTCGAGGGCACGGGTGCGGTTCCTGGCCGCCAGAGCGTCGGTCAGCTCGAAAATGCCGCTTACACGAGCTTCCGGGACGAGCGCGGCCACTGCCTGCCTGGTAATCTCCTGATCGGTCCCCGCGTAGAGGGACAGCTTGGAGATTTCATTCGCCACCCGAGCCATATCGTAGCCGAGCGCCTCGGCAAGCTCCGCCAAAAGCGAGTCGGAGATGCGAAGCCGGTTTTGCAACGCCAGCGCACGCGCACCCTCTAGCACCGCCCGTTGATCCAGCCGTCGCAGCTCCACATGAACCGGAATCGCGCGGAGCAGGCGAGCCAGCGCCTCGAGCTTCTTTCGGTCGTCGCGGTCATCCCAATCGAAGCGCACCGCCTCGAACAGCAGGACCACGCCGGGTGTAGGATGGCGAAAGTAATCCTCGAGAGCCTGAGCTCCCGAAAAGCCGGAAGATCCATCCTCTTCTTCCAGTTCCCGGCCCCGGGCGAGCAGTGACTCCGCGTTGCCGCACACGATCAAACGGCGGGCCGCAAAGAGGGACAAAGTGCGGGCATCCTCGAGGGCCGCTTCCAGTGGCGTCTCCGCCAGATCATACTCGGAGAGACCGCTTTCCCGCTCCTGGGGCGGCATTGCCGCCTCGAGCAGCGCCTTCCGGCAGCCGTCTCGGGAAAACATCTCCCGTCCCAACAGCAGATAGCCTGGAGCGAGCCGCGCCGCAGCGTCCTTGCGCTGCAACTGCGCAATGAGTTGGGCGGGGTCCATCAAAATTTCTCCAGAATGGCCGTTACCAGATCGCGGGCCACGGCCTGGCTCAGCCGCTGCACTCCGACTTCGCTTTCTTCGAAGTACGCCCGCGGATCGATCGAAACCTCATAGCGCTCCCGTGCCTGAAAGTTTTGGTTTTGATACAGCACCGCGCCGGTCCGGCGCTCGGTAAACGTCACCTGCATCTGAGCTACGACTTGAACGACAGTGGCCCGGCCGCTGGCGGGATCAAAAACGATGGGCGTGATGATGACGTTGACGACGGCTCCGCGCAAGACGGCGTCGGCGGCGGCTTCATCGGGGGTGACCCGGAAGTGAGTCCTCGTGATCAGTTCGTGCGTAACCGCGCGGGTCAGGTCCTGCTCGATCTTATAGCGCGAGGTCGCGTTCGCAAACGGCAACACGGCCACGCTTCTCACTTCTTTTGGAATCTGGTCGCCGCGGCCGGCCACGTGATAGCCGCAAGCCGGGAGGAGAATCAGAAACGCCGGAATTACGGCCGCAGTCCGCCGGGCCGAGCGGATGATCCTCTGCCGTGAAGCCATCTAGTTGATCTGGTGCTCCGGCGCCGGTGTGTGCCTGAGATGGCGCCGCAAGATGCCGCCCAACCGGACGACAATGCCGCTGGCTACATAAACGGAAGCCATCGCCAGCAAAACGGGCTGGGAGAAGTTCCAGATGAGATAGATCATCATGGCGATCATGACGACTGTGACCCAGGAACGCTGCTGCACGAGGTTGATTTCCTTAAAGCTGTTGTAGCGCCACGTACAAACCATAAGGAAACACAGCAGGGCGATCAGCGCCATCCACAGCGCGCCCCAGGGAAACCAGACGTGGATGGGATAGCCTGACGCTGCGTGAACGACAGCGGCCAGCATGCCGGCGGCACAGGGAATGGGCAGGCCCACAAAATACTTCCGCCCGACGCGGCCCGGATTCTTGGGCGTGGGATTGCGCTGGATGTTGAACCGCGCCAGCCGTGTCGCGCCGCATACGAGGAAGAGGAAGGTCAACAAATAGCTTAGCCGGATCAGGTGTTCGGCGAACATCCCGCCGCTCAGCGGGTCGATCGCACGAATCCCCCAGGCAAAGGCAAGCAGAGCGGGAGCCACGCCGAAAGTAATCACGTCAGCCAAAGAGTCCAGCTCTCTGCCAAAATCGCTGACGGCATTCGTCAGGCGGGCGATGCGTCCATCCATGCCGTCGGTAAACACCGCTACGCCTATCGCAAGCGCGGCCAGATCGAATTGGCCCGCCGCTTCGGCCAGCCGTTCAGGCGGCAGCGAAATAGCGTGAATCGTCTTCATCACCGAATAATAGCCGCAAAAGATCGTGCCCGCGGTGAACAGACTTGGCAGGGCGTATGCGCCGCGGCCCATCAATTTTCTTTCCCTGATCATGACTCCTCTCGACGGCGGGCCAGGATGGAACTGCCTGCCCGCACGCGCTCGCCTCGCTGGACCGCCAGATCCCACTCCGGTCCCAGAAGCACGTCCATCCGCGAGCCGAATTTGATCAAGCCAAAGCGCTCGCCTCGCTGCACTCGGTCGCCAATCTTTTTGTTGCAAACGATGCGCCTGGCCACCAGGCCGGCAATTTGCTTGAACACGACTCGGGAGCGCTCATCCTGAACCACCACTGTATTCTGCTCGTTCTCCACGGAGGCTTCCTCGAGGCTGGCGACTTTGAACTTGCCCGGAGTATATCGGACGTCGGTGATAACCCCGGATATGGGGCACCGATTCACATGAACGTTGAAGATGTTGAGAAAGATGCTGATCCGCACGCCTCCGTTTTCCGCCGCGCGGACGTCTACCACCCTGCCGTCCGCAGGTGACACCGCAACCGGTCCGGCCGGAATCTCACGCTCCGGGTCGCGAAAAAAATAAAGGCAGAAAGCGCCGGCGCCGAGCAGCGGAACACCAGCCAATGGGTGCAAAACCCAGCCCAAAACAACGGCCGCCGCGCCAAACGCAGCGGCGTAATAAAAGCCGTCCCTCACCATGTAAATGGGCGCTCAGGGTGTTGTTTCCCACGTTCTTTCCGGTTTCCTCCCGTCGCCGCTCGGCAAATCGGGCGGTTTACGGAATTCCAGGTCTGAATCAGTAAGTGCATCTTGTGTGGGAACTTCGAAAACATCGTCCCACGACCATTATAAATAAATAAAAAGCCCGGCTTCGATTCGAACCGGGCTTCCACAAAATATGGCTGGCAAACGGCCCGTCAGGCCGCGCCCGTAGAGATCGACTGGTGGACGATGTTCTGCATCTCGTCTTTCAGCCGCAGCTTGAGCTTCTTTAACCGTATTTCTTCGAGCTGCTCCTGCTCGCTCAAATAGGGCCGGGATGCCAGTTGGTCCAGCCGTCGAGCGTACTCGGCATGCTCTTCCGCAAGGCGGCGAAACTGCTCATTTGAGGCCATCAGGCGCTCCTGCAACTGTTCCTGAAGGCTCCGTTCCATAGGCGTACTACCTCCTTAGCAGTGGGGGTCGCCACGCCGAGTCGTACCTAATGGAAAATTCCAGGCTCGGTGGATTGAACTGAAGTAGCGGCAGCAGATTGTGCGTCATTCTTCCGCCACCCCAAACTTATCACAGTCCGGGCGCGGAATGCAATACGGCAAAAATCCAAAGGCAATCCTGTAAGTCATTGATTCACAGTGAGTTGCATTAAAACAGCATCTTCCGGCGGCGAGCGATAGTAGCCCGGCCGCTCGCCGTAAACGACAAATCCCAAACGTTCGTAGAGGCTTCTGGCGCATTGATTGGATCGGCGTACTTCGAGGAACAGGCGGCCCGGAATCCTGCGGATCAAATCACGCAGTAAAGCGGCACCCACCCCTCTCCGGCGGGCTTGCGGATGTACGGCGACGGCCAGAATCTCCGCCTCTTGCGGAACCGGCCGGGCCGCTACCAGGAGTCCCAGCAATCGGCCGCTCTCTTCCGCTACCAGACTGAGGTGCGAGTTGCTCGCGCGGATGCCGCGCCGAAGATCGTCTTCGGTCCAGTTCCCTGCTTCGGGCGAAAGCCGGATGATTTCAGCCAAAGCCGGAACGTCCGCATCCTGGGCCTCATGCACTTTTACCATTCCGGTATTATGTCTCTTATGTCCACCCAAGTGGGAGAGCATCAGTCTGAGAGCGATCGCGCCGATCTGGGCCGATTCGGCTATGCCCAGGAGCTCTTCCGAAACATGGGCGGGTTTTCAAATTTCGCGATTTCATTTTCTATCATCTCCATCCTTACCGGGGCCGTCACGCTTTTCGGCTATGGCCTCGAGATGGGCGGACCGCTCGAAATGACCGCCGGCTGGCCGCTCGCCACACTGTTCACGTTGGCCGTGGCGGCCAGCATGGCGGAACTGTGCTCTGCCTTTCCCACATCCGGCGCCATGTACCACTGGGCCGCCCATCTCGGCGGACCGGTTTGGGGGCCGGCCTGCGGGTGGTTTGTAGCGTGGCTTAATATCCTCGGCCTGGCCGCGGCTCTGGCCGGAATTAACTACAGTTGCGCTCAGTTTGTACTTCCCTTTCTAGGCATTGCTTCGACCTATAGAAACCTGTTGGCTGCCTTCGGCCTTATCCTGGCCACCCAAGCGCTGCTCAATCACTACGGCATTCGCCTGGTAGCGATCCTTAACGATTGCAGCGTCACGGTACACATTGCCGGAGTGGCGCTTCTGGTGGCGGCCCTTTTGCTGCTCGCCCGGCTCCAGCCGGTGCAATTCTTGTTTCAAGCCACAACCGCCAATGGCCGTTTCCCGTACGGGTGGGCCTTTATTCTCGGCCTGCTTCAGGCCCAATGGACCTACACCGGCTTTGACGGCTCGGCGCATGTAGCGGAAGAAACCTCCGACCCGCGCCGCCGCGCCCCCTGGGGCATTGTGCTTTCCGTAGCCGTATCGGGAATTGTGGGATACCTGCTGATTTTGAGCCTTACCCTAGCAATCCGGGCGATTCCCGCAGTTCTGGGGACGCGCGATGCGCAGGGCAATCCGCTGCCGGCGGCAATCGCTATCTTGCAGCAGGCGCTGGGCGCCCGGGCCGGCAATGCCATGTCGGCGCTGGCTTCCATGGCGATGTGGTTTTGCGGCCTTTCCTGCGTGACTTCGGCGTCGCGCGCCATTTTCGCCCTGGCCCGCGACCAGGGCGCGCCCTTTTCCGCCTTTCTCCGGCGGGTCAGTCCCCGCCACGGCACGCCGGCTGCGGCGATCTGGGTCTTCGTCGGGGGATCCTTCGCCGCCATGCTCTGGACGGGCGCCATACCGGTTGTGACTTCCTTGAGTACTGTGGCTTTGTATGCCGCCTACATTGTCCCGATCATGCTGGCCTTGCGGAGTCGCAGTTCGGGTTGGCAGCACTCGGCCCCGTGGTCTCTGGGGCGCTGGGGCAGGCGCATCAACCTCGTTGCTATTACATACACTCTGGTCATTTGTGTGGTTCTGATGATGCCTCCCAACGAGCTGGCGGGGAAAACATTCCTGGCATCGATGGCGGGACTTACCTTGCTTTACACGTTGGTGGTCCGCCGCAGGTATCGCGGTCCGCAATGGAGCCGCGGCGAGGCAATCGCTCCCGGAGGCGCTGTGTAGCACAGCAGAATATTCAACCGGCGAGCCCGGTCTTAGCAAGATCCGGCGGGCGCTTGTTTTTTGGAACAGATCAAACAGAGCAACGGGTCTAGGTGGCCCTTTCATGAATCCAGTACTGGTAAAACGGAAGTTCGAAGAGCGAGGCACCAAGCGCGTCAAGCTGGCTTTGGTTGACATCGACGGCGTGCTGCGCGGCAAGTATGTGAGCCTGGACAAATTCTGGTCCGCCGTCGAATCGGACCTCGGCTTTTGCGATGTGATTTTCGGCTGGGATATCGCCGACGCCCTCTATGACAATGTCCAATTCACGGGCTGGCACACGGGGTATCCCGATATGCGCGCCCGCATCGATACCACCACATTCCGGCTGATTCCCTGGGAGCCGGATACGGCGTTCTTTTTGCTTGATCTTATCGACAAGAAAGGTGCGCCGGTTGCGGTTTCGCCGCGCCAGGTGTTCCGGCAAGTCGTAGAGCGGGCGGCGTCGCTCGGCTACACTCCGCATTTTTCCGCGGAGTACGAATTCTTCTTTTTCCGCGAGACGCCGCAAAGCCTGCGGGAGAAGAATTATCGGAATCTCAACTCCCTCTCGCCCGGAATGTTCGGCTACAGCCTGCTGCGGGCCGCGGCTAATTCGGAGTTCGTGCTCCAGGTAATCGACCAGCTCGCCGAGTTCGACGTGCAGCTTGAGGGCTTCCACACCGAAACCGGCCCCGGCGTCTACGAGGCTGCCGTGGCCACAGCTCCGGGACTTCAGGGCGCGGATAGGGCGGCCTTATTCAAGGCGGCCGTGAAGGAAATCGCAGCCCGGCATGGCATAATTCCGACGTTCATGGCGAAATGGAACGCCGATCTGCCGGGATCGAGCGGCCACATCCATCAGAGCCTGTGGGACAGCAAGAAAGGCCTGAACCTCTTCGCCGGGGACAATTGCGGGATGTCGGAATTGATGCAGCACTACATAGCCGGGCTGGCGGCGAATCTGCCGGAGCTGACCGCCATGATGTGCCCTACTATTAATTCCTATAAGCGGATGGTTCCCGGCTTTTGGGCCCCGGTGAACGCCACTTGGGGCCTGGACAACCGCACGTCGGCGGTGCGTGCTATTGTAGGAGACGATAAGTCCACACGGGTCGAGACCCGGCTTTCCGGCGCCGACATGAATCCGTATCTGGCCATGGCTGCCTCGCTTGCCGCGGGTCTCGACGGCATCGAACGGAAACTCGCACTGCCGCCACCAGCCTCGGACGCCTATGCCACAGATGCTCCCCCTCTGCCCGCTAACCTGGGTGAGGCGATTCGTCTTTTCCGCCAGAGCACGCTCGCTCGCAAGGCGTTCGGCGAGCAATTCGTCGAGCACTATGCGGCTACCCGCGAATGGGAAGTGCGGCAATACGAGCGGGCGGTTACCGACTGGGAATTGGCCCGGTACTTCGAAGCCGTCTAAGCGTCCGCCGTTTCGCTGCCCACCGGGCTCAGGTAATCGTTCTTGTACGCGCCCTGTGTCGGTAGCGCCGATCTCGGCGATCGATTCGAACTCATCACGCAAGCTTATCCCACCAGTGCATACACCAGGGTGATATCGCCGCAGCTTTCGCAAGCGCGGCTAGAACAGCAGAAGGTCAAGACCGGTGGGTGGTTGACCCGGAAGGCGTAATCGAGCAGAATGACCGTGTGCCTTTCGGCCCCTGCAATCTCTCAGGCCAGCTCTGAAGGGGCCAGTCTTACTCTGAGGTACTCAGTGGCGCAGCGATTCCCGGTTCCGGCGGCTGCATCCGGTCCGCTCAATGCGGTTTGCGAATCGTTTGCCCAAATCGGTGTGCCGATTGGCGGAGGTGCCTGATGTTTTGTTCCAACTGTGGAGCGCCCCTGAGCGGCGCTTTCTGCGGCAACTGCGGGCGTCCCGCCCCGCAGGCTGCTCAACCTGTTTCAAGGCCCGTGTCGAGCGCGCCGGCCGCTGCTGCGGCCCCGGTGAAATCCGGAGGCGCGCTGAAAGTGATTTTGATCTGCTTTCTCTGCCTCGGTGTCCTGGGCTTAATGAGCGCCGCAGGGCTGTATTATGCGGCCAGCCGCGTCAAGTCCCGGCTGCTTTCCGTGGCGGGCATGGCGCGTGCGACAGAACACGGCAGGCCAGCCCCGGCTTCCAAGATCGACGCCTGCGCGCTGCTTTCTAAAGAAGAACTTGGGGAAATGCTGGGAATCCAGGTCGATCGCGCCCAAGCCGTTGCCGATGGCGGAGAGCCTGGCTGCGCCTTTTTCGCATCCCCGGCGGCGCTCCAGCAACTGGCCCGCGACTCGCTCTCCAAAGTGCCCGAGCAGGTCAAGGCTGCCGAAGCGAAGGGCCAGGTGAAGGGCGACAATCCACTTGCGAATGTCAATACATCTACCATCCAGGGCCTGGAAGGCATCGTCAAGACGATCGGCGCGGCGGGCGACGCCAGCCAGGGCAGCGGCAAAGTCTTCTCATTCACTGTGGACCCGAGGTTTGACGCCGAGTCCTGGCCTCTGTTCCTCAAAACCATGAGCGTCGTCCCCGGCTTTGAGCCTTTGCCGGGAGTCGGCGATCACGCCCTGATGGGGCCCTTCGGCCAAATCCTGTACGTGCAAAAGGGCAATGTGAAAGTAACGCTAGAATTGACCAACGTGCCCGACGCGCACGGCAAAGGCGTTGCTCTCGCCCGGAAGATCATCGCCCGGCTGTGAGAGATCCGCTCGTGCGGGAGCACCGCCAGGTGCGGCCGGCGCTAAATCATTAGCCTGGATTCGGGCAGCCGGAACCAGCCAACCATTTTTGCGAAGCCCGCTTCCACGCTTTGGTTTCGCCACAACCATCAAGCAGTCCAAGCATGTCGGCCCGCGTCCAACACACACGTTTCAAAGGCCTTTATTTTTCTTCCTGAAGTTTTTCTTCCAACAGGCTCATTTTCAATAGAATCCAGATGCCACAGCATCGTTTTTTGCGGGCTCCAGGTTTCTCGCCGATTTCACCTGGCTGTTTTTAGCGGCCGAGGCAACCGATTTCTCGGAGGCCCCGTCTTTGGTCAGTGTCGGCGCAAGGAGCGGTCTGTATGAAGGCTGCGGCTGCATTAATCGTGCTATCTGCTCTTGCTGTTCCCTTTCCGGCGGCAACTCAGACCGGGGAACCAGGGCAAACATCCGCCGCTGACACCCCGATCAGCGCTTCGGTTGCAACGCCGGAGCCATCACCGATCCCCCAGGTCTTGCCGGCATCGGATCGTCCCGTGTCTTGGAAGCAGCTGCCTCTGAACCTGCTGAGCGATCAGAAGGGCATTTGGTCGTTTCCGGCCCGACTTGCGCGCGGGCAAAGCTGGGTCCCTGTCACGGCGGTCCTGGGAGCCACTGCCGGCTTGTTCTTCGTGGACCCAACCGAGGCCGCCTATTTCCGCCGGACACCGGCGTTTCAAGGCTGGAATAACATTTTCACTGGCAACGCCACCCTGGCCGGCACGATCATCGCACCCGCCTCGCTGTATGCCGTCGGGCTGGTTCGCAAAGACCCTGGAATGCAGCACACAGCTCTGCTTGCGGGAGAGGCTGTGGCCGACGCCGAAATTGTTACCACGGTTCTGAAGGATGCGACCCGGCGGGTTCGTCCGGCGGGCATTCAGGCTCCCGGAAATTTTTCCGACTCGTGGTTTGAAAGCAAGGGCTCCCTGATTCGTGGGAATGGAAGCTTCCCCTCCGGCCACTCCATAGCGGCGTTCTCGGTTGCCACCGTCATCGCCCGGCGCTACCGCAATCATCGCTGGGTTCCTTACACCGCGTACGGCCTAGCGGCGCTGGTGGGATTTTCGAGGCTTTCGTTATCGGCACATTTTTTGTCAGACGTCTTTATGGGTGGCGCACTTGGATACTCGATTAGCCGTTCCACGGTGCTCCACCAATAACCGCCACCGGCTGGGACGCCTGCTGGCGGCAATCGCCTTCCTGCCGGAGATTCTCTGCGCGCAGTTGACGACGGGAATTATCGCGGGAACAATTTTCGGCGCCGATCGCCAGCCGCTAGCCGGAGCGGCGATCCGGATCACTGCTGAGCTCGGGTTCAGAGCGGTCCTTCGCTCAGGCGCAAAGGGCGAGTTTGCCCTCGCTCTGCCCTATGGGCGCTACCAGCTATCTGTAGATGTCCCACAAGGCCCGAGCCCCTCCGGCGTGACCGTCTTCATTGCGCCGTTGCAGACCACGACAATCCGTCTGGAACTGGATGCCTCGGGAGCAATCCGCGCGACGCCCGCGGCGTTCCAGGTATCTGGCATTTGGACCGATTCGACCCGCGGGCGTGTTTACCCTGAGGGTTTCAGCCTGCCTGGTCTTCTGCTGAGCCGGGATCCCTCCAGTGTGACCGAGCCGCTCGATTTCACCGGCATCCACGACAACCGGCTTGCGATCGCATCGCAACGGGGATTGTCGTGGACGGATGTGCAGTACAGATTCCTGGGACTGGATGCTACCGACGCTTATCAGCCAGGCGTCCCCGCGGCTTGGCCCGACATGCAAGCTGTCGATGAGGTTGTCGTGCGAAGCGCCTTCGCACAAGCCGCTTCGTCCAGCACGGGCACGGAGGTCGGGCTTTTTCTCTCCCAGCCGGGCGGTTCCTGGCATGGCGCGCTTTCTACGGCAAACACCGGCGCGCCGCTGTCCTGGACCAATCTACCGCCGACCGCCTTTCGTGGATTTGTGCGGCAGACCGACCGTTTCCGCTGGCTCACGCGTGATCATTGGGAGCTTAGCGGCCCGTTACGCAGGTGGGCGGACGTTTATGCGTCCGCGAGCGGGCAATGGTCTTCGCAGACCGAGCCGCTCGCCCCGCCTGGAACCGATCAGCAAAGCCGGCTGCTCTTTGGGACCGTCCGTACCCGCATTCAAGCGGGGCGCAAAGACCAGTTGGATGTGCTGTACAACGGTTCGCGACTCCATCTTTCTGACGGAGGTCTACCCGCCGGCCTCGAAGCCTTAACAGGCAATCGGATGGCGCCGTCATTCGTGCTGCCAGGCGGTTTCTTCGGCGAACCGGAGAACGATCGTTTCGATGCTCTCCAGACAGGTTGGACCCATCTCCTTTCTGCGGCTTCCGGTCTGGGCGCTGTCCAGATTCGCTATGGATATTCAGTGGCGCACCTGGAGACCAACACCATTCCCGGCGCTCAGAGCCGCATTGAGCTTCTCGGCGGCGCAGTCTCGGGAGCCCCTCCGCTCGGGAACCTCGCCGCCCGCCCGCGTCATGAGATCGAGGCCGCCTGGCTTCCGGCAGGTTTCCACCCCGGGGGCACCCGAGGCCAGATCGTCGCCGGAGTGGGCTGGAAAAGTTCCGAGCCGCGCAACCGCTTTACCGCTCCGTCCGATTTAAATCTGATCACCGTCAACGGTGCGCCGGCGTTCGTGATGGAGTTTAATACGCCGCTCGATTCCCGTGAGCTCGTGCGATCGTTTTCCGCGTACCTGGCAGGCCGCCTCACCATACTGCCTTCACTAGCGCTCGATGTCGGCGCTCTGGGGGACTTTCCACGCGGCTCGCTCCCCGCACAATCGAGCCCGCCGGGCGCGTTCTCACCACGGCGGACGTTCGCGGCCCGGCCGGATCTCATCGTTTGGAACAGCCTTTCCCCACGCGCCGGTTTCGCATGGCAAGTCCCTCATTTGCGGGGCTTGGTTCTTCGAGGCTCCTATTTTCGCCTGTATGCGCCGCTCGCGGGCCGGTACCTGGATTTCGGAAATCCGAACAGTTTCGGCGGCTCTACCTATCAATGGGAAACAGCGAATCCCAGCCGGCCGTTTCAATCCGGAGACCAAGGCAATCTCCTGCTGCGATTCGGCGGGCCTCACTCGGCAATCTCATCCTCGCTTCGCCGGCCCTACGCCGACGAGGTCGACGTCGCCGCGGAGCTTCGTTTCGTGCGGCAGACTGCCGCGAGCGTTCACCTGTTTCGACGCGACGACAAGGATCGCATCGCCGCTCTGAACGCCGGCTTGCCGGCCCAGGCATTTACGCCCGTGTCGATCTTGGATCCGGGGCCCGACGGCATTCCCGGCACGTTTGACGACCAGCGGCTAACCGTCTATGCGCAGGACCCGGCCACCTTGGGACAAGACCGGTATTGGTTGACCAATCCCGCCGGGCTGCGGATGCTCGATGCCGGCCTGCTGGTTGAAGCCGGCACCGCGTGGCGGGGGCTGGCGCTGCGCGCGTCTTTCGTGGCCGAAAAGTCGTACGGCCCCACCAATCCGGGCGACGCCGTCTACGAGAATGATCCCGGCGTGATCGGCGCTCTCTTTTTCGATCCCAACACCGCGATCCATGCCGCGGGCCGAAGTTTCATGGACCGGGCCTACGTGGGAAAAATACAAGCCAGTTACCGTCTGCCTGCCGCCTGGAGCGGCATCGAGGTGGCGAGCGTCGCAGATTACCTGGATGGACTTGTGTTTGCCCGCCAACTACTCATTACAGGCCTCCCGCAGGGACCTTTCCTGGTGGCCGCCACGGTGCGGGGTAGCCCGGAGGGAGGCAATCGCGCCCAGTATGCGATCCATTGGAATCTCCGGCTGAGCCGGCAGTTCGCGCTGCCCCGGGGAAGACTGGCTGTCTTCTTCGACGTTCTCAACGTGACGAATGCAGCGCAGAGGCTTCAGGAAAGCGATCTCAGCGGCCCTGCGTTCAATTTGCGGCTGCCGGTTTCGATTCAGCCCGCGCGTTTCCTGCGCCTCGGGTTCCGTTATGAATTCTGATCTCCGCCAACGGGTATGCCTACCCGGCTAGGGGCGGCCGGCAATCGCGGCTTGGGTACAATCGGCCAGGGAGTGAAAGTCATCAACTGCAGCTAGGGGCGGCCGGCAATCGCGGCTTGGGTACAATTCTTGCGTCAAGCGCATCATCGAATATCAGGCTAGGGGCGGCCGGCAATCGCGGCTTGGGTACAATTGGGGAGCGCAAGTATCCGCTGTGACCAGTGCTAGGGGCGGCCGGCAATCGCGGCTTGGGTACAATTGGGGAGC